>OIXQ01000001.1_pt1 | contig 851330 bp, 807 predicted proteins | sample 1587791 | NCBI WGS metagenome assembly OIXQ01 (sample SAMN03283273) | human gut metagenome | biome: human-associated habitat; material: feces | host: Homo sapiens | place: Peru | collected 2012
ACGGTCCTAAGGTAGCGAAATTCCTTGTCGGGTAAGTTCCGACCCGCATGAATGGCGTAACGATCTCCACACTGTCTCCAACATAGACTCAGCGAAATTGAATTCTCGGTGAAAATGCCGGGTACCCGCAGCTAGACGGAAAGACCCTATGAAGCTTTACTGCAGTTTCGTACTGGCACTAGGACTCATTTGCGTAGGATAGGTGGGACGCTTTGAAGAGCAGGTTTCGGCTTGCTTGGAGCGGTTGGTGAAATACCACCCTGATGTGTTTTAGTGTCTAACCCGCGTTCTTGAAGCAGGGCGGGGGACAGTGCGTGATGGGCAGTTTGACTGGGGTGGTCGCCTCCCAAATCGTACCGGAGGCGCGCGAAGGTTTGCTCAGGCTGGTCGGAAATCAGCCGGTGAGTGCAATGGCAAAAGCAAGCCTGACTGCAAGGGGGACACCCCGAGCAGAGACGAAAGTCGGTCATAGTGACCCGGTGGCTCCGCATGGAAGGGCCATCGCACACGGATAAAAGCTACTCTAGGGATAACAGGCTGATGCTACCCAAGCGTCCATAGCGACGGTAGTGTTTGGCACCTCGATGTCGACTCATCGCATCCTGGGGCTGGAGCAGGTCCCAAGGGTATGGCTGTTCGCCATTTAAAGCGGTACGTGAGTTGGGTTAATAACGTCGTGAGACAGTTAGGTCCCTATCTACTGTGGGCGTTGGATATTTGAGCGAACTTGACCTTAGTACGAGAGGACCGGGTCGAACGAACCTCTGGTGTACCTGTTGTCGCGCCAGCGGCACCGCAGGGTAGCTATGTTCGGAACAGATAACCGCTGAAAGCATCTAAGCGGGAAGCTGGTCGCAAGATAAGATATCCCCATGAGTTCAGTTCTAGACTAGGACATTGATAGGCTGTCGGTGTAAGCCCTGTGAGGGGTTTAGCTTAACAGTACTAATCGAACCATTGACTTTTTATCTTTTTGTCTTGACTTGATAACAAGTCAAGCGTATGCTTGAAGAGAACGTTGAAGTGATTCTGATACAGAATTACGATGTTCGCTGGATTTATTCTGGTGATTATTGAGCGGGAGTCACCCTCTGTTCCATTCCGAACCAGACAGGGAAACCTCGTATCGCCGATGGTACTTTGGCTTCAGCCACGGAAGAGTAGGTCGTCGCCAGAATAAATCCAGTTATAGATATAAAAACCGAAATTTAACCGCCCACGTGGCGGTTTTTTGTTTGTCATTTGGGTGGCGCGTGATAAAATGCCTGTATGAAAAAAATAGATGGTAATTTTCGTGGCGCACAGGGCAGTTTGCCGCCCCAGTTGTTTAAATACGTTGACCAGACCCAGATGGCGGCTGAAACTGCACGTTTTACCGAATACATAAATTCTGTATCTGGGGATTTCCTGGACAAACTGGCAGAAAGAAAACGCAAAAGTATAACAGTTGGCGACAGTGACTTTGCCACCATTGTCCCCCAGACCCCAAAACTGTTTGGCCAGGACGTTTCACTGGAATACATTGGGTGCGGTATGGCCGGTAATGTATATAAAATGCAGATTGGTGACAACACGTTTGCGCTGAAGATAAATCGCAGGGAAAATTTAACCTCTGACCTGGAGGCAATAGCAGAACACCGGCGCGCGCGTAATCTGATAAATCGGCCGTATATTGGTGCGACGTTTTCGCACGATGGCGCAACATATTCGTGGATATTGTCGGACTATATTTCTGATGACCAAGACAACGATATGTCATTTGTGTCGGCCAAGGCAAAATTGTTTTATGCTGCGATGACCAAGGGGTTAAAGTATTCAGATATGTATCCGGCCAATGTCAAGGCGGGGCGTATAATTGATATTTCTGGGGTTGAGCGCGGCGGTATTACGCTGCGCCGTATAGAAATTGATATGGTTAAAAAGTTTTTATATCTGATGCGCACAAATGACGTGCCACGTTTTCGCCAGTTAGCCGAGATTGCCGTCGCCAGTTTCCCAAATGTGATAAAGTATATATTTGCAAAGATGAATATTTATCGGATGGAAATACCGATGCAACTGCAACCGTTCAAGAAAATGTTGGTTGATTATAATCGTCGTGTGCGCGCGATATATAACGAGGTATATGACACGTCATCGCGCCTGGGGCAGGGTAAATGAAGAAATATACAAATCAATCAACGGGCCCCCGGGGCAGTTTGCCACCCCAGTTGTTTAAATATATTGATATGTCGCGTATTTCCCAGGCTACGGCCCAGTTCAGAAAGTTTCGTGTCGTTATCACTGACAAGTATAATATCATTAAAAAAACAGGGCGTGCCGGCCGTTAAATTTTCCCCAGGTCGGCATTTTTTATGCCCAAGAAAAATCAACCAAAACCAGAAAATAAAAAACGCAAAATTTTGCAAGATTTTTTCTTGCATTTAGGGGCATTTTTGCACAAAATCGTGTGGCTTTAAATTCAAAGGAGAAACCATGAGCAATAAATGGGTATATACTTTCGGTAATGGTGCCGCCGAAGGCCGCGCAGATATGCGTAATCTGCTGGGGGGCAAGGGCGCAAACTTGGCTGAAATGAATTTGGTTGGGTTGCCTGTGCCAGCCGGTTTTACAGTGACAACAGACGTTTGCACATATTACTATAACAACAACGAAACATATCCGACTGATTTGATGGACCAGGTTCGCGCAGGTATCGCGCACATTGAATCTATTATGGGTAAAAAATTCGCAGATATGGATAACCCATTGCTGGTTTCTGTGCGTTCTGGCGCGCGCGTTTCTATGCCGGGTATGATGGACACGGTTTTGAACCTGGGGCTGAACGATGAAACGGTCAAGGCATTGGCACGTCATTCGGGCAACGAACGCTTTGCGTATGATTCATATCGTCGCTTTATTATGATGTTTTCTGATGTTGTGTTGGGCGCAGATATCAATCTGTTTGAACACAAACTGGAAGAAATGAAGGAATCCAAAGGATACAAGGTTGACACTGAATTGACCGCGGACGATTTAAAAGAATTGGTTGAACAGTTTAAACAAATCGGTGTCCAGATTGGCAAAGTTTTCCCCCAGAATCCGTGGGAACAGTTGCAACTGGGTATCGGCGCAGTGTTCGGCAGTTGGATGAGCAAAAAGGCCATCACATATCGTAAACTGAACAATATCCCAGGCGATTGGGGAACCGCTGTCAATGTCCAGGCGATGGTGTTTGGTAATTCGGGCGACGACAGTGCAACTGGCGTATGTTTCAGCCGTGACCCAGCAACCGGGGAAAACAAATACTATGGCGAATATTTAATCAATGCCCAGGGCGAAGACGTCGTCGCAGGTATTCGCACACCACAACCGATGAGCAAAGATGATTCTGGTCGTCTGTCACTGGAAGAAGCGATGCCGGCAGTATACAAAGAATTGTGCGATGTTCGTGAAAAACTGGAACAGCATTACAAAGATATGCAGGATATGGAATTCACGATTGAACACGGCAAACTGTGGATGTTGCAGTGCCGTAATGGCAAGCGCACCGCGGCGGCAGCTGTTCGTATGGCAGTTGAAATGGTGAACGAAGGTTTGCTGACCAAGCAAGAGGCAATTTTGCGCGTTGGTGCCGACCAATTAAATCACCTGTTGCATCCTATGTTGGACCCCAAGGCTGAACGTGATGTAATCGCGATTGGTTTGCCGGCGTCCCCAGGTGCGGCCGTTGGCCAGGCGGTGTTTAACGCCGAAGATGCAGAAACGTGGGCGGCCGAAGGTAAAAAGGTTATGCTGATTCGCGTTGAAACATCACCCGAAGATATTGCTGGTATGAACGCTGCCCAGGGTGTTATCACGGCACGTGGCGGTATGACATCGCACGCGGCGGTGGTTGCGCGTGGTATGGGAACACCGTGCGTATCAGGTTCGCCAGATATTAAAATTGACTATGCGTCCAAGACATTGACCACAACCGCCGGTGTTGTTATCCACGAAGGCGATTGGGTATCCATTGATGGCGCCCAGGGTCAGATTATTCGTGGCGCAGTGCCGACCGTGTCTGTGGAATTGACAGGTAATTTTGGCACATTGATGGGCTGGGTTGATGAAATCAAAACATTGGCGGTCAAGGCAAATGCCGAAACACCAAAAGATGCCAAACAGGCGCGCGATTTCGGTGCTGAAGGTATCGGTCTGGCACGAACAGAACACATGTTCTTTGACCCGTCGCGTATCCAGGATATGCGTGAAATGATTCTGGCCGATGACGAGGCCGGTCGTCGCGCAGCGTTGGCAAAATTGTTGCCATACCAGAAAGCGGACTTTGTTGAACTGTTCAAGATTATGGACGGTCTGCCGGTCACAGTTCGTTTGATTGACCCACCGTTGCACGAATTCTTGCCACATACCGATGCAGAAATTGCAGAATTGGCGGCGCATATCGGCAAAACGGTTGAGTTCGTAAAATCACGCAGCGAAGCATTGCGCGAATCTAATCCGATGTTGGGACACCGTGGTTGCAGATTGGCAATTACATACCCAGAAATCTGTGAAATGCAGACACGCGCGATTTTGTCGGCGGCACTGGAATGCCAGGCGGCAGGCGTTTCTGTTCACCCAGAAATAGAAGTTCCATTGGTTGGTTCCAAGAAAGAGGTTGATATTGTCAAGGCTGTGATTGATTCCACCGCCCAAGAATTGTTTGCTGAAACAGGCCAGTCAATCGCATACACCGTTGGTTCAATGATTGAATTGCCACGTGCGGCAGTGCTGGCCAATGAAATCGCCGAAAGTTGCGAATTCTTTGAATTCGGGACAAACGATTTGACCCAGACAACATTGGGTATGTCACGTGATGACACTGGTAAAATCCTGGACGAATATCGTGCGCGTGGCGTATATGTCGCCGACCCGTTTGCGTCAGTTGACCAGTTGGGCGTTGGCCTGTTGATAAAGGACGCTGTTGCCAAGGCGCGCGCGACCAAGGGTGATAAAATCCACCTGGGCGTTTGTGGCGAACACGGTGGCGATCCTGACTCTATTGAATTCTTCCACAAGATTGGATTCAATTCAGTATCGTGCAGTCCGTTCCGCGTGCCAATCGCACGTTTGGCGGCCGCACAAGCAGCGGTTAAATTCCCACGCAAATAAAAAATGCCCCATCTGGGGCATTTTTTTGTGCGCCTGGCGGTGATTCCGTGGCGGACAGGACTTTGTTTTCTAAACTTTGGACTTTTATTCTGGGGTGGTTGGGTGTATAATTTTGGTATGAAAAAAATCGCAATTTTATCATTGTTATGCGCGTTGCCAATCGTGTCGTACGGCGCAGAAAACCCGATGTTTGGGCGTGGCGCGCAAAATTCGTTGGGGCTGTATGTGGCGCAATCAACCGGTGACGGCACGTTGTTCAAATTGGTTGAACCGTGGCTGTGGGAATTTTCGCCCCAGACACTGTTTATGTTTCAATATGCCCAGCCGGTGGAAATATTCCGCCTGCCGGCGCGTATAAATTTTGAACTGACGCAAAACGTTGGCTATCACGGTGGTCACGGCCTGTCGTTCTTTGCGGCCGGTGTGTCGTGGGACATTGCGTTGTTGCAGTGGCGCGGTTTCTATACCGGCGTTGGTGTTGGACCGTATATGCGTGATTCGCGCGACCGGTGGGTGTCTTCGCGGTTGGTGTTCGGTGAACGATTTTTCATCGGATACAGGGTTGCCGACAATATGACGGTTGAATATTTTACCCAACATTTTTCAAACGGTAATTTCACAGATCCAAATCGTGGATTTAATTTTACAGGCCTGGCATTTAATTACTGTTTTTAATATAAACTTTTAATATTTACAGCCCCCAGCAAAAATGTTATAATTATAAGTAATAAAGGTGGATTCTGTCAGAATTCGCCCCGTTAAATAGCGGGTTTTCCGGGCGTTTTCCGGATAACAGGGAGAGTATTTATGAAGAGCCGTAACATCGCAGATTGCTGCAAAAATGCCGTCGGAACAGTTTTCTTGTTGGCTGGCGCATTTTTTGTTTGTTCTACATTGTTATCAATACGTGCGGTATTTGCCGACCCAGTTGCACCAACAACCGGTGCGATTGCAGGGGCGCAATCACCACGTGGAACCGTGTCATCGCGTCGCGCGACGTCTAATGTTATATCGCGTGGCACAACGGCAAAAACAAATGCTGCCACGACGGCTGGCACTGCGCGCAATGTGACATCGCGCACAACTGTTGCGTCGCCACGTGCAAATGCCACTGCGTCACGTAATGTTGTTGCGCGTACCACTGCATCACGGACCACGACCAATTCGCGCAACGTTCGTGCGCGTACTGCGACATCAAACCAGGCGCGCGTTTCATTACAGGGCAGTGCAATCCGGGGCAGTAAATCATCATCAAATAAAACATATACATATCTGACGAACAAGTTGTACACAGGCAACTATTCAAACATTATTGATTCAACAACTGGGTTGATTTCGGCTGATGCGTATAACAACTGTATGGAATCATATTACACATGTATGGACGAAATCTGTACTGCGCGTAATACGGCCCAGCGTCGTTGTGCGTGTGCCGGTCGTGTCAAGGCCTTTGCCGAGGCGGAAACCGCGCTGGAATCAGCAAACGAAGAATTGATAAAGGTTTCTGGTGAATTGGCATTGCTGATTGCGAACAAGGGCAAAGATGTTTCTGATGCATTTCAGTTGACCGATGCAGAAAAGGTTATGAACTGTGTTTCGTGGCAAGAAGTGACCCAGAAATACGGGACAAATTCTGACGAGGCTATCAAGTGGTGCAATAACCATTCTATCTTTGGCGAAAACGGAAATAAATTATCTACGTGTGCAAAGCCGTCATACTGCACAGAGGCTGGAAATAACTTTGGCTTTGACATTGCCAACATTGACGGTTCGTCCAGTGATATTTTGGCGTCGTTGCAATCGTGGGCCGATGCCAAGGAAAATACGTTGACAATATTGACTGATAATACAGACAGTTTGACCAGCGCGTTTGATAATTTATCAAATGTTGTGTCTGGACTGGCTGGGATTGACGGCGCGTTGAACGACAGCAGCACCTTAAAGGATTCATTGGCGCAAACCTGGGGCTATGAATTGTTTGAATACGCGCACAACAATGTTTGCAACCGCGTATTGGATTCTTGCTTTAACGGTATTTACGAGGCGTGCGGAACCCCACCATCATCGGGCCGTAAATGCGGCAACGGTGCGTCCCAGTGTCCGTATAATTACAACAGTTATATCAGTGTATCCAACACTGGCACGTATGAATTGAATTTCATTACACCAAATTCTGGATATACTGCGTCAAACAGTGCAACCTGTTTTGGGTACACGTCTGCGTCGGGCGATCCGTATTCGTCGTTGCGTGGCCCGGTCGCAGATGCGCGTCGCAGCATTATGCAAAAGTATGCGCTGGACGCAAATGCAGATTGCGATTCGTATGGCGAACAGTTGCGCAAGGCGGCCCAGAATATCGGTTATCAAAAGGTTGCCGCACAACAGGCGTTGCAACAGAAACGTCTGGAATTTGCGAACGAAGAAAAGACGTCTATCTTGAACGCGGCGGTCACAGCAGGAACGAATTTCAACGAATGTATCAGCGAAATTTACGACTGTTATGAAACCCAAGAACGTTCAAATCCGTCGTGGACAACCGCGCGTATCAGAACATACTGCGCCCAGGTTGCAAACGTTCCGCATTGCTATGAAGAAATGATTTGTAATCCGTCTAATTCGCCGTTCAAGGCCGTTATTGACAAGGCGGATAACGCCCAGTGCAAGAACACTGCGGATTACACAACCAATACGTGCCGCAATGTCGTGACGCTGAACGATATCTTGAACGGTACCGGTGCCACGGCCGCCGAATGCGAGTTTGGCGATAACCAGACGTGTGATTCTGCGGCGATGCGTCAGAAATGCTTGCTGGACGCAATCGGAACAGATGGCACTAGTTCGGATAAAAACGTTTTACAGACCTGGAAAAAGGAATAACCGTTTTAATAGTGCATAATTTCCAGGGCCCACAGTGCCAACAAATCAACCCGGGTGGGAATAAAGATTTGTTGCGTTGTGGGCCCTGTTTTTTTAATTCTGAAAATTTGACGGTTTTACGCAGTTTGTTGTAAGATTTCGTCAAAACGCTTGACTTTTTGTAAAAAAATGTTATTTTTGTAGCAAGTTTTAAACAAAACGCAGAACAAGAACAATATACAAGAGAAAGAAATATGAGCAAATTTGCAATCTTTCAAACCGGTGGCAAACAGTATCGCGTGCAAGCAGGTGATATTGTCAAGGTTGAAAAACTGGACGCCGCAGATACGGTTGAATTTGACCAGGTTTTGATGATTGATGACAAGATTGGCACACCGTTTATTGATGGTGCCAAGGTTATTGCCACAGTTGTTGAACAGAAACGCGCTGACAAGGTTTTGGTGTTCAAGAAAAAACGCCGCCAGAACTATCGCCGCACACGTGGCCATCGTCAGTATATCACTGTTGTTAAAATCGCAGAGATTAAAGGCTAAGGAGTTTAATTATGGCACACAAGAAAGCAGGTTCGGCGACCACTAATGGACGCGACTCGGCCGGGCGCAGATTGGGCGTTAAAAAATCCGGTGGCAGCCGTGTTATCCCAGGTAATATCATTATTCGCCAGCGTGGCACATCTGTGCACCCAGGCTTGAATGTTGGTATGGGCAAGGATCATACATTGTTTGCAAAGATTGCGGGCATTGTAAAATTCAAAAAAGGTTTGGGCGATCGCAAGACCGTTTCCGTTGAACCAGAAGCAAAATAAAAAAACGCGCCATTGGCGCGTTTTTTATTAGTGATTTAGTGATAAAGTGATTTAGTGATAAAGTGAATTTGTGTCCCCCTGGTGGGGCGCAATAGAAAATCATTACTTTCTGCGTTCTCTTATTTTAACTTTGGCCTTTTCTGTGGCGTGGACTTGTGATATAATTAGGCAGAGAATGAAAAGGTTTCTGACATATTTTATTGCGTTGGCGTGTTTTTCGCCGGCGGCGTTTGCCACCGACGGGACTGTGACGCCGTCGCGTGTTATTCCGGGAACAAACGAAAAATCATCTGTGACAGGTGCGGTTAAAACATCGGATTCCGCGAATTCTGTTGCGCCGTCGGTTGTATCGCGCACGGCGACAAAAACACCGGCAAACACAACGAATTCTGTACGCAGTGGCGCACGCAGCGTAAATATCCCAGACGCCACCAAAACAACAAGCAGCGCGCGCAGCACGGGTGTTGTGTCGTCGCGTGGTAATGTGTCGTCGCGCGTTTCAGCTGGCACAGATACCAGTGGAAATAATCGCACGGGGTTGGACGCTGGTGTAAATACTGTCGGGCGCAGTGCGCGCACAGACGCAGCCAGCATAAATAACAATCCGGCATTACGTCGCGCAGGTGTGGTTTTGCGTCCATCTACGGCCGAGGTTGGCGGTCGCGCCCATATCGCAGGCACTGATGTTCAAACCGGTTCAAATATTTCGTTTGGCGCACGCAGTGTGACATCACGCGCGGCGTCCAAGACTGCAACCGCTGAAACCGTTAAAGAGGCCAAAGAACGCCTGGAACAAACGGCCAGTCTGAACAAATCGTGCCAAGAACAATATAACGACTGTATGGACCAGTTTTGTGCGGTCATTGATTCTAATCAAAAGCGGTGCAGTTGCAGTGCAAATCTGTCAAAATATACCAAGGTTGAAACCGCTGTCAAAGATGCTAATACCCAGTTGAACGAGGTGGCCCAGCGTATTCGTTATGTTGGTCTGTCGGCCGACGAAATTCGCGCAATTATGACCGCGACCGAGGCCGAAGATGCACTTAGTGGCACATCAGATACAACCGAAACGCGCAATATGCTGACGGAAATAGAAAAGCTGATAAAGGACCCGAAAAGTTCAACGTCATATTCTGATACCTATACCGGGTTGGATATGGATTTAGATTTTTCGTCTAATGCGGATATATTTAATTTGGATTTCTTGAATACCAATACGTCCAGTTTTTCAAATCTGCGCGGAACGGAATTATACAGTGCGGCAAAAAAACGCTGTAATACGATTTTGACCCAATGCAAAGAAGTGGGCGCAACGTCGCAACAAATTACCGGCAATTATGACCTGGCGATTGACAAGGATTGTATCGCATACGAACAGGGCCTGACCAAGATGAACGAAACACTGGTGTCCAATGTGCGCAGTGCAAATCGTATGTTGCAAAAGGCGCGTCTGGCGGTGTTGCAAAATAAAAACCAATATGATGCCAAGGGCTGTATCGGTGCGCTGGACGCGTGTATGTCTGATGATATGGTCTGTGGTGATGATTATTCAAAATGTCTGGACCCGACCAAGACGTATATTGATGAAAACGGCAAGGTTGTCCTGGGGCAGAACATCACCAAGATTACCGATTTTATGCAGAATTATAACAATGCGAATATAAATGCAGAATTTCTGGCGAACGCGGCGTCAAACGTCAGTATAGATACGGCAAGTTGTGCGGCAAAAGATTCGTCAGATACCACCAATGGAACCGGTTCGTGCAATGTGAAATATCTGTTGCAAAAAATCGGAACCAAGCAAAAGGTCACAGACGAAGGTTTGTGCCGCGCCGTCTTGGATAAATGCCAGGCATACACATACGATTCCAATGGCAATTACAAACCGTATAATGACGTTGTTGTCAACTATGTCCAACGCGCGATGGTCAATATCAAGGCCGCCCAGCAACGCGTAATATCAGACTATGCGTCGTCGTGTATGGTTGACATTGCATCGTGCTATAATCAACAGGTGACCCAGGTCAACGCCTGGTCGTCTGCGGCCAGCATAAACAGTGTTTATAACGTTATGCGCGGTGCGTGTCGCAATGTTGCGCTGACGTGCGCGTATGCGGTATTTGCCACAGATACCACCAGTTGCCCAGACAAAAACGATGAAAAATGTATCAACAGCATATCAGAAATGTTCTATCAATCGTTGTTATGTCCGACAAATTCAACATACCAGACAACCGATGGCATAACGGACAAAGATGGATACGTCAATCAAAAGTGTAAATGTAATAATGGATATCAACCGTATAATGGCCAGTGTCTGACGGCGTGTGGTCAACACGAGGAGCGCAACACATACGGCACGTGCGTGTGTAAAAACGGATATTCCAAGGTGAACGGTGTTTGCACCGTAAATACATCTGGCGACGAAACCACAGGTAAATAAAAAACGCCCGTTTGGGCGTTTTTTTATTTGTTTATCGTTTCTATGAATTTATTGTGATTTTCCAGTTCGTCTGGGTGCGCTGGGAATGTGCGGTGTGGAAAATCTGTGCCGATTTTAGGGTGCTGTAAAAACGCCGCGTGCTGTTGTGCGATAACGTCGTTTATATCGGGCGCAGGCGCGGTGTTTTCCAGTTCCTTGTACACCTTGGCCAGGATTTCAGCGTCAATCAATGCGCCGTGGGCGTCTGCACGCGCGGTCAGTGATATGCCATACCATTTTGCCAATGCGTCCAATGAATAACTTTTTGGGCCAAACACGCGATTGCGCGCAATAACAATAGAATCCAGTTGCCGACTGCGTGGAATCTGGGGCAGGTTCAACATTTCTAATTCGTGATTTATAAACGGAAAGTCAAAGTCAATCCCGTTGTGTGCAACCAGTGGTGCGTCGCCGATAAATTCTAGGAACTTTGGCGCAATGACAGACATTTTTGGTTTGTCTTCCAAAAACGCATTTGAAATTTTGTGAACCATATATGTTTCTGGGGGGATAATTTTCCCTTCGGGATTTATGTATTCGTGAAAAGTATTGTCTGTGATGCGACCGTCAATCATTTCAACCGCGCCAATTTCAATGCACCGGTCACCCCGTAAATATTCAAATCCTGTTGTTTCAATGTCAAAGCATATAATGCGTCCCATATCACCTGTCCGTTTATTAAAATATATTTTTGAATCTTGGTTGCGGCTGTATTATAATGAATGCGTGAATTTAAATCTAGAAAATCTTAATCCTGAACAAAAATTAGCCGTTTCAACAACCCAGGGGCCGCTGTTGGTGCTGTCTGGGGCCGGCACCGGCAAGACGCGCGTGCTGACCACGCGTGTGGCGTATATATTAAACAGTGGTTTGGCTATGCCGTGGCAGGTGTTGGCATTGACATTTACGAATCGCGCAGCAAATGAAATGAAAACACGTATCGCCGAATTTGCCGATGGCGATGTTGCGTGGCAACCGTCTGATTTATGGTGTGGAACATTTCATTCAATATGTCTGCGGATATTGCGGGCAAATGCGTCACTGGTCGGGTTGCGACGTGATTTTCTGATATATGGCGAAGATGACCAGAAAAACGCGCTGAAAAATGTTTTTGCCAGTCTGGGGTTGGACGCCGCAGATTACAAGCCGTCTGATTGGATTGAACGTATATCCGCGATAAAGGACAAGGGGCTGGTGCGTAATGGCGATGGCGCGTTGGGTGCGGTCGCGAAAAAAATACTGGACGCATATAACGCAGAATTAGCGCGCCTGGGGGCGGTTGACTTTGGCGACATAATATTACACGTGTTGCACCTGTTTGATAAAAATCCAGACGTTCTGGCGCGATATACGCGGCAATTTAAATATATTATGGTGGACGAGTTCCAAGATACTAATCGCGCCCAGATGCAGTTTCTGGAAATGCTGACCCGTGATAACGATGCGCCGAACATCTGTTGCGTTGGCGATGATGACCAATCAATATATTCGTGGCGTGGGGCCGAAATAAAAAATATTCTGGGATTTGAACAGAAATTCAAAAACGCCCAAATAATTCGTCTGGAAACAAATTATCGCAGCACGCCGAATATTCTGGGGGCGGCAAATTCATTGATACGTCATAATCGCGGTCGCCTGGGCAAGGATTTACGAACTGCGGACGGCGCAACATCGGGCGAGCCGGTTTATGTTTTAACCTTGCCGTCTGACTGGGACGAGGTTCGTATTATATCAGACACAATTATGCACAGTGCAAACGGTGTGTATTCTGATTTTGCAGTGCTGATTCGCGCAGGCAGTTTGTCGCGCCTGCTAGAAGAAGAATTTACATCGCGTGGTATCCCATACAGATTGGTTGGTGCAACCAAGTTCTATGACCGCGCCGAAATACGCGATGCAATCGCATATCTGCGTTTAATGGTGTATCCATTTGACGATATGTCGTTTATGCGCATAATTGGCAAACCACGTCGTGGATTTGGCCCGTCGGCATTACAGAAATTGCGCGCCACAGGGGATAATTTTATGTCTGGAATGCGCAACGCAAAATTGACTGGTAAAATGGCGGCGACGCGCGATGAATTCTTGGCGGCGTTTGATTTTGATTGGGCCGGAATGCCACCTGTGGACGCAGCGCAAAAACTGTTAAATGACGCAGGCTATATTCGTTTTTGGCACGAGTCCAAGGACGCAGATAAAAAAGACCGCCTGGACAATATCCGTGAACTGATAACAAATGTTATTGCAAAATATGACACGTTGCCGGAATTTCTAGAACACGCGGCGTTGATGACGGCCGATGATAATGACGCCGATGCGTCTGTGACGAACGCGGTGTCAATTATGACGATACACGCGGCCAAGGGATTGGAATTCAACACCGTGTTTTTGCCCGCCTGGGAAGAGGGAATATTCCCAAACGATATGTCGGTCACTGATGGCGGACTGGAAGAAGAACGTCGTCTGGCATACGTTGCGATTACGCGCGCGCGCCAACGTGCAATTATTTCTAATGCGATGTCGCGTATGGTGTTCGGCACGCGTCAATATAACTCGCCCAGTCGTTTTATCACGGAAATGGACAACAGGTTTTTAGATTTCCAGGGCGGTGGTCCGCGCACATTGCGCAGCGCGCCCCAACCACAAAAATATACCCCACGCCCAGCGCCAATAAAAAATAAAAATATTGTTGGCCGTCTGGTGGAACACAGCGAAATGGGGCGTGGCGTTGTTATTGAAGACGCAGGTGATATTTTAACTGTGGCATTTCGGCGCACAGGAATAAAAAAGGTTGCGCGCGGTTATCTGACCGTGGTTGACTGATTGGGTTATTTTTTCTCGCCACCGTTGCGGATAATTTTATACCAGTTTTTTGCAGTTTTGACTGTGTTGTCCAGCAATCTTTTGCCGTCTTTTTTAACCTGTTCGCCAAATTTGTCGTTGATACTGCCCCCGATTTGTTTGGCGATTTCATCGGCGCGATTTGCCAGGTATGCAACCAACATCGCGGTCAGCAATGTGACAAAGAAGTCATCGTTTTCTAGACTGGGAACCTTGGCCGCCAGGTCTGCGTCAACCGCGCCAGCCAGCAATGCGCCACATACCGCAATTACGATTGACAGTGATACAAAATAAATCGCAGCGTTTATAAAACGCATTATCTGGGCCTGTAATGATTCAACCTTGAACAGGCCCATAAATCCATTGTATATGGTGCCGGCGACGCCCTTGTATGATGTTTTGCCGACGGTTTCAACGATTGCGGTGAACGGCAACATAAATACGCCCAAGAATAAATCTGCGATAACCCCCAGTGCCATAAACGCGAATTTAAATGCCAGATATACGAACAGAACAACAAACGCCACCCCAACGGTGAACGTGAACATACTGTGCCCGATGCCGGCCATCATCCATTTAAATCCAGCCGCCACCGCGGTATAGAAAAATCCAGACAGACGCGTCGGAACACACAAAATATCGGCGGTCGCGTTTGCGTCAATCGCCGCACGTGCCGATGTGTGGGCGGCGGCGTATTCGCGAATCGCACCGCACGTATCGGGCAACGATGCGCCAGATGCGGCCGCGACGGCGTTCAATATTAAATCAGACATATATGTCCCAACCGATATTACCGGCCCCATAATCCACATAAATATCTGGCCTGGACCAAACCGCAAAACAATAATCCAAATTGCAATCAGCGCGCCTTTTTTGACGATTTTTTCGGCCAATTCGCGCGCATTAGATTTTGTGGTCATCATCTGGTATGCTTCAAACATTATCCAGAACAAATACGCCAATATGATAAATATTACGACAAATCGCACCAGTGATGTATCCAGAATTTCACCAACCATAGACATCGCGTTAATAAACGCCAGGCCGGCTTTTGCCTCTATGGGGACATAGTTGTCAACCAGTTGCACCGAATGAAATCCGTTTAAATCATTGGTCAAATTATTTGTGACCGATTCCAGGTTGTGTTCTGTGGCCCATGTGCCGTGGTCGCCGATGTCGCCTGTGCCTGGGACGTTTGTCGCACCAAAGGCCGGCGCAGCAAACACCAGTGTCGCGCACATTATAATTTTTGCTAAAAATTGCATCGTCTTTTTCATCAGTCTTTCTTTGCCATTGCCTTGGATACTGCGTCAAAAATCTGTTGTGGTGCAGACCAAATCTTTTGTCCCAGATTCTTGGTCCACGTGCCAAAGTCAAACAGTTCACTGCCGTCTTTGCCCAGCATTGCGTCAACCCGTGGCGACACAACATAGAAATACAACAAGAACATAAAGAACATTATCAACAGGAAATTCCAACCGTCGGCCAAGAAATCAAACGCACCTGGATACTGGCGTTCAACCATTGCGCGTTGCGCGGTAAAGCAATCTTTGAATTTATCGGCGTCCATTTTGCCATCGGCCAGGCCAACCTTTTCACAGGTTGAAAATACGTTCATCACAGACAATGTTTGTGCGTCTGGGTTTTTAACTGTCTGGCCCATAAATGGTGGCATAATTACGCTGTATCCGTCGTGGGGGCCTGGGAAAAATTCGTCGGCGGCAAACGACACAGTTGCATAAATAATTAAAATTTTCAGCGAAATCGCAACAATGCGAACCGCAGATTTAACCAGCATATTGACCGCACCGCCTACAACATTGCCGGCCAGTTTCCAGGTGCCTTCAAACGCGTATGCAGCAATCAATAATGGCAAGAATATAATCAGAAATATCAGTTTAAATATCACAGACAATACCTGGAAAAATAAATCAAATCCAATTATTAAAAACATTATGACCAGTGCCAGTCCCGCAACCCAGGTGAACGCGCCACCGCCCAACCCCAGCCAGGCGTAATTCATCATTGCAAATCCGCCCGCTGCCCCGGCCAGCATAACGCTGTTCAGGTTGCCCATAACGCACATAAATGGTTGCAACACTGGATTTAAAATATCGTCTGATTTTTTTGCAGTGTCCATTGCGCCGCATTTTGTTGCCTCGGTCACGCCGGTTGCTGCCATTGATAATTCCGCGCCAACATACATAACAGGGGTGATGGTTATGTTTGTTATCGCACGCAACGCAGTTGTTCCACCCATACCCAGAACCCCCAGTGTCGCACCAACCAACATTACACGCACGCCTTGACGCCAAACTTTGTCAAACCAGGCGGCGAATTCCAGTTTTTTATCGGCGGCGTCCAATGCAGTTGTCTTTTTCGCAGCGTCTAAAATATACTGGGCGGTGTACACAAACAGAAAAATTCCAAATCCGATAACCAGCAATATCCAAATGTTGTCCAGTATTGCCGTCCAGAACAATTCGGCCGCGTCGCCAATTACGGCAAACAATTCGGCAACATATCCACACATAAAACAACCGTTGGCCGACGCAATATCATTTGATGCGCCGATTGCAGACATAAAATTGTCCATACTGGTGTATGTCAATGCCGCGCCACTAATAGATGACGACACATACCATATCCCCAACCCCAGGGCAATCGCCCACATAACGGCGCGAATAGCAAGAGAAATTAGTTTTGCCTTTATCATTTTTTGCTGTCGTCTTTTTTATCGTTGTTGTTTTGGTCGTTGCCACCATTGATAATGGTTTTAATTGTTGCGGTTGCGGTTTCAACGACGCGTTTGGTCAGTGTGGCGGCGTCGTCTGCTAATTGGTCGCCCAATTTGTGATTTTCGCTGACGCCAAATGTTTCCATAACCATTTTTGTGACGTTTGGTATTTGTGCCTGGATAAAATTCAGAACATAAATAAATACGATACAGCCCCCCAGGGTCAATGCGGCTAAATTGTCATCTGATAAATCGGCCGAAAAAACATCGCCAGATAATATCGTTTGCATTAAATCTGCGCTGGACGTGCCGTGCGCGGCAAAGAACGTCGCAATCAATACCATTATCACCGTGTATGTCAATACCGCCGACGCCAACGAGATTATTGCGTTCATCAAATTCTTGAATTGTCCAGCCCCCAGTTTGGCCCCTATGCCAGATAACCAATCTGGCCCATCAGACGCGCCCTTGAACGACATCATCATCAATGACAGTGGGAAAAAGAACGCAAAAAACGTCATCGCGATAATAATGTCTGCGAAATAAAAACAAAAACGACAAAACAGTTTGAAAAAACCGTATGCCAGGTAAAGTCCGGCAAAGAATATGATAATATGTTTTATCAGTGCGCCGATGCCTAACAGTGCCTTCCAGGTAAATGCGCTGTCCATAACAGCGATGCCCAGTTTGATAAACGTCTGGAACTGGGTAATCGTCGTTTTCATCAGCAATATTATTTTATCGCGCATTTGCGGACGATAGAACCCTGAATCGTCCATTTTCATCGGTTGATAGGTGACTTTCTCGTTGACGGTTTTTGTGTCTGTTTGCAACATCGTTTGGGTGTATCCGATTGCCAGTTCGGTTGCAGGTTCAAACGTGATTTGCGTCATAAAACGCGGAACCATTACGCCCAGGCTCAGCAATGATAACGCCACCAACGAATTTATAATTACTGGGCGGATAGATTTTGAATACCACGGGTCGCCCATACCACCACGAATATTTTTCCATACAGCATTTACGACAAAAAACGCAAAAAATACACAAAACAATATCATACAGAATACAGCGAATTGCTTGTACACTGCGCCAGCGGCATACGACACGATTTGAAACAGGCGGTCAAACACCCCACAGCCCCAACATTGGACCGATGTATCCACCAAAGAGTTCATAAACCCGTTCATTTCTTTTTAATCCAGCCTGCTGCTTTGACTATTTTTTTGCCCCAATCTTTTGTGCCTTTCCATAATACTTTGCGGTCACTGTTGACCTGTTTATACAGGTTGTCCATTCCAGACCCGACGTATTTATTCAGTCGTTCGCGCGTCAATTCAAATATGCGCAACATTAAATAGAACGTCAGTATTGATGACAGCCATAATATGGAATGATTGCCAAATCCCATCGCACTGTGTGCAACCTGGGGAACATTAGACGTTGCCGTGCCACCGGCGGCAACGACGAATATAGAACTGGACCACTGGAATAATGATTTTATAATCGCCAGATTTATGCACAGAATAAACGCGCACGCAATCATCGTTATAATCAGTTGTTGCAGTGATTTTGTTATTCCTGAAAATGCCGGCCATACATCAAATAGTTTGTCTGGATTTTTTGGCTTTGCGACCCAGATTAAAACCTGGAACGGGTATAAAACCAATGCCATACCAAAGTTAAATATCCCCTGGATAATCAACAGGGCCATAAACAAATTACTGGAAACAAATGTCGTCACCAACAGTATCCCAGAAATCAGATTCAAGAAATCTTCGCCACCGTGCGGCACCAACGTAATCAGACCGCGCAGTCCATTGACGATAAATTCAAAACCACGTTTGATTATTTGGTTGTTTGCGTGCGATAAATCGGCAACTGGCTGAACCAAGAACTCGCACGATTCGCGACTAATCCACTCTTTTTGAATAATTGCATCGGGACATTCAACTTTTTTTGCGCTGGCACCACCGCCGACACTGTCGTTGATTGTTTCGGTAATCGCGTGCGTATATATTGCGCCAAATTGCAAGAACGGGTTTATCAACCATTGCGTCATATAAACAGGTTTGATTTGCAGTAATACCACGGCGGCAATCAATGCGCGAAATCCAGGTTGCATAACGTTTTTTACAACGGTTTCGCCGGTCATTTTGCCCGATGCCATTTCGCCACCACCTGAAAATCCGAAAAACGAAACCCATATTTTCGGGAAATACATTTTAACCAGATACAGCGATACAGATACCGCCAAAAATCCCCAAACCAGAACGTATATTATCCCAGTCCCAGCGCCAACAAAGTAATCATATCCACCGGTTGCAATCTGCATCAATGCGTCCAGTACCATCGGAACCATTGGCGACAGGTCAAACGCATCAACAATTTCATATTGCGCATACGCCGGAATTGGCAATGCAAATAACGCCAGTCCAATCAACATTGGAACTGATGTGCGAAGTGTGCGAAATAAAAATTTGCGCAATGACGAATACATTATCTGTGTTTTTTATAATTTATCTGTTCAATTATATCACATTTGGGACAAAATGTGATATACTTTAAACGATGAACCGATTAAAAAAGTTTTGGATTATGTTTGTTTCGTTCCTGCCATTGACCGCAGGGGCGGTTGCGCCACTTGTCATTGGTGGTATCGCAGGGCTGGGGGTAATTGTCGGTTTTTCTATATATCGCACGGTTGCGCCGGTAAATATGGCAGACGCAATGAATTTCTTTTCGTCGTGCTGGTCGTGCCAGTTGTTTGCAGACATTATGTCCACGATGTCAAATTTATTGCCCCGGGCATACAGCGCAATCGGCACAGTTGTTATCCCGGTGGCGGCCGGACTGTCGGCGGTGTGGTTTGCGTGGAAATTGTTCAGCGGATTTATTAATGCAAAAATAGAACAGCCCTGGGCCATCGCAGGAAATTTTGGAACGCATCTGGTAAAACTGGCGGTGGTGTGTGCGTTATTGGTGGTGCCGCTGCCCCGTATGCTGTCAGATATTGTGATAACACCGATATTTAATATAGGTCTGTCGTTAAACCGCGCGGTTGCCGGTAATGACGCGTTTGCAGAATGCGTTGTCGCAACTGCAATGGCGGACCCTGTGTCGGTTGATGCGGCGGCCGCGTCGTCTGGGGCGTTTTCACCGCGTATGCGTCATAATTTGACGTGCGAATTGGCAAATGTTCATCAAATGACCGGTTTGGGAATGACTGTTGGGTGGACTATGCTGAATATGGCATTTAATTCTGAATATATGCACAAGATTATGTGGGACGTTCCGATTTTCCCAAATGTGCCGATTTTCTTTGCAGGATTATTGGTTTTGGTGCTGTTTTTATGTGCGCTGTTGCCAGTGCCTATGTATTTTCTGGAAATATTCATAAAATTATCAATGGATTTGATAATGTTGCCACTGATGTTGTTGTCGTGGCTGTTTTCAGGCTGGCCTATATTCCCAAATGGGGGCGGTAATATCCGTTCTATTATTGACGACGTTGTTCGTGCGACGGCCGGAATTGCGATGGTTGGCGTATTTGTGACGTTTTCAGTAATGTTTTTAAATGCGGTATTCGGCCAGTGGCAGGGCGCATCGCGATTGGCGGCGGCATTACAGGCAAACGATTCGTCTTTGTTGATGGACGGTTTGATGATGCGCAATGACAGTTTTATAACAATTATATTGATGGGCATATTTATTGCGATGTTTATGACGTCAATTCCTGCGCTGGTCAAGGCGTTGTTCGCCAACGTCAGTATTCCGACATCGTTCTATGAAACGACCAAAAAGAATATAAATATTATGTGGGAAAACCTGAAAAAATGGTATGCCGTGATAAAAAAATAAAAAATCAAGTCCTTTATTTAACATACCCCCCTTTTTTGTGCGTTCCGAATCTGATATAATTCATAGCAATGAAACAGTTTCCGATTCTTTATTGGCCACACAGGACAAACGGTGATAGTGATTACCGTTTGGCACGCAAGGTTATAAATACATCGGTCGGGATAATGCCTGATGTTTTAACAGATGATATTGATGTTGCGGCGATTCTGCGCGAAAACCCAGATGCAACGATATATTACCCTGTTTTTTGCGAATCAACCGGCTGGTGGGGCGAATTATTGGGTTCGGACGCGGTTGTGACCGATAAACTGATTATATCGCCGGAATGTCAACTGATGGTTATTCGCAGTGTGGCGGCCCCTGTGTCGCGTCGCACGGGCCAGAATCAGTTGCTGGCGGCGGAAATATACCCAACCAGTGGATTTTTCAAAAAAATGAATTCCAGTGTGGCGACGGTTGCAGATATGCTGGCGACGGACGCTGGGACGATATTGGCACTGTTTTCTGGGAAAAATCAGTCACAGTTTATAAATATTTTAGAATCTACGGGCAATTCGTATCTGGGTTGCATCGGCAGATACTAATAATCCTTGCAATATGCAAAAATCCTTGTATAATCTGCACGCTAAATTTATAAAATAAAAAGGGTAATAAGATGAAAAAAGGAATTCATCCTGAATATCACGAAATCAACGTCACACGCACAGACGGCAAGACGGTGAAAATGTATTCTTCTGTTAAAAAGGACTTGGTTTTGTCCACAGATAACTTGAACCACAGCGCCTGGACTGGCCAGCGTTCTAACACCGGTGAAAAGGGTCAGCGCGCCGAAAAATTCAAAGGTAAATTTGCTGGATTCAAATTCTAAATCACAAATCTGTGGGACGGGACACTATGGAACTGTTGATAAAAGGTTCAACTGAATTAAACAAAATGTTTATGGCGTTGCAGCGGACGGCATCCGGCTTGCGTCACGATTTTGGCGAGGTTGAAAACCTGCAACAGTCGTTAAAGGGTGCGCACGATTTCGTGCAAAAGGCATCTGCCCGTATAGAAGAAAGTATTTTATCTGATTTGTTGTTGGTGCGCCCATCAGCTGGGTTGTTGACACCAAATGTATCGCGCGATGGCGATGGACGGGACGAATTTGTTTTGTCGCTGTCGGGCGCGGCAAATTTTGTTCGTGCGAATCCGTATTTTGCAATTTCTTTGGCGTTGCGGACAAACGACGAAACAAAAATTGCGTTGGTGTATTCGCCGATTGATGAACGTCTGTATTATGCAGAATCTGGTCGTGGCGCGTATGCGTTTTCGGCATTTCATTCTGCGCGCGTTCGGGTTTCTAATATTGCCGATTTACCCCAGGCAACGGTTGCATTTAACACAAACGATACGCGTACATTATCGGCCGATATTCGTCGCACAGGTTGTCCTGCGTTGGATTTGGCGTGGGTTGCGTCTGGGAAATTTGACGGATTTGTATCTGAACCGTTGGATTTTGCGGAAATTGCGGCCGGTGACCTGTTGGTGCGCGAGGCTGGCGGACAAATATCTATGGGGGCGGATTTAGTCGCCACCAACGGCAAGATTGAATTATAAAATCACGCGCCACTGGCGCGTTTTTTTTATGCGAATTTATGAATTATGGACACTTGCAAAGTTTGAATAAATATCTTAAACTTTGTTCTATGAAATTCAAAAAAATCTTACGTATTCTGTTAAATGTAATGTTTTGGTGCTTTACCGCGGCGATTGCTGCGTTGGCGGCACTGATTTTGATTTATGGTAATGATTTGCCAGATTACAAGAAACTGGCGACGTATGCGCCACCGGTCGCAACGCGTCTGTATGCGTCGGACGGGTCGCTGTTGATTGAATACGCCGAAGAACGTCGGGTGTTTATTGATTTTGCCGATATGCCACCGATGTTGGTAAATGCGTTCGTTGCCGCCGAGGATCAGAATTTCTGGACGCACCCCGGCGTTGATGTTCAGGGGATAATTCGCGCGGCGGCGAATAACACGTTGGGCATGTTGGGATTTCATACCAGTTTTTCTGGTGCGTCAACAATCACACAACAGGTTGCAAAAAATTTCTTTTTGACATCTGAACGGACAATATCGCGCAAGATTAAAGAGGCGATATTAGCCCTGCGTTTGGAACGCACGTTTTCAAAGCAACATATAATGACCCTGTATCTGAACCAGATATTCTTGGGCGCGCGCGCATACGGCGTGGGTTCGGCGGCGTTGATGTATTTTAATAAACCTGTGTCTGAATTGACGCTGTCAGAATGTGCGTTTTTGGCGTCCCTGCCCAAGGCACCGAATAATCGCGACCGTGCGGTTGAACGCCGTAATTATGTGTTGCGCCGTATGGTAGAAGAAAAATATATCACGCGCGAACAGGCCGCGGCGGCTGCGGCCGAACCACTGAATATAAACAGTGGATTTACCGCCCAGATGGCGCCTGATTTTCAATATTTTGCCGAAGATGTGCGTCGTCAATTACTGAACACCATCGGACGCGAACGTTTGTATAATGATGGATTGTATATCAAAACAACAATCGTCCCAGAATACCAGCGTGCGGCGTCGGTGGCATTGAACAAAGAACTGGACCAATACAATTCTGTGCGTGGTAAAAATGAACCTAAATTACAGGGCGCAATTATTGCGATGAATCCGCACACGGGGCGCATTGTTGCAATGGCTGGTGGCCGTTCGTTTATGGACAGTTCGTTTAATCGCGCAACCCAGGCAATGCGCCAGGTTGGTTCTACGATAAAACCATTTGTGTATCTGGCGGCGTTGGAACGCGGTATGTCACCCGAAGAATTGATTCTGGACGCACCGATTGTTGGCTGGCGCGAAGATAATACGTTGTGGAAACCTGAAAATTACGACAAAAAATTCTTGGGCGATGTGCCATTGCGTCTGGCGTTGGAAACATCGCGTAATATTCCGACGGTGCGCCTGGTTGAAAAAATCGGCGTGCACCCCGCGATAGAGGTGGCCCAGCGTTTCGGCGTATATCCAGATAACCTGAGAAATGTGAATTTGTCATTGGCATTGGGTTCGGGCGAAACAACGTTGGAAAATTTGGTCTTGGGTTATTCTGCGTTTGTAAATGGCGGTCGTAAAATTCAGCCGAAACTGGTTGATTACATAGAAGACAGATATGGTCGCGTTTTGGACGGTGGTTCAACAAAAATCATAGACTGGAAAGACGATATGTTGCCCCCAGAACAGATTTCCGAATCAGACCCGTTATCCGATTCGCAAAGTTTGTATCAACTGGTGTCTATTTTACAGGGCGCGGTTGAACGCGGAACAGGAAAACAGGCGCGCGTCGCCGGCCATACAATCGCAGGTAAAACCGGGACAACAAATGACGTCAAAGACGTATGGTTTGTCGGTTTTTCCAAGAATCTGATTGCAGGTGTCTATCTGGGCTATGACACGCCGCGCGCGTTGGGTCGTGGCAGTGGCAGTCACATGGCCGCACGTGTGTTTTCTGAATTTATGACAACTGCATTGGCAGGCCAGAAAAATCAACCGTTTGCCGTTCCAGACGGCTTGACATTTGTGCGTGTAAATCGGCGCAGTGGCGTGGCCGCAACAGCCGATCCAAATGGCACAATTATTACCGAGGCGTTCAAGCCTGGGCAAAAACCGAACGCACCCAAGGCGGCTGTTCAAAACGACAACAGTGCGGTTGTTGGGGGCGTTTTTTAAATTTACAATCTGGCACGTTATGATATAATTTCGTGTGCAAACAAAAGGGGGCAATGATATGAAAAAAATTATGTTTTACGGTGTTGCAGCATTAGCATTGGCGGCATGTGATAAAAAAACAGACGAAAATGTTATCGCGCAAACATGTGGCGATTACGCTGTGGAAATCAAATTGTCTGAAAACGCAGACACATTGACGGCGGTAATCAATGGTGACGAAACAGTATTGACGAACGCAGTTGCCGCAGATGGCGCACGTTTTGTCGGTGCATTGAACGATACAACGGTCACATTGTGGAACAAGGGCGAAGAATGGACAATGTTCTTGGGCGACGATGATAACGCCGTTGCGATTGAATGTGTGGCGAAATAAGATTTATTTTACCGCATCTTTGTGATAAAATGGTCAGCATAAGAAGGAGTTTTTTATGCTGACTAATTTTTTTCTGGCGCGTGGTTATTCTTTTTTTGCCAGTGGTTGGACCCAGTTTGCACTGGCGTTTGGTGTTGCGTTTTTAATAATGCTGATGTTTGGGCGTTCGTTTATCGCCGCTATGCACGCGTGGCAGAAAAAGGGCCAGCCAATCAGTGAAAATGTCCCTGAATCCCATCGGCAAAAGGCTGGGACGCCGACAATGGGTGGAATATTGTTGGTTTTTGCAATATTGATTCCGTCGGTGCTGTTTATGCCCAGTGACAGTGCGCCTGCGTGGATTTCGTTGATGGCATTGGTTATGTTCGGCCTGATTGGTTTTGTTGATGATTATAAAAAGGTCACATCACAATCTAAAAAGGCGTCAAATGGCCTGTCGCCAAAAACGCGCCTGATCATAGAAGGGGTTTGCGTTATTATTTTGGCGTATTTGATAAACAAAACAATGCCACCATATATCCCAGAATATTCATTGGCGTTGGGGGCTGGGATAATATTACCGCTGGGGCTGTTGTATTATGTTTTTGCGTATTTTGTAATCTGTGGTTCAGCAAACGCGACGAATATCACAGATGGTTTGGACGGTATGCTGGCTAAATTATATTTGCCGGTGTTGGTGGTGCTGGTTGTGGCGTTGTATGGCGCGACACGTATTGGATTTATGGATACGGTTATGTTCTTGCCAGGGGCGTCGGGATTGTATGCGCCATTGGGGGCGGCGTTTGGTGCTGTGCTGGGGTTCTTGTGGTATAATGCGCGCCCGGCGGCAATATTTATGGGCGACGTTGGGTCATTGGCACTGGGCGGATTTATGGGAACGGTTGCAATGCTGTTGAAATCAGAAATCATTATGGGAATTGCGGCTGGTATGATGGTTATTATATTGCTGTCGTCGTTTGCCCAGACAATGTGCTTTAAAATAACGCGTCGGATTTCTGGCACAGGTCGTCGTATATTCTTGCGCGCGCCGTTGCATCATCATTTTGAAGAACGGGGTTGGACAGAAACAAAAATCGTTGACCGTTTTTTTATAATGTCGGTGCTGTTTTCTGGACTGGCATTGGTGCTGTTGAAATTTGCCTAGATTAAAAATCCCCCAAAAACGGGGGATTTTTTTAATCAGTATATTTTCATAAAAATCGTGGTATAATGGGGCTATGGTTGCAAGAACAGAAGATAGTAAATTTACCAGTTGGCATTTTGAAATTGACCGGCGTCTGCTGGCGGCAGTGTTGCTGCTGATTGCGATTGGTGTTATGTATGTTATTTCCGCGGGCAGTGTGGCGGCAGAACGCATCGGGCAACCGTGGTATTTCTTTTTCAAAAAGGCGGTGCCGTTTTATTTCATTGGCATTACAACCCTGGTTGGGGCCAGTATGCTGAATAAAAAATGGGTTATGGGAATATCTGCGCTTAATGTGGCGGTTGGGTTGCTGTTGCTGTTGGTGACGTTTGCAATGCCACACGTGATAAAGGGTTCTGCCCGATTCGTTTCAATCGGTTCGTTTAATATTATGCCGTCTGATATTATGAAGCCTGGGTTTATCATAATGACTGCGTGGTTTTTGTCGCGTATGAAATCTGAATACGGCACAGATATATTTTTCAACAAGGCCGTATGGCAATTTAAAAAACTTAGTTGGTGGACATACCTGGCGGTGTTTGTGCCGGCGTTATTTATTATATTCCGACACCCAGACGTTGGAACATCTGCGTTGTATTGTGGTGTGTTGGCAATGATGATGTTTATGGCTGGATTGCCAGGAATTTTGGTTGCCGGATTTTTGGGTATTGGGGTGCTGGGGTTTATCACGGCGTTTTTGACGATGTCGCACGTACACGGGCGCGTTATGGCATTTGTGACAGGAACAGGTAATACGTACCAGGTGCGCCAGTCTGTTCAATCAATCCAGCACGGTGGCCTGTTGGGCAGTGGCGATGACGCGTTTGTAAAGCAATCGTTGCCGGACGCACATACTGATTTTATATTTGCCGCCGTCGCCGAAGATTTGGGGGCGATTATGGCGTGTCTGTTGTTGTGCCTGTTGCTGTATGTGTTAAAGCGTTTAACAACTGATGCGATTGGTGCGCGCAGTCCGTTTGTATTCTATGCCGCAGGGGGCGCGGCGGCGTTATTTGGAATCCAGATTTGTATAAATCTGGCGTCAACGTTGCACTTGATACCGCCAAAGGGAATGACCCTGCCGTTTATTTCATACGGGGGCAGTTCGTTTGTCGCGTTCTGTTTGTTGTTCGGTATGGTGTTGGCGTTGGTTCGCGAAGATAAATGGAAATAAATCAAAGGGGTACAGGTATGAAAATTTGGATTGCAACAGGTGGAACTGGTGGACACGTTTTCCCAGCATTGAGTGTTGCCGAAGAACTGGTTGCGCGTGGTCATCGTATCACAATTTCGTGTGATGGTCGTGTTCGTCAAATGGTGCGCAATGGTGCGCCCCAGGGTGCGCATTTTTCGCATATCTGGGCGTCGGGCGTTGGTGCAAAAAGCAGATTGCACCAAATGATGGCGTTGTTCAAAATCGGCGTATCGGCGTGCGCGTTGACGTTGCGGTTTATGGTCGCGCGTCCTGACCGGGTTGTTGCGTTTGGTGGCTATGCGTCGGTGCCGGCGGTTTTTGCGGCGCATTTGTGGCGCGTGCCGACATTTCTGCACGAACAAAACGGTGCGATTGGTCGCGCAAATAAATTTGCGATGCGCTGGGTTAAAACATTGATGACCAGTTTTCCAAATGTGTCTGGAATCCCGTCTGGCCTGGCGACAGAAATTGTTTATACGGGCCTGCCGGTGCGCAAGGATTTCTTGGCACACGCCGGCGCGCCGATTACAGGCAAATCAAAATTGTTGGTGACAGGCGGTTCTTTGGGGGCCCAGATTCTGGACGAAGTTGTCCCGACGGCAATCGCGGCGATGAAAAATAAAAAGATTTTCGTCACACATCAAACGCGCCCAGAAAATGTTGCACGCCTGCAAAAATTTTATGCCGATAACAAAATTCGTGCAAACGTATTGTCGTTTATTCACGATATGGCGGCCCAGATTGTTGACGCAGACCTGGTCATCGGGCGCAGTGGGGCCAGCACAGTCATAGAATTGGAAACAATCGGACGTGCGGCGATATTGGTGCCACTGAATATCAACCCAGACCAGGCTGCCAATGCGGAAAACTTTGCGCGTCTGGGCGGTGGTTTCGCCATAGAACAATCAAAATTCACACCACGCTGGTTGACGGCGACATTGTCGGACCTGTTTGATAATCCGTCGCGCCTGGCCAAGATGGCAAAAAAGTCATGTGTTCCGAATAATGCGGTCAAAATGATTGCCGACACAGTAACAAAATGATAACAGATGTATTTTCCGCTTGCGCCTGATTCGTCATTTGTTCTATGATTGAATCAGGAAGGAAAGGAAAATGCGTCAAATCGCCGTTTCTGTATTTACGATATTTGTTGTTTTGCCTGCGTGGGCCAGTGCGCGTCTGCCGGTGGTCAATATTGCCGCAGGTGGGGTTTCTGCGCGAACCGCCTTTGGCGAGGAAACGCGCGCACCCGTCGCGGTTGCGCCCGTTGTGGCTGCATCTGCGCCTGTGACCCAGCCCCAGAAAAAGGTTGTCGCCCGTGCGGCAAAAAAAACAACTGTGACGCCACGTGCGACGTCTGATATTACCGCCGGCGCCCAGATTGCAAAAAATGTTGATGTTTTGTCCCCACGTCGCCCCAGTGGTGATTTGTGGGCGCGCGCCACAGACGCGCCACTGCGTATGCCAGATGCGTCTGAGTTTGCGGTTTTTCGCAACGACAGCGCATTACCCGAAGAAAGTTTGGACACCACCGCATCACGCGGAAATGTCGTCGCCCGTGCCAGTGTGCAATCAGATGTTGCGCCATTGTCTGAATTTGATGCCCAGATTGCACGTTTGAACGAATTACAAAAACGGGCCGATAACAGTGTGACCGCACGCGCGTCTGCGCCGGCAGCGGCTGATGTCACTGTGCGCAGTATGCGTCCCAGTGCTGCCACCACAGAAACAGGGGCGGATACATCTGTGAAACTGTCGCGTATGGTTGTGCCAATGGCGGACGATGTTGTTGTGCGCGCGGTTGAAAAATCCGAATCACCACGCATTATCGCGGTGCGTGATGATATGACGAAAATGTCACCGACTGAATTGCGTCGCGCATTTCGTAAAACGTTTTTATCTGAAAATAAACATTTATCAACATACCAAATTGATGACAGATTTGATGTGGCCAGTGATATGACCGCCACCAGCGAAGGATTCACTGCGCGTCGCGATTTGTCCGAGGCTGGCGGTATCCGCCCATTGGAAATTAAAATAAAGTTCCGGGACGAGGATTCTGCCCTGTCGCGTGACAATTATAATCTGTTGTCTGAATATGCCGGGATTGTTTTGGCAAACCCGACGCGTGCGGTCCAGGTTGGCATACCACAAAGTGTTGCAAACAATGGTGACGCGCGTAAATTGGCGGCGCGCCGTTTGGCCATCGTGGAACAGGTCTTGCGCGATAGCGGTGTGTCTGAACAGCGTATTTTACCTGTGCTGTCCCAGCGTAATGACGAAGGTTTTGTTTTGCGTATGATTTCAAATGACCAATATGAAACATTGACCCAAAAACGTCGTAATATTTTTGGCGACACGGTCAGTAAAAAAACATACAAAAGCATGAGTTGGTAATCCAACAAATACAAAATGCGTATTTCTGGAATTATTAAAAAATATTTTTCGGATTTTATTGATTTTTTATTTCCGCCGTCGTGCCCGTTGTGTTCGGCGGCGGTGTCTGGTCATGGGCAACTGTGCGCAGATTGTTGGACGGCATTTAATTGGATTGACGGCCCACGATGCGCCCAGTGCGGATACCCGTTCCCGTCGCATCTGGATTTGCCAGACGGGGCGTTGTGTCCAGTATGTGCGTCGGGGGCGGGCGAACTGGATTTAATACGCAGTGCGTGTGTTTATGACGATGCGTCACGTGCTGCGATGTTGCCGTTCAAGCATTGTGGACGCACGAAATACGCGCGCTTTATGTCGCACGCGTGTATTTGGGCGTTGCGTGATACTGATATTGCCCCAGATATTGTAATGCCAGTGCCACTGGCGTATCGGCGTTTGGTCCATCGCACGTATAATCAGGCAACGCTGTTGGCACGCCCGATTGCACGTGCGTATAATGCGCATCTGGATGTGGACAGTGTTCGCCGTAAATACAGACCAGATATGGGTCATAAAAACGCGCGCCAACGCGCAGAAAATATCCGTGGCGTGTTCCGGGTTGTTCGGCCCGATAAAATTCGTGGACGACGGATATTGTTGGTTGATGATGTTATGACGTCTGGGGCAACGTTTATGGAATTACGCCACGCGCTGATGCGCGCCGGGGCGGCGGCTGTATATGGTGTGACGTTTTGTCGCGTTGTTCGTGCGCGCTAAGGGTGGGTTGTATAAAAAATCCCGCCAATGGCGGGACAGTTTATCTTACGTTTTGCAATGATTTCAAGAACATAAATGCAGCTTTGTCTGTTGGGTTCATTGTGGTTGGTGCCACGTGGGTTCCCTTGGACTGTTCCAGTTCTTGACGTCTGGAAACACATGCGCGAATAATGTTAAATACAGACTGTTGTTCGGGCGTTTTCTGTGCCGCGACATTTTCGCGCCATTTAACACTGGCAACGGTTTGACCGTTCACGCTGACGTCATATTGACCATAATCATAGCCATTTGCCACAGAAATGATTTCTTTGCCGGCCCGGTTTGTGATGTTATACACATCTGTTCCATAGTGTGCTGTATGCACAACGTTGCTGGATTTGATTACTGCAACGATTTCGTTTTCTAAAATTTTATTCATAGCGTATCCTTTTTTTTGCTTTGAATATAACACATAAATTGAATTTGTCAAGTATTTGTGCGCTGATATTTTATATGTGTGCTTGAATTTTCAAATTATTCTGATACGATTTACAAGATAGTTTAAAAATAACCAAGAAGCACATAAAATGAACATAGAACTGGGGAAAAACATAAACGCGCGTGAAATTGAAACAAAAATCCAGGAATTTTGGGATAAAAATCATTTCTGGAACAATGATGTAAAATCGGACAAGCCGGCATTTTGCATTATGATGCCACCGCCAAATGTGACGGGCAACCTGCATATGGGGCATGCGCTGGATAACATTTTGACTGATATTGTTTGCCGTTATAAACGTATGTGCGGTTATGATGTTTTGTGGCAGCCGGGAACCGACCACGCGTCAATCGCGACCCAGTTATTGGTGGAACGTGATTTGTCCAAGCGTGGAATCAATCCACGCACAAAAACCAAGCAAGAATTGCTGGACATTGCCTGGGCGTGGAAGGCGGACAAGGGCGGCCAGATTATGAAACAGTTGCACATATTAGGCGTGACGCCGGTGTGGGCGCGTGAACGCTTTACAATGGATGCTGGGCTGTCTGCGGCGGTAAATAAATTATTTGTTCAAATGTATAATCAGGGGCTGATTTATCGTGCGCGTCGCCTGGTCAACTGGTGCCCAAAGCAACAGACGTCTATTTCTGATTTAGAGGTAGAAGTTCGCGAAGAACACGGTAAATTCTATTATTTCAAATATCCGTTGCGCGATGGTGGATTTATTGAAATTGCGACAACGCGTCCCGAAACGCTGTTCGGCGACCAGGCGATTGCAATTCACCCAGATAATGAAAAATTAAAGCACTTGATTGGCAAGACGGCGATTATTCCGCTGACGAATATTGAAATTCCAGTTATTGCCGATGTGCACGCCGACCCGGACAAGGGAACCGGTGCGGTGAAAATCACACCTGCACACGACAAAGATGACTGGGCGGTTGGCCAGCGTCATAATTTGCCGGTTGTATGTGTTTTGACCAATGACGCCAAAATGGCAGACATTGATGTCGTGCCAGAAAAATATCGTGGTATGGACCGCTTTGCCGCGCGCGCCGAAATCATCAAAGATTTAGACGCCGCCGGATTGATGATAAAAATTGACGACAAGATTATTCCGACGCCATATTCTGAACGCGGTAATGTTGTGATTGAATATATGGTTCGTGACGAGTGGTTTGTTGACGCCAAGAAATTGGCCGCGCCGGCAATTCGTGCCGTAGAAGAGGGCAAGGTTAAATTTATGCCTGAACATCGTTATAACCTGTTTATGGCGTGGATGCGCGATATTCACGAATGGTCTATTTCGCGTCAACTGTGGTGGGGACACCAGATTCCGGCCTGGTATGACGCAGACGGTAATATCTATGTTGCCGAAACCGAGGCAGACGCCATCGCACAATCAGGTGGGCGTGAATTGACGCGTGACACATCGTGTTTGGATACGTGGTTCTCGTCTGGGCTGTGGCCGTTTTCTACGCTGGGGTGGCCGGAACAGACGCCAGAACTGAAAAAATATTATCCAACAGATTTGTTATACACGGCCGCAGATATTATATTCTTTTGGGTTGCGCGTATGCTGATGATGGGGATTTACGTGATGGGCGACGTTCCGTTCCACACGGTGAATTTCCACGGCCTGGTTCGCGATGCCAAGGGACAGAAAATGTCCAAGACCAAGGGCAACGGCACAGACCCATTGGCGGCTGTTGAAAAGTTTGGTGTTGATGCGTTGCGCTATTGGGTTGCAACGGCACCTATTGGAACAGACATCAGATACAGTGATGACGAGGTTAAACGTGGTTCTAAATTACTGACCAAGTTGTGGAACGCGTCAAAATACACACTGATGAATCTGACGGATTTTGACCCAAAAACGGCGACGCCGGTGGCGGTCAAAGACCGTTATATAGAAGACCGCTGGGTTTTGGCGGAATTGAACAAAACAATCGCAGATGTTCGTCGCAATTTGGATAAATACGACAACTATAATTCACGCAGTGCGATTGACACGTTCTTTTACGATGTGTTCTGCGACCAGTATTTGGAATTCATCAAGGATCGTTTCTGGTCGCCGGAAAAATATGACGCAAATTCTAAATTGTCGGCCCAGTGGACATTGTTCCAGGTCTTGCGTGCGATTATCGGATTGTATGCACCGTTTATCCCGTTCCTGACCGAAGAATTGTGGCAGAAAATCTATCAAGATTACGAAGGGGGCGAAACCCTGCACCTGACGGCGTATCCAGCGGTGGACGATGCGCGCGATACCGATGTTCGTGATATGCAAATTGCGCTGGATATATTGCGGACGGTTCGCGGTCTGCGCACAGAACGCAAGGTTGGCAATGGCGCAAAACTGGAAACGCTGACGATTCCGGCGACGACGCCTGTGGCGTTGCACGGGGTGATAAAGTCTGCGGCGCGTGCAAATCAAATCGTGTTGGGCGATGATGTTGATTTTGTCGTTGCACCCCAGTGTAATACCACCCAAGGATAATGGTTATGGTTGACAAGTTTGTTTCACGGCGTGTATTGCAAGCGTATCAGTGTGACCGGTATGGATATGTCCGGCCACTGATTTTAATGAACGAATTGCAAAGTTGCGCAGACAGCCACGCTGAACAGTTGGGGTGTGGTCGCACGTTCTTGACCGAACAGAATATGGCGTGGGTGGTGACGCATTACTTGGTTGATATTATGGAATTGCCACGCGAAGGCGAAGAATTGACGATTACAACGTGGCCATCTGTCAAAGAATTATTGCGTGCCACACGTGATTTTGAAATTCGTGGCGCAGACGGTCGTCTGATGGTGCGCGCAACGTCCCAGTGGGTTTTAATTGATATGACGGCGCGTCGCCCGGTGCGATTGGACGATGCAGTTCCTAAATTGGTTGAAAATGGGGCGCGTGCCTGGGACCGTATATTTTGCAAGTTCCCAGATTTCGTTCCTGAAAAAACACACGTGTTCAAATGTCGGTTTGACGATATTGATGTGAATCAGCATATAAATAACGCGGTTTATGCGGTTTGGGCAACGGAAAGTGTTGGATACGCATTTCGCAATGCGCACAAATTGCGTTGTATTGAATTGAATTTCAAAAAAGAAATCAATCCAGACACGCCCCAGGTTGAAATTGACGTTGCGATTGACGGCGACGTTTCGCGTCATCGTATTCGCACAGGCGACACAGAACACGCGTCGGTTGTATGCACCTGGTCAGAATAAAAAACCGCCCATGGGGGCGGTTTTATCAGTCTTTTTTATCGTCTGGTTTGTTTTTATTGTTTAACGCCTCGGTGCGTTGAATTACGGCAATGTTTAACGCGTATGCACAGTTGTTCACAGCGTCGCGTCTTGCCGTCAGATTTACGCATTGTGCCGGTTTTGAAATTTTTCCCGTTTTGGGGTCAGTTTCCGCGGCGCCGAACGAAACGGCAAAAACCAAATCTTTTTCCAGTTGGCGTTTTGCTTCGCCGATTTGATTTGATGACACCGCGTTCAAGACCAGGCGAATATTGTTCTGGATACATTCCAGACCGGTCTGGGTGCTGGTTTTCAACATACAATTTTCTGCGCCAGACAATATAATATTTCGGTCGCCGGATTTAAACGCCCCCCCAGATGATGACGTGCGTTCTTCTTCGTCGCTGGCACCGGCGGCTTTAAGTTTTGTGGTCAAAACGGCCTTTTCCAGTTGGGTTTTAAAACGGCGAAGTGTTGCGTCCAGATAGTCGTATTGTTTTTTCATCTGTTGCGTCATAACCGTCGTTTTTAACGCGATGGTGTCACGCATCAGTTGTTTGTCAGCCTCGTCATCGGGGTTTTTTGTGCTGCCAATATTATACGCGTGCGTGCTGCACAGGGCCAGTTCGGCGACAATACGATCATTCTTTTCGTCGTCGCAACCATCAGATGCGGCAAATGCCGGCAAAATAAGCACAGTGACAATGGCAGTCACGCCCAGAAAACTTTTTATACCGTCAAAGATGTTTTTATTTATTTGTTTCATTATTTGGTTTTAGTGCTGTCTATTGGTTTCAGAGATGGGACAAAATTGAACTTGCACCCCGTCTTATCGTTAAACTCTTGACCCAAGCACCGACATTCGCCAGGCCAATACCAGGTGCCACCGGTGGTTTGGCATAATTTGCATTTTTCTGAACCATTACAATTAAGTGCCAGCCACGCATTAGTAAAATCAGATGCTTTTACAGTAGCGTCAATTTCTGTGGTTTCACCAGATGTGACCCCAGGTTTTTCGTTCCATTTGGCCAATAAATCGGCGTCTGTGGTGCATATTTTGGACGGTAATTTTTTCAGATTGGCCGATTTTTGCAGGTCAACCAACGTGTCTGCGTTCACAGCGCAATATTTTACCCCGTCTGGGTCTGGTTTTGTATTGCTGCGCAGACGGCTGGAACCATACACAGATGGCGCGTCCTGTTCAATAATGCGTTGCAGTGTTTCAATATCAATAGATGCCTGTTTTTTGCGGTTGCGGAACAGGGCAGATGTGTCCAGTGCCTCGGACGCACAGCCAATGCGAACCTGGGCGTTTTCAAAACCTTCGTCTGGATACAGCCAGTTATACTGAACCTCGTCATTGCTGGTCAACATTTGAATCAGTTGGCAACCACCATCAGACATCGGAACAACCTGGCCAATGGCGCATTTTGCACCGCCATGGACGCCCGTCTGTTTTACATAATTATAACCTGGTTCGTTTTTGTCTTTGTTTCCAACTACATAAACTTCGTATGTTGAAACAGAAATCCCGTCTTTGCAATTCTGGTTGGTATAGTGCATAACCTGGTCCTGGGTGCACAAGTATTTTGCCCACGCGTTGCATGTTCCGTTCAACATCATATAAATATCGGTAATGTCAACGCCAACCGATTGTGCCATTATCAATGCGTCATACAATTCGTCCAGCACGGCGTTATATGGTTCAAAGAAATTCATTGCGCGCTGTTTAAACGTCTTGACCCGCTTTGGCCCGGCGCAATTATTGCCAGACGTGTCGCAACCGGCGTATTCAAACGTGTCGTTCATCGCGGCCTTTAACGCTTTTAACTGGGTCTGGGCGTTTTCAATCTTGGACATAATTTGCCCGGTTATTTGTTCGCGTGCCAATAAATCCGCAGATAAACCGGATTTCGCGGCGATTTTTTGTGCCGTGGTCAGGCCATCTGTAATTGTTTGTGAATCTGTGTCAGTGGCGTCGTCATCGGTCGCAGGCGCAAATGTCGGTGTGTCATTTGTTGTGGCCGGGACGGGCGCTGCGGCTGTGGTGGCGGCCATCTCTTGCTGTTTGGCCAATGCATCGCGCAATGTGTTTGCCGTTTCGGCGTTTTGACGTTCCATAGATGCCTGCATTTCCTGCATTTGTGCCTGCATCTGTTCAAGTTGTTCATTGGTTTGCTGGGCTGCTGCCTGGGTCGCGGCAGTTTGGGCGGCGGCCGCCTGGGCATTGGCGCGCGCAGTTGATGACGCGACCAGTTGCGCCGAAATATATTCAACCAATTCGTCGCCATACTGTTTACACGTGGCGTTTGATTGCACACAGCCCGATACAATCGGATTTGCGATTTCCATTGTGGTGCAACCACCCGATGCACACTTTGGCTGGGCGCAACGTAAAATCAGCGCATTACAGTTGCCAAAATCAGCGCGCGGCGCAGACGTGTTTGCCTGGCCCCGTGTGTTCATCATAGTGTTCCAGGTGTTATTATTCATCGCGCCCGATGCGCCGTTGAACGCGGTCAGATTACTGCCAGCGGTTGTTGCAACGGCGGCCGTCGCCGGGGTCACAGACACCAGCGTCAACGCCACAACCAAAAATTTTGATATGGATTTCATATTCTCTCTGTTGCGATAATTCTATCACAAAACCACACGCACTGCAAAATAAAAATACCCGTTTTGGGTATTTTCAGATATAAAAAAACCGCCAATCGGCGGAATTTTTAATTAGCGGCAGTCACGGCCAAGCGTTTGCGCCCCGCCGCGCGACGACGATTCAATACATCGCGACCGCCCTTGGTTGCCATTCTTTCACGAAAGCCGTGCGTGCGCACGCGACGTGTTTTTGACGGTTGATAAGTTCTTTTAGTTGCCATAATTAAATCCTTTTGCGCGTCTATTTAACCACAGGTTTTTATAAAACGCAACCTTTTTATTTAGATTTTACCAATCCCAGTTTTTTCAGCCCTTCTAGCATCAGGTAATAACTGAACAATAATGCGAATAACCGCCAAAATGGTAAAAACATCGTTTTGTCCTATTTTGTTTTCTGAAATTTATCGCGGGCGCACTGTTGAATATTTTGCATTTTAATGCGAGCCGCGGCAGCGGCGCGCAATGCACGCAATATCAGTTTCGTGTTTGCACGAATCAGGCGAACCTGGAATTTGGTAAAGCTGTCGGTCTGGCCATAGGTGTCCAATACTTGGTCATAGGTTTTCAACAGTTGGTCATAGGTGTCCAACAGTTTGTTCATTTCGCCCTGGGCATCAATAAAAGTTTTTTCTTGTTTCTTCATAGTAAGGATTATTCTATTACGAAAAAAACTTTTGTCAATCTTTTTTTTGTCGTTATGTCTTGACCCTTGGGCTAAAAATTTGCTATTGTTGCAGTGTCAAATATAGGGGAAAGCAAAGTATGTCTGAAATTACTAGTAATGCCGATGATATGGCTGTAAAAATTCCACAATCGTCAATAGAGCACGAAATGCGGACCAGTTTCTTGGACTATGCGATGTCGGTTATTGTTGACCGTGCGTTGCCTGATGTCCGTGACGGGTGCAAGCCTGTGCATCGTCGTATTTTATACGTTATGAACGATGTTGCGCCGGCGACAAAGCCAACGGTTAAATCTGCGCGTATCGTGGGCGAGGTTATGGGTAAATATCACCCCCATGGCGACAGTTCTATTTATGACGCAATGGCCCGTATGGCCCAGGATTTTTCTATGGGCGAAACGTTGGTCCAGGGCCAGGGTAATTTTGGTTCGCGTGACGGGGATAAACCGGCGGCTATGCGTTATACCGAGGCGCGCCTGTCCAAACTGGGGGCGTCGTTGATGGACGATATGGACAAAGATACCGTTGATTGGCAGCCGAACTTTGACGGCACATTGCAAGAACCAGTTGTTTTGCCGACCAAGTTCCCAAATTTCTTGGTCAATGGCGGTTCGGGTATTGCAGTTGGTATGGCGACAAATGTTCCGACGTATAACCTGGGTGAAATTTGCAATGGTATTTTGGCAATCTTGGACAACAAGGATTTGTCAGATGATGAATTGTTCAGCATTATCCCTGGGCCTGATTTCCCAACAGGGGCGATAATAATGGGACGTGCCGGCGCATACAAAGCGCATACGACTGGGCGTGGGTCTATTATCGTTCGTGCAAAAACGCACATGGAAAAATTCCACGACCACGACGCAATCGTTGTTGATGAAATCCCGTACCAGGTCAACAAGGCCCAGATGATTATCAAAATCGCCGAATTGATAAAGGATAAACGCATAGAAGGTATTTCTGAAATTCGCGATGAATCGTCCAAAGAAGGTCTGCGTATCGTTATTGAATTAAAGCGCGACGCGATTTCTGATGTGGTGTTGAATCACCTGTTCCAATACACGGAAATGCAGACGAATTTCCCGGTCAATATGATGGCGTTAAATCGTGGCCGTCCGATGTTGTTCAATATTCGTGGCGTGCTGGACGCGTTCATTGATTTCCGGTGCGAGGTTATTCGTCGTCGCACAATATTTGATTTGAACAAGGCGCGTGCGCGTGCGCATACGTTGTTGGGCCTGTCGGTGGCGGTTGGAAATCTGGACGATGTTATTGAACTGATTAAATCCAGTCCGAACCCAGACGCCGCGCGCGATGCATTGATTTCACGCGGTTGGCGTGCGTCGGATATTGAATCATATATTCAACTGATTGATGACCCAAATACAGAATACAAAGACGGTATGTTCTATATGTCCGAAGATCAGGCGCGTGCAATTCTGGAATTGCAATTACATCGTCTGACGGGATTGGAACGCGACAAGATTCACGACGATTTAACAACGTTGGGTGCGTTGATAAAAGACCTGTTGGATATTCTGGGCAGTCACGAACGTATTATTCAAATTATCCGTGATGAAACCGCATCTGTTCGTGATAACTGGGCGTCGCCACGTCGCACAGAAATATCTGATGCAGAAATAGATATTGACATAGAAGATTTGATTGCACGCGAAGATATGGTTATCACGGTGTCTAATACCGGTTATATCAAGCGCGTATCGCTGGATACATATCGCGCGCAAAAACGCGGTGGCAAGGGTCGCAATGCAATGACCACCAAAGAAGATGACTATGTCGTCCAGATCTTTGTTGCGAACACGCATACGCCACTGTTGTTCTTTAGTTCCAAGGGATTATGCTATAAACTGAAAACATACAAATTACCCGAAGCGGCAGCAGCTGCCAAGGGACGGCCATTGGTCAATCTGTTGCCGTTGGAAAATGGCGAAACGATTACCGCAATATTGCCAGTCCCCGAAGAAGAAGTTGCGCGCGTTCGCGCATCTGGCCAGGAACATTTCCTGATGTTTGCAACGGCGTCTGGTACGGTGCGTCGCAATCGTATGTCTGATTTTGATTCAATTCGCGCAAACGGTAAAATCGCGATGAAACTGGACGACGGGGACAGCTTGATTTCTGTGCTGCCATGCAACGAAGACCAAGATGTGTTCTTGGCAACATATCGCGGTCGTTGCATACGTTTCCCAGTCAACGAAATTCGCGTCTTTGCGGGCCGCAATTCAACCGGTGTTCGTGGTATGAATCTGGGCGCAGATGATAAGATTATCGGTATGTCAATGTTGACGCACGGTGAATCTGATGCGACGGTGCGTGCAGCGTATATTAAACAGTCGCGTGCATTGCGTCGTGCGGCAACCGGTGTTGACGAAGAAGTGTCTGATGACGAAGAAGCAACAACGCTGACACTGACTGATGAACAAATGGCGCGTATGGCGGCCGATGAACAGTTTATATTGACCATATCTGAAAATGGTTTTGGTAAACGTACCAGTGCATACGAATATCGCACAACGCATCGTGGCGGTAATGGATTTACCAATATTAAACTGGGTGGTAAAAACACAGCGGTCGCAGGTTCGTTCCCGGTTGAAAACGGACACGATGTAATGATGGTGACCGATGGCGGTAAAATTATCCGCACACCGGTTGATGACGTTCGTATTGCTGGGCGCAGTACGGCCGGTGTGACACTGTTCCGCACAGGTGAAAATGAACGCGTTGTGTCGGCGATTTCAATCGTCAGTGACGAAGAAGAAGCGGCCGAGGTTGAAGCCGACGCTGCCGCAATCGCAGAATAAAAACGGGGTGCCGAAATGGAAAACAATGAATACTTTTCATCAATAAATGATGTATCCAAACGTTTGGACATTCCGGCACACACCCTGCGTTATTGGGAAAAACAATTCCCTGTCGCGATAAAACCGACAACGGGTGCCGGTGGTCGTCGCTATTATCGTGGCGAGACGGTAAATCGCCTGGTCGTTATCAAGGATTTGTTGTATAACCGCGGTATGACGATTGCAGGTGTAAAAAAAATGTTGCGTGATGGCACATTCCCAGATGCGCCGGGTGATTTGGTTATTTCTGCAACGTCGCCGGTGAACCCCGGGACGCACAATGCGGCACACGCCGATGATATTTCCGCGGCGATAACATTGTTGGACGCGGCAAAGCAGATTTTAACGGCGGTGTAAATGCTGTTCACATCTGTTCCACATTTTCTTAGTAATATTATTTGCGGTCTGATTCCAGACAAGGCGCGTCGCAAAAAGGCGCGTGTGATGATGAATTCGCCTATGGCAATCCAGGTGCAATTTATTCGTCGCAATATTGATGAACCAATTCGTCGTCTGAAAACATTTGTCGGATACCAGGCGCGCAGTCTGATTATCGGCGTCAACGATAAATGGATTTTCAAGTTTCCGTTGCGTCGCGATAACAGTGATGAATTGGCCCAGCGCGAGGTGCGAATTGTCAACGCGTTGTCGCCACTGTCGCCGATTTATATTCCGCCAGTCCAGATTTTAAAATTGCGTGGACGTTTGGTTCGTAAATATGAATTTGTGCGTGGCAAAACTCTGCGCCAGACATCGCCCGATTTAATTCTGAAACATAAAACAAAGTTGGCGCGCCAGATTGCAAATTTCCTGTATGTTGTTGGCACATCAGACCCAGCAGAAATTCGTGATTTGAAACCATCTGCGTCTGCGCGTCCTGGGTTCTTGTTCGGCTGGTCCCAGGGGGACGTTTGCGACAATTTTATGATAGATACGGAAACAATGAACGTGATTGCGATTATTGACTGGGAAGATGCACATTTCGGCGATATTTCGCCCCAGTTGGTAAATGACCGACGTTCGCCCCAGCGTGAACTGATGGCCGCGGTCAAGGACGAGTATGAAAAAATTTGGCACGCACACAATAAACAGAAAAAATAAAATTCGCCGAACACGTCGGCGATTTTATTTTGGCAGTCCCAAGGGGAATCGAACCCCTGTTCCCAGAATGAGAATCTGGTGTCCTGACCGCTAGACGATGGGACCAAGCGTGGCCTATGATAACATCTTTTTCATATTTTGCAAAAAGAAAACACGCGCCACCGGCAAAAACTGTGCAAAGACAGATAGTTGAAAAAATGTGTTTTTTGCGGTATAATCTGCGTATGTCGTATTCTACAAAGAATCTTTTTATTGTGTTGGGGGTTTGCGCCGGTATGCCGTTATTGTGCCGCGCAGCAAGTTTGCTGGAATCTGCCTCGTTCCCAAAAACAACAGGGGATTTAAGTTTTGTTGACAGAATGGCCCTCCAGGAAAGTGATTATGAAATATTTAAAGATTTGTCCCCATACGACCAGTTGAACATAATATATACGGACCAGGGTATAAATGATGAAGTGGCGGCGGACGATTTAAGGGACGCGCAACAGGCCGAACAAAAAACTGATGCAAACGGTGCCACAAACGTGGCGTCTGGGCCTGGGGCGACAACGACGCCTGGCCAGCCAACGAATACAGGTTCTGCACCGGTTGCCACCACACCCAGCCCGACGCCTGTGGCCACCACGCCCAGCCCCAGCCCTGCGCCAGCGACAGGGGCGACGTATTGTGCGCAATCTGCGCCACATATTCCCAAAAATCAAAAAGTCCCAGTTGGCAAACCTGTATTGGAATCAGACTATAAATTTTGTTCTGGTTATGGCCCGCGTCCTATGGGTAAAAAAATAGACATACATTATGGTCTGGACATCGGTTGCACGCTTGCAAACTTTGACCGTCCTGTTTATACCCCGGCCGATGGCGTCGTAGAACGCGTGAAACCAAATGGCAGGGGCAGTTCTGCGGGAAACTATATTGTTATAAATCATGAAAATGGATTTACGACTAAATATATGCACCTGAATACTATGTTGGTGACCAAGGGCCAGCGTGTCCAGGCCGGGTGCCAGATTGCAACGATTGGATATACCGGCGGTGCCAAGGCGTTCAAGGGATCTTTTGCGAATAACCCCTATCCCACTATGCGCAAAGAAATTTCCCATTTGCATTATGAAATACATTACAAGGGGCCGTTAAAAACGGTGACCGGACTGAACGGCAAAACCGTGTCAATTGTTCGTAAGGTTAGAAAAGGCAACGCCATTGACCCCAAACCGTTTATGGTTGGAAATTAAGAATCAAAAATAATTAAGAACCAAAAATAAACCCGGCACAAGGCCGGTTTATTCTTGGTTGGGGCGCACTCAATTTCCTCGGTGTCACGCATAAATGCGCGACGCCTGTGGGGCAACCGTGACGATTTGATTGCGCACGGCTTATCAAATCTACTTGTTGTCGAACCGGCAACTGCGTTGCAGGTGTCGCACCGTGGCCACGAACCAAAAATAAACCCGGCACAAGGCCGGTTTATTCTTGGTTGGGGCGCACGGATTCGAACCATGATAAAGAGAACCAAAATCTCTTGTCCTACCATTAGACGACACCCCAAAAGTGATTATGATTATAAGTATCTTTTGAATTTTTGCAATAACAAAAATTACGTTTTATATATTTGCAATTAAAAAAATTAGGATTCTTTATTATTTTATGCTTGCATAAAAATCATTTCAAATATATAATCGTTCAGTTTTTTAATGATTAAAAGACTTTTAATTATTAAAGGACTGTTCAGTTCACCTTGCTACAAAGGGGGGCATAAATATGATGCGCAAAGAATTTATTAGTTTGTTGGAATCAAATATTTTAACACTGGACCGGTTGGCAGAACGACTGCGCAAGGAGCCATTGGACGCTGGTCTGTATCCAAAAAATCAGATGACGGTATTGGTACGTCTGCACATGGGCGGGCGGGCGCGATTGAAAGATATTGCGCGTCGCGAATTGGTGCCGGCACCGAATTTGTGTGCGACGTTTCGCAAACTGGAACGCGATGGTCTGGTGACACGGACGGTTGATGAAAACGACCGCCGTAATACGTGGTATGCGTGCACGCCCGCAGGTGAAAAACTGGCGAGCAAGGCGATGGAATTATTTCGCAGTGCGATTTGTCGCCTGTTTGAAAATATCGCACCTGATGACGAGGCGGCATTGACAGATGCGCTGAAAACAATGAATGAAATACTGACAAAGATGGAGTTAAAAAATGTTTAAAATCGGACGATTTGCTGCGTTTTTTTGTGGCATAGTCGCAGGGGTGGCAAATGCAAACGCGATGGATTTATCGCTGGCGACGGCTGTGGACAAGATTGTTGCCGAATCCCAGGATTTGAAAAAGGCCGACGCAAATATTAAAAAGGCCCAGGCATCGCTGGACGCGGTGAACGCAAACCGTTGGTTTTCAGTTGACGGGACGGTAGGATATACGAATCTGATAAATGTTAAAAAGCCGTTTGATTCCTATGGTGTGGATTTAACCCCAGAAATGGGCGGTCTGTTGGCGCGCGTTTTGGGAACTGATATTGACCACATAGAGGTTCCAGATAATATTTTCACCGCAGGCGTCACAATAACCCAACCGATTTATACGTTTGGTAAAATTGGCAACGCAGTTGACGGTGTGCGGTCTGCGATAAAGATGGCCGACGCCAGTCGTGAAATGACACTGCGTGCGGTTAAATACAGTGCTGCTGATATTTACTGGACGGCCAAGATGACCGATGAAATCGTTAAAATATCAAAACAAGATTTGGATTCTGCGCGCAACGCAAAGAAAAGTTTAACATCGGCCGGTCGTGCAAACCGCAGCAATTTGGTAAAGATTGAATCTGATATTGCCGCCAAAGAAATAAATCTGTCTGATGCAGAATTCAATCGTGATACTGCGCACAGAATGTTGAAAATTCTGGCCGGTATTGATATGAACGAAGAATTAAATTTGACCGATAATTTCCCGTCTGATTTTTCAGACCTGGGGGCCGGCGAATTGAAATCTACGCCACAATGGCGCGCATTAAACGAACAGGTTATGATGTATGAAAAACAGGCGCGTTCAAAACGTGCTGGGGCATACCCGACGTTGGCGGCGGTTGGTTCATACAGTTATATGGCACTGGACCAAAACTTCAATGATATGTTTGGTCATGATAATTCCCAGTCTGCGTATTGGGGTGTGGCATTACAGGTGCCTATTTTCAGTGGTGGCGCGCATCGCGCAAATGCAACAATAGAGGCCATGAATGCCGAGGCTGCACACCAAGATTTGGACAAGGCGAAAAAGATGACGACCGAAGAATATTCGCGCGCAATCGCCAAATATAATCATCTGCGTGGCAATCTGAAAACATTAGAAAATGCGCGCAATTTGGCGGCCAAGGCATACGGAATTTCCAGTGACCGTTTTTCGGCCGGACAAACGTCTGCGGTTGAATTGGCCGAAGTGTCCGCCGGTCTGTATCAGTTAGATATGGCGTTGTTAAACGCAAAATACAACATACTGATGTCGGCAGAATCTGTGAAAAAGTTGGGTGAATAATATGAATACTGTAAAAAAACTGATTGCAAAAATAGATTGGTTGATTGCGCAAATGAAAACCCCACGTGGCCGCAAAATTACTGCGATTGCAGGTGTCTGTGTGATGGTATTGTGGGTTGCATTTCGTTTTACGATGATTGGAATTGAACACGCGCGCCCTGTGTTTAATGCGGCGCGTGATGCGGCGGAAAATGGCGTGCCGGTTGTGACGATGACGGTGACGCGCAGTGCCGGCGATTTGCGCGAACCAATCGCAATCAAAAATAATCGCGCCTATGTTTCGTCGGGTCGCGTGAATAAATTCGGTGTCGGTCAACACGTTGGCGATGGTGTGATTGTTTCTGTCGCAGGTGGAATTGATTTGGATTCTGGAATGTATGTTATTCGCACCCGTGGCGTGGCCGACGGTTTGCAGTATGCGAAATATCGCGCAACAGGATATTTTGTGCCAGTAGACGCCATAAACAACAATGTTGTTATTGTTGCCGATGGCGATGTCGCACGTGCGCGCACCGTTCGTGTTGGTCGCCAGGACGATGAAAACGCACTGGTTGAATCAGGACTGCAAGATGGTGACATTGTCATTTTGACGCACGTATCTGATGGCGACAAGATTCAAATCAAAAAATAAAAAATGGGGAGATTACAGTTATGTTAAAGTTTTTCGTTCGCAGACCTGTCACAACTGTTATGTTTGTTTTGTTATGGGTTGCGTTGGGGTTGGTATCATTTCCAAAGATGAACATTGAACGCACGCCGTCGTTGGATTTCCCGATGGTCACTGCGTCGTTTATATATCCGGGTGCGTCGCCTGCGGAAATTGAAACCCAGGTTATTAAAAAGGCCGAAGACGCTATGTCCGAAGTGGCCGGTCTGAAAAAATTGACCGCCCAGGCGTATGAAAATGGTGGCTATGTTATGGCCGAATTTAACTTAGGCGTGAACGTCAATGATAAATCCAGCGAGGTTAAGTCCAAGATTGACGCACTGTCGTCTGAATTCCCAGACGCACTGAAACAGCCAGTTGTTGAAAAATTAAATCCATTACAGGAATCGGTTGTGGATATTGTTCTGCGTGGTGCATCGCCCCGTGATATGCAGGAATATGTTGATAACGTCCTGTCTAATAAAATCACAGCAATCAAGGGTGTGGCCAGCGTATCTGTGTTCGGTGGCGAAGACCGCGCGGTGCGCGTTGAAATGAACCCAGAACTGATGGCGGCGCGTGGCGCAACCGTGACAGATGTTGTGACGGCATTGGCGGCGCGCAATCTGAATGTCCCAGGCGGAAAAATTGAAACAACTGGGAACGCATCAAACGTTCGTTTTATTGGTGAATTTGAATCTGTGGACGACATTGCAAACCTGCATCTGACAACGGTTGAAGGGGCGCGTTTCAAACTGTCTGATGTTGCAACTGTGACAGATGCCGCCCGTGATGTTGAAACAGGCGCACGTTATAATGGTGAACCTGTGGTTATCGCGTCTGTGGTCAAGGCGTCTGATGGTAATGCAATTAAAATTTCCCAGGCATTGCGTAAAAAAATGCCAGAATTGCAGGCAAATATGCAGACACGTTTCCCGAACGCGACGATGGAAATTATCGCTGATTCATCTACGGCTATATCGGACGAAACAAACAGTACAATCTGGGGTATCGTCCTGGGGATTGTGTTTACCGTATTGGTTCTGTTGGCGTTCACACGCAACTGGCGCTCAACCATTATTGCAGGTGTCGTGATTCCTGCGTCATTGGTTGCCGGATTCTTCTTTATGAACGGCAGTGGATTTACAATCAATGCGATGACACTGTTGGCGTATTCATCTGCGCTGGGGACGCTGGTGTCAAACGCGATTATTTTGATTGAATCTGCGTTGCAGGAAATGCGCGCCGGCAAAGACCCTGAAAACGCCGCTGTTGATGGAACGAAAAAGGTCGCAGTATCTGTGTTGGCCGGTGTCGGAACAAACGTCGTGGTGTTCTTGCCGTTGGCGTTTATGAGTGGTATCGTTGGGCAATTTATGATTCAGTTTGGTCTGACTGTTGTGTATCTGACGCTGTTGTCATTGCTGTTCAGTTTCACACTGACCCCGATGATGATTGCCAAGATTTTGCGTCTGACGGGCGACAAAAACGCCAAGAAAAAACAGGCCGTGCAAAAGCCCCAGGCTGTATCGCCGACAATGGAAAAATTACATCGCTGGTTTGATGTGCAGCATAATCATCCGTGGCGTGTAATCGGATTGGCGGTGGCGGTGTTTATCGGTGCGGTTATGTTGACCAAGTTTGTTGGTAATGAATTTGCGCCATCAACTGACGTAGATGAAATTACAATCACGGCGCGTGCGCCAATGGGGGCGACATTTGAAAAATCGCGCAGTATCGCCGAACAAATAGAAAACGAATTAAAACAATTCCCACAGGTCAAAGCGACATCTGTGAAAATCGGTGAACGTGGTCTGCAAAACATCGCGATAAAGGCTGAATTGGTCGCGCGTGCAGATCGTGGTATCAGCGATAAAAAACTGGCGCGTCGTATTTTGCCACGTCTGGAAACAATCCCAGATGTTGAAATCCAAATTCACGCCGGTTCGTCAATGTCGTCATCGTCAACTGCGGATATTGTCTTGAATATAAAAGGCGAAGATGACGCAAAGCGCGAAGAATACGCAACGCGCGTCCTGGAAATGATAAACCAGGTTCCCGAAGTGCAAAGTGCGGTGCGCGCCCAGCAGACCCCAGGTCGCGAAATTCGCTTTGTCCCAGATGAAGATAAAATGAATTTCTGGGGGGTCAAGAATTCTTATGCAGGGACAACATTGCGAACCGCGTTGTATGGTAATGACGATTACAAATACAAAGAAAATGGCGAAGAATATCCGATTATTTTGGAATTTGCACGCCCATTTAAAACCGCGGAAATGTTTGACAATGTATACGTGAATTCGCAAAAGGGCATGGTCGCGTTGTCGTCGCTGGGTAAAATTGAAAACGTTGCGGCAACCCCGAACATCAGCCGTCTGGATAAAAACAGAATTACCGAAATTGACATCAATATTGGTAAATCAACACTGGGGCCGGTCCAGGCAAAAATCCAGGCTGGGCTGGACGCGATGGACTGGGACGCAGGTTATAGCGCGGAATTCGGTGGTATGTCGGAAATCCAGGACGAAACAACCGGCGAAATTGCCCAGGCGTTCTTGCTGGCGACAATATTGACATTTATGTTGTTGGCGGCGATTATGAATTCGTTGGCGCATCCATTTACGATTGCGACATCAATTCTGACATCGTTCACAGGCGTGTTTATTGTTCTGTTCTTGACCGGTGCGACGATGAACGTTGGTGCTATGTTGGCGTTCGTTATGTTGGTCGGATTGGTGGTGAACAATAATATTCTGTTGTTGGAACCAACAATCGGGCGTATCAACAATGGTCAAAGTGCATACGACGCATTGTGGGCGGAAATAAACGACAAGCGTTATATGATTTTGATGACGTCTATTGCGGTTATTACCGGTATGATGCCCCAGTTGTGGTCAACTGATGGTATGAAGGTCGCAATGGCTGCGGTTATGATTGGTGGTATGATGGCCAGTTTGATATTTACATTTACACTGACCCCGGCATTGTTCTTTTTAATAGAACGTGCGCGCCAACGCGTGTCGCGTAAAAAATAACCACGACGGGGCATAATGCCCCGTTTTTTTATTGCCCAACGCGCAAAGCCTGGTATAATACGCCCGAAATATCAAAAGGATTTGTATATGTTGATGAAACAAGATGTTGTTGTTTTTGATTTTGACGGAACGCTGTCGGCGCGTGATTCTAATGTGGAATTTGGGCGGTATTGTTTTCGTCACTCGTTTCGGCCGTGGTTGTTTTTGCCATTGATGGGCGTGGCGTTGATTGCACGTGCGTTTAATCCGGCCGGGCTGTGGTGGCGCGAAAGTATGCGTCGCTTTTTAACCGCAGATATGGTTCGTAAATTTGCACCTGATTTTATCAAACTGCATAAAATGGAACGCTTTGGCTGGGCCAAAGAACAGGTCGCCGCAGAACGCGCCGCCGGACGTCGGGTGGTGCTGGTTTCGGCCAGTACGGATTACCTGGTGCCACAACTGGTGCGTGATATAAAATTTGATGTGGTTTTGACATCACAGATGGACGTGGCCAAACCGTGGAAATATAAATTCTTGTGCTGGGGCGCGAACAAGGTTGTCGCGCTGGACGCGTGGGCGGCAAAAAACAAAATTATACCGCGCGTCGTGCGCAGTTATTCGGACAGTCCGTCTGATATGCCGATGATGGAAATTGCCGCGGAACAGGTTTGGGTTGACGCAAAAACAGGATTGCGAAAACATGCCTAGGGCGCGTGCGAAATAAATCCGTTATAATCATCGTATGGTTATGACGGATTTTTTATATGATTTTTCGGTCGGTATTGCGTGCGCATTGATTGGTGCGTTGATAAGTATATTGCTATCGCGTCGTAAAACGCGTCGCCTGACCAGTGAAATTGTCCTGCGTCGTCATGATTTAGACGCATTGCGATTGGAAAATAATAGATTGCTGGAAACAATCAAGAAACGCGAAACGCAAATCTTGGAATTGCAAAAGAAAATATTGGATAACCATAAAAAATCAATTTGCAAAAAAACACGTCGTAAATAAAAACGTCCGTCAAAGCGGACGTTTTTTATTGCAATTTAATCTTCGCCAAAATCCATATCGCGCAATTTTTCGGCGCGTGGCGTGATTTTACCAACAGATGTTTGCAGTTGTTCTATGTCGGTTGTTGCCTGGTTAAAGTGTTGTGATACGCGCGCTGCGCGGTCAGACAAACGCCCCAGGTCGGTCAGCAGCATATCCAGTTCCTTTTTTATCTTGGCCGCGACGCGTTTGATTTTTATGTCAGATAATACTGCGCGAATTGTGTTCAATGTTGCCCACAGTGTTGACGGCGACACAATAAATACTTTGCGACGCGCAGCATATTCAATCGCGCCTGGAAATTCACGATGCAGTGTTTCAAATATTGATTCAGACGCAATAAACATCATAGCAGAATCTGCGGTTTTGCCGGGGATAATATATTTTTCGGCAATGGCATCAATATGCTTGCGCACGTCCAGTTCAAACTGTTTTCGTGCCGCGCCATCGTTGGCGTCTGATTGCATACGGTTAAATGATTCCAGTGGAAATTTACTGTCAATTATCATATCGCCCGGCGGATACGGCAGGCGTATAACACAATCTGGTCGCACGCCAGTATCCATTACAACCTGGAACGCGTATGTTTCAGGTGGCATAATATCGGCAACTAAATCGGCCAGTTGACGTTCGCCAAATGTTCCGCGTGCCTGTTTGTTGCCCATCAAAATATTTTTGAAATTCGCAATGTCGCCACTGATATTTTTCAATTCTATTGCGTTTTGCGACAATGCGCCCAGCCGTTCGGCCAACCGTTCGCGCAGACGGGCGTTGTCTTCGCGCAGGGCGGAAATGTCCACCGTCGGACGGCGCATTAAAATCGCCATCAATAATCCAATTATAATAAACAGCAGTAAAAAAATATAAGTTGTCATTTGTCTTTCCTTTGCTAAAATCAATTATAAGAGGATTTATAAATGTTGCAAATGAAACTTTGTGGGGATTTGGTTTTGCGCGAAAAATGTGCGCCAATTACTGAAATTACCCCCGAAATACTGAATACTATGGACGAAATGATTGGTATGATGCGGGACCAGTCGGGGGTTGGTCTGGCCGCGCCCCAGGTCGGCATTTTGCAACGTTTTTTGATTATGATGGACCCAGATACTGAAACCGTGTTCAAGATGATAAATCCCAAAATCATCTCGCACAGTGCGGAAACCTGCAAAATGGAAGAGGGGTGCCTGTCCGTGTTGGGGCCAGATAATTTGCCGGTGTATTCGCACGTCACGCGCCCGTCATCGGTGGTGGTTGAATGGACAGATGAAAATGGCACACCCCAGGGGGCAAAGATGTCTGGGTTGCCGGCGCGAATTGTCCAGCACGAAACAGATCATCTGGACGGCAAGTTGTTTATTGACTATCTGTCGCCGGTTCATCGCGAAATGGTTATGCGCAAGGTCAGGAAACGTAAATTATGAAATTAGTTTTAATGGGGACACCAGAATTTGTTGTGCCAATCTTTGACGCGATTTATAACGCCGGACACGAAATTATGGCGGTATTTACCCGTGGGCCAAAACCGGCTGGGCGCAAACAGGTGCTGACTAAATCGCCGGTGCAACTGTGGGCCGAATCAAAAAATCTGGCTGTGTTTAATCGCGTGTCTGAATATAATTTTTCGCCAGATATGGTTGTTGTTGTGTCGTATGGGGTAATTCTGCGCGATAATGTTTTGTCGTCTGCGCCGTGCGTCAATATTCACCCAAGTGATTTGCCAAAATATCGTGGCCCGTCACCAATTAAAACCGCAATCTATAACGGTGATACGCACAGCACAGTGTGCCTGATGCAAATTACCGCCGAAATGGACGCCGGTGATGTTTTAATGCGACGCGATTTTGAAATTGGTGAAAATGATACAAACGACGACATTGAATCACGTGTGTCAAAAATTGGGGCAGAAATGCTGACCGAATATTTGGCGAACCCGTCTGGGTATGCGCCGGTCGCACAAACTGGTACGCCGACATTTACGCATAAATGGTCGGGCGCAGATGAAAATATTGATTGGTCGCGTGGCGCACGCAATATTCATAACCAGATTCGCGCGCTGGGGGCGGGGCGCACAAAAATCAACGGCATTGATGTCAAGATTTTGCGTACGCGCATTGCGCCAAATGGTGAATTGGAAATATTACAGATTCAACCGGCCGGCAAAAAGCCGATGAATTGGAAAAGTTTTACAAACGGTCTGCGTGGTGCGGAAATAAAAATAGGGGAATAAATTATGGGCAATAAAAAATCAACTGAATATCCACCGCGTTGGTGCGAATATTGTCATTATTTTGGTGAATTTCGTGGTTGGTATGTGTGCTATCGTCCATGGTTGGCGCGGATTGGATTTTTGTTGCCCGAAACGGTGCCGTTTTCCGGTTGCTGTGAACATTTCAAATTGGCAAAACGTTATACTATGAAACAAAAGACCAGATAACAATGACACGATTTCGCATAACGCTTGAATATGACGGCACAGATTTAATCGGCTGGCAAGAAAATCGCCAGGGCCCATCTGTACAATCTGTGCTGCGTGATGCGATTTATGCGTTTTGTGGTGTGCGGCCCGATGTTGTTGCCGCCGGACGCACAGATGCCGGTGTGCACGCGATTGCAATGGTTGCGCATTTTGATTTGCCGGGTGATTATACTGCGAACACGGTTATGCGTGCGGTGAATTTTTATCTGGTGGGGCAACCAGTTGCGATATTGTCCTGTGATATTGTCCCAGATGATTTTAATGCGCGATTTGATTGCGTGGCGCGCCACTATAAATATATTGTTTTGAACCGCAGTGCCGCGCCAGTGTTAAATAAAAATCGCGTGTGGTGGGTGCCACGTGCGCTGGACGTCGCTGCAATGCGCAATGCTGCAACGCACCTGGTTGGTCATCACGATTTTACCAGTTTTCGCGCCACCCAGTGCCAGGCAAAAAGTCCGATAAAAACACTGGACGTTTGCAACATTACTGCCGATGGCGACAATATTATTTTTGAATTTTCGGCGCGGTCATTTCTGCATCACCAGGTGCGAAATATGGTTGGAACGCTGGTTGAAATCGGACTGGGAAAACCATACGATATTGATGAAATATTTGCCGCGCGTGCGCGCAGTGCGGCCGGGCCAACTGCGCCGGCATCGGGACTGTATTTTATTTCGGCTGATTATGCCACGGACGATTGATTGGCATATACTGGACGCGGCCAGATTTATATATCACAAATCCACCATGTAGAATTTTATGATTGCAATGTGGGGCGTCAATATTGAAATACGACACGATGTATTTAACACTGTCGTCACGGCACAGTTGAACGATGTTTTTGGCCAGTGGCACAAATTTCTGGATATAAACCAATTTGAATTTTGGCGTGTCAAACGTATAAACGCCGTGGTCGTGTTTTTTACGTATGTTGGGTGTGCCTGTTTTTTCGCCACGCAACTGTTTCCAGGTATCAAATGCAAAGTAATGATTTGACGCGCGCGATTTATTAAATATCAGTTTCCCATCTTGGACGAATCCAACCAATTCATCGTCGTATGTCGCCATAAATACAGGACGCGGCGTAATGATAACGACGCCTGTTGCAATCAGTGCAATTACACAGAATAAAATATAGTTTATTTTCCTGGTGCTGAATTTTATCAACACCAATGTCATAAACGCCAGTATGCACAATGTGAGCGCCGTGTTTGATATATGTGGCATATTTACCGTTGCCCCAGGCATAGAAACGATTTTTTGTGCCGTGGCCAGTGTCACGTTATATATCTGGTCGGCCCAGTGCAATGGGAAATGTATTCCGAACACTGCGCCGATTGTGCCAACGATGACCAGTGGCATAATTGCAACTGAAAATATCGGCAACAGCACCAGGTTGCCAATCAATCCATATAATGGGAACGAATAAAAATGCGCGATAACAAACGGCGCGGTAAATACAGTTGCAACAAGCGATGTCATCGTTGCAGTGAACAAGAATTTTAATATCTTGTTTTCTGGGGTGCGCGGTCGCACCACGCCCCAAAACCAAACCAGTCCAAAAATTGCAGCAAATGATAATTGAAATCCGGCCTGCATAACGTAATGCGGATTGATACAGAATATTACCAACATCGCCATACACACATTGCGCAGTGAAATTGCGTCGCGTCCCATTATGATTGCTGTGAAAACAAGTGACGCCATCAAAAACGCACGCATAGTCGCAACATCACAGCCGGATAAAAATAAATAAAACAACAGTCCCACCCACGCGCATATTGTCGCCGGAATACGCGCCGGCATACGACGGGTTATTGGCGCAACCAGGCGAAATATGCAAAAGAATATCGCGAACAACCACCCTGATACCAGGGTCACGTGAAAACCACTGATTGACCAAACGTGTCCGATTCCAACCGCCGTCCATACCGACCTGTCGTCACGTGGCACGGCGTTTTTGTATCCCATAACCAAACTGTCGCCCAGGAACGAATTTGCACGGCTGTGCAAATAATCGCGCAGTTTTGCGATATTGCCACCACCGTTGTGCGCCAAGATTTGAAAATCTTTGATATATCCTGTGGCGGTTAAACCATTAAAGTATGACCATCGTGCATAGTCAAATGATGCCGGCCCATACGCAGGACTGGGGCGATACAGGTTCACCGTTGCGCGCACTGTGTCGCCAATTTTAGGAATGTCGCCGTCGGGTGATGTTGATACGCGAACTGTTGCCGCGCGTTCGGTAATTTGGCCCGGTGCAACGCGAATAAAAATGCGCGCCCGATTATCTGTATAGTCCAGGTCTTTTACATCGCCGATAACAACAACGTTGCGCAATGGACGCGAAATCTGTGGTGTTGAAAATGTGTGTGTAAACGCCATCGCATACACAAATCCAAACGCAAATACGAAAATCGCACGCAACAGCAATGGCACGCGTCGTATCATTGCCAGTGCGCCAAACAGTATCACAAAAATCCACGGAAAAATAATATTGGGTTCGGTTATGCGCGTGAAATACAGCGCGGCACCAAATGCCAATAAAAATGGCAACCATAAAAACAAGTTATCTGATTGATTGTTCCAGAATTTCTGCATACAGAAATTATAGGAATTTATATCGTCGGCCTGCAATTAAAAAATCAGGATTATTTTCCAAATATAAATGATGAATCTGTGGTTAAACGAATTATTTCGTCCATATTGTCATCATCAGATGTGTGTTGTCGTATTGTTTTGCCACATTGTTCGCATTTGTGCGTTATAACAAATCGTGCGCCATCTGGGGCAATGGCCACAGGTCGCATCATACCGCCACAGGTCGCACTGCGGTCGCCCGGTGCGTTATCCACGTGGCGCGACCACAAACACACAGGGCAATGATTTGTATAACCATTGCCCCGAACGTGCGCGCCACAGTGGGCGCATATAAAATCTTCAACCGTTTTGGTAAAGCGTTTCATTACAGCCCCAATGCACTGCGATACATTTGGGTCAGTTCGTCCGCTTCGTCCAGTTCATCTGGGTCCAGTTTGCGCAGGCGTATCATCTGGCGGATATATTTTGGATCAAAACCGGCGGATTTAGCCTCGCTATAAATTTCCTTGATGTCGGCGGCGATGTTCGCAGCGTCTTCGTTTAATTTTTCAATTCTTTGAATTACGGTAAGTAATTGTTGGTTGTCAATTGCGCCGTGATTTGCGTTTTTCATATCCTTTTCCCCTTGTTTATCTGTCCGTTTTATGATATATCATAAATCGTAAAAATCAAGGAAAACGAAACTAAAAAACAAAGCGGAAAAAATATGAATAAATTTACTAAAATTACAGCATCAATCGGCCCAAAGTGCGAGGATTATGATACACTGGCCCAGATGGTGCGTGCGGGAATGAATGTATGCAGATTAAATTTCAGCCACGATACTGGTGATGTCCAGGGGGCCAAAATTGATTTAATTCGTCGTGTGGCATCAGACTTGAATACGCCTGTTGCAGTGATGATTGATTTACAGGGCCCAAAACATCGTATTGGAAACTTTGCAACCGAAGATAAATATCCACTGACCATCGGCCAGAAATTTACGTTTGACGATGACCCAACGCCGGGTGACGCAACACGTGTCCAGTTGCCTGATGCTGATGTTATGAAATCATTAAACCCAGGCGACAGAATATTGTTAAACGACGGTAAAATTGAAATGACGGTTGACACAGTTGCCGATAATAAAATCGTTGCAACGGTTGTTCGTGGCGATGAAATTTGGTCGCGTCGTGGTTTTAATTTGCCAGATACTGATATTGCGACATCTGTTTTGACACCAAAAGACAGGGCTGATTTGGAATACGCAATTACAAAAAATCCAGATTGGGTTGCAATTTCATTTGTCCAGCGTCCCGAAGACGTGGCCGAGGTTCGCGATTTTATCACTGCGCGCACGGCGCACCCGATAAAAATTATTGCCAAGATTGAACGTCCAAATGCGGTTGAACGCATTGCGGATATTGCCGCCGCTGCCGATGGGATTATGGTTGCGCGTGGCGACCTGGCGGTAGAGGTGCCGTTTGAACAGGTGCCTGCGATTTCACGTCATATTATTCGCACGTGCCGTATGTTAAATCGCCCGGTTATTATGGCAACCCAGATGTTGGGGACAATGGTGGCCAGTGAATTTCCAACGCGCGCCGAAATCAGCGACGTTGCAAACGCGGCGTATCTGCGCACTGATTCAACAATGACGTCCGAAGAAACAACCATAGGCGTCAATCCGGTCAATGTTATTGAAACAATGGCCAAGATTGTCACATACGCAGACTATGACGCGATAACGCACCCCAGCGATTGGTTGCGCACGGAAAACGTTCCTGAAAACGATTGGTCGCGTTCGGTTGCGTCAATGGCGTATCTGAATCACGCGTCGGCGATTGTTGTGTTCGCGCGCGATACAGATATTGCGACAAAAATTTCATGTCGCAAACCGGATATTCCAATTATCGCAGTGTGCCGTGACGCGGTCGTTGCAAACCAACTGTGCCTGTCGCGTGGGGTGTTCCCGATTTGTGATGACGCGCTGTTTGGCCAGCGTGACGGATTTAATTCTGCGCGCCAGTTTGGAATTTCATCTGGGCAACTGGTTATTGTTGACGATGAAAAAATCAGTTTGCGTGCAATGGATTAAATACAGTGCGCCCGTTGGGCGCACTTATTTGTTGACCCACGTGCGCATTTTTTACTAATATTTATATCATCAAAGATGAGAAGGGTTTTAATCGCATTTTTTATCGGTGTTTTTTTATCTGGTGGCGCGATGGCGGCACCGTATCGTGCGGCACTGGTTGCAGATATGGATACAGGCCGCGTTTTAATCAAGGAAAATGCAGATCAACTAAATTACCCAGCGTCGCTGACAAAAATTATGACGCTGTATTTAACATTTGACGCGTTGGAACACGGGCGGTTGCACCTGGACGATTATTTGATTGTATCAAATTCTGCGGCGGCTGCGTCGCCGGTAAAACTGGGGATTGCCGCCGGCAGCAAGATTAGTGTCCAAGACGCAATAAAGGCGGTCGCGGTGCTGAGTGCGAACGACGTCGCACGCGTGTTGGCCGAAAATTTAAAGGGTGGCAAAGAAGGAAACTTTGCCGATACAATGACGCGTGTTGCAAATGAAATTGGACTGGCGAATACTAATTTTGAAAATTCATCTGGGTTGCCAAATGACGATCATCTGTCAACGGCGCGCGATATTGCATTGCTGTCTATGGCGGTGTATAAACATTTCCCACAATATTGGAAATATTTTGGTATCAAGACGTGGACATATAACGGCAAAACATATACCAACGGGAATCGTTTGTTGGCGTCATATCCGGGCTGTGATGGTATGAAGACTGGATTTACAAACAAATCACGTTATTCGTTGGTTGCCACCGCAAAGCGTGACGGCACGCATCTGATTGTTGTGATATTGGGCGCAGAAAACAAAGACGTGCGCGCGTCTGTGGCGACCCAGTTGTTAAATCGTGGCTTTGCAATGTTGAAATCGGGCAGTGCGCCAATCGTTAAAAATACACCTGTTGCGACGACGAAACCACAAACGATGTCTGCGGCATACAGTGCGGCAACTGCGTCTGTGGCACCAACATACGATGTGACGCCGGCGCGCACGGTGACGGCGACGGGAACTGGAAATTCAGGGGTGCAATTCGGGGCGTTTTCATCGCACAATGCCGCCGCAACCCAGGTTAAAAATGTAAAGGCAAAACTGGGTATTACCAGTGTGATTGAACCGACGTCAAATGGTATGTATCGCGTCCGCACGTATGGGTTGAGCCAGACTGCGGCGGCCGACGTTCGTGCGCGTGCGTCTGCAATGGGTATTGACTGTTATGTGTTTCATTGATAGGGTGTGTTTGCAATGAATCCACTGATTGAAAAATTGATTAAACAATTTGCACGTTTGCCACGCGTTGGCGCGCGTGGGGGGCAACGTATTGCGCTGGCACTGTTGCAGGATAAGACCGGGCGCGCAGAAATGCTGGCGACGACAATTCGTGATGCGATTGAAAATATTGCGCCGTGTCCAAATTGTGGGGTGCTGACCGAACGGGGCGCAGGCCTGTGTGAATTTTGTCGCAATCCGGTGCGTGCAAACGGCGCATTGTGTATTGTGCGTGATTTGTCTGATGTTTGGACGTTGGAAAAATCTGGGGTGTTTCACGGGCGGTATCACATACTGGGCGGATTATTGTCTGGGGTGGCCGGGACGACACCTGGCGATTTGAATATTGGAACGCTGTCACAGCGTATCCAGGCCGAAAATATTCACGAGATTATTTTTGCATTACCCAACACGGTAGAGGGAAAAACAACCCAGCACTATGTTATGTCTGTGATTGGAACCCCAGATGGGGTCACGTTTTCAGAATTGGCGTCTGGGGTGCCATTGGGTGGCGATTTGGATTACCTGGACGATGGGACATTATCGTTGGCGTTTGGGGGGCGTAAAACAATATGACAGACGCAGTAAAAAATTTACCACCCGTTGCCGAAATGATGCGTGCCACTGGTCTGGAACCCAAGAAGCAATTTGGTCAAAATTTCTTGTTTGATTTAAATTTAACCGGACGCATTGCACGCAGTGTGCCAGATATTGAAAACACCGATGTTATGGAAATTGGGCCTGGGCCGGGTGGATTGACCCGGGCGTTATTGATGGCCGGTGCGCGTCGTGTTGTCGCGATTGAAAAAGACCCAACGACAAAGCCTATTCTGGATAAAATTGTTGACGCGTCTGGCGGACGTTTAACGGTTGTGTATGGCGATGCGTTGCGCGTCCAGACGCGTGAATTAAATCTGGGGGCGTATGCGATATGTGCAAATTTGCCGTATAATGTCGGGACTGAATTATTTACACGTTGGTTGATTTCGTTGACGGATGCGACGCCAATTAAATCTATGACATTGATGTTCCAGCGCGAGGTGGCCCAACGTATCACTGCACGCGTCGGTGATGAACACTATGGGCGTTTGGCGGTTTTAACATCGCTGGTCGCAGATGCCAAGATTTTGTTTGATGTTCCAAATACTGCGTTTGTTCCACGGCCACGTGTTCAGTCTGCGGTTGTTCAGGTTGTGCCAAACCCGGCCAAGATTCGCAATGTTGGCGATATAAGCAAACTGGAACGTATTACCGCGCGCCTGTTTGGCCAGCGACGCAAAATGATACGTGGAATTATTCCTGGGGTTGATTGGGCAAAATATGGATTGACCGGGACAGAACGCGCCGAAGAATTATCGCCTGAAAAATTTTTACAAATGTCGCGCGATTTGATATAATATACAGAAATATAGCAGAGGGGGGGATTTTTAGATGACAGCGTCATTATCAATATTACTGTTTGTCACAGTGGTCTTTGGATTGGTTTTTGCATTACGCCTGGCGCGGATTGGTGCGTTGGTTGCGTTTTTGCTGGCCGGTATTATTGCCGGGCCATACGTTCTGAATTTATTTCAGTTGACGGATAATTGGGCGATTCTGGGCAATCTGGGGATAATGTTTTTGTGGTTTATGTTGGGGCTGGGGATAAATATGCGCCGGCTGTGGGGATTGCGTCGCGCGATATTTGGTTTTGGTGCCGCCCAGGTTTTGATGGTTGTTGCGATACTGTTCCCGTTGTTGTTTGGGGTGACCGGTTGGTCAATTATGGGCTGTGTTATGGTGGCGTTGATGTTATCTATGTCCAGCACGTCCGAAGATGTCCAGTTGTTATCTGACCGCAACCAGGTGAACACTGAAATGGGGCGGCAAACATTTTCAATTTTATTATTCCAGGATTTGCTGGCAATTCCATTGTTGGCAATGATGCCGGTATTGTCGGGCAAGTCGTTTAATTTTGGCGCAACTGCGATTGACGTTTTGGTTTGGTCTGTTGTTTTAATATTAGGCGTTGTGATTATTGGCCGATTTGTGTTGAATCCATTGATGCGCCAGGTTGCACGTCTGAAATCCAAAGAGGCATTTTTGTTGGCGATTTTATTAAACATCGCATTGTGGGCCAGCATTGCCGAATGGATTGGTATGCCGGTTGGTTTGGGCGCGTTCTTGGCCGGTATGTTGTTGTCTGAAACAATTTATAATCACCAGGTCACCGCAGAAATCAGCCCGTATGCAATGTTGTTCTTGGCGTTCTTTTTCATATCACTGGGTATGGGATTGAATTTGTCTGTGCTGGGGCAGTATTGGTATATCGTCGCGGCCGGCGTTATTGGATTGATAGCGGCCAAGTTTGTTGCGATATTTATGGTCGCGCGCGTTCGTCATGTCAGTTTGCCGGACGCGATAATGATTGCGCTGGTTCTGTCCCAGGCAGGCGAGTTTGGTCTGTTGATGTTGCAGACAATGCGGTCGTCGGGGATTGACGCGATTCCGGCCCAACACCAGGAAATTTTAACGGCGATAATAATGCTGTCTATAATGGCGACACCGATAATATTGGCGGTGTTTGACCGTCTGCAACGCACAGGAAAATTATTCAGTCCCAACCTGATGCCGTCGCGGCCACGCGTGTCAGATACGCCAAAGGTTGTGATTTGTGGATTTGGTCGTGTTGGCCAGTTGGTTGCACAAATGTTGCAGGCCCAAAAAATATCGTATGTCGCGCTGGATATGGACGTGAATATTGTGATGTTAGGGCGCGAACACGGGTATAATGTTGTGTATGGTAATTCTACTAATGCCGATGTTCTGACGGATATTGGGCTGAACCCACACAAGACGCGCGCAGTGGTTGTTGCATTGGACAATGCGTCAACCGCACGTGATACCGTTATCACCGTGCGCGAGATTGCGCCCCGTATCCGTGTTTTTGCACGTGCGCGTAATCTGACAGAATCCAAGTTGCTGGTAAAAGAAGGAGCGCAAATCGCATTGCCTGAAACAATAGAAAGTTCGTTGTTCTTGGGCTATGGCGTGTTGGAACACTTGGGCGTATCGCAAAACGCACTGACGCGAATGTTGAACGAGTTGCGCCAGGATAACTATGCCCAGGTAGAAGACCCTGTATCCGATAACTAGGCGTAATAAAACAATGTCCCATTTTATGGGACATTTTATTTGCATTTAGGCGCGCGCATTGGTATATTTCGGCGTATAGGGACGGAAAAATGAAAAAGAAAATATTACTGTGTATTGCGATTATTGTGACGGTTGTTATGCTGGACGCACTGACCAAGGGGGCGTTGCTGTATTTAATTACTGGCACAGTACCGGTGACGGGGGCGGCGTGGGATATCGTGCCGGTGCCGTATTTGATGGCGCACGTGACCGATTGGTTTAATATTGTGTTCACGTGGAATCCAGGCGCGTCATTTTCAATGCTGCGCACCGTGGGCGAAGGCGCGCCACTGATAATTGTTGCGGTGACTGGGTTTATAATCGGTATGATTGGGTATTATCTGTTTGCGCGCGCAGACAGTTATGAACGCGTTCCACTGGCGTTGGTTGTTGGTGGTGCGTTGGGAAATCTGATTGACCGGGTGCGTTTTGGCGCGGTTGTTGATTTCCTGGATTTTCATATCGGCGCATTGCATTGGCCGGCATTTAATGTCGCAGATGTTTGTATTTGTGTGGGTGTTGCCCTATATATACTGAACTGGGCGATTGCGCGTCGTCGCTGTATGTTGTCTGTTAAATCAAAGGATAGAAAATAAATGGTAAAATATTTAGATAATAATTCGGGCTTTGCCCAGTGGAACGCGAACAAAAACGCCACGACCAAGAAATCAATGTTGGGGTCGTTTCTGTGGTGGATTGTTTTATTCATCGCGGCATGGTGGGCCGTCGGGGCAATTATGTCGCCAAAGAAAGCGACCACTACAACTGAATCAGACACTATGCCGGTTTTGGATTTATCGGCGGTGCCGGCGCATACCGCGACGTCTGATAAAATCACGGCGACGGTGCGTGGGTTGCGCGTGTCTGACGTTGTTCTGGCGGACTATGCCCAGAACGCCCAGGCGTCTGATGGCGAACGCGTCACGTTGTTGTCTGGGGATAATAACTTTGCTGAAATCGGGGTTGTTGCAACGGGGACATCTGCGCCGACACCTGAAACAATTTGGAAAAAAAGTGGCGATGCGTTCACGTGGCGCAATTCTGATGGGGTTGAATATCGTCGCACGGTGACGGTTGATGGATACCTGGTCACGGTCAGTGATGAAATCAAGAATAATTCTGGACGCGATATTACGGTGACGCCGTATGCGCGCGTTGTGCGTGATGCCGGGGAAAAATCGTCTGGGGGTGTTTATACCGGTATGATTGCGTATGTGAATTCTGACATAGAACACAGTGATTGGTATAAACTGGACAAGAAATCGTATGCGTATTCAACGACAAATGGTTTCGCCGGTTTTGCCGACCAATATTGGGAAACGGTTGTCCAACTGGACAGCCCAGACCAAACCATACGTGCCAAGAAAGTTGCCCAGGACGCATACCAAACAGACATCGCTGCGGCGGCTGTGTCTGTGCCGGCCGGTGGCGATAAGACAATCACAACGCACATATTTGCCGGCCCACGCGACCAGAATATCTTGGCCGGGGTGTCTGGTATGATTGCAGGCATTGATGAAACCGTAGATTATGGTTGGTTTTGGTTCTTGGCGCGTCCGATGTTGTGGGCGTTAAACGGCCTGTATTCAATCGTAGGCAATTACGGAATCGCGATTATTTTGTTCACATTACTGTTGCGTTTGGCGATATGGCCACTGACGCGCAAGTCATATACATCAATGATTGCGATGCAGAAAATGCAACCAGAAATGGTGCGTATCCAGAAACTGTATGCCAACGATAAAATGCGTCTGCAAATGGAAATGATGCGCCTGTATCAGACGCACAAGACGTCGCCGATGTCTGGGTGTCTGCCGATGTTGATTCAGATTCCAATATTCTTTGCGTTATACAAGGCGTTGTTGGTATCTGTTCCTATGCGCAGTGCAGGGTTCTTGTGGATATCTGATTTGGCGGCGATGGACCCATATTTTATATTGCCGATATTGATGGGTGCAACAATGTGGTGGCAGTCGCGTCTGCAAACGGTTGCCAAAACCGCGTCTGGCAATGACGCCATTGCCCAGACGCAACGCGTAATGAAATGGATGCCGGTTATATTTACGCTGTTGTTTGCGTGGATGCCGGCCGGGTTGGTGCTGTATTGGACGGTGTCAAATCTGTTTGGTATTGCCCAGATGCAGATAATAAAACGCGTATCAAAATAACAAGCGGGGCATTGCCCCGTTTTTTTGCATTATATTTTTTGTATGTATTTAAACAATGCGTCTGGGGTTTGAATTCGGGCGCGGTGTATGCCGATTACGCGCTTGGTAAAATCAACACAGGTTATACCGCGCATATTATCCGTTTGTGGCGTCGCGTTTGGAATACATACGAATTTCCAGCCGTGTCTGCGCAGTGTGTTCATATCGCGCACGTCCAGTGCCAATCGCGCGATTTTGTGACGGGTCACAAATTGATACATAGCAAATGGTTTCTTGGCCCCAGACGCAGTAATAATTGGCGCGCAATGCCGAAAGTGCCGACATAAAACGCGTGGCAAAAATTTTGATGTCTGGGTGCAAAATGCAACGATTATCATAATTGTATCCTTTGGCTAGTCTTGGATAATCCAACCGCGTGCGATTGCGGCCTCGCCGATGGTTTGCATTGCGCGTCGCCATAAATCAGCGGCGCGATTTTCGGCCCAAATATATTGATGTGGTGCGCGTCGTCGGTCGCCAAATTCCTTCATCACAGATAATTGTTCATCAGATAATTTTCCACACAGATATAATTTTGTTATCAGCGTTTCCACATCTACCAGTTCTGCAACACGACGCGTGGCGCAATCGCGCGGTCGCATAAAACCATTACGAACAGACTTTGAATACAGAAACCAAAACCACATTTGTTCTGCATTGTGAAATTTTTCCGGTGCATATTCTGGTTGATTGTGTTGTGCTGTCATTTTTTTCTCCTTGGCTAGGTGTTATTTGATAAATCCAGGATTTAATTCCTGTGTTATGATGTATAGCCCAATGATTGACACTAGTAAAACATTACAACCGTTGGTTGAAATCAGAATCGGAAATCCGATTCATTGCGTGATTTTTGATTTGTGAAAACGAATCGCGCAAAAAAACAAAAAACGCGCCATTTGGCGCGCAACGTTAAAAAAATCCCCACATATTTGTGGGGAATTTTTTTACAAGATTGGTGGGAAACAATCGCCACCGGTTTCTGGGCAACAATTAAATCCTTGCTCGCCCATATCTGTATATATTTCGCCCGTGCAACATCCGTTTGCATCAGGTGCCGTTCCGTCTTCACAGGTGATTACAGCCTGGGCGGTGTCTTCTTCCTTTTTGGCCGCCTGGAACGGATTTTGAATAGAGCCGTCTTCGTTATATTTCAGTCCCAAAACATTTTCATTGTATGATTTGGTGCCGACGCCCCCTGTGCTGGCAATACTGTTAGAATTATTCGCGTCTTGTTGATTCTGGTATATTGCCGCCTGGCGCACGTTGTTGATTGCCTGGTAATTCAGTGATTTGCAATACGTCAACACGGTGCGGTAATCGTATCCAGCCTCGTATATTTTTTGTGGTGTATTCGTGTCAGATTTTATTGTCCACATATTGTCTTTGCCTTGGGTGCAATATTGGCTTAAATCAAACGACCGAACCTGGCCAGTCCACGTGCCATCGTCGTAATTAGCCTTGCCACTGTGTTGCCAATTAGGACGTTTTTCCCGATTGCCTTTTTTTGAACTTGATTTCACATTTTTTACTGAACATATTTTATCACTGTTGTCATTACCACACGTGATAACCAAATCGGCAGGTGAAAATACCGTTATACGTGTGCCGGCCGCAATGGAAAATGGTGGAACGGTATTGTCCAACATATCTACAATAAACTTTTGGGCAACCTGGTTCCAGGCGGTGATGATTTCATTTTTTGCCAATTCAGATGAACGCACGGTACCCGATTGCACAACCGTATTGTTATCCAAATCAATTTGATTTACGAATTTATCGGTAATTGGCGCAATCATATTTACCGCCGCCGGCACAACCGCGGTCAGCAATGGTAATACCATTTGTTCAATATAATCTGTGCTGCCGTATCCGGGAACACCGGCACGCCCCTGGGAATCGCCAGAAAATGGATCTTCATTTGAATTACCTGTAAAGTTAAATTCAACGCCATTTGGTAAAACAAATTGATACCAGCGAATATCCATACGACCAACGGTTTTATATGGGCCAGGGATATCGCCCGTGACATATCCTAATAACAATGTTCCGGCCGGGATTACAACCGTGCGGCCGTTGTCAGAATACACGTTACGGTCAACTGTTGCACGCACGGGTAATGACCGCTCGCCTTCCTTATACAACGATGGGTCGGCGCGAACCTCGGACACAATGGTGGCCGGAATCGGTTTGTATTGACGCAACACGAACGTGCGGTCATATGGGTCAGACGAATAAAATGCGTCCCCACTGGTTCCGATAATAACATCGTCAGAATTGTCGCGCATTGTGATACCACCACGAAAACGGTCGGCGGTTTCGGCACCCGTTGCAGATGCAGACATCTGTTCAATTTCATCTGTTGTCAGTTGATATGCACGATTTTTAACGCGCGTCACCGGATTAGACAACTGGGGCAATGCGCCACCGGCACTGGCGTCAGTGTATCCGATGTGTTCGGCATCTGTGCCAATCTTTTTCTCAGGTGTTTTTATATCGGTAATTATACCACTGTCTGGATTATAGACGCCCGTTGGATTGTTGCATTTTTTATCAGAAAATGGGTGAAAATAATACGCACCACGTTCGGGACGAATCCAGCCGATTTGTGTGCCGTTTGCATCATAGCCCGGAAATGCAAATTCAGAACACGGCGTAGATGGGGTGTCGTCTGCCACTTTTGTGTTGTCGCGGTCGTTGTCTGCGAACGGGTCGGCCGGTGCCAGTGTTTCAACCTGTTGCTTGATTTCCTGTTGAACAGGTTTTGGCGCAGGTTCTGGTGTTGGTTCGGCCGGTTGTTTTATTTCAGGTGCAACTGACGATAACACCAGAATCAGTTTTTCTGCGTTTGACATTTTTTCCGGCTGTTTTGCGTCGTGCCAGTCAATGAATAACGCCAGTGTTTTGCTGTCCATTGCCACAGTTGGCGCGTATTTCAGCGTGATATTGCAACCGGTCACCTGGTTTATTTCGGCCATTTTTTTACAGGTTTCTTTGATGTCCAGTCCGGCAATTTGGTCGTGATAACGCACATCTTTGATTTTAACCGGCGCGGTGGCCTTGACGTTCAGTTGAATTTCTTTGGTGGTGCCAACCGTGACATCTGTCCAGGTCAATGTGTTTTCAGTCCAATCTTCTGGTGGGGTGGCGGTGACAATCAACTTGATTGGTGCCTCGTCCGCGGTATTTTGAACGCCCGATGATTTGCCACGTCCCCCCAGCAACAGAATCAACAATACCAGCACGACGATAAACGCCGCCACCATCAATATCCATTGGATATGCTTTGGGGTTGTTTTACGAATTTCTGTAATTTGCTGTTTGATACCGCTCATATTAAACACCGCCTGCCAAATCAGTTATTGAATACGCACGACACTGCAACTGGCACCGCTGAATTTTAACAACTGGTCGCACAGTTTTTGCGCTGTGTCAATATCAGACATTGGGCCAATGCGCAGACGATATAAACGCGCCGCGCGTGATGTTGCACCCAAATCACCGACACCTTGTTCGTCAACGGCAAAGAACACCTTGTCCTTGTATGGGGTCAATAAACCCATACCGTCATCGCCACTGAATTTCGCCAACAGTCCCGTCCAGTAATCGTCCAGTGCCTTGACCGATGTGTCAGATTTTAATTCTACGGCAACGCCACTTTGATTGCTGGTAATCAATGGGATATTTGTCTGGGGCAGATAAGAACCAGCCGTCACACGTTCTGTTGGAATCATATTTACACCCGTCGCGCCCGATGTCGCCACAGCCGCACCTGGGACAGTTGCAACCGATGCCGGCATATAATAACCAGTGCCAGCGGCGGCGTTTGTATTAGAAATGTATGTCGGTGTTCCTGTGTTATTCACGCCAGCAGTATTGATTGCGTTTTGGTCCATTGAATACGCGATGTTATTCAATGACTGGCCCGACATCATAGATTGCGCAACGTTCGCTTCGGCCAATGCCATAACAGACGCCGTGTCTGCAATCAAGAACGGTTTTTCACGCTTTTTAATACATACGATTCGCTGGCCACTGCGCAATACCATATCGCCAACGGCCTCTACTATCAACAGGCGGCCATCGTCGCCATCTGTGCGGAAACCGACCGGGGATTCGCCACCTTCTACCAGTAATGATACAACCGGACGTTGGGTCATTGCGATAACCTTGTCGCCAAAGTCAATGTATGTGAATATTCTGTCGCGCCATACGCGTTCAGGCGCAATGACGTAATCGTCTGGGTTTGGAACGAATATATCCAAATCAAATCTGAATTCAGACGGATCAATTTTCATGGATTTAATCCAACCATAATCTTCGCCGTCGGCACCAACCGTGCTGGCCGTCTTGGGGGCCTTTTTGAATATAGATGATGCGCCACTGGTCGCGTCGTTTGCGCCCGTTGCACCCGGCAGACTGGTATTACCGTCCAAAACAACTTCTACCTGGGAATATGTGATTTCGCTGGAATTTGATGGTTCGCTGCGCAGATAAAATATATACTTGTTGCCAGATTTTCCCGTCACAATCAGGTTCGTATCAGAACCCTGGTTGCTGGCCGTTGGGCTGATAATCATTGTGCGGTCACCCTGGTTCGCCTCTATCGTGAACAGGCCCTGGTTTCCAATGACGGCATCGGCAATCTGTTCCCCGTTGGGCAAAGACACCATCGTCACCATACCATTACGCAATTTAATTGGCAAAACGCTGCCCGTGGTCCAAGACAACTGGGCGTATCCGGGTTTCGTACTGCCTGCGGCCATATTCGCAGTTGGGTTGTCCCAGGCTTCTTGGACGCCATAGTTCACAGCCGCCGCTGGTGCAATAATGCACATTGATGCCAAGCAAAACACAGATATATTTAATTTTATTGCTGTCTTAAAACTCATGCCTGTTTTCCTTACCTTTCTCGTAATACTGTGGACGGATTATTGCCCGTCGTCCAGATAACCCGTGTCCAGCGGGTCCCCGTTCCCAGATTCAACGCGATATTCTGATACGCGTATCCCCAGTGGGTTGTCCAAACGATCCGACCATTGTAATTCGGTCGTGTCGTCCATTTGTAATTTCAGTATAATTGTATAATCTTTTTTGGCAGTCTGTCCACCACTATCTTCACAAAAATACTTAAATTTCACGGCGTATGTATCCGATGTGCGTGGGGTGACTGCGCCGTTTTCAAATTCTACGCTGCAACTGAATTCAAAATCAGGCGTATTGTTCATCAGGGCGTTCCACATATTCGTGCGCGTGAACGCGTTATAGACCGCCGGCGTGGACCACGTATGCACGATGCCCGTGACGTCATTGTTCCATTTACGCAACATAACACGACCGTCTGGGACGATTTCGTTGCGCGCCTTGATATATTCGCGGATAAATGCGCGTTTATACCATTTGACGTTTTCGTCATTGGTGGATAATTCGCTGACAATAACCTGTTGATCTTCGCGTGGTTGCGTCATCAGAAAAAATACCTGGGGCCGATTGAGTGGGAACATTTTATACAGTGTAAATCCCAACACACCCAGCACGACAATCGCGCCAGCCAGAACAAATGTCATCAATCGTGATAATAAAATTGGCGGTTCTATGCGGTCTTGCAATGATTTCCTCTCTCTGTTATTACTAAATCATAGACAAAAAGTGCAGGTGCGTGCAAGCAAAAAGTGCGAAAAATCAAAAAAAATCAAATCAGTTTTTCAGATTTTACTTGCGCGTGGCGCGTTAAAATCATATAATGTATGCGCTTTTTCTGCTTGCTTTTTCATTCGTGTGTGCTATCCTGGCGCAGACTATCGGAATGGTCACGTGATTGTGCAGGCATAAAAGCGACCAAAAACAGGGGCATAGTTCAACGGTAGAATATCGGTCTCCAAAACCGCGGATAAGGGTTCGATTCCTTTTGCCCCTGCCAAATTCTCTAAAATATGGTTTTGCCATATTTTTGGGAATTTGGGTTTTCGTAGTGGCAAAGGGAAGCGAACCCTGATAAGTAAAGATGGTGTTCGCATACGAGTTGGGTTTTGCAAGCAGGGTGCAGCGAAACCCGTACGAGTGGTGAGGCGTAGTCCGAACATTCCTTTTGCCCCTGCCAAATATTTCGCAAAACAGCGATGTTGGTTGTAATGATGGTCGGATATAGTGGGCGAATTTATGAAAAAAGTTATTGATTATATTAAGTCGGTTCGCAGTGAATGGTTCAAAATTGTATGGCCATCGCGCGATGCTGTTATTCGTGCAACTATTATGATTCTGGTGTTTTCTGCGATTGCAGCACTGTTTTTCTTTGTGGTGGACAGTGTGTTAAACACGATTGTTGGTTGGATTTTCTAAAACAAAACGGGCAAAGGATACGCATATGGAAGATAAAATGCAATGGTTTGTTGTAAATGTTCATACCGGCTGTGAAGACAAGGTTGCCCGCGGCCTGCGCGAACAGATTGACAAGCGTCGCTTGAACGCGTTGTTTGGGGAAATTTTGGTTCCAACACGCGAAGTGACTGAAATCAAGGGTGGCAAACGTGTTAAAACGGAAAAGAAATTCTTTCCGGGTTATATCGTTGTCCAGATGGTTTTGAACAACGAAACGTTTTCGTTGGTAAAACTGATGCCCCAGGTTGTTATGTTCTTGGGTGCGAAAAATAAACCAATCGCCGTCAGCGAAGAAGAAGCACGTCGTCTGCAAAAACAGGTAGAAGAGGGCGCGATTTCTGTTGAAGACGTAGAATACGAGGTTGGACAAGAAGTTCACGTTATTGACGGGCCGTTCAATGGTTTCAATGGCATCGTGGCCGAGGTTGATAATCTGAAACAAAAAATGACTGCGACAATTTTGGTGTTCGGTCGTGAAACCAGCGTTGAATTGGGTTTTGCCGAAGTTGAACGCGTCTAGGACAGGAGAAATTGACAGATGATAGTGGTTGACCCAAAAACAGGACAAAGAAGAATTGTATTCACGCACGAAGATGTCAAACGTGGTCTGGACAGAATGAAACGCGATCCAAAATGTATAGAATTGTTCGCACGTATTGAGCGTGAACGTCGGGAATGGGTTGCAGCGTTGATTTCGGATTTACGGACGCACAAACGTTAAAGAAAAAAGTTTTCGGGTTTTTGCGAAATGGTTTCGTTAAAAATCCCGGCGGCAGATGCGCCACATCGGACCGCCGCACAACCAAAAAAAATGGAGTGAACAAATGGCAAAGAAAGAACTGAAAGGGATTGTCAAATTAGTCGTCCCTGCAAAGCAAGCAAATCCTGCGCCACCGATTGGGCCTGCGTTGGGTGCTGCTGGTGTTAACATCGCAGAATTCTGCAAACAATTTAACGACAAAACATCTGATAAAGAACCAGGTATGCCGATTCCATGCATTATCACTGTTTATACTGACCGCAGTTTTGAATTTATTATGAAATTGCCGCCAGTGTCGTATTACATTAAAAAGGCGTTGAAACTGAAATCTGGTTCAAAAAAGCCGGGTCGTGATTTCGTTGGAACGATTTCCAAAGACCAGGTTAAACAGATTGCAGAAAACAAAATGCCGGACTTGAATTGCTCTACCATTGAATCCGCAATGAACATTGTCGCGGGTCAGTGCCGTTCTATGGGCGTAAAGGTGGAGGAATAAGATATGAAACTGACAAAAAGACAAAAGACATGGGCAAACCTGGATACAGACAAAGTGTATTCTTTGGCTGATGCGATTGAAGCCCTGCGTGGTTATACGTCCAAGAAATTTGACGAAAGTTTAGAAATCGCCATCAGATTGGGCATTGATGTCACCAAGGCTGACCAGAATATTCGTGGTATGTTGTCCTTGCCAAATGGCACAGGTAAAACAGTTCGCGTTGCAGTATTTACTGTCAACAGTGCAGACGATGCCAAAAAGGCTGGCGCAGACGTTGTTGGCGGCGAAGAACTGATTGAAAAGGTTGCCGGTGGCGAAATCAATTTTGATCGCGTTATTGCAACACCAGATATGATGCCAAAAATGTCAAAGATTGCACGTATCTTGGGGCCAAAGGGTTTGATGCCGAATCCAAAATTGGGAACGGTCACAAACAACGTTGCCGAAGCAATCAAGGCAGCCAAGGCTGGCCAGATTGAATACCGTGCAGAAAAGAAGGGTATCATTCATGCTGGTATCGGCAAAATGTCGTTCACAAACGAACAGTTGGTTGAAAACGCAACCGCATTGGTTGACCAGTTGAAAAAGGTAAAACCTGCATCTGCCAAGGGTCAGTATATCTTGGGCGCATCTGTTGCGACAACCCAGGGTCCAGGTCTGAAGGTTGATGTAAAATAAGTTATGTTCTGGTGTGGTCAATGCCACACTGGAACAAATACAGATTTCTGTCCAAGACTGATGGTGTTGACAACAACTTAATTCCCATCATAGACAAAGAAAAAATTCTTTGGGGCAGGAACCAAGCCCCATTTCGGGAAACCGAGTGGAAAGTTTAACAAAGCAGGGATTAGGGGCAATAACCCCGAAATCTGGAAGTAAAGGATAAAATATGAGACGCGAAGAAAAATCAGATTTGATTTCAGCGTTGCAGTCGTCCTTGAAAGATGCAAACGGTGTTTTCGTTATTGAAAACCACGGTCTGACCGTGAAAGAAATGGAAATCCTGCGTAATGAATTGCGCCCGGTTGTTTCTGTTTTCAAAGTTGTGAAAAACCGTTTGATGAAATTGGCATTGAAAGATACCGATTTTGAACCTGTGTCCGAAATGATGAAACGTCCGACCGCCGTTGCAGTTGCAACAGATGGCCTGGCGGTGACCAAGGTTTTGGCAAAGTTCGCCGAAGCGCACCCAAACCTGAGCATCATCGGTGGTAAAATGGACGCAGATGTCTTGGACAAAGACGGCATTATGCAATTATCCAAACTGCCATCCCTGTTGGAAATCCGTGGCACTATCGCGCGTATCCTGGTGGAACCAGCATCACGCTTGGCACGTGTTTCAGCAGAGTATGGTAAGAAAAATTAATATCAAAATGGCAACATTTTGATTTACCTAAAATAATAGGAGCAAAAAATGGCAGACATTCAGAAATTAGTTGAAGAATTGTCAAAATTGACCGTTTTGGAAGCAGTTGAACTGTCCAAAGCGTTAGAAGAAACATGGGGCGTTTCCGCCGCCGCCGCAGTTGCAGTTGCAGCTGGCCCGGCTGCTGCCGCCGCAGAAGAAAAAACAGAATTTGACGTTGTTTTGGCCGAAATCGGCGCAAACAAACTGGCCGTTATCAAGGCTGTCAAAGAAATGACAGGTTTGGGGCTGGGCGAAGCGAAAGCTTTGGTTGAATCTGCACCAAAGGCAGTCAAAGAAGCTGTTGCAAAAGATGAAGCCGAAAAAATGAAGGCTACATTGGAAGCAGCAGGTGCCAAGGTTGAATTGAAATAATTCATACCGTCGGGTTTGCCCGACACAATAAAAAAAGTCGCGGCATTGCCGCGCAAACGCCAGCCCACCAGGGGATTTTTCCCCGGTGGGCGCAAAGGCGTAAAAAACAGTTTGAAATAGTTCCGTTTGCAAAACGCACAAAAAAAAGGATTGATACCCATGGCAGTTATCCAGAAATTTAGAAAATCTTTTGGAAAAAGTTTTTTGCAAACTCCGCTTCCTGATCTGGTTGAAATTCAATATAATTCATACAAAGAGTTTTTACAGGCTGATGTAGAACCGCAGAACCGTAAAAATATTGGTCTGCAAAACGTGTTCTCGTCCATGTTCCCAATCAAAGACTATGCCGGCATTGCCGACCTGGAATTTGTGGAATACACGTTGGACAAACCTGTGTATAACGTAAAAGAATGCATGCTGCGTAATATGACATATTCCAGCAAGCTGAAACTGAAGCTGAGATTGATTTTATGGGATATCGCCGAAGACGGCAAAAAAACGTTGCGCGATATCAAAGAACAAGAAATATTTATGGGCGAAGTGCCGTTGATGACTGAACGCGGCAGCTTTATCGCATCGGGCGTTGAACGTGTTATTGTTTCCCAGATGCATCGCGCCCAAGGTGTCGTTTTTGCAACCACCAAAGAAGCAAAAATTGCTGGCAACCCAGTCACATACACCGCGCGTATTATCCCAGAACACGGCAGTTGGATTGATTTTGAAGAAGCCAAGGGCGTTATCTATGTCCGTATTGACCGCCGTCGCAAGGTTCCGGCAACTGTGTTGTTGCGTTGTCTGCCGGCCGCCGAAGATGAAAAGAAATTCGCCGCTGACCCACGCAAGTCAACAATCCGTGGTATGAGTGATACTGAAATCTTGTCGGCGTTCTATAACCGTATTCCGTTAAAGTTTGACGGCAAATTGTGGGCGGGTGAAACCGCGGCATTCGCAGGATTGGATAAATATCGTTTGAACTATGATTTAATCAATCCAAAAGACAAAAAAGTCTTGGCGTCCAAGGGCGACCGTCTGAACGCAAAACGTATGACAAAAATCACGGCTGCGTCTAAACAGTTTGGTATTTTGCCAGAATCATTGATTGGCGAATATCTGTTTGACCCGATTATGTCCGGGGACGAGGTTGTATTCCAATCTGGCACCGAAATCACCGAAGAAGTTTTGTCTGATTTGGACAAAATGGGTGTCAAAGAATTGTCATTGATTGCGATTGATAATGCAACAATCACCGCGCATATCCGCAATACGCTGGTTGCAGATAAAACAACCAATCGCGAAGAAGCGTTGATAGAAGTTTATAACATTATTCGTCCGGGTGAACGTCCAACACTGGAAGCGGCAATCAATTTGTTCCTGCGCCAGGGATTTGACGCGGCGTTCTATGATTTGTCGGCGGTTGGTCGTTTCAAGATGAACAAGCGTTTGAAAATTGATTCTGGTAAAAAGCCCGAAGATGAACGTTTGCTGACAAAGTCTGACTTCTTGGCGGTGTTGAAAACACTGACAAACATTATTGACCACAAAGACACGGTTGATGATATTGATAATCTGTCAAATCGTCGCGTGCGTGCGGTTGGTGAATTGCTGGAACAGAATTTCCGCACAGGTATGGTTCGTATTGAACGTCTGGTTCGCGAAAGCCTGTCGTCACCAAACATTGCAAATATGCAACCCCAAGATGTTATCAATGTAAAACCATTGATGTCGCTGATTGCAGAATTCTTGGGAACGTCCCAGTTGTCCCAGTTTATGGACGCGTATAATCCGTTGTCTGAATTGGAACACAAACGCCGTATTTCTGCGTTGGGGCCAGGGGGATTAAATCGTGAACGTGCCGGCATTGATGTCCGCGACGTTCATCCGACGCATTATGGTCGTCTGTGCCCAATTCACACACCCGAAGGTGCAAATATTGGTCTGATAAATCACTTGGCGACGTATGCGCGTGTCAACCCATACGGATTTATTGAAACACCATACTACGTTGTTGAAAATGGTCGTGTCACAGGCAAGATGATGTATCTGACCGCAGACGAAGAACTGGGACATAAAATCGCCCAGGGCAACACCCCAACAACCAAAGATGGCGCATTGGCCGAAGACACAGTGACTGCACGTGTTGACGGTGAATTTACAATGGTGCCAAAAGAAGAAATTGACTTGATTGACGTTGCCCCACGCCAGGTGGTGTCCATCGCAACTGGTTTGATTCCGTTCGTTGAAAACGACGACGCGAACCGTGCATTGATGGGTTCAAATATGCAACGCCAGGGTGTTCCATTATTGCGTGTCCAGGCACCATTGGTCGGAACGGGTATTGAACGCGAAGTGGCGCGTGATTCCCGCACGGGCAAGGTTGCAAAGCACAGCGGTATTGTTGAATCTGTGGACGCAAATCGTATTGTGGTTAAATGTATGAACAGCCGCAATGTCGTGACCGGTGTTGATATTTACAACCTGGAAAAATTTGAACGCAGCAACAGTGAAACATTGATTCACCAAAAACCATTGGTCAAGGTTGGCGACCGTATTTCTGCGGGCGACATCATTGCCGACGGTTCGTCTATGAATTATGGTGAATTGGCGTTGGGCCGCAATGTGTTGGTCGCATTTGTGCCATGGCGCGGTTATAACTATGAAGATGCGATTGTGATTTCTGAACGTATTTCACGCGAAGATATGTTCACATCGGTTAAAATCGTTGAAAAAGAATTCAAGGTTCGTGATACCCAGTTGGGCCCAGAAAGCTTTACACGCGACATTCCAAACGTTGGCGAAGAAGCACTGAAAAACCTGGACGAATCCGGTATCATTTACGTTGGTGCGCGCGTGAAACAGGGCGACATTTTGGTCGGTCGTGTTTCGCCGAAATCTGAAACGTTGCTGACCCCAGAAGAGGCGTTGTTGCGCAACATCTTTGGGGAAAAGGCACTGAACGTCAAGGATACATCGCTGCGCGTTGGACCAAACGAAGAAGGAACAGTTATCGGGGTGAACGTGTTGACACGTCACGGCGTCAAGAAAGACGAACGTACCCAGATGATTGAACTGCAAAAGATTGAACAAATCAACAAAGACCGCGATGAAGAAACATCTATCATTGAAAAGGGCTTTGCAGACCAGGTATTCCAAATTGCCGAAGGCGAAACCATTGACGCCGGCACAGGCAGCCTGAAACCATTTGTCGGCAAGAAATTGACCGCCGAAGTGTTTGAAGGTATTAAACCTGCGGATATTAAAAAACTGGTTGTGCGCAACAAAGATGCCCAGGCCAAGATTGATGATTTGCGCGAACAGCATATTGCAAAACTGAAAGCATTGAACGAAAAAGCCGATGCCGAAGTTGCCAAGGCAACAGAAAGCAATTCGCTGAACGCAGGCGTCTTGAAAGAGGTCAAGGTTTATATCGCACACAAGATGAAACTGCAACCCGGTGATAAAATGGCCGGTCGTCACGGGAACAAGGGTATCGTGTCCAAGGTTGTCCCGATTGAAGATATGCCATATATGGAAGATGGAACACCGGTTGACATCGTTCTGAATCCGTTGGGCGTGCCGTCACGTATGAACATCGGTCAGATTTTGGAAACCCACCTTGGTATGGCAGGACGCGCACTGGGCCAGCAGATTGGCGAGGTGTTGGAAGAAGTCAAGGCGAAACGCGCCGTGACCGATGACCTGCGCGCCATTATGGGCAAGATTTACGGCAAAGAAACCGCGGATAAATTGGAAAAGATGACGGATACAGATGTCCGTGCCGAAGCTGCATTGTTGCGCGACGGCGTTCCAATGGCGACACCGACATTTGACGGTGCCACCCCAGAAGATATTCGCAGTATGCTGAAATTGGCAAAACTGCCTGAATCTGGTCAGTTCACGATGTATGACGGTATGACGGGTGAAAAGTTCGCACGTCCAGTCACAGTTGGCGTGATGTATATGATGAAACTGCATCACTTTGTTGATGAAAAGATTCACGCACGTTCAATTGGTAATTATTCGTTGGTGACACAACAGCCGTTGTCTGGTAAAGCCCACATGGGTGGCCAGCGTTTGGGTGAAATGGAAGTATGGGCATTGGAAGCACACGGTGCAGCGCACCTGCTGCGCGAAATGCTGACTGTCAAGTCTGACGATATTGTCGGCCGTAACAAGATGTATGAAGCCATCATATCCGGCAGCAATGATATTCAGACCGGCACACCAGAAGCATTCAACGTATTCGTCCGCGAATTGCGTGGTTTGGGTCTGGCGATGACACCAAAGAAAATTGACTAAGAAATCCAGCCGTGACGGTGCAGTCACTGTCACGGCAAAAGCATTTTGAACAGCGACTTGAAAGGAGCAAAATTTATGACCAATATGTTGCAGAAGATTTTCGGACAAATTGAAACCAAGGAACAGTTTGACGCACTGCGCATCACCATCGCGTCCCCAGAAGAAATTCTGTCCTGGTCCCACGGCGAGGTAAAAAAGCCCGAAACTATCAACTATCACTCTTTGAAACCAGAAGCAGAAGGCTTGTTCTGCCAGCAGATTTTTGGTCCGGTCAAAGATTATGAATGTGCATGCGGAAAATATAAAAGAATTAAATTCCGTGGCGTTGTTTGCGAACGTTGCGGGGTTGAAGTTGGTTCTTCGTCCGTTCGTCGTGAACGTATGGGACACATCAAACTGGCGATGCCGGTTGCACACACGTGGTTCCTGCGCGAAGGTAAAATTGCCACATTGTTGAACAATCTGCCCCAGAAAAAATTGGAACAGGTTATTTCGTATGACGCGTATATCGTTATTGAACCGGGTTTAACAAACTTGAAACAATACGACGTCATCAGCGAAGATGAATATCAAAACGCCGTTGAAGAATTTGGCCCAGACGCGTTCCGCGTTGGTATCGGTGCCGAAGGGGTGCGCAGCATCATCGCAAATCTGGATATGGGCGATGAACGGACACGTTTGCGCGCAGAATTGGCGGAAACAAAATCCGAAGCAAAACGCAAGGGTTTAATCAAACAATTAAAACTGGTTGAAGCGTTCTTGGATTCTAAAACAGAACCGGCGTGGATGTTGCCGGATATTATCCCTGTGATTCCACCAGATATGCGTCCGTTGGTCACATTGGATGCCGGACACGTTGCGGCATCTGACCTGAACGATTTGTATCGTCGCGTTATTATCCGTAATAATCGTCTGAAAAGATTTATTGAAATGCACGCGCCAGACATCATTGTCCGCAATGAAAAGCGTATGTTGCAAGAAGCCGTTGATTCATTGTTTGACAATGGACACAAGGCACGCCCAATGGTTTCCCAGAACCGTCGTCCGTTGAAATCACTGTCTGATTCACTGCGCGGTAAATCGGGTCGTTTCCGTATGAATATGTTGGGTAAACGTGTGGACTATTCTGGACGTAGCGTTATTGTGTCTGGGCCATCACTGAAATTGCACCAGGTTGGTTTGCCCAAGACAATGGCGTTGGAATTGTTTAAACCGTTCGTGTATGCGCGTCTGTTGGCAGGTGATTATGCAAACACATTGAAAACTGCACGCAAGATGGTTGAAAACGGCGAAGATGTTGTGTGGGAAATCCTGGAAAAGGTTATTTACCAGCACCCAGTTCTGTTGAACCGTGCGCCGTCATTGCACCGTCTGTCATTGTTGGCGTTTGAACCCGTTTTGATAGAAGGCAAGGCAATCCGTCTGCACCCATTGGTCTGCAAGGGATTCAATGCTGACTTTGACGGTGACCAGATGTCTGTGCACGTTCCTATTTCATTAGAGGCGCAATTAGAAGCACGTACATTGATGTTGTCTTCTAATAACGTATTGTCGCCTGCAAATGGTGAACCAATGATTGTTCCGGCCCAGGACATGGTTTTGGGTGTCTATTATATTTCGTTGATTGATGGCGAACACACGGATAAATCACCGCGCTTTGCCGATATGGACGAAGTGAAAATGGCGTTGGAAAATCATTCCATTACATTGCACACGCCAATCGTTGCGCGTATCAACGGCAAGATTTATAAAACAACAGCAGGACGTATGATTTTGGGCGAATTGTTGCCGAAATCAGACAAAATGCCGTTTGACCTGGTGAACAAGGTTATGCCGGTCAAGGAAATCAAGGCACTGTTGGCGACAACGTATGAACGTTGCGGCGACAAGGCGATGATTATGCTGGCGGATAATCTGAAAAATACCGGATTTGAACAGGCAGCACGCAGTGGTATTTCAATCGGGTTTGATGACATCATTATTCCAGATGAAAAGAAAAATATGATTGCCAGTGCTGAAAAAGCGGCCGAAGAAATTGAATCGCAATACCAGAACGGTTTGCTGTCTGGCGGTGAACGTCACAACAAACTGATTGACCTGTGGCAGAAAACAACCGATAAACTGGGTGACTTGGCGTATGCTGCGCTGGGCAAAACGACCGGTGAAAATTGGAATTCTGTTTTGATGATGGCGTTGTCTGGGGCGCGTGGTTCTAAACGTCAGATTCAGCAGTTGGCTGGTATGCGTGGTATGATGCAGAAACCAGACGGTTCTATTATTGAAGTTCCGATTATTTCCAACTTTAAAGAAGGTCTGACTATGTCTGAATACTTTACGTCCACCCACGGTGCGCGCAAAGGTATGTCGGACACGGCGTTGAAAACTGCGTCGGCTGGTTATCTGACACGTCGTTTGGTTGAATTGTCGCAAAACACAGTTATTACTGAACACGATTGCGGAACCACAGAATTCATTACTGCAAAACCTGTGTACCAGGGTTCAACCCTGTCAGTTGCGCTGGGTGATGTGGTGTTGGGACGCACAGCGGCACACGATATTGTTCACCCAATTACCAAGGAAGTTATCGTTCCAGCCGGTGAATTGATTACCAAAACAGCGGCCAAGCAAATCAATGAATCTGGTTTGCCGTCAGTTGATGTGCGCAGTGTTCTGACGTGTTGCAGTGACGGTCTGTGTGCAAAATGCTATGGTATGGATTTGTCGCGTAATGCGCTGGTTCACGTTGGCGAAGCGGTCGGCGTTATCGCTGGTCAGTCCATTGGTGAACCTGGAACCCAGTTGACGCTGCGAACATTCCACATTGGTGGTGTTGCGGCTGGTGGCACGGAAAATCACTTTATAGAAGTGCCGGTGGCTGGTAAAATCAAACTGACAGGTGTGAATACAATTAAAAACACATCTGGACGTGTTGTTGTCCTGTCGCGTAATGGCGAATTGGCCGTTGTTGATAACAAGGGTGAAACGTTATTCTCGTGCGGGTTGCCGTATGCGGCGATGCTGATTGTCAACGATGGTGACGCGGTTGAAAAGGGTGCCAAGGTTGCAGAATGGGATCCATATTCCAACACAATCATCGCTGAAAAAGATGGTATCGTCAGTTTCAATGACCTGGTTGAAAACGTATCATACCAGGAAGAAGTTGATTCTATGACTGGCATCACCTCGCGCAAGGTTATCAACTGGAAAGCGAACACCAAAAAGGCATTGCAACCAGCAATCCGCCTGGTTGACGCAAACGGCAATATCATTTCGTTGGGTGGGAAAAAGATTGCAGAATATATGCTGCCGATGTATTCGGTTCTGAACGTTGCAAACGGTGCAACCGTTGTGGCGGGCGATGTTCTGGCACGTATCCCGGTCCAGGCGAAAAAGACGGGCGATATTACCGGCGGTCTGCCACGTGTTGAAGAATTATTGGAAGTGCGCCGTCCATCTAACCCAGCATTGCTGGCGGAAATTGACGGAACAGTTGAATTGGAAGATGCAAAATCCAAAATCATCATTCGCATTGACCCAGAAGATGGCACTGCACCGGTTGAATATGCAGTACCAAAGGGAACAAACCTGTTGGTGCGCAGTGGCGACGTTGTTCGCAAAGCGGACAAGTTGGTTGATGGTGACCCAGTTCCACAGGATATTTTGCGTATCTTGGGGCAAAAGGCATTGGCGACATTTATGGTTGAACAGATTCAACAGGTTTATCGCTTGCAGGGCGTGGTCATCAACGACAAGCATATTGAAATTTTGATACGTGAAATGACACGTCGTGTTGAAATCACAAATCCGGGCGATACAGGCTTCTTGATGGGCCAGGTTGTTGACCGTGTTGATTTTGAAGAAGAAAATGCACGTGTTGCACACGATGGCGGCAAAGTGGCCGAGGCATCACAGGTCTTGGTTGGTTTGACCCGTGCATCATTGACATCACGTTCGTTTATATCAAACGCGTCGTTCCAACAGACAACCAAGGTATTGGTTGACGCTGCAATCAGCGGTGCAACAGATAAACTGGTTGGTATCAATGAAAACCTGATTGTTGGTCGTCTGATTCCAATCGGCACAGGGGCCTATGTCCGCCGTGTCCGTGAAATCGCCAAGGCCGAAGAACGCGAAGAACGTTTGGCGCGCGAAGGAAACACCCAGCAACAGTTGTTGGATATCTAGTCAATATTCCGGGGCGTGTTGCGCCCCGGATACATAAAATGCCAATGACAGAAATACCGGCAATCTTTTGTGACATAGATGGTGTAGTGAATAAAAAATTCGCTATTGCCAACTATGACCGTTTCGGTGAACCAAATCCTAATATGATACGTGTTTTAGAAACACTGGGACGGGATTTCACGATTGTCTTTATTACTGGGCGTTGGGCCATGGGCCAAAACAAGGTTCAGCAACATATTGACGCATTGTTGCCGAATATCAAAAAACGCGTATTCTGCAAGCCGCATGATTATCCTGGCACAACCGCAGAATTCAAATTGGCAACGATTGTCGCACTGGAACAACAGGGATATAAATTCTATATTGGACTGGACGACCACAGCGCGGTTATCGGTTTGATGCACAATCACGGTATGTTTGTCGCCCAGGTAATATCGGATTAAAGTTTTCCTTGCATTTGCAAAGGATTTTAATAAAATATCAAATTGTAAATTAAAAAGGATAGTAAAATGGCAACGCCAAAAAGCAAAACAAGTAAAGCACGCACAGCACAACGTCGTTCACATGACGCATTGTCCATTATGCCATGCACAGTATGCAAGGCCTGTGGCGAAAAGAAACGTCCACATCACGTTTGCCCAGCGTGTGGTGCAAAATAATTATGGCACAGAAAATATAAAAGGCAGATTTGGCGCACTGTTTTGTGCCACTCTGCTTTTTTAATATGAAAAAATATCATGACAGACACAAATACGAAAAAGATAATTTCCGTTGATGCGATGGGTGGGGACAAAGGCCCCAAGGCTGTCCTGGGCGGTATGAATCAATTCCTGTATCAAAATGGCGAGGACAAGGTTGCGTTTCGTCTGTTTGGGGATTCTGCACGTCTGAAACGTATGTTGGCAAAATATCCGCGCGTGGCGCGTAATTGCACGGTTGTGCATGCGCCTGGGGTTGTGCGTGGCACGGACAAGGTTCGTGATGTTATTCGTCACGCCCAGGATACGTCAATGTATATGGCAATCAAAGATGTCCGCGAAGGAAATGCGTCCGCCGTCGTCAGCGCGGGAAATACTGGTATTTTGATGTCGCTGTCTAAACTGATGTTGAAAACGACCGCGGGTATTTCGCGCCCGGCGATTACAACAATGTTGCCATCGGGTGGCGGTGATTCACGCGTTGTTGTGTTGGATTTGGGGGCAAATGTCCAGTGTGATGAAACGATTTTGTTTGATTTCTCGGTTCTGGGCAGTGTTTATGCCGAGATTATCGGTAAAATGCCACGCCCGAAATTAGGTGTGTTGAATATCGGTGCCGAAGATACCAAGGGCAACGAAACTCTGCAACACTTGAATCGCGTTTTAACCGAACACCGTGATGAATTGCCGTATGAATACATCGGTTTCGTAGAAGGAAACGATATCAGTGGTGGAACCGTCCAGGTTGTTGTGACAGACGGATTTACCGGCAACATCGTATTAAAAACAGTAGAGGGCACGGCAAAACTGATAAAGCGTGTTCTGGTTGATAATTTCAAGAAATCAATTTTGGCGATGATTGGCGCGTTTTTCTTGGTTCACGTGTTCAAGCGTCTGAAACACAAGATTGACCCACGTTCGTATGCCGGCGCAGTATTTTTGGGACTGCAAGGTTTTGCGGTAAAAACCCACGGCAACAGTGATGCGTTGGCATTTGCCAATGCGCTGAAATATGCCGCCGATTTGACCGAGGCAAACTTGAACGACGCAATCGCGGCGCGCGCAGCAGCGGTCACAAAAATTCGTGACGAGTTTAAAATAGTGGCAGAACAATAAAAAAATACCGGCGATTGCCGGTATTTTTTTATTCCCCGATTTTCAGGTTTGGGCGCGTGGCACGCAGGTTTTTCAGCGACTGTTCCTGGGCCGCGCGGAACGCGTCTGGATTCCAGATTTGAAAACTGTTTCCGCGACCGACGAATATTGCGCGGTCTGTGATGCCGGCGTGCTGTAATAAATCCGATGGAATAACAATGCGGCCGGTCACATCAAATGCCAGTTGGCGTGCGTCTGCGAACAGCATTGCCGATAAATCGTCCAGTGCGTCATCAAACACACCCATTTTATCGGTCGCAGCGGCCATTTGTTCCATACGGGACATAGATAATCCCTCTATGCAATTATGGGTAAAAGAACGATATAAAACGACGCCAGGAAATTTTTCATTGGACACCGAAGCACGGAAAGAGGCCGGCACAGAAATCCGCCCCTTGGTATCCAAACGATTTTCATAAGATGAGAGAAACAATGACATTTTTTATGGTCCTTGTTCGTTGGGCGCGTGCTTAGTTCCCCTTTCCGACTTCACAGGGAAGATAGCACGGGGATTTGTGGTTGTCAATGACAATTTATAATTATTTTATGGGATTTTATGGTCTGGTAAATAAAAATAAATTTTTTTCAAATAAAATTAAAATAAATTAAATTTCCACTTGACCTGCGATTCGTTTTTGTTCTAAGATGTTTGTATAGACAAGGAGAAAAGGTTTCAAAACCCCGGAAATCCGCCAAAAACCGGAAATCTGGCAAAAATAAAAAACAACAAAAGATTTGGTTGATGAAAATGTAAATACGTGTGTAAATACATCATTTGGCCAGTTCTTTAAACCCAAGCAAAGGAGGGACCCACGCATGCCAAAAAATATTAAAGAAATTATGATTGCCTTGAACAAAGTTTTAACAACAACAGTTTGGGTGAACGAAGATCGCCAGATTATATCCCTGGCCGATGAATTGAAAATTGGTATTGGCAATGCGCCACGCAGCATAGAAGATTTGCCACGAACATCATTGGTTGGTGCGTATGTTTCTTTGCAGATTCGCACAGATAATTTTGATGTTGCTGCCGAAAGTATGGATACAAAAACATTGGCATTGCGTGTCAAGGGCATGGTCTTTGCCGAAGCGAAAAAGATAATGGATGCCGCAGACGTTGCAGACAAGACGGTTGTTGCACGTGCTGCATAATATGTGTGTGCCGCGTGGGCACATGGCATCATAACAGTTTCTGGGAATACCAGAAGGAAGGGGGTAGCCACCGTCGAGTAATCGCCGGTGGTTATTTTTTTAGTGATACAGTGATATAGTGATACGGTGAAAAATAAAGTTCCCGTTGCGTGGCGTTTTTATACGAATTTTTCAGGAACCAGGCGCATCATAATTTTCCATGCACGACGGAAAATGGTCGTGTCCGGACTGTGATGATATTCGCGCGCCGCGGTGTCGCCCGGGCGTTTGCCGGTCCATAATGGATTGCCGTCTTCGTCCAGGGTCACGCGCCACGCGGTCTGGGTGTCGCGCAAAATCATATCGCGTAATTTTTTTGCGAAATCGCGACTTTCAAATATTGCGACGTTTTCGGTGTTAAAATACGCACTGCGTGGGTCCAGATTAAAACTGCCAATCCAAGAAATTCTGTCGTCAAACACCATTGTTTTACTGTGCAGAACAGAAAAACTGGACGCCTTGCGTTCGCGGTCGTGTTCGTGGGCGCGCAGGTTTTCCGCCGACAGCATAAATTCATAGACGTCTGCGCCTGATTCAATCAGATGTTTGCGATACTTTTCCCATTTTGCATAAACCGTTGGTGCGTTTGTTGACGCCAGCGAATTTGTGACAATCGTTATATGAACGCCAGATTTTTCTTCGCGTGTTATGTGGGCCAGACCACCCTGGCCAGGGACAAAATACGCCGCCGAAACATACACAGAATTATCTGTTTCGCGCCACAGGTGTTGCAGTGCGCGCACAATGTCGCCACGGTATTTTTGTTTCTGTTCCATGGTCATTTCAACCTTGGCCGGTGGGTCGGCCAGGAATTTCCCGTGACCCCAACTGAAATCAAAATCTTTTTGTTTGTATTTATCTATGGCGTTTTGGATTATGTTATTATACAGCTGTGTGTCGGTTGCGCTGCGTTCCTGGATTTCTTGGAATTTTTCTTCCAGGTGGTGCAATGCCTTTTTAGATTTAGCCTTGGGGAAAACGTCGGCCGGTATTGCCAAGTGATGATTCCAATATTCATCAAAACTGGCCGTTGCGTATTTCGTCATATCGCCCAAGAACAACACGTCGGTATCTGAAAAATTAGACGCGGTTTCCGGGTAAAAATAATTACTGCCCACGTTGCGGCCCCCGGTGATGTATGCAACGTTGTCCACGATAAACAGTTTGTTGTGCATACGCGAATTCAGCCGATTAAATTCCAGCAAAAATTGTGGGTAATATAAAATCTTGGCACGATTGGCGACGGTGTTGAAAACCTTGACCTCTATATTAGGGTGCTGGTTCAGCAACATTACGTCAACAATATCAGAATTTGTTCCATAGTCGTCCAGTAATATGCGCACGCGCACCCCACGGTCGGCGGCCCGTTTTAATTCGCCAACCAAAACCTTGGACGAAAAATCATTGCTGTAAATATATGTTTGCAGGTCAATCGTTTTTGTTGCCATACGTGCGAACGCCGCGCGAAGTACAAATGCAGCCAACCCGTCGTCAATCAATGTCGCGCCCGATATGTTATCGCCGTTGTTTAGTTCGTCGTAATAGCATTGCGCGATTGGGGTCTGCATCGGGTCATAATCAAAATCAGACGCGGTAATTTTTGGAACGTGACCGTCCAACCGCTTGTCTTGCGTGCTGGTCGGAACAGTCGTGCACCCCAGCACTGGCAGCGTCAACAAGAATAATAAACTGCGTTTTATGCCAGACAAAATTTTATCCTTTGAGGCGAATTATAGTATAAAAAATTGTCGTATGACAAGGGATTTTAATCATGCCAGACAAGAATTTTGGACAGGGGGTAAAATGCATTTCAGTCAATTAAATCAATGATTTTTTAAACGCAGTTGTCTTTTTTTGTTTGTATAGCCAGGGGAATTATGATAAAATCTGAACAATAGGAAGGAATATTTCGCCATGAAAAGACTGATTGTTGTATTGAGTGGATTGCTGGTTTTGCCCGCATTTGCAGAGGTTGCGCCCGCATATTACTATGACGACGTTATTGAATATTCGGATACGGATATTGATTCTGACGTTGATGATGTGGTGATTGCTGACGACGCAGATGTGGCCCAGGATACGGGCAAGACGTCTGTCCCGACGGTTGCGTCACGCACGGTTGCAAATACCAATTCGCGTGCGGCGGCCGCGTCGCCACGTGCAACGGCGTCTGGTCGTGTGGCATCGGCGCGTAATAATGCCACGTCATCACGCACGGTCACGGCGCGTACAGCGGCAATGTCGCGTGCAAATGTTTCGCGTGCAAACGTATCACGCGCAGCGGCAACATCGTCGGCGAATAAAAATGTTTCTGCACGTCGCGCAGTGTCAAATACAACTGCGGCGCGCGCATCAATCGTGCAAACTGATACAGTCAACACACCGTTATACACTGGACGTGTTGGCGTGCGCGGTCAATCTGTGACAACGCGGGTCCCAACGGTTCGTATGGCGGCGGCGTCAACAGCCACAGATGCGTCCAAGGCATCATCTGCCAGCAGCACAACCGATATGGACGAATTGGCCCAGGTCACCGATTTTTGCAAGGCCCAGTATCAGTCTTGTATGGATAATTTCTGTAATGTTCTGGACGATAACCAGGGACGTTGCAGTTGCAGCAAAAATTTAAAGAATTACGAAAAAACCGAAGTGGCACTGAAACAAGCAACCGAAGATTTACAGGACGTCGCGCAAAAGATTCAGTATATCGGTTTGTCCAAGGACGAAGTGGAAACCTTGTTCACCCAGACCGAGGCTGAATTAAAAATGCAGGGTTCCAGTGACAATTCCCAGTTGAAAACTGATTTGGATAAAATCAAAAGCCTGATTGTTGATGTGAAATCGGGCAGTGCGTCGTCCGTCAGTGACAGTGGGTTGAATTTTGATTTGTCCGGTCTGTTGGACTTTACAGTCAGCAGCACTGGTTTTGATTTAAGTGCGTTTTTGGGCAATTCATCAAATACGTCCAGCATCAGCAACCAACGTGGCGAACAGTTGTACAAGACTGCGACGGCACGGTGCAAGGCGGCGGTTTTGAATACGTGCAGTGCCCAGGGTGTTGACATTTCTGTTATCACAAATGCATACGATTTGGAAATTGATAAACAGTGCATCGTATATGAACGCGCGTTGACGGATTCTAATGACCAGATGGCGTCAACGGTGCGCAATGCGAAATCTGTATTGCAAAAGGCGCGTTTGTTGGTCGCACAACAGAAAAATACATACGATTTGCGTGGGTGCGTAAATGCGCTGGATTCATGTATGCAAGATGATTTTGTCTGTGGGTCTGATTATGAAAACTGTTTGGATCCGACCGGCAAATACATCGTTGATGGTAAAATCGTCGTAGGCAGCACACCTGGTCAAAAGGTTGACGCAGATGTCGCCGCGCCTAAGTATTATACAGATAATTTGTATGCAACGTGGAATTATGGCGACAAGAAAAACGCCTGGGGCGACGATGGCACGCTGAGTGATTATATCACCCAAACTGTCACAAACAGTAATGTGACCAAGACGTCTGAAATAATGTCTAATTATTTGCAGTATAAAATTGGCTATAACGCCGACGGCAAGAATTATGGTATGTGTATGTCTGTCTTGAACAAGTGCCAGGATATTACATACAAGGGTGCAGGTCAGAACAAAACCTATGATCCACAAAACAACGTGGTCAAGGAATATCTGCAACGTACGTTGACCCAGATAAAGGCGAAACAAGATGAACTGTTGGCCAGTTATGCAGAAACCTGTATTTCTGATGTGTCGTCGTGCCTGGGCCAGAACGGATACAGCACATCGTCAACCACAACAACCAGTCAATCGGCCAAGAATATCGCAATCAATGCGTGCCGTGCGTCAATCGTGACATGTATGTCTGTCAATGGTATGACCAATGTGACCCCGACACCAGATTCTATGATTTCGTGGGTCAGTGCTGTTATTGATAAAAGTGCGACAACCGAACAGCCAACACCAAAACCATCAGGCCCCAACCTGTATGTGACATGTGCGACGTGTAAAAACGGTGGCTATTCGTGGAAAAATGGCACGTGCGTAGCAAAAATCAACTATGCTGACATTACATCATCGTCGGCGTGCACAACCCAGGGTGGCAGTTGGGTTCCTGGAAAGTGTACGTATATTGCGAACAATGTGCCAGACCTTAATGATATGGTGGAATCGTTAAGGGGTGACCGTTGGGCCGTGACACAGACGGGTCAAAATATAAAGGCGACCAAGAAAGCAGAGTTTAGCGTATGTCAAGATGGTATTGAAGAAATGAAAGGACGGTTAAACGTAGGCACTGATACGTCCTTGACATACGAAGATGCCGCGTGTACTGAAAAGGCATGTGAATAAAAAAACGCCCCATCGGGGCGTTTTTTTAAGTGAATAAGTGAGAAAGTGAAAAAGTGAAAAAGTGAAAAAGTGATAAATCACTAAATCACTATATCACTCTATCACTATATCACTCTTTCACTAAAAACACCGCCCTGGGGGCGGTGGGATTTATTGATGCTTTGCAACACGTTGTCTGAATTCGTTGCTGGGGCGAAATGACGCAACGCGTCGCGCCGATATTACCGCAGATTCGCCCGTTTTGGGATTGCGTCCCATACGTTGGGCCTTGGTTAAAATTTTGAAACTGCCGAAACCGGCAAATTTTACTTCTTCGCCATTTACCAGTGCGTCGTGTATTTCGTCAAATACAATATCAACTAATTTATACGCGTCCGCCGTGGTCAGACCAAATTTATCCCGCAAACGTGCGGCAAAATCACTTCTTGTTACCGTTGACATTTTTACCCTTCCTGTTTTTTGTCGGGCATATTATAGCCGCGGTTATTACAACTTGCAATATTAAAATCCAAGGAATAAAATAAAACCTGTGTGTTCCCATAGTTCAACAGGATAGAACGAATTCCTCCTAAGAATTAAATCCGGGTTCAAGTCCTGGTGGGAACGCCAATCAAAGGATTTGTTATGAAAAACAAGGCTGTTAAAATCGGAATAATCGCGTCGTTGGTGCCACATTTGTTTTGCTGTGTGTTGCCAATCGTGTTGTCGGTTGTGTCACTGGTTGCGCCAGAATTCGCGCACACATCTGTGTTGCCAACGTGGATTGAACCGTGGCTGTTCGTGTTTTCAGCGTTGATGTTGGGGGTGTCGTGGGTGCTGGTTGTGCGCGATTGTCATTGCGATTGCGCGCATTGTAATGATGGTGCCGGACACCGTCGCCAGAAAATAATCCTGGGGGTTATTACGCTGATATTTATAATCAGTGTTGTTTTGCACATTTTATCACACAAATAAAAAAACGTCCCATTTCGGGACGTTTTTTTACCATAACTTTATTCGTTTTTCTGGGGCGATATATAACGCGTCGCCGGGCTGTATTCCAAATGCATCATACCACATTGCGATGTTCGGCAATATACCATTGACGCGGTTGCGCGCCAGGGAATGTTCGTCAACCTTGGTCAGGCGCAGGTCTTCGTCGGGGCGACTGTTTTGCGCCCAACTGCCGGCGTATGCGATAAAGAAACGTTGGTCTGCGGTGAATCCATCGGCAACATCAGTTGCGTGACCAAAGTTTTTATATGCAGTAAATGATACAGTTATCCCACCATAGTCCGCCAGGTTTTCGCCCAGTGTAAATTTGCCGTTTGCGTGCACGCCGGGCGCAATTACGATTTTATCAAACTGTGCGCGCAATGCGTCGGCACGCTGTTCAAATCCCTGGGCGTCGCGCACAGTCCACCAATCGGTCATATTGCCGTTGGCGTCAAAATGACGGCCAGAATCATCAAAACCGTGTGTCATTTCGTGACCAATAATACTGCCGATTGCGCCATAGTTAAATGCGTCGTCTGCGTTCATATCAAAGAACGGATACTGTAATATGCCGGCCGGAAAACATATCTCGTTCGTAGATGGGTCATAATACGCGTTGATTTCGTGTGCGTTCATATACCACAGGGTTGGGTCTTTTTCGCGACCGATTTTGTTCAGCCAAAAATCATCTTCAAATTTTGATACAATCAGCATATTTTCCCACAGTGACGCGTTCGGGTCTATGTGCAATTCAGAATAATCGCGCCACTTGTCCGGGTATCCGATTTTTGCGTGAAACGTGTCCAGTTTTTGTAATGCCTGGCGTTTAGTTTCGTCGGACATCCATTCCAGATTTTCAATACGGGCGCCCAGTGCGCGTTGCAAATTTTTCACCAATTCTTGCATACGTTTTTTTGCGTCTGCGGAAAAATATTTTTTCACATACAGGTGGCCGATTTCTTCGCCCAGGGTGCCGTCCAGCATCGCGACCGCGCGTTTCCAGCGTGGCTTTGGCGTGGGTTGGCCGGCCATTGTGCGGTTATAAAAATCAAATGATATTTCGTATGTTGTGTCGTCCAGTAATGTGTCTGCGGAACTGACAATGCGATATTTCAGATATGTCTTTATCAAATCCAAATCAGTATCGTTCATAATCGCGATTGATTCTGCGATTGCCTCGGGCTGGGCGATGTTGATTTGCGTCGCACGTGTTGCGCCACGCGCGGCCAAGTATGCGTCCCAATCAAATCCTGGGAAACGTGATTTGATTTCGTCCAGTGTCATCTTGTGATAGTTTGCATGTGGGTCACGCAATTTTTCCTTTGGATAAAAAGACCGCGCCATACGTAATTCTAAATCGTATAATTTTTTTGCGTCCACAGAAATGCCAAAGTTTTTCATTTGTTTCGCGATAAATTCCAGATACTTTTCGCGAATCTGGATTGTTTTTTTGTCTGTGTCAAAATAGTAATCACGTGCCAGCCCCAGTCCGCCCTGGCCAATGTTATACAGGTAATGCGTGCTGTCTGTTTCGTCCAGTGCAACGCCGTCGCCCCAAAATGCCGATGTCATCTGGTGCATACGACCAATAAATTCTGGTAATTCGTCGCGCGATTTTATCGCGTCAATTTCTGCAATCTGGGCGGCGACCGGGCGCACGCCGTCGGCGTTTAATTTTTCTGTGTTCATCGCGATTTTATACAGCGTCCCGATTTTCCCGGTATCTGTTTCGGCGATTTCGCGCACACGCACCAGGTTGGTATCGTGCAAAACATCAAACACACCATATCGTGTATAGTCGTCTGGGATTGGGTGCGCCGACCGCCAACCGTTTGTTGCATACGCGTAAAAATCGTCGCCTGGACGAACAGTTGTATCCATATTTTCAGGTCGTATCCCAGTGTTCATAATTACATCCTTTGGTTTTGTTAAATAGTGTGCAATCACAACCGCGGTGACAACCGCGATTATTCCGATTATGTTCAGTAATTTGTTTTTCATTTCCCGTCCCAGTTGCACAAGTCTAGCAACAAATCATCTAAAATCAACATACCTTTTTCCGTGACGCAAATTCGGTCATTGTTATCACAAACCAGTTCTGGATTTGCGCGCAGCCAGTCTGTGTTTATTACGCGCATAACGTCATCGGATTTACGTACACCACGCACGGTGCGCAGACCTGTTATAATTTTTTCTGTGGCGCGTGACGATGGCGTCAGTGGTTGCATTTGTATATCGTCGCCACCACGCTGTTCATACCAGGTGCCGTCAATGTATGGTCGCCCAGCCGCACCACGACCAATGCCAACATAGGCGTCGCCGTCCCACACGTTCTGGTTGTGAATGCATTCGTTGCCAGGCTTGGCATAATTTGAAACCTCGTACCGGGGCAGGGCCAACGTCCCTGCGATTGTGCAATACATATCGGCCATCGCGTCGTTTGATGGCATTGCTAAATTCATTTGGCCAAATGGTGTGTTTTTTTCAATGGTCAATTCATACATTGACACGTGGCCCAGCCCCAAGGCATTTATATCCCGACACATTTGTGCGACGGTGTCCACATTATCCCCTGGGATTCCATATATAAAATCTGCGTTCACGCGCAGGCCCATTTTCATCGCCACGTCCAATAATTGCATTGCGTCGCGCACATTGTGCCGTCGCCCCAAGAATTCCAGTTCTGGGTTATCCAGGCGTTGCACCCCCACCGACAGGCGATTTACCCCGGCGTCCATAAATTCGCGCAACCGCGTCGCGTCCAGTGTTTTTGGATTTGATTCCAATGTGATTTCTGGGTTTGGGGCAATGTTAAAATTGTTGCGCAACGCGTTCATAATTCGTGCAAACACGCGCGTTGGCATCAGTGACGGTGTGCCACCGCCAAAAAATACAGTTGGCACCGCAACGCGCCCCAGGCGTGCGCCCCAGAATTGGATTTCGCGCACAATGCCGTCGGCAAATCTGTCCCAGTCGGGTGCAGTGCATGCGGCCGAAAAAAATGCGCAATATTTGCACTTGGACATACAAAATGGTGTGTGAATATATATATTGTGTGGCATTTCCATACGACGCATTGTATCGCGGTATAAAATCGGCGCAAGTGATAAATGAAATCACTTTCGCAGGGACTGTTTTTATGATATAATAATCCCAAGAAAAAGAAATGAAGACAGGAATAATAACCTTTTTTACCGGCGTTTTTGCGTCTGTCGCGGCGTTGGCTGCGAACGAGGGCGTGCCGTCGTATTATCAGACATCGTCAACTAATGCGAACCAAGTTGGCTATTCCCAGTATCAAAATCAGGGCTATACGAAATATGTCGGACAATCTGGCAATAAACAGGTTGTGGGCAGTCGGTCTTATTCATACCAGGTTCCACGTCAAACGGTGGCCCAGCCAACGTATTCTGGCACAATGACGGCAAACGGAATTTCTGGGGCGGACACGGCCAAGACGACGATTGCACCAACATACGCGCGTCGTTTTGCAAACTTTGAATTTGAAACCGGGGTCAATTCCATTTTGCAATGGGACGATATGGTTTTTAACGAGGTTGGCGTCACAGCCCAGCATAATTTCAGCCTGCGCAATTTTGATATGTTTGCGTTTGCTGAATATACATACGGTCGTATGGCGTCGGGCGGTCTGTCTATGGATTATGACCTGAAACCATTTAACGAATCAAAACCGACCGAGGGGATATTTACCATTTCTGTTGGTGACCAATCGGGGCGGACAAACCATTTCCGTTTTGGCGTTGGGGCGCATCACGTGTGGGATATTGGTGGCTGGAAATTATCGCCATCGTTCGGATATGAAATATTCAAACATAATTTGGAAATGTCCGATCACTATTACCCGAATCCGGGCGTGTATTTGCCATTGATGACGGACAAGGGGGCGTATGTATATGGTGATGCGGCCGGCAATTATTATTCTGTGCCAATCGGCACCCCGGTTGCAGATGACTGGTACCAGGTATGTATGTCACCCGAAGATTTAAAGGTTGTGCCGGCTGGGTCTAATGGGGGAATTTTTTCACTGGGGACATCATTGCCGACGATTGACTATGATCCCGCCTGGGGCAATGTTCCATGGGGCGTGGGCAGTGGCGAATGTGTCATTATCGGTGGCGATGGCCCGATTGTAGTAGAGGGCAAAACCCACGAATACAACACAACCTGGTCTGGGTTTTATGTCGGAATGGAAGTGGAAAAGCAAATGACACTGTCGGACAAATTGCGCTTTTATGTCCAATTTGGATTGCCGAAATATTCGTCCGAAGGAATTTGGCCAAACCGCACAGATTGGCAACAGAACCCCAGTTTCCTGGACGAAGGGTCCAACGGTGCATATTCATACCAGGCCGAAATGGAATACAATATGCGCGTGTCTGATCGTTTGCAGTTGGTTTTGCGTGCCGATACGAATTATTTCTATGTTGGCAAGATTGGTGGTGAATTGTATATCGCTGAATATTCTCAGTTCAAAATAGAAAATGGGCAATATGTTCTGGACGACAATGGTAATCCGATAATTGAAACGATTGCGGCACATACTGAAAAAATCAGTGACCAGTTAAAGCATGCCACGTGGCAATCATTTGGACTGCATCTGGGGCTGAAATACGCATTTTAATACAGGGGGAAAACAGATATGACCCAACCAAGACTTTTCGCATGCGTGGCGTGCGTGGGGCTGTTGTGTATGTCGCGTGCGGTGGCCGCACCGACCGAATATGTTGTCGCCATTGCGCCAGACGTGGCGCCTGTGGTTGCCGACCGTGGCGCATTTGATATGGTGCGCTGGGAATCTGTGCTGGACGATATTCGCACGCGTGCGGCGGCACAAAATATATCACGCGCAACGATTGACGCAACGCTGAAAAATCCGGCATTTATTCCAAATATTGTAAAGCGCGACCAGAATCAATCTGAATTTAAACTGACGATGGACGGATACTTGGCACGCACCGTTGCGCCATCGCGCGTTGCAATGGGGCATAAAATGGCACATCGTTATCCGACGTTGTTACACCGCGTAGAACAGACCTATGGCGTCCAGCCACACGTTATTTTGGCATTTTGGGGTATGGAATCAAACTATGGTGCGCGTATGGCCGACCACCCGTTGCGTGACGCATTTGTCACATTGATATACGAGGGACGTCGTCAAACGTTCTTTACAAACCAGTTGTTGGCACTGATGAAAATTGCCGATAAAAACGGCGACGATGTTTCTAAATTTGGGGGCAGTTGGGCCGGCGCAATGGGACATTTCCAGTTTATACCAACAACGCTGGCGCAATATGGCGTTGACGGAAATGGCGACGGCAAAATAGACATCAGTGGCAGTGTTGGTGACGCAATGATGTCAGCTGGAAATTATCTGAATAAACTGGGGTGGAATCCGAACGAACGCATTGCGCGTCGTGTCGTATTACCGGCAGATTTTGATGTGTCGCTGTTGGACGGTAAAACAAAAAAAACACTGGACGCATGGGCGGCAATGGGGGTGACAAACCCAGATGGCACGGCACTGCCGTCGTCGGCAATGACCGCAGGATTGGTTGCAGACACACTGGCGGTTCAAAATGCGCGTATGAACGCGGCAATCGCGCCAACTGATCCAAATGCAGTTGATACTGATGTCGCGCCAATGCCAATGATAACGGCGTATTTGACGTATCCAAATTTCTATCGGATAAAGCGGTGGAATAATTCTAATTGGTATGCAATCGCAATCAGCGAATTGTCCGACCAACTGCGTGATTGATTTTTGTTCGTGCGCCTGTATTCGCCGATGCAAATGCGTCGGCATTTTTTTTGCGCCCAAATCCCCAGAAATAAAAATAATTGATAAAGTATATATTCTTTGATAATCTTCCTGTTACAGATTGATATAAAAGGATGTATTTATGGCTATCAAGGTACGCGATTACGAAGTACGTTTGGCACGAAACAAAGAAGAAAGAAAGCAGGTGCGCCAGTTGCGCTATGCTGCATTTGTTGAAGAAGAAGGGGCATCTGTCACCGAAGAACAAAAAAATCTGCGTGAAGAATATGATTCGTATGATCGCTTTGCCGACTATATGTGCGTGTTGCACAATGGACGCGTGGTTGGAACGTATCGTATTATTGACCGTGCGGCGGCCGAAAAAATGGGCGGATTTTACACTGAAAACGAATTCAATATTTCCAAGATTAAAAAGGTGAACGGAAATATCGCCGAAATGTCACGTGCGTGCGTTGCGCGTGAATATCGTGAAAATGCGTTGGTTATGCGTATGTTGTGGGCTGGGTTGTCTGAATACGTTTTGCGTCGCAAGATTTTGGTTCTGTTTGGTGTTGCGTCGTGGGCGGGCGATAAACCGGTGGAATCGGCCCAGGCGATTTCGTATTTGTATTATAATCATCTGTCGCCATTGCGTCTGCGTGCGACGGTGTTGCCAGAAAAATTTGCCGAAGGCGTCAATCCTAAATTATCCCAGATGAATATTTTGCCACGCGCATTTGTGGACGAGGTGGACGCCCGTGCGCAAATGACCCCGTTGGTCAAGGGCTATCTGCGTTTGGGGGCGACATTTGGTCGTGGTGTGTTTGTTGATAAGGCGTTCCACTCGTATGACGTTTTTGTTATGTTGGAAACGCGCAATATTGATCGCGTGTATCAAAAACATTTCTTGGGTCGCGAAGATGCGCTGGACGGGTTTGCCGTCAAAGACAGCACGATGAAAACCCTGGGCAAGATTATACTGTCACCCGTGACAGGTCCATTCAAGGTTCTGGGGGCGTTTATTGAATTCTTGTTGCGCGAAGATGCCGCCGATGTTGAATACATAGAAGATTCAAAGGACGATGAAAATGCCGAACAATAATGTGCGCACTGTGCGTCGTCCGAATATATTTCAAATATTATTTGGAACGTTAAAGTTTATTGCGTTTTGGATTGGCGTGATAATTCAGGTGCCGATTATATTTCTGTTGCCACGTGGGCGCGCGTCGGTCTGGTTTATGCGTGTGTTTATGCAGATATTGTTGTGGCTGGCCGGAATTCGTGTGACGGTGCACGGACGCATATCATCACATCGCCCGTTGTTGGTGGTGTGCAATCATATGTCGCTGTTTGAAATTGCAACGTTCCCGGTCGCATTTGGGGGCAGTTTTGTTGCCAAGGCCGATGTTCGCAACTGGCCATTGGTTGGTTGGATTTCGGAAAAGTTTGGCGTGGTGTTTGTTGATCGTCGTCCATCGCACGCACTGGAAGCGTTGACGGCCGTCCAGGAACGCGTAAAAAGTGTAAAATATCCAATGTTCTTGTTCCCCGAAGGAACAACGACAAATGGCGCATACGTTAAACCGTTTAAAAGCACACTGTTTAATTTCGTTGAAAATTCTGATGTTGCGGTTCAGCCTATGGTGGTTAATTATCGCTTTCGCGATGGGACACCAATTTCTGACGAAGACCTGGCCAATCACTATGCGTATTTTGACAATAAAAAAATAGATATGGGCCCACGTGCCACGCGCGAACGCAGCGCGTTTATGCAGGTGTTTCATATTATGATAATCGGTGGATTTCGTGTAGAAATCACAATTATGCCACCACCGCCCCTGGCGGGTATGGACAGAAAGCAGATTGCGGAAACCCTGCATAAAATGGTATCCGATAAATATATGGAACTAAAAAACAAAAAGACAAAGAAATGAAAATTGAAAATTTATGTGTAAAACGTTTGTATGGTGATGTCGCTGGCGCAACAACCCCGGGACACAAAATGGCGGTCAAGGCTGGCTATATATACCAAACGTTCCAGGGCGGATACACACTGTCCCCATTGGGATGGCGCGTTGTTCGCAATATTGAAAACATTATCCGTGATGAAATGAACGCTATTGATGGTCAGGAAATCCTGATGCCGGTGGTCAGTGGCGCGGAAATTTGGAAACAATCCGGACGTTATGATAAGGTTGATGTTTTGGCGAAATTCAAGGGCCGTGGCGGTGCTGATTATGTGCTGAACCCAACACACGAAGAAGTGGTTGTGGATTTTGTTAAATCGGTTCTGACGACATATCGCCAATTACCATTTATGGTGTACCAGATTCAGACAAAGTTTCGTGATGAATTGCGCGTGCGTGCGGGGCTGATTCGCACCCGTGAATTTATTATGAAGGACGCGTATTCGTTCCACGAAACCCAGGCGGATTTAGAGGCATACTATGCCCGTCAACTGGCGGCGTACAAACGCATTTTTGCGCGTTGCGGCCTGCGTAATGTTGTAGATGTGCTGTCATCAACCGGTGACATGGGGGGCAATATCGCGCATGAATTCCAACTGATAAATGAAATGGGCGAAGATACCATTTACATGTGCGATTGCGGATTTCGCGCGAACAAGGAAATGGTTGACGAGAATAATGAAAATTGCCCACACTGTGGCAAAATAATGCGCAAGGTTCGCGGGGTAGAGGTTGGTAATATTTTCCAGTTGGGGACAAAATATTCGGCGTCTATGAACCTGACGTACACGGCGGCCGATGGCACGGAAAAGCACCCGATTATGGGTTGCTATGGTATTGGGGTTGGACGCACCTTGGCGGCAATTTTGGAAGAAAGCGCGGATGAATACGGCCCACGTTGGAACATGGCCACGGCCCCGTTCGTAGTAGAGGTTATCGCACTGCCGGACAAAGATGGTCGCACAGTGCCACTGGCAGAAAAAATCTATAATGATTTGCGTGCCGCTGGTGTGGACACATTACTAGATACGCGTGATGCGCGCGCTGGTGAAAAGTTTGCCGACGCCGACCTGGTTGCGGCACCAATTCGCCTGATTGTGTCACAAAAGAACCTGGCTAATAACGCCATAGAGGTTAAATATCGTGTGAACGATATGGATACGTCATCTATGCCGGGGACATTTGGTGTTGATACATATGTCGCAGATGTGCAGCGCGCAATCCAGAAATTATCTGGCAAATAATTTGTGACTGGAAAGGGTCAGGATAAAAATCCCCTGGGCGCGCCCAGGGGATTTTTTTGACGGATTTTTAACTTGCAAAACGGGGGGTGAAACTATACCCTGAGATATGAATCTTATTGGGAAACGGATGGCTAAACCTGTCGGTTGTTTGAACTCCACACACACAAGGAAAAAGGGACCAGCATGCCAAAAACACGAGTTTTATTCTGTATACCAAACATGGTAATTGGCGGTGTTGAATTTGTTTTTGTTCGCACGTTGACAGAATTGTTGAAAAACAAAGATTTGGAAATTTCTGTTGCTTTTGCGGCGCCATTGACAGAACCTGTGTTTAAAGACTGGTTTGACAAACACCCCCAGATACATACCTATGTTTTGTTTCCGCGGCTTCAATGGTTTGAGTCATTTAAAGACAGTTGCCAGCATTTCCCACGAAAACAAATCAGAAAATACGCGTTCAGTATTTACAAAATGCTGAAACGTATGCGGTTTTCGCACAGCCAGTTTGTAAAAAACCAAGATATAATTATTGATTATGCAAACTTTGGCTTTGTCAAAGAAATTCGCCACATACATAAACCAAAAATAACCTGGGTTCACGGTTCTATAAATTATTTTAACAATAATAAATTTTGTGACAAAACTAAATATTACGATAAAATTGTCGTGCTGAGTGAATCAATAAAACAAGACTTGGCGCAACAACACCCAGAAATTGCAAACAAATTGGTTCATATTTATAACCCGATAAATTTAGATGAAATTATATCAAAATCGGCCAGTGCATTTACACCAACAGGACAATATTTTTCGTGCGTATCGCGTCTGGGACACGACAAAGACATTGATACAGTGTTGCGCGCATTTGAAAAATTCTGGGTATCTGAAAACAGACCTGATGTTAAATTATACATCGTTGGTGGTGGCGAAACAGAAAACGAATTAAAGGCATTTGCCGGTAAATTACAGTCTGGAAAAAATATCATATTTACAGGCAAGCAACCAAATCCGTTTGGGTATATGCAGGGTGCGATTGCACATATTTTATCCAGTTATAACGAAGGTTTGCCCACCGTGTTGATAGAAGCGGCGGCGGTCGGAACATTGAACATATCGTCAAATTGCAAATCTGGCCCGGCAGAAATACTGATGAACGGGCGCGCGGGTGTGCTGTTTGAACCTGGCAACGTTGATGAATTGGCCCAGATTATGTCTGATGTTTATGCAAAACGAATTGATGCAGATACAATGATTGCAAATGGCACGGCCGGATTATCGCGCTTTACCCCAGATTCCATAATTCCACAAATAACAAAATTGATAAAGGATGTGAAATGATTCCGAAAATTATCCATTTTGTTTGGGTTGGTGGTGCGCCAAAACCGGATTTGGTTTTGCAATGTATCAACACATGGCGCCGGTTCTGTCCAGATTACACGATAATGGAATGGGGTAATGATTGTTTAGGTGAAATTGATAACCAATATGTACATGAAGCATTCCATGAAAAAAAATGGGCATTCGTTTCAGACTATATCCGTCTGTGGGCGTTGAAGAAATATGGTGGTTTTTATTTTGATTCAGACTTGGAAATAACCCAAGACATAGATGAATTTCGCAAGCATAAATTTGTCACAGGATACGAATCACTTGCTGAAATAGTTTGGCCGTTTACTGCTTTTATGGGGGCGGAACCTGGGTCTGTTATTGTGTCTGAATTGTTGGCGCAATATGATGATTTGCACTTTATTAATCCAGATGGGTCATATAATCAACAGACGAACACCGTCCGAGTATCAAATTATTTTGGTGACAAATACGGGGTATTGCCACCATATGATGGAACGAAAATTACAAAACTAGGACATGATGGTGTTATTTATCCATCTTGGTTTTTTTGTACGCCGGTTGCCGGAAAACCTAATTATTCAATACATTTATTTAATGGTTCTTGGCTGGATGGATGGAACAGAAAAACGAAATTAAAAATCGGTCGTTTGAGTATTGTGCGTTTTCGTCGTGTTCATCATACAAAAACAATACCGTTACAACCCGGTGAACAGATTGTATTGAAATTATATGTTTCGTTCAAAAAATTTTATGCAATTGTGTGGGATAAAAAATGATAAACAAACAATGGACGTCGCAAAATCGTATTAAAGAAAAATCCGCCAACTGGCGGATTTTTTTCTGGGGGGTGGTTCTGGACGATATGGTAAATATCTGATATAATTGTGACGATTACGAATTATGGGGGGGATATTATGAAAATTGCAATTATTGGTGTTGGAACGGTCGGGTCGGCGGTGGCCACCGCGGTTAAAAATACTGGGTTCGTGCATGAAATTGTTTTGTTTGACCGTGACGGTATTCGCGCACGTGCCGCCGCCGAAGATTTGGGACACGCCGCCAGTTTCGGTTTTGATGTTAAAATTTCTGCGGTCAGTAATTATCGCGGAATTCGTGGGTCTGATATTGTTATCATCGCTGCTGGGGCAAATCAACGGCCGGGCGAAACACGCACAGATTTATTGAATAAAAACGTTGCGGTGATTTCTGATATTGTGCCGCGCGTTATGGCAAATGTTGACCCAAAGCACGTGCGTATTATCATTGTGACAAATCCGCTGGACGTGATGGTTATGTTGGCCCAGAAATTGTCACGGTTGCCGGCGTCGCGCGTGATTGGAACGGGGACTATGTTGGATTCGGCGCGTCTGCGGACGATTTTGTCGCGTCAATTATCGGTATCAACCCAGTCTGTGAACGCATACGTGTTGGGTGAACACGGTGATTCCAGTATGATAAATTGGACGTCGGCCACGATTGGGGCGATTGCGCTGGACGATTTCTGTCGCCAGATGAAAACACCACTGCCGGCGACAACGCGCGCAACGATTGAACATCGCGTGCGTAATGCGGCATACGAAATTATCCAGGGCCGTGGTGCAACCTGGGACGGTATCGGCGCAGCGGCGGCGGATTTGTTGCGCTGTATAATCAATAACGAACATCGCATATTGACCGTCAGTTGTGTAAATGGCGTCGGTGCAAATGCGGTCGCAATGTCGTTGCCACGCATTGTCGGCGCAGATGGCGCGTCTGGGCCAATTATGCCAAAGATGTCGGCCACGGAATCGGCGGCACTGCGCAAGTGTGCCAAGATTATTCGTAAAAACTATGATTCAATCGGCAAATAATATCAGACGGGGGAATTTTCCCCGTTTTTTATGGATTCAATCATATTTATTTTACGCGTCCTGTGGGTATAATTTTAATTAGGGGGCGCGATATAATGTCAGAAAAAATAACATATACTTTATATACAAACGGACTGGGGTTTAACGCGGAATGTAATGGCCATCACATAGGCGAAATAACGTTCGTGCGCGTGGGACTGAACAGATTGGTGATTGACCACACGGCGGTCAGCCCAGATTTTAGAAATGCAGAAATCGGTCTGAATTTAGTGCGACACGTGTGCGACCTGGCGCGTCACCAACGGCGCAAGATTATCCCCCTGTGCCCATTTGCGCGCGCGATGTTTGAACGGTATTCTGAATTTGATGATGTTCGTTTCTGGCAACGCCCAGGGCGATAATAAAAATTTGCATAATTTGTATAAAAATGGCTTGCACCGGCGCGCCCAGATTCCTATAATCGGATCAGGAATAAAGGAGAAAAAATGAAAAAATTATCAATTTTGTCCGCTGTGTTTGGTATGGCGATTTTTGGTGCGGCATCTGCTGCGGATATTACGGTTTATTATTCGCCGACCTGTCCGCATTGTCACCACGCGCGCGAATTCATCAGCAATAATTTGGTTTATGAATACCCTGAATTAAAGGTCAGCGAGGTTAATGTTATGGTCCAGGAATCATTGCCGATGTTCCAGGACGCGTTAAAGAAATGCGAATATGAATCTGGTGGCGTGCCGGTAATTGTGATTGGCGAAAAATGCTTCCAGGGATATGCTGATTTTATGCAGCAAGATTTGCGTGACGCAGTAGAAGCGGATATGTCAGACGCGGCAAAATCTGCGGCGGCTGAAAATCGCAAGGCAATGGAATCTGATGCAGACGCGTTCAAGGCTGCACACCCAGATCGCGCATCGGCGGTGTCTGAATACAATCCAAACACGGTTGCTGCCGATACGACAGTTGAAAAAAAAAATAATTCCAGCATCTATTTCTATGGTTTGCTGATTGTGTTGGTTGCAGCGTTGGGATTCATTCTGGTTCGCAAAAAGAAATAATGGTAAACGGAAAATCCTAAAAGGATAGCCTATGTTTAATTTGACTGTTTTAGATTATATATATATCGGCATCGTGTTGGCGTCCACTGTGTGGGCAACAATACGTGGCGGTGTGTATGAAACAATTGCAACGTTGTCATGGGTTGTGGCGGCGGTGACGGCACGTTTTGTGTCACCATTGTTGGACGGTCTGTTGCAACATTGGTTTGATTTGCCGGATTCTACGGTTGGGACATTGGTTGCGTCATACTTTATCGTATTTTTTGCGATATTGTTGATTGTCGGATTCTTTAACCAGAAACTGCGCGACAAGGTTCAAGACAGTATGATGAAGGTCACAGATCATACGCTGGGGGTTATCTTTGGTATTATCCGCGGAATCTTTGTAATGGGCGTTGTTTATTGGGGGGCGTTGTGGTATTTTTCAGATGCACCCCAAATGCCAGACTGGATTGCCAACGCGCGGACGCGTCCGGTAATGCAGTTGACGGCGGTTAAACTGGATAAATGGTTTGTGCCGGGTGCTGAAAATAAACTGTTGGCGCGTGATGTCGCCGGCACGCAACAGGCGGCGGAAATTTACAACAACCTGATAAATCCAGCGGTGTCGGGCGATGTGCCGGCCGGGACCGTAAAAACATCTGGCCCAGATGCAAAGCCGACCCCAGACGCCCAGAACAATAAAACTGATTCTGCGCCGGCGGCAAAGCCTGCACCTGAAACAGGCTATAAATCATCAGAACGCACGGCACTGGAAAACCAGTTGTTGCAGATTGAATCTGCGGCGCGTGCCGAAAAAGGAAACGCTGATACAGAATAGCGAAATTGTGAATAAATTCACAGACGTCACCCGTCCTGGCGGGCGACGTTTTTTTTGTGAATTTGTTCCCGATGAAATGTTTTTATCATTATGCGAAAATATAAACGTATAAAACAAAGGACTAAAAATGTTGCGATTTAAAATATACCTGACGATATTTTTTATCTATGAAATTATTGCGACGATATTGTTGCATACTATGCGAACCTGTGCGCCGATGTTTGGATTGGGATTTTGTGGCGACGTCGTATTTAAATATTTTGTCGTGTGCGCTGCGGTGCCGATGGTGATATTTTTAATTATTATGTGGGCGCACGAAATCATCGTTGCGCGTCGTCGTCGTCGGTCTGTGTTCTATCGTGCACGTGGTGCGGCGATGCGTATTGCGTCAAACGTCCGTGACCGCATTACCCGCAATGTTTCACAACAAGATTTGGAAAAAATAATCACAGCGGCGTTGGTTGTCGGTATAAAGAAATACGCCGCCCGAAATGCAAATGTGCGTCGTTTATTGGACGATATAACAAACGCGTATTATACGGACGATGATTTTGATGATGACGATGATGTGGCGGTTGAAAAATCGCGTCGTGCAAAGTCGCGCACCCGTAAAAAGTAAAATTTATATGTGTTCTGAACCTTTCATTCCGTCCCCAGCCGGGGACGTTTTTTGTATAATCAAATAAAAAAACCGCGGGTGACCGCGGTAATTCTGGTGCCAGTTGTCGGACTTGAACCAACGACCCTCTGATTACAAATCAGATGCTCTACCAGCTGAGCTAAACTGGCAACGGGCTTTACTATACATGGTTCAGAAAATAATTTCAAGTATAAAAATTTACAAATCACTTGATTTTATATAATAACTGTAAAAAATATATGTCAAAGGCAAAATTATGATTAAATTACCAGAATTATTGGCCCCAGCAGGCACATTGGACGCGTTCAAAACCGCTATTTTATATGGGGCTGACGCAATTTATGCTGGGTTGCCGGGCTTTTCAATGCGCGCACGTGCAAAAATCACCACTGATGAAGTTCGCCAGGGCATAGAACTGGCGCACGCGGCCGGGAAAAAGGTTTATTTGGCATTTAACCTGTTTGCGCACGAACGCGAGTATGCAAATATGAAACGCGTCAGTGAAATAATAAACTATCTGGCCCCCGATGCGTTGATTGTTGCCGACCCAGGCGTTATGATGTGGGTGCGCGAACATCACCCTGATATGCCGATACACGTGTCAACCCAGGCGAATATTTGTTCTGTGGCGTCGGTCAAATTCTGGCAAAACGCAGGTGCCAGTCTGTGCGTCCTGGCGCGCGAGGTTCCGTTCGCAGAATTTCGTGAAATCCGTGCCGCCTGCCCAGATGTTGGGCTGGAAATTTTTGTTCACGGCGCAATGTGTATGAGTTATTCTGGCCGTTGCCTGTTGTCCAACTTTATCACCGGTCGCCCGGCCAATCGTGGGGCGTGCGCACAACTGTGCCGATGGAAATACGATGTTATTTTGCGCGAAACAGAATCTGGGATTGAAATGCCGATAACCGAAGATGAACGTGGCGCGTATATTATGAATTCGCGCGATTTGTGTTTGATGCCACGCCTGGCAGAGATTATTGCCGCACGTCCTGATTCGTTAAAGATAGAGGGCCGCAATCGCAGTGAATACTATGTCGGTATGGTGACAAATGCGTATCGGTGCGCGATGGACGCGTATGCGGCGGACCCTGATAATTTTGACCCGGCACCATTTATGGCGGAACTAAATAAACTGGAATCGCGCGGTTATACCACGGCGTTCTTTGACGGGAATTTGGGGGCGGATGCGCACGATTATGAAACAACGCGGTCAACATCTGACTGGCATGTCGCAGGGGTGGTGACGGCAACTGATTCAGAAAAAATCACGTTAGAATTACGAAATGAAATTCGCGCCGGGACAGAAATTACATTTGTTGTGCCGGGGCAAATCAGTGGCGTGACAATTTCGTTGCCGCAAATCATAAATGCAAAAAATGGTGATGCATTGCCCAAAATGTCGGCCGGCCAGCACAACAGCATTGTGATTCCGCGTTCGTGGATTTCCCCAGAATCGTGGGAAAAAATTGTTCCATACGTTTTGGCATACCAGCATAAATAAATTTTGCAAGAAAAAGATTCCTTTGACATTGTTCCCAAAATGGGTATACCCTGGTGAACGTTCGTATCATAAAAGCGCACTGTTGCCAATAATGGGCGGTGCGGATATGGACCCCAGTCTTGCCAATAATGGGGGCTGTGGTGTTTCATCACAACGAAGGAGTTATTTGATGAAAAAATCTGTAAAGTTTGCAGTTGCGGCGTCTGTGCTGACAATGCCTGCGATGGCTGCGAACGTTCCGGGCCAGTTGTATTCAACGGTCCACAATATGGAAAATCCGTTGTATTTGCCAGAACAGAATATGTTCTATTCCAAATTGTCCAACGGTATTATGTTAAAGGTTGCCGATAATTCATGGGCACACCGCGAAAAAAATCACGACGGTGGATTTGAATTTCCGATTGTTCGTGTCCAAGAAGAAATGGGATACGGCATTACCGATCGTTGGGCGACGCATTTTATGTTGCAATATACCCACGACAACGATATTGGCCGCACCGGTTTGTCGGGTGGTCGTTTGGGCACAACATACCGCATTTTGAACCTGTATAACGGGTTTGTATGGGACGTGTATGGCGACATCCATTTGGGTGGCGTCGGTGAAATGCGTGGCACATACAATGTAAAGGGCAATTTGAAGAACCCAAGCAGTGTGTATGGCGTGTTTGACTATGACAACTATTCAGATGGTATGTGGGGATTCCACGCTGGGACCAAGTTTGGTCACGTTTGGGATAAATTGACATTACAGGTCTATGCCGAAGTTTTACGCACATTTGCCGATGACAACAATATGATACGTGTTGTCGGTGATACAAATGGCGCAATACAGAATATCCCGGGCGTTGGCAATGTCATGATGTCGCCAGCGACACAATTGGCGATGTTTGGTGCGCCAAGTCAGATTTCTGCAAAGATTAAGGGCTATACTGATTTCAGTGCCGGTATCAATGGATTCTATCAGTTTTCTGACCGGTGGAGCACGGGCGGCTGGTTCAAATTCAATCGTCACTCGGACAAGGGTGTAGAAAAAATCACGACCAAAATGCCAAATGAAAAATTGCAGACTTTGAAACTGAAACTGGAAGACCAGTTGTCCAATATGGAAGATGGCTGGGACGAATATGTTATCGGTGTTTCTGTTGCAAACCAGTTGACAGACAATACCCAAGTGACACTGTATGGCGAATACACATTTGACGACTCGCATCGTAAATCTCAGAACGGGACCGATGTCAAGGCAGAAATGGGTGTTCGTTTGAACTTTACGTTCTAGGGTCTTGGATAATAAAAACAACAAAATATATTGGACTAAATCCCGCCTGGTGCGGGATTTTGTTTTATACTAAATGCTTTTATGGGGACGATTTTTATGATATAATATGCTAAAAAGAAATGGGCGATTATATGAAAAAATTTAATGTTTTTGCCGTTTTAACGGGCGTGCTGGCGGCATTGCCAATTTGCGCGGACGCGGCGTATCCTGTGTACCAGGCGGCGTATCCGACCAATGGGGCCGTGCCATCATACCAGACAACCACCCCCCAGGGCCAGGTTATGTACCTGCCGTCGGCAAACAGTCGTGTTGTAAATACAAATCAAAATGTTGTGCAACAACAGGCCGTTGTCCGAAATAACGCGGCCCAGCCAACGCGTATTACGGGCCAGTTGCCACGTGTGGGGTCCCGTGCGACAAACGCCGGACGCCAATATTACCAGGCGTCTGACTATGACCGTTTGGCGGACAGTGGGCTGTATATCGGTGTGTCGGCCGGATATTCGGCCAGCATTGATGGCGGAATGGAATCAGATTACAAAAACGAAGAAAAGGCATTTGTTGTCCCGGGCGCGTTCAAACGGGCGGATTTTGATTCGGATTCTGTGATTCCATTACAGGTATCTGTTGGTGCGGCAATCAATAACGATGTGCGTGTTGACTTTTCATATTTGCGCTATTCGGGTCTGGGGTATGCCAATATGGTGCAAACCGCCGACGGTAATGGTAGCTATGTTGATGCCCAGGTCAGTGGTGGTGCAATCACTGCGAATACGACAATGCTGAATTTGTATTACAATATTGATTCATATACTGGATACCTGGCCGGTGGGGCGTTGCGTCCGTATATTGGTGCCGGTGTTGGTATTTCGTTGAATACAATCGCAGACTATGTTGTTTATGATAAAACATTTTATTCTGAAATGGAACCGTCGGCGGCCGGCGCAGGGGACTTGACGGGTATTTCTGATATTTACGCGTATCACAATGGTGGCACAAGTGAACAATTTGCATTTATGCTAGAAGGTGGTCTGACCACAGAAATGGACGGCGGTATTAAATTAGATTTCTTTGTTCGCTATGCCAATCTGGGCAAGGTTAAAACATCGGGCAGTATTGTTGTATCCCAGACAGAATGGCTGGGGGACGGTGCCGGTGGTGAATACCAGGCTCCATACGACAGTGTGTTCCATTATACCAACTGGTATGAAAGTGGTCGCCTGAGTATGATTGATTTGGGCGTCCGGGCAAGACTGCAATTCTAGTGACACAAGGGTGCAGGGGAGAGAGAATGAAATTTAATTATTATCTGTTATCTATGCTCTATGCTTTATGCTCTGTCCCGGCGGACGCTGGCGTTCGTGTCGGTAATGCGTCGCGCAGTTATGCATCGGACTATCAACAGGTAAATGCCCAGCGTGAACAAATGGCGATGGCGTCCCAGACACCGATTGCAACGACGGGGTCGGCGGATGCAGAAACAAATTTGCCGGTACGTGTCGCAAATGCTGATTTGGCGCAAAAATTATCGCGTGGCGAAAGTGTCGGGGACACAAATGTTGCGCGCTTGGAATCGTGCGCGATGATTTATCCTAATGGCGAATTTGCGTGGGACACACCGACGGCTGGTATGGGCGCAGGTGGTGCGCAAACGTGCGTCGCGGTTGTTGAACTGCGCGGTTTTCAGATGGGGGCCGACGGGCAAGATGTTGTGTTGGCGCGTGCTAATTTGGCGGCCGGTGATTCTTTTAAGTGCAATATTTCTGAATTTCCTGAATATTCATACACGGTTGACGCAGGTAATATTGTATTTCCTGCGGACGCAGAACCGACCAAGGACGATGTCGTTCATGTTATGAACCAGGAACAAAAACAGAACGCCGGTCTGAAAATCGCGGCTGGCACAATCGTTATGGCGGTCGCCGGAAATATGGCCGGCAAGAACGAGGTTGGCCAAGACGGTATGTTTGGCACAGGCAAACACAAAACCCAAAGCACACTGGTCGGTGGTCTGACCGGGGCGGCGATTATGACGGCAAATGCATACGGTGGCAAGGTTGGCGGTGACGTCGCGTTGTCTGCTGGGGTTAATGCGGCCGCCGGCGGTATGGTTGGCAATATTATGGCGTCGGGTGATTCTGTGTTGCGCATAGAAGACTGTAAAATAAACGGCGTTTCAAATTCGTGTCTGTGGGGCATGATTGTCAGCAGCCAGCCAATAACAGGCAACGCGTATCTGAATATTGATGATGGTAAAACGACAATCCTGTGCGACAGTGAAAATAAAAACTGCACCCCCCAGGAATTGGTATCTATCAGACTGGAAGCGTATCCAGACAACGATTTGGAAGAGGTCACAGAAAAACAATTCCAAACCATAAAAGCGGATGCCACAAAACAGTTTTTCTATGATTCTAAAAAGAAGGAAGTGTCCAAGACGGCCGTATCGGATGTCGGGGTATATGCAAAAATTAAAACCGCTGGGGTTCCAGGCACGCGTATCGCTGCGATGATTCCAGGGGTACGCGACAAAACGTTCGGTATGAAAAAATCTGACTGGCGCGAATGGAAACGAACGCATAAAAACGTTAAAATTTATGGCCGCACAGCCCAGGGCGATGCGTATGATTTGCCGACACAAACAGATTCTGGCGCCGCCGCCGCATATTCAGTTGACGATTTCTATCCAGTGATGGTGGACGCCACCGACGGTGGGATTATTGACCTGGGGAACAAGGCGCGGTTAAAAAGCACGCTGGTTGGTGCCGGTGCCGGTGGTGCGTTGGGCGCGTTTTCTGGGTACCAGGGGGCCCAAGATGATATTGAAAAACGTTGGGTTGCCGCCGTGCGTGAATACAAGGATTCTTTGCAAAAGGTGTATTGTGTCACAGGCTCGCGATTCTTGGGGTATTACAATGACCAGGTTGTGATTCCGGTTATGTCAGAACAGTAATGAAAATGTCCGCCCCAGCGGACATTTTTTATTTTGCAATGCCCGTTTCCCCTCTTGCCAGAGTGGGACTTATTACAACACAAAAAAACGCGCCTGGGGCGCGCTTTTTATCCGTTGATGATTTCGGTCACACGACGCGGAACGTCGGCGATGGCAATGCGTTCTTGGCGCATATCGTCGCGATGACGCAGGGTCACCGTGCCATCTTCCAGTGTTTGGTGGTCAACCGTTATGCAAACCGGCGTGCCGATTTCGTCGTGACGACGATAGTTTTTACCGATGTTGCCAGAATTTTCCAATTCAATACGGCCAATGTGCAACGCGCGCAACGAATTTTCAATGTCGTTTGCCGTCTGAACCAATTCCGGCACATTGCGCGCCAGTGGAATAACCGCGGCCTTGACCGGGGACAATTTCGGTTTCAGTTTCAATACGGTGCGTGTTTTGCCGTCTGGCAATGTTTCTTCGGTATATGCCTCTATCATCACGGCCAGCATAGCGCGGTTCACGCCCATCGCAGTTTCAATAACAAATGGGATAAAACTTTCGCCACTTTGTGGGTCAGAATACGCCAGTTTCACCGTGCTGTCGCGGTTTTCCATAACGTGCGCTGCGATTTTGAATTCACTTTGCGCCTTGGTATGCGACCCCAGGTCAAAGTCCTGGCGATTGTGGACACCTTCTACTTCGTCAAAGCCATCGGGGAACGCGTATTCAATGTCGCCGGCGGCCTTGGCATAGTGGGCCAATTTTTCGTGTGGTGTAAAGCGCAATTTGTCCGCCGGAATCCCCAGCACATCTATCCACCACGCCATACGTGTCTGTTTCCAGTATTCAAAATATTTTTGGTCATCGGCCGGATTTATAAAATACTGCATTTCTGCCTGTTCAAATTCGCGCATACGAAATACGAAACCACGTGGGGAAATTTCATTACGAAACGCCTTGCCGATTTGGGCGATACCGAACGGCAATTTATGCGGACACGCGTCCAGAACATTTTTGAAATTCACATACGTTGTTGTCGCCGTTTCTGGTCGCAGGTATGCGTTGATTGCGCCATCAGCAGTTGCCCCAATAGACAGCCCCATCATCAACTGGTATGCGCGTGGGTCGGTTAAATCCGTGCTGCCACAGTTGTCGCATTTTGTCGGGTCTTTCATTTTATCCTGGCGCATACGGGCACCGCATTTTTTACATTCAACCAATGGGTCAGAAAAACTGCCTTCGTGGCCAGAATATTTCCACATCAGACGGTTTGAAATCAATGCCGCGTCCAGTCCTTCTATGTCGTTGCGCGAATAAATCATGGCGTTCCACCACGCGTTCTTGATATTTTTCATCAATTCAACGCCGTATGGGCCATAGTCGTATGCGCCACCCAGACCACCATAAATTTCAGAACCTGTGAAAATAAAACCGCGTCGCTTGCACAGTGCGACAATATCATTTACTGACTTTGCTGGCATTTTAATCCTCTATTTTTAACGCAACAATTATTATACTGTTTTTGTATATTTGCAACAAAAAGAAACGGGGCAATGGCCCCGTTTGTGTTATTTATGTGTTTTACTGCACATCAGGGGCGATTGCCGCAACAGGGCATACCGCCGCACATGTCCCACACGAAATGCACTTTGACGGGTCAATTACGCATTTGCCATCTGGACCGGCGCTGATTGCGCAAACCGGGCATGCGCCCATACACGTGTGGCAACCGATACATTTAGCAGGGTCTATTTTATAAGCCATTTTCTCTGTCCTTAGTGTTTTTTTGTTTGGATTAGTCGCGGTTAAACAAACTCAGCAAATACTGGAACATCGCGATGAACGAGATATACAGGTGCAATGCCCCCAATACAGCCAGTTGATTTTTTTGATGTTCGTCACCGCCGGCCGCATACGCGTTCTTTAAATTCTGCATATCATACGCAGTGAACAGCGCGAACACCAGCACACCAATCAAACACACGATTGTGCCAAATGTGCCACCAACGATTGCCGGCCATATAAATGACGCCAGTCCGACCAAGATTAAACCAATCATACCCATCATTAGGAATATGCCCAAGAACGACAGGTTCTTGACGGTTTTGTATCCGAACAACGCCATGCACGCGAACATAATCGCCGCCAGCACGAACGCCGCCAATATGGTCAGTGGGTTATTTGTAATTGCAACAATCAACAGTGGTGTCATCACAATACCAACCAACGCGGCATAGATGAACAACAACGCTGCGGCCTTGGCAGGTTGCATTGAAAACACGCGCACCTGGGCCCAGATGGACAACGCCAATCCGCCGAACATCAAAATATAATACAGCGGTGACAAACCAGTTGCCGTAAACAGCATACCCCACAATGGTGTTGCCATTGTAATAAACGCCGCCAGTGCTGTCACCCCAACTGCGCCGAACATCAACGCAAATATGCGTTTCAGATACAGGTCAATGCCACCGGCACGAACCATAGTTTCAGATTTTTTTGTTATCATAACTTTCTCCTTGTTATTTGATAAATATATAATACAATGAATCGGGAAATTCAAGAACAATAAAAGGATTTATTATGACTAAACCACAAAAAATGGACCCACGCGCAAATGATAAATCGGCCTTGTACAAGAATTTAAGCGCGGATTTAAAGCGCGCACAGGAACAACTGGAAGAGAGAATCAAGTTGGGGGATGAAAAGGGGGCAAAACGCGTCCAGGAAATTGTGAAAAACCTGGAACAAACGTTGAACCGCCACAGCAAGTAATCTTAGAACCAAGAGAGCAAAAAATGGCAATCTATAATAATACCACAGTTGGGGCATGTGACTTTGTTGCAAGCAGTTATGTCCGGGATACTGGATTCTATGCTATGCAAAACCTGGAAATCAGCCAGGGTCGCACACGTGTCATCTCAACAGTTGAAAATCTTGAAGAAGTTTTGAAAGATCGCAAAGCGGCCTATGCCCAGGCGGTTGCCGCGGGTAATACCGAATTGGCAAAAAAATTACAGGTTGTAATCAAGAACCTGGAAGGGACGTTGAATAAATCACTGATTTATCAACAAATTTTGAAACAGCGTTCTGTTAAAACAAGATAATCGGTATTAAATATTACAAGGATATATTATGTATAATACGGTTTATATTTCTGGTGCCGGACGTTTGACCGCCATCAAGGACAACAGTGTCCAGGAACAAGAAGTGACCAATGGACGTTTGCAGGCCTATGAATCTATTGAAGGCATTGAAAAAATGCGTGCCGAACGCACTGCGCAATTGGATGAATTGCGTGCAACAGCAGATGCAGACCCCAAAAAAATCGCCAAACTGGAAGAAGTGATTAAATATTTGGACGGCGCGTTGGCGCGTTCGCCTGTGTATCAGAGAATGCAGAAATCACGTTCTGCCCATACCAGATAATATGGCAATAGTACTGAATCCAATTTCGCCGGTGGCGTTTTCAATATTCGGACTAGATATCCGGTGGTATGCGTTGGCCTATGTGGCGGCATTTATCACTGGATATTTTTTATTTCGCTATTTAATGCAGCGTGCCGACAGCCAGATAAAACTGGATAAAAAACAACTGGATGATTTGTTGACGGCGGTAATCCTGGGGGTAATCCTGGGGGGGCGACTGGGATATGTGTTGTTCTATAATCTGCCGTTCTTTTTGGCACACCCGTTGGAAATATTCGCGGTGTGGCACGGCGGAATGAGTTTTCATGGCGGTCTGATTGGGGTGATTATCGCGACGTTTTTATTCGCGCGTAAATTGCATAATACCCCAGATTCTGGTGTCAGTGGCGGAACATATAACATCGCGTTTCGCATACTGGATTTGCTGGCAATCGTGACACCAATCGGGTTCTTTTTCGGTCGCATTGCAAACTTTATAAATATGGAGGTTATGGGTCGTCCAACTGATGTTCCGTGGGCGGTTGTGTTCACTGGCGAAACATTGATTCCCCGTCACCCCAGCCCGTTGTACGAGGCCGCCACCGAAGGCATATTGTTATTCGCGTTTATGTATTGTCTGTATCGTTTCACTGGGTTGCGTCGTTATGCCGGGGCCTTGGGCGGAATGCTGGGAATGGGATACGCGGTTGCGCGCATATTCTGTGAACAGTTTCGCGCGCCTGATATCCAGATTGGTTTTTTGACCAGTTGGGGCCTGACGATGGGACAGTTGTTGTCGGCAATAATGTTTGTCGCCGGCGCAACGATTTTTACAGTTGCAATGCGTAAAAAATAAATATAGAATATACGCGCACAGTCACCAGAACTCGTGCCACAAACAAAACCGCAGGTTTGAAAGGCCACCGGTTTAAAACAGTTTCGGATGGGTGGCAGAGCGGTCGAATGCGACGGTCTTGCTTATGAGTCAGCGAGGCAAGCATCGCGCAGCCGAGCGCGAACGAATGGTGAGCCTGCAAGGCAGTGCGAACAAAACCGCAGGTTTGAAAGACTGCTGGTTTAAAACAGTTTCGGATGGGTGGCAGAGCGGTCGAATGCGACGGTCTTGAAAACCGCTGAAGGGGCAACTCTTCCGGGGGTTCGAATCCCTCCCCATCCGCCAGAGATAAAAACCACCCTACATAGGGTGGTTTTTTATCGCTCTCGCACGAATCAGCGGAAGCTGTGGGTAGAATACAACCTGTGGTTGAATTGTGCAGGCAAGGGCTTGGTATAACGATATTGTATTTTGTTTTATGTTTTGTGTAATATTAAATTATTGTAATTTTTAATTGACTTTTTCTTGGAATAATGTCATAGTGTATGGCAAATGGAATACAAAAAACTGGGCTCTTTTGCAGAAATAAAGTCAGGATACGCCTTTCGTAGCGCAATTTTGGATGATTCGTATGGGCGGTTGGCGGTAATTCAGCCAAAGGATATAATTTCTGGTAAAGATAGCGGGTTTGTTCATATTAAATCTGCGTCGGTTTCTGAGCGTCATATTTTGGGGTGTGGTTCGGTGCTTGTAACTAATCGTGGAATGTTCTGTGCGCGTGTTTTTAATGGGCAATTCAAGGCTGTCACGACCAGTGGCGTATTTGTTGTCAGGATGAATTCAGAATCCGATGTTACACCAGAATATCTTGCATTGTATATAAATTCTGATGTTGGACAGCGTCAGATTGCTTCAAAACAAGAGGCTATGACGGTGCCGGCTTTGACGATGTGTCAAATTCAAGAATTGAAAATACCTGTGATTCCGAAACAAAAACAGTTGCTGCTGACCAAGGTGTTTAATACGTATCAGCATTGCGAAGACATTATTTCAGAAATTCAGGCACAAAACAAAATGTTAATAAATCAAATATTAAAAGGGGCAATAGATGGCTAAGATTACTCAAGATGATTTGAATAAATTATTGTGGGCCGCGGCAGATTCTGCGCGCGGTGTTGTAGATGCTGGTGTTTTCAAAGATTATGTTTTGGCACTGTTATTCTATAAATATATGTCGGACATGCATCGTGTTGAGCGTGCAAAGTTGGTTGAACGCTATGGTGATGACAGAGAACGCATTGAAATGCGGTTAAAGAATGCCCGTTTTGTAATGCCAACTGGTGCCAGTTTTTATGATGTCTATGCTCAACTGTCGGCGGATAATATTGGCGAAATATTAAATGTGGCATTGCAACAGATAGAAGACGCCAACGACGAAAAATTGCATGACATATTTACGGTTGATTTTAATTCCCAGGCGATTTTAGGCCCCACGGCACAGCGCAATAAAATGATACGTGACCTGTTAAACGATTTTAATCGTGCTGATTTGAGTGATGTTGATGACGACATCTTGGGTAATGCGTATATGTATATGATTGAACGCTTTGGGACCGAGGCCGGTAAAAAGGCAGGCGAGTTCTTTTCGCCACGTAGTTTATGTAAATTAGTTGCCAGATTGGCAGAACCAAAACCTGGCGATCGTATATGTGATCCGGCCTGCGGTTCGGGCGGATTGTTGTTGCTGGCTGGGGCCGAAGTTGAAAAGGCCGGTTCAAAAGATTATGCACTGTATGGCCAGGAAAAGACGGGGGCAACATACAATTTGGCGCGTATGAATATGTTCTTGCATGGATTGGATTCGGCGCGTATAGAATGGGGCGACACTTTAAACAATCCATTGTTACGTGATGGTGATGGATTGATGAAATTTGATGTTGTTGTCGCAAATCCGCCATTTTCGTTAGACAAATGGGGCGACAAATCACTGGAAAATGACAAGTATAACCGTTTCTGGCGTGGTATGCCACCGGCCAGCAAGGGCGATTATGCATTTATATCCCACATGGTTGAAACAGCCAAAGCCAAAGAAGGTCGTGTGGCGGTAATTGTTCCACATGGTGTTTTGTTTCGTGGTTCGTCCGAGGGGCGTATTCGCAAGGCATTTTTAGAAGAAAATATTTTAGACGCGGTTATTGGTTTGCCGTCTGGTTTGTTTCAAACTACGGGGATACCGGTTGCAATACTGATTTTTGACAGAAGTCGCGAGCCAGGCGGTAAAAACGAAAATCGCAAAGATGTTTTGTTTATTGATGCCAGCCGTGAATTTATAACAGACAAAAAACAAAACACACTGTCAGATGAAAATATTGAAAAAATCGTGGATACTTATAAAAAGCGTAGCGAAATTGAAAAATATTCACATGTGGCAACATTTGATGAAATAGTGGAAAATGATTTCAACCTGAATATTCCGCGGTATGTGGACACGTTTGAAGAGGAAGCACCAGTGGATATTCCGGCGACCCGTAAACGCATCGCCGAATTAACGGCAGAGCTGACTAAAACAACAGCAGAAATGGAAAAATATTTAAAAGAATTAGGGTTGTAAGGAGTAAAAGATGATAAATTTTGTTGAAAGTTTGTACACAAATCATCCGTTGGCATTTTGGCTTATAGGGATTGTTGTTGCGGCTTTAATATCGTGGTTTTTTGCAAGGATCGCGAAAGCGAAAATATCATATTGTTGCCATCATAACAATATTGTTAAGAATAACAAAACATCAATTGATGGATTAAAAATCAAATTTAAAAATAAACCGATAGAAACTTTATCTGTTTCAAGGTTTTTGATATTTAATAGCGGCAGAAAAGTTATAATGGGCAAAGATGTATCTTCCAATGATATGTTTGGGATTAGATTAACAAAAGGCGAGATTTTGACCGCAAAAATAATCAATAACAACGGGGATTTTAGCGAACCACGATTACAAACAATTAGCAAAAGTAAACTGAAAATAAAATTTCATCATATTAACCCTAGGGGTGCAATTTTAATTCAAGTATCACATACAGCACCAGACAAGTCTGATGTCCAGGTAGAGTGTCGTGCTGCTGGTTTAAACAAAGTAAAAAAAGTTTCAGTAAACCCAACACCAGTTAAAGCAAGATTTGTTGCCGGTATAGCATCGTTGATTTATTTAACGATATTTGTGTTAATATTGTTGAATAAAGACATATACATGAATTATTTATCTACTTGCAACCCTGAACAAAAGATCAGCAACGCACTTTGGTCTATTGGCGGGTGTACGATAGTGTTGTGTTATCAGTTTGTTTATTTTATGGGGTATACTTGGCGATGGAGATATTGGGGCCGATTTGCATCTAAGAATAATTTCTGGGACAAGAAAAACTGATAGACGTTTCATGATAAAGACATTAAATTTTTTACAAATAAATGGTCAATGGATGTGTGCTGTTGGCATGGTTATATTTGCATTTGTGCAGGTGTGTTTGATGCATACACAAAATCGTCAACAGATTAGACTGAAACGTTTAGAATTAGCCAATGAAATGTGTGAAATATTTCACCATTATCCATACAATAAAGATACATGCGACCGTATGATGGAATGGTTAATGTCAAACAGAGCCAGATTCACGGCATTATTGCAAAAAAAAGATATAGATTTATATTGGAATTTATCAGATTTTATATTTGATTTGCAACGGACAAAGCCGTATAAAATCGGCAACGAAAAAACAAATACAATTTTTTTCGGTTATACTGCATTATTGATGCGGGCTCTTGGTAATGCCAGATATGGAATGAGCAGCGATAGAAATCATAGTAATAGACGTATTAAAAAAATGATAGATTCTATATATTTCAATAAGAAGACAGATGCGAAACCAAAGGGGCATTAAAATGCGAAACACTAACGTGCCACATGGATGGAATCTATGCAAAATTTCAAGTGTTTTAACTATAAAACATGGAAAAAGTCAACGCGAAATAGAGACAGTAGATGGCGCGTATCCAGTATTAGCCACTGGTGGTGAAATAGGACGCACCAATACACCAATATATACCAAGCCGTCAGTTTTAATTGGGCGTAAAGGCACGATAGATAAACCACAATATATGGAATCTCCCTTTTGGACGGTTGATACGTTGTTTTATAGTGAAATAAAAAGCAGCATAATTCCTAAATATATTTTTTATTTGTTTCAAACAATAAATTGGCAGATGTTTAATGAAGGTTCCACATTACCAAGTTTAAGTGCTAATACAATAATGAATATAAAGATTTTGATTCCGCCGATTAAAGAGCAAAAAAAGATTGCGGGGATATTGGGGACTTGGGATCGGGCCATTGAAGAATTGACCGGACTGATTGCAGAAAAGAAAGAATTAAAACGCGGTCTGATGCAGCAGCTGTTAACGTGTGCTAAACGCTTACCAGGTTTTGATGCCCCTTGGAAAGAAATTAAATGTTCTGATGTATTATTTGAACGAAAAACATATTTATCTAAAGGAAAAGAATTGGAACATGTTTCTTTGACTAAGGAGGGAATTGTCCCTAAAACAGCTCGTTATGAACGAGATTTTTTAGTTAAGGATGAAGAAAAAGAGTATAAAATCACAAAGTTGAATGATATTTGTTACAATCCCGCAAATTTGAAGTTTGGTGTTATTTGTAGAAATACGTATGGCGATGGTATTTTCTCTCCTATTTATGTAACTTTCGAAGTTAAAAATATGAATACAATATTATTAGGCTTTATTGTGAAAACACATATGTTTCAAGGGAAAGCTTTGAGGTACGAACAGGGAACTGTGTATGAGAGGATGTCTGTTGGTGCGGAGGATTTATTAAGAGTCAAACTAACCATGCCTTCAGATATGGCAGAACAAAAAGCTATTGCCGATGTATTGTCCAAGGCGGACGCCGAAATTGATTTGTTAAATCAACAATTAGCTGTGTCAAAGGAACAAAAACGCGGTCTGATGCAAAAATTATTAACCGGTGAAATTCGTGTAAAGGTGGATGATAAATGAAAAAGTGTTGTTTGAATTGTGCGTTCTGTATGCGGTGTAAAAAATACACCCGTTTCAATGGTACACAATTTTATGGTGATGATAGCAAGGAATTATTGACACTGTCAGAAAGAGAAAAAGCATATAAAAACGATTTTTCTTTTCTTGGGGCCGAAAAAAAGAAACGGCAAGAATGGGATGATGAATATAATAGAAAAGTAGATGCATTAAAAAGCGGTGCATTAAACAGTACTGTGGGCGGTTCAAGAATTCTAGAACTGCTTACATTGGCATCAACTGCCGTTGACAAATTTTCGTTGGCAGATAAGTTTCAAATGCCTGAACGTCCCGATGCGCCAGATGAAGATTATATGTCTTGTTGGCATGACTTGTGGGATTTTAGTCAGGATGATAAATTATTAAATACTTTGAACGATGAAACAAAATGTCTGTTCTTTTTCCCATACAATAAAAAGGGCAATAAAAGTTTTAATGGATGCGAAAAAGAAAGAGTGGCTTTGCAAGATAAAAATAGATTTATAGTAACAAACACGTTGGTGGTGGCTGGCATTATCGTAACAATTATTGCCGCTGTCATCACATATTGTATCAAATAAAGAGGGGTAATTATGTCTGATTTTGATAATCCATACTATTTACCAGATTTTGATGAAGCGTCCAGCAGTCAAATTCCTGCGATTATTCAATTGATAAACATGGGGTATAACTATATCCCACGGCATGATGTTGATAAAATGCGCGAATCACACGGGCAATATATATTGCGTGATATTGCGTTTGACGCGTTGCGCAACATAAATGATAAACAACGAATATCTGATGCCAGTATTCGTGAAGCCATTATGGATTTGGAAAAAATCAAAATGGACGATGGTATTATCAAGGCGTCGGAAACTTTGTTTTCTAATTTATTGGCTGGTGTTTCCGTGTCTGAAATTATTGACGGAAAAAAGACGTCGCCACAACTGCGTTTTATAGATTGGGAAGAGCCAAGAAATAATCTGTTCCATGTTGTTCCTGAATTTGAAATATCCGAAGAACAAAATCGTCGCCCTGATATTGTATTGTTTGTAAATGGTATTCCGTTTGCTGTTATTGAAAACAAAAAGGCGTCTGTGCCAGTTGACGAAGCAGTAAAACAGATGATACGTAACCAATCTGGAAATCAGACACCAAAGTTCTTTATCTATCCACAGATTTTAATTGCTGCTAATATCAATGAATTGAAATACGGTACTATGTTAACGCCACGTGAATTTTATTCCGTGTGGAAAGAAAAATACGAAAGTCCAACATTCCAAGATGATGTGTTTAATTCTGTAAACAGGGTATTGCCCAAAGAACAAATTAAACAAATAGCCTCAGATTTGCTGCGAGGTAATTACGCCCAGTCTATAAAAGAACAGCTGACACCCCAAGATTACGGTATTTACAGTTTATTAGAACCAAAACGTATGTTGGATATTGTCCGTAATTTTATTGTTTATGATAATGGTATAAAAAAACTGCCTCGGTATCAGCAATACTTTGCAATCAAAAAGACACTGGAACGTATAGAAAAAACAGATGAAAAGGGCAAACGTCAAGGCGGTGTGATTTGGCATACCCAGGGATCTGGTAAATCGTTGACTATGGTTATGTTGACCAAAAATTTGATTGAACATATTCAAAATCCACGCGTTATAGTTGTGACAGATAGAACCGATTTGGATATTCAGATACGCGATACATTCAAGGCCTGTAATATTAAGGTTGGTGTTCAGCAGGCGACATCATGTAAAGACTTGATTAAAAAAATTAAATCAAAAACCACGGATGTCATTACAACTTTGGTGCAAAAGTTTGAACCAACCAAATTCAAGGATACGGACAATAATATATTTATTCTGATTGACGAAGCGCATCGCGGCCAGGGTGGCGAAGATAATGGTAATATGAATATGGTATTGCCAAATGCGTGTCAAATTGCGTTTACAGGCACCCCATTGATGACAAAGAAAAAACACACAACTGAAGCCAAATTTGGTGGAATTATTGATTCTTATACAATATCCGAGGCCGAGGCAGATGGTGCCATATTGCCATTGGTATATCAGGGGCGTTTTGTAGATCAAGAAATAAACCCTATTGTTAATAAGTTCTATGATCGTATATCGCAACGGATGACAGAAGCTGCCCGAAAAGAGTTTGAAAAAAAGTGTGTTTCTAAATCAGTTTTGGAAGAAACCTCGCAACGCATAGAAATGATTGCAACTGATGTGTATGATCATTATACAAAGTATTTCCAAGGTACCGGGTTAAAGGGGCAATTGGTAGCCCCATCCAAATATGCGGCAGTTATGTTCCAAAATGCGCTGGAAATGTTAGGGGGTGTCAGTTCTGCGGTTGTTATTTCTGATACGCAAAACAGTGAAGCTGATGAAGATAAAATGCCAGAACAGAAAGCCGTTGTAGAACGTTATTTGCAAGAACAAAAACGTAAATACGGTTCGCTGGAATCGCGCGAAAAGCAGATAATTCAAGATTATAAGAAAAATCCCGAAGGGATTGAGCTGTTAATTGTTGTGGATAAATTATTAACTGGTTTTGACGCGCCACGTGATAGCGTTTTATATCTGGCAAAACAGTTGCGTGACCATAATTTGTTGCAAGCAATTGCTCGCGTCAATCGGTTGTTTGATGGGGACGACGGCAAGCAATCAAAGACGAATGGCTTGATTGTTGATTATTCAAAAAACGCAAAGAATCTGAAAAATGCGTTGGAATTATTCTCTAATTATGACCCAAGTGATATAAACAGGGCTTTGTTAGACACTGATGAACAAATCAAAGTATTAGAAAGTTTATATCAAAAATTACATGGAACTTTTGCGGATATTAAAGATGTTCATAATACAGATGCGTATGTTCAAAAACTGTTAGATCAAAAGAACGAAGAACTTAAAAGAGAATTTTATGAAAATGTAAATAATTTTATCAGAACGTTTTCTGCATGTTCTTGTTTATACGATTTTTATGAAAAATTTGACGAAGAAAAACTCAAACGGTATAAATTAGATTTGAAACGTTTCGTAGAAATCAAAAAGACAACACAGTTGGCTAATGGTGAAACTGTGGATTTCTCAAAATACAAAGATCAATTGCATAAACTGCTGGATAAATATGTGACGGCTAATGATGTTGAGGTTTTGTCCCAAGAAATCAGTTTGACAGATATGCGAGAATTTAACCAGTTCATAGAAGACGAAAAACAGGGATTGTCAAAGCGTTCGCAGGCAAAGGCAATAGCAGCACAAACCAGTCGTGTTATAAGTGAACGCTATAAACAGGACGAAGTCTTTTATAAGAATTTTTCAGACAGAATTAACAAATTATTAGAAGAATTACGAACTGCAAAAGCAGAAGATATTGCTGCACTCTTTGAACAAGCGAAAGATATTCAGTCCCAGGTTGAAAATTACGAAGATTCAGATATTCCAGAATCTTTGCATAGTCAGAAAAATACACATGCGTTTTTCAGAAATACATGGGAATATGTAGAAAATACGGGGATTAAAAAAGATGATTTTGCAGATGTGATTAAACGTATTGTTCAGATTATACAGGAACATAAAATCGTTGATTTTGAAAGTAATTTGTCTGTTAAACGGGCGGTGCTGATTGAAATAGAGGACTTCTTATTAGACGATTTAGATGTTGGTATTGTACCGCAACAAGCGGAACAAATTGCACAAAAATGTTGGGAATTAGCAGTAGAAAACAAGGACAATATCTAATGGAAATCAAAGGGATTTGTTCTGCAGAACTTATCAAGGAAACGCGAAAAAGTATGTCTATTCGTGTATTCCCAGATTTGCGTGTTGTTGTTAAGGTTCCTGAACAGGCGACCGATTCTGAAATAGATGCGTTTATATGTAAAAAGCGTCCGTGGTTGGTAAAGCAACTCGGGTATTTTCAGCAATTTTGTAATTGTATGGTTTTGACCAAATTATCGGGCAGCTCAATATTATATTTGGGGCGGCAATATCAATTAGTGGTGGTTAAAAATTTACAAAAGTCTGTAAAAATAGAAAAAAATAAAATAGTTTTATACGTTCCTTTTACCAATAATGATGCTGAAAATCAAAAAAAATTAGAAGAATGGTTAAATAATCGCGCGGCAACGATATTTCAAGAAAGATTAATTCATATGCATTCTATGTTTGATAAAATGCCACTGCCTAAAATGAAAATTCGTAAACTTAGTCGGCGATGGGGAAGTTATCTGCATAAAAGTAATACCATTATTCTAAATCCGTGCTTAATACAGGCGCAAAAGGCAGCGATAGATTTCGTAATTACACATGAACTCTGTCATTTTTATTACAAGGCTCACAATTCTCCTTTTTATAACCTGTTAGAATCAAAAATTCCAAATTGGAAACAAATAGAACAAAGAATGGAACAGAAAATTTTAATTAAATAAATTGCTGGACCTATGTATTCTATCCCTTTAGCACATAATGTGTGCTACGGCCGGCACCGTGCTGTTCCAAAATACCCATATTTGTTAAGTCAAGCAGCGTGCGCGTTGCTGTATCTTGATATACATGCAAAAATTGCGCTGCTTTGCCGGAAGTCATATTACCAACAAAGCCGTCCAATAAACGATTAAGTATTTCACGTTGTTTCGGATTGGTTACGCACGATGGAGTTTTTGCATCGGTTCTTTGGTAGCCTGTTGCTGGGCGAAAACAATGCGTTGGATGCAGGTGATACGCATATAAATATCGCTAGTGCAAATATAAAAACTAGAGAAAAGTTAAAGAAATCGGAACGGGCTTTTTTAGAGGCAATTATGCTGGTTTTGGTCGCTAATGGTGAAATTACCACAACAGAAGCGATTGCTATAACAAACAAGTCGCCACAGCGTGTATGGCAGCAATTTGTTGCCTTGGTTGATGTGGGTATTTTGTTGTATGTTGTTCGCCGTAGAATCTTACCACACCGCCAGTAATAAGCAGTATTGCAAGAATCTTCAAAACTTTAGCAAAACCCCCGCAGTTCTGCGGGATTTTTTTTAGTTCACTGCCACTGGCAAGCCCACCGTTGTGGCCAAATCCGCCCAATTTCGCAAAGTCAGTGGTTTATATTGCAACTATCTTTACAATAAATACATTGCTATTCGGGACCAGCCTTTCTGGGATAAATTGAACTTCAAATTTATCGGGTATAGACCAGCTAGGTAAATCTATAAAATAACCTGCCTCATAACCAAACTGGCCGTTTTGTTCAGTAAACAAACCTAATTTTATTAAGTCAAATAAACGAGCTTTTTTATCTTTGTTTGATTCTTTTTTTGCCTCGATAACAATCTTATTAGTGTTTGTTCCGCGCAGATGGGCAATAATGTCTGGATAAACGTGTTTAATATATTTTTTATTCTTTTCGAATTCGCTGGTAAATTGTAAAAAAATTGGTGTTTCCGAGCTGCCTTCATCATAGATTGCAGAAGATTTATTAAGCTCTTTTCTTAATTGTTCTAATATTTTTTCTAGTTCAGGATTTTCAATATGTTGTCCTCGTTCCCTAAGAAATGCTTTAATAGATTCCACAATTTGGGTAAAGTCAAGTTTTTTATCCATACGTAAATTTTTATTATATTCGCAATCCACATTGTATTCTGGAATCAAGTTTTGAATGTATTCTGCTAATTTATGTGTTTGGCTGCGCTCGTTTACATCTAACTCAGACAGATGCTTGTCTTCTTTTATAAAACGACGTAACGCAGCTTCGATAAGCGCATGATATTGGTAAGGGCAACAATCATTGCAGACGGCCCCTGATAAGATTTGGCATAGCTTGCATCGTTGCATTAAATGTTTCATAATTTTATACCCTTTTTAGGTATTATATCATCCAATAAGTAAGATACAATTATAACTTTGAATAAAACTCTTTTTCCGGTTCCTTAAAATTCACATGCTTTGCGGCGATGGTGAATAGGGGTTGTAAATCTACTAGTGGGGCGGCGGCGTATATAATATCAGCTACGATTTTCGGAAACAGATACGCCAGCACCATGTATTTGTAAATCGTATGTTTTGCTTTGTGTTCGGTCTTTGCAATTTCTTCAATGGTCAGGTTGTGTCCGTACATGTTTTTATGTCGCCAACCGTATGCCAAGGCGCGCATTAAACCGATATTATTTTCTTTAACGGTTAGTGTATTGTTGCCGCCACAGTGTGTACGTCAACTGTTTGCAGAACTGGTTGCGACTGGCGTAATGCTTTTTGGGGTGGTATGCATATAACTATCATGTTTTGCACAAATCAGCGGAAATTGTGGGCAAAATACAACCTGTGGTTGGATTGTGCGGTGTGGGGGCGCGTGGCGGCGGATGCTGGGGACGGTGGGGATTTGATTGATTTTTTTGGTAAATTATGATATAATTTAGTCTGTTAAATTCCATTAAACGGGCGGTGTTTTTGCCGGCCGTTTTTATTTTGTCCCACGGGGGTATCCACAAAGATTTACAATTTTTATGTGGGCCAATTTGTGGAATTTTATAAATTTACCAAATTTTTATGCAATCTGTCGCAACCAAATAATTACTGGGGCGAGGGGAGGGGGATTTGGCACAGAAAGGGGGCAATATGAAAATAAGCAATAATGGTATAAATATGTTAAAGCGTGTTGAGGGCTGTGTTAAACGTGGCAACAATCATATTATTTACGATGACAAGACAGGGCGTTCGGTGAACACAAATGACCCGTTGCCAATCGGCGCGACGATTGGTTATGGGCATCTGATAAAATCAGGCGAAGATTTTAGAAATGGTATCACAGAAAGCGTCGCCACAGAATTATTGCGTTCTGATATCGCGGTGGCAGAACGCGCCGTGCAAGATAATATAAAAGTATCATTGTCACAGAATCAGTTTGATGCGCTGGTGTGTTTAGCGTATAACATTGGCACAAAAAATTTTGCAAATTCAACAGTTGTAAAATACATCAATAACCCAAATTTTCACAGTTCAAAATATCATGATTTAGAATCCGCGTGGAAGGCGTGGAATCGTCTACGGGGAAAAATTTCAAACGGTTTAATTAAACGCAGACAATACGAGTGGGATATGTACAGTATTTATTTTTAGAAAAAAACGAATCGGTCTGGTGAAAAAATATGACAAAAACCCTAGGTTTTCTTTGATGTTTATCCTAAGGAAAAAATTTTTTCTAAGAAAATATTCGTTGGTTTTGACCAAGAGTGTTAAAAAAGCCCGGATTTGTGCGCTTTTTGCTGGGTGCCCGAAATTATACACGGTTGCATATAAAAAGGGGATAGCCGGAAAAATCCCCATATAGATTATATTGTTATTACAAACAAAACAATAAACAGGGGTGAATAAAATGACACACAGTGATGTTTGGTATGCAATAGACCGATTTGCCAGTGAACATAAAATGTCGTGTTCTGGTCTGGCGCGACGCAGCGGTTTGGACCCGACGATATTTAACAAAAGCAAACGCTGGTCTAAATATGGTCAGCCACGGTGGCCGTCCACGGGCAGTATTGCAAAAATTTTGGCGGCAACGGGCGAGAGTGTCACCAATTTCACCAAATATTTTAACAATAAAGAAATGTAATATTTTATACATTATTGTAAATTTGCGTTTTTATAAAAAAACTGTCTTTTATGCTGTTTTTCAATCGTAAAATCGTGTATAATAAGAATTATCATTTATGTTCACGTGTTTTTCTTAGACAAAAGGTATAACGATGGCTACGATAAAAACCAGAGTGACCTTGTTGAAAGAACTGTTAGCGTTAAAAGAAGTGATTGATACAGGGCAAATCCAAGTTGCGGCAAATAAAAACGGCATAAAACATTCTAATATGTCCAAATTGATTTCTGATTTGGAAACGCAACTGAACGCGACACTGTTGCAACGGACGTCATCGGGCAGTTTGCCAACAAATGTGACCCCAGAAATTTATTCTAATATTGAAACGATATGCAATGCGCTGGACAATATTATTGATAACGCCAGCCCAAAAGATGACCTGACGGGATATGTTTCTGTGCTGGTTGCCGAAGGGCTGGTCGGCAGTTATTTCCTGCGTGACCTGTCGCGGTTTTATGCCCAGTATCCAAAAATCCGTTTAGATTTACTGACCAATCGGCAACAGAATTTATCTAATGTAGAGATTGCTGTTGTTGATTCCAAATCTAATTATCAAATTCCGGGGCGTGTGTTATTTCGTCTGCGCGCAAATGCGAACTTTTTCACAACCCAAGAATATCTGGATACGCACGGTGTGCCAAAAAATATGGACGATATGTTGGAAAATTTTGACCTGTGTATGTATCAACCATATTTGAATATGCCAGAATGTTCTTTTATCGCCAAGCGTGCGCGTAAATTGAACACAACGACGGATTCGGTTGGGTTGATATTTCGTCTGATACGCGATGGTGAAGGTATCGGATTATTTCCAGCCTGGGTTGCGCAGCAACCACCAAAACTGGTGCGCGTTCCGAACATAAATTTTGAATATGAACATCGTATGGTTGCCGCGTGCAGTCCAAAACTGATTGATTCACCCAAGGTGCGTGCGTTTGTTAAATTTCTGGATATGTTCAACAAGCGACATAATATCCCCGCTGAAAAGATTGTCTAGGTTTTATAATATATGAAATTTAAACACTATTCACGCCAAACAACAGACGTAAACATTTCATTGATTGTTTTGCGCAGATTGTCGTCATTAAAAAACTGGTTCCGCGCCTGGGGCGTGGTGCCGTGTTCATTATCTTCAAAGTGTGGAATATATTTTTGAATCGCAATATGGGTCACGCCACGGTTGTGCAAATCACGTGTGATTTCCATTAAATCCAGTTTTGTGACAAAGCGTGGGTCGCACGTAATTCTGACCTCGTATTCCTTGCCCGTTGCCAGCCATACGTCCAAACTGCGCATCATACGGTCGTGGGCGATGTTTTGGCCAACCAGCAATCCGTATTTTTCACGTGTTGCCTTGCAATCCAGGCCAATCCAATCAACCACATCTGTGGCGCGTTGCAGGTTTTCAGGATAAAATCCATTTGTGTGCAACCCGATTTTAAATCCCAGGTCGCGCACACGGCGCATATAATCAATCGCGGCATCGCCCTGCATCAATGCCTCGCCCCCGGAAAAAACGACGGCTTCCAATTTGCCAACGCGATTGCGCAGCCAATCCATAACCTTGGCTGGGTCATATTCGCCGTCGCCGACATTTAACAGATGGGGGTTGGAACAATACGCACACCGCAATGGACAACCACGCAAAAACAGCACAGCGGCCAATTTGCCCGGATAGTCTATTGTTGTGAACGAAACCAACCCACCAATCTGAATTTCTTGCATTTTATTATGCCGCCTTTTTTAACAAATCACAGTGACGCGCACCAGTGGTCAGACTGTTTGCCTCGGTAAAAGTTTTTCTCTCGCAGAATTCAGAATACTTGCCAATGTTAAAGTTAGAAACTGGTCTGATAAAGCCCATAGAACGCGAAAAGATTTCACATGGTGTTCTCTGAGTGTTTGCTGCCTGCATAGTTTTCCTCCCTTATTTTTTTGTGCAATGCATTATTAGCGTTTAGGTTTATTGTTCACTGTTTTGATTTGCGGCGATTTCCGCGTCGCATTTCGGACAGAATTCATAGCGTCCCGGCAAATATCCATGCTTTGGACAGATTGAAAATGTCGGGGTCAGCGTCATATACGGAATCTTGTAATTTTCAAAGATTGTCCGAACAATTTTCTGGGCGGCTTCGCCACTGGATACGGGTTCGCCCATATACAGGTGCAACATTGTACCGCCGGTGTATTTACGCTGTAATTCTTCTTGGTGTTCCAGTGCGACAAATGGATCGTCGGTAAAGTTCACTGGCAACTGGGTTGAATTTGTATAATACGGTGCGTCGTGTGTCCCAGCTGTGATGATGTCTGGGAAATTTTTCACGTCAGTTTTTGCAAAACGATACGAACAGCCTTCGGCCGGGGTCGCTTCCAGATTATACAGGTTGCCGGTTTGTTCCTGGAAATTCGCCAGGTTTTCACGGATAAAGTCCATTACGTCCAGAACCAATTTTTTGCCCATTGGGGTCGCGATATTTTCGCGGTCGCCTGTAAAGTTGCGAACCATTTCATTTGCGCCATTTACACCGATGGTAGAAAAGTGATGTGACCAATCGCCCAGATAACGACGGGTGAACGGATACAGACCACGTTCCATATTTTTGGTGATAATCTTGCGCTTGATTTCCAGTGAATCGCGTCCCAGTTCCAACAGGCGTTTTAATTCTGCGAACAGCCCGTCACGGTCGCCACGGTGAACATAGCCCAACCGCGCCAGGTTGATTGTGACAACACCAATAGAACCGGTTTTTTCCGCACTGCCGAACAGGCCACCACCGCGCTTTAACAATTCGCGCACGTCCAGACGCAGACGGCAACACATAGAACGAACGTCGGTCGGATTCAAATCAGAATTCAAGAAATTCTGGAAATTCGGAATACCGTATTTTGCCGCCAAATCAAACAAAGGTTTTACATTTGGGTGATTCCACGGAAAATCATCTGTGATATTATATGTCGGAATCGGGAACGTGAACGGACGGCCCAACGCGTCACCTTCGGTCATAACCTCTAAGAACGCCTTGTTGATGATGTCCATTTCCGCCTGCAGGTCGCCGTATGTAAAATCAACCTGTTTTTTGCCGATAAACGGACGCTGGTCGCGTAAATCCTTGGGGCAGGTCCAGTCAAACGTGAAATTGATAAACGGCGTCTGGGTTCCCCAACGGCACGGCACAGCACAGTTGAATATCAATGTCTGCATCGCGTTTTTAACATCTGCATACGACAGGTTATCAATACGAACATACGGTGCCAGATACGTGTCCACAGACGAGAACGCCTGGGCCCCGGCAAATTCGTTTTGCAACGTCCCCAAGAAATTTACCATGTGCGAAATCGCAGTTGCCATGTGGCGCGCCGGTTCGCATTGCAGATACCCCGGGACGCCGTTAAATCCTTCGTATAACAATTCGCGCAATGACCAGCCAGCACAATATCCCGTCAGCCAGCCCAGGTCATGAATATGAAACGCGGCGTTCTTGTGCGCTTCGGCAATTTCGCGCGGATACAGGTTCAGCCAATATTCCGCAGTGACGCGTTCACTGGTGCGCAAAATCAATCCGCCGATTGAATATCCAACGTTTGCATTTTCCTTGATTCGCCAATTAGAACCGCCAACGTATCCTTCTATAACCTCTACGGCATCAACATAAGAATCGCGTATTTCACTGCGTTTCTGGCGGTAAATAATATACGCCTCGGCTGTTTTATAGGCACGGGCGTTCATCAATGTTTGAATAACAACTTCCTGGATTTCTTCAACCTTGGGCGTTTTGGACGCAAAGTCTGCACCCAATGTGTCCAGTGCAGACTGGGCAATTTGGATAATTTTTTCATCAGACACTTCGTGTGTGACGGCAACAGCCTTTTTAATTGCGTCATATATTTTCTTGGCATCAAACGGAACAGTTTCGCCACTGCGCTTTTGAACCACGACCAAGTTGGATGTAAGTGTAGGAATAATCTCTATTTTTGTTTCGTTCTGTGTCACAGACATTGTTCGCCCCTATTTATTAAAAAACACAATATATAGTGGTTGTTTTTCTTGTTTGATGTCAATATATAGTTTTATAGGTTCTTTATCAATACAGAAAAAGTAAAATTTTTTTCATTTTTTGCTTTACTTTTAAAAAGGGGGATTTTCTGGGCAGTTGGACGTATATTTCAAAAACGAATCGTCATACTAAACACGTTTTTGTATTATAAAAACGTGGATTATGTATAAACGACTGATTCGTTTTTGAACAAAAATACAAAATATAGATATGTTTTTGGCAAAAAATATCTATATCTTGACGAATTAAAAGATGCACTTGTATAAAAAAGGTACGTTTTTTGTGGTTGTGTTAAAATAGGTTGTGTTTCCTGGGATAAAAACAGTATACTGACAATCAGGCTTGGATAATGGTTGTCTGGGCTTTTAACAAAAAAATATAAAGAGCATAATTATCATGATGAAAAATGTTTATGATTTGCTGCGTGATGTATGTTCCCAGAACAAAGACAGTATTTTCTTTGTCAGACAGAACGAAACATACGCAGATTTGTTAAAAAAGGTGAAGCAGCGCGCAGTGCTGTTGGCAAAACGCTTTGGTATTAAAAAGGGCGATACGGTTGCGATTCTGTCGGGTAATACCCCGGAATTTATCAAATCGTATTTTGCGATTCTGTCCCAGGGCGCACGTGCATTGATGTTGGACACAGGGTTGTCGGCATCGGAACACCTGAATATGATGCAACGCACAAACTGTAAATTGGCGTTGGCACAAAAGTCGCACTTTGTTGACGGTGGGCCGGAAATGTTTGATATTGAATCCATTGATGACACCGATGAAAAAGAATTTGTTGCCGCAGATGTCAATCGTGACGATATTGCAATGTTATCGTTCACATCTGGGTCAACCGGAAACCCCAAGGTTGTTGGTCTGACGCATGATAATTTGTTGTCGTTGGCCGACGGGGCGTTATTTTATACACCTGTGATTCACCCAGGATATACGTTCTATGGATTTTTGCCACTGTATCATATATATGGCGTGGTTATAAATATTATTGCGCCGATTGTGCTGCGTGGTAAATTGCTGTTGCAGCCGGTGTTAAATCCGCGCGAATTCCTGAAAGATTTTAAACAATACCGGCCCGAGGTTATCCCAGCGGTTCCCCGCGTCTGGGAAGGGTTTTATAAAAAAATCGTAGATGCTGCCCGTGAAAAACATATGTATCTGGTGATGCGTATGGTTATGTCGTCACGTCGTGTGTTGCGTGCAATCGGATTGGGATTCTTGGTGAACAAGGTGACCAAGCCAGTACACGAAATATTCGGCGGTAATACCAAGGTTCTGGTATCGGCCGGCGCAACGCTGAAACCAACAATACGCAAATTCTTTGAAGATTTAGATTTCGTTGTTGGCGATTGCTATGGATTGACTGAAACGACGGGGCCTGCGAACTTTAACTTTGCATTTCGTCGCGCCGACGGTTCAATGTATTATGCCGGCCCATTGCCGGGCAATGAAATCCAGATTCATAACCCAGACAACGAAGGTGTTGGGGAAATTTGGATGCGCGGTAATATGGTTATGCCAGGATACCTGGACAATGACGAGGCAAATGCCGCCGCGTTTGAAAACGGTTGGTTTAAAACGGGCGATTTGGGGAAATTGGATAAATACGGTCGCTTGGTGGTCAAAGGGCGTAAAAAACAGGTCATTGTTCTGGACAGTGGTAAAAATGTCTATCCCGATGAACTGGAAGATTTGTATCTGCAAAATGACGAGATTTTGGCCGCTGCGGTATTTGAATACGTTATGAACGGCAAGGTTGTTCCGTTCGCCGTGTTCCAGGTAAAGCCGGGGACATCTGTCGCGCGCACCGCGATGTTGATGAAGGCGTCAAACCTGAAAATCGCACCGTACAAGTGGGTGAAACACTTTGCAATCACCGAAGAAGAATTGCCCCAAACATCTGCGAAAAAGATAAAACATTTCGCTGTGCGCGAAATGCTGGACAAGGGGGCGTTCACCCGTGCAGAATAACCAACGTGCAAAAAGCCACCAAATCAGGTGGCTTTTTCATTGTGCGACAACTTGACAAAAAAGCATTTTGCGCTATATTTTATATGTGTGGTCAAAGGGGGTGCAGATGCAGAGCTTAGATGACAAGTCGGTCAAGATAATATTGAAATATAACATAAACCGTCCATATTTTGGCAAATTTACGGCCAGTGGGCTGGCTGGGGCATACGCCAAATTAAAAGCAACCGCCCAGTGGGACACGCCTGTAAAGTTCAGCAGCGTGCCAGTTGGCCATATTGATGGTAATATTATATGCAATGCGCTGTGGTATGAAATGTCTTATAATCCGGCGCGATTTGGCACTGTGTCACCATTTTTGCATAACGGTAAAAATAACATATTCTATTTTTGCGAACACGGCGCGCCGAACTGGACGCCCCAGGCCGGCAAAGAAATCTTGGCCCAGGTGCAATATGAATTGGTGTCGTATATGACACGTAATGCGACCCCAAATGGCCAGTGGCGCGATGTTGTCCCATCAGACAAAAATGGCAACGCCAAGATTGAAATTCACGACGGCCATTCAAATGATACATATAAAATCTTGGCACATTTGCGCAACAGTATCGCAATGGTTGCGCGCCAAAATGTCACCGACTTTGAAAAAAAGCGTGGGCCGTATCGTCCAGAAATTGCATCGGTGGTGCAAATGCGTCATCCGCACGGTCTGCGTTCAGATGCATTGGCACCGTTGAACGTGCCTGGGCCGGCGACGTCTGAGTCTGTGGCGGAATTGGCACGCCAGGAACGTCTGGACGACCAGATGGATAATCTGCAAATAACGATTGATAATCGCAACAGTATCAGCCCGGATTTATATGACCAGGCCGTTCAAGATATGCAATACATTATGATGCAGAACAAAGAAAAAATACGATAAAAAAACGCGCCGAAAATTCGGCGCATTTTTTTATTTGCAAATTGCGATGTATGGTGGCAGGGATTTTGTGGTGTCAATTATCCCGTCGCCACAGTCACGACAATTAAAGCGACGATTGCCACCCGGCTGGATTGTGTATTTTGCAACCGCTGTGACATTTGTCGCATACGAATAGTTTGGAAATCCGAAATAAAATGCGCGACTGGGGCCACTGCATTCGCGCGCGTCGCCGGCATAGCACGCAGGGTCATTTACCTTAGCCTCGTCTGGGACACAGTATGACGTGCATGTATCTTCGTCAATAATCATTTTTTCGCAATCTGTACACGATGTTCGCGCCGTGCGCAGGGTTGCCCCAATGGCCCCCTGGACGTCGCGACTGATAAATTTGTCGCATTTGGTTTTTGTTGGGACGCTGTTTGGGTCTTCTATGCATTCCCATTCCAGCGTGTTATAATTCAATCGCGCCACCAGTTTGTCTGGGCAAACCTTGGCCGAAAATGGGTCAATACATTCCCATACGCTGTCCACGATAATCGCGGTCTGTTGTGATGCGCACAGTGGTTTGCGTGATTCATCAGGCACGCATTCAGACAAATCTGAATCCCAAATCATATCGCCGGCGCAATTTGATTTTGTGTTGTATCCAATACATTGCCAGCGTCCAAAACGATATGTTTTTACCGTGCCAGTTGGGCATATTATATCGGCCGTGTCGGTTGGGGCTATTTCAGTCGCGGCGTCTGGGATTTCGTATTGCGTCATATAAACCAGTTGGCCGTCTGATAATTTTAATCCAGATAATATTGCTTTTGGAACTGTGCGTTTTGTCCCAGTTCCGCCCGATGTTATTTTACCGTCCATCAGAATTCCAAACGTTCCGGAATCGGCATAGTATTCTTCCAGGACGTTCATCATTTCGTTAAAATCGTCCGCCGCCAGTGGCGCGGTTGTTGTGATTATATAACTGTATGCTGGTTTCTTGTTGCGCACAATTTCGCATTTTGTTTCGCGCCCAGTATTGTTCAGGCAATACAGTTGACTGGTGATATTATTTTGGCTGACGCAAATGTCATTAAATTCTGTTCCGTGAATTTTCGCATTGTGAACAGCGGCGGCACACTGGGCAATCGCGTGCAGGTCGGCGTGTGCAACCGCATATTCGGTTTCTGTTTTGGGAACACGTTGGCTGGGGCTGTCAATCACGTAATAGCCCAGCATAAATATTGCAACCAGAATCATTATAAAAATATTCATCATTCCCTCTTGCGATTTATTAAAAGTCTAGGTAATATAAGTATAAAATGCAACAGGAAATCGCATCTGGTATACAAAAAAGGGCGCGAAAATTATGAAAAGAATTCTGGCAATTATATGTGTGGTGTTATGCGCAGGCTGTGGTTTTCGCCCGATGTTTTCTGGCGCTGATACCGATATTTACGTCGCGCCAATCAGTGGTATAAATGGGATTGAATTACGCAATGCGCTGAACGCAAAATTCGGTGGCGTGCATGACCGCACGGCAAAATATACGTTGACGGTCAATCTGTCTGAACCATACACAAAATACAAGGCACTGGAACCAACAGGTGACGCCACCTGGCAGGAAATTGTCGTTCGTGCAGATTACACGTTGGCCCGTGGCGATGTTCAGATTGCGCGTGGCACGGAAAGTGCGTCTGAATCATATACGTTTGTGCGCTATCTGGTTGCGGCAAATGCGTCGTATAATAATGCGGTGCAAAATACAATCACGGTATTGGCAGAAAAAATCGGAACACGTGCGATTGCCGAAATTGCGCGCGAAACAAAATCTGATGAAAAGTAATGAAGTGGAAGGAAAATGATTTTAATAACGGCATTGGCACAATTCGTGCGGTGCTGATTTACGGGCCTGACGCAGGCCAGGTTGATGAATATTGTGATCGCGCGACCGAAAAACTGGAAATAGACAAAGATAATTTGTTCGCACTGGACGCGGACGAAATGCGTGAAAAGCAAGACGCACTGTTCGCCGAAAGTTGCAGTCCATCAATGTTTGGTGGCCGGAAAATGGTGATAATTTCTGGGGCAACAGATGGCACAGCAAAATTTATTTCTGAATTGGTTGGACATTCTGGGTTGTGCGCGACGGTTATTGTTTGCGCCGGTGACCTGCGCGCAGGTGGCGCGTTGCGCACTTTATTTGAAGGTGGCAATGACGTCGCGGCGTTGCCGTGCTATACAGATGATGCGCGGGCACTGGCGGCATTGATACGGCGTGAATTGTCTGCGGACGCCGGCATTCAACAGATTACACCCGATGCGATGGCGTATATGACGTCACATCTGGGGGGCGATCGTGGTATTACGCGTGGTTTTCTGACCAAGATTGCATTGTATGTTGATGACAAGAAAATCGTTGAACTGGACGATGTGGAAAAATGTTTGCCTGATACGGCGGCGGCGGATATGGACGATTTTGTGTATTCGCTGACGGCTGGGCATGTGGCGCAAACGATGCAGGCGTTGGACCGATTGCTGTATGCAGGAACCGAACCAAATGCGCTGGTGCGTATTCTGGGGACACATTTCAAAAGATTACAGACCGCGGTTGTTGACGGACAATTACCACGTCTGTTTTGGAAAGTTGCCGAAAAATTCAACCAGGCAATAAAGATATGGCCAGAATCTGAAATCGTTGCGGTTTTAATTCGTTTAAATGAACTGGAAAAACAGTTGCGTGCAAGTGGCGGTTTGCCAGAAATTTTGTTGCGTGATTTTGCGCTGAAATTATCAATGCGCGCGTTCAAATTATCAGTAAACAAGCGGAGGTGTTAAGTATTATGTTGGCGTCTGTATATGCCCCAAAAGATTTTAAACGTTTGCGTGCGTCGGGCGATTTGGTTGCGCGCTGTTTTGATTATATTTCCCCGTATGTCCAGGCCGGAATTTCAACCGGTGAAATTGACCGTATGGTTGCGTCGTGGTTGCACGCCAATGGCGCGCGGTCATCTGACCTGGGGTACCAGGGTTATCCCAAAAGTATTTGCACATCGGTTAACGATGTAATCGTTCACGGAATCCCCAGTGACGACTGTATATTAAAAGATGGCGATATTGTGAACATAGATTTGACCGCCGAATACAAAGGGTTTCACGGCGATATGTCGCGTATGTTTATGATTGGAAAGGTTGCGCCACGCGCACGTGAATTGGTGCAAACCTGTCAAGACGCGTTGAACGCGGCGATTGCGGTCTGTGCGCCCGGGGTGCCGTTATCTGAAATTGGCAAAACAATAGAGGCGGTTGTTAAACCACACGGATTTTCTATCTCGCGCGATTTTGTGGGACACGGTATCGGCAAGGTTATGCACGATGAACCACAGATTTATCATTTCTATGACCCAATTTGGGACAAGGTGAAAATGGTTCCTGGCCTGGTATTCACGATTGAACCAATGATAAATACCGGCCGGCCAGAATGCAAAATTGATGCCGATGGTTGGACGGCGCGCACGGTTGATGGCGGCCTGTCGGCCCAGTGGGAACACACGTTGGGAATTACCGAAGATGGCGTCATCATATTCACAGAACGTATGATTTAATGGGATAATGGCTGCGTCGGATACATCTTTTCATACAGGACATCGCGAACGCCTGCGCCAGAAATTTCTAGATGGGCGGTTGGCGGACTATGAATTGCTGGAATTATTATTGGGGTATGCGATACCACGACGTGATGTGCGGCCATTGGCGCGTATGCTGATTTCACAGTTTGGTGGGGTTGGGGCGGTGCTGGCGGCACCTGTGGATAAACTGACCCAGATTCCAGGTATGGGACGAAATACCGCTGTGTTTATAAAGTCAATAAATCAACTGATGATAATTGGCTATCACGATGATATGAAATCGCAATCTATATTTCACGACCGTCGCACGCTGGCGAATTATTGCAAGGCGCAACTGATGGGTAAAACCATAGAAGAGGTACATACCTTGTATCTGGACGTGGATTACAGATTGCTATCAGACGAGGTGCATACGCGTGGCACCCGGGACGAGTCATCGGTTTATCCACGCGAAATTTTAAAACGTGCATTGGTACTGAACGCGCGCAATGTTGTTATGGTTCATAATCACCCGACGATTGGGCGTTCTTTTTCCCAAGATGACATTAAAATCACGGCCCAGGTTCAGGAATTGCTGAATTCTGTGGGAATTGAATTATATGACCACCTGGTTGTGTCGGGGACAGTCGTATATTCTGCGCGTGATTTACAGTTATTGAAATAAATCTGATACATTGCACACACTGCGTAATTGCTGTGGTGCGCTGGCATAAAACGCGTCCTTTTTGATTGTATAGTTTGTGCGGCTGGCCATTGTTGGGGTAATCCAGGTTTCCTGCCACGGGCGCGAGATTTTTTCAACGTGAAAGTCAGGTTTGAAATAAAAGCGCAGTTTTTGCAACGCGCACGTTGCGCCTTCGGTTGTGCGAAATCCGTCTGGGGTAATGTCAACATAACCGTTCGGTGTATTCAGTTCTATTTTGTATTCGTAATGAAAGTGCGCCGTCCCATTTTCAACGCGCGTTCGTGTAATGCGATCGCGCCGACCGTCGTTGTTTATGTCGCGGTCATATACACTGGTTTCGGCAATGCCGGCACCAAATTCGTCCAGGGTGCCATTGGTCACACTGTTGGCGCGCCCCAGGCCATCGTCAAATTCGCCATCGCCATATTCATCGTCGTTTGCCACAGATGGGTCGTCCGACATAATTGGCGACACTATATTTGTTGTGGCATCAGATTTTGATGCGTTATGTCGTGCAACCAGCATATATGCCAATACGCCGATTGCTGTCAATAAAATTGCCATTGTGGCATAAAACGTAATACCACCACGTTGCGAGTTGTTGTTCATAATTACCCCTTTGTAATTCGGCCAGGTGACCAGCCCTCTATCTCGCGTATGGCGCGTGCCATACGTGATATTTCCGCATCAGATAAATCACGGACACGGCGATTGATAGACAGCCCCGTCAGGCGTTCAATTTTTCTGTTATATGCCGCGGTATTATTTTCTGTTGGTGGGGCATATCGGCTGATTGCGCCTGCAATGGTCAGATTGCTGTATGTATCCGTGCGCAATAGTGCGTTGATTGCGCGCATACCGGTTTCTTCGTCTGGGAAAACAGCGAACCCACCGGCGCGACCGATTGCGCCTGCGCGTTTAGAAAAATCAGAATAACGAAGATTCCCAGGATTCAGATTTCGCCACGCGCGCGTTCCGCCTGTGCGACGGGTGCGACTGCCGTCGGGACTTTCATATACAACATCGCTTGAATTCTTGGGTGCGCTGGCGCGGATATATTGTGATTGGTTGGATTCAGACGGCGTTGGTTTTTGCGCGCCCCCTGGGGTGGGCTTTACATTTTGGGTGTCGTTTTTTTCGTCTGATACAGTGACAGGTACGTTTTCAGGCGCGCCCGATGACGGCAATGACGCGTCGGCATACGGGGTATCCTGGACTATGGCACCAGAATCAGAAATCTGAATATCTTCGTATAAATCGGTCTGTTCTGGGCGCAGGGTAGCCTTGCGCGCATCCAACAGGCGTTTTAATTCTGTCTTTTTGACCGTGATTGTGCGACAGCCACGCGCAAACAAATCGTCGCCGTAAATCGTATTTATCACAGGGCCGGCCACCGACAGAACGCCCAGAATCAGGATTAAATTACGCAGTTTCATAAAAACATCATGTTTTGAACCGCGTATCATAGAAATTCCCCAACCAAGTAATAAAAACGCGGTCAGGACAGAAATAATTACCCAGGCATATTCAACAAAGGTTTGAAAACTGCGGGCGATGCACGACGGATCTTCCAGATAAATGTTCGTGCCATCAGCACCCAGAACATTGAATCCGGAATTTTTCAGCAGTCTAAAAATTGTTTCAATTTCCATACGTGCATATCATTTTATTTTTTTGACGCAACGCCTGTAAAGAAACCTGGCATTGAAAAATCATCGTCATTGGCGGCAATCCCGGCCCAGCCGAACAAATCGCCCATCAGGCCTGTGTCATCGCGACGTGCCTTTTTAAATGGCAGGATATTTTTTAATTTTCCGATTTTACCGCGGCCTTCGTTTTTTTGCGCGGCGGGGATTTTATCTTGGTTTTCGGCAAATTCTGTGGCCAGTTGTTCCAGTGTTGCATCTGTGTCAGCGTCAGTGTCAGTGATAACAGGTGCGTCATCTGGCATTGAAATTTCATCGTGGATTTCGTCCGGGTTGATACACGTCGCAGGGTCATTGCGGTCTTCGCACAGTGGGGTCATACTTTCCAGTAATTGTTCCAGTGTTTTTTCAACCGGGGCGTCTGGGGCGTCGTCACTAATCATGTCGGCGATTGTGTCGTCTGTTACGTCCGAAATAGGTGCGTCATCAACCACTGGGGCAATTTTTGTGACAGATTCTGTCACCGTCACCGTTTCCGTCACAGGGGCAACGTCTGGCGCGTCAATGGTATCAGCAGTATCAGTGATGTCTGGGACGTTTTCGTCCGGCACGTCTGGATCAACTGGGGCAGGGGCCACATCATCATCAGGTTTTGATTTTAATACCGACAAAATTGATGCCACCGGCACAACAGGTGCGGCTTGGTCACCGGTCGCGTCGGTTGGGGCGACGACATCGTCCTGGTCTGGGGCGACGGCCTTTGGGGCCTTGGCCGGGCGACCACGTGTTTTTCTTTTTGGTTTTTCAATTATTTCTGGAACGTCCACAACGGGTTCTGTGGCAACGGGTTCTGTGGCAACGGGTTCTGAAACAATCGTTGTTTCTGGTTCTGTGGCGCGCGCGGCGGCAACCGGTTCTGCGACAGGTTCCGCAACGGGGGCCACAACTGGTTCTGCAACCGGTTCAGCCGGGCGTGCCAATGCGTCGTCATTATCCACCGGAACACCAAACAAAACGGTGTCCGATCCCAGGTCCAGCGCGGCGCGCACCTCGTCAAAGGCGGCACGAATATCCGCCATTTCAAAAACTTCATTGCCCGAGATATAGATAATTTTTGTTTTCATTATAACCGCCCCATAAATTTAACAGAAACATTATATCACATTTTGATGTTGAACGCATATAAAAAATATCTTAAACTGAGGGTATGGCAGATATAAAACAGCAAATTTTTTCAGAATTAAACGCCCTGGAAGAGGCGGCGGCCCGTCTGCGCGGAACTGCGGTGGCGGCCGGAAAACAAACGGATTTAGAAGTGGCAATTTTAACCGAACAGGTGCGCACATTGCGCGATAAAAATGCCCGTGCAACCCAAATGATTGATAAATCTATATCTATATTAAAGAAGTTAAAATGAGTGTTGTTTCAATACCAATTGTAAATAAAAATTATCCGATGGGCTGCGAAGACGGCCAGGAAGCGCGCCTGATAGAACTGGGCAAAATGGTTGATGCCCGTGCGCGCGAAATTTTGGATAAAATCGGACCACTGCCTGAAAGTGCGTTGTTGGCGACATTGTGTATCGTCTTGGCCGACGAAGTGCATAATCGCCCCACGCCAACCGCAACGGACGCAGACCTGCGCGAGATATTGGCGCGTATTCGCGAAATAAAACATAAAATTACACAATAAAAAAACGCGCCTTTGGCGCATTTTTTATATCGTCCGCTGAGATTGCTGTAAAATAACAAACTGGGCATCTTGGGACGCGGCATCGTTCTGTGCCAGTATGCCACGGTTTTTGCCAGCAGGTTGGTTATAGTTTGGCACTGCTTGGTGGAAATAGCGATCACGTGCCAAATCCAACAACTGTTCACGCGTTGCACCGGCCAATTCCATACGCTTTGCCGGTGTTGGCGCAACGTATCGCAGCAAAGCCGCATAGTTCAGTTTTTCAATTTTATTCCATTCTTTGGAATACAATACGCGCACGATTTTACGGGTGTCAGACGCAAAAATGTTGCGTGTTCCCCACGTCTTTATCAAATCGCCCAGACGTTCATGGTTGTGACCGACATAGATGTGACGACCCCTTTTGTCGGCGACAAAGTGACCGTTGACAATGCGACCACGACCCAAATACATAATCATGTGGCCACCATTGTGAACAACCATCATTGTTCCCGGGGTCAATTCGTCGGCGGAAAAGTTTTCACGTGCGAAATCTTGTTCTGCCTTGACGCGTGCCTTGGTGTCGGTGATGTTGTGCGCTGTCATATAACGATTTAACGCAGCATCATATTCAGCATTTGTTTCATACATAGTGCCATTGTGAATTGCACCCGAAAATTCTGGGGCTGAATATTTTTTTGTCATCAGTTGTTTGAACGACTTGCAGGCGCGGCTGGCGTCATCTGGGATAACGGTCAATGTGTCGCCCATTTCCTGTAATGCGCGTGCCAACTGGGTGTATTGGCCAAACACACAGTGACGGCCAACCGGCGCACCCGGCAATTCACGACGGACGGCCGCGGCATAGCCACGTTTGCCCAACAGTGGGAATAAACGCTGTTGTGCGTCCAGCATATTGCTGATGTATGCGTCCATCAGTTCGTCTGCTTTGCCGTCCAAAGATTTGTTGTCCACAATCTGCATAGTCGCTTCCATATCCAATTTTGGAACGACCAGTTTAGCAGTGTTGGTGTTCATCGTCATCAGGTCTTTGACCGCGGCCGGCACCTCTAAGCGCGAACGCGATGCGCGACTGTCGTCACGGGACGAGTTGCGTTGTGCCTGGGCCGCCGCTGGGAATGATGCGGCTGACATTGCCAACAAATATGGTATAACTGTCTTGAACTTCATTTTTTTTTACCTCTTTGCAATCAAACAGACACTTTTAATAACGGTGTGTTATCAGGTGTCAATTAATGTTACGTTTTCTTTTTTGATTGGTTCACCGCGATAAAAATCAATTCGCGATGTACATTCAGACAATCTGGTACAACCAAACCGCCCCGACTTGCCATTTTTTACTCAACCGGCAGCCCGCCCAAACAGGGAACCAAAGTTTGTATATACATATAATAGTTATGTGCAAAATAAATTTCAAGCAAAAAATTAAAAAAAAGTTAAATTTTTGAACGTTTTTCGGGCATCTGAAAAAAAAAGGATTTTTTCTGTTGTTATTTTTTTTCAAATGTTCTAAATTTTCGGGGAAATGAGCAAGGAAATTATTGAAAATATTGAATCACAACAACTGTCTGATGCCCTGTCACAGCGGTATCTGTCATACGCGGTCAGCACGATTGTATCGCGCGCATTGCCAGATGTTCGCGATGGGTTAAAGCCCGTGCATCGCCGTATTTTGTATTCTATGTTGCGCCAGAAACTGTCGCCGGCGGCGGCGTTCCGCAAATGCGCGACGGTGGTCGGCGACGTTTTGGGTCACTATCACCCCCATGGGGACAGTTCTGTTTATGATGCGATGGTGCGTCTGGCCCAGGATTTCTCGGTTCGGTATCCGCTGATTGATGGCCAGGGAAACTTTGGTAATATTGACGGTGACCCCCAGGCGGCGTATCGTTATACTGAATCCAAGATGACCGATGCGGCAATGCTGATTATGGACGGCATTGACGAAAACAGTGTTGATATGATGCCGAATTTTGACGGCACAACGACCGAGCCTGTGGTTATGCCGGGGGCGTTTCCAAATTTGCTGGCCAATGGCGGTATGGGTATCGCGGTTGGTATGGCGACAAATATTCCGACGCACAACGTGGCCGAGGTTTGTGATGCATTGACCCTGGTGGTGGATAAACCGGACGCGACAACGGCCCAGATTATGAAGAAGATGATTGGGCCTGATTTCCCGACGGGTGGCATATTGATTGATAATTTTGATACGATTGTTAAAAACTATGAAACGGGCCGTGGGGCGTTTCGTATTCGTGCGCGCTGGGAAATTGAAAAACTGGACCGTGGCGCAGAACAGGTGGTTATCACTGAAATCCCGTATGGATTGCTGAAATCAAAACTGGTGGAACAAATCGCCGGTCTGATTGATGCGCGCAAATTGCCACTGGTTGACGATATTGTTGATGAATCAACAACTGACGTTCGTATTGTAATTACCCCAAAAAGTCGCAATGTCCCATTGGACAAGATGATGGCGCACCTGTTCGCGATGACCGATTTGGAATATCGGTTTAATATGAACTTTAACGTCATTGATTCAAATGGCGCGCCGCGCGTGATGGGAATTGGCGACGTGTTGCGTGAATTTATCGCGCACCAGAAAAACGTCCTGGTTCGTCGGACGAATTGGCGTTTAGGGAATATTGAACGCCGGTTGGAAATTCTGGGCGGTTTGTTGGTTGTGTATCTGAATCTGGACAGGGTGATTGAAATCATCAGAACCGAAGATGACGCGAAATCTGTTCTGGTGTCTGAATTCCAGTTGACCGAGGTTCAGGTAGAAGCGATTTTGAACACACGCCTGCGCAGTTTGCGTAAATTAGAAGAAATGGAAATCCGTCGCGAAGATGCGGCGTTGTTGGCGGAACAGAAACAGTTGCAGGAATTGCTGGCGTCTGACCAGATGCAGCGTGACCAGTTAAAGGCCTGGTTTGCCGACATTAAAAAACGTTATGATAAAAAGACTGCGCTGGGGCGTCGTCGCACAACGTGGGCGGAACAGACCGAAGAAATCGTTGTAAATACTGACGAATTTATTGAAAAAGAACCGTTGACCATAATCTTGTCTGCGATGGGTTGGATTCGCGCGGCCAAGGGAACGCTGGATTTGAACAGCCTGGATTTGAAATTTAAAGAAGGTGATGAACTGCAATTCGCGTTTCACGCGATGTCCACGGATAAAATCAATCTGTTCACGTCTGGGGGCAAAATGTTCACATTGGCGGCGAACGAATTGCCGTCGGCGCGCGGATTCGGGGAATCTGTTCGTTTAATGGCGGATATTGGGGCGGACGAAAATATCGTGCGTGCGTTCGTGCTGAATACTGGGGCCAAATATTTGTTGGTCGGGCGGCACGGCACAGGGTTTATTGTTTCCGGCGAAAATTGCCTGGCCCAGACGAAAAACGGCAAACAGGTTATGAATACCGACGCGGCCAATCCGGCGATTATGTGCGTTCCGGTCACAGGCGATACGATTGCGATGTCTGGGTCTAATGACAAACTGTTGATATTTGGGGCCGATGAAATCCCTGAAATGACCCGGGGCAAGGGCGTGATTTTACAGAAATACAATGCCGACAGAACGTATGTGCTGGACGTTATGTTCTTTAATGCGGCGGACGGTTTTGGCTGGACAACGGGACGTGGCACAACAAAACTGGACGATTGGGCGCCGTGGCGTGGCAAGCGCGCGTCCCAGGGGCGGACTGTGCCGTTGGGATTTCCACGAACCGGTAAATTTACAAAGTAAAAATGCCCCACTGGGGCATTTTTTAAAGTGATTTAGTGATACAGTTTGGTGCGCCATTGGCGGACACATTATTCATTTCGCGCAAAAAAAACACCCCAATCGGGGTGATTTGATTAGTGAGGCATTTTATTTTCAGTCATAACCACGTGCTTGCGCAATTTTGGGTCATATTTACGAAACTTCATTTTGCCAGCCGTATTTTCAGACTTTGTATTTTTTGTCGTTGTATAGAAATAGCCGGTTTCCTTGTTTTCCAGCTTTACAACTTCTTTGCTGCCTTTTTTAGATGCCATGTTTATTACCTTTTTATTATTCTGATGCCGATTTTATGCCAAAAATTACCAGAAAGCAAGTCTTTTTTATTTTTGGTGCAGGTAAAGAGATTTGAACTCTTACGGGTTGCCCAGACAGGCCCCTAAATCCAGCGCGTCTACCAGTTTGGTTGCGACTGTCGCGCAACCGCACGACGCGTTGCGTCGTAGTCGCCACGGGCGTTTTTATTTTTGGTGCAGGTAAAGAGATTTGAACTCTTACGGGTTGCCCCACAGGAACCTAAATCCAGCGCGTCTACCAGTTTCGCCATACCTGCATTTTTTTGATTTTTAATATACTGGATAATTGCGTGGGTATGACGGGTCAGGTTTTTCCAAGTCTGATTTTACGCCACATGCGGCGACCGCCATTGTCACAATCAATAAAAATCCAATAAACACCTTTTTCATAACTGGTATTATATCCAGCGCGCAACAAATAGTCAAATATTTGTCATGGTGCGGTATTCTGTCCTGTGTTGTGCGCGTGGCATATGTCGTAAAATAATCACACACATACAGCAAAGGAGAAATACTATGTATCACAGCAGTGGCAATTACGAGGCATTTGCCGACGCGCGCAAACCAGCCGGCGCAGATAAAAAATCGGCATATATTGTCGGTGGCGGACTGGCCGGGTTGGCGGCCGCGGTGTTTATGATTCGCGACGCAAAAATGTCTGGCAAAAAGATTCAGATTTTTGAAGAACTGTCCGTCCCAGGTGGCAGTATGGACGGTATAAAAAATCCAAAATTGGGTTATATTATTCGTGGCGGTCGTGAAATGGAGGCACATTTTGAAACCCTGTGGGATTTGTTCCGTTCAATCCCATCACTGGAAGATGAAAATGTATCGGTGTTGGATGAATTTTATTGGTTGAACAAAGACGACCCCAGTTTTTCACACACGCGCATAATTGAAAATCGCGGCAAACAAATTCCGACCGATGGCAAATTGACCCTGACGCCACGCGCGATTCGTGAATTAGTTGACCTGGCCATGACACCCGAAGATAAATTGCAAGATGTCCAAATTGACCAGGTATTCGGCGAAGAATTCTTTGCGTCAAATTTCTGGATGTATTGGGCAACGATGTTTGCGTTTGAACGCTGGTCCAGTGCGATGGAAATGCGTCGTTACATATTGCGCTTTATCCACCATGTGGGCAGTTTGGCCGATATGTCCGCACTGAAATTTACAAAATATAACCAATATGAATCATTGATAACGCCACTGGTGCGCTGGCTGACGGCGCGCGGGGTTGTGTTCCACTATGACACACGTGTGACAAATGTTGTGATTGATTCTGGTGCCACACACAAGGTTGCCAAATCTATTGAAATGATGCACGCCGGTCGCAAGAAAACAATCAACCTGTCGCCAGATGATTTGGTGTTTATTACCAATGGTTCTATTACCGAAAACAGCACATACGGCGACAACAATACCCCCGCGCCAAAGCCCGTCGGTGTTGGCCCCAGTTGGGATTTGTGGAAAAATATTGCGGCACAAAATGTTGAATTCGGGCGACCGGACAAGTTCTGTGAAAACATACCGGCGGCAAACTGGGTTATGTCGGCAACAATCACATTAACCAACGATCGCGTTGTGCCATACATCAAACGCATTTGTAAAAAAGACCCATACAGCGGTTCTATCGTGTCCAGCGGCCCGGTCACAATTCGCGATTCAAACTGGCTGTATGGATTTTCTATCTCGCGCCAGCCGCATTTTCGCGCGCAAAAGAAAAACGAAATCGTGGTGTGGACGTATGGATTGCTGTCGGATAAACCGGGAAACTATGTGAAAAAGAAAATCGCCGATTGCACAGGTGCGGAACTGTGCGCCGAATGGCTGTATCACATTGGCGTCCCAATGGCCGAAATTGACGATATTGCGCAAAACGCGTCGCATACAATCCCGTGCCATATGCCGTTTATTTCAACATACTTTATGCCACGTGCATTGGGCGACCGGCCACTGGTTGTGCCAAATGGGGCGGTCAATTTCGCATTTATCGGAAACTATGCCGAAACAGAACGCGATACGGTGTTCACAACCGAATATTCGGTTCGTACCGCAATGCAGGCCGTATATACCCTGTTAAATGTTGATCGTGGCATGCCCGAAGTATTCGGTTCGTGCTTTGACGTGCGCGTCCTGATGCGCAGTGTGTATTACCTGAACGATAAAAAGAAACTGGCGGACATAGAAATGCCGTGGTTTATGAAAATGCTCAGTTCTGCCGGTCTGAAACGTGTCCGGGGCACATACATCACCGAATTGATGCATCAAGAAGGATTGATATAGAGCATATATAACGCCCCCACGGGGGCGTTATTATTTGGGCAGGGCCACTCGCCACCTTGATAAACAATAATCAAACGCCATGCGTGCCGTTGGCACTCTGGCGGATCCTTCGTGGGACTTGGAGCAAAATAAAAAATGACCCGTTCGGGTCATTTATTATTTTGGCAGCCCCACTCGGATTCGAACCGGGATTCTCGCCTTGAAAGGGCGGTGTCCTAACCATTAGACGATGGGGCCAAAACTCTCAAAAATTGCCGGCAAATTATAACTGGCAAATTGCACATTGTCAAGCGGAAATAAAAACCAGGACGCAATGATTGCGTCCTGGGGATTTTTGCGTCGTTTTTTATTTGGTTGCCGCCGGTGCGTCAACAACAACTGTTTCGGTTTCTTCTGTGACAACCGTGTCGTCTGGCACAGCGTCGGCATAAACCTGTTTGAATGTCATTGTTTTGCCGTCGTTTGCGGTCAATGTCAATGTGCCGTCGTTCAGGTTATACTTTTCAACCTGGGTCAAGAACTGGAAATAGTTGCGTTCAGTGTCCATTGCGTCGGCTGGGCCCATCATCAGTGTCGTTGCGTCCTGGTCAAACTTTATACGGTCGCCCGATGCGCGGTATGAACCGTTATACAGATTTACAACCTGGCCATAGAAACGCATTTCATTTTCGTCAAATGACAATGTGATATTTGTGCCGTCGCCGTTGGCGATAAAGGCCGCCCCACGCAGGTTTTCCGGATTTTGACCGTTGTCGCCACATGCCGCCAGTGCCAGCAATGACACGCCCAGTGTAAATGCTTTGAATGTCATAATGTTTTCTCCCTTGATTTGTTTTAAACGATTATTACCATACCATTATTTTACATAAATGCAATGCTGAACAAGATGTTTTTATTCCCAACAGGGCGATTAAATGCCCGAACAGGCTAAATAAAAAAAACACATCATTTCTGATGTGTTTTTTATTTATCTGGCGGGATTGAAGGGGCTCGAACCCTCGACCTTCTGCGTGACAGGCAGACGCTCTAACCAGCTGAGCTACAACCCCAGAGCAAGGCATATATTATACTGTTCGGATTCTAAACGCAAGTCTTTTTTTTATAAAATTAAAATTTTATTTGGCTGGTTAAATCTGGTGTAAAAAAAAACGGGGCGAACCCCGTTTTTTATTTTATCAATTTTCCCATCGCAACGGCGGTGTCGCACATACGATTTGAAAATCCCCATTCGTTGTCATACCAGGCGGTCACATGAACCAGTTTGTCGCCCAAAACCTTGGTCTGGGCTGCGTCAAAGATGGAACTGTGTGCGTCGTGTGTGAAATCAATGGAAACCAACGGCAATTCGTTATATCCAAATGTTTCAGATTTAGCGGCGCGCATCGCGTCGTTCACTGCGTCAACAGTTGCGGCGCGTTCCAGGTTTACAACCAATTCAACAACTGATACGTCTGGGGTCGGCACGCGAATTGCCATACCGTCCAGTTTGCCGGCCAAACGTGGCAGAACCAGGCCAATCGCCTTGGCGGCACCGGTGCTGGTTGGAATCATAGACAGATTTGCAGCACGTGCGCGACGGAAATCCTTGTGATTTTTATCCAGTAATTGCTGGTCGCCGGTGTATGCGTGCACAGTTGTCATCCAGCCAGACACGATGCCAAATGTGTCGTCCAGAACGCGCGCCACAGGGGCCAGACAGTTCGTTGTGCAGGACGCATTTGAAACAATCGTATCGGTTGGTTTTAATGTGTCTTGGTTCACGCCATATACGATTGTGGCGTCTGCGCCGGCCGATGGGGCGGATACCAAAACGCGTTTCGCGCCAGCGTCCAGGTGAACACGTGCCTTGTCTGCGGCGGTAAAGATACCCGTGCATTCCATAACGACGTCAACGTTCATTTCGCGCCAAGGCAATTTTGTCGGGTCTTTTTCCGCCAGACATTTGATTTTCTGGTTGCCGACGATGATATACTGGCCGTCCAGTTTTACGTCCATTGGCAATTTCCCATGCACAGAATCATATTGCAACAGGTATGCGTTCTGTTCGGCCGGGGCCAAATCGTTTACAGCAACAAATTCAATATCATCTCGCTTTGATTCCAGCGCAGCGCGCAATACCAAGCGACCAATGCGGCCGAAACCGTTTATCGCAACTCTTAGTTTTGACATACTTACTTCCTTTCGTTTTTTTGTCGGTTATATGTTTTTCATCATAGCGCGCGATTGACAATATTACAATGGAATTTTATACTTAGACAAAATGAAACGTTCGTCATACATCATCACAGGGCCAACTGCGTCGGGCAAATCTGATTTTGCCCACCGTTTGGCGTGCGCGGTTGGTGGCACAATTATAAACTGTGACAGTGTCCAGATTTACCGCGGTATTGAAAACATTTCGGCCAGTCCGTTTGCCGAACGTGCGATTGCCGATGAAATTGATGGCGTGCCGTATAAACTGTTTTCTGTATTGCCGTTGACCGAACAAATCAGTGTGTCTGATTATCTGGATATGGCGCGACGTGCATACGACGCGGCGCGTGATGCCGGACGCACCCCGATTTTTGTTGGTGGCACAGGATATTATATAAACGCGATTGTAAATGGTATGTCGCCAATGCCAGATGTTTCTGATGACGCACGTCGGCGTGCGCGCGCATTGGTTGCCACAGATATTGATGCCGCCCGTGCGATGTTGCCGGTGAATTTTACCGCCACTGACCCCCAGCGCGTTGCCCGTGCGCTAGAGGTGTTTTTGACAACTGGGCGTCATATCACAGAATTTCAGTCTGCGCCCCGTGTTGGTGCAGTGGCCCCAGATGCGTTCAAGATTTTAATCAATCCGCCATTGGACGTTCTGCGCCAGCGTATTGCGACGCGTATCCCCAAGATGTTATCGGGTGGCGCGTTGGACGAAGGGCGTGCGATTATTGACGCGCACTGGGATGTGCGTCGTGCGATTGGCGCAGCACAGGTTGCCGCGTATCTGGGCGGTGAAATTGACCTGGACGCGTGTGTTCAAAATTGGATTACAAAAACAAATCAATATGCAAAGCGGCAACGGACGTGGTTTCGGACACAATTCGCCGCCGACCTGGTTCTGGACAGCCCAGAAATTCCCATCACTGATTTTCTGTGATTTCGGGCGTTGGTTCCGGCTGCATAGATTGATATTCAGACTGTATCGCAATCAGAATATCAGACGCGCGCATCTTTTTTGAAAACGCGGTGCAGTTATTAAATTCTGTTTCCAGCCGACCCCAGCCAGCGTATTCCCAATCAATCAGACCGACAATGTCCAATGTTTTTGGATTTATAATAATATTGTTGCAGATGTCATTATGGTTCCAGCCGTCGCCGTCGCCACGCTGCATATCGCGAATTTCGTTCGGACGTGCGTTATGCACTGCGTTGATAAACCCGGCCAGTTGCGCGCCCCAACGCCACGCATTTTTCTTAATTGTGCGCGCAGAACACGTGTTTAAATTTTTCCCAGGAATAAAATTGTATTTATAAAATGTGTATTTCCCAGCGTGAATAATTTCAATTTTTGGAATACGCAGGGGTGAAATATTTTCAAATGCGTCAGTAATACGTTTTTCGCGCATTATACGTTCAGTGGGAACGTCGGCCTTGAAGAATTTACGTGTTTTGAAAACGTATTTCTTATCAACGATAAAACCAATGTTCCAACCGCCCTTTATCATCTTGACGTGTTTGAATTTTAATTCCGGACACGCCGCGCGCAGGGCGTTGTATTTTGTGCGCCAATCAAACAGTTGCTTTTTCCGAACGCGACGACGTACGTGCGAGTCTGGAATTAAATTGCATAAAAAATCACAAATTTCGAAAAACTGTTTCCACATATATTCCCCACATAATTAAAAATTATAATAAATGGTATTGAAAAAAAGAAAAAAAACAAGTATTTTGTCACTATGTTCAAAGCAGGCGACGTCGTCAAAGTTTTAATACCAAATGTTGTAAATGCAGGATATGATTATCGGCTGACTGGGCCGGCCACATTGGGACAGTTTGTGGCGTGTCGCGTTATGAATCGTCCGTATATTGGTGTGGTGTGGGGATTTGGTGATTCTGGGTTGCCACCAGAAAAAATCAAAGATGTATCGGCGGTATATGACGCACGTCTGGCGATTACAGATTTACAGTGGATTGCAAAAATGTCTGGGTGGACACTGATGACGCCTGGGGCGGTATTGCGACTGATTGTAAATGTGCCAGATGCGTTTTCACCACCTAAAATGGAACAACTGTATGGGTTAAATATCACGGACGCGGTGCGTATGACCGCGTCGCGCCAGGCGGTCGCAGACGCGTTTGCATCAAATGATAACGAACCTATGTCGGCCACAGATGTGCAAAACATTGCACGGGTCAGTCCGTCTGTTGTGCGAACGATGATTTCAGGTGGCATTCTGGTACCAAAAGAACAACGGGCGCGCCCCACAGAATACAACAGCCCGGAATATCACGATTGTGGCAATATCGTATTAAACCCAGAACAGCAATCGGCCGCAGATGTTATTGGTGCGGCGATTGACAGGGGCGGTTTTTCGGTGCATCTGTTGGACGGCATTACTGGCAGTGGTAAAACCCAGGTGTATTTTGACGCCGCGTGGCGCGCGTATTCACGTGGTGGGTCTGTGTTGCTGATGATGCCTGAAATCGCATTGACGGCACAGTTTATGCATCGCTTTGCGGCGCGATTTGGGGCCGCGCCTGTTGTGTGGCACAGTAATTTAACCGCCGCCCGTCGGCGCGAGATTTGGCGTGGTGTGTTGCGTGGGGAAATCCGTATGGTCGTCGGCACGCGCAGTGCGTTATTCTTGCCCTGGCAAAATCTGGGGTTGATTGTCGTGGACGAAGAACACGACACGTCATATAAACAAGAAGATATGGGAAATTATCACGCGCGCGATATGGCGGTGTTGCGTGGAAAAATTGCTGGGTTTCCTGTTGTCCTGGCCAGTGCGACGCCATCGGCAGAAACGTTGCAAAATGTGGCGTCTGGCAAATACCAGGTGTTGCGTCTGACGTCACGGGTCGGTGGCGCGCAATTACCGAAAATAGAAACGATTGATTTGCGTGAAAATCGGCCTGAACCGTACCAGGTTTCAGATGTGCTGAATAATGGGTTTCTGTCGGTGCCACTGTGTAATGCGATTTCAGATACAATCGCGGCACATCGCCAGGTGATGTTGTTTATAAATCGTCGTGGATTTGCCCCGATTGTCCAGTGTAAAAAATGTGGTTGGGTTGCCGGCTGTCCTGATTGCAGTGTTGGTATGACGTATCATCGCGCGGTTGGCAAATTGCTGTGCCACATGTGTGGGCGAACGGCGCCGATGCCGACCAAGTGTCCTGATTGTGGGGGCGACGTGTCTATGCGTGGCGCAGGATTGGAAAAAATCGCCGAAGAGGTGTCTGTGCGTTTCCCGTCGGCACGGGTCGCGCTGGTGTCCAGTGATACAATTTCAACGCGTCAATCGCTGGAACGCATTGTTGCAAAAATGGAAAGCGGTGAAATTGATATTGTTATCGGAACGCAAATCTTGGCCAAGGGACATCATTTTCCAAACCTGACATTGGTGGGGGTGGTTGACGCCGATATGGGATTGTTCGGAACGGATTTCCGTGCCGCCGAACACACGTTTCAACAGTTGTTCCAGGTTGCCGGTCGTGCCGGTCGTGGTGAATTCCCAGGACGCGTGTTGTTGCAAACGTACCAGCCCCAGCATCCTGTGTTATGCGCGATATGCGCCGGTGACCGTGATGCGTTTATGGCGGCCGATATGGCGTCACGCCAGTCTGCAAAAATGCCACCATTTGGGCAACTGATTGCGGTGATTGTTGAATGTCAACGCGAAGATACGTTGAAAAAATATTGTGCTGGGTTGGCGGCGGCGGCACCGCGTGCGCCCGGGGTCAAAATAATGGGGCCCATCGCCGCAGGGGTATATCAAATCAGAAACTGGTATCGTATGCGGTTTTTGGTTATGGGTGGACCGACGACATTGTTGCAACCGGTTGTGGCGCATTGGTTGCGCGCAATTAAACAGCCGGCAAATATGCGGGTCAAGATTGATGTAAATCCGCAAAACTTTATGTAATGAAAAAAACGCGCCACAGGGCGCGTTTTTATTAACGTTGTCTGTCGTTCGTTTTTTTGATTTGATTGGCGTTTTTCTTGCCACCAAATACGCGCTTTACACGATCAACACCGTTCAAGAAATGATCCAACAGGGTTGTTTTTTCCAGTGCTTCGCGTTCTTTGCGTTCTGCGTGACGCATTTTTGCCTGGTGATTTTTTTCCAGTTGTTCTTTGATTTCTTTGTCAGATTTGTTCATATCTGGATATACTACTATTTCGTCTTCGCGTATCATTGTTGTTCTCCTTGTGTTTTTTTGTTTGTTATGGTGCTATACAACCTCGGTCACGGCACGCAATGCGCCGTCGCGCGACAGTTGGACAACACGAATCTTTTTCTTCATTTCTGCGATTAAATCTGTGCGGTCATACGCCGGCTGGGTGTGCAGAATACGGTCTGCAAATGCGGCATAGGCGGCATCGGCACTCTCGGCGTGGATTGTCGTATAAAAGTGGTCGTGTCCCGTCCCCAACATTTCCCACAGCACCGCCGCATTATCAGTTGAAATTTCACCACCAATAATTACGTCAGGCGTCATACGCACAACCAAGTCCAGTAATCGCGCATAGTTAAAGTTATTAGATTGTTCCGTTCTTGACAAGATAAAATGCACACGATTTGCCTGGGGGACACGAATTTCACGCGCGTCTTCAACTGTGATAACGCGGCTGTTCTGGTCAATCAGGGTCAACATGTGATTCAAAAACGTGGTTTTACCGGTTGCGGTTGCGCCACTGACCAAAATAGGACTGCCGTCATTGATGGCAGACATCAATCGGTCATACGGGTCATCAGGACGTATGTTTTCACGTGGTTTAACCTTTAACAATTCGTGGCCGTGTTCCAGGTGATAGTTCGCAAACGATGTATCTGGTGCGCCACCACCACGAATATTTAATGCCACACCACCGGTGATGTCGCGTTCGTCGTATTGGACGTTTGGACCTGCGATGGCGGTAAAACGATGATTGCCGGGCAATGTCGCATAGACAACAGGAATCCCATGAATCGGGTCAAATGGCCGTTCATAGATGTTTGCCACCGTGTGAATTAAATCCACCAAATACTGCTTTGACAATATTGGTGCATCATACGCAACCCACGGCACGCGCGCGCCGTGCAATCGCATCCACACCTGGCCGGCGTGGTTGATTGCGATTTCTTCAACAAATGACGGACGATAAAATTCCGCCAATGGTTTCAGCAAAGAATCCAGAACTATGTTTGACATTACAAGATTATTTTATCATAAATCCGCCCTTGAATCAAAAAGGATTATTTGATAAAATTAAAAAAAACAAGAGAGATAAAGTATGAAAAAATCCTTGCTGTGTATGATTTGCGGTGCGTTGATTCTGGGCGGTTGTGCCACGAATACTGATGCACCATACAATGAAACAGACTTTGCCAATGGTGGGGCCGACGCGCCGTTATACAACGAACGGACCAGCACGTTTATGCAGTCTGATAATCAGTATTCTAATATTGATTCATACAAACCGAAAACTGCGGCCGAAAAGGAACAGTCTAATAATAAATGGAAAACGTCACGTATGGAAACCCGGTGGCAGGAATACAAGGGCGCGATGGTTCGGGTCCAGATTTTGCTGGGCAATACCGATATGCGTGAAATGCGCCTGCGCCTGGTGCAGAATGCCGACGGTATGGATATTGATGGCGACGCCCGTGAAATATTGGGACACGTCGCGGACTATGAAATGAAACGCGTATGTGGCCGTAATGCCGACAGTATTGTTATGGTGTATGACCGCCCGTCGTTTGATGTGATGCGCCCAACCCCGTTCTTTGATTATAGAATAGAGGCCGAAGGCGTCACTATGCGCGAATACGGTTTCAGATGTGTGTATAATAACTAACAGCCAAAGGAAAACAGTAATGAAAAAAATTATGTCTGCGGCGGCAATGGCCGGTGCGATGTTGTTGGGCGCGTGCGACAGCAATGCAAATGATGTTGCGAAAAATGGCGACACAGTTGTAATTGACTTTGCCGGATTCAAAGATGGTGTCCAGTTTGATGGTGGCACGGCCACTGGGTATAAACTGACATTGGGCAGTGGTCAATTCGTCCCAGGGTTTGAAGAACAGGTTGTTGGTATGGCGCGTGGCGAAACACGTGACATCAATATCACATTCCCAGAAAATTATTACCCAGAACTGGCAGGCCAGGCCGTCGTATTCAAGGTGACGGTCCAAGATATCGTTAAATAAAAAACGGGGCAACGCCCCGTTTTTTTTATTCCACTGCAACGATAAATATTTTTGCATCGTTGGCGGCACGGATAGTGGCCGCTTTGTCAACAACAAAACACGTTTTCGCATTTACAATAATTCCGCGCAGATGTGCCGCCGCGACTGCATGCACAGTGTCAACGCCAATCGCCGGAATATCAATACGCAAATCCTGGCCAGGTTTGGTCATCTTTGCAAATACGCCACTGGCGCGACGTTTGTTTTTGCGCATATCAACCACGCGGTCCAACATTTTTGCGGTGCCTTCGGCAGCCTCAACCGCGATGACCTGTTTGTCAACGACAACAGACGCGCCAATGTCGGCCGCGCCAATCGTGTGCGAAACGTCAATCGCGCGTTCAATGTCGCGTGCGTCTGACTTGCTGGGTTTTGTTTTAGTCTTTATCCCGGCGGTTTCAAATGCCAGTTCTGGTGCCGCGTCCTGGGCGGCGACGATTTCAAATCCGCGTTTTTCAAGTGCCTTGTTCAATGCAACCCCCATAGAATCGTATCCACGTTGATGTTTCATAATGCTTAGCAATAATCCGAATGACCACCAATCTGGTCGTATATCAGCAAAATTCGGATGCCCCAGCGCGCCAACAAATGTCAGTTTGCGAATCCCACGACGGCGGAATTGGCGAATTGCAGGCCACGCCCCACCCAGACGAACGGTAATGTCAGGATTTAATTTTGGGTCAACAAAATTTTTCAGCCCGACGATATATACGTCCCAGCCCGCACGTCGTAATGCGTCGCGCGTAAAAAACGGCAGGGCCAACGCCCCTGCCACCAGGGCAATTTTTTTGTCTGAATTTTTGTTCATGTGTTAAATCATACGCATAAAAGGGGCTGGAATCAAGTTGCAATTTATGATAAAATTTTTTTAAAGCAAAAAGTAAATGGGTACAGTTTGATGAGAAAAATATCATATTTTGGAATTCTGGCGATTATATTGCCGTCGGTGGCAATGGCCGGATACAGTGATAAACAATTCAAAGCCGAAGTTGGCGAAGGACTGGATTTAATCAGTGCGCGCGCAAATGTGGACGTTGTCCCAGATGTTGCCCCGGGTGAACTGGGTGCAGATGTGTACCAGACGGTTGGCGCAGTGAACAATCCTGATATTCGTATGTTTATTCCGACGACGATGTATGTTCGCGCTGGCGCAGGATTAAACCTGGGGTTCGCAACAGACCAGGCGAAATTCAACAATCATAAATATAAAAGCAGCGGCAGTTGGTCAACACAAATCGGACTGGGGTGGAATTTGTCGTCGTTCGTGCGTGGCGAATTTGATTTCCAGGAATCAACGTTTGAATTTTCTGACCTGGACGATGTCCAGGCGACGTATCACACGGTTGGGACGATGTTGTATTTTGATTTGGCACGTCGTTATGTCCAGACGGGTGATGTCACGCGTCGTCGCACATTTGTGCCGTTTATTGGTGTTGGTGCCGGTTTGGGCCAGTACCAGTTTGAAGGCGCGCGCGGTGCCGACGGATTTGTTATTGCTGCGCCACGTGCGGCGGCCGGGGTTAACATAATGTTGACTGATTTAATCGGGGTTGATGTTATGTATCAATACCGCTTGATGATTGGCGATGGATTTGGCTGGGATACGCGTCACGGTGGCGCAAACAGTATCAGTGACGTTATGGCGTCGTTTCGTGTGAATTTCTGATATGGGTGGAAAATATGAAGACTAAATTATTATTCTGTTTTATGTGTATGTTGCCATTTGCGGCGAACGCAGCAATTCCGTATCGCGTGCAACAGGTTGTTGTCCCGGCCAGTGAAATTTCTGGCAACGATGACGAAGCGTTTGCGCGCGTTCACCGTTTGTATGTTGGCGGAATGTATAATTTTTCAATGTGGGGAAATTATACGTCTGATGATATGACGCATATTTCTGGCAAGAACACGTCGTCGTTTGAAGTGGTCGCCGGCGTTCGTCCGGTGGACACATTTCGTATTGAGGCGAATTATATCCGCACAGACGCGCATTGGAACGCGTTTAAAATGACAGGCGATACTGCGATGTTAAACGCAATATTTGATGCACGCATTGACAGCCTGTATCGCGTATTTGCCAGCCAGCACATTGTCCCGTATGTCGGCGCAGGCGCAGGTTTGTCGTGGAATTCATCTGATGACGCGCACCTGGGCAGAAAAATCAGCGGTGCTTTTTCAGCGATGGCCGGTGTTGGATTTGAACTGGGGGAATATTTTACGGTTGATTTGGGGTATCGCTATCTGTATATGCTGAAACCTGAATTTGACGCAGTGCCTGATTATGCGCCAACCGCGCACCAGTTCCGTGCCGGTGTGCGCCTGAATTTCTAGGAAAAAGGTCACAGATGAAAACCTGTCCTTTTTTTGGTGTGTGTGGTGGGTGCAAATTTGATTTTTCTGCACCTGATTATCGTGACCAGAAATTGGCACTGTTGCGCAATGTTGCAACCACTGGCGCGCCGGTCTGGACGCCGGCCGGTCAGCGTCGCCGCGCAGATTTTGCATTTGCAGGTGGTGGGTTTGGTTTTTATGCCGCGCGTGCCAAAGATATTGTTCCTGTGCGGTCGTGTCCGAATTTAGTGCCAGAAATAAATAGCATCTTGCCGGCGTTGGCGTCTTTGCCGTGGGACGGGGCAGGGGCGTGCCTGGTGACGTGGTGCGATAATGGATTAGATATTGCGATTACGTCAAATGTTCCATATTTTTCAGCCGGATTTCGTAATGCGGTTGATGCGTTGCCGTCGTCGGTGATTCGCGTCACGTGGAACGGGCGTGCGATTGTTATGCGTGCAACCCCGATGGTCAGTTTTGACGGCCACGCGGTTCCGTATCCATCAGGGGCGTTCTTGCAACCGACGATTGCCAGTGCCGATGAATTACGCCGTATGGTTGTCGCAGCGGCCGATGGTGCGCACCGTGTGGCCGATTTGTTTTGTGGACTGGGGAACTTTACATTTGCGTTAAATGCCGATGGATTTGATATTGTTGGCACTGGGGCGCGTCGCGATTTATTTACGCACCCATTGACGGTCGGAATGTTGCGCACATACGATTGTGTGGTGATGGATCCGCCGCGTGCCGGCGCATTTGCACAATGCCAAGAAATTGTAAAGTCAGACGTTGCCCGTGTTATTTATGTGTCTTGTAATCCGCAAACATTTATGCGTGACGCGCGCGTGTTGACCGATGGCGGATACGCCGTTCGTAAACTGATTCCTGTGGACCAATTTGTGGGCAGCGCGCACTGGGAACTGTTTGCTGTATTTGAAAAATAAATCATCGCACAAATAAATAAAAGAAAAACGCCGCCAGTTTCGTCCGGCGGTGTTTCCGAATGCCCCGAAAGGAAGGAAAGGAGAAAAAGAAATGGGCATTCTAAACTGTCAAATTGGGTGGGGCCCAGAGTCCAGAGGAGAGAGAATGTAGGAGGGAGTCTGAATCCCTGAACCCCTGTCTTTGGGGTTGCCCCCTTTGACGAATCGAAATGTAATACATTTTTTGTTATTTGTCAATATTTTTTGTCAAAAAAATTTTGCGACAATTTTTCATAGGTTTTTATGCCAACGGGATTTATTGCCTAACGTGTTGATAATCCTAGGAAATCGTGCTTGTTGCTGGTCTGGGAAACGTGGAATAAAATCACGGTATAGGATTGACCCTATGACATAACCAGAGGAGATAATCATGACACACGAAGATGTATGGCGCGCAATAGAACGATTCGCTGACGAACACGGTATGTCGTGTTCTGGATTGGCAAAGTGCAGTGGACTGGACCCAACCACATTTAACCGCAGCAAGCGTTGGTCTCGCGAAGGACAACCACGCTGGCCGTCAACAAACAGCATTTCCAAAATTTTATCGTCAACGGGTGCAAATATCGGCGATTTTACTAAGTTTATTGACCCGCGTGATACCAGTCGCGAATAACAGATTTGTTTTATTGGATACAATTTTGACCGCGCGTCGCGCGGTCTTTTTCCCTGGACATGAATAATTTCATCTATTATCCTGATTGTATGTTGACTGGAATCAAAATCTATTCTGGTGATGCGGTGTGGCGTTCGGTGCTGGCCGATTTAAATGCGGTGGTGGTAGATGCGCCTGATATTGCAACGGTCAATTTTGATGAAATAAATGTCCCAAATCATTGCAGTCCATTGGAATTAAAGTCCTTGATACTGGCGGCGATGGATAATACGAATATTATTCAATCGGTGTTCGGACATAATGTGACGTTGGCACCGCTGCAACGCCAAATAATCGTTTTATTACAGAAAAGTGGCGGTATGACCGGCACGCAACTGCGTGCGGCACTGGGGTATTCGCCACGTGCAACAACCCATACGGTTGACACGGCGATATATCAACTGCGCCGGGTATATGGACACGATTTGATTAAAAACATCAACGGGGTGTATAAAATTGGCCGGGTATAAACTGATTTCGTTTGATAAAATCCCCAGTACCCAGACATACGCGCTGGATTTGATTGCGCGTGGTGCGGCGCGTGGACACACCGTTGTCGTTGCCCAGGCACAATCGGCAGGTCGTGGTCGGTATCGTCGGACATGGGTTTCGCATCACGGTAATTTGTATGCCAGTTTTATTTTTGCGTCTGAAAATCGCGACCCACGCCTGGCGTATGTTGTGGCGGTTGCGATTGCCGAAACGATGATTTCATTTGGGGTGCGTCCAACAATTAAATGGCCGAACGATATTCTGATTGACGGGGCCAAGGTTTGTGGGGTCTTGATTGAATATGCCGGTGCGTTTGTGGTTGTTGGCATTGGGATAAATATCAAATCCAATCCAACGGTGCCTGAATACCAGACGACTAAATTGGAACGCTATGCCGACATAGAACGGACGGATTTATTAAATCGTTTGATGCGCAATCTGGACAAATGGATGCGAACAGATTTTGCCACGGTGCGTGCGCGGTGGATGGAACTGGCAACGGCATTGAACAAGGTTGTGCGTTATCGTGGTGAAAACGTAGAATTGATTGGAATAAATGAATCTGGTGCGCTGGTCTTGCGGCGCGGAACGCAATATTTATTGGCATACGGTGACGAAATCAGTATGTAATAAATGCCCAAATTCCAGGGCGTGTGACGCGATGATAAAATGTGCGCTTGACTTTTTATGTGATTTGTGATATTATGATAAACATCAACAGTAAAGATTCTGTCCGCGCTTGGTGCGGATTTTTTTATTTTTTGACCGCGTAAATCACGCGGTTTTTTTATTGCCGAAAACGTCAAACAACAGGATAGGAAAATATGCAACTTGAACTGATAAAAAATCCAGATGCGTCACAGGGCGCGGCATATAAAATCGCGCGCGTTGTTTATGCCGAGACAGGTGCAACATCATTGTCTGTGACAGAAGCGTTCACGTCAATGATAGCGAATATATCACGTGCCACCGGCATTGCCCCAGATGTAATTATAAACGATGCCACGTTGTTCCCATCGCTATGCCCAGATAACGCGCGACATAAATTATTGGGTGTTGCCCCGGATTCGCGTGCGTTTCAAATGTGTTTGCGTGTGGCGCGGCGAATGTTGCGTGGAAACCTGGGCGATTCGTGCTTTGGCGCGACACGTTTTCATCGCACAGATGAAATGCCACAGTGGGCGATGTCGCGTGGCTATATCGCCGATGTTGATGGAATACTGTTTTATTTACAGGATTAAAAATGAATATGCAAAAAATTATTCGTGGTGGCTGGCTGGCAGACAGGCGCACACACATTATGTCAGCCGTTGGCGCAATGTCTGCGATTGCGGCGTATTTGGTCGGCGACAGTGATGTGTTTGTTCTGTGCCAGGCATTGTTCACGTTGGGTGGAATTTATTTTATTCGCAAATCAAATAATCAAAACAAAGGAAAATGAAAATGGAAAAAATTCCTGAAAAATTTCAAAATGACGACGGAACATTAAACGCTGATGCGTTGATAAAATCGTATTCTGCACTGGAAAAGAAAATCGGAACGATGATAAGTGTGCCGTCTGATGATGCCGATGATGATACGCGCAATCGTTTCAGACGCGCGATTGGCGTGCCAAATGCCGCCGATGAATATCCGAAAAATGATTTGTTTGATGATGAAAATTTACGCGCAAAATTTTTTGAAATTGGGTTGACGTCGTCCCAGGTCACAAAAATTTATGACATTGCCCAAGAATTTTTATCACCAGTGATAACTGATTTGTTCGCACAACAAAACGAAGCCGCAGCAATTTCTGAACTGAAAAATTTCTTTGGTGGAACAGATAAAATGAACGAAGCAATTAAACAGATAAACGCGTTCGGTGAAAAGTTTTTACCACGTGATGCATTTGATGCGTTGTGCGCTACACCCCAGGGAATCCAAGGCATATACAGAATGATGCAATCAATGGAACCAGACGTTCAAACCGCCGATGGTGATGATGTAAATTTATCTGATAATGATTTGCGACGTATGATGCGTAATCCAAAATATTGGCGTGATCACGATGTTGAATACGTCAGAAAAATAGAAAATGGATTTAAAAAATTATATTCGTGATAAAAAAATGCACTTTCTTCTTTACTCTGTTTTATGTTTCGTATAAAATACAAAGTAAGAACAAAAAAATTTGTTCTATCCAAAAAGTAAAAAGGAGAGAAGAATGGCATTCACATTCTTGAAGCCAGCAGCGAAAAAAGTTGCTGCAAAAAAACCTGCTGCGAAACCAGCGGCAAAAAAACCAGCGGCAAAACCTGCTGCAAAGAAACCAGCAGCAAAACCAGCTGCAAAGAAAGTAGCGGCGAAAAAACCAGTTGCTAAAAAAGTAGCGGTTAAAAAGCCGGCAGCAAAAAAAGTTGTTGCAAAGAAACCAGCAGCGAAACCAGTTGCAAAAAAAGTTGCAGCAAAAAAACCTGTTGCAAAAAAAGTAGCGGTAAAAAAACCTGCTGCAAAAAAAGTTGTTGCGAAAAAAGCACCTGCTAAAAAGCCAGTTGCAAAGAAACCAGCAGCCAAGAAAAAATAATATTTTCCCCACCGTTTGGTGGGGTTTTTATTTGAAAAAAGTATCAGTCGTATCTTATCGGTGCGACTGAAATTTTTTTTACGGATAATTCCGAATTTATTGGAACCCGGTTTTGTATTTCATTGCGGCGCGCGTCGGCGCATAACCGTGTGATGAAATTTTTTGACGCAATTTATTGCGCCATAACCAAGAAATTTTAACCAAGGGGAAAAATAATGTCTGTTTCCATAGACCAAGTTTTTGTAAAACAATTTGAAGCAGATGTCCATTTGGCGTATCAGCAAATGGGCACAAAATTGCGCGGAACTGTGCGCAGTAAATCAGGTGTTGTCGGTGCATCAACAACGTTCCAAAAGGTTGGACGTGGCACTGCGGCGACAAAATCACGTCACGGCATTGTGCCAGTTATGAATCTGAATCACGAACCAGTTGAATGTGTTCTGCAAGATTACTATGCCGGCGATTGGGTTGATGCGTTGGACGAATTGAAAACCAATATTGATGAACGCCGTGTCGTGGCCAGTGCAGGCGCGTATGCGTTGGGCCGAAAAACCGACGAACTGATTGTAAATGCGATGAACGGTGCCAGTGCATCTGTGGGTGATTATTCGGCCGGCCTGAGCAAGGATTTGATTTTGTCAGCCGTTGAAACATTGAACAGCAAAGATATTCCAGACGATGGTCGTCGCTTTGCCGTTGTTGGCGTGCATCAGTGGAACGAATTATTGAAAATCACAGAATTCGTTTCCGCAGATTATGTCGGCAATAATGATTTGCCACTGATTTCTGGGGGCGCGTCCAAGAAATGGTTGGGGATTACATGGGTTCTGTATAACGCGTTGCCGTTGTCTGACGCGACAAAACGCGATTGCTTTATTTATCACGCGTCCAGTGTCGGACACGCCTGTGGCCAGGAAGTTAAAACGGATATTTCGTGGCACGGTGAACGTGCAGCGCACTTTATCAGCAACAGTATGTCCCAGGGCGCAGTTCTGATTGATGGCGACGGTATCGTTCGTATCAAATGCAAAGACACCGACGCAGAATAAAAAATAACCAAAGGAAAAATAGATGGCTTTTCAGAATAAAAATTTATCTGTGATTGCATACGCAAATGGCTTTACGCTGTGGCACTATGCAGAAAATGTGACATTGGCAACAATCACCGCCAGTGGTTATTTTAATGCTGTGAACACACTGATGAATACTGGCGACATTGTTATCATCAATGCGTCAGACAAAACGTCAATCAAGACGATAAGTGTGGCGTCTGGCACAGTCGCAACGGCAGCGTTGGGATAATTTTACTGATTTATAAATTGGGGCGCATAAAAACGCCCCATAATTTTTTTAGACACAAGGAAAAACGGAAATGTTAACCAAAATAGATTTATGTTCAATGGCGTTGTTAAAACTGGGCGAACAACCAATTCAGTCATTGATGGACGACAGTGCGGCGGCACAACTGGGGCGCACGCTGTTTGACCCAGTCATAGATGCGTTGATTGCGGTTCATCCGTGGCGATTTGCGTGTCGCCGGTTTGATTTAGTCAGGAATTCTGATGGGGATTTTGTATTGCCAACCGAATGTCTGCGTGTGATTAAATCTGTGGGTAATGTTATCGGAAATAAAATTATTGCACCAACGGATACTGTTTCTGTGATTGGGGTGGCGCGTATTGCCCCAGACGAGTTTCCTGGGTATTTTGTGTCTGTGGCGGCAACAAAACTGGCGATGGAATTCAGTGTGCCACTGACCGGTGACCAGGCTATGTTCAGAATGTTGGCAGCGTTATACGAAACAGAATTACAGACGGCAAAATTTATTGATGGCACGACGTCATCGCCGTCAAAGATTGAAAATTTTTCACTGATAAATTCACGATTTTAGCAAACTGTGGGGAACAAAATGGCAAATTTTATAAACACCCAAAATTCTTTTGCAGACGGCGAAATTTCGCGCGAATTCTATGCGCACGATAATTTAAATGGATTGGGGCAACTGGTGAATATGGACGTTATGTCTGGTGGCGGAATAACGCGTCGCGCAGGTCTGACAGAAATTGCCGAACTGGACGCGTCTGTGCGTTTGGTGCCGTTTTCTGTGGGGCCAAATCAAGAATACTTGTTGGCAATCACAGACGAGCATATCTTGGTCTTTGCCGGCGCAACACAAATCCAAGATATTGCGTCGCCGTGGCCGACAGACGCGATTGCGTCGTTGCAATACGCCCAGCGTTTTGGAACGATGATTTTTGTACACCCTGATTTCCAGCCACGTGTATTACAGAAAAACGCAGACGGATTTACGTTGTCGCTATTTAACTTTTCGCGCAACGATTCTGATTTGTCTGTAAATATTCCGTTTGTGAAATTTGATGATACAGACGGCATTGAAATAAGTGTCACGGCAAACAGTGCTGGCAACAACTATGCGACATTTACAACGAACCGGGCATTTTGGACGTCTGATGATATTGGCGGACGGTTCTTTGTATTAAATCGCCAGTGGACAATAACATCGGTCACCAACACAAAGTGCGCAACCGCCCATACGAACGGGACGTTTTCGTTGCCGTCTGGCCCGGTGACAGATTGGCGTCAGGCCGCGTTCAGTGCGCGTCGTGGGTGGCCGGTCAGTATTACATTTCACCAAGACAGATTGGTTTTTGGTGGCACGCGCGATTATCCTGCTGGGGTATGGCTGTCCCAGGTCGGTCGCCACAATAACTTTGACGTTGGAACCGGGCTGGACGACCAGGCGATATTTATCACATTGCTGTCGGCCCAGCGACAACAGATTTGCACGGTTGTCAGCGCGGATAATCTGCAAATCTTGACAACGGTTGGCGAATGGGCAATCGCGAATAAACCACTGACCCCGTCGTCGGTGGATATAAAACAGCACACGTCTGTGGGCAGTGTGTCGTCGCGTTATCTGCCACCGCAAAAGATAGAAGGGGCGACCGTATTCGTTGCTGCGTCTATGCGTGATATTCGTGAACTGAGCCTGGACGAGTTGGGCGAACATTATAACGCAACCGACCTGTGCGCGTATGCCAAGCATTTGATGCAGACGCCGGTGGATATTGCGTATAACAGCACCAATCGCCAGTTGTTTGTTGTTATGTCGTCGGGCAATATGGCGGTTCTGAATAAAAATACGGCGTTGGGGATTTCGGCGTGGTCACAGTATAAAACAAATGGCGAATTCAAATCTGTTGCGGTATCTGCGGACAAAACATTTGTTGTTGTTGCGCGCGATGATAAATATTACCTGGAACAGTTTTCGCACAGCGCACTGTGTGATGCGCCAGATTATAAATTTGCCGTCGCTGCTGCTGGGATTCCATTACGGGGCAGTGGGCATAACGCGTCGCGTGCGCGTATTCGCAAAATTACAGCACGTGTCAGTGATACAAAATCAATCACGATAAACAACGTTTGCGCAAAATTGCCCGATGAAATTTACACAGCAACAAATCCTGGATTCACAGGTGATGTTTCAATCAACACATTGGGATGGACGCGCCAGTGCGTTTCATGGCCGTGGCAAATCACATCGTGTGATGCGGCCAATATCACGGTGATGTCTGTCACGATGTATGGGTTCTATACCGTTTAACAAATCAAGCAAAGGGGATAAAAATGGGACAACTGGTTTCTGATGTTCAAGATGTTTTGGACTATAAAAAAAGCAAAAGCGATGCCAGCACTGCACGCAAAAAAATCTTGGCGGATATGGCCGCAGATGAAAAAACAAAAACGAATCTGGTGAAAAAAGCACTGGCGGCCCAGCGCGCAAAATATGGCGCGTCGGGAATGTCAAATCGCGGTATGACCGAAGATGCCGTGTTGCGTCGCCTGCAATCTGAAACGTCTGCGCCATACGATGAAAAACGACGCAAGTCATTGGAAAAATTGCGCCAGGTAAAAACAACCAGACCAAATTTACTGAAAAAACTGATGGATAAATTTGACAGTCTGGTCGCATAGCAAAAGGGTGGGGCGATGTCACACCAAATTGAAAATGCGATGACAACGGCGTTTCTGGATTTTATGGACGAGTGGAACGCACTGCTGGGAATGACGACGCCTGAACATCATCGGCGTATAATGAAATTCTTGGTTGACGTTTGGACGTCGCCACCAAATCGCGGTTTGTTGATGGCGTTTCGGCATTCTGGCAAATCCACCGTCGTTGGAATTTTTGCCGCGTGCGTCCTGGGGTTGCGCCCAGAATCGCGTATTCTGATTTTATCCGCAGAAAGCACATTGTCATCGCGGATGGTTGGGCATATTCGTAATATTCTGGAAAATCATCCGCGCTGTGCCGATATGATTCCGACGGGGCGACGAACGTGGTCAAATGACCGAATAACAATAAATCGTCCCATCGGCGTGCGCGAACCGTCGGTTGTATGCGCCGGGGTTGCCGGTAATATCACCGGTGCGCGCGCAGATTTAATTATCTGTGATGACGTAGAGGTTCCAAATACCAGCAATACCCCAGATAAACGTGAAAAGTTGCGTGAACGGTTGCGTGAATTGGATTTTATATTGTCGCCCGGTGGCACAATGATTTATATCGGCACACCACATACCCCAGACACGATTTATCGCACAGACGACGATTAAATAGACGTCGGTGCGTTTGGCGCGTTATCGGTATCAATCGGATTGCGTGTGCTGATAAATGCGCGCAGTTTGTGCAGCAATGCGTCGCCTGCGTCGCCAAACATCGGCAGATACGTTTCGTATTCGGGCATATCGGCCTGTAATTGCGCGCGCGCACGTTCAGACAGTGGTTCGTTCAGCATATCTGTTGCAACGTGCCACAGATAATACGCGCGATATGTTTTGGTAATGACGGTCCATTTTGATAACAGTTCGGGTTTCTGGACAAGTGCCGAATGAATTGCTACCGGCCATTCGTCGCCAAATTTGCGTATAACGTCCAATTGCTGGATTTGTTTCAGGCCATTTTCATCAGGCACAAACGAATTGATACCATTTTCCAGTTCGCGCCATTCGTCCTGGGTCAGTGGCACCGTGACAACCGTTTCGGTCATTTGTCCGCCGTATGGTAATAATCCGCGTTCAATGGTATCCATTTGGGTGCGGCCACTGCGCAGATTTTCAATGTGCTGAATCAGCATTTTGCCCGTTGGCAATGCGCGCAGTTCGCGGATAACGTCATCGTCGGCTTCGGCTACAAAGACAGGGTTTACAGATGCCCAACCGCCAATTATAACATGTTCTTGGCGATACAGGTTTAATAACTTTTGTGCGGTTATGCTGGCTTTGGCTTTCATATTCTCTCTCTCTTGCTGGGTGATTATTCCATAACAATCATAATGACCTTGTGCATAGTTTTGCCGATGATTTTTTCATCAGGTGATGAAATTTGACCATACACCTTGCCACGGGAATCCTGGCGGACACTGACAATCTGGGCGGTTGCGACCGCATCAGATGACAAAGATGAAAAATCACTGTCAATGCAAATCGCCAAATCACCAACGGCCGGTGTCTGGGTTGCGTCGGCAAATACATACGAATGTTCAGGGATAAATCCGGCCATACGTTTTGAATTTGGCATAACGGCGTATATTCCGCTGCGTCCTTCTAGGGGCATTGGGGCAACAATCATTGTTTCATCAGATTTCTTGAACATAATTGATTTGCCAGACGGTGTGCCAAATACAGGAACCAGTTTTTTGCGCGCACTGTCATATAATTTTGCGCCATACAGTCCGCCGTGCATATCAATCCCAGATGCCGGGTTGTCCGGAATCAGAACGGATTTTACGCGTTCTTTGACCTTGTTTATTTGTTTGTTTAATTCGCCCGATTTATACAATGTGGCGATTTTATCAAATAATTTTTCGGCACTCATCGCAAAGGATTTGGCCAATGGTTCAATTTCATTTTGGTAAATTTCGCGTTGTCCAACCTCTATCTTGTGATAGACAGACAGGGTCATACCAGCATCTTGGGCCGCCTGGGCGATGGTTTTGCCGGTTTGTTGGCGAATCTTGCGCAGGCCACTGCCGAATATTTTCAGGCCGCTGTCTTCGTTGTCGTTCAGGCGACGTTTGATTTCACTTTGCCACTGGTCAGCGACGGCGTCATCTTCTTTGATGAAAATATCAGATAATTTGCAACCCAAAATATTGCAAATGTTCAGCAACTGTTTCTGGTTCAGACGGCGCACACCCTTTTCAATTTTGGATACAGCCGACAGGGACAAGTGCGACTGGCGTGCCAGTTCGGTCATTTTCATTCCGGCGCTCAGACGGATATTACGGATATTATTTGGAAAAATGATTTCTTCTTGGGCCATGGCAAAACTCCTGCACTTGGGTATTTCTTGACAAAATATTAGTCAATTTTTGCGCGCGCCGCAAGTAAAATAATTATAAGTCCATATCGTCAGGTATTGCCGATGCGTCAATTTGTTCAAATGCGCCTGCGTTGTCAACATCAGGATTCGGCTGGGTTTTCGGCGTTTGGGCAAAATCATTTTCGCCACGCGCGTCCATTTCGTCCAGATTGTCAAACAAACTGTAATCGCCGAAAAACGCAGTCCGAACCGTTTCAGGGCGACCGTGACGGTTTTTGCCAATGATAATGTCCGCCTTGCCCCGGGCGCGTTCCAGACGTTTTTGATACGTTTCTTGAATCTTTTCGTTGGTGTTGCCAGAAATGCGTTGTGACGGATCGCGGTTGTCCAGATAATATTCTTCGCGGTATGTGAACATAACAATGTCCGCGTCCTGTTCAATAGAACCGGATTCACGCAAGTCTGCCAACTGGGGTCGTTTGTCGTCACGATTTTCAACACTGCGCGATAACTGGGACAGGGCGATGACCGGCACATTTAATTCCTTGGCCAGCATTTTCAGACCACGTGTGATTTCAGAAATTTCCTGGACGCGATTATCACTTTTGCGACCGCCCGGTGCGGTCATCAGTTGCAGATAGTCAACCACAATCAATGCGATTCCGCCACTTTTACGTGCCAGACGACGTGCGCGTGTGCGCATCATTGGCACCGACATACCAGGCGTGTCATCAATAAACAGTGGCACGCGACTGATGGCCGATGCGTATTGTGACATCTTTAAAAATTCTTCGTCAGAAAACGACCCTTCGCGCATAGACGTGGCCGAAATCTTGGACTGAGATGATAATACGCGTGTCGCCAACTGTTCCTGGGACATTTCCAGGCTGAAAAATACGACCGCGCCTTTGTATTGTTCGTTTGCGCGACCCGATAAAATTGCGTTCGCGGCATTAAATGCAATGTTCATTGCCAGCGTTGTTTTACCCATCGCCGGACGACCTGCGATAATAATCAAATCACTGTGGTGCAGACCGCTGATGGATTTATCCAGCGCGTTCAGCCCCGTGGTCAGACCAGACAATTTACCGTCGGCCTTGTATGCAATCTCGGCCTCTTTTAATGCGCCGGCCAATGCGGTTGCGATTGGCGTCACCTCGCGTCGGGTTTCGCCCACAGACGCCAGATTAAATAATTGTTGTTCGGCAATTTCTATCTGGGCAGAAACAGGGGAATCCAGGTCTTCAACAAAAGCCTTTTCTGTGATTGATTGGCCCAACTGGATTAGTTCGCGACGCAGTGCGGTTTCGTGGACGATGCGTGCATATTGTTCAACGTTGACAACCGTCGCGCCGGCCCCGGCCAACTGGGTCAAATAATCAACGCCACCAACAGATTCCAGTACGCCCTGTTGTTCCAGGTAATTTTTCGCCGTAATAATATCAAACGGAATACCGGCCGCAAATTGACGTTCGGCCAATTTATATATTTCCTGGTGCGCAGGGTGCGAAAAATCTTCTGGTTTCAGAAATTCAGAAACGCGTTCCAATGCACGGTTGTTCATCAATACCGCAGCCAGGACGGCCTGTTCGGCCTCTAAATTATGTGGTAAAACGCCAGGGGTAAAGTTCATGTCCAATATAGTATCTAAAAAAATTACGTTTTCAACGCCTTTTTTGCATGGATATAAAATGCTGAAAATTCCGATTGTTGACGACACAGGTGCGTCTGCGTGGCCGGAATTATTTTCGCTGTCACGTATTGATGATTTGCGCAACGCGGTTGGCAATCGGCACTTTGCGTCGCAAATGATGCTGGAACCTGTTTCCACAGAACGCGCGCGACTGGACCCAGGGGGCGTACAATTATATGACGCAGAATTTGACGCGCGCAGTGGGCAAATAGGCGAACATAAAATCACAGGCGCGGCGGTGTATTGGGACCCATCAACGGGACGCCGCGGTCGCGACGGCAGTGTGTGCGTTGTTCTGTATCGTGATGACGCGTCGCGGTGTGTGTTTGTTCACGATATTTTATATATGACGGTATCAGACAACGACACGCACCCATTGGCACGCCAGTGCGATTGTGTGCTGGAATTTATGGCGCGTCACAATATGCGTCGCATAACGATTGAAACAAACGGAATCGGAAACGCGTTGCCTGAAATAATGCGTGACGCGGCCAGTCGCGTCGGCGCGCCAATTACAATTATGCGTATTACCAATAATCGGCCCAAGGTTGACCGAATCTTGGACGCAATAGAACCATTTCTGGGGGCGGGGCGTATGTATGCGCACCACAGAATAACCCAAACACCATTTGTTGCAGAAATGTTGGGCTGGTCGCCAATCGGCAGTGCCGGACACGACGACGGCCTGGACGCAGTTGCAGGTGCAATCAGTATTGCGCCAACACCAATTCGCCCCACGGGGCGCAGCGTCCGCACATACGCGGCAAATACAGATTTTAACGTTTAACCAACGAAACCTAGGGAGAAAATATGCAAAATGATTTAGAAAAAATGTATCGGCGTGCGCTGGACGCGCGTGCGCCGTGGTTAAATCGCTGGGACGCGGCAATGCGATATACTATGCCGACCGACGACGCAGATGCCGCAACACTGTTTGACGCAACCGCGGCAGACGCGGTGGACAACCTGGCGGCGTCAATATATTCGCTGATGACGCCACCAGAATCGCTGTGGATATCACTGGTCCCGGAAAGCGACGCGTCCCCCGACGCAGATGTAGCGACGGCGGCGTTGCGTGCGAACCTGAACGATTCAAATTTTTATACCACAATTCATCAATGCTATCTGGATTTGGTGATTTTGGGGACGGCGTGTCTGTTTATGGCAGAAACACCAATCGGCGCGTCGTCGGCGTTTTCGTTCACCGCCGTGCCTATGCGCGATATTGCAATTTTGCCGGGTGCAGTATTTCACACAGCGACAATGCCGGCGCACGAAGTGCTGGAAAAATACCCAACGTGGACGCCACCGGCCGATGTTGCCGACCAAATCAAGCACGACCCGGCAACGCCGTTGCGCCTGGTCCAGAGTTTGGTTGGCACAGAATTCACCGCGTGGTTAGACGTTGGGGGAAATCTGGAAAACAATATCGTTGCGCGTGGCACATTTGAAACCAACCCATACATCATTTTCCGGTGGAGTGTTTTAAGCGGTGAACAATACGGTCGTGGGCCGATCTTGCGCGCATTGCCAGATATTAAAACCGCGAACAAGGTTGTTGAACTGGTGCTGAAAAACGCAACGATTGCCGTGTCTGGAATATGGCAGGCCGACGATGATGGCGTCATAAATCTGAACAATATAAACCTGACGCCGGGGGCAATTATCCCCAAGGCCGTTGGGTCATCAGGGCTGACACCGCTGTCGTCGGGTGCAGATTTTGATGTGTCGCAAATAATATTAAAAGACCTGCGCGAACGGATTCGCCACGCGTTGTTGGCCGACCGATTGGGATTGCTGTCTGAAAAAGAAATGACCGCGACCGAAATTATGGCGCGCAATTCCGATATGATGCGAATCTTGGGCGCGACATACGGGCGATTGCTGCACGAATTTATTCGGCCGTTGACCGACCGCGGATTACAGATTTTATCGCGCCGTGGGGTGATTGCGCCAATCGCGCTGAACAGTGACGCAGAACTGAAATACATTGCGCCAATCACACAAATGGCGGTGTCTGAAAACTTGATTTAACAATGGGGAAAACTATGAACGAAACAGAACAAAATTATGCACGCGCGTTTTCAACCGCCGCCGGTGCGGCGGTATTACAGCATCTGCGAAAAATGACGATTGAACGTGTTTTGGGGCCAAATGCCACAGACGCGGAATTACGCAGTCTGGAATCCCAGCGTGCATTGGTGCATTTGATTGAAAATATGATATCACGGGGGCGAAAATGAAACAGGAATCAAACGGACTGGGCGGTATAATCGCAACCCTGCGCGACAGTTGGTTTTTAATCGCGTTTATCGGCGGTCTGATTTATTGGGTTGCGCGCCAGGATTCATCATTGGCGGATATTCAACGCGCAGACACGCGTATTACCACGTTGGAAAATCGGACGACGATATTGGAAACAGGCATCGGTCAATTACAGATAAAACTGGATACAATTCGCGATGACGTGTCGCTGATTAAAACCGCCGTTATAAAATAAAAAACGGGGCAGACGCCCCGTTTTGATTATTATTTGCAACCACCTGTTGCATTGCCAATCAATTTAGAGATAGAAATATCTTTGTGCAGCAAGAAATCGTATTCGCAGTTGCCAGATTTATAAGAACCTGTGCAGGCGGCCAATGTCATAACGGCAAACAATGCCAACATAACTTTTTTCATATTTTCTCCTTTTGTCCAAAAGTCTGGGTAAATTATACAAGAAGTGATTCCTAAATGCAAGTATTTATATCGCCGCGCGTGCGTGGACAACGCGCAGGCCACACACGATTATCACATCAAAACGCGCGTCAAATCCGGGATATTTTTGCGTCAAAAATGTTTCTGCACTGCGACGCAGGCGCGCGCTTTGTTTATGCGTAATTGCGGCCCAGCCGGCGGCGATGGTTGGGCGACGCTTTACCTCTATGAAAACGATGGTATTTTTCTGGCGCGCGATGATGTCAATTTCAGCACGTCCTGTGTTGCGCCCAGTAATATATCGCGATTGCAAAATCCGATACCCGTGCAGACGCAAATACATACGCGCCAAGAATTCAGCAAATAACCCAGATTCATAAGAATTCATACCAGTAATTATAGCAATCTTGTCAAACAAAGGCTATAAATAAAAATCTGGTCGCCAGTGCCGGTAAATATGTGTTTTTATCCTTGACCGGGGCGCGTGAATTTTCTTATAATTTAACCAAGAATTGAAAGCAAAGAGGGGAAAAATCATGAAGAAAGTATTTCTGGCGTTCTTTGTTGCGTTGGCGTTGGCTGGCTGTGGCCAGGTATATGACCGCGAACCTGTGGGTGTCGGTTATGACAACAACGAATTGAAACTGAGTCCGTGCGCCTGTATTATGGTATTCCAGGCATAAAATCCACCGATAAATTTATGTGGGGGGATTTTGTTGGATTATCCAAATAATTTTGATACACCGGCATTTCCAGCGGGAAAACGCATTGCTGTTTCCCGTGCTGCGTCTATTTTGGTGTCGTTGCTGTTTTTCCTGATTATATGCGTGTGCGGATTGCTGATATGGACAACGCGCAGTGCAACGGTTGAACCGTTTATTATATCAGTTGATAATGTGACGGGAACCTGGACGACGGTTGAACACGCCCACGGTCGGGTGAAATACACTGTGGCACGAACAATGCAGGAATCGTTGGTTGCGAATTTCACACGTGATTGGTTCACGGTTGGTGATGATGCTGAAAACCAGGCATTGTGGAAAACCTGTGACCGCGAACAGGATTGTGCGTCTGATAATGCGACGGCATACACAGATAAAACGTATGCGATATGTTGCGCCACCAGCGACGAGGTGTTTAATAAATTTATATACAAGGTTGTCCCCACCTGGCAGGATATTGCCGCGGCGTCGGGACGTTTGGTGCTGGATACATCGTCATTGCGAATTGAACCGGTTGGCGGCGTTGGTGACGGTGGCGGAATGTGGCGTGTGCGCGCGACGATTTCTGGGAATGTCACACCATCTATGCAGATTATCGCATTTATGCGCGTCGGGCGTGATACAAAATCATATCCACGCACATTGGGATATTATATAACGGATTTTAACGCATACAGATTGAACTGATGAAAAAGATATTGATGTTTTTTACCGGGGTATTATTACTTGTGCTGGTATTTGGCGCAATATTTTTGACTGGGGCAATATACGATGCCGGGGAACGTCGCGAGGTTGATACATATTTCTTTCGGCCGAACAATCTGTCAACTGACCGGCCGGGCGAATTAGAAACGGCGTTTGAATTGGGCGACACGCGTATGATAAATATGCTGATTTCGCATTATGTTTCTGAATATTTCAGTGTTTTGCCCGACGGCGAATATGTCCAGACGCACAGTGCGGCAAACGGTATGCTGGCCAACACATCGTCTAAAAATGTATTTAGTTATTGGAAATCTAGCATTGCGCCAGAAATTCAAAATATGGCGACCAAGGGTATGATGCGCACGGTGAACGTTGTTGGTGATATTACGCGCCCCGGCAACGGCGACTATTGGCGTGCAGATTATGAATTGCGGACGTGGCAAACACCAAATAATCTGGCAACTGGGCCGGTTGTGACCAAGGGAACAATGTTCCTAAGGGTTTCGTATGAACCTGGGATTCGTGAATCTGTGATAAAATATGGGGTGCGTCGTCGTTTGTCGGGTGGTGCTGACCCCGCAGGACTGTTCAAATTTCGCGTAGAAGAGGTTGTGTTAAAATAATCGCATTGGGGTAATTTATGAAACGTATATTTGCTTTCTTTATGATTTTGTGTATTGCGCCAGCGATGGCGTTTGCGGTTGACGCAAACGGCGATGTGGACCCAATGGATTTTGAAAACTTTATTGTCACAGACGCAGGGACTGATGACATCAATTTATCGTCTGTTGCGCTGAATGTTGGCGCGTCGTCGGCTGCGGTATCTGGGTTTGACATTGCGGGTATTATGTTGGGAATGTCGTTTGATGATGTCCAGACATTGTTTTTCAAGACACGTGGCCTGTATGCGCCACGCAAAGAAAACAGCATAATCTATTCAATCGCCCAGGATTGGAAATACAATTTGGATTACGAGTGTCGTCAAAATGGCACTGTTGTCCCGGCCGAATTGACCAAGTGTATCAACAGTCTGGCGCGCAATCGCGGACTGATGTATGCGTCTGAATTGCACCTGGTGCGTGAAAATACCGGCGAAACGATAACCGTGTATTTTACCAGCAATGCAACCGATAACGTCGTGTGGCGCGTTGTGTATAATAATGACGTGAACGAGTTAGAAGGCGCAGCCGAAAAATTTGAAAACCAGCGTCAAAAGAAAATATTGGTGTTCTGGCAAAATGTTTTGGACAAGTATGGCGCGCCAAATTCTGGCACAGATAAATGGATTTCCAGCACAAATGCCTATGACCCGATGATGACGGCGTATTATGGGTCGCTGGATTTGGTGGATAACGGCCGCAATGCAGCAGACGCGGCAAAAAATGTAAAACAGGCACGTGATTATTTCCAGGCCAAACCGTATGCGTTCTAGGGCGCGTTTTCCACGGCCGGGTTGTCGCGTTTCTTTCCTGATTCTGTGATTCCGCAAATAACCAAATTGATACACGATACAAAACGAAAATAAAAAATGCCCCGACGGGGCATTTTTTATCAGAACTGGGTTTCAAATGACAGCAAGAAACGTTGTTCTTGGTCATACTTGTTCAACTTTAACGGCCAGCCCCAACTGAAATTCATCGGGCCCATCGGCGTATTCCAATAAATACCAAAACCAACCGATGTGCGCAGGTCGCTGTCAATAAAGTTGTCACGCCCCAGATACGTGTATTCATCACGTGGCGGTTTGCCCAGAATACCATAGTCGGCAAATACAAATCCCTTGACCTGGTATTCATCTGGGATAAATATCGGGAAATTCATTTGGGTTGATCCGTTGATTTTCCACATACCGCCCAGCGAGTATGACTGGTAATACCAGTTGCGGCTGCCGATGCCGGCAATGTCAAACCCACGCAGTGATTCACCACCCAAGAAATAACGATAAACACGGGACACGTAATCGTCGTCCAATGGCTGGATATAACCAAAATCCAGTGATGAACGTAATTGCCACCGGTCGTCCAAGAACTTTATCATACCGGTTATGTCCGCACTGTATCGCATAAATGTTTCTGTGCCACCAAATCCGGTATATGCCAACCCCAGGTTTGCCACAACACCGGTGTGCGTGTTCTGTTGGAAATTGGTATCCAGATTATAATATTTCAAATATGTCCCCAACGTGTACAGGTCAGAATTGCGCCACTTGCTGCCCATTTGCAGGTCATAGTTTTGGTCAAATGATGCAGACAGACGCACCGTCTGAGTCCAATGGTCGGTTAAACGCCAACCCATACGCGTCGCCAGTGTCAATGAATCGCGGTCGTATCCGAAACCACCCAATGATGAATAGTTATACATTGTGTATGATACGTCAAATCCGCCTGATAACGCACGACCGAACAAATACGGTTCTGTGAAACTGAACAGGGCCTGTTTCTGGTACTGGGCAATAGAACCGCGCAGTTGCACCGTCTGGCCACGTCCCATAAAGTTATTTTCGGTAATCCCGGCGTCAACCATAAATCCGTTTATGTTTGACCAGCCAAATCCCCCAGACAGTTCGCCGGTTGGTTGTTCTTCTACCTTGATGTCCAAATTCATCATATTGGCATCTGCGACACGGGTTGGCACCATCTGGACGTCTTTGAAATAACGGGTGCGCATCAAATTCTGGCGTCCTTGTTCAATGGTCTGTAATGAAAACGGGTCACCGGGGCGCATCGGAATCAACTGTTGAATAACGGTGTCAAATGTGCGCACGTTGCCCAAAATATTGATAGAATTCAAATAAACACGATTGGTCTTTTGAATTTTGAACACCATATCAATGGTTCGGGTTTCATTGTTCTTTGTCGGAATTGGGTCAACATTGATAAACGCATAACCGTGATCGGCAACAACCCCACGCAGGGCAGAAATTGTTTCGTCCACTTCGTCAATATTATATGTATCGCCACGCGACATTTTCATCGCGTCCATCAGTTCACTGTCTGGGACATCGTCAAACGGGTTGTCAACCGTCAGTTTGCCGAATTTATATTTTTTCCCTTCGTCAATCGTGAATTTCACAGAATAGTATTGCCGGTCAGGTGTAAATACCCCCGTTGTGTCTGTTATCTGGACGTCGGCATAACCATTGCGCAGATAATATTGACGCAACAACTGTTGGTCGTATTGGATACGGTCTTCGTCAAAGACGTCAAACTGTGTCATAAAACGCCACCAGGCGTGTTCGCGCGACAGAATTGCACCGCGCAACACACTGGAACGAAAACGTTTGTTGCCGGCAAATTCAATCTTTGTGATATATGTCGGGTGACCTTCGGTAATTTCATAGACGACGTTCACGCGATTGTCGTCCAGTTCAATTTTCTTGGGTTCTATTTTTGTGCCAAAAAAACCCTTGCGCTGGTATATGGTCAGCATACGCTGGGTGTCTGCGCCAATAACAGACTCGTCATACGAGGCGCGTTCTTTCAGGCGAATTTCTTTCTTTAAATCATCGGTGGATATTTCGTCGTTTCCTTCAACGGTGACCATATTGACGGTTGGGGCCTCGGCCACGTCAATTTTCAGCACATCGCCAGCCATACGAACATTGATGCGTGAAAAATATCCGCTTTCTTGTAATTTCTTGGCGATTTCGTTGGTGCGTGCCTCGCCCACGGTGTCGCCGATTTTCACATCAGACAAAATGCGAATAGACTCGCTGTCCATACGGCGCGCCCCTGTGACGTCAATGCGTGATACGGTTGCGGCATCGGCACCACCGGCGGTAATCGCGCATACTGTTGCAATAAAAAATTTTTTCGTTTTCATTTTTAGTTCAACCCAAATACGCGTGCCAAATCATTCCACATGGTCAACGCAAATAAACAGAATATCAAAAACCAACCAATAATGATTGCTATTTCCATACCGCGACCGCCCAGTTTGCGACGGGTTATACCCTCTATAATCAAAATCATCAGATACCCCCCATCTAATACCGGCATCGGCAACAGATTTATAACAGCCAAATTCACCGACAGCAAGGCGATAATAGATAACAAGGCAAAGATTCCTGTCTCTAATGCCTGGCCAGAAACCTGGGCAATGGTGATAAATGACCCCAGTTGCTTGGACGAACGTTCGCCGGTCACAATCTGTTTCAATATGACCAACAACGTCTTGGACTGGTAATACGTTTCACGCGCCCCAGATAATATTGCACCAAAAAATCCCTTTTTGCGTAGTTCTGTTTTGCTGCCGTCGGCAATCAGTCCCCAACGTGCGGCCGGCCCCAATTCAGCATTTACCAATTTTTCACCGCGCAAAATTACAACGTCCGCCGTGCGGTTTGACGCTAATTCTTTGGCAATAATCAATTCGCCCCAGTTCGTGATTTTTTCGCCGTCAATGCACATAATTATGTCGCCTGGTTTAACGCCAGCGTTAAACGCAACAGATTCCTGGATAACCTGGCCAACGACGGGCAACTGGACATTTTTGGGACGTGCCATAAACATTCCAGAATAAATCAACCACGCCAGGAAAAAATTCATCGTGACGCCGGCGGCAATAATTACAAACTGTTTCCACGCAGGCGCAGATAAATAATGGCCACGCTTTTTTTCTGCGCTTAATTTTTTGTATTCGCCACGATTGAACATCATATCCTGGCCGTAAATAGAAACGTATCCGCCCAGTGGCAGACAGGCGATTTGCCATTGTGTGCCGTGTCGGTCGTGCCACTTTATAATCGCTGGGCCGAACCCGATTGAAAATTTGTCCACACGAACGCCCGCCCAACGTGCCGCGAAAAAGTGTCCCAGTTCGTGAATAAACACCACCACGCCCAGAACAACCAGCAATGCGATGACGGATAAAATAATATGCATTTCACAGACCCCCACAGCCCTACATCATAACCAGCCACACCAAAACCAGTGCGTAAATCCAACCGTCAAACCGGTCCAGCATACCGCCGTGTCCGGGTAATATACGACCAAAATCCTTGATTCCCAGACGGCGTTTTACCCAACTGGCAGTCAGGTCACCATATTGACTCAATAACGCGACACTGATACCAATCCACATCAGTTGCGGCATAAACATATCTGTCCCCAACAGACCATACATAACAGACATAAATGTTCCGCACAAAATACCGGCGATTTGCCCAGACCAGGTTTTATGCTCGGACAGGCGTTCCCACATTTTGTCGCCCCCCAGCAACCGGCCAAAGAACCACGCACCAATGTCTGCGCCACTGATAATCAGTAATAACAGCAACATAATCCACGGGCGCGTGCCGACCGAATTTGCCGCCGCCAATACGACAAGCAGCCACACCAGAAAACCAGTGCCGACCAGCCAGGTCTTGTTTTGCAACAGTTGATTGTGTGGCGTGCGAATTATCGCCAAAATCAATTCTGCAATCATACCCAACACGACAAATATTGCCAGATAACGAACCGCGTGAAATCCGAAATATTCGCCCAATGCAGCGGCCCCAGCAATCAATGCCATTATGCCACCAATGATAATCCGTTGTGATGTGTTTGACATAATTATCGTCCCTGTTTATTTTTTGCCAGAATAGTTTGCCTTTTTACCGCCACCAAATCTGCGATTGCGGCGTGCGTATTCGTCCAACGTCTGTTGCCACATTTTTTCACTCTTGACCAAATCTGGCCAGTGTTCAGGCACAAACATCAATTCTGCATACGCCAATTTCCACAACAAGAAATTAGAAATTCTGAATTCATTGCTGGTGCGAACCATCAGGTCAATGGGTAATAATTCGCCTGTGTCCAGAAATGTTTCAAATGTTTCACGTGTGACCGGCGCGCCATTTTCAATCGCCGCATTGACCGCCGTGACAATTTCATCTTGGCCACCATAGTTCAATGCAAACACAACTGTGCCACCAGTATTTTCCGCAGATGATTGTTCCAGTTTGTCGCACATATTTGCCAAACGTTTCGGCAGGCGTTCACGCGACCCAATTACGCGATAGCGCAAATTCTTTTCCAGGGCGTGCTTCATATTGTTGTGCAGTTCCGTATAGAACAAATCCATCAAGAAATCCACTTCTTCCTGGGTTCTGTTCCAGTTTTCGGTTGAAAACAAAAAGAACGTAATTGTTGATACGCCACGCGCAATATACCAATCAACCAGGTTTTCAAAATTTGAAATCCCAGCCTTGTGTCCCATCAACGGGGGCAGGCCGCGCGCCTCGGCCCAGCGACGATTGCCGTCGCAAATAAATGCAATATGCTGGGGGATTTTTGCGGTTTCTGTGATTGGTGCGGTTTTCTTTTTCAGGAATTTAAACATTTTTTATCCGATATTTTTTTGTTGTTTTAATAATTTTTGTTTTTTATTTCTTTGCGATGTGTCCCCACCAATCGTTATCAGACCGACATAATATCTGTTTCTTTTTGTTTAGCCAACGCGTCAACCTGGGCGGCGCGCATATCAAAGACCTTTTGTAAATCGTCTTCAAATTTATGTTGGTCATCTTCGGAAATTTCTTTGTCGGTGACGGCGCGTTTGATTTTGCCCATCGCGTCTTGGCGAATATTACGCATAGAAATCTTGGCTTCTTCGGCGTATTTGCCGGCAACCTTGGTCAGTTCGCGACGGCGTTCTTCGGTCAACGGCGGCAGGTTCAGACGAATAACACCGCCAGCTGTGTTTGGATTCAGCCCCAATCCCGAATCGCGTATCGCTTTTTCAACTGCGCCTGCATTATTGATGTCCCATACGGTGACACTCAGTGTCTGGTTGTCTGGGGTTGCGACGGTTGCGACCTGGTTCAATGGCATATCAGAACCATAGACTGGCACACGCACGCCGTCCAACAAGTGTACAGATGCGCGCCCAGTGCGCAAACCTGCGTATTCACCGGCCAAAACGTCCAGTGTTTGCTGGGTTTTTTGTTCAACTTCTGCTTTTAACGCTTGGTAATCCATATTAAATCTCCTTCTTGTGTAAAAAGGTTAGCAAATTGATTTGACATTTGGCAAGAAGAAATATAAAATAAGCCTTCGCATGGGGTTGTAGCTCAGTTGGTAGAGCACTTGCATGGCATGCAAGGGGTCGTCGGTTCGAGTCCGATCAGCTCCACCAGTATGGCGGATGTAGCTCAGTTGGTTAGAGCACTGGTTTGTGGTACCAGGTGTCGCCGGTTCGAATCCGGTTATCCGCCCCATTTAATAAAAAACGTCAACCAAACGGTTGGCGTTTTTTATTAAACCAGTCGTATCTCACCGGTGTAGCCCCAGCGAATAAAGCCGTGGCGAAGCAATAAGGTTATCCGCCCCATTATAAAAATACCGACCGAAAGGTCGGTATTTTTATTTTGTGCTGCTTAAAATGTCGCCGGATTTTATGTATTCGGCGTCATCTGATTTTAATTTCTTTTGCGCGATTTTTGCGTATTTACGTGCGTTCTTTTTGTCGCCAATCATATTGTAATATTCGGCGGTTGCCCACGCCGCACGCCCAGAATCATCGTCGCCATAGGCGCGCGCCAACACCCAATACGTCAGTGGCGCAGCCTCGGTCAATATCGCACGTTTGCACAATTCAATGGCGCGCGTGCGGCCGCCCGGTTTGTTCCGTTCGGTCAGCACCAGTGCCAATGCAGTTTGAATCTGGGGCGCGTTGCCGGCCAATTTTAATGATTTTTCATACGCGATAACGCTGTCGTCATAATGGCCAAATTGATATTGAATATCGCCCAATAATTCATAGAAGTACGGATTTGAACCATCGCGCGAAATCAATCGTTGTGTTTCGCTTTTTGCCGCCGCCAGGTCGCCTGTCTGCATCGCGGCGATTGCGCGCGCATAAACCGCCGCGTCGCGTTTGTCGCGCGTGGGATACAGTTCATTTACGCGCGTCGGCGTGTCCAGGTATCCAATCAGTTTTGCACGCACCAGTTCAAATTTTGCGTCGCGCGTGGCGTTCTTGGGTGGGGCGGTATAGTTCATTTTTGCAATGCGGTCACGAACGTTTTTTAACCGTTCTGTTGTCAGGGGGTGATTGACGCGCGTTGGGTTTATACGTGATTCCATTACGCCGGTCTGTTCCTGCATTTGTTCAAACACAGTGATAAATCCGTTCGGGTTTTGTCCTGCGCGCACCATTAAATCCAGCCCCAGGTTATCGGCAATGCGTTCTTCGTCACGGGAAAACGCCATCATAGACTGGCTGGCGATGCCACTGGACCCGGCCACAACACCTGCGCCCAGGCTGGGGTTGCCACCGGCCACCATCAGCCCTATGCCCAGTGCCTGAATCAACATCGCGCGACGCATTTCGGCGGTCATACGTGATGACATTTGCGCCATGTGGCCACCAATCGTATGCCCCAATTCGTGCGCCACAACCGCCTGTAATGCGTCAGGATTCTTTATCTGCATCAACAGACCTGTGTAAATATACACGTCGTCACCGCCCATTACAAACGCGTTAAAATCATCGTCACGCACAATATGCACGCGCAGACGCTTTGCCGGAATATCAGCCGCCGTGGCAATCGGGGTCACCAATTCAATCAAATAGCGTTCAATTTCTGTGTCGTTTATCAGTGACGCAGCGCGCCCAGGCGTTGCCAATAATATGCATAATAAAAATACAAACAGCCTACGCACTGATTTGCGCCCCCCGGTCAAATATAAACATCAAATCACGCGCCCAGGTGCCAATGGTGGTCTGGTCACGCGCCGCATTTGCCGCCATACGGAACAAATCACGATGTTCGCGCCAATCAGCAAAGTGATAATTTATCCAGCCACTTTGACGTGTGCCAACCAATTCGCCGGTGCCACGCATCATTAAATCTTGTTCTGCGATTGCGAACCCGTCGTCGGTTGCACACAATACGTCCAGGCGTTGCATTCCGTGTTCCGTTGTTTTCCCGAACAACAGCACGCAATACGATTGGGCATTGCCGCGTCCGACGCGTCCGCGCAACTGGTGCAGGGCGGCCAGTCCAAACCGTTCTGCGTTTTCAATTACCATAATCGTTGCGCGTGGAACGTCAATGCCAACCTCTATGACAGTGGTGGCGACCAGCAATGACATATCAGAATTATCGTCGGCAAATTTTTCCATTACGGCATCACGCTGTTTTTTGTCCATCTGGCCGTGGACCAGGCCGGCGGTTGGAAAATATTTTTTCAGGTCATCGTATCGGGCGGTTGCCGCCGCAGCCGGGGCGTCCGCGCTGTCTTCTACCAGGGGACATACCCAAAACACCTTGGCCCCGTTGGCAATCTGTTTAGATATACGCGCAACCAATTCGCCAATGCGCGCAATCGGCAGTTTTGTTGTTTTTATGGCCAGACGACCAGCCGGTTTTTCATTTATAATTGATACGTCCATATCGCCGTATATTGTCATAGACAGCGTTCGTGGAATCGGTGTCGCCGACAACGCCAGCAAATCTGGATTCGCGCCCTTGGCACGCAAGGCCTCGCGCTGGGTGACGCCAAAGCGGTGTTGTTCATCAACGATTACCAAACCCAAATCGCGGTATTCTACATCGTCTGAAAACAGCGCGTGCGTCCCAATAACCAGTCGCGTGCGCCCAGAACGCAGGGATATCAGTTTTTCGCGACGCGCCACCCCCTTGTCCCGGCCGGTCAATATGTCGCACACGATGCCCAGTTTGTCACACATAGGCTTTAATTTATTATAATGCTGTAATGCCAATGCGTCTGTTGGGGCCAGCATTGCCGTCTGGCCACCCATTTCCGCCATTTGAACCGCTGCCGCCATTGCGACGATGGTTTTTCCACTGCCCACGTCACCCTGGACCAGGCGCATCATTGGCACTGGGCCGGTCATATCGGCACAGATTTCATCAATCGTGCGTTGCTGGGCACTGGTCAATTCAAACGGTAATATCGCACGGAATTTGTCCATTAAATCGTATTTTTTTGCGCGCACCACGCGACGATTTCGTGGGTCACGACGATTGCGACGACTGATTGCGATGGCGGTCTGGTGCGCCAGTAATTCCCAATATGCCAACTTTACAATATATTTTGCGTTTGGCATTAAATCGTCATCAGATTCAGGATAATGAACGTGCGCAACCGCGTCAAAGAATTCGCGAACGTTTTCATCAGGCTCGTCCGTGATTTTGTCGGGCAGGGCGGCAAAAATTTGGTCGCGGACGGCGGCAAATGTTTTTTGTGTCAATCCTTCGCCTGATGGGTATATCGCCTGGACCGATGGAATCCGGGCGGCGTTTTCCATAGGTTCTATGAAATCAGGGTGATTGATTATCGCACGCGCGGATTTTTCCAGTTTTCCACTGACCATACGCCACGCGCCAATGGGTAATTTTTCCAGCCAGTAATCCAAGAAGTGCGTGTTAAAAAATTGCAATGTGACCGTGCCACCGGTGCGGTCATTGCAAATAACCTGGGTTGGAATTCGGTGGCCGTGAAATGTGCGCCCACGCCGATGAGATTTTATTTGTAATGGTATCGTCAATGTTTCGCCAGGTGTGGCGTCTGCGACACATTCTGTGACCCCACGCGCGCGGACATAGGCCGGGATATGCAACATAAAATCCAATATCCGCCGTCCGCCCAGCACATCATCAAATCGCGCGGCCAGAACGGGTCCTACGCCTTTGACGAATTGCAGGTCGGTTTTCAAAAAATCCAACAGTGTTGCATTCATATATTAAACGGTAGCCGAATTTGCCCCATTTGGCAATTACAAATTACAGAAAATCGCCCCAAGTGGGGCGATTTTTATCCAATCAATTTTTCCCAAAAAGATTGTTTTGTGGATTGTTTTTTACGCTTGCGACGTGGGGCATTCATTGTTGTTTTTCGTGCCTCGGTGTGCTGGGCGTTTTTCTTTTTTGCGTCTGTTGACGGCGCGTACGCGTCCAACAGGTCTTCGGTCTTGACAGCCTCGGGTGCGACACGTTGAATAGAGTATTGTTCAATGCTCATCATACTGTCGTCGCCGATGATAACGATTTCAGTTTCAAATTCTGATTCCATCGCAGCCAATTCAGCGCGTTTGTTATTCAACAGGTAAATCGCCACATCGGTCGGAACCGTCATAATGATTTTCTGTGCGCTTTTTGCCAACAGTTTTTCTTGCAGATGGCGGAACATAATCAACGCCGCCGTCTGGATAGATGGCACAACGCCGGCACCCAAACAGTGCGGACATTGGACATACGATGTTTCAATAAAACTGCTGCGCAGGCGTTGACGCGACAACATCAATACGCCAAATGCGTTGATTTTTGCAACCTGGGTGCGTGCGCGGTCACGTTTCATAACCTCGCGCATTTTCATTTCCAGTTTGCGGTTGTTGCGTTCTTCTTCCATATCAATAAAGTCAATCGCGACAATACCGGCCAAATCGCGCAGGCGCAGTTGCAGGGCGATTTCTTCGGCGGCCTCTAAATTAGTATTCAAGGCGGTTTGTTCAATATCTTTTTCCTTTATCGCACGGGACGAATTGACGTCAATCGTGACCATTGCTTCGGTCTGGTTTATAACCAGCGACCCCCCAGACGGCAGTTGGACGTATGGGCCGTGCAATCCTTCCAGTTGTTTTTCAACGCCGGCCTTGACCATCAATGGAACGGCGACGTCCTTGTATTGAACCAACTGTTTGCGTGGCGCGCGACCATACATTTGCTGGAAATACATTTTTGCAGCATCGTATGCTTCTTCGCCCTGGACGACCAGGACGTCGTCCTTGTCCGCCAAGAAATCGCGAACAACGCGACGCAATAATGAATCTTCGGTGTGGATTGTGACCGGCGCAACCGATTCCAGTGTTGTTTTGCGGATTTCGTTCCACAGATTCACCAGATAATCGTAATCAGCCGCGATTGATGTGGCATCTGCCCCCATCGCCGCCGTGCGCAGAACGACCGTCATTCCCTTGGGAATCTTTAACCCGTGCAAGATGTCACGCAGACGGGCGCGTTCAGATTTATCAGAAATCTTTTTTGAAATGCCATAACTGTTGCGTTTGCGTGAATTCGGCATCAGAACAGCAAAACGTCCAGCCAGTGACAGATACGTCGTCATTGACGCGCCCTTTTGGCCACGTTCTTCTTTGACGCCCTGAATCAGCAAAATTTGTTTTGGCTTTATAACGTCTTGGATTTTGAATTCACGTGCGCGTTTGGCAAATTCCTTGTTGTCTTCGCCGGCACTGTGGTCATCATATTCTGCGATTTCGTCGTTTTCATCATCTGGGTCATCGTCGTCATCAATGATATTTGCGTGCGCCAATTCCAACAGTTTCTTTTTCTGTTCGGGTGACACCTGGTAATAGTCCGGATGAATTTCTGAAAACGGCAAGAAACCATTTTTACCCGTGCCATAATCCACAAATGCCGCCTGTAATGACGGTTCAACGCGAATAACCTTGGCCAGATAGATGTTCCCCTTTATCTGGGGTTTTGTTGTTGTTTCAACATCAAAATCAGAAACGCGATTGGTCGCAGTGTCCACCACCACCACACGTGTTTCTTCCGGGTGGACAGCGTCCACATAGATTTTCTTTGACATTTAGTAATCCTTTTGTTGCGGGTTCGTATGCAACGGATACATTTCGTCCCCGTGGGGCGGTCCAGCCCATGCCAAGGGAAACAGCCACGCAAACCAGTGGCAAAATCCAAAATGTATAAATTAGTGATAATACAAACACTTGCTATACCCCATTGTCATACGACAAGTTCTAGTCTAGCATGCCCAACCCCGTTATGGCAAGGTATTTATTTTTTGCGTGTTTTGATATGCTTGATTTTCGCAGGAATCTGGGAAATTTTTTCGCGCGCTTCGTCCGCCCAGCGTTTCATACGCGCGCGCAGCCAACGTTCATAGATAAAGAACAGGCCGCCAACCCCAATCAGTGGCAATACATAGTAAATAATGCGGTATGCCAACAATGCGCCGAAAATACTGGCCTTGTCCACGGTGTCGGGCAATGCCAACATAAATACACTCTCAAACACGCCGATGCCGCCGGGAACCTGGCTGAATACGCCGGTGGTCTGGGCAATAACGAACAGGCCGATATATGTCCCGAACGGTATGTCAACGAACGGAATCAAACAGAAATACAGCACCAATCCGGCCAGAATACTGTCTGTTACGCCCAGCAACATCTGCATCCACGCCATCTTGATTGACGGGATTTGGAACTTTATTTGGCCGATTTTAATGCTTTTCCCACGGAACAACAGGGTCATTGCAAAGTATGCCAACAATGACGCCGCACAGAATATAAACAGCGCGTTTATGCCGATTGTCGCCCCCGACGACAGAACATCGCGCGGAACCAGGAAATACCCAATCAAAACAATCGCCGCACAGCCCAAGAAATACGTGAACCCGGAAATCGTCAGCATTTTCACAATGTCCCCACCGCGAATACGCCAGCGTGTGTACAGACGATAACGAATTGCGCCCCCACTGACCACGGCGTGTCCGGCGTTATTACTGATTGCAAAGCCCAACATTCCGGCCAGCATCCATTTCCACCAGGTGACCTTTTTGCTTTCCCCGACATAGTTCAACGCCAAATAATCATACAGCGACAGGGCAAAATACCCAGCCAGGCACGCACAACACGCACACACCAGATTCATCAACGGAATCGCAGTAATCGCGTGCGTGATGTCGTAAAATGTGTAATTTCGCAGTTGCCACCATAACATTCCAGCGGCCAGGACAAAAAAGAAAATTCCTGAATAACTGATAATCTTTTTAATAACGCGTTTTGCTTGTGCTGACATAAACTTTCCTTTAACAAACAGTTAGCATAACAACATAGGTATAAAAAATCAAATGTAAAAAAAACGGGGCTGGCGCGCCCCGTTCGGTATATAGACTGTTATTATCTAGTGAACGAATAAGCCATTTTCAGATGATTTGGGTTATATGTTCTGTTCATAATTGCCAGCGTATCTTCAACGATGACCAATTCTTCGTTGGTTGCAACCATCAATACCTTGACGCGACTGTCAGGGGTGCTGATGACCGCTTCGTCAACGCCTTTGCGTGCCAGGGCCGCGGCATTTTTCTCGTGGTCCAGTTTAATGCCCAATTCTTCCAATCCTGTGCAGAATTTTTCACGCAGGTAATCGTCGTTTTCACCAACGCCGGCGGTGAACACCAGGGCGTCTGTGTGGCCCAATTCAGCCATATATGCACCGATGTATTTTTTCACATTATGCACTTCGGTATCAATGGCCAGACGGCATTTAGCATCAGAATCTTTGTTCTGTTCAACGTCGCGACGGTCGGCAAAGCATTCGGTCAGCCCCATCAACCCAGAATCTTTGTTCAAATGCTTTTGCATTTGGTCTGGACTCAGTTTCAGGCGGTTCATCACATACAGAACAACACCTGGGTCCAAATCGCCAGGACGCGTTCCCATGGTCAGACCCGACAAGGGGGTCATACCCAACGATGTGTCAACAGAAATACCGTTTTTGATTGCGGTCGCAGACGCCCCAGAACCGATATGCAATGTAATCAAATTGCACTGGTCCGCCGGTTTGCCCAGCATTGCTGCGGCGCGTTTTGATACATACAGGTGTGATGTCCCGTGGAATCCATAACGACGGACGCCCAATTCTTTGTACCACGCGGTTGGCACGGCATAGCGATATGCGTAATCTGGCATAGTCTGGTGAAATGCGGTGTCAAATACGGCGACCTGTTTTGCGTTTGGCAACAACTGTTTTGCCGTCACAATTCCCATCAGTGCCGGTGGGTTATGCAATGGTGCAATAGACGACAATTCGTCAATAGTTTTCATAACTGTGTCATTGATTTCCACAGACGATGCGAATTTATCGCCACCCATAACAACGCGGTGACCAACGCCCTTGATTTCGTTCAGATCAATAGACGCCTCGCGCAACATAAACAGAACGACGTTTAACGCCTCGTCATGGTTTTTCATAACGGTGTCTTTGCGTTGTTTTGTGCCGTCTGGGTATTTTTGTGTGACAAAAGAATCCGGCAGGCCGATTTTTTCAACATTACCGCCAACGACGGCCGTCTTGGATTTCGCGTCAAAAACCTGGTATTTCAACGACGAAGAACCACAGTTCAGTGCAAGTATGTACATTTGTTTCCTCTTTATTCTATGCCGGCCAGCATAGCAAAGTATTTTTATGTTTTCAACACTAAACTGGGGCCGGGGCCAGTGATAAAAAAACACCGCCATTGGGCGGTGTGGATACGCGGCGTATTATACCACAAATCACTGAAACAGGGCAGGAACGTTATGCCACGCGCCCATACGCGGCCAGATATTGCTGGAACCGTGCACTGCCGTTGAACTTTTTTTGTTTTTTGGCTGCACTGCCCGGGGTCCACGAATACATGTTGCCCGTGTGGGTGTTGCGGCCGGTTTCCAAGAAATCCCAATACGCCATCAGTTCTTGGAATTTGTCCGTGTGTTTATCGTCCCAGTTATTAATTTCGTCATTGCGGGCATCAATCTGGCGATTCAATTCATCAACGCGATTTTTTGCATTTTTGAATTTATGTACAGGATCGCCTAACTGGTCCGCCATTTGTTGTGCGGTATTATACGATGTCTGTGCGGCATTAAAGTCCGCCTGATATTGTGGACGACTGGCCAATGCACTTTGAATATCTGGATTGGCTAATAATTGTTGCTGCTGTTGTTGCAACTGGGGCAGGGATTGTTGAATGTCGCGTTCTTGTTGTTGTAAATCTGTAATCTGACGCTGAATGTCCACTGCCAATGCGTTTGCCGCCTGTGGTGGCATACCGTTATATGTGTTCGGGTTGTTCAGCGCATTTTGCAACCGTTGTAAATCCTGTTGAATCTGGGGTAATGTCTGATTCGCGTTGTTTATTTGCTGCGTCAAATCATCATAAGATTCCAATTTTTGGTTGGCGTCTTTTAACCGTTTGTCAGCATCATTCATCACCGTCAGTTTTTGTTTTGCGTCACTTTTCGCGGTGTTATACGCCTGTTCGTGTTGGGCGTATGTCGCATCGGTTATACCCGTTTGTGCCATCACATTTTGTTCGGCCTGAATCCGTTGTTGCGCCAGTGGGTTTTCTATGTTGCGTTCGGCAATCTTTTTGTTTTTCGCGTCATCATTGGCCCGAATAAAGTCGTCGTGCGCCTGTTTCATACGGCCGGTGGCCCGATTAAACTTGCTGCCGTGCAGGTTATATGCGTTGCCCGCGATTGTGATGCCGTATCCAATACCCATAAACGCCGCCTTGATACTTTTATCCATGGCATTTGTGACAAATTGGACACCTTCGTTTTTATTCCACGACAGGCCCTTGTCCGAAAATATAGACAGGTTTTCCTTGCCCAGGGCATCCATAATCTTGCTGGTGGTGTATCCGTATTTGATAACAGATAAAACCTCCATCGCGGTTTTTGCCTCGTCCATTTTGCCGTCGCGAACGGCGGTCATAATCAATTCAGATACCAACGCGCGCATCTGACGCCCATTTTGCAATGCGCCTGCGAATGCCTTGGGCATGGTGGATTGCAATTCTTTTAACGTTTTTGCCATCCATTCAAAATGCTTGGTCGCGGTTGGCGATTTATACAGCAGGTTTGCCTTTATCGCATCGGTGTTTTCAACCAATTTGCCCAACCCATCGGTTGGTTTCATTTTTACCTTTTTGTCGTCCAGTGCCTTGACAATCGCCTTGGCGGAATTAGACATATATAACCGGTCGCCACGGAACTTGATGTATTTATCCATATAATCCGACCAAGTGTCGCCAATGTTCTTGGACAACTGTTGCCACGGCGTCAATTCATCGTCACGTTTCGGTGGGACATAGTCATCAGATTCCTTGTTGCCGTAATCAACTTTCTGGGTTGCTTCATCCAGCAGCTTGGAAATCTTGTCCTTGTCGTATGTCTTGAATACACTATAAATCTTGGATTTTTTATTCAAGGTATCCAACAAATCACGATGATTGCGCTTGAAATAATCCAGTTTCTGCGGATCAATCTGGTCGTCGTCAAATCCCTTTTCAACCTTTTCAAAATCGGGCAGGTTTGTCTGCGCATTCGGCAGTGAGTTTACAAAGTCCGGTTGGCGCATATAGTATGCCACATACTGGGCAACATCTTTGATTTTCTTTTGGAATTTTGGCGATGTGTTATATTTCTTGTCCTGGATACCACTCATCAGGTCAGAATAAGAAAAATCGCCGTCGGTCAATCCCCATTGTTTGAACGCAACTTCTAAAACCTGACGATTGCTTTCCAGAAATGTTTTGAAATTACCCTGAATCTCTTGTTCTGCATCATTACTGGCAACGCCGTTTGAAAACAGGTGCAAGTCACCAAAATATTCATTCAGAAAATCATTTGCGTCTTTGTTGTCTTTGAATGACTTCTTGTCTGCATCCATTGCGCGAAACGCATCTTGGAATGCGCGAAATAGCTTTTCCCATTCGTCATTACTCAGTTCCCATGCACCGCCTGCCTCGTTCGGGTCGGGCATTGGATTGTTCGCGCCATTCGTCATCAGGTTCTTTTTCCAGTCCTTCATATGACCACGGAAATCATCATTCTTGGCGTATTCGTTGAATTTTGCACGAACCTCGGCCGGCATGTGGTTAAACCGCAACTGCATATAATACTGTAATAAAAAATCATTCATCTTTACGGACATTGAGGTACCCTTTTTGTATCAACACACCCAACTAGTATAATTATAGTGTTTTTTTTGAAAAAATCAATACACGCGCCACCAGGTGACGCGTCGCGCCCCACGGCCCAGTGCGTCGCCAAATGCGACCGTGCGTCCCTGTGGTGGCGAAATCGCGTGATGTGCGAATAGAAATTTGTTCCTGCGGCATTATTCGGCGTGTTTTGATATGCTGGGGCTGTGAGTGTCCGGTTCCGTAATTTTATGCTGAAAAGTATCCCGTACCTGTTGTCAATCGCAGGTGGGGCGGTTTTATATATCTTGACCCGGGACAGTATTCACGACCCAGATTTATCTGATTTGGTGACGAATATCGCGGCGTCGTTGTTGTCAATCCCGTTGGTGTTTTTGCTGTATGACTATTCAAATTCGCGCATATCTACGCGACTCAGCACGACACTGGCGACCAGTATGACGGACAAGATAAATGTGCTGGTGCTGAACGTTATAATGCAGTTGCGTAAATCAATCGGGGTGCGTGGGCGTGCGACGCTGGAATCACTGAACCGTATGGACGGGCTGACGGCGACGACAATCGCGCGCAGAATACATCTGACGCCGTCGGCGATAAACGCACTGCGTTCGTATCATCTGGAACTGGACGGGTTGGTCTATGCCGCTGCCCAGTCAAATTTGCTGTCAGACCCCCAGATACAAACACTGGCGGCGTTGGGACGTGAAATCCTGCATTTGGTCAACGAAACCCGTTTTCGCAACAGTCGCACAGTTATCGCGCACCACATAGAAAACATCGTCACGCACGTGATTGATTGGCTGGATACAGACGCCGGTGGTGCGATTGATTTTGAACGTTTATTGGCGGCGGCGCAAACGCGCGAAATAAAAAAAGAATAAAAATGTGATTTTTTCTTGATTTTTATTTCAGATTGTGTCAGAATTTGCCCCGAACCTTGGACAGAGGGTATAAAAACCCCAGATTCAGGTTCCGTTTTTGGGGACATAGCTCAGTTGGTAGAGCAAATGACTTTTAATCATTGGGTCCAGGGTTCGAGTCCCTGTGTCCCCACCAAAAATTCAAACGCCGCTTGTCGGCGTTTTAATTTTTGTCGGACACGGGACGAAGAACCCGAAGAAAGGGTTTGACAATGAGTAAACGCGCACGTCAATTTGACGGGCGCGTTGTCACGAATGCCCCGCAGTCCCATGCAGCGCGTGGGCGAGGGAACCGCAATCATATTTTATGTTATCGTTGTTTTTGTGTGCACAACTGGTTATTCAAATTATTGAATTTCATTGTGGTATATTGTTTCAGAATGTCTGGATTTTCTTTCGCAACGCGCATTATTTCGTGTGGGTATGCGGCGATGCCGTTGCCGTTAATGCACGGCGTCAGGGTTCTGAAATTTTTCTCTTGGAAAACATCGTTATTAAAATACAGGTGCATTGAATCATGCATCAGTCGCATACTGGTGGTGTCGCCCTGCATTTGCAGCATCATTGGTATAATTGGCATTCGGGCGATTTGTGGGCCGAATATGTGTGACATTGCCACCTTTTGCGATTTTACCGCCACGGCATTGTTCACGCGACGTGTAAATTCTGCTGTGTCCATGGTTGGTTCAACCCCGTATTGTTGGGCGTGAATCATAACTGTTTTTGGGTCATACAAATCGTCCAATACAGGTGCGCTGCGGTTCAGTTTTTGCAGCGTTTGGGTGTAATTCGCGTATATCTGTTTGCCATTTGGTACATTGTCTGATAACAATACATAGTACTGAAACGTATTAAATAAATCAACATAGCACCACAGTTCATTACACTGGGAAAACAAAATCATATTGTGAAATGGTGTTGGGGTGGGCGTGCCTTCTATGAATGCGTCAATCGGATTCAGTGGGCAAAACGGCACAACAGGGTAATTGTACTGTATATTGTTCACGGTATTACCCGTGCGTTCAACCACCAGCCCAGATGCCAGATATTTGAAATCCACGTTTTGTGACATTGCATAGTTAAACGCAATCTTGGCCATGCCGGTCTGAAATGCAGTATTTTCCAAATCAAAATTATACGACACAATCTGTGGTGCTGTTGGTAATTTTGATATGTCACAACGTAATTCGCGACTTAAATCAGGGCACGATACAACCTTGCCATTTTTGATAATTGCGGCATATTCCCGACCATTATATGAAACAGTGCCAGTGCATGGTGGTGCGGATTTAGTATTGTTCGTTTTGGAAAAATTGTCTATGCGACTGATAATCGGGTTAAATGTCTTGGTAAACGGCGCATCAATGTATTTGCTGATATAATTGTTGCACTCAGGACAACAAATATCCTCGGATTCCAGCAATCCGCCCAGCGCGTTTTGTATAACGTGCTCGCTGCTGCGGGTGGTGATTTCTTTGTTACAGTAAATACAATATTGTCTGGGTTCCATACCGAATATTGTAATACAAAGTTTAGTTTTGTCAAGACGGATAAAGGTTTTTATCGTGCTGTTTTTTGTGCTATAATTTGGCAAAAGGGAACGTATATGCCGGATTTTATAAATTTAACGCCTGAAAATATCGCGGACGAACACCTGTGCTGTATTTTACGGCGGTAAATTCCAGACTGTAAATTTGTTGACAGCGGACGCGTTGGCGCGCATACTGGGAAATAATACTCAAAGGGGATGTAAGAAATGAGAAAACTGGCAATTTTGTGTTCTGTGGGCGTGTTGGCGTCATGTGGTGCGATTGGTGTCGGCAGTAATCATGGAACCAATATTTATAACAATTCTGATGAAATGATAACGGTGTCCGCGGACAGTGGAATCTATAAAATCAAACCAGAACAAAGTATGAAAATATATTCGGCAAATGAAATGACAATCACCAGCAAGAATACAGATTGTCCGTCACCAACCGTGTCGCGTAATCTGAATACGGGCGCGGTCGTGTTGGACGTATTTCCCGGATTACTATTGGGAATAATACCAGTATTTATTGATGCGGTGACCAATAATTTATACAGAATGCCAGAATCCTATTCGTATTCATGCATGTAAACCCCAGCCGTAAATTGCACTGTGTGTCGTGTAATAAATAAACGTTGCAAAGACGTCTGCACTCGGTATCATATATAATATGACTGAATACATTGATGTGCATTGTCATTATGTTGCCCAGCCCCCAGTTGGCGCACTGCGTGGTTTTATTTATAATTCTGCGCGTGCGTCTGATTGGGCGGTGGCAATCGCTGCGCACGGGCCGGGGGCGTATGCCACAATCGGAATTCACCCGTGGTATGTGGCGGATGTGCCACCCGATTGGGGTGCGCAAATGGAACGGTTGTTGTGTGAAAATCCTGGTTTAATGATTGGTGAAATTGGCCTGGACGCGTCGCAGGGCGATGTGATGGGACAAATGCCGACCTTTGTCCGCCAGATTGAAATGGCCAACCGTTTTGGGCGTGTGGCGCATATTCACTGTGTGCGTGCGTGGGACAAGATGTTGCGTGTTTTTGCCGGTGCAAAAATGCGCCAGCCGGTTGTTTTTCACGGGTTTAACGGCAACTCGGAAATTGTTGCGTCACTGTTGCGACACTCAGACGCCTATTTTTCGTTCGGGCCACGGGTTGCGCCACGGGCGGCGTCTGGCGTGCCGGTGGAACGCGTTTTGGTTGAATCTGATGCAGACACGCCAAATGTGGCGTGTGAAATTCTGCCCCGGATTACAGAACAAATCGCAGAAATTTATGGACTGGCCCCCACAGACGCGTGCAAAATAATATACGATAACACAACAAGGATTCTTGAAAATGGCAGATAGACTGGCCAGAATAAGATTATTACTGGGCGACGAAAATGTTAAAAAATTACAGAACGCAACCGTTATGGTTGTTGGGTGTGGGGCGGTCGGCTCTTTCGCAATAGAGGCCCTGGCACGCAGTGGCGTCGGACACCTGGTCGTCGTTGATTTTGACAAAATAGAAGAATCAAACATCAATCGCCAGTTGTTTGCACTGACGTCAACCGTCGGCACGCCAAAGGTATCGGTCGCCGCCGCCCGTGTGCGCGATATAAATCCAGACGCGGTGGTTGATGCGTTTGATATGTTCTTTGATGACGCGCACGCGCCCGATGTTGCGCCTGATTTTGTGATTGACGCGATTGATTCTGTGCCGTCCAAGATTGCGCTGGCCGCGTGGTGCCAGGCGCGCAATATCCCGTTTATATCCAGTATGGGGGCGGCGCGCAAAACAGATATTGCACAAATCAAAATTGGACGGCTGTCTAAGACGACGGTATGCCCGTTGGCGGCAAAAATTCGTCGTTTGGTGCGCAATGCGCGTATGCCGGATTATCCAGTTGTTTATTCTACCCAGGTGGCTAACTCTAACCTGGGGCCAGATAATACGTTCGGGTCAATGATAACAATTACCGGGACATTTGGATTGATGTGCGCAAACTATGCGATAAAACATATAATTTCTGATTGAACATACGCGGCAATGTGTTCTGGTAATGTGCGCCCTGGGGCGCGATTTCTGGGAACAAGAACCTTTTCCTAAGTGCGATAAACGCATTGCGGTGTTTGATAAAGTCCGCTATAATTGTCGTGTCTGAATACAGACGATATTAAACCTGTTCAAAGGAGAAAAAACAGATGAGAGGACTGACAAACTATGTGTTAAAACCGTTGACGTTTATCGGCGCCCTGAATTGGGGACTGATTGGAATCTTTGGTTTTGATTTGGTTGCGTGGATTTTCGGACCGGCCACCATCGCCAGCAGTATCATATACACTATTATTGGTATTGCGGCATTGATTTGGCTGATTTGGATTTTTATTGACCAGCCTGCGACCAGCGATCGCTGATACAGCGCAACAGTTTTCATGTCAATTTCGCCCCTGGCAAAACGCGTTGGGGCGTTTTTTATTTCTTGTGCATATTGGCCAGTGCGCGCGCCACGATTGCGACGTCGGCCTTTTTCAATCGCCACTTGGTCAGCGCGTGCGCGAACAGTTGTTCTTTGCGCGTCTCAAAATCTTCTGGCATCAGGTCGCCCTTGATAGAATTGCATATTTGGTGTGCCGGAAACAGGTTGTCACGATAATCTGTGCCACCGTGCGTGCGTGGAATATAGTGGTCAATAGACATTTTTTGATTTTTCAGAATTGGTTGACCGCAAATACTGCAATAAATTTCATCGCCACCCAGCAACAGTTCAAATTTCAGTGTAATTGTAATTTTGTGTGTTCCAGTGCGTTCCATGATGAATCCAAGGGTTAAGATTGTGAAATTTGTCTTACCATTACGTTGCCCAGCATACCCCAAAGCATCTCTTTTTGTCAACAGGTTTATTGCCAGTTCCTGCCCCCCCCCCCGGTTTCTGTGTGTGGGGGGGGAGGGTGATAAAATTTAAAATACAAAATTCGCAAGATAACAATGCCAAAGGTATGTTTTGCAAAGTATGTTCTAACCATACGCGAATGAACTTACATACGCCAGGTTTCGTGTGAATCCCAAGAACTTAAATGAATTCTCATTTGGTAAATTAAATAAATATACATTCACATGTATGAAAAATAGTGCCAAAACGCTCTAAAATCGCGATATCCAGACCCAGTGAATATGGCGTTTTTGACATACCGTGTGTGCACATACGCGCATACATTTTTAAGGAATCAAATCGGTATAAAACGACATGTTTGGCGGCTTATTTGTATTGAAAAAATATGTTTTTTATTACATTATGTATGTAAAAATAATTAAAAAAACAGTATATGCCGCATGCAAAAATTGTGTGTATAAGAAATGTATAATGTTGATTTTTTATATGTATATATTTGAAAATTTTGATATATATACTATAATAATAAAAAACAAAGGAGGATGCATATGACTAATTCCTACGTGGGTAGTGGGGTTTATACGTATCCAGATCTTATTAGATTAACGGGCATGACCAGAGCGAGAATAAAGGGTCTGGTTGATGGTCATATTAGGCGGGATAAAAGACAAATACCTGTAATAAATAAGAGATCGTTCATTTTTCAAGATAAGGAATATTTTTCTTTTTTAGATTTGATAGAAATTAAATTTATAAAACATTTTTTGGATCAAGGAGTTCCCAGAAACAATATAATTATAGCGTATAATAAACTTAAAGAAGAATTTAAGAAAGAGCATCCATTTGCAACAAAATTTGTAGCGAATAACACAAATAATATTTTTATGGATAATAATAAAGAACTGGTTAGTTCATTAGATAATCAAGTTTGGATGAGAGAGCTGTCAAAACCAGAACTGTTAGAAGGAATTGATTTTGAAAATGAATTAGCTGCACGATGGTATCCTTATAAAAATGAGTTGCCAGAAGTCGTATTGGATCCTGAATATAATTATGGCATGCCAATATTAAGGTCCTGTAATATAAAAACATCCAGCATATATGATGCTTATATTGCAGAAAATGAAAATGCTGATATTGTTGCTGATTGGTTTAATATACCTGTGGATTTGGTGAACCAAGCTGTAAAATATGAAACAAGGTTGGGTATATAAATGGTATTTGTATTTGATGAAAATATTCCCAATAAAATTGTAGAAATTTTATCGGCGCTGTATAAAGATTGTGCCGGAATACACAATTTGTATTCTGTAGAACAATTAAATATGCGTGGTACAAAAGATGTTGATTTGATGCCAAGGGTCAGAAATACTTTTCCAGAAGAAAAATGTATTTTTATTTCAGGTGATAAAAATATTTTAAGAAGGCCGCCAGAGTTAGAAGCAATAAAAAATGCTGATTTTGTGGGTTTCATTTGTGCTCCCAGTTCTTGTCAAAAAAATTTTCTTGAAAGGGGATTGTATGTCATGAATTTGTGGCCAAGAATTTTGGAATTAGCCGAAAAATCTCGTCCGAAAACCATCTATAGAATGCCGGCGATCTCATTTGTGCCAACAGAAAAAGAATTTAAAAAGTTATAGATTTAGCTTAATTTTTGGGCTTTATGCCATCCATTTTGATTGTTTATCCTTATATAATGGCTCTAAGTTGCGTCTGAATTCTTCGACAATGTCGTTGATGTCTTTGTTAACTTTGTCATCGGATATAACTTTGCCGTCTTTCATTTCACAAAATATAAAATCATACAACGGTTTATATTCTGGCGTGTCCTTGCCGTAATATAAATCCTTAGATGCTTGCATAATTCTAAAATTATAATCAGTTAATTTAAGTATGGCGATGATAATCTCATTGCCCCAGTACATATATGCCTGATTTTGCAATGAACGTAATTTTTCAATGACATCTTGTTGCCTTATTAGCCTCTGGTGTGGAACCAGGTGGTTAACTCGTTCCAGATACACGTCCGCATTGCCAGGATGTGCCGCTGCTTCTGCTTTTATCCATTCAAGTGCTTCATCGTGTTCTACTTTTGCTATTATTGGCATTCTGACACCAATGTATAGATCTTGAACCTCATACACAGCACGCATTATTTCGGCAGCAAGTTCTATTTTCTTTTTGCCGATAAATTCGTGTTTCCAAGTATAAAGAGCCACCACGGCGATAATTGCTGTGGCAACGGATGCTGTACAAGAAATAATGTCTGTCGCTATCATTTTCTTGATAATATTCATAATTTGACGTTATTTCAATAAGTTTTTTAGAAAATGAGCCAAACGGTTTTGTTTGAAATGTAGTTAAAAAACACTTCCAAAATTTTCGGTATTGTGTATATAATATAAGTGAAGGAAAGGCTTTTCAAAAATGGAGAAAAAGAAGAAAGTCGTCTATGGACAGTTTTTTACAAAAGAAGACGTTTGGTTAAAAGAACACGTCAAAGAGTTTATATTGGGTACAGGAACCAGTATAGCATATGATCCGTTTGCTGGTGCGGGTGATTTATTAAATGCTGCCGAGAAATTAGGTTATAAACAGTTAAAAGGTTTAGATATAGATGAAAGGTTGTCTTGGACTGTAAATGATTCTTTATTGCATATTCCAACAATAGATAATGCAATTATTATTACAAACCCTCCATATATCAGTAATTATTCAGCAGCTCGTAAAGGTGTAGCTAGCGATCTGCAAAAATATTTCCAAGTTTCTGTTTATGATGATGTCTATTTAATAGCATTGGATAAAATGCTGGAAGCAGAAGAATATGTGGTTGCAATTGTTCCAGAAACCTTCATAAATTCTAATTATAAAAATAAAGACAGGCTGCACAGTATAACAATTTTAGAAGATAATCCGTTTACAGACACAGATACCCCAGTTATAGTAGCATGTTTTGACGGGAAAAATAAGAAACTTGAAGATGTGAATGTATATAAGAATGATGTTTATATCAATAACTTGGGAAATATAGAAAAGATGAGATTATATCCACACAAGGACGTAGATATAATTTTTAACGACAGAAACGGTTGGTTGGGGGTCAGATGTGTAGATTCTACGAATCCGAAGAATATGTTGAAGTTTGATTTTAAGGAAAATATAGACTATGACTGGAACAACGGTATAAAGGTGTCTTCAAGATTGTTGACACTTGTAAAAATCGATGTGATTGATGATAGAAAACCGGAATTTATTACAGAATGTAATCGTATATTAAACGATATTCGTGATACGACAGATGATGTTATTTTAAGTCCGTTTAAAGGTAATATGAAAAATGGTAGAAGACGCAGAAGATTGGACTTTTTAACATGTCGAGCCATTTTGGAAAAGGCTTATTATAAGACTAATGGTATAAAGATAGGAGATTTGTTTGATGCTAACTAATATCGAATTGTTTAATTATTCAAAAGATAACCCAGAAGAATTGTTAGATCCTTATTATGCAAAAAATAAGACAGTTATACCAGCAACCAAAGAACAAGACAATAAACTGACTGCCAATAATAAGAAGTTGTTGAATCTGATAACAACATTTTCTGTCCTAGATGGGAAATATCATAAGAATTTTATGGACGATACTATACAAAATATCATAAATGATATTATTGTTATTTTAGACAAAACTGAATATATAAATTATTCTGCTTTTGTGCAGTTTTTTATGGTTCATAATTTTACGTATTCAATTTATCAGACTTTAAGTCATGATGATAAAAAATATTTGATTTATGAAATGTTGAAAAAATATTGTTCTGAAAGACATGTTTTGTATTCAGAACATGGATATACAAATGTTATTTTACAGGTGATGTGTGATAATTATTCGCATAAAAGAAATTCAAAAACTGGTATCGAAAAAGTTTTGTCTATTTTGAATGATTCTGGACGTTTATCTCGTCTTACGAATGTGAACGGTATGCTTGAAGAGGATAATTATTATTTCCTACCAGATAAGGGCGATAAGAATATTTTTGAAACGTTTTTAAAAACTTTGAATTTAAAAATGGAATCCAGAAACATCGAGCACAATAAACTGCCTGATATTGTTTTTAAGACAAACGGACATTATTATATTTGTGAGTTAAAGACAATGAAAGAAGAAGGTGGCGGACAAGATAAACAAATAGTGGAAGTGGCATACTTTATAAATTTTTCAGAAGAAAACCCAAATGTTCATTATATTACATTTCTAGATTGTAATTACTCTAATATGATTTTTCATGCCACAAGTCCAAAAATTAGGGTACAAAGAGAAGGTATAATGACAGCTTTACAGAATAATCCTGGTAATTATTTTTTAAATACTGCAGGCTTGATAGAATTTGTTAAAGAAGTTTATGCCTAATAAAAACTAATGCAGAACTTTATTTTTCCATAACGTGGCCATTTGAAATAATTTGTGCTGGATGTGGCGAAAAAAGGGGGGGCGGGGTATGTGTAAATACTGAAGTGTTAAGTTAAGAAAAAGCCGCAAGCATAAAAGCTTACGGCTAATTTTTGGCTCGGGCAACTGGACTCGAACCAGTGACATACGGATTAACAGTCCGTTGTTCTACCGACTGAACTATGCCCGAATAACAGGCCGTATGATATACCTAAACTGTGTGCAAGTCAAGGAATTTGTGAACGGGGGTAAAGAAAATTTGTCCGGCCCCGAAAAACGCCTGTTGGGGGTGGGGGAATATAAATTTGTGCCTGGTTTGACCCAGGTCGCAAAAGCGGTTAGGCATATTTTCGTCGTTGTTGTGTTTGTGGGTGGAACGCTAACCTGTTCAATTATCTAGGAAAATAAACATAAAAAATAATGAATATACACCTTGCTTTTTGTATTTTTCTGTGCAACCCTGTGCAGGGCAAACGGCATAAAAAGCAAGAGTTTTAAAAGAATTACGATTTTATTTTTCATTTCAGGTGACCTGGTTGTTAAAAAGGGCCTGGAAAAAATGGATGTATGGGTGATTTTTGTGTAATTTTTTTAAAACATCTAACCAGAAGAATAGGGAAAATGATTTATGGATTGATTTTTCTTGGACACGCAAAAGCGGGCGCAGATGTTCAGCGCAACAAGTTGCTGGATTTTGCCAAGAAACGCAATCTGGAAATAGATAGATTTATTTCCTATGAAGACAGCCCGAATTTTGCGGATTTTTTGCCAGGCGACACGGTAATTTGTTATGCCTGGAATTGTATTTGTAAAACCAAGCCTGGGCTGAACATCTTTTTGCGTTATGCCATCAAAAACAAGATTTGTATTTTTTCTGTGACCAGCAAATATGGCATAGGCCAATCAGTGGATTGGACGCAGTTGGAAAATGCGTTTGATTTATACGAGGATATAAGGTTTAATTTCTTGTCACACAAAAATACCGCTGCGGCCAGTCGGCGCGTTGAAAATGGGCATGCCCCAGGGCGACCAATGGGCAGCAAAAATACAAAGCATATCCTGGATGGCAAAGAAAAAGCGATTTTGGATATGTATAACAGTGGTGCCAGTATGTATGCAATTTCAAAAAAGATGCAGGTTTCGGCACCGACGATAAAACGATTTCTGACGACGCAAAACTGATGCGAAACCAGGGGCGCGACGTCACAACAGAAAAAAGGTTATTTATATGTCAAAACCAATATATGTTACAAAATCTTTTATGCCACCATTAGAAGAATATAACAAATACATTGCTGGTATTTTTGAACGGGGCATTTTGACTAACCAGGGGCCGTACGTCCAAGAATTACAACAAAAACTGTCTGGGTTTCTGGGGGTTGATAATTTTCATTATGTGACAAACGGCACGATTGCATTACAGTTGGCGTTGTCTGCTATGGGCATAGACGGTGGGGAAATTATAACAACGCCTTTTTCGTATGTTGCAACAACGTCCAGCATTTTGTGGCAACGTTGCACGCCAGTTTTTGTAGATATAGAACCAAATAACTTTACAATAGACGCAGACAAGATAGAGGCTGCGATAACACCAAAGACGCGTGCGATTATGGCGGTGCATGTTTTCGGCTATGCGTGCGATGTTGACAAGATAGAACAAATCGCAAAAAAGCATAATTTAAAGGTTATATATGACGGTGCGCACGCATTTGGCAGTAAATACAAAGGCAAATCGTTATTATCGTATGGCGATGTTTCTACGTGTTCGTTTCACGCAACAAAACTGTTCCATACCATAGAGGGTGGGGCGTGTATCGTTCGTGACAAAGATGTGTCTGACCGGTTGGAAATGCAGAAACGATTTGGACACGAGGGCGACAATCACAAAATGTTGGGCATAAATGCCAAGCAGTCTGAATTTCACGCGGCGATGGGGTTGGCTAATTTCCCGTATATTGCGAAAATTATTGCCGACAGAAAGCGCGTATCTGATAAATACGATGAATTGTTAAATGGCTGTCTGGGTCGCCCAAAAAGCCAGGTCAATTTGGATTATAACTATGCGTATTATCCGGTTGTATTCAACAGTGAACAGGAATTAACCCGTGTGTTTTCTGCGTTAAACGAACAAAACATTTTCCCACGTCGGTATTTTTATCCGTCGCTGAACCAGTTGCCGTATGTCCAGGGGCAAAAATGCCCAATATCAGAAGATATTTCGTCACGCATTGCGTGTCTGCCGCTGTACGTCGGGTTAAAGGCAAATGAAATCAAGAAAATATGTGATACAATAATTCGGGCGCGCACGAAATGAAAACTGAAAAACAGTTATTTCAAAGATATATTCTGTATAAGATGCTGTTTATGCGTCGCAAAAGTATGTTGTGCAAACAGAAAATGCAGATGTTTCGGGACAACAATATTGTTATCAAGGATTCGGCATTAAAACGGATTAGTTTGGATATTGTTGGAAAAAATAACACGATTGTTATATCTGATTCGGCCAATTTAAAATCGGACATTCATATATTCGGTGATAATAACTGTGTATATATTGATGATAATGTTGTTTCTGCTGGCAGTCTGTATATGTTGATTGGGCAAAACCATCATAATTTTGGGCCGGTTCATAACTGTGAAATAAAAATAGGAAAAAATACAAGTTTTGAAAGCACGTCCATAATTGTTAAAAATTCTAATGCCAGGGTAAAAATTGGTGATGACTGTGTGTTCGCGTTTGATATAATGTTATATCACACAGATTCACATCCTGTGTTTGATTTACACAGTGGCAAAATCATCAACTGGGTCAAGGATATGTGTATCGGCAATCACGTATGGATTGGCGCAAAGACAACGATATTAAAGAATACGCAAATCGCAGATGATTGTATTGTTGGTTGGGGCGCGACGGTTTCTGGGAAATTTGATACAGAACATTGCGTTATCGCAGGTAATCCAGCCCGGGTTGTTAAAACAAACATAACGTGGGCCAGTGACGGTTCCAAGGGATACATACAAAATGAAGGGAATTAAGGTATCTGTTATATGTGTCACATATAATCACGCAGGCTTTATCAGACAGGCCCTGGATGGTTTTGTGATGCAAAAAACAGATTTCCCGTTTGAGGTTTTAATTCACGACGATGCGTCAACAGACGGCACGGCTGATATAATTCGTGAATATGCAGAAAAGTATCCCGATATTATAAAGCCTGTGTTTCAAACGGAAAACCAGTGGGCCCGGGGACTGGATATTTCCAAAGAATATAATTGGCCCAGAATTCGGGGGCAATATGTCGCGGTATGTGATGGCGATGATTATTGGACGGACGCGTCAAAATTGCAAAAACAGGCGGATTTTTTGGACGCACACCCGGATTATACAATATGTTTTCATCCGGTTTCTGTTTTTTGGGATAATGGCGAACAGCCAGACTCTATTTTTCCAGGAAAACGCAAACTAAAAGATATATCGTTAGATAAATTATCAAAGCAGAATTTTATCCCTAATTTATCTGTAATGTACAGATGGCAACCAGACGGTCTTGATGTTATAAAAGAGTGGCCAGAGCATATTTACCCAGGCGACTGGTTCCTTCATTTACTGCATGCAAAATATGGAAAAATCGGCTATTTGCCTGATGTAATGGCCCGATATCGCAGACATTCTGGTGGAATATCTTTTGTCGGTGAATATGGTCTTGACGCATTGTATACCAAGTATGGAATCAAAGAAATGAATCTTTATCTGGCGATTGAAAAACAAATCGTCCCAGATCCCCCAACGTATCATAATTTTGTTCGTGCCAGGGCGCGCAAAATATTGACAGTATATGCCAAAAACCAAGATTTTGATTCTGCGACCCAGATTTTAAAGATGTGTCCAGATTTAATGGTTGATACAACCAATAATGCGCGTGCAATTCGTTGGCATCATAATTTTAACAGATTGTTATTTTTAACCCCAATAATACTAGTAATAGGAATAATCATAGGATATATGTTATGAAAATTGGAATAATGCAACCGTACTTTTTCCCATATTTGGGGTATATCGGTTTGATAAAACATACGGACGAGTTTATGTTGTTTGACCCTGTTCAGTTTATCAGACATGGCTGGATTGAACGAAACAGAATATTAAAGCCTGGCGATGGGTGGCAGTATATTTCTGTGCCGTTGGTAAAGCATCAACAGGAAACAAAAATCCAAGATGTCAAAGTGGATAATTCTCAGAATTGGCAGGACAAATTGTTTGCCCAGTTAGAACACTATAAAAAGAAATCGCCGTTTTACAAACAGACGATTGACGTAATACAAAAAGGGCTGGCGGAAAAAACAGACAGCATAACAAAGTTGAACTATAATACGTTAAAGGCAACGTGTGAATATCTGGATATAAAATTTAATTGTTCAATATTTTCAGAAAGAAATTTAACCCTGGACCCTGTGGGCGCGCCGGACGAGTGGGCCTTGAATATCTGCAAGGCATTGCACTATGATGAATATATAAATCCGCCTGGGGGCCAGGAATTTTTTGATGCGGCCAAATATCAACAGGCTGGGATAAAGTTGATTTTTGAAAAGCCCAAACTGGAATTTTATTCCCAGCGGCGCGGCCCAGATAAATTTGAACCGGGATTGTCCATCATTGATGTTATGATGTTTAATTCGCCGGAACAAATCAACCAAATGTTGGATAATTACGAGCATATCATCGCACAAAAGGAAAGGTAGAATGGTAAAATTACAGGTTGTTTGTCTTACGTATAATCACGAAAAATATATACGCCAGGCACTGGATGGGTTTGTTATGCAAAAAACAAATTTCCCGTTTGAGGTGCTGATTGGCGATGACGCATCAACAGACGGCACGGCCGATATAATTCGTGAATACGCAAAAAAATATCCCCAGATAATTAAACCTGTATTGCGCAAGAAAAATGTCGGCGCCCAGCATAATTCTGTGGATATGCTGAAACGGGTAAATGCCAAATATCTGGCGTTATGCGAAGGCGACGATTACTGGACCGATGCGTTGAAACTGCAAACCCAGGTTGATTTTTTGGACGCACACCCTGATTGCAATGGGTGCTGGCATAACGCAGAAATAAAAAAAGAACCAGATGTAAAAAAATGGAATACGGATTTCTTTTTCCCAGCCGATAAAAACGGGCGTCAGTTTTGGCCGAACAGTATCCAGGGGTTTGACAAGAACAAAGGCCAGTATAAAATCCCAGATATTCTGGATGGGCCGATTGCCACCGCCAGTATCGTGTACCGATACAAAAAGATGAAATATCCACAGTGGTTTGCCAATGCGATGGCTGGCGACAGGGCGATGCACTGTTTTATGTTGCGTGATAAATATTTTGCATACATTGATAAAACAATGAGTGTTTATCGTGTTTCCAAAACAGGGGCCTGGTTTAACAAAAACAACAACAAGAACGTCTGCAAAGAAATGGCAGAATGGTTCGCGTTTATCAATAACATCAACAAAACACTGGGGTCAAAGTATAACGATGTGTTCAAAGAATATTTGACAAGATGGTTTATTTCCAAAATGAACACGGCGGCCAACGATAATGATACAGACGTGTTCAAATTTGTGATTGAAAAAGACCCTGATGTTTTCGCAAACTATATTAAATGGTTCGTATGCCAGGCCAGAACACGGGTATATGCACGCCGAATCTTTAAAATCCCATTTATAAAGGTCAGGGGTATGTCGGATTGTTGCCTGGTATATCTGCTGGGGGTGCGGTTGTTAAAGTTAAAAAGGTTAAAATATGAAAAATAAAAAACTGATAATTTTTGGCGCGGGCGTTCTGGGGCATTTGGCATACGAATGGTTCACCAAAGACAGTGATTACGACGTTGTCGCATTTACCACAGAAAAAGAATATCTGACGGGGGATAAATTCTGTGGCCTGGACGTGGTGGATTTCGCAGATATTGAAAAAAAATATCCACCAACCGAATATGAAATGTATGTCGCGTTGGGCTGGTATCATTTGAACCGCAACAGAAAAAAGTTTTATGACCTGGCCAAGGCCAAAGGATATAAATTGGCAACATACATCAGTTCTACTGTGTTTGTTGGGCCTGGGGTTTCTGTGGGGGATAACTGTTTTATTATGGAAAATTGTGTGTTGCAACTGGACGTCACAATCGGAAATAATGTCACGTTGTGGAGTGCCTGTTGTGTTGAACACTATTCCAAGATAGAAGACAACTGCACAATGGCGGCACGGGCGGTCGTCGCAGGAAATTCGGTCGTTGGGGCGTATTCGTTTGTTGGCGTGAACGCGTCTGTCGCAGATAATGTCGTTATCGCACCGGATAATTTTATCGGTATGGCCACGGCAATCCGCAAATCAACCGTTGAAAACAGCGTGTACGAAGGCAATCCTGCGCAACGCAATCGGTTTGTCACGGCAAAACAATTTCTTGAAGTAAAGGAGTAAAAATTATGATAGAAGAAAAAGTAGCAGAAATTTTATCCCAGATTTTGAAACATAAAATCAAGCCAGGCGATACGGTCACACGGGCAACCGAAGATATATGGGACAGCCTGAAACACATAGAAATAATCGTCACACTGGAAGAAGAATTTGATATTTCTATACCATTTGACCAGGCCAAACAACTGGATTCAATGGAAAAAATAGTCAACGCCGTAAAAGGAGACGCGTAATGCAACCCCAGTTATATGCAAATCGGTTAAAACGTATAGATTTGTTAAATTTGTCTGAACAAAATAATGGCAAAAAAATTGTAATTTCTGTGCACAGAAATCACTCTTTTGAAATGGTGGCCAGTGTTTTGAACGCTTTTTTAACAGAAACGGCGTTAAAGGCTGAATTTACATACAGCGATTATGACGACAGTTTTAATTTCCAAAACTATGACGCAGATATTCATATTATTTGGATTGATGTCGCACGTTATAAAAACGCAAATGTCGCAGATTTTATCAAAGAACGCGTGTCTGTCCTGCGTTCAAAAACTGTAAAGCCGATTTTTGTTTTATATACTGGGGCAAAAAATAATTCGTTGGAAAATATGACAACAGACTGTTATGCCATTTCAATAGAAGATTTGGTTGATAACCGCGATATAAATATTTATGACCCGGACAAAGAACCTATTTCTGGGACGCGTCTGTCTGGGCCGGCGTGTTTGTATATTGCGCGACAAATTGGCCTGCGATATATTCCGGCGGTGATGTTGCCTGGAATCAAGGCAATCGTGGTTGACCTGGATAATACGTTGTATTCGGGCGTCTTGGGCGAAGATGGCATTGAAAAACTGATTCCAAATTTGGAACTGCAACAACAATTAAAGAACCTGAAACAACAGGGTCTGTTCTTGGCCATAGCGTCAAAAAACGAAGAAGCAGACGCCATAGAAATGTTTGAAAAACGCACGGACTTTATATTAAAGTGGTCGGATTTCACCACAACCAAGATAAACTGGGATTCCAAATATGACAATATTTTGAAAATCGCCAAAACGTTAAATATCGGAACAGATGCAATTTTGTTCATAGATGACAACCCGGCTGAAATTCAAAACGTTAAACCAACTGGGGTAAAAACACTGTTGGCGAACGCGGATACTGTGAACATCTTGCGCTATATGCCGGGATTGTTAAAATTAAAGCATTCTAACGAAGATGCCTTGCGCGCCAAGGACGTCCAGGCAAACGAAGAACGGGCCAGATTGGCCCAGACGTTGACCCCGGCGGAATACTTTAAAAAATTGGGGATAAAATTATCGTATCATATAAATGACAAAAATCAGATTGTTCGCATCGCAGAGTTGCTGGGCAAAACAAATCAGTTCATATTGAACTATGCCAGATGCAATGAAAGCCAAGTGAACGATATGATGTGCGATGAAAACCATTGCGTAATCACAATAAAAATGTCGGATAATTTGTCGGACAGTGGCGTGATTGCAATATTGTTGGCGCACACAGATAACGGACTGGTGCTGGACGAACTGACGGTCAGTTGCCGCGCGTTGGGACGTAATCTGGAAAATATTATGTTGCCGTATATCTTTCAGTTGGCGGCAAATACATTGCGCACAGATAATAAAATATCTATTGAATACAAACGTGGACCGCGCAATGGGCCGGCGTTGAATTGGTTGCAGAATATTGCCGCCACAGATATATCTGACGACCAGGGAACAATAAAATACGTTATCCCAGATGATATTGATACAACGGGCATTGAAATTGAAATCCAATAAAGGCGTATAAAGTATGGATAATTTGAAATTTCACCACATCGGTGTCGCAACAAATAACCTGGACAAAGAATTAAAGCATTTTGCTAAATTGGGCTATGCGCCTGTGTCTGATGTCTTTACGGATAATATACAAAAAATCAGGGGCCTGTTTATCGCGGCCGATGGCCAGCCGTGCCTGGAACTGTTGGAAAACGTTGATGACAGTGGCCCATTGACAAGTGTTTTATCCCAGGGAATAAAATTTTATCATTTTGCCTATGAAACGAATGATATAGAGGCCACGGCCGCAGATATGGTTGCAAATGGTGCAACGATTATCGTTCCAATTACGCCGGCCACGTATTTTGAAAAAATCTGTTTTATGATGATGCGTAATAAAATGATTGTTGAATTGGTTCAGCCAAAATAAGATAAACGGGGGGAATTTCCCCCATTTATTATTTACTGCGCTGGGGCGTTTATGGCGTATATAAAACGCAAGAATTGTTTTGCAGTATAGCGGATAATTGCCACATTGCCCTTGGCGATTGGGGCCAGAACGCTGCCGAAATTCAGAATACCACCGCAACAATACAGCAATTCGCCGTTTTTGTCCTGGACGTCAACAAACAGTTGGGTATTAGATGTTTGGCCCGCCTGCAACCAGATATAGCCATTTTCTGGGGCGATAAATGTTCCGTTGTTTTCTGTGTCCAGATTTACAAATCTGGTTCCGGGCATATCGCACCATAACTGTTGATTTGCAACGGTTGTTTGTAATGTCGCAATGTTGTCGCGAATATGTGACATATCGCCCAGTTCCTGTATTTGTGCGTTGACTGCCACAATTTCGTCGTGAATCGCCGAAATTCGCGCCAACAGTGTGGCCGTAGATTCTTTGTCGGCAATGTCTGAATATTGATTATATAAATTGTTCAGTTCGTCTTTGCGGTCTTTGATAACCTCTATCAAATAATTAAAATCTTGGTTTAATGTTGTCGCGTCTATTTTTGCCGTCGGCTGGTAATCAACTGGGCGTGCCAGAGGCAGGTTGCGCGCAATAACAATGCTGTCAATGGTTGCAGGGGCAACGTCAAACACAACCTTGCCACCGTTAAACGGAATGTCTGCGCCACTGCCGGCCGGTGTACCGATAACATTGTATGCTGGCGCAGGTGCGTTATTGACAGTGACAACTATGTTGCTGTTTTCAAAATATGGGAAATTAAAAAAGAACTCGGTTGTTGTGCCATTGCCCATGTATGATACTTTTTGCATATATTTATCCTTTTGTTATAACAAAAAAAGCCCCCGCAACGCAGGGGCAATAAAAAAACAGCCGACATAATCGTCTGCTGATGTGCGACTATTATAACACAAATTTGTGAAAAAAACAAGATACTATTTAACGTGCGCTATTTTGTTTTTAGTCAAACGGACGTCCTGGCACAGCCAGAGAACAAAAAAAATCGGGTCGCCACCCCAAGAAAGTTTTCCTAATGGTGCGATTGCACAATGTTTTTATTGTCTTTTTAAACGTTCTGTGATATTTAGTTGTTTTAGACACTGTGAAACGATTGACCAGACAAAGGTATATTTTAGTATGAAGGTAAAGAGACTGAGCAAAGATATGCGCGAAAAAATTTTACATAATATGTTTTATGTAAATTATAGACGTATGTGGCCGTATGTAAAGCCATACTGGTTTCGCGCACTGTTGTCAATTTTGGTTGCAATACCCATTGGGTCTATGGACGCGTTGATTGCGCTGGCCTTGAAACCATATATGGATTTAGTTATGGTTGAAAAATCGCTGCAAATGGCCTGGTATATTCCTGTGGGAATTGTTTTGTTCACCTGTGTCCAGGGCGGTTTGACCTATATCGCAAGTTATCTTAATACGTGGGTTGGAACAAAAATAACAAATCGCTTGAAATTTGACCTGTATAAAAAACTGCTGACGTATGACGCAGACTTTTTTAACAAAACACATTCTGGCGATGTTATTTTTATGTTTAACAACAATGCCGACTTGGCGTGCAGTGGTTTATTAAATAACTTAAAGTCGTTTGTTCAAAAATTCTTTTCGTCTGTGTCATTGATATGCGTGTTGTTTTACAATTCGTGGCAGTTGGCGTTGGTCTGTTCGTTTGTGTTGTTTTGCGCGCTGTTGCCAATGGCGACGTTAAAGAAAAAAATACAAGATGTGTTTGCCCAAACAATAACCGCGGATTCTGCCATCATAACGACGTATAATGAAACATACGCAGGAACGCGCACAATCAGTGCGTATAACCTGGAATCGTATCAACAGGACAGATTTAAACACGTTCTGGGCAGTGTGTTTAAATTGCGTATGAAAATGCTGCAACGGACAAAGTGGTTGACGCCTGTGATGCATATTATTCTGTCCACGGGTATTGGATTTACCATTTGGTTCGGCACCAGTTTGATTTTGAACGGGACGATAACCAGTGGAAACTTTGTGTCATTCTTGACCGCGCTAATCCTGTTGTATCAGCCGATGAAAAGCATTGGCAGTAATTATAATTCGGTTTTAATGTCGTTTCTGGCCATAGAACGCGTGTTTGATATATTTAACACAATTCCCAAAATTCGCGATGCAGAAAACGCAACAGAATTTAACCGCAATTTCAAAAAGATAGAATTCAAGGATTTATCGTTTGAATATAACGAAGGCGTCCCAGTCCTGCATAACATCAACCTGACTGTGAACAGGGGCGAAACGATTGCGCTGGTTGGGAATTCTGGGGGCGGAAAATCAACGCTGGTGAATTTGTTGCCACGATTTTATGACCCCAGCCAGGGCGGTATTTACGTGGACGGCGTAGATATTCGGACAAATACGTTACAGTCGTTACGTGAAAATATATCTGTTGTATTCCAGGATAATTTCTTGTTTGGGGGGACGATACGCGAAAACATATTGTTGGGGAATCGCGACGCAACCCCAGAACAATTACAGGCCGCAATAAAAATGGCCTATTTGGACGAATTTGTGGATTCACTTAAAGACGGTCTGGATACCCAGATTGGCGAACGTGGGGTTATGGTGTCCGGGGGACAGCGTCAGCGTATCGCAATCGCACGCGCGTTTTTGAAAAATGCCCCGATATTGATTCTGGACGAGGCAACCTCCGCCCTGGATAACAAATCCGAAGCCGTCGTTCAAAAGGCGATTGAAAATCTGATGAAGGATAAAACCGTGTTCGTTATCGCGCACAGATTATCCACCATCAGAAATGCGACAAAAATTGCGGTCATAAACGAAGGCTATGTAGTGGAACAAGGAACGCACGACGAATTGATTAAAAACGAATGCGGTGCATATAAAATGCTGTATGATATGCAGTTCAAAACAAATTCCTAGATGTTCAAAACCGCCACCCCAGGCGGTTTTTGATTTGTTTTTTCATTTATTGCAAATTCAGGCTGGGGGTGCTATATTGATTGGGTCCAATATAAATAACAAAAGGAAGCAATATGTTATTAAAAGGAAAAAAGATTCTGATTACAGGCGTTGCCAATGATTGGTCTATGGCGTGGGCGATTGCGCGCCGCGCGCACGAAATGGGCGCAGAAATTGCAATGCCGTATGCGATGCCGGCGTTGGAACGCCGTGTGCGTCCGTTAGCTGAATCAATCGGGGCTAAATTTGTCCAGGAATGCAATGTTCAAAATGATGAACAGATGGATTCGTTGTTCGCAAATATTGAACGCGAGTGGGGACACCTGGACGGAATGTTGCACGCGATTGCGTTTTCAGACAAAAACGAATTGACGGGTCGCTATGTTGACACGACGCGCGCTAATTTCAAGAACACGATGGATATTTCTGTGTATTCGTTGGTTGATTTAACACGTCGTGCGTCAAAATTGATGACCGATGGGGGCAGTATTGTTGCGTTGACATATTTTGGCGGTGAAAAATCTGTGCCGAATTACAACGTGATGGGCGTTGCGAAATCTGCCCTGGACAGCAGTGTTCGTTATCTGGCGTCTGACCTGGGGCGTGATAATATTCGCGTCAATGCGATTTCTGCGGGGCCAATTATGACATTGGCGTCGTCGGGCGTTGGTGGTTTCAAGGCAATGTTGCGTCTGAACGCAGAACAAACCCCATTGCGCCGTAATATGACCCTGGACGATGTGTCGGGCGCAGCGGTGTATTTGTTCAGCAATCTGTCATCGGCCGTCACAGGCGAAGTGCATCACGTTGATTGTGGATATTCTACGACCGGTATGATGCCAAATGAATTAAAAGACATTTTGTTAAAAGGACTGGACGAGAAATAGGTTTTTCTTGTTCGGTTGCGCCCACCATATGGTGGGCGTTTTTTTATTTTTCAGAATCGCGTAAAAAAGTAATTGATTTTTTATAAGAATTCAATCATAATTAGAATACATAGCAATAAAAGCAATGTGTATAACGAATTATTTATAATGGAGAGAACATGATAGACAATACAATGTTCTGGGCGGCGATTGATAATTTGGCGGCTGCACGTCAGATTTCGTGTTCGCATATGGCGCGTATCAGCGGAATTGATATAACGGCCCTGAACAAGAGCAAGCGCACAGGCCCAAACGGTCGGCGGTATTGGATGTCGGTTGGAACGTTGGTCAAAATTTTGAACGCGACACAAACAGATTGGACCGAATTCGCAAAATTCTTTCCACAGAAATGAAAATAATCCGCCACGGTTTGGGGCGGATTTTGCGTTCTGGGGGCTAAATTTCCGTTGCACGAAATTGGCGTTTTTTCTATAATCGGGGTATGAGCAAGACACCTGATTTATTTATATTGTCCGAACACGCAGATTTACTGAAAAAACTGAACGAATGGGACATTGCGTATCATCAAAACGATGCGCCTGTGGTTGATGACGCGACATACGACGCGGCAAAATCGCGTGCGCTGGCGATTGAATCTGAATACCCAGAATTGGCGAAAAACGGCGCATCCACGCACGTTGGGGCGGCGGTGGCGGCTGGGTTCAAATCGTTTCCGCACGCGGTGCCGATGTTGTCTATATCTGATGTGTTTAATGTGGGCGATGTCGCAGATTGGTTTGAAAAACTGGCGGACAAAAATCTGTTTATTGAATTAAAGGTTGACGGCGTGTCGTTCGCAGCGCGATATGAACACGGTCGCCTGGTTCGTGGGTTGACGCGGGGCAGTGGGGTCTTGGGCGAAGACATAACGGAAAACCTGCGAACAATCCCGGATATACCACAAACACTGTCGGGCGATTATCCCGACGTCATAGAAGTCCGGGGCGAGGTTTATATGAGTCGCGCAGATTTTATCGCGCTGAACGCGATGGCCACCGCCAAAGGGGACAAGGTTTTTGCAAATCCGCGAAATGCGGCGGCTGGGTCGTTGCGACAACTGAATCCAGCAATAACGGCGACGCGTCGTCTGTCGGCATTTGGATACACCTATGGGGATTTGTCGGCACGCACCTGGCATCGGCAAAGCGAATATTTTGATAAATTGGAATCGTGGGGATTCAAGACTACGCGTCCGTGGGCGCATCACGCAAATACACTGGCTGAAATCCAAGATGTGTATAATCACGTAATGCTGATACGTGATGAAATTCCGTTTGATATTGACGGTCTGGTGTTAAAGGTGGACGATGTCGCATTACAAGAAAAAATGGGCGCGCGCGCCAACAGCCCCCGGTGGGAGGTTGCCTATAAATTCCCGGCCGCGCGTGCAATAACCGCGTTGCGCGATATTACAATCCAGGTTGGACGCACGGGGGTATTGACCCCGGTGGCCGAACTGGAACCAATCAATATCGGTGGCGTTCTGGTGTCGCGCGCAACGTTGCACAATGCCGATGAAATTGCGCGCCTGGGGGTTAAAATCGGTGACAAAATAATAGTCCAGCGTGCCGGCGACGTAATTCCACAAATTGTCGGGGTGGCTGAATCTGGGGCGGCGGCACGTGAATTTATTTTCCCAAATGTTTGCCCGGTCTGTGGTGGCGCAGTTGTCCAAGAATCTGGCCAGGTTGCGCGTCGCTGTGTAAATACGCTGGGGTGTCCGGCACAGCGCATCGGCGAACTGGAACACTTTGTTTCGCGCAAGGGGTTTGACATAGACGGCCTGGGGACGCGCCAGTTGGAATTGTTTGTTTCACGCGGTTGGATTTCAACGCCGGCGGACATATTTACGCTGGTTTCGCGCCACGGCGACGCGATAAAGAATCTGGACGGGTTTGGCGATAAATCAGTTGCGAATTTGTCGGCGGCGATTGAACGTGCGCGCGATATTGATTTACACCGTTTCTTGTTTGCTATCGGCGTTCCCGAAGTGGGCGAGGTGACGTCAAAAATCCTGGCACGGGAATTTGGAACGCTGGACGCAATTCGCAATGCGCCGGCCTGGAAATTAAAACAGGTTGACGGCATTGGCGATGTGATGGCCGACGAAATCGTATCGTTTTTCGCAGATTCCCACAATGCGCGCGCATTGGACGAATTGTTGGCGCAAATCCGTGTTCGTGAAACGGTTGTGCCGGTTGCCCCAGCGGACAGTCCGGTCGCCGGTAAAAAAATCGTTTTGACGGGGACATTGGCAAACTATACACGTGATGCCGCGCGTGAAATTTTGGAACGCCTGGGCGCGCGTGTCCAGGGCAGTGTTTCTGCCAAAACCGACATCGTTCTGGCTGGCGCAGACGCCGGGTCTAAATTGACGCGTGCAAATGAACTGGGGATTACCGTTTGGGACGAACACGATTTAGAAAAACTGATTGATTCTGAAAAATAAAAATGCCCGTGTGGGCATTTTTTATTTTACGTCAAATTTATACGCTGCGCCGACAAAGAATTCGGTTGCGTCAATTCGCGTGTTTGCATATTCGGTATTATGCGCCTCAAATTTAACACGGCCGTATCTGATATATTTGGCACCCAAATTTAAGTCAACACGGTCATTTAATGCAAAGTTCACACCAAACATAGCCTGGGCCGATAATGCCAATGTTGAATCTGTCAGATGTGGTGCCGCCCGGGATATTTCGCCCCAGATACCAGTCAGCCCGACGCCCAATCCAGCATACGGTTCAACCGCACCGCCAAAGTTTTTGTACATATATACGTTTAACATATTTGACCACAGGTCATAATCGTGACGCGTGTTATATTTGGTAAATTTTGCCCCTGTATAGCCCGTTTCAAATTCAATCTTGACATATTCAGTCAGGCGATTGCCGACATTTAAACTGATTCCGGCGTTTTCTTTGGTTTTATGGGTCGTGTATCCGTGATTGACATCGTATTTCATCGCCAGATGTGCGTTTTTATGCAGGCGAAATCCAACATAATTATCACGCGTGCCACGCGACGGCGACGTTGTCACAGTGTTGTTATATGTTGCGCTGGGCGTATCAATGGCGATTGGTGCAATTTCTTCGGCAGGATAATCATTGTATTCGTCAGATGATCCATACATTGGTTCGGCGGCCACAGGTGCGGTGAAAACAGCGGCCAAAATCCATACAGATAATTTTTTCATATTCTTTTTCCCCAGTGTTAAATCCACGTCTGGAATTATAGTTTTAAAACCTGGTAAAACGCAAGTTGTTTATGATATAATTACGCCAAGGATTTGGAGAAAAATTGTGCCACGTGCAAAAAATACAGATATAACACCGGAAAAAACGCGCCCCAGTTGGCGTTGGCGATTGTTTGTTTGGCTGATAAATCTGGGGCTGTTGTGTATGGTGGCGGTGGCGACGTATGTTGCGGTCATCTTTTTACAGATGCCGTCATTGGACGCAATTTTGCACGAAACGCGTCCGGCGGCGGTGATATTCTTGGATAAAAATGGCAATGAAATACGCAGTGCAGGGCGCATTATGGGAACGCCTATGTCGGTTGACACGTTGCCCCCACACGTATGGCAGGCGATTGTCGCCATAGAAGATAAACGCTTTTTTGAACACGGCCCGATTGACGTGCGTGGAATTACACGTGCAATGATTTCAAATGCCGTTCACGGTCGGTTCGCCGCCGGCGGTTCGTCAATCACGCAACAGACGGCGAAAAACATATTCTTGTCCCGGGAAAAGAAAATCTCGCGCAAGGTTCAGGAATTGATACTGTCATACTGGCTGGAAAATCGTTTTGATAAAAACCAGGTCTTGGATTTATATATGAATCGCGTGTCCCTGGTTGGGGGTATGCGTGGCATAGATGCGGCGGCGCGCGTTATGTTCCAAACGTCGGCGGATAAAATGACGCTGGCGCAATCTGCGCAAATTGCCGCGATGTTAAAGGCACCAACGTCATACAGCCCATTGATAAACCCAGAACGCAATATCAAACGTGCGCGCGTTGTTTTACAAGAAATGGTTCGCCAGGGATACGTCACGCTGGACGATGCGCGTGCTGCCGCACGCGAAATGGGGCCTGCGACACCGGCACCTGATACAAACATATATCGTTATTGGACGGATTATGTCTTGGACGAAGTTCACTCGCGTATTGGTGTGATGGATTCTGATTTGGTTGTGCACACTACGCTGGACCGAAATTTACAGGAACGTGTTGCCGCGATTTTACCATCGCACGTTGATTTATACCAGGGCGCAGTTGTTGCGATGACATCATCTGGGGCGTTGCGCGCAATGGTTGGCGGCACTGATTACCAGACCAGTCAGTTTAACCGCGCAACAACAATGCGCCAACCGGGCAGTGCGTTCAAACCGGTCGTTTATCTGGTTGCGCTGGAACACGATATGACGCCTGAAACATACGTCAATGATTCCCCGTTTGCAATCGGCGATTATAATCCGAAAAATTACAATGCGCGTTATTATGGTGATATAACATTGGCAACCGCATTTGCAAAAAGTGTGAATTCTGTGCCACTGAAATTGACAGAAACATACGGGATTGATTCTGTTCTGGATATGGCATCGCGTCTGGGGGTTGGGACAAAATTACGGCGCGAATATTCAACGGTATTGGGCGCGTCTGAAATGTCGCTGATAGATTTAACAACTATTTACGCGGTTATTTGGAACGATGGTGCGTCGGTGCGTCCGTATTCTATTACAAAGATAACTGACCCACGTGGCAATACGTTGTATGAACGCAATCCGTCCGATGCATTACAGGTGTTGCAACCCCAGACAGTTGAATATATGACGGAATTGTTGTCTGATGTTGTTGTGCGTGGCACGGGGCGTCGCGCAAACGCAGACGGGGTATTGGGGGGCAAAACCGGGACCAGTAATGACAACCGCGACGCGTGGTTTGTGGGCGCAACATCTGATTGGGTGATTGGTGTTTGGGTTGGAAATGACGACTTTACCCCTATGTCGTCCAAGGTCACAGGTGGCACAATTCCGGCCGAAATATTCCACGATATTGTAAAATAGGTTGATTTTCTGCCGTTCGTTTTATAGTATGCGGTATACTATGATACGAAAATTACCAAAATCACTGTGGGTTTTTTATTTGAAATATGCCGCACGCGGTCACTGGATGGCGTTGGGAATATGGATGTTGTTTTTTATGGCCGTCACGGCCGAGGGTGTGCTGTTCCCGAATTTCCAGCGTATGTTTGTCGCGCTGTTTGAACAGACGCCACCTGATGGCGTGTCCTTTGTTCGGTTCGCGTTGCCGACGATATTATTGATTACAGGAACGTTTTTGGCCCTGGACATATGTCGCCTGATGCGCGCGTTTTCGCGTGGGCGTTGGCAACCGAAAATTGACAACCAAGTGTCCGAGGTTTTGTCGGATTATATCCAGCACCAGTCTATGTCGTTCTGGGCTGGGCGTATGGCTGGGAAATTAAACACCCAGATAAACTATGTCGGCGAAGGTTTTACGGTAATCGTGAATTTTATGGAAATATTTGGTGCGATTGCGGTAATTCTGGTCAATGTTGGATTGATTCTGGGAATGAACGCGTATGTTGCGATTATATTTGCGTTCGTGTTTATTTTCAGAATGGTGTATGGTTTTCTGCTGATACGACCGATGGAACGCGCGTCCAGGACGGCCAGTGAATCGCGCAGTCATCTGGCTGGAAAACTGGTGGACAGTTTGTCTAATTATTCGGTTGTAAAATTGTTTGCCGGCACAGATACCGAACGCAGATACCTGGAAACGCCACGTCGTCAGCGCGTCAAAGACCATATAAATTCTTATTTTATCCAGCGTTTTTTCTGGGGTGTGCCGAATTTCGTGTGGGATATTGCATTTGGCGCAACGATGCTGCTGTGCGTGTGGCTGTTTATGCACGGAAAATTATTGGTGTCTGAAATAGTATTTACAACATCTGTATTTTTCAGCGTTATGGGGACGATTTCGCGTATCGTTGACCAAATCCCCCAGATTGTTGATAAAATTGGCAGTGCGAAAAAGGCATACGATGAACTTAGCACACCATTGGAAATTGTTGACGCGCCAAACGCGCATGCGCTGGTTGTGAAAAGCGGTCGCATTGAATTTCGCAATGTTTCGTTCAAGTATAAACGTAAATGGGTGGTGCGTAATTTAAATCTGACGATAAACAGTGGCGAACGCGTTGGGCTGGTTGGTGGTTCTGGCGCAGGTAAAACGACGCTGGTGAATCTGTTGTTGCGTTTTTATGAACCGACCCAGGGCGAAATCTTGATTGACGGCCAGAATATTCGTGACGTGACCCAGGATTCTTTGCGTCGCGCGATTGCGTTTATTCCCCAAGAACCAACAATGTTTAACCGCACGATTGGCGAAAATATTGCCTATGGCCGTCCAAACGCGACCGATGGCGAAATCCGTGCCGCCGCCCGTGCCGCCCAGGCTGATAATTTCATAATGGCAACTGAAAATAAATACGCCACTATGGTTGGCGATCGCGGTATGCGTATGTCTGGGGGGCAGCGTCAGCGCATTGCAATCGCGCGCGCATTTTTAAAGGACGCGCCGATTTTGGTCCTGGACGAGGCGACGTCCGCCCTGGACAGTGAAACCGAGGTTTCAATTCAGTCATCGTTTGAACAACTGTCGGCCGGGCGAACAACAATCGCGATTGCGCACCGGTTGTCCACATTGCGCAATATGAACAGGATTATCGTTATAAACCGTGGTCACGTTGTAGAACAGGGAACGCATTCCCAACTGTTGCGACGTGGCGGCACGTATGCCCGTCTGTGGAAAATGCAGTCCGGCGGATTTATTTCCAAAAAATAAAATCTGTTTTTATCAGGACTCGTTTTGTGATATAATACTGGGTATGAGAAAAAGATTTTTATTTTTGCTGCCTGTTTTTGTCGCGTTGTTGGGAACATCGGCGCACGCAAATTGGCAATATGATGGTGAATATATCGGCGACGGCTGGTTCAGTGATGATGGCTCGCGCTTTGTCATTTCGGCGCGTGGCGGTATGTCGTTTGGCACGGCCAAGATTAAAAACGATGTTGGCGAACTGACACCGGCGTATTATATGGAACCGGGCGGTGCCCCTTTTCCCGAGGTTGTATGTGTCCGTGCCGGCGGTTGCAGTGGTTATACATTTGCAGGTTATGCGAATCTGGGCAATTTGCCGGTTCGCGATGATAAACTGGACGCGTTTGCATTTGCGGCCGGGGCGTCGGTTGGTTGGACACTGCCAAATCGTCCACAGTGGCGATTGGAATTGGGCTGGGACCACATCAGCAAAAGTGAATATAACAAATCCCCATTCCTAGAAGGGGAAACGACCCTGTTTGATGGCGCATATACGTCCCCCGTTATTGTCAGCAGTGGCGCGGTTCAATCGGATATAACAACCGATGTCATCAGTGCGATGGCGTTCTATGATTTCTTTGACGGGTTGCAGAAACCGTTGCAGACGGTAATTCCGTATGTCGGTTTTGGTATCGGTTATGCCGATGTCCAGACGGTTTTGAATCTGTCGGACCCGTATGGTGATTTGTCGGGTGTGTATGTATTACAGGAATTCAGCAAACCCGATGATAACGGCGTGTTCCAGTTCTATCGCGCTGAAAAAAGTAATTCTACGGTTGCGGCAATATTGGCGGCCGGTGTGTCGTATGGCCTGGCGGACAGCACGTTCTTGGATTTTGGTGTTCGCGCCATGTATATCCCAAAGGTTGAATGGCAACTGACAAATTCTGATGATACCAAGCATCGCGATTGGTTCAGTGCCAAGAGTTTAATATACACCAATGTAATGGTGGGACTGCGATTTGAGTTTTAAAAAATGCCCCACCGGGGCATTTTTTAAAGTTTTGCGCCGTATTTTCCGCGATTGATGGGACGGTATGATAACGCCTCGGCAATGTCGTCCATTTCAATTTCATCACGCCCGGCCAAATCGGCAATCGTGCGTGCAATGCGACGAACGCGGTTATATCCGCGCGCCGACATTCCCATCTTTTCTGCGGCAGTGTTTAAAAAGTTTTGCAGTTCTGGTGTCAGTGTCGCCGCCGCGTCCAATGCCGCGCCGTCCAGACGTGCGTTCAGACAGCCCTGGCGTGCAATCTGGCGTTTATATGCGGCGACAACACGGGTGCGGATTTGCGCACTGGTTTCGCGTGGCGCGGTGTCTGTATTATTCATTTCCCATGGATTTACTGGGTCAACATCAACGTGCAGGTCAATTCGGTCCAACAGTGGCCCTGATATTTTATTCTGATACGCTTCGGCACAACGGGGCGCACGCGAACAGGACAGGGCGGCATTGCCCAGATGTCCGCACGGACACGGATTCATCGCCGCAATCAGTTGGAATCGCGCCGGATATGTTGCGGTATTTTTCGCACGCGAAATCATAATTTTGCCAGATTCCATTGGCTGGCGCAGGATTTCCAGCGTCGCGCGATTAAATTCGGGCAATTCGTCCAAAAACAGCACGCCATTATGCGCCAGTGATATTTCACCCGGGCGTGCATTTGCACCGCCACCGGCCAGTGCAACCTGGGACGCGGTGTGGTGAACGCTGCGAAATGGGCGTGTCGTAATCAGTCCGTGCGTCCCCAACAGTCCAGCAATAGAATATATTATTGATGTTTCCAGAATTTCATCGGCGGTCATTTCTGGCATAATCCCAGGCAATCGTGATGCCAGCATTGTTTTTCCCGATCCCGGTGGCCCAACCATCAGCATTGCGTGACCGCCGGCCGCGGCGATTTCCAGTGCGCGTTTTGCGGCGGCCTGGCCGTGAACCTCGGCCATATCGCCACATTGAACGGTGCGCACGTCATCAGGTGCGGCGTCGGGTGCAGACAGGACATTTGTCCCATTAAAGTGATTTATCAATTCCAGCACGTGGCCTGGGGCCAAAATATCGGCATGCCCGGACAGGCGTGCCTCGGCCCCCTGGGGCGCAGGACAAATCACCCCCAGGCCGTTTTGACGGGCCCAAACACTGGCCGGTAATACGCCGTCGGTGCGCACGATTGTGCCGTCCAGTCCAACCTCGCCCAGTATCAGGTAATGGGACAGTTTTTCTTCGGGTAAAATGCCAACTGCGCACAATATCCCACACAGTATCGGCAGGTCAAAGTGCGCGCCAGATTTTTCCACGTCGGCCGGCGACAGGTTGACCGTCAATCGCTTTGGTGGCATTGGTATATTCAGTGCGCCCATAACACTTTTAATTCGTTCAGCAGATTCTTTGACCGCGCGGTCGGCCAGGCCGATAATATTAAATTCTGGGTTGGACAGACCAGATGCCAGTTGAACCTGGACATCAATACGCGTTGCGTCCATACCGTTAAATATAATTGAACTTAGTGAAATCATAATTGCATATTAAAACTTGCGCTAAATCAATTCAAGTTATAAAATACCCCTTATTACAAAGGGGAATATAAGATGCCATTGAAAAATACTAATACTGCGCGCGAATGGTTTAATACGATATTCTATGGCGCGTTGATTGCGATTGTTTTTCGCAGTTTGATTATAGAACCATTTAATATCCCGTCTGGGTCTATGATACCGACAATGCACGTTGGCGATCATATATTTGTTCAGAAATGGGCGTATGGATATTCCCGTTATTCGTTCCCGTTTGGTTCGTGGAAAATGTGGGACGGCCGTTTCTGGGGGCATAACCCGTCGGTTGGCGATGTTGTTGTGTTCCGCAATCCAATCAACGAATCCCAGGATTATATCAAGCGTTTAATCGCAACCCCGGGCGATACAGTCCAGATGATTGACGGTCGTCTGTATATCAATGGCATGATTGTCCCACGTGAAAAAAAGGGGGAATACATCGTTGCGAACCTGCCAAAATCATTGCGCAGTGTCGGCTATTACCAGGATAATATGTCAATCAAGGGCAACAAGATTTGGATTGATAACGCACCAGCGAAATTTAATTATACCATTGAATACAAAGATGACGATATGTGCCGTATGTACCAGGGTGCCTGTGGCGTGTTTAATATGACAGAATATATTGAAACATTGCCTAATGGCGTCCAGCACAGTATCATAGAAGCGTCTGATGACGCGCCGTTGGATAACACACCATTGTTCACAGTGCCTGAAAATCATTATTTCTTTATGGGCGACAATCGTGATAACAGTTTGGACAGCCGTGCCGACATTGGTTTTGTTCCGCGTGACAACGTGCTGGGGCCGGCGTGGTTTATATGGTATTCGCATAACTATTATTCGCCAATGATTGCATTTTGGAACTGGAATAATAAAATGCGCTGGGACAGATTTGGTATGGGGGTAAAGTAAATTGGAAAAACTGAATTACACGTTCAAAAATCCACAGTTATTAGAATTGGCATTGACGCAATCTGGCGTGGACAGCGCGCATAATAACGAACGTCTGGAATTTATCGGCGATCGCGTGTTGGGGCTGACAATCGCGGCATTGTTGTTTGAAATGTATCCCGACGAAAACGAAGGCGAATTGGCGCGTCGTCACGCGATGTTGGTATCAACTGAAACGCTGGCGTCGGTCGCAGACAAATTAAATCTGGCGTCGCACATTCGCCACGGTCATATGACGGGCGGTCGGATTCGTCATATTATGGCCAACGCGATGGAGGCTATTTTTGGTGCCATATTTGTTGACGGTGGGTTTGAATCTGCGCGCGACGTGATTTTGTCGCATTGGCGCGCATTGGCGGCGGCGGACGCAATCGCCCCCAAGGACGCCAAGACCGCATTACAAGAACTGGTTCAAAAACAGGACGATGGTGCATTGCCTGTATATGAATTCTTGGAACAGACGGGCGCATCGCACAGTCCGGTTTTCCACGTACGCGTGACGGCATTGGGACGCACCGCGGACGCCACCGGGCCGTCAAAAAAGGTGGCCAGTATAAATGCCGCCGACGCATTGCTGAAAATCCTTGCAATTTAGGCATCTGGTGGCTAGAATCAAGGAAAATAATATAAACCCAGGGGATAAATAATGTTTTCTATTTTATTGGTATTGTTGATAATTGTCGCAGTATTTATGATTGGCGTAATTTTATTACAAAAGTCCGAGGGCAGCGGTATGTCCGGTTCTGCGGCGGCGTCAATGTTTGGTGGTGCGCTGACGGGTGCGGCGGCCGGGAACTTTTTGACCAAATTGACGGCGTGGTTGGCGACAATATTCTTTATTTTGTGCGCGGCGTTGGCGTTGGTTGCGTCAAAGTCTGACGTTGCGTCCCGTCAGTCTGAATTGCGTCAAGAAATATTACAGCAAGACGGTGCGCCAGTTGCGCCAGCGACCCCGGCAGAAATACCAGACGCGCCTGAAAAATAATAAAAAAACAATGAAAAAATCGCCCAATCGGGCGATTTTTTCATTCAGGTTTTGGGTTTCCTATTTTCGCTTTTTAGAAACCGGTTTCTTTTGCGCTGTGGGTTTCACAGGTTTTTTCGCCGATTCTTTTGCGAACTCTTTGTATAACATAACGACGCATGTGTATCCGATAACCGCGGACAGGGCCGTTATGACGCCATCAATCAGACCATCGGAAAAGATTGCAAACAGTATAATTGCCGCAACCAATACAACCGTATAGCCCAAGTTTTTGGCCAATACATTTAAAATTTTTTCTGCTGTTTTCATGATATGTTTCCTTTCGTTTGGATATGGTTATTATACCACAAAAAAAATACGATTTCAAAAATATCTGAAAAAAAACCGTGGGCGAACCCACGGTTATGCTCAAAGGGGGTATTATGAACAATTTGCGATTACAAAATCACCTGGCCGCCCAAACGTGCCGTGCGTGGCAATGGGCCAAACGATGATTTCGGGCTGACATAGATGTTTCCTGTGACGGTAAATGCACCACAGAATTGCACCATATTTACATCGCGCAAGAACAGGTTGCCTTCAACGCGAACCCCACAGGGCAGTGTGTATTTGCGCATATTTTGCAGATACAGGTTGCCGCGGACGGTGTCGCCACTGCGCAGAATTGTTGCACTGTCGCGATGGTCAATAATTATGTCACCATACAGGTCGCGTCCGACGCGTGCCGTCTGGCGTATGGCGGTCTGGCACGGTTTTACGTTCGTGACGCTGACCGGGGTCGCGACGTATTCGCGATTTTGACCACGTTTAATTGGCAGTGTTGGAACCGTTTGGCGAACAGGACGCACAGATGTTGGTTGGACAACTTCGGCAACGGCCGGTTTTTCAATCAGAACAACGTTTGGCGTGCGACGAACGCGAACAATGTCAATAATCAACATTGTGAACAAAACAATAATCGCAACCAGCAATGTCAGATTTACCAACCCAATTAAATCAATATTACAAATCCATGTCCAAATGCGACGAATTATGCGCGCAATAAACTTGAACGGTGCGCATATAATTGCCCACACGCGCGCCCAAAATGTCTGTTTCGGGGATTTACGCCCAGTTGCGCGTTTCCCAGACGTCTGGGTCTTTTTGTTTTCTACGCGACGGGCGGCGGCCTTCATTTTTAATTTTTTGAACATGGATTCACCTTTGATTTGTTCGTTTTATTTATTGGAATAATAGTCTAAAAAAGATATTTGTCAAGTATTTTGTCAATTATTTTTGTCAAATGCGATTTGTGGATACAGTTTGACGTCGGGGCGCAATTCGGGCTATGATTGTGTGATGAGTGTGCGTTTGGTTTATTTTTTGTCTGTTTTGTTTGTGTGTGGTTGCGCGCGTGCGCCACGTGGGCCAGAATCTGGGTTCGTGCCTGTGACGGTTGACGCAGGCAAATACCAAATCGCCACACTACAAAAAATTACAGACCCGACCCCAGACGCCCCAATCCATATTTACATAGAAGGCGACGGCCAGTCTTTTCGGCCAAGCGGGCGACCATCGTCTGACCCGACGCCGCGCGGCAAATTTGTGCGTGATTTAGTGGCCCGGGACACATCGGCAAACGTCGTCTATGTCGCGCGCCCGTGCCAGTTTATTATGTCAGACGCGTGCACGCGTCACGATTGGACCGACGGGCGTTTTTCATCAGATATAATTGACGCGATGACAACAACAATAAAATCTGTGGCCGGTACGCACCCGATTGTGTTGGTTGGGTATTCTGGGGGCGCGATGGTGTCTGGGCTGGTGATAACGCGTAATCCTGATATAAATGTCACGCGCTGGGTCACGATTGCCGGTGTTTTGAATCATAATGCCTGGACGTCGTATTTTGGCGACGCGCCATTGACGCGGTCGGTGGATATGGATAAATTGCCCGATATCCCCCAGACGCACTATGTCGGCACACGTGACCGCGTTGTTCCAATGCAGTTGACGGCAAAAATTGCGCGCGCCACGGATATTATAGTCGTCCAGGGCGCAACGCACAGCGATTTTAAAAATCTTGAAATCAGATATTGACAAAAATATTTTGTATATTATATTTGTCAATATGAGTGATATAAAATTCTTTCCTATATTTAACCAGGCTGCGCCCCAAATTTGGGACGATTTTATCAGTATTCGTGCGGCGGCGTTGGAACACAACTATAAATTTTCATTGTCCCCAGACGAAGATTTGTGGGTTAAACGCGACCTGAAACGGTATTGGACGTTGTCTGGGGCGAAATTCGCATTTGCGGCGTATGATATCAACGAAATGATTGGGTTTGCCCGTGGCGGTTGTTTTGACGGCGACGTGTGCGTGTACAGTTTGTATGTTCGCCCAGAATACCAGGGACGTGGTGTCGGGCGCAGATTGTTGGCCCAGGTGGAACGTATTATCGGTGCTAAAAATATTGAATTGATTTCTTTGGCGCACGCGGTCCAGTTCTATTGTAAAATGGGATATTCCCAGATTCCTGTTGGGGCAACGCTGTCAAACAATATGTTAAAACAGGTGGCAAAACAACCTGCGTGTACAGTGGTACCGATGTTTTATGCACTGCCCAAGGTTCGCAACCGTTGTCGTGAAATTGCATCGGCATACCAGGCAACATTTGATTATAAATTGATAAACCAGGAACACGCGACCGCATTGGTCTATTTCAATGAAAAATCTGAAATCACTGCATACGGAATACAAGAGCAGGGTGCATTACCCGAAATTCACGTCGCGCCACATAACAACAGTCCGCGGTTAAAGGCGTGTCTGGAACGCGAATTTATGCGCTTGGCCACAATGCCAAAACCCCAGAAAACAAAATAATTAAAAAATAAAAAACGGGGCAACGCCCCATTTTTTATAATTGGATATACAAATTTGGGTTGTCCCCCATACGTTCCATCGCCGCATCCAGCGTCTTGCGATATTCCAAGAATTTCTTTTTATTTGCAGAATCCAAATTACTGATTGCCGGCAATTTCACCGTCATTGGATTGACGTGTTTGCCGTTCTTGATAATTTCATAGTGCAAATGTGGCCCCGTGGACAGGCCGGTTGAACCAACGTAGCCGACGGTTTGACCCTGGCGTACAGTTGTGCCAACAACGACGCCCTTGGCAAAACGTGACATATGCGCATACAATGTTTCATACGAACCGTTGTGACGCAGTTTTATAAAGTTTCCGTGTCCGCGATTATATCCACGTGCAACAACGCGACCTGCGCCGGCGGCTGGAATCGGCGTCCCAGTTGACGCGCGGAAATCCACGCCCTTGTGCGCACGGGTAAATCCCAGAACTGGGTGCTTGCGTCGGCCAGAAAAACTGCTGGTGATTTTTGCGTTGTTTATTGGGGTACGTTTCAGTGATTTTATTGCGCCATTGCCATCTTCGTCATAATAGCCCGATGTGCCGTCAGATTTACGGAAACGATACATTTTGACGTTCCCACGCAGTGCCTGGAACTGAACCGCCAAAACGCGGCCGTTGTCAATTTTCTGGCCCCCAGAAAAGTTTTCTTCATACAAGACCGAGAATTTCTGGCCGGCACGAATATCACGTTCAAAGTCCATTTCAAATGCCAGCAAATCATACACGTCGGCCAAAATTCCCGCAGGAATCCCAGCGCGCATGCCAGCCAAATAAAAACTGTCCCCGTCCAGAATTTCGCCTGATTTATACACCACGCGAACATCGCGTTCAATGTCAACCGTCTTGCATTCCCAGTTGCCACCGTCGCCACACGTCAGTTCCACCTGACGCCAGGGGGACGGGATAATCACAATCTTGGACACAGGGGCATCGTTATCATCGCGGACAAATTCAATTTTATCGTTGTTTGCACGCAACGTTGTTATTGATGCATCTGATTTCAGAACGCGCGCAATCGCGTCAACGTCATTATTGGTCAGTCCCTGTTCAATCAACAGTTTTGACAACGTGTCGCCCGACGCGACCATTACAACATTTTTGCATTCGTTGCCACGCCCCAGGCCAGGAATCGCCCCAGGCGCGCGAAAGAATACGACGACAATAATTGCCAACACGACCGCAACCGCCGCCAGTGCCAGGACAATTTTTGACAGATTATTTGGGTTCATAATATCTTTTGCTTTTTTCATGTGACCGATTATAATGGACTTATGAAAATAAATCAAGCGTTCACAATTTTAAATTGTGCCGGGGGAATTCGGGCGGCACGGATTATTACTGAAAATACTAAAAATTTATCATATTTTAATGTGTGGCGTATGGCGCGCCAGTTGCGTCGTGGGGTGCCTGTTGCGAAAATCATTGGGCAAAAGTGGTTTTATGGCCTGAAATTCAGGACAAATCGCCATACCTTGGACCCACGCCCAGACACAGAAACACTGGTCGCGGCGGTAATTGCCGATTGTGGCGCAAATGATGCGCCGCGTATTCTGGATTTAGGAACTGGCACCGGGTGCATAATCGGCGCGTTGGTCAAAAATATTCATGGTGCCACAGGCGTGGCGATTGATTCGTCGTATGGCGCAGTGCGCGTGGCGCGTGCAAATATGCGTGATTTAGGGCTGGGGGAACGTGTGCGCGTAATTCGCAATCGGTTTGATAATCCGCGCGCAGTCCCACCCCAGGCGTTTGATATAATCGTATCTAATCCGCCGTATATTGCGCGCGGCGATGTGCGTGTGGACGCCGGTGCTGCGCACGACCCAGATATGGCGTTATACGCGTCAAATAATGGATTGGCGGCATACGAATCAATCGCGCCAAACGCGTGGCGTTGGATGCGCCCTGGGGGCAAGATATATTTGGAAATTGGTGTGGGCCAGTCTGCCACGGTGCGTGATATTTTCACGCGTGCAGGTTGGAATTTTTTGCGTTCTGAACGTGACCTGGCTGGAATTGAACGCGTTTTAGTGTTCCAGGTTATTCAATAATTATTTGCAGCCACAATCACCACCACAATCACAGTGATGACAGCACCCACATTTTTCGCCACCGAAAAATGGGTTATGGTGTCGCAACATTTTTATGGTTGAATCAACCCCGTGTCCGTGAACGACATAGGTTTCGTCCGGCAAATTCATATCGCGTAATGCGGCAACAGACGCCCGTAAATCGTCGCTGTTTCCCGTGGGCAGGTCGGTTCGCCCAACCGTGTCGCGAAATATTGTGTCGCCTGATAATAAAATTCCATATTCTGGGAAATAAAACATCATACCACCGGCCGAGTGTCCTGGCGTGGCAATTACGTCCATTTTTATTCCGCCCAGAATTTCACGCGTCCCGGCGGTTAAATTTTCGGGCCGGCGAAAATCAGATGGAATTTTCGGCATATTGAAATATTCCAGCAACATATTTCCCCACGTAATCAGTTCTAAATCACGATGGTTCATATACCACGCAACGTCATAGTGCGCCGCCAATTCTGGGGCCCCAGAAATATGGTCGCTGTGTCCGTGTGTCGCATAGATTGCGCGCAAATGTAATCCGCGTCCGTCCAGTAATTTTATCCAATCGTCTGCGCGCCCCCACGGGTCAAAGACCACGGCATCTGGGCCACGCGTCACCAGAACAGAATTAGTGTTTTCTGGCTGGATATGGATAATTTCAAATTTAACGTCGTTATTTTGCATTTTTTCTTGCACGGGGCTTGGTGGTTGTTTTTTTAACCTTGCCAGAAATAATTTCTTTGATTTCTGCGCCGGTCAGTGTTTCGCGTTTCAGCAGTTCTTTTGCCAACCGTTCAACCGTTGCGCGGTTCTTGGTCAGCAATTTTTTCGCATCTGCGTGCGCGGCGTCCAACCACGCCTTGATTTCTGTGTCAACCAGTTCAGCGGTTTTTTCAGACGCGTTTTCCAGTGCTGCGCGATTGCCGAAATTTGTCACCTGGCTGATTGCGGCCAACCCGACGCGTGGCGACAGGCCTGCTGTCGTGATAGAATACCGGGCCAGGCGTGTTGCCATGGCAATATCACTTTCCGCGCCAGTTGTGATTTTGTTTGGGCCAAAAAATACTTCTTCGGCACTGCGTCCGGCCAATGCGATGGCCAGATTCGCACGAACCTCGGCAATGGTCATAGACACCTTGTCATCAATCGGCAGGTGCTGCACCATACCCAGTGCGCGTCCACGTGGAATAATTGTCGCCTTGTGAATTGGGTCTGTGATGTCGGCATACATCTGGCTGACAAATGCGTGTCCAGCCTCGTGATAGGCGGTCAGTTTAATATCTTCGGGGCGCATTTTGCGTGCCTTGCGTGGGCCCATCAATATTTTGTCGCGTGCTTCGTCCAGGTCGGCTGGGGCGATTTCGTTGCGCCCGTTGCGAACCGCGTGCAGTGCGGATTCATTTAACAGATTTTCCAAATCGGCCCCTGAAAAACCGGTTGTTCCACGCGCCACATCTTGCAGATTGACATCTGGGCCAACCTTTATCTTTTTGGCATACAAATCCAGTATCGCGCGACGGCCGGCCATATCGGGTAATTCAATATACACCTGACGGTCAAAGCGTCCCGGACGCAACAGCGCAGAATCCAGCATATCTGGACGATTGGTCGCGCCAATCACAATGATACCTGTGTCGTTGGCAAAACCGTCCATTTCAATCAGTAATTGATTTAATGTCTGTTCGCGGTCTTGGTCATTGAACGAACCCGTGCTGCGTCGTTGTCCGATTGCATCAATTTCATCAATGAACAGTATGCACGGCGCATTACGTTTTGCCATTTCAAATATTTCTTTGATTTTCGCAACGCCCAGGCCAACGATGATGCCGGAAAAATCACTGCCTGATGCGGCAAAGAACGGGACGTTCGCTTCGCCTGCGATGGCGCGCGCCAACAGTGTTTTACCCGTCCCAGGTTCGCCAGACAGCAACACGCCACGTGGCACGCGTGCGCCAACGGCGGTAAATTTATCTTTGTTTTTCAGGAAATCTACAACTTCCATCAACTCTTGTTTTTCAGAATCAATACCGGCAACATCTGCAAACGTTGTTTTGGGCTTGCCAGTTGTAATTTTTGTTGGATTTTGTTGCGCCAGGCCACGTGTAATTCCGCCTGCGCCACCGCGCATACCGCGGAAAATCCACCACATAAAGAATAATCCCAGTATAATCGGGAACCACATTCCCAGGTATTCCATCGTGCTTTTAGACGCGTCAATGGATATAGACGCGCCGTTCGCCGATAATTTCGCCAGCATTTCTGGGTCGTATGTAATTGTCGCGTTAAACGGCGTGCCGTCACGCAATGTGCCAGTTGCATCAGAACCACGGATTTTCATTGTTTTAATGTCCGCTTCGCGACGCAGAATGTCTGAAAACGACAATTCAACAGGTTTTGTCACGGTGCCTGAATTTCCAATAATTCCGCCCGGCATACCGCCACCGATAAATCCACGCAACCCCAGTGCGATAAACAATACTGCAAATACCGCGACGAAAATCATAGAACTGTCGCGACGTGTTGATTTTTTACTGTTTTTTAATGTTTGTTTTTCCATATCTTGTCCTAAAACTTGTTTTTGCCCCTTCGGGAACGATTAAAATCCGATTGCCCAGGCGACGCACGGTGCAATGCCCCAGTGTGAATTTACAATCATCTTGCAAATTATTTAGTGCGCGGCGCAGCGAATTCAAGCGTGGCTGATAATTGTCCCCCCCAATTTGTTGAATCAGCGTTCCGATGAACTTTAACCTAATATTATAGTCCTGGTCAAACAGAAAAGAATCTGTGAACATCGCGCGCCGTCCATTTATCACAGACGCCACCAGATTTGCAACGTCTGTGTCCATCGCGTCGCGCACACGCCCCAGGTTCTGGGTTGCCAACAAAATGCGTTCGTCTGAAATCCCCAGTTTTTCTGATAACAGGTGGCGGTTTTTGCGAATACGCACCCGGGTATAACGTTCGTCGTTGTTCATTTCGTCGGTAAAGTATTTGATATTATGCGCGTCACAATATTGCTGTAATTCGCGCCGCCATACACCCAACAGTGGGCGCACAATTTTTACCCCGTCGCGGATTGAAACAGGTCGCATCGCCGCCAGTCCGGCCAGCCCACTGCCACGCCCCAGGTTCATTAAAAACGTTTCAATCTGGTCATCGGCCTGGTGTGCAACCAACAGCGCGTCAATATTATTCTCGCGACACCAATCTGTCATAAACGTGTATCGCGCAGTGCGTGCGGCGGCCTCTAACCCAGTGGTTGGTTTGTTTCCTGTCCAGTCAAAAATATGAAATTCAATTCCACGCGCAGTGCATAAATCACGAACGTATTGGGCCTCGGCCTCGGCAGCGGCGCGCAATTTATGATTTACGTGCAGGGCAATCGGTTTTGCATCGATTTCGTCCAGCCAACACAACAGGCACACCGAATCAACGCCCCCACTGACCGCCACGGCCAGGCGTTGATTGGAAAAATCGTTCATAAATTTAATAAATTTCTTATTCATTTTGAGTCATTTTATGCTATAATTCGCAAAAATAAAGAGAAAAAGGAAAAAGACAAATGACAAAATTAAAATCTATGGCGGTTTATTGCGGACACGAATTTGGAACTGAAACATCGTTTGCGCGCGATGCGGCGTTGGTTGGTGAAATGTTGGCGCACAATGGTATTCGTATGGTGTTTGGCGGTGGCGATGTTGGTCTGATGGGGACGGTTGCAAATGGCGCATTGAACGCCGGGGGCGAAGTGATTGGGGTTTCTACGCATAACGTTGTCGCAAAACAAGAACCCGTTCACGTGGGCGTTCATGTCCAGGTTGTCAACGGTGTCAACGAACGTAAACAGCGTATGTATGAATTGTCTGATGCGTTTATTATTTTACCAGGTGGCATCGGAACACTGAACGAATTGACCGATATTATGACAATGCAACAGATTGGCGAAACTAAAAAGCCGTTGTTCTTTTTGAACACTGACAATTTCTGGTCGCCGTTTGCAAGTCTGTTTGTACACATGCAAAATTGCGGATTTATTGAAGATGTTCGCGATTACAATATTCGTATCACTGCAACACCAGAAGAATTGGAACGCGAAATTAAAAACTATTAAATTTGGACAACTTTGTCACGGGCGGATGCGCCACGGACGATTTTAATGCTGGACTTTGGCACATCAAAATGCCGGGCCAGCATTTTTATTACCGCCGCATTTGCCGCACCATCGGCCGGCACAGCGGTCGTATGAACGCGAACCGTGCCATCAGGCGCGACATCAACACTGTTCTGTCGCGCACGTGGGATAACACGAACCTTAAAAATCTGTTTTGAATCGTTCATCACTCATAATATGCAAATGAAAGTGGAAAACGGATTGACCAGCACCTGCGCCTGTGTTTGCGACTGCGCGAAAATTACCGCCCAGTCCCAATGTGTCCACGGTTTTACGCACCGCGGCCCAGAATCCGCGCTGTAATTCCGCCGGCGCGTGCGCAGTAAAATCATAAATATCTGTATATTCGCCACGTGGCACGACCAGAACGTGCGTCTTGGCGCGTGGGTTGACATCAAAAAACGCCAACGCGTATTCGTCGGAATAGACCGTCTTGCACGGGATTTGTCCAGCGATGATTTTTGCAAAAACATTATCTGAACTATACATATATGCCCCCTGAAATTCGTCAGAATCAGGATATTATACATAAAACGCAAAATCAAGTATTGAAATCGTCCCCGAACGCATTATATATACGTGGAACAAGGAGATTTTAATATGATGAAACCTTTACATAATTATGTTTTGCTGACGCGGTTAAACGAAGAATCCAAGACCGCCGGCGGAATTATTATTCCTGATAATGCCAAGGAAAAGCCATCACGTGGCCGCGTTGTTGCGGTTGGCGACGGCGTGTTTGAACACGGGGCGCGTGTGCCAATGTGTGTCAAAGTTGGCGATACTGTGTTGTTTGCAAAATGGGCGTCGTCTGTGAACGAGGTTAAAATTGATGGCACAGACTATGTTTTAATCAAAGAATCTGACATTTTGGGAATTTTGGAATAATCAAAGGACGAAATTATGGCAAAAGATATTGTTTTTGATACAGATAAATTGGCAGCCGGTGTGGATAAATTGGCTGATGCCGTTAAAATTACTATGGGCCCCAAGGGACGCACGGTAATCATTGAAAAATCGTATGGCGCACCTGTCGCGACCAAGGACGGCGTGACCGTGGCCAAGGCGGTATCTCTGAAAGACCCGGCGGAAAACATCGGCGCACGTATGGTCCAAGAAGTGGCGAAAAAGGCCGGTGATGACGCCGGTGACGGCACGACAACGGCGACTGTTTTGGCGCAAAAGATTATCCGCGAAGGCCGTCGTGTTATCGCCGCTGGTATGAATCCTATGGACGTTAAACGCGGTATTGATATGGCAGTTGCGGCGGTTGTTTCAGATATTGACGCGCACGCACGCCCGGTCAAAGACAGTGCGGAAATCGCCCAGGTTGCGACAATTTCTGCGAATTCTGACCGTGATATCGGCGAAAAAATCGCAGGCGCGATGGAACGCGTTGGCCGCGAAGGCGTTATTACCGTAGAAGAAGCCAAAGGTCTGGAAACAGAAATTGACGTCGTAGAAGGTATGCAGTTTGACCAGGGATTTATGTCGCCATACTTTGTCACCAACAGTGAAAAAATGTTGGCGGAATTAGACGGCGCACAAATCTTGGTTTCTGAAAAGAAAATCACGGGATTACAGGCACTGTTGCCGATACTGGAACCAATCGCACAATCGGGACGCCCGTTGTTGATTATCGCCGAAGATGTTGAATCCGAAGCGTTGGCGACATTGGTGTTGAACCGTCTGCGTGGTGGTCTGAAAGTTTGCGCAGTCAAGGCCCCAGGCTTTGGCGATCGTCGCAAAGAAATGTTAAAAGATATTGCCGCAGTGACAGGTGCAACGGTTATCTCTGACGATATGGGAATGACGTTTGAAAACATTACCCCGGCGGTGCTGGGCAGTGCGAAAAAGATTGTCGTCAGCAAAGATTCAACCTTGATTGCCCAGGGCGCAGGCGATAAATCGGCCATAGACGCACGCGCAGACGAAATTCGCAAACTGTTGTCCACGACAACATCGGAATATGACCGCGAAAAATTGTCTGAACGTTTGGCTAAATTGGTCGGTGGCGTCGCCGTTATCAAGGTCGGCGGTATGACCGAGGTAGAAGTCAAAGAAAAGAAAGACCGTGTTGATGACGCGCTGGCGGCGACACGTGCGGCGGTTGCCGACGGTATCGTGGCCGGTGGCGGTATCGCGCTGGTTCGTGCTGCTGCGGCGTTGGCAAACGTCAGTGGCGCAAACACAGACCAAAACGTCGGAATTGACATTGTTCGCCGTGCAATCGTTGCGCCGTGCGCCCAGATTGCTGAAAACGCCGGCGTATCTGGCGAAGTTGTCGTGGGCAAGGTTTCTGAATCCAACGACTATAACTTTGGCTACAACGCCCAGACTGGCGAATATGTTGATATGATGTCGGCTGGCATTATTGACCCGGCCAAGGTTGTAAAGACTGCAATCCAGGCGGCGGCGTCAACCGCAGGCGCAATTTTGACCACAGGTTGCGTGATGTCTGAAATCCCCGAAGAAAAACCGGCCAACCCAGGAATGGGCGGCGGTATGCCGGGTATGATGTAAAAAACGCCCCGTCGGGGCGTTTTTTTTAGCAATGCCACAGACTAAGTGGCCGGGGTGTCCGCGTAGCGGACGGGTGTCGTGACAATCGTCGCTATTTTAATTCCAGGCTGCGGCCGGTTGCGCCGATAAAGCCAATCAACTGAAATGTGCTGGGGGTGTATCGGCCGACGGCCAGGCGCGCGTATTCGCCCGGGGTTAAATTCATTGCGTTGCACATAAATACAACAGACAACCCCATTTCTTGACGGATTTGTTCAATTTGAACACCTATTTTCATTTGCACCCCCAAAAATAAAACCACCAAGAAATTCAGGTGGTTGGAGTTTCATAGCTATAATAGAGTATAGTGCGCTTATTCAATATATTCACGCCCTCCAACCAAAACGGTTGGAGATGTATCGTCATCTCGGACGCTCTATTCAGGGCTATGAAACCCACAATGGTAATCCACCACTGCAGTGGGAATTATATAACAGTTTTGCCGAAAACACAAGTGGACATTATTTGCGTAATTGCGCCTTGCCATTGATAATGTTCGCGTGCTATCCTGGGGAATACAGGAACACAGGACAGGGGGTAATCAATATGAAACGAATTTTATTTGCCGTTGCAATCATCACCGCGATGCCAATTACGGCGCGCGCCGGAATCTATACCACGGGGACATGGACGCCATATTTGACGTCTGATTTCGGTATGACGTATTCAGATGTGCATTTTCACGGATATGATTTAAGTGGATTTACCGGCGTCTTTAACATCGGGGCCGGGTTGCGCAATGACCGCACCAGAATCCAGTTGACGTATCAAAAGCGCGACACGGTCAGTGAAATATTTTCGTCCTGGGTCAGCCAGACGGACGCATCGTTGGACCAGCAATCGCTGATGGCCGGTGTTTATTATGACCTGGTTCAGACGGGCTGGTTCACGACGTATGTCGGTGCCAGCGCAGGTGTAAACTATTACGATTTTTCGCTGGATTATAACGATGGTCGTCCGTCAGAATCTGAATCGGGTTATGGTTTTATTGGTGGCGTATCGGCCGGTGTTGGATTGCGCATATCGCACATATCGTTCACGTTGGGGGCCGATTATAATTATATTGCGCGTCCACGTGCGTCCAGTATAACGCCACGCGTCGGATTATCCCTGGCGTTTTGATGGGGAAATAAAAAACACCCGTGGTTTTAACCACGGGTATATTTTATTCTGGCGCGCCCAGAAGATTCACTCGGTGTGTTTCCACACACCTGCGTGGCATTCGTGACGGCTCGCCTGCGTTATCACTTGGCTTGCCTACTCATTGTCGAACCCTCTGGTCGGGTTCAAATCCTGGGGCTTGCACGGAATAAAAAACACCCGTGGCTTTAACCACGGGTGTCTTTTATTCTGGCGCGCCCAGAAGGATTCGAACCCTCAACCTTCTGATCCGTAGTCAGATGCTCTATCCAATTGAGCCATGGGCGCAACGTTGATATATTTTATACATTTTTATTCCGATTGCAAGAAAAAATAATCTTTTTTTATCGGCCACCACGTTCGGTGTTTTTTATCCCGTGATACAGCGTGTTAAAATGCTGGCGACAGACGGATTTATAGTTGCTGTCCCCAACGGAAATTTGCTGGCCGGCACGAATAACCTTGCCGTCTGCATCAAAACGCAAATGATGCGTCGCCAGGTGCATACAGCCTGGAATCTGGCACGTGGATTCCATACGGTGCAATTTTGCACCAACCTCTATCAATCGTTGGGACGCCGGAAACAGGTGTTCGTTGCTGTCCACCATCAGGCCATAGCACATAATGATAATCGGACGACTGTCTGCGATTTTTACCAGGGCATCAATATCCGCTGGCGAAAAAAACTGAACCTCGTCCACCAGAACCATTTTTGTATTCGCGTCGGGCGTATAGTCAACCAGGCTTTCGCGCACAGTCGCGTCAACCGATATGCCAACGCGCGAATCAACGCGATTTGCACTGAACCGATTGTCGGTCTTGGGCTTTATAACCTCGGTCTGGTTGCCGTTTTTGCGTTGATTATACGCGTTGACAACTAATTGTGCAGACTTAGAACAACCCATTGTCCCATAATGAAAGTGCAGATTTGCCATAATATTTTTCCTTTGCTAGACCATTGATTCCAGACGCGCGATACGTTTTTCCACCGGTGGGTGTGTCGCCATCAAACTGGACGAGAATTCGCGCAACGGGCGCGGATTTGCGATACACACGGCGGCCATAGACGCGGTTTTGTCCAGGCATTCAACACGTGCGTCGGTTGTAATCTTGCGCAACGCTGACGCCAGCGCGCGCGGATTACGCGTAATCTGGGCACCTGTGGCATCTGCGGCGTATTCGCGATTGCGCGACACCGCCATACGCAACAGTGGCGTGATAATCCAGTTAAATGTCAGAAACGCCAGCCACACCATAACCAGCACGGCCGCGCCACCGTTCTTGTTATCATCATCACTGCGTGCGCCAGCATAGAAAATGGCGCGTCCAATTAAATCTGCGGCAAAAACTGTGACGCCAACCCCGGTAATCAGCAGCATATCCAGGCGAATATCGCGATTGCCAATATGCGCCATTTCGTGCGCAATTACCCCTTCCAGTTCCAGACGGTCCAGTTTTTTGATTATTCCCCGGGTCAACGCAACCGATGCGTCGCGCGGACTGCGTCCGGTGGCAAATGCGTTCATAGAATCGTCGTCAATGATATATACACGTGGACAGGGCAATCCAGCTGCCAGCGCGACGTTTTCAACCGCGCGAAATATTTCCCGATTCTGTTTGTCGTCATCGTGTATTTCAGTTGCGTGTGCCGCGTTCAACATCATTGAATCGCCAAACGCCCACGATATCATCATCCATATACCACACGCGATAAACGTTGGAATTGCAACCTGGGCCGTTGTGCGTGCCGCGGTTTCAACAGGTGCCACACACCACACAAATAAAAACACCAGTGCGATAAATATCAGTGGAAATATCGCAACCAGAACAGCGGTCTTGATATTATTGCGACGAATATGGTCATAAACTGTCATCTTTATACCTTTGACGGGATTATACACAAAAAAAATACTACGTCACTTAAAAAAATATATCCAGATTACAGGACTAGTTATTTTTTGTCCGCCGAAAATGCACATCAAAACTGCCATTATTTATTGGGGCGAATTCCATTATATACGGACTCAGGACACTTTCGCGTGCCCATTGGGGAAATTTCTGGTGTAAAATACCAGATGCGCCTGTGATGATTTGGGCGCGACGCACGCCCGACGTGGCCAGGTTCATAATCGCGTGCCATGCCTGTTCTTCGGTCATTTGGTGCAAATCCAGACGTGCGTATTTTGGACAGGGCCCCGGCGCATCTGGTATCAGTTGCCCCAGGTGCAATGCCGCGCGCACAGACCTGTTCACGGCGCGCACATCAGGGATGTATTCGCCACGTGTCATTTTCAAAATATCATCATCACTCAGTTTTTTCATACCGTGATTATACACGGCATTTGGCCAAATGCAAATGGCCCCAGGTAAATAAAAAACGGGGCAAATGCCCCGTTTATTAAATGCTGTCAGCGTTTATCCAGCGACCGTTCTTTAACAGACCCGGTGCCATACCCTCGTTATTACGCAGGGCGTCAATAACCGCGCGTGCCTTTGGTGCGTCCAGATTCACAACGCGAACCTTGTACATATCGCCTTCTTTGACGACGGTGGCATCACCGTATGTGCGCATACGTGCCGCCAGGTTTTCCGCGCTGTCTTCGGCATAGAACGCCGCGACTTGGACGCTGTATTCGCCACCTGCGGACATTGCCGGCTGGGCAACAGTTTCGGTCACAGTTGTGGTTTCAACTACGGCCGGTTGTGCCGGTGTGTTTGCACCAATCGTTGCGTTTTTAACAGCCATAGATTCCTGGGCCATAACCTGGATTTGAACCTTGGACTGGCCCTTCATACCGATGCGTGCCGCGGCGGCCGGGGACAAATCCATAATACGTGTATTCACAAATGGGCCACGATTGTTCACGCGAACGACGACCGACTGGCCATTGTCCAGATTCGTCACACGTGCGATTGTCGGCAGTGGCAATGTTTTGCTGGTTGCGACCATTTGGGTTATATCAAATGTTTCGCCATTGCTGGTCTTTGTGCCGTTTAATTCAGTCGGGATAATGCCAGCAATTCCAGTCTGGTTATAACTAAAATCTTCGGCTGGGATATACTGGACATCTTCAACCTTGTATGCGTTGCCCAGATAATATTTCGGTGCCGGTGCCATCAGATATGCGGTGTTCAGCGTCTGTTCGCCACCGGTTGTGACCAACGTTTCTTCGCCGAAACCATCAGAACCATAACCTGCTGGTGCGCTGTTGTTCGCGCAACCTGCCAATACAGCAGTCAAAACTGCCAATGAAACGATTTTTTTCATAGTTGGAACTCCTTACATTCTCTTATATCTATGATTTTATCATATAAAAGTTCCAGTTTCAACTTTATTATTTTATCTATAATTTTCGGTCAATAACGTATGCCACCGGCAGATAGATTGCCCCATATCCGGCGATTGCCGCAAACAGCATCCAAATACTGGTAATCGGCACGAACCACAGCCCCAGCCCCAGTCCAGCGGACAAAATCCCAAATGCCACAATCGCGCGCACGGTGCGCGCATCGTGACGCACCAGTTCGCGCTGGCGACACGCGCGTCCCAACAGATAGTTTTTTAAATAACCACTGGCCACAATACCGATTGGTATTGCCAAATATCCGGCCACAGGGAACAACGCCAAATAAATCACCGCCGCCACCCCCAGCGAAATCATACTGGTTCGCACAGGCGTTTTAACATCTTGGGACGCATACAGGGTTTTACTGTAAATCTGGCTGACCATCATCGCGGGCAGGGCGAAAATCTGAATCATAATTGCCAATGCGACCGCGTGGGTTGATTCGGCCGTCCACGCACCATACTGGAACAGATAACGGATAATCGGTTCTGCCAACACGAACAGGCCGGCCACGCACGGCATAATCAACATCATTGATTTACGCAAAGATGAATTTTGTTGAATATAAACACTGCGCATATTCTGGTTCGCCAGTGCGTTTGATATTGACGACATCAACACCGTTCCCACCGCCAGGCCAATCATCGCAAACGGCAACTGGACAATACGGTCAGAATAATACAGCCATGATACCGCCCCAGACTGGAAACTGGCAACCAAGGTGCCGACGATAATTGTAATCTGATAAAAACCATTGCCAATAATGCTGATGCCCAGACGGCCAAATATATGCTTAATCCCCGGCGTCCATTTTGGCCGCACCAGGCGCAATCCAAAATGTTTGCGTCGTATGCGGTGCCATAATATTCCAAACTGGATAATCCCAGACGCGACAACTGTGCCGGCCATTAAATACAGCACGCCGTCCGCCAGGTTGAAATACGCCGCCGCCAACAGGGCGCAAATCAGCATAATGTTTAACAACACTGGCATAAATGCCGCCAGCAAGAATCGTGAAAACGCGTTCAGTATTGCCGACAAAAACGCCGATGCGCACACGAATATCACATAGAAAAACATAATGCGCGAAATAATGACGGTCATATCCATCTTGCCCGGGACATTGGCAAAACCCGGTGCCAGCCCCCACACCACCAACGGCATAAAGATTTCAAATAATATTGTTATCCCCAGTAAAATCACCATCAGCCACGAAAACACGTTTTTAGCGAACGCGTCATCTTTTTTTGAATCGGTGTACATTGGGATAAATATCGCCGACAACGCCCCTTCGCCCAACAGGTCGCGGAATAAATTCGGCAACTTGAACGCCGCCAAGAATATGTCCGACAGGCGTCCTGCGCCCAAGACGCGTGCAATCAGCATATCGCGAATAAAACCAAATATGCGGCTGATACCAGTCATGGCACCAACCCCGAAAATATGTTTGCCTAGATTCATAGTTTGGATTATACTCATCTTTGTAATATAAAATCAAGGCAGGAAATAAATGAAAAAAATAATTGCGTTATGTGGGGCGATTTTTGTGCTGGCGTCGTGTGGTGGCGGTGAAAAAATTGAACCGCAACAGCCGTTATCACAAATCTATGATACGGCATACAATGAATTTAACGACAAGAATTATGATATGGCTGCGACCGAATTCTTAAAGGCTGAATCCCAGTATCCGTCCAGTCCGTGGGCCGCAGATGCGCTGGTAATGGCGGCGTATTCGCATTATCTGGACGATGATTTTGCTGGGGCGATTTTGGCGATTGACCGTTTTATGCGCTTTCACCCCGGACACGCAGATGTGCCGTATATGATGTATCTGCGCGGTATGTGCTATTATCGCCAGGTCAGCGACGTTCGCCGTGAACCGGGTATGTCGGCATACGCCATGCAACAGTTCCAACAACTGGTCGCGCGTTTCCCGAATTCGCCGTATGCGAAAAATGCAGAAAACAAGATTTTGATATTAAAGAACTATCTGGCGGGCAAGGTTATGTATTCTGCGCGTCACGATATGGCGCAACAAAATTGGACCAGCGCGATTGCAAATCTGCAATCTGTGATTGATGGCGCCCAGGAAACCGCCATGACGGCCGAGGCATTATTTCGTCTGACGGAATGTTATACTGCAATCGGATTGCCGTCCCAGGCCGCAGGTTATGCCGAAATGTTGCGGACTAATTTTCCAGATAGCGAATGGACGAAAAAGTTAAAGTAAAATAAAAACCGCCGTTTGGCGGTTTTTTCATCAGCGTGTTTTAAAATTGTCTATTGGGATAATCGCCGCAGCGGTCGGACCGCGCTGGCCATTATAATGACTGGCTGGGTTTTTATCGTATGGTTTGCGTGCGCCTTTGAATTCTTCGTAATAAATTTGACCTATGCGCATATTTGGAAACACAACCGTTGGATACAGAACGCGAATTTCCAATGTCCACTCGCCACAAAAACCGTCGTCGCCACGCCCAGCAGTATGATGATTCAAAATAAAGTTCCGGCCAACTGATGATTTGCCGTCTATGTACGGGAACAGATTACGGGTTTCTGTGTATTCCAATGTTGCCCCCAGATAACCCACGCTGGGCGATAAAATCAGCCCGGTTTCTGGAATCTTGATATCAATAATCCGGTGTGATTTTTCGTCGCACGGGTTCAGCAAATACATCGGATTGCGAAAATCATATTGTTCTGGGTGTGCCAAATATTCGCGATATTTCCGCGTGTGATAGAACCAATCGCGCATAGAATAATCACGGCGCATTGGGTCATATTTAATCGCAGGCCGCATACCAACTGGGATTGTCTGGGCATAGACGCGCAAAGTGTCCCCCAGGTGCAGGTCATAACTGTTGCTGCCCAAACAGGCAATGTTAAATGGTTCAATTATAATGTCGGGACGTCCGCCGGGATTGTTCGGGTTTTTTATCTGCATACGGCGCAGAATTTCAGGACCAGTCAGTTGCATAATATTTTGCCTTTTGGTTGCACCCTCTCTTGGGGGAATTTTACAATGTGTGGACGGGTTTGCAAGATTTTTATTCACTTTTGTTTTTGGTGTGGTATTCTGCGCGGTATGAATACAGAAAATAACAAAACATATTCTGGGTTTGTCGCCATTGTTGGGCCGACGAACGCCGGGAAAAGCACATTATTAAATCGCATTATGGGGCGCAAGGTGTCCATTGTCTCGCACAAGGTGCAAACCACGCGCACCAACCTGCGGGCGGTAAAAATGGTCGGCAATCGCCAGGTTATACTGGTGGATACGCCGGGCGTGTTTGTGCCAAAACGTCGTCTGGACCGGGCGATGGTTGGCGCGGCGATGTCGGCGATTTCAGACGCGGATGCGGTGTTGTTGATTATGGACGCACAAAAGGGCGTGACGGCAACAATTCGTGGCCTGGTCCAGAAAATCAGCGAACATAAAAATCTGTTTGTCGCATTGAACAAGGTTGATTCTGTGCGCAAGCAAGACCTGTTGCCGATTGTTGATGAATTGTCCAAAATGGCCCCCTGGCGCGAGATATTTATGATTTCTGCGCTGAAAAATGACGGAATTGACGGAATGTTAGAATCGCTGGCGATGGTAATGCCGGCGTCCCCGTATTTGTTTGACGCATCTGACGCGGTTGACGTGCCTGATAACCTGTATTTATCAGAATTGACCCGTGAAAAGATTTATAAATATATTCACCAAGAATTGCCGTATCATATCAATGTGTTGACCGAACGCGTTGATGTTGACCCAGACGGCGTTCTGGACATATACCAGAAAATTGCCGTGCGAAATGACGCACATAAAAAGATTGTAATTGGCCGTGGTGGCACCCAGTTAAAACAGATTGGAACTGCGGCGCGTCATGATATCCAGGACCAGTGGGGCGTGAACGCGCGCCTGCATTTGTTTGTGCGTGTTGAACCCGACTGGGAAGACAAGGCAGAAAACTATGCCGACCAAGGATTAGATTTCAAGAAATAATATGTTGCACACATCTGATTTTGATTTTGAATTGCCATCTGAATTGATTGCGTCGCATCCGTTGGCGCGCCGCGACGCCTCGCGTATGCTGGTGGTGGGCGACCAAGGATTATTTGATCGTCATATTCGGGATTTTTTGGATTATATTCGTCCAGGCGACGTGGTTGTGTTTAATAATTCGCGTGTTATTCCGGCGCGATTTGATGCGACCGACGCGGCCGGACACACGTATGAAATCACGTTGCATACTGCGGCGACGGGCAATTTGTGGTGGGGCCTGTGCAAGAAATTTACGCGTATTGCAGTGGGCGACACGCTGACAATGACCGACGGCACGCAAATCCGCGTTGTGGATTCAGACGCCGACAGTGGTCTGAAACTAGAATTTTTATGCGATGATGTTTTTGCTGTTCTGAATAAAATCGGTAAAATGCCATTGCCACCATATATGCACCGCGACCAAGAAGATTCTGATCGTGAACGCTATCAAACGGTATATGCCGACCCAATCGGGTCAATGGCTGCGCCGACCGCAGGATTGCATTTTACACCTGAATTGATGGACGAAATCGCGCACCGTGGCGCAACGATTGTCAAGGTCACTTTGCACGTTGGGGCTGGCACATGGATGCCAGTAAAAACCGAAGATTTGTCCCAACATAAAATGCACAGCGAGTGGTGCCAAATCACCCCGGCCCAGGCAGATATTATAAACAACGCCAATCGTGTTATTGCGGTTGGAACGACGTCAATGCGAACATTGGAAAGTGCGGCAATACGCAATCGTAAATTACCGGTATCGCAACGCAACCGACGTGTTGTGCCGTTTTGTGATACAACAGATATATTCATTACGCCGGGATATAAATTCGGCGCGGTTGACATATTGCTGACGAATTTTCATTTGCCAAAATCAACATTGTTTATGTTGGTTTCTGCGTTCGCAGGACTGGACGAAATGAAGTCTGCATACGCGCACGCCGTTGCCGAAAAATACAGATTCTTTTCATACGGCGATTGTTGTTTGTTATTCAAAAAGGACGGAGAGTAAATGTCATTGAAATTTAATTTAATTACAACAGATGGTATGGCGCGTCGTGGTTCGGTTGAGACTGCACACGGGACATTTCAGACCCCGGCATTTATGGCGGTGGGAACGGCTGCCACGGTCAAGGCACTGACAATGGACCAGGTTGCCGCCACCGGCACCCAGGTTATTTTGGGCAACACGTATCACCTGATGATGCGCCCGGGTGGCGATTTGGTTGAAAAAATGGGTGGCCTGCATAAATTCGGCGGTTGGCAGGGGCCGATTTTAACCGACAGTGGTGGGTTCCAGGTTATGTCGCTGTCCAATCTGGTTAAAATGACCGAAGAAGGCGTCCAGTTCACCTCGCACATTGACGGTGGCATTAAACACTTTTTACGGCCCGAAGATTCTGTTCATATCCAGCACCAGTTGGATTCTAATATTACGATGGCGTTGGACGAATGTCTGCATTTGCCGGCGCCACGTGAACGCGTTGAAAAGAACGTTGAAATGGTGGCGCGCTGGGCGCGGCGCAGTCGCGACGCATTTATTGACCGCCCAGGATATGGTATTTTCGGCATTGTCCAGGGTGCAGATTTCCCAGACCTGCGTAAAAAATCGGCCAAGCAACTGACAGACATTGGCTTTGACGGCTATGCGGTGGGCGGTCTGGCGGTGGGCGAACCCCAGGACGTTATGTTTAATATGATTGCCACGACAACGCCGTTGTTGCCGTCGGACAGACCACGTTATCTGATGGGGGTGGGAACGCCACTGGATATTCTGGGGGCGGTTGAACGTGGAATTGATATGTTTGATTGTGTTATGCCAACGCGCGCCGGTCGCACGGCCCAGGCATTTACGCGTCACGGCACAATGAATATGAAAAACGCGCGTTTCCGCGATGACGCCGCGCCACTGGACGACCAGTGTGGCTGTCCGGCGTGCAAATTATCGCGCGCGTATATTCATCATTTGGTAAAGTGCAATGAAATTCTGGGGGCAACATTATTGACCCAGCATAACTTGTGGTTTTACCAGGATTTAATGCGCGATATTCGCGAATCCATAGAACAGGGTCGCTTTGCCCAGTTCAAGGCAGAATTTATTGAAAAATACACAGGGGGTAAATAATGACAGAAAAAAACGTTCCAACACCGAACTTTGTTATCAATGACATAGATAAATTATATCTGGCGGCGGCGTTAAAATCGGTTGGAAAATTGACATACGTTTATACATTGGCGTGCGCGTCGGTTGGCAATCGTAAATACGAAATGGACCCACGCACAGAAATTGCGACATTTACAGACGAATCATTGGCGAACGTATATTATCACACGGTCAAAGAAATGATGGCGTACCAGGGACACAGCCGTGCCGTATCAGAATTACGCAAGGCAATGTCATCATACATATTGACATTTAATGACCGTATCAGATAAAATATCTGTGACCAAGGCAAGGAAATTGGAAATGGAAAAAGCCACTGCGTTTAACAATGCTGTTCTGGAATTGAACGAACGAATTCGTATCATCACAGAAATTGCGCCTGCGTTTAAACCACAGAACGCCCAGAAATTTGCAACGTCGTTTGCGCGTTATATTTTTGATAATTTTCCAGACAACCTGGCCAATGAAATTTCCCAGTGGACGGTGGACTATCCATACGACGCAGATAAAAAGAAAATTCTGCGTTCGGTGATTTATTTTCTGGCGGCGTATAAAAACGTTGATATAAAGCGCGTTTCGTTCAAAACGGTTGACCCAGACGAGCCGGACATTGTTGGCGGATATGTTGACGGCGTATTTTATTTATATAATGAATTCTTGCACGAGCCTGACTTTGCGGTGATTCTGGGGTATTTATCGCACGAAATTGTTCACGCGTTCCAGGATAAATATCAAACGACGTTGCCAAAAAACGTTGTTGAATCCAGCAAGGAAAACTATGTTTCTGTCAAGGAAAACGAACATGTGTATAACATTGACCCGCGCGAGCAAGAGGCAAACGCCATAGAAGAAATAATCAAAACCAAATTCAACGAACAAAGGGGGCTGTGACTATGAAAAAGAAAGAAATAGAAGTCATTGATATGCACGGTGCAAAAACCGTTGCGAAAAAGACGTCTTATATCACGTGGACCAAGCGCGTATTTGCGATTGTGTCTGTTTTGTGGCTGACGTTTGCGTTCTGGGCGCCGTTGCACATAAAAAATACGTATGCGGCCCCGATAAAGAAATCAATTGTTGTGTCAATGTTCTTTGACCTGCAACGCAACATCGTGGAACAGTATGAAAAATTGCTGGACGGGATAAAAAATTCTATTGATTTAGAAAAGCCTGTATCAATGGCCATTGACCAGGTCAAGGTTGCAGAAAAGGCCGTAGGCAAGGTGACAGACGCCACCGCCGCGGCGAAAAAGACCACAGACCAGGCATCACGTGCGACCGGCGACGCTAAAAAGGTCAGTGGCCTGATGGGACGGTTGGGTGTTAAAACTGACGGCATTGACCGCGCAATCGCATCGGCCGACCAGGGTATCCAGGGCGCGAACAAAGGCATCGCCCAGGTTGACCAGACGGCGGCATTGGTAAATAAAAAACTGGACCAGGTGGAACAGGATTTGAACAAGGTTTTACAGGTTCAAATTGACCAAATGATTGACCAGGCGGTAAAACAACAACTGGATAAAAATTCAGGTGGACTTGGCACAACGCTGTTGACCAATTACGGTATCAAACACGTGTATCCGTGGCGTCCGTCAACGTGGCCGGTTGCGACCAAGATTTACAACGATTTATCAAAATCTGATGTCGCAGTGGTTCAAATCATCACCCGAACAGTTGATAAATATTTCGGCTATGTCGCGTGGGGCCTGGTGATTGCAGCGTGGGTTGCTGGCGTGTTTGTATGGCTGATGCTGTTTAAAAAGGTCAAGGCAATGATTTCGCCGTTCATTGTATGCCCACGTTGTGGTCATACGTTTGCGGACAAGCGCACGGCATACGGGTTGTTAAAGGCCCTGCAACCGTGGAAATGGTTGTAAATATCAACGAACGCCCCATCTGGGGCGTTTTTTTGAAAATAATACTTGCAATCGTATAAAGTTTATGTCAGAATATGCCACGCAGTGCGAGCGTAGCTCAGTTGGCTAGAGCGCAACCTTGCCAAGGTTGAGGTCGAGGGTTCGAGCCCCTTTGCTCGCACCAGATATTCAAAACCACCCGTTTGGGTGGTTTTTTGTTTTTGTATTTTTTTTAATTATCAAATTGATTTATAATTATATAATATTATTCGTATGAAACGAATTGTGTTTGCGATTTTGTTATCTGTTCTGGTTGTGCCAATGGCGCGCGCAGACAACGACGATAAAAAATCCACAGAAATTACTATGACCACAACCCAGGCAATTCAAATGGCGGGCCAGTTGGTCAATAATGGCGATTATGAACACGCCTATCAAATGCTGACGATGATGCCAGATACGGGAAACGGGGAACTGGAAACCGAACGGTGGTTTTTGCTGGCCCAGATTGCATCGCGTCGTGGCGACATTGATGGCGCAATTCGCATTTATCAAAAAATACTGGACGCGCGACCAGACGCGGCGCGCGTGCGGTTTGAATTGGCACTGTGCTATATGCACCAGGGCCGTTGGTCGCGTGCAGATTATCATCTGCGCCTGGCAATGGCAGGGGACGATTTATCTGACGATGCAAAACGTATGATGAACTATTATCGCTATGTCGTGCGCCAGAATAAAAATTGGAACGTGTATTTTAATTTTGGTGCTGCGCCTGATAATAATGTCAATAATGCCACCGGTGGTGACGAATGTCTGATGACGATATTCGGCCCGTTTTGCCGAAAGTTGAGTGAACCAGAATCGGCAGTCGGGGCGAATTTTCAACTGGGGGGCGATTACGAATTCAAATTGTCTGACCAGTGGCGATGGAAATCAGATGTTGGTATTTACACAAATATTTATGACAAGCATGACTATGACGACCTGTATTTAACCGCCAGTACGGGGCCACGGTATCTGTGGTCGCGTGGGGACGTGTGGCTGGCCGGGGTGGCGGCGCGTCGCTGGTATGGTTGGGACAGATATAATTGGGCGGCCGGGGCGAAACTGAACACGAATTACGATTTTACGCGCAAATTATCGGGCGGTTTGTATTTACAGTTCTTGGATAATAAATACGATGACTATGGCGATATTCTGGACGGGCAAACGTATTCAGGAACGGCGCGCCTGGCGTATTCGTTTAATGCGCGTCTGTATATGACTGTGCGTGGGGGCGTGGCGCGTAATACGGCAACAGATGACGCCTATGCGTATTGGCAACCCAATGTTGCAATCGGCATTGGCGCAGAATTACCGTGGGGATTCAGTGTGTATGGCGAACCCAGTGTTTATTGGACGCGATACGATGATGGGCTGTACACGGCGCACAATGGGGCGTGGACCAAGATTACGGCGCACGATTTCACACATCGTTATTCGTTGTCTGTTTCAAATAATAAATTGGACGTGTGGGGATTTGTTCCGACCCTGACGGTCAGTTATACCCAGCGCGATTCCAACCTGTGGCAGCGCGAATTCAAGAAAACCGCCATTGAATTCACAATGATGCAACGGTTCTAGGTGATGCGCCACCGGCAATGATAACGTCCGCCCCAGCGGACGTTTTTTATTACACGGATTTCTGGGGTGCGGTGTGTTTTCCTGCCCCGTCATACCGGCGCAGGCCGGTATCCATTGCCCCGCAGGGACATCTTTATTTGCACCATTACCTGGATTCCGGGGTCAAGCCCCGGAATGACAAAGGCGGTAGTGTGTTTTTATTTTTACGAACATTGTTTCCTGTTTCGTTTTATGAACACTGTCCGTGTTTGTGCTATTCACTTGATTCCTTGCACCGTCATACCGGCGCAGGCCGGTATCCATTGCCCCGCAGGGACCGACGATGCCGACACCCCGGCACTGCGTGCCACCCCGGCTGGCCAGGGGGAAAACTAAAAAAACGCGCCATTGGCGCGTTTTGAAAGGATAAAAAACAAACTGTTAATTAAAACAATTTGAATTTGTAGTTCGTGCCGGCACGGAACGCAACGTCTGCGTCAGATACGCCTGCACCAACATTGACAGACCAGTTATTGGTCAGACCCATCGCGGCACCAAATGCAACCGCAGATTGGCTGTTATAGTTGCCGAATCCGGCACCAACGGACACCTCGCCACGTTGAACGCCCGACACAGCGACCGACGACAATGCGACCGAGCTGGCAACACCTGCGGACAGGTCTTTGTCCAGTTTGTCAATCTTTTTGTCGGTGTATGCATTTGCCGCCGCCAGCGATAATGCTGCGCGTTCATTTGCGTATGCCTTGGCATTGTTCAATGTCAATGCATCTTGGGCATCTGCATATCCTTTGGCACTGTTCAGGGTTTCAACGTCCGCCGCCGCAAAATCCGTACGAATGGCGTCATCTGCCAAAGTGAACGCATCGCGAACTGCAGCGTCTTTTTCATCTGTGTATGTTTTTGCAGATGCCAATGTTGCCTGGTCCCCAGCGGTCAGTGCGTCATTGATTACGCCACCATCGGCAACCGATGCTTCAATCGCGTCGTTTGCACGGCCGTCAATCGTATCGGTAATTGGCGCGTTAAAGATTTCACTTGCAGCTGTCTGGCGTTCATTGTCCGCGGTCCAGCCGTTGGTTGTGGTTTCTTTGTTCGCCAATGCGGCGTCCCATTGTTCGCCAGCGGTCGCGATTGTTGCATAGCGGTTGTTCAATTCGTTGACCGTGTTTGTATCGTTTTCAAATACTGTGTTGGCTGCATTGAATAACGGTTCTTCTGTGGCATATTGCGCACCAGTTGACGTTTTGGCAGCGTCAACACTTGCTGTGTCGGCTGTGAACGCCGCTTTCATAGCATTGAACTCAGTTTCCAATGTTGAACCTGGTTCTGGTGTGACCATTTCGTTGCGGTCATTGGCCAATGATGTTCCATCGGCGTTCAGATGATACGTATTGCCGTTTTCATCATCTGTGTATTTATAGCGTGTGCCGTTAAATGCTGGGGCGTCGCCATTTTTCACAGTGATGGTTGCGTCATCGCCTGATACGTATGTGCTGTTCAGTGTGACGTCTTGTGTGAAATCAGGTGCAGATTCGCCCAATGTCACTTCGGTGCCTTCGCTGTTTTTGTATGTGTAATTATTGCGGTCCATTGTTGCACCTGCGACGATGTCCTGGGTCGTGGTAATGTCGCCAGACGCAGTTGTTGTCCCGGTATATTCAGACTGTTGTGGCAGGCTGTCTGTGTTTTCTGGGTCGTATGCCTGCCAGTTGCCAGCGGCGTCTTTGTATTTAAAGTCGCCTGCGGCTGGGTCTTCTGTATAGTTCTTGGTGACGGTGGAACCATTGTAATCAACATAGGTGTATTTATAATCTGCTGCATTCAGTGGTGTCCCAACACTAGCCGTGCCATTTGATGTTTCGTATTTGCCAGCAAATGTCACATCAGTTGCCGCGTGTGCGCCAGCAAAGGCCAAAATGCCCGCCAGTGAAAACGCAGTCAAAACCAAAGGTTTTTTCATGTTTAGTCCTTTTATTTAAATTAATTTAAACCGTGACGCGGTATGCGCCACGCATTTACTCTTACACAAACGAACGTTTGTGTAAGTGCCAGTGGTCTGTATTCTTATAAAATCGGCAAAAAGCCAGGAATACGGTAGAAATCTGGTATTTTTTACGTTTTGAAAAAATTTTTTTTAATATCAAAAAAAACAGTTGATTTAAACGTTCCTTTAAAATGACAGAAAATAGGAGATGAAAATGTCAATAATTGGATACATTCGTGTCAGTTCAAATAAACAAACCCTAGAACATCAACGCTTTGAAATCAGCCAGTTTGCAACCGCAAACAAAATGGAAATCAGCCACTGGGTACAGGAAACAATATCGTCACGCCAGCCGTTGGATAAACGGCAACTGGGCGAACTGTTAAAGAAACTGAAACGCGACGATATTTTAATATCGTGTGAAATATCGCGATTGGGACGGTCGCTGTTGGAAGTAATGCGAATCCTGGAAACGTGTATGAACAAAGGGGTCAAGGTTTGGACGATAAAGGAAAATTATCGCCTGGGCGACGATATTCAAAGCAAAGTTATGGCGTTTGCGTTTGGACTGGCTGCGGAAATTGAACGCAATCTGATATCACAGCGCACACGGGCGTCGCTGAACAATATTCGTGCGACGGGCAAGAAATTGGGGCGGCCATTGTCGGCCCAGTCAAAAAAACTGAAATTGACGCACAATGCGAATAAAATCCGGCAATTACTGGACGCCGGCGTGTCGCGATATAAAATTTCGCAGATTATGCGCGTCCAGCCGATAACCGTAAATCGTTTCTTGGGCCGTATGGGTTGGGATACAGAAAACACCCCACTGGGGTGTTTCTTAGGGGACGACGGGAACATCAAAGATTGAGTCCGCTCCAGCGGACGTTTTTTTATTTCTGTTCCAGGCCCAGATTTTCTGGGGTCAATTTGCCAGACGCCGCCAGCACCGCAAAGAACGCCGACATACGTCCGAACTTTGCCTGGGCCAGGGACACCTGGGTATTCAGCAATTCTTGTTCCGCGTTCAGCACGTCCAACACTGTGCGACGGCCACGCTTTTGCTCGTCACGCGTGCCGTTCAGTGCCATCTGGTTCGCCTTGACCCCGGCCTGGGCGGCGGCAATCGCAGATTCTTGGGCCGTGTACATATTCCACGCCTGGTGCAGTGATTCCGAAATCATACGACGTGTGTTTATGGTATCTTCTTGAATACCGTCAACGGTGGAACGAACCTTGTCCACGTTGGCGAACGCGTTGCCCTTGTCATACAGGGGCATTTTCAGATAGACACCAATACGACTGTCGCGGGCGCGGTCAATGTATGGAATATCGTCAATCTGCATAACCGCACCGCGGACGTCAACCGACGGCAATATAGTCTTGCGTGCGACGACGATTTGTTCACGTGCGGCCTTTTCCTTGGATTCCAGCGCACGCAGTGCAGGGTGGTTGGACATCGCGTATTCATTGGCGGCGTCCACCGATTCTGGGAACAGTCTTTCAACGCGCGACAAATCAATTTCTGTGAATTTATCAGGCGTATTTCCGGCAATGCGACGGAATGTTTCAACCGCGTTGTCATATTTCGCCTGGGCGTCGGCCAGACCATATTTTGCCATTTCAACACGCGCAGATGCCTGGGCGACATCGGTCTTGGTCAATCGGCCAACGCGCGCGTTATCGGCGCAATAATTATAGTATTCTTGTAAAACGCGCTGGTTGTTTTGGTTCAGTTTCAAAACCTCGTCCGCGCGCAGGACGGCGATATAGGCGTTGATTGTGTTCAAAAATACATCTGATTCCGTCGCATACAGCGCAGATGTTTCTGCGTCACGAACGGCACGTGCGCCCTTTATCTGGGCAATGGTGGAAAATCCCTGGAATATATTTTGTTGAAATTCAACGCCAACTTGCGTTGGGTTATAATTAAATGTGTAATCGCCGACCTTGGTTCGTGCCGCACCAGCATTCGCCGACAGGCCCAGATACGGTTTCGCCCCAGATGATGCCACCGATACATCTGCGTCTGCCGCACGAACAGCCGCGCGCCCACTGTTGATAACCGGGCTGGATTCATACACAGATTGCAATTCAGAATACATATCGGCATTTGCCGCCAGTGTCACCAGCGCGCCCAGTATCCCGATAAATCCATAACAGTTTTTCATATTTTTTCCCCTTATAATGTTGTTTTAAACTTTTTAATTGCAAAAATCCATATTATTATACCCACCCCCAGCATATATGCACACTGGCGCGCAAAGTATTCAACGTCGGACCCTTTTAGAATAATGTTGCGAACCATATACGCGTAATGCGACAACGGGTTTATTGAACTGACATACTGTAATAACGTCGGCATATTTTCGGTTGGGATAATCGCGCCCGATAACATCAGCGACATAAACGCAACAATCACGACGCCCAGTAATGCCTGTTGCTGGGTGTTGGTATAGTTGGACAATAAAACCGCAATGCCCGACGCCGGCACGCAAAAAACCAAGAACCCCAGAATAAACATAAAGTTTGACCCAACAAACGGAATACCAAACACCGTGCGACCAATAAACAGGATTGATAGCATAATCAAAAACGACACCAAGATATACGGCAAAACCTTGCCCAAGATGATTTCATATTTTGATATTGGCGCAGACACCAGTGTTTCAATCGTGCCACTTTCTTTTTCCTTGGTAATAGAAATCGTAATCAAAATCAACAACGCCAAAAACACCAGCACCGCAATCAACGACGGCACCATAAACCACGGCGTGCTAAGTTCTGGGTTAAACAGAATACGCATATCAAACTGAATTGGCGACGCGGGCAGGGCGTAATTCATTTCGCGCACCGTTGACATCACAACGCCGGCCAGATAGCCTTCTATGCTTTGTGCTTTTAATATATTCATTGAATCAATCAGAATTTGAATTTCGCCTTCGCCACGCATCAATGCACGCGTCAGACCGCCACTGGGCGCGACAATCGCCACGTCGGCCGCTCCAGACTGAACCACAGATACCGCGTCGTGCGTGGAATCGTCGGCGCGAACAAACCACCCAGAACCAATCGCGTGATTATAAACCTTTTCCATAACGACATCGCCAGGCGTCATATCAACCGCCAGACGCAGATTCTTGGCTTCCAGTGTGATTGCGCCACTGTAAATAATCAACTGGACCGCTGGCATAACCATAACCGCGACCAACAACACAGGGTCACGCAACAGCGCGATAAGTTCTTTTTTGAAAAATCCAAACAGACGTTTCTTTTTCATTCCAGCGTCCTTTTAAAACGTGTCAGGCACGCCACCAACAGCACAACTGCAATCGCACTGATTGCGGCAAACTGACGCCACAGGGCGGTAATAGGACTGCCCTTTAAGAATTGGTCGCGCGTGATTTCAATATAAAAACGTGCCGGAAATACGTCAGATACGGCCTGGTATATACCGCCCATATATTCAACTGGAAATACAAAGCCCGATAATACCACCGTCGGCAACAGCCCGATAATCAGTGCGAATTGAATTGCAACCTCTTGTTTATGGGTGGATACAGATATCAGCAATCCCATTGATAAATACCCCAGGATAAATATCAACGTCGCCAGCGTCAGTGTTAAATAACTGCCGACAAATGGGACACCAAACACTGTGCGCGCCACAATAAACACCAGGATAAATCCGATAAATGATAAAATCGCATACGGCAAAACCTTGCCTACAATTATTTCCAGGGTTGTTGCCGGCGTGGACAGCAACATTTCCATTGAACCTTTTTCCCATTCGCGACATATCGTCAGCGTGGTCAGCATAATTGCAACCAGTGCAATAATTGCCGCCGACAGGCCCGGCACCGAAAACCACCGCGAATTCAGTTCTGGGTTAAACAGGTATCGTGATTTGAACGACAGTGGCGATGCAGATGCGTCAACCTTTAAAATTTTGGCGGCGGCATTTGTGTTTATCGTCGTCATATAATTTGTAATCGCGATAATAGACGAATTGTCTGCGCCATCAACCATAACCTGGACGTTGCCGGTGCGACCGGCAAAAATTTCGCGCTCAAAGTTTGGTGGCACAACCAAAACGGCGCGCGCGCGTTCGGCCAATATTTCATTAAATCCATCATCAGGATTGTCAATCGGGTACGTTTTGAAATAATCCGAACTGCCAAACGTGTCAATCAGTTCGCGCGAACTTTCGGTGCGGTCGGCGTCGTAATACGCCATCTTGATTGAACGAATATTAAACTCAATGGAATTCCCCAATATCAAAACGATTGCCAACGGCAACAACAGTGCAATAATCAGCGTGAACGGGTCGCGCAAAATATGCTTGCATTCTTTGGAAAAAATCGCCGCTGCACGTTCGCGGGAAAAAAATCTCATCGGTTTTGCCCCTCTACCAATCTGATGAATACGTCTTCTAGTGACGGTGAAATCTTTTTTATGTCAAAATATTTTTTGTATTTAGCAACCTGGGCGGCGACGTCCACACCATCACGAAATCTGATGTGCCAGTGTCGTCCATACGGTTCGCAAATGTCCAAAATCTTTTTCGGCGGAAATACCGGATTGTCCACGCGTGGGGTAAAGTTATACAGACTGTCGCCAAATGTCTGTTTCTTTAAATTCGCCGGGGAATCAATCGCAATCAATTCGCCTGCACGCATCAGTGCAATACGGTCACAGTTTTCCGCCTCGTCCATATAATGTGTGGTGACAAAAATAGTCTTGCCATCGGCAGCCAATTTTTTTATCAGTGACCAAAAACGCACGCGTGCCATCGGGGCAACGCCGGCCGTTGGCTCGTCCAGAAATATAATCTTGGGATCGTGCAACAGGGCAACGCACAGTGCGATTTCTTGCTTTATCCCACCGGGTAAATCGCGCACAACCGTGGACAGGTTTTCGTCAAATCCAATAAATTTTAACAACGCACGCCGCCGACGCAGATACACGGTTTTTGGCAAATCGCGCAGGGCGGCCGCAAAATCAAAATTTTCTTTGATTGACAGACCGTCGTATAACGTAAAATGCTGGGACATATATCCGACACATTGTTTGATAGTGTTTGCGTTGTCGTTGGTGAACGTGTGACCGTCAATGACAACACACCCATCAGACGCCGGCAACAATCCGCACAGCACGCGTATAGTTGTTGTTTTTCCGGCACCGTTCGCGCCCAGAAATCCAAATATTTCCCCACAGGTGACCTGGAACGACACGTCACGCACGGCGCAGAAATCGCCGAAACGAACATACAGATTTGACACATCAACAATGCATTTCGTCATTTTGCGCCCCCACGTTTCAAGAAATATTCATCAAAATTCGCAGACCGCGAGGTGCGCAATAATTCGCGCGGCTCACCCGTCCCCAGGACGCGCCCACGTTCCATCAAAACGACCGCGCTGCAACGTTCGGCCTCGTCCATATAGGCGGTGGTCATAATGACCAGAATTCCCTGTTGTTGCGCGTTATGTAATAAATCCCAGAATTCACGGCGACTGATTGGGTCAACACCGTTCGTTGGTTCATCCAACAGCATTACGCGTGGACTGCGCAACAATGCACAAATCAGCCCCAGTTTTTTATACATTCCCCCCGACAGGTTTCCTGCCGTTCGGTCCAGAAACTTATCCAGACGCGCCATATGCAACAACTCGGCCTTTTTCTGTTTATATTCATCGTCTGGAATTCCATACAAGCGACGGAAAAAATCCAAATGTTCGTCCACCGACAGGTCGGCGTATAAACTCTGGCTTTGTGGCATATATGCGATTGACGCGCGCGCATCACTGAATTTAATCGGTGCGCCATCAGATGTGTATGTAATTGTGCCGTGATTTTGTTTCATCAAATGCAGCATCAGACGAAACAGCGTCGTTTTGCCTGCGCCAGCCGGGCCAATTACGCCATACAGCGTTCCTGGATTAAATTGCATAGACACGTTATCCAGTGCAACGACTGAACCGAAACGCTTGGTCACGCCTGAAATATCAATACCAATTTGCTTATTCATTTAACAATGTGCTTTCAATAGTCATACCAGATTTCAATGTTAAATCAGGGTTTTCAAATTTTACCTTGACCCCATATACCAAACGTGTGCGTTCTTCGCGGGTTTGAACGTTTTTCGGGGTGAATTCAGCCTGTTCATTGATTTTGATTATTTTGCCGGCGAATTTTTTCCCGTTTGCCTCGGGCAGGGTGCCAACAACATTATCGCCGACGTTTAATTTGTGCAACATATCATACGGAACATAGAAATATGCCCAAATGTCGTATGGGTTGGCCAATGACACCAGCGTTGTCCCTGGGGCGACGATTTCGCCAACCTCGCGGAATTTGGTGATAACCATACCGTCAATAGGGGACGTGACGTTGCACCACGATAATTTCAGGTCGTTGTCGCGCTTGTTCCGGGCAACGACGTCGTATTCAGCCTGGGACATGTGTCCCTTGGCCACCAGGGCGTCCGCACGCGCGTAATCGTTATCAATTTGTTGCGCCAATATTTTATATGCGTCACACGTCATTGTCAGCAATGTTTGACCACTGGACACCGTGTCCCCTTCGGCGACATTGAATTCAGAAATGTCTGATGAAACGCGTGCCGAAATGATAACCTTGGTCGTTTCCAGGGTTCCTGCGTATGAATACGGTTTGTGTGCAATCACATATTTTACAACCAAGAACAATGCGACAATCACCGCAGCGACAATGCCACACGTGCGTATCATTTTTTTCTGTTTTGCGTTCATAGTAAAAATCCCCCCTGTGGTAATATAACTAAGATTATTGCAGATTCACCCAGACGTGCGCGCCTGGTATGAATTCACAATATTCGTTGTTGCGATGAAATTATCATTTTATGGGATTTAATACAAGAAAAATAATTATTATTTTTAATAATTTATTTCTTGCATAATTGTTTTGGGGGGCTGCGAAATAAATTATGCTTTACATTTGCAAAAATTTCCGTAATAATCTGCTGGCTTGGTAAAATCTGGGCATAACACAGGTCAAACACAAAATGAAAACGATGAACTTGAAAAAAATTTTGTAATCGGGCGTGCGACCATCAGTTTTAACGACGGACGCACTTTTCTGCGTCCGTTTTTTATAACAGTGCATCAAAGGGAAAAAATAAAATGTCAGAAAACACAACGATTTCATCTAACGAATTACAGGCGCGCTTGCAAAAGGCGGAAAACATCCGTGCGCGTGACGGTGTCGTATGGAAGGATAAATTTGATCGCACACACACAATTTCAGACGCACGCGAATTGCCAGACGGCACGTCGGTAAAATTGGCTGGTCGCGTGACGGCGTTGCGTTGGCTGGGCAAATTGATGTTTGGCCGCATTTATGACATTGCTGGCGAAATCCAGTTTTCTATGTCTCGCGAAGAATTGGGCGAAGAACAGTACAAGTTTATGAAGGCGAACGTTGACCTGGGCGATTTTATCGGGATTGACGGCGAATTGTATCACACGACCGCAGGCGAATTGACGGTGCGCGTTGCAAAATACACCATTTTGTCCAAGGCACTGCGCCCATTGCCGGAAAAATTCCACGGTCTGACCGATACAGAAACCCGTTATCGCCAGCGTTATTTGGATATTATTTCAAACCCAGAAACCCGTAAAACATTGTTGGGCCGTTTCAAGATGACACAATATTGGCGTGAATTTATGAACAACAACGGATTTTTGGAAATTGAAACGCCGGTTATGCAAAATGTTGCATCTGGGGCGGCGGCACGTCCGTTCTTGACACATCACAACGCGCTGGATGCTGATTTCCAGTTGCGCATTTCGCCGGAATTGTTCTTGAAATTGGCAAACTGTGCTGGATTTGACCGCGTGTACGAAGTGGCCAAGGATTTCCGAAACGAAGGTATGGACGCTATGCACCTGCAAGAATTTACAATGGTGGAATGGTATGCGGCATATTGGGACTGGAAACGTAATTTGAAATTCACATGGGAATTGATTCAGAACTTGATTCAGCGTTGCCGTGGCACATTACAGATTTCATACCAAGGAACAGATTTAGATTTCAGTAAATATGAAATGATTGATTACACCGCGAAGATGAACGAACTGTTTGGGTGCAATATTTTGGATTTTGACGACGTTGACGCATTACGGGACAGTCTGGTTAAAAAGGGTATGTTCCCCGCAGGCGAACTGGACGATTTGAAATCCGTGCCGACATTGGTGGATTATGTCTATAAGCGCAAGATTCGCGACAGCATTGTTCAACCAACGTTCCTGTATAACTATCCGACATATATGGTGCCATTGGCGCGTCACAGCGATACAGACGACCGTTGTCTGGATATGTTCCAGTTGTTGGTATGTGGCGCAGAACTGTGCAAGGGGTATTCTGAATTGGTGAACCCAATTCAACAGTTGGCGGCATTTGAACAACAGGCGAAAAATATTGCCGGCGGTGACGAAGAAGCATTTAATCCAGACAATGATTATGTGCGCGCAATGGAACACGGATTTCCACCGATTTCCGGCGTTGGCGTTGGCGTTGACAGATTGGCCAGCATTATATTTGACCAGCCAACACTGCGTGATGTGATTCTGTTTCCGATAATGAAGTGATGGGGGATATTATGATACAGCCGCACACCGAAGACCATATCAAAGATATGGTTGCGGACAATGAACGGAAAAACCTGGCGATAATAGAAGATGCACGCGCGTCTGGGCGCATAGATGACCAGACGGCCCAGTATTTAACCGCCTTGTATTCAGACGGTCTGGTCTGGTATCGTGAAATGTTTTATTTCTTGGGCAAATGCTTTGGCGCGCCCAAGGCACCTGTGGCACGATATGACTATGAAACAGACAGTGCGATTGATGAACCATTGCGCATTGCTGATATAAACCCATTGTCGCCATACATTGTGCAACATCGTTTGGACGCAGATCCAATGCGCAATCAGTTTTTTACGGCTGTTGCCGGCCACAATATTGATTTGTCGGTATCGTCAATCGTGACTGTTATTGTCGGCGCCCAGAAAAACATAAATCGTGCGCTGGAAAAGGTTGTTGGAAAATACTATACGTCATACGTGGACGAAGTGGCTGAAACCGTTTACAATGTTATCTCTGCGCACGAACGTCCGGCGTCTGCGACGGCGATTGCGGACAAGATTCGCAAAAAACTGTCAGAAAAATACATTTCCACCCCATCAGAAACGGTTCTGTCTATTATTGGGTCGGGCCACGAACAGATTGCGGTTGATTTGGTGCGTGCGCTGGATAAAATTCAGCCACCACGTATGCGCCTGCAAGATGTTTGGCGTGTAAAGTGTTTGTTTGACCTGATACCCCAGGCGCGCACGTTCATAGAACGCGTCCGTCACATGATGCCTGAACGTATTTTGTCGGTCAAAGACGGTTTCTATGATATGGAAAATCCGCGTAATTATCGTGACGCGAAATTGATAATTGATATTGGCAAAGACGGTCTGGTTGTGCCAATGGAAATTATATGCCAGGTGCGTACGTTCTTTGAATACGAACGCAAAACACACGGGCATTATGAAAAGTCACGTAAAAAGGCAAACGCGCAAAGCAAGAACATTGAACGTCGCCTGTCTGATTTTATGGAACGGGGCGCAAAAGAATATAATCTGTTGATATGCGACTGTCTGGAAGAATTATTTGACCGTGTCGGCTGGAATATTTTGTATGGCCAAGGCAACAATGTGTCGTTGTTTGAAGGGTTCCCGAAAAAATGCACGATGTATTATCCCCAGCGTGTTGTAGATTTAATTATGGGAAAACTGGACGACGCGATAGAGAACGAGGTTTTTCATATCACTGATTCGCCGGCCCCATTGACCCAGGCCCAAGAGATAGAAATTTTCCGTTTTATGACGAATTTCATCTTGGTCGCGGCGATGCCGTATGGACATCGTGGGTGGTCTGTGCCACTGGACAGTCTGTCGGGACGTTTATTTAACTTTGTTATGACCGAGGTTCAGCGTTATTACAAAAAGCCAACTGCATAATAAAAACGTGGGCGTGTCCCACGTTTGATTTTTTTCCGGGGCGCATTATATCATATTTTTACATAAATCCATAGGAAAGTTATTTTCTTGCATTACGGTGCTATTTCATACACAATTATCACAGGTTCTTGGGGTTGCACAGAACCATAACAAGCATAAGAAAGGATAGGTTATGCGTCAAGGTAAAGTAAAATGGTATAACGGTAAAAAATGTTTTGGTTTCATTACACCAGATACACCAAACGCCGATGGTAACACAGATGATGTTTTTGTTCATTCAACCGCATTAAAGGCAGCAGGTATCAGATTTTTAAATGAAAACGACATTGTTGAATTTGACGAAGAAGTTCGTAATGGCAAATTGTCGGTCACAGAATTAAAATTGGTCCAGCGTGACGAAGAATCTGCGCGTCGTTTTCACGAACGTCGTGCCGAACATCGCCGCGCCACAGAAGACAGAAAACAGCGCGAAGAAAAATCTACCAGACGTGGATTTGCGTTTTGGAAAAAATCATAAGAAACGGGGCATTGCCCCGTTTTTTTTGCGCGTAAAACGGCAACTGTTGATTGGCCAGGGTGGGGCGACAGTTATTCTTATTTTCTTGTATTTTTTATCATTTGCACTACAATATACCCAAAACAACTAACCAAAGGATTTAATTATGTGGACAGCTATCGCAGTCGCAGCACTTTTAATTTTATACGTCGTCGCCGTTTATAACGGATTGGTCGCGCGCAAGAACCAGGCCCGCGAAGCATTTGCGACGATTGATACACAACTGAAACGTCGCTATGATTTGATTCCGAATTTGGTGGAATCTGTGCGTGGCGCGGCAAAACACGAACGTGAAACACTGGACGCGGTTATCACCGCGCGCAGCAATGCAATGAACGCCACCGGTGACGCGCGTGCGGCGGCTGAAAATCAACTGTCGGCGACACTGAAAAGCATTTTTGCATTGTCAGAAAGTTATCCGACATTGCGCGCGAACGAAAACTTTTTGGAATTACAGCGCGAAATTACGGATACAGAAACTAAAATCCAGGCTACGCGTCAATTCTATAACAGTGTTGTTATGGCATTGAACACCCAAATTGACCAGTTTCCGTCAAACGTTGTCGCGCGTATGTTTGGCATAACGCACGAAAAACTGTTTGAAATTGACGATGCCGCCCAGCGTAATGCCCCATCGGTAAAATTTTAATGCAAGATTTTACTCTGCATACCCATTCAATCGGTTTTGACGGTAAAAACACGCCCGCCCAAATGGTTGCGCGCGCCACAGAAATGGGAATGACGGCAATCGGGATTTCAAATCACTTTATTGTGCACCCCGATATCACGCGCGCCCCAATGTATAAATATGCTGTGCGTGGCGGATACGACGGTATCTATTCAGATTCGTTTGATAAAACCATCAAAAAGTTTCGCGCACACTATGACGAACTGAATGAATTAGCCGGCCGCACTAATATTCGGGTTTTGCGCGGGATGGAGGTTGACTATTTTACACACCACGCGTGGCGTGCTGGATTTGAACGCGCCGTGCAGATTTTGCAACCCGACTATATCATCGGGACGGCGCATTTTGTGGAATATGGTGGCGTCTTGTGCAATACGCACGATGCTGCGCACGCGTCGCCGGACGTCCAGAATCAGATGCTGAAAACATATTGGGCAAATATTCGCGATGCGGCGGCGTCTGGTTTGTTCACATGGATGGCGCATCTGGATTTGTATAAAAAGACCGGTTTGGGACGTGACGCAGTGTGGTGCGCCGCGGAATCCGCCGCACTGGATGCGATTGCAGCGTCGCATACCGCCATAGAGATAAATACCAGTTTATACGAACACGGCGCAGAGCCATACCCATCATCACGAATTGTAAAAATGGCGGTTGACCGTAATATTCCCATCTTGTTCAGCGATGACGCCCATGCGTCCGACCAAATTGGGCGGTATTTTGATCGTGCCGAGTGTTTCGCCACATCGTGCGACGTAAAAAATCGACTGAATGTTCAGAAAATACTTGATTTCCGAACAAAAATACACTAAGATACCACGCGCTGGGTAATCAGAACTGATTACGGCGACGGTGATTTTTTGGTCCCGCACGCGATAAGGAATCTGTGACAAGCCTGGCACCTAAAAACCAAAAACAAAGGATAACATTATGGCAAGAGCAGGCGCGAAACGCAGCACTCGTAAATTAAAAATCGCCCGTAGTTTGGGCGTGAACCTGTGGGGCCAGGCAAAATCCCCATTTAACAAACGTAAATATAAACCGGGCCAGCATGGGCCAACATCACGCGGTGGCAACTCGTCTGATTACGCAAAACAGATGCGCGCAAAACAGACATTAAAGGGTTATTATGGCAACGTTGGTGAAAAAAAGTTCCGTGCATATTACCTGGAAGCTGACAATATGAAGGGCGACACCCCAGATAACTTGATTGGTTTGCTGGAACGTCGTTTGGACGCAGTTGTATATCGTGCGAAATTGGCACCGACGGTTTTCTCGTCACGCCAGTTGATTAGCCACGGTCACATCTATGTCAATGGCAAACGCGTTAAAATCGCATCGTACCAGGTAAAACCAGGCGACGTCATCACTGTCAGCGAAAAAGCGAAACAGATGCCGTTGGTTGTTTTGGCACTGGAATCTGCGGAACGCAACTGGCCAGACTATATCAACGTAGACAGCGCGAATTTCACTGCGACATTTGCACGGGTTCCGGCGTTCCAGGACGTTCCATATCCGGTTCAGATGTTCCCAGAATTGGTCGTTGAATTCTATTCTCGTTAATGATAATAGAAAACGTGATAATTACGAAAAACGCGCCGAATTGGCGCGTTTTTTGCTTTGATTTTTAGATATAAATATCGTATCATCTGATACGAAATAAAAATGCAGAGAGTATTACTATGTCCAAAGATATTATTTTAACAGGAATCCGTCCAACAGGCCCACTGCACATCGGGCATATGGTTGGTGCGTTGATACCAAATGTTGCGATGCAAAACGCCGGCGGCTATGCAAAAATGTACGCGATGATTGCCGACGCCCAGGGTTTAACAGATAATTTTGATAATCCGGCCAAGGTGCGTGAAAACGTTATGGAAATAACGCTGGATATGTTGGCGGCTGGCTATGACCCGACAAAAACAACTATGTTTATCCAGTCCGAGGTATCAGAACTGACCGAATTGACGTTTTATTATATGAATTTGGTCACGGTTGCGCGTCTGCAACGTAATCCGACGGTGAAAACCGAAATCGCACAAAAGGAAAAGTTTAACGGTGGCGTGCCGGTCGGGTTCTTTACATACCCAATATCCCAGGCGTCTGACATTACGGCATTTGGCGCGAATATTGTTCCCGTTGGCGAAGACCAGTTGCCTATGTTGGAACAGGCGGCGGAAATCGTGCATAAATTCAACAGTATTTATGGCGAAACATTGACGATGCCACGCGCGGTTGTTCCCCAATCTAAATCGGCGGCGCGCCTGCCGGGGACAGACGGCAATGCAAAGATGAGCAAGTCTTTGAACAACGGCATTTACCTGAAAGATTCTGCGGACGAAATCGCGGCCAAGGTTAAAACAATGTTCACCGACCCAAATCATATCCGCATAGAAGACCCAGGAAACACAACTGACAACCCGGTGTTTATATATCTGTCGGTGTTTGCGCGCCCAGAACATTTCGCGGCATTTTTGCCAGAATACGCGAACTATGATGAATTGGCGGCGCACTATGAACGTGGTGGCCTGGGCGATGTCAAGGTTAAAAAATTCTTGAACAATGTAATGCAGGAAACATTGCGTCCAATTCGCGAACGTCGCGAGGCATTGGCGCGCGACCCTGCATCGGTAATGGAAATCTTGCGTCGTGGAACGCTGGACGCGCGCGCGGCGGCGGCTGAAACCGTCAAACGTGTCAAGGCGGCGATGAAGTTGAACTATTTTGATTAAAATATAAAACCAGGGGGGCAAATATGAAAAAATCATTTATCTGGATTGGCAGTGTAATTGGTGCCGGGGCCGTGTTGGCGTTGGTGTTCGGCTGGCTGGAACGCCCACGCGAAGTTCGGACTGTATCCGTATCTGGGGAATGCCTGACCACTGCGCCCAAGGACAGAACGGCAATCACATTGCGCGTGACGACACTGGATACGTCGGCCGCCGTATCAATGAAGCAGGCCACGGCCAAGGCCACAGAAATCACAGAATACCTGAAAAAGCAAGATGTCCAAATGCAGACTACGGATTTTAATTCGTATGAAAAATCTGAATGGAATCGCGAATTGCAAAAATCAGAAACGTTGGGAATTGAAACGTCTATTGCAATAGAGGTTTCGGCCGCCAGCATTGATACGATTGAAAAAATACTGACCCATTTTGCCGGCCAGCCAAATGTGTATTCTGAAAATCTGCGTATGTTCACCAGCAATGAAACAATGAAACCGATTATGGAAAAATGCCTGGGGACGGCGGTGGAAAATGCGCGCACACGTGCAGATGCACTGACCGCCGGGGACGGGCGTCACACGGGTAAAATGTTGGCGGTGTCATACGATGTAAATACGCGTTCATCGTATCAGCCATTGGCGTCTAATTTCCTGCGTGCCAGTGTCAAAGAAACGGCGGACGCCGGCGCATACGTTGGTGGCGGCCTGGTTGCCAAGGATACCGAGGTTTCGGTCACTGTATCCGCAACATTTGAAATCAGATAAATGTAAAAACGTGTCCGCATTTGCGGACACAAATCAAATATGAACGAAATCGTTGCTGAATTTATAGAATATTTAACGAATACGAAAAACTATTCGTCGCATACGGCCATGGCATACGAAACGGACATTTACGATTTTATAAAATTCTGGGACAACTATGCCGGTGGCGTGGCGGACATTTCTGATATGGCGCGCGCCGACACATTGTGCTTTCGCGCGTGGCTGGCGGACAGGGCGCGTCGCAACCTGGCGCACAAGTCCACAGCGCGTGCATTGTCGTCGCTGCGTGGGTTTTATAAATACCTGGCAAAAAAACACGGGATAAAAAACAATGCGATTGGATTGATTTCTTCGCCCAAGGTTCCGCGTAAATTATCCAAGGCCATAGAAGTCACCGATGTTGAAAATATGCACGACGCAATTCGCAGTATTGACAGCACTGAACCCTGGATTGCGGCGCGTGATTGGGCGTTGGTGGTGTTGATATTCGGCTGTGGCCTGCGTATATCCGAGGCTTTATCCCTGACCAACAACGACGTGCGCACGCACCCAGACGTTTTACGTATAATGGGCAAGGGGGCCAAGGAACGCATTGTTCCCGTTCTGCCGGCGGTCTGGGACGCGATTGATAAATATGTCGCGGTGCGTCCATTTGGCAATTCGCCCGACGACCCATTGTTCCGCAGTGTGCGTGGCCTGCCGATGTCGTCACGTATGGCAGAAAAGGTTATTGAACACGTCCGCAAATATTTACAGTTGCCAGACTATGTGACACCGCACGCGTTGCGCCATACATTTGCGACGGCGTTGTTGGCCGGTGGCGCAGATTTGCGCAGCCTGCAAGAATTATTGGGACACGCGTCATTATCCACAACGCAATTATATACCAAGGTAAATATGGCCGAAATCACCAATATTTATAACCACGCCCACCCATTGGCGGATAAATAGTTTGTTAAATAAAAAAAACGGGGGTTGACCCCGTTTTTTATTTCAGCACAAAGTGCACACTGTATTGCGGTTTTTTGTCCGCGCCCAGTGACGCACGCACGACCTTGTTTGACGCAACCTGGACCGCGCGAGTCAAATTGTCGCGGTCTTTGCGTTCGGTCTTGGTCAGGGCGTCAATCGCCTTGGTGATTTCAATCTGAATCTGGCGTTTCATAAATCCAGTATCGTCGGTTTCAAAGATACCGGCACTGGAAACCTCTGGCACGCCTTTCAGGAAACCGCGTTTGTCCACTGGCAACGTCACAAACACTGCGCCGTTTGTCGCGATTTTACGACGGTTTTTATATACCTGGTCGTCGGCACTGCGTTCTGTTTCGCCTTCCATAACGACAAAGCCTGTTTCAATCGTTTCGCAAACATACGGTTCTGCGCCGTCGGCCAATGCAATCATTTCGCCGTTATGCACAACCATCATATACTTTGCGCCACCGCGTTCCATCGCCATTTTGCCGTTCAGCATTTCATTGATATAATCGCCGTGCATTGGCACCGAAACCTGGGGGTGAACCATATCATAGAAACGTTCAAATTCCGGACGTCCTGCGTGGCCAGACGCGTGCAGGTGGTCGGTATCAAATATCGTGTGCGTCTTGATACCCATACGCGCCAATTTGTTATACAGATACGAAACATCTTGTTCGCGGCCCGGAATAATAATAGAACTGAACAACACAGTATCGGTCGGCATCAGTTTCATTTCCTTTACGTGGCCACGGCACAGACGGGTCAACATTGCGTATTGTTCGCCCTGGGACCCGGTCAAGAATATCGCCTGTTTTTCGGCTGGCAAATCTTTGATTTCGCTGTGCAGATACACGTCGTCTTTGTTCAAATAACCGAATTCCATACCCATTTCGCGGAATTCAGGCAGTCCAACGTAAGGCACCGGATTTGGATTACTGCGTTCCTTGATTGCAGCAACACGTCCGGCAGCGTGTGCGGCCTCGGCAAACATTTTCATACGCGCAATAGAACGTGAATATCCTGTCACGATGACACGGCCCGGGGCCTTTTTCATCAGCTCAGTAAATGTATCGCGAACCTGGGTTTCGGTTGTCTGTTTTTCCTGGCGCGATGCAGACGTTGAATCGGACATACACGCCAACAATTTCGGGTCAGACCCAATTTCACGCAGACGTGCAAAATCGGTTGGTTCTTCAATCGGGTTGTCGTCGTTGAATGTCCAGTCGCCCGTGTGCAAGATTTTTCCTGCCGGGGTTTTGATAATCAACATTTGCGCTTCGGGAACCGAGTGGGACACGTGGAACGTTTCAACCGTGAACGGGTCCAAATTCAGTGTTGCGCCGTGATGGTCAAATACGACAATATCTTTTTCTGGGTTGAAATCCAGTTCAATGCCACGGAACGTCGCACGCAAGATTTCCGCCGGGAAGCGCGTGCAGTAAATCGGCTTTCTGAATTTCGGCCAAATGAATTTCAGTGCGCCGATATGGTCTTCGTGGCCGTGTGTGATAACGAATCCTACAACGTCTTTCTTGCGTTTTTCCAGCCAGGTTGTATCACAGTATTGCACATCGCCAGCACCGATTTCTTCTTCCAGGAATCCCATACCGCAATCAACAATCAGGTATTTACCTTTGTATTTATAGACATACATATTCTGGCCGATGTGTTCCAAACCACCCAACGCCATAAAATAGATTTTATCGTCGTTTTTATCGTTTTCGTGTTTGTTCACACCAGAAATTTTTGCCGGCTTTTTCGGTGCCGGGTCTTTGCGTGCGCCACGTGTTGTTTTCGTGGGCTGCGCTGCGTCCTGGGCTGGTGCCACAGGGGCTTTTTTCTCTCTAACTTTTACCATATAAATAATCCTTTTGTTATGGTTATACATTTATTGCACCGCCACACAATCCATTGCCAATAAAGAAAATTCTTTATTTGTAGTGAATCTGTGGCGGGGCAGGCTTTGTGTGCGAAATCAATCTGACCAGATTACGCACAGGATAAACTGTTGGGATTTGCGTCCCAAACAAAATTCTCTCCTTACGGGATAATATTGTAGTATTTTCCGTGACAAATGCAAGTAAAAACATTATTACTTGCCTTGCTGGTATTGGCACTGGGTATTTACGATTTCATAAAATCCAATATCGTCTTCAACTGTGCTGCCCACGGCCAGCGCGCACGACGTCACACCGATGACGGTGCCGGTCACATCGGAATAATTATAATTGTTCCCAGACAGCGTTGACGGCACAGGACAGGTCGCGCAATTTGTTGCCTGCCACGTTTCGCGATAATAGCCAGGATTGCATTTAAATGTCGTTGCACCGGTGATACAGGTTGCGTTATCAGGGCATTTAACACAGCCTGTGGCGGATGTGTCAGGTTTGCCGTAATACCCTTTGGCGCAGCGGTATTCCTGGGTTTCTATGTCGCATTTGCCGGTTGAATAATTGCATGTATTTGTTTTTTTGACCTGATAGCCGGTGGTCCCAGAATTGGCCCAATCAGATATAACCTTTGGACAGTCTGAACATTGCTTTTTATACCGGCATATCCCAGGCGAGCCGTTTTTTAGGTCACAAAAAAGATTTGAGCCACAGGTTATAATATTGTTGTTATAATCAAAGCCCGTGTTCGCATTGCAGACCAATCTGAAATACAGCATACCGTCACGACCTGAGCAAGAACAATATGGTTTATCCATACCTTCCTGGGCGGTGCATGTGACACCACCCAGTGCGGTAGAGTATTCGCAGCCGTTTTCTTCGCAAGACCCCTCCGTCACACAAAGTTCGTTAGGATTGCCAGTTGTAAACGAATATGTTTCACTTGTGTGATTACAACGCCAGTTCGTGCTGGCATCACAAGATGTTATGTTCACTACAATCATATCGCCAGAACCAAAGATTTCTTGTCCAATATTACAGTTTGAATCAATGCATTGGCCACCGGTGCCACCACCGCCTGTGCCACCGCCACCCGTGCCACCACCGCCTGTGCCGCCACCGCCGCCCGTGCAATACGTGGTGTCCTGGCAGAAATCGTCCGCATTTATTGCACCGTCTTCTTTCCTGTATGCGGCGCACCAGGCTTCAACACTGTCCAAACAGATAGTGAGCTTCGTTTTGTCTGTAATGGTTGCGCATTGGTCTTTTGATGTTGACCCCAGATCGCACAAGTTCGGGTCTGTGCCTATGTCATTAAATAAATCTTTGCAGTTCTGGCAATCATCTTGGGCATTTGCAATGCCAGGCGCAACACACAAAAAAACACCGCACACAAATCCAAATAAAATTTTTGTAATATGCTTCATAACTGTGCCGTCCCCCATTGGCATTTATTTTATATGTGTATGATACTGATTATTTAACAACTGTGTCAATCGCATTTTGCATACAATAAAAAACATCGCCCAATCGGGCGATGTTTTTTTAACAAAATCAAACGATTTAGTTCAAGGCATCTTTCAATGCTTTGCCCGGTTTGAATTTTGGCTGTGTAGATGCTGGGATTTTAATAGCAGCACCTGTCTGAGGATTGCGGCCTGTTGTTGCTTTGCGTTTTGCAGTTGCAAATGTGCCGAAACCAACCAAGCGAACTTCGCCTTTCTTTTTCAGAACTTTTGTCACAGTGTTGATAAACGAGTCCAAGCATGCAGCAGCAGTTGCCTTTGTGACTTCAACATCGTTTGCGATTGCTTCAATCAATTGCATTTTGTTCATGTGTTTCTCCTTTCGTAATCTTATTTAAATAAGAGGTGTCCAGCAGTGCCAAGGCAATGTCGCTGGAATCAGGACCCACAGATTACGCCACGTTGGCCCGAATTATAATCTGTAATCCCCATATCCCAAGGACATTGCCTGTCCTGCTTGTCCGAATCGTAGAGAATTCGGGCCTTTAAGTCAAGGGCATATTTAATTTTTTGAAATTTTTATAAATGTTGACAAAAAATAAAAAGCCCGGTTTCCCGGGAACTTTAATTATGGACGGCACTGGCACGAACCGCACGCGCCCCCGGTGTGTCATTGTCGCACAGGACATATTGGTCCGGCGCGCCTGTTATATGAACACTGCGAAAATGATTCGGGGTGGCCACCGCCAGCAAGAAAATTATGCCCGCCCAAAACCACATCTTTGTAAATGCCCATGGGTTTGTAAAACTTTTACGTTCAAACTTGTCCTTTAATAAATTTTGGTATAACGCCCAGCCCCAACTGAACATTAATAACATTGCTGCGAAAAAGAAACCGACGGTTATCGGGCGAATAAACGGCCCGATTGATGTCGCAACCGAATCCCACGTAGGACTGGCCATTGGGCATACGTATAAAACAGACCCGGCCATATTTTCCGGCACAACCAGTGGCGTAGTTGATGACAACTGTAATCCAAACGACGTAATCAGCACAATCGCCGTCAGCATAACAATCGCAAATAACATCGTTGGTTTCATATTTCTTTCCTGATTATGTATTATTATATCATAAATAACATTGCAATTCCAGAAACATTGAATTACTATTTACAATATGTTCAAACGAAAGGAAAATTTTGTTATCGCTTTAGTTGCACTGGATTGCGAGTTGTTGCGTATCTCGGTCGGGGCGTTGGCGCACCTGGGGGCAAAATTTACACTGATTATATATAACAGCAATCCGGCAATTATGTTGGAACGGGCAGACGTTCGTAAAATGGGCTATCGTGGGGGCGTGCATATCATAAATGGCGCAACGGGACCTGATATGTTTGGCGCAATCGGTGCGGTTGTGACGGCGACGCACACGGTGGCACGTCACGCACGGTGGATTGTCTTTATTCGCGACTGTGATTTGTTGTTGGATATGGCGGTGCCAAATGTTTCACGTGACAATTTCGCCGTTATCCAGAATATGGTGACAATTCGTCATCGGGTTTCGGATATGTTGCGTGTAATGCGCTGTCCAACAGATTACAATATTGACGATGAAAATGTGACATTGACGCGGCCGCATATCGGATTTTTCGGCAGTCTGGTTCGTATTGATACAATCACGGGCCTGTGCAATGTTTTGGGGACAATTTCGGACAAGATTTGCGCCCTGGACCAGGATTTAGAATATTGGCCACCGTATGATGCGATATTGTGGACGTTGCTGAACACGTTTGCGCGCGCGGTAAATCCTGATGCAGTGCCAATTTATATGGACAGGGTGGGGCATATATCAATTATGCTGGATACGGCAAATACAAAGTGTGGCCGCAGTGCGGTGCCTGCGCGCGCCCAAGATGAACACTATGCCCGTGCCACTGCGCGTTTTGACGCGGCGTTGCGTGCGGCGTTGGCGGCCCCCACGGGGCAAGATATTTAATTTTTTCACACTTTTTCAAATAATATGTATTGCAAGGTTGCGATAATGTTTATAAAATTGCACCGAAATTAAAACAGGACAAATACAATGAAATACAATGATATTCGTAAAACTTTTTTAGATTATTTTGAATCACACGGGCATAAGATTGTGCCGTCTGCGTCGCTGATTCCGAACGATCCGACGTTGCTGTTCACGGTTGCCGGTATGGTCCCGTGGAAGGGAATTTTACAGGGCAGTGAACCTGCGTTTGCGCCACGTGTGGCCGATGTCCAGAAATGTATTCGTGCCGGTGGCAAACACAATGATTTGGACGAGGTTGGATTTGACGGCCGTCATCATACGTTCTTTGAAATGGTGGGAAATTGGTCGTTTGGCGATTATTTCAAGGCTGGCGCGATTGAAATGTCGTGGGATTTGTTGACCAATGTGCTGAAACTGGACCCGGCAAAGTTGCGCGTGACCACGCACACATCTGACGAAGAAGCAACCGAACTGTGGCGCAAAATCGCCGGCAAAGAGGCAATTCGTCTGGGCGACCACGACAACTGGTGGTCTGCGGGGGACACTGGGCCGTGTGGACCGTGTACAGAAATCTTTTACGATTTTGGCGATGATATTGCAAACGAAGATGACCGTTGGGTTGAAATCTGGAACGACGTGTTTATGCAATTTGACCGCGATGCAAACGGCAATCTGACACCACTGCCGAAACAAAATGTTGATACAGGTGGTGGCTTGGAACGCTGGGCGGCAATGATGCAGGGCAAAACAGATAACTATGATACGGATTTGTTTGTAAATCTGAAACGCGCAGTCAGTGACGTGACCCACGTCGCAGAAACCCCGGAAAATGTTTCCAGTTTCAAGGTTATTACCGACCACCTGCGTGCGGTTGGATTCGCGGTCGCCGATGGCGTAATCCCGTCTAATACTGACCGTGGTTATGTAATTCGTCGTATTCTGCGTCGTGCGATGCGTCACGGCCAGTTGCTGGGGCATCGGGGCGCATTGTTGTCAGAACTGTATCCGGCGTTGGTGCGTGAAATGGGCGGCGCGTACCCCGAACTGGCACGGGAACAGGCGCGCGTTGTTGAAATTATCCGCAACGAAGAAAATGCGTTCGCAGATATGTTGCAAAATGGTATGAAATTGCTGGAAAACGAATTGCCAAAATTAAATGCCAATGTGTTGCCAGGCGACGTTGCGTTCAAACTGTTTGACACATACGGTTTTCCATTGGATTTGACGCAAATGATTCTGCGCGACAGAAATATTGATGTTGATGTCGCCGGATTTGAACGCGCGATGACCGAACAAAAAGAACGCAGTCGTGCAGATACCAAGGGAACGCGTACCCTGTGGGAATCCCAGAATTTGCCTGCGACCGATGACAGTGCGAAATATGCACCAAATCCAGAAATGGAATCAACAGTGCTGGGCATTTTGCGTAATGGCGAATTCGTAAAATCGGCGAACGCCGGCGACGCAGTAGAAGTGGCACTGGATAAAACAAATTTCTATGGCACCCAGGGTGGTCAGGTTGGCGACAGTGGTGAAATCGTGCGCGATGGCACAACTGTTATGACCGTGACCGAGGCTGCACGTGCCGACAACGTCGTTATTCACAAAGGAACGCTGGTGGCGGATTTGTCAGTTGGCGACGTGGTTAAAACCGTTATCAATTCAGCGGTGCGCACCCAGACCGCGCGTGCGCATACGGCAACGCACCTGTTGCAGGCAGCATTGCAACACGTCTTGAACCAAGACGTTCATCAGCGTGGGTCCAAGGTTTCGCCGGATTCTGTGCGTTTTGACTTTTCATTTGGGCGTGCAATGACCGATGATGAAAAGCGCGCTGTTGAAGACTTGGTGAACAAATGGATTGCGGCGGATATGCCGGTTAGCCACGAAGAAATGTCGTTGGCTGCGGCCCAGGCCCGTGGGGCAACCGCGCTGTTTAACGAAAAATACGGCGACACGGTCAAGGTTATTACGGCTGGCGATGTGTCGTGCGAACTGTGCGGTGGCACACACGTTTATCACACGGGCGAAATATTAAAGGCGCGCGTGAACAAAGAAAAATCCATCAGCAGTGGTATTCGTCGTATCACAATGTCTGTTGGAACATTGGCCGAATAAAAACGGGGCATTGCCCCGTTTTTTTTATACCAGCCCGTTGCGACACATTTTTGCAAATATCGGCGTGTCCAGTTCCAACATCGGAATCAATACGCTGGGGCGCGCGTCAACACTGATGTTGCGCGTTGTTGTAATGCCGTCTTTTATTGTTTTGACTGACGCGCTGGGTAAATCACCGCGCCCAATACAAGACGACAGATACACAAAGCATTCATCATTGTCGCCCAGGTTTTCAATCGCGACGCGTCGCGCAAATATGTTCAGGGTCACGTCTGCCTTGGACGCGTCTTTGGTCCAGGGACTGCCCCCACCAATGGGACAGGCAGTTGAATAAAAATCGCACGCCAATTTTCGCCCGGTTATACCGCAATCGGCAACAGACGCGTGATATGTATATCGTCCTGTGCCGTTGATTATCAGGCGTCTGGGGCGCGCAGATAACGTGCGCACAACAAAATCGGTCAAATCAATATCGCGCAACATCGGGATTGCAACAATCGCGGTATCAATTTCGCCATTGTCGTCAACTGTGATTTGTGTTTTTATATCCAGTCCCAACGCGTCTGATTCGCGCGCCAATTCATACAGTGCGCGATTTAATTTTCGCGCCAAATATAATTCGCGATTGATATTCCCGTCGCCACGACACGCGTATCCGACAAAGACGCCTTGGTCGCCCCAGCCGTCACAGACAACCCCACGATTGATGTCGGGCGATTGCACGCCAATCATGTTGATGATTTTTATTTTGTCTGGGTTGATTGTGCGCGCGCCCCATCGCGCGGCATATTCGCGATTGTATCCGATTTCGTCCAGTGCGGCCACGATATACGCCCCCAGATTATCCACAGACACGTGGCCTGTTATTTCGCCACCCAGTGCGACAGTGTTATCTTTTATCATAACCTCGGTTGCGTATTTTACGTGCGAATCTTGTTCAATCATTCGGTCCAAAATATAACTGGAAATATAGTCGGCAATTTTATCAGGGTGCCCAAGCGACACCGCTTCTGCAGTTTTTTGCATTTTTCACTCCTTGTTTAGTCCGCTGTTGTGGGACAAGTCAGGTTAAATCCACATCGCTGCAATCGTCATTGGTTGCAACACGTCAATGATTTGCTTTTATATAAAAAAAGTCAAGTATCAAAAAATTGCTTTACATATTTTTTAATATTTCTTAGAATATCAATGTCAACAACAAAGGATGGAAAAATGGCACAAAAATCAGTTAAAAAAGCCCCAGCGAAAAAAGTCGCAGCGGCAAAAAAACCGGCAACTGTGAAAAAGGCTGTCGTGGCCAAGGCCCCAGCAAAGAAAGCAGTCGCGAAAAAGGTTGCACCAAAGAAAGCAACAAAACCAGAAATTAAACCAGTTATCGTCGCCCAGGAAGTCACACACGATTGTGGCTGTGGCAAAGATTGCCAGTGCGGTCACAAATGTGGTTGCCGTGCCGGTCGCTTTTTCAAGGGATTGATTATCGTTCTGATTGTGTTTGCATTGGGATTTGTAGTGGCAAAAATGTTGGGCAACTACCAGAAACCAACACCACGTTTTATTGATGGCTGTATGGATACAACATCTGTGGAATGCCCAAAAATGCAGGCAGAATTGCCAATGATGGACGTCAATGGTGACGGTTGCATCACCCAGGAAGAATACGACGCGTTTTCAAAATCCGCAGAACCAGAAACGGTTGCGGAACCAGTCGTTGAAGAAGTTGTGACAGAAACTGTTGCAGAATAAAAAAACGGGGCATTGCCCCGTTTTTTATTTTCCTTTCAGGATTCGTGCTTTATTTTTATCCCACTCGCGCTGTTTAATTGTTTCGCGTTTATCTGCGCGATTTTTTCCATATCCAATGCCCAACAATACCTTTAATTTACCGTGATTGTTGAAATATAATTTCAATGGCACAATCGTCGCGCCGCGTTCCTGTAATTTGCCAATCAGGCGGTTGATTTGCGCGCGGTGCAACAACAACTGGCGCGGACGGCGTTCGTCAAAATTCACAATGCGCGCCGCCGTGGGCAGTTTCTGAATTTCAACCCCGGCCAAAAATAAATTGTCGCCGCGACGCTGGACAAATCCGTCAACAATCGTCACCAGGCCATAGCGAATAGATTTAATTTCGGCCCCAGTCAGGGAAATGCCAGCCTCTATGGTGTCAACAATAGAATAACTGAACCGCGCTTTGCGGTTTTCTGAAACCTGGCCAAATTTAATAATATTTCTGCGTGTCATAATAGAAATATTTTACATACATTGTGGCAAATTGCAAATGTTTCGGGAAAATAAATATGTTGAACAGGTGGCGTTACATAATCTATAATTGGCATAACAGGAAAAGGGGACGATAATGAAAAAATCTGTATCTTTGGTGGCGATTCTGGCGTTGGCGGCCTGTGGCGGTGATGGCAGCCCCAGTGGCAACGGAAATCTGCGGTCTAATTATCACGGTCGTGACCAAATAGGGGCGTTTCCAAATGTCGCCGTGGAAAGCAATAATAACATCACACGGGTTATGTCGCGCACCGATGCCCAACGTGCAGATTTTGTTAAATACAGATTGACCCTGAACGGATATGACAATGTCCCGGACGATCCGGCGGTTTTGAAAACAATTGCCGACAACGCGTTTAAAATTGCCAAGATTATAAATGGTGACACAACAGAATCAATGCCGACAGACAATAATATTTTGCGCCCGGCACTGTTTGTTTTTTCCAAGGATATGGGCGCGTGTGCCACCGCCACAGATATTGCAAAATGCGTCAATGATTTAAAAAGCACGTCTGATTTTTCCAACCGGGTAAAACAGGTCTATGCAAATACCGAAGCGAACCTGACCGCAGACAAACTGAATTTCAAGCGCAATGATGGCAGCGACGCAAAATTTACATTTGTAATTGATGATGCCAGTGGCAAAATCACCGGTGTTAAACTGGACGATACGACAACGTATACCCGTGACAAGAACGTATTTAAAAACGGCGATAAAACGCTGACATACGTGTCGGGTATGGACGCACTGTCGCCATTGATGTATTCTGATTTTGGCAAATACACAATAACAGACGGCACAACAACATCGGCCCATTTGTTCTATGCCGGCTATGATGACAAGAAAATAGAACCCAGCAATATTGTATTCACTGGGGCTGAAACGACGGCTGTGTTCAAGGGACGTGCCGTTGGGACGGTTGAAAACGCCACAACGTCCCAGGATTTGAACGGTCGCGCAGAATTGATGGTCAACACATCTGATAAATCTGGCCAGTTAAATGCGTTTTTTGACAACTGGTATGACGTCACTGTAAATACGAATAATAAAATCAGTTTTGATAATTTCCAGGGTGACGCGGCATATAAATTTGCAACGTCGGGCGATGGCGTGGCGCACAGTGGCGCAACGTTTAACGTAGAATATTACGGCATGCATGAAAAACAGCCAACCGAAGCCGTCGGTGGTGCAAAATACGACGAAGGCGATATAAAATTCAATATGGCGTTCGGTGTAAAAAAACAGTAAAAAAATCACCCACATTATGTGGGTGTTTTTATTTCTTGGTTGCCCAAAACATTGCCCACAACCAACCGATTCCTGTCCAGCATAAAATCCAACTGGCCAGGCGAACCAGAATCATATCCTGTTTTCCCTTGGCCGTTTGACGCGCGACCCAGGCCGGGGCCAATAAAATTCCGACGAGTATCACCGCCGCAATCACGTATTTAACCCAGATAAAAATCGTGTGCAATGTAATCATTGTATCGCTGTGTTATGACAAAACGGGGCAACACATTTGTGTCTGTGTCCCCCGTTTCATCTCGTTCTCTGGTAAAATTATATACCATATTTTGCGGATTTGTCCAGTTCTTCTTCTATACGCAGCAACTGGTTGTATTTCGCCATACGGTCTGTGCGTGACATAGAACCAGTTTTGATTTGACCCGCGTTTGTCGCCACGGCCAGGTCAGCAATCGTTGTGTCTTCGGTTTCGCCACTGCGGTGCGAAATGATTACACCGTATTTTGCGTCCTGGGCCATTTTGATTGCGCGCAATGTTTCGGTCAGTGTGCCAATCTGGTTCACTTTGATAAGAATCGCGTTTGCGACGCCGGCGTCAATTCCGCGATGCAGACGCGCCGGATTTGTCACGAACAGGTCGTCGCCAACCAACTGGCATTTTTTGCCGATTGCGTCGGTCAGTTTGCGCCACCCGTCCCAGTCTTCTTCGGCCAGGGCGTCTTCAATAGAAATAATTGGATACTGGGCAATCAGTTTTTCATAGAATTCAATCATCTGGTCAGATGATAATTTTTTGCCTTCAAAATTATAAACGCCGTCGGCATAGAATTCAGATGACGCAACGTCCAGACCGATTGAAACCTGGTCGCCGGGGATATATCCTGCGTCGCGAATTGCCGCGATGATTGTGTCCAGTGCCTGGGCGCAACTGTGAAAGTTTGGTGCAAAACCGCCTTCGTCGCCGACGTTGGTGGAATTGCCACCTGATTTCAGAATCTTTTTCAAGTGGTGGAATATTTCAGACCCCATACGAATTGCGTCGGCTTCGTTTTTTGCGCCATTTGGGATAATCATAAATTCCTGGGCGTCCAGACCGTTGTCTGCGTGTGCACCACCGTTGATAATGTTCATCATCGGACGTGGCAGAACGCACGGATTTTCATTGCCATAGACGTTTGCGATGTATTTATACAGTGGCAACCCAGATTGTTCCGCCGCCGCGCGTGCCGCCGCCAGGGACACTGCCAAAATCGCATTTGCCCCCAGTTTTTCTTTGTTCGCAGTGCCGTCCAGGGCCAACATCTTTTCGTCCAGTGCGGTCTGGTCATTGGCCGGCATACCGATAATGGCCGGGGCGATAATTTCATTTACGTTTTTGACCGCGGTCATAACGCCTTTGCCCATATATGCGTTGCCACCATCACGCAGTTCCAGTGCTTCAAAACTGCCGGTTGATGCGCCAGACGGCACCGCTGCGCGACCAAATGCGCCACCCGATAATTTAACATCACATTCAATGGTTGGGTTGCCGCGACTGTCCATAATCTGGCGTGCGTGAACTGACTTTATTTCAAACATTATCTTTTTCCTCCTTTGCTGTATTTTAATAATTTGTCTTGCCCTTATACCAGAAATTTTTTTATAATAAAACTATAAATTCAAGGAAATGGGAAAAATATGCGTATTACATTGAAAAAAGTCATATCGTTTTTATGCTGTCTGGTGCCGTTTGGCGCGCCTGCGGCGGATTATCCAGGCGGATTGGCAATCGGTGAAAACACGGGCAGCGTCGCCGTTCCTGGAACAGACAACGTGTTAAATCTGGGCGAAAATGGTCTGAGTGTTTATGGCTATGCCATTATTGGCGAAGCCAGCCAAGGGGGCAATGGCCAGTTATACGCAGAACAAACATCTGGAACATTTACTATCCAGTCTGCTGGCAATGTTAGTGTCGGCAGTCTGATTGTAAAAAATGATGTGTTATTGGGCATAAAGGGCACGACAGACAGTAATATTGACCTAGGTCTGGGGACGGTCACGGCCGACGGCGGATTACAAATTGACGAACATATTAACACGGTCACTGCAACTAGTATCACGGCAAAAAAAATGCTGAGCATTACCGCAAATTCGGCGGATTTAGGCACGGTCATCGTTGGGGGCGCAGACTCGTCGTTGATGCTGGACGTGAACGGTATGTTAAAGACGGGCGATTTCAAATACACCGGAACCGCCAATAATACCGGCACGATAACGGCTGGGGACATCAGGGTTGACGGCAGTATCCAAAATTTGGTGGATTCTGTATCTGGTGCGTCAGGCGCGTTAAATATTACCGCAAATGATGCGCACATAGGCACCAATGGCGACATAGAGGTTCAGGTCAATGTTGAGAATAAGTCCACCAATATGATGACTATTTCTGGGGGCGCGATAACGGTTAATGGCTCAATGGCACAAGACACAGGGGGCACGTTAAAAATAGACAGCAGGGCCAATCTGTCGGTGTTGGGTACAGATACAGGTGGCGTATCATTTGCAAACAAGGGCAACTTTGACGGAAATGTTTCTGGTACAACGACGTTTGTACACGGGGTTGATTTATCAGGTATGACGTCGTCAAATAGTTTTGTGTTGACAACCGGCAGCCTGGATTTGGGAACTATGCGTAATTTGCAACTGACACACGGAACCGTGGATATTACAACGACGTCAAACAGTGCGCTGTCTTTTGCTACGGTTGCTAATGAAACAGATGGCAAAGTAAAAATGAACAGTGCCGGCAATTTTACGGCCGAAACGCTGAAAAATAATTCCGAAATGGAAATCAGTGCCGTTGATTTAACCGCTGATGAATTGATTGTGGGAAATGTCGCAAAAACTACACTAAGTGCGACCAATGCATTGACACTGAACGGTGATATTTCCAGTGCAGGGACGACGATGTTGACCGGCGGAAATATGACACTGAAAAACGTCACGAATACAGGCACTATGACGATAAAGTCGCCAACGGATACAACCGGCCAAATTAGTATTGCAGGAAACCTGGTGTCGTCTGGAGATGCGCATACCGTTCTGCACACGCGCCAAATACGCGTGACGGGTAATATTACAAATTCTGATAATGCTGTGACAGAAATACTTGGGTCTGATACGGCCGGCGGCGATATTCAGTTAGGCCAGTTGTTGGTGTCGGGTGGTGCGCTGAATCTGAAATCGCTGACGGGGGGTGTTGCCACGTCGTCGGTTTCGCTGACTGGTGGCGCAATTACGGCAGATGCTGTGACACGCAGTATTACCGCAACAAACAATGTGGAAATCGCAGGAAATCTGTCTGCGACGGGCGCAGTCGCAACCAGCGGTGGCGATATGTCGGTCGGTGCAACCGGAACACCGTTCGTTCTGGCGTCAACAGTGGGCGATATTACAATCGGTGGCAATGTTTCGGCCGGCGGTGATGATACTGCGCGTGCAATGCGGTTAAATGCAAAAAACATCAATGTCACAGGTCGTGTTGCTGCGTTGAAAAACGGAACATTGATATTTGGAACTGACGCAAATCAGAATTTAAATGTAATTGGCGATGTTGATACCGCCAACGGCATCATAGAGGTTTATGCCGGCAACGCAACCGCAGCATCGTGGGCTGGTTATGTTGGAAACCTGATTTTGCATGGTGGCAATATAACCGCGCGGACGGGCAATATTGATTTTTCATCAGGACTGGTGTTTAACGATTCTGTTCTGACACAGCCGGCCCAGGGTGTTTGGGTCAAAGACGGCACTGAATTGACGCTGATAACCGAAACGCCAGACGACGGCAATATTATGCTGGGTGCGTTAAATCTGGGGTCGGGTAAAACACTGACAATGAATTCTGCGGCAAAAATAATTTCTGTCACAGGCGATTATAAAACAAACGGAACACTGCACATAAACGCAACCGATGCCACGTTCACAGGTGGCGATATGACAAACGGTGGCGAATTAAATGCCAGTGTTGCGAACCAGTGGAACGCCGGCAACATTACCAACACTGGCACGGCAAACATTACCGCAGACACCACAACGTTTGGCGATGTTGATAATCAGTCTGGCACGTTTAATTTAAATGGCACAAATGGCGTGACGGCGGCAAATGTAAAATCTGGCGGAACGACGAACGTTTCATCAACCGGTACAGTTGCGTTGGCTGGATTGACTGTGTCTGGGGGGCGGACGACAATCGCGTCGCCAAATGTCACAGTTGAAAATTCTGTAAATGTGACGGGCGATTTAATTCAGGGCGCGGCGTCAACAAACGGATTGAATTTGACCCAGAACGGTACATTTACGGCCCAGAATTTAACCGTGTCGGGCGACCTGGCGGCGAATTCGGGCGCGGTTGATTATATGATTGCGTCTGACGCCACAATCACAGGCAACATCAATGTTGCCAATGACACAGAAATTCAGTTGATTGCAAATACAATCAGCGGTCACGATGTCGTGAATAACGGCGCGATGACACTGGGTGGGGCAACGTCTGTCAACAGTTTTACAAACGATGGCACGGCGACATTGCGTGGTGAATCACTGGGTGTAACGAATACATTTAACGCGACGAATTTATATCAAAAATTCACAGGTGAATTAAATGCCGGGGACGTGAATATTGACGCAGATTCGTATCGCATTTCTGCCACAGATTTCAACCTGGGGGGCAATTTGAACGCCACAAACCTGACGGTGTTCGCTGTGCCTGCAACACACTTAAATGCCAACATTGCAGGTAATCTGTCGGGTGGGGTGGCATTTGCCAACCTGGGCCAGATGCACGTCGGTGGCGATTACGCATTTACTGACACCAGCAAGGTGTTCGCAAACATCAGCAATAAATCAAGTATGGCCGGATTGCCAAACTATTGGTCGTCGGTCAGTCTGGCTGATGACACGCTGGGGCAAATTACAAATGCCACATCGGGCGATGGGGCGTTGATTACAGTTGACGGTAAATTTACATCTGATTTATCACTGGGGCTGACGCCGTCTGGTGGTATTGGTGGCGGTGCGTCCGACCAGATTGGTATTGCGTTGCGTGAATTGGCCGACGCAGGTGATGCGATTTGGTTGGTCTATGCCCTGGGTGGCATCACAGAATCAGGCGACAAATTGCGTAATCTGAACGTTGTGATTTGCAATGCGTCGGGCAGTATTTGCTATGATTACTTTGACGGTACGCCGGCTGGAAATTCATCGGCATATTTGACAATGCGTGATACTGATGGCAATGGCACATCGGACAGTATTTATGTCGTGTTTGACCCGCGCTTTGGTGGGCCGGTGGAATTATTCAAGATTCAGCCGATTGTTGCGCACAATGCCGAACATACCGACGGCGAATATGTGTCGGCCGGCGCACTGGATAATATGATTGCAGGCCAGATGGCAAAACAGGGATTCACAGGTCGTCACGCGATTGAATTATTGCCTGTGTTGTTCCGCGGAACAAACATGGAAACAATGGCAAATGAATTATATGGCCGTATGGAACACTATAATACATATCGTGACAGTGCGCCGTTATCGCGGTTCAGTCGTCTGTTCCAGGCGCGCGAAATTGAACAGGTCGCAGGCAGCGTCATCTTGAACGAACACACCAGTGCGCGTTCATTTGAAGACCACATGCTGGACGAATTTATTTGGAATCGTAATCGCAATCTGAAAAAGGCGTGGGTTGACGCCGAATACGGAATGTTGTTCCAGAAAGTATCAGACGGCAAACACGCCGACGGTAATCGCTTTAATATCACTGGCGGATTTGATTGGCAACATACTAATACGTTGATTCTGGGGCTGGCTGGGCGCGTGTCGCATACGTCAACCGATGTATCAGATGCGATGAACCTGGGCTATACAACCGAAAATCCGTTTATTGCCGGTCACGTTGACGCCAAGGTTGCCAATACGAACATCGGCCTGGGCGGTTATTTGATGCAGACATTGGGCGAAAAAACGCGCGCGTATGGAAATGCGTTCTTGGATTTGCACGTGTTTGACATCACGCGTCACCAGACGTTTGTCAACGGCACCATTGACGGCAGTGGCACTGCGTTTGCACTGAATACAGAATGGGGCCTGTTGCACGATTGGCTGAACCAGTATATCGTTGGCAATATGTATGCACGTGCAGGATACAATTTCGGATTCAGCGTCACGGAAAAGGTTGGTGGTCACGACTATATGAAAATGAAATCAGACGGATATCTGTCGTTCACACCGGGGTATTCGTTGACCGCGCAAAAACGTATTTATCCGTCGGTCTGGTTCCAGGTTCGTCCGTATGCAACGATTGGTGTTGAATACGACGTTCTGGGTGCGCCGGACAACGCAAAGTATAAATTCGCCACGGCCAAGAAATTCACGTCATACGACATAGATATTGACCCACTGTGGGCAAATATCGGTGGCGGTGTGGAAATGCTGTCGGCGACTGGATTCCAGGTTGGGCTGGATTACCGGTATCAGTATAACCAGGATATCCAATTACATAACATCAAGGTATCTGGTTCATATCGTTTCTAGGATAAAAAATACCCCACCGATTGGTGGGGATTTTTATTTGATAATAATATTTATATTACCCGTTCATTTTTGGATACAACGCGTATGTGTTTTGTTCTAAAATCGGGGCCAGTTGTTCCAATGTTAAACCGTGAATTTCAGCCAGGACGCGCGCGGTTTCTGTGACCATAAATGGTTGGCACGTTTTGCCACGATACGGCACCGGGGCGCAAAACGGACTGTCGGTTTCAACGACCAAGCGGTCTGTTGGAATTTTCGCAAATGTTTCGCGAATTTCACCGGCGTTCGTGAATGTTAAAATTCCACTGGCCGAAAAATAAAACCCACGGTCCAGCATTACGCGCGCCATATCCCACGAACTGGTAAAGCAGTGCATAACACCACGAACATCGCCGCGCAATATGTCCAGCGTATCGCGTTCTGCGTCGCGCGTATGTATCGCCACTGGCAAGTCATACTGGCGTGCAATATCCAGTTGTGTGGTAAATAATTTGATTTGTGCGTCGCGTGTGTCGCCACCACATTCGTGATAGTCCAGGCCGATTTCGCCAACGCCAACAACGCGCGGATGTGTCATTACCGCACGGGTTAAAAATTCAACAGCGTTCGCACCGTGGTATTCTGGGTGAATACCAATCGTTGCCCACACGTTATTATATGTTTCAATGATTTTAATTGCGTGTTCTATGTCCCCAGGTTCGGCCGTTGGACAGATGATTTTCTGGACGCCGTATTCTGCGGCGCGTGCCAGCACGTCACGCAAATCACCCGACACATAACTGTCGGTTAAATGGCAATGTGTGTCTATAAGCATTTTTTTATTTCCATAATGATTTTGAATATCGCAATTTCAGGTTCCAGGCGGATATTGCGAATATCTGCGATTGCGCGTGTTGCCATTGGATAAATGTCGGCCAGACCAAAGTGTGCAATCGCGTCCAGTAAAATTTCATACAACGCAGGGTCACTGGAAATCTTTTTTGCAATCGCCATAACGTCCCCAGAATTTGAGTGTGGATTTTCCAGCGTTTCAATCAGTTCGTTGTATATCACGTCGCCACCAGTGCGTTTCAGTGCGGCGATTTTTCCAAAACTGCCATCGGCCAGTTTCAGCGTTTCTGTGTCTGTGTTTCCGTCTGGGATAAAGTGCACGCACAGTTGGCGCAGTTGTTCCACCGTCAGTGGTCGCATTTTTTCAACGCGCGCCCGTGAACGGATTGTCGGCAATACATTTGATAATTGATGCACAACCAGCAAAAACAGTGTCTTGGCTGGCGGTTCTTCTAATAATTTCAGCATAGAATTTGCAGCCGAACGACTAAGTTCATCAACAGAATCAATCAGCACCACGCGCCATTCGCCCGACATTGACGACATCTGCATTTTATCAATCATTGTGCGCATCGTGCTGACCGATATGGTATTTGTGTCTAACTTTTTACCCTTGTCGTCAAAATTGTGTGCTAAATCTATGATAAAGAAATCGCCGACATTTCCATACACCATACGGGCAATTTTATACGCCAATGTCGCCTTGCCAATACCGCGTGGCCCGGCCAGCATCCAGACTGGGTGAATTGGATACGCGTCACGATTTGCCCAGGCGTTTATAAAATCACGCAACACATCATCATGACCAACCATAAATTCGTTGTCTATGGGGTCTGGAAAATTATACAAAGGTGCGTTTTTCTTGGGTGCCATAGATTTATGCCTTTATCGTGCGCCAATCATCACGCGAATATTTCTAATGATGCGACCAAAGAACTGTGTTTTTGCCACGCGATTCTGTGCGACCAGTGGCGCGCGCGCAATCGTGCGACCGTTTTGTTCAACGATAATTTCGCCCAGAACGTCGCCCACGGCAATCGGGGCCGGGTGTGGGTCTGAATATCGTGCCAATACGCGAATCCCGTCCATAGTCTGTTTCTTGGGCATTGTGACGGCTAGCGGTTGTGCCACAGTTGCAATGACAAAATCCTGGCGACCATACCATACCGGGATTTTAGCAATCTTGTCGCCGGGACGATAGAAAGTATGATTCTTGGTTGTTTCATATCCGTAATTCAACAGTTTTTTCATTTCTGCGGCCAATGCGTCGTGTCCACGTCCACGAAATCCGTTTATCACGCCAATCAGACGACGTCCACCAACGCGACTGCTGGCAACCATACCGTATCCGCCATCTTCGGTGTGGCCGGTTTTCAGACCGTCTGCGCCCGGCATAATAAACAACAGTTTGTTGTAATTCAGCGTATGTGTCCGTCCCCAATCGCGACACCAATCCGTCTGGTGTTCGGCAAATTCAAAACGCTTGGTTGCGAACATAGGATAAATATCTGGGTAATCGCTGATGATGTGCGTCGCCAGTGTTGCCAGTTCGCGACTGGTCATCAAATTATTCGGATTCGGCAGGCCACTGGCATTTCCAAATGTTGACAGGGGCATACCGATTGCACGTGCCTTTTTTGTCATCTGTTCAGTGAACGCAGATTCAGTGCCAGAAATGCGTTCGGCAACGACAACCGATGCGTCGCCCCCAGACAACACAATCAGCCCCAGAATCAAATCGCGCACGGTGATTGTCTGGCCGGTTGTCAGACAGATTTTACTGGCCGGATACCACAATGGGTTTTTATAGTCTGCATTTGGGCCGACGGTCACGCGATCGTCCAGATTGATATTGCCAGCCTTGATTTCATCAAACAAGACCGTCAACGTCATCAATTTTATCATTGACGACGGTGGCATCAGCGTGTCGGCGTTCTTTGCAACAATTTCCGTTCCTGATTCATAGTCAATCAAGAACGCAGATTTTGCAGATGTTGAAAAATCAGCATGTGCTGTGGTTGAAATCAGTGCAATTATAATTGCGAATATTTTCTTTCTCATAGTGATGTGATACTAGCAACAATATCACGATTTGCCAACAGATTTTTTATTGTAATGTTCCAATAAATGCGTCCCCGTCAATTCCAGACAAAACAACGTCGCAAACAGTGCGTTCTGCCACGGGCGCACCGGCGATTTTTACGTCAATATCGTGTGGGTCGCGCGCGATGTTTTTTTCTTCAACCAGAACCTGGACGGTTTTGCCAATTTGGCGCGTCATAAATTCGGCGCGATTTGCGTCTGCGGCGTGTGTGATGATTTTTACGCGTTCTTTGCTGATACGTCGGTCAACGTGTCCTGGCATTGTGGCGGCCGGCGTCCCAGGACGGGGCGAAAACGGAAATGCGTGAATTTTTATCGGGCGCGTAACCTGGACCAGGGCCATTGTTTGGGCAAAATATTCGTCGGTTTCCCCTGGAAAGCCACAGATTATATCCCAACTGAACGTAATGTCGTCGCCGGCGGCGGTGACGATTTTTCGCACCTGGTCGGCATTATGGCGGCGTCGCATAGAACGTAAAATCGCATCACAGCCAGACTGCATTGACAGGTGCAGGTGTGGCATCATTCGCGGATTGCGGTGCATTAAATCAATCAGTTTGAAAATCTGGGGCGACGCAGGGTCCATTGACGACAGGCGCAACCGACGGATTTCTGGCACGTCGTCCAACAGACGCGCGCACACATCAGAAATCAACATCCCGTCGCGCGCGTATGACGCCGTGTCAACCCCCGTCAAGACGATTTCAGAATACCCGTTTTGCACCGCGCGCCGGGCGTTCGCCAAAATGTCATTATAATCAAACGATACCGACGGCCCACGCAGCGCACGCGTTATACAGTATGCACACGCGTGATTACAGCCATTTTGAACCTGGATAAATTGCTTGGACAGGGGCGCGTCGCCGTGGGCAAACGCCGCCACACGTGGGTTGTCAAAATGGCACGGCGCATCAGCCAACGCACGCAGATATGCGTCCAGGTGCATTTTGTCGCGATTGGCAACAACCAGCGCGTTTGGAATTGCAGAAAACAAATCAGGATTACGTGTCGCAGCACATCCCGTCACAAAAATCGGTGCATTGGGATTCTCGCGCGCGATACGACGAATTGTTTGGCCAGATTGGCGTTCGGCCTCGGCGGTGACGGCACAGGTGTTGACCACAATGGCGGCATTTAACACGCGCGATAACATTTCTTGAATCTTTTCTGATTCCAGCGCGTTCAGCCGACAACCCATAGAAAGTGTCTTTATATGATTTTTATTATTTTCTGCTTGCATTTTTACTGTCCTTGGGGCATTATAACGTGGTTAAAAATGATTTCAACAAAGGATTTAATGATGGCCCGCACAACAAATTCAGATACATTACCATTTGTGGAAAGTCGTTATGAACTGGGAATGTTGGCATCTCAGCGTGTTCGCGACCTGAACGGTGGGGCTGCCCCCGTTGTGGATAAAAATGATGACAAATTGACGGTTGTTGCACTGCGCGAAATTGCCAGTGGCAAACTGGACGTCAGCAATGTTCGTCACGAATTTATCCAGTCGTACAAGGACGCACCATCTGTGGCCGAGGGCGAAGATTCATTGGAAGTTGGCGCGACCGAGGATCCATTGTTGCGTGAAATTGATGCGGAATTGGAAAATTCATTGGTTGCCGATGCAGACACAGCATCACAAACAGAAGACACAGCAGATATATCTGCGGAATAATCAAAAAATCCGGAGACGTCGCATAGTTGGTCTAGTGCGCTACATTGGAAATGTAGTATACCGGCAACGGTATCAAGGGTTCGAATCCCTTCGTCTCCGCCAGTTATAATAAAAACGCCCATTTTGGGCGTTTTATTATAACCTGTGGGGGCGAAAAAGTGGACAAACGCTTTGCAATCTGTGATTGCAGGTTCGACAACAAGTAGATTTGACTAGCCCTGTGCAGTCAAATCGTCACGGTTGCCCCGCAGGCGTTATAACGCCGAGGAAATACTTCGTCTCCGCCACAAAAATTAAACACCCCCAAACGGGGTGTTTTATTTTTTGTGGTTGAAATAAGTGGGATTTGAACCCGACAAAAGGGTTCGAACCGCAGCAAAAAGGCGGAATAACGCCGGTCCACCGTAGTTTTAACGAAGGTGGATTTTGCCAGGTCGGCGCAGCCAATCCCTTCGTCTCCGCCAGGAATATTAGACATCTCGTGGTAATTCCACGGGATGTTTCTTTTTTTGCCCCGTTCCCGGCAGTTCTTTACAACGATATTACCAATGTATACCATTGTTTGCACCCAAGCCACCCAAATTCATACACCTTATATACTTTGACCAAAAATCTGATGCTAGTTGCACATAAAAAGTTGCGATTTTTCTTCATTTTTTTGACTCCTTATAATTAAGTAATAACGGGAAAGGAATTTTTTTCAAATGTGATCTTTTTTTAAATCACCAAATTTAAAAATATTTTACTTGAAAACAAATTTTAACCCGCTGTTTTGCAGCGGGCTATGGGTTATTAGTGCAAAGTGTAAAACACGCCACGGGTTGTGCCTTGTTTTGATATGTGTCCACGTTTAACCAACGCTTGTACCGCCTTGCAAATTGTTTCTGGATTTTTATCCATTGCGGGTATCTTATTGGTAAAACTTTGTCTGTAGTTTTGGATGGTTAATATGAGTTTTAACATTGAGGGAGTTGAGTACTTTATATTTTTTCTTGAAAGTGTCCATTTTTTTATTGCAAACTGAGAATGTTGATAAAGATGTCTAATCAAGTTTAAAGCCTATATAAGGAGTGTCTAATGTTGTTGTCGGATCTAATTAAACCCACGAAATTGGAACCTGGAGATACTGTTGCTGTAATCTCTCCTTCATGGGCGGGGGCTTCTGTATATCCAGAACGTTATTTGGCAGGCAAGAAACAGTTGGAAGAAGAGTTTGGCGTAAAAGTTGTTGAAGCGCCAAATACGTTAATAAGCGCGGAAGAAAATTTTTACAACCCCAAAAAACGTGTTGATGATTTGCATTGGGCGTTAACTAATAAAGATGTAAAAGCGATTATTCCCATGATAGGGGGTGACGATTCTATCAGAATGTTGCCGTATATAGATTTCGATCTAATACGTAATAATCCAAAAATACTATTAGGTTATTCCGACAACACCGTTTTGCACTATGCGTTTTTGTCGGCAGGGGTTCAGCCTTTTTATGGACCCTGCATGATGTGTGGTGGATTTTCAGAAAATGGGGGCATGTTCGATTATTTTAAAGATTCTGTATATAAGACTCTGTTTTCTACCTTTGAAATAGGTGAAATTAAGCCTAATATGAATGGTTGGACAGATGAAGAATTGCCGTGGAAAGATCCTGCAAATCAGAGTGTAAAAAGACAAATAAAAGAATCGCAGGGTTTCAAGTTTATCAATGGTCAAGGAACTGTTACAGGTCGTTTAATTGGTGGTAGCCTGGAAGTAATGGAGATGTTAAAAGGAACGAAAGTGTGGCCTTCCTTAGATACGTATGATGGTGCAATATTTTTTATAGAAACATGTGAAGAAGCTCCTCCTGCTGATTATGTCGTTAGATGGATGAGAAACTATGCGGCTACTGGCGTTTTAGAGCGTCTTAATGGTATCGTTATTGGGCGGCCCGCAAACGTGTCGGTGGACGAGCTGGATAAGTATGCGGATGCAGTCTTGCAAGTTGTAAAAACAGAAAATAATCTAGACATACCAATTGTTTCAAATCTTGATTTTGGTCATACGGATCCAATGTTTTTGATACCATATGGTACAATGGCAAAGATAGATATTGACAATAAAACATTTTCCATATTGGAAAACGCAGTAATGTAGTATGTTGTTACGGAAAGCTGTTTTATTAAAAAAAGAATACAAGGTATTAAGGTCAATGTTAGACGACTCCTATAACGGAGATCGTTTTATAAAAAGCGCGATTGATAAATCGTTAACTAGGTTGAACGACATCATTGCTATAAAACGCCCTAGCTTAAAATGTCGGGACAAGATGGTATTGAGTGGCAAATCAGATAAAAAATTTGAAAGTATAGGTCTAAAAAAAATCTTATCTAAAGAGACAGAAAAATGGCGAGAATTTCCCTGTAAATTCCCTGTTGTATGTAATAAACCGTAGAATCTTGCCACGCCGCCAGTTATAATAAAAACGCCCATTTTGGGCGTTTTTATTATACGAAAGAGTGGACAAATACTTTGCAATGCGGGCGTTGACTTGGACTGGGAATAGTTGTATATATGTCGGGATATGAAAAAATCAGATGTTTTTGTTTCGTCACAATCACAGGAAATCATAAAGTATGTGCGCCAGCACTATCATAATGATCTAGAATTTTTATGGGTCAAATTGCCCCTGGCTGCCGTGTGGCGCAACAGTGCCAGTCGTAAATGGTATGGCGTAATGATGATTTTGCCACGGTCAAAAATCGGGCTGTCTGGTGATGGTGTGACAGAGGTTTTAAATCTGCACGCAGAACCGGCGTTCATAGATATGGTGGTTGACCGTGTTCGTTTCTTTCCAGGCTATCACATGAACAAGCGACACTGGCTGACAATATGTTTGGACGGTTCAATCGCCACAGATGATGTAATAAAATTACTGGACGCCAGTTTTGCGTTATCACACTAGTATCGCCCCAAACGGGGCGATGTTTTATACGTTTACTTTAATGTGGCAATTGTGTCGGCGATTTTATACGACAAACGCGCAACCAGGTGACTTTGTTCTGCGACAATGGCGTTATAGTTTGGCGCGCCAGACGTCATCGGCGTTTTGGCGGTCATTGTGTTTTTCTTTTGCACCAGGACATCGCCACGTTCGTTTGTAATCATCCACCACGCGGCCAATGTTATATCACCATTTGCAACCGTGTCAAAACGCACGAATTCAACCGATACGGTGTATTTGGCCGCCTTGCGCGTGCCGATACGCGCAGGACGCGCATTGATATTTTTTGCATACGCGTTCATATTTTCAGAAATCACCACGGGCAGGGCGTTATCCAGTCCTTCTATCCAGCGGTCAAATTCTGCGACGGTAATTTCCGTAGAATCATTTTGGCGCACAACCATTTGTGGGCGCGCAACCGACTGGGGAACAGTGACAGATTCAATCACGACATTGGTCTGGGCAACTGGGCCACGTGTCTGGGTGACTGCTGGCGCATACAGACCATAAAAACGCGATTGGGGACTGGTGTGGCCACCGAAACAGCCCATCAATGCCAATCCAAGAACAGACAGAATTAAAACATTTTTACGCATATCAATATCCTCCTTTGCCTTTTAATAACGCTTCTGGGTGGCGTTCCAGATAATCACTCAGTCTGGATACCGCCTGGGCGGCCGCGCTGACATCGCGAACCATTTTGTTGAAATCTGTGACGCTGGCCGATACTGGGTCGCCCAGTGCATTTACAACACGATTGATGCCGGCAACCGCTGCACTGGTTTGTCGCAACAAATCTGGTATTGTGCTGTTCAGGTTTTGCAACAATGCGTTTGTGTTGTTGGAAATATCCTGTAATGGGATTTTCTGTAAATTCTGGGACAGTTCGTCAAATATAGACGGTATTGTCGGAATTTCTGGGTCAGCAATGCCGTATTTTTTTGCCAAGAATTTCGCCGGATATTCTGGATAGAAATCCAGTTCAATTATCATTTGACCGGTTAAAACGCTTTGGCTTTGCAGTTTCCCTTTCAGTCCGTGCGCCACCAATGCGTCCAGCCATTTTGTGTTGTCCGCCGTTTCAAATGCGGCCTTGGACGCATTGGCCATAACCTTGGGGTCAAATGTGATATAGACTGGAATAATAATTTTATCTTCGCTGTTAGGCATCAGTTGAATCTTTTCAACCTTGCCAACGGGGACACCACGAAAATACACCTGGGAACCAACGGACAGACCACTGACCGAGCCTTCAAAAAATAACACAGGTGTCATTTTGGTCCGCATAAAACGATGTCCGAAAAAGAATACCATTGACAAGATTGCCAGCAAAATGCCGAAAATCATAAATGCACCAACGGCGCGCTTGTTTGGTTTTAACATTTTTTCCCCTTTGTCTTTCCACGTGTCAAAAATTCAATGATTTCACGATTCTTGGTTGTTTCTAGCAGTGTGTGCGGATTGCCACGCCCAATGATTCCGTGCGTTGTGGCGTCCAGATATATAGAATTTGTTGCGATTGTATTGATTGAATCCAGTTCGTGCGTCACCATAATAATCGTGGTGCCAGCGCGATTGATTTTTACAATCAAATCGTCCAGTTGCTTTGACCGTATTGGGTCCAGACCGGCCGACGGTTCGTCAAAAAACACAACGTCTGGGTCCAGTGCCAATGCCCGTGCCAACGCCGCGCGCTTTACCATACCGCCACTGATTTCAGTTGGATACAAATTGCCAGAATTCGCCAGCCCAACCATTTCCAATTTTTCATCTATGCGTCGTGCAATTTGCGCCCCAGATATTTTGCCCGTCAGTTCCATTGGCAACGCGATATTTTCTGCAACCGTCATTGATGAAAACAGTGCGCCACTTTGAAACGAAACACCAAATTTTTGCAGAATCTTGTTGCGGGCCGCTTCGTCAATTCCCCACAGGCTGGTTCCGTTGATAAACACATCGCCCCCGTCGGGTTGCTTTAACCCAATCAGTGTTTTCATTACCGTGCTTTTACCGCAACCACTGCCGCCCATAATTACGAATATGTCACCACGATTTACGGCAAAGTCAATATGCGACACAATTACATTGTTGCCGTATGCGATGGTTAAATCGCGCACTTGGATAAAAGGTTTGTCTGTCTGTCGCAATTTGTCCCCACTATATATCCAACCAGTTAAATATCAGTGTCAAAATCGCCGTCACAACGATACACCAAACAATGCTGTACACCACTGCGCGTGTTGTCGCACGACCGATTCCGTCGGCACTGCGCTGCGTTTTCATGCCGCAATAGCACCCACATATACTAATAACCCAGCCATACACCCAGCCGTGTAAAACACCAATCGCAAAGTTATTAAATGTCAGCCAATCAAATGTCATCGCCCAATATTCGTGCATTGAAACGTTCATCAGCAACATTGCGATGCACGCGCCACCCAATATGCCGACAATGTCAGCGATGATTGTCAATATTGGCATCGTCAGCGTCAGTGCCAGCACGCGTGGCAATACCAAAAAATCAACAGGGCGCACGCCCATCGTGCGCAACGCGTCAATTTCCTGGTTCACCTGCATAGAACCGATTTCGGCGGCGTATGCCGCGCCGGTACGCCCAGACATAATTATGCCCGTCATAATTGCGCCCAATATGCGCGTCGTTGCGATTGCCAATAATGCCGCGACATAGATTTGGGCGCCGAACATTTCCAACTGCATCACGCCGACGAACGCAATGATAATGCCAATCATAAAACTGATTAAACACGTAATTGGCACAGCGCGAATTCCGGCCTTTTCCAGTTCGGCCCATAAATCTATGTTGCGAAATACCGCCTGGCGACGAAACAGACGTCCAAATGATGAAAATACTGCGCCACAAAAAACAATGCCGTCGCGAACATAACCAGACAACTGCAACGTGCGGTTACCGACACAGTCAAATAATCCTGTGCATTTTGTCGTTGTCGGCAAAAAGCGTCGCAATATTCGCATAAAACTACATTCCTGTTATCTGTATAAATATTGGCATAAATTCACGACCCAAGTCAAATATAAAAGATTTGACAATTATCCCACATCCGCGCAACAATGCGTGCGTTATGAAAAGCACTGAATTCAAGACAAATGTTATGCGAACACTGGACGCGCACCATATCCAGTATCGGCATTATTCTTATGCAGACACGCCTGCGTTGTCGGGGGTGGACGTCGCGACGACGTTGGGACAAAATCCGCACCAGGTGTTCAAAACTTTGGTGACGGTTGCCCGATCAAACAAATATTATGTTTTTATGATTCCGGTCTGTAATGAACTAGATTTAAAAAAGGCTGCATTGGCAGTTGGTGAAAAATCTGTGTCAATGTTGCCACAACGGGAACTGTTGGCACTGACAGGGTATGTTCACGGTGGGTGCAGTCCGATTGGTATGAAAAAACAATTTCAAACAGTCGCCGATTCTTCGGCCCAGAATTTCCCGACAATCATTTTCAGCGCAGGCAAAATCGGATACCAGGTTGACGTTGCGCCGTCTGAATTACAGCGGATAATCCCATTGCGTTTCGCGGATGTTTGCACAACAACGGGCGTTGACAACTGAATTAAAAAAATCCAGAACGTCGCGTTGGACGTCTGCGTAATTTGTATCCATCAATAATTCGTGTCGGGCGTCTGGATAAATTACAACAGTTAAATTTTTCATATTGTTTGCCTGGTATGTGCGACACAGTGCGGTGGCCAGACGGCTGTCTAAACTGACGATGTCGCGGCTGCCACTGATAATCAACAGTGGCATATTCCGTGGCGCGTTATACGTCAATCGCAATAAGTTTTTAAACAGGGAATAATAAAATCCGTATGAAAAATATTTTGCACGCATTGGGTCTGCGTCGTGCAACGCAGATTGAATTTTGTCGCGCGTCAGATATTGACTGGCGCGTGCGCCACGGATTGGCAACGCGCGTTCCAGCAATCGCGCTGGTGCGTCGCGGCCAAATAATTTTTGCCCAATCTGCGCAACGCCTGTGGCAAACCTCAATATGGCGCGCGGATATTTTGCCGTGCCAGACAAACAGACGCCTGCGGCACACAAATGCGTTTTTTGCATCAGTCGCTGGGTTATAAAACTGCCATAACTGTGGCCAAATAACAGCACGGGCAAATCATACGTTCTGCACAGATATTTTAATATTTCATTTTCATCAGAAACGATTGCCATAAATATATCAGAATTGCCATCTGTTTTTCCAATGTTGTCAGGCGTTCCAGCGGTGCGTCCGTGACCGCGGTGGTCGTCGCCAAAAACAATGTATCCGTTTTGATTTAAGTATCTGGCAAATCGGTCATAGCGCAACACGTGTTCGTCCATACCGTGAATAATCTGAACAACCCCGATTGGATTACGCACATCGTCCCATAACGAACAATATAATCGCGTTCCATCAGATGCGATAAATTTGACTGTTTTCATAACGCACAATCCCAGTTGTATAAAAAACTTTCATACAACAGGATACGTGAAAAAATATCACGATGACATAGGTTTGTTTTCTGATTTTCGCATTTATGCGTTCTGGCCGGCGATTGTGCCACTGGCCCACGCCCAATGTAAATTAAATCCGCCTAAATCGCCGGCTATGTCCAAAACCTCGCCAGCAAAGAACAACCCAGGTTGTAATTTTGATTCCATTGTCTTGGACGAAATTGCGTCGGTGGAAACGCCACCGCGCGTGACCTCGGCCCCGGTGGTGCCGTGGTATTTATACGCGCCACGTGGAATAACGATTTTATTTATGCCTGTGGCAATATTGCGCAACACGTCATCACGAATATCGGCAATGTTTTTGTCGCCTGTGTCGCGCCCAAACCACCGCGCAAGGCGCGTCGGTATATGTTCAGACAGTATTGTTGACACAGACCTGCGTCCCATTGTTCGGCGCGCATTGCGTAATACGTCAAACACATCAACGTCTGGTAATAAATTGATGATAATATCCGTGTCATTGTTTCGCACAGTGGCGCGATATATCGCCGGTCCGCCGATGCCACTGTGTGTGAATAATAATGAATCAGAAAACGTTTCTCCGGCCACAGATATTTTTGCCATCACTGCAATGCCGGCCAGTTCTGGCGAAAACATATCCGTCTTTATCGCGCACAGTGCAGGGCGCGTCGGAATAATCTTGTGACCAAAAGATTTTGCGATTTTATACCCAATATCAGAAACGCCTAACACAGGAAACGTTATTCCGCCACTGGCGACGATAACAGACGTTGATTTGAACGTGCCACTGTTGGTCGTCACACTGAAAAATCCGTCAGCAAATTGCACATCTGAAACAGTGACGTGTTGCATAATGCGCCCGGCACCCACGTCTGCCACCAATGCGCGCACAACGTCCGCTGCGCCATTTGCGCAAAAATATTGTCCAGGGGTCTTTTGCACCCATTTTATGTTGTGGCCATGCGCCCAATCTAATATGTCTGTGGGACTGACACGGGCCAGTGCGCCACGGACAAAATCTGGGTTTTCGCCGAAATAGCGATTGCGCCCAGCGGCCCCATTTGTGAAATTGCACCGGCCACCCCCAGACACGGCAACCTTGCGCGCTGGCGCAGGCCCCATATCCAATACCAATGTGCGACGCCCACGCGCCACAGAATAATGCGCCGCGGTCAATCCAGCCGCGCCACCGCCAATAATAATAACGTCATACGTTTGCATACCTGCAATTCTATATTGTTGGGGCATAAAAATCCATTGTTAAAATAAAACCGCCACAAAGGGGCGGTTTTTTATTACCAGGCAGTATAACCAGCATTACATGTGCTGACGCATTTGTTGCCGACGCGCTTTCTGGTTCCTGTGTCATCAGAATCTTCGGTACAAATCGGCTTGCACTCGTTATTTTCCAGGTTATAGATTTCGCCCTGGTACATACACGACGCAATTTCACAACCACGGACATAACTGCTGGCGGCGCGTTCACCGTTGACACCGAACATATTTGCACAGCGACCACATTCTGCGTTTGCATCGTTTGTTTCCGATGGGTCGTTTGTGTATCCTGGGTTGCACGATGTTGCAACGCACGCGTTCCATTTATTCGTGTCGTGATTCCATTCGTGGACACCTGTGCCGTTCTCAACAGTGCACGGCTGGACATCGGGTACGCACGTGTTTGCTGCAATATGGTATCCAGATTCACACTCAATAACCGTGCAGGGCCCAAATGCCTTTTTGCGTTCGTCCCAACGTTCCTGTGCAGACACAGCGTTTGGCACACGGCATTCTTTGATGTTTTGTTCGCACGATTGCCCGTACGGGTGATAGCCAATTTCGCACGATGTCACATTACAGTTGCCGATGTTCATATCGTATGTCAATGCGTGTGGACGATTACATGGCGCGCACCGTCCGTCAATCATTTCATAGTCGCCACGACAAGAATTTTCAACACATACACCGTCAATAATTTCACAGTTGTTACCATTATTAGAAACGCCCTTGAATTGGCAATCTGTTGGCCAGAACGCGGTTTCACTGACTGGAATTGCCGTTCCACCGACAATGGCGTGTGCTTCGCACTTGCGATAGCATTGTGTTTCGCTGGTCGCGCCCTGGACAGAATATTTCCACGAACCATCGCCCAGGTCTGCACACGAACGAACAGGTTCGTTTGACGGGCAATATGTGCCATTTCCACATTGTTTGCACATACCGTCAATCAGGCTGTATCCAGACGCACAGGTTGCGATTTCGCACGTGTCTGCAATCCCGTAATAGTCACGGCCCTGCATTGCGGTTGCGTTATCGGCCATTGCGCAATCTTTATAGCACAAATCTGTGCTGGTTGTGCCAATGTCAGATTTGGTAAATTCGCCGTTGGTCAATTCGCTGCACGTTTTTTGTTCGCCGTTCGCACAAACGTTGTCCGCTGGACATTTTGTACAGGTATTACCGACCTGGCTGAATCCCGTATCGCAACTGGTCACGGCGCACGTTGTGCAATCATACGAATACGCGTCTGTGCCGTTGTATTTACAGGTCTGGGTTCCTGTGCCGTTTTCAATCGCGCACGACATTCCTGTCATATAGCAATCTGACGCCAGGCCACTGGTTTCTGTGTCTGTGATACCGTTGTCTGGGCATATCTTGCGTTCGGTATCGCCGGCGACACTGTAATAATCCTTGCCAACCTTGATACAGTCGTTCGGATTAGCAGACGGCAATGAATAATACCCTGCGTCGCAAGACGTCATAGTCGGTGTTTCGCAACTGCGCGAATACAACGCGTTTTCATCGTGACCACTGGACCAGAAGCATACACGAACACCAGTTCCGTGTTCCGCTGAATATGGCATACCGGATTTAAAGCACGAATTGATTGAATCCGATGTCGCCGAACGTGTTTCACCACCTGCTGGGCATGCACTGCGTGTGACGTCGTCTGTTATGCTGTAATAGTTCAAACCAACCTCGGTACAGTCGGTGGCATCGGTGGTCGCACGCCAATATCCGCCACGACACGCGGTAATCAATTTTGTATCACAGTCGCGCGCATACGTTGCGTCATCGCCGTCGCCGGTTGAATAGAAACAGCGTTGCGTCCCGTTGCCGTATGTTGCCGTGTACGGCACTTCTGTTTTATAGCAATCCTGGACGGCCGTTGATGTTTTGGTCAGCGTCAGACCACCGGCCGGACACTGGGTCCGCACCAATGCAGAATCTGGACTGTAATAACCAATTTCAACAGGTGCGCAATCGTTCGCAGTCGGGGTCTGCAACCAATAACCTGCGTTGCAACTCAGCATTTTCCAATTGCCACATTTTGTGCTGTATGCAGATGCTTTTTCGTCATAATAACAGGTTTGCGTCCCCGTTCCGTTTGTCGCGGCATACGGCAATTCTGTTTTATAGCACGCTGTAATATTTGCCGAAGATGCCGGTGCATTACCAGAATCTGGACACGCATAGCGTCCTTCTATGTGGCCACCGTCAACCCCAAATGTGCCACCCGGACAATAATAGTTTTCGTCGCACGGCGCACAGGTTGTGCTGAACCCTGTATAGTATTGCCCAGAATCACACTTGGTTGTTCCAGCGGACCAACGCGCGTATACTGTGGCGTCTGCTGTTGTTGCCGCCAGTGATTCTGTTGACGTAATAAATATACCATTGCTGTCAATAACCTGGACGCCACCGGTGGTCGCATTATAGAAACCTGTAAAGTTATATCCGGCCTTGGCTGGCAATGTTTTCAGTGTTGTGATTACGTTCTGGCCGGCGTCATCACTGGTCCATTTTGTCGCATATCTCAGATACACAGTGTTCGGCTGAACGGCGGTTTGCGCGCCCTGGCTGTCCAGTGTCACCTTGAACAACCGCGGCAACCAAACCAGATACAGCGTCATATCTGTTCCTGTGGCCGACAGGTTTTCTGAAATATTTTCGCCGGCCGTATAACACGGTGCGCCACCATTTGCCGTTGCACACCATTTGGCGTCGGCACTGTATCCAGGCTTGCTCAGGCCAGTGGCCAACGGCAATTCACATTCACCACTGTCAAACGTACATTGGACGCTGGGGGCCAGGGTGCCTGTGCCACCATTTTTGTTCAACGTGATTGTGTATTCGTTGGCATTACAGGTCGGATTTGCCGTGTTGTTGTCCGCAACTGTATAGCCTGTATCACAGGTCACATTAAATGCACAGTCTGCATACGCCGTCGCACTGGTCGCGTTCACAGTGTTTGATTCTGGCGCAACAGTTTTGGCGTGTTCAACGGTTGTGATACATTGTTTATAACAGTCGCTGTATGATGACGCGTGTTCGGTTGATTGGGCAACGCCACCGGTTGTCACACGCGGACACTGGATTGCGTCAGTGTTGCCAGCCGGACTGTATTCGCCACTCTTGGTTCCTTCGCACGTGAACGATTGTGGGGTCTGATACCAATAACCTGCGTCGCAACTGGTGACACGAACAATACTGCACTTGTCATAATCAGATGTTTCGTTTTGATAACCGCAACGGACGCGTGCCTGGCCGTTGGCAAAGTTGACGTATGGGTCAAATATCTTGAAACACTGTGTAATTTCAGTGCTGGTCGGTTTATCAGTTGAACCGCCACTTGGACACATATGACGTTCTACGTCGCCAGCTGCGCTGTAATATCCAATCGCGGCCGGAACACAGTCAGATGGATTCTGGTTCGTGTCAGAATAATATCCAGCGTCGCAATACGTCATTGTTGGGGTTTCGCAACTGTCGGAATAAATCGCATTGTCCCCCGTCCCACTGGAATAGAAGCACACGCGAACGCCACGACCGTGTTCCCCAGAATATTCTTGGCCGGCCTTGAAACATAATTTGATAGATTCAGAAACCGCCACGCGCGTCTGACCGTTTCCTGGACACGCATAACGTGTGGTTTCATCGGTCGGGCTGTAATAATTCAGACCAGCAGCAACGCAGTCAATATCACTGGATTGTTCCAGCCAATATCCACCACGGCACTTTTCTATTTTCTTGGTGTCGCAATCGCGTGCATACACGGCAGCATTGCCAATGCCGTCTGAATAGAAACAACGCTGGGTCCCGTTGCCGTATGTCGCAATGTATTCAACACCGTGTTTATAACATTCTTGCACCTTGACGGCGGTTTGCGTGTCGGTTGTTCCGCCGTTTGGACACTGGTCACGGGTCAGAATTGTATTTGCACTGTAATAACCATTGCCAACCGCAACGCAATCAATATTGGCGTCATCTTCCAACCAATAACCAGCATTACAGGCCGTTATTTTTTGGGTATCACAGTTTGCACTGTATGTCCGCGCAACGTCGTCATAGAAACAACGTTGGGTTCCATTACCGTTTGTTGCCACATAGGCCAGGCCTGTTTTATAGCACGCGCCTGCACTGGCTGAACCAGCCGGGGCCTGTCCAGAATCGCTGCACTCAAACCGACCGTCAATGTGGCCACTGTCAACCCCAAATGTGCCACCTGGACAATAGTAGTTTTCTTCGCATTGGGCGCACACGGTGCTGATACCTGTATAGTATGTGCCAGCGTCACACGTTGTGCTGCCAGCGGCCCAGCGCGCATACGCGGTCCCATCACTGGAAATTGCGGTCAATGCCTCGGTTGATGTGACAAATGCGCCATTGCTGCCAATTACTTGGGTGCCAGCGGTTTTTTCGGTGTAATATCCACTGAATACATATCCATCTTTGACAGGAATTGTTGTCAGCGTTGTCAGAACAGATTCTGTGGTCGCGTTTGTGAACCAGCCTGTTGCATATTTCAAATACGCTGTTTTTGGCTGTGCCGCAGTTTGCGCGCCCATATCGTCCAGATTCAACGCGTAAACATTTGGTGTCCAAATTGCATATAATTTTGTGTCTTCGCCGGTCGCAGATATGTTTGTTGTCACAATAGTTCCTGCGTCATAGCACGGCGCACCACCCGTTGCGGTTGAACACCATTTTTCGCCAACCGAATAACCCGTCCGCGTCAAACCAGTTGTTTTTGGCAACAGACACGTTCCGCTGTTATATGTGCACTTGATACTGTCTGCCAAAGATCCATTGCCACCATTTTTATCCAGCGCGACAGAATACACGTTTGCATTACACGTTGGCTTTTCTGTGTTGTTGTTCATTATCGTGTATCCGGTTTTACACGTCACGTTGAACGCACAGGCCGCATAATCCGTTGCACTGGTTGCATAGACGTTGTTAGCCGCCGCCGCAACAGAATCCGAATTTTCAACGGTCAACTGGCACTTCTTATAGCAATCTGTATAAGATTTTGCGTATTCGTTTGATTCTGCGTTGCCGCCCGTCAACACCAATGGACACTGGGTTGCAACGATGTCGCCGTCTGGGCTGTAATAACCGCTGGTTGTTCCTTCGCAGGCCATCGACCCGTTGGAGTTATACCAATAACCCGCATCGCACCGTTTTACATAGCGGAGGTTGCATATAGTATAATCAGATGTAGTATTGCTGTATTTACATTTCACAGACGCAACACCGTGTTCAAATTTATCTGTACCCGAATAATCATCAAATATTTTATAACAATCTGTAATAGATGTTGAGCCTAATTCGCTGCTGCCACCATTTGGACATGCAATCGGGTCGCCACCATTTGAACAATAGTATCCTTCGGGACACTTGGTTGGATCGGCCCATGCGCACGTTGGATTTAATCCTGGACTGTTCACAGGTTCGTATCCTGTATTACATATTGCAGTAAATGTACAGGCTGGGTATTCAGTGCCCGTCCAATTTTGTTGTGCCTGGGTATTACTCAGAACACCATTTTTGATTGTTGCCGGCGCAGGGCAGGCCACAAAACATTCCGTCGCAACAGTGGCACCGTTTGACGAAGAACCGTTTTCTGGGCACGGCACGTCGCAACCTGTTTGATTGACCAAAACAGTTCCTGTGCCTGGGCAATACTTTCCCGCCGGACAGTCAATAAACGACATCCCGTTATAGTATTTGCCGGCCTGGCAATCAAATGCATTCTGTGACCAGCGTGCGTATAACGTTGTGTCCGCAGAAAAATCAACGCGTGATGATATGACGCCTGTTTCTGTAATTATTTGAGCACCACCATTTATGTTGGTATAGTATCCCAAGAACGTCCAGCCGTCACGCGTTGGCAAATTTATTTTTGCAACAGGCTGTGTTGCTTCTTGGTCGCTATACCAGCCAGTTTCAAATTTACGGTAAACAGCATTTGTTTCACCGATGCCATTGTTGTGATTTAATTCTATTTTTGACACATGCGGAACGCACGAGACCCCTGATTCGTTGAAATCGTATCCGTCACGACAAGTCACCTGCAAAGAACAATTTAGGTTTGTAATCGGTTTGCAAACACCCGGATTTGAATAATACTCGCCACCCGGTGTTGTTTCTGTCCCGTGAATACAATTTGCAGCGTTTTGCGGACATATTTGTTGGTCGCATTCGGCGTCACATTTTTTATAACACACTTTTGAACCTGCGCTGTTTCCTTCGTTTGATTGTGTAAAACCACCCGGCAAGGTTGAACACAGTTCACAAGCCGTGCCTGTGTGATAAGTATCCATTTTGCATTTAAATGATTTTATGGGGCACGCAGCCGTTTCAGGAACAGCAGTACAAGTAGAAGAATTGCCGTAGTAAGAAATTCCAGGAACGTTGGCGGTTGTATCATAACGACAGTTTACTTTGTTTTCGTCGCACGCAACAGAACCAGAACAAGTTGCTTCACACGATTTATAGCAACCTTCTGGTTGTGTTGCGCCGGCGTCAGAATATAAATATTCGTTGCCCAGTGTTGTACACGATATGGCACAACCCTCGCTGCCCTGATATACGGTGTCTGTGCCGGGACAGTACATTCCTGATGGACAGGTGACAAATTCCTGGCCGTTGTAAAATTTTCCGGCCTGGCAGTTTTCAGACGGTTTTTCGGTCCAATGTGCATACAGGGTAAAGTTATCTGATCTGGACCAGTTTTTGCTAATCGGCGTCCCAGACGCAGTGTAATACTGCGTGCCATTTGTTTTGTCATCAAAATACCCGATGAACACAAAATTAGCGCGTGTTGGCAATTCTGATGTTGATAAATTATTCACATTATTGCCATAGGTCAGTGTAATGGGATTCGGGCCACCAATACCGCCATTGGCGTCAAAGGTAATAGTATATGTTTTTCCAACGCATTGACCGTTGTCAAGGTTATAGCTATAGCCGTTTTTACACGAATACGTATCTGTTCCGTCGCAAATTGCGTTGGTTGGACAGGCATTGCAGGCACCAGCGTGCAAATAATAATTAGACTGACATTTCGTGGCGGCGCATGTTCTTTCCCCAGATTTTTTGACTATGCCAGTCACGCTTACTGAATTATCAACTTCGGAAACACGACACTCGCGATAACATTGTGTATTTTTTTCACCGGTACATATATTATAAGATCCCAGAGGGTAAATAGAACTGGCCTCACTGCACGATATTGTACAACTTGAACAACCGTTGCCATTTGGGTATTCGTTCGTCGCACAGTCGCATTGGCCGCTGCTGTGAACGTCTTTGATACATGCGTTCCACTGGGCGTCAACAGATATAGATTCCGTGAGGGAATATTTGTATTCTTTATTTGGGTCAGAATATGAACCAGACCAGCCAGCAAACGTAAATCCAGGTTTCTTGAATTTAATATCAGTATCAGATACATTGCGTGGGCGGAACTTAGATTGATACACAACTTCCTGGAACGGCGTTGCCCCAGATTCAGATTGTGCACCTGCGCCTGGCTTATATGTAATTGTGTATTTTGCTGGCTGGCACCCACTGTCATCAGCTGTTTTGGTGTATCCTGCATTACAGGTAAATGTGCGGTCGCACGTAGATGATTTTTCTACAACACAACTGCCACCGAAATATTGGGTGCCAGGATCAGACGATGGGATTATGTTGCATTCTGCGTTGTCGGGGCATGTTGGCGCGATACAACTAACTTCGCAGTCCTTATAACACGCGGTGGTCATATTACCCGTGTTCCCAGCAGCAGATGTGTATCCCGTAGGACATACCGGACACGTCCTGCCGTTCACGTAATAACCAGCATCGGCGGCAACCGATGCAACGGATTGATGGCAAGGCTCATCATTGGTTGCGCAACCACTTTTGATTTCCCCGTCGCCGGTGCCGGCGTCGTTTGAATATGCAACATAGGTACACGGCATTTGAATACATGAATAACATTTCGCAGAACTGCACCCAGATGGCGCAGTACATGCGATTTCGTTGCGCGTCCAAGGCCGCATTAGTTCATTGCTATAACAATCTTTGATGGACGTACTGCCTGCGTCAGAATTAGGATACTTCGCTGGACATTTGGCCGTGCACGCCGCCGCCGGTGTTTCTGATGTTGATGTTCCCTTGTATGTCCCAGATGCGCACTTTGACCAAACCGCATAAACCGTGGTTTTTGCCGTAAACGTCATTGAAAATGAACCAGACGTCGCCGAACTGGATGTTGACCAGCCAACCAAACGATATCCCGCACGATAGAAGTTGCTTTCAGTCCCCTTATTTAGATTACACGGCTCGCCTAATTCACATGTTATCCTGTTTTCAAATTCGCTGCCTGAACGAATTGTTCCATTATTTAAATTATATGATACCGTAACCATTTTATGGAGTGGTTCGGCCGTGCCACCAACACAGGTGTATTTATCAACGCCATTGTATTGGCCCATAACAGAGCAGGGACGACACGCATTTCCGACCGCAGATGTACCGTTATGCACCGTTGACGACGCACTGGCCGTCATGTAATACCCAGATGCGCAACTGGTATATTGCTTGTACGTGGGGCATGTATAGCCACCAGCAAACGCCGCGTTTGCAAAAAACACGACACCAAAATATACAAAAAACCGTAGGAAACTGCGCAATTTTCCCATAACTTCCTCTCTTTTATATCCAATCTTAGAAAAAAAGCCGTGGAATGTGCAAGCATAAAATGTATAAAATCAAAAAACACGCCGACGGCGTGTGAAATTTTGTGGTGGGTTAGGTAGGACTCGAACCCACGACCAAAGCGTTATGAGCGCTCCGCTCTAACCAACTGAGCTACTAACCCACGGACGCAATTATATATGAATTCATAAATGTTGCAAGTCATTTTTATTAAATGCTTTATTTTTTTATGCGCCTGTGGCACGATATGCCGTATGGAATCAATCAAGCCGATTTTAAACGATGCACAACTGGCGGCGTTTGACGCGGTGGCGCACAGTAATACAAATATTTTGATACTGGGCCAGGCCGGCACTGGAAAATCTACGTTTGTGAATTATTTAAAGTCTGCGTTGAACAAGCGTGTAGTTTGCGCGTGTCCGACGGCGGTTTCCGCACTGAACATCGGGGGCCAGACGATACATTCGCTGTTTCAAATCCAGCCGCGCGATTTTATTATGCCTGAATTATTAAAATTAAAGGCCAAACCACGCAATATATTAAATGCCACAGATGTTTTAATAATTGATGAAATTTCAATGGTTGCCCCAGATTTGCTGGACGCGATGGATATATTGGCGCGCAGTGCGCGACGCAATAACGCGCCATTTGGGGGAATTCAAATTGTCGCGATTGGCGATTTGTTTCAGTTGCCACCGGTTATAACGCGCGATGCTGCGGAATTTTATCGCCAGGCATACGGTCACGAAAACGCGTATTTCTTTGACGCAAATGTGGCGGCGCGCTGTGATTTTAAAACCATAAACTTTGACCAGGTTTATCGTCAAAGTGATATGCCACTGTTGGAAAATCTGCGCCGGTTGCGTGGTGGCGATGTATCTGCATTAGAATTCTTTAATAACTGTCACATTGACGATGTGGCGCGGCGACAAAATGCGGTAATTATCACGCCGTTTCGTGCGGTCGCAGCGCGGATAAACGAACAACGCCTGGCGCAAATCCCTGCGCCCGAGGTTGCGTATAACGCGGTGCTGAGTGGGACATTCCCTGAACGTGACACACCGGCCCCGATGAGTTTGGTGTTAAAGGTCGGCGCATTGGTTGTTTTTGTAAAAAACAGTGACAAGTGGCATAATGGTTCTATGGGAATTGTTCAGAAACTGGGCGCACGGGAAATTGTTGTCCAGTTGTTAAATACATCACGTGATGTCGTCACGGTTAAACCTGATAAATGGCAAAAGATAGAATATTCGCGCGATGAAAATGATCGCATAATTGAAAACGAGGTCGGCAGTTTTAAACAATTTCCGTTGAATCTGGGGTATGCAATGACGATACACAAGGCCCAGGGTAAAACACTGGATGCGGTTGTTGTTGACATATCGCGTGGCGCGTTTGCGCACGGCCAGACCTATGTCGCGTTATCACGGACGCGCAATGCCAATGATATGCACGTTGCGTCGCCATTGCGTCCGTGCGATGTGATTTTTGATAAACGGGTGCTAGATTTTGTTGGGGGCGTCCTGTAATTCACGGGCCATTAAAATGGCGTCAATGCCGTCATAATATTTCGGGCGGCGTCCCACAGTGACAAATCCGTGACGTTCATACAGCGCACGGGCAGGGTGGTTGTTTTCTGCAACCTCTAAGAATACTTTTTTAACGCCGCGTGCGACCAAATCACGAACCATCAATTCAATCATTGTTGCGGCAATTCCACCACGTCGGGCGTCTGGGTGGACGCCGATGGTTATCAATTCAGCCTCGTCCAATGTGACGCGATATACAATAAATCCATTTTGACTGGCAACAATATCACAGCCAGACTTTTTCAAATCGGCAAAATCCCCCACAGACCACGGTTTGTGTGGGAAACACAGGGCGTGCAAATGTTCCAGTTCGTTTAACATTTTTTCGCGTGTTCTTCGGCATAACTGGGGCGCAGATACATCGGCACCACAGGTTCTGTGTTATTATTGGCCAGTTTTGTTTCGGCAATACCTGTTGCCAGTTTCAAATTGAACGGTTTGTGGCCGACGGTCAGCGGACATTCCATCTGGCGCGTTTCCAGTTCGTCAATTCCCATTGTTTGTGGTGGCGTTTTCTGTGACGCAACAAAGAAATCCCCACGCCCAGAATCAATCGCAACAAACGCGTCTGGGTTTGCCGCCAGATATAATTCAAATGCATTGATTGGCACCACTGGGATATTCAGTCCCATTGCCAATCCCTTGGCATAGGCGATGCCCAAACGAATCCCAGTAAAACTGCCGGGGCCGACAACGACGGCGATTGCGCGCAAATCACGCCATGCCACGCCACAGTCGCGCATAAATTTTTCGCATTCTGTTGGCAACGCCAGCGATTGTTTTTCCACAGGAATCTGGGCGTATTTGTCACCCAAAACAAATTCCAGATTATTCCCAGATGTGTTTATAACCAATATCATTTACGTGCCTTTATATTCTGACGCCGAAACCAATGCGTTTGGAAAATCCGGCGGATTTATGCGACGCCAACAGTTCGTCAATTTTTGCGATTGTAAATTCTGTTTTAGTATCTTCGCCATCGTTTAACAACAGTGTGCGACGCAGAATCGCCGTCAGTTCACGTTGTAATTCACGCACGCCTTGTTCAGATGTATAATTGCGAATCAAGTGGCGCAACGCATCGTCGTCAATCACGATATTTTTTATATCCCAGCCTGTGTCGTGCGCAGCGCGCGCAATCAGGTGTTCGCGTGCAATCTGAACCTTGTCATCTTCGCTGTATCCAGGAATTTCAATGATTTCCATACGGTCTTTTAATGCACTGGACATATTCAGGCTGTTTGCGGTTGCGATAAACATTACATTAGACAGGTCAAAGTCAACTTCCAAATAATGATCGCGAAACGTTTTGTTCTGTTCTGGGTCCAGTATTTCCAACAATGCAGATTCTGGGTCGCCGCGCCAATCGCGTCCCATTTTATCAATTTCGTCCAGGACAATTACCGGATTGTTCGCCTTGCACCGTTTCAGTGCGTCCATAATGCGCCCAGTCTGGGCCCCGATGTAGGTCTTGCGATGGCCGCGGAAATGCGCTTCGTCTGAAATACCACCCAGTGATATGCGTTGATATTTCCGCCCCAGTGCGCGCGCAACCGATTTGCCCAGTGATGTTTTTCCAACGCCTGGCGCACCAACCAGACATAAAATACTGCCCTGGTTTTTACCGGTTTTTTTCATAACGGCGATGTGTTCCAAAATGCGGTCTTTGATTGGTTGCATCCCAGAATGTTCAGCGTCCAACACGTTGCGCGCAACCCCCAGGTCAATCACAGATTTATCTGATTTATTCCACGGCATTGACAGCAATTCGTCCAAATACGTTTTCAGCAACGCGCCATCGTTTGACATCGGTGCCATTGAACGCATACGACGCCATTCGGTCATCGCCTTGTCGCGCACGTCTGTGGGCAGGCCGGCACGTTCAATACGCTTGCGCATATTTTCAGAATCCATTTCGTCGTTATCTTCGCCCATTTCGTGCTGAATCGCGCGCATTTTTTCCTGTAATATCGCCTCGCGGCGGCCACGTTCCATTTGTTGTTGAATGCGGCGATTGATTGAATCTTCTATTTTTGCAGTTGCCAACATCAGGTTGATTTGTTCCAGCAAAATCATCAATTTGTCTGACCAACTGGTCGCGGCCAGCACGCGCACCGCCACATCTGTGTCCAGACCGGCCATTTGAACAATCGTGTCAACAAATGCGCCCATTGGATAGTTTTGAATAATGCCACGCAGTCTGTCCATCTTGAACTTGCGCGCGCCAGACAATAACTGCATATTTTCGGCAATTTTATCACGCAATGCCAACGTCTGTTCGGCGGTGTCATCAGATGCAATTTCAATGTTGCTGGTATCGGCCATAAATAAACCATTTGTGACCGTAATGTCGTGCAGATTTACCGCGTGCGTGGTCAATATAATAACGTGCGCAGAACCGTCCGGCATACGCAACACGTGCGCAATGTCGCCGATTGTGCCAATCGTATAAATATCATCAGGTGCCGATGGATACGCCCACGAATGTTGTGGCGTTAAAACAACGCGTCCACCGTTTGCCACGGCCGCATCAATACAGGCCAATGACTGTGGATTATCAACATACACAGGGGCGGTCACACCCGGGTGAACAACTAAATCACGAAATGGTAAAATATATTCTTTCATAGCGCACTAAATATAAGATATTTTTACAAGATTTCAAGGCTAATAAAAATCCCCCAGAAAACGGGGGATTTAGATGTCTGGGCGCATACGTTTAACGACGACGACCGTTAAAATTGTTGTATTGCGCGGTATTGCTGGAACGCTTTGACAAATAGCGTGCTGCAATCAAAATGAACCATTCCAGTGCCAATACGCCCATATAGAACATTTTTGTTTCAATTCCAGGAACCCAGCCCAGTATATAAACCATCTGTGCCATAAACGAGATGTACAAAATACCGAACATACTTGTAAAGAATACTTTTTTAATTTTTCCAAACATATCTTCTGCCTTTGCCTTAGTCTTGGTGTTAAATTAAATGTCGGGTTTCTGTTGCCGGGCACCCGACGGCCCCGCAATAAGCGAAGTGGATATAATCAACAATCGCCAATCATATCCGATGCCATATTAGGCAGCCATTGCAAGGCGAACATTGTCGTTCGCAGCGATTCTATCGCCATTCAGTTTTTAATCGGCTTTTAACGACGCCACGTCGGATTCAATCTTTTGTCTTTACTGCGCCTGTCGAAACTATGTCAGCCCCAATAAAAATCATTCTGGCCGCTGTCTGAATATTCACAGCCACAATGATTCTCTGAAATAATAATGGTGGAGCTGTGGGGTACCGCCCCCCAGTCCAAAACGTCTATTCCACAAAGATTTCAGAATCATCATCACTTGCGTGACAAGGGTATTATAAATATTTACTGTGGAAATTGCAAGTTTTTAAGTTATAATCAAGACAAACAGGATAAAAAATGAAATTCTTAGATAAAGCAAAGATTACAATCAAAGCAGGCGACGGTGGCAACGGCAGTGCCAGTTTTCGCAGGGAGAAGTATATTGAATTTGGTGGCCCCAACGGTGGTGATGGTGGTCGCGGTGGCGATATTATCTTTCGCGCGGTGCCAAATGTGAATACGCTGATTGATTATCGCTATAAAACGAATTTTGCCGCCGGGCGTGGCGAAAATGGTATGGGCAAAATGCGCACGGGCGCATCGGGTGAAACACTGGTTTTGCCGGTGCCAACTGGAACTGTGATTTTGTCTGAAAACGAAGAAATTGAATACGCAGACCTGTCGGCGGACGGTATGGAATATCGCGCGGCACGTGGTGGTAATGGTGGTTGGGGAAATCTGCATTTTAAAAGTCCGACAAACCGCGCCCCACGCCAGGCGAACGACGGCCTGCCGGGCGAAGCGCGCACGGTTGTACTGCAACTGAAACTGATTGCAGATATTGGATTGGTTGGATTCCCGAACGCTGGGAAATCTACGCTGTTGTCGGCGGTGACGGCGGCACGGCCAAAGATTGCAAATTATCCGTTCACAACGCTGAATCCGCAACTGGGGGTAATGTATGCCCACAATCGCGAATTTGTATTGGTTGATTTGCCTGGACTTATCCAGGGGGCGCATACTGGCGTCGGTCTGGGCGACCGTTTCTTGGGACATGCAGAACGCACCAAAATGATTCTGCACGTTATTGACGGAACGGAACCCGATTGGGCGTCGCGATATGCGGCAATTCGCCACGAAATGGATTCGTATGGTGGCGGTCTGGTGGGCAAACCTGAAATGGTCGTGATAAACAAGATTGACGCCATCGCACCCGATGAATTAAAGGCGCGCGTGACAGAATTTAAAAAATCATTTGGCCGTAAAAAGAAGCCTGAAATTATGACAATCAGCGCGGCTGGTCGTGTGGGCATTTCGGAACTGGTCGCCGCAATAGAGAAAAAATTTTTAGCCGTAACTGAATAATTTGCTTTTCTGACATTTTCTGTTAGAATTGACCTGTCAATAAAATCAGAAAAAAGGAGAAAGTGAATATGGCACAAACATCATTAAAAGGAACACAGACTGAAAAGAATCTGTTGATTGCGTTTGCCGGGGAATCCCAGGCGCGCAACCGCTATACATTCTTTGCGTCCAAGGCCAAAGACGAAGGCTATCAGGCAATTTCAAAAATATTCTTGGAAACAGCCGAACAGGAAAAAGAACACGCGTCACGCTTGTTCAAATTCCTGGAAGGGGGCGATTTGGAAATAACGGCGTCATATCCTGCGGGCAAAATCGGCACAACGTTGGAAAACTTGCAGGCGGCCGCGTTTGGCGAACACGAAGAAAACACAAATATGTATCCAAAGTTTGCCCAGATTGCCGCCCAAGAAGGCTTTCCTGCAATCGCAGAAGTTCTGAAAAACATCGGCTATGCAGAACGCTATCACGAATCACGCTATCGTGCGCTGATTGACGCGATTGAAAACGGCACACTGTTCAAACAAGACCATATTGTTATGTGGCGTTGCACAAATTGTGGTATGTGGCACATCGGGACCGAGGCACCAAAGGTATGCCCAGCGTGCCTGCACCCCCAGGGATACTTTATCAGCGAGGGAACGATTTCCCGTTGCGACACGAACGAAGGCTTTTGCGAATATGCCGCGATTGACGAATAAAAAATGCCCCATCGGGGCATTTTTTTTAGCAAGTAATGAAACCGTTTATTTTATTTCCAATGTGTCCAGTGCGTCGTCCAGTTTTCGCAACGAGCTGTTTGCACATCCCCGACCACGCCAGGTCATCAATTCTTCGCCAGTCTGTTGGTCGGCAATAGATACATTAAAATTCCACCACCACCAGCCATTGAACGGACACCAAAACGCAAATACTTTTTCGTGTCGTTCTGCAACCTTTACAATATATCGCGCGTCTGTGGGGATTTCATCACGGGTCAGTTCAATGTCTGAATCCGCATTAGAAAAATCAGAATTAGCCTTTGATTTGCCCACCACTACGTGATAGCCACGTGCCTCCATACGTTCTTTGATGCTGCGACGCATAGAATATCCACCACGTGTGGCATAAACTGTCTGGCTTTTGTCCAGTGTGCCAGGTTTGATATACATGCTGTTGCAGGCGGCGACGGCCAACGGCAAAAATAAAATCAATACACGTTTCATATAAATACCTTTTGTGCATTGTATTCAAATAATATCGCAAAAAACAAGGATTTTTTTCATACATCACAAACAAAACCGCCCCAAAAGGCGGTTTAATTTGTGGCGCACCCGGCGGATTCACTCGCCACGTCGGATTATAAAAATCCGCCGCGTCTGCGTGGCACGCGTGACGGCTCGCCTGCGTTATCACTGGGCTTGCCTACTTGTTGTCAAACGCGGCGCGTTCAAATCGCGGACTGCACATCACAAATAAAACCGCCCCAAAAGGCGGTTTGATTTGTGGCGCACCCGGCGCGATTCGAACGCGCAATCCCCGCCTTCGGAGGGCGATGCTCTATCCAGTTGAGCCACGGGTGCATTTGCGCATATATTATAAATGTTTATCGGTAAATTGCAAGGCTTTAACGATGCCGAACAACCCAGTCGTCAAACGCGCGACGCGTGCCACGAATCTTGCCCAGAAAGCGCAACGTTTGCGTTATTGTCATCTGGGGCAGTTTGTGACCACTGATGTCCTGGTAATATTCCATCAGAATTTTGTGCGCGTCCAGTGGGCAATACCGCAACAATATCAATATTGCAAATACTTCGTTGCCAACAGAAATGGGGTCCAAATCCAGTATCCGGGCCAGTTTCCCATCGGACGTCGCCAATACATTCTTGGTGTTTATGTCATTGTGTATCAGGTATTGTTTGCCTGGACGCGACATCAGATTCACAAACACAGAATAGGGCAACACCAGTTTCAACGGTAAATTATTGCGCGTGTTCGCAATGTATATATCCGAAAAGTGCTTTTTGTCCCCCAGATTCAAACTGTCAATATCAACCTGGGTCATTTGGTGCAACGCGTCCAGAATTTTGGTATAAATACCGAATATTTTATCATCAGGCATATCGTTGTTGACGTGTTCAAACAGTGTTTTTTCTGGACAGTATTCATACGTTTCCAAATGCGCGTCTTGATATGCGTGGGTTTGTGTGCGTGGCACCGGAACGCCGTATGAATTCAACGCCCCAGAAATTATATGATTGCGCCGGACAATATCAGCATCGTTGAATTTACACACCCGGGTGCCGTTGGCGGTGTCGGCCAAGAACAGCGGACTTATTCCGCCAGGTACGTCCGGCGTCCGTATGTTTGTGGCGTCCGGATACAGGCTTTTTATCGCGGTGTGATAAAATTCAGTGCTGTGTTTTTGCATTTATTTTGTGCGGTTTTTCTTGGCCTGCCACATAAACCAACGTCCTATGTCGTTTGTGCGACCAATGCGGTTGATTGCCTTGTTATTTAATACAGAAACGTTCGCGTCGTGATTCGGGAACGTAATTTGTTCATACATATCAATCAAATCGTTCGCGCGATACCCCAAGTTGGCATACTGGGTCGCCATAACGCCAAATGCATAGTCACGTTTAGCAACGGCGATGTCGTCCAAATCAACCAGACCAGCAAATTTGTTGGTGTCAGATACAATGATGTTCTTTGGCGTGATGCCACAGTGATACAGCCCTGTGTGTCCACGGCCAGCGTTCATTGCGCGGACAATACCGGCAAATACTGGTGCAACAATCGGGCTTGTCATATCGGCGACATTGCGATATGTGACCTGGTGAATATTTTTGAACTTTACGTCGTCAACCAATGCGACGGGAACAGATGTCATTTTTACAAACTGTTTTACGACATCTTCGTACACGTCCATTACGTTCAGATTTTTTTCGTTGTTTTCTATGCATTCAAACAAAGTCTTGCCCGGAATCATAGGATACACTTCAAACCAACAACCGTTGTATTTGTGAACCGTTGATTGTGGAACGGCAACACCGGCACGCGCCATCAGGCGGCTGAATTTTGCGTTTTTGTTTGCCATATCGCGGTGATTGAATTTGCAAACAAATTCGCCGCGTGGTGTTGACGCAATAAACGTCGTATTTAATGTCCCTGGAACATTTGGACAGCGCAGGTCGGTAATATCAGGCAACGCACTGCGAATTGCACTTAAATAAAAATAAGGAACTAATTTCATAATAAAGACCTTTTGTAATAAAAACTTGTCAAATATATAATATTGTCAATTCTTTGAATTGTCAAGATTTTTAGTCGCGCTGTAATGCAGCCAGCATAAAGTCGTCCAAATCGCCGTCCAATACCGCCGCAGAATCCGTTTTTTCAACCCCGGTTCGCACGTCTTTGACCAGTTGATATGGATACAGAACATAGTTTCTGATTTGACTGCCCCACTCAATTTTCTTTTGTGCGGCCTTGGCGGCGTCTTCGGCGGCGGCGCGCTTTTGCATTTCCAGTTCATACAGGCGCGACCGCAACATTTTCATTGCCATTTCTTTGTTTTGAATCTGACTGCGTTCGTTTTGGCACGTGACAACCGTGTTTGTTGGAATATGGGTTATGCGAACAGCGCTGTCGGTTTTGTTGACGTGCTGGCCACCTGCGCCAGATGACCGATACGTGTCAATCCGCAGGTCTTTTTCATTTATTTCTATTTCAATAGAATCATCAACGTCCGGCCACACGTCAACAGACGCAAAACTGGTCTGGCGTTTGCCGTTTGCGTTAAATGGTGAAATGCGAACCAAACGATGCACGCCGATTTCGTTTTTCAGCCACCCGTATGCGCGGTCGCCACTGATACGATATGTGATATTTTTAATCCCGGCGGTGTCGCCTTCGTGTTCTTCTATAACCTCGCACCCAAAACCGTGTCGTTCCGCCCAGCGCGCATACATTCGTGACAGCATTTGCGCCCAGTCTTGGGCCTCGGTCCCGCCGGCGCCGGCCTGGATAAACAAAAATGCGCCATTATTATCCGCCGGGTCACGAAACAGCGTGATAAACTTTGCCTGGTGTGCGGCGTGGGATAATTTTTCAATCGCGGTTAAAACATCGGCGTCATCAGGGGCCAGTTCATACAAATCAATCAAATTCTGGTATTCTGATTCCAGGGTCTGTAATTCAGATAACTGTTTTTCCAGTGATGATTTTTTTTGCAACAATGCACGCGCGTGGTCTGGGTTATCCCATAAATCGGGCGTATTTACAGTTTCGTTTAATTTTGCAATTTCGTCGGTCAATTTCGCCGGGTCAAAGAAACCCCCTGACGGCAGAAATGTCGTCGCGAATTTGTGTCAAAGATTCATTTGGTATCAACATAGGCAAAATATTACCAGGTTATTTACCTAAATCAATATTTTTGTGTGCCGGGACGTAAATGAACGTTTGCCTTTTGGGGACATTTATGTTAGAATTTATGCAACGAGAGGGATTTTTATGAAAAATATTTTCGGTGTATTGGGTATATTGGGCCTGGTTGTGTATGGCACTGACGCAATGGCGGTATCGGCCGGCACGGTTGGTGGTGGCGATGCACGCTATGTGTCTGTGAATGCCACAACGACCAGTGGTGGGCGTGGAAATGCCGGGTTGGTCAATGCGTATAAACAGAACCAACGAAACGTTTACTATATGGTGACCCAGCCGGACGTTGATTCTGCGTGTCGGGACAAAATTTATAAATGTTTGTCTGATTATTGTGGCGACACAACGGTCGTCCCGGGCCAGCGTCAATCAAAATGTCAATATGCTACCGAAAGTGAATTGTATAACTATGCGTTGTTGTGCCTGCAAAAGGATACATCGGTGTTGTTGCCCCAGTATAATACAAATACGCGCAACGGCACGGGTGGAATGAATACGGCGGCGCGCCTGTGTCCGCCATACGTGCAACAGGAATTGTTGTCATATCTGTCAATGTCAAATATGGCGACCCAGTTGTCAAAATCACATTCTGATTTGTGCCTGCAACGTCGCCAGGAATTAGAGGCGGCGATGGCGTGCCATTCGGTTGCGTTGGCATACGGCAATGAAACGTCCAGCATGTTGACATCTCAGTTGACGGATTATTGTGGGGCCGGTGTCCCAGGGGGCAGTGCGGAAATGGTGACGCGTTTCGCAAATGCTGGTAATATGGGTGCGAACGTTTGGGGCTGGGCCGAAAAGATTGTCAGTTTGGATTTAAATAAAAAGGGTTCTGACTGGCAGGCGGCGGTTGATTCTGTCCTGGCTGGATACACAAATCGTATGAATTTGGCCTGTGGCGATAACTTAAAGGTAAATACGTCGGGTGGTGCGTCATCGTCGTCGGGTTCGTCCCAGCCAACAGCATTACAAACGGCAGCGGCGTTGGCGGTTGGCGCGGCGTTCCCGGGAACAACCAACAAACGGATTGACAACCCGTACGAGAATCAGTCGCTGTATATGGAAATTCAATCTATGTCTGAATTGTGGGATTACAATACCGCGCACCAGGTTGTCCAGGCTGGACTGACCAATGTGTCAACAACCCAGAACGCGTTTTTGACATCGGCACAAATGGACAATATGCAAACTGCATATAAACGCGGAACCAAGGTTTTTGTTATCCGCGACAGTGGTCGGTGCTATACAATTCCGGTTCAAACATTGACAGACAATGAAAGTTCACTGGTTGCCCAAATGTTCGCAAACTGTATCAGTAAATAAGCAATAAAAAAACCGCCGAAACGGCGGTTTTTTATTACAATATACAATCGGGCTTTTCGCGTGCGATTGCCGCATACACACCGGCATAGCCTGAAACATAAACAATTTCAAACATACTGGATACATCAAATTTCATCATTGCCTGGAACACGGCCTGTTCAGTAGAAACCAAATTATGTTTTTTCATAATCAGGCGCACTGTTTCAAAGTCGTTATAAAACTTTTCTGCCAGGGTGCGTGGTATCATAAATGACGTCGCAGGAACATCATAGTCTGCGTTTATCATCGCGATATCAATCAGACTTTGCCGTGCCAGTGTTTCGGCGGTTGCCGGTTGAATCTTGCGTCGGTGGGCGCGTTCAAACGGGCGGTATATAAAGTTTGGAACAAAATCAGGGCGTGTTTTTGCCATTGTATTTTGCACCGCCAGACGACATCTGGTCGGGTGCGCGTCAACTGTGCCGGTCCAATCGCGCCAGAAATTTACATACAGTGAATTCAGACCACCGCCGTCAATCCACATAAAATAATCAGAATTAAATTTATTGTTTTCGGCCGCCCATTTAATAACCGCGGGCTTTGCGTCAATAATCATCATATAATCAACCCAATCGGCCGGCGTCTTGTCGTGCAATAAATATCCGCGATACCGTTTCATACCAGACATTATGCGCGCCATATCGTCGCGTTCTGACATGTGGGGCAGGTCGGCAAAATCCATCACGCGCATCATAATATTTTTATCCAGTTTTTCTGCGCGCAGATATTCAGCCGTTTCGCGATCACACCACAATGCGACGCGTTCAAATGTCTGAATCAGTTTTTTCAGCGACGGCAAATAAAAACGTTCAAATTTTCTGTCCGTGTGTTTCAGTCCCCCAAATCGGTTTTCATCAGGTATTTTGAACAACATTGTGCAGAACGTAATATCTGTGCGTTTCTTGTCATATTGAATTGGCAATGTGTTTGTCATATAAAACTCCCGGGTGGTTTTGTTGTATGATAATCCTAGGATGGATGTCGGTTAAAATCAATCTAAATGTGTTTAAAATCTTGAACACGATGTCAATTTTTGGTATAATATATCACAAATGAAAATATCCAGAAGAAATCTTTTACAGGTCAGTGGTTTTGCAATAATGGCGGTGTGCTGTGCGCCACGTATGGCGTTTGCTGCACGCAATTCATTGCGTTCACTGCGCACAGGGGTGCAACCGGGCGCAAAAACGCGTTTGGTTATTGAAATGGCGTCGCGTCCATCGTATTCGCTGGCGTATGCGCCGAATCAGTTGATTGTTCGCCTGAACAACACGTCGGCAAACACATCTGTTTCGCCGTCGTTGGCGTCGGGCGGTTTGGTCAAATCAATTACCCAGGCACAATCTGGGGACAGTTTGGTTTTAACTGCGAATCTGACGCGCTCAATCGCCGAAATCGCAAAAAGCCAAATAATGATACTGGAACCCAACGGGGACAGTGGTTATCGTTTGGTGCTGGACTTTGTTGCCGGCAATGGGGCCAAGGCCGCGAAAACAACCACTGCAACCACGGGCGCATTGACCCAGGACGCCCAGAAAAAGGCCGCCAACACAAAAAAATATGTGATTGTTATTGACGCTGGTCACGGGGGCAAGGACCCGGGCTGTATCGGTAAAAACGGGACCAAGGAAAAAACAGTCGTTTTGTCGGTTGCGCGCAAATTGAAAAACAAACTGGACGCGAACGGATTTAAAACATTTTTAACACGCAATGATGACCGTTATCTGAAATTGGCCAAACGTGCCGAAATTGGGGAAAAGCATCGTGCGGATTTATTCATCTCGTTGCACGCTAACGCAAACCCCAGTCGTGCAATGAAGGGATTTTCAATTTATACATTGTCGGAAAAGGCATCTGACGAAGAGGCAAAAAAACTGGCCGAGGCTGAAAATGCTGCCGACAAAATCGGGGTTGAAGGATTCACGGATTTTGAACCAAATATCCGCAGTGCGCTGTCAGCATTGCAGCAACACGCCGTTGCCGAAATGTCCGAAGAATACGCCACTGGCGCGTCACGCGCGATGCGTCGGGCCAGCATTGACGCCCAGCCTGGACCGGGCGTGCGACATGCGCCGTTTGCTGTGTTGCGTTCAACTGTGCCGGGGGCATTGATTGAACTGGGGCATTTGTCTAATGCACGCGAAGAAAAATTGTTAAAATCTGACGCGCACCAAAACAAATTGGTCGCTGCGATTGTGCGTTCTATTCAAAATTATGATTTTGAAGTGTAATAGAAAAAAACGCCCCAAACGGGGCGTTTAAAAAATCCGGTTTATTTTTTGTCAGACGTGTCAACCGTCAGTTCACCAGAATTTCCGGTTTTTAACCATTCCAGGACGACAATTCGTGCCTCTATCGCGTCAGTATCCTGGGGGCGTTCGGCCTGCATTTCGCGAAACGCGGCAATGGCTGCGTCCAGTTTAGTAATAACTTTGGCGACGGATGTTTTTTTATTCATTTTATAAACTCTTTTGTATCTATGTTCACCGACATATTATAAACGTAATTATATATTTTTTTGAACCGGCCGTCAAATAAATTTCAGCAGGTGGGAATTTACACAAAAACAGATGGTCAGCCGAAACTGACCATCTGATTTTTTTTAGCGTTCTTCTGCGGCAAGTTTGTTTTTATACATCATTTTGACGATAAAATTGTTTGGTCGTTTGTTCTTTTCCAAAACCGTTGCAATCTTATTCATCAGCAAATCTTGATAATTTCTGACGAACTGGCTTAATTGGTTTTGAATTTTCCTTTGAACATCTTTGTCCTGTTGTTTTATCCAATATGACGCAGGATAGGTGTTTAAGCCGTCTATGTTTCCCAAATACAGACTGTCCAGTGTCACCTTGGCGCCGATTGGTGCGCGCGCCATACCGTAAGTATCGCGGCCGGCCGCGTGAATCATTTCCGCCAAAGCTTGTGCATCTTCGGGGCTGTCTTTGAAAATATCTTCGTTGACCTGGTATTTGTCCTGGAACTCTGCGACAATGTTAAAGAATTTGACACCATAAGTATAGACTTCATTACCATTGGCTGGTATCGTTCCCAAATTGTACAAATCCTTTTTCATTTTAAATAATGCGTCCATCGTGGCCAGTTTTTCTGTGGCCTGGTTTAATTTGTTTTTGATTATGCCCATTTTTAATCTCCTATCTGTTGTTCAAGACATAGTGAATTATACTATAAAAATGGGTTGAATTCAAGCAGGTGTAGGATATGTGCTGTTTGCTTGGGAAAATTATAATCCCCAAAAAAATTAAACGAAATAAAAAACGTCCAAACGGACGCTTTTTTATTATCTCTGGCGGAGAAGAAGGGATTCGAACCCTTGATACGGTTGCCCGTATACACGATTTCGAGTCGCGCGCATTCGACCACTCTGCCACTTCTCCACGGCGGCTATTATACCTGTTTTCTTTTTATTTGCAAGGGGTTTATAATAAGGGTATAATCGGTCGCTATGAAAACATTTAACGAACAGGTTTATGATGTCGTCGCCCGTATCCCGTCGGGGCGTGTGGCGACATTTGGACAAATTGCGGCGATGATTGGCCGGCCACGTATGGCGCGATTTGTCGGATATGCGTCAAACAATAAAAACAGTTGGCACCTGCCGTGGCACCGCGTCGTATTCAAAGACGGCAGTTTGTGCAGTGGTTTTGCCGAACAACAATACAAATCTTTGCGCGCCGAAGGGGTGAAATTCACCCGTGACAGGCACGTTGTAATGGAACAATATCAATGGAATCCTGAACGTGACGGCGTGCCGTTGGACATTCGTGATTTTCCATTGGTATTTTAACAGAAAAAAACTTTACTCTTGATAAAATATGCTATGATATGAATAATATACGAAACTGAAAGACAAAAGGAAAAGTAATGAAACGTTCAGATATTGTTCGCACAATCCAGGTTCAATTCAAACACATGCGCGCAACTGATGCCGCCGCGATACTGGATACTGTGTCGGACCATATGATAGAAGCAATCGCCGCAGGCGACAGAATTGAAATTCGTGGATTCGGCACGTTTCAACCACGTGCGCGCGCCACAAAAATTGGTTATAACCCATGCACTGGCAAACCAATGCCATTGCCGGCCAGCACGACAATCTTGTTCAAGCCCAGCCGTGAATTGACCAAAAAAATGAATGGATAAATAAATGTTATTTGGTAAAAAATCAGGAATTATAAATCACGACCGCGCCAGATATGACAAGGTGCGACGCCTGATGTGGATTAAATGTGAATCCTGTGGTCGTTTGGTTTATTACAAGGATTACAAGGACAACCTGTATATCTGTCCGCGTTGTGGGCGTGCGTTTATTATGACGCCAAAGCAGCGGTTTGATTTACTGTTTGATAATAATGATTGGACGCGATTGGATTTGCCAACTGTGTCTGATGACCCACTGAACTTTGTTGACAGAATGTCTTATCAAGACCGTCTGGCCGAGGCACGCAGTGACACCGGCGTTCACGACGCGGTTGTTTCTGCTGACGGTGTATTGGGCGGTGTTCCAACAACCGTATGTGTGTTGAACGGCGATTTTATGATGGGGTCTATGGGGCGTGCGGCCGGCGACGGCATTATAGCCAGTATGGAACACGCCACCGCTGCGCGCCGTCCATTTGTTATGGTCGTGGCGTCTGGGGGCGCACGTATGCAGGAAAACATTTTGTCCCTGATGCAGATGGCGCGAACAACAGTTGCAGTAAATCGTTTGCACGCAAATGGAATTCCGTATATTGTTTTGCTGACTGATCCTACGTATGGTGGCGTCACGGCATCGTTTGCAATGCTGGGCGATATTCATATCGCAGAAAGTGGCGCGCGCATTGGCTTTGCTGGGCGTCGCGTCATTGAACAGAATATCCGTGAAAAATTGCCGTCTAATTTCCAGACCGCAGAATATTTATATGAACACGGTATGGTTGATATGGTTGTTCCGCGCAACGAACTGCACGACACGCTGTCACGTGTGCTGGCGGTGTTGACCAAACAACCGCGCGAGCCCAAGGCAATAAATGTTTCAACCCCATTGGCGGACAATAAAAAGACCCGTGGTATGGGCGAAACAGATGCCTATGACAAGGTATTGCTGGCGCGTAATGAAAACCGTCCGCATTTCTTGGATTACATCAATGGCATTGTTGACGATTGGACATATTTGGCCGGCGACCGTCTGTATGCCGAAGATTCTGCAATGGGCAGTGGTATTGGCTATTGGCGCGGAATACCGGCCGTTATAATCGGTCAAGAGCAGGGACGTACCATTGAAACCCGTCAAAAACACCGCTTTGGTATGGCCAATCCTGACGGCTATCGCAAGGCGCAACGTATGATGCGTTTGGCGGAAAAGTTTAATTTGCCGTTGATTTCATTATTTGATACCGCGGGCGCGTTCGCCGGCCGCGAAGGCGAAGAACGTGGACAATCCCAGGCGGTTGCAATGTCTATGTCGGTCGGGCTGTCAATAAAAACGCCGTATGTCGCCGTTAACGTGGGCCAGGGTGGTTCTGGGGGTGCGATTGCGATTGGAACGGCTGACCGTGTATTGATGATGGAAAACGCGATTTATTCGGTGATTGCGCCTGAATCGTGTGCCAGCATTTTGTGGAAAGACAATAAATTCAAGGCTGTTGCTGCCCAGGCAATGAAACTGACCGCGCGCGATATGGCAAACCTGAACGTAATTGACGGCATTATTGACGAACCAGCCGGTGGCGCACACACAGACTGGCAAACAACAATGGAATTGTTGTCCAGTGCGGTTGCCGACAATATTCGCGAATTACAGGAAATCCCCACGGCCGAATTGCCAGCGCGACGTGCGGAAAAATTCCTGGCGATGACGCGCGATGTTGAAATTTATGGGCCCGAGCCTGTATCTGACCACTAAAAAAACGCCCAAGCGGGCGTTTTTTATTGTTCATGTTGCCAAAAATCGTCGCCGGCAATAGTGTTTTGAACGCGTTGCATTATTGGTTTGCCAACAGTGCTTCTAGATTTCAATTCGCAATGATACCATACATTTAATACGTTTTCACATTCGTTATAATATATATTGCTGTCGTCAACCGCGACCGCAAAATCTGATGTGGATTGACATGCGCACAGCACGGTCAGCCCCAGTGTCAGTAATAAAAATTTTTTCATTATGTAATTCCTTTTTTTGTTTTTAAAGAAACCAGCCGTCAAAGAAATGACGGCCGGGGAGTTCACAAATCATATTGAGCAATGATTCCGTTGGCCCTTCTGGAAAACCGTGTTTTATAACCAGCGGCCCCCCGGCTGTACCCGGGGACATAACAGTGCAAAGCACCGAAATACCAAGATTACGATGCTTTCGCACCGACTCAATACAAAGCTTGTGACAGCCCCGAGCCCAAATCCCTTTGAATTCAGTGATGATTATATCAGACGTCGCAGATTTTACAATATCTAAATATTTCCCACTTGCAATTTTTTACACTTTATGTATAATTCCAAACCGACGGAGCGTTGGCAGAGTGGTAATGCAGCAGATTGCTAATCTGTGACCGCGTTTTGTGGTCCATAGGTTCGAGTCCTATACGCTCCGCCAGGATTGTTTTATTCTGGCTATGACAATTAAATTTATGACTTTTTGTTGTTGTCGTTAAATTTGCCACGCAGACGGGCATATTTCGTTTGCAAAAAATCCAACAATTTATTACAGTTTTTCTTATATCAGATAAAGCAAAGGAAGCGCACAATGACACTGAAAATTTATAATATTATGACACGTCAAAAACAAGAATTCGTTCCACTGACGCCAGGGACGGTTAAAATGTATGCGTGCGGAATTACTGTGTCGGCTGATGCGCATATTGGCCACGCATATCAATCGGTGGTATTTGATGTTATTACGCGGTATTTGGCGTATCTGGGGTATGATGTTAAATACGTCCGCAACTATACCGACGTAGATGATAAAATTATCGCAAACGCAAATAAAATCGGCGAAAATCCACTGGAATTTGCCCAGCGATATATGGCAAAGACCGATGCAGAAATGGACGCACTGGGCAATAATCGTCCGACAATTATGGCGCGCGCAACACAATGCATAGACGACATTATTGTTTTTGTGCAGAAACTGATTGATACTGGACATGCCTATGTTTCTGAATTTGGTGACGTGTATTTTAAATTATCATCGTTCCCAGATTACGGCAAACTGTCGCATATCCAGACCAACAAAAACGAAATTGGTGTTCGCAAAGATATTGAACCAGGCAAACTGGACGACGCGGATTTCGCGTTGTGGAAATCTGCAAAACCCGGCGAAATATATTGGGATTCGCCGTGGGGTCGGGGACGCCCAGGTTGGCACATTGAATGCAGCGCGATGAATATGAAATATCTGGGCGAACAGATTGATATTCACGGGGGCGGTCGCGATCTGGTGTTTCCGCACCACGAAAATGAAATTGCCCAGACGGAATCTTTGACCGGCAAAACGTTCGCGAATTATTGGGTTCACTGTGGCCTGGTCAAGGTCAACGGCCAGAAAATGAGTAAATCGTTGAACAACGGTATATTATTACAGGACGTCTTGGCAAAGTATGACGCCGATGTTATCCGCTTTGCATTGTTGAATAATATGTATTCAAATGACATTGATATTACAGATAATTTCTTTGCGAACGCAATGCGTCACGTTTATAAAATGTATTCTGTTATGGACGCGGCAGGTGCGCGCGAATACCCGGATGCAAATGCCGACCAAACCGCCACAATGGTCCAGACAATTACCGACGAATTTCGCAGTGCAATGGACGACAATTTCAATACATACGGCGTAATCGTCAACGCGTTCAAGTGGTTTGATTTTATTTCGGCCCAGTTGGCGAAAAAACACACAGAATACGACCTGGGCGTAATTGTTGCAAAAATCCGTGAACTGTTCGGTGTTTTGAATATATTACAGTCTAATCCGGCACAATACTTGGAAACATTGCGGACACAAATTCTGGCCAAGAACAATATCACAGCCGACGAAATCCAGACGCAAATTGATGCACGCGCATCGGCCAAGGCGTCACGCGATTACGCAACCGCAGACCGTATTCGCAACGAACTGTTATCACGTGGAATTACGTTGATGGATTCGCCATCTGGCACAACCTGGGACGTTATTCTGTAAATAGTGCACTTTTATCTTGAATCTGGGGCAATTTTGGTGTATATTGCCCCCAGCAACAAGAGGAACATTCATGAATTACCCATATATGCCAAAATCCACTGCACTTTGGTTGATTGAAAATACTGCATTAACATTTGAACAAATTGCCGAATTCTGTGGCCTGCATGAATTAGAGGTTAAAAACATCGCTGATGCCGAAACATACAAGATTCAGGGTCTGAATCCAATTCTGAACGGCCAGTTGACACGCGAAGATATCGCCCACTGCGAAGCAGACCCGTCTGCACGTTTAACACTGCGCGAAGAAATCGTTATCGCACAACAGAAACAGAACAAAAAGGGCGTTGGCTACACACCAAAATTGCACCGCCAAAATCGTTTGGGCGGCATTTTATGGATTCTGAAAAACTATCCTGAATTGTCGGACGGCCAGATTGCACGCCTGATGCGCAGCACAAATCCAACCGTCGCGTCAATCCGCAACAAAACGCATAAATCATATTCTTTGATTCAAATCCAAAGCCCGATTGTATTGGGATTGGTATCTGAATCTGCGGTTCACGACGCAGTCGCCAAGGCGAACAAAAAGAAATAAATTTAATTTAAACGTTTTAATCCGGGGGTCGGTCTATGGCAAAAAAACTGGACGAGGCAACAAAGCTGTTGATTGATTCGTTGCCCGAAAATCTGCAAAAACTCGCAACGTCTGCGGTGGAAGTGGGATATTTATCCCAGATGGATTTTAACGCCGCCACCGAAGCGGACGAAGTGCCAGATGCAGAAAAAGAAGAAGTTCTGGATTTCTTTCAACAGGATTTAGGACTGGAAGTTCTGGAATCAGACAGTTATCCCCGTGATATTGAAAAATATTATGATGACGACGACTCGGATGAGCCACGCGATAAAACACGCAATCTGTTGAACGCTGATGCGGAACAGGTTGACGTCAATGACGATGACTATGAACATTATGCCAAGCAACTGGAACGCAGCCAAACGGGTAATTTGGTGCTGGGCGTCCAGGATTCTGTTCAATCATATTTGAAACAAATCGGCACGGTTCAGTTGTTGACCGCCGCAGGCGAGGTTGCAATCGCCCAACGTATAGAGGCCGCAACACGTCTGATGGTTTATGGCCTGTGCGAAAGCCCGATGACAATCCAGGCAATGCTGGATTGGTATCAACAGTTGTTAAACGAAGATATTCGTTTGCGTTATATCCTGAATTTGGAAGTGATGTATTCATCGGAATCCGAACAAAAATCATTGGCAGCGTTGTCCGAAGCGTTAAAGTCCAAGGGTGTTGAACACGTTGACGAATTGGACGACGAAGACCTGGACGATTTGGAAGAATCCACCGCCGATGACGAAGATGACGAAGACGACGACGAAGACGATGATGACGAAGATGTAAAAAAAGAAGATACGCCACGTGGCACGTCTGGCGTTCCAATCCCTGTGATGGAAGAATCGCTGATGCCGATGGTAATGGAATTGTTCGGCAAAATTAAACGCGTCTTTAACAATATGCAGAAATTACAGGCCAAGCGTTTGGAAAACCTGTTGACATCATCAAAGCCGGACGAAGCACTGGAAAAGAAATACGCCAAAATGCGTGTAGAATTGTTTGAACACGTCAGCAAGATTCGCCTGAACGACGACCGCATTGCGGAAATTCTGGAACATTTGACCCAGCGCGACCAGTTGCTGATGGGACTGGAAGGGAAATTGTTGCGTCTGGCGGTGGCAAACAAAATTAAACGCGAAGATTTCTTGGCCGAATACGCCGGCAACGAATTAAACCGCAACTGGGTTAAAAAGTTGATGCGGCACAAAAATCCAACGTGGGCAAACTTTGCAAAAAAACACGAAAAAGATATTCTGAAAATTCAAGAAGACATTACGGAGATTGCACGCGAAACCGGCCAGCCGACCGCCGAATATAAAAAGGTTGTTGAACTGGTTCGCCGTGGCCAGACCGAGGCCGCACGCGCAAAACGCGAAATGATAGAGGCAAACTTGCGTCTGGTTATCAAATTCGCTAAAAAATCCAGCAACCGCGGTTTAGGTTTGGATTTCTCAGACTTGGTCCAGGACGGAAACATCGGATTGATGAAGGCGGTTGATAAATTTGACTATCGTTTAGGTAATAAATTTTCAACATACGCAACAAACTGGATTCAACAGGGCATTTCGCGCAGCATTGCCGACCAGGCGCGTACAATCCGCATACCTGTGCATATGATTGATAATATCCACAAAATCCAGCGTGCCTCGCGCCAGTTTATGCACAAATATGGACGCCAGCCCACAGCCGAAGAATTATCCAAAATCATTTACCTGCCGGTGGACAAGATTCACAAGGCGATGAAGGTAAATCTGAAACCAATTTCATTAGAGGCCCCCGTCGGCAGCGAAGATGACAGCAGTCGTATTGAAATCATCGCAGACGAAACGGCCAAGAATCCATTTGTTTCGGCTGCACAAAAGAATCTGCGTAAAATTGTCACCCAGATTTTGTCTGAATTGGATCCCAAGGAAGAAACGGTTCTGCGTCAACGCTTTGGTATGAGTACTAATAAAACCAGCACCCTGGAAGAGGTTGGTGAATACATCGGCGTCACACGTGAACGTATCCGCCAGATAGAACAAAAGGCACTGACCAAGTTAAAGCACCCGACGCGTGCGCGTAAATTACGCAGTTTCTTGGAAGACTGATAAAACAAATTGCCCACCATTTATGGTGGGCTTTATTAAAAAAGAAAGGCAATAAAATGAAACCATGTGTATTGTTGTGCAACGGTTTATCCGGCAGCGGCAAATCATTTTTTATAAAAAACTTTTTGCCACATTACGCATTTTATAAATTGCGTTCTGCCACAACGCGTCCTATGCGTCCGGGGGAAATTGATGGACAAGAATATTTCTTTCGTGATGAAGCGTTTTTTGACACTGCGAAACTGGCAACCCATTTATGGGTCAATGAAAAAATATGGCAACCTGGACAGCCCAAATGGTTATACGGCATCCCAGAAAATGAAGTATTGGAAAACCCTGATATAAACCTGGTCTATGATGTCATAGAACCCCGATACGCGCGCCAGTTGATTGATTGGTTCGGCGCGCACGGGCTGGATAAAAAATATATGTTCAAGACGCTGTATTTTCTGCCCCCAGAAAACAATTTTGACATCGCACGCGCACGTGCCAATATGCCAAATGACGCAACAGTGCGGCAAAATAATACGTGCAATCCGATTGATTTTCTGCGTGCAGGATTAAATGTTGACTTTATGGTAAAATGCAGCACGTCTGAAACAATTATATTGCCACGTCTGCGTGATTTCATTGCACGACAAAGCAAGATACATCAAAAATAAAAACCGGCATACGCCGGTTTAATTTTATACGCACTGTTTTAACACAGTATATATTTGTCCCAAATCAGTTTTGCGCAACGCAGCAATCACCTTGTCAGCGTTATCTGTGTTCTGGGCACCTGTCAACACTTTGTCAAAACTGCGCACGAATTGGGTTGCCTGGGAACGAAATACCGTGTCTGATTTCAGCATATCGCGCACCTGTTTTTTGTCTGCTGCGCCCATCATTTTTGCCAGCCACTTAGAGAATATGCTTTTATCCCCAGCGTGATATTTTTTCCAAACGACGTCTGGGATTTCTGCACCGGTCGCCCGTGTTAAATCCAGTGATTGTTCATGCATTTTTTCAAATGTCCGTTCGGCCTGTTTCAAGAAATCAGACGCACTGACGCGGCCGTATGTCGGCGCGCTGGGCGCACCCATCGCGTCCATCGGTGCCGTTGCGCGCGCAACCATCATTTGTTTATTCAGCGTCTGCATTGTATTGACCGCCTTGGCATAGTCAGACATTAAATCAATCATCTGTTGACGCGATTGTCCGGCCAGGTCTTCTAGTTTTATCGCAGAATCAGAAATTGTATTTGTTGATTCAGACACCGTTGTCTTCATCAGATTTATTTTTTCGGTCAACGATGCGACAATCTGTTGCAGTCGTTCGCCGGCATCAACAGAACCCTGGGACAAATCGGGCAGGGCCGAATAATACTTTTCAATCAGTTCTGACAGCGGTTGTAATTGCGCGGTTGTTTCGGCCGACATCTTTATCAGATTTGCCGACTGGCCAGACAGTTGCGTGTGCGCCGTATTCATTTCTATCAATGTTTCACGAACGCCCGTCGCCATTGCCTTGACGGATTCAGAAAATGCGTTTGCCGACGTCTTGGTATTTTCCAGCGTCACATTCGCAACGCCCGACACGGTCTTTAATTCAGATACAACCGCGGTTGCAAATTCTTTGATTTCACTGTTAAAGCGATTGGTCAATGTGGCCAATTCATTGGATATTCCACGAACAGAATTTTCTGTGTTGCCGGCAGTTTCCATTAATGTTTCAACCGCCGCACTTAACTTGCGCACCTGTTTATCAATAGATGATTCTGCCAGACGAACCTGGCCCCCGACGACGTTTGCCGTATTAGACAACGAATTCATTTGTGCGGTCAGTTGCTTTTTTGACTGTTTGCTGAACGCGTCCATTTTATTCAGGTGCGAATCCAATAATTTGTCATTATCAGACATCAATGTTTCGTAATTTGCCGCCGATGTCTTTACGTTTTCAAAACCATCTGCGGTTGACCGTGCCAATTCGGCCAGTTTGTTTTGCAATTCTTCGGTCTGGGCGGCCAGGTTTGTCATCTGTTCTTGGTTGGTGTCAAACCCAGATTTCAGATTTTGCCCCAGGGTGTCACTGTGTGCGTTCCACTGGTCAATTTGGTTGTTTATTTCCGTGGCGCGCGCGGTTGCATCTTGTGTTGTTTTATCAATTTCTGCCAACAATTCGTTGACTGTATTGTTAAATTTGTCGGCCGCATTTTGCACGTCTGACCAGCCACCAGATGTGACAACGCCGTGCAGGCCCGAAACAGTATTGTCCAAACGCTGGGACATAACGGCGATTTTTTTAGTTGCCTCGTCCGCCAATTCAACCAGTCGGTTGTTTTGTTCGGTCAGTTCTGATTTTAATGTGTTGGCCGCTGCGATTTGGGTTGCCAGCGTGTCGCGCATCGTCTGAAAACACGCGTCTATTTTAGATATTTCACCGGCCAGAATTTTTTGCAGAACACGCGACGCATCGGCAATTTTGGCGCGTTCCGGCTGGGTCATCAGCAATAACAGCGATTCCATTGTTCGCTGGGAACGGCGCGATATAAAGAATAACGCAATCAACATAATAAACAGCAATCCGCCCAGCACACCGCCACCGATTAAAAACATTTGTGAAATATCCATATCCACTCTCCCGATTATTTATATATTCTTGCAGAACACTGAAATTTATACTAAAATTTATACAATAAAGCAAGGTTATAAATGGGACAAAAACGAATACTTTCACCACAACAAGATATAGCCGCAAATCCAACGGAAAACGTATGGGTTCAGGCAAATGCCGGCACTGGGAAAACCAGTGTCCTGGTCCAGCGATTGCTGCGAATTTTATTTCGCACAAAATCGGTTGACGCGACCGGTGTTTTATGCCTGACATATACTAATGCCGGGGCCGGGGAAATGCGCAACAGAATATTGACCGCGTTGCGTGATTGGGCAATGACCAGCGACCAAGAATTGTCTGATATGCTGTCGGGGATATGCGAAAATTCCACCCCAACAGATGATGATATTGCACGCGCGCGTGCGATATTCTTTACCTATATTGATAACCCTGAAATATTAAAAATAAAAACTATACACGGTTTTTGCGAAGAGATTTTACATCGTTTTCCACTGGAAGCAGGCCTGTCGCCATCGTGGACACTGGTTTCTGATATGACGCAACGCGTATTATTGCAAGATGCGTTTGATAAAATGATAAAGTCATCTGGCGACGCGCGAACAAACGACGCATTTTCGCATATTGTGGGACGTATATCCGAAACATCACTTGATGACCTGTTAAAGATGCTGAGTGCGCAATACAAATCGTTTTTTGGGATAAAGGACGTTGACAACTATCGCAAATACTTTATTGATACGATTGCGAATTTTTTAAATCTGTCCACACCGGTCCAAAGCGAAGTTTCGCCCAAAATACTGCAAAATATCGTTGATTTAGCCCAGGCAGACGCAAATACCACAAAAAAGCCGGCAAAGTATATACTAAAAATTATCAACAACACAAAACAGTATATTGATAAAACGATAGATTTTCACGAATACAAAAGTGCGTACTTAAATGCCGACGGGCGCAAGAATCCGAACGTTATAAAAAAAGAATACCTGGTCGCAGAACAAGACCGTGTTTATCGTCTGAATCAATTTTATGCAAACCAGACTGTGTTTGATGACACAGTTGCACTGTTTGATTTATCCGCCGCGTTTGCGCAATCATATTCTAAATTAAAACAAGCGCACAACGTCCTGGACTTTGACGATTTGATTTTATACACGCGCAAACTGTTTTTACAACCCGATGTAATGGGCTGGGTATTGTCGCAGCTGAATGTATCGTTGTCCCATATTCTGGTGGACGAGGCACAAGACACCAGTCCTGCGCAATGGGATATATTGCGCTTGTTGGCCGGCGATTTCTTTACAGACGGTGACACGGCCACACAACAACACTCGTTATTTGTTGTTGGCGACACAAAACAATCTATCTATGGATTCCAGGGCGCAGACCCACGTGCATTTGCCGCCAGTCGTGATGATATTGCCGCGCAAATTGCGCAAAATATGCGGACCATACGCGAAGTGCCATTGGCGCAAAGCTTTCGTTCGCTGTCGGCGATTTTAAACACTGTGGACACTTTTTTCAACGATCCACAACTGGTTGACATGACCGGCTTTGTAAATAATCCGCATAAATGTTTTCGCACCGCGCCGTCTGGCGTTGTTGAATTGCATAAATTGATTTCAAAACAAAATGACGAAATTGATTTGGACGAATATATAAAAACAATCGCAGACAAAATAAAATCATTGATTGATTCTGGGAATTATGCACCAAAAGAAATAATGGTGCTGGTGCAAAACCGTGCGCCAATGGCTGCGCCACTAATCAAAGAACTGAAACGTCGCAACATTGATGTCGCAGGCAGCGACCGAATTATTTTACCAGAATATCCGGCCGTGCGTGATTTGATGAACCTGGTCAGATTCTGCATAGACACAACCGACGATTATAGTTTATGTTGCGTGTTAAAAAGTCCGATTTTCCGTTTGAACGAAGATGATATTTTTAATGTCTGTGAAATACGAAATGATGAAAACAAGGCAAAAAAATCGGCAAATTCTGAATTTGTTCCAACAACTGTTTTTGATGTTTTATCACGCGCCCAGCCAGATGTTTATTCGCGCCTGGGCCAGTTTGTTGCAATGGCACAACAACTGTCGCCATATACATTTTTTGCACGTGTGTTATCCGACGGCGTGCGCGAAAGTATGATTGCCGCACTGGGGGGCCAGGTTATTGACCCACTGGAAGAATTTATGACAATATGTCTGGCGTATGAACGAACCAACCCGGGAACATTGCGCCACTTTCTGAAATGGTTTATCACCGGGGGCAGTCAAATAAAACGCGATATGGACGCGGCAAACGGCGTTCGCATTGTCACCATTCACAGCAGCAAGGGTCTGGAAGCGCGCGTCGTATTTCTGGTTGATACTGTGCGAACACCAAAATCAGAAAAGATTTTGCCTGTGCCAGGGGCGGATGTGTCGCATTTCCCAGGCGCGTGGCTGTGGACGCCACGCGGTGATGTGTCTGCGTCGCGTGATATGGCGGCTGCCGCGTTAAGCCGTGTCCGCATTGCAGAATATTACCGTTTGTTATATGTTGCAATGACGCGCGCACGCGACGAACTGTATATCTATGGATTTACACAAAACAAAAATGCCAACGATGTCGCCTGGCACAGCCAACTGTGGCGCGTTCTGGCAAAAGACAACCCCGACACAGATGTAATCAGGATTACAAAATGACAGATACTTTGCGCGATTTATTAAAACAACAAGACGCCACCAAATTCGCGACTGAATCCGGGTTGCGCGCACATCGCAATATGCAAATGATTGTTATTGACGACGACATTGCGCGTGGCGACCCAGATATTATTGCAAAAATAAAATCCCGCCCAGAATTATTACCGTTCTTTGTCGCCACCGCCCAGACCGAGGTTCCTGTGGCCGGCATTATTCGGGGCAGGTTTATCAGTCGTCGTATTGACCGTATGGTTGCAGACCACGACAAGCACCAGATAATCGTAATGGACTATAAAACCGATGTGTCGCCGGACAAATTTCACGACAAATACTGCGCCCAGATTCGTGAATATATGGAATTATTATGCGAAATTTATTCTGGATATGTCGTCAACGCATACATTTTGTGGCTGCACGATTTCAGGCTGGAATCCGTGCAATAAAGCCTTGAATTTTTATTAAAAAAACGGCTATAATTTCCGTATGCTGATTGGATTAAATATTTCTAATATCGTATTGATTGAAAAACTGAACCTGGAATTCGGGGCAGGGTTGAACGTGCTGACCGGCGAAACAGGCGCAGGAAAAAGTATTTTGCTGGACGCGTTATCGTTGGCACTGGGGGCGCGTTCTGACACCGGTCTGGTGCGACACGGTTGCGACAATGCGTCGGTAATTGCCACGTTTGACACAATTCCAGACGCCGTGCGTCCTGTGCTGGACGAGGCAGGAATTGACACCAGTGACGGTATGTTGATTTTGCGTCGCACATTGGCGTGCGACGGGAAAAGTCGTGCCTGGATAAACGACACACCTGTATCTGTTAAAACATTAAAACAGGTCGGGGACGCGTTGGTTGAAATTCACGGCCAGTTTGCCAATCACACATTATTAAACCCGGCAACGCACCGCACAACATTGGACGCGTTTGGCGTGGCAAACATTGCTGGATATGCACAATTACTGGGTGATGTGCGCACGGCATACAACGAATATCACGCCGCAGAAAAACGTCAAAACGAACTGAACGAATTGTTGGCACGCGCAGAATCTGAACGCGAATTTTTGGAACACAACGTTGCCGAATTGCGTGCACTGAACGTGCAACCGGGCGAAGAAGACGAATTGTCTGCGCGTCGCAGTGCGATGATGAACGCCGAAAAAGACGCCGCCATTTTGGCCGAGGCAAACGAAACATTGGCACCACGTGGAAACTCTGTGGACGCGACGGTGTTTTCGGCCGCACATATTTTACAGCGTATAAAAACCGAACCTAATCCATACCAGGCCCAGATTGATAAACTGTATGACATTGCCCAAAATTTATCTGATGTGATTGGCGAACTGACGCCAAACGAAATCAACACGGACAATATTGACAGCATAGAAGAACGCCTGTTTGCAATCCGCGCAGCGGCGCGCAAACATCGGGTGCCGGCGGACGAATTGCCAGAAAAACTGAATCAGATGTCTGGGGCATTAAATGCGATTGACAATTCTGATGCAGAATTAAAACGCGTGCGCGCATTGGTCACAGAAAAGAAAAATACATTTGATGCACTGGCGGCACAACTGACCGAAAAACGCACGGTGGCCGGGACGCAATTACGCACGGCAATATTGCACGAACTGCCCGACCTGAAACTGGGCCAGGCGGACTTTTTATCACAGCGCACAGACGCCGCACCGTCTGGATATGGCGTTGATGATATTGTGTTTATGATAAAAACAAATCCAGGTATGCCATTTTCACCATTACACCGTGCGGCGTCTGGTGGGGAATTGGCGCGTTTGATGTTGGCGTTGCGCGTTGTTCTGGCTGGGACCGACGTTGCACACACGTTTATTTTTGATGAAATTGACACGGGTATCAGTGGTGCAACCGCCAGCGCGGTTGGATTACGTCTGAACAAACTGGCGACCGCGTCCCAGGCATTGGTTATCACACACTCGGCCCAGGTTGCAGGTTTTGCCAATCATCATTTCAAGATAGAAAAAAATGTTATTGCCGACAAAACAACAACATCTGTTCACGAAATTGTTGGCGACGAACGCCTGAACGAAATTGCGCGAATAATCAGTGGCGCAGAAATAACTCAGGAATCACTGGCAACTGCCCGAACATTAATTCATTAAAATTAAAACAACGCCCGTTTGGGCGTTGTTTTAAATCTGGGCTGTGCCGTCGGCAAATTCCAGCGACGTAATTCGTGGTGCGTCGTTGGCGCAACTGATAATTGCACCGTTTGCGTCACGCGCAATCGCGTATCCGCGCGCCAATACGTTTTTATAACTGAGTGATTTTAACATTTGCCCCAAATGTGCCACAGACTGATTCAATGTCGCCATTTTGTTTTGCAGTATATTCGGAAACGCCGATACAATATCTATTTTTTGATGCGCCGTCGTCAATTTGCCTGTAATGATTATGTTCATTGTCCGCGTAATATCGTCCAAACGCTGGGCGTGTTCCATAACCATTTGGCGTGGATTTTTGATTGTGATTGCGTCAACGCGTGCCTTGGCATTGCCCAGGCGCGTTGTAAAGTTCGCTGAAATGCGATGCCACAAATTATCCAAATCTTGAATCAATGACAGTTTTGTTGGCACAACGGTTTCGGCCGCACCAGTTGGCGTCGGCGCACGCACGTCTGCGGCAAAATCAATCAACATCCAATCGGGTTCGTGTCCAACCCCAGATATCAGTGGAATCTTGCTGGCCGCGGCGGCACGAACAACGATTTCTTCGGAAAACGGCAATAAATCTTCCAGACTGCCGCCGCCACGCGCAACAATAATTACATCAACATTATTGGCACAATTAAAATACTCAATGCCGGCGGCAACTTCGGCCGCGGCGGTCGCGCCCTGGACCGTGGCAGGATACAATATCACACGCACGGGAAAACGTTCACGCAATCTGTTTTGAATATCCTGGAACGCGGCCCCAGTCGGACTGGTCACGACGCCGATTGTCTGGGGCAGGCGCGGCAACGGCTTTTTCCGCGATGCGTCAAACAGTCCTTCGGCCGCCAGTTTGCGTTTGCGTTCTTCTAGCATTTTCAGAATCGCCCCGGCCCCAGCCATTTCAATTTCACTGGCGATAATTTGATAATTACTGCGCGCAGGATATGTTGTAAAGCGGCCGGTAATAATAACTTCCAATCCATCGTCCAGTTTAAACGGCAATGGTGTTCCACGCCAAATAATCACAGAAATTGCCGCCCCAGAATCCTTTATCGTCATATAGATATGCCCAGACGTCGCACGTGTAATCTGGGATAATTCGCCACGAATTTTTATGCGTGGAAACGCGGTTTCAACAACCCCCTTTAATAACGCAGACGCGTCCGATACACTGAATATAGTATCTGGCTTTACATACGGTTCTGGTTTTTCCATTGGGACTGTCCCCCTTAGCGTTTATCAAGTTCTTGTTTAATCTGGCGAATAAATTCGTGTTTGTTTGGTGTGCGCATTTTATCCATCGGACGGTTTATTGGCGTTCCCAATTCATACGGCACGCGCAGGGGTGCAAACTGGTCCCCGGTTGCGTCAAATGCAATGTCGTTAAATTTATCACGCAGGAATACAACAGGCGCATATTCCCAATCGCCCAGATGAATCGCCGACGGCGTCCACACTTGGTCCCCACCGTATAATTCATAGATACAAATTGACGACAGGGCGCAGAACCCCTTGGGGTATGGGGTAAATCCCAGAAACTGCATATCGCCAACATATTTATCGCGGAACAAATGATCCTTGTATTTATTACGCAAGACATACGCAATATCATACAACGTATATTTTGCGTCAAATTTATCCAGCAATAATCTGTCCAGTTGTGACGCACGTTCCAGCACTTTGCGCGTAGCCGCGTCATAAGATTTTATATATTCGTTCATAACTGAAATTATACCACAAATGCCCCAAATGCGCAATTATAATTCCGTCAAAGGCCAACGTGGACGCGGTGCGATTGGTTCGTGAACAATGCGTCCCAGACGATAGTTTTCAATTCCTGCCCATGCAATCATTGCGCCATTGTCTGTGCATAAATTCATCGGTGGTGCAGCAAACACCATATCGCAACGCGCGGCCAATTTTTCCATCGCTGTTCGTATTGCACTGTTCTTGGCAACGCCACCTGCGACAACCAGTGTCTTTGGGGCCGCTGCAACAACGCGTGCGTCGTCCATTGCATTGTTCAATCGGTTTATAATACAGTCCACAACCGCCGCCTGGAAAGACGCGCAAAAATCGTTGATAAATTCATCACTGTGTGGGCCAGGATTGCGTTCCAGAAATGTTCGTGCCGCAGTTTTTATGCCACTGAACGAAAAATCACAGCCCGGTTTATCGCACAACGGACGCGGAAATGCGAACGCACGTGGATTTCCCAACTTTGCGTGATTGTCCACGATTGGACCGCCCGGATACCCCAGGCCCAACATCTTGGAAACTTTGTCAAAGGCTTCGCCGGCACTGTCGTCCAGTGTTTGTCCAATCAATTCATATTGTCCAACGCCGCGTACCAACAATATCTGGCAATGACCGCCAGACGCCAACATCAATAAATACGGAAATTCCACAGACACCGCGCCGTCTGCGCCATTTGCCGCCGCCGCGTGCAGACGCGGAACCAACGCGTGTCCTTCCAGATGATTGACCGCAACCAATGGTTTGCCCGTTGACTGGGCAATACCTGTTGCCGCCATCCAGCCAACTAAAACCCCACCAATCAATCCCGGTCCAGCAGTCGCCGCAACAACGTCAATGTCATCTATGGTTTTGCCGGCGGTTTTCAATGTCTGGGCGATAACCTGGTCAATCGCCAAGATGTGTGCGCGCGCCGCCAATTCTGGCACGACGCCACCGTATTTTTGGTGTTCTGGAATCTGGGAATAAATTATATGCGACAATATATTGCGGTTTGAATCAACAATCGCCGCCGATGTTTCATCGCACGACGATTCAATTCCCAAACACAGCACAGAGCGCGACGCGGCGCACTCTGGCGTGGTGCCTGATAGTTTTCCCATATCCATACGAATTAAATTTTCATCACTCATTTTAATATTTCCAATAATGTTATTCCCAGGTTATTTTTATCCTTGGCGCGCATTGCGATATATTCATAAAAATTCACATCAACAACACGACCAGCCGAACTGGACGCGTGTCGCAGTGTGCCATCTGGCAACAGGAATCCAATATGCACAACCGCCAGGCCTGTCCCCAGTGTATCACTTTTTTTGTTATTGCCAACAATAAATAAAACAATCAACGGGGCAGGGTTGTTTATCACCTGGACGTTTTCGTACGGGATATATTCCACGTCCACTGCAACAGGCGCGTCATCTGAAACAATATTATGAACACGTTGCAACCAGGCCGCGCGCTGAATCACGACGTGGCGCATGGCGGTTTTGCCATATTGCGCACTGACATTTTTTACCAAATCTGAATTATTCGGAATCCAATCAGATTCTATGAAATGATTGCGATTTACAAAATCCACGTCGCCGTTTTTATAGCGGATTTTAGTCAACGCACCAACGTCGCCTGCGGCCAGTGATGTTTCAACAAACGTTGTACAGTCAAACGCGTCTGTACGAATCAACGGATCTGGGTCTGGGGCGATGCCTTCGCCCAGTGGGTCGTTCAAATATCTGGCCCCCAGATACTGTGCGCCAATCGTGCTGTCATTGGCGTGCGTCACGCACGCGCCCAATGTAAAAGCAATCAATATCCAACGCATAAAAATTATTGATTCTGATTGATTTCAATACCCGTCTGGCACAGTGACGCCGCCGTACGAACGTCCATTTCGCCAGAATCTGGGATAGTTGCCATTTTATCAATACAGGCAACCAACAAATTGACATCTTTGTCTGTGGCAACCAACATCTGTGCCGCCGCCGTACGACGATCCACAGACGCCTTGCGCCACGCCTTTAAATTGCCGTTTTCTAGTTCGCCGGACCGCATTGTGCACGAAAACACCACAACCGCCAAAATCAACGCTGCGACACCAATCACAAATTTCAAAGATTTCTTTACCGAAAACATTGTTTCCCCCTTATTCACATTTTACCAGCCATACATCATAGTCGGCATTTTGCAACGGATTGTCGCCCGGTTCATTGCGCGACATCCAGCCACCAAAAATCTGTCCTTCGCCAGATTTGGAAATTTCCAAAAACGCGAAATAATCTTCAGCCTGGAACGGGTCTGTTTGTTTGCACGAACGCACCGTAATATCCAGTTTTTCAAACGTCGCCGTACGTCCCACCGGCAGGTTCACCTGTTGCACCTTGCCAGCGGCCTTGTTCATAATGCGAACGGTCGCAGTTTTGCGGTCAATGTATGCGTGCGATGCAATCGGCACAACCAACGCCATTGCCAGTCCTAACGAAAATAAAAAATTCTTTTTCATACCTGACATTTTACAATTCTGTGCCGGCAATGTCAAATATGTATATATTTATTTGACTTTTGATAAAATTTACATCATAATAGCATTCGCAAATCCCACCAGATTGCCATCACAGTAAATCCAGTTCGCGGTACGCGTGTGGAACATCAACCGACAAGTTTTGTCTTTGATGATGGTTTTTTTGTGTGGTCAAACAGTTAAAAATACTAAGGAGCAAAATTATGGCAACTGTTATTCGTTTGGCGCGTTTCGGTGCAAAAAAACGCCCATATTATCATGTTGTTGTCACGGATTCGCGCAACGCACGTAATTCTGGCAATGTTTTGGAAGTCGTTGGTAAATACGACCCAATGCAACCACGCGACAGTGAAAAACGCGTTAGCTTGGACATTGAAAAGATAAAGTCTTGGTTGGCCAAGGGCGCAAAACCATCTGATCGTGTGTATCGTTTCTTGGCGAACGCAGATTTGGTTGCAAAGCGTGTTGTGCCTGTCCAGACAAAGAAACATTTGCAGTCTGAAAAGACCCAGATGAAAATCAAAGACAAGGCTGAAAAATTGGCGAAAATCGCCGAAGAAAAGGCCGCCGCAGAGGCCGCTGCAAAAGAAGCAGCCGCAGCCCCAGCGGAAACAGTCGCTGAATAATTTTGCAAACCTGTGCGCCCACAACACGTGGGCGCGTTCAGTAAATATACTATGTCAGAAACATCAAAAATCTTGGTTGGAAAAATCGTCGCACCCCAGGGTATCCGGGGCGAGTTTCGCGTCCAGACATATACAGCCAGTCCAATGGATTTCCAGAAATTTGAAATCCTGTGCGATTGCTGTACGCCGGACGCATTTCACTTTGTGCGTCGTTTAAATCCGACATCTGATGTTATCGTTGCGAAAATAGACGGCATAAACGACCGCACTGCGGCCGAAGGATTGCGCGGAACCCAGTTGTTTATTACGCGCGACGCATTACCAGAAACATCAGACGGCGAATATTACCAATCTGATTTAATTGGTTTTACGGTCGTGCGCGACAATCGTGAACTGGGGCGCGTGGCGTGTTTTCAAAACTATGGTGCCGGCGATATTATTGAACTGGATAACGGGGATATGGTGTCGTTCTTGGGCGCAGATGTTGATATGGCAAACAAAATTATCACGGTATAACGATGCACTTTAACATACTGACCATTTTTCCAGAAATGTTTCCGGGCACACTGTCCGGTGGGGTGGTTGGTCGTGCATTAGAACGCGGGATATGGTCGTATGACGCGATAAATATTCGTGATTTTGCAATCAATAATTATGGCAGTGTTGATGACGAACAATTCGGGGGTGGGGCCGGTATGGTTATGCGCCCAGACGCACTGGGTGCGGCGATTGATTCTGTCAAAACACGTGGTCGGGTTATTTATTTTTCCCCACGTGGCCCAACACTGAACCAAAAAATGGTGCGCCAGTTTGCCGCCAATCGGGACGCAACATACACATTGCTGTGTGGCCGATACGAAGGAATTGACCAACGAATCATTGATGAATATGATATAATGGAATTATCAATCGGCGATTATATACTGTCTGGGGGTGAAATTGCCGCCCAAGTTTTTATTGACAGTTGTGTTCGCGTGATGGATAATGTTCTGCACGGTGGCAGTGAATCCACTGCAAACGAAAGTTTTGAAATCGGGGGGCTGGAATGGCCGTTATACACCCGCCCGTCAGTATGGCGTGGACGCAATGTCCCAGAAGTCCTGCTGTCCGGTCACCACGGCAACATAGAACGGTGGCGGAAACAACAATCGGACGAAATAACAAAACAACGTCGTCCGGATTTAATAAAGGAAAACAAAAAATGAACATCATTAAAAAAATTGAAGCAGCCCAGGTTGAAAAACTGAAAACGAGCAAAAAAATCCCTGAATTCAAAGCAGGTGATACATTGAAAGTCTACGTCAAAATCAAAGATGGTGACAAATTCCGTATTCAGGTTTTTGAAGGTGTTGTTATCGCACGTGATGGTGGCACAGGCAACAACGCATCGTTCACGGTTCGTCGTGAATCGTATGGTGTTGGTGTTGAACGTAAATTCCCATTGTACACACCAGCGATTGAAAAAATTGAAAAGGTGCGTATTGGTCGCGTTCGTCGTGCTAAATTGTTCTTCCTGCGCGGATTGTCCGGCAAAAAGGCCAGAATCGTTGAAGATTTGGCTGCGACATCTGCAGAAAAGAACGCAAAATAATTTGGATTTATTCAAATTAAAAATCCCCACATTTGTGGGGATTTTTTTAATACCAACCGCGCAGTTTCATCGCACTGGCAATACGTTTAATAGAATGCATATATGCCGCTTCGCGCATAGACACATTGTATTCGTTTTTGATTTTATAAATTGCATCAAACGCGTTTTTCATCGCCGCAATTTCTTTTTCTTCAACCTCGGATTCTGGCCAATAATAACCATAGCGGTTCTGGACCCACTCAAAGTAAGACACGGTCACGCCACCGGCATTGGCCAAAATATCCGGCACCAGCATTACGCCACGCGACGCCAGTATATTTTCCCCTTCCAGTGTTGTTGGGCCGTTTGCACCCTCTACCACCAGGTCTGTTTTAATCAACGGTGCAGTTTCTGCGTTGATTGTGTTTTCCATTGCGCACGGCGTCAACACATCAACGTCCAATCCCCAGAACGTGGCAACATCAATTTCTGTTGCGCCTGGGAATCCCTGGATACTGCCTTTGTTTTGGGCCTTGAACGCCATCAGCGCATCAATATCAATTCCGTTTTCATTGAACAGTGTTGTGTTCCACTCGGCTATGGCGACGATTTTTGCGCCCATATCATAACTGCATTTGGCGGTAAAACTGCCGACGTTGCCAAATCCCTGGATTGCGATACGCGCACCACGCATTTGTTTGTTTTTGGTCTGCAACGCCTGGGCAATGATGATTGAAATTCCCAAGCCCGTTGCCTTGGTGCGGCCCAAACTGCCAGCCAGGTCAACAGGTTTGCCGGTGAACGTTCCGAACGACGCTTCGCCAGACAATTTGATATATTCATCAATCATCCACGCCATAATTTGACCATTGGTGTTGACGTCTGGGGCCGGGACATCTTTCTTTTCGCCCAGGATTGGATAAATTGCATCAACGTACCCACGGCACAGGCGTTCCAATTCGCCGGCCGATAATGTTTTAGGGTCAACGATAATTCCACCTTTGCCACCGCCATACGGAATACCCGTCACGGCGCATTTGAACGTCATCCATATAGACAGGGCCGAAACCTCGTCCTTGGTCACCATCGGGTGAAAACGCACGCCACCCTTGGACGGGCCGATTGCCGTATTATGCTGGGCGCGATACCCAGTAAAGACGCGAATACTGCCGTCGTCCATACGAACGGGAATTGACACCTCTAATGTGCGCTGTGGATTTTTTAGTATTTCATACACGTCCGCCGGCAGACCCAACTTGTCGCACGCAACCTTGACGCGACTTTGTGCAGCGACCAACGGATTCATATTTTCATTTGCCATTATAATCTCCCTTGTAATGAATAATAATGTTCAGGCACTGTCCAGCCTAGGACAGCCAGGACCAAAAAGCAAAAACTTTTTGTTCTGGACTTTTGTTGCATATAGGTATAAAATTGCGCCGAACCCGCGGGCGTAGTATAATGGTAGAACGAAAGCTTCCCAAGCTTTAGGCGAGGGTTCGATTCCCTTCGCCCGCACCAAAAATTAAATCGGCATTTTGCCGATTTTATTTTTGGCATGTGGCGACGGAAGAGAACCCGACCAGAGGGTTTGAAAACAAGTAGATTTTGCAAGTGAAACGCCGCGAAATCGTCACGGTTTGCCCGCAGGCATTTTTTTAAATGCCGAGGGATTCCCTTCGCCCGCACCAAAAATTAAACCGGCGTTTCGCCGGTTCTTTTATTTGCCATCAACTGGGATTTGCAACAACTGTTTTGGATAAATCAAATCTGGATTTTCAATGTTATTGCGTTCGGCAATAATGCTGAACAATACACCACGGCGCAGGAAATTACGCGCAATAATCCACAGGCAATCACCACGACGCACCGTGTAATACGTGTCATCATCGCCGGTCATTTCTGGCATTGTAAATCTGTGGCCGACCTGGGCAACGGTGCGACCATCACCATCGTGCAGACGAACGGTCAAAACGTATTCTTTGCCGGTTTCCAGTTCACCAACGTCTGCGCCCAGGCCAAAGTGTTTATGGTCAGACACACGCGCAAAACCGATATATTTGTTATCCAGCGACAGCGACACGCGCAAACGCGGCAATGCGTCACCGGTCACGACAATACGACCTGTGTCCAAATAGTCAATTTTAGACACGACTAAATCGCCGTCAGCCAACATTGTAGGGGCCTGCAACATAGTGCTGCCACTGCGTGTCATCAATAATGACACAGAATTTTTATATCCGCGTGGCGAAATATAAACAAACACGTTTTCAACGGATTTAACCGCAGGGGCGGCACCAACCAACGATATTGTATAGTTGCCGGGTTCAAATACGCGTGTTGGCGCATAAACGAATTCGCCATCTGAATCTGTGCGTTCGGTTGCGACAATTTTGCCATTGATAACCACAGATATATTCTGGTGCGGAACCCAGCGTCCGGCAATTACCAATGTGCCTGCTGGTTCAATACGCACAATGTCAAATGATGGTACGGTGTTTTCAACGGTCTGGACAACTGGTTCTGGAATTGCAGGAATAACGACAACGCGCGACTGGTTTCCGCCACGGACAAACACAACCCAGATTGCAACAAACACAACCAAAATCGCACACGCAATCGGAAACCAATATGCACGCAGACCGCTGTGCTTGCTTTGCTTTTCAGGACGAACCGCAGTGACCACATCGTCTGGGCGCGGCGCAGGGCGCGCAAATATATTCAAAGTCTTTAAAAAGCGTCGGGCAAAATTGCGACGATTTTCCATCCAGTCGTTTTGTTGCGCGATTGCGTCATTGATTAAATCGTCTGTTGAACGTTTGATTTTTTTGTTTTGTTTTGCCATAACGCATCTCCGTAAAATGTGAATTTAATACTGGACAAATTATTGCAAATAATCTTTCTTTGTCAACTTAAATATGCTATAATCAGCAAGAAACCAAGGGGAGATTATGAAAACAATAGGGATTATGACAACTGGGGGCGATTGTTCCGGTCTGAACACGGTTATCCAGCGTATTATTCGTGGCGCGCGACTGCGCAAATGGCGCGTTATCGGGATTATGGACGGCACAGACGGTCTGTGCGCGACGCCACCCCAAATCATAGAATTAAACGACAGTGTTTTGCCGATTGAAAACGCACGCCTGGCCGGCAGTTTTTTGCACAATGGCCACGCCGGCGTAATGAATTTTGAAACCGCCGCCGTCCAAGGAACTCTTGATAAGTTCAACAAAAAATTACGCAAATCATTACAGGGGCTGAACCTGGACGCGCTGATTTTAATCGGTGGCAACGGCAGTTTTTCACTGGCCTGGGGCAACCGCGAAATCTATGCAGATTTACAGTTGATTTGCGTTCCAAAGACAATAGATATGGACATACCACTGACCGATAAAACGATTGGATTTGATACTGCGGTGTGGCAACTGACCACGTTTTGTGACCAGTTGATGTTGACCGCGCGCAGCCATCATCGTTGGTTTGTTGTGCAATCTATGGGGCGCGAGTGTGGCGCATTGGCGTTGCACGCCGGGATTGCTGCCGGGGCGGACGTTATTCTGATACCCGAAATCAAGTTTGATTTAGACGCGGTAATATCACACGTAAAAAATGCAGTGACCGATTACGGTATTATTATGGTATCCGAAGGGGTGTCTTTGCGTGGTCATTCGGGTCGCCCAGCAGATATTATTTCCCGTAAATTGACTGCGGCCGGTATCGCAAACCGCACCGCGTTCCCAGAACACATTCAACGTGCTGGCGACACAACGTCTGCCGACCGTATATTGGCAACGCGCTTTGCCGACTGTGCATTGCACGCGATTGAAAACAACGAAACATACGTCATAACGGCACTGGACGGAAACAATGTAAAAACAGTCAGTCTGGCGGACTTTTTCGCCGCCGGCGAAGTATCAGACGACCCAAAGATTCCGGGTCTGAAAACATCAGACGCATACGTATCACCGGACGACCCATTACTGGACGTCGCCCACGATATGGGAATTTATATCGGCGAAGTAAAATAAAAACGGGGCAAATGCCCCGTTTTTTTATTTCTTTTCAGAAAAGTCTGCGTCACGCGCACCGTCTTCGTTTGGCTTGTTATCGCCAGATTCAGATTTTTGCGCTTCTTGTGCGGCCTTGTACACCGCTTCGCCCAACTTCATTGATTTTTCCATCAATGCGTCAGTCTTTTCTTTCAGCGATTCTGCGGTCGCATCGGACTTGGCCAATTCATCAGACAACGCCTGTTTTGCGTCTTCTATGGCCTTTTTATCGTCCGCGCTGATTTTGTCGCCGTGTTCCTTCAATGATTTTTCAATGCTGAACACTGCGGCTTCGGCGTTGTTTTTCGCCTCGGCCAGGGCGCGTTTCTGTTTATCAGATTCTGCGTTTGCAGCCGCTTCGTCAACCATTTTTTGAATATCGTCTTCGGACAAACCGCCATCAGATTTAATAGAAATCGTCTGTTCTTTGCCTGTTCCTTTATCCTTGGCCGACACGTGAACGATACCATTGGCGTCAATGTCAAACGACACTTCAATCTGTGGCATACCACGTGGGGCAGGGGCGATACCCTCCAGGTTAAACTGGCCCAACAATTTGTTATCAGCCGCCATATCGCGTTCACCCTGGAACACACGAATTGTCACAGCCGACTGGTTATCTTCGGCGGTTGAAAACACCTGGGACTTTTTCGTCGGAATTGTTGTGTTGCGGTCAATCAGACGTGTGAACACACCACCCAATGTTTCAATACCCAACGACAACGGGGTCACGTCCAGCAACAGAACGTCTTTGACGTCGCCTTTCAGAACGCCACCCTGGATTGCGGCACCCAATGCGACAACTTCGTCTGGATTCACGCCCTTGTGCGGTTCACGGCCAAAGAATTCTTTGACTGTTTCAACAACCTTGGGCATACGTGTTTGGCCACCGACCAAGATAACTTCGTTGATTTGCGATTTATCCAGACCTGCGTCTTTTAACGCTTTTTTGCACGGTTCAATCGTTTTCTGAATCAGGTCATCAACCAACGATTCCAATTTCGCACGTGTCAATGTTGTATTAAAGTGCTTTGGCCCAGTTGCATCGGCCGTCAAATACGGCAGGTTGATGTCCGCCTGCATTTTGGACGACAGTTCAATTTTCGCCTTTTCTGCGGCTTCTTTCAGACGTTGCAACGCCAATTTATCCCCGGTCAAATCAATACCGGATTGTGCCTTGAATTCATCAATCAAATGCTTTAACACGCGTGCGTCAAAGTCTGAACCACCCAACGCGGTATCGCCGTTTGTAGATTTAACTTCAAACACGCCGTCAATGATTTCCAATATGGAAATATCAAATGTACCACCGCCCAAGTCATACACAGCGATTGTGCCATTTTTATCTTTTTCCAATCCGTATGCCAATGCCGCCGCGGTTGGTTCGTTAACGATACGCAACACGTTCAGGCCTGCGATACGACCGGCGTCTTTGGTTGCCTGGCGTTGAGAATCGTTAAAGTATGCCGGCACAGTAATAACTGCATCAGACACAGTTTCGCCCAAATACGCTTCGGCATCTTTTTTCAATTTTGCCAAAATCATCGCAGAAATCTGGGACGGGGCATATTTCTTGCCGTCAATTTCAACCCACGCGTCGCCATTGTCGCCACGGACAATTTTATACGGCACGCGCGCAGCAATATCTTTGACCGCTGGGCTGTCAAAGCGCAAACCCATCAGACGTTTGATTTCGTAAATTGTGTTTTCAGGATTGGTAATCGCCTGGTTCTTGGCGGTAATACCAACCAACTGTTCGCCACCAGATGTCAACGCAACCACAGACGGTGTTGTGCGTCCACCTTCGGCGTTTTCAATAATTTTTGGGTCACTGCCGTCCATGAATGCCATGGCGGAATTTGTTGTCCCCAAGTCAATACCTAATACTTTTGCCATTTTTCACTCCTTGAATTTCTTCTGCACTTCATATAGTGAACATTAAATGCCTTTTCAAGGCCACAGGAAAAAAATAATACAAAAAAACCGTCCAAACGGACGGTTTAAAATCAACAATTCGTATTGATTATTTTTTTGCCGGCGCAGCTGGCGCAGCAGCGGCCGCTGTCTTTGTGGCATCGGCTTCTTCGGGCATTTTACCACCAATTGTTGCAAACGCCAATTCAGCCTGGTGCAGACCCAATTCAATGCCATCTGGCAATACCAAGTCTGTTCCGTGAATCACGTCACCGATTGTCACATCTGCCAAATCAATAATGATTTTTTCTGGGATTGCATGAATAGAACCACGCAATGCAACCTTACGCACTGCAAAGTTCAAAACGCCACCCAGTTTCATACCCTTGGACGTTTCAGCATTGATAACTTCTACTGGAACGACCACGTTGACAGGACTGTTGACATCAATACGTTTGAAATCAACGTGAACAACCGCGTCCGACACTGGGTGATACTGAATATCAACCAACATTGCGTTTTCTTTGCCGTTGTTTGTATCAATTTCAAATAATTTTGTCCGCAAACCCGGTTTCTTTACCAACTGTTCAAAGCCGTTGCCGTCCAATTCAATCGCGACAGGGGCTTTCTTTTCGCCGTAAATAACAGCAGGGATTTTTTTATTTTTGCGGATGCTGCGTGCGGCCCCCTTGCCGGCAACGCTGCGAATTTCTGCATTTAATTTAATCGCCATTTTTTATCCTTTTAATAGCATTGGTTTAACTGTGCGCGACCTCCAAGGGTGCCGTGCAGGGCATATTATTTATCAAAACGTTTGAAAAATCAAGGTTTTTATTGCACGCAACGTTGCAAAACCAGAAAACGCGCGCGACCGTATTTTTTATCCCGTAAAATTTCCCATTCTGGCCCAGGGGCGACGAAATTATCGCCATCTTGTTCCCATACCAAAATCGTCCCAGGACGCGCAACCGCCGCCACACGACGAACAAACGCCACACCTGTGTCGTGCGCCAGATACGGTGGGTCAACAAATATCAGGTCTGATGTCGCACCAAATTCTGAAACCCGGGTTAATGCGTCTGCCGTCACAACCGTTGCATTTGTCCCGTCCATACCGTCCAGGTTTGCCTGTATTGCACGAATTGACGCGGTGGCAACATCTGTAAATATTACACGTGCATTTGGGCTGCGTGATAAAAATTCCAATCCGAACGCGCCACTGCCTGCGAACGCGTCCCAGACCGTAAATTTATGCGTTGTGTCCACGATTGCCCCCAGCATATTAAACAGCGCAAGGCGTGCGCGATTCTGGGTTGGACGCGCCCCACTTGGCAGATGTAATTTGCGTCCGCGATACCGTCCTGAAATAATTTGCAATTTTGAATCCATACGATAAAGTGTATCACATGAACCCTATGCAGCAAGCGTTAAATTTAGCAATTCGTGCAAAATCGCATAACGATGTGCCAATCGGTGCCGTAATCGTGCGTGACGGTCGCGTCATTGCCCGTGGCGAAAACCGCGTCCAGATAAAACAGAACCCAACACTGCACGCCGAAATCGTCGCGATAAACCGCGCCTGTAAAAAACTGGGGGCAAAATTCCTGGACGATTGCGATATTTATGTGACGCTGGAACCGTGCGCGATGTGTGCAACGGCAATATCGTTTGCGCGAATTCGTCATATTTTCTTTGCCGCCCCAGATACAAAGGGTGGCGGAATTACATCTAATGCCCGTGTATATGAAACGGACCGACACCTGTGGAAACCGGCCGTCACACAAATGCCTGAATACGCAGACGCGTCGGCACAAATGTTGCGTGATTTTTTTGCCGCGCGACGCGCCCAGAAAAAAAGCGACGAATAATCGTCGCCTTTTTTTAATCAACCAGGTTTCGGCCCGTCATCTGGGTCGGCTGGGGGATATTTAACAAATGCAATATTGTCGGTGCAATATCCGCCAAACCACCGTTTTGCACAGTGTGGGGTGTGTTTGACACAACAATCAGATTTACCGGATTTGTCGTATGCGACGTCAGTGGCGCGCCAGCATTATCGTCCCACATTTGTTCTGCGTTGCCGTGATCGGCTGTTATCAGAACCGTCCCACCCAGTTTCAATACCGCCGGCACAATACGCGCCAACTGGGCGTCCAATGTTTCCATTGCGCGAATTGCCGCCGGTTCGTTCCCAGTATGACCAACCATATCGCCATTGGCAAAATTCAAAATCACAACATCAAACGACGCCAGTTTTTCCAGCAATGCGTCTGTGATTTGAACCGCGGACATTTCTGGCATTAAATCAAATGTTGCAACATTTGGTGATGGAATCAGTTTCTTTTCTGAATTTGGAAAATCAACATTGCGTTCCGCGTCAAAGAAATACGTCACGTGATTATATTTTTCGGTTTCTGCGATACGCAACTGGCGCACATTATGCGCCGCCAGAACATCGCCCAACGTGTTTTTAACCACAACGTCCGGCAACAGTGCAGGGCATACTTCGTCCAATCCTTCGCCATATTGTGAAAAACACAGCATGTGCGCACCAGTCTTTAACACCGCGCGAACAATTTGACGGGCGCGGTCACTGCGATAATTTCCGAACAAGAATCCGTCCTGTGGTTTAATCGGAACGTCGCCCTTTAATATTGTTGGTTTTATAAATTCATCACTTTCGCCGTGCGCATACGCCGATTCCAGTGCAGCGTCAACCGTTGGTGCTGTAAACGGACTGGTTGCGTTGGCAATCGCGTTTGCCGCCATTTCTGTGCGGTCCATATTCTGGTTGCGGTCCATCGCGTAATAACGTCCCGACAGCGTTCCCCAAAATGCCTGGCCCGTGACCAGATAGTCGGCCAAGCGGTCTTTTATCAGGCGAATATATTCCGCCGCCGATTCTGGTGGTGTGTCGCGTCCATCGGCAATAAAGTGAATACAAACGCGCAACCCAGAATTCAAAATACGCAACGCAATCGTCATCATATCATTTATATCAGAATGCACGCGCCCATCAGACATCAGCCCAGCCAAATGCACAATTCCACCATCACACTGAACCGCAGTAATAAAATCACGCAGGGGAACGTTCTTGTCCCATTTTTCCAACTGGAACCGGCGCAAGAATTGATTTACCACACGTCCAGCCCCCATAGTAATATGTCCCACTTCGGAATTGCCCATTGTGCCAACCGGCAAACCGACCGCTGCACCACTGGCATTTAATACCGCGTGCGGATACTTGTTTAACAATTCATTAAAATGGGGCATTTTCGCCAGTTTCACCGCATTGTGTTCCACCTGGTTCCGAATGCCGACACCGTCCATAATACATAAAACAATAGGTCTTTCCATAGGTTCTCCCACATCTATACTGCGAATATTATATCAGTTTTTTGATTGCAAAATAATAATAAAAATTGTATAAATTGTCCTAGGAACTATGTCTTAAACAGAAAGGGGGGCGTTGCCCATGAGTGGAAGACCATTTACACCAACATCCGTGGACGAACATATTGGACAACGTGTCCAGTTGCGTCGCGTAATGATGGGTTTATCACAGAAAGATTTGGCGAAAATCTGTGGCGTCACGTTTCAACAGATTCAAAAATACGAAACCGCTGGTAATCGTATTTCGGCGTCACGCCTGTATGAACTCAGCACGGCACTGGAAACCCCTGTGACATTTTTCTTTCAGGGACTGCCTGGGAATAACCCAATGGAAACGCGCGGCGGCAAAACAACAGGTCGCGTCGCCGAACAGAAAAACGATGACCCATTGGCAAAAAATGAATCACTGCAACTGATAAACCTGTATTGGAAATTGCCCGACGATGAACAACGTAAAATGGTTATGAAAATGTTGCGCACCCTGACCGGGATTGATTAAAAAATTCAATACTTATAAAAAACGCCCAAACGGGCGTTTTTATTTTAATTACGACCAGATGTTGTCGGTGCCGTCGTCACACATTTTTCATATTCAACCGGATCTGTCATTGTCCAGCACTGTTTGTCAATATCCAGTTCGCTATTTTTGGTTCGGCCACGACCATATTGCAAATCTACATTAGAATACGAATTTGTTGCGACACAGAATCCACTTGACGTGGCGTTTGCACTGAAAATCAGACCCACATCACATTTGACACATGCACCTGTTGTCGGGCTGACCCCTGTGCGCAACCCAGATACGCATTCCACACACGTGCCACGATTTGTTTCAGACGCAAACGCCTTGCCGGTTTCTGTGCATCTGAATTGATAGCAGTTTTGATTGCTCTGTTGGACAAACGTATGCAGTTTTTCGTTATAATCGGTCCAACCATCGCACGACTGTTGCAGACGACATACGTTCGCATTTATTTCTATACAATCACTGCCATTTGCGTTGGCCTGGTATCCATTTTTACACACCAATATATCCGCACTGTTTGACGCAGGATACACAGTTGCCGTTGATTCCATATTTTTCCAACCACGACGTTCCGCGCGAACAACCATTTTACGCACAAACGCACCATGTCCACTGGGCAACCAGCGATTGATTGCCAAAATCATATTGTGTTCTTGGGTTTTATGCACACCACACGCGGCCTGTGTGGCACTGGCGTTCAATATTCCGGCCACGCCCTTTGCATTTGTGCCAAACATCGGCAACGAACCCTTGATATTCGCCCCAGACGCAACGCGTTTTACCCCGGAATAATTTTCACGTTTTAACAATGATGCATCACACGAAACAGACGACGTGGCCGGCACGCTGCACCTGTCCCCAGTCCAGCCCGACTGGCACAACCACACACACGACGCAGTGCTGCCACTGGCGGCATCAGAATATTCCGTCCAGGCCTTGCCTTTGTTTTTATTATGTCCTTCTACCTGGGTTGGGCAAAAACGCGCACCGTGGTCATTTATTTCACGCGCAACCATCATCAGAATTGCAAACTCGTCATCATACTGACGCGATTTCATCGTCCAAGACGCACAACCACTGTTGACGCTTTCACCAATGCACGCCTCGGTCCCGGCAATTTCGTTTGTGCCACAGGTCTGAACCGAACCTGCGCCCCAATTATCGGCAAACGCCACGGATATGGTGCAAAAATACGCAATTAAAAATATCGTCTTTATTTTCATTTATATCCACCGGTTATTTTGCCACATAGCAAACGCTGTTTTCGTCGTAATATCCCCCCAGGCTTTCGCATTTGCTGCGATACCACGCCTTTGTAAATATACATTCGTCTTTGGTGCGATCGTATGACGCCACTGGCGTTTCCTGGCCGGTATTATATGCCAGACACCGAATCATTGTTGTGTTTTCAACACAGCGTCCCATACTTGTTGTGTCAGCGGTTGAAACACCGTTGCCGAATACAGACGTATAGAACACAACTAAATCCTTGCCTGAATTATCGCCTGCGTCCAGCCAGTATCCGTCCAGTGCCTCGCACATATCACCCAACTGGGCATCTAATTGTTCAGAAATGTCCTCTATGGCCTTTTGCACCTGGACGCGTGTCTGAACCGGCAACATATCATACGTTGCATCTGGGTTTGTTGGGTCTTTGCAGTTCTGTAATGCAAAGTTTCTGATATTATCTGCCAGCGATGCATTTGATGACGAACTGACCGTTGAGGCATTGACCGAACCGATTGCCTTTTTACGGCAATTCCACGGGAATCCCTGGTCGCCAGATGTCGGTGTGCATAATGTTTGGACATAATTATCAATGGCACTGGCACAACCCTCGGCAACGCGGACGGTATCAACAGTATCAACAAATGCCAACAACGCCTTTAACCCACAACTGCCAGAATCACTGGTCAGGCGACCATTGCCATCAAATTGGCACGTTGAATTGTTGCCGTATAATGCCGCGCACGCGGTGACCTTGTCCTGGCACATTACCTTGGCGGCGTATGCACTGACCGCACCAGACGCCTTGGCTGTGGTTGTGTCAAAATCTTTCAGTGCATTGGTTTGTGTGTCATAGCATTCGGCTATTGTGCTGACACAGGACATCTTGATTTCTTCCAGTTTGGCAGATTGTGCCTGGGCAATTTCAATCAATGCACTGCGTTTAAATTCCTGCCATACGGTGTTTGATATATCACGGCACGAATCCAACGCCGTTGTCGCAAACATCTTGCGCGTTTCCAAGAAATTATTGAACTTTGTATTCTGGGCCAAAACATCAGCCGTGCCATTTACCCCGTCCAACGTAATTAAATTTTCCAGTTCAAACAAGCGTGGGGAATAATTATTCGGTTCGCCCGTATTTGGATCAATATACGCGCCGGTATAATCCAAACAGCGTTTGTAATTCGCACCACACGCCGTATCTGCCGTTATCGCAGATTTAACCTTGGCAATACATTCATTTACGTCGGCCGTGTTATGCGCACGATATTCGTCCAGACGCGCGTCACGCAAATATTTTTCCGCCGTCCGAACAGTTTGTTTAATTGTTTCACGCTGGGAATTTATCTTTTTTTCATACGCATTACAATCCTGGCTTATCATAATGTTGTATGCACTCTTTGCCATATTCAAAACAGCGTTATTTTCACAAGAATCTTTTATCAATGCCAAACATTGTTTGTTCGCCTGGGAAAACAACGCCGTTCCTTCCAGACTGGACAAATCAGTCCCAGTGTTGTTTGAGAATATAGACGACGCCCCAGAATTGCCCCAAATATCATCAATATCTGTTGAAAAATCTAAATCCAATACCCCCAGTGAATTTCCCGTCGTCAGCGCGCTGGCCTTTTTCTTGCCAGATAACAAATCACCAATTTCAGACAACATCGCCGCCGCGCCACTGGTATCATTTTTAATTGCCTGTTCGCCGGCCGTCGCGCTGTACATCGCGTTCACTTCGGCGGCTGTTTTATCAACCGCGTTCAAATTATTACTTTCAAATTGAACCAGCAGGGTCTTGGCCTCGTCCAGGGCAGCCTCGGTATTCTTGAATTCGGTGTATTTAGAACTGCAAAAGCAACGACGATACGTGTCGTTTGCCTTGGCACAGAATTGATCCATACAGGTCGCATACGCCTCGCGACAGGTGGCATATCCACCACCAATTTTGGAAACGTCATCAAACACCGCCGTTGCACGTGCAACCGATGCACGTGACGCCGCACGCGACACCGTCGCAGCCGCACCACCACGCACGCCACCAGCGACAACACCACTGCGCGCAACATTTGCCGTTGACGCACGTGGCACACTGACCGCAGAACGCGCCGCGACATCGCCCCCAGAAACAACCGTATTTGTTCGTGACGCAGTGCGCGCCCCGTTCACCACATTACCGCGCGATGTCCCAGCCACAGTCCGATGCGATGTCGCTGCACGTGATACGACCGCCGATGTTCCCGACGCATTACGCGTTGCGCCACGCACATCAGCGCGAACAGACGCAACACCCGTTGCGCCACGTGGATTTGGTGCCTGGTCAGCATTTGCGCCACCGACGCAAAATACAGTCGCCATAATTACACAAGTTTTAGCAAAAATGTTCTTGTGCGCGGTCATTAAATTTATTCTCTCTTTGGCGGTATTATACCATTTTTACGCAATGTGAATCAACAGCATTTTTATTCAATACAGCAATTCACGGCATTTTTAACCCAATCGCCCAACTTGCGAACAGCAGACTTAGATTCCGCCGGGGCAGGGGTCTGTTGTGCCTGTTTTGATTTTTTTGTTGTAGGCGCATCTGCCTTTAACGAACACTGGGCCAACGCACCGTCATAAAAATCCGGCACGGTCTGTTTAACCCCAGTTAAATCAATCAGGTTCATATTGATTCCCCAGAACAAAGAATACAAATCGTATGCCTTGTTAAACAGATTATACGCATCCTTGGTATTTCCTGCGCCCAGGGCCTTGGTTCCAACCTCCATCAAGCGCATTGACGCCGCCAGCAAGTGTTTTGAAATACACCAAACCTCGCCATCTTCGGCAGACGATGGTTTTACAATGCGTTTCATCAATTCTTTGCGCATTTCACGCACGGTATTTATCATATCGTAAAAGCCAGGCTTGCGTGTTTTTGCACCGCTGAAAAAGAAATGTTCTTCCAGTGATACCAGATTCATCAACGCAATGGTCAAATCTTGGTCTGACGACAGGTCCAGCGGATTTACCTTTTTTGATTGGTCAACCTTTTGAATCATTTCGTCCAGTGTCATTTTTTTATTATCGCGTTTCATTTTCTTTCTCCTTTACAAGCAAACTACCATCGCCCAACTGGCCAATGCCAACACAACCAGTGGCAAAACAACCTTTTCAAACGGAAAGTGTGCGTGGCCGCCATTGCGCGCCTTCATCCAGTCATACAGTTTTTCAACCGCAATAAACAATATTGCGCCACAAATTGTTCCGAACAACACAGGATCAATTTTGAATACGCCACAAATCATCTGGGGGTTATAGACAACGCGACCCATATAGACAAACCCAATCATCGCAACCGATAAAATTATCAGCATTGGATTACGACCGCGCCAATTCCAGCCGCGTTTGTCACAGAATTTAATTGCCCAATATCCCAACAAGGTCAACAACGCACCGGCCCACAGTCCAACAACACTGTCTGGGACGCCCAACTGGCGCGCAATTTCCAGCGACGCACCAATCGCGATTGTGCATACCGGACACGCAGGATTTGCCAACGCAGACACCGGCAACAAACCTAAAAATAATGCCAAGATTTTTTTCATTTTTCTAACCTTTTCCTTTCTTCAAACACGATTTTACAAAAAACACACATATTTGGTCAATATGATTTTGCGACGGCGCGCAGATGCGCACTGCGCGCACGTGGGTTGCGTGCCACCTCGTCATCAGTTGGCGTCTGGGGACGCAACGCAATAAATTTTGGCGCATCAACGACCGGCATACGCGGATCACCAGCCGGGGTTGTCCACGCACGAAAAGTATTTTTTACAATTCTGTCTTCCAGTGAATGAAATGTCACACACACGCATTTGCCGTGTGGTCGCAACATTTCTGGCACCACGCCCAGGGCGCGTTCAATTTCGCCCATTTCATCATTGACCGCGATACGCAACGCCTGGAACACAGGCGCGACATCACGCGGATTATGAATTAAATCACGCAACGCAAACGTTGTTTTTGGCAACGCGCGCTTTATCGCATTGGCGATTATCCCGGCCTTTTTTACATCGCCATATTCGCGTAAAATACGTGTTAAATCCGCCCCAGACAATTCATCAATCAATTCGGCTGCCGTCTTGCCAACATCAGACATTCGCATATCCAGCGGTGCGTCTGCGCGAAATGAAAAACCACGTTCTGCAATATCAATCTGCATAGACGAGATTCCCAAGTCAAAAACAATCGCGTCAAATTTTTCGTCCAGTTCCGACATTGCCGAGAACGGTTTTGGCACAAATGTAAATCGGTCGCCAAATTCGGCAGACATTGCGTCTGCGTCTGGGCGAACATTTGGGTCACGGTCAAACGCCACCACCGACGCGCCAGCATTTAAAAATGCACGCGAATAACCGCCTGCACCAAACGTCGCGTCCAATATGTGCAATCCCCGAACGTTCCCCAGAACGTCCATTACCGCCCCCAGCAAAACAGGAATATGTTTTTCTGTCATTCTATTTCAACCTTGATACCCAAACCGATTAAATCCTTGGCCGTTGTCGCGCCCAATTCAACCCCCGTGGGCAATGCCACAGACGCCGTCTGGTCTGCGCCGTGTAAATTCAGCACCACGCGCGTTGCGCCGTGTGGCAATGAAATCAACGCCTTTTTAACCGCCGGCAACACATCTTTGTTATAAATTTCCAACGTCAATTTACGTGCAATCTTTGCCACCCATTGCGTCAATGGGGTAATAGAGTCAACAAAAATAGACACCCGGTCATCGCGCGCCGATGTTTTCCCAGAAATCAGCACAACATTTTCCCCAGTTAAAATTTGGGCAAACGTCGCCGCCGCGTCACCAAACGCGACCGCGTCTATGTTGCCAAAACTGTCCGACGCATTGATTGTAATCATTTCTTTGCCTGTCTTGGTCCGCCTGCGCGAGAACGAGTTCACGTTTGCAGCGATTTGCACAGGCTTTCTGTCGCCCATATCAACCAATGTTGCACTGGTGGCCAACTTTGCACGCTGGATTAAATGTTTATATTGGTCCAGCGGATGTGCAGAAATATAAAATCCCAACGCCGACAATTCGTTTTCCAATCGCTGGCCAAACGTCCACGGTGCCGTCCGTGGCAGGTTTTTCAACAGTCTGTTTTCTGTGACGTCGTCTTCTATGGTATTTGCAAACAGCGACAACGAATTCGCACTGTCTTTGGACCGGGCCGCATACGACAAAATCGCATCTGCGTTCATAAACACCGCCGCACGATTCGGACACAGTGAATCCAGAACGCCAACCTTGGCAAATGCTTCTAGGATACGTTTGTTCATAATTGGCGCGCAACGTTTTGCAAAATCGGTCAGGTTTTTGAACTTACCGTTCGCATTGCGTTCTGCGACAATCGCATCAGTCGCCGCCGTGCCAACGCCCTTTATCGCCGCCAGGCCATAAATAATTTTTCCATCGCGCACTGTGAACAAAGATTCGCTTTGATTTATATCTGGTGGCACAATTTGAATATTAAAGTTTGCCTTGGCATCATCAACAAACAACGCCAACTGGTCGGTATCGTTCAGATTACTGGACATTGACGCCGCCAGAAATTCCGGTGTATAGTTCGCCTTTAAATACGCGCATTGATTTGCAACAATAGAATACGCAATCGCGTGCGATTTGTTAAACGCATATTTTGCAAACTCTTTGAATTTTTCCCACAGTTCTTTGGCCTGTTCACGATTCAAGGTATTTTCCTGTTCGCAACCGTCCAAGAATTTTACTTCCAGTTGCGCCAACAGGTCCAGTTTCTTTTTACCCATCGCCTTGCGCACGGTATCAGATTGCCCACGGGTAAATCCCGCCAGTGCGCGCGTCAGCATCATAACCTGTTCTTGATAAACAATAATGCCGTATGTTTCTTTTAATATCGGTTCAGCCTTGGGGTGAACATATTCAATTTTTTCTTCGCCGTGCATACGGGCGATAAATTGCGGAATAAACGCAATAGGCCCCGGACGGTTCAACGCGTTCAATGCCGATATTTCCAAGAAACTGGTCGGGTGCATTTTACGCAACGTCTGTTGAACGAACACGGCATCAAATTGGAATATTCCTTCGGTCAGGCCACGTTGCCACAACGCCATTGTCTTGGCATCGTCAACCGGAATCTCGTCCAGGTTCACATTGATTCCACGGGTCTGTTGTATCAGGCGCACCGCGTATTTCAGCACGACCAACGTTTCCAGCCCCAGAAAGTCAAATTTAATCAACCCAGCCGATTCCAAATAGTGTCCGTCAAACTGACACGACGGCAGGGCATTTGCCGGGTCACGATACACCGGCGCAATTTCTGTTGTTGGGCGGTCGCCAATAACAACGCCACACGCATGTTGTCCCAGGTTGCGTAATGACCCCTCTAGCGATTCAGCGATTGTGACAACCTTGTTCATATCTTCGTCTGTTTGCAATATGTATTGCATTTCAGACGACGCATCAACCGCTTCTTTTAATTTCTTGGCGTCCTGGGGAATCAGTTTAGACAGACGGTCTGATTTAGAATACGGAATTCCATACACGCGGCCAATATCGCGAATCGCACCACGGGCCTGCAAACTGCCAAATGTAATAATACGGCAAACCGAATCGTGTCCATATTTATCGCAAATATACGCCAGCACGCGTTCAATTCCCGTTGGTTCAAAATCAACGTCAAAGTCGGGCATTGAAATACGATCTGGGTTCAAGAAACGTTCAAACAGCAATCCATATTTCAGCGGATTTACGTGCGTAATTCCCAACGCCCACGCCACGATTGACCCAGCCCCAGAACCACGCCCAGGCCCCGTTAAAACATCGTTCTTGCGGCACCAATCAATATAGTCCGCAACAATCAAGAAATACCCCGGAAAACCCATATTGATAATTACGCCCAGTTCAAATTCCGCCTGGTCATAATATGGCTGGGTATCGGTGATGCCATGCTCGCGCAGACGGGCGGCCAACCCGTTCATAGTATTGTTGCGCAACATCTGACATTCGTGTTCTAAATCATCACCGAAACGTGGCAACAATGGTTTTTCATGAACATTCACCATAAACCCACAACGACGTGCGATTTCTGTGGTGTTCTCTATTGCCTCGGGCAGGTCGGAAAAAATTTCGGCCATTTCTTGGGGCGATTTAAAATACTGTTCGGACGATTTGCGCGGACGATCGGGGTCAATAACCTTGGTCTGGCCCAACACACAAGACAGGGCATCTTCGGCCTCGTAATCCGACGCAGCGGCGAACGCAACATCATTGGTTGCAACAATCGGGATATTTAATTCACGTGCAATATTTAAAAATTCTGGTTCTGTTTTAATTTCGTCGTCCAGACCGTGACGCTGGATTTCCATATAGAATCGGTCACCAAATATATCCAAGAATTGTTTCGCATACGTGCGCGCCGCAGAATTTTGCGCGTTCAAAATCGCCATACCAACTGGCCCAGTATGCGCCCCCGACAGGCAAATCACCCCATCGGCGTGCGACGCCAATTCATCAAACGTGATGTATGGCCCCAGATGATGATTATCTGTGCGCATATACATAATTCGGCTGAGTTCACACAGGTTCAAATACCCATCGTGATTTTGTGCCAACAACACAATCTTAGACAGTGACCCTGCGCGCAGAATTTTTGGGTCGGCCGTATGTTGATTTAACGTCAATTCTACGCCGATTATCGGCTGTAATTTTGCCGACGGCATAACATCTGAAAACTCGGCACAACCAGACATCAAATTAGTGTCCGTCAACGCACACGCCGACATACCGGCGCCACGACACAAATCAGGAATTTTCTTGATTTTTATGGTGCCAACGCCCATAGACAACATTGTATGCGTGCGAAGATGAACAAATTGATTTTCCATGCCGTCACAATAGCAAAATTTACCCCAAATTCGCAACCAGATATTTATCAAAATGCAGATTTTTCTGTTGACAACAAAAACGCCCCGTTTGGGGCGTTTATTTTAATGCAATTTTCCACAGCAATGCTTGTATTTTAATCCAGATCCACACGGGCAGGGCGCATTACGACGTGCCTCCATCCCAGACGCCTGGTTTAACGCCGCGTCGTGCTGGGCGCGCTGTTGTTCTGTTGCATCAACGTCTGCACGTGTCAGTTCCATACGCGATATATACGACACAGACATAATTTTGAAATTGTTGATTGTGTTTTTGAACAATTCCAACGCCTCGCGTTTATATTCGTACAGCGGATTTTTCTGGGCATACCCACGCAGGCCAATCGCCGTCTGTAAATAGTCCATCTGTTGCAGGTGGCGTTTCCACACCGCGTCCAATGCACCCAACATCATCTGGCGCGACGCCATCTGCATCAATTCTGGGCCATATTTTTCCGCCTGGGCGTTATAGCGACGCATAGCCAGGTTATGCAACACTTCATACGCCTTGTGTTCTGTAATATCTTCGTCGGTTTTCCACTTTTCAATATCGGTTATATCCAGTGCAAATGCACGCAACATTGAATCATGAATTCCTGCAACGTTCCAATCCATTGGGTGTGATTTTTCTGGGATATTATTTTCACAGATAATTTCAACCACGTCGCCAATCATTTCGCGCGCCAATGGGGCCAGGTCTTCGCTGGTCATCAAATCATCGCGCTGTTTATAGACCACGCCACGCTGTTCGTTCATCACGTCGTCGTATTTCAGCAATTCTTTACGTGCTTCAAAATAGCGTGCTTCTACGCGCTTTTGCGCCTTTTCCAACGCCTTGGTTATCCAGGGGTGCGTGATTGCCTCGCCCGGTTTCAGTCCCAATGTTGTCAGCATACCGTTCAAACGCGCCGCGCCAAAGATACGCATCAAATCATCGTCCAACGCCAAAAAGAATTTAGAATCGCCTGGGTCGCCCTGACGGCCACTGCGCCCACGCAACTGGTTATCAATACGGCGCGATTCGTGGCGTTCTGTGCCAATCACATACAGACCACCTGCGTCCAAAACCAGTTTTTTATTCTTTTCAATACGGTCATAGATTTCCTTCTTTTTTTCTTGGTAATCTGGCGCGTCTGGGTCCAATTCAGCAATTAAATCTTCGGCATTACCGCCCAGTTTAATATCGGTTCCACGTCCAGCCATATTTGTTGCGATTGTGACCGCACCTGGCGCACCGGCCTGGGACACAATTTTCGCTTCGGATTCGTGATGTTTCGCGTTCAAAACCGCCGGTTTAATCCCAAGTTTTTTACGCACAATCGCCGCCAGTTCTTCGGATTTTTCAATAGACACCGTTCCAACCAAGACCGGCTGTTGACGCGCCATACAATCCTGAATCTGTTTAATAATCGCATCGTATTTTTCATCTTTGTTGCGATAGATTTCGTCGTGATGGTCAATACGCGCCACCGGGCGATTTGTCGGAATAGACACCACGCGCAACTTGTAAATTTCTTCAAATTCGGCGGCCTCGGTCATTGCGGTTCCGGTCATACCAGCCAATGTTTCATACAAACGGAACAGGTTCTGATATGAAATACTGGACACCGTCTGATTTTCAGGTTGCACTTTGACGTGTTCTTTGGCCTCTATTGCCTGGTGCAGGCCACGTCCAAAACGACGCCCGGTCATAACACGTCCGGTAAATTCATCAACTATCAAAACCTCGCCATCGCGAACGACATAGTTCACATTTTTCTGATACAGATGATGCGCCAACAACGATTGTTGCACGTGCATAACCACCGCCGCATTTTCAGACGCATACAGATTATCGCCAACCAAAAGCCCTGCGTCTTTTAACAGGCGCGTGATTGTATCAACCCCGGTTTCAGTCAAGGTGACGTGACGGTCTTTTTCGTCTTTCTTGAAATCAGACGGCGACAACTGTGCAACGACTGCGTCAACCTGGGCATACAGTTCACTGGTGTCTTCGGACGGTCCAGAAATAATCAACGGGGTGCGCGCCTCGTCAATCAAAATACTGTCCACTTCGTCAACAATTGCAAAATACAGTGGTCGCAAAACCTGTTGCGCCTTGGAAAACTTCATATTATCGCGCAGATAATCAAACCCCAGTTCAGAATTTGTCACATACGTAATATCACACGCGTATGCCGCACGACGTTCATCGTCGGTCATATCGTGCTGGATTATTCCGATTGTCAGACCCAAGAAACGATAAACCTGGCCCATCCAGTTGGCGTCACGCGATGCCAAATAATCATTGACCGTAATCAAGTGCGCGCCCCGACCGTGCAACGCCTTTAAAAACAATGCCAATGTTGCGACCAACGTTTTACCTTCGCCTGTTTTCATTTCTGCGATTTGACCGCCGGTCAAAACTATACCACCAATCATCTGGACGTTAAAGTGGCGCAGACCGATTGTGCGGACCGACGCCTCGCGCACCAGGGCGAACGCATCAGGCAAAATATTTTTTTCTTTTTCGCCTGCCTGCAACCGCGCGCGCAACTCTTGCGTTTGCTGGCGCAACTGGTCATCTGTCATTGCGTGATATTTAGGCTCTAAATCATTTATCAGCGACACCGTTTTATCATAAGATTTCACCAAACGGTCGTTTGCCGACCCCAATACTTTTGAAATAATATTTTTTAACATAACTTTTCCTTGTCTTTTTCCCCAGATTTATAGCAATTTTGCACCTTGCGGTCAAGATACTTTATGATATAATGCAGATAACGAAACAAACAAGTGGTCACAGGGATTTTTTCCTTAATATCAAGAGCAGGGGGATAACAATGCGCGAACCAATTCACCAGTTAAAACAATCAGATATCAGCAGCGAAGTATTTATCGTCGCCCCGACACAAATTGAATATATTGCGCAACTTTTCGCCGACAGTGTTGCCGACGCAATGAATATGCGAACATTTGCGCCAAAAATCCGTCAAATTGCGGCCCAATCCCTGCGCACAGCGTTATCGGCCGCCCGTCACGCCGGCGAAAAATAGTATCACGCACCACGGCGTATTCAGAATCATCATTTCAGGGCAACAGTGTTTTTTGCCCGTCACGGACACTTTTCCCTCTGGAATCCGGGGTGGCGTTGTTGTCGGTCCCTGCGGGGCAATGGACCCCGACCTTCGTCGGGGTGACGACCTAGAAAAAAAGCAACCGGCATAAAACGAACAATGTTCGTAAAATTAGACACCCAACCACATAACACCGTCATACCGGCGCAGGCCGGTATCCATTGTCCCACAGGGACTTTGTTATTTTTGCATTCAGTGACATCTCCAAGCAAAGCACCAACCGCAGTCCGCAGGCGACACGCTAAGTATTATTTTTTATTTTTCAAACATTGTTCACATTGTTGGACATTGGCTAATTTTTCTGTCGTCATACCGGCGCAGGCCGGTATGACGGTGTGTGATAAGGTTCTCCCTATGACCACGCTGTCGCAGTCTAAGTTCCCCTCTGGGAAGTCGGGGTGGGGCGGACTGACGACCCCAGAAAAACAACCAAACAAAAACGGGGCGATGCCCCGTTTTTTACATACTGTCGTCGTGAACCGAGTATGTGGTTGCGCCACTCTTGACACGCAACTTGCCCTTGGTTGTGCCACTGGTCATATTACCATAGTATATGGCATCACCAACCTTGACGTTCAGCGACGGCGTGGTCTTTTTCGTGCTGCGCAGATACAACTTGTTTTCGCCCATGTGCATCACGCGCCCACAGTCGCCGGCTTCGTCCGCGCCAGCGCCATAACCGATTGTGGTCAATCCCACTGGACACTGATTACGTGCCAAGGTGGCATTTTGTCCAACTGTGCCACCCACACCATAATACCCCGTGCCCACATTCACACAGCCTGCGCCGGCCGTCGCAACATATTGACCGCCACTGCACGTTGCCTTACACGACGCCAGTTCAGCGTGCGCGGCAGCTGTTGTGCCACTGTTAGTGTATCCCTTGGCGGTGGCGCACGCCGTACATGCACTGGCCTTGGCCGATGAATACGTGTTTGTCGCACAGACCGATGTCCCAGTACACGCCAATGTCTTGGTTGACGCGCCACTGGCCGTCACCTGACACCCAGTTGTATATGTTCCGGCCACCGCAGATGAACACGATGTCTGGCCCGTTGTGCTGGTGTATGTTCCGGCTGCGCACGCAGTCTGGCTGGTTGCGCCAGTGCCACTGACATAGTATCCAGCTGACGCAGGCGTGCGTCCACCGGTTGAATTCCAATTTACCTTGACCCCACCTGGGCAATATCCACCAGCAGTACAAGTTTCTTCGGCAGATTTGGCCGTCTTGACGAACTTTGTTGACGTTGTCGTCAGATAGCACGCCGTGTCTGCACCCGATTTCACCGAACTCTTGGTATATACGCCGGTTCCCAGTGAACTGCACGCGAATCTACCTTTTTCGGTGGTGTATTCCCCAGAACTGCACAACGGCATTGTTGTATAACCCGGGCAATAGTGGTTTTCAGGACACTGCGCAACATTGACATAATACATTGGGTTTGATGTAGTATTACAATATCCACTGCTCAGTCTATCCTTTAAATACCAACCTGGCTTCAGCATAGTGTAATATCTGCTGCCACCAACGTCGTATTTACCAGTTGTAGTGTTATAACCAACATTTTCTACACCAAATCTGCCGGCCTCGTTAACGAACGAATATGACGTCATACAACCTGTTATTGCCTTTATGCCTGATGGCCACGATTGCAACGCAATTCTCAAAAATTCCGGGTTCAGATAATCATCTGGATACGTTGTGCGCACGTGTTCTGTTGCCGCCGGACACGCAGTTGGCGAATTAGCAGAACCGTATGCCACAGATTCCGACGGGCAATAATTCTTGGCCGGACACGTTGTTTGCGTGCTGTCATTGGCCGCGGCAATATATTTACCAGCGTCTGTTTTTACCTTGCACTCGGTATCCTTGGTTTTACCGTTGGTGGTATCAGACGTATAGATGGTCGGGCAGGTTGAACACGATGTCGCTGTGCCACCGGCACTGTATGTCGCACCAGTGCAGATTGGACATGTTGTTCCACTGACGACATAACCTGCTTTCGCACTCAACGCCGTGTTGACAACCGACGTCGCCCACGTTGTTGCACCATTAGATGCCGCCGTCTGTTTTACATTACCAGACGCACAACCTGCCGGTGTTGGACTGATTTGGACACAACTGGTGTGCGATGTCCAACCGGTGCCGGTTGAATTCGCCTTGGACCAGCCGGATGTTAATGTCGGGCAGGCCGTACATGACGCCATACCTGAACTTGGCGCGTATGTCCAGTTCGCGCACTTTGTTGTCGTGGTCGCCGACGCCGGGCAATATGACCCAGCCGGGCATATCGTACACGATGTCGCCGTTGCAGACGCATAATATCCAGCCTTGGACTTTAACTGTGTGACCAGGGTGACATCGGTTTTATATGCCGTCGCACTGGCCGCCACACGTTTAACCGTTCCACTGGCACAGTTTGCCGGTGTTTGGGTTTCATAGCATGACGAGTATGAAGACCACGCGTCACCAGTTCCCTGGGTCCAACCAGGTTCTGCGGCCGGGCAGGCCGTACATGATGTCGCCGTTCCACCGGCACTGTAGTTTGCACCACTGCACAATTCACAGGTTTGACCATTTACAATCGCCCCAGGTTTGGCCTGTAATGCAACGCTTATTGTTGGCGCGCCCCACGCCGTCGCGCTGGTTGCTGTTTTCTTTAACTGACCGGCACTGCAAAAACGGCTGACTGATGTTACGTCCTTGGTTTCATAGCACGATGTGTATGATGTCCAACCATTACCCGTCCCACGTGTCCAACCAGATGTCTGGGCAGGGCAGTTATTCTGAACACCAGACGCGCAATACGTCGCCCCAGTACACTGTGATTGACCGGTACAGTTATTACTGCTGGCATTGCAGCCCGTTGTGTAATGGCCCGTTGATACAGTGCTGCACGATGACGCACCAGCCGAACTGTATTGTGTCCGTCCAGTACATGCCGCGCATGACGATGTATTGCCATATGTCACACTGTGTGATGCCTTGGCATAACCCGCCGCACAAGTACCACTGGCCGCCGACTCCTTGGCAACTTTTACATATTTACCGCCTGCAACGTTCATGGTGCACTGTGCTTCTTTGGTTGTTGACGCTGTCGCCACCAAGTCGCGATAGCCCGCTGGACATTGTGTGCGTCCACCCGTGGTCAGACGTGACCCATACGTACCCGAAAACACATTCGTACCACCTGGGCAATAGTAACCTGTACCAGCACAGTTCACTTGTCCCGCGCCAACCGTTGCGACATATTTACCCGCCGCGGTTGTGACATAGCAATCCAGTTCACTGTTAGAGCCGGCCGCCGACGATGGATACGTTGTCGGGCAGGTGTTACGTCCACCGGTTGAGTTCCAATTTACCTTGACCCCACCTGGGCAGTATCCACCAGCAGTACAGGTTTCTTGGGCAGATTTGGCCGTCTTGACGAACTTTGTTGATGTTGTCGTCAGATAGCACGCTGTTTCAGGACCAGATTTTGCAGGACTCTTGGTATATACGCCGGTTCCCAGTGAACTGCACGCGAACTTACCTTTCTCGGTGGTGTATTCCCCAGAACTGCACTTTGGCATTGTTGTATAGCCAGGGCAATAGTGGTTTTCAGGACACTGCGCGACACTTTTGTAAAACATTGGATTTGATTTATTATCGCAATACGACGCATAATACCGTTCAGTAAAATACCAACCTGGGTTTAACGTGCTATAATACTTGCTGCCATTAACTTCATATTTTTGTGTTGTTGCATTATACAGCACACTTTCAACCGTGAATCTGCCGGCCTCGTTAGAGAACTGATAGTTTGCACGACAACCTGTTATGGCTGTTATACCCGTTGTCCAATCTTGCAACGTAATCCTTAAAAGTGTCGGGTTCAGATAATCGGCCGGATACGTTGTGCGCGCGTGTTCTGCGGCCGACGGACACGCCGTTGGCGAATTAGCAGAACCGTATGCCACAGATGCCGACGGACAGTATGTCTGGATTGGACAGGTTGTCTGGACAGAATCCTTGGCCGTTTTAATATATTTACCGGCGTCTGTTTTTACCTTGCACTCGGTATCCTTGGTTTTACCGCTGGTGGTATCAGACTGGTATATGGTCGGGCAGGTTGAACACGATGTCGCCGTTCCACCTGCGCTGTATGTTGCGCCCGTACAGATTGAACACGACGTGCCATTTACGCGATGACCCGGGGCTGCACTCAACGCCGTGTTGATAACCGACGCTGCCCACGTTGTTGCACCATTGGATGCCGCCGTTTGTTTTACATTACCAGACGCACAACCTGCCGGTGTTGGACTGATTTGGACACAACTGGTGTGCGATGTCCAACCGGTGCCGGTTGAATTCGCCTTGGACCAGCCAGATGTCAACGTCGGGCAGGCCGTACACGACGCCATACCTGAACTTGGTGCGTATGTCCAGTTAGGACACTTTGTCGCCGTGGTCGCAGCCGTCGGGCAATATGTCCCAGCCGGGCATGTTGTACATGTTGCCGCCGCATTTGCAGTCGTTGGTTTATACGTTCCAGCCGCGCACGGTGTCCAAACCGCATAGACCGTGGTTGCCGCAGTGATGGTTATAGCAAACGAACCACTTGTCGCCGTCTGTGATGTTGACCACCCGGCCAGCACATAACCATTGCGATGAAATGCCGTCGTTGTTCCTGCGTTCAGGGCGCAACTCTGTCCCAGTGTGCAGGGGTGTGCCAACGGTGCCGTTCCCGAACCGCCGTTCAAATTATACGTCACAACATACGAACTGGGCGAGCATACCGGCGCATGTGTCCCAGCACCACTGCTGATATAATATCCTGTATTACACTTTGTATCATACGTGCATGCGCCCGTTGTTTCGTTCACCGTCAATGTGCACGAACCATTTGGAACCGTTGCACAATTCTGGCACCAATTTGCCTCCAAAATGGTATCGCCAGCCGTGGTATAACTATACTGGGTATCAGATTTTGGATAGTTTCCACCCCAGCCGGCAAATGTCCAACCACTGCGTGTGAACGTATCCGCCGACAATGTTTGGAAAGCTGCGTTGTACTTAACGTTCTGTTCGCGATATTCGCTTTCCCCGGCGTCCCCCATGGTATAGCGTATCGTATATGAATTCGGCACCCATGCCGCCACCAACGTGAGGGTTGCGCCATCTGCCATACCCGTAAATAAATTACTCAGTTCTGTTCCGGCACGAACCATCTGCTGGCCGCCAACACGCCAAGCGACAAATGTATGCCCTGTCAAAGTATACGTGTTTTCTGGTGCATAGCAATTACCACTGCCAACTACGCACGATGTTGGTGCGGTCGGGGCAGGACCAGAACCACCATACGCATTATATTCTATATAGAACGTGTTTCCTGTGCACGAACATTTGCCCGCACTGTCACAGGTCGGATTTTTATACCCGCTGCTACACGTCGCAGAATACTTGCACGCATTATCGGTGACCGACGCACTGCACGACGCGACACCTTTGCCCTTGGTACATGCGGCGCACGCACTGAACTGGGCATACAGTGTTGTGTTTGCCGTAAATGTTGTTGACGCCGGCAGTTCACCCGTCTTGGTTATACGCTGGGTTCCACCCGTTGCTGCCGTGTAATAACCGTTAAACACGCTGTTCGCCTTGATCGGAATTGGAACACCTATTTCCACAAGCGATGTAGGATCATTTATATCTCTGTACCAAGCACCATTATATACTTCATAGACTTTTGCCCAACCACCTGTGCCACCATTTTGTGTGGCATTCAGTGTTATTGTATAAGTTCCCGGATCACAGGTTGCCGTCGCGGTATTGTTGTTTATGGCAACATAACCCGCATTTGGCGTCACAGTATACGCCCCTATGTTGTCTGGCCACGATTGTCCCGTATATGTCACGGTAATTGGTGTGACTGTTTTGCACCCTGCAATGGTCTTTTGTGGCGCAGTATACGTACATTCTTTGTTGCTTTTTGCGCCCTGTGGCGAATTAAACGTCCCTGTGCTTGGACTGCCACTCAAAGACCTACACGACTCCATAGTCATGCACCCGATACCAGGGCGGTCATCCAGGTACGTCACCTGACAATCGTTTGGATAATATCCTGCGTCTACTGGCGAACATAAGCCCGCCGAATCACCCCACGTTCCAGCCGGACACAGTTCTTTGTTGGCGCACGAACCACCCGACAGGGCCGCATTTTGCCACCCAAGGCCCATAAACTCCCAACCACCGGTTGACCCATAATAAACCTTGATTCCGCCCGGATAATAGTAATCAGTCGGATCTGTGACATTACATGCAACCTGGTTTTCTTTGGCTGTTGCGACGTATTTGCCAGCCGTAGTCATCAAATAACAGTTGTTTACTGATGAACGCGCACCATCACTGTGTGTGTATTCGCCCGGACACGACATCCGACCAAAATCCGTGGTATGAACCGTGGACTGGTTTGATGCGTTGCACACCGTCTTGGCCTTGCCCGGACAGTATGAACCGTCTGGACACGCGACAACCTGTTTATAATACGCATACGCGCCACAGGCCGATTTATTCGTCAGATAATATCCCGGTCCAACCGCATCATACATCCAGTTTTCTACGGTGCCTTCGTATCGCATAGTGGCGTCAGACAAATAAACATATTCAAACAACCCAACACGTTGACCCGTTGCGTTTGGATCTGGGTCATACCATATCAGGGCCTTACACTCGCCAGGCTCTTTTCGTCCATTGGCCGACTCTACACCTGCACTGGCAAACTTTGCACCCTTGTATGCCGCCGGTAATGTTTCACGACGATTTGTGGCCAAATTCGGGTCAGGACATTCTTGTTTTATATGATCCTGGCAATATGTGGTGCCGGTACACTGGGCCTGGCCGGTACAGGCCGTATATCCACCAGATGCGCAACCGGTTCCATAGTATCCGCTGGACATAGACGAACACGATGCCGTAGCCGTCGCAGATGCAGGTTTATATGTTCCCTGGGTGCACGGAACCCATACCGCGTAAAGCTTGGTGTTACTGGTAAAGGTCATTGTAAATGTCCCGGACGTTGCCGTTTGGGACGTTGACCAACCACGGAAACGATACCCAGCACGATAATACTCGTTTTCGGTATCTTCTATCAAACTTATAGTTTCGCCAAAATCATATGTTGCTACTGGTTGTGGCACAACATCCGGCGCCGGTCTGTAATCCGCACCATTCCAATCATAGGTCACTGTCACCGTTTTTCTCACTGGCGCAGCCGTGCCACCGGCACACGTATATATATCAATGCCGTTATATTGACCCATGGCCGAAGCCGGACGACAGGCGTTGCCAACCTTGCCCGGGGTTGCGTCATACACGGTGGACGTGGGACTGGCCGTTAAATAATAGCCTTTGTTACAGCCCGTATAAACCTTGTACGTTGGGCATGTATAGCCCCCAGCCAGCACATTTCCGGCAAAAAATACACCAACAACAAATGCAAAAACACGCAGAAATCTGGACATTTTCCCCACTTCTTTTTCCCTTTTATTACCTATCTTAGAAAAAAAGGCGCAATCACTGCAAGGGAAAAAACATGTTTTTTATTTATTGTGGGCCGGGGGTATAAATTTTTCGTTGAACTTTGACAAAAGATTGGTAAAATTTGTCTAACCAGATGCACAGAGCATAGCGGTCCCCCACCACGGGGGCCCGAGGAAAGTCCGGACTGCATGGGACGGCACACCGGCTAACGGCCGGGCGGGGCAACCCGACGATTAGAGCAACAGTGACGAAACGATTAAATTCGGGTGAAACGGGCAATCTCTGTGCGCAGCAACTTCAAATAGGCCCCTGTTAAAGTGTCCCAACCAGGGGGCGGGTAGAAGGCTTGACGTCCGGTGGCAACATCGGATGCAGATTAATTATGCTCGCTACCCCGATGGCGGTTGTAATGACGGCCCCGGGGCAGTACAGAATCCGGCTTATCGTGCATCTGAAAACCGCCCATCGGGCGGTTTTTTTAGTGACAAAGTGAGAGAGTGATAAAGTGATAGAGTGAAAAAGTGTAAATGGAAAACAAAAAAGCATCGTCACCCCGACGAAGGTCGGAGGCCATTGCCCCACAGGGACATCTTTATTCTGTGGCGTATCCATACGATTTCAATACAATCGGATACAAATCCACCCAATTAGGATTTTTTTGCACAATCAGCCTGATTTTCCAATTCCTGTGCCATTGTTTTAATTGCCGTTCGCGCAATACCATTTCTTTCAAACTGTCGTGCCATTCATAATACACTAATTTGTCTACGTCATATTTTGATGTAAATCCTGGGATTTCTTTGTGCTTATGTTGAGAAATGCGCACAACCAGATTGGATGTAGACCCAATGTACAATGTGCCCAGTGGCCCAGATGCCAAGATGTATACATATCCACCCGATTTCATATAATATACCCTAGTATGTTCGTGTTGTGTATGCAAGTTTAAATCAGTCCCTGTGGGACAATGGATACCGGCCTGCGCCGGTATGACGGTGTTATGTGGTTGGGTGTCTAATTTTACGAACATTGTTCGTTTTATGCCGGTTGCGTTTTTCTAGGTCGTCACCCCGACGAAGGTCGGGGTCCATTGCCCCGCAGGGACATCTTTAGTAGAACTACATCACATAACCTTGCCCTGGGTCGGGTAAAAGGTCAGTTGAATCTTTTCCCACTTTGCAAATTCATTTGGGGGCAACATCTTGAACGGCTGGCACGTCGTTATCGCAGAACGTATTGTGTCCAAAACATACGCAAATGCCGGGTCCGTTTCTGCGCGCGCCGCAGATTCAAACCAAACATCGCGCACTGTGCCATTGCGACGCATTGTCAAATGCGCCACCGCGCGGATATCACCAATCCCAGGATAATTCGTGTTTATCGCCCAACAACGCGTCATTGCCACACGCAACGCGTCAATCACAGAAATCGTCAGCGTGCGATCCAGGGATACAACCTCGCGATTGACACGAACAACTGTCTTTTTCCGTGGGGCAGGGGTATCGTCTGGATTCGTGGCGTCCGTTTTTGTGGGGGCGTCCGGCTTTTTCGTGGGTGCGGCGTCGTCTATCAGTGACGGGGATTCAATCGGTTTGTCATCAACCGTCGGCGTCGGTGCCGGTTCAGGTTTCTGTTCCGGGACAGGCGTCGGCTGTTCAGGCGCGCTGTCTGCGTTCACGTTATACAAAATCGTTTCATCGCCAGATACGCGCACAGAATTTAAATCAATTTCATAAATCTGAATCCGATCGGGCGCAACCAGCGAGGCACGATGAACGACCAACGCAAACGACGTTATCATCAACGCCAGCACAACCAGATGTCCCATCACAGACATCAATAAATTTTCAGAATTAAAAATGTTAAAATTTAACTTCATCACTTATCCAACTGGGTGCGCAGACCCACGCGCTGGAACCCGGCGTCCTTTAATTTTCCCATAACAGACATAACCGCGCCATAGTCCGCACGACGGTCGCCATTTATCATTATCGTCAGTTGCGAATTTTCACCACGCATCGCAATCGCGCGCTTGACCACATCGTCGCGCGACAGTTGCTGTTGCCCGATAAAATAACGACCCGACGAATCAACACTGATTTGAATTGCGTGGTCGTTGCCTGTCAATGTCGTATGACCAGCGTTGGGCAAATCTAAGTCAATGCCCGTTGTCATCATCGGCGTTGTCACCATAAACACCGCCAACAACACCGTCATAACGTCAATCATTGGCGTCAGCGATATTGCAACATCAGAATTACGTTGTCTTCTGCGTGACATAATGCGTTTCCCCCTTTACTTGCGTGTGGCCTGCATTTCACGACGCGTGTCATCAAGGTTATCGTATAATTCATCTGCCTTTTTAATAAAAAACTGATACGCTATGGCCGCAGGAACTGCTGCAATCAACCCCAATGCTGTTGTTCCCAACGCCGTCGCCAACCCCGGTGCAACAACGCCGATTGACACAGACTGGTTCACGCCGATTGACGCAAAAGAATCCATAACACCCCAAATTGTGCCAAACAGACCGATAAACGGTGCGACATACGAAACCATCGCCAAAAACCACAAATTGCGTTCAAATGGACGCGTCAGGCGATCCACAATCAGGTCTAGATTATCGCCACTTTTAATTTTAACCGGATTTTTACGCTGATAACGCCACAGGCGAATCTTTTCAATAATGATTGCCCAAGACATAATACTGGCCGCCACCAACACCAATGATATAAACAGCGTCATTATGTCGCCAGTGAACAAATTCAACAATGAAAAATTATTTGTCATTTGTTATTTCCTTTCTAGTTTTTGTTTTTCGTTATTTTCTGTAAAATTTGGTCAGGTATACGCTTGGGGCGCATATCGCCACCAATGTATGCCACAGTCAGGTTCAGTATAACATAAATTTCATCGTCACGCACGAACTTTTGTTCCAAATTCATTGACGCCGCACCAATGCGCGCGATGGTCGTTTCAACCACAAATTCGTCCCCCAGTTTCAGTGGCCGAATATATTTGATATTCAGTTCGCTGACAACAAATCCCAGGTCGCCATCAGGATACACAATCCCGCGCAACATATTCATACGTGCGCGTTCTGCGATTTCAATGTATCGCCCGTGATACACAATGCCACCGGCGTCTGTGTCTGCGTATGCGATTGCAAATGGAAACTTATGAACGTGTGACATAATTTTGTTATCTTTCTTTGGTTTTATTGCCGGCGATAATACGTTCAACCACCGTTTCCGGAATCCGCTTTGGGCGCATATTATTACCGACATACACAGCCGTGCTTTTCATAATCGCACAGACCGTGTCACCGTGAATAAATTTCTGTTCCATCAACAAGGCCGCCGAACGCAATTCGGTCACCGATGATTCCACCACCAGTTCATCACGAACGTGCAACGGACATTTATACTGCACCGATAAATCGCGAATTATAAATCCGATATCGTTATCAGGAAACACTATTCCCTGCAACCAGTTTATGCGCGCACGTTCTGCAAATTCAATGTATCGTCCGTGATACGCAATTCCGCCTGCGTCTGTATCACAATACGCAACCGTAAATGGGAATTTGTGGATATTATATTCCACTGTTTTTTTTATTGACATAACTTTATTTCTCCAACCCCAGGTGAGCGTATCCAGCGTCCGTAATAACACGCCCACGGGGCGTGCGCTGGACAAAGCCCAACTGCATTAAATATGGTTCAATTACATCCTCTATGGTGTCAGACGGTTCTGACAACGCCGCCGCCAGGTTTTCAATTCCAACCGGCCCCCCAGCATAATGTTTAACAATCGTTGACATATACTCGCGATCAATTTCGTCCAGACCGCACCCGTCAATATGTAATTGGAACAGGGTGGTTTTCACAGTATCTGCCGAAATCGCATCACGCGACAGCGCACCTGCGAAATCACGCGCGCGTTTCAGCAATCTGTTGGCGATACGCGGTGTGCCACGCGCACTGCGCGCCAGCATCAATGCCGCGTCTGAATCAATCGGTGTCCCCAATATATTTGCACTGCGCATAACGATTTTTGCCAAATCATCTGGCGAATAAAACGTCAGGCGTAAATCAATTCCAAATCGGTCGCGCAACGGATTAGACAACAGTCCTGTGCGTGTTGTCGCCCCAACCAACGTGAACGGGGGCAGGTCAATACGAACGCTTTTCGCAGACGGCCCTTCGCCCAGCATAATGTCCAACTTGAAATCTTCCATTGCGGAATACAAAACTTCTTCTATGGCCGTCGGCAAACGATGGATTTCATCAATGAACAAAACGTCCATCGGTTCCAGCGCAGTCAATATTGCCGCCAAATCACCTTGCTTGGTCAACATAGGTGCCGATGTTGCACGAAAATTTGTTCCCAATTCGTTCGCGACAATGTGCGCCAACGTCGTTTTGCCCAGTCCCGGGGGGCCGTATAACAGGACGTGGTCCATTGCCTCGGCCCGGGATTTTGCCCCCGATATAAACACAGACAAATTCTGTTTCAGCGCATTATGTCCAATAAAATCAGACAACGAATGTGGCCGAATAGACGCCGCCATTTCATCGGGTATGTTTGGGTCCAGGAATCTGTTTTTATCTGCTTGCATAACTTACAACAACTTGTCTTCGGCATTTTCGCGCCCAACGTATGCCTTTAAATCATTATACATCTGACGCAGGTCTGCTGGTGCAGAATAATTCGCATCGGCATTTTTTACCCGGATTGTTTCCAGGTCAATTTGCGCCTGTTTCTTTAACACCTGGGTCAAGTGTGTGGCAAATGTCCGCGCGTCATCAGGTTCCATCGCCCCCTGTAATAACAGTCCGCGGTTCGGACGTGGCGACAAGAACGCGAAATCTGACACACTGGCATCGGGCGAAACCAGCGCAAACCCAGATATTTCGGGACGACGCATCATCGCCTGTAAAACATACCACGCGCCCAACTGATGCCCGGCCAACCAGATTTTATCGCTGTCTTCGTTTTTATTCTGAATCCAGTCAATCACGGTTGCAATGTCCAGCATATTATCTGATGTTGTGCCGATTGCCCCTTCGGAATCATTGACCCCACGATAGTTAAACCGAACAACAGAAAAACCTATGTCCATAAACGCCCGAAACATCGCATACGACACACGGTCGTTCATGTGATGTTTTTGCCGCGGATTCCCAGACAGCACAACCGCCAATGGCGCGGACGGGACAGCTGATTTATGATAAACCGCGTGCAACTTGCCGGACTCGCCGGAAATAATGACATCTACCATGGTTTTTACCTTTCTGTTTTTACTTTTTCTTTGATTTCGCATTATAATGTAGAACAAACCAAGGGCAACTTGCAATAAAAATATTTTTGCTTTGACACAACCTGCGCAAATGTTCTAAGATTTATCTACGAGAGAACGAAAGGCTTTGATATGGCGAGATTTATTTTACCTGTAATAATCGCATCTGTATGCACAGTGACAGCATCTGCGCTGGCTGACGACGAAATTGTGTATGATAATTTTCAGACGATTTACACCGAAACCCCGGTTCAGTCCTATTATGCGTATCCAGACGACCCGAATTTTATTCCGGAAACGGAATTTATGGAACGCGCAGACAGCCTGGACTATGACCAAAACATAGTTGACGCCCGTGCAGCCGAAGCGCAGGCGCACCCCGGTGTTATCTTTGCAGACCGCCCAATGATTGTGTGTCGTAATTTTGGTTGCACGCGCCTGAACGAAAAGATTACACGGACGTTTTTGTTTAACAGTCTGGCCAATATGTTTATGATGAACGGCCACTCGCGCGTGTATATATGCGAGGCCGACCCGTTTTCACGCGACTGTTTGCAATCGGGTATATCGTTCCCTGTGCGCAGTGGCATTGCCAACGCAATGGTAAAAATACCCAAGGCAACAATTTCCCAGGTCAATGTTTCAACCGGCCTGTCCAAGGCAACTGTTGGTATGACATACGAATTCTTGGTCAACGGGATTGAACGCCGTTGCGAACCGACGGTTATGGACATCGTCGTGCCAATCAATTCCCAGGCAACATTGTCCAATCGTGAATTTGCGTGCAATATGACCAGTGACGGCATCAGCAATGTGTCTTTGATGGTCAGCATTGACTATATTGATTTGGATTATGGTATCTTGGGCGGATATTATTCGCTGGGGATGCAGGGACCAACCACCGGGGGTGGCACAGGATACGCATTGTTCAAAACAGAATTTACAACAAACGGTATGGCGTTCCGCGCGGCAACTGATGACGACGTCGGCACAACCAGTGCCAGCAATCGTCTGCGCACAATCCGCCCGGGCGAATATGCTGTGGAACCTGTGCAGAAATAAATGAACAAGACCGTTCTGATTGTTGATGACGATGATGTATTACGCCGGGCGTTGGCGCACGGGCTGCAAAATAACGATTTTAACGTTATAACGGCTGATTCTGCTGAAATGGCTGGCGATGTGCTGGGGCGCATAACGGTTGACGCAATCGTGTTGGACCGAATGATGACCGGCACAGACGGACTGACATTTCTGAAAACATTACGCGACAGTGGCGACGCAACCCCGGTTATAATGCTGACTGCGATGACGGGTGCCGAAAACGCGATTGACGGCCTGGACGCAGGGGCAGACGATTATCTGGCCAAACCGTTTCAATTACGCGAATTAGTATTGCGCCTGAATAATATGATGCGCAGTCGCACCGGGGCAACCGACACAACTATGCCCGACGGATTGGTATTCACAGATGATGAATTTTTCGTATCTGCCCCCGACGGGAAACGCAGCATTTTGGGCCTGTCGGGCGAAGAAAAGAAATTATTGACCCATCTGACCCGTCCAATGGGCAATATTGCGCCGGCATCGCCGATGGTTGCAAAACGCTTGCGCATAAAATTAAATAGTGTATTATCCAACGTGGATATAATAACAATCCGTGGTCGTGGGTATAAATTGATATACACGCCCACTGCAAACAACAATGGTGACAAACAATGAGATTGATACCTCGCAGTTTTTTATGGCGTACGATTTTGATGATAACTGTTCCGTTGATTGTGGCCCAGATCATCGTTGCAAACGTGTTTTTTGGCAATCACTGGGATCGCGTTCACGCAACACTGGCGCGCACGTTGGCCGGCGAAATTACAACAATGATGAATTTTATGGACAATGGCGACAATGACGCACTGGCGTCAATGGCACGCGACATTGGGATAAACGTATCCATAAATCAACATTTGAACAGACCAAAGCGTAACGACAACCACTCGCGCGAGACGGGACGTCTGGCAACCGAATTGTCCAATCGCCTGAACAGGCCTGCGAAAATCTATATTGACAAAGACAAACGTCTGATGTTCGTTGACATTCCCACCAAAGAGGGCAATATCGCAACATTTGGCACATCGCTGTATCGCGTTTACTCTACCAGTACCGAGGTGTTTATTATCTGGCTGGTGGGTTCGTTCCTGATTGTATTGTTGCTGATTTCGCCGTTCATCATACTGCACACGCGCAGCATACGCAGTATTGCCAAGGCGGCAAACCGATTTGGTCGCGGTCTGGACGCGCCTGGATTCAAACCGTCTGGGTCACGTGAAATTCGCGAAGCGGCCCTGGCTATGATTACGATGAAGGAACGTCTGAACAGATATAACCGCACACGAACAGATATGCTGAACGCGGTCAGCCACGACTTAAAGGCACCGCTGACACGTATGCGTCTGGCGGTTGAAACGGGCAGTGCGACAAACGACGAACTGATACGCGATATTGACCGTATGTCTGAAATGGTCAATGGGTATCTGGCGTTTGCGCGCGGTGAAATGCCCGAAATTGAACAGACAACCGAATTGCCTGCGATGTTGTTGCGCACCGCACGCGACGCGGCACCAGATAAAAAGATAGAAACCATATTCCCAGAAACACCGGCCCAGTTCTATGCACGGCCGATGGCACTGGCGCGCGCGTTTGGCAATATTATTGAAAACGCCGCACGGTTTGCGAAAAAGAAAATCAGAATTACCGAGGTTGACACCGCTGACCAGATTGAAGTCATCATAGAAGACGACGGTCCCGGTATTCCAGACAACAAAAAATCCGACGCGATGCGCCCATTTGTTCGCCTGGACAATGCACGCGGTCGCGACACGGGTGGCACAGGATTGGGCCTGTCAATCGCCCAGACTGCGATTGAAAATCACGGTGGCCAGATGTTCTTGGAAAACAGTGATTTAGGTGGCTTGCGCGTGCGCGTTGTTCTGCCGATATAATCAACAATTTTTTACGACGGGTATATAAAAATGAATTTGTATAAATATGTATCAGATGCAATAAACGACAAACTGGGCGTGGTGGTCAAACTGGACGTGCCACGCAACCGCGAATTTGGCGATTTTGCCACAAATGCCGCAATGGTTATGGCAAAAAGTGCCGGCAAAAACCCACGCGAATTGGCGGCTGAATTGTTGCCACGTCTGCGCGAATTGGACTTTGTTGCCGATGTATCTGTGGCAGGGCCTGGATTTATCAACATCAAACTGCGCGACGATTTTATTTGGCACGCCGCCGGCACAGAACAAAATCCGCACGCCGACACTGCGATGAAAATTGACCTGGATTACGGTGGCTATAACGTGGGCAAGGCTTTGCACATCGGCCATCTGCGCACGACGATTGTTGGCGACACATTTAATCGTATTGCAAAATCGTTGGGACACACCACCAAGAGTTATAATCACATTGGCGACTGGGGCCGTCCAATGGGGTTGATTATCGCGTGGATTATGGAATACGGTATGCCTGACAATGCCACCGAATTAAACAAGATTTATCCTGCGTCAACCGCACGCGCAAAATCAGATGACGCCTGGTTGGCACGCGCCAAAGAAATAACCGCAAAATTGCAATCTGGCGACGCCGAATGCAAACGCATTTATGACGCATTTATGAAAATATCGCTGGGGCAAATGGACGCCGTATTACATCGTCTGAACGTATTGCCATTTGACGCAACAATGGGCGAACGTGGCGTTGCCGAATACGTCCCAGAAATGCAGAAAATATTGGAATCGCAAAATTTATTGACACTGGACGATGGCGCAATGATTGTGAATATCAAGCGCGACGATGACCGCGCACCAATGCCACCATTGATGTTCCGCACCAGTGCTGATACACAAACGTATGCGGCCGCCGATTTATCGGCAATATATTACCGCACAAAAACAGACAAACCTGACGTTATCGGCTACTTTACAGATTCACGTCAAAACCTGCATTTTCAACAGGTGTTCCGTGCCGCCCAGTTGGCAAAAATCACTGACGCAGAATTGTTCCACACGGGATTTGGCGCATTGACCGGCCCCGACGGCAAACCGTTCAAAACGCGCGACGGTGGTGTTGCAGAATTGCTGGACATTTTGGACACTGCACGTGACGCGGTGCGCGCCCGTATTGCCGACGCAGGCAAACAACTGGACGACGAAACGATTGACGCAATCGCGTTGGCCGCGGTAAAATTTAACGACCTGATTCACGACGTTCGCGCAGACTATGTCTTTGACCCGAACCAAATCACCAGTTTTGAAGGACGCACCGGCCCATACATATTATACACCGCCGTGCGATTGAATTCTGTTCTGCGCCGGGCAGGGAACACCCCAGACGCCGAACTGACCGAATTGACATCGGACGAACGCAATTTACTGATTGCCGTCTTGGACTTTGAACGCACCGTACAAAGCGCGTTTGACAATCGTGCCACTGACCAGATTGCGAACTATGCGTATGATTTGTGCCAGTTGATAAATTCGTTCTATCATAACTGTCCGATATTACGTGACGATGTCAGCGCACCTGACCGCGCGCGCAGATTAAAAATCGCCAGCACCGCGCGTAATACACTGGCCCAGGCAATAGATATGATGGGATTAAAAATTCCAAACGAAATGTAAATTTACAAAATCCCACAAATGTGGGATTTTTTATTTTACGCAAAAACACAAAATTGATATAATAATAACACCACCAATCCCGGAGAGAATTTTGAAACTGTGGCAAACCGCATTTTTTTTATTTATATCTGTGCCTGCGTTTGCCACCCAGACCATTGACCCACGTCAATATGTTGACTGGAAAACATATCCATATAACCAACTTGTTTTTTTGACATACGTGACGTCCGGGTTGGATTTTAACTGTACCGCACAATATGTCGCCCCCAACGTTATACTGACGGCGCGCCATTGCGTCACAACAAGCGCAAAATACGATGAATGGGCGCAAAAAAACAAAAAAGAATATATAATGTTTCTGGCCGACGGAACATCAACCACTGATATAGAATTGGAACGCTATGGATACGATAACGATTACGAAGATTGGGCATTGCTGCGTGTGACAAACCCCAAATTTTTCAGCAGAACCCCATTGCCAATGGTGCCTGAAACCACGACTGGAACTGTATCCAGTGTTGGGTTTGCCGAAATGCGAATTTTAACAGACGAAGAAATTGAAAAGTATCGTGATTCACTGAACAATAATTGCCAAGGCCTTAGCGAATGTCCAGACGGTTGCGACGCAGATTGCCTGGCAAATGCGTTATCACTGTCGGATATGGACCCAAATTATAACGCGAATTATAAACTGGACGGTTCAACATATAAAGTTCGCGTGAACAGACTGAAAACGCACCGTAATTGCCAGATTGTTGAATACAATGGTTCGGTGCCGTCTTCGTGGAATTCTGGGGAATCACGCTTTCTAAAATTTCGTTCAACGTGCAGAACGTCTAAAAATGATTCTGGTGGGGCATATATAAATTCTGACAATGTCGTCCAGGCAATAATTTCATACGGCCGTGGCAATATTACAAGTCCAGATGAAAAATTCAGGGATTGGCCACAACCAGTTGAAACGGATTTATATAACGCGTTCAAAACCCTGGCTGGGAAACTGGTGTCCACAGAAACAAATGCAACACCAACAAAAACCGATACGTCCGATGATGACGACAGCCAAACCGGGCTGTCGGTCGTGCCGGTTGTGACGGACGATGCGACATCTGATGAAACATCTGACGCGACGCCCCGTGCATCACAAATAAAACGGCAACTGGCGACGACGGGCGCAGAAATAACTGCTGCGGTCAAACGCGGAAACCTGACGGCGGAACAAACATTTGATGTATTGTTCAACATTTCAAACTATCAGGTGTTGCAACGACAATATAACGACGCACTGGCGCGCGAACAGTCAACGGCGAACAAACTGCTTGGTGGGCTGACAATGGCGGCAACTGGCATCGGGGGCCAAATGCTGGCCAGTGGCCAGGCCGAACAACGCGCCGACGAAAACGCAGAACGCGATATGCGCGCATATCTGGCGACATTTCGCTGTGATTATGGCCAGGGCCGAAATATCATCGGTGGCGAAACAAATATTCAACTGCCTGGGGGCAACGATTTGGCGCAATACGTGACCGAATACAAACAACTGGCCACGTCATTGAAAGCGGCCAAGGACGCACTGGGATTGGCCCCGGGCCTGGAATCAGAAATAATTTCGGATTCTGCAACCACGGGTCTGTATGACAACGCCGGCACTGGTCGCACCCAGGGCGCATTTACATCATTATCGCGCGCACTTACAGACAACACCAGCGCCGACGCCCAAGATTGGGCCACACAAAAATCCGACGCAAATACGAAAACCCAAACCGGATTGACCGTTGGTGCCACTGGCGCAGGGGCAGGGCTGGTCGGCAACGTCGTTATCAACGATATTTTGAAATCTGATAAAAAATCTGGGGCGGATAAAATCACCGAATAAACATACGGTATTATAATACCGCACGGTTTTTTCTTGACATTTCTGGGGCATTGCGTCATAATACGTGCGCTAAATTAAATAACCATACAAGGGAAAACAACAATGGCAGCGACAAAATCGTTAAAAAAGTGTGAATTGGACGCCAAATGGTATCTGATTGACGCGACTGATTGCACGCTGGGACGTTTGGCGGCATTTACTGCGAACATCCTGCGCGGCAAGAACAAGCCAACATGGACACCGAACATGGATTGCGGTGATCATGTTATCATTATCAACGCAGACAAGGTTGCAATGTCTGGGAAAAAGGCCGACAAGACAAAGTTCTTTTGGCACTCTTTGTGGACTGGTAGCATCAAAGAACGCACACTGGGCCAGATGCGCAACGAAAAACCAGAACAGTTGGTTTTCAACGCAGTTAAACGTATGATGGGCCGCCGCACAGCGGTTGCATTGGCAAACCAGCGTTTGACCAAACTGCACGTTTATGCTGGTGCGGAACACAAACACGCCGCCCAGAAACCAGTTGTTATCAATTTTGCCGAATTGAATCGTAAAAACAAAAGGGGCGAATAATGACAGAAACAAAAAAGACTGCAACAGCAGCAAAGACCGCAAAGAAAGCCGCCCCGGCGAAAAAAGCAACTGCCGCCAAGGCTGTGGCCGCCGATGTGAAATTAAACGGCGCGACATACGCAACCGGCAAACGTAAAGATTCCGTTGCACGCGTATATTTGATTCCGGGCAAGGGCAACATCTTTGTCAACGAAATCCCAGCCGACAAATATTTTCGTCGTCCAGTATTGCAGATGATTATCGCACAACCGTTTGGTGTCACCAAACGCGAAACTGCGTATGACATTCACGCAATGGTTATGGGTGGTGGTTTGTCTGGCCAGGCCGGTGCCGTTAAACACGGTATTTCCAAGGCTCTGGAAAAGATTGAACCAGAATTGCGCCCAGCGTTAAAGGCCGCAGGCTTCTTGACACGCGACAGCCGTGTTGTTGAACGTAAGCACTTTGGTCACCACAAGGCGCGTCGTTCAACCCAGTTCAGCAAACGTTAATATTTGCGAACAATTCAAAATCCCGCCAAAAGCGGGATTTTTTTATTATTGCGTTTATAAAAAAAGCGTGTAATAATCACACGGCAATTACATTTTAGGGGAACAATATGTTTACAAAAGAAAAAATCAAAGATTTGCATTATTCCGTGAACGGAACAATTTCTGCGGCTGATGTCCAGGCCGCAGCCGACGAAATTTTGACCGAATACGGCAAAACCGCAAAAATGCCTGGATTCCGTCCGGGACATATTCCATTGTCTGTTTTGCGCCAAAAATTCAACGCATCGGCAACATCCGAAGCGGTGGACAAACTGATGAACAAGGATTTGAACGACTTTGTCGCTGACAAGAAAATCCGTTTGGCCGGCGCACCCAAGGCTGATTTGGCTGGTTGGGAATTTGGCAAAGACGTTGAATACTCATTGGAATTTGATATTTTGCCAACATTGCCTGCGGTTGACTTGGAAAAATTCACCGTCACCAAGAAAACAACAACCCTGGACGAAAAGGAAGTTGATTCTGCGATTGAAAACCTGCGCAAAAGCCGCAGCACCGCTGAAAAACAGGCCGACACATACAAGGCTGCCAATGGCGACACCGCAGTAATTGATTTCAAGGGCTTTATCGGCGACGACGCATTTGAAGGTGGCGCAGCAGAAAAACATCACCTGATTTTGGGTTCTGGCGCATTTATCCCAGGATTTGAAGACCAAATCATTGGCCACAAAGCAGGCGACGAATTTGACGTCAATGTTAAATTTCCAAAAGAATATCACGCAGAAAATCTGGCCGGCAAAGACGCACGCTTTGCAGTCAAGGTTCACGAAGTTCGCAAGCATATTTTGCCGGAATTGACCGACGAATTTGCCAAGACTGTTGGCCAGGAATCTGTTGACGCGTTGCGCGAACACATTCGTAAAATCTATAACGACCAGTATGCCGAAGCGGCCCAACGCGATATGCGCAATGAATTGTTGGACATCTTGGCAGACAAGGTTAAATTAGACCTGCCGGAAACATTGGTTGAACAAGAATTGACAATGGCAAAATCTGAACACGATCGCGTTCACGCGAATTGTGGCGATTGCAAATCTGACGACCACAAATGGGACGACAAAAAAGAACGCAAAGAAGCCGAACGCCGCGTTAAACTGGGGCTGATTTTGGCCGAATGGGGAACCCAGAACAAAGTAGAGGTCACACGCGACGACCTGCAACAGGCGGTCTGGGCCGAGGCGTCACGCTATCCAGATCCAAAACAAGTTTTTGATTTCTATAACAAGAATCAAAACGCATTGGCAATGTTGCGCGGTATGATTTTTGAACGCAAGGCATTGGACGCAATGTTGACCCACGTCAAACAAAAAGAAAAAACGGTAAAGCCCGAAGAATTATTCCAGGCTGCACCTGTAAAATAAAAAAACGCCCGTTTGGGCGTTTTTTTTTATAACCGTTTGTGCTGCGATTATCTGACGTTTTGTTTATTCTGGGCCGCCAAACGTTTTAAATCACGACGGTGCAGTCCAACAAACGCCGCCCCTGCAACACCAGCGTGCAACAACCAAACCGCCAATGGCGACGTATAATCTTCTTTATTACAGACCTTTTGAAATTCATCGTTGGATTCTTCTGTGTCAATCCACGAATTGTCATAATACCAATCGCCGTTATCGTTCAAAGGAATACGTCTGCCACTTTCTGTTTCAATATAACGGCCAGCAGGGCGATATTCATACGACGTGTATGACATATGTTCTGGGTTTGGGTTCAGTGAATACGCACACTCAAACCGATGGGCCAACGACGCATCGTCCATAAAATACGCGCCTTTGTTCGGCATAAAATGCGTCGCAACACCAATCAACGGCACAACGACCGCGCTGGTTAAAATTGATTTTGCAATATTTTTTCCAGTATTCATACGAATTTCCTTTGTTTGATTTATGTGATATTGTATCACTAAATATAATTTTGTCAACCATTATATTACAACTTGATTTTGCGGAAAAATCCAGGTATAATCAGGGCGATTTTGCGGGTGGGCGCATTATCAATCCGACTAACCCCACAAGTCCCCCAATGCTAAGGGTGGCAAACTTTGTATGAAATTTTCTTATGAAAGATTTATCCAAAGATTTATTTAATCCTATCTCTGGCGAAGACTTTGTCCAGATGTTTGACAAAAACTATGGCACACAGGAAACTTTGCAGGGTTATGCAACCAAGGGAACTGTCAAAGACATCCGTGGTGATTTCGCAATGGTTGACGTTGGCCTGAAATCCGAAGGTCGCGTTCCATTAAAAGAATTTGGCGCATCTGTCCCGGCTGTTGGCGACATCATTGACGTTTTTGTTGAACGTTATGAATCCCGCGAAGGCACAGCAGTTTTGTCTTATACCAAGGCGCGCGCAGAAAAAGCGTGGAAAGACCTGGAAAAGACCGTTGCCGATGGCATTGACCCAGAAGGAACAATCATTGACGTTGTCCGTGGCGGTTATACCGTTGACCTGGGCGGCGTGTTTGCATTTATGCCATCGTCCCAGGTTGATCACAAACCTGTTCGCGATGCAAAATCGTTGATTGGCCTGAAAGATAAATTCCGCGTTTTGAAAATGGACGCATTGCGCACAAACGCAATCGTATCACGTCGCGCGATTCAGTCTGATTCCATCGCCGCAGCACAACGCGAAGCGATGAAGAACATCACACTGGGCGCCGTCATAGAAGGCACAGTCAAGAACATCACAGATTACGGTGTGTTTGTTGATTTGGGCGGTATTGACGGTTTGCTGCACGTGACAGACCTGTCTTGGAAACGTGTAAATCACCCACGCGAATTGGTTCACGTTGGTGAAAAGATAAAGGTCAAGGTTATCCAGTTTGACCCAGAATCACATCGTATTTCGCTGGGCGCGAAACAGTTAGAAGCAGACCCATGGGATACTGCATCACGCGCGTTCAACGTTGGCGACACAGTATCGGGCAAGGTTTCATCAATCACCGATTATGGTGCATTTATTGACCTGGGCAACAATATTGAAGGTCTGGTTCACATGTCTGAATTGTCCTGGACAAACAAAAACATCCACCCCAGCAAGGTTTTACAGGCTGGCCAAGATGTCAACGTTGTCGTTTTGGGCATTGACCAGGAAAAACGCCGTATTTCGTTGGGCTATAAACAACTGCAACCAAATCCATGGAAACAGTTCGCAGAAACCCACAATGTTGGCGATGTTGTGACTGGTCCAATCAAGAACACAACCGAATTTGGTCTGTTTGTTCAGTTGACCCCAGAATTGGACGGTATGGTTCACATTTCCGACCTGTCTTGGAACAAATTGGACGAAGAAGAATTGAAAAAATTCGTTCGTGGCCAAGAAGTGACAGCGAAAATTTTGGACATCAATCCAGAAAAAGAACGCGTCACACTGGGCATCAAACAGTTGACCGAAGGTGCGGATAACAAAAACGTCGCTATCAAGAAAGGCGCAGTTGTTTCCGGCACGGTTTCTGAAATCACACCAGATGAATTGATTTTGGCGTTGCCAAATGAAATCCGCGGTGTAATTCGTCGCACAGACCTGTCACGTGAAAAAGCGGAACAGGACACCAGCAAATTCAAAGTGGGCGACACAGTTGAAGCATCTGTTGTTTCCGTAGAAGACAACACTGTTAAACTGTCAATCCGCGCATTGCAGGTGACCCTGGAAAAACAGGCCGTCAAAGAATACGCCAACCAGGCCGACAGTGGCTCGGTATTGGGCGACATCTTGGGTGCTGCGATTGAAAACAGCAAAAAGTAATTTACGATTGTAAATTATTCCTAAATCCCCGACGTCCTTGTCGGGGGTTTGTCTTTATGATATAATGGATATGCTATGAAAAAAGATTTGATTGTTTTAATGGGCGCGCCGGGCGCAGGCAAGGGGACGTTTGCCCGAATGCTGTGTGGGCGTAAAAACTATTGCTATGTTGAAACAGGCGCACTGTTGCGAACGCTGCCACCTGACAGTCCAATCGGCCAAATGGTTGCACGGGGCGAATTGGTCCCAGATGAAGGATTGTTTGATTTAATGCACGAAAAAATTTGCAGTGGCACCGACGTATTGCTGGACGGATTTCCACGCACACTGTCCCAGGCACAGTGGTTGGTCAAATCATACGCAAACGAATTTAATATCCATATAATCTATCTGGACATTCCAGAAAGCGTTATTGAACACCGTCTGGACAAACGTCACGCCGACGGCAGCACGCGCGCAGACGACGCAAATGCCGCGATTGTTCATCGTCGCATAACAACGTTTTGGAATATCACAATTCCTGCGATTGAGTGGTTGCGTAATGCGCCCGGGATAAAATTCAGCGACGTTGACGTCAGCGCGCCAGGGCCAGACGAAAACTTTGCAAACATTATCGCTGCATTGGAACAATAAAAAAAACGCGTCAATGACGCGTTTTTTTACACAATTCTGCGCCGGGCAATGGTGAAAAACGCAAACCCCAACAACAATATCATTATCGCCAAGAATATCACCAGGGACGTACTGTCATATTCTGCAAACGGCAGTTTCATATTCATACCGTAATATCCAACAACGACCGTTGGCACCACCAGAATAATATTCCACATTGTTAAACGATTGATGTATTTATTTGAATCCATATTGATGACGCTTTCAAATGTTTCTTTGATAGATTTTAACATCTTGCTGTATGATGTCACAACCTCGGTCGCCTGGAACAATTCAATACGCGCATCTTCTATCAATTCAGCCGCATCTTCGTTTTTGATAAACCCACGCATTTTTTCCAATTTATCCAGCACGCTTACATTGCCCTTGATTCCAGCCATATACAGGGTATAACTGTTTTCAACCTCTAACAATGCCATCAGGTCACGACGATGAATACGGGCGTCCAACGCCTTTTTAGATTCCAAAACGCGTTTATTTAATTCCTTTAAGAAACGCAGATATGATTCCGCAATATAATATATGATGTTTAAAATAAATTCTTCGCGCGATGTTTTTTCATCTTTTTTTATCTTGTCCAGCAAATCACACCGCTTGCGACAAACGGTAATAACACGCGTTGCAGAATAAATGATTGATAACGGTTCTGTGTGCCACAGCGTATCTGTTTCGCGATTGATAATCGGGAAACGCACAATAATAACCTTGTAATCATCTTCCAATTCCAGGCGTGGCTGTTCATCAGGGTCCAAGATGTCCGATATAGTATCCTCGTCAATCTTGTATTTATTTTGCAGTTTTTCAAAATCTTCGTGATCAGGGTTCCCAACGTTCACCCAAGAGAATGATTTTAATTTTTCAGTCACAAACACGGCCATTCTCCTTGTTCTGTAAATCGTGAATATTTTACACCAGTTTTAACAAAAAATCAAATGAATCTGGGAATTTATACCGATGTTTTTTTGCGTGTAAATCTGCCAAGATATTCTTATGACTAGGCTAACAAATTCTTTTACAATCGCGCGCTATATTTTGCTGGGGCTGGGGATTTTAATTGCCGCAATAATTTTACTGTGGATAATATAACACCGCCCATACGGACGGTTAAATTTTTGGTCGGGGTGACAGGATTGTCATACAGACGGTTAAATTTTTGGTCGGGGTGACAGGATTGGTTTCACCGACCTTGGCACATTCGCCAGGCGAACCGGCATACTGCCGTCTGCCTTGTGCCTGCGGTTCAAACCTGCTTCCCCGCAGGTTCGATTCTGGTCACCACAAAAATTAAACCGCCCATACGGACGGTTAAATTTTTGGTCGGGGTGACAGGAATCGAACCTGCGACCCCTTGCACCCCATGCAAGTACTCTACCAGGCTGAGCTACACCCCGAACGCCGACAAATATAACCTATTTTTTTGTAAAAAACAATCTTTTTATTCCCTGTGAATTCATGCATATTGTCCGCGTCGCACCACTGAGGTATCATCATAGATGTCCGGACAAACAATCAATCAACCAAAAGGATTACAATATGTCAAAAACAGAAAAGAAAATGTATAAATGCAAACACTGTGGTGAAATGCACAGCGAAAAACACCCACACCCAGAATGTGACAAGAAAACTGGCACAAAATAGCAATTCCCACACAATAACGTCGGTCGTCCCAGACCGACGTTTTTTATCATTGGACACCATAAAATATTTTATGCTTGCACGAATCGGAAAAAAGTTACTAGTATTGCGCATATCGGTTAAACCTAAACGGGGGTATGTCCTATGATTGTGGGTATTGGAATTGACTTGGTTGAAAGCGGCCGTTTCTTGGATTGGTCCGCATTTAAAAAACAGCGCATATTTACAAAAAAAGAATTGGAATATGCCGACACGGATAACGCGAACGCTGAAAAGCATTTGGCAAATTTCTGGGCGGCACGCGAGGCGTGCTTAAAGGCACTGGGGACAGGATTCGGCGAAGACATCACGTTTTCTGACGTATCGGTTATTCACAATGATGCCGGACGGCCTGAATTACTGATTGCCGGTGGCGCACGCGCCGCATTAAAAGAACTCGCCGGTGGCGACGCGGTTGTTCATCTGTCTATTACAGACCAAGATGATTATTCCGCAGCAATTGTTGTAATTGAAAAGATTTAAAACCAAACGCCCATTTATTTGGGCGTTTTTTTATGATAAAAAACGCGCCATTTGGCGCGTTGATTTTTACTTTAACGGCGCAAAGCACTCGCCCGTGGTTTCCGAACAGCAACCTGTCTGGCCATCACCTAAATCCGAATAAACTTCGCCAGCGCAGCAACCGTATTTGTCTGGTTCTGTGCCATCGTCACAGGTCGCCCCACCAGATGTCGCCGCATCATCGTCCGACGTATTTTGATACGTTGTCGTCGCTGTTGTTGTTATTTCAGTATCATACGACGGGGACGCAACAAACATTTTTTCCTGTTGCGACACGTTATACGCAGGTTTTGATGCGATAATTTCTTCTTCGCTGATTACCTTTTGGGGTTCTGGTTCAACAACCACCGGTTCGGGTTCTGGTTCTTGAACAACAGGTTCCGGTTCTGGTTCTGGCACGACCGCCACAGGTTCGGGTTCTGGCTCAGGTTCTGGCGCGGGTGCGACCGCCACAGGTTCTGGTTCAACCTCGGCCGGGGTTTCTTCTGCAACTGTCACAGGTTCCGTTTCAATAAACGGCGAATCTTCCGCCACGTTGGTTGTTTTTTCAACCGTCTGGACCGGGGCAGTTGTTTCCAGTTCTGGCACACTGTCGCCATTGCGTTTCTGATACAGCCACAGTGTGAATATGGCCAATACAATCAGAACAATCAACATCAGATAATACACCTTGGACGGTTTTTGACGTGTTGTATCACCGCCAACTGGCGCAACATTTCCCGAAATCGGCGACACAGGACGACCACCACCTGACACAGGTGCAACCGGCGCAACCGGTGCGACTGGCCCGGGGTGTGATTCTGGTGTTGCCATTGGTGTGGCCTGTTGCGTTGGTGTCAAACTGTCCAGAACAGGCGCACTTGGGGCCGACGGAATATTTGAAACCGGGGCATAGTTGTTATTCGCATATTCGTCGTGCAACGACACAGGTGGCACAAACGACATTGGCGACCCGGTCTGGGGCGCAGATGTATATTCTGGAATCGGCGATGGCGCGCTGGCGGCCGTCGGCGTATTTGGCACTGCGGCCGATGACGGCGTATCAAATTCTATGGGTTTGAACGCGATTTCTTCGTCCAGTATTTCTGGGTCTTTGTCAAATAAAGGTTTTACTTCTTCGTCGGCCATCTCTTTTGCCTTTGGTTCATTTGTTGATTGTTTTATTACAATTTCTGTATTTTGTTCTGGTTGCACCAGGGGCAGGGGCGCATCCGCCACCGGCACAGGTACATTTTCGTTTTCGTGGACGGGAACAATCGCCATTGCGTTTTCAGACGCCACTGTATCCGCAGGAATTATTGTCGTCACCGCCCCAGATTTTTCCCCAGGCGCACCGTCCAATATTTCACGCGCCAGGCGTGCGTCTTCTTCGGCCACTAACAGGCGCCGCTGGGCATTGGCCAGGCGTCGCCGCGCACGACGTATTTTTTCGTTGGTGGCATCTATCTGTGATTCGCTGCGCAGAATCTTGGACGCAGATTGTTTTGTTGGTTCGCGCCCAATAGATTTCTTTTGCTGGGACAATTTGGCCCGCAGTTCACGCAAGCGCACCTGTAATTCAGCGACGCTGTCGTTTGTCCGCGCGATTGTTTCGCGCGCCGTATCCGCCGCCGCATTTGCCGCATCCAGACGTTCACGCGCATTGCGCTGGACTGCGACATGACGAAAATTCACCAACATCCGCAACGCCGACGCAATATCCGCCCCATCGTCATACGCACGTATCAGACTGTCATACGCAGACAGTGCGTGATATTCCACGTCCAGTTTTTGGTATTTATTATCCTTTTTGGGACGCACGGTTTCTAAATCCACGTTCCAATCGTTTGCCAATACGTCGTCCCACTTGCGTCCATCGGGCGCATCAATTACCAACAAAACATTAGGCTTGTCCGCGGCGACCGTGTAATCCAGCACAAACACCAAACGTCCTGCGTCATCATAGTATGCCCGCAGGTCATTTTCGGCAATTTCATACTGCCGCATTGTTAAAAGATTTTCTCTCTCGTTTGGCATTTACGCATTTCCCCCACAATCTGGAAATTATTTTTTCTTTGGCGGTGTAAATTGGTATGCCTGTTTACAGTGTTCATAGCAATATGGTTTCCCAACGAACACCGTTTCACCACAAAAATGAAAGTTTTCAGAATCCGGATCGCCGATTGGCCAACGACACTGATTTGGTTTCAAATTTGCCATTTCCAACGAATGTTGAATTATCCGCTGGTGCATTGCCAGTGTTTTACTGCTGCTGGCCTTGGACTTGCTGGCCTGGGCCGGCGTTGCCGCAACAGGTGTTTTTTTTGCAGGCGTCGCCGTTGCCTTTTTCGGGGCGGTGGTCCCGGCCTTTTTAGTTGCACCAGTTTTTGTTGGCGTCACCGTCTTTTTGGGTGTCGCAACAGGTTTCTTTGGCGCGACCTTTTTAGCAGGCGTCGCAGCCTTGGCCACCGATGTTGTTTTTTTGGTTGTCGCCGCCTTGGCCGCCGGCGCAGATGCGACACTGGTACCACCGGCCTTGGAATTCCAGCCCAAACGGTTTAATTTACCAACAACTGCATTTTTACTAAGCCCCAGGCGTTTGCCAATTTCAGACGTGGACAAACCTTTGCCCATCAGGCCCTTTAATTTTTTCAGTGTTGCGTTATCCCAACCTTTGCTCATTTTATATCAATCCTTGTTATACTTTTATGATATAATTCTATCACAGTTCCGAATCGAAAGGCAAGGGGGAAAAATATGTTTGGGCAAATCTTTTTCATTATTTTATTGGCAATCGCATTGTGGTGCGCGTGGCAAATATCTGTGGCCGATTTACGCCGTCGGATAATCCCAGACGCGTATTTGTGGCCACTGTTGTTGATTGGTGGGCTGATTGTGACCTGGTCGCCATTTTGGCCGATTGGACCGTATATGGCCACCGCCGGGGCGGCGTTTGGGTATGGATTGGCCGCAATCGTCGGATTTATATTTGACTGGGTGCGTCGTCGCAAGAATCCCGACGCAGACACCCCGATTGGTATGGGCGATATAAAACTGATTGCCACCGGTGGTTTGTGGCTGGGCGCCCAGGGATTAGGCTTGGCATTGATATTTGCGTGCATTGGTGGCGCGATTTGGGCCCGTGCAAAGCATAAACGCTATATCCCGTTTGCACCGTTCTTTATTGGTGGGGCAATTTTGGCTTTAATCATAACTGCTTTTTTGATATAATAATCTTAATACAAGGGGATTATTAAATGAGAATGTATTTAACCGCTGCTTTCTGCTGTATGATGACACTTGGTGCCGGGGCGGCAACACAATATACAAATTCTGCGCCAAAGCCTTTGTCACCCCAGGGGCTGATTCAGAACGTTCAAAATTATTCTTCTAATCCGTTTTGGTCCCCGGACAGCCCATACAACCAACGTATGCCACAACCTGTATACGTCCAGGGGCTTGACGTGTCCACGGGCGACTGTCAACGGGTTGTGTCGGCGTTGGTTGCGTCATACTGTGCCACGAACAACAACTGTTTAGATATTCAACTGGACGACGCACGTCCAACACTGACCGTTCAGTTGGCCAATATTTCTGGTCATAACTATGTGACACCGTGCGCTGGGTTTATTGATTCTGAATTCAAAACATATCGTGATAATCATATAACGGCCGCCCCCCAGGAAAATCGCGTGGTTGCATTTCCGACGGCGACCCAGCCTGTCACAACCAATGACGCCCCCCAGATACAAATGAAAAATCCATACACGATAACGGCACCAGACTGGCTGATTGAAATGAAGGAACGCGAACAAGAATTAAAAAAATTTCAATCACAAAACAGCAATGGTTCAGACAAAGTGTCCAAGGCGGATTTTCCAACAACCATTGCTGACGTTTCATTTATAGACCGTATGGAAAACGCCACGGCTGGATACGAACCGTTCAAGGACGCGTCTGCATATCAACAGTTAAAACTTGAATCCGAAGAAACATATCTGGAACGGATGCGGCAACGCAAAGAAATGCTGGCCCAATTACAGGCCGCCGCGGCCGATGCGCAAACAACAATTACACCTGAACAAAAGCAACAAATTATCGCAAAAATATCCGAGGCGTTAAAGGCCGCGCAGAAATGAATTTGCTGAAAAAAATTTTTTCGGTTTTAGTATTTTCCGTATTTCTATGCACGGGCGTTCGCGCAGATGACGTATCTGCGGATTGCAAACAATACACTGATTGCGACGCATTAGCCGCCTGTGAATTATATACCGAGGTTGAACGTGCGCTGAGTGGTATGAACACCGACTATAACGGGGCAGTTGCGCGCGCCGCGAAAAGTCTGCCGAATTGTGCAAACTATCCCGACAAATTTAAAAACAATATTGACGTCACGGTGTCAGACACGCCCCAGGTTCGTTTGACGATTGATTGGTCTGTGGTTCGCCAACGTATGAACGAAACACAATCTGGCGACACGACGAATTCTGGCGACACGGCAGGCGCCCATACGACTAGATGATTAAAATTCTGTATGCGATTTTATGTGTTTTTTACATCAGCGTTGCAAATGCGGCGGCGATTGATGTGCCAACGGCGCAAATTGACACACCTGATTTTGTTTCAGCCGACGACATCTTGAACCGCACCCCTGATGACACAAAATGTGCGACCGCGGCACTGGCAAACGCATTGGCGCAAACCGCAAACAGTGTATCTGAATCAGATTCCGAACAGGTTATTCAACAGTGGATTCATTCAACGTTTTCATCGGCCGACGTTTTAACAACGGTGCTGGCGTGTCCAGAAATCGCGGGGGCAGATGACGCGGAATCAATAAAGTTTTTGCCAATTAAATACACGTTCCCTGGGGGTCGCGAAATTGTTATAAACTATGAAACCCAGCCCAAGATTTTGAAACAACGTCTGTTGCTGGCAACCAAACGCGGTCTGAACAACACAGACCCCAGCCCACGCATTGACGACAGTTCTGTTTGGACAAACATTGACCCAGCATGGTATGCAATAATGGTTGTGCAACATGGCGCATTGGACGAATTTGCCGCCCGTGGTAAAAACCACACAATTTCATTGCAGTACATCAATGATAATATTGATGACCTGTATCCGAAAAACGGTGCCTGTACCAGTCGCAGCGCACTGGCAAACGATTATGATTTCATAAACATTGCCATGCATAACACGGTTGGATTGGGTGACGACGATACAAACGATTACTATGTTGCCGGCGACATAAACCTGCAATGGATTTCATATTTGGAAATTGCACTGGATGTTGTAATCACCGTTGCAACATTGGGCAGTGGGACCGTTGTTCTGGGCGCAACCAAGGCCGCCCGTGCATCGCGCGCGTTAAAGGGACTCAGCACAACAATTAAAACATTATCTAAAACAGAAAAGGTTCGTGACTATGTTCGCATTTCCCAGCGATACACACGCGCCGCCGAAGAATTAAAGAAAATTGACAAGGTAAAAGATGCCGCTGCATACGAACGCAAATCGGCCGAAATAAAACGCCTGGGCGAAAATATGCGAACAATGGAACAAACCGAAGAAGATGTAAAAAAATATAAAAAGGCCACCAAGAGTTTTTCAGAAATCAACAAATACCGTCGTAATTTACGCAGTCTGCGCACACCACAACGCGGCAACATTATCGCACGTGGCTGGCGTGCATTACGCGCAGCAAACACTGGAAACAAAACACTGTCGCGTGGCGCACGCATCGCACGCAGCAGCAGTACATCAGGTCGGATTCGCGATTGGCTGTTTAATTCAACAATGCGCAATATGGGAATGCTGGCCAAGGTAGAGGCCGCAGGCGGTCTGTTATACGGCGCACTAAAATTTGCCGGCGATATGTATGACTGGACCGAAACCAGCACTGGCGAATTTACAAACAATGTTGATTTTGCGCCACTGTTATTATTGTCGGCCGACGATTTACAGGGGCAAGAAAACGTCGTAAATTATGGTATGTGGCTGATGTGGCTGGGCGACAGCATCAGTGCCGCAGACGACGACGCCGCGTATTTACAGGCAATGGATACCGCAACAAAATTTCACCAAGACCTGTCTGAACTCCAAGACGAAAAAAATGAATACCCGTGCGACATAGATATTTATGTCGTCCGTCCAATTATGCAAAATCCAGGAACAGAAAACGCCGCGATATATTATCTGATAATGAACGACGAACCGTGGACAACACACCAAGACAAATAATGACTAAACTGATTACAATTTTAACCACCGTTTTATTTTCCGCACCCGCATTTGGGGCCAGTTTGCTGACCGGCGAATCTTTTCCAAAAACCATTGCGGATACAAGTTTCGTTGACCGTATGGAAAACGCGACCGCCGGATATGAACCGTATGGTGATGCGTCTGCATACGACCCATTGTCACTAGAGGCCGAAGAGAAGGAATACGAACGTAAAATGAACCGTTTGCAGGCTATTGCTGACCGTGACGCCCAAACAATGTCACCGACGGCATACTGCAATAAATATCCAACCGACAGCGAACGCTGTCCACAAAATTCATCAACGTTTCAAAATACTGAAAACATTGGAAACGCCCCACAACCAACAACCGTGGCACAAACCACAAACACAACTGGTGCGCAACAAACAACGCAACCGACCCCAACTGGGGCCAAATATAACAACCGTTTGCACGGATATAAATGCACCCCACCAGAACGCAGTAATTATTGGTCAAACAAAATTTATACTTCTGGGAAATATGAGTCCATTGATTCGGCGTTTGAAAAAGGTATGATTACAATTTTCCGCAAAGAGGGCGGTTGTGGCAAAATTCCTGGCGACAGGGGCGGATATACCTGTTATGGCATTTCGTCCGTTGCCAACCCTGACGTAAATATGAAAACTTTGACCCACGCCAAGGCCCAGGATATCGCATACGGCCGCTATTACACAGATTACCACCTGGAAAAACTGCCTGATTCTGTGCGTGGCGACGTTTTACAGGCCTGTTGGGGCAGTGGTGCTGAAACAGGCATAAATCTTTTTCGCGGTATGTTTAAATTGAAAAAGAACAGTCGTGTTGACGCCGATTTAATCGCCGCCGCCGAAAATTACCAGGGCGATTTGCATAATGATTTCTTGGACGTTCTGCAAAATTTTTACGTCACTGTTTCTAAACGTGGCCAGAATCGTAAATTCTTGAAATCCTGGATGGAAGGCGTCCGTCTGTTTCGCGAGAACGGCTGTTTTGTTGAACCCAAAAATCCACTGCACAGATAAATTCCCATTGTGTTTTTATTCGTGAACCCTTATAATACACATATACATAACAGGCCAGGGGGAAACACAATATGAAAAGAATATTACTTGCTGTGATTATTGTCGGCACATCAATTTGTGGCGCGAACGCGTACCAGGTTTTATCGTCCAAAGAATTGGGCAAAAATGACGCGCGTAATCAAAACGTCGTTGTAAAATGCACAACAGACACGGGAAAAGTTTCAAACCAGACATGCAGTCTGCGCCGTTATGTAAAATGCACCGGCACTGCAACAACAAAAAAGTGTAGTGGGTGGCAACCGTGGCGCGATTTGCGTAATCCGTCATCTGAATATGCCGATTGGCGCAGTGGCGCATCGGCCTGTTGTCGTGCAATGGGATTGCGATAAAAAAACAACGCGCCATCGGCGCGTTTTTTATTCGTTTTTATACGAAATACCACATTATTTTTTACCCCGTACAATCGCATTATAGTATCTGTACAACTCTTTGGCCACAGACGACACATCACGAAACCACGGGCCAGTGTTGGTCGCACAGTACGAACCCGAACAGGCCAAACTGTTTAAATTCGTTTTACCAGATTCAACCTTTTTGTGCAGGGTTCGAGCCTGGCTGGCGATACTGTCTGGGACTGTTGAAAACGACATCCAACGCCCGGGGCCACCCAGACCAGCAATGTTGTTTTTGCTGCGCGCCAACGGCGACACCCCACGTCCAGATTCATACAATGATATAGCCGCAGAAATAAATGGGTTTAACTGTTTTTCCTTGGCCTGTGCCAGAAAAACCGGCCCCATATCTTGCAGTTTGCTGGGAACGCTTCTTTTTGCACGTCGCGCGACCGCTTTATTAAATGCCTGACTGAACGCATCGGGATCAATATCCGAAAAATCAGTTTTATATATTAACGTTGAATATTGCAATGGGGTAAAGTTCCCTTGCTTTGGTTCTGTCATAATCGTGTATATAAATGTTTCACACGCCTCTGTATTATTGTCCCACACGTTTTTGCAAATCTGGGCCAAATCCGCCTGGGTGACACAACCGGCCGTATCAACAGAACCAGATTCGTCTTTTGCCACCAGAATAGCAAACAGTTCATTATATGCCTGTTGCATATTCTGGGATTGTTGCAACAACCCATCGTGCATTTCGGTCAGTTTTGTTGCCGAAATACAATACACGTCCGTGCCAGCGCGCACAGGCGACACAACGCAAGCCAGTAAAGTAAAAAATAATAATTTTCGCATCATTGGTTCAGTGCCTCGCTGCATTTTGTTGCAATCTGATATGCCTGGTCCAGGGTAGATATCTGTTGGGCATTAAATATAGTTGCAACGCCGCTGGTTATTGTTGCACCTGCCGCCAGGACATTGCTTGCGGTGTTCAGATTTTTTTCTTTTGCCATACCTGAATCTGTATTATCAGAACGAATTTTGTCACTGTTTGCGGCTGCGCTGACTATTGTGCCACTGGCACCAACCGCGATACCGATTCCGCTGGCCGTCGCAGCACTTTTGGCCAGGCTGTCTATCTTGTCCACATTTAACAGACTGTAATCACGACACGCCGATATAATCCGTTCCATTTTTTGTACCGTGGCAATGTCGGCGTTGTTGATTTGCGCCTGCATCTTTGAATCCTGCAAGTCTTTGATTGACCCAACGCAACTGTCCAGTTGCGTCCGCAAATCTTGGTCTGTGCGATTGTTTACCGCAATGATTGTTCCAGCAATACTTGTTGCCGTATTTCCTGCCAGCAATCCTGTGCGCCAGTTTCCTAATTTTTTAGATTTTTGTTCCAGTTGATTTTGTTCTGGTGACGACTTTGACTTTCCCTGTACCAGTGTCATTGTTCCATCAATAAAATCCTGGCCTTGGTCAATGGTCATACCAGAATTATTAAATCGCGCCTCGCGCTGTTTTACATCATTGATAAGTTTTTCAATTTGTTTATCTAGGCTGGCCTTGGCAATACCGACCGCCGTGGCCCCAACGCCTGCGGCAGTTCCAACCGCAGTCACAGCGGTATTAACCTGGGCCATTGTTTTCATTGATTTAAACGACTGTGATATTCTGCTGCAATTTACCTGTGCGCTTTCTATTGCAATCACAGGATCCAGTGGCACCGCCATACACGGCGCAACACCCAACACGGCAGGTATGCAAAATATGTATAACTTTTTCATAATAATATATTATATCACAAAATCGCACAGTTTAAATAAAAAAACATTGCCACATATTCGGCAGACATTGCGCCATAAAAAATAAAATCGCCACAAGGGCGATTTGATTTTTGGTGGAGCTGATGGGACTCAAACCCACGACCTCTACGATGCGAACGTAGCGCTCTATCAACTGAGCTACAACCCCAAAACTGGTGCGGATAAGAAGACTCGAACTTCCAAGGCATTGCTGCCACTAGTACCTGAAACTAGCGCGTCTACCAATTCCGCCATATCCGCAAGGCGTGCATATATTATATCAACTTTGCATATTTTGCAAGGGGAAAATGCGCCCGTCTAAAATTTTACCATCTGCATCGCTTTACTTGGGGGAATAATCCTGATATAATCATAGGGAATCCAATGGGAATTGGGTTCGGGTCATTCAAAGCCCATACTGTACGGTGCGATTGCATCGTAATCCGAATGTTTATGATGCTTCGCATCGCATACCTGACAATCTGGTCGGGTGTCTGTTGTTATATATTGAAAGCAACGGGATCATTTACAGTATGATTTTGAAAACGCCCGACCGCCAATTCGCTTTGGCGGTTTTTGATGGGAGAAAGCAATATGAAATATTTACAAATTATATTGACACTGGTTTTTAGCACTGCATTACAATCAATTTTACCTTGGTCAGCGATTGCATCATCATACAGTGCTCATGAGCCTACATTGCAAGCGGCAAAAAACACTGTCCTGCCACAGCAAGATACGTTGCCAGCAACCAACATCAAGACGTTTAGTCCTACGAGCGTCGAGCAAATAAACCCGAACGATAATAGCGGGTTGATAGATTTTACGACCGGCTACGAGTCGGACGGCCAGGCCAATCTGGCAGGCGTTGCCGGCACTCGTCGTCCAATGTCTGGCGAGCGCGGAGACCCATTCTTCTTAGACCCAGTGGAAAGATACAAAGAAGTAATTCCGTTTAAGTTATATTTGCCTGCATTAGAAAAATACGCCAAGTTGAATACGACACAGCCAGACAAGGCGGCATGGCAGATGATGGTGTCCACAAACAAAGTCCCAGAGTATGATTACTTGGGCTATTATAGAATGAGAGAAGCCCCAAAACCATCCATGTTAAATAGCGTTTTCACACGTGGTGCTGCCTTACCTGCCACATACGTTCCCGAAAACAAAAAAAATGCAACGACAACCTCATCAACAAATAATGCTCAAGCAAAATCTGATCCCAATAACCCAAAAACCGAATGGCAGCTTTTGCGTGCGGAAGGGAAATTGCCCGAATACGATTATATGGGCTATTATAGAATGAGAGAGACCCCAAAACCATCCATGTTAAATAGTGTTTTCACACGTGGTGCTGCCTTGCCTGCAACATACGTTCCAGAAGGCACAAAAAGCGTGACAACGAAACCATCAACAAATAATAATCGTGCAAAAATAGATGCAAAAGTATTAGAACAATTACAGACGACCGCGCCCCAACCGTATAAAAAAACATACACACAACAAGTGAAACAGCCAACATTCAGTAAAAATATGCATGTTTACACATCTGATCCTAATGATCCGAAAACACACGGTCGCAAGATTCGTGTGGAATATCCAGAGACGTGGGAGCCCCAACCCGGCATTAGCCCAAATAATTTGTATAAATTTAATGATAAAAAATATAACAGTCCAGGTGAACACCGTGGACGCACGTGTGTTATTAATATTATAAATGTTGGAGAAAATTTGTCGCCGTATGAATGGAGGTATGTGCTCTTAGAGCCGGATATCAAGAATGGATTGTTGGAAAACAAAATCAACATTTTGCGTTCAATGTTCACACAGGCAGACGCCAATCCCGCATTAATGATTGAAGCAGAGCATGCTTATGAGCAAGTCGGTATAAAATTTTATTCAAAAGCATTATATACAATAGTTGGGTATAAAAACACTATAATTACACTAGTATGTATGACAATTGCTGGCAATGAAAACGATGCACGTGTGCTATTTGATGATTCTAAACCAGAATTCTGGCAATTTATGAACAGCTTCAAGTGCCTGGACAAATGGGAAGACCATACTAATCCAGATAATGACATTTGGGCAGAGATTGAAAAAGAAGTATTTAGAGTTCAAACGGACATAAAACAGGGTAATTATGACAAATTGCTGAATCAACTGGCAAACAACATGGGAACTGGTTCTGCGTGTCTGAAAGACAATGCGCAAACCCTGCGTTTCAAACAAAGTCGTGATGCTTTATGGGCGTATACAGTTTTTCATACTGACGCCACCATAACGTACTGGCTGCCAAAATATTGTGCAGAATACTCTGTGCCATATAAATTTATAAGACAATTTCAAAAAGATATAGCCCCATACAAGAAAGACGCCCAAAATCAATTAAAACATATCATGGGTGACGAATACGCATCGTGTATGAATTACGAGTTCTTACAGTCAAATGAATCAGCGGAACTTGCATATTTTTCTTTGGAAATGCTACGTTTGCAGGCTGGCGCGACCAAACAAGAATTATGCCAAGCGCTAGACATGCAATCTGTATTACCGTCTGCAACAAAGGGATTAATAAACACAATAAAAGCATCAAAATAAAAGGATAAAAAATGAAAAACGAGCAACAAAATATTACTTGGGGCTGGGGCTGGTTGATAAGTGCTGCAATATTATGGATTTTGGCTATACCCCTAGGCCATTTATATGGACATGAAGAATTTTTTATTGCCAGAGCGATTATCGTAAGTTTTGTTTTGTTGATTCCACCACTGATCGCAGATTCCAGAAGGACCGTTAATCGCGCAACAGTATATTGGCTGTCGTTTATATGGATTATACCTTTTGGATGGTTTATTGCACTGTGTTTGGCAATTTTTGGCAAAACAGAAACTAAAAAGGAAAGACAACCCCTTCCCAAAGTTAAATTTCACAAAGAAGAGTTGCCCGACAATGCAGTTGACAAGGCCTTTGTTGTATCGGCGGCAACAACACTGAATGCTGTGACGACCGTGTTGGATTCACGCGTTGTGCGTGGCTCAATTTCTTTTTTTATCAAAATGATATGGCTGATAGTAATCGTCGGGATTTTGGGACTAATTTTGCTTATCATGGAACAGAGCTAAAAAGGCAAAAAAACAAACGCTGCATCAATGGATGTGGTGTTTGTTTATATTTTAAAGTCAGTGTTTCACCCACATTTTATAGTCCCAATAAAAACCCTGTTAAAAAAATTCGTAATTTCCGCTTGACGCGCGCGGGCGAACGGACTAGAATTTTACGGCACACGGTTTTGGGGATATGGCGGAATGGTAGACGCTGAGGACTTAAAATCCTTTGGTCATTGCGACCGTGTGGGTTCAAGTCCCACTATCCCCACCAAGGTGTTCCGATTTCGGATGTGTAGCTCAGTTGGTTAGAGCGCTTCGTTCACATCGAAGAGGTCGTTGGTTCGAGTCCAATCACATCCACCATATTTTTCACACCGGTATCGGTGTTTTTTTGTTTTTTCCCTTGCCCTGAATTTCGCAATTTTGCTAAGATTCAATCAGAGATGAAGAAAATTCTGATTTTTGCAATATGTTGCATTATGTGCAGCGGTGCAATTCGCGCCGCCGTACGTGATGGTAATGTCAAAAATCGGGGTGCAACAACACCTGTGACCCAGCAACGCGTATCAACCACATCGCGCACAAACGCACGCACCGCAACGCGAATTCCGGCAACAAACGCGTCGGTGTCCCAGCGTGCCACGGCCACCACACGTGCCACAACAACTAAAACAACCACACCGCGCCCAGTGGATAAAACCGTATCCCGCAATGCGACGCCTGGGGTCACGGCGCGCGCTGCGACCAACGCAACGCCTGTGACAGAAACGCGCACAGGGGCGGCATACGAACAATGCAAGAACGCGTATTTCGCGTGTATGGATCAATTCTGCCAACTGAAAAACGATGACTATCGTCGTTGCTCGTGCAGCAATCGCGTCCTGGAACTGGCCCAGATTCGCAGCGTTATGCAAGAGGCCGGCGATCAACTGACCGTATTTAACGAAAACCTGGACACTGTGGGATTGACCGCGGCCCAGGCCACGGCGATGCGCAACGCGTCCGAAGGGGAAAACGCACTGACGTCTGATACGTCTGCGTCCAAGGCGTTATTACAGGCAATTATGAATTCTATTCGTGGTGATGACGCAACTGTTGGTGGCAAATATTCCAGTTTGAACAGTATAAACCTGGCGTTTGATACAACAAACGCGTTTGGCACGATTGACGCCGGCGCGGCGGTGGCGACATATAACGGGCAAAACCTGTACAGCGCGGTTTATCCCCAGTGTCGCAGTGCGGTGCGCGCAGACTGTAATGACGCGTCGCTGCAACGCGCAATCAACGCGTATTTGATGGCCATAGAACAGGATTGCAACACGGTTCAAACCGCCATTGAAACCAAACAAAAACAAATGAAATCCGCCATCCGCGAGAGCAGTGCGATGCTGGACCTGGCGCGCGTTGAAAACCGTCAAAAACACAATTCTGACGATATAACGTCATGCATAAACAACGTTGAGTCTGCAATTCTAAGCGAAGAGGTTTGCGGTGCAAACTATCACAAATGTCTGGACAACGGCGAATTTATTGATATTTCAACTGGCGCACCAATCGCCGGCGTTGAAAAGTTTTACGAATTGGAAAAATTGTTGACGTTTGCCGATGGCGTAAATGCCGCCGACCAAAAATTATCCAAGATTTCAACCAATCGGACATTTGTTCAAAACTTTGAAAACCGCACCAAGAAGTTTGCCAAACCGGCCCTGGACAAATGCACCGAACAGGCAGATACCGTATGGTCTGAATATCTGGACAAGGCAATGCTGGCCATATATTACGCCCAACGGGACAAGGTTTCCGAGATTAAACAGGGTTGTTTTGATTTCGTATCATCGTGCTATGTCAATGGCGACGCCAGTCTGACTGCCGCGATGAAGGAATTGACCGGCAACAGCAATATTGTGTTGCAACCGGACAAGGTGACGTTATCAACCGAAATGTGCCGTGATTACATAGAATCGTGCAACTATATGTTTGACGGCAACATCATACGCGAATACGTTGACAACCGCAAAGATACCGATACACTGACCGCATGTCGCGCCGTCGCAAAACAATGTTTTGACAGTTTTGGCGGCACAGGTTATCAAAATTTCTATTATCCATACAGTGGTCTGTTCACAACTGGCCGTGCGTTGGATTGGTTCACATTGTATGAATACACACTGGACGGCGACGGCAAATTGCAACGCAAATCTGATACGCCTGTGTCCGAGTGTGCGAAACAATTACAGAAAATTGATTCTTGCCGTGACCCAGATATTCTGGAACGCGCATTTGGTGGATTTGATGTCATATTGGCGTCCGAAGGCAAACTGAACAATGTCCCGACATATTATCTGGACACAGCCAGCCAAGATAAACGATATGGCACCCTGGCAAGCCAGCCACAAAACATACAAGGGACAGACGGCAGTGAAATTAAAAACGCATATCTGTTGGACCATCATTTGGCACGGTCAACCGGCGTCGCAACCGAGGTTTATAACCAGGTCGTTGACATCTTAACCACCCAGTGCTCAAACTTGCAGGGTCGCTTTATAGAATTGAAATACATCAAATACGACACATACAATCACGAAAATCTGTGCCGTTCAACGTTTGACACATCCAGCGCGTATGGCCCAGACAGCAAAACCGGCAACAGCGAAAATCTGCAAACTTTATACGGGGTGGCCAATGGCGAAGATATGTGCCCACGTGATTATTCGCTGGGGGTTGACACACAATCTTGGGGTGCGTGTCTGTGTTGGGAAAACGGTGGCCGACGCAGCAAGTGGGGCACCAGTGCAAAATGCCTGGCAGCAATGCCGGTCACAAATGGCACAGACGAGGCAAAGTGCACCAAAACCAGCACGATATATTCCAAAGACGCCACAGAACGACCGACAACCTGGTGCCTGCAAAGCGTTGTATCCAAAGATAACCAGGTATGCCCACTGGGCGGACGCGCATTGTCCACAGGTGGCTGCGTCAAAGGGGACGGCACAACAAAATTAAAAAGCCTGCCTGATGGATTATCATATTAAAAAACACCACGTTTTCGTGGTGTTTTTTAATGACTTTTTTTATTTATCTACGTGCCGCAGAACGAATGCTGGCCGCAATCAACGCCGCAGGTGTGCCTTCGGGTCTGCGCCACAGGTCGTCGGCACGCGTCAATTCTGTAATCATTTTTTGGCGCACCGATGGGATTGTCAACTGTTGAACGGCGTCTAATACATTTTCTGTTTTTGCGTCTGTCCCCAGGTATTCTGGATACACCCCACGGTTCAGCAAAATATTCACCAATGACGCCCATTTTATGCGAATTACCTGGCGCACCAGCCACGTCGTTATCGGATTCATTTTATAGATAACAATCGTCGGTATATGCAACATCGCCAATTCAGCCGACACAGTTCCACTGGCCACAATCGCAATATAAGATTTGGCGTATATTTCATAGCGACGTGATGACGGCACCAGTTCCACCGGCACGCGCCAATGCGCTGTTTCATCGCGAACATATTTTTCGGTTGTTTCAACCGTTGGAATAACAAACTTGTATCCGCGATACCCCCCGGTTCCCAATTGTTCGGCCGTCTGGCGAAATATCGGCATCAGACGCTTGACCTCGGACATACGACTGCCAGGGACCAAGGTTATGATTTTTTCAGCATTGTTGCCACCACGACGCGCAGTTTTATACTTGCCAATTAAACCATCTGAAATAGGGTGGCCAACGGCAACCGTATCCAAACCATATTTGGTAAAATATGGAACTTCAAAATCAAAGAACGCATATAATTTATCAAACGTCTGGGCGTATTTTTTCGCACGTCCCGGTCGCCACGCCCAAACCTGGGGCGCAACAACGTGATGAAATTTCAACCCGTCTGCAATCAGCGCACGTCCCGCCGGCATTTTACGAACCTGGGATATAACGCTGCGCGCAAAACCCGGCGCATCAATAGTCAACACGATATCAGGCCGCGTTTCAATAATCGCATCTGCGGTCTGGCGAATACGTCGCATCAATGTGCGCGCATGGGCGGCAACCTCTATGACACCCATAACTGCCAAATCGCCCATCGGAAACAGTGGCGTCAATCCTGCGGCAATCATATTCTGGCCACCGACGCCAACAAACGATGCATCTGGCATTTCAGACATAATGCGCGCTCCCAGGACGTCACCCGAAACCTCGCCAGCGATTATAAATATAGTCAGTTTTTTATTCTGCATTTTTAGACGTGCCAATTCCACGCTTTGAACGATTTTCAATAAAGTCTATTGCGTCCATCGCATATTTATTGTTTTTCACTTCCTTGCGCACCTTGGCCAGGCGTTCTGTCACTGTACCTTCGGTTCCGCGGAACACCGCAGCATACACATTGTGGATTGCGTGCATATCTTCGTTTGTAAATCCGTGACGCATCAGACCAACACGATTGATTGTGCGATACACTGCGCGCGGATTTCCGTCATATATTGCATACGGCAAAACGTCGTTTCCAACGCCAGACATACCGCCAATGAAGGCATTACGACCAATGCGCGCAAATTGCAAAACCATAACGCCCCCAGATAAAATCGCAAAATCTTCAACCTCTACGTGGCCGGCAACCTGGACCAGGTTAGACATAACAACACTGTTTCCAACCTTGCAATCGTGGCCGACGTGGGCATTTACCATAATCTGGCAATCATTACCAATAACCGTCCCATCAGACGCAGGCGTCCCAGAATGAATTGTCACATATTCACGAATCTTGCAACGTTTGCCAATGCGCAGACCGGTCATAGCCGCTTCGTCCTGCCATTTTAAATCCTGGCTCATTACGCCCAGAACCGCAAACGGATACACAATAGAATCATCGTCAATAAATGTTTTACCATCAATAACGACATTAGAAATCAATTCCACACGTTCGCCCAATACAACATTTGGCCCAACAATACAGTATGGACCAATCTTGCAATCTGCGCCAATAACGGCGCCTTCACGAATTATAGCGGTTGGATGTATATTAGTTGCCATTTCAAAACTCACTTTGTTTAACAGATTATCGCTTGAAATAATAACTTATACACAATCTAATTGGTATAAAAGAAATATAACAAATTATAACAAGAACCGCGCGTCACGCCAGGTTGGTCTGTGTTCCAGATTCATAAACCAAACCAATCCCATTGCCGTTATCACGGGCATAACTGTTATTGTTCCGAATATCATCAACATAATTGCAAACGCTGCATTGTCCAGATTTTCAGGAACCTGGGACGCGTGCCAAACCGACAGGGCAAACGACGCGCCAAATACCGCAACCGTTCCAAGAAACACCGGTACAGATTCCGTCATCACAAACAACACGATTCCCAACGCGGCAACAAAACGCGCCATCCACTTTAATTTTATATACGCAGACCGATGAACGCGCCCACGCACATTTACATTACGCAACACAGTCAAAGCCGCCGCCACAACACCACCGGCCAACAAGAACAACAGATGAAATGGACTCAACGCGCCCAACTGGCCGAAACGAAAGAATTCAGGTTGCATCAACATCGCGACCATCGTTGCCATCACAATCATCGTCACACCGGGAACAGGGCGCATTTCTGTGCGCGCACGACGCCCGACCACGCAACCAGCACAAAACGCGACAATTTGCAGGATTGGCCCCCACCACGTATGCGTATCTGACAGTCCGACAATCAACAAAACCATTGCTACAAACGCGGCAATACGTACCCGTTCGCGACGCGGTGCGCCACGCCATTTGGGTAATTTTACCTGTTGCGTATGCGACGCGACAAACACAGTTGATAAAAACACAATCAACGCAACCAAGAACGGCAATACGGTAATTCTGTCGCGCAGAACCGCATAGTTTCCGCCGAACACAACCACCCAACACAATATCATCGCCACCGTTGTCAGACACATACGCGACAACATATTCTGGCGCGTCCAGCCAATACGTGCGATAAAATCATTACCATATAAATACACCATTGCAAATAACGGCAACATCAAAATCGCCCACCACAGAAACGCAGGCGCAACCAAGGCCGCATTATTAAATGCACTGACCGCACTTTGAACAACAACTGTATCTTCAAACATAAACTTGCCTTTTTGTTTTATTGATTTATTATATGGTGGTATGACAAAAAAACAAGCAATTTTTAGTCTGATGGGGGGACGCGTCTGGCACAACCCTGGCGCATACAATCCGACATCTGACGCAGTGTGGCTGGCCGCATTTGGAAACCCAGACGCAAAAACCGTCCTGGACGTGGGGACTGGCACTGGCGCGGTCGCGCTGTGCTATGCGGTGCATAACCCAACGGCAAAAATCACCGCGATTGATATATCGCCAGATATGCTGGCGGCGGCACGTCAAAATGCAGAATTAAACCGACGCGAAATTGAATTTATCTGTGACGACATATCAAAATGGAAAACCGACCGCACATTTGACCTGGTGCTGACAAACCCACCATATTTCAAAGGCACGCCGGCCGCACACAACGCGCACCACAACGTTGATATTGCCGCCTGGACGCGCGTATGCGTGCGTCGCGTGCGCCCACGTGGGCACTTCTGTATTATCACAGACGCCAGCACCACCGACACAGTTATCACCGCGATGAAGCCCGCCTGTGGCGACATCACAATATTTCCATTGTTTGGCGCAAAAAACACCGCCGAACGCGTTTTAATTTCCGGTCGCGTGGGCGCACGGGGTGGGGCGCGGCTGCATCGTGGGCTGTCTATGAACACAGACACTGTTTTGCGTGATGGCTTGACTATTCAAGATTCATTGACTAAACTGGAACAGAAATGATAAATTTTTTAACCAGAAATTTTACATCACTGTGGGCGTTTATAACGTCGCCATTTCGCGCATTATGGCGCGTAATTGTTCGTATTTTTCCACCGCGCGAATTTACTGTTATGGACACGCCCCGTGGCAACGTCTATACTTTTAGCCAAAGCAGTTTTTGGCGTTTTACCAAATTTTGCGGAAAAATCGGACTGGTGATTTGGGCATCGTGGTCAACATACGTATTTGTTTATCATCGCCCATTATTGCAAAAGCGCACCCAACAACTGGAAGAGGCACGCGCCACCCACGCACGCCAGATGACTGATTTACAGGTATATTTGAAAAAATACAACGAACTGACGCGCGATTTGAACGTCACCGACGACAAGATTTTAAACGCGCGAAAACTGACCGACAAACAACGCGAAGAATTGATGAACCGCCGTATGAAGGCCTGGGGCGAATTGGAATTCTTGCACACACGTCTGACTGAAATGTTCACAGATTCTGACTATACGCCCGAATTTACCAAATTATCTGAAATGTCCGCCGAATACGAATTGACGCGCGCCGAAAACGAAGAAATTAAAAAGCGCGACGCAAAAATCATTGAAACAATGCAGAGCATTTCTGACGCAGACGTTCAAATAATTGAAACCGTCAGCAAACTGTCCGCCGATAACATTGAACACCTGCGTAAAAAATTAAAACAAATAAATGGCACAATCGCCAGTTTGGGTCTGTCCCAGGCCAACCTGGTGCAAAGCGCGAACAAATACACAAATCCGTTTATTGGTACGGCGTTCACCCCGATTGAACTGGACAAAGAACTGGACCCGAAATATCAAAAATTGGCCGACGATTTGGAACTGTGGCACGGGCTGGTTCGCCTGGACAAGATTTTGCCAACTGGTGCACCTGTTAAAAACGTCCGCATTACATCAAATTACGGCACACGAAACGACCCATTTACCGGCAAACCTAAAAGCCATCGCGGTATTGATTTCGCCGGAAAAATCGGCACAGAATTACTGGCTGTGGCCCCAGGGCGCGTGGTATCGGCCGGCGAACGTGTCGGATACGGCACAACCGTTGAAATTGACCACGGTCTGGGATTTACGACATTATATGCACACCTGTCCCAGGCGATGGTATCACGTGGCGACTGGGTGCGACCAGGCACGGTTGTTGGACTGGGCGGTTCGTCGGGACGTTCAACCGGACCACATCTGCACTATGAAATCAGATACAAGGGCGCACCGTTTAACCCGACAACATTTGTAAAGGAAAAATAAAATGCTGGCATTTACAAACGCACAAGAAAAGCAATCGCCAACAATTATTGGCGCAGGTTGCAAATTAAATGGCGACATCAAAACAGACCACGTTGTCCAGATTCACGGTCACATCACCGGCAATATAACCGCCGAAACCGTTGTTATTGGTCGTGGTGGGTGCGTTGATGGTAAAATCGTCGCTGAAAACCTGTTTCTGCACGGAACACTGAACGGGCCGGCAACGGTAAATACCGCCAATGTATTCAGTGCGGCGCAAATGACGGGCGTGTTGTCATACCGCACACTAAACATCACCGGCAATACTGGGCTGGAATGCAAATTGGCAAAACGCAAAGACAAAGAAAAGGACAAGGAAAAATAAATATGAATAAAAACGTATCTAAGATTTATATCGCGTCTGATCACCGTGGGGTGGGGCTGAAATTATACCTGATTGAAATGTTGGCTGCCGACGGGTACCAGGTTGTAAATATGGGAACAGACGATCCAAACACGCCGGTTGATTTTCCAGACGTCGCTGCAACTGTTGCAGACGCAATGGAATCAGATAAAAAATCACGTGGCATTTTAATCTGTGGAACAGGTGCTGGCATAATGATTGCTGCCAACCGTTATCGTCACATTCGCGCATCACGTTGCGAACGCCCAGAACAGGCACGCGACGACCGCTTTCACGACGACATCAATGTTTTGGCATTGGCGGCCGACGACATTGATATTGAAATGGCGTTTGTGGTCACACAAACATTTCTGGAAAGTCCATTTGACGACTGTGAACGACGCGTCCGCAGAATTCAAAAAATATCGTAAAAAGAACGCCCAAATGGGCGTTCTTTTATTTCTTTATCACGAAATTTACCAACTTGTTCGGGACAACGATTGTCTTGATTATTTCGGCCCCAGACAACTTGTTTGCGGCCGCCTGTTTTGCCGTATCAATAATTTCAGATTCTGATACACCGACCGCCACAGAAAATTCTGCTGCGCGTTTGCCATTGATTGACACAACGATATTCATCTGGGTCTTGGCCAATTTTGATGCGTCATACGTTGGCCAATCAGACAACGCCAACATTGTATCGTTGCCAATTTTTTCCCACATTTCTTCGGTCAAATGTGGTGCAAACGGATTCAGCACACGCACCAGCGCAACATACGCCGCCCGTGGCATTGTGCCACCTGGGAACGCATTAAGATATTCCATCATCGCAGAAATCGCCGTATTAAAACGCATACCGTCAATACGTTCTGTCACATCTGCAATCAACTGGTTCACCAGGCGTTCTTGTTCCGCACTCATCGGTGCGTCCGTCAAATTGTCCGCCAGGTTTTCTACGCGTTTCAAGAAACGTTGAACACCAGCCAGCGCACCGTCTGTCCAAACCGTGTTATTTTCCCACGGCCCCAATGACAACACCGCAACACGACCAGCGTCTGCGCCAACCGACGCGACCAGGTCAGCCACCATAAATCCATTTCCGCGCGACTTGGACATCTTGTATCCGTCATTACCCATCAACAGTCCCTGGGCCGTGCGACGCGCATACGGTTCGGCCGTATTGACCAACCCCAAATCATACAGCGCGTGATGCCAGAAACGCGAATAAATCAAATGACGCGTATTATGTTCGTGACCACCGTTGTAATGCGCGACCGGCATCCAGCGTTCCATTTGCTGGCGCGAACAAAATTCTTTGTCGTTTTTCGGGTCTAAATAGCGCAAGAAATACCACGACGACCCAGCCCAACCCGGCATAGTATCCGTTTCGCGACGCGCCGGTGCACCACAGCACGGGCAGGGGACATTTACCCAATCCGTCGCGCGTGCCAATGGCGATTCACCACTGTCCGTCGGGCGATAATCCATCATATGTGGTTGCATAACTGGCAACTGATCATCAGGCACCGGTACCCAGCCACATTTATCACAATGAATCATTGGAATTGGTTCACCCCAATACATCTGGCGCGAAAATCCCCAATCTTTTAATTTATATTTCACCGTTCCGCGCGCAAAGCCGTGTTCAGTTCCATACTTAATCGCCGCCGCGATTGCATCTTCTTTGTTCATACCGTCCAAAAACGATGAATTGATATGCAAGCCGTCACCTTCCCATACCTGGTCAGGCACGCCCCCGGCCAACACAGGAATAATTTCCAGGCCAAATTTCTTTGCAAAATCCCAGTCACGTGAATCGTGCGCCGGCACCGCCATAATTGTCCCATAGGCATAATCGGCCAAAACATAGTCCGATGTGAACACCGGTATTTCACGTCCTGTGAACGGATTTATCGCGGTAATTCCCATCAACTGGATTCCTGTTTTTTCACGGGTGGCGTCGGTGCGTTCAATTTCTGTTTTTGCCGCAGCCGCGCGAATATACGCGCGAACTGCATCGGCGTTTTCAACATGCCCATCGTCCAACCATTTACGCAGCAATTTGTGTTCCGGCGCAATAACACAGAACGTCACACCAAATATAGTATCTGGACGTGTTGTATAAACCGTCATCACATCATCGCCAACACGAAAATCAATATCCGCCCCAGACGAACGACCAATCAAATTGATTTCGTCTTTTTTAATACGTTCGTCAAAATTGACGTCATTTAATCCGTCTAGTAATTTCTGGGCATATTTTGACAGTGCCAAATTCCACTGTAATTTTTCCTTTTTCTCAATAACCCCGTGACAGCGCGGACACTTGTTATCTTCTAGTTCTTCGTTGGTATATGTCGTCTTGCATTCTGGACACCAATTCATCGGCAGGGCAGATTTATATGCCAATCCTGCGCGCCAGAACTGAATAAACATCCATTGGGTCCATTTAATATATTCTGGGTCAGACGTCGCCACACGCGTTTCTGGGTCAACCGACCAACCAACCCGATCAATCATTTCAGAATAAGACTTTATCAAATCACGGGCAACGTCCGCCGGATGACGACCGATTTTTGTCGCATAGTGTTCCCCTGCAATTCCCATCGCATCAAAACCCATTGGAAACAATACGTCATACCCACGCGCACGACGAAAACGCGCCATAACGTCCATACCTGAATAATTCATCATATGGCCTGCGTGCATACCTGCGCCCGACAAGAACGGAAATTCAACCAAATTATAAAAGCGTGGTTTTTTCCCATCGTTTTTCGGAACAAATGCGTTTGCATCACGCCAACGACGTTGCCACTTTGCCTCGCGTTCTTGGATTTTCTTGATATCGTCTGCCATTTTCAGCCCTTTATATACTTTATAAATAAAAACAGTTTTATTTTATATACGAACACCCACGAATTCAAGCGTTTTTACGCAGAAACCGGCACAAAGTGCGCCAAAAATTCTTCATTGCCACTGCCGCCACGAATAGGCGACGAAATAACATCTTGCAATTCAAAACCATTTGCCCGCATCGCTGCGGTCGCGCGTTCTATTGCATACGCGCGCCATTTTTCAGATCGTATCACGCCACCTGTCTTTGCGGCGATGTTGCGCGGGACCTCAAACTGGGGTTTAATCAGCGCAATAATATTTTTTGCACCCCAACGCGACAACACCGGCGCAATATCCGCCAACGAAATAAACGACACATCAATAACAATCAAATCAACCGGCGCAACCGGGGCCAGGTTTCTGATATCCGTCTGTTCCATTGACGTGACACGCGCATCTGTGCGTAATTCAGACGCCAACTGGTTTGTTCCAACATCAACCGCCAAAATATGCGTCGCACCACGCGACAGCAAAACCGACGTAAATCCACCCGTGCTGGCCCCAACATCTAAACAACGCATACCGTCTGGATTTATATGAAATGATTCCAACGCACGTTCCAGTTTCAAACTGCCACGGCCAACAGAATAGGGCAACGCCCCACCACACAGCACATCAAAATCCGAAACCGGCATCGCGGCCTTTTTCGCCACCACACCATTTACAGTGACCAGCCCGGCACGAACCGCCGCCAATGCGCGTGCGCGTGTCGGATAAATATTTTGTGCAACTAATGCGACATCTAATCTCATAACAGGACTATTTTAACGCACACCAAAACCGAAATCAAACAAATTTACCACAGCAAAAACGAACGGTATAAAAAATAATTTATTCGCAAAATACAAATTACTAAATAAACAACTTGAACCATAACATTACGCCCTGTCGCACCAATACATACAAAAACAGCATAAAAACCACCCAAAAAACGCCCCAGACCGCAGAAATCCGCCATTTTTTATTATTTTTCACGCCACAGCAGGGCGATTTTGCATTTTTTCCATTACCGCCATACCAGACAACACAAAACACACAACAATATTATTTATAACGCAAATAACAATAAATAATTATGAAATTATAATAAACAAATTCAACTAAATCAAAGGCGTACAAACAGCCGGACTTGGCCAACCAACTAAACCAAAGCCAAAACCACATATAATATACACATCATAAATCGGCCCCAACAGGGCCACCACAGTCCATTACACAAACAGGAAAGCGCAACACACCACAAAACACAAACCACGAAACAAATCCATACGAGCCACAAGAACACAACACCAACGCGGTAAAAAAATCACAAAACCCACAGCAAAACCATAAAGCACACAAAAAGCCACAACAGAACCATTGAAACACACAAAATTCACAAAGACCACAAAGATTACGCAAAACCCACCAAACCCCACATTACACACACCTAACTATACATAATATACATTATGCGCCTATGGCGCATCGTATCCCCCGGATTTTTTAACACCATAAAAAACACACCCAAAACATCAAACAACCGAACAAACAATATGATATTTTGCATTTGTTATAATTTTTGTTAGCTCTGCGTGGCGCGCGCATCATCCGACAACACAACACACCCCCAATCGCGCAATGCAATTCGCCATACATAACGTAATGCGCGCATATTTCGCATTTTTGCCTACAAAAAAAAACAGGACTTGCGCCCTGTTCTTTTGCTTTATTTATTTTATTAAAAACGAATTTTAACGCTTTGAAATCTTTTTGATTTTGGCAACCGATGAATTTGCCACAGAATTTGCAACCTTGGTCAGATTTTTGATTCCTTTTTTCAATTCGCTTTCCTGATCAGGCTGTGCTGCGACCGGTTCTACATCTGAACAGCAATTTGGGCACTTGCACGCAGCAATATTTATCATACTTTTGCAATATGAACACGCGCGCGTCGTTGCAGCCTTTTTGTCGCGCATTTTTGCCACCGCGCGCACAATCAAGAATACCGCAAACATTGTCATCAAGAAACTGACAATGGAATTCAAAAACAAACCAATATTCATCGTCGTCGCACCTGCGGCCTGGGCCGCCGCAACAGTTGGATATTTGGCCCCGGCGACACCACCAGACAAAACAACAAACAACTGTAAAAAATCAACACCGCCAACCAGCAACCCTATGGGTGGCATAATAATATCTTTGACCAATGAATTTACCACACTGGTCATAACGCCGCCGACAATTATACCGACCGCCATATCAATGGCACTGCCACGTTCTATAAAGTTGCGAAAATCCTTTACGAAATTACTTTTTTTCATTGTTTTTTCCGTTTTTATTTTCTGATTCATATTGTTCTATTGCACAAATAACCTTGCCCAACGTTTTACGCAAACTCTCGTCACGGGTTTCAACTGTAATATCGGCCAACGCATACGTAGAATAACGCTCATTTATTAACTGGGCCAAAATTTTACGACTGTCTGCGTGCAATAATTGTGGACGCGTATCGCGAAAATTTGTTCTTTTTACAAGTAAATCCAGTCCCGCCTTTAACCAAATTGTCAACGCGCGTCCCGTGACCATTTCACGAACCGCCGGGGTGATAAATGCCCCTTCGCCAGTGGATATAACCTTTACCACCGGTGGCGTTTCCATCAGGCGCGCAATTATCCGTTGTTCTACGCGACGAAATTCCGCCTCGCCGTACATGGCGAAAATATCAACCACGCTGCAACCGGCTGCCGCCTCTATCTCTTTATCTGAATCAACAAACGGCACGCCCAGTTTGCGTGCCAATGCACGCCCAACACTGGTCTTGCCAGCACCCATCAGACCAACCATCACAATCGGTCTGTCTAAATCAAGTTTCAATCTTTCGTTCATACGAAAATCATACATAAATTCACCCCCACAGACAATAAAAAATTACCCTGCTTTTCGTCGCTTGACAAATATATATTTTGGCACTATATTTAACGTACTAGATTACAAAGGACATATAAAATGGCATACAATCTTGAAGGACGCGTCGCGGTTGTCACCGGGGCAACCGGTGGTATGGGACGCGCAATCGCAGCAGAACTTTACAGACAAGGCGCGACCGTCGTAATGACTGGGCGCAATATTGATAAATTAAATAACCTGCGCGATGTCATTATCAAAAAAGTCACCAGCACTTCGCCAAAAACACCGGCACCAATGGGGATTTCACTGGATTTGACAGCAACAGACGTTGAAAAAACATTGGTAGAATACACAATTCGCGCCACGAACCGTCTGGACATACTGGTCAACAACGCCGGAAATACTGACGGCAAAATGTTTTTAAAGACCAATCACGACTTTTTAAATCGCGTTATGCACATAAACTTTACAACGCCGTATTTTATTATGCAGGCGGCACTGCCACAAATGCTGAAAAACAAATACGGGCGCATAATCAATATAACGTCCATTGCCGGCCACAGTGGCGACGCAGGTCTGTCTGCATACGCCGCGTCCAAGGGCGCACTGGCGGCCGCGTCAAAATCAATCGCAGTTGAATACGGCCGACGCAACATCACTGTGAACTGTGTCGCCCCAGGCACCATTGACACAGACGCCGTCACAAAAATACCTGACGCGCACCAGGTGGAAATAAAACGCGCAATTCCACTGCGCCGATATGGCAAACCCGAAGAAGTTGCCGCACTGGTTGCATTTTTGGCATCTGAACAGGCGTCTTATATAAATGGCCAGCAAATATTGATTGACGGCGGTTTGATACGATAAAAAAAACATAAACCAGTCCTTAGCTTTCCCCCACAACGACACGCTGTGGGGTTTTTATTTTTAAATATATAAAAAATGTGATATAATTCTGGCATAGCAATAATTATTCAAGAGAGAGAATATCATGAAACGAACATCGTTATTCGCATTATCAATATTTATCGCCGCCATCACAACTGGGGGCGTCGCGCACGCGGCAAACGTTCCTGCGCACGCTGGCGGTATTTCTGCGCATAACATTCGCGCAATTCAGCACACGCTTATGAACAACACGTTTCAAACGTTTGAAGGTTCGGTTGCCGCAACCCTGGGTATGCGTGGCACGCTTGGCGCGTCCCAGGACGAACAGCCGATAAACCCGAAACAAAATCCGGCCGAACTGTATGGCCGTATGCCAATCTATGGCACAATGCCGATGTATGGCGAATATGGCGATGACAGTGGCGTATTTCGTGGTCGCAACGGTGGCGACAATATGTTTGAACGCCCCACCCTGCACAGCACCTGGTTAAACTGGCAACACGTTGACGACAACGCCAGCTTTCACGATATGCCGACATTGGATTCTGATTACAATTTGATTATGTTTGGATTGGCCGGTGGCGACGCCCAATTTGGCCAGGGAATTTCCGATTGGGGATTGTTTGGTGGCTATATTGACGCAACCCAAGAAAATGACTTTATCAACATTGATGAAAAAGGCGGCTTTGTCGGCCTTTACAGTGGATACGGTTTTGGTGGCGTAAATGTATCATTGGCTGCAAACGTCGGCGCATTATATAACAGCGCGGAATACAACATCCACACAGACGAATATGCAAATTTATTTGCCGGCCTGGGGGCCAAGGTCACGTATAACATCGCACTGGACGCAACATTTACATTACAGCCCGGCGTATATGGCGGATACACGTGGATACGTGGCGCAAACTATACGATGTCTGATGGCACGCACGTCGCAAACAATAATTTTAATATGTTAGAGGTCACGCCCGGCCTGCGCGCAATCAAACATATTGGCAACAACTGGTTTGGTTTTATCGGCGCGAAATACGTATTCAATTTTGAACACGGTGGTGACGCCAGTGCCGCCGGCGCACAGTTGGCTGATTTAGATTCCGATAATTATTCTGAATATGGAATCGGAATTGAAAAATCCATTGACCGTTTCAATATGTCTGTCAACGTTGGTCGCCGTGATGGTGGACGCAGTGGCTGGACATGGGGAACCAGTTTAAAATATATCTTTTAAAAATAAAAACACCGGCAAATGCCGGTGTTTTTTTATTCCATATTGGCCAGACGTTCCAACTGGTCAGCCGCAATCAATGCGTCAATCATTTCGTCCAACGCCACACCGCCGGCCAAAATATCGTCCAGTTTATACAAGGTCAATTTTATACGATGATCTGTCACACGCTGTTCTGGAAAATTATATGTTCTGATTTTTTCACTGCGGTCGCCACTGCCCACCATCGTTTTACGTGCGGCATTGCTGGCTCCCTGTTGTTCAGCGCGCTGTTTTTCATACAGTTTTGAACGCAGAACCGCCATTGCTGCGGCCTTGTTTTGAAACTGGCTGCGTTCATTTTGACACGTGACAACAATCCCCGACGGAAAATGCGTAATACGAATCGCACTGTCGGTTTTGTTCACGTGCTGGCCACCGGCCCCAGACGCACGGAAAATATCAATACGAATATCTTTGTCATCAATGACTACGTCAATATCTTTGGCCTCGGGCATAACGGCAACAGACGCCGCGCTGGTGTGAATACGACCGCCGGCCTCGGTTTCAGGGACGCGTTGGACACGATGAATCCCAGATTCAAATTTCATACGCGCATACGCACCAACACCGTCAATTTTAAATATAATTTCTTTGTATCCACGCAAAGATGTTGCATTTTCTTCTATAACTTCAACCTGCCAGCCGTGTCGCAATGCGTATGATTTATATTGATTGTATAAATCCCCTGCGAACAACGCAGATTCTTCGCCACCGACACCTGCGCGAATTTCCATAATCACACTGTTGTCGTCTGCGTCGTCGCGTGGCAATAATGCGATTTGTAAACTCTTTTCAATTTCCGGCAACCGATGATTTAATTCTGCCAACTGTTCAGTTGCGATGGCGTGCAGTTCTGCATCGTGTTGCATTTCTGTTGCATCAGCGATACCAGCCGTCGTTTGAAAATATTCATTTATCAACGGCAGAATTTCGGTCAATCGCGAATATTCTTTGGACAACTTGGTCAGTTCATCACCGGCCACATTACCCGAATTCATCTGGGTTTCTATTTCAGATGCACGCGCCTGTATGTCTTTTAATTTTTGTTCTATAATCATAGGCTTATACCATTATGCTAATAATTTAATTAAATCAGATACTTGCATTGTTTGCTGTTCCCCAGACTGCATATTTTTTACCGCAACAACACCTGCCGCGCGTTCGGTTTCGCCGACAATTACGCTGTATGTGGCACCGATTTTGTCGGCATATTCAACCTGGTTTTTGAACTTTTTATTTGTATCCAGATACGACACAGATGCAATTCCGTTATCACGCAATGCGTTCAACACAGATGATGCATACGCCAAATTTTCATCACCCATTACCAAAACCGCGGCCGTGATTGGCGTCCCAAAATTCGTCAAATCAATCTGGCCTGATTCCAGCAACGCGACAAAGATTCGTGAAAAACCAATCGCCGCACCAACGCCGATAATTTTCGTCTTTGAAAATTTTCCCGCCAAATCTGCATAGCGTCCGCCACCGGCCGCTGTTCCCAATTCTGGGTGATTTATCAATTTGAATTCAAACACCAGGCCCGTGTAATACGCCAGACCGCGCGCGATTGACAAATCAATTTCGGCATTGTTCACACCCATATCACGCAACACGTCCACAAAATGCGTCAATTCACTAATCGCGGCGTCCAGTTCGGGTGTTCGGCCAACAAATTCGGCATAGCCACGCACGAACACAGATTTAATTTCATCTTCTTTGACCGGGTCATTTAACGCGTCGCCCAGCCCAGCCGAAAATTCATCATCGCCCATCGCGTCTTTTTTATCAATCAACACGAAAACAGATTTTTTCTGGGCGTCGTCCAGTCCCAGGTGCGCAAACATTGCGTCCCAAAACGGGCGCGACCCAATCAGCACGCGGGACGGCCCAATAAATTCAGACACAGATTTTAATGCACGGTCAATCACAGAAATAATTTCTGCATCATAATTTGTAGACAGCGAATTTATACCCATAATATCCATATCCATTTGGTAAAATTCGCGATAACGTCCCTTTTGTGCGCGTTCCCCACGATAGCGTTTTGAAAACTGTGATGCGCGGAACGGAAACACTAAATCGTTCAGGTGTCCTGCGACATAGCGCGACAATCCAACCGTCCCGTCATAACGCAGTCCCATTTTTGTATCGCCCTTTTGAAACAGAAACATCTGGGTTTCAATTTCGTCCCAGTTATCTTTATCGGTCAAAACCTCGGCCCGTTCAATGGCCGGCAAATCCAGTTGTGAAAACCCCGCAACACGCAACACATCTTGCATACGGCGTGCACATTCATCAAAGCAACGCTGTTGTGCTGGTAATAATTCTATGAAACCCGACAATGGCTTCGTTGGTTTTAATTCCATCTTGTTATTCCTGTGGTTTATATGGAAAACTGTGACATATCAATGTCAATTATATCATAAAAAATAAAAAACGCTAATACCCACGCCGTGCGGCGTGCTGATGTGCAAAAAATACAACTGCGCGTTTAGTCATACTGGAATCCTAGCCGAAATTTGCGTTTTTTTCAAGCGTTTTTGTTAAAAATATTGGTGTAATTGCGCGCCATTGACCGCCAGCCAGCGTTTTGCGCGCCCCACCCCATCGCCATACAGCGCGGCAACCGTCGCCCAAAATTCTGGCGAGTGATTCATATGCACACGGTGCGCCAATTCGTGCATCACGACATAGCGCATCACATCAGACGGCGCAAACGCCAACCGCCACGAAAAAGAAATCGTCCCGGTTGACGAACAACTGCCCCAGCGACTGGTTGTGTCGCGCACCGCAATTCGCGTCGGCCACAGTTCGCGTGGCGCAGTCTTTATCATCGCACGCACAGCGACCGCAAATTCCGCCTTTATAAAATCGCGCACGCGACGTTCAAACATATCGGCATCACCACCAACGGTCAACACCCAACCGTCGTCTGTGCAGACCAGTTTATTAGAACGCTGTCCCGGCGTATGCATCAACGTGACACGCCGTCCCAAAAATTCAATCGTGCCACCCGGGCACACGTGCGACTTTTCAGGCGCGGCCGCAAAAATACGTTCCAGCCACCTACGCTTTTGTTCCATAAAATGCACCGCAGACCCCGTTGTCGTCAACCACGGTTTTGAAATATGAATCGCGCGACTGGGACGCGTTTTTGGACGCAATGTGATATTACGCAACCCACGGCGCGTTTCAATTATAACGGGTATATGTTCACCCCACGATGTAATAAATTCCGAATCACCAGACATAACGCGCTATTTCATTTTTTTGATAATATCTGCTGCGATTGCATCTGCATCAAAGCCCATTTCGCGATAAACCACATCGCCCGGCCCAGACAAACCGAATCGGTCAATGCCAACAACCGCATCGGCAAATTCAAACCACGGCGCAGACGCCGCCGCCTCTATTGCGACAACGAATCCACGTAAAATCTTTTTCTTGTATTTATCGTCTTGGGCGCGGAATCCAGAAACAGACGGGACACTGACCACCTGGACATCTGGGCCGATTATTTGCGCAACCGCCACCGCCAGTGGCACTTCGCTGCCAGTGGCCAAAATCGTCACACGAACGCGACGCGTTGCCGCCGGGAAAATAACATACCCACCGCGTGAAATATCAGCATTTTCTGGGGTTGGAATTTGTTTTATTTTCTGACGCGATAAAATCAAACACGACGGACAATTTGTATCAGACACCGCACTGCGCCAGGCGTATGCCACCTCGGCCCCGTTGCACGGGCGAAAAACATTTAAGTGCGGAATCAAACGCAACGACGGCAACTGTTCAACAGGTTCGTGCGTTGGGCCATCTGGGCCGACACAAACGCTGTCGTGTGAAAAGACATAAATTACCGGCAACCCAGACATCGCCGCAATACGAATCGCCGGCCGCAAATAATCACTGAACACCAAGAACGTAGAACCATACGGCCGCAACCCCACCGCCGCCATTCCGTTCATAATCGCACCCATCGCGTGTTCGCGCACACCATAGTTTATAAAATTACCGGTAAAATCATCTGGGGTAATATCGCGATGTGCGGCCGTCTTGGCATTTGTATTATGCGCCAAATCCGCACTGCCCCCAACCAACCGAACGCCGGCCGCAATCATAGACTGCAAATAAATCCCAGACAATTCACGTGTTGAAATATCTGTCTGGCAATCCAGTGTCGGCATATCAGCAACGCTGACATCGGGCTGATTCATAATATATTTCGCGCGCGCGTCGCGTCCCACACCGGCCCACAGCAAATCGCCAGAAACAGACATATATTCAGAAATCAATTCTTGCAATTCATCATCAGACAACGCCAATCCGTGCGCCGCCGCCGTGCCGGCCACACTGGCCCCTGCGCCAATAACATCGCGACACCGAATAAATGTTGGCGCATCAGACGACGCCGCCATATCCAACGCCGTGCACAGCGCATTAAAATTATCCCCAGAAACCGCAGTTGTCCGCCACCCAGACGCACGCATACGCGCCGACACATCAACATCAGTCAACGCCACGCCGTCAATCGTGATACCGTTATCGTCCCACAGTAAAACCAAATTATTTAACCTGTATCGGCCTGCGAACGCAATCGCCTCGGCTGCGACACCCTCGGATAAATCGCCGTCGCCACACAGACAATACACCATTTCGTCCGAGCCTTGGATTTTTGCCGCCAATGCCATACCGACTGCATTTCCGACGCCCTGGCCCAGTGGCCCTGTCGTCGCCATAACGCCATCAATTCCATATTCTGGGTGTCCAGGCAAACCGCCAACTGTGCGAAATGTTTTCAAATCCCCGATGTCATATCCGGCCAACTTTAACGTGGCGTATAACATCGCACTGCCGTGGCCCGCAGACAGCACAAATTTATCACGCCCAGGACGCAAAAAATTTGCATAAATTGTTGTGATAATATTCGCCGCCCCCAGGATAATTCCAACGTGTCCAGACCGTGCGCAACGCACCATATCCAACGCGTATGCGCGGACACTGCGTGACATTTCTGCTAATTGTTTGGCATCAAATCTCATTTTATGATATTATATCACAAAACAAGGTTAAATAAAATGTTAAAAATTTGGACAGACGGCAGTTGCCTTGGCAACCCTGGCCCGGGCGGATGGGCATTTGTTGCGACCGACGGCAAAAACGTCGCAGAACGCAGTGGTGGCGAATCAAACACAACCAACAATCGTATGGAATTGACGGCGGTAATTCGCGCCCTGACTGCGGCACGCAGACACAGCGAAATTGAATTACACACCGACAGTCAATATGTAAAAAACGGTATGCAATCCTGGATAAAAAATTGGAAGAAAAATAATTGGCGCACCGCGGGTAAAAAACCGGTCAAGAATCAAGACCTGTGGATACAACTGGACGAATTATCAAACACAATAAAGATTCATTGGCATTGGGTTCGCGGCCACAACGGAAATGAATTTAATGAACGCTGTGACGAACTGGCACGCACCGCCGCAGAACGCCTGAAATAAACAACCGCCCAAATTGGGCGGTTATTTTTTATCCATGAAATCCCATTGCAACAATGAACATTTCCACACTGTCCTTGCGCGAGGCAGGCGGTTTTATATGATGCACGGTTTCAAACTTCGTCTTTATCTGTTTTATCAGTTCCCCTGTTGTGCCACCGGTGAACGATTTTACAACCATCGTGCCACCTGGCTTTAATGCACGCTGTGCGAAATCAAACGCGTATTCCAGCAACACCATCTGGCGCAAATGGTCCGTCTTTTTATGGCCGACTGTATTTGGTGCCATATCAGACAAGACGACATCAACCGTGCCATTTTGCGTTGCGTCCACAGGCAGATTTAATTTCTGGACCAACCAGTCCAGCGCAGCGTCTGTTGTAAAATCACCCTGATAAAATTCCACACCTGGAATCGGCGTTATTTCCAACAAATCCATTGCAAACACGCGCGACCGCGGATATTGACGCGTGACATACTGTGTCCACGAACCCGGTGCCGCGCCCAGGTCAACTACAACCTGGCCATTTTTCAAGAAATGAAATCTTTCGTCCATTTCTATCAATTTATATGCCGCGCGTGCGCGATACCCATCGCGATGTGCGCGCGCGACATACGGGTCCGTCGCCTGGCGTTGCAACCACGCGACCGATGATTTTCGTGCAGCAATTTTTTTATTTAATATTTTCATTTTATTGTCATTCCGCAGAGCCCGTGTGCGTTGCGCCAGCAACAGTCATAGGGCGAGTGCGGAATTTTTTATTTAATATTTTCATATCACTGTAATTTCACAGACCCTAGTTGCCCTGCTTTTTCATACGTTCCATAATGGCTTCCATACCACCCATACGTTGCACCATTGCCATTTGCTGGCGCATTTTGCTGTATTGTTTGATGATATGTTCCACATCGCGCACCGTACAGCCAGCTGTTTCGGCGATACGTGCCTTGGCATTGGCAAATACTTTTTCTGGTTCTGCGCGTTCCGCAGGGGTCATCGCTTCTAATATTTTAATTTGTGCATCAACACTGCCGTCTTTGATTTTTTCCTTCATCGCAGACACCGCGCCAGACATTCCCGGCACCATTTTCAACAGACCGCTAAAATTGCTCATTTTTTTAATCTGTTTTAATTGGGCCAACATATCGTTCATATCAAACTGGCCCGACATCATACGTTGGGCAGTTTCCTTCATACCAGACGGTATTTTTTCTTCCATCTGTTTTAATTCTTTCTCGCTCAGTGTTGCGTCATCTGTTTTGACCGTTTCTTGTTTCTTTTTGCCAAAGCCGAACATTTTTCACTCCTTATGTTTTATTTATATATTATTTGCCAATTTGCGATTTGTCCAGATACCGACGCAAATATTTTCCTGTCACAGATTCTGGGACGGCGGCAACCTGCTCTGGCGTGCCAGTGGCAATCACGCGTCCGCCATCTGCGCCCCCAGTTGGCCCCAGGTCAATCACCCAATCTGCCGTTTTTATCACGTCCAGATTGTGTTCTATTACGATAACAGTGTTTCCTGCGTCAACCAATTCGTGCAACACAGACAGCAACATTTTTATATCTTCAAAATGCAGACCCGTTGTCGGTTCATCCAGAATATAAATCGTTTGACCCGTGCTGCGTGCAGCCAATTCTTTGGACAATTTGATACGTTGCGCCTCGCCCCCGGACAGGTCAAGCGAACTCTGCCCCAGTTTGATGTAATCCAGTCCCACGCGTTTTAACAATTCCAGTTTGCGCGAAATCTGTGGGACATTGATGAACAGATGATACGCTTCGTCCACGGTCATATTCAGCACATCTGCGATTGATTTGCCCTTGTATTTAACGGCCAATGTTTCTTCGTTATAGCGCGCGCCGTGACATTTATCGCATTCCACATACACATCGGCCAAGAAGTTCATTTCAATCTTTATCTGGCCATCACCCTGACACGCCTCGCAGCGACCACCTTTGACATTGAACGAAAAACGCCCAGACGTGTATCCACGGGCCTTGGCCTCGGGCAGACCAGCAAAGAAATCACGAATATTTGAAAACACACCTGTATATGTTGCCGGATTACTGCGCGGACTGCGTCCGATTGGCGACTGGTCAATATCAACAACCTTGTCCACATTTTCCATACCACGAATAATATCGTGCGGACACATTTCAATCTTGGAATTATACAATGCGCGCATCAGTGCCGGATATAAAGTATCCAACAACAACGTAGATTTCCCAGACCCAGACACACCCGTCAACGCGATAAATTTACCCAACGGAAATTCAACATCAATGTTTTTCAGATTATTTCCACGCGCCCCCGTAATAGTGATTGAACGCCCATTACCACTGCGCCGTTTTTTTGGCACATCAATCCGACGTTTGCCCGTCAGATATTGCGCCGTCAATGAATCCTTGGACTTCATCACCTGTTGCGGCGTCCCGGCGGCAACAACATTACCACCATTTACACCTGCGCCACGTCCAATATCAATCAGATAATCTGCAGCACGCATTGCGTCTTCGTCGTGTTCAACAACGATGACCGTGTTATCTTTGTCACGCAACATTTTCAGCGTGTCCAGTAATTTATCATTATCGCTTTGGTGCAAACCGATTGACGGTTCGTCCAAAACATACAACACCCCAGACAGCCCACTGCCAATTTGCGACGCCAGACGAATACGTTGTGCCTCGCCCCCGGACAGAGTCCCAGCCATACGCGACAACGTCAAATACCCCAGACCGACGTTCTGTAAAAAATGCAACCGCGACGTGATTTCACGCAAAATTACACGTGCAATATCGTTTTCTTTTTGGGTCAGATGATTAGGCAAATCGGTGAACCATTTCAGCGATTCGTCCACCGCCAAATCACACGCGTCCATAATATCAAAACCATTGATTTTAACACACAACGCCTGGATATTCAGACGTTTGCCGTGACACATCGGACACGGTTTTTCAGACTGGTATTTCGCCAGTTCTGCCTTCATCGCTTCAGATTCCGATTCGCGCCAACGACGTTCAATATTTGGGATTACACCCTCGTACGGTTTTTCATACACAAAACCGTTCCAGTTAATCTTTATCGGGTCATCACCACTGCCATACAGGATCAAGTTCTTTTGTTCCGCGGTCAATGTGTGCCACGGTTTGGACAACGGGATTTTATATTTTTTATGCAACGCGTCCAACAGATGTTCAAACTGGCTTAACATTCCGCCACGCGACCACGGCGCAATCGCCCCGTCTAAAATTGACTTTGACGGGTCTGGCACCACCAGGTCTGGCGACATATTTAATTGAACCCCCAATCCGTCGCACGCCGGACACGCACCCAATGGCGCATTAAACGAAAACAGACGTGGTTCTATTTTTGGCACGGTAAAACCACTGACCGGGCACGCATAGTTTTGCGAATACAGTGTATCTTCGTTCGTATCCAAACGGCGCACCAACACCGAACCCGGCACCAAACGCAACGCCCCCTCAAACGACGCATACATACGACTGCGAAATTCGTCTGTGGCGTCATTATCAGCCCCAGACGCCGGCATCGCCAGGCGGTCAACAATCACAAAGATATTATGTTTTTTATTTTTATCCAACGCTGGAACAGACGCCAAATCATACAATTCGCCATCAATTATCGCGCGCTGGTATCCCTGTTTTATCAAGAACGCAATTTCTTTTTTATATTCGCCTTTGCGTTCACGCACCAGTGGTGCCAGGATATAAATTCGCGTCCCAGCCGGAATTTTCATTGTCCAATCAACCATTTCGGCAATCGTCTGGGATTTAATCGGCAATCCCGTCACTGGAGAATGTGGCACCCCAACACGCGCCCACAACAAACGCAGATAATCATAAATTTCGGTCACCGTTCCGACCGTTGAGCGCGGATTTTTTGATGTCGTTTTTTGTTCAATAGAAATCGCCGGGGCCAGCCCTTCTATCAAATCAACATCGGGCTTTTTCTGCATATCCAAGAACTGACGCGCATACGACGACAGCGATTCAACATAACGGCGTTGTCCTTCGGCGTAAATTGTATTAAACGCCAGTGACGATTTTCCAGACCCGGACACGCCAGTCAAGACCACCAATTTGTTTTTTGGTATGTCTAAATCAATATTTTTAAGATTGTTTTCGCGTGCGCCGCGAATTTTAATTATTCCACTCATAAATTCTAATATAGAAAAAATATTAAAAATTGCAATAGAAAGGGCGAAATTTCTTTCGCCCTGAACATAACATTATTCCTCGCTGGGAACATTTGGCATCAGTTTTTCTGGACTTAAATCAATCCCAGATTTACGCACGTGTGCCGCGCCAACCTTTGGTGCCAACTTTCCGTTCACCCAAACATCTACGCCACCGGCATTACCAAATATCGCCTTGGTATTTGTGCCAGACGGAACATAAAACACGTCGCCCGGAACCAATACGCGACTGAATACCGTGTTTCCACGTTCATCTTCTACTTTGACCCAGGATTCATCAATGGCCTGTAAAATAACATTGGCATTGTTACGGTTGTCTACGCCAAAGCGTTCACGAACCGCAATCGTATAGGCCGGTTCAGCAACCGTTGCAACGACTGGTGCTTCGTCTGATACAACCTTGTCATCGGATTTAATGCCACTGATAATTGCGATTGTCGCAACCAGCAAAATAATCGCCACCACCGCGCCGGCGAACCATATCCAATGCGCACGAATAAATTGCGCGACATTACGCAGCACCGTTTTAAATGACGCCCCCGACACAGGCACATCGCACGTTGCCGCCTCGTCCCCAGGCTCGTCCTTGTCAGAATGAACCTGGCATTCATCGCCCAGGCCCATTTCGCGTTTTAACTTTGTCACGATTTCATCTGGATTCAGGCCCAATTCCATCGCGTAATTACGCGCAAAGCCCAAAACATATACTGGTTCTGGCAACGCGCCATAGTCGCCATCTTCCAGTGCCTGCAAGAATTCTTCGCGAATACACAACAATTTAGAAATTGTTTGAATTTCACGCTTGCGACGACCGGTTGTTCGTGCATTACGCAAAATTTCGCCAACTGTTATTTCAATCTGTGTTTCTGTATTATTATCGTTCATATTTCTTTATCCCTTGTTGCACCTTGCTATCATAAACCTATATTTTGCGACCCGCAACCCCAAAATTCACGAATTGCGTCGCGCAACGCGTCCGCATCTGTGATTTGATTGACGCGAATACGAAATTCAGACGAATTTGGCAACCCCGACGAATACCACGCCGCGTGCTTGCGAAACATCGGGACTGCGACCGACGCACCATAATATTCAATCGCATATTGCAAATGTTTCAACACTATCTCGCCCACATTTTTTGGCGCGCAATCGCGTCCTGCGATTTGCCCCAGGACCCACGGCCGGCCCAATATTGCGCGTCCAACCATTACCCCCGCATAGCCCAGTTTTTCCATATTCTGGGCATCTTGGGCGGTGGCAATATCACCGTTTGCAATAATCGGAATTGGGGCATCTGACACGTCTGGGTGTACCGCCGGCCCAACATACAACTGGGCGCGTGTTCGTCCGTGCAGGGTTGCAAAACGCACGCCAGAATCCGCAGCAATTTGCACCAGTTCACGCCAGTCACGATGTGCGTCGTCCCACCCCAGGCGTGTTTTAATTGACACCGGAATATCCACCGCACGCACCACCGCCGACATTATTTTCCCGGCCAACGTATGATCGCGCATTAAAAACGCCCCGGCACCGGCACGCGTTGCGACCTTTGGCACAGGACAGCCCATATTTATATCAATCCACCGTGCGCCATTATCCTGTAATATACGCGCCGCGTCCGCCATCAGTGACACATCTGCGCCGAAAATCTGGGCGCCGACGTGTCCCTCGTCCATATAAGAATCAAAATTACGCGGACAGTTTTTATGCGCCCCAACCAACGAATGACACGAAATCATTTCTGTCACCAATGGCGCATCTGGCGCGAACGCGCGCAAGACCCGACGAAACGGTTTGTCGGTAATTCCAGCCAATGGTGCAGCAAAAATTTGATTATCACTAAACATTTGTGATATAATGACATCTATGAAGGAAAAAATCAAAAATTTATTTAGTTTTCTTGGGCGTGCCTGGGGTGCCAGTTGGCGTGGCAAGGCCGGGATTCTGGCGACTGCGTTTGCGCTGTTTATGTTTGTGCGCATTTTCTGGGGTGCGGTCAATGTCCAGAATTTCGTTATAAACATCTGGCGATTGAACAACGAACAAACACAACTGGCCACGGAACAGGCAAAACTGGACGCACTGAACCGTCATATTGACCTGTTGCAATCTTACAGTCCCGACTACGTAGAAGAACTGGGGTTAAAATACCTGAATATCGGCGACGCACAATTCAAGATTTTAAAGATATAAAAAATCCCCGTTTTACGGGGATATTTTTTTAATTCAACCATACAATTATTATGTTCAAATACATCGCAAAAATCAGCCACAAGATATACGGCCAAATCAAATATCCGGCCCAGCGATTAAACGACCGAAATTCGCGCATCATATACCCAGAAACGATAACCAACACAACCAGCGCAATCAGTGCTGCGCGCGTCATATGCAATCCAAAAAAGAAATATGACCACAATGCGTTTAACACCATCTGGGTCAAGAACAACGAATACGCCGGTGCTTTGAACTGACGCATCTTGACATTACGCACAACCAGGAATAACGCCACCCCCAGCAACGCATACAGCAACGGCCACACCACGGAAAACACCCAGCCGTCTGGGGTCAGCGCAGATTTATTCAGCGCGTTATACCATAAATCAGATGCACCATTTGGCGAAAATAAAACGCCGACTATGCCTGGGACAAACGACAACACCATAGTCAGAATAAATTCCAAGACGACTTTCATATTATCTCTCCTTTCTTGAACTTTGGGCGATAGAATTATACGACAACGCCCCACAACGACACCACAGGAACGATTTCACAAAAAAACACCGCCAAAATGGCGGTTTGTTTTATCGCATAATGCGTTCACGAATATTTATCATCAAACGAACAATCGGCTTCATAAATTCAGGCACGTGCCAGAAATACATCAACACCAATCCAACATTACGACGCACCGCGTGTGGCTTTAACGGAATCAGCGTATCGCCAACATACCAACGTTTTGCCCACAAGAATTCAATCAATGCCAATTCGCGAATACGGCGACGGTCGGGACGCAAACCTGTTCGCGCCTGATACTCGCGCAAGACCTGTTTATACAGCCGTGCATTACGCGACAGCGAAAACAGAACCAGATCGCGCCAACGTTCATATATCCCACAGTTGCCAAAATCAAACACACCCTTTAACCGGCCATCGGGATACACAACGGAATTTGCCCCCTTTAATCCCATATGCACCGGCACCATATCAGATTGGGCAACAGGGGCATTTACGACATCTTCGTAAAACTGGCGAAAACGTTTTAGTTGACGCGCCGACATATACGGGCGCAGATATTTTTCCACCAAATCAAATTTGATATACGGCATAGTATTACGAACATCTGGAACGACACGCGCCAACGCATCAACATCGGCAGAATGTAATTCTGCCAAAAATCCAGCCGCCGTTTTTGCCAGGTTTCGTTGACGACGCGGTGAAAATTGGAACGTATGCCACGACCAACGTTCCCCCGTCAGCATTTCGTGCACAGCATACTGGAATCCATCACGCTGGACGATTTTAATATCAGGAATTTGAACAGTTATATATTTGCGCAAGAAATTGCAAACATCCGCCTCGCGCGTGTAGATTGAAATGCCCTTGGTGGTGAACCGAAACACACGCGTTCCCACACGAAACGCCGCAGAATCACTGCCATGCCCCAGGTATTTGATTTTTTGTCCCGGGTAATTTTTTTCTAAAAACGCGGTGACTTCTTCCAGTGTCATAACATTTCCCCACTTGACATAAATAAAAATTGGCGCGCCCTGCAGGATTGGCTGACGCCGCCCTTGCAAAATCCACCTCCGTTAAAACTACGGTGGACCGGCGCGCTTCCGCCTTTTTGCGTCGGGTCGAACCGCTCCCCGTCGCAGGTTCAAATCCAAATCCCCCTGCAACGCATAATTTCCGTGACCGCGCATTTATCTTGGCGCGCCCTGCAGGATTCGAACCTGCGACCTGCGGATTAGAAATCCGATGCTCTATCCAGCTGGGCTAAGGGCGCACAGCCCCTATTCTATACTATATTTCCCAAAATTTCAAGTTTTGCATAAACCATAAAAAACACCGCCCAAACGGGCGGTGTTTTATCATAGATTTGCTATCCAATTACATTACGTTTTAATTTCAGCAATTCTATATACATATAGATATCAGATGCTGCATACAGCAACAATGTTATTGCCAGGTAATACACCACTGCGATTGGTGCCGCCATTGGCCAGAACAGCAATGCCACCGCCAACGCAACCAACACTATTGCCATCACCAGGTCAAAACCCCAATGTCCGAACCGCGCACGTGCCATATTGATTGCAAATATCAACGCACGCAGTGCCTTGAACAAGAACAGCGCGACAAATATCACCGTTATCACGCGAATTGACCCCGTCGGATATATACAGAACAACACGCCTAACACCACGTTTAGCAGACCAAATATCACGTCAATCCATCCACTGCCAACATTGCGCGACGCGATAAATCCGACGATTGTGCGATACAGTCCAAACAATCCCAATCCGATACCAATAATAAACATAAACACAGTCAGCACCGCCATCGGCTTGAACGCCATCAGTATTGCGGCGATACCGAACAACAACCCTTCGCATAACAGCAATGGTGCTGATTTAGCATACAGACTCTGGACCGCTGTGGCAACGGAATCTGACGGTGTATGTTGCACACGGGTTGCGCGTACCGGTTTGGCTTTCTTAGTTGATTCTTTCTTTGGCATATTAAATTCCCCCCTGTTTGTTATATAATAACATTGTAGTATTTTTGCACCCACGTTTCAAGTGTCGCGCATAGGTAAAAATTTCATCTGCGCCATAAAAAATCGCCCCGATTGGGGCGGTTTTTATTAAAACGGAATATCGTCGCCGATGTCTGCCACTGAAATTTCTTCGCGTGGTGCCGGTGCCGCTGTGTGCGCGTCATTTGTACCTTGTGCGTCCAGACTTTTCGCACCTGCCAGAATAACCATCTGACCAGCAAACTGGTTCAACACAACCTCGGTCGTGAAAACGTCTGCGCCCTGTTGATTTTGCCATTTACGCGTGCGTAATGATCCTTCCAGATACAGCTTGGTCCCCTTTTGCAACATACGTTCTGCGACATCAACCAAATTAGGATTGAAAATCACAACACGATGCCATTCTGTTTGTTCTTTTTGTTCGCCTGTTGCGCGGTCACGCCATCTGTCCGATGTCGCCAATGAAAAACTGACAACCTTTTGTCCGCTTTGCATTGTGCGCACCTGGGGTTCTTGGCCCACGTTGCCGACTAATATCACTTTATTTATACTGCCTGCCATATTCGCTTCCTTTGTTTCATTGTATGTTTAATGAAAGCAATTACGTAAAAAAAAAGCAAGTAAAAATAACAAATCTTGACTTTTTCGGCAAAAAAGTGTATAATTGACCCGTGAAAATGAACAGGCGGCAAATTCTTGTGCGCCATCCCCACAAAAGGATTTATTTATGCATGTGAATGAATTAAAGGCGAAATCGCCCCAGCAACTGCTGAAAATGGCCGAAGATATGGGCATTGAAAACCCATCGCAATTAAACGTGCAACAGTTGCGCTTTGCCGTGATGCGCGTGTTTGCCGCCGACAAGAAAATCACACTGATTGGCGACGGGGTTTTGGAACGTATGCAGGACGGATTTGGATTCTTGCGCGCCCCGGAAAGCAATTACTTGGCCGGGCCAGATGATTTATACGTGTCGCCTAATTTGATTAAGAAATATGGTCTGAAAACCGGCGATTATATAGAGGGCCAAATCCAGGCACCCCAAAACGAATCCGAACGCTATTTTGCGCTGGAAACGATTGAACGCGTCAACGGCGATATGCCTGATAAATTACGTCACCGCGTGTCATTTGATGATATGACGCCACTGTATCCTGATGAAATGTTGCGTATGGAAATCCCAGACGACAAAGACAAAGGACGCAGTCTGTCCGCGCGCGTTATTGACCTGATTTCCCCAACCGGCAAGGGTCAACGCAGTCTGATTGTTGCGCCACCGCGCACGGGTAAAACCGTTATGTTGCAGAATATCGCACATTCTATTGCGACGAATTATCCAGACGTAAAACTGATTGTTTTGCTGATTGACGAACGTCCCGAAGAAGTGACTGATATGCAACGCAGCGTCAAGGGCGAGGTTATTTCATCTACGTTTGACGAACCGGCGGCACGCCATATCCAGGTGGCCGAAATGGTCATTGAAAAGGCAAAACGTTTAGTAGAGGCCGGCCAAGACGTCGTCATCTTGTTGGATTCAATCACCCGTCTGGGGCGCGCATACAACACATGCGTCCCGTCCAGTGGCAAGGTTTTAACCGGTGGTGTTGACGCATACGCATTGCAACGCCCGAAACGTTTCTTTGGTGCGGCCCGTAATATAGAAGGTGGCGGCTCGCTGACCATCATCGCGACTGCGCTGGTTGATACCGGTTCAAAAATGGACGAAGTTATTTTTGAAGAATTCAAAGGAACCGGCAACAGTGAAATTATTCTGGACCGTAAATTGTCCGACAAACGCGTATATCCGGCGATTGATATTACAAAATCTGGTACGCGCAAAGAAGACCTGTTGGTGGGCAAAGACACACTGTCAAAAATGTATGTCTTGCGTCGCATTATCAATCCAATGGGAACATTGGAAGCGATGGAATTCCTGCTGGACAAGTTGCGTCTGACAAAAACAAACGCTGACTTTTTCGGTTCTATGAATCAATAACAAACGGGGCGTTGCCCCGTTTTTAGTGGAACGATAAAATGAAAATATATTTATTTGCGGCAACGACCGCATTTTTTTTATTTGCATTTGGTTGTGGCGTCCGCATCGGCGCATTACGCTGTGCGCGCGACGCCGGCCAACGCGCAATCACACAACAAAACAAAAACATTAAAACCCAGGTGACAGTATATGAAAAAACTATGCATACTGGCATGCGTGATATTCGTCGCGTCTTGCGCGAAAAATACACCATTGCCGAATAACGCTTGCGCGCCCTGTATTCCGATTTACGGCCATAAAACAGATTGGGACCAAATCAGTGACGATTTGGCCCGCAATATTTACAAACATAATTTGATGTGCAACGAAATTTAATCCGCCAACGCAATGCCCACCAGTTCACGAACAATTTGCGCGCTTTGTTCATCGTCGTCGCGCGGCGCATATTCCACAAATTCAAAACTGTGCGCATCAGGCGCGAACGCGTGTACCAACTGGCGCGCCGTGTCCAGCGACAGCCCGTCTGGTTCCGGCACCAACACAGATTTAAATACGTCCGCATCAATCGCGTCAAAATCAAACGACACAACGTATGGCCGGTCATCAATTTGGCGAATAACTTCGCCTATGACGGCGTCAACTTTTTCCGGCGTGTCTAAATCCAGTGGCGTGCGCATAAATATATTATTCTGGTTCACGCATTCAATTTCTGCTGGTTCGTATGAACGCGTCCCCAGGTAAAAAACATTTTCCGGTCGCAATGCCGGCACGCGCGATTGCAATCCCAACCAACGCTGGTCGCCTGTTCCCAACAATGCGCGAACATTTGTTCCGTGTGGCGCGCCAGACGCCTGGGCGCGCGATGATTCAGGACTGTGAATATCCAAATGTGCGTCAATGTATATCAAACATAAATCTTGGTCCTGGATTCTGTCTGCCAACGCCGCAAAATGCCCAAAGTTGACCGAATGATCGCCACCAATTAAAACGTGCGACGCACTGGGGGTCTGGGCATAAATTTTACGCTGAATCAAAAAGTTTTCACCGAATCTGTCGTTGTTCCATAATTCAGTGTCGCACGCATCGGCGGACACAATCGTCCACTTTGCATCAGGGAACATTTTTTGCACCGCCGCCGGGGCCAACGCTGGGCCACCGTCAACTAACTTTGCGGTCGCACCGCGTCCATACTCAATACCAAACAAAGATTTCATTTATACGACTCCACTATGCTCTGGGCAGCATTTTTTATTTTTTGCAGCGATGTTTCATACGTCGCACAATCGCGTGCGATTTCTGAACGATATGCGTCACGCAGGTTTGCCGCCATATAAAAACACCCACGCAAATGCTGCACACAATAATCATGACCTGTGGCAAACGCGTTTTGACCGCGCACCCTGCTTTCAGTTCCAGCCCAGTCAATATTTAGCGCCTTGTCCAGTTTTTCCCATGAATTTTCACCTGAATATTTACCAACAGCGTCCATCCAATACTGATTCATTTCTGCATCAGTCCAATTTTTCTTGGTCCGCATAGTCAGGATTTTTTTTATCAACGTGTCAATATCCGTCTGGTATTTCGCATCAATCTGCGCCAGGCTGGCACTGCAATAACAGCGATTGTATGCCGTATTTTCACGCTGGCAATATCCGTTCATACATTCTGTATAATCCGCCAAACACCGCACAGATGATATTGCAGTGCCATCTGTTGCGATTGTGTTATTCGTCGTGGTATTGACCCGATTCACCGTGGTTGCGTCATCGCGACCGCCACGCGCAACCACACGACGCGCCGAAACGCCACGTGACGTATTCCCAGTTGCCGTCCGCGTTGCCGAATTTGTCGCACTGCGCGCAGACGTTCCACGCGCAACCACACGACGGGTATTTGCGGTCCCAGAATTTGTTGCCGACGCCACTGGCGCAACCGCCCCAGTCTGTGTCACCGCCGCGCGCGCCGCCCCAGACGTCCCACGTGGCACAACACGACGTGACGTCGCCGCATTTCCCGGCAACGTCCGCGTTAAAACATCAATTTGGTTTATTGTCTGGGACGGGCTGGTTCCTGGATTCAGCCCAGTGCGCATTTTATTCGTCAGATACGGATACATATTATTGTATGAAGTAGCGCTGACATAATCAGACGCAACCGTCCCCGTTGGCACGCGCCCGGTTGCGCAAAGACCAGCCCCTGCGCCCCCTGCAAGAATAATAAATGTGGCAAAAAATCGGACAATCTTACTCATATACCTGTATGATAGAAAGTTTTACCCCCCACGTTCAAGCATAAAATAATATAAACATTTGCAATTCAAAAAAATGCTGTTATAATCTGTGTCGTTTCGGGGCGTAGCTCAGTCTGGTAGAGTGCTTGCTTTGGGAGCAAGATGTCGAAGGTTCGAATCCTTTCGCCCCGACCAGAAAAATAACAAACGACCACTTTGGGTCGTTTTTTATTTTTTTCCGCGGGACGCGGATTCAAACTTGGTTCTCATCTTTCCCTCGTTGTGGCTTGGCCACAACTGTGGGGCATTCGTGACGGTTTGGTCGTGCTACGCGCGCCCGCACCTACTCATCCAGAAAACACATTATTTTTGTATTGATTTTATTCCTGTTGGCAATTAAAATTAAGCACTGACACAGAAAAACAAAGGAAAAAATATGTTCAAAAAATCTCTCGCTGTTGTTGCTCCTCTGTTTTTTTTGATGGGGTGCGCTACAATCGTCAGCGATTCATCAAAAAATCTATATCTATCAAATGCAAATTTACCAGAAAACACGAAAGTTTTAATTGAATCCAAGGGCAGCACTTACTTGGTCAACGTTCCTGGAAATGTCGTTTTACCTAACACATGTCAAGGTGCTGATGTATACTTGGCCGATACACACGAACCTATACAACACATACATTCTGAAGTAAATGGTTGGATTTTGGGGAACATATTGCTTGGCGGCGTTATTGGCTTAACGGTTGATGGTCTAACCGGCAATATGTGCAAAATCGGTGATAATTATATTGCATTGTAATTAAATTTAGCAACAAAAACGACCACTTTGGGTCGTTTTTTATTTTTTTCCGTGGGACACGGATTCAAATTTAGTTCTTTTGCTTTTTTGTGATATAATTTGTGCAAAGGCAAAAAGATATGGTTAAACAAAATATTGAAATTCAAAACGCACGGCAAACTGTTGATTTATTAAAATTGTATTCCGCCGCAAAAAAACAAGACGAACAAAACGCCTTGTTGGAACAAATTAATTCCGTAAATTACTGGGCCTATGTATTACTGACAAAATACGATTATGATGCGATTGATTTGGCAGACAAAATAAACCAGGCCATCAAACTGGACGCGTTTCGTCCAAAAAATATGTCTGTGGTTCAAATGGCAATCAGTCATGACCTGGAATACATCAATGGCGATTTTAATACGTTTGACAAGAAATTAAGCCAGATGGAAAAAACCAACCTGGCCCCTGAAAAAATCCGCGATCGTCTTAAATGTGGGCTTGGCAATATATGTATTCTGGCAGAACAGTTTTCTGTGGATTGGATTCAGCGGTTAAAAAAACACCCAAAATTAGTTAACGCCGCCCGTAATGCGAACAAAGATACCGCCGTGGACGCATATAATAAACTGTTCGCCGCACTGACCCAAGATTTTTGCCAAGAATATAATTGCCTTATAGAATCCCAGGTCGTGACCGCCTGGACCGCCCCCGATGGTACGCCTGATACAAAATCTGAACGCCACGGATACCACCAAGAGGCATACAGTTTAAGTTTATCTGACAAACTGTCTAAAACAGAACGCGATAAAATCATTGCGGATTTCAGTAAAAATCCCACAAAAACACCGGGTGCGCGACGCAAATCGTTTATTAAAATAAATATTACCAAGGCCCACCAGGACATTCCGGATTCAACAGATTTCTTTTATCACATGATAAGTTTATTTGCACACGAAATGCATCACGCATTGGATTACCAAAATCCACGCGCAGGCGCACTGGGTCCACAAATAAATAACATTGACAAAAAACATTATAAAAATTCATCACAAGATGCAAAGGCATATTATGAATCGGTCACAGAAATCAGTTCGTATGAAATACAACGCCAATTATTCAATCAATTAAAAAACACACGTTTTTAACGCGCAACAAAATCCGGAAGAAAATTTGCCTTATTCTGTGGGCAATGGTAAATCTGGGACAGAAAGCGTTCCTGTGACATTATATTTGCCTGCCATTGATTGATCTGCCGCAGATGATGTGCTGACGCGTTCTGACACCGCCGAATAAACCGCCAATGCTGATGGATATTGCGTGTCGGTCGCGCTGGACGTCAAACTGGTGACCTTGTTCGTTGTATTTTCCTTGGTTGCGATGACCTCTTTAACATAACCGACGCTGGCAATACGACGTGCAATCTCGCTGGGACATGGAACAATATTCCCCTGCAAATCATAACAATGTGGAACAGGCTCTTTTGCGGCATATAAGTCCGAAACACAAAAAACAGTTGCAAAAACACAACCGAAAAACACAGTCCGAAAAATACGACCAAACAAAAACATACGAGAATTAACCGCCCCCCACCAGCGAACTATTTCTGCATAAAAATCCTTTCACAATAATGATACTAAAACACGCGTTTTTTATCAAGAATTTTTTGTCAAATAAACATCGGGGGCAAAATACCCCCGATGCAAAATTGATGTTTAATATGGCACAAAATTATTTCACACTTTGCGGACCATTATGTAAATTTACACCGCGCGCCATAAATTCGGCCGCCAAATTCACCGCCGCAATACCTTTCTTGTAGCCTGCCCCATTCGCCTTGTTTGCAACGGCGTTTGACGCAATACTAAACTTACTCACATTATCAGTCATATTCAATGCCTCTTGTCAAAACATCTCTCTGACAGTGGTCAGATTATACCAAAAAACCTTTTTTGTCAAGTATAATTGTCAACAATTTGATTTATTGTTCACAACCATACATTCCACACGGTTCATTTGCCGAATACTCTTCTACCATAATTGGCGCAGCCTTGGCCTGTTCGGTATAGTGCGTTTCTTTGACTACGCGCACGCGACGATTGGCCGCATTTGCAACGCCATCAGCCGTTGGCACCGCCAAATCTTCTTCGCCGGACGATACCGCGACAATCTGGCTGGCCGGGATACCGTATTTAATCAGCATTTTTTGCACAGCCTCGGCACGACGGCCACCCAATGCATAGTTATAATCCTTGCTGCCCATTGTGTCGGTATGTCCAACCACAGACACCTTGATATTCTTGTTTTCCTGGGTTGCATTGGCCAATTTTTTAATCAAGTCCTGGTATTCGGGTTTGATTGTCGCCTTGTCAAAGTCAAAGCGGACTTCAAACACTTCTTCCATTACATGCTGTTTCGGTTCCAACGGAATCTGTTGCACCTTGATAATCGTTTTATCCCCAGACGCCGCCTGAATCTGGTCCAGGCGCGCATTTATCGCCGCCAATTCAGACCGCATTGCCATCATCATATTGATAAAATCCTGGCGCGAGACCAATTCATCGCCAACCATTGGGATTTCATCTTGGGCCGGTTGGGCATTTTGGCAATCTGCGTTTTCAGGATTTTCCGCACAGTCCGCCGACAACATCGCCATATTATTGCTGTCCGATATTGTTTTGTCGCCACCATAGATATTCTGGTTAAACACCAACGGCTGGACCGGCACAGGATTTATCAAATTCTGGGGAACATTTACATTATTGACAATAATCACACCGTCACGCGCACGGCCAGTACCACTCATTGCGCGCATTGTGCGTGTTTCTGGGTAATAATCTGTTGGTTTATTGCTGGCATTTGTGACCGGACGACGTGATTGAACCGCAATTGTTTCAGTCGTTGTTGTCGTCATTGTGGACGTGCCAGTATTATTTACGATTTTACCGCCCTTGCAATCACGCAACGCCGTCATTGTTTTCAAATATCTGTCACGACATTCGCGCGCAGTGCCGTCTTGGCCACTGGCCGCGGCAGACAACCAGCAATCAAATTTCGCCTGGGCCTCGGCCGCCAGTTGCGGATTTGTTTCCGTGGCATCATTTTTTAATTGTTCCATCAAATCATTATATGCCGAGGACAGTTCAAACGATGTCTGTTCGTCGTCAACCGGCCAATTTTCCAGCGATTCTGGGAACGGCACTTCGCCACTGAATGCAGCGACCGCCTTTTGTGCGAACAGTTCGCCCATTTCCGAATATCCACTGGTACGGGCATTATAAATCGCATACGAACGATAGTTCATCGCCAACTGATTTAAAAACGAATCCTGGTGCGGCGCAGAATACACATCCAGTTGTTCCACATAGTCAACCGTTGGCGTATCAATCGGCGCATATTCGTTATTATTACTGCCTGCGCAGGCCGCCAACATCGCGACAGACGCAACCGCAATTACACGTGATACAATCCAAGTTGCCACACAAGATTTATTTTTCATCAGAAATCCCTTCTCTATAATCCCCTGTATTATACGATTTTTTGTTATATGAGTAAAGCAAAAAAAGTGCGATACGCATCGCACTATTTATTTGAAAACTGTTGAACAATCGCCCCCAACGAAGACAAACCACCAATACCGCCACCACTGGTCACACCGCTGACCGATTGCATAATCGCGTCGGTATTCGTGGACTGGCCCATATTGCCAACTGTGCTTATCAAGAAATCGCCCCACATCGCGCGCTTTTTCGCACTCAGTTTTGCATAACTGCAATTTTCCATTCTGGACAATAATTTCGCGGCCATCGTTGCCTCGGTCTTGGTATAGTCCGCCGCAGAAAAATCAATCAAATTAAATATTTCATAAATATCCGAAACATCTACTGGATTTTTACACGACAAAGACCCATCAGAACAATATGTTGCCGTGCTGGCCATCGGGAACCCTTCCCAGACCATATCTGCGTTGCCATCACCAGAAAAATAGTCATAGCATATATCCGCCGCATCGGTTCCAGCCGCAATACGCACCGCCTGGGCATAACCGCCACGCGCGATTGAACAAGGACGTCGGTTCAGGCGTTTTTGCGCATCTTCTGCGGTCATTTCGCCGACCTTGGCCCACTCTTTCATTGTATTGTTCACAAATGTAATTTCCTGCGATGATGGGACACATTCCGCACTCAGTGCCTTTTGCTTTGCACTCAGTTGTTGCACGCTGCTGACCAAATTCAAAACCGTCCCGGCCAAACTGGCCGTTGTCGCAGGCGTAGATGACGACTGCTGGGTCACAGGCGCAGCCTTTTTAACAGTCACCGCCGCAAACGCATCAGATACGCTTGCAATCAATGTCATACACAGAAAAAGCCGTAAAAATTTTTTCATCTCTCTTGGGTGCTATTATAACATAAAAAAAAGACCGAATAAATATAAAAATTGCTTTTTGTTGTTTGGCGCGTTAAACTAGTCCATGTGCAAGGTGACAAACGTAATTTTATTATCTTTACAAAGCACAGACGCTTAAAGCGACTGTGGCAGTTTTTCTTTACCGGTTGGGGGCTGGTAATGGTGGCGGCGTTGGTCGCCGGGTCCTTGTTCACCAAGCAATTATTGTGGACGCCAATTTCGGCGGTAAATATGACCGACATCGTCAGCAATCAGTTCAAGATGTCTGGCGCATCATTTGCCGGCACCGATACAAACGGTGAACCGTTCAAACTGCGCGCGGCGTCTGGCCGTCAAGAATACGGCAAACCTGATATAATATTTCTGGAAAACGTATCGGGGACGGTTGTCCGCCGAACAGATGGCAAACGCATAACTGATGAAATCCGCGCCAGTCGCGGTCAATATAATCGTCGCAATAAAACCGTCACTTTGCGTGGCAATGTCCGCATTGATTCCAGTAATGGCGACAAAATACTAACTGACGAATTGGTGGTAAAATTATGAAACAATCCGTATTACGCATTGAACACTTGTCCAAATCGTATGGCAAACGTATGGTTATCCGTGATATTTCCATGATCGCACGCCAGGGCGAATCGGTTGGCCTGTTGGGGCCAAACGGTGCTGGAAAAACAACGGCTTTTTATTGCATAACGGGCCAGTTGGCGGCCACCGGGGGCCAAATATTCCTGAATTCCCAGGATATAACCCACCTGCCGTTTTATCAGCGCGCCCGGTTGCATATTGGATACCTGCCCCAGGAAAACAGCGTTTTCCGTGGTCTGACGGTGGAACAAAACATTATGGCAATTTTGGAAGTGGTTGAACCCAGTCGCAAAAAACGCAACATAAAACTGGACGCATTGCTAGATGAGTTTTCCATATCGTCATTACGGCGCAGTCCGGCAACTGCACTGTCGGGTGGTGAACGTCGTCGTGTTGAAATTGCGCGTGCGTTGGCGAACGACCCAAAATTCATATTGCTGGACGAACCATTTGCCGGTATTGACCCGATTGCCGTGAACGAAATCCGCAGTCTGGTGTCACAGTTAAAGAATCGTGGTCTGGGCGTGATTATCACCGACCATAACGTGCGCGAAACACTGGGCATCACAGACCACAGTTATGTATTGCACGACGGTATGATTTTAAAACACGGCACCACCAGTGAAATTATCAAAGACGAACGTGTAAAAAAGGTCTATCTGGGCGAAGATTTTACAATGTAGAACGCGACCCTGAAAAAAAACGCCCCAAACGGGGCGTTTTATTCAGAATCGTCATCGTCAATATCGTCATCATCAACGCCGGCGGCATTTAAATCAATTTCTTTGGGAATACCTAAAATATCTTCTATTTTTTCAGACGCGGCGTCCAAATCAATTTTGTGCAAAACAGCAAATTCCTGGGCCATACGTTCCAGCGCACGCAAATACAACTGGCGCGCAGAAAACGTCATCGTATCCGCCGCCGTGCGACGTTGCAGGTCACGAACAACCTCGGCCAATTTCATTGGGTCGCCCGAATTGATGTTTTCTTCGTATTGTGCAGCACGACGCGCCCAAATCATACGCTTTGCCCCGGCCTTGCCCTTGGCAGACGCGATTGCCTCGTCCATCTTTTTGGGTGTGGTCAATGGGCGCAGTCCTGAAATTTCGGCCCGTTCAACCGGCACGCGCAGTGTCATGTGATTACGTTCAAAATCAATGACCAACATTTTAATTTTTTGGTCGCCGATAACCTGTTCTTCGGTTCGGACCAGTTTTCCAACGCCCTGGGTTGGATACACAACATACTGACCTGTTTTAAAATCTAATTTCTTGCTTGGCATAATAGCTTTACCTTTTGCGGTTGCCATTCTCTCTGGTTCAGGGGGTATTATACCACAAAAAATCCAGAAAAACAAATAATTGCCCATAAAAAAATCCCGTCCCATTTGGGACGGTGACATATTATCGGTTTATACGACGCACCGCGCCTGTTCGGCGCACCGCCGATGCACGATTTATGGACGAACCGCCCTCGGCCTTGGCACATACCCATTTATGATTCTGTAATATTGCCGTCAGCCCATCGGCACAGTCCGGTTTTTCCAGTTGCCATGCAAAACAGCCACCCTTTTGATATGATTTATACGTGCTGTTATCGCCACCACGGGTATATGCGCCGTATTCAGGATTCCAATCGCCGGCCGGTTCCCCATTGCACCATTTACGCTGGCCAAAGCATTCTATGCGATTGCCGGACGCGTCAACCAATTCCACCGGTGCACCGGTATCGGTGTATCCAGACGCCGCCGCGCGACCATTGCCCATTGCGCGACCCGTTTCCAAATCGCGACACCATAACTTTTGACATTCGACCGCCTTGATTCCGTCAACCTTGGCGTGTTCGGTCAATATATACCCCGGGCCACACGATGTAAACGTCCCAGAATGCGCACAGAACATAACTGCAACACACATTATCACAGAACAAATTATTTTTCTCATACGCTTCTCTCTTGGCCTTTGCCACTATTTTACACAATTTACGGTGAAATTCCAAACGCTTTTTATTGTCCCAATCCAGCCGGTGTAAAACGCCCGATGTTGTTAAACAGTTCCTGGATAGCGTTCAGTTCAATCGCCGCCGGGATTTCTGTTTCGCCATCTGCGATACGCACATCTGGCAAATCATCATCGTGTAAAACCTGGGTTCGGGTCACGCGATTGCCATTGACCCAGGCCAGCAAAACTGTGCGATTATCGTATGTCTTTTTCAATGGCCCACGATAATTTTCATCTGCGCCATAGTAAATCCACACAGTATCCCCGTGTATTGTTTTAACCTGGGGCGCGCCGATTTGCTGTTCCAGTTGTTCTGTTGTTTTTATCTGGCCCAGACGCGTATCCAAATCCGCCGGAAAAACATATCCACGGTGTTTTGTTTGGAACGTACAGCCTGCCAACACAATGGCAAAAATCGCGATTATTTTTTTCATATTTTTACCCCTCGCCATTTTCTTTGGTTTCGTTTGTCGCGTGCATCATTGCAAAATGCGCGATGTATTTTTTCAATTCGCCCTTATAGCGATTGTTTTCCTTGGCAAATTCAACCAGTCTGTCAAAGTTTGGATTAACCGCACGTGCGGCGCCAAAACGACTCTCGGTTTTCAAAAAGTCTTCCAATGGGGCCGGATTATCAATATTTGAATCCAGCGTCAAAGGATTACGCCCATCCATCACCATTGTCGGGTCAAAGCGATACAGTGGCCACGCGCCAGTCTGGACAACCTGGGCCTGGTGCTGGACACCGTTTTGCAGTGCGAACCCGTGCGCGATACACGGCGCATACGCCAATATGATTGATGGCCCCGGGAACGCCGCCGCTTCGCGGAACGCACGAATCGCCTGGACGGGATTTGCCCCCAACGCGATTTGCGCAACGTATGCCCCGGACATCATCGCCATCATACCCAAATCTTTTTTGGCGTGTTCTTTGCCACCAATGGCGAATTTCATACTGGCCCCGAACGGCGTAGATTTTGATTGTTGACCACCGGTATTAGAATACCCTTCGGTATCCAGAACCAAAACGTTCACATTTTCGCCACTGTGCAAGATATGGTCCAACCCACCATATCCAATGTCATACGCCCAGCCGTCGCCACCGATAATCCAAACAGATTTATCAACGATTGCGTCAACCAAACTTTCCGCCAGACGCGCGCGTGGCTCGTCAATCGTCGCCAATTTTTTGCGCAACATTTTTGCGCTGGCGCGTTGGGCGTCTATGTCGTGCGTATCAAACATTGCATCAACATTTGGCACATTTAATTCAAACAACAAACTGCGCAACGTATCGCGTTTTTGATTCAACGCCAACCGCATTCCCAGACCGTATTCTGCGTTATCTTCAAACAACGAATTAGACCACGCCGGCCCACGACCATTTGCATCACACGTCCACGGTGTTGTCGGCAAATTCGCCCCATAAATAGACGAGCACCCCGTTGCATTTGCAACCACCATGTGATCGCCAAACAGGTGCGCCAACATCTTGATATACGGTGTTTCGCCACAGCCTGCGCACGCGCCCGGGAATTCAAAATAATGCGGTAATAATTCTACGTGCTTTGGGATATTCAGGTTCAGTTTTTCGCGTGGAATATCCGGCAATTTTACCGCCGCGTCAAACGCGCGTTGATTTTCATCGGCAACATCACGAACGTCCTTCATTGCCAACGCCGCCACTGGACAGTTTTTCACGCACACCCCACATCCTGTGCAATCCGCCGGCGAAATCGCCAACGTATAATACATATCAGGCCCCAATTCTGGCGTTTTCATTGGCACAACAACCAGTCCCGATTCGCGTGCAGCCGCGACCTGGTCGGCGGTCAATGCACGGATACGAATTGCTGCGTGCGGACACAACATAGAACATTTTCCGCATTGGATACATTTTTCCAAATCGCACGTTGCGACGCGTTGTGATATAGAACGTTTTTCATACTTTGACGTTCCGACCGGATATTGCCCTGCGCCAAATATGCCATCTGTGCGGAAACGCGACACAGGTATCGCATCGCCACGCTGGGCGGCCATTTCGCCCAATGTTCCGGCAATTTCAGCCGGCGCATCTGGGGTCATTGCCGGGATAAAGTCTGGCGCAAAATTTGACACCGACGACGGCAATGTGAATTGATGCAGGTATCCTGCGGCACGGTCAACCGCGGTCCAGTTTGCCTGGACGACGTCCATACCTTTTTTCTTGTATGTTTTTTCAATCGCCGTCTTGGCAGATGTGGCCGCAACCGCCGGGTCAATAATCTGGGTCAGATTAAAGAAATTCAGCATAATAAACGTGTTTATGCGGTTCCCCAGCCCCAGTTCATTTGCCGCCCCATTTGCGTCCAAGAAATACACATTTGCGCGCAATCTGATTAAATGTTCCTGGGTTTCCCGTGGCAGGTTTGCGAACGCCACATCTGGGGCCATTGACGTATTTATCATAACCGTTCCACCTGCGCGCAGGCCACGGAACACGTCAAACCGCTGGGCAATCATAAAGTTTGAAACACTGATAAAATCGGCGACTTCTATTAAATACTGGCTTTTAATCGGCGCATCAGAAAATCTGATATGCGACGCGGTAAGCCCACCTGATTTTTTAGAATCATAGACCGCGTATGATTGCGGATACAGGTCAGAATTTTCACCAACAATTTTAACGATATTTTTAACCGCCCCAACTGTGCCGTCTGAACCAATACCATACAATATTGCCGTCTTGAAATTTTCGGCCTGGACTGCGAACGCAGGGTCTGTTTTCAGCGACAGCCCCGACAAATCGTCATCAATCCCCACGGTAAAGTTATGGTGCAATGTATCGCGCATCAGGTTTTCATAGACTGCCTTGACATCGCGCGGTTTGAATTCTTTGGACCCCAACCCATAACGTCCACCATATACCGCCGCCGCATCGCCTACGACTGTTTTAACATCTTGGTATAACGGTTCGCCGATTGCGCCTGGTTCCTTGGTTCGGTCCAGCACCGCGATGCGTTTTACTGATTTCGGCAACGCCGCGCGCAACGCGTCCACCGGGAACGGCCGGAACAAGTGCACCTTGACCAGGCCCAATCCACGTGGCAAAAACGGCAGTGTTTCTTCAATCGTTTCACAGGCACTGCCCATTGCGACGATAACATTTTCGGCATTTGGGTCGCCCACATAGTCAACCAAGTGATACGCCCGTCCTGTCAATTTGGCGAATTCATCCATACATTCCTGAACAATTCCGGGCGTGGCCGCATACAGTGGGTTTGCCGCCTCGCGTCCTTGGAAATAAACGTCTGGGTTTTGTGCCGTTCCGCGAATCGTCGGGTGTTCAGGCGACATACCGCGTTCACGATTTGCACGCACCAGTTCATCAGGAATCATTTTACGCAACACGTCATCTTCTATTCTGACCAGGCGCGATTCTTCGTGGCTGGTTCGGAATCCGTCAAAGAAATGCAAGAACGGCACCCGTGTTCGCATTGTTGCCGCGTGTGCGATTGCCGCCATATCAGACGCCTGTTGCACGCTGTGACTGGACAACAGTGCAAATCCCGTACTGCGCACCGCCATCACGTCGCTGTGGTCGCCAAAGATTGACAGTGCGTGTGTTGCCAATGCGCGCGCGGCGACGTGCATAACGAACGGCGTTTGTTCCCCGGCGATTTTATACATATTTGGAATCATCAGCAGCAACCCCTGGGACGCCGTGAACGTCGTTGCCAGTGATCCCATTTGCAACGCGCCGTGCATTGCGCCGGCCGCGCCCCCTTCGGATTGCATTTCAATTATCTGTGGGATTGCGCCCCAAATATTTTTCTTGTGCTGGAACGCCCATTCGTCCGCCAGTTCGCCCATTGTACTGCTGGGGGTGATTGGATAAATCGCCGCAAAGTCAACGCATCTGTATGCAACATCCGCTGCCGCCCAGTTCCCATCAACAATCAAATTCGCCATTTTGCCTTTTCCTTTTACAAATTTTATACAGATGCCAAAATCATACCGCGATTTTTATCGCAAGGCAAGACGATACTTGCGAAATCCATTGACAAAACCGTATTTTTGTATTAGACTAAAAGAAACAATTTTAAACCCCAAGGAACACCATGTCTGAAACAACCAACCAAGAAGAACAGATTGAAGTTGATGCCGGCATAGACACCAACGAAGTTGCATATATCAATGCAGAAATCGGGACCAGTTTGCTGGGGCAAATCTCGGTTGCGAACCAACAAGAAACCATTGACCAAATCGTCACCCGGATTCAGGCGGTTCCCCGTATGCCGACCATTTACAGACCCAAGAAACAGAAATCGCCATACGAAATTACCGATCGCCAGATTTTTGATTTATACATCAATGGATACGGTCTTGATTTAAATGCATACAGTGCGTTTGCGTCATTATTGGCGATTATGCGTGCGCGTGGTGTAATTATTCGCACGAACGTCATCGGCACAGCCCAGGGCGTTGCCGGCCTGTTAGCCGTCCAAGGCACCCCTGGATTTCGCATTATGTATGAAACATCATACATTGTTCCATACAGTGTTCCTGCGACACGGCGCGTCGTCGGCTTTTCCGAAGTGGTTGCAGGCTATCAGCCGAAACCAGACGCCACCAACAGCGACGCGATAAAATTGGTTCATTCTATATACAGCGATAATTCTAAACTGAGTATGGACGAAATCCGCAAAATGACCCAGGACGGCAAACCGATTTCAGCATATCATTGTCTGAAAAATGGTATGTGCGATTGGGTTTTACAAAACAACGGAAAAATACGCGGTCGCTAAAACAAAAACGCCCAAACGGGCGTTTTTTTATTTTTTATCTTTGCTGTCTTTTTTATCCTTGCCGTCGGCTGGCGCGTCTGCGTCATCGGCTGGGGCAACGGCATCACAGACCGGCGCGCGCAGTTTTAACTTGGACATCGCACGCACCATATCCATCGCGCGTTGCAGTTGATAATCCAGCGCATCTTTTTCTTCGTCTGTCAATTCGGCATCTGGGTCATCATCGTCATCAGACTTTTTTTCTGCCTTTTTCTTGGCCTTTTCGTTTTTCAGTGCGTTTTTGAACGACGCCTCGGAATACTGGCTTTCTTTGCGTTCAATCGTTTCAATTTTGCTTTGCAAAACCTCTACGTCTGGGGTAATTCCCTCGTTCTGGATTGAACGTCCGCTTGGCGTGTAATACCGTGCAATCGTGATATGAATTGCCGTCCCATCGCCCAGTGGTTTTTGTTGTTGCACACTGCCCTTGCCGAAACTTTGCGACCCCATAACCAGCGCGCGACCATTATCCTGCAATGCCCCGGCGACAATCTCGGACGCCGATGCCGACCCGTGATTTACCAGCACGACCACCGGTTTACCGTTTGTCATATCGCCTGGGTTTGCGAAACTGCGTTCAATATCCGCCTTGTCCTTGCCGCGCGTTGACACGATTTCGCCCCCGTCCAAGAACGCATCAGACACATCAATCGCGGCCGTCAAATATCCCCCTGGGTTATTTCGCACGTCCAGCACATACCCGATTACGTTTTTCTTTTCCAGTTTTTCAATCGCGTTTTTCAGTTCTTTGGACGTTGTCGCGCCAAAGTCCGATATACGAATATATCCGATTTTTTCATTTGACCCCTCGTCCGCATCGGCAATAGATTTTTCTTCAAACTTTACCGACTTGACCTTGATAATCGCGCGTTTCAGTGTGATATTGCGTGGTTCTTTGCCATCAGACACGATTGTCAGTTTAACCTTGGTTCCGGGGCGTCCCTTCATTTTTTTGACAGCCTGGTTCAGTGTTAAATCAAACACCTGGTCGCCATCAATATGCGTGATATAGTCCCCAGCCTTTATCCCGGCCTTGGCCGCAGGTGTATCGTCAATTGGCGAAATCACGCGAACTGCGCCACGGTCACTGGTGATTTGAATCCCCAGTCCCCCAAATTCGCCATACGATTTATCGTTAAATTCCTTGAAATCATCGGCCGACAGATACGACGAATGTGGGTCCAGCGCAGACAACATACCGTTCATTGCGGCCTCTAACATCTTTTTTTCATCGGCTTCTTCTACGAAACTGTCGCGTGCGGTTTCAAACACCAGTGCCAGTTTTTTCAACTGTTCATAAATTTGTTCATCTGTCAGATGTACGACCGGTTCATCTTTTTTCGCCTTGGGCGCGGCGACCACCGACGTAATTGGCAACAACAAAGCGACAAAAATCAACAACTTTTTCAACATACAATCCCCTTTCCGTATATCCAAGAATCCCTGATTACCACCACACTTTAAAACAAAAACCGTGCGCCCGCAACACGATTTTTGCCCCCGCCCCAGGTTTTTTACAAAACGCGCCAACACTTGACAAAACACATTTATGTATTATATTATTTATATCCAAGACAACACCAGGAGTTTGGTAATGAAAACGCCACCAGTCCGGCAACAGATAGAAGAAAACCGCAAAACAATTTCCGAATTGTTATCTGGCAGCAATACTGTAAAGCGTATGAACAATATGAATTGGTTGCGCCACGAAATAGCCGAGGTTGAACCACGCACGCTGTTTTATGTTCCGGCCAGCGAACAGGCACCCTATTTGGATTATAATTGTATGAAGAACATTGGTCTGGCATACGATTACATTATCAACAACCCTACGAAAAAACTTGACGTTGCAGAAATTTGCTATCTGCACAATCTGTTATGCCACGACACATTTATACCCGGCGGTCAACTCAGAACATCAACCAAAGTTCTGGAAATAAACGTTGACGGTCATCGTATGCATGCGCCCGACGCGTCTGATGTTCCGTATCAATTAAACGAGATTATCTATAAATTGAATTCCAGTCACGAATCGGTTATATCGCGTGCATTTAACATCCATTACGAATTGATTGCCCTGCAACCATTTGAAGATTTCAACAAACGAACCGCGCGCCTGGCGATGACGTGGACACTAATCAAGAACGGATATCGTCCGATTGTATTCAACCATCGTTGCGACAAGGCAGACTATCGCGCGGCAATCGCGGCCAACGCGAACGGCAATCACAAGGCATACACCCAGTATATGTATTCGTGTATGTTGCGGACCCAAAACGAAATCATCACCCAACTGAAAAAATCACGGATTTTATAATGAACAAAACGCCAAAGATAAAGACATTAAATCACGGTCGCGAAACATACGCTGTATATTACGGCGATGAATTCGTGTTAAAGCGTCCACTGCCGACATTTGGTGCGACCGCCTGTGACGCGTGGCTGGCGAAACAGCATAAAACCAAAGAAGCCATTGACCGCATTCGTGCAGTTGACAATCCGCTGTATAACGTTCCAGCAATGCGCTTTATCAACGACGACGAATACCAGATACTGGAAGAACGCGCCCCCGGCGTTCCATTGACCAGCGATGTATATCGCACCCTGTCGCGTCGCCAACGGTATGAAATTATCAACAGCCTGGCCAGTTTTTTGGTTGATATGAATGAATCACAACCGATTGGCGCGCCCCAACCACACAAAATCGCATCAGAATTAAAGTTTATGCGTCTGGACAATTTCATTGAAACCAAGATGCCCAAATGGTTCAACAAAAACGAAGTTCGCCAGATGTCGCGCATCCGTGACCAGGTTGCGTCATTTCAATACACAACGCGTATGGCGTGGTCGCATTGCGATTTAAATCCAGGCAACGTTTTATACGATGCCCAAACCAGCAAAATATCATTCATAGATTTTGCCGAGGCTGGGTATCGTTTTATCTATCGTGACATATTTGCGTCATTGCAAATAGAACTGGGGATATGGAAACAGGTATATGACGCATATTTAAAAATGCACGACAAATCGTTATGGCCAATGCCCAGTGCAAAAAACGAAAACCTGCGGGAAATAATGAAATATCGTTTAATTACGATAATACTGAAACGCTTTATCAAGGCATCTGATGACCTGCGTCAAAATCCCCAAAACGACAAAGGCGCACGCAACAACATTGACAAGGTCGCATTTATGCGTGATTTAATGCAGAATTTACAGAACCTGGAACGTTCATTTCAGAAATAATCTAAACAAAAAACGGGGTCACCCCCGTTTTTTTTGTTTATACACATCTGTTATTCAAAGACAACAATCCCTGTGTGCGCATTGCACCCATAAATTGTCGTCGCCCGTATATCACTGCCAATTACAAATACTCGTTGAGGTCTCCGCGTCGTTGTACGACCAGTAAAACGTTCCTGTCCCATCTGACATTTTTGCGACACAATAAGTAGTATCACTTCCGTCATTTCCAGTGCTGGCATAGCAATCATTTATACTGGTTGCACCAAATTTGGCCGTATAAACAAAGTGATACCCGTCACACGCATCATTCTGACTAACTATCGTCAGGTTTGATTGTTCCAATGTTGGGCATGCATTGCACCCGGTCATACTGGAACCCGAATTCCCATAATATCCAGCGTTGCAACGATACTGGCTATCCATCGTCTTGACACACTGGTATCTGTCTGTTCCCGATATCGGCGAAAAATTATAATGATATTGTTGTTGATACGCCGGATTACCACTGACATTTTCCCAAGCATTAGCGGTGGTGTCACACACAGAACACCCATTGCACGTTCCTGGTTTTCCAGACCTCATTCTCGTACACGTGGCCTTCGGTGCTGTTTCATACGCCCGATTGTCATGATTGCATTTATAATCAAAATCACTGACAACGGTGCCACTGGCGGAAACACAACTTCCAGTTGTATAATCACAGCTTCCCTTTAAACGGTACAGATATTCTTTACGTTGTACATGTCCGGTCACATTCCACGCACCGTTGCAATCGGTACTGCATGTTTTTTTATACCGACAAACCCCGGCCCCAGCATTGGTGCTGGCTGTCAAATCACAATACAACGAATTACTGTCATCATCGTCCTTGCCACTCTGATGGCAATTATACCCAGAAGAATCCGTGGAATTACACCCCAAACGCACCGCCACCGTTTTCAAAGAATTTCCCGTATACACAGTACACGTGCAAAACGGTTTGGTGCCACCAGCCCCAAGACTTGGACATGTTGTTCCGACCCCCTCGGTCCAGACACAATCCCAATCCACACAGGTCCCGTTCGAGCATCCACCATCACCCGCGCTGTCAAACCACTTTTCAGTTGAAAGCGTAATATTTTCTGTTTTTGTTCTGCATACATAATTGGTGGACGCATTACAATACCGGCTAGTGACCTCAACCGTATCGTCATTAAGTTCCCGATAATTCACCTGCGGTGTTACACAATCTGATGGACATGTGTTGCTGCTGCCACCACCACTGCTGCCACCACCGCCTGTGCCGCCACCCGTGCAATACGTGGTGTCCTGGCAGAAATCGTCCGCATTTATTGTATCGTCTTTCCTGTATGCGGAGCACCAGTCTTCAACACTGTCCATACAGATAGAGAGCAGCGTGTTGTCTGTAACGTTTGCGCATTTGTCTTTTGGTGATGACATCAGGTCGCACAAGTTCGGGTCTGTGCCTATGTCATTAAATAAATCTTTGCAGTTCTGGCAATCATCTTGGGCATTTGCAATGCCAGGCGCAACACACAAAAAAACACCACACACAAATCCAAGTAAAATTTTTGTAATATGCTTCATAACTATGCCCCCCCGATTGGCATTTACATAACTGTATTAAATGTTATCCGATTTCGCCGTTCTGTGTCAACCGCATTTTAACCACCAACAATTATTTTTTATATCAATTCTTGTCACGACAGTTGTATGACCCGGCACCGCCACCCCAACGTGAGGGGATTTCACAATAATCACTCAGATTATAGGCGCCCTTGTACATATCGCCAATATACCAATAAGAGTTAATTGGAAACACCTGGTACAATGGTGTGCCGTCTGGGGTTCGTACCGACGGCCCCGTTAGGCCCGAACAATCCTGGAACGTTCTATAAAACATTTGAGTTACCGCCGAGCCTGATATATCGCCCAATAATCCCAATGGAATTTCACCTGTCAGGCCACTGCAACCTTCAAACGTGCTGTTAAACATATAATCGGCCGGCGCGCCCGATATATTGCCAAATAAATTTTCTGGTATTGCCGTCAACCCTTTGCATTTATAAAACGTGCCGTTAAACATATAACTGGCCGGTGCACCCGATATATCGCCAAACAGTCCCGATGGGATTTGCCCCGTCAGACCACTGCACCCAGAAAACGTGCTGTAAAACATACTTTCGGCCGGTGCGCCAGATATATTGCCAAACAGTCCCGATGGGATTTGCCCCGTCAGACCGTCGCAATTATAAAACGTCATTTCAAACATATTGGGGGCCGGTGCGCCCGATATGCCGGCAAATAAATTTTCCGGTATTGCCGTCAGCCCCTTGCAATTACCGAATGTTCTATAAAACATACTGTCGGCTGGTGCGCCCGATATACCGGCAAATAATTTTCCTGGTATCGCACTCAGGCTGCTGCAACTTTCAAACGTTTCCTGGAACATACTGGGGGCCGGTGCGCCCGATATGCCGGCGAATAATTTTTCCGGTATCGCACCCGTCAGACCATCGCAACCATAAAACGTTTTATCAAACATACCGTCGGCTGGCGCGCCCGATATGCCGGCAAATAATTTTTCCGGTATTGTGGTCAGGCTGCGACAACGTTCAAAGGTGCGACGAAACATACCGGTGGCCGGTGCACCCGATATGCTGGCGAATAATTTTTCCGGTATCGCGCTCAGGTTTCCACAGTTGGCAAATGTGTAATCAAACATACTGGGGGCTGGTGCGCCCGATATGTTGGCGAATAATTTTTCTGGTATCACGCTCAGGTTGTTGCAAAAGGAAAACGTATCAGCAAACATACTGGGGGCCGGTGCGCCCGATATACTGGCGAATAATTTTTCCGGTATCGCACCCAGGCCATCGCAACCGGCAAATGTTCCATAAAACATAAATTCGGCCGGCGCACCAGATATGCCGGCAAATAATTTTTCCGGTATTGCACTCAGCCCCCCACAGCTGGCAAATGTGTAATCAAACATACTGGGGACTGGCGCACCACTGATGCCCGAAAATAATTCGTCCGGGATAGTGCCACTTAAATTACTGCATTGCGAAAATGTACGGACAAAACGGGGCTGGATACCACCGGGCAATGTCGGAAATATTTTGCCCAAACTGCCCTCTATCTTTGCCAAATAGCTGTTATCTGCAAATGAAATCACAGGAACATAATTATAATGCTCAACCGTTTCGCTGGCCACGGCCACATCGTCGTCCAGTGAAGTTGGCAGAACCTCAAGTTCTTTGTCCTGGTTATATCCCGTCGCACGTCCGCCCAGTTTTACAACATACGTTCCGGCCGTTTCGTATCCGTGTCCAAACTCTTGTTCGCTGGTGTCATTTTTCTCAATCGTGTCAACGGTGCCGTCGCCCCAATCAACAAAAAACGTCCCCGATGCCGATAATTTAAACCAAAAACCGGTCGCATCAGGCGTCGTTGTCGCAATAAATGGATATCCACTTGGTTTATCAACCAGTTTTTCTATGGCGCGGTTTGCCGTCGTGCGATTGGCCGCCGCCGATGTGGCATACGGCCCCGTGCCGTAATGCGTTTCAATATTAAAACGCGCGTTCGCACGGTCAACCATACCCAAAACATATCGCATATTCGCCGCCGCCGATGGATTGGTCAGCCCGGCGTTATATGGTATATACAAACCCCACTTGGTCCGAATTGCGTCGTGAACATATTTCACGTTTATAATTGGGGCAACGTCTGTGGCCCAGGCACGTGTTGACAGCGTCAGTGGCACAACCACAACCGCAAACATACACAATAACACTGAAACCAATCGCCGCATAATTTCCCCCAACACACGAATAACAAAAAAACTATGGCAATAATTGATCCGGCACATTTAACGTCCCGGTCACATTATATGTGCCACCCAAATCCTGGGACGCAGACGCCGATGTATCAACGCGCGAATTGACCGCATTGTCAACATATTCACGGGTCGCAAAATCCCCTGTGTTGCCAACCGAATCGCGCAGATTGTCAACGTCTGTGCGTAAATCACGTATTTCCGTGTTAACATCGCCGACGCGCGTGTCCAGCCCGTCCAGGCGCGAATTTATGTCCGCAGCCGCCCCGGGATTCATATCGCCACCCGACGACGGTGTGTCTGATTTAATTGATGCGCCACCACTGACCGATGTGCCGTGCCCCAGGTATTTACCAATGGACAAACGTGGCGCGGCCGCCGTGCGCCCACGCGTCGCCGACGTCGTCGCAGATGCCGACGGTGAAATATTTGTCGCCGTGCCAGATTTGGTCGTCACGCGCAAAGACCCGGCACGCGCCACGCCCCCTATCTTGGCCGCAGACGTCGCGGACGCCGTCCCGTTATATGTCCCAGCACCGCCCAACGTGCGGACCGACGGCGCAGCATTCGCCGTTGCAACAAAAATTATGCTGAAAATCGCAAGTGTATATTTTTTCATATCCCTACACCCTCCCCCCTGTTGCAGGAAATAAATCGTATATGGGCATTATATCACATTTTTAAACGTGGCGCAAACCTCAATCTTCGCGGAACAGGCGCGCTGGGTCAACCGCGGCGTTGCCACGTCTGACCTCCAGATACATTTCAGGTTTGTTCGGGTTCATACGCCCAACCGGTTCGCCGGCCAGAACATCTTGCTCAACCATAACGTCAATGTCGCCCAGGTTTGTCATAACCGTGTTATATCCGTTCTTGTGCGATATAATCAGCACACGACCAAATCCACGAAAACTGTCCGCGAATTTTACCGTGCCGTCCGCCGGTGCCATCACCAATGCCGCCCCACGCGTGCGAATTCGCCAACCGTCTGACTTTAACCCCAGGGCCGTTTTTTCGCCGAAATGCACGACAACACGACCGCGCACAGGCTGGTTCAATTTGCGAAATGAAAAACGAGAATCACCTGACATTTGCGAACTGCCCACGCCGGCGGACAATTCAGAAATACTTTTCGCGCGCGCCGATAATTCGCGCAATTTTTTTTGTAATGCCGCCTGTTCTGTCTTTAATTTCTGGTTTTGGGCCGCGCGACGCTGCAACAGTTTGTCCAGTTCTGTCTTTTCAGCCGCATATTTTTTCGCCGTGCGGTCCAGTTTTTCTTTTTCAACCGCGCGCGCATCACGGATTTTTTCCAGTTCGCGAATCTTTTGCGTCGCGTCGCGAATTTCTTCGTCAAAACGCGCCGACGCCCCCGACAACACCGCCGACGTCAGAACGTATTCGCGCATATTATCTGTGTCAAAACTGGGGTGCGACGCAACGAATAAAATGCTGGCCGCGGCATCAGAAATTCGCGCCCGATTTTCGTCCAGTGACCGCGTCAATCGGTCGCGCTGGGCGTCCAGGTCGGCAATTTTACGAACAACAACACCGCGCTGTTCTTCCAGATTGCTGACCTGTTTGCCGGCCGCAACCAGTTTCTTTTTAGTCTTTTCAACCTCGGCCTGGGACGTGCGGACACGCTGGCTCAGTTTTTTATTTTCTTGTTCTGTTTTGGCAATCTGGGCGTTGATACGTGACAGCTCGCTGGCGCACAAAACGGGTTCGGTCGCCAAAATCAGCCCAAATAAACCAATCAACAGTTTTTTCATTACTTTTTCACAACACGCAAAAATGTTTTCTTGCCCTTTTGCACAACGATTTCATCAGCCGGCGCAACAATGTGTTTTGGGTCTGTGATTTTTTCGCCGTCCAGTTGAATTCCGCCCTGTTCCACGTTGCGTCGCGCCTCGGACTTGGATGTGAACAGCCCGGCCACACACAGGAAATCCAAGATACCCATTGCCGCAGCAAAATCAATCTGGGCCGTCGGCATATTTTCAGATTTTGCCCCGCCCCCAAACAGTGCGTCGGCCGCATTTTGGGCCGCCACCGCTGCGTCGTGACCGTGCGCAATTTCGGTCGCAGTAAATGCCAGCACGCGTTTAACCGCGTTTAATTCTGCGCCACGCGCCGCCGCCAGACGTGCAATTTCGTCCAGTGGAATTTCTGTGAATATCTTTAAAAACGTTTCTACCAGGTCGTCGGGCGTGTTGCGGAAATACTGGTAATATTCGTATGGCGACGTTTTGTCTTCGTTCACCCAAACTGCGTTGCCGGCCGATTTGCCAATTTTTTCGCCGTTTGCGTCGGTAATCAACTGGGTTGACAAAACAAACACTTCTTTGCCCAGTTTTTTACGCACCAGTTCAACACCCATAATGCTGTTGCCCCACTGGTCTGCGCCACACAGTTGCACCGTGCAGTTATACTTTTTATACAATGTCAAGAAATCAACCGCCTGGAACGTCATATAATTAAATTCCAAAAACGTCATACCGTTTTCCAGTCTGCGACGAACGCTTTCCATACCCAGCATACGTGGCACAGTGAAATCAGTCCCGAATTCGCGCAGGAAATCCATGTGGCTGTATCCACTCATCCAATCGTTGTTGTCAACCATCAGCGCGCCGTCAGCACCGTCATCAAAATGAATAAATTTCGCAATAGAATGGCGCAATCCAGCACAGTTATGTTCAATCTGGGCATCGGTCAACATCGGACGTCCCTTGTCCCGGCCAGACGGGTCACCAATGCGCCCCGTTGCCCCACCAACCAACGCGATTGGACGATGACCGTATTTCTGGAACCAGCGCATCAACATCAACGACGCCAAATGCCCAACGTGCAATGAATCCCCGGTCGGATCAGTTCCCCAATAAACCGTCAATTTGCCCGAATTCAACGCATCGTTTAACGCATCCATATTAGACGCCTGGTTTATAAAGCCACGCGCCGCCAATTCCTGTAATAATTCGTTTTTCATCTGATTTTTTCCTTATGCCAACAATGCTAGCAGAGTTTTCGCCCCCACGCAAATATTTTCGCACCGCAGCGCAACACAGACAGACTCTCTATAAAAAATACCGCCAAACGGCGGTATTTTTTCATCGGCATTAAAATTATGCCAACATTTTCGCGACTTCGTCCGCCAAGTTGTCTTCGCGTTTCTGGATACCTTCGCCCAGAACATAATACGCAAAGCCAGCCAGTTTGCCACCGTGTTCGGCAACAACTTCTTTGACTGTCTTGGACGGGTCCATAACGAATGGCTGTTCTTCCAGAACGGTTTCGGCATAGTATTTGTGGATACGGCCCTGGACCATTTTTTCAACCACAGCCTCTGGCTTGCCAGCGGTTGCGCCAGATTCAATAAACACCTTCTTTTCGCGTTCAACTGCGTCCGCATCAACATCGGCAATTGTCATAAATTCAGGTTTATTTGCTGCTATGTGCATTGCAATTTTATTGCCAATTTCGTCAATTTTTTCGGAATCGCCATCAATCGCAACTGCAACACCAATCTGGCCCATACCCGGAACCAATGCGTTGTGAACATATGTGTAAATGTGCTGACCTGAAACCTTGGCAACACGACGCAAGCTCATATTTTCACCGATTGTAGAAATGGTCGCTGCGATGTCATCTTTGACCGCCGCCAATGTCGCGTCAAAATCACCACCCAGTTCCAATGCCTTGGCCGCAACGTCGGCAACCAATTTCTGGAACTTGTCGTTTTTCGCAACAAAGTCTGTTTCTGCGTTCAATTCAACAACGCAACCCATATTATCGCATTTTACAACGGTCACCAAACCAGACGCTGCAACACGTCCAGCCTTGGACGCCGCCTTGACAATACCCTTTTGGCGCAACCAATCGGCCGCCGCTTCAATATCGCCATTTGATTCAACCAATGCCTTTTTGCAATCCATCATACCTGCGGATGTTTTTTCACGCAGTTCTTGAACCATTTTTGCGGTTATTTCTGCCATTGTTTTCCCCCATAATTTATGTGTTTATATTATTTGTCTGCTTTTTCAGCCATTTTGCCACGACGTTCTGCGCGTGCTTCTGATGTCTTGGACTTCTGGCGCGCTTCTTTGTCTTTGACGCCTGCTTCAAATGCGTCGGCTGCGCTCAGATCTGCGTCGCCTTTCTTGCCAGCTGCGCCACCCAAACGTTTTTCAATACCAGACAAAATTGCGTCAACAAACAGGTCGCAATACAACTGGGTTGCACGTGCCGCGTCATCGTTGCCCGGAACTGGGTAATCAACCAATTCTGGATTCGCGTTTGTATCGCAGATTGCGATTGTCGGAATATCCAGATTGCGCGCTTCACGGACAGCATTGATTTCACGTGGAACGTCAATTACAATCATCGCCTGGGGCGTGCCGTGCATTTCCAAGATACCGCCGAAAATATCGCGCAGTTTTTCAACTTCTTTGGTCATAACGCCAACTTCCTTTTTGGTCAGACCCAATTTATCGGCGTTTGCGATGTCCGCTTCCATCTTTTTCAGACGACGGATAGACTGAGAAACGGTTGTCCAGTTTGTCAGCATACCACCCAACCAGCGGTTGTTGACATAATATTGACCACAACGTTCAGCCGCATCTTTGACAATGTCTTTGGCCTGGTGCTTGGTCGCGACGAACAGAACCTTGCCACCGGCGGCCGCGATTGCTTCCAATGCAACCAATGAACGATACAACAACGGTGCAGTTTTGTTCAAATTGATGATGTGAATTTTATCCTTGACCCCATAAACATACGGTGTCATCAACGGGTTCCAGCGACGTGTGTGGTGACCGAAATGGACGCCAGCTTCCATCAACTGTTTCATAGTAAATGTTGGCAATGCCATGATTTTATCCTTTTTTCTGTTATTATCCTCGCCGTGGACGCCAGACCAGATTTATTAAATCCAGACAGAAACTTTGCCCAACGGTTGTGTTATTCACGCCAGCGCGTGTAGCCCGATAATAGAACAAATGCCCAATAAAATCAAGCAGAAATTAAAAAAATACATATATTTATATTTGTGGGATTTACGTTGACAAAAAGTCCTTGTGTGGCTATTCTCGGGTTATGAAACTGTTGCACGCAATCATTACCGCGACCATATTTATATCTGGCACGTGCGCAAATGCACTGGGGGCGAACGATTGCACCAATCCAACATATCGCCAGAACAATCCTGAAAAATGCAATTTCTTTGGTGGCGCGACCGCACTTGTCGGCGGTTCAACCATCGCGGCCAGCGCACTGGCATTGGCCAGTCTGGCGTCCACAGGCGGTGGCGGCGGACACAGCGGTGGCGTTCAACCGACATTGACCACACGATATTACGTCGGCAACGATTTAGATTCTGCGCACCTGGCCGGTATAATGGGCAGTGAAACATTTGAGCGCAATTTTGACCAATATAACAGTATTCGCCTGGCCTGGTCATTGGGGCGTGGCTGGACGGGGGCCGGCACAAATATTGCGGTGCTGGATTCTGGGCCAGATACGTGGCACGGCCGAACCGTTGCGTCATTTGCGTCTGGCGCGGTTGCCCCAGATGCCCACGTGACAGAATACAAGATTGTTGACGAAAAAATGGACTTTCTGGCATACGCCGATATTGCACGCACAATCGCCAGCGCACCCGACGCAAATGTTTATAACGCCAGTTGGTCTGTGGGTATGCGCGCAACCGAATTAAAATCACGCGCGCAACTGGAACGATTGACCGACCCTGCCTTTGTCACAGAACTGTCCAGCGCGACAACCACGCGCGACGCGATTTTCGTCTGGGCCGCCGGCAATGATGCGGCGAACCAATCCAGTATGTTATCGGCGATGCCCCGTGTTGTCCCAGAACTGCGTGGTCATTTTATAAACGTTGTGGCATTTGATAACGCGACGGGCGCACTGGCCGATTACAGCAACGCGTGTGGGATAACGCGCGACTGGTGCATAACCGCCCCCGGCAGTTTAATTACCGACGACGGCGCGCACGCCGATGGCACCAGTTTTGCCGCCCCAATCGTGTCGGCGGCAATCGCTACTGTGCGCCAGGCATTTCCATATATGACCGCCCCCCAGGTGACATCATTATTATTTGAAACCGCGCGCGACTTGGGCGCGCCTGGCATTGACGCAATATACGGCCACGGAATGTTGGACTTGGAACGCGCAACGCGTCCTGTGGGGGTGGCATTGATTCCACTGGACGACGGCACAATGCAGCCATTGCGGACGGCGCGCGTATCGGGCCAAATCGCCCACAGCATAAAATCTGCAAATCCAAAGTTTGCATTTTTTGACGCATACGGGCGCGCATTTCCAGGAAATCTGAACGACAACATTTCAATAAAAAATCCATCTGTGGGGTGGCGACATTTGCACGGCAACCAAACGACAAACGCCATGGACGCCGGCAATATTCAGATAGGATTTCGCAGCGCAGATTTCTTGCCCACCAGTGGGTTCTTGAACACAGACCGCCAAAACTTTATCAGTTTTATTGGCGCAACAAATACGTGGGAATATATGGGTGCTGAAATATTCCAGAACGCCACAATCGGCCACGCACGCCCAGAAACCACGAACGACTCGTTCATTACAGGATTTTCAGACATAACAACTGCGTCATTTGCCGTCGGCACACGTATCCAAGACTGGACATTTTCTGTATCAATCCCAGACACTGTGGTTTCTGGCAATATGACAATGCGTTTGCCTGTTGGGCGCGCGCCAGACGGCACGATTTTATACTACGATTATACCGCCGACCTGGTCACACGACCGTCTGTGGACATTTCGGCCAAATATAAATTTATGACCGTCGGATTTGTTGACAATCCATACGGCACAGACGAATTGTATCTGTTGGGGACGTGGCGTTTGCAGTTCTAGTGTTTTGCGTTCCTGTTTCCGTGAATCAAAAAAATCATATTTAGACTTGTCTTTTTGCCTTTCGGCATTTACAATAAAGTCATATTCTGTTAGGAACAGGGGTCTGATACATAATGAAAAAGAATTCACGCACACGTAAAACAAACAAACGCATACCGTCGCGCAAATGGCGTCGTATTATTATTGCCGTTGTGGTTGCGTTTATCACTGTGACCGCTGGCGCAGTATTGTGGCGCGCAGCATCGCATAAATCTGCAAACACGACGGTTATGCACGCATCTGTTCCTGAAATTTCGGCTGTGCGTTTTACTGATGACGGCACGGTATTGTTTGGCGCAAACGATATTCCAACCGTCAACAACAATCGCACGATGTCGGAAATTATGCCACTGACGATTTCTTATAATTGGATGTCTGGGCCGTATCAGCGCGCAATCAAACCAAACCTGAGCCAGTCTGATATTGATAACGGTATAAAAATATCACCATTGGTTCGCGGGACATTTAAAATCCAGGGTGGTGGCGATGAAATCACATTTACGCCCACGGTTGATTGGCCGGCCGATACTGATTTCACAGTTCGCATTGACAAACGTTTATTTAATGACGATGTATCTGTGGATAAAAAAACAATATCTTTTACCACGCCGAAAATTACTGCGACGGTATCCAGTTTTAATTTATACCCTGCCCCAGACGCGAAACAATCTGTTGTTGGGGTTGCGGTAATATCGTTTAATTATCCGATTGATACTACAAACTTTACAGACAAAATTTTAGTCAAACTTGATGACCGCAAATTGGATTTTGACATCAAACTGGATAAATTTCATCGCACCGCCGTGATTACAACTGCGCCGATAAAAATTACCAATTCATCCCAGATTGTGCGGTTGAAATTAAACCGTGTGTCACCGGCATCTGGCGATGGCGCAACGAAAAAGTTGACTGCGCACACAACAGTTGAATCTGCGGATAATATATTCAAGGTTGCATCTATTACAACAACGGCCGCCGATGATACAAACGGAAATGCGCGCCAACTGGTCTTGGTTGATATGACGACTGCGGCGGCACGCAATACAGACTGGGCAAAAAATGTTGATATTTACCTGTTGCCAGAATTCAAAAACGACGACGAACAGGCCGACAATCGCACACACCATTGGGGCGCAGATGAAATTACCGATGATGTATTAAAATCGGCCCAGAAATTGGATACAACGCGCACAGAATTCGTCAATCCGGCCGGCGTTTATCAATACGCATTTCCGTATGTGGTATCTGACACACGCGACCGATTTATATATGTCCGCGTGACGGCTTGGTTGAAATCAGAATCTGGGTTCACAATGAAAAACACCGCGTCATCTGTTATGGCGGTGCCATATCCACCACGCACGGTTAAAATCGCCGGCAGTGGCGCACTGTTATCATTGGGTGGCGACAAAAATTTGGCCATTATGGCACGTGGTGGCGCGACGGCAGCGTATGTGAATTTATACAAAATAAAATCGTCTGAAATCAACCACCTGATTTCCCAGACATACAACATATTTTCTGAAAACATCGACTTCAATTCGTGGTCATTTGGCCCCAATGATATGTCTGTTGTTTTTACCAAGAAAATCACATTTTCAGACACATCAATGACCCGTACAAATTACGCGTCAATAAACTTGGGCGATTATCTGGACCGCACAAATGACAAGACCGGCATTTTCGTTATCCAAACTGGCCCAGATGAAAATTCCGCTGATTTCGGTGACCGTCGTCTGATTTTATTGACCGACCTGGGCATTATTCGCAAGGTGTCAACATCTGGCGCGTCTGCATTGTTTGTAGTGCAACTGTCTGATGGCGCGCCGGCGGCCGACACAGAAATATCTGTTCTGGGACGCAACGGCAACGCCGTGTGGGCCGGTCGCACAGATGAAAACGGTCGCGTTGATTTACCGACACTGTCGCCAAACGAATATCGTGGCGCACGCGAACCGGTCGCGATTGTCGCGCGCCGTGGAACCGACGTATCGTTTATCCCATATAACGCAGGCGCACCAATGGTTGACTATTCTAAATTTGATGTTGACGGTGTGTATTCATACGGCAACGTTCCACTGAACGCATTTATTTTCACAGACCGCGGAATTTATCGCGCTGGTGAAAAAATGATTATTGGTGGCATTGTCAAAAACAAATCGTTCAAATCATTGGCAGGAATACCTGTCCGTATGGAAATTCGTGACCCACGTGGCCGCGACAGTTTTTCCAAGACGTTTTCTGTCACGCACGACGGTATGTTTGATACCAGATACGAAATTCCTGCAACTGCGGCCACGGGCGAATACCAGGTTCATCTGTATTCTTTGGACGCGCGCAATAATATTGATAACACGCTGGGTGGCACAACATTTCGCGTTGCCGATTTTGTCCCAGACAATTTGAAAATATCAACAAACATCACAGACGCATCGGACAACGGCTGGATTTCGCCTGAAAATATGCACGCCAATGTATCGTTGCGTAATTTGTTTGGAACGGCCGCCACAGATAAACGCATATCTGTCCAGGCAACTTTGCGTCCGACGAATTTCACGTTTTCTGGATACAGCGACTATAAATTCACAACTAATTTTATTTCTGGCACAGGCCTCAGCGACAGCACGGCCCGCAATGCCCAGACATTTTCGGTTGATTTGCCAGATGTTCGCACCGATGAAAACGGCGCAGCCAGTTTTGACATCGCATTTAATGACAGTATCCCAATGGGAACATACACGCTGTCCATCATCGCCCAGGGATTTGAAGGGGATTCTGGGCGCAGTGTTCGGGCCACCGCCACGACACGCGTATCTGGGGCAAAATACCTGGTGGGGTATCGCGCGACGGGCGATTTAGACTATATTTCACGTGGCGCAACGCGCAGTGTTCATCTGATTGCGCTGGATCACACGGGGACAGCGGCGACGGCCACGGGGTTGCGTATGCGCTTGGTTCGTCGCGAAAATTTAACCAGTCTGGTCAAGGATTACAGTGGTTATTACAAATATCAAACGGTCACCCGGGACAAGGTTATAAATCAAACCCCGATTGATATTCCAAACGCCGGTCGCACACTGCGCCTGGACACAGATGCCCCAGGAACATATTTTATCCAGATTCTGGACGCCGCCGATAAAACATTGGCCAACATTGAATATTTCGTTGCCGGCAATAAAAACACAGAACTAAAATCGGACACAAACGCAGAACTAAAAATAAAACTGTCGTCCACAGAATACAAACCTGGCGAAAAAATCGCGGTCAGCATTACCGCCCCATACGCTGGAACGGGTCTGGTCACGATTGAACGCGACCGCGTCTATGCATACAAATGGTTTCACGCAGACACAACAACGTCGGTTCAACATATTACTGTTCCCGAAGGGTTTTCTGGCACCGGGTATGTCAACGTTTCGTTTGTCCGCAATATCACCAGTCGCGACGTTTTCACCAATCCATACGCGTATGCCGTTGCGCCATTTTCTGTCAATCTGGACGAACACAGAATAAATGTCAAACTGGCCACGCCTGATATTGTTCGCGATCACACGTTGAACATAAAATATACCGCCGACCGTGACGCGCGTATGATGATATTCGCCGTCAACACCGGTATATTACAGGTTGCAAAATACACCGTTCCACAACCACTGAAATACTTTTTCCAAAAATCCGCATTACAGGTCACGACGTTTCAGACCCTGTCGCTGTTATTGCCAGAATACAAAATCCTGCGCGAGTTCGCAAAAACAGGTGGTGGCGATTTCGCGTCTGATGCCGACGGCCAAATTTTGAACAATCCGTTTGCACGACGTGGCCTGGCCCCGGTGGCGTTCTATTCCGGTATTTTGGACGTTGCGGCAAACACACCTGGCGAGATAAAGTTTGATTTGCCTGAATATTTTAATGGTGCCGTTCGCGTATTTGCCGTTGCAACTGACGCCACCGCTATGGGCAGCGCAGACACAAACGTTCACGTTCAATCGCCGGTTGTTATATCAATGTCGGCACCAACCGTTGTTGCCCCAGGTGATAGGTTTAACATCAGTGGCGTTATTTCAAATCTGACCGATGGCACGGGCGCAAATGCAATCGCAAATATTTCTGCGCGCGCATCAGACAACCTGAAACTGGGTCAAACATCGGGCAAAATCGCGGTACCTGAAAACACTGAAAACCTGTTTATCACAGATGTTTTGACCGGCAACGACGTCGGCAATGCCCAGATAACAATGAACGCCGTAATCACATCTGACGGCGTGGCAAAATCTAATGCGATGGCCACATCTGATATATCTGTGCGCCCGACAACAACGTTCCAGACGACGGCGCGCACCGGGATATTGGGCGGCACGACAACCCACGTGCGCACTGCACCGACCAAGATGTTCCCAGACACCGCGTCACGCGAAATGATGATTTCTGGCAATGCGTCTGTGTTGATGCGCCCGTTGTTTTTGTATCTGAACGGGTATGATTTCCCCTGCACAGAACAACTGGTATCGGGGGCAATGCCATACGTTGTCGCGCCAAACGACGCAATCCTGGGGACGGGGTATTCTGATTCCCGCACCCATATTGATGACACAATACGCGCACTGCAATCGCGCCAGGCCCCAGACGGTTCATTTGAACTGTGGCCAAATACTGCGTCTGTTGACGTTGCAATCGCACGCAACACTGCCGACGATGCGATGGTTGCCGAAACAACCGCATACGTGGCCCAATTTTTGACAATGGCGCGTGCCGCCGGGTTCAATGTCCCCAGTGATATGCACGGACGCGCGATTGACTTTCTGCGCGATTACGCCGGCGGAACAATTACCGACGACCAAAACGCACGTGCGGTTGCACACGCAATCTTTGTCATAACCCAGAACAATTTTGTCACAACTAATTACATAAATCTGTTCCAGGAATACGCCGACAAAAACATCAAGAATTGGCAACGTGATTTAATGGGAACATACATCGCCGCGGCGTATAAAATTATGCACCAAGACGCCCAGGCCGACGCCCTGATTGCAAAATATCGCACATCTGATAAAAAATTTGAATATATTGGCGTGTTTGCAAACAATGTCGCGAACGACGCAATACACAACTATATCGTCCGTCGTTATTTTGACAAAACCCCAGACATTACCACCAGTATGCAAAAATATATTGATGGCGGAAATTATGATTCATTCACCGCTGCGATGACAATTATGGGATTGCACGGCACAACATCAGACGGAATAATTTCTGGCATATTGGTTGTCGCCGACGGTAAAAAATTACACGGCAAAATTGTTGATAATTATTTCAGCGTGCAAATCCCGAACGACGCATCACGCATTGAAATAAAATGTCCTGGGTGCAAAGACAACGCCGCGCCGTATTATTCGTTGATTTCACGCGGATATCCAACCAGCACCACTGACGCATCAAACGGCATATCCGTCTTGCGCGAATATTTTGACAGCACCGGGGAACGGATAACATCTGGGAACATCGGCGACATTGTGACTGTTCGCATTTTTGCGCGCGCACGTGGCACAGATTTTGTTCCAAATGTCGCGATTACTGATTTGTTGCCGGGCGGATTTGTCGTTGACGGCGACGTCACCGGGAACGCCACATTTACCCAGGTTCGTGACGACCGCGTCGTTGTCTTTGCCGACGTATCACGCAGTGGCGAAACATTTGAATACCGCGCGCAACTGACCACATCGGGCGAATTCAATGTGCCACCAATTCACGCAGAATCTATGTATAATCCAGGCGTGAACGCAACCGGGGACGCGGAAAAATTCACCGTGAAAAATGAAACGCACTAGTTTGATTATTCATCGCATTTGGCAACATATACGTCGTCATCGCGTGGCGTATGCCTGTGTTGCCGGCGTGCTGGTTGTATATTGGACGGTGCGATTGTTTTTTACACCACCACTGTTGGCGCACACACATTTTTCAACCGCGTATTACGACCGAAATGGTAATTTAATGCGTCTGACATTGTCGGCCGATGACAAATACAGATTATTCACCCCATTGAATAAAATCAGTCCTGACATCGCCCGCGCCACCATTTTATACGAAGATAAATATTTCTGGTATCACCCGGGCATAAACCCAGTGTCCCTGGCCAAGGCCACCGTGAATTGGTTTCGTGGCACGCCCCACCCGGCCGGCGCGTCAACAATCACAATGCAGGTTGCACGAATATTATATAACCTGGACACGCGTCGCCCTGTTGGAAAACTGGAACAAATTGCCGCCGCGATTTATATTGACGCATTTTATTCCAAGCGCGAAATTCTGGAAACATATTTAAACCTGGCGCCGTATGGCGGCAATATAGAAGGCGTCGGTGCGGCGGCACTGGTATATTTTCATCATCGCGCCCAAGATATGCCAACCATAGAATCAATTACCCTGGCGACAATTCCGCAAAATCCGACGTGTCGTAGTCTGAACACGAATACAGGCCTGAACAACATTATGAATATGCGTGGCGATTTGGTGCGACGTTGGGTTGCCGCAAACCCAGATGACGCCCACCTGGTGACATTGGCCGAAATGCCATTGAACACATATAACGTGCGCGATTTACCGTTTGACGCCCCACATTTCACAGACCGCCAAATTGCCACGCGACAAAATTATTGGGCTGACATTGGCGCGCGCAATTCAGAAATCAGAACGACGCTGGACATAAATCTGCAAAAACGATTGACCCAGACACTGCGCCAGCAAATTGCGCGACGAAAATCCCACGGCGTCAATAATGCGGCGGCGATTTTGGTCAACTATAAAACCATGCAGGTTTTAGCGCACATCGGTTCGGTTGATTATTTTGATAAATCTATTTTTGGCGAAAACGACGGCGTCACCGCACGACGCAGTCCGGGTTCAACCCTGAAACCATTGATATACGCCACCGCCACCGACCGCGGTCTGATTCACGGTATGACATTATTGCGCGACGCGAAAATCAGTTTTGGGGTATATGCCCCCGAAAATTCAGACAGTGAATTTTACGGCCCGGTGCTGGCGCATACAGCATTGACACATTCGCGAAATATCCCGGCGATTGATTTACTGCGCAAAATAGGCGTGCGAAATTTCTATCAAATGTTGTCTGATTACGGGGTTGAAAATCTGAAATCGCCCGACCATTATGGCATATCAATCGCCCTGGGTGGGGCCGAGGTTTCAATGTTCGAACTGGCCGGAATATACACAGGCATTGCGAACCTGGGCCGGCATTATGCAATTCGCACAAACCTGGACACGCCACTGTCGCGTGGGGTGCAAATCCTGTCGCCCGAGGCAAACTTTCTGACGCTGGATATGTTGGCGCGTCAATCTGCGCCCAGTGCCGCATTACCATTTGAACGTCGCACAACATCACAAATCCGCCACTATTGGAAAACAGGCACATCATCATCATATCGCGACGCCTGGACGGCCGGGATATTTGGCGACTATGTTTTAATTGTCTGGGTTGGGAATTTTGACGGCACACCAAACAACGCGTTTTCAGGGGCGCGCACGGCCGCACCGATTTATTTTGCATTGGCCGATACCGTCGCGTCATACGACGCCGCCCGTGGTCACCCGATACAGAACAATAATTTTCTGCGCGATGATATGAACGTCGCATTGGTGCCTATGTGCGACGGCGTTGGCGGTTTGGCCGGGCAACACTGTCCGAAAACTGTTTATTCATATTTTATCCCAGGCGTATCGCCCATTGACACATCGCCAATTTATCGTGCAGTTGCGATTGATAACGCAACCGGATTGCGTGCGTGCGACGCATCGCCAGACACGACGCATACGGCGGTCTATGAATTTTGGGACGCAGAATATCTGGATATGTTCCGACGCGCCGGCGTCACGCGCAACACCCCACCCCCATTTATGCCCGGGTGCAATCTGGACGAAATTGTTGACGCCAATCCAACAAACGTAATTATATCCCCAATCGCAGACACCCGAATCGTAATTACCGACAATCGCGACATTGCCGACGTATCGTTCCAGGCAATTTCTACGCGCAACGACGCAACAATATTTTGGTTTGTTGATGATGACTTTATCGGCAAAACCCGGTCGGGCGAAATTATTTCGCGCCCAATAAAAATGGGGACGCACACCGTCCGAACATCTGATGCACTGGGCAACGCCGGACGCACAGAATTCAGCGTAATTAAATAAAAAACCGGCGCACATTGCCACGCCGGCATACACTACATCAAATCAAATTTTGTTATATAGTTAAACGACACCCCGATGATAAAATTACTGCCATAAACATCGGCGGCACGTGCCTTGGCCAGGCGATATTGCAGATACGGCCCCATCGTAAAACTGGACCACAAATTTGTATCCAATCGCAACACCGCCGACAAATCACGTTCCAAATCTGTGCCGACATAATCAGAATAATGCAAGTATTCACGATAATAACCATTGCTGGAAAATTTCACACCATCGCGCACCGCATATTCCAGACGCCAGCCAGCCTCTATACCGGTTTTGCTGGTCTGGGCGTGTCCGTATGTAAAATCATATTCATACAGTCCTGTTGCATATAAACTTTTCAAAATCTTGTGGTCAAACAGGGCCAAACCGGCACTGGCACGGGCAATTTGCTGACGCGGTGCATCGTGATTATCTTCAAATTGTGTATCGTATGCACCACGAACCGTCGGCCCGAATTTCAGCCCTGAAAAATCCCAGCACGCGTGCGATGCATCACTGGTAAATTCAATTTTATCCGCATTTTGGTCAACCGTCTTGGGGCCGTCATAGGGTTTCAGTGTCGTTTTACCGTATTCCATAAACAGGCCATTATCCCATTTGAAACGCCCGTGATTATATTCCAACACGACATCAGATATGCCCTTGATATAATCCTGGCTGGACGCGTTCAGTGCCGACACCGGCGAATCCGCATATTGACGTGCATTTGTGACCGTGGTCTTGGACAATTCCAACCCCATACGACGAATATTTAATTTCAGTGTTTTTGGTGCCGGTTCAATATCCAGCACATCATCTGCGTGCGCAACCATTGGCGACAACGCCATAAATAGAACTAACGATAATTTTTTCACGATTTTCTTTCCTTATAGCGATTGGCAATGTATAAAAATTTTATACAAAGTCAAGGAATTCTTGCCCGCAATTTATCGTGCAATTCGCAGCGTGCCATTATCGTCGGCAACACGCCACCCAGAACCGCGCAACGCCGATGAAAACTCGCGACGTGCCGCGACCGGCAATTCTATTGTGACCGTCCTTGCGTTTATATATTTTGTTTTCAAATCAATTTTTTCTGTGCGTGCGATGTTCTGTAATTCAATCCAGTTCGCCATTGGATCTGACAGCGTGGCAATAACAACAAACGTATCCCCAGACGCACTGTTTGGCAACCAATTTTGCACACCGTTTGCGTTCAACCAATTTGTCGCCGCCGTCGCGTCAATCGTCATAGAAACTGTCGCTGAATATGTTGTATCCGATTGCTGTTCCCCAGAAATTTCTGTTGACGCAATCAGGTTTTGCAAATCCGACGGTTTTGATTCCGAGATTGCTGATTGCAGTTGGTCTGGCAGCGTATATTGCGACAGCGCATCATTGATAATTTGACGACGCGCAGACGTCAACGCCATATTTTTTGCGGTGGCGGCGGTATCACTGGTGACATTCACCGTTGCCACCCCACCCAGGTTTGCGGCATTTGCCACCCCGGTCACAATCACCAGAACCGCACCAATAAACACAGAACGAAAACTTGCCAACATTACACAACCTTTATCAGAACCGGGCATTTACGCCAACGCGAATTCCCATTGATTTATAGAACGAATCGATTTCCTTGGACGCGCTGCATTTCCAACCGCTGCATTGCGATTCCAGGTTTTTAATGCTGATTGCGGTTTCGTCCCCAGCGGTCCCAGAAACCTGTCCTAACATCGCTTTTTCTGCATCTGCGTCTGTGGCATAGCCTGGATGTTCGGTCTTCCATTTTTCAAACACTTTGTTATACAAATCCGTATAATACGCGCCATTCAGATATGTTGTCGCGTCCGCGTCGCTGACGGTATAGTAATCGTATGTCAGCCCCAACGACAGCGACACTGAATTTGTTATCGCGGTCACCCAATTCGCGCCCAGACCAAAATGCACTGCACTGCCGATACTGGCCTTGTCTTCTACACTTTTTGGATGCGCCCAGTCAAAACGATACGGCTGGTCACCAACGGATTTATATCCTGGCAAACCCAATTCCACGCGCCCATTGACCGAATTATTTGCGTTTATCAGATAATTCATATCCAACGCCAAATATGGCCCTGACCATTCAACCTCGTATGAATGGGATACGCCTGGCTGTTGATAATAATACGTTCCCTGGCTGTCAATATATTTTGCATTTGACGCGACTTCCATTTTCCCAGTCACACTGTCGCGCCACAAAACCTGTTGCGAACCATCAGACAATTCAACAATAATCGCCGGGTCGCATTGGATTTCATCACTGCCTTCTATTTTAAAGCACGCCGCCGTATCAACCGACAGTCCGTAATTTTTCTTGGTTTCCAATTTATATTTGAAATAACGATACCCCAACGACGGTGTCACACGCACATTGCCCCACTTAAAGAAATCAGTCAGTCCAAATCCGGCGTTAAATCCGTACATATCGCCGTCATTGCTGGTTCCGACCGACAATGCGTGGCCAATTTGATCACCAATAACCTCGTTCGCTTCGGTCACCCAGCGCGTGACAAAATACCCACCATCGGTAATATCGTCGTCAACCATACTGCTGTCGCCGTATTGCATACCGTATTTGAATCCAGCGTCAATTTGCATTTTTGTGTTGCCTGCGCCAAAAACGTATCCACCACGCAAATCCAACACGTTCCAACTGACATTATCATAATGCAGTTTTGACGATGATTCATTCATTTCAAATTGCCACATCGCATTTTCGTGCGAAATCCCGGCGTCCAGCCAAAATCCATTTTTACTAGACGCAGTCGTTGTGGCCGGTTGCGCATTGGTGCGTGCGACGTTCACCTGGCCTGTTCTGGTGCCGACGGTTGGCCGCGTTGACGAATATGCCGAATATCCCGTTGTGTTATAGTTGCGCGTCTGGGTCGTATTTGCACCGTATCCGCGCGACGCATACGATTGCGTGTTATAGCGCATCTGGGGCGATTGGTAATTCCCGGTATAGTATGTCCCAGCGGCATTTGCAGCCACCGGCAACATCGCAATCAGTGACGCACGCAATAAAAATTTCGGCAATTTTGTCATATTAAAAATCCTTACCTTTACAATTTCACCTATATGGTATCACAAAAACGGTTGAAAAACAAACCACATATTGATAAGAATATAGACATATTGTGCGAGCATGGCGGAATTGGTATACGCGCAGCACTAAGGATGCTGTGGTGCAAACCTTGGGGGTTCAAGTCCCCCTGCTCGCACCAAGAATTTCTTATTTTTCCCTTGCCCGGGATTCTGTAATTTTGCTAACATTGACATATAAAAGAATGAAAGGAATCAAAGTCTTTTTTGCCACATGCCTGATGTTGGTATCTTTTTTGCCATCATGGGCGACCGATGGCGACGATGTCGCACGCGCTGGGACGCGTCGCACGCCGGGTGCTGTTGCGTCAAATAATCGTGGCAATGCGACGGGAACTGCGCCGACAACATCGGTGGCCACATCACGAATTGCAACAGGCCTGGGCGCGGCAAACGCCCCCACTGTACGTAATCGCAATACAACGGGCGCAAACACAACAATGCGCGGTGCCGGCACAACAAATATTACACGCACCGCGGTATCACAGCGCAGCGCGACATCCGCAACTGCACCACGCGCAACCACCGCGCGCACGGCAACCGTGTCGCGCGCAACCACCACACCGGCACGCACTCCAATATCGCGCAGTGCAACAAATCGTGCGACAACACGCACGACGTCTGGGTCACGTGCGGCAATATCACGCGCGGCAACAACTGATACGCAAAAAAAACTGACTGCGGACGACGTCATCAGCCGCGATTACAAAAAATGTCGCGAGGTTTATTATAACTGTATGGACGAATTCTGTGCGAACAAGGACAGCCAGTTAAAACGTTGTGCCTGTTCATCACGTATGAACGAATTTGACAGCGTGAAAAAAAATCTGGAAAACATAGAAGATAAAATGTTGGATTTCAACCAACGCCTGTTGACCGTCAATATGGACAAAGAAGATGCCGCCGCATTAAATCAGGCGACCGAGGGCGAATTGGCATTCCAACAAAAAGACACATCTAAATCCAAGAAAATGCTGGACGAAATTGCAAAGAAACTAAACACCAATTTCAGCGACAGCAACTTTAACAACTCGCTGACGGCGATATCGTTATCATTGGACACCGACGCCGCGTTTGACAGTGTGGATTCATTATCTGGGACATCTAATACGGCAAAATCTGGGACGGCGTTGTATTCGGCGGCCCTGCCGGTGTGTCGCGAAATGGCGGCCGAGGTTTGTACCGATGACGAACTGGCCATCGCTGAAAGTGGATACCAGGTCACGATTGAACAGGATTGCAACACCGTCGCCAAAGCATACCAGACCCAGACCGACCAGGCACGCGAAAAACTGCGCGAAGGCAGTGCGCTGTTGGATATGTCGCGCCTGGACATTTACCAGAAACGTAATTCTGACGACATATTGACCTGTAAAAGCAAGATGTTGGCAATGCTGACCGATTCGACCGTGTGTGGTGAAAACCTGGGTAAATGTTTGGATACGACGGGACGCTATATTGACCCCACCACGGGCGAGGCATTTTTGACCGTTGACCTGGCGAATTTGGGTAATTTGATTACGCGCCCCGACACAAACCAGACCTGGACGTCCGTTCCCGGCAACCAGGTGTTTATCACATACCTGAATTCAAAAAAGAAATTCTTGGAACCTGCGATGGAAAAATGTCAGGATATTGCCGACAATGTTTGGGACGCATTTATTGAAGATGCGCTGGCGCAAATCAAATTGGCCCAGGATTCCAAATTGGAAGAAATGCGTCAATCTTGCACAACGCTGACGACCCAGTGTTTAACCGACACCGCAAAATCATTACAGGATTTTGACGCGCGCGCGCTGTCAACATTTGGGGTTGCCGCAGATAAAACGGTCAACGCAATGTGTGCCGACGTTCGCACTGCCTGCACGGCGTTGCTGAAAACAACGGGTGGCGACACAGACTGGATTGGCGGTATGACCGAAATCGCAACCGACAAAACATTTGAAACCGTTATGCAAACCTGTCGCGAGGTTGGACGTGCCTGTATTATCCAGGCGTGCAAATCAATTTCTGGCAACTTTGGTCTGTGCGAAAATATCCAGACATCGGTCAATCGTCACGCAATTATTGACCGCACGTCCTGCTGGGACGAGGTCAAGGCCTGTGTTGCGTCTGCAGGCGATGACGCAATCAAACAAATCTGGGGCCGCCAGGTCACCGAAGGTCACATCAACGACAGTGGCAATTTCTATACACAACTCTATAATTGTGACCCCTATGCCAATCCCAAAGACCAAAACTGCAAGGACGACGAACCGATATATGACATTTGCACCACTGAATGCAATGCGCCGAAATCAATCACGTGTTATGTATGTCGTTTGGCCGAACGTCTGTGGGGCAACTGTGAAATGGCGTCCACAACACCACTGACCAACAACGACAGTCATAATAAAATCAAAACACCTGTCACAACCGACACTGATACATTGATGTCGTGGTTTGCGAAAAACACAGGAACGACAACCGCAACCAACAGTTGCAGCAACACCCAATGCGGTATTGGCGAAAAAATGAGTCCTAATAATGGTTGCGTCCCCAGTTCCAGTTTGGATTCCAGCGACTGGGTATGCAACCCGGACGATCGCATTGACATATTTGATGGTTGGAACAACTGTTGTGGCACCAACAGCAACACAGGCTTTGTCGCAGGGACGCGTGACAAATTTGGTAATTGTTGCGCATCAAAGAAATACGTCACGGAAATCAACCTTATGTGGGACGAATTTAACAAAGAATACAATAACAGTGTGGTGCCAACAAACGCATTACCTGGCACGTTATGTTTGGGTGGCGGTGCGCAATTTATTGCCCAGTTCAAAGTACCAACGGGCGACCAATATTATACAGGCCCGGGCACCACTGCGATTTTGGTATGTGTTGGGGGGCTATCTGGTGATGAAAATACAATGAGATGCAACGGCAACTATGTAATTCTGATGCGCGACCAGGAATCAGGCACGTATTACAATCCGAACTATACATCGTATGAAAATGGCCAACCAGCGAACCAAAAATTTGAAAGTTCATATCGTATTTCTGGGGGCAAGCTGCGAACACGCCAATATCAAGACAACAAATGGCAATGGTTGCCGGAACATGGCACGAACAGTCCGGCCATAACTGACACGCCCGCCCACTGCACAATTACCGTCAACAAATAGTATGGGACGAAAATCCTAATTGTTTGATATTGCACAATTTATACTTGACAAACAATCTTTTTTGGGTCACAATTCACATTGAACTAAACCGAAACCAGACACAAAAACAAATAGGTCACGTTATGTTCCGAACAAATGCTTTTATATCGCATTTTTACGCCATGTCGCCATTGGGCAGCGTGGCGGTCGGGAACGGCACGGCCATATTTGATGCGGTGTCTGGTTTTATGATAAATGGGTAATTGGGTCTGTATTTTTACGGGCCCTTTTGCTTTTTTGCGTTTTTCAGGAAAAATTTCCGTCCAAAAACGCGCGCAACAAAAAGGATGAAAAAATGAAAATCCTGCAAAAAATACCGTACAAATTAAAAACGGCATTACCAGCACTGGCGTTGGCCGGGGCGTCGTTAATGTCCTCGTCTTGTGACGACAAAGAAAAAGATTTAAGACACGACGTTGAACTGGAATGGTTCCAAGAATATTATGATGAAGTTCGTCCAAGCAATATCGAACAAATACTGGAAGATCCAACTGTCAGAAATGTATATTTAAAATATATAAACAAGGGAAGAGTTTTTCACCCCTACGGAATACATCCTGCGCTGATTCCGTATTTGGATGAATTATTAAGCATAGATCCAAAACGTGTTTTTGGCCGTGGAAATTTCCAATGGCCTGCTGGGGCTTGCCAACCCGCAGACAGCCTGTGGCTGGTATCCAAGGGTTGGACAGTGAACACGCCGCCGGCCCAAAACGGCAAGTGGTGGTGGTTGGATATGAAAGCACCACAAACCACACAACAAAAACAACGTTAAAAAATAAACCGACCGCACGGTCGGTTTTTTTGTTGATTTGCATGCCCATATTTCATACCATTATTCCCAGGATGAGAAAACAAATCGCAATCTTTATCGTATGCCTGATGTTTCCCCTGGGGAACGCGCACGCCGACAACGAAATTGCCGCATGCCCAGATTGGGACGGTGCTTTAAGCCAAGACGAAGCGGCTTGTGTCCAGGCTGGTGGTGTGTTTGAAAATGACAAATGCGTTCCTTTTTGTACTGAACGGAATAATTATTATAACTACAAAATCTGTAAGCCATGTCCAAAAGCCTATCCCGAAACGCCCCCATGCATTGACAACTATGGCTTTACCCAATACTATGCCGCAGCAAATATAAAAGGTTGCTGTAAAAGTTGTGAATCAGACACAAATTTTAATGCGATTACCCATTCTAGAAAGATAGCGAAAAACGCAATCGCAATGTATGGCACAGAATGTTCTTATTACCTGGAATGCGAAACGCACACAAACGCAACAGGCAAACTAAACTCGTGCAATTCTTATTTTGACCCCAATCCTGAAACAGGTTCGTGCCGATCACAATGGGTTGATGGCCCTGCACCTGCAAATGCCAGTAAATGTGATGACGGCGCCACAGGAAAAATATATATCTATGACGAAACAACAAAAAAATTCAAGTGTTATGCCACAGCGTGCGATTCTGATTATGCCCTGATCAAAGATAACGATGTTTTTTGCCAATTAAATGGTGCATCCACAGAAACTGCACTGGGCCAATGCAAAGCGAAAACTATTTCCTGTGCGACAAATCTGACGACCAGTTGCCAGAAACACTTTCAATCGTCAAGCACGGCCGTGGTCACGGGCGACGCCACATGGGATTCAAACAAAAACGATTATGATTACAGTAATTGTAAATGCAGCGACACCAGCAAACTGACCGATGAAAACGGCCAAGAAATCGGCAAAGCAACATTAGAATGTAGCTATAACGTTAACGCTGGACAATGGCAAAATTGCATATCAACAGGATTGCACTCATGCATTGCTGGGTATTGCGATTCGGATAACACACAGACCTGTAAAAAAGCACCGGCTGGAACATATTCTGGTGCGGGCGATAAAAATTGCACAAAATGTCCAGCCGGTATGACATCTGAATTCGGCAGCACAGATGCCAGCAAATGTGGCATTCGCCGTGGCGACAGTGGGACAAAATTTTGCGACCGCGTTGGTTGCTTTACCCTGCCCGGCAACGGATTTATTTATGGTTATACAAACTGAATAAATTTATTTCTGAAATTGCGCGATTTATTTCTGCTATCTGGGCGTCGTCAAATTTTCCCAGAACCCAATCCGCCGGCGACATCGGAATTTCCAGATTACGTGGGTGGCCGATACCGATTCGGATACGGTTATATTGATTGCCGACCGCCGCATCTATGGATTTAATGCCATTGTGACCTGCACTGCCGCCACCAAGTTTGGTTTTTATACGACCGACCGCCAAATCCATATCGTCGTGAATCACGATTAAATTTTCCAGCGGAATTTTATAAAACGCCATCAGTGGCTGCACTGCGTCCCCCGACAGGTTCATAAACGTCTGGGGCATTGCGAATATAACGCGATGTCCGTCAATATTCCCAGATGTGGTTTTAGCATTTTTTTCGTTGCGCCACGTGGCATCTGCCCCGGCCAAATGTTGCACCGCCATAAATCCAACATTGTGGCGTGTGCGTGCATATTGCGCCCCAGGATTGCCCAGTCCGACGACCAAAACAGGTTTATTTTCTTGCATATCAATATCTCTTTTTTCTATTATAATATCACACAAAGGAGAAAAATATGAAATTAAAAACTGCGGGCATTTTAACCCTGGCGTCTGTGCTGTTCACTGGCGCAAATGCCAATGCAAGTAATGTCTTGTATGATTTCTATGCCGGTGCGACAATCGGCGTTGGCGCAGCCAGCCAGTTTGGCGGTCACGACAACAAAACCGAAAACGCCCAATCATACGGCGCGGTCTTGGGGGTTGATATTCCCGTCCTGCGCATAGAAGGCGAATACAGTTATCTGAACAGCGATTTGGTAAAAATGCACGTTGGTATGGCGAATCTGTATTTAAAAATGCCGTCAACAGTTGTGCACCCATATTTGGGCGTTGGTATTGGTGGCGTGTTTGGTGGCGATGTTGATATTCCATCGGTTGACATTGAACACGGTGCCGCATATCAAGGTATGCTGGGGCTGACATTTGACGTGCCGGCATTGCCAATCAAAATTGATGCCGAAGCGCGCGCCCTGTATGCGCCAGACATCTATGAATTTGGCAATAAAAAGCCTGACATTATGCAATACGAGGGTCGCCTGAAATTGCGCTATGTATTTTAATTAAATACCGGGGGGGGCGCAAAATTTGCGTCCCCACGTTTTATAAAACAGTTATATGGAAAAATTCAAATGCTGACACTGATTGATGGAAATTCGTTGTTATTTCGTGCCTATTACGGCGTGCACAGTCGCCTGACGCGCAGTGACGGGACACCTGTGGGCGCAGTGTATGGATTTTTCAATATGATGTTGCCGATATTATCGTCGGCGCAACCGGGCGACGCGTTTGTATGTGTGTTTGACGCGTCACGCATTTCTTTTCGCCAGGATATTTATCCGCTTTACAAGGCCAACCGTCCTGAAACCCCAGATGATTTAGTCACGCAATCGCACATGGTTCGCGCAGGCGCGGCGGCAATGGGAATGCCGGTATTGTGTATCCCCGGGGTTGAAGCAGACGATGTAATCGCAACCCTGGCACGACAAAATTGTTCCACCACAGACAGCACGCGTATCATCACCGGCGACAAAGATTTAATGCAACTGGTGTCTGATTGTGTGTTCTTATATGATGGTATGAAACAGCGTGAAATTCGCGCGCCCGGCGTGCTGGAAAAATTCGGCGTCACACCTGACCGCGTGGTTGACGTCCAGGCACTGATGGGCGATTCGTCTGACAACGTGCCAGGCGTGCCGGGCATCGGCCCGAAAAAGGCCGCCGAATTGATAAACCAATTTGGTGGTCTGGATAATTTATACGACCACCTGGACGACATCAAAAATGAACGCACGCGCAATCTGTTGCGCGACAATCGCGAAATGGCATACGTGTCGCGCAAACTGGTGCAACTGAAATCAGACGTTGATTTATCAGGCCTGGAAATCACCCCGTTTCGGTTTAACACGCCGGCGGCGTTGGATTTTGTCCGCACAAAACTGGAAAGCAATTCACTGGTTGCCAAGATTGAAAAACTGTTTCCGTTGGAAAAATTTGACGCGTCACACGCGGTGCCAGAATTCAAATTTGCGGCGTCTGCGTGTCCGGTGGAAATTACCACTGCGCCCCGCCCCAGCGCGCCAACACCCACGCCAATGCAGCCGATGACATTTGAAATAATCCAGGACGTTGCCGCACTGAAAAAATTTTTATCACAGGTAAAAAATATAATTGCGATTGACACTGAAACAACAGGCCTGAATCCAATTTCTGATAAAATGGTGGGGATTTCCCTGGCCACAGACGCAACACATGGCGCGTATATTCCACTGCGCCACACGGCCCCAACATCAGATTTGTTTGGCACCGACGCCCCTGTCCCAAATCAGTTATCGGTCGGGGACGTCTGGACACATCTGGGGCCAATATTGGAAAACCCCAATATTGTCAAGGTTGGACACAACCTGAAATACGACCTGCACATTATGGCAAACGATGGCTGGGACATTGAAAAAATCGCCCCTGTTGATGACACAATGCTGTTGTCGTATGCGTTGGACGGGACGCTGCACGGACACGGTCTGGACGAACTGGCGATGTTGCACCTGGGACACGAAAACATACATTTTTCGTCGCTGTTTCCGCCCAAGACGCGCGACGCCGATATGCACTTTGCACACCTGGACATATCCGTTGCCGCGCCATACGCCGCCGAAGATGCAACGGTCTGTATGGCACTGTATGAAATATTGCGACCGCGCCTGGACGCAAATGCGAAATTACGCGAATTATACGAAACGTGCGATTTGCCCCTGATGCCGATATTGGTCCAGATGGAACGCAACGGCGTATTGGTCAATCGCGCCGGGTTGCAACAACTGTCGGGCGCATTTCACGACAGCCTGGGCAAACTGGAATCAGAAATATGGGCATTGGCCGGCCACGAATTTAATATCGCCAGTCCAAAGCAACTGGGGGCGGTTTTATTTGACGAATTAAAATTGCCTGCGAACAAGAAACGGTCAACCGACGCAGATACACTGGGCGAACTGGGCGACGCACATCCGATTGTTGATAAAATTCTGTCATGGCGTTCTATTGCCAAGTTGGCCGGCACATACGCGGACACATTGCCGCGCCAGATTGCATCAGACGGCCGTATTCACACCACATATTTACAGACCAGTACGAACACCGGGCGTCTGTCCAGTCGTGATCCGAACCTGCAAAATATTCCGATTAAAACCGAACTGGGGGAACAGATTCGCAAATGCTTTGTTGCGCCGACGGGTCGGTTGTTGATTTCGGTTGACTATTCCCAGATTCAACTGCGTCTGTTGGCGGACGTCGCCGATGTCGCAACGTTCAAAGAAACGTTCCACGCCGGCACTGATATTCACGAACAAACCGCGCGCAAGATTTTTGGCATTGCGCCCGGCGCGCCTGTTCCGCGTGAAATGCGTCGCGCGGCCAAGACGGTAAACTTCTCTATAATATACGGAATATCGTCATTTGGCCTGGCGGGCCAGTTGGGCATATCACGCGCAGCGGCCGCAGAACTGATAAATTCGTATATGGCCGGCCTGCCAGAAATTGAAAAATACATCACCGAAACACGCGATTTCGCGATGCAGAACGCGTGCGTTTATACCCCGTGGGGTCGCCGCATAGAACTGCCCGAGGTTCGCAATCCCCGTCTGCGCGCATACGCAATGCGTGCAGCGGTCAACGCCCCAATCCAGGGTTTTGAGGCGGATTTAATGCGACGCGCGATGGTGCAAATATATCGCGACATTGTCCGACCAAATGCCGACAAAATAAAACTGATTATGCAGGTTCACGACGAAATGGTATTTGAATGTGACGCGGCGGTGGCCACCGAATTTGCGACGCAAATTCAAAACGCAATGACCCACGTGGCAACCCTGGCGGTGCCATTGGCGGCCGAATACGTCATCGCCCCAGTGTGGGGGAAATAAAAAACGGGGCGACGCCCCGTTTTTTACTATTGACACCTGTACCCGGAATCCAGGTCATTACCCCATCGTGGTCATTTATGGTTCGGTGTATGTGCAGCTGGCATTATGTCCCCAGGCGGTTGGGATTGATGCATTATCACTCAGGCACGTGCCGGCGTACATACCGTAGACCTCGTTATTTGTCGCTGACGGAAACACCTCATACAAAGGAGTTCCGTCCGGATTACGCGCCGACGCCCCAGTCAAACCAGAACAACCATTAAATGCAGCAGTAAACATAGCGTACGCTGGCGCGCCAGACAAATTACCAAACAGTCCCACCGGTATTTCGCCCGTCAGACCAGAACAGTTAGAAAAAGTTTCATAAAACATCATTTCCGCTGGTGCGCCAGATATATTTCCAAACAGCCCTGCTGGAATTTCGCCCGTCAAACCAAAACAGTTAGAAAAAGTTTCATAAAACATCCTTTCCGCTGGTGCGCCAGATATACCACTGAACAAGCCCGCTGGGATTTCAGTCAGGAAAAGACATCTACTAAACGTGCCAGCAAACATATCTGCAACTGGCGCACCATGCACCCCATTAAACAACCCATCTGGAATACTTGTAATCCTATGATAAAAAAACGTATTTTTGAACAGTGGTTGCGACCCATTGGCCAGCGTTGGAAATATTTTGCCCAAACAGCCTGCTATGGCATTAGAGTAATAATAACTGTCCTGGGTATCATAATCTTCTTCAAAACTGACAGCCGCATCATTGACAGAATACGCAGTTGCCCGTCCACCCAATTTTACTGTATATGTGCCGTTGGCGTCGTATGTATGACTGAAATTCTGTTTTGTTGTATCGGTTTTTACAACTTTTTCTGGCGCACTGCCATCACCCCAGTCAATATAGAAAGTGCCTGCTGCCGATATTTCAAAATCATATTTCTTGCCAAAAAATATTTCAACCGTTGTTGAAAATGGGAATTCAATTTGTTTCTGAATCAATGTCTTGATTGCTTTGTCTGCGGTGTTCTTTGATACCGCGCCCACGGTGGCATATTCGCCTGTGCCGTATGATGTCGTGATTACCCCCAGACGCGCATTTGCGATGTCCACCATACCCAACAGATACCGCATATTGACCACATACTGGTCAGATTTTAATTCAGGACTGTATGGAATATCAACGCCCCACAGATTCTTGATTGCCCCATGAATATATTTCACGTTGACAGCAGGACTGGTTGACACAGCAGCCGTTTCTGGAAGTGCGAATGCCGGCGAAAATGACACAACAAACACCGTCACTATAACGCACGCACCCCAGCAAACTAATGATAAAAGGCGACGCGCCAGACGCACCATTCTCTATCCCCCACACGAACACATTATTGCACATCACACCCAAAAAACAGGGAATTTTTGATTCTTGTGTTGTTATGACTGAATTATATTATGCCCCCAGGATATGCGTCAACACAATTTTTATTTGTTAAATTTGTGATACGGATTTCCGTCTGTCTTGGTCGGCAACAGCGAGAATATAAACATCACCAACCCGGCAACAACAGATGCAAACGGCACAACACACAACAACATCAACAGCCACCACCACGCAGACAGACCGGCGTCATGCAAACGACGCGTGCGCAACGAAATCATCGGAATTACAATTACAATACTGTAAATCAACCCCAGCAATATCGCCAAGCCAAACATCAATCCAACATCACCAGTCAGTGCAAAATCCATCGCCATACACAGAAATGCCACCAATGCCCACATCATATAAATCAGCGTATTGACCAATATTGTCCACCAAAATTCAGACCGTGACGATGTGCCGGCCCACTGGGTAAAACCGCGCCGCCAAAACGCCGCATAGGCCAAGAACATATTTGTATATGTTGTGCTGGATTGAACTTTTTTAGATTTTTTGATCGTTGGCATTTAAATTCCTTTTTTTATTTCACTGGGGTATTTTATCACAATTTTCACCCCAACCCCAAGAATTTATTTTCAGCGCGCCAAATTTTGCAAAATAAAAAAACGCCCCAAACGGGGCATTTTTATTAGAATCCAAAGACCATTCTTTGTTTAGACTGACGTTTCTTTTCGTTACGCACAGCCTCTTCTTTCAAACGTTTGCGCTTTGTTGTTGGTTTTTCATAACGCTGACGTTCTTTCATTTCGCGGTACAGGCCTTCTTTCTGGGATTTACGTTTTGCAACGCGCAGTGCCTGTTCAACGTTATTGTCGCGAACCAGAACTTTCACCATAATGTATTCACCCCCTTTAGCGTGACATTTGTATCAATTTTTGGTGGAGCCAATCAGACTCGAACTGACGACCCCCTGCTTGCAAAGCAGGTGCTCTACCAACTGAGCTATGACCCCAAAACTTTGCGCCCTCAATATATGAAAGCCCACGCATTTTATACACTTTTACGCGTCTTGTCAATGTAAATCTTTAACTGGACAGTTTTTACATATCTCTTTATAATAGCGTCGCTATGTTAAATAAAATATCTGAAAAAACAAAACGTTTAATCAAAGGCGATGCGTCCAATGGCCGCATCAAGTGGTCACTGTATGGGCGCGTTTGGCGCGAAATCGGCAAACCCCAGTGGAAATGGTTGCTGGCTGGGATTGTGGCGACAATCGGCGCGTCCGCGGCCGAGGCATACACAATCACCCTGGTCCAGCGCATTGTGGACAAGGCGTTTATTGAACGCAGTATGCAGTCAATTTATATCTTTGGCCTGCAAATCATCGGCGCGTTCGGGTTCAAGGGCATTTTCACATATTCCAAATCATTACTGATGGCCAAGGCCGGCCTGTTGGCCAGTGCAAATCTGCAACAGCGGATTTACAATCACATGGTCAAAATGGATATTTCAAAATTCTATGGCGACGGCATTGGCAAAAACCTGAATTATTTCAGCGTCCAGGCCAACGCGGTTTTAACCCTGGTGACTGGCACGATTGTCAGCACGATTCAACAGGTTGCGACCCTGATAATGACGCTGGGGTTGATGGTGTATTACGCACCCCAAATGTGTGCAGTTTTAATATTCTTGGTTCCGGCGATTATGGTGCCAATGGTGTTGATTATGCGCAAGCGTCGGCGTCTGTCGCGCGAATCGTTTGGCATTGCGAACAACGTGTCCCAGCATTTAAATCAAACATTGCACGGCATCAAAACAATCCAGGCGTTTGCCACCGAACAATCTGAAACGCGTCGTTTTCGTCGTGTTCTGGATACATCTATGTGCAATTCGTATAAAAGCACCCAGGCCCACGCATTACAATCCCCCCTGTTGGAATTGATGATTTCAATTGGATTGTGCCTGGCGTTGATTATCGGCGGTCACTTTATCGTGACGGGCGCGATTTCAACGGGTGATTTTACGGCGTTCTTGTTGGCGTTGACGGCGGCGTATAAACCTGCGAAAAGCATAACCGGCACCGGCAACACGGTCCAGCACGGTCTGTTAGCGGCCGAGGTTTTATTTGATTTCCTGGACAGCGAACCTGTAATCCAAGACGCCCCAGACGCACGCGAATTAAATTCAGACAAAAAAATGTCTGTGAATTTCCACAACGTCACATTTGCATATAAACCTGGCGAACCAGTATTACACAACATCAATCTGCGCGTTCCTGCGGGCCAGGTTTGCGCCCTGGTTGGACCATCGGGCGGTGGTAAAACCACGTTATTTAATTTGCTGGAACGATTCTATGACCCACAATCGGGCAAGGTTGAAATCAATCGCACCGACATCAAGAAATACACATTAAAATCATTACGCCGGTCAATCGCCGAAGTATCCCAAGATGTATTCTTGTTTAACGGCACAATCAACGACAACATTAAATACGGTTGTCCTGATGCCACCCCAGACCAGGTTATTGCCGCCGCGCGCGCGGCCAACGCCCACGATTTCATTATGAAATTCCCCCAGAAATACGATTCGCCTGTTGGCGAAGGTGGCGCATTATTATCTGGTGGCCAGAAACAACGTATCGCAATCGCGCGCGCAATTTTAAAAGACGCCCCAATCCTGTTATTGGACGAGGCCACATCTGCCCTGGACACACAAAGCGAGAAATTGATTCAATCTGCGTTAAAAGACCTGATGGTGGGTCGCACAACATTTGTTATCGCACACCGCTTGTCAACCATACTGGATGCTGATATAATATGTGTGATAAAAGATGGTCGCATTATTGAACAAGGAACAGATTCCGAACTGTGCGCGCTGGGTGGGGAATATAAAAAACTGCGCGATATCCAGTTCAAGGCAACGAAAAAGAAATCTAAATAAAGAACAGGTTTTTAATGAACAACGTTATGCAAAACAATTTTAAATGTATCAGAACACCGTCTGGGCGTTATACGCTGTATATGACCACGCCATACGGTCGTTTACGTCGCGTGCGTGGCATTGGTCGTGGCGCGCAACCGTTTCAAATTGTTGCGACATTTCCTGGGACTGAATACGTTGCGATTCGTCGCACGGCGTTGACACCACACGGCCCAGAAAGCAAATTATACCTGGTCAATACCAAGACGGGCGAAATGCCACCAATGATTAAAAACGGGACTGAAAAAATCGCATATAATGCGGTGACGAATCGCTTTTATTATTCTGATACACGTGGCCCTGATGACACCGCGAAATTGGCACAAACATTAATGAATTTGAACGGCGTCGCGCCAAGATTGCACACGGCATCCGCGCAAACAAACGGCACACCAATTATGGTAATTATGCGCAAGCGTCGTCGGGCGCGTCCGCGCATTAAAAAAACGGTTCAAAAATTGGCCCAGAAACAGGTTCAGAAACCGGCCAAAAAACCGGCATTACGTCCATTACCCGACCGTGGTGCGACACGCCCGGCCATTTCGGCCCAGATGGTTGTTCCATATCCATTAAATGCGCCGATAACATCGCGTCCGGATATTGCTGCGATGTTCCCACGCCACCAGAATTTAACGGCGTTGTGCAATATCGCCACCCAGGCCCAAATGTTATTACGTCAAAAACTGGCGATGATGCGTCAAAAATAACAAGCACACATATAACAAAAGCCCCACAAACGTGGGGCTTTTTCGGGGTTATTGACAGGTTCACTGCCAATCTGGTGTCCCCAGGATTCATCATCATATCATCAGGTGTCCTGGGGCTGAAACGGTCTAACCACAACGGGTTGTTTTTATTCGTAATTGCAATATCCGTAACAAGTATCTGGGTCAAAACACCAATAAAATGTTCCCGTACCGTCCGATAAATGTGCGCGCGTATCATTATCACCTGTGCTGGTTTTGCAATCGGTAATCTTTGTTGCCCCATCAGCAGAGGTCGTCCCAGTAATACCCGCAGGATCATCCACCACCGTCAGGCCCGATTGCGCCAGTGTTGGACACGCATTGCACCCAGACATAGTCGTTCCCGGATTACCGTAAAATCCAATGTTGCAACGATATTTTTGTTGTGCAACCAACGGACACTTATACCGTCCTGGCGCAGATGCATCATAGGTATATTTATAAAGATACTGTTGCTGATACGCAGTATTTCCAGACACATTTTTCCATTGTGCGACCTGTTCTGTTTCGTCACAAATACTGCACCCGGTGCACCGATACAGGTTCACAGTTCCATCATCTGGGTTTACATTTTTCATACATGTTGGGGTTGAATATTGATAAATATTTCCCAGACTGCTGTCCCAAAACACACATTGAAATTCGTAATCACCACCACAATTTCTGTATTCATAGCGACTATTCGTGCCCGTCGTGGCAACGCGAGTATATTCGACCTCTCTGCATCCATACGTCTCGCCCGACCAATTACCATGTTCATTATCCGGATAATTACCATTAACAAACTTTTCATAACACGGCTCGCACTCGATGCAACTGGTAAAAGGTGCTGTTTCCTTGCAATCTGGACTCTCAGCACTCAAATAAATCGGGTTCACACACGCAGTATGCGTCACGGCATTTTTGCAATGACTTGGCATATATTGTTCCGCCATACCGGCCACCGGCAACAATGCAAATACCGCCAGACAAAACACAAATTTCATACGCAATTTTTCCCCCATAAACAGCATTGCTATACATCCACCACTATTACACAAAGGAACGTTTAAATCAACTGTTTTTTTGTGTGTTTAAAAAACAAAAAATGCCGGTTTTCCGGTGCTTTTTATTTTCCGAATGTTTTCGGCGCAATCATTACACAAACGTTCATTTAAATTAACCGTATTTACATAAAAAAACGTGGGATTTCCCACGTTTTTTTGACATTTACAACTGATTATTTCACCGTCAATTCTTTGCCGTGAACATCAACGTAAACAGTGCTGCCTTCGCCAACGGCGCCAGACAAAATCAAATCTGCGATTTTATCTTCAACCGCGGACGTAATCAGACGTTTCAACGGACGCGCACCAAATACCTGGTCATAACCGTTATCGCCCAACCATTTAATCGCCGCATCCGATACGTCCAGCGTAATACGACGTTCCGCCAGGCGACGCGACAGATTCCGCAACTGAATCCGGACAACGCCAGACATAACATCTTTGCCCAATGGGTTAAAGAACACGATTTCATCAATACGATTGATGAATTCTGGGCGGAATTGGTGCTTTACCGCGTCCATTGACGGCAAATTGCTGGTCATAATGATAATCGTGTTTGTAAAGTTCACAACGTGACCCTGGCCATCGGTCAAACGACCATCGTCCAAGATTTGCAGGAACACATTGAACACGTCTGGATTTGCCTTTTCAATTTCATCAAACAGCAATACCTGATACGGACGACGGCGCACCGATTCGGTCAGCACCCCACCCTGTTCATAGCCGACGTACCCCGGGGGACTGCCAATCAGACGCGACACCGAATGCGGTTCCATATATTCACTCATATCAATTCGGGTCATTGCCGTGTCATCGTTAAACAGATATTCCGCCAATGCTTTGGCAACCTCGGTTTTGCCGACGCCGGTTGGCCCCAAGAACATAAAACTGCCGGCGGGCCGATGTGGGTCAGACAATCCAGCACGACTGCGCCGAATTGCACGCGCGACAACCGTCAATGCGTGATCCTGGCCAACGACACGTTTACGCAATTCATCTTCTATGTTCAGCAATTTTGATTGCTCTTCCATCGTCAACTTGTCGGCTGGGACACCGGTCCATTTGCTGACCACCGCGGCAATGTGTTCCGGCAAAACCGTCTTGTATTCGCGCGCATCTGCGTTTAATTTGCGGATTTGCTCTTCCAGTTCGGGAACCTTGCCATATTGCAGGGCGGACGCCTTTTCATAGTCGCCATTGCGCATTGCGGTTGCAACCTCGGCCTTGGCCGCGTCCAACGCCGCCATCGCGTCCGACAGCGCGCGCATTTTGCCCTGTTCGGCACGCCAATCGGCGGTCATTTTATCCGATTCGTTTTGCAAATCGGCAATCAGTTTATCCAATTCGCCCAAACGCTTTTTAGAATCCGCGTCTTTTTCTTTTTTTAATGCCTGTTGTTCTATTTTCAACTGCATCAAGTGACGGTCAACCTCGTCCAACTTTTCAGGCTTTGACGCGATTTCAATACGGACACGGGCGGCGGCCTCGTCAATCAGGTCAATCGCTTTGTCCGGCAAAAATCTGTCTGTGATATAGCGATTTGATAATTTAACCGCCGACACCAGCGCAGAATCAGAAATTCGCACACCGTGATGTCCTTCGTATTTTTCTTTTAACCCACGCAGAATTGAAATTGTGTCGTCAACGGTCGGCTCGTCCACATAGACGGGTTGAAACCGACGCGCCAGGGCTGGGTCTTTTTCAATATACTGGCGATATTCGTCCAGTGTCGTTGCACCCAAACAGTGCAATTCGCCACGCGCCAACATCGGCTTTAACAAATTGCCTGCGTCCATACTGCCTTCGCCTTTGCCGGCACCGACCAACGTATGCAATTCGTCAATGAACAAAATAATTCCGCCATCGGCTTCTTTGACCGCTTTTAATATCGCCTTGAATCGCGCCTCAAACTGGCCACGAAACATCGCGCCAGCCATCAATGCGCCCATATCCAACGATAACAATTTTTTCTTTAACAGATTTTCCGGCACGTCGCCTGAAACGATTCGTTCGGCCAATCCTTCTACTATTGCAGTTTTACCAACCCCCGGATTACCAATCAGCACCGGGTTATTTTTTGTCCGACGCGACAACACCTGGATAGTGCGACGAATTTCTTCGTCACGACCAATCACCGGGTCTAATTTCCCATCAGACGCCAGTTTGGTAAAATCTGTCGTATATTTTTCAATCGCCTGTTGTGGCGTTTCTTGCATTTCTTCTGGATTCATATTTTAAATCCTCCTGTTTATTTTTTTATTTTTGTTATCAGATATATAATATCATACGTTCTGTTTTCAAGACACCAGGAATATATTGCGCCAAAATTTTTTTTGTATTATTCTGGCAATAACCCAAGGGATTCATACTATGACAGAATTTTCCACCCCAGATACAGAACAGATAAAATCACACGGGCTGACGCCTGATATTGTTGCCCAGCAAATGGCTGATTTTGTGCGCGGATTTCCATACGCCAACATCACACGCCCGGCAACCGTTGGCGACGGAATTACCGAATTGTCTGACCCAGACATCGCGCGATATACCGAAAAATACATCGCCGCCCAGAAAACAAAAAAAATTGTAAAGTTCGTTCCTGCGTCTGGCGCAGCAACACGTATGTTCCGCGATTTGTTTGAATTCTTGAACACTGGCACGGAAAACGACACTACGCGACGCGTGCTGGATAATTTGGATAAATTCGCGTTCTGGGACGATTTACGGCAATTTTTGCCGGCCACCCCAACCGACCGCGATAAAATCGCGTGCATATTGACCGATGCCGGCCTGAACTATGGCAATTTGCCCAAGGGGTTGATTGCGTTTCATAAATATGACACATACAGTCGCACCGCCCTGGAAGAACACCTGGCCGAAGGCGCGCAATACGCCGCCGCAAACGGCACGGTGCATATCCACTTTACCGTGTCGCCTGAACATCTGGCCGGGTTTCGCGCATTGTTGGCACGCACAGTGCCGGAATACAGCGCGCGCTATGGGGTAAATTACGACATTACTATGTCAAACCAACGCGCATCTACTGATACAATCGCGGTCAATCCAGACAATACGCCGTTTCGCACAGATGACGGACATCTGTTGTTCCGACCGGCCGGCCACGGCGCGCTGATTGAAAATTTGAACGATATTGACGCCGATATTGTGTTTATCAAAAATATTGACAACGTCACAACTGACAAATTACGTGGCGATACCATTAAATACAAGCGCGCATTGGCCGGATTGTTGGTCTGCCTGCAATCGCGCGCGTTTGAATACCTGGATAATTTCACGGCGCACGATTTGAACGAAATCCGCACGTTTATCACTAACGATTTATGCGTTCGCGTGCCTGATGATGCGTCGGCGGACACGTTGCGCCAGATTTTAAACCGCCCAATTCGCGTGTGCGGTATGGTAAAAAACATCGGCGCACCGGGCGGTGGCCCGTTCTGGGTGCGTGACGAAAACGGTACGGAATCCCTGCAAATCATAGAATCCAGCCAGATTGCCCCAGATGCGCGTGATATAATGAACGCGTCATCGCACTTTAACCCGGTGGATTTGGTCTGTGGCACGCGTGACGCGCACGGCAATAAATTTGACCTGGGGCGTTTTATTGACCCCCAGACCGGGTTTATTTCAGACAAATCGTATGGCGGACGCAATCTGCGCGCGATGGAACGCCCAGGATTGTGGAACGGCGCGATGGCGCACTGGAACACGGTTTTCGTCGCTGTCCCGGCATCTACGTTCACCCCGGCCAAGGTTGTGACCGACCTGTTATCGCCGTCGCACGGCGCAAAATAAACAATAAAGTAAAACATTACTTGACATTTCGGGAAATTTAGTATAAATTATGCCCCAGTTATTAAAGGATTATTGATATGCCACGTGTATGTAAAGTTACAGGTAAGAAAACAGAAGTTGGAATGAACGTTTCCCACTCTATGCGTCATACAAAACGCACATTCTTGCCGAATCTGCAAAAATTAAAGTTCCACAGCGACATTTTGAATCGCGATTTTTCGTTGCGTATTTCTACGGCTGGCCTGCGCACATTGACCAAGCATGGCGGTCTGGACGCGTACGTAATGGCGAAACCTGTATCACGTTTGACCGATGATATGGCCGCGATTAAAAAAGCGATTGAAAAGAAACAGGGCAAGGCCGTAGCACCTGCGAAAAAGCCGGTTCACAAACCTGCACGCAGCGCGCGCTTGGTAAAGAAAGTAGAAACCAAGAAAGCCGCCGCGAAATAATCGCGCATTGGTTTTGGCCCCGTGGCGGAATTGGTAGACGCGCTTGACTCAAAATCAAGTTCTGCAAGGAGTGTCGGTTCGAGTCCGACCAGGGCCACCAAAAATATAAATCACCATTTTGGTGGTTTTTATTTTTGCCCTGTCGGACGAGAACCGTCGGTTCGGAACAAGCGACACGCACGAAAGGTGGCCACCAGATTAAAAAAAACACCCAGGTGGGTGTTTTTTTATTTATGCGGCCTTTTTGGCGTCGCGCAGGATTTGCACAGGTTGCTTTTTCCCCAGCACAACGTTTTTATCAATCACGATTTCTGCCAATTCTGGGTTGTCTGGCGCATCAAACATTGGTGCCAACAATATGCGTTCCAAAATACTGCGCAGACCACGCGCGCCCGTCTTGCGCGCAACCGCCAATTTTGCAATTTCACGCAGGCCGTCATCGGTGATGTTCAATTTCACATTGTCCATTTCTAACATCGCGGCATACTGTTTCACAATCGCGTTTTTCGGTTCAGTCAGGATTTTTACCAATGCGCCTTCGTCTAAATCTTGCAACGTGGTAATCACCGGCAAACGTCCGACCAATTCTGGGATTATGCCGAATTTAACCAAATCTTCGGGTTGAACATCGTCCAGATAATTTTTGGATTCGCGTTCCTTTTTGGATTGGACATTTGCACCAAAACCAATACCGGCGCGTTCAGATTTGCGTCCACAAATAATTTTGTTCAGCCCATCAAACGCACCGCCACAGATAAATAATATCTTGGACGTATCCAGTTGAACAGTGGCCTCGCCCGGGTGCTTGCGTCCTGCGCCACCGGCTGGGACATTGGCGACTGTACCTTCTACTAATTTCAACAGGGCCTGTTGCACGCCTTCGCCGGAAACGTCACGGGTCAGCGACGGATTTTCAGACTTGCGCGCAATTTTATCAATTTCGTCAATATAGATTATGCCCCGCCCTGCGCGTTCCACGTCAAAGTTCGCGTTCTGCAACAGGCGCGTCAAAACACTTTCCACGTCGTCACCGACGTATCCGGCCTCGGTCAAAGTGGTGGCGTCGGCGATTGCAAATGGCACGTCCAAAATGCGCGCCAATGTTTGTGCAAACAGCGTCTTGCCAGTTCCCGTTGGCCCAATCAACAAAACATTAGACTTTTGAATTTCAACATTGGCCGACATCGCCACACTGTGACGTTTATAGTGGTTATACACCGCCACCGCCAGCGTGCGCTTTGCCATATCCTGGCCGATAATATATTCGTTCAAGAATTTATAAATCTGGGACGGGGTTGGTAATTTCGCAGCGTCTTTGTTCACTTCGTCGCGAATATCGTCCGCCATAATATCGTTGCACAGGTTTATACATTCGTCGCAAATGCACACATTGCGCCCACGAACCAGTTTTTTAACCTCGTACACAGATTTGCCACAAAAACTGCAAAACTGCTGTGCGCCCTGCGCTTCGTCGGTTGTTGGTGTATTGTTGTTTTTATCGTCACTCATATCTTATATCCCGCTGAAAACAAATTATTTACGCACCAAAACACCGTCAATCAGACCAAAATCCTTGGCCTCGGACGGGGTCATCCAGTTATCACGTTCCATCGCGTCAAACAGTTCTTGTTCGCTGCGCCCGGTGAATTCAGACATCTGTTTAATCAATGTCTTTTTATTCTTTTGATATTGATTCATACGGATTTCCATATCGGTAATCTGGCCCTCGGCCCCGGCCAACGGCTGGTGAATCATAATCTGGGTATTTGGCAGAACGAAACGTTTTCCGCGCGCACCGGCCGCCAGCAAAACCGACCCCATTGACGCAACCAGTCCCATACCAATCGTTGAAACCGGCGATTTGATATACTGCATCGTGTCCATAATCGCCCAGCCTGCGGACACATCGCCGCCCGGACTGTTGATATAAACAGAAATTTCTGCATTTGGGTTTTCAGATTCCAAGAACAACAACTGGGCAACAATGCTGTTTGCCATTGTTGGTTCAATCTGGCCATTTATCATAACAATACGGTCGCGCAACAGACGCGAATAAATATCAAACGAGCGTTCACCACGTGGCGATTCCTCTATAACCATAGGTATCAGTGCCATTAAAAAATCCTTTTATTTCCTGCTAATTATACCATAAAAAATCCGATTCGCGAATTCATAGTCTGATATATAGGAAAATATGCAAAAAATGCAACCCCACGCCAACAGTTGACAAAACCGATTTTGTGTATTATATATTATTGTAATAACAAAAGGATAAAAAAATGAACGCACCAGGCAGATATAATATTGAACGTGTCCGTATCCTGCGCGAAATAGATTTTATAAACCGTCAACTGGACGCAATGCACAATATGGTTTACGTTATGACATACAACCGTAATGAGCAACTGGCACGCGGAAACACAACGTTCCGCCTTGACAGCCAGCTAGAACAAATTTATTTCAAAATCAACGAAATGGAACAGTTGCGCCGTCGTATGTATGATGATTTGCAAGCGATTTTGCCGGCCTGCAACACCCGTCGCCAGAACATCATAGACCGCGCCCACAGACGCGCATCAGAAAAATCACGTTAAAAAAACAGCCGCCGCCGATAAATATCAGGCGGCTTGTTTAATATCCCGTTTAATATCACGCACATATTTGCGCAATTCATCAATCGGAACCAATGTCCCATCGCGACGCTGGGCCGACCAATAATCCCAACCATTAAAACTGACACTGTGTTGCAATCGCGCCGCCATAACGTGAATTGACGCCTTGCCGTGCAGGGTATGCACCAACTGGGCATCACGCGTAATCATAACACGTTCGCCACGCGGACTGACCAACGTCTGGCCCACATACAGCAACCCAGCGTCCAGCAATTCGCGAAACGCAACACGAACCTCGGCCCGTTTGGGGGTTGTGACCTCTATATCCGACAAATCAATCGGCTTTACCGCGGCAACACGTTCCCGTGCAGCGTCCACATAGGCCTGTTCACGTTCTATTCCAATAAAATTACGCCCCAGTTCCCGTGCAACCGCAGCGGTTGTTCCACTGCCCAAAAACGGGTCAAGTATAACATCGCCCTGTTTTGTTGACGCCAGTATCACGCGACGTAATAAATCCATCGGTTTTTGCGTGTTATGCAAACTTTTGCCATTGGCGTCTTTGACACGTTCTTCGCCCAGGCATATATTTATATTCCAATCTGAACGCATTTGTTTTCCGCCGTTCAGTTTTTTCATCGTTTCGTAATTAAACGTATATTTACCCGTCTTGCGTGGGGTGGCCCAAATCAGCGTTTCGTGCGCATTTGTAAAACGCGTTCCACGGAAATTCGGCATAGGGTTTGTTTTTACCCAAACGATGTCATTTAAAATCCAGAAACCCAAATCCTGTAAAATTGCACCAACACGGAATATATTGTGATAACTGCCGATGACCCACATTGCGCCATCTGGTTTCAATATACGCTGGCACTCGCGCATCCAGGCGCGTGTAAATTCATCGTATGCCGCCGGGCTGTCAAACGCGTCCCAGGCATCACGCACAGCGCGCGCCGCCGTCTGATCTTCGGGACGATACAGTGTTTTTGCCCCCAACTGCAAATTATACGGACAATCGGCAAAGACGGCATCAACCGACGCATCAGGTATGCCACGCATAACCTCTATGCAATCACCAGATAAAATCTGATTCAGGTATTTTTCCATCTCTCCGTTTTCCCTATGCACCATTTTACCACAAATCGCCCTCCGGAAAAAGACGGGTGCAAGCAATGTTTTTTAAATAAAGGGCTTGATTTTTCCAAAAACACGATTTTTTACTGATGCAAATATTACTTGCAGGGGGCAAAATAGATTGCTATTCTTTACATCGTTATGAGATGCCCATACTGTAATTCTACCGACAGCCGCGTGACAGATTCACGTCCCGACACCGAAGATGCGATTATTCGGCGCCGTCGTGTTTGCAATCAATGTGGCGCAAAGTTCACAACGGTTGAACGGGTCCAGATGCGCGACCTGATGGTGCGCAAAAACAGCGGAAAAATGGAACCATTTGACCGTGAAAAACTGCGTCGCAGTATTAAATTGGCGTGTCGCAATCGCGATGTGGGCGATGAACAGATTGAAAAACTGGTGACATCAATTCACCGCCGTTTGGAAACCGAAACCGCTGACGACACAGTGACCAGTGTGATGGTCGGTCAAATGGTGGCGGATTCATTGTTAAACCTGGATCCGATTGCATTTGTTCGTTTTGTATCCGTGTATCGCAAATTTTCACGCATATCGGATTTTAAAAAGATAATTGACCAAATACCCGAGGCTGACGAAGGCGCGGCGGTTTGCCACCTGCCCAAGACATCGTTATTCTGATTTATATGAAAAAACTTTTCACATTTTTAACAGCTATATTCCTGTCGGTCACGGCCTATGCTGTTGATAATCCTATGATTTTGACCGACGCAGACGCCAGTTTGTATGAACAAATATTCGCATTGCAATCGCGCGAAAAAATTAACGCGGCAACAAAACTGGAATCGCAACTGACCGACGACACCCTGATGGGCGAGGTTTTGTATCAACGCTATACATCAAAAACGTATCACACCCGTGGTCGTGAAATTGCGAACTGGATGACGAAATACTATGACACGCCGGGCGCGCCACGTATGGAAAAATTGGCCAAGATTAAAAAGGCCACCGTTCGCAAATCTGTCACGCCCAAAACAATCAGTGGCGGCGCGTCCATAGAAACCGCCCAATCTGAAACCTGGACAACAAAAAAATATTCTGGTAAAACCAACACAAAAATTACCAAGTTCAAGCGCGCAATCCGCAGTGGCAGCACGAAAGCCGCCCGTAATATTCTGGAAGATGCGTCGTTCAAACGTCGGTTGACCGAATCAGATTACGGTCGTTTGGCCGGTCGCCTGTCATTTATATATTATACAAACGGCGAATTTGAATTGGCAAAAAAGTGGGGATTTGTCGCATCTGACGCAAAATCAGAATACGGCCTGTGGGCAATGGGGCTGTTATATTTCAAAGAAGAAAAATTCGCCGAAAGTGAAAAATATTTCAGCCAGATTTTAAAACTGGAACAAATCAACAACGCCCGCAAGACCGAGGCTGCATTTTGGGCTGGTCGCGCTGCGGACGCCAACGGCAATCACGACGGCGCGAAAAATTATTGGAAAATTGCCGCCGCGCACCCAATGGCATTTTATGGTGCATTGTCATCTGTGATGTTGGGCGAAACACCGCAATACGAATTTTTTGAACAAGACCTGACCGATGATGACATTGACACACTGCGCGAAACGAAATACGGCAAAATCGCACTGGCGTTATTACAGATTGATCAAAAGGGTCGCGCCGAACAATACCTGAAATATCTGATTACGGCGCGCGCATCAGACCGAACACTGCATGCGGTAAATTCAGTTGCGACGACATACGGCCTGCCCCGCGTTTCAATCCAGGCGTCCAGTGTTATTCGTGACCGCGGAATCTTGGAAATTGACGACGACATTATTTATTCTGCGCAATACCCACTGCCTGATTGGGAACCGATGGGCGGCTGGTCTATTGACCGCGCATTGTTGCTGGCCATCACCAAACAGGAAAGTGGTTTTCGTCCCAACGCAAAATCAATCGCTGGCGCGTCTGGCCTGATGCAGATTATGCCCAGCACGGCCCGTCGCGTTGCACGTCATAATAACGTTGCGATGTCTGATATTGATATGAGCAAGCCTGAACACAATATGTTCCTGGGCCAGCAATATATTGTTGACCTGTTGGCGCACCCGAACATCAACAACAACATTATCAAAATGTTGGCGGCATATAACGCCGGTATGGGGACGGTTGTTAAATTTGAAAAGACTTTTTCAACATACGACCCATTGTTGTATATTGAAAGTTTTCCTGCATACGAAACACGCAGTTATATAAAACGCGTGATGTCAAATCTGTGGCTGTATCGTGCGCGCTTGAACCAGCCATTGACCGCAATGGAAGAATTGGCAAACGGCACCTGGCCACTGTATAACAGCCAGGACGAATATGTCCAACAGCAAATTGCGAATCGTATGTCAATATAATGCACACAACGCCTGACTTTTCATTTGAACGCACGTGTGGCCACCGCCTGGTTGCTGGCGTGGACGAGGCCGGTCGTGGCCCACTGTGTGGGCCGGTTATTGCGGCGGCGGTAATTTTTCCAAACCACGACATTGAAATCCCGGTTGTAATTCGTGATTCAAAACAGATGACTGCGCACGCACGCGCGGCGGCATACGATTGGATTACACACAACACAATTTGGGCCACTGGACAATGCAGTCCAGCTGAAATTGACGAACTGAATATTTTATGGGCATCAATGCAGGCAATGACACGTGCGGTTAAAAATCTGGCGGATAAACCGGACTTTTGTCTGATTGACGGGAACAGGTTGCCGCGTGATTTAGTCGGAACGGCGATTGTTCGGGGCGACGCAAAATCGTTATCTGTTGCCGCCGCGTCCATTATTGCCAAGGAAACCCGTGATAAAATTATGCACGATTTGGCAACGCAATACCCCGAATACGCGTGGGATAAAAATGCCGGCTATCCAACGCCAGAACATTTGCGGGCCATTGAAAAATATGGTATAAACGAACATTATCGTAAAAGTTTCAAACCAGTAAAGGAAAGGATAGAGTATGAAATTACGCACGATTGAAAATCTGGACGTTCGTGGCAAATTTGTGTTGTTGCGCGACGATTTTAACGTCCAAATTGTTGACGGCAAAATCACCGATGCATTTCGCATTGAACAAAGTATGCCAACAATAAACGCCCTGCGTGCGGGTGGCGCAAAAATCGCAATCTGCGCCCATCTGGGCCGGCCCAAGGGCGCGCGCAATATGGAATTTTCACTGAAACCGATTGCCGAATATATGGGCGTGCCACTGATTTCAGACTGTCTGGACCGTAATTTTATGGACGAAATGCGCGACGGCGACGTTGTATTATTGGAAAACGTCCGCTTTTACGCCGGCGAAGAAAAAAACGATCCATCGTTTGCGGCTGACCTGGCCCGCGGATTTGACATGTTTGTCAACGACGCATTTGCCGTATCGCACCGCGCCCACGCCAGCACTGTTGGTGTTGCAGAAATTCTGCCGTCATACGCCGGCAAATTATTGGCGTCTGAAATTGAAAGCCTGGACGCCGTGATGACACGTCCAGCGCGCCCCCTGACCGCGATTGTCGCTGGCAGCAAGGTTTCCACAAAAATTGGCGTGTTAAAGGCATTGGCCACACTGGCCGATAATTTGATTATTGGTGGCGCATTGGGGACAACGTTCAAATTTGCAACTGGCGCACACGTTGGCAATTCGCTATACGAACCCGACCAACGCGACACCGCATTGGAAATACTGGCGTTTGCACGCGAAAATAATTGCAACATCGTTTTGCCCAGCGACAAAGGTGTCGCCCCAGAATTCGCACCAAACGCGCCACGCACCGACAAAACATTTGACGAAATCACAAACAGCGACGTTATTCTGGACGAAGGCGCGCAAACAATCGCGTCCGCCATATCCGTGATTGAAAAATCTGAAACCGTCATTTGGAACGGCAGTGTTGGTATGGCCGAATGGCAGCCAACGTGGTCGGTTGGCACATTTGCCCTGGCGCGCGCAATCGCCGAACAAACACGCAACGGTAAAATCACCAGCGTAATTGGTGGCGGCGACACAGTTGCCGCATTGACCGCGTGTGGCGTCAAAGATGATATGACATACGTATCAACTGGTGGTGGCGCATTTCTGGAATTCATAGAAGGTCGCACCCTGCCAGGAATTGCAATCTTGGAACAGAAATAAAAAATGCGCCACCGGCGCATTTTTTGTTTAGAAAATCCGCATCATTTTCATTCTACTCATAAAATTCCTCATCACCCAGAAAGTACCGTTTAGGCTTTGGCACAAATGTTTCCGATGCAATCAACTCATCTATCGCCGCCATTTTCGTCTCTAATTCGCCTATTTCCTTTTTTAGTGTACCAACATTATCTTGATTTATATATTTGGCCACATCCGCAGGAATATCTTGCGCCTTTTTGCGCTCTGACATCAGGTCATCCTGACATTTTTCCAAGCGCACAACCACGTCTCCTCTCATATTTTTCAACCAATCAACCCTATCCGCCTTTTTCAAATTCATATATTTCGGATTATTCACAATTTCTACCTTGGCTCTACGTGTTTTTATATTTACAGGTGCAAAATATACCGCCAAGGCCCACACAAGCGAAACAAGATATAAAACCACCCCAAATGGCAAAAAGCACAAAACCGACAGAGCGATTATCCAGCCCTTGTTTCTGGTTTTACTATGCTGGGCCAGTGCAATAGGAATAGATATTAAAACAGCAGATACCGCAAGAACTGTGAAAAACGCGTTCCAATACCCATCCCAATATATTCCAGTTCGTGCCAACAAATCCCCACTAACAGAGATTGCCAAAAACAATGATGTTGGTAACGCAAATAAAATTGATTTCATGTTTATACTCCTTTTTTCCTTTATTATTTTTTCCCACTCAATTCACTGTCTATCATTGACTGAATTATCATTAGCCGTAACTTGACATCGTTTACAAAATCCGCAAAACGATCAATGACCTGCTTTTCTATAACTTTCGCAACCCCATCAGGCATTCTATTGTAGTTTATATGTTGACGAGCCGATGCATTTAAAATCCCCTCACACGTGGCGCGCATTTCCATCAATATTTCTATTTTAGATTTGCCACTTCGCATCTGTTCAGCAACTTCTATTTTTATATTTTCTTCTATCTCTCTCATCCTTTCTACCTGCTTATTCTGTTTTTCTGTATGTATGCCAAACTGCACCAAAAGAACAAATCCCAGCAGCAACAACAAAAACACCATACTTAATCTCCATTTTTGAGTATTAAAAAACCGTCAACAGAAATTGACGGTCGGGCATTTTCAAAATCATAAAGCGAATGATCCCATGGCTTTTGGATAACCTGTTATATAACCACAGATACCCGACCATTAGTCAGGTAAAACGGTGCAAAAACACCATTAAACAGATAACGATGCTTTCGCACCGCGCTTTATGGGTTTTGAAAGACCCGAACCCAACTCCCATTGGATTCATTTCACAGTATACAGAAAAAATTTAGAAAAATAAATATAATTATTAGTAGTATACGTAGTGCGCTGACGCGCACATATTTGTCCCTGCGGGGCAATGGGCCCCGGCCTACGCCGGGGTGACGAGTTTTTTGTAGATAGTTCCCGATTACAATATTATTTTGTGGGTGGTTCCGCCAGAGGGGAACTCGGTCTGCAACGGCAATAAACAAGTGCGCCGATGGCGCACTATCTATTATCTCTGCTCTATTCTCTATGCTCTAACAAAAAACGGGGCGATGCCCCGTTTATTATTTTTCCAACGCCTTGATGATTTGGTCGTATGGGATAGCACCTGGGAATGCCTGTTCCTGGATAATCAAGAAAGGTGTTCCGCTGATTTCAAACTGTTGTGCCAAGTCACGAACGTTTGCCATTTCACGTGCAACAACTTCGCCGTTCATATCTTGTTTCAACTGTTTTGTATCCAGCCCTGCTTCTTCGGCCATTTTCATAACGTTCTTTTCAACCTTTTCGGCGATTTTAGACTGATCTTTCAAATCGTCCTGGGTATAGAAATTACGTGTCATCATCATATCAACCAACTTTGCAGCCTTTTCTGGGCTCTGCAATTTTGCAGCAATCGCAGCCTTGGCTGGTGCATCAGACAATGCGCCGTGGATAGAGAAGTTTTTAACAACAACGCGAACGTCATTACGATTTTTCAGCACACGATCCAATTCACCGTGAACACGACGGCAATATGGGCAACTGAAATCTGTCCAGACATAGATTGTCTTTTTTGCATCCTGGGAACCCAAAATCGGCGCATCTGCAATCATTGTATCAGCGTGGTCACGAACAAACGCGCGAACAGCCTTGTTCTTTTCTGCGTTCATTTGTTCCTGGGCGCCATTAGCCATCTGTTGGATAATCAACGGATTGACCGATGTCAAATAATATGGAACATACAAGCGGCAAACGCTGCCTGCGATTAAAATGATGGCAAAAACTGTTGTTGCTTTCTTTGCCAATTTCAAACCAGCACTGGAATCATCGCCGATACGTGCAATCAGCATGCCGCCGAACATATACAGCGCAATACCCAGAACCAGAACCAATATTGTCCAAGTCATGTTTTTCTCCTTTTGTATTGAACAAAGATACCATAGAAAAAATTTATTGAATTCGCAAGGAATAAATATGTTTTTTTACACCGTCAATCGCCGCCGTGACACAGGCAATGTCACGCCTTGGTCTGCACAAACCGCGTCTAAAAATCGCGCGGTCACATCTAATGTCAACGGCAATTTATACAGTCGCCCAATATACGGTGCCGCACAATTATCACAGACCGCACGCCCCGTGCGTGGGGATAAATAATTCAGATTCGTTCGCGCGCCACACCCAGAACAATGCGACAAATCCAACGCATACCCCAGGTCACGCAACAACGCAATTTCCCAATTCAAATACGCCACCCCAGAATCATCAGTCCCCAGCGCGTCCAGCAAATTCAGCGTTTCATCATACAGGTGGGCATACGCCTCGCGTTCGGGCAACAATACCGTGACCAGGTCAATCGCACTGTTCAGCAACGCCAACCGCGCGCCAGACATCATAATCGGGGCCGCCATATTGCGCGCCGATTCCCAATGAAATGTCCCCAGTTGTGATTCCAGTCGCGCGTTCCACGACATCGCGCCAATTTGCCCAACCAGTGGCCGATTTACACGTGCCGTTTGCGCCCCACGCAGAACCCCACACATAACGCCAAAATCACGCGAAAATATACGCGCAACCGAATCGCGTTCGCCCATCGGACGCAAACCAATCAAAATCCCCACTGATTCCAGTTTCATAAAATAAATTATAATCTGTCCGTCTGAATATGACAAACAGTTTTCAAAAAAAACGCCCCGACGGGGCGTTTTTATTATTCTGCGTCTGCCGCTTTTTCTTCGGTTTTTGGTTCAGCCGCCGGTTTTTCTTCGGCAACTTCTTCTTCAACCTTTTTCGTTCCAAATGTCAGAACTTTACCTGCGACCAATGCGTCAATTTCGTCCTGGGTCTGGGCGACATAAACCTTGACCGGGACAACAACGTCCGGGTGCAGTGCGATTTTTGTATCAAACGCACCAATAGATTTAATCGGGCTGCCCAACAAGACCTGGGCGGATTCAACATTGACGTTTGCAACTTCTTTCAACATACGCGCAATATCACGTGTAGAAACCGAACCATACAACTGACCGGTATCACCCGCCTGGCGAATCATATGCAGTTTTGCATTTTTAACTGCATCAACATTTGCCTGCGCGGCAGCCTTGGCGGCTTCCTGGCGTGCGGTCAATTCGGCCTTTTTCGCTTCAAACAACGCAACGTTTTCACGTGTCCAGCGCATAGCCTTGCCATTTGGCAACAGATAGTTGCGTGCGAAACCCGTTTTCACTTCAACTGTGTCACCGATATTGCCCAAGTGTGCGATTTTTTCTGTTAAAATAATTTTCATTGTATCTGTCCTTTTTCAAGTTAGGGATTTAAATCCCAAATGTTTTTTATATGCTTATTCACAAATTAAATTATGTGAGACGAATGGCAGCGTTCATTTCAGTTCCGACGTGTATTAGACATACACGAGGAACTGTGAACGCAACAGGCGTCCACAGAATTTAATTTTAGCCCAAGTTGTTGCGAACAAATGGCATCAACCCCAAATGACGCGCACGTTTGATGGCGGTTGCCAATTCGCGCTGGTCTTTCTGGGAAACACCACTGATACGTGATGGGACGATTTTGCCGCGTTCTGTGATATAGTGCGACAGTGTTTTAATATCTTTGTAATCAATAACCTTGCCCTTTAATGGGTTAGATTTTTTACGATAAATTGCTGCACGGACTGCCATTATTCTGCCTCTTCGTTATTTTTTTTCATCATAATTGATGGTTGTTTTGCCAATTCGTCAACACGGACGTTCAAGAAACGAATTACGTCTTCGTCAATACGTGCACGACGTTCCAGTTCTGCGACCTGGGCACCAGGCAATTCAATGTTCAGCATAACATAATGTGCCTTGCGATTTTTACGAATAACATAGGCCAGATTTTTCAAACCCCAGAATTCTGTGGATTTAACATCACCGCCCAGTTCTTTGACAATTTCGGTGTATTTTGCCGCTTTTTCTTTGACCTGCGGTTCGGTCAAGTCCTGGCGGAAAACCAAGACGCTTTCATAGTAAGCCATTTATATTTTTCCTATGGTTTAATCAGCCGACACCCCATGTGCCAGCAGGACAACGCCAATTATGCCGATTTTTTTAATAAAATCAAGTGTTTTTTCCGTGTGCATTTTATAAATAATCTCTATTGACACGATTTTATAAAATTTACTATCATTTATATATAAAAGAGAGATTATATGACAAACCAGTTTCACAGAACGTTAAATCGTATGGCATTGATGACCGCATTGTTGGCGGCTGGCCTGATTTTGTTTTATGACCGTTTTATGCAGATTGCGATTGCAAACATATACCTGAACGGCATAATTATTGGCACGGCGTTGTTTGGAATTGGACTGACATTTGTCCAGATGTTCAAACTGTTGCCTGAATATCGCTGGTTGCGTGGGTATTTGATAGGTCGTCGGACTGGCACCCTGCCCCCGATGTTGTTGCGACCGGTGGCATTGCTGTTGCGCACACGCCCAACACGCATATCTGCGTCATCATTGCACGATATGCTGGATTTAATACAACTGCGATTTGAAGACACGCGCGAATCAATCCGCTATATTTCAAACACACTGGTATTTTTAGGATTATTGGGGACATTTTGGGGTTTAATTATGACCGTTGGTGGTTTTGCCGACTTGATTGGTGGTCTGAACTTTGCCGACGACGCGGTGTTAAACGCGATGCAGACAGGACTGTCTAAGCCATTGGCCGGAATGGCAACCGCATTTACCAGTTCAATGATGGGCCTGGGGGGCAGTTTGGTTGTAGGATTTTTGGGTCTCCAGGTTCAGTTGGCCCAGAACGCAATATTTCGCGAACTAGAAGATTATCTGGCGGCGCACACGCACGTGGCAAACGTCCCTGATTACGAACTGGACAACAAATAACCGACCCACACGACCGAGAGAGAGGAAAAAACAATGTTAAATATTCGTTTTCGTGACAGAACAAACACATGGCCAGGATTCGTTGACCTGTTTTCCAACCTGGTGATTATATTGATATTTTTACTGATTGTATTTGTGTTTTTGTGGACCACAACCAGTGTATTTAACACAAAAACCGGCGCAAAAACGGTGGCTGATTTGAAACAGGCAAACGCCGAACAGGCCCAGCAAATTCAACAAATGACCGCGGACGAGCAAGAGGCAAAACGTCTGTTGGTGCTGGCGCGCGCGCAACTGGAAAACCTGGAAACAAACAATACGAAATTGACATCTGAATTGACGGCAGTTGATACCAGTATGAACGAATTGATTTCTGATTACGAGGCCAAGGTTGCCGACCTGGAATCCCAGGGCAATGATATGGCGGCGCGCGTTGCCGAATTGTCGCAGCAACTGGCCCAGGCCAAACTGGACAAGGCAAAAACCGCGGAACTGGAACAACAGCGTCGCGATTTGCAAACCCAGATGGACGCCCAACGCGCAGAATTATCTGACCAACTGGCGAAATTGCAGGCCGCCCTGGACGCAGCCGAAGAAAAATCGCACGCCCAAGAAATCCAGTATGTTGAAATGTCGGCGCGCCTGAACAAGGCCCTGGCAGACAAGGTTGCAGAATTAAACCAGGTTTCGCAATATCAATCGGCATTTTATCGCGCGATAAAAGACGCCCTGGGCGACCGCACAACAGTCCAGCCTGATGGTGACCGCTTTATCGTGTCCAGCGATATTTTATTCAGCAGTGGTTCATACACCCTGTCACCCGAAGGAAAAAATCAACTGCGTCTGATTGCAAATGTAATCAAAGATATGGAAAGCAAAATTCCATCTGATGTGAAATGGATTATTCGTGTTGACGGCCACACAGATAAAAAGCCGGTTGTCCCAGGAACGCACGGATATAAAAACAACACTGAATTGTCCCTGTTACGTGCGACGGCTGTTGCCAACGAATTGGCGCGCGCTGGCGTGTCAAAACGCCGTCTGGTTCCCAGTGGCTTTGGCGATATGCACCCGGTTGCATTGGGCAATGACGCTGCCAGCCTGCAAAAGAATCGCCGCATAGAATTACAACTGACCAATCAGTAAAAGACGGGGCGCACGCCCCGTTTTTTTATGCCCAAAAATCCAGCAAAAAAAACGCCCCGATGGGGCGGTTTTTTTATAATTTTTCAATCTTATCAACGTCTATTTCTGTCTTGAACAGCTTGGATTCAACCTCGCCATACAATTTTACTGTGTCATCAGGTGTGACGTTCAAACCGCCCCAGTCTTCGTCGTCAATTTCAACAATTATCGAATCGGTCGCGTCGCGAAACAAATACTTTTCATCGCCCATATTTTTAACAATCTGGCCCGATACAATCACCGGAACATCATCACGCATTTCTTTGACCTGGGCCACGGTGACAACCGTTTCGTTTTTATCAACAAAACCGGCACTGGCCGCACCAACAGACATCAAAACTGCCATTGAACAAACAAATATTTTTTTCATACGTATACCCCCTGTTGTTATTTTTTGATATGGACGTCCACCTGTGGGAATGGGAATCCAACCTTCTTTTTTGGTAATTCATTATATATTTTTTCCAAAACATCGGGCCCAGTCAAGAACATATCTGCATATTTTGCCCAGAATAAAATCCGCAACACAACCGCACTGTCCCCCAAATCTTTGACCAGCACCATTGGTTCTGGGTTATCGGCGATACGTGGGTCACGCGCCAAAATCCCCAATATCACACGACGCGCCGTTGCAACATTTGCGCCATATTCAATGCCCACCGTCAGTTCTGTGCGGCGCAACGTCCCACCCGACAGATTTGTTATTTCACCATTGGACAACGCACCATTTGGCAAAAATATAACCTGGTTATCAAACGTGTGCAGTTCCGTTGTGAAAATCATAATTTTTTTGACGACGCCGGTCTTGCCCGATGCCGTCGCGATTGTATCACCGACCTTGAACGGTTTCAGGAACAAAATTACAACGCCACCGGCAAAATTCTGCAATGTCCCCGACAACGCCATACCAACCGCCAACGTTCCAGCACCCAAGACTGCGACGATTGATGTCATCTGAACGCCGACCGTGGTCAACGATACGATAATTGCAACAATTCGTAATGCAATACTGACAAACGAGCCAATAAATGATTGCAGCGACGGGTCCAGTTTACGCCGTTCCATACCACGCCGCACCGTCTTGGCGACGTGCGACGCCAGCCATAAACCGGCAACCAATATAAATATTGACGCCATCAATCGCAGCGAAAAATGTATCGCCGTCTGTCCCAGTGACGACAGAATAGATTCCAGACTTAATCCATTTGCCAATGCGTGTGTATTTTCCATAACTAATTATCCCCTAATAAATTAAATTGATTACATTGCGATGTCTTCACAATTCGGCCCTTCGGTTTTTACATCGCAATTTTTATTTGCTTTGCGGAACCAGTTGCCACCTTTTATTGTGCAACTTTGCGTTGTGATTGTTGTACAGATATGGCAATTACGTGTTTCACGTGTGAACAGACTGGTGATTGTTTTGGTGACACCACTGCCTGCGGTTGTCGTGATTGACGTTTCACCCGTTCCACCACGTGTCAACTCATCGTTGCTAAGCCCCGAGCCAACATCATAACTGATTGCATACGGTGCCGCCAGTGGCGTTGACGCCGTTGTCCCCGTCGTCCCAGCCCCACCGTTTTCGGCCATTTTCTGGCACATATATTGCGCCAAATCTGTGGACGCGTCTTTGGTTGCATCTGCGATTTGTTTATTCAATTTGGCGTTATAGTTATCCTGGGCCTGGCGCAGTGCTGCAACCGCGATTTGCATTTTAACACTGTTTAACAGGTTCGGAAAACGCGCCGTTGTTTTCTGGTTTGCATTGCCCGTAATCTGGGACAAATCGCGCCCATTTATACAGTATTGAATCTGTGGGTCTTGTTCAATCATTTCAATCGTGCGATTGATTGTCCCGGCGATGTTATTCAGTTCTTCTTCTATTGACGAAATGATACCATCAGCATTTTTGACCGACGAATTACGTGCGCGAATCTGGGCCAGATATTCTGCGACGCCGATTTCACCCGGCCCCAGGCGAACAGATTTGCCATCGCCATTATCAACGGTTTTCCCAGACGCGTCACCCATCTTGATACTGCCAAACGAAATCATACCGGTCACACGATATGTCGTGCCGTCTTTCTGGGCGCGCAAAGAACCCGTGCCAATCGTGTCATCACTGGCAAATTTATTACAGTCGGTGGTACTGCCACAAACCTCGGCCATTTTGGCATCAACCAGATTCTGGCACTGGGTCAATGCACTGTTATCAATATTCAGATACAGTCCCATCAGCATAGAATCCAAATCGTCCATTGAAAAATCTTTGTTGTTCTGTTTGCAGACAACCAAACTGTCAATCGGGCAAATATCGTGGATATAGTCATAATCCATACCGATACAGTTCTGGAAATCGGGACCGCAACGTGTGTCCGCGGTAAAGCATTCTTTGACCTCGTTCGTGCAGGCGTCAACACGCATTGCCGCCAATTTATCGGTCACATAATCCCAAATCTGGGGTTCCATACGTTCGCACGGATCAATTTCAACCTTGCAAAAACTGCGTGCCATACTGGGGCGCGCCAAACACGCGTCCATTGTTGCGACGCCCTTGCCAGCGATATCATCACGACAGGCCTTTTGGATACAGTCTGAAATTGTCCCCAAACAAGACTGGCGGAATTTAGATTCAATCTTGGATTCTGCAACCTTTATCGTGGGCGCAGCCTCGCGCAGGAACGCCGGCCAAACCTGGTCACGAACTGCAACACATTGATTCAAAACGCGTTCGCAAATTGTGCGCTTGGCGTTCAGAATTTCCATCGTTGATGCCGTGATGTCATATTTATCAACCGTTGCAACCGTTGTTCCGGCCGTGCTGGTTGCGGTATTATTTTGCATATTTTCAGACGCGATTGTTGAAACACAATTTTCCCAATCTGCACCACACGCGTCATCGGTCTGCATACATTTTTTAAATTCAACCATACACGTGCCTAAATCATATTTATTCGCAGACGCAAAACTTTCTTGCAGTGCGGAACGAACCTCGGCCTGGGCGGTGGCCAGGTCTTGTTTCGCAGTGGCCATTTTGGCATTGATACTGTTTTCAAAACCACGACAATCCGACACAATCTGGCGTGAATATAATTGGGTCAAGAAATTCAAATCCGATGCGCACTTGTCCGGAATTTGCCCAGCACATAATTCTTGGGCGGCGTTATACAACGCATTACCTGTTTTATCTGCGATGCCGTCCACAACATCTTCGTCGTCATCAGATTTTTCATCAAACAACGCCATCAATTCCTGACGTTTTTGGGCCTTGGATTCTGCCGGTGTCAAACCAGTCGTTTTGATAACGTTGCCATTTTCATCATATTTGCGTTCGCCCGTAAATATAATGTCTGCGTCGGCACCGGCCTGGATTCTTTCAACCTCTTCGGTGCGGATACGTGCAGCCTCGTCCTCCATATCCTGGATTTCGGCCAGTTGTTGTTCATATTTTGCATTATCGTCACTGCACGCGCAACTGCCCCCACTGGCGTTTTCTGTGATACAGAATTGATCCATACACGAATAATACGCGTCATAGCATTCCTGGTCATACAGGCCGGTTGCCGTCAGACGTGTTCGCACGCTTGTCCCGGATTGTATTGCCGCCTGTTTTGACGTTTTGACCGCGGCCACCGCACTGGTCGCCCCCAGCGTTGTCAAAACACATAAAACAAATGCAAACGTATTTTTCGTATTCATCTTTATCGCCACATTACATATTTATATCTTCGCAAGATTCAATTTCCTGGCAGAATTCTTGTTTACCACCTGCGCCACGTCCAGCAAACAGACCGCCCACCGCGCCAACGACGCCACCGATTGCCGTTCCCCAGCCCGGCGTCACCATTGTTCCAGCCGCCGCACCCGCAGACAGACCACCAGCCAATCCTTTCAGTCCGGCCGTGCCCTTGGATTCGCCACCTGTTTCGCAAACCTGTTGCATACGGCACACGTGGCAATTACGCAACGATGGTTCAAACGACACACTGCGGATATAACTGTAATTCTTGGACGATTTGTCTGGTGTTTCCACCTGGTATGTGTTCAGACAATTCTTTTCGGCTGCGGCAACGTCCTGTTTGCGCGACAATTCAGAAATTTTGGATTCCAGTTCACGCATCGCACGATTTTCCGCCCCGATTTGTGCAACCATTTTCGCACTGTTAAACACCGTATCGCCCAGTGATTTACGACCAGACGGTTTCTGGCTGTCCGCACAGGCAGCAACCGTTTTATCCTGTTCAAACTGGACAAAGAATTCATCAACAGACGTTGCGACATTACTGCGCACGGTTTCGCGCAATTCGGCCAGTTTCGCAGTGTCATCTGGAACCGACGTCAGCGATGCAACCGTTGTATCGGTTGGCAGGCACGACATATCTGTGCCACAAACCTTGCCCAGTTGTTCGCCAAAGTAATTCAAGCACCCCTGCAACATCTGGTAATCCATCTGTAATAACACAGATTGAACAATTATATCAAATTGCGTTTCATTTTTGCACGATGGGAACATAGACTGTGGACACAACGCCGCAATTTCAGTCGCGCTTTTACCAACACATTCTGGCGCAGTAAAGTTTTCGCCACATTTATCCTGCAAGCATTTATCAATATCATTTTGGCAAAAATGCGTCCGCAGATACCCCAGTTTATCGTTCACCACACTTTGAATCCCGGGAATCATCGCCTCGCATTCAGTAATAACTGGACAAATACCAGCCGCAACATTGACATCTGTCAAACACGCAGAATTTGTTTCCGTGCTGCAACCATCTTCCAGACAGACCTGGATTCGCGCTAAACACGTTGAACGCGCATTTTTATCTGCGTATTTTGCCGCATCGGTCAGGATGCTTTCTGATTCAGCATCCCAATCCTGCAACACACTGTCCCGCACCGCCATACACTGGTCCAGAACATTTTCGCACGCATTTGCGCGACGCCCCAACAAGTCCCTGTCCAGACAGTTTTCAAAATTCGCGCCACAGCCACCCTTGTCTGCGATACACGATTTATACGCCAACAAACATTCGCCGCGATTATATTTATTCGTCGTATCCAGCATTTCCAAACGCGCCTTGCGCACTGCGGCCTCGGCCGTGCGTTTATTAGATTCTGCGTTTGTTTTCTGGTCGGCCAGATATGAATCAAACGCCTTGCAATCTGCAACAATTTGGCGTAAATACAATGCCTCTTCCATATCGGCATTGGCGCCACATTTGCTTAACGTGTTGGCACAATATGTCGCCGCCATTGAATACAAACCGCCACCAATATCTTCGTCTGCGCCCAATGAATCCGCACTGGTGTCGTTATTTAACCAATCAGAAAAACTGATTCCAGACGCGCGTGAACTTTTCTTGGCAGCCTCACTCTGGCCAAATACTAATTTAGCCTTGGCCCCCAGCTGTTCGCGTTCTACGCCCTCGGTATATAATTTGTCTGCTTCGGACTGGATACGTTGAATTTCCTGAATCAAGGTTTTAGATTTATTGATATTATCCGAACACGCGCAACGATTTCCCTCGCTTTCATCTAACAGACAAAATTCGTCCATACACGCACGATACGCCGCGCGACACGACGCGTCGGGTTCTGATGTCGGCGTCGGGTCAGATTTTGGTTCTGGCTTTGGTTCTGGATTTGGCGTTGGAACAGGCGCCCCACCCCCACTGGTATTCGTCGTTATGGTTGGCGTTGTCCCCTTTTTACTGCCCAGATTTCCCGTCATATTCGGCGCACGCGTCCCAGCCATTGACATACGCGTCACACCGATACGCGCGCCGGCATCACTGCGCGCATCGCCATACGCCAGCCCTGGAACAACGCATAATAACGTGAAAAACAAGCCTAATCTCATAGCAATTCCCCATACATTCTTATGCATAATTTTATCAAATCTTGCCCCACCGCGCAAGTGGATAAAAACAACTTGCAATTTTTTTATGTAAAATATAATATAAAGTCAGTAAAAATTCAGAAAAATGCTAAGGATAAACTATGGCAAAAGATGATGTAATTGTATTCAGTGGCACAGTAGAAGATAAACTGCCAAACACGATGTTTCGTGTCAAATTGGAAAACGGTCACGAAATTTTGGCAACTGTGTGCGGCAAAATGCGCAAGGCGCGCATCTGGGTCAACATTGGCGAACGCGTCCGCGTTGAAATGACGCCATACGATCTGGACAAGGGACGTATCACGTTCGTTGAACGCACCCGACCGTCAGGCACTGACGCGCACAACTAATCCAGAACACCCACAAATCGTGGGTTTCTTTTTATAAAAAAATTATGCATTTGTGCGAAATAACCCTTGCCCAGAAAAGGGCATTTTTGTTATCATAATTACCAAGACCAAGGATGAAAAAGATTTTGCTTTTTGCCGCGACACTGTGTGCCGGCATCGGTATTGCCGATGCCGCGGTGCGTGACGCGTCCAGTATTTCGCGCAACGGCACCACCAATGTCACCGCGCGCGCAAAATCAAATCCAACAAAAACACAAACATCGGCGCGCAACGCAACAACAACCACGCGCGCTGCGACCACACGCACCACGGCACGCAACACGGTCAATCGCACCACCGCGCGCACCGCGACACGCACCAACACCGTCGCACGCAGTGCAACCACCGCCGCGCGCACGCCGGTCACCACAACCCAGGCCACTGGGCGCAGTGCGACAAAAACCATCGCACGCAGCGCAACGGTTGCCCGCGCCACAACGGGAACAAACACATTTGGCACTGGATACAATACGTGTCGCGATGCATATTTTTCGTGTATGGATCAATTCTGTGCAAAACAAAACGACACATATCGTCGGTGCGTTTGTTCGGGCAAACTGGACGACATAAAATCACGCGAACGCGCACTAAGCCAAACGTCCGATCAATTACAAGATTTCAAAAGCCTGAACATAGAAGTAATCCCAAAAACCGCGGCCGAGGTTAACGCCATGATTACCGCCACCGCCGGCGAATCTGCGGCCAGCACGGCGCGCGACAAATCATCATCTGCCCAGAAACTGGCCGGGATCAGTGCGGTTTTAGCAAAAACAAAATCAAATTCATTATCAACATCTGGGACATTGGACATTGCCGGCGACATAAATGCAATCTGGGCGACAACCGATTTGGCATCGGGCGCAAACATTGCAAACCTGACCGGCGAACCGTTGTATAACGCGGTGCACAGCCAATGCGCTGATTTAGTTTCTGAACGTTGCCCGTCAAAAAGCACGTTAAATATGGTTGTCGCGGCATACGGTATGTATATTGAAAACGACTGTGCAACATTGTTGACGGCACTGGACAAAAAACTGGCCACCGCCCAGGGCACGATACGCAGCACAGAACGCGAAATGAACAATGCGCGTCTGGAAAATTATAACGCCCACAATTCAACATCTATCAACGATTGCATTGCCCAGGTTCGCAAAGATATTACTGCCGATACGGCGTGTGGCACAGATTATGTTCATTGCCTGGATATATCTGGCCGGTATCTGACCCGGGACAAGGGCGAACCGATTTACACGGCGGACTTTTATCAACTGGAAACCCAGATTTCATTATCTGGCGACGTGCTGACCAATCCGTCTAATCGTTTAATTGTTGCCGAATTAAACAGCAAGCGTGCGTATGCGGCGCGCGGTCTGGACACCTGTCGCGATTTGGCCGACGATGTATGGGACGAATTTATGCGCCAGGCAATCGCCGAAATATACCAGGGGCAACACGAACGTATCCGCACGGTCAAGAACGAATGCCTGGACGTCGTGAACGCCTGCTACGATGAACAGAGCAAGTCGTTAAAAGATTTTAGCAATATCAAGGAACAGTTATTATTGGGTTCGCGTCTGGAATTATCCGAACAAATGTGCAAAGAAAAATTACAGGCGTGCAGCCAACTGTATAACGACGGCAACGGCAATTCACTGGAATTATTGGTCCAGGCAATGCACAACATCACAGACCAAAAAATCGGCAAAGAATGCCGCACCACACTGCAAGAATTCGCGCGCGATATGTGCGCCGTCCCGTCCAGCGACAGTTTGCACGCATACCCATACAACTGTCGTGCATACGCCCCCGGGGAACAGCAATACGCAACCATCTATGCCTGCAACCAGGAATTATGGAACAAGGACAGTTCATCTGGCGACACATCTGGCGATGATTCTGGTGACACACCACAACCTGGGTCTGGATATATTTGCCCGGCCAGCAAACAATACAAACGTTGCAAATCTGGTTTTTATATGGCGGTCAAACAAAACGGCATTTGGGTTTCGAACAGCGCACCAACCCCCGGCAACACATGTCGCCAATGCACCCCTGCGACCGAATACTTGACGGAATGTGGTGGGGCCGAGGTGCCAACCAGCACCGCCGACTGTGGCCCAGATTACATCGGCAGTTTGTATCAAAAAATGGTACGTTATGCTATGCAAACCTGTGTTCGTCCATCAGACGCAACACAAGTCGGGTACGTATTGCCGACATCTGTTATGCAGGACGTCAATGTCGTTATGAATTCAATACGTGTTGATATGGCAACGGCACTGGCCGCAGAATGCAAACGGCTGGACGGATTGTGGGTTGACACCCAGTGGATTGACCAACAACGCAACAACACATCGTCAACCGATGACGCCGTGGGCCAGGCGCAAACCCTGACCAATGGCGACGGCATACACGACATTACCGGACATAAATTGCACAAAAAGTTCTATGATAGCACTGGTGCAAATACCAAGTGGGGTTATTGTCGCGAACCAGATAACACAACCACCGGGCAATAGCGGTGACCTTGCATACCGGGGCAAAATCTGGTAAAATACACGCATAGCACGAGATTGAAATGAAAAAAATATTTGCATTTTCTGTGATTTCAGCATTATGTGGCACGGCCACTGCTGCGACACCGTGGTGGCAACAGCCGACAATTTGCCGTCTGGACACCACAAAATGCTATATTTCTATGGGCGCAGGATACGACACAGAATTGTGGGACGCGACCAGTAATTGTCGCGGAATCAAAATGATTTGTGGCGCGGCATTAAATCCCCAGTCTGATGACGCCACCCCGATTGGGCGCGCCGAAATTTCACACGGCACAGGAATAAACACACGCGATTATGATATAAACATATTAAATGGCGATTGCTTTGGCTCGCGCAGGACCAGTTCAAATGGCACAACGGTATCACTGGACGGCAAATACGTGAACGTATGGTGCAACGGCGTCCTGGGGGCGGCCGGATATGACACCTATGAAGTTTTGGAAAACGGCGAAATCACGCGTGGCGCGCAACCAACGTGTGGCATGCTGGCCGATGCAGGATACGCCGCCGTTGCAAACGGTCGCTGTTTTGGCAAATATTATGACAGCAGCCAATATGTTATTGAATGTGGCAACGATTTACTGCCCGACCGATTGGTGATATTGAATGGCGCCGATATTGGTGGCGCGACATCGGGCCCGGCAACCCGTGCAGACGCAGACGCGCTGTTTGACAAAATGTATAAAATATCCCAAGAACAACACAGCAAATATTTTAAATAATCCCCTGGCCTGTGGTGCCAAATTTAAATTCTATTACTGAAAAAAAGAAACGGGGCAACGCCCCGTTTCTGTTTCGTCAGAATTCATATCTGAATTTTGCCATACCGGTTTGTGATGTGTAATCTTTGTGCAGATCCAAATCATACACCAGCGAAATTTCCAGTCCTTTGTATTCTGCGGTCAGACCAATTCCGAATTCCCCACCGAATCGGGACAGACGGTCGCCATCAATCACATAGGACGCCGCGCCTGGCATTGTGACGGTGGACATTGCCCGGTCAGAAACAAAGTCATACGTCGCCGCCGCGCGCAATTCTGGGAACCAGTTGATAACCGAATCGTTTTCAATCGCGAAACGATATTTCATACCAGCAATTCCCGTCAGGAAATCTGTATCATCACTGCTGACGTGTGCCAGACCGTTATTGTATCCGTCCTGGGTCACGTGCAAATAGCGCAGACCAATTTCCGGCGTCAGGCCAGACGCAAAATCATATCCGGTCATAACCTGGCCACCGAACGCATCAGTATCGTGGTCTGATTTCAGACGCAACGCACCGAACACGTTATCTTCGGTTTCCTTGTATTTTGACATTGTATAATTCAACGCCGCATTGACGAACCATTCGCTTGGCTTGTACTGGGCATACGCAAATATGCTGTTGCTGTCAATTTCGGTATCGCGACCGCCATTGGCATGAACATCAGAATGTCCGAACGCATAACCCAAACCAATCGTGTACTGTTTGTCAATCAGTGCATCAAACCCAGCCGACACGCCACGGGTATAGCCGTTAAATTGGCCGTTGTATTTTGACCGATTGAACATACCCTGGGCCCAAATGCCCCGTGCAACATTTGACCAATCACCACCACTGCGGCCCATTGTGCCAGCCGTCGGCGCACCTGCCATACGATTCGCCGCCAGTGTCATAACTGCGCCCTGGACAGATTGTGCAACCGATTGAACGACCGGTTTATCAACTGGGTTTGCCTTGGCAGATTCAGTTTCAATATAATCTGTATCGCCATTACGCAATGCCTGTTGCACGTTCAGTGACGCGATATTGACTAATTCGCTGTCGCTGTTTGCCAACGCTGCAACCGTATTTGCCGCAGTATTGGTCAGACCAGTTTCCGTCGCAATTTCTTCAACCTTTTTGGTTGCGATTGTAATTGCGCCATTGTCGCCCTTGGTCACATCATAGATTGCGCCTGCGTCAACGACAGTATATTCGTTCGCATTTTCGCCAAATATATTATACGTCCCTGTTGTTGCAACGTTTAATGACACCTGGCCATTACCGTTGTATGTTTCCGCCAACAGTTTACCATAATTATTTGCATCAATAATTGTTGCGCCAACCGTGCCGTCCAGTGTCAATTCTTTTTGTTGAACTGTTGTCGTGCCAATATTCAGGGTTGCACCATCTGCAATGGTCAATGCACCATCGCCTGTGATACCGCCATCAATGGTCGTTGTGCCACCAGTGACCGCCAATTTACCCAGGTTGTAAATATCGTTTCCGACGCCCCCGGCCATATTTCCGGTAAACGTATTTTTCCCAGACAGGCTTACCGCCCCACCTGTGGCATTGTATATTGCACCACCGCTTTCACCGGCAACATTGCCTGTAAATGTAGAATTTGCAATATTAACCTCTGCAAGGCCGCCACCACTGTTTTGTGGTGTCACATTTGCTATTGCGCCACCAATCTTGCCAGCGCGGTTTGATTCAAACACCGTTTCATCAATAATGCCAATGTGTCCTGCATTGGTAATCGCGCCCCCCTGGTGATTTCCACCTGTGGCAACAGCAGTATTATTGATAAACGTTGTCTTATAAATACCCTTTACCAAACTGCCCCAGGTTCCATTATTGATTGCGCCACCATTTCCTGCGATGTTGGAATCAAATACACTATCTGTAATTGTAGATATGGTTCCCTGATTACGGATTGCGCCCCCCTGGGATTTTCCACCAGAATTACCAATGAAATGTGATTTTGAAATTAAATCTATTGTTCCACCCTTGGCATCGGCCGATGTTTTCGCATTGTTGATAGCACCACCCATAGCCGCGGTATTATTTTCAAAAACAACGCCAATCAGATTGTCCAATGTTCCAGTACTGCTGTTATACAACGCACCTGCGGCACTTTTACTATTATTGCCAACAAATTTAGTTCCTGCGGCGATTTCCATTTTACCGTCATTCCAAACCGCACCACCAAATTTTGCGCTGTTGCCCGTGAACGAAACGCCATCGCCCAGTGTCAATGTGCCACTGTTAAAGATTGCCCCACCCCACGTTGCCGCGGTGTTTTCACTGAACAACGAATCGCGAATCGTCATAACGCCACCGGCATTACCAATCTTGTCCAGCGCACCATCGTTAAAGATTGCGCCACCGTTTTTGCCTGCGGAATTTTTGGTAAAATTACCAGTCACAGTCACGCCGTCGCCCAATCCCATACCATTATTTGCATAAAACGTATTATAAATCGCACCGCCATTTTGGTATGCGTGATTGCCTTCAAACGTTGCTGATACGTTTAATTTTGCCGCACTGTTATTTGCATTTTTACCCAAACGCGTTCCAATCGCACCACCATTTATTCCAGACACATTATTAATAAATTTTGTGTCATTGATTGATGCAATATCTGATGATGAAACCGCACCAAACGAAATTGCACCACCGCCTACTGGCAAATTATCCTCAACTGCAACAGTATAATTACCTTCGGCATCCTTGGTCAAATCTGTTGTGTTTCCAACAAATGTAGAATTTGTGACCTTTAACACGCCATAGCCACCAATGGCACCACCATCAAATGTGCTATGATTATTAGAAAATGTTGAACCAGATACATCTAATACGCCCCCACCGACGCCAGTTGCAAAAACACCACCAACATAATCAAATGTGTTATTGTCAAACACAGAATCTGCAACCGTCAATTTTGCCCCATCAACAAAAGCCAATCCTCCAAACGCTTTGTTTTTATCAGTCCGACCTTCGGCATACTTAAAATCATTGTTTGAAATATTTTTGCCAGACCATTCTGTATCTGCTGTAAAGTATTCACGATTGTTCGTATTTTCGGCTGATGCGCCACCGATAACGACCATTGCGCCCATTGCGGCAATAAATGCATGTTTCAACACGGCACGATATGCCGCGGTTAGTTCTTTGATTGCTGTGCGGGACATTTTCATAAGGATCTCCTTTCTTCTCCAAATGATGACGATTTTCATCGTCTGTTAGTTTTATTTATACCATCTGTTTTGACACTTGCAAGTGCAAAATTATCGCCCCAGGACATACGTCAAAACAAATTACAAAAAACCGCCAAAAAATTAAATTTCAACCATAAAAAATACCTACTGGGATTTCGTAAGTTGGCAACGGCAGTAATGACAAGTTTTTAATTTTTTATGCTGAAAACTTTATCACTAATAAAAAACGGGGCGATGCCCCGTTTTTTTATGACAGTTTATGTATTACCAAACCACTGCGCAACTTTGGTTCAAACCACGTTGTCTTGGGTGGCATAATGTTGCCAGTATCGGCGATGTCAATAATCTGGCGCATGGTGACAGGATACAGCGCGAACGCCGCAACCATTTCACCTGAATCAACGCGCTTTTGCAATTCGGCCAATCCGCGAATTCCACCAACGAAATCAATACGCTTGCTGGTGCGCAAATCGCCCAGGTTCAAGATTTTATCAAACACCAAATTTGACAGCACTGTCACGTCCAGAACACCAATCGGGTCGTTGTCGTTATACGTGCCTGCTTTCGCCGTCAGACTGTACCAATGGCCGTTCAGATACATACCAAAGTTATGCAGTTTTGCCGGCTTGTAAATTTCTGATCCCATATCAACAACATCAAACGATTCGCCCAGGCGTGCCAAGAATTCGTCCGGCGTCAGCCCGTTCAAATCACGCACCACGCGGTTATAGTCAATAACGTGCAGTTGTGATTCTGGGAATATCACCGCCAAGAAATAGTTGTATTCTTCGTTTCCTGTGTGATTCGGATTTTGTGCGCGTTTTTCTGCGCCAACACGGGCGGCGGCGGCGGTTCTGTGGTGACCGTCGGCAACATACATCGCCGGAATATTTTTGAATATTTCGGTTATGCGCGCATTGACCGCGTCATCTGTAATTGCCCAGAACGTGTGGCCGAAACCATCGTCTGCGACAAAGTCATATTCTGGGGCGTGCGACACAACCCAGTCCGAAACGATTTTGTTCATTTCATCAACATCAGGATACGCAAAGAACACCGGTTCAATATTCGCGTTTTGGATACGAACGTGAATCATACGATCATCTTCTTTGTCTTTGCGCGTCAATTCGTGCTTTTTAATTTTGCCCGACATATAGTCATCAACATTTGCCGCCGCGACCAAACCATACTGGGTGCGACCGTCCATTGTCTGGGCATAGATGTAATACATTTCTTTTGGGTCCTGGACCAGCCAGCCACGTTCCTGCCACAGTTTGAAATTTTCAACCGCTTTGTCATAGACAGCCTGTGAATGTTCATCGGCAATCGGGTCAAAATCAATTTCTGGTTTGATAATATGCAACAGTGATTTTTCACCAGCCTCTTGCTTGGCCTCAACAGAATTCAGAACGTCATACGGACGCGATGCGACCTGGGCCGCTAAATCTTTTGGGGGACGAACGCCGGCAAATGGTTTGATTTTCATTATGCTTTCTCCTTGGGTTGTTTTTCATCAAATGACCCAAGGATTATAGCCGTTTTTATAATAAATCAAAGACAAATATTTTTATTCCATAACCTCGGTCACAGTCACGTTTGTTTCCACTACAACCGGGGCATTGTAATCAATTTGCACCGGCATAATTGTCGGACGATTATTCGCGTCCAGCGGATGCGTCTGGAACGCAACCGTGCCAAAGTCAATCGCCGACATATCAATCGCGCGCACAGTGCGGTCATACATAGTATGATAATAAATCACCATATTTTTCATATCTGTTGCGATTGTCCACTGGGTCGCCGACGGCATATTGTTTGGTGCCGCACCAACAGCGAACTGGACGCCCGTTGGCACGTCAAAGTTATTCAGAATATGAAACGCCTGCATTGCGGAATCAAACGCGGTTTTCTGTTTCAGTGAATACGACGACAAAAACGACGCGCGAACGAATCGCGACGGCGGTGTAAAATCCCCCGGCAGACCGTGAAAACCACTGCCTGAACCGAACGCAGATAACTTTACGCCGTTCACATTTATCGGCCCGGCGGTCCCAGGGATTAAATTCACATAGTTATTCAGATTCGTCGTCTGCCACGGGAATCCTGGCGCGTTGGTTAAAACGCCCATCGGGTTATCATAAAAATATGGATTTCCGTCAATGATTTCCAAAACAACCTGGCGACCATTTTTTTCTGTAAAACGCCAGTGAACCGTATCGGCGCGCGAATCAATATTTATCACGCGAATATTTTGCAGCGCATTTCGCACATCATCTATTGTGGCGCAATTTGCCAGCACCCACGACACCAACTGCAAATCGCCAATGGATTGCCCGGCCAGGGCCGCATCATAGGGCTTGTATTTTCCATATTTCGGGAAATAGAACAACGCCGCAGACAGCCCGGCCTCGTTCGTGCCATCTACGATAAATTCTGCCTGTTCCATACCCAGCCCGACGTATCCGTATTTTGCAGTATATTGCATACCGCCTGGCGCATTGTCTGGCAAAATCGCCGTCTGGGTTTGACCGCGTGGGACAACAACATAAATATTGTCCATTTCTTCGCGCGACCAGTCTATTGTTCGGGCGACAACGACACCGCCGTCGTCGGATTTCAATGTGATACCCGTACAGGCATCTGCATTGTTTGCAGCCACCAATGGCATTGCCACCGCCAGCGCATAAAATATTTTTCTCGTCTCCATATCCGCATTATGCGGCGCAGCGGTATGTAAAATCTATGGGTTTGATTTCATAATTCCAGCGCAGGTGTCCAGATTGCGCGCACGGCCCCGGAATCTGTGCGTCTGGCCAACTGGTCAACCAGTTCCAAGATAAATTCACGCTGTGCATCGGTCCACGACAACGGTGCCATCACACGGTCAAAGAACGCCCGAACATTTTCGTATTCTGATGAATTCTGGATTTCCAGTTGTTCAAAATTCGCGCTGTGCCAATCACAGACCATTTCTGTTAAAACGATTTTTGGGATTTGACGCACATCGTCCCACGAGCCAATATGGTGCGCTTGCAGATGATGATGTTCATCGTGAACGCGCCTGTACAGTTCCAAATGCTGGGGCAACATTTTCATATCTGGGTGATATGCCATATAGTTGCGATATGCGTATCCGGTTTGATACGGTTCTGTAAATTTATCGCAATCGTGCGCCGGGAACGCCGCACCCAGCAAACCTGCGAAATAATTCAAGCAATCTATGTGACATTGCGTCCGCACCAAGTGAAAATTGATTATATTGTCCAACGGAATGTTCATAGGCGGCATAATATCATAAAAATGCACATCTTGCCACCCAAAGCGCAAATTTTGATTGCAAAGCGGAAAAAGGCGTTATATAATACGCGACGCATTGGGGCATAGTTTAACGGTAGAACTCCGGACTCTGACTCCGTCAGTGTTGGTTCGAATCCAGCTGCCCCAACCAAGAATTTAACCGGCCTTGTGCCGGTTTTATTTTGAAAAACAAAGAGCTTTAAAAATAAACTTGAACTGTTTAACAAGTTTGTTTTCCCGTTGGCAATGACAAAACTTTTTATTGACTTTCAATATATTGCATATTAGGCTTCTGTACAAATATATCACTATGTTAATAGTAAAAAATATTGAAAAATCTTTTGATGGTAATGCCATCATAAAAAATCTGACATTTTCGGTTTCAGATGGTGATAAAATTGCGGTTGTTGGATTAAACGGTGCCGGAAAATCTACTTTATTCAGAATATTATTAGGCCAGACATCTTGTGATTCTGGCGATTTTTTTATGGGCAAAAACCCAAGGATTGGCTGGATGCCCCAAACAGTTGATGAACTGAATTTACCAGAAAATATAAATGCTTATGATTTTTTGCGTTCGGGTCGCCCCCTGCCAGAAATAGAAAAAAATATTGCTGATGTTTATACCAAGATAGCAAACGGTGATACATCCGAAAAACTATTAAATTTATTAGGCAAATACCAAACAGAGTTTGAAACTTGGGACGGGTATTCCGCCGAATCTGAATTAGAAAGCCTGATTGTCCAAATGGGTGTAGATAAAGAAAATTTAGACAAGAAATTGGGTGAATTATCTGGTGGACAAAAGTCAAAAATATCTTTTATTCGAACATTATATGCACGACCGGATATTTTATTCTTGGATGAACCAACGAATCATTTAGACACAGCGAGTCGCGATTGGATGATGAATTATTTAATAAAAACAAATGCCACTGTTGTTTTTATTTCGCACGACGAAGAGTTTTTAAATAAAGTCGCAGATAAAGTTTTATACATGGATGCAGTAGCACATACGGGAACTTTATACTCTTTCGGATATCAAAAATTTTTAAAAACGTTGGCTGAAACGAATCAAAGTTTGGAAAGACAGCTACAAAAACAAATGGACGAAGTAAATAGGATTCAAAAATTTATAGATGCGCAACGTGGCAAATCTGGCAAAATAAAACGTCAGGCACAAAGCCGTGAAAAATTGCTGGAAAAAAAGAAGAAAGATTTGGTTGGAATTCACGAAGAAAAAAAAGCGATAAATTTAGATTTACAACCAAATAGACAAGGAGATGTTATCCCGATTGGTATAGATAATTTATATTTTGCGTATACGAAAGAAAAACCTGTTATAAAAAAATTATCTTTTTCACTAAATCGTGGCGAAAAATTTATAATTGTTGGGGAAAATGGGGCTGGAAAATCCACATTATTGAAATTGATATATGGTATTTTAGCACCTGATTCTGGGCGGGTATATATTGGGAAAAAAACTGATTTAGGTTATTATGCACAGGAACATGAAACTTTAGATTTTAATGTAAGTGTTTTTGATAATGTATCAAACGTATCAAATTTATCAACTGCTAGATTACGTTCTGTGTTAAGTCATTTTAATTTTTCTGGTGATAAATTAAAACAAAAGGTTCAGACTTTGTCACCTGGCGAACGCAGTAGATTGGAATTATGCAAGCTATGTTTAACTGGTGCGAACACATTATTATTAGACGAACCTACAAATCATTTAGATGTCGCGACCAAAAAAGTAATAGCAAAAAGTTTAAGTGATTATGGCGGAACTTTGTTAATAGTTAGTCATGATTTAGAATTTCTTAAACATTTAGGAATTGAAAGAATGTTAATGTTGCCCAGTGGTAGACTGCAGTTCTTTGATGAGAATATAGTCAAACGATACATGGATAAAGAAAAACAACAAAGGCGATAAAAATGCGTGGATTTGGTTTCAAATCGTCGTTTTTTTTCCAAAATTAAAACGCCCCGAATGGGGCGTTGTTTATTTCTTATTTTGCAAAGAATTTATCATAAACCTTGTGATTTATTTTGACCGGATACGTGCGAATCAAGAACGCATTATAATCGTCTGTAATTTCACGCGATTGTGTGTTCTGTAATTCTTTGCGAACATCGGCCATTTTTTTCGCGTCCATTTTTGGCGCAACAAATTCCCCAGTATGCAGGACATAGAACGCGTCTGCACCATCAACAATGGAATTATCGCCGGCCGGTGCACGGAATGCCGCAACCAGAACGGCCGTCGGTGCACCCGATGTGCGCGACACAGTCACTGATTTTTTATTCGCCAATTTGCCCGTCTTGTTCAAATCAACCAAGATTTCGTTTGCACGAACGTATGCCTGTTTGCGTTGGGCGTCACGCTGCCAATCGGCAACCAGATTCTTTTTCACAGATGCAAATTCTGCGTTATGCTGGGGCGCGACCTTGTCCACGCGAACAATTACAAAACCCTGTTTGGTTTCGGTCAGTTCGCTTTCCAGGCCGACCTCCATATCAAAAATCTTGGCAACCATTTTGTCGTTCATAATTGCGTCTGCCGGACGTTTATCCGCCGTGAACGCGCCCAGCGATACGTATTTCGCACCGTGACGTTTGGCCGCCGTTGCCATCGTTTCGCCTGCGATGATGTCATCTTCAACCTTTTGCGCGATAGCCAAACCTGCGTCATAGGCGTCAGGCTTGCTCATTTCTGCTGGAATCAAGACATACGAAACAGTGCGACTTTCCGGGACGATTTGCGGATGCGCGGCATAGTATTCTTGTAATTGCGCGTCTGTTGGTTGTCCAACCTTGAAATCAGAAAACTTTACCGTTGCAAAATCAATCTGTTTCTGGCCATAGCGCGCATTATATGTTGCCGTCGCCGCGAACCCAGGCACCGGCATTTTTATCCCAATCGCGCCAATCGCATATCCACGCAAAATTTGATTACGCAGGACATCGGCAAACTGGGCCTCGGTATAGCCGGAATTTGCCAACACGACATCAAACAGATATGCTGAAAACTTTCCATTTTGTTGAAATTCTGGGAATTCGCGAATTTCGCGCGCGATACGCGCATCGGTCACGACAAAGCCCAAATCATTTGCACGGTTTTCCGCCATACGCTGGGTTGACAGGTCGCCCAACACGCGCGCTGTAAATGCCGCCCCTGTTTGCGCATCGGTATAAACCGCACGCTGTTGTTCACGCGTCATCTGGGCCAACTGGCGCGAGCGTTCGGTATTATACTGTTGCATTGTGATCTCAGAATCACCGACGCGAACCAATGTGTTATCACCACGACTGCCCCCGAAAACCCATTCGGCGACGCCCCAACCAACAAAAGAAAACGCCAATATGGCAATTAAAACTTTTGCCACTGGTTTATCTGCTGCATTACGTAAATATTCTAGCATTTAATCCCCTTTTGCGATACCATAGCAAAACGATAGCACGAAAATCAACGAAAAAAAGGGGAAATTCTATGAAAATTATCGCAGGTAATTGGAAGATGAACGGAACACGTGAAATGCTGAAAAATATGATAGAGGCATTGCGTGGCGTAAAAACAAAAAATCGGGTTATTCTGTGCGTTCCATACCCATTATTGGGTGCCGAATCTGGCACTGCGTTTATCGGCGCCCAGGACGTCAGCCGTCACGATCACGGCGCATTCACGGGCGAGGTTTCGGCCAATATGATTGCGGCAACCGGGGCAAAATACGTCATTGTCGGCCACAGTGAATGTCGCGCATATCACAGCGACACAAACGACATTGTCCGGGCCAAGGCCACGGCCGCCATTGCCGCAGGCCTGACCCCGATTATATGCGTTGGTGAAACAATGGACGAAAAACAAGCCGGCAAAACAATGGCGATTATTGAATCTGGGGTTCGGGAATCAATTCCGTCTGATGCGCGCGACGTTATCGTTGCATACGAACCACGATGGGCCATTGGCGCAGGCATAACCCCCACCGCCGATGAAATCAGCGCGGCACACACACTGATTGCGAACACATTGACCGATATGGGACTGGACGGGACACCTGTTTTATACGGTGCCAGTGTCAAGGGATCAAATGCCGCCGAAATTATGTCTATTGCAAATGTTGATGGGGTGCTGGTTGGTGGCGCGTCCTTGAAACCAGATGATTTCATACCTATAATAACCAGTATAGAATAAATATATAGTGTGCGGCGTGGGGGCAAATCCGCCGCCCCCGCACCTGTTTCAGAATCGTATAAAAATAAGCAGGTAGAAAATATGGACGAAAATAAAAACACAGAAAAAAATATAAACGAAGTTGCCGTTGATACGGTGTCTGTATCGGATAACGCGCCCTGCCCCGACGATGTTGCAGACGAATGCGCCCCGGCCGTCGCCGAATTGGCCGCGCTGAAAACCGAATTCAACGAATTAAATGACAAATATTTACGCACCGTTGCCGAATTAGAAAACACACGTCGGCGCGCGACACTGGACATAGAATCACGCGGTCGTGCCAGCGCAATGAACGTTGCCAAACAGATTTTACCGGTTATGGACGCTGTCCAGGCGGCACAGAAAATCACGCCCGATGACGCAGGAATTAAATCAATGTCCCGCGCGATTGAATCGGCGTTTGCACAAATTGGAATTACAAAAATTGAATCTGTGGGCCAGATATTAAACCCACAATTTCATAACGCAATCCAGGTTGTCGCCACCGACGACGCAAAACCGAACACCATTGTCCAAGAAATGCAGACTGGATATATGTTCGGCGACACAGTTCTGCGCACCGCGATGGTCGTTGTATCTAAATAAAAAATGACCCGATTGGGTCATTTTTTTATTTGCCGTTCTGTTTTAATTTTTCATCACGCAGAGCCGCTATTTTATCTTGAATCTCTTTATACAATGCGACATTATACGCGTTCAACTGAATCTGGTGCAAGAATTCAACTTTATCAGCGTCTTTTTTCACAGAATTCATCGGGATACGTATAATCTGGGCCGGAACAATAGAATATTTGGTGTTATGAACGCGTGGCAAGAAACCATTGCGCGCCAACAAATCATATACAATCTGTAAATCAGAATTATTGCTCAAAAACAAATAGTAATAATTCACGCCATTACGGCTGCGAATTTTGCGACAGTTGTTGACCAAACAACCCAAAATTTTGACATCTTCGCTGGCATTTACGCCGATTGTTTTTTTGGCCGTGCCGTTCAAATAATCTTTGATGTATTCAATTCCATTATAAATATTCATACCATCGCCTTTTAATTTATACAACTTGACGATTGCACAAATATTTTATTTTGTCAACGCAAAAAACAGATTGGAAAATTATATTCCCAATCTGTGATTCAGTTTCAGCATAAATATTGATTCATTACCAAATTCATTTGTGTTATTTGGATTCACACGATATATAAAACCAACTGCCCCATCAGTGAACGTCCCCAGCGCACGACGATACGCGCCACTGAACCGTAATTCACGGTATTCCGGGGTCAGATTGACATCACGCACACCGGCGTTTGATATAGCAATATCATATTTACCATTGCCCAGGTCGGTAATATCGTAATCTGCGTGTGCATACCGCATTGTGCCACGCGACACCCCCAACGGGCGCGATACGGCAAAACTGAAATTACCGGCGTCCAATCCAACCCCAAACGCATCAGAATAAACGTCCGACATTCCCAGAATAAAATCACCCCCCGTCATATCCGATGTTGTCCGCGCAACCGTTCCGCGCAACTTGAATGTGACATCATCGGTTGGCCGATATGACAATTCAGTATCAACATACATTGTATCGCCAGCCCCCAGGTTTAACAGACCACCCGACTGGGCCCCCAAAAATGTATCTGATTCACGCACATTACCAAATGCAGTCGTGACCCCGAACGCATTACCGTGCCACGCAACGTGCGATTGCGCCCCAGAAATCAGCCCCAACTGCGCCGGCGCATATTGCGACGAAATCGTCGGGTCATTTTCCAGTAATTCTTCGCTGGTAATTGCGCCCGAAAATGCGCGTGCGCCAAACGACCATTTACCACTGTTGTAATTCATATCTGTTGTCACCGCATTTGATGCCAGGGCCAAAATCGGATTGGTCAAACCATCAAAGCGCGACGCGCCATCGGTCTGATAATGTTGATACCCGGCGGCAAAATTCCACGCACCGTGTGCATAGTCCAACCGCATTGTATCCAGTCCGCCCATATTATCGTTGTACGCGCGCGGCGACGCAGTCATTGAAAAACTGATATTGCCAACCTGGGTACGTGGCGCGGCGACGTTGTTTGTTCTGAATTCGCCCAGGACGTCCCCCATATACAACCCACGACGCGATTGCGCACCAACGGTAAATTCATTTTTCCAAATACGTGGCAAAGACATTTCCCCATCAACGCTTTCCAGTTTATCAAAGAACGGCGCACTGATTGTTGCCATACGCGGACTGAACGCCGACGACGCCCGGAACGTGGTGGCGTTTGTTGCCGCACGCCAGTATGCATTACCATTTGCCCCAACAATTTTACCACCATTGTAATAATACAACTGTCTGTTCGGGGTCAGCGCACGTTCCAAATTTATCAAGCCATAGCCATAAACGTCCTTGAACGCGTTCAAATATTCGTCCGATGTTGCGATTTTGTTGTCGTATTCTGGGGGCAAACTGTACATAGCACGCAAATACGCCACCAGATTATCCTTGGTCAGACTGGTTCCATTATCATTTGACCCCAGGTATGCCCCATCAGCCGTCAACGCCAACAACATAAACACTTTGTCATTTGTCATATACGGAAATGCCCCCTGGACCGCCGCCACGGCCCCGGCCGCCGACGCTGTTGCCATTTCGGTTGTCGGGCCGGCCGCCGCAAAGCACCACGGGTCAATACCATTGCTCCCTGTGCCAGAACCTGCGATTCCGCACTTGCGCGATTGATACATCACGTCATCTGATGTTTCAGGCGTGCCACGCGTATCCGTCCACATTGACAAATACAGTGGGCCATACGAACTGCCCGTGCCATTGCCATAATTTTCAATACTGTCCGCGCTGAACGTTCCCGTGGCGTGTCCAACGGCGACAACTGTCATAAACATATGCTGTAAATTATTACCGTATAACAGTGGCGCATAGTTTTCAAATGTCGCGTCCAGCACCGTTAAAGATTTCCCATCGCCAGACCCAAATTCAAATTCGCCGGCCGGATTTACGATAATCGGCAACGCGTTATTATACATACCAAACATAGTATTTGCCGCCACGCCCTGGGTTGTTGATGACGTGTCTGCGCCGTAATACTTGTTTATAAACCCAGCAAACACTGTTTTTTTATCCGCACCTGAATTCAGTTTAAACGCCGCTTCCAGTCCGCCCAAATCCAGATATGAAACCGCACGCGATTTTGGGTTCAGCGCCGCATTTGCAATCGCCGCACCACCAGCCGCGCGCGCAGCGAACATTGCCGTATAATTATTTATATCGGTGGCCTGTTGTGTTTTCTGGGTATACAGATTATTGTTATTTACGACATATACCGCATCTGGCCGGTTGCCACCCGTGGTGTTCACATAATAATATCCATCGGTTCCGACATAAATTGCAATATCAGAAACCCCATCACAATCGGCCGAATTTGTTGCCGTACATACACCACGTATCACCTTGCTGTCCGCGGCCAATTTATACGTTGTGCCGTTTACAGTAATTGTCGGATTTGTGACCGAACTGTCCCCCAACGCCAGGGACAATTTATATGATTTGCCGTTTATTGTAATTGTGTCACCAATTTCCATCGCAGACGTGCTGGTCCCTGTTCCTTTGGCCACTGTTCCTTGGACGGCCCCAGACGTTGGATCTGTCACATCTGTCCAGGTATATCCGCCACCCGTGCGCCATATTCCCAACTGGCCATTTGGAACAAAACCGAACAAGTCGCCCGTGCTACGCGCGTTTTTAGCATTCCAACCACCAATGATTTTTGCCAGCGCACTTTGATTTGCCGACGCGAACGGATTCATCGCCGTCCCAGAACCCGACAAATCAAAACCCTTTTGTTCGGCCCCCAGAACAACCGTGCTGTTTTCACTGGTCGGATTGCTGTAATTCAAATATTTATCTGTGCGTGCCGTTTGTGCATTTGTTGCCGCCGTCAGGCCATATACAATCCCGTCACCCCGGTCGGCCGAACCCGTTGGGTTTATACCATTTTCGCTAATCAGCGATACCAGCACAGGTTTCCCCTCGTATGCAGCCTTTTGTGGGTTGTTTGCAGAATCACGAAATGTTTTCTGGCCCATATATCCGTTGGCAAACGACGAATACCCATGCATCATCAGCAAATAATTCTGCATTGGAACCGTAATACCATCGGTTAAATAATTATTAGTCCCTTGAACCTTTGGCCGAAAATAATTAAAATCCCATTCAAACACACCACCGGCCGACGGATTCCACAAGGCTAAATTTGCTTTGTACTTATCCGTGGTGTAATCAATTTTTCCATCCGGCGTCAGATATGCGGGCCCAACGGGAATTTTTCCAGCACCGGTTGCACTGCCACCGGTATTTCCACCCGGTTTGTCATCACCACGATTACCACCAGATGATGACGATTTATTATCGTTTCCCGGATCAAAGACGTCAGTCAACAATAACAGTCCACCAACAACAACGGCGGCCCCTGCCGCCGCCAGTGTAATACTTTGGGCGGACGACAGCCCACCGAATAATCCGCCAGAACCGGTGGTCGTATTTTTGGATTTATACTTTCGGATTTGTCGGTCACAGTTTGACGCATCGGCCCCATACATCTGTAAAATCTGGGCTGCGCGCACGTCATTATTCATCAACGCCGTGCAAACAATGGACATACCCGTTGAATCCACAAAGTTCACATTTGCGCCATTGTTTATCAACGCCTGAACCTGTTGAATATCGGCGTTTTTCGCCGCCGCCAACAGTTGCGCTGCAACCATAAATTCAGACGACGCCGCACGTGCCGCGAACGGCATTACAAACAATGAAAGCAATAAAATTCTGATGTATTTCATATAAAATTCTCTCTGTGTCAAATATCATAACACAGATTGAAATTATATGTCTATAAAAAAAACAGTTCGCATTTACCGCGAACTGTTTTTCCTGATGCGCAATTATTTTACGCGACGTTTGCCAATCCACTGGCGTGTGATGGTCACAGAATACTGTTTCAAAGTATCTGTTGCCGCATTGACTTTTTCGCGATTTGCGTTCACAACGACTGTGTTGCCGTTGCCAACGACGACTGCATTACCGTCACCAACAACAACCGTGCCTTGACCCGGGCGTTGGACAACCACTTCGTCGCCACCCACCACCTGGACACGTGGTGTTCCCGGCATACGGCGTGTTGCGCGACGCACTTTTTCTGGGGCCCCAGGACCAGTGATTTTCTGTTTGCGTGGTTGCGTTTTGCGGACTGCTGGGCGCACTTTCTGTTTCTGTGCATCTTCCAGTTTACGTGCAGTGTCCTGCAAAGACTCGTTCAATGACGAAATAGAATCATTTAACGCATTTACTTCATCTACCAGATTTCCGCTAACTGTATCGCATTCGCGATTTGCACGACGCAACGCACTGTTTTCATCACACAGGCTGTCAATCACAACATTGGCTTTTTTGACAATCTGTTCAGTCTTGGCTTTGGCGGCATCACGTTCGGCGTATGCACTTTTTTTATCTGTGCATTGTTTAATGCCAAAGCAAAAAATCACCGCAGCGGCCACGCCAGACGAAATCCCCACCAGCATGTTTTTGTTAAATGGTTTTCTTATTAGTGCCATTTCAAATCCTTTTGTTATATCTTTACGATACGCAATATAGGACAAAAGGTTATTTTTGTCAAATATAAATGCATAATAATTTTATTACCTGGGTACTTTTGTGTTTTTTATGTTGTCCAACCTGCCCTTTTTTTGGTATAATTTACCCAAGCAGAGAGAAATGAAAACACGTATATTATTCTTTATTATTGGCTGTGCAACTGTGCCATACGGCGCATTTGCGGCATGTTCGGTTGCAAATTTAACCCGCTGTCTGGATTCTGTATGTGCGATAAACGTGTCGTCTAACCCGGCGGCGCGGTGCCAGTATTGTGGCACATCAAACGCCGGCACGCCCGGTGACACTGGTATGCGCAGTGTTGCAGTTGGCACATCGGCGCGCTATAACATTTCGGACAAGGAATTAAAACGCGCCCCCAGCGAACCATCTGCGCGCTATGCGTGGGCAATTCAACAGTGTTTGACCCGTGTCACCGATTGCACACCTGATGACGCGTATGGCGCGTATGACGGTCTGATTGAACAATCGTGTCGCGCCGCCGGAATCAGTGCAGAAATGGCGTCCCTGCGCACGGCCGGGAACAAGACCGCATCGGCCGCATCGTGCAAGACCAACATTTCCGCCTGTATCATCACCGACAATCATTGCACCGCGGATTACAGTGCCTGTGCCAGCGACAGTGATTTTGACAAATTCTTTGCCACGTGCAGTGTGGCCGCCACCGGTTGCGACGCGTACCTGGCGGAAATACGGACTGGTTTAATATCTGCGCGTGACAGCGCACTGAAAAACGCCGCCACTGCGGTGGACAACATTGTCAAATCATACCAAGATGCCCGTGATAAAAAACTGGCGACGGCGCGCGCGAATTGCACCAACAACGCCGGTCGCGACGCGTGTATCAAGACTGTATGTGAACGCAGTATGGCGAACAAGTGCAACAACAATTCGTCCGAAACATCAATGGCGACCAGTTTATGTAAATTCTATGACCTGGCGTGCGCAGTATTGAAATAAAACGGGAAAGCGGAACAAATGACAAACAAAAACGGCATTTTAAAAACAAACATTATATACAGCGTCGCTGTTCTGGCGTTGTGTGTATGCGCATCGGCGCGTGCCGCGAACGTTGTTCCGCGTGGCACATCATCATCGGTGGCCGCCCGTCCAACCGTCGCCCGGCGTATGCCAACATTGGCGGCGCACCTGGGGACATCGTCCACGACATCAACAACGGCGGACACAACGACAACAACGACGCCAACGCCAACAACAACCCCTGATGACCCGGTATCTCAAACACCTGAACCGGTTGCAATCATTGACAAAACGTCCCGGTTTAACAGTGCATTGGGAACTGGCGCGACCAGTTCTGTGGACACATCGGCAAACGACCGCGCAGAACTTATCCGCGCCCAGCGCGCGGCCCTGGACGCGGCCGACGCCACAAACACCGTTGCCACCGCCACGACCACGGGGCGGTCTGGGTGCGACACAGATTTACGCGCGTGCATGGCGGAAAAATGTGGTTCTGATTTCACAAAATGCAGTGGCGACACCGACACCCTGTGGGGGGACAAGATGGACGCCTGTCGTCGCAAAATCACGACCTGCACATCGGCGATGTATGCAAAATTCGCGCCCGAGATTCGTGCCGACCGCGATATGAACGCGCGTCTGGCGTCATATAACACAATTATTGACTGTGGCAACCGCTATAATAAATGTATTGTTGAACAGTGTGGCACCACGTATTCCAAATGTCTGGGCAAATCGGCCGGCGACACGGCGATTTCTGCGTGTGCCAGCATTGCGCGCGAATGCACCACGGCGGACAGTGGCCTGGCCAGTCGCACAATGAACGTATTTGCGACCCTGCGCCAAGGGGCCGAAGCCCAGGTAAAATCTGACGAGCAACGCCTGTATGCCCTGCGCGACCAGATGTCGGCGATGTGCCGTCGCCTGGGGGCGATGTTTGATGAACGCAGTTTGACATGCGTCTATACTGTGAATTTCTGGGCGGGCGAAAACCCAGAAACACCATTTGCGTCCAAGAAACTTTATGCCGGCGACACATTTGATTGCACCCAGAATTGGTTTGGCATTGACGTCACCACATTCAAGGAAAACGCATATCGTCTGACTCGCGAACAAACATCTGCGACATCATCGCTGATGGGGTCTGGGGTTGGTATGGCGGTTGGCGCGGTCACATCTGGCGCGGTAAATCGTGCGATTGACCGGCACAAGGCTGACCGTGCCCTGAACCAGGCCCAGGACGATTACGACAAAGACTATGGCGACGGCGGCAAGGACAAATCTCAAGAAACAGACGAAACGACCGAAAACGACCCAAAGGTTAATGATAACGAAGCAAAAAAATAACCGATGAAAAAATTATTGACTGCCATTTTTGCAATCTCTATTACCGTTCCGGCATTTGCCCGAACGGTCACCGGGACCGTTGTGAACGAGAATAAAGAACCAATGGTTGGTGCCCCTGTCCGCGTGGTCGGCAATACTAACCTCGGCACAACCACCGACATAGACGGTAATTTCACATTTTCAAACGTTCCAGATGACAAAATATCTTTAACTGTTACTTACGTTGGTTATGAAGACAAAACAGTCTCTGTCCCGTCTGACAATACCTTAACCATACAAATGACCCTGAAAAGTGAAATGTTGGCCGGCGTTGAGTCAATAGGCTGCACACCCAAAGACGGACACAAACAAATCTATAACATAAAAACAAAAAAATGCACCCTGACAGAATGCAAATCCGCACGATACAAATTAACTGGTCAAACACAAGCAACAAAAATAAACAATGTTTCATGCACCACAGATCCAGATTACCAGTGTGATGACGACAATACAGAATGCAAACCAATCACCATTGGTGATGCGTGCGTTGACCAGGTTGGCACCGATTGCACCAGCACCGACCCAAACGCCGCAACCGCAAACTATAAATGGGACGGCCAAAACCTGAACTGTGTCATAACAAAATGTAACAAACGCTTTATGCTGGCCGGTGACAAATGCGTGGCCAGCGATGGGCCCTGTGACAAAGACCAGATTGCGGCCATTCCCCACGCCAAATCTGGTGAATTAAAAGACGGCACCTGTCACGTCACCGAATGTGAATCTGGATACGAAGTATCTGATAACGCCTGTGTTGGAATCAGTGGAAAGTGCAAATCATTACCCCGCAAGGCAAAATCTGGCAATCGTAAATGGGACGAAAAAACCGGCAAAGAAATTTGCATCGTCACCGAATGTGAATCTGGATACAGCATCAGCGATGATAAATTGTCCTGTCAGTCAAAACTGAGCGAGGCCGATTCCCGGGCCCGTGTTGACGAACTGCGCGAAAACGCAAAAAAAATGCACGACAAGGAAACGTCAACGGCCAACAAATTGATTGGCGCGGCCGGCATTGGCGCAACTGGCATCGGCACGTCCCAGGCACTGTCTGCATTATCTGAACAGCGCGCGGACAATCGCGCCGAAGACGATATGCGCGCATACCTGGCCACAATCAAGTGCGACTATGGCACAGGCAAAACCGTCAATGGTGGCGAAACCGGCATTGAATTGCCGGGTGGCAACGAATTGACGCAATACGCGACCCAATATAAAACACTGGCCGCCGATTTAAAGGTTCGCAAAACCGCACTGGGGATGTCGCCTGGGATTGAATCAGAAACAATTATTGACGCGGCGGAAACGGGTCTGTATGACAACGCGGCGACCGGCAAAACCAACGGCGCATTTACCAGCCTGTCGCGCGCACTGAGTGACGAAACCAGTGCCGACGCCCAGGCCTGGGCCCAGCAAAAGGCCGACACCGCCAGCAAGTTAAAAACCGGTGCGATTGTCGCCGGCGTTGGTGCCGTGGGCAGTGCGATTGCGAACCTGGCGGTAAATTCCGGCGCAGACAAGCAAAATAAAAGCGATGAAATCCTGGCCAAATACGCGTCACTGTATAAATTGGAACGCGAAGTTGCCGCCCTGCCAGCGGCGAAACTTCCACAGTGTCCCACGGGCGCAACCGGAACATACCCAAACTGCACCTGTCCCGACGGCCAAACATACAATCCAAACAACAACACGTGTGACACGGTGACCCAGCCCGAAGAACAACAGACGATTGACACCGAAAAACCACAGACACTCATCTCCGAAATTGTTTCGCTTACACCAGCAGAAACAATACCCAAAACAAACACGGCTGTAATTACATTGCCCAACGACCAATTATTTGATATTGGTAAATCCACATTAAAACCGGATGCGCAAAGTGCATTGACAAAATTTGGCACCGAACTGGATGACCCTGCTTGGGATAAATGCACGATAACAATCGTCGGACACACCGACCCGGTTGGTGGCAAACGAGTGAACCAACGCCTTAGCGACGCCCGTGCCAAAGCAGTCAAAGACGCAATAAACACAACAAATAACAGTATTACATTTGAAACATCTGGCAAGGCGTCTGCGGATTGCACATGCGGTCTGGGTAATGAAAATTGGAAATTTCCATCTGACAAGGCATCCGATAGGGATTATACCCAATGCAAAACAAGAAACTATGACACACGCATAACCCGTGGTCGTTATGCACCATGTCGTCGTGTTAAAATCACTATGGACTGTTCCAATAATACACTATCAAGCGACAAAATCGTTAACATCGCCACTGCCGCTGTGACCGGCGCCACGTCCCAAAACACAGAAACAGGCGACCCAAAAACAGACGAACAGAAAATAGAAACAACCGAACAGAATATAGAAAACCAAACGGTGGTTGACACGAACAACCCAAAATTTCAAGCCCTAATGACAAAATTAGACGCCCAAACAATCCCCAAAGAAGTAAGTGACGCCTTTCAAAACTACTCAACACCCAAACAACCTAAAAGCACCAGTTACCGCCCAACAAAACTAACCGACGAGGAAATAAACCTGCTTTCTACCACACTAGAAATATGCACCAACGACAACGGTTATCTTTATTTGAATAACCGCGCCATTGCCCAACCGGTCGCTTTTGAAGCCGTGTGTTTTACCACCGACTGCATGGGGAAATGTACAGAAAATAAACAAGGGGAACTTGTTGAAATGGAGCAAAAAACTAGCGCTATCAATACTAATTTTTCACAACACAACTTATCCAATATAAAAGCTTTATCTAAAGGCTACGCGAACAATGACCCCCAAAAAAAATGGTGGCATGTATGGAAGATTGATTTTCCAAAAACAAATTAACCCTGTCCCCGAAACACATATCACACCACCCGTCGCAGACCAGGTTTTCCTCTGGGGAGCCGGGGTGTCCGCACCGCGGACGGGGTGTCGTAATAACAATGCTTTTTTAGCCATACGTTCGGTCACGCACCCCCAGCCCACACGTCGCAAAATAAAAAATTGTCATTCCGGGGCCCCGTCCCGGAATCCAGGTTATGGTGCAAATAATAATGTCCCTGTGGAACAATGGTGACCACCCTGCGCCAGTAATTTTAGTATTTCGTAATCGGCCGATTTTAGTCCACAAAATATGATTGTTCGGGTGTGTCTCGCGTTCGCTCGCACTGTATGGCCCCTATTCCTGCCTGCGCAGGAATGACAATACGCGCGCACCAGGTGCGACATCATAGACCTGGATTCTGGGACGGAGCCCCGGAATGACACATACGAAAACGTCCGCAACGGTGTGACCAGAGGGGAACGCGGTCCACGACGGTATGGCCAGATGGAAACCCAGTCTGCGACGGGGTGACACAGGGGGTTTTTACAAAATCCCACCTACACTTTCTCACTATATCACTCTATCACTCTGTCACTAAAAAAACCGCCTGGGTGGGCGGTTTTTTTTGGACACCATAAACATAACCATAAATAAATTACTCTTGGCACGCACCATACGATACGGCAACTGGATAGTTTTCTATGCACACGCTGCCCGATGGGGTGCACGCCGCCTTAATCAACTTTATCGTTGGGGCGCCGGCCGGTTGATAGTTCACCTGGGCCGCGGCACACTGTTTCAAATCGGTCAATGTTCCGCACGCAGAACGCCACGTCGCGCAATCAACCACGTTCGCCGTTGGTGCAACCGTATCTGGCAGGTGCAGATTCCATTTCACATAGAAATCTTTCAGCGAACCGATTGAATACGATTTGCCAAAACTAACCTGTTCCAGACCATCGCCAACCCGACAGTTGATGTTGCTGCGTTCAACAAATGCCGTGATTGCCGTCGCCAAGCCACCTGTTCCGGCACCAACACCGGCACCAATAGCCACACTTTTCGCCATATTAGACTTTTCGCCGTTCAGTATTTCCAAATCGTCCAACACGCGCCCCAGGCGATTGGCGTCCAGGCGAATATCTGGTTCAGACTTACAACCCGTTTCCGAATCCGCACAGTAAATCATTTCGCCGTTTCGTTTCGCGATGTTTATCGGTTTGAACGTGCATTTACCAGCCAGTTCTTCTTTGCTTTTTACGCTGACATTAAACTTAGCATAGTTTTGACTGTTTTTATTTATATACCCTTCTGCCACCAACTGGTCAATGCACTCTGGCGTTCCTGTTTTACAATGTGCGGCCAAGATGTCAGCACACTGTTGCACAGTCTTATCTTTACACTTTGGAAAAACTTCATTGATAATCGCCTGCAATGCCTCGTCTTTTTCCGACGGTTTCGCAACCCAAGTAATCGTCAGTGACCATTTATTCAGTGTTGACACACTGCTGACATTGGCGCATTCGTCCAGTGCCGATATCAACTGAGGATACATTACCGCCAGGTCAACGATATCTTCGCATTGTGTGCGATCCAGTTTTTTAAAATCACCTGTAATTCTGTTGCCGGCATCCAGATATTCGTTCAAGATTGCAATCTTGCCCGACGCCTTTAACTGTTCGCCCAGTTTTTTCACCTGGCCTTCATTGCTGCAATCAAAATTGCGCGCACCGTGTCCTGCGATTGCACCAATACCGGCACCAACCAATGTTCCGCCACCGATACCAACAACGGCCGCCGTGCTGGTCTGGTTCATCAAAGAAAATCCAAACAGGTCTTTGTTGCACGTAAATGTGTCGCCGGCCTGTTTCCAGGTTTCGGCCATCTTGTCGTCGCCGGCCGCACCAAACAACCAACTGTTTTTAATCTGGCTGTCTTTGTTATAGGCGGCAACGCGCAACCAACAATCCGCCGTCGTGGCGTCCCAACGCGCATAGTGACCACGCTGGCCATCAACGCCTGGATTATTATCGTTCACCTGGACGCCCTGGGGATTGTTTTTCACCAAAACATTTCCCTGTTGCTTGTTATACGCGCCGGTGCGTTTGTTGTATTCAGCCGTCACGTTGCCACTGTTTGCAACCGCATTAAATGACGACCCATACGTATTTTTATCCAACAGACGGCATGTGTTTTCCGCCTGGTTCGGGGTCAGCCCCGTCTTGCGCAAAACAAAGTTATAGTATTCCGGCTGAATCCGACGCGAGTTAAAGTCCAACCACACGTCCGCAGATGTGCGATAAATATTTTTGCAATCACGACGCACTGTGGCGATACACTTTTCCACCTGGACCGTGCACAGCCCCATACCGTTGACGATTGCGTTGCGCAAATCTTCGTTAAACAAATCGTTCAGACCGCCCGGCAACGCGCCCCCATTGACACAGGACAAAATATCCGTCATACAGTTTTCAACCGTGTATGTTGAATTTTTAACGCCACCGTCTGGGCATTCTGGGGTTGGTTCCGGATCCGGCTTTGGGTCGTCCGGTTTGGGGTCTGGCTTTGGATCCGGGTTCGGATTTGGCGTTTCAGTCGGCAAATTAGGCGACATATTCCCCACAGAATTTATTGGCAATGTCGGCATAGACGGCATACGTTCCACCGCAGCATTCGCATTCACAGACGCACGAACGTTTGCATACGACGCGCGCCCTGTGGCGGCGTCCGCCCCAGAAACCGTGGCAATCAGCCCCATCAACGCACCTGATATACCAAACATTTTCAGTAAATTCCGCATAAAAATCTCCTACTTTTATCCCCATTATTATGCCATAAAAAAGCCCTAAAAAAAAGTTATTTTTAGACAAAAACATCATTTGATTATAATCTTGACAAAAACATAATGTTGTCTATAATGTCAATATGCAAAAAATTACAGACTTTATAAAAACCCAGCGTCACATTATCACGTGGACAATCACATACGTGTTTATAATGTGGGCCATATTGCGTGGCCTGTTTAATTTCAATATATTTTCGCCGGTGCATTGGTCATATTTGTTGCATTTACACCTGCGTGGATTCGCAGGCCTGGTATTCGGGATTTTAATTCTGGCGGCGTTGCCGATGTATATTGCAACAACGACACTGGTCGCGCGCAATGGCGCACCGTTGTTCAAGGTGCCTGTTCCAAAATTCTTGGTGCGTGCGTTTTCTGGTGCGCCCGTTGCACAACCCGAAAACGACGACGTCGCGCCCACAACCGACGACACAGACGCGCCAGCCGACAAACCATTGCCGGATAATCTGCCAACTGAATTGCGCAGTGCGTTTTTGCGCGCACGCGAACGCGTTGGAAACGAACAGTTTTCATCGTTTGATGTTCGCGTTACCGACGCAACCCCTGTCCCGGCTGCCGCCCCGAAAACCACGGATACTATGGGCGACCTGCCCTTGCCCAGCAATTTTGACGACGTCGGCAATTTCAGCGATTTCGCCGGCGACACCATACCCCAGGATTTTGACACACCGCCCGCAACGCCGGGCATATCCGTTCCTGTATTCAAGGACATATCGTTTGACGGATTTGATGACGACACAGTCATTGAAATACCAAACGCCACCGGCGAAACAACCCCAGACGTCGCGCCCACGGCAACCGAACCCAAAACAGACCGCGCCACGTCTGTGACTGATTTTCTGGGGGCGCACAATATTCCCATCGTCGCAACCGACGACGATGTCGTTGTCACCAACAAATACGCAATCGCAACACACGACGACCCCAGTTTTTGGGTTGCCGACGCAGACACTTGGTTCGCCACCGGCCGTCAAAAGCCATCACCTGTTGCCGCCGCAATCCGGGTTGCCACCGCGCATAACGTGACGCCTGTTTTGTATTTGGCGTGCGACAAGATTATGAACATCGCCACCCGTCGCAGCGACTGGGAAAAATCCGGCGTTATCATTACAAGTGATTTAGGAATTTTGTTATAAAAAACGCCCAAACGGGCGTTTTTTTTACTAGAACTGGGTATCCGTGCAGGTTTCTTTTGGTTCTTCCCAAGATTTACAATATTTACTGCCGAACAGCGGACTGCCTGTTTTGCCACAGTTTTGTGCGCGAACGCATTTATGGCAATTCAATGTTTCCCAATCAAACGTGGACGTGATTGTTTCTTTGTAGTTCCACTGGTTTAATTGCTTTGAACCAATCAGGTCACCACGGCCACCACCGTCGGCACCATTGGCACCACCACCGATATTGCCAGCCAAACCAATTCCCGCAGTCAAAACACCTGCACCAGCAACTGCGACACTGGCCATACCAGTGAACGGTATCGCGACCGCCGCACCAACCAACGCCGTTGCCGCCATTATTTTGCCAAACGCACTTTTCGGTGGATTTGGGGATTTTGGCAATGACGATGCGTCTGCAAACGTCACACAGGCCACACGCGCAATTTCACGACGCGCGTCCAGTGCATTTTTACCCTGGATTTCCGCCATACGTTCACCCAACGTCGCATAATCTTTCAGCATTTGGGTATTTAATTTGTCATATTTCGCATAGTAATTATCCTTGGCCACCTTTAATGCGTGCGTTGCAATAATCATACGCATTTGTTTGGTCAGACCCGGAAAACGCGCATTGTCGCTGGATCTGCTGCTGATACGGTCGCGAACTTCGCGATTACTGCGTTTCATACCCTGAACCTCGCGTCCGGTCATACAGTATTGCACGGTTGGGTCCGCCTCTATTGCATTGATTGCAACATCAATGTTTTTCTGCAACACCGCCAATTCAGATTTTACCTTTTCCTTTTGCGCGTCAGACATAGAACTGCCGTCTATTTTTTTCAGGTATTCATCAACGCTGGACACTTTGCCGTTTTCATCAATATCAACACTTTCCCAGTATATCGTTCCGTCCAGCACGCCAGCAAACGGGGTGACCGGCCCCAGTTCTGCACTGGTTGAACCATCAACACGCCCCAATTCAGAATCTTGAATCTGGGATATGTCGGTGCGACATTTAGAATAATTTATATCCAATGAATTATCCGAACTGGAATATTCGCAAATCTTGTATTCCAATGAACGCGCGCCGATATTGTCATCGGTTGTTAAGCCGTTGCAATTTTCGGTATCGCCACAGACCTTTATCATTGCGGCATTGGCGGCATTTTGACACTGAACCAGCATACTGTTATCAATGTTTAACATAATACCCTGGACCATATCGGCCAACTGGTCATAGACTGCCTCGCCACGAATTTCGTTTTCGCCATAGACCTGTTGACAGCCAACCAACTTGTCATACGGGCACATACGTATAATCGTATCTGTGTCCAATCCAACGCATTGCGTATAATCCTTGCCACATCTGTCATCAGATTGCAGACACGACTTGACTTCCTGGGTACAGGAATCAACACGCATAGATGCCAACCGTGCGACAACAAAGCCCCAAATCTGTGATTCTGCGGCCTTGGCCGATGACGATGCGTCAATACCGCACGCGTTCAGCGGAATCTTGCACAGACTAAGGACAGTATCCGGTCTGGTTAAACAAAGGTCATACGAACCATCTGGGTCATTTGGGTCAATAGTGTCTTTGCACGCCTTTTGAAAACACGACGATATAGAAGAAATGCACGATTGTCTGGCGTTATCTTCTGCGATAAGTTCAGCCGATTTAATCTGTGGCGCAACATCGCGCAGGAATGTGTCCCAAACCTGGTCTGCAACGGCAACGCATTGTTTCGTGACGTTTTCACACAACGGCTTTTTTGAAACCAGCGCGTCATACGTTGACGTTGATATTTCAATCGTTGTTGTTGCGCCAGCGATTGAATATGTTTTGTTTTTACTGCGACGGCTTTTATTGATATTGGTATTATCAGACGCCACAACCGATGCGCATTTTGAAAAATCGTCGCCACAACCGCCGGTTGTAATCATACAGTTTTTAAATTCAACCGCGCATTGCCCCAGGTCGTATTTGTTGGCCGTGCGATATTGTTCCAGTGCCGCCTCGCGCAGGGCCTTTTCCGCCGTTGACAATTTATTTACACTGGCGTTTTTCTGTTGCTTTAAACTGTTTTCGTATGCGGCACAATCAGACTTTACCCGTTGCGAATACATCATCTGCAACATAGAAATTTCACCGGCGCATTCTGGCATTTGTGCCGCGCAAATCTGGTGCGATGCGCGACGCAACGCATCACCTGTTTTACCGTCTATACCATTGCCATCTTCGTCCGCCCATATATCATCATCACTGTTAAAATCGGCCGACGTGTCCCACATCGTCAAATCCAGTGATTTACGCGTACTCTTTTTATCATTGTCCCCACGCAAATCAGCCGCCACCGCATTTGCCGCCGAAATCGCCGCATCGGCGTCCGCGCCCATTTCAATTCGTTCAACGCCCGTGGTTGCCATCTGGTATGATTGCTGGTCTAACTTCTCTATCTCGGCCAGGACAGAATCCAGTTCTGCGTTTTTATCACTGCACAAACAACGCCCACCGTTGGCGTTATCAATCATACAAAATGAATCCATACAGCCGTCATATTTTTGCTGGCACGCCTCGCTAACAACAATGTTTTTGGTGGCCGACACGACCTTGGTCCCAGTACCGATAACTTTCTGTGTGACGCCGGCACGCGCAACAACCCCCTGGCCAGACGCCTGGGGCGTGGCACTGCGCGATACGATTGTGCGCCCGGACGTCGCACTGCGCGCCGACGCCACCTGGGACGCAGTATTTACATTACGGGGTGTTGCACTGCGCGCCGTCGCCGCCTGGGACGCGCCAGAATTCGCTGCATTTTGACCACGCCGCTGAACCGGGGCGGCAGCATCTGCGGCAGTCAGAAATCCAGCAATCAACATAGAAAAAACAGCAAACTTCTTCATATTATGAACCCTTCCTAGTTATCTGATTTTATCATAAAAACCGGCCCAGTAAAAGCATCTTTTTATATATTCCTATTTGCGGACTTGACGTTTTTTATTTTTGTGCTATTTCTGATAAGAACAATACCCAGGAAACACAATTATGGAAAACTTTTATATTCCTGCATACACCGTGACAAACGAAGATTGGCGTTGGGCGCGCGAAATAACACGTGACGCAACATCTGTGCTGACCGTCGCCGGCAGTGGCGACCAGGCCCTGACCTATCGTTTGACCGGGGCAAAAACAGTTGACACATACGACATCACAAAATGCGCCGGCATATTGCAAGAAATAAAAACCGCCGCAATTCCAATTATGTCACGCCCAGAATATTACCAGTTATTACGCGAATTACGTCGCTGCACAAACGCGCTGAATTTGGCCAGTATGGAACGCGTTATCCCACGTATGCGCCCCCAGACGATTGACTTAATGCGCGACAAAATCGGCGCAATCGCGTTCAATCGCGGTTCACGCGTTGACGCGTTTCCTGAAAACTTGTTCACAGACGACGAATATAAACGCCTGCAACAAATAATCACAGGGCCGTTCAAGTTCTTGAATTGCGACATCGTCAATTTGCGACATCACACGACGCAACAATACGATTTAATTGATATATCAAACATATTTGACTATGGCTATGAACGTCCAGCGCAAATCAAAATATTGACCCAGTTGGCCCAATGTCTGGCACCCCAGGGTCGGATTATTTCAATGCCACAATCAAATAATTTTTCGTATGATAAATTTAAAATTGAATTGGAAAACGGAAACGTCCTGGCGCACGAAAAAAGTGTGTATAAAACCTGTTTTGACCGAATGAATATATTCCAGCGCACACGATAAAAAACGCCCCGATTGGGGCGTTTTTTTAAATAAAATTATATCTGGACGTCGCGATACGCCCATAAAATTTTATTTACCGGTTGCACGGCGTTTCACTGCAACAGTTTTTGTTGCGCCTGACGCTTTTGCAGCCTTTGGGGCATCTTTGGCCACCTTGACAGATGGTTTTTCCGCCTTTTCTTTTGTGGCGGCTGGTGCCTGGGCAGCGGCTTCGTCAGTGGCGGCCGGTTTTACAACCTTTTTCGCGTTAACATCACGGTCAACCAATTCAATAATCGCCATCGGCGCAGCATCACCATAACGGAAACCGGCCTTTAATACGCGGGTATATCCACCCGGGCGTTTTGCATAGCGTGGGCCCAAAACTGTGAACAATTTTTTCACTGTGGCCGATGAATTGTTGCCCAATTCAGACGCTGTCAAACGACGATTGGCAACTGTGTCAACCTTGGCGCGAGTAATCAGTTTTTCAACAACGCTGCGCAAATCTTTTGCCTTGGGCAATGTTGTTTTGATTTGTTCTTTTTCAATCAAGTTTTTCGCCAAGCCAACCATCAGTGCTTTGCGTGCGTTTGTGTCGCGATTAAATGTGCGACCTGCTTTTGCGTGTCTCATCAGATTACTCCTTTGTATTTTTGTTTCTGCCCCAGACCATCTGGGGATTTTATTGAGACGCCACACCCTGATTCACACCAGCAGTGTGGGATTTAATATGCCAGAAAAATTATTCAATCCCAGCATATCTAGAAAATAAATTATGTGAGATTATTGGAGGCGATTGACGGTTCGCAGTGTAGTCGCCCTACATAAGAACCGGCAATCGCGACAAGAGTCCACAGAATTTATTTCAGAAAATTATCAGAACATACCAGATGGCAATGTTTAGTGGTGTCGTAGTGTAGTTGTCCTACATAAGACACCATCTAAACGCACCAGATGGCGTGCTATGGTAATTTTATTTGTATGGATCCTCGTACTTCTTGGCCAATTCTGCAATATTTTCTGGTGGCCAACCCGGTACTTCCATACCCAGACCCAGACCCATAGCCTCTAACTGAACCTTGATTTCATTCAGTGATTTGCGGCCAAAGTTCGGGGTTTTCAACATATCGGCTTCGGTCTTTTGAACCAATTCGCCCAACCAGTTGATTTTGTCGTTCTTTAAGCAGTTGTTTGCACGAACAGACAATTCCAATTCATCAACGTGCTTTAACAATTTCGGATCAAACGGCAATGCGTCCTTGGCCTTTTCTTCTTCGGTCGGGGCATTGATTTGCGCCGGATCTTCAAAATTGATAAAGACAACCAACTGGTCTGTCAAAATACGCGCCGCAAATGCGATTGCATCTTCGGGCGAAACAGCACCGTTAGTTTTGACGGTCATTTCCAATTTGTCATAGTCTGTTGACTGGCCAACACGGGTTTCCGATACAGCCGTCGCAACATTCAAAATTGGCGAGAAAATTGAATCAACTGGAATCACACCCAATGGCAAACCATCTGCGTGTGCAGACGCCGGCACATAACCACGGCCAGTTGCCAATGTGATTTCCATATCCAAATTCGCGTTTTTATCCAGTGTGCAGATTTCCGCGTCTTTGTTCATAACCTCTACACTGCCAGATGTTTCAATCATACCTGCGGTCACAACAGCCGGCCCCTTGACTTTCAGGGTTGCCTTGTGCTGACCTTCGGTCAATGCTTTGAAATAAACACCTTTCAGGTTCAAGATAATATCTGTGATATCTTCGCGGACACCTTGCAGGCTGGAAAATTCGTGTTGCACACCGTCAATCTTGATACAGATTGGCGCGCAACCCTGCAATGACGACAACAGTACGCGACGCAACGCCGTACCCAATGTCAGTCCAAATCCCTTTTCCAATGGTTCAGCAACCAGTTTTGCTAAATTTGGGTTATGTTCATCAACCGTGATATTCAGCTTTTTCGGCTTTATCAGGGTCATCCAGTTCTTTTCAATCATACCGTTTTTCCTTTGGGCTTAGTTTATTATTTTCACCGTTCGGTTGCGCAATTTTTTTTCGCGCGTGCGTATTCTATACCCAGCCCCCATAAAAGTCAAATAAATATTAGAAACACACGATATTTTTGCCCCCTGGCGTCACATCAAAAAAGTTGACAATCAAGAATTATTGTCCTATGATTATGTCACAAAAATAACCAAGGATTTTGACTATGAAAAAAATTGCTGTATTTTGTTTGCTGACTGTGTCATTGATGGCCGGCGCATACGCATGTCCGTGTCGCGAAACAACAACCGAAACAACGTATGAATCAATTCAAATAAGCACCGTTGAAATTTCAGACGACGCGTATGTTTCCGAACAAAAACCGGCACAGGTTGCCGCGCCTTGTCGCGTTCGTTCATCTATTGACCTGGCGTCACGCGCACGTAATTGCAACGCTGGCGTGGCACTGCGCCCGGTTCGCGTAAAAAAATATACCGAGGTCATAGACCATTACCAAGAATATCAACCCGTTGTGCAATACGTTCCATCTGGCACACACACAACACGACGTGTGATTGAATATTAAAAAAACGCCCGTCGGGCGTTTTTTATTTCCACGCATCTGGAATATCGGCATAGTCTGATAATTTCGTGTCTTCTGTGTACATGTGCATTACGTGCGTTGCCTGGGCGTTTGAAAACTGTTCATACAACGGCACCCCATCAGGATTTCGCGCCGACGGCCCGGTTAAATTACGACAACGATAGAACGTTGTGTCAAACATATGCGGCGCCAATGGCCCAGATATATTGCCGAACAACCCGACCGGGATTTCCCCAGACAACCCGTATCCGTTATAGAACGTCCCCAGGTACATATCGTTGGCCGGCGCACCAGAAATTCCTGAAAATAATCCTGGTTGAATTTTTGAAAACTTGCCACTGCTGGCAAATGTATAGCGGAACATATACGGCGCAGGCGCCCCCACAATTCCAGAAAACAACGTCCCTGGAATTTCACCGCGCAAATTCAGACAGTTTGCAAACGTGGACCGAAACATACTTTCTGCGGGTGCACCCTGGATTCCGGCAAACAATTCTGGGGGAATCGTCCCCGTCAGCCCAATGCAATGATTAAATAAATCTTGAAACATTCCCTTGACCGGCGCACCAACCAGACCCGAAAACAACTCGCCTGGGATTTCGCCTTTCAGATTTGTGCATTTGTGAAACATTCTGTAAAATACGGGCATATCCGTGCCGACACTGGGGAATATACGGCCCAAACTGCCTGAAATTTTTGCCAGATTTTTATTAGAATCAAACGAAATCGTGGTATTCTTGCCATTGGACGCAGCGTATGCGGTTGCAACCCCACCAATACGAACCTCGTACGCCCCAGGCGTGGCATATTGATGCGTCAGTGTCCTGGCACTGGTGTTATATTTTGCGATTTTTTCCGCCGTGCCATCACCCCAATCCACAGAAAACTTGCCGGCCGCATTTATCACAAAACTGAACGCGGTCGTATCACTGGTTGTCGTCGCAGTAAAATGATATTTAGACGATACAATCAACGTGCGCACCGCCTGGATTGTGACATTTGTGTTGGCCGCATAATTCGTCGCATATTGGGTTTGACGATATTGTGTGCTGGTCCCCAGGCGACTGTTTGCAGCATCAACCGCCGTCAGCAAATATCGCATATTTGCCGCCACCAACGGATTTTTTAGTTCTGGGTTATATGGGACACGAACGCCCCACTCGTGCTGAATCAAATCATGGATATATTTAACATTGACAATCGGCGCACCACCAACGACATTGCCGGGTTCTGCGCGCACAGAAACATTTGTGAACAATATACACAATACAGACAAAATGGTCACAAATATGCGACGCATACTACTCTGTCTCCGTTATTGTTTGAACTGTGGGCAGTGGTTGGTCTGGGACAATAAATTCGCCAGACACCGTGTATTTTCCAGCCAGTGTTTGATTGGCACTGTCGCGAACATCAACGCGATATGTTAAATTATCATACACACTTTTTGCACTGGGGTATTGTGTCGTCGTAGATGTTTCGTCCAACGTATCGGTTTTATTACTCAACGATTCTTTGACATCAGATAGTTGTACAACATATTCTTTGGACGCAATATTAGCATACGCGCCATCATTGCAAAACGATGCACCTAACAGCAGCGACAAAATCACTAATATCTGTTTCACTCTTTCCCCAATTTACCGCTAAAATCGTATGTTGCAGCAAACCCTTGGCAATATTATACATATTGGAAAATCTACATCAAGTATATTCGTATGACGCTTTTCTTTTTTTCATAGCAATAAACAATTCATAAAAAAACCGTCCCAAACGGGACGGTTCAAAATTAAAGAGAACGGTATAGATGTGTGCTGTGTGGCGAGTGCAGTGTACAAATGCTATATAAACGAGCCACACCGCGCACAGATATACCGTTATATAAATTAAATAGAATGATACAGATATGCGAACGGACGGGTTGCGTGGTGCAGTAGACCTGCACGAGCAACCCGTCCGACACATAGATGTGTTATTATATTTAATTTAGACGCGGCGCACTTTCTTTGGACGGCAACCATTATGTGGAATACGCGTCGTGTCTGTGATGGACTGAACAACCAAGCCCGCATTTGCCAAACCGCGAACAGCAGATTCACGACCCTGGCCAATGCCACGCATCAAAACGTCAACTGTTTTCATACCCATTTCTGCAACTTTCTTGCCAACTGCGTCTGCGACGACGGTCGCTGCATACGGTGTGGACTTTTTTGCGCCCTTGAAATTATTCGCACCGGCGGTCGCCCATGTCAGCACAGCACCAGACTGGTCTGTGATGGTGATACGTGTGTTATTATTTGTCGCAACAACATGTGCAATGCCGTGCGATACTTTTTTTACTACTTTCTTTTTAGCTTTTGTTACTGCCATTTTATTTTTAACCTTTGTTAGATGTCTTCAAATAACTGTCGTGTTATTCTCTACCTTATTGAAAAATTTAAGATAATGCTTTGGATGCGCCGATGCTGGTAAGCGAAGTGTACAAATGCTACACGAGCGCGCCAACATCAAGCAGGCGATGCATTAGATTAAATTTTATTTACCCTTGGTTGCGGAACCTGCAACAACCACGCGCTTACCCTTGCGAGTACGGGCGTTTGTCTGGGTGCGCTGACCACGAACCGGCAGACGATTACGGTGACGGATGCCACGGTATGTCTTTAAGTCCTGTAAACGTTTGATGTTCATTGCAACTTCGCGACGGACATCACCTTCTACCTTGAAGTTTTGTTCAATATAATTAGAAATCTTAACAATATCTTCGTCAGTCAAGTCTTTTGCGCGCAAACCATCTTTCAAATTCAGTGCCTTGCAAATCTGGGCAGATTTGGCCGGCCCGATACCGTGAATATAGCGCAACGCAATTTCAATACGCTTTTCTGTCGGAATGTTAACACCTGCTATACGTGCCATTTTTTTATTTTCCTTTTTATTATTACCATGGTTTGTGTGTCGCCACACGCCCCGTTCTGCTGTCCCCGGTAATCTGCCGTCAGATTATCAGAGTATTTTATTTTGCCGCATAATTTTATACAAAACACGACAAAAGTCAAATCTTTGTTTCAGGCGCGCGCCCGTCTTTAACGGAAACGCCCCTTCTTTTGCGCCGATTTAATGACGCTGCGATATTTGTTTGCAACCAAATACGATTGCACCTGGTTCATTGTATCCAGAACAACGCCAGCCACAATCAGAACACTGGTGCCACCAATCATCAACGGCATACCAAAATGCGTATTCAAAATGATTGGCAATACGCAGACAACAATCAGGTACATAACACCAATCGCTGTGGTGCGTGAAACAACCGCGTCCAGATAATGCACAGTCTGTTCACCTGGGCGAACACCCGGGATATAGCCACCTGCGTTTTTCAGGTTTGTGCTGGTTTCTTCGGAATTAAATATCACCGCGGTTTGGAAATACGCAAAGAACGCAATCAATATCGTGTACAAGATGATATAAGACCACGCGCCATACGTAAAGAACGCCATAATGTTTTGAACAACTAAATTCTCGCTTTGGACAAAGCGTTGAACGAACGCCGGCAACATCATAATACTGGCTGCGAACACGGGCCCCATAACGCCCGACATATTTACCTTTATCGGCAAATACGATGCATTAGTATTTGTGACGCCATTTGCCATAACCTGGCGCGGATACAGAATCTGGATACGACGCTGGGCCTGTTCAAAGAACGCAATCAATGCAATAATGCCGACTATAAACGCAACAACCAACATAATCATTGCTGGCGACATCTGGCCAACCGACCCCAGCGAGAATACCTTGGCGATACCACCTGGAACCTCGGCAATGATGCCGGCGAAAATCAACAGTGATGCGCCCTGGCCGATACCACGCGCAGTAATCTGTTCCGCCAGCCACATAACAAATACCGTTCCGCCAACCAACGCGATAATGGCCGACAATTCAAATGCGATACCCGGATTGACAACCGCGGCAACCCCATTCACAGGTGCCATAATTTCCAATCCACGCACAACGGCCCAACCCTGGACCACGGCCAAAAACACCGCCAGATAGCGTGTGTATTGATTGATTTTAACACGGCCAGATTCACCCTCTTTGCGCAATTCGCTAAGTGACTTGCTGGTCGCGGTCAACAACTGCAACACAATAGACGCAGAAATGTATGGGAAAATGTTTAATGCCAACACGGACATACGCGACAGCGACCCGCCCGAGAACATATCAAACATACCCATCATACCACTGCCCTCGCCCGAGAACAAATGCAGCACAGCCGACGCATTTACCCCCGGCAACGGTATAAACGACCCAATACGATAAACAATCAACGCACCCAATGTAAATAAAATGCGTTTTTGCAAATCAGTCAGGTTTCCAAAAAAGTTTTTCAAGAATTTCATGCGTTGCTCTTGTAATCAGATAAGGCATCCTGGTTTCCCAGGATGCGATATACAATTATTTATTTTTAATTGTGCCACCTGCTTTGACGATTGCCGCTTCAGCCGCCTTGGACCATTTATCAGCGATAATGTTCACAGACGATTTGATTTCGCCTTTGGCCAAAACCTTTAATCCGGACATTTTGCGGTTGATGATTTTTGCAGCCATCAACGTATCAATCGTGATTGGTGATTTTGCATCAATCTTGCCAGATGCGATAAACTTTTCAATATCGCCCAGGTTGATTGTGACATATTCCTTGGCAAACGGATTGTTAAACCCGAATTTCGGGAAACGACGCAAAATCGGCATCTGACCACCCTGGAATGTTGCCTGCTTGCGTGAACCGCTGCGTGATTTCTGACCCTTGTTACCACGGCCAGATGTTTTACCATAACCCGACGCCATACCACGGCCAACACGTTTAACATCACGACGTGCGCCAAAGTTGTCCATCAATGCATTCAGTTTCATAATTTTTTCCTTTTATCCTATGACCAGTATATAGTCTTTTTTCGCATGCGGACAAGTACTGTCCGCATACTCGGTTTATATTTTTTATTTTTCAACAATTTCAACCAGGTGCGAAACCTTGGCAATCATACCGCGAACCGCCGGTGTATCACCCAGTTCTTTGGTTTTACCAATGCGTCCCAAACCCAATGCAGCAACAATCTTGCACTGAGATTCCGGGCGACCAATAATGCTTTTGACTTGCTTTACAGTTATTTTAGCCATAATTATTCTCCGTTTATTTTCAGTGCTGATTATTTATCTTCGGTTGCACATTCGCATACAGCATCATCAATTTTTTTGCCATCACGGCCTGCGATGATTTCTGCGACTGTTTTACCACGACGCGCCGCCACTGTTTTTGGCGAATTCATTTTCGCAAACGCCAAGAACGCAGCACGAATCATATTGTTTGGATTATTTGAACCCTGGGATTTCACAACGACGTCCTGGACGCCCAAGCATTCAAACACCGCACGCAACGCACCACCGGCAATGATACCAGTACCTGGAACTGCACTGCGAACAACCAATTTGCTGGCGCCATATTTTGCGCTGCAATCATGGTGCAATGTGCGACCTTCTTTTAACGGAACGCGAATCATTTTCGCCTTTGCAGCCTTGGTTGCTTTCTGCACAGCAGATTGAACTTCCAATGCCTTACCCTTGCCAAAGCCAACACGACCGGCCTTGTCGCCAACCACAACCAATGCCGAGAACGACATATTACGGCCGCCCTTTACGGTTTTGGATACGCGGTTGATGGAAACCAGTTTGTCAACCAGGTTATCCGTTTGCAATTTTTTATCATCAAAACGTGCCATCTTATTACTCCGTATATTCCATTAGATTCTTACGCCGCCTGCGCGGATTGCTTCACACAGTGCCTTTACGCGGCCGTGATAGCGATAACCGCCACGGTCAAAATAGCAGTTGTCTGCGATGCCAGCCGCCACAGCACGTGCTGCAAAGGCCTTGCCGACCAATTCTGCCCCAGCGACATTCCAGCCTTTGCCCTGGAAATCTTTTTCTTTGGACGATGCCGCACATACTGTGTGACCACGAACATCATCAATCGCCTGGATTTCAATATGACGACCCGAACGGAAAACCGACAGACGAATCTTGCCAGGATTTTTTCTTTTTAACGCACCGCGATTTGCCAATGTGCGTCTTTCTTCACTAGACAAATGTTTCAACATTTTGTTTCCTTTTTTTCAATTCCCGTAACAGCGGAAATTATTTTTGCTTTTGTTTATTCTGTTCAAATTCGGCCATGCATCTGTATTTATGTCCAGACACATAATCAGCCAAATATCCGGCAAAAACCGCGTATGCCTGCGCAAGTTTCTGCCACACAGAACGAGTCATAGTTGAACGATATTCTTGCATATCAGCCATAATGTTTACGCCTATATTTGAACTATTATTTCTTTTTACCTTCTTTGCGGCGGATCTGTTCGCCCTTATAGAAGATACCTTTGCCCTTGTATGGATCAGCCTTGCGAACCTTGTGAACCTTGTCCGCGAACAAACCAACCAAGCATTTATCAATACCACGGATGCTGAATTCTGTCGGTGTTTCGCCCATAACAACGGTCAAGCCAGCCGGAATTTCCATAACAACGTCGTGTGAATAACCTGCGACCAGAACCAGTTTATTGCCAGAAACAGATGCTTTATAACCAACACCCTTCATATACATATCTTTGACAAAACCGTCTGAAACGCCTTCTACGGCGGCACGTGCGTTGCGTGTCATTGTTCCCCACATCGCGCGCGAGATTTTGTCTTCTGCGTCTTTTGGTGTGACGACAATATGTCCATCTTCAACTGCAACATGAACCAAGCCGGCGTGTTTTGTATCCAACGGCAATTTTATTTCGCCCTTGGGGCCCTTAACAACCAGAACATCATCAACAATCGCCGCTGATGTACCGTCTTTCAATTTTACTGGATATTTTCCTGCACGAGACATAACTTCAATCCTTACTTCTAAATTAGATTACCTTGCACAGCACTTCGCCACCAACGTTCATCAAACGTGCTTTGTGGTCTGTCATAACGCCATTTGGTGTAGAAACAATCGCTATACCCAGTCCGCCCATAACCTTTGGCATTTTTGCACTGCCGGAATAGACACGGCGACCCGGTTTAGATACGACGGAAATTTCCTGGATTGCACCATTTCCACCAACATATTTCAGTTCAACGACCAAATTTGCACGATGTTCGTCAATCTGTTCTTTGTGGAAATCTGTAATAAAGCCTTCGTCTTTCAAGACGGTCAAAACTGCGGCACGCAGTTTGCTATTTGGAACGGAGATTGTTTCTTTACCTGCATTCTGACCATTACGGATGCGGGTCAACATATCGCCGATTGGGTGTGATAATGACATCTTTTACTCCTTCGTTACACAGGGCACCCTGCCCCATGCACTTTTGTTTAATCCCAGCTGCATTGTCCACAACTGGGTTGTTTTTGTTTTACCAGCTGGACTTGCGAACGCCTGGCAATTTCCCTTCGGACGCCATGGTGCGCAACTGCTGACGACACAGACCGAACAAACGCGAGAAACCGCGCGCACGGCCAGTAACCGAGCAACGATTGTGTAAACGTGTTGGATTTGCATTGCGTGGCAATTTTGCCAGTTTCTTCATTGCGTCCATACGTTCATCAGGTGTTGCATTTACAGACATTTTCGCTTTAATCGCTTCGCGCTTTTTAGCATACTGGGCGACCATTTTTTCACGTTTTTTCTGTTTATTTATCAACGCTAATTTAGCCATTTTTATACCCTTTTATAATTATTTCAAAACCAACGGCAAGCCGATTTTCGTCAACAACGCACGTGCTTCGTCGTCAGTTTTCGCTGTTGTCGCGATGACGATATCCATACCACGAATTGCGTCAATCTTGTCCACAGAAATTTCTGGGAAAATCAAGTGTTCTTTGATACCGAACGCATAATTACCACGACCGTCAAATTTTGACTTTGACAATCCGCGGAAATCCTTGACGCGCGGCAACGCAACTGTAATCAGTTTGTCCAAGAAGTCATACATTCTTTTACCACGCAGTGTGACCTTGGTTCCAATAGGCTGCCCTTCGCGCAGACGATATGTCGCGATAGACTTTTTCGCATGTGTAATAACAGATTTCTGGGCAGCAATCGCTGTCAAATCAGCGGCGGCGGCGTCCAGTTTCTTTTTATCACTGACCGCGGCACCAACACCCATATTCAAAACAATTTTGGATAATTTTGGCACTGCGAACGTATTTGTATAGCCGAATTCTTTGACCAATTCAGGCACAACTTCTTTTTCATAAATTTCACGCAATCTGCTTTGCATTTTTTATTCCTTACACTTTGTGTCCCCGTAACAGCGGGAACCGATTATTCTTATAATTCTGCGCCAGACTTTTTAGCAACGCGAACTTTCTTGTCGCCAGACATTTTATATCCAACGCGTGTTGCTTTTTTCGTCTTGGGATCCAACAACGCAACATTAGAAACGTGAACCGGTGCTTCGCGGTCAACGATACGACCCGGCTGTTCCTGTGTTGGTTTGATATGCCATTTGTGGCGGTTGACACCTTCTACCACAACGCGAGATTCTGTTGGGCGCGCTTCCAGCACTTTGCCTTTGACACCCTTGTATTTTCCCGAAATAACTACGACTTCATCGCCTTTCTTGATTTTCATCTTTATAACCCTTTATTTCAGACTAGATAACTTCCGGTGCCAGAGATACGATTTTCTGAACATCGTATTTACGGCGAACTTCACGTGCAATTGGCCCAAAGATACGTGTGCCAATCGGTTCAAAATTGTTTTTGTTTATCAAAACAACCGCGTTATCGTCAAAGCGGATAATTGATCCGTCTGGACGTTTTACCGGGAATTTTGTACGAACGATGATTGCACGCTGCACGGTTCCCTTTTGAACTTTACCACGTGGAATCGCTTCTTTGATGGCGACGACAATTTTATCGCCAACTGTCGCATAGCGACGGTGTGAACCGCCCAAAACCTTGATGCACATTGCTTTACGTGCGCCAGAGTTATCAGCGACTGTCATAACTGTTTCATTCTGAATCATAACTTTTTTCCTTGTCCTGCGCGTGGGGCAATCCCCCACCGCTTTGTTATAGGGCCCGACTGTCCGCACATTGCGTATGCAATGCCGACCTCAAAGACCCTGTCCAGGTCAGTCTTAGTCTGCGACCTCAACTGCTTCGTCCTTGGAAACGCCAACGCGTCCCTTGACCACCCAAGATTTTGTCTTGGAAATTGGACGATGTTCTTCAATAGCAACGATGTCACCAACCTTGTATTCGTTGTTTTCATCGTGCGCCTTATACTTTTTGTTCTGCTTTACGAACTTGCCATACAGCGGATGGCGGAAACGGCGTTCCACTTCTACGACGACAGTTTTGTCGTTCGCTGTACTTTTAACTGTTCCCTGCAGTATACGTCTTGGCATAACTTGTGTCCTTATACATTTGCCCAGTGCTTGTTTTGCGACATCTATTCTACACTAAAACGCGCAAAACAGCAACTGATTCCTTGGGTTTACCTTACCGATTTCGGTGTATGATAACTAATTTTTTAGAAATCTCAACTAAAATCGACAATTTTTTATTTTTTGTCCGCATTTAACTTTGTCTTGACGCGTGCGATTTCACGACGAGTCTGACGAATAACATGCGACTTTGGCAACTGACCCGCAGCGTGTTGGAAACGCTGGTTCATTTGCTCTTTCTTTAAATCAGCCAGTTTGCTCTGCAAAGCCTCAACTGTCAAAGATTCTTTTGCAACTTTCTTTTCTGCCATTTTATAAACCTTTTATGTTAAAATTAGTTAGCTTTGCGTTCAACAATTTTGGTTTTAACCGGCAACTTGGCCGCGGCCAGTGCAAACGCTTCGTATGCGATTTCAGGTTTAACACCGTCAATTTCAAACATAATGCGTCCTGGTTTTACACGGCAAATCCAGTATTCAACCGCACCCTTACCTTTACCCATACGGACTTCGGCTGGTTTCTTGGTCACAGGAACATCAGGGAAAATACGAATCCACAATTTACCCATACGTTTCATATGACGTGTGATTGCGCGACGCGCCGCTTCTATTTGACGCGCGGTCACGCGTTCTGGTGTCATGGCTTTCAGTCCAAACGAACCAAATGCCAGTTCGCTGCCGCCTTTGGCGACGCCGTGAATACGGCCTTTGTGCTGTTTGCGAAACTTTGTTTTATTTGGCATCAACATAATAAACTACCTTTTATTGCTTTGCTAATTTTTGGTTTCCCCGGCACCATATAGATGCCGGCAAAAATTATTTGTTTCTCTTTTCGCTGCTGCCGGCGTATTCAGTTGGGCGTGCCATTTCAGAAGCCAGCTTTTCTTTGTTCACAACGTCACCTGTGTAAATCCAAACCTTTACACCGATAACGCCGTATGTTGTTTTCGCCTGAATTGACGCATAGTCAATATCAGCGCGCAATGTATGCAAAGGAATACGACCTTCGCGGATTTGTTCGCTGCGGGCAATTTCCGCACCGTTCAGACGACCACTGCACATCACTTTGATACCCTGGGCACCAGCTTTCTGTGCGTTCTGAACCGCCTTTTTCATTGCACGTTTGAACGAAACACGACCTTCAATCTGTTGTGCGATATTCTGCGCAACCAACTGGGCATTCAAATCCGGACGGCGAACTTCATAGATATTCACAACGACCTGGTCGTTTTTGACCAATTTTTTGATGTCGTTGCGCAACGCTTCTATGTCTGCGCCATTTTTACCGATGATCATACCCGGACGTGATGTGTGAATCGTCACAACAACCTTTTTGGCAAAGCGTTCAATAACAACTTTGGCCAGACCGGCTTTTTTCAGTTTCTTTTCAATAAATTTGCGAATTTTAATATCTTCGGCCAACAGGTTCGCATAGTCCTTTTTGCCCGCTATCCAACGCGAATCTGTGATTTTATTGATAAATTCGCGCAATGAGATTGGTGATACTTTCTGTCCCATCTTATTTTTTCCTTACGTTTATGGCACATGTTCTTGAAACCATATAGGTTTTATTCAGGGTTGCCCCATACCACGTGCCACGGTTTTACTATTTTGCCTTTTTCGCAGTTTTTTCTGCGGTTTTCTTTGTCGGCGCTGCGCCAGATTCCAAAACGATTGTCAAATTAGAAAAAGGTTTCAAAATTGGACGTGCACTGCCACGTGGACCGGCCATGATGCGTTTCATTGTCAACGCCTTGCCACACCAAATTTCTTTGACAAACAATGTGTCTGCCGACAGATTTTTGTTGTGTTCTGCGTTTGCAATCGCGGACATCAAAGTCTTCAAGACTTCGCCAGATACGCGTTTTTTAGAAAATTTCAAGACATCAATTGCGCGGTCCACCGGCAAACCGCGGACTGTATCGCAAACCAGATTTAATTTCTGGTGGCTGACGCGAATCATTTTATTGAACGCGCGAACCTGATTATCTTTGATTCCATATCTTGTCGTTGTCATAACTACTTACCTTATATTCTTGCAGATTCCATATAGAAATCATTATTTCTTGGCTGCGGCCTTTTTATTTGCCGCGTGACCCTTGAACGTACGTGTCGGCGCAAATTCACCCAATTTGTGTCCAATCATATCTTCAACAATAGACACAGGGATAAATTTATTACCATTGTGAACTTCAAAAGTCAGCCCAACCATCGGCGGCACAATTGTGCTGCCACGTGACCAAGTTTTAATTGGTTTACGGTCGTCTTTTTCGTTCGCCACCGCAGTCTTTTTCAAGACAGATGGATGAACATACGGACCTTTCCAAACTGAACGAGACATCAATTACTCCGTTTTTCTTGTGTTCCCTGCACCATATAGATGCAGGGTTATTTATTATTTCTTCTTTGCCAAATGTCTGCTGCGGATAATCATCTTTGCAGTACGTTTGTTGCTGCGAGTGCGATATCCCTTGGCTGGAATACCAGTACGCGACACAGGTTCGTGGCCCTTGGAATGACCATTACCACCACCCATCGGGTGATCGTTCGGGTTCATCGCCATACCGCGGACAGATGGGCGGATACCCAACCAACGTGCGCGACCGGCCTTGCCCAAATTGACATTGCGTTGATCCGGGTTGGAAACGCTGCCAACTGTGGCCATACAATCGGAATGAACTTTGCGCAATTCACCACTGTTCATTTTAATCTGTGCGTAAACGCCGTCTTTACCCATCAACTGGGCATAGCAACCAGCACTGCGCGCCAACTGGCCGCCGGCACCTGGTTTCAGTTCAACGTTGTGCACAATCGTTCCGATTGGCATATTTTTTAACGGCATCGCATTACCCGGCTTGATATCTTCACGTGTGCCCGAGATAACGGTATCCCCAGCCTTTAAATCACGTGGTGCCAAAATGTATGAACGCACGCCATCTTTGTATTCAATCAATGCGATAAACGCAGTGCGGTTTGGGTCATATTCCAAGCGAATAACTGTCGCAGGAACACCCATTTTTTTACGGTTAAAGTCAATCAAACGGTATTTACGTTTGTGACCACCACCCTGGTGCATAACAGTCACATGACCAAAATTGTTACGACCACCCTTGGATTTTAAGCCGACCGTCAACGCCTTTTCTGGCGCGCCACGGTGCAATTCGCTGCGGTCAACCTGGGTCAATCCACGGGTTCCCGGCGTCATCGGCTTGTAATGCTTTAATGCCATTTTTTTCTTACCTTATGTTTATGTTTGGGCAATAACGTCCAGAAATTCCGGATTATCTGCCCAAACCGTTTAACTTATGCGTTTGCCGCCAAATCTAATTTAGCATCGGCTGGCAAAGACACATACGCTTTCTTTACAGTGCGTTGTGTGCCGCTGTTGCGACCACGGAAGGATTTAACCTTGCCTTTGGCGACGACAATGTTCACCTTGACCGGTTTCACATTGTAAATCGCCTGAATTGCACGTGCCACATCTTCTTTTGTAGCATCTGCTGCAACTTCAAACGCAATACCATTGCTCTCGGACAACTTTGCTGTTTTTTCCGAGATTATCGGACGACGCAGTATATCATAAATACCGGCGGTCGCAACGATTTTCTTTTCTACTTTCTTTTCTGCCATTTTATTGACCTTTTATTTTATGCCAATCTTGCTTCTACCGCTTTGACCGCGTCAGCCGTCAAAACCAATTTTTCGTGTTTCAAGATATCCAAAACGTTCAAACCAATTGTCGGCAACGCGTCAACATTTGCGATGTTCGCCGCAGATTTCTTGAAGTTATCGTCCAATTTGTCCGCACCAACGAACAGAACCGATGCCAGACCCAGTTTCTTTAACTGTTTCGCAAACGCGCCTGTTTTGGCTGCTGACAATTTTTCAGAATCAATTACGATTAAGCTGCCGTCTTTTGCCTTGGATGACAATGCCATCTTCAAGCCCAAGCTGCGGATTTTCTTTGGCAAGTCAATAGAGTGGTCACGGACGACTGGCCCATGAACAACACCACCGCCACGCATGTGAACATTGTATTTTTCACCCTGGCGTGCATTACCAGTTTTCTTTTGTTTGAACGCTTTTTTGCCACTGCCTTCTACATCAGACACAGTTTTCACTGCGTGTGTACCGGCGCGTGAATTTGCACGCTGCCATGTGACAACCCGGTGCAGAATATCTGCGCGTGGGTCCAAACCAAAGATGCTGTCGGCCAATTCAACCTTGCCAACCGCTTTGCCATCAAAATTTATAATGTCTATTTGCATTTTAATTCACCTTACTTTGCTGTTGACCCATTATTATTCTGCAACAGTTTCTGTTGCTGCTGCTTCTGCTGTATTTGCAACAGTTGGAACTGGCAAATCTTTTTGTTCTTTCTTTACCGCATCGGTAATCAGAACGAATGTGCCATTTGCACCCGGAACCGCGCCTTCAACGAAAATCAGATTTTCTGCGGCATCTGTTCCGAACACTTTCAGATTCTGGACAGTGACTGTTTCATTACCCATCTGACCGGCCATCTTTTTACCTTTCAGAACGCGGCCTGGCCATTCACGCATACCAGTACCACCCAAAGAACGATGTGCCTTTAAAACACCGTGGGTCGCTTCTTTACCACCAAAGTTGTGGCGTTTCATCGCACCTTGAAAGCCTTTACCTTTGCTTGTCGCTTGGACATCTACAAATTGACCGGCAACAAAATGAGACGCAGACAAAACTGTCCCTGCTGGGATAACACAGTCATCTGACACACGAAATTCTACCACTTTGCGATACGGCTTTACCCCTGCCTTTTCTGCTGCAACCGCCTGGGGTTTGGCGATGTGCTTTGCCTTGGCTTCGCGCATACCCAAAATATTCGCGACATAGCCGTTCTTTTCTTGCGTGCGATTTCCAATGACGGTGCAATCACCCACAGACAAAACTGTGACTGGGTGGGCTGCGCCGGCATCATCATACAGACGCGTCATTCCTATTTTTGTTGTAATCAATCCGCTACGTTTCATTTTATTATGCCTTTTATTTTGTCAGTAGGTCGGTCGTCCACGTTCAGAATCCGCAGAACCGACGCTAACAACATTTCAATTTTACAATTTAATTTTTACATCAACACCGGATGCCAAATCCAACTTCATCAAGGCATCAACTGTCTGAGGGGTTGGATTCACAATGTCTACGACCGCCTTGTGATTGCGGATTTCAAACTGTTCGCGTGATTTTTTATCAACGTGTGGCGAACGGTTGACTGTAAATTTCTGAACCAATGTCGGCAAGCGAACGGGTCCAACGACATCTGCGCCTGTGCGCTTTGCTGTTTTGACGATTTCATCAACAGATTCCATCAATACGCGATGGTCAAATGCTGTCAATTTGATTCGAATTTTAGATGCAGGTACCATTTGTTCGTTTTCCTTATGTTTATCCGGGTCGGTAATCACTGGCGTTTATTTTATCCAGTTACACCGACCCGCGACCTGTTATTTATTTAACAATTTTAGATACAACACCAGCGCCAACTGTGCGTCCGCCTTCACGGATAGCAAAGCGACGACCTTCGCTCATAGCAATAGGTGCAATCAACTGCACAGAGATACGAACGTTATCACCTGGCAGAACCATTTCTTTGTCTGCTGGCAATGTGATTGTACCGGTTACGTCTGTTGTGCTGAAGTAGAACTGAGGACGATAGTTGCTGAAGAACGCTGTGTGACGTCCACCTTCTTCTTTTGTCAAGATATAAACTTCGGCTTCAAATTCTGTGTGTGGTGTAATAGAACCTGGTTTGCAGATAATCTGGCCACGTTCTACATCTTCTTTCTTGGTACCACGCAACAGCAAACCAACGTTATCACCAGCTTCACCTTGATCCAACATCTTGCGGAACATTTCTACGCCGGTAACTGTTGTTTTCTGTGTTGGACGCAAACCAACGATTTCGCATTCGTCGCCAACTTTGACTGTACCAGATTCGATACGGCCTGTAACAACTGTACCACGACCTGTGATCGAGAATACGTCTTCGATTGGCATCAAGAATGGTTTGTCAACTGGACGTTCTGGCAGTGGGATATATTCGTCCAACGCCTTTAACAATGCGTCAATGGATTCTTTGCCCAAACCGTCGTTTTTGCCTTCCAATGCGGAAACAGCAGAACCACGAATGATAGGTGCTTTGTCGCCATCGAAATCATTTGCGGACAACAGTTCGCGGATTTCCATTTCAACCAATTCCAACAATTCAGGATCGTTCGCCAAATCGCATTTGTTCAAATAAACAACGATTTTTGGAATACCCACCTGGCGAGCCAACAAGATGTGTTCACGTGTCTGAGGCATTGGACCATCAGTCGCCGCAACAACCAAGATAGCACCGTCCATCTGGGCCGCGCCGGTAATCATGTTTTTAACATAGTCCGCGTGTCCCGGGCAGTCAACGTGTGCATAGTGGCGATGTTCTGTTTCATATTCAACGTGCGCGGTGTTAATTGTTATACCACGTGCGCGTTCTTCTGGTGCGTTATCAATTTTATCAACGCCTTTTTCTTTATCGGCGCCGACACCATAGTAATGAACGATAGCAGCCGTCAATGTTGTTTTACCGTGGTCAACGTGACCAATCGTACCAACATTAACATGCGGTTTGGTTCTTACATACTTTTCTTTTGCCATAGTTTTTTCTCCTTAGGCTTTGGCTTGTTAAAATGATTCCGAAATTTGATTTCCGATTTTTTTTGGATTTCAAACCCAATGATAAACCAGAAATCAAAAATCACAATCTTTTTTTTATTATTTTTTTATTTATTTCGTCAGCTTTTTGATAACTTCATCTGCGACGTTTTGCGGCACTTCGTCATAGTGCGACAATTCCATATACGGATTTGCACGTCCCTGGGACAAAGAACGCAATGTCTTGACGTATCCGAACAGGTTTGCCAACGGAACAAAGGCTGAAATCTGCTGGTTACCAAACTGCGTTTCAATGCCATTGATTTGTCCGCGGCGGCTGTTCAAGTCACCGATAATGTCACCGACATATTCTTCCGGTGTATTGACCGAAAGTTTCATAATCGGTTCCAGCAACTTTGGCGATGCTTTTTTCATAGCTTCGCGGAAGCAAGCACGCGCCGCAATTTCAAAGCACAATACGTTAGAGTCAACTTCGTGATATTTACCATCAACTAACGTAGCCTTGAAATCCACTGTCGGATAGCCAATCAGAACACCTGTCTGCTGGGCTATCTTTAAACCCTTTTCAACACCCGGGATGTATTCTTTTGGAATCGCACCACCGACAATCTTGTTTTCAAATTCGTATCCTTTGCCCGGTTCCAACGGTTCAAATTCAATTTTAACCTGGGCGTACTGACCCGAACCACCAGACTGTTTTTTGTGGGTGTATTCTTCGGTGACCGGTTTGCGGAATGTTTCACGGTATGCGATACGTGGTTCACCAACGTTCACGTCAACCTTGAATTCACGCAACAAACGATCAACCAAAATTTCCAAGTGCAATTCACCAACACCAGCCAAAATCGTCTGGCCAGATTCTTCGTCAACCGACACGCGGAACGACGGGTCTTCTTTGGCCAACGCCTGCAATCCCAACGACATTTTTTCAATGTCAGCCTTGGTCTTGGGTTCAACAGCGATGCTGATAACCGGTTCTGGCACGTGAATATTTTCCAAGATAATTGGATTCGCTTCGTCGCACAGTGTATCACCGGTGATTGTTTCCTTCATACCAACCAATGTGATAATGTCGCCTGCGGACGCTTCTTTGATTTCTTCGCGTTGATTAGAATGCATCAACAACATACGACCAACACGTTCACGTTTATCACGGTTAGAATTATAGATGTATGAACCCGATGTCAATTTACCAGAATAAATACGGATAAACATCAAGTTTCCGACGAACGGGTCATTTGCAACCTTGAACGCCAGCGCGCTGAACGGTTCTTTTGGATCTGGGTGACGTTCGGTAACTGTTTCACGGTCCATCTTTGTTCCCTTGATAGCCGGGACGTCCAACGGACTTGGCAAATAGTCAACGATTGCATCCAACAACGGCTGAACACCCTTGTTCTTGAACGCTGTTCCGCACAATACTGGGTTAAAGTTTTGTGCAATTGTTCCCTTGCGAATCAATTTTTTGATTGTGGCGACATCTGGTTTATTGCCTTCCATATAGGCTTCCATAATATCATCGTCCAGTGTCACAACTTCTTCAATCAATTTGTTGTGCAATTCTTCGGCTTTTTCGCGCAAATCTTCTGGGATTTCTTTGATGTGTGGGTCTTTGCCCAGGTCATCTTCCCAAACAATCGCGCGCATTTCAACGACGTCAACAACGCCACGGAAATCAGATTCTGCACCGATTGGGAAATTGATAACCAACGGATTTGCACCCAAACGTTCACGAATCATATCAACACAGCGGAAAAAGTTTCCACCAATACGATCCATTTTGTTGATAAAGCAAATACGTGGAACATTATAACGATCCGCCTGACGCCATACAGTTTCTGTCTGGGGCTGAACACCGGACACAGATTCAAACACTGCGACCGCGCCGTCCAAAACACGCAGCGAACGTTCCACTTCCATTGTAAAGTCAACGTGTCCCGGGGTATCAATCAAATTGATACGGTGATCACGCCAAAAGCACGTTGTTGCCGCAGACGTAATCGTGATACCACGTTCTTGTTCCTGTTCCATCCAGTCCATCGTCGCGCCACCATCGTGAACTTCGCCGATTTTATATGTTTTTCCTGTATAGAAAAGAATACGTTCTGATGTTGTTGTTTTACCCGCGTCAATATGGGCCATAATGCCGATATTGCGGTACATATGCAAAGGTGCGGTTTTTCCGACTGACATAGATTCTTTCCTTGTTTATGTTTTATTTTAACCCAATTTGTTATTTTGTTGATAAAATTACCAACGGAAGTGTGCAAACGCCTTGTTCGCATCTGCCATTTTATGCGTATCAATCTTTTTCTTGAACGCACCACCCTGGCCTGACAATGCATCACGCAGTTCACCGAACAAGCGATCTTCCATTGCACGTTCGCCACGTTTACGCGCGAACATTACCAACCAACGCAACGCCAATGTCTGTTGACGCGCCGGGCGAACTTCAACCGGCACCTGGTAAGTTGCACCGCCAACACGACGGCCTTTGACCTCTACTGATGGTTTCAACGCATCAACCGCTTCCAAGAAAGCAGCCAATTCATCGCCGTCTTTTGCAACTTTTTTCAGTTTTTCCAGTGCGCCATACACGATATTTTCGGCAACTTCTTTCTTGCCGTCCCACATAACAATATTAATACATTTTGCAACAACCAGATTGTTGTATTTGGAATCTGGCAGAATTTCGCGTTTTGCTGCACTTTTACGTCTTGACATTTTTGTTTTCCTTTTATTTCTTCATCTGTTCGTTCAGATTACTCACATGACAGTGCCATGTGCATGGGTTATCTTATAATTATTTGCCGGCCTTGGCACCATACAAGGAACGACCTTGTTTTCTGCTGTCAACGCCCTTGGTATCCAAAACACCACGAATGATGTGATATTTAACACCAGGCAAGTCCTTTACACGGCCGCCACGAATCATAACAACGCTGTGTTCCTGCAAATTGTGACCTTCGCCAGGAATGTATGCGGTCACTTCGCGACCATTGGCCAGTTTAACACGTGCAACCTTACGCTGCGCCGAGTTAGGTTTCTTTGGTGTGGTTGTGTACACACGTGTGCAAACACCACGTTTCTGCGGAGCTTCCATCATATCAGGGGCCGTTGATTTAACGACAACCTTTTTACGTGGTTTCCGAATCAGTTGATTTACTGTTGGCATTCAAAATCTCTTTGTTTGTTCTTCTTTTTTTGCTTGCACAAAAACTGCCCCACAGATTTATCTCAACGGAAATTCCGCGATTATAAACCTGTCAAACGTGCAGATTTCTGTGTTTTTCACTTTCCTTGTTTACACGGAAAGCGAACATACTATAACCATACAGCCCCACATTGTCAAGAATTTTTATCACGCGCACATTGAAAAAACGCCTGTTTTTAGGGGAATTGATAAAAAATTCATACGGACAAAAAATATATTAGTATCAGACATTTTCACGTCACGACATCACAGCAAAAATTATGTCCAGAAAAATAAAAATCACACAAATAATTTTTTTGATTTACGCGCACCTGACATATATATAAAGACGGCCGCACAAATTTGTGCGGCCGCCCAATGTATCACAACACTTTATTAGAACTGGATACCGAATTTGCCACCAAAGCCAAATCCGTCATCAAATTCCCAATCACCGGTTGCGTGACGCAATGTTGTAGAAACATACGCACCGACGAACTTGTTCGCGTCAATGTTATAGTTTACGCCCAACTTGCCGTCCCATGTGCCAGCATTGTCAAATTCATCATCGGTGTATCCGGTGTATTCTGCACCAGCATACAATGCCCAGTCAGGTGTCAAGGACAAGAATCCGTCAACACCCGCCTTTAACTGATGAATACCTTCGTCGTTCCAGTTGAACGATTCTGTGTTGCCGTATGTGAACGCAAAGTGACCTGCAACTGTCCACATATCTGTGACATAGCCTGCACGAACGCCAGCGGTCCAACCATAGTCAGTCATATCTTTGTCCAGGAACGGGCTGTGATCACCCCAAACCGGTGTCACCGTGTATGCACCATAAACATCGGCCTTGATATTGCCCATATCCAATGCACGATAGCTTGCACCAAATGTCAAATCACCCCAGTTGTTATGATCAAACCAATCTTGTTCGGCAACGTCTGTCAAAACAGCGACCGACAATTTATCAGTCACGCCATAACCAAAACCTTCGCGCAATGCCCATGTGTCTGTGTATTCAGAATGCGACGCCACTTCGGTCACGCTGTAAAATTTGCCCTGGTCTGGACGATACAGCGGATTATCATTTATAACCGCAGCGTTCGCAGCCGAAACTGCAAAAACAGCCATCAAGGAAGTTAAAGTCAATTTTTTCATAATATATCCTTTCCTTTTGTTAAAGAACACTAGATTGCTTTCTAGTCATGAATATTTTACTGTGAATATATACCCTTTTTCAACAACAAAGATTTTTGCAAAAGTTCTAAATTTATGTTATAATTCGCGCGTTCGCGATTCGGACAACCCCACAAAATTTATATAAAACGCCCGGAAATCCGGGCGTTTTTATTGTTTGTTTTTTCAAAATATTAAAATAGCAAATTATTAAAAATTTTAACAAATGCTGTTTTTTAATTTTTATTTTTTTCTTTTTTTATCTGACGCCAGTCCGCGTGATTTCGCATGTGTTCTTCATACGAATTTGAAAACTTGTGTCCACCACGCCCATCTGCAACAAAGAACAAGTAATTAGTATCCGCCGGACGCAACACGGCCCGAATCGCAGATTGTCCCACATTGGCAATCGGTGCCGGCGGCAGACCATTATTTGTATATGTGTTATACGGACTGTCCACGCGCAGATGACCGCGCAACAGTGGCGCGCCCTGCATATCGCCCAATCCGTTTGTGATTGCATAAACGACGGTCGGGTCCGCCTGTAATCGCATATTTTTGTTCAGGCGGTTTAAATACACGCTGGCCACAATCGGCATTTCCGATTCGCGTGGGGTTTCTTTTTGAACGATTGACGCCAATGTTATAACTTGGTTCCAATTTTTCAGTGGCTTTGGCATAACGCGCCCTGCCTTGCCCCAGGCGTCCTGAATATCCGACATCTTTTTACGCGCCAGTTCCAACAACGCCAGACGTGACGTCCCACGCGCCACCCGATACGTATCAGGGAATATATCACCATCGCGCAAATTACATACCGGCGCATTGTTCCCAGTGGCACATTCTACATCACCTGTCAGTGCCACACTGGTCAATAATAATTGCTTGGTCTGTTTTATGGTCAGCCCTTCGGGAATAACAACCAGCGTTGTTGCAATATCGCCCCGTGCCAACATTCGCGCCACGCGCCACACACTGGCCCCACGCGGAATATCATACACCCCACTTTGAATTTTACCGCCATGGACGCGCACCGCAAATTTGAACAAATCAGGCGATGAAATCAAATCCTGGGCCGTCAGCGCACCTGCGACCGACGCGACCGACGCGCCACGCGCCAGCGTGAACGTTGTGTCCTGGCGAACAGGCGACTGGATTCCAAACGTATATATCATACCGACCAGCCCCATTGCGATAACAGCACTGGCCAACTTTACTAATTTTTTATCATATAATTTTTTACGACGCATAATAATGTATTATTACAGATAAAACTCAATTTGCAACGTGTAATAAAAAACACCGCGTCAGCGGTGTTTTTTTTATTGTGGTCGGAGTGACTGGGCTGCGCTATGCGCGACCTTGGCTTGTTCACTGACGTTCACCGGCATACTGCCGTCTGCCTCGCGCCGGCGGTTCAAACCGCTTCCCTCGCTGGTTCAAACCCACGCTGCGCGCACAATAAAAAAACACCGCATCAGCGGTGTTTTTTATTGTGGTCGGAGTGACTGGGTTCGAACCAGCGACCTCTACGTCCCGAACGTAGCGCTCTACCAGGCTGAGCTACACTCCGAAAACTGGCGTTTTTCTCTATGCGCGTTGGATTATGCAACGCACCAAATAAAAAATCAACTGTTTTTATTTTTTCTTTATACTTGTAAATATCATTTTTTTTGCCATATTTATCAAAGCGACAACGAAAGGAATAAATATGTTTGCATTACGATTTTTACCAAAAGATAAATTTGACAGTTATGATGATTATCGCCAGAACGCCATTGTTCGCGTCCCTGATAACTTTAATTTCGCATACGATGTTATTGACGTCCTGGCCAACGAAGAACCTGACCACGTAGCCCTGTTGTGGACCAATGACAATGGCGAGAAAAAAAGATTCACATATCGCGACCTGTCGCTGATGTCTAATTCAGTGGCAAATTTCTTGGCCGCACGCGGATTAAAAAAAGGTGACACTGCCCTGTTATTTATGCGCCGTCGTTGGGAATATTGGATTTTGATGATGGCTATGCACAAAGTGGGGGCGATTCCAATTCCGTCCACCAATCAATTAAAGGCCGAAGATATTAAATACCGTATTGATACGGCTGGCGTTCAGGCAATCATCGCATTTGATGACGGCACAGTGATGAACGAAATCACGGCCGCCATTGGCGACAGTGCGATTCAACTGATTTCAAACACAGAAATTGCGCGCGCGATTGATGAAATGCCGACAACGTTTGAACGCGTCCCAAACCAGAATTCGGACACAATGGTGATTTATTTTACCAGTGGCACAACCGATTTGCCAAAAATGGTTGCACACGATTTTACATATCCATTGGGACACATAAACACGGCCGTGTTTTGGCAACGTCTGCGTGATGGCGACATACATCTGACGGTATCAGAATCCGGGTGGGCAAAATGCTCGTGGGGGAAAATGTATGGCCAATGGATGGCAGGCGCGACTGTGTTTGTGTATGACTTTGCCGGAATTGCGACTGCGCACGATTTGTTGACCGCGATGTCTGAAAATCACGTGACATCGTTCTGTGCGCCACCAACCGCATACAAGATGTTGATACACGGCGACCTGTCCAAATATGATTTATCATCTTTGACCAAGGTTGACATCGCAGGCGAAGCATTAAATCCCGAAGTATATGACAGATTTTTGGCCCAGACCGGCATAAAACTGCGCGAAGGTTTTGGCCAAACAGAAACCTGTGTAATGTTGTTCACCAACGAATGGATTGAACCACGCCCCGGCAGTATGGGAATGCCTGCGGCCGGTTGGGACGTAGAATTGCTGGACGAACGTGGCCGCCCGGTTCCAGATGACACAGTTGGCGAAATCTGTATTTCATTAAAAAACGGTCGCCCGGTCGGTCTGTTCCAGGGATACCACAATGCCGAAAAAATGACCGCTGCCGCATTCCGGGACGGATACTATCACACCGGCGACGTTGCATATCGTGACGCCGACGGATATTACTGGTTTGTTGGCCGCAACGACGATTTGATAAAAACATCTGGATACCGCGTCAGCCCGTTTGAAGTGGAAAGTGTCTTGATTGAACACCCGGCTGTGCGCGAATGTGCCGTCACAGGTATTCCCGATGCGTCACGTGGTATGGCGGTCAAGGCAACGATTGTGCTGAACAAATATTTTCAATCAACTGAATTTTTAAAGGGCCAATTACAGCAGCACGTTCGCAATCGCACCGCACATTACAAATGTCCACGCGTGATTGAATTCGTTGACAGTCTGCCTATGACAATCAGCGGAAAAATTCGTCGCGCCCTGATACGCACGATTGACAGCACCAAAAGCACTATCATCACACCAATAAAAACCACCATTGGTTTCGGCAAAGATGATGACAAGGACAAAAAATAAAAAACGCCCGTTTGGGCGTTTTTTTATTGGTCGCAAAAATCCATTATGATATAATTTATACGTGTGGCGCATTGCCGCATTGGGATTATGCACCCGCCAATTTTTTGGTGGTATTTTATTTTAATAACCAAGAGGGAACAAAAAATGAAAAAAATATTTATCACGCTGTTTGCACTGATACTGGCCGCATGTGACCGCCCAATCGCCACCGCAGTATTACGACCAGATGGTGCCCTGGGCGACACAACAGGTGCAATCACATTGCGCATTTACGACGTTGATAATGTTATCGCAACCATACACGGCCAAAATATAAAATTGGTTCCCCAAGGAATCAAAAACAACGACATTGATGCAATTCCGACAAAACTGACGTGGGACTGCACATATATGGACCAAACATTCTCAATAAACGCAGAATATAACCCAAAAGATAAAACTGTGCGATTCAATAACATTGCACAAGAAACACAGCCCGATAAATTTCACTTTTATGATTCAGCAACATTGATACCTGTTGATTTCAAAGACAGCGTTCCAACCAAATCAGAAAAAAACATCACAAACAACTGTGACACCGCAATGAAAAAATGTGAAAACGGACAAGAGGTTTATCTTAGTTGTGAACAACTTGATAATGCGATATACAAATATATAACACTTGTTAAATGTCCAGACAACAACAACATAATATGCCTAGACGATGGTATATCTGAACCACAAGTTATGTATAACGTGCAAAAAAAATCAGACCCTAATGCTTTTGATATTTTGTATTCTGGTTCCGACGGCGTCGCCATAGAACACATCTTCGCTAGCGACGCTTATTTTATCGCTGGGAAATACGTCACCCGTACCATCGCAGTTTCTTGCAATCAAACGGTTAAATTGGCCCAACATAAAATTTGCGCACGCCACATAAACAAAAACACCATGTTAAACAACGATGGCACTATATCCGTTAATGTCGTGGCCCCAGACCAAAAAACCGCAAGCGAAAACTTCGTCACCCTGACCCAGGAACAAGCATTAAGCGTTTCGCCAAATTGGGATTATAAAAATATCAAACTGTATAACCACGGCACCGAAGAACACGAAAAAGACGCGTGCGACGCGTTGCAAAAATTGGAAAAATTACGTTCCGAACTGAACAAATAAAAAACGCCCGTTTGGGCGTTTTTTTATTTTCTTACTTTACACGTTTCAAGACCAACGATGCATTTGTTCCGCCGAATCCGAAACTGTTGCTAATTGCAACGTCAACCTTGCGCTGTTTTGCGACATTCGGCACCAGGTCAAAGTCGCCAACTGCATCTTCTGGATTTTCCAGATTTATTGTTGGTGGCACAACGCCGTCACGAATCGCCAGCGCACAGAATATCGCCTCTACCGCGCCAGCGGCACCCAACAGGTGTCCCGTCACAGACTTCGTTGATGACATTGATACCGGCGCGTCACCAAACAGGCTTTTAACCGCCATCAATTCGCCAATGTCGCCCAATCCCGTTGATGTGCCGTGCGCGTTTATATAATCAACGTCTGACGGGGTCAGTCCGGCGTCATTTAATGCCGCACGCATTGCGCGCAGACCGCCCTCGCCCCCTTCGGCCGGCGCAGTTATGTGATATGCGTCACCCGACAGACCGTATCCTGCAATCTCGGCATAAATTTTGGCACCACGTGCAACGGCGTGTTCGTATTCTTCCAGAATTAAAATACCAGCACCTTCGGACATAACGAAACCATCGCGGTCTTTGTCCCACGGACGTGACGCCGCCGTCGGATTATCATTACGTGTTGACAACGCCTTCATCGCGTTAAAGCCAGCAATACCGATTACGTCAATCGCACCTTCGGTTCCACCGGCAACCATAATGTCGGCATCGCCGTGTTCAATCAGACGCGCAGCCTCGCCAATGGAATGGGCACCGGTTGCACACGCCGTCACCACCGCCAGGTTTGGCCCCTTTAATCCATATTTAATAGAAATGTGACCAGCCGTCATATTGATAATAGATTTTGGAATAAAGAACGGACTGATACGACGTGGGCCACCGTTATACAATTCAATACAATTTTCATAAATAGACGTCAGACCGCCGATGCCGGCCCCCACAGACACGCCAAAGCGTTCCTTGTCCCCGTCATAATCAATCAGTCCTGCGTCACGCAATGCCTCGTCCGCGGCAACGACGCCGTATGCAATAGACTTGTCCATCTTGCGTAATTCTTTTGGGTTCAGCACTGCCTCGGGATTATATTGGCCAGGTTCTGTTCCATAAATTGGCATACCTGCAATCTGGGTTGCCAGCATTGACGCATCAAACGTATCAATTTTACGAATCCCAGAATTTCCTGCGACAACGTTTTTCCATGCAAACTCAAGCCCTGTGCCACACGGCGATACAATACCCATACCGGTAATAACGACTCTTCTCATATAATTTTTCCTTTGTCATAATTTTACACACACTTATGATAAACTCTTTGTCCTGTAAAATACAGAAAAAAATCCGTCGCCCAGGGAACCCCAATGCGACGGATATTTTGTTGTGAAACGCCGGATTATTTCTGGTGCGCTTCTATATACTTGACAGCATCACCAACTGTATTCAGCTTTGCAGCTTCTTCGTCAGGAATTGTAATATCAAATTCTTTTTCAACTTCCATAACGAATTCTACAACATCCAAAGAATCAGCACCCAAATCGTTAACGAACGTGGAAGCCTCTGTAATTGTATCTTCCTTGACATTCAATTTTTCAGCTACGATTTTTTTTACTTTTTCAAAAGTTGTCATTTTTTATCCTTTGTTTCAGTTAAATTTGTGGCCCAACACGGGACGTCATTACCTAACGCTATCATTTTATGCCAATGGTGTCAAGAAATTATAACAAACGATAACAAGTGCTTGACTTTTTACATATTATATGTTTAGGCCATAATTTCGTTCAGAACCGAATTCATATTTGCGCGAAAATCTTCGCGGTCTGGCGCCCAAACCAATCTGCGCATTAAAAATTTATGCACGTCGTCCATTGTCAGATTTGGAATCCCAGCGGCGACTGCGACCGCACGCCACGCGTGACGCGGATCGGTCAAATGTCCACGACCACGCCCTGGGAAAACCCAGCGACCGTTTTGTGGCAAATCCTGCAACAACACAACCGCCAAATCTGACAACGGTATATCATTCCATATACAATGATTAAAATCCAAATCGCGCCACTGCATTGCAAACACGCGCGACTTTGGCGCGAACCCATAAACCAGCATTAAAAACGCTGCGCGCAGAACGGGTGATTTTTCCGAATTTATTGCCTGAATCAATTTATGAAATGCAAATCTGTTCAGTGGCCGCACGCGACGATTTTGCACAACCTTTGGCAAATCAGAAATTATATTTTCAGCGTATCCATTTTCAGCGGCGTATGCAAATACACTTTGTAATAATTCCTGCATACGGCCACGTATTGCCAATCCATCAATCCCAGATATTACATTGACGCAATCGGCGCGCGTAATTTCAGAAATATTTTTTTCAAACAGTCCGCTTAAATGTCGCGTTATCGCACGACGCAATTTTTCGCGTGACGCCGGCGCACGCCGCACGCGATTCGTCATATATAAATCAATAAACTTTATAAATTTTATTTTACGACGACGGGCCGGCACTGGCGCATCGGCACGCGCCAAAATTTCCGCCACGGCACTGCGTGCGTCTTCTATGTCAACCTCAGGATAATTTCCGATGATAAATCGTCTGTCGCGACCACGCACGCGATGACGAACAAAAAATGTTTTTACACCACGGCTGGTCACATACATGCGCAAACGCGGTTCTGATAAATCCTGGACCACATCAAAACCTGCACTGGGTGCCGGCAAGTTATCCAATATAAACGGATTAAAAAAGAACTGGTGCGCCATAATGTGCCCCCCTGGTGATTAATTATTTTACATTTGCATATTTCTGGGCCCAAAAATTATCCAAACGATTACGCCAGAATTTGCATATTTCACGCTGGCGCGCATACCGCATATTTTTGTATTGGTTTTTGCAACCGGCAAATACGCACGTCCCATCAGATGAGTCCAAAAAACAGCATTTCTTGGCCAGCGTAATTGGCGCAGACGGCAACCCCACCAGCGCACCTGCAATCGGTGACGGTTGTGTATATCTAATAACGCAGGCGCACGTATCATAGGCCTCGGCCTTGTTTTTCACTGTCGCAGTAATTGCAGAGTATGCATCGTCCAGGTCTGCCATTGCATCGCTGTATTGATTCAGCACCGACATATATTCCAATTTATCGTGTGCGCGTTGGGCGCTTGATGTTTTTAAATAATATTTTAATCTCTGTATAAACATTTTTATTTTACCTTAGTGTATATCTTATTCCAAAAAGCCAATTTTTTATTCAGTGTCTGTTCACAGGCATCATGCAATTTTGCACATCTGTTATTTGCAGCCCACATTGCACATTTTTCCTGGTCACAGGCAACGCCATTAATAAAATACGGACACGCGTGTGTTGTTGTGTATTTTAAACCTGGGACCTGTTCCAAAATCAAGAATTTCATACAACCGCACACAGATTCTGGATTTTCATAATACCCCAGTTCAACACTGATATGCTTTAATGCGTGGGCATATTCGCTTCTCTGTGCATCATATTTTATTTCTAACGCACGATATTCGTCTTGGTTATGGCGTCTGACACTTGCCGGTGTTTTCAGCCAATATTTTATTTTTTTCATATTCATAATACTATTTTTCCTTTATTTGTTTTTTCCCTCTCGCAGAATTTGTGGCCAAAATGCGTCACGTGCTGCAACCGCTGCGTCATAGCGTTTTTTAGCGGCAATAAATTCAGCATGCTTTGCATAAAATTCGCATTTTTCATTACGGCACAACGAATCGCCACCACAGAAAAACATACAATCTACTTCTTTGATAAACACAGACTTAGGATTACTAAAATCACGACCAAAGAAACCCTGTGGCGGATAACAGTTATACATGATGCACGCGTGGCGCATTTTATCAACATCCATCAGCCCATCGTTCATAACCAGTATTTTCTGACGCGTTTTTTCCACATCTTTTTCCGCTGTGACGCAACGTTGTTTCAGTTGCGAAAAGTCGGCTTTGTTTTTTGCCCGTGTTTCCGAATCGGTTTTCAGATAGTATTTCACTTTTGCAACAAAACTCATTGTCACGTCCTTTGGTTTATTTTGTTTTTTTCCATTTTCTGCCTGACAACGCGTAATACGCCGCGCACGCCGCATCATATTGCGCCAATAAATCTGCATAATGATTATTTTTTTGCCGATATGGGCAATCAAACGAACACGGCAACGCCAAACGTTTGCAATTTTCGTTCACAGTAAAACTGTGCGAAATGCCATCTGCGTCCAGAACCGCCCAGTCCGCCGAACTGTAATGCACCGATGTAAAACAGCCCTTGTTTTTCAACGTCGCGTTTTCTGGCACAGCCATCACATAATCCGTAATTTTGGATTTTGCAATCCGCAATTCGTTATCCAGTTTTTCGCATTTGGCGGCCGCCGTCGCAATTTTTTTATCCATCGCCTGGCGTTGCTGTTTGCCTGCCAGATAATACTTAACTACCACAAATAAATTCATATCCGAATCCTTTTGGTTATTTAGTTTTTGTCCATTTTTTCCCGGTCAACAGGCGATACGCTGCGCATGCGGCGTTGTACCGCGCCAAAACCGCGCTGTAATGTTTGTTTCTTTTGTGATACGGACAGTCCTGCGAACACGGCACGGCAAAGGCCTCGCACTTTTTCTTTTTTCGCAGTCCCGCGGATTGTTCGTCTTGCCCTAAATCTGGCCAGTCAGCCGGAACATAATACAACGACACAAAACAACCCTTTTTGACCAATGGGCCACAGTCCGGTTTTGCACACATAAAATTAGTTATCATATTTTTTGCAGACGCCAATTCGTTTTCCAAATCTGCACATTGGGCATCAGTGTACGCAATCTGTTGCGCCAACTCCTGGCGTTCACGCACGGCCTGTTCAATGCGAAATTTACGACGTTCTGGCCAGAATTTTTTTTCTTTGGCCACTGCTTCGTCATACGCGCGCGACGCGGCAAAATATCTGTAGTTATCGGCCGAATGTGGGCATCTGGCGTCTGTGCAGGCCCAATGTGTTTTCGGACAAAACGCCGCGCAATGTCCCGTGATTTCATATCCTGTCAACGAATCGGTGGTGGCATTGTCCCCCTGGGTTTTAATTTCCGTTCTCAGGCAACCGTCTGCGCTGATTAAACGCCGTTCCATTTCTGCGAGCTGTCTTGCCTTTTGCTTGACATCACAGGACAGAATTTCAAATTCTGCCTGGTCCTGAATTCGTTGTGACGGATTTGTCACCAAATGATATCGTATAGTTTTAAATAATAACATCTTAAACCTCTTTTACCGTTCTTTTGTTGGTTTCCATTCGCGCCCTGTCATCAATCTGTATGCCTCGCACGCCTTTCTGTAACGCACCCGAACATGGGCATAGTGTTGATTTTGCGCACTGTAATAACAATCGTCGCGCGTGCATGGCACACTAAGATCTGGACAGACTTCCATTCGTGACCATATCATTCCCGGATAATCATCACTGGTGTCAAATGCTTTAGAACTATATGACACATCTATGAAACAACCTTTCTGCCGTGGGCGCACCCACTCTGGCGTGGCAAATTCATAACAAGTTATTTTACGCTGGGCCTGTTCAAGTTCGCGATGCAAAACCACACACTGGGCGTCCAGGGTATCTATTGCCATCTGGACCGCAGGATTGTTTGCATACTTGGCGGCCTCAATACGTAATACCTTTCTGTTTTTCCAAAATTCTTTTACATCTTCCTTGACCTTGTAATATTCACGATATGCATCGCGATACGGCACATACTCGGGATAATACATACATGTTTTTTCCTGGCATCCATCATCACAGGAAAAAATCCAAAATTCCCTACAATGCTCTTCTTTAATTTTGCCAGGCAGTATTTCAGCCCAAATTCCCGGACGCATTTTCAAATAACGACGCACACATCCACCGCGATACGACAATTTGGTCTTAAGTTCTTCCTGTTTTGCGCGTTTTTTTTGCATATCATCCAACAATGCACGAAACGCCGCACGATCTGTCGCGCGCATTTCTGCATTTGTTGCCAGATAATATTTTATCGTTTTGAACAGCATTTCAATTCCCCACGTTTTAATCCGATTTTTTATTTTTGGTGTTCCTTGCCTGTCTTCCAAAAATCACGACGCAACATGGCATAGCACGCCATCTTTTGACACGATTCATAATATTCAATATTATCGTTATACAATGCGCATTTGGAATTATCGCACGGTCTGTCATCATTATAGTGTTTGCAACATTCCTTCATCCCAGACGCATCAAATCCAATACAATGACATTCCAAGGTGCCACGCATCATATTCTTGTATGCCAGTTCAGCCCGTTTTATACTTTCTTGTTCTTTTTCCTTGATACGTTCATAGATATATTTATCTGCAACGCGCGCATCGTTGTTGTGTATCAGGTAATAGGTAAATTTATCAATCAGCATTTAAAACACTCCTTTACTATGCTATGACACTTTCAGTGCATTGATAAATGCGCTCTGCGGAATTTCAACATTGCCGAATGTCCGCATACGTTTTTTCCCCTCCTTCTGCTTCTCTAACAGTTTGCGTTTGCGTGTAATGTCCCCCCCATAACACTTTGCCGTCACATCTTTGCGATATGCAGCGATTGTTTCGCGCGCAATAATTTTTCCACCGATTGCCGCCTGCAATGGAATCTTGAACTGATGTCGTGGAATTAAATCTTTTAATTTTTCAACAATTTGACGACCACGTTTTTCTGCAAAACTGCGGTGGCACATAAACGACAGCGGTTCAACATTTTCATCGTTCACCAATATAGACACCTTGACCAAATCAGACGGCTGGTATCCATTTACCACATAGTCAAACGACGCGTATCCCGATGATATAGACTTTACCCGGTCATAGAAATCAAACACGATTTCCGCCAACGGCAACTGATACACCAACACCGCGCGATTTCCAACATAAGAAATATTTTCTTGGATTCCGCGACGTTCTGCACACAGCGACATAATTCCGCCCATATATTTATCAGGCATCATAATCGTTGCGCGTACCCACGGTTCTTCAATAGATTCAATTTTCGTCAAATCTGGCATATCGGCCGGATTTTCCAAATCAATCGTTGTGCCGTCACGCAAATGCACCTTGTACAGCACACTGGGGACCGTGTTTATCAGTGTTAAATTAAATTCCCGTGCCAGGCGTTCACTGATAATTTCCATATGCAGCAACCCCAAGAAACCACAGCGCAATCCAAACCCCAGCGCAGATGACTTTTCCGTCGTGAACATAAACGACGCATCATTTAACGCCAGTTTTTCTGCACTGTCGCGCAGGTTTGGATAATCGTCTGCCTCAACCGGAAAGAACGACGAAAACACCACCGGCACAGATGGCTTGAACCCTGGCAAAGGCTGGGCCACATCTGCGTATTTCGCATCAGCAATCGTATCACCAACACGACAATCGTGAATTGTTTTCATACCCGTGATGATAAATCCAACCTCGCCCGTTTCCAGCGCGGCCACATCAACCATTTTTGGTGTAAAGTATCCGATTTTATCAACCGTGTATTCTGCCCCAGTTGCCAAGAACCGTATTTTCTGACCACGTGACAATTTGCCATCAACCACGCGCACCAGTATCACCACCCCCAGGTATGAATCATACCACGAATCCACCAACAACGCGCGCGTCGGTGCATTTTCATCACCGTGTGGTGCCGGCAACTTGTGAACAATTTCTTCCAGTAATTCCGGAACACCGGCCCCTGTTTTGCCAGATACGCATATTGCATTTTTTGCGTCCAGCCCAATAACGTCGGCAATTTGTTCGCGCGTATTGGCAACATCACTAGACGGCAGGTCAATCTTGTTCAACACCGGCAACATTTCCAAATCGTTATCCAACGCCAGATATGCGTTTGCCAGTGTCTGCGCCTGGACCCCCTGGGTTGCGTCAACCAACACCAACGCCCCTTCGCATGCAGCCAAACTGCGCGACACCTCGTAAGAAAAGTCCACGTGTCCCGGCGTATCCATTAAATTCAGTTGATATGTTTGCCCGTCGCGCGCATGGTAATTCAAACGAACCGTCTGGGCCTTTATCGTGATACCACGTTCACGTTCAATGTCCATAGAATCCAAGACCTGGGCCTTCATCTCGCGCGATTGCAAACCGCCTGTATATTCAATCAAGCGATCTGACAATGTTGACTTACCATGGTCAATATGTGCGACAATTGCAAAATTTCTGATGTTCTTTTGGCTCATACACGAATGCCCTATTTACTGCTACTCGCGGCAATGATACACCAGTATATTAAAACTTGCAACCTGTTTTTTAGCGGTTTTTCAATGTTTTTTGCATCAGCATACTATTAGGCCCAGCCAATTTAAATCCCTGCTTTAAATAGAAACTTTTGGCCTGGACGGTTGGCGCAGAATACAACTGAATTGATTCAAAATTGTTTTTACGGCAAAAATCTTCGTATGCCTGAATCAGCGCAGTGCCGATTCCAGTCCGTTGATAACGTTTATCCACGAACAAGTAATCAACGTGCATACAATTTTTATTAAACAACTTGTGCCCCTTGATAAAGCCAATCGGGTAATGCGTCCCATCAAAAACGAACATCGGGTCTCCGGCATCTTCCACTTCTTTGGCCAGACTGTAATATAAATTCATCGCTTCGTCTGGACGTGCCTGATTCACGATGTAATAGCAATCACCCAACAGTGCGTTTGGGACCCTAAAAACCTGTCTTAATGCGTTCATCTTATCTACTCCAATTCCAGATTTTCCAGCAACGCGTCAATTCGTTCGGCGCGTTCCAGCGTATCATCGTATTCAAATCTTATATCAGGGACATATTTCTGGTTCATACGCGCCGCCAGTTCATACCGCACCGTGCGCGTGATTTCGTCCAGACGTGCCTGGACCGCCGCCACATCAGAACTGCGCGAATAAAAGAACAATCGCACAAATTGCAATCCGCCGTGCGCGACCGCGCCAACCAAAGACACGCCGCCCAACAATTTATCATCGCTGTAATTATCGCGCAGAATTTCCGCAACCAAGGTCTGGACCTTGGCCGCGACACGCGACGCACGATTAGAATTATTTGCAGCCTGTTTTTTTGGCATAATTACCCCTGTATTTGATATATCGTATTGTAAATTAGTAGAATTTCCGCTATAATCAAGAAAAAATTTACAATGGGGCAATAATAAATGAAACTTGTTGATTATATTTTGAAACAGTCTGAACGTCCGGCATATTCGTGGATTGTGTTTATTTTGACCGTGTGCGAGTCTATATTTTTATTCATTCCGCCCGAGGTTTTTATGACCCCACCCATTATTGCGAACAAACGGCGCGCTGTGCCGATTGTCGTTGCGGCAATGTTGGGGTCTATTGTTGGTGGCGCGATTGCGTATCTGATTGGTGCGTGGCTGTATGATTCTGTTGGGACGTGGCTGATAATGACGTTTTCAAACCCAGAATTGATAGAATCCACTGTTCGTCCAATGTTCACAAAGTATGGCGTTCTGATAATTGTTTTGACGGCGGTGACCCCAATTCCGTATAAATTGTTGGCAATTTGGTTGGGCTTTATTGGATTTCCAATGTGGATATTTTTGGGCGTATCGGCCCTGTTCCGGTCGGCGCGCTTTGCAATTGTTGGATATTTGTTATGGCAATTCCAAGAACGCGCCAACGCGATTGTAAAGAAATATTTTTGGCCATTGACACTGGGCGCGATTATCGCCGCCGGCCTGGGGATCTGCCTGATAACCCTGTTCTAGTTCCACAGTTCCCCTCTGGGGTGCCGGGGTGTCGTGATAGCCCTCTGCCTGAATTTGAACAATGTTCGTAAAATAAAATTTATATCCTGCCTTTGTCATTCTGGGGCCTGACCCAAAAAAACACCGTCATACCGGCGCAGGCCGGTATCCATTGCCCCGCAGGGACTTTATTATAACCCGGATTCCGGGGTCAGCCCCCGGAATGACACATACAAAAAAATTTCGCAACGCAAACCCGAACAATCGCATTTTTATTATCGGGTGACTAATCGGTCAATCACGAAATACCAAGGGAACACAGTGGATACCGGCCTGCGCCGGTATGACGACTAAAAATAATAAAGTCCCCCTATGGAGAACCAGGAAACGTTATTGCACCAAGCGCACTCACCGGACACCACCGTCGCGGGCCAGGTTCCCCTCTGGCGTGCCGGGTGGCGAAATCATTCTCTAAAATAAAAGATGCGCCGATGGCGCATTTCTTATTCAATCCAAATAGATGCCACACTGGTCGGGGCAGTTGCACTGCCCACCGGTATTTGGACATACGCCGTAGTTGCTGTGACCGTTGTCCCATTTTTTGTAAAGTTGGTCACGTATTTTCCCGCGGTCGCCGCTGTTGGCGCAACAGTTTGAACCGCCGTCTTCACATGTTCATCAATACGTTTTCCCAACGCTGCATCAGCCTGTCCTCTGGCATCTGCTTCCTCTTCTAATTCTGTCTTTAATGCATAATTGCCAACTGCGGCACCCGCTGCAATTTTTGCAATGTCTTCCGCAACCTTGATTGACGGATATTCTGTTGTACTGCCAGATGTATAATTCTTGGTCGCCTTGTTCTCTGTATCTTCCTTTTTTCCCAAATCCGCCGTCAAATTTTTAATCTTTCCTTGGTCAATTTCCGCTTTTGTCGCAACATCAGCATCAGAAATCGTGTCTTTTAATGCCAAACTCCCCGTTGGAACAGTAATATTCACCGTATTATCTGTGGCCGAATTCGCCGTAAAGGTTCCAACCGCTGTTCCATTTTGTTGAATGGTCAGCGTGGCATTATTTACCGTGGGCAACTTTTTTTCCAACAAAGTCGTAGACACAATTTCTGCACGCGCGCCAGCCACAACCATTATGGCAAAAAACGAAACAGTAAAGATATTTTTAACCAATTTCATAACGCTACATTCTGTATATTAAATCTCTCTGATATATAATACCAAATTTGTCACATTGTGACAAGTCCATTTCCGTGGTGCGCCGGCAAAAACCGACCACACCACGAAAATCAAACATTATTCACGACCGATTTTTTCCCACGCGTACGTTGGCTGATTATTCACAACCTTCATCGTCAACGTATAGGTTCCATCTTTTGATATCGCAGATGTTCCCGGCGCAACGAATTTTGCCGCCAACGCTGTATCCAATCCGGTAATCTTGCTGGTTGCCAACGCTGGGATATCGGCCGCAGTCAGGTCAGAACCACCAGTTACCAAACCTTTCGCGTCATATGTAATTTTTGTTTTGGTGCTACCTGTAATCGCGGCATTGGCCACAACTGCCTTATTTGCTGTCGCCTGGGCCGCATCTGCTGCAGATTTAGCATTGGCCGCCGCCGTTGCGTTTGCCTGGATGTTGGTTGTCAATTCAGACTTGGCCGTCTTGATTTGTTGTTTAACAGAACCGTCAACCGTATCGGCACCATCCAATTTATTGATAGACGTGGTATGTCCCGAAACAGTCTTTTGCAACGCTGTCAAATCAGAATTAGTTGCCAATCCATCTGTGCTGATTGTATTGGTTGTTGCATCAATTTTGATACCAGTACCAGCTGTCAACTTGTCCTGTTTGCTTGTTTTCAGGCCATCTGCCGTTTTCTGGGCCGCTGTAATTTCCGCTTTGATTGCCGTATCAGCCTGTCCTCTGGCATCTGCTTCCTCTTCTAATTCTGTCTTTAATGCATAATTGCCAACTGCGGCACCCGCTGCAATTTTTGCAATGTCTTCCGCAACCTTGATTGACGGATATTCTGTTGTACTGCCAGATGTATAATTCTTGGTCGCCTTGTTCTCCTTGGCTTCCATATCATTACGAATAGCGGTGTCTTTGGTATCAACGTATGCCGTTGATGCGATGTCTGCACGTGCCGCCGGTGCCATCATAACAGCAACCAATGAAACCGCCAACAATCCAGATAATTTTTTCATAACCCTAAAACCTTTTATTTTTTATATTTTAACCACAATCCCTGAATCTGGGTCGGGGAATTTTCGTCCCCGACACAGTTTTTTTGATTATTTACCGCCTTCGCGTTCAATCAATTCCCATTCAAACTTGTTCTGTTTATAAACCAACGTGCACCCGTCGTTGTTTGGATCAGTACACGCCGCTGGGATTTGTGTAGTTGCCAGCAAGCCCAATGTTGACTTTGTTGTTGACAGGTCTGTTGCCACTTTGCCGGCATCTTCTACGCCCTTGTCCGCCTGGGTCTGGGCCGCTGTAATTTTGTCAGCATAGCCGTCATACGTTGTCACCTTGGTCGCAGTGATACCAGAATTTACAGCGTTCAACTGCGTTTCTGTCAAAGCGTCTTGTTTCTTTGCAATATTCGCTGTATTTGTGGCAATTGCGTCAATCTTTTCTTTGGTAACGCCTGTACCTTCCAATGTTGTCACACGACCAGCCAACGCCGTATCATCATATTCATACGTTGCGGCGATGGTGCCATCTTCGCTAATTGTGATGTTTGCGCCCTGCTTCAAAGTATTCTGTTTTTTCGCCAGTTCATCATCAACATACGTCTTGGATGCCTTGGTCGCCAAACCCGTTGTGGCATTATTCACAGCGGCGGCTGTATCATCCGCGGTCTTTCCCTGGTCTGCGGTCGCATAGTTCTTGGCCAAACCATCTGCGTATGCCTTGGCATTTGTTTCCGCTGTGCCAGCCGCACCTTTGGCGTCGTATGCACCATCAGAACGTGTCACTTCTGCTGCGATTGCGTCAGCAATAGATTTTTTAACAGAACCTTCGCCATCACCCTTTAATGTTGTGATGTCGCCAGTGTTCGCTGTCACTTTTCCTTCCAATGTGGTCAACGCATCACTTGTCGCAATGCCTTCTGTGCTGATTGTATTGGTTGTTGTATCAATTTTGATACCAGTACCAGCCGTCAACTTGTTCTGTTTGTTTGTTTTCAGGTCAGCAATGTCAGTGCCGTGTGTTTGGATTGTTCCTTCGGCGGTTGTGACGCGGCCATCCAATGCATTAACAGTTGCTGTATCAGCCTTTGACGCAATTGCATCAGCGTTTACTTTTACCTTTGCATCAACGTATGCCTTTGACGTCAGGGCTGCATCAGCCGAGTTTGCCGCAACAACACCCAGCAATACTGTAAATATTCCAGCGGTTAATTTTTTCATATTTTCTTCCTTTCTTTTTTTTGTTTATTGTTTTTGTTTTGTTTGTTTAAATCTTTGGTTGACTGGTTCGCTTATTCCAATGGGACGGTCACGTCCATCCACATCATATTTTTGGACGTCGCGTCCACAGACAGAACACAACGACCGGATTCGGCGGCACATGTTCCCTGTGGGGTTGGAATAGTTTTGTCAAATTTTTCATCGACCGCTGTTTTATTGTAAACATCGTCAGAATTCGCCTTTTTCGCCAATTCTGCGTTCACGGTCGCCGCGTCTGCCTTGGCATCTAATGCGGTCTTGATGGCGCCCGTTGTCAACGAGGTTGTAATTGCACCAGTTACATCATCCATAGATGTAAAGTCGGTCAATTTTTTATCAGAAACCTGGTACTGGCCCTTGGCATCAACGGTTGCGATGTTGCCAGCCTTGGCCGCGTCAACGGTTAATTTGTCGGCCTTTTTCGCCATATCATTTGTGTATGTTGTTTCTTTGACATAGCCTTTCAGGTCAACGTCACCGGCCTGGATATTGCCAATCGCTGTATTGACTTCTGCCTTGGTATATGTCTCAACCTTGCGATACACGTCATTGTTGATTTCGTTGATTGCGCCAACGATTGTTTTCGCATCGGTTGCCAATTCACCGTCGCCAACCTTGTCATTGATGCCAGAAATACTTGTTTCATTTGCCGAAACACGACCCGTCAATGCAGTCAAATCTGTTTTGTTCTGGTCAGCTGTTCCCTGGGCCGCCGCTGCTGCTGCCTTGGCATCAGCAACACCTTTGGTCAGACCAGATTCTGCGTCGCCAATCGCTGTTTTATTTGCGTTTGCCGTTTCCGCCGCTGCGTCCGCCGCGCTTTTCGCTGTTTCGGCTGCTGTGGCTGCACCTGCTGCCGCTGCCTTGGCATCAGCAACGTCTTTGGTCAGGCCAGATTCTGCGTCACCAATCGCTGTTTTATTTGCATTTGCTGTTTCCGCCGCTGCGTCCGCCGCGCTTTTTGCCGCGTCAGCTGCATTTTTAGCCTCGGTCGCGGTGTTTGTCACATCGGTCACATCTGATTTCTTGGCATACGTTGTTTCGGCCGCATCCGTTTTCAAATATGCGTCCAACGCCGTCGTATCCGCCTTGCCCTGGATTGCAGTATTCAGGTTTTGAATGTTGGTATTCAAGGTTGATTCCTTGTTATCAACATACTGTTTACTGGCGATTTCAATTTTGGCATTAGCCGCCGTGGCCCCAGCCGACAACATTATCGCCGCCATAAATCCAGAAAATGCTATGTTCTTTATTTTCATCGTTCTTTCCTTTCTTTCCCTTTTTTACTTGGGCCTGTTTCCCGTTATGGCGGTGATGTTGGTCCAAATTCCGTGTTGGTGTTTTCCCCTTATTCTACTCCTACAATACTAACCTCGGTCCACTGTTTTCCGCCATTGCTGACAGTGTACAGATATGTCCCATTTGCATCAGGCGCAGACAATTTACCGGCCGCCGTTTTCTGGGCCGCATCTGCGTCTGTTTTGGCGTCGTTCGCCGTCGCAACCGCCGTGGCAATCGTCGTGCCATAATTGTTATACGTGTCAACCAATGTCGCATTGATACCAGAATTCGCCGCCGCCATTTGTTCCGCCGTCAGTTTATCCTGTTTGTCGGCTAATTTGCCGTCAACATACGTTTCGGTTGCGTATCCGGTCAAATCAACCGCACCACCGGCAACCGCGTCCAAAACCGCCTGTTTCACGCCAGATGAACGCACCAGTTTGTTTGAACCAGCCGTCGGGACATCGTCAATCGCGTCGGCACTGATGTTATCCAAACCAATCTTTGCACGGTTATACGTCACAGTCTGGGTTGTGGCATCGTATGTAATGCCGTCCACAACACCGTTGGTGTCACCAGTGTTTGCGATTGCGACAACACCGGAATCACCCTTCTCACCTTTTTCACCGGCTGGACCAGCAGGACCGACATCACCTTTCTCGCCCTGGATACCCTGGGGACCTTGTTCGCCTGGGTCACCTTTTTCGCCCTTTTCACCGGCTGGACCAGCAGGACCTGTATCGCCTTTTTCGCCTTTTTCACCAGCTGGACCGGCAGGACCTGTGTCACCTTTCTCGCCCTTTTCACCAGCAGGACCGGCAGGACCGACAGCCCCTGGTTCACCCTGAATACCCTGGGGACCGGCAGGACCTGTGTCACCTTTTTCACCTTTCTCGCCCGGGATACCCTGGGGACCTTGTTCACCTGGGTCACCCTTGTCCCCCTTGGCACCGGCCGGAATCGCCGCCAACTTTGCGTCAATCTCGGACCGCATATAAACATCGTCCTTGTTCGCCTTGGTGTTTAAACCGGCGTTCACATCTTCGGTTTTGGCATAATCTCTCAGTGCCTCTGCTATGGCGCGCTGAATCGCAGAATTCATAGATGGAACATTTGCGTAATTTGCCGTCAATACCGCGGTATCAACCTTGGCATCTAACTTAGAATCAACATCGGCCGTCTTGGCATACGGGGTCAAATCCACAGACGTCGCATCACCTGGTTCCCCCTTGGGACCAGCCGGGCCGGTGTCACCCTTTTCACCCTTGGGCCCCTGGATACCTTGGATACCCTGTTCCCCCTGGGGACCAGCCGCACCCATAATTTCAGATTTAGGAATCAAAATCTGCCACGCGGTATCGCCGTCATATTTCCACAACAAGTCCGAGGCATTAGAACCAATAACAATTTCGCGTCCATCTTTGCCGGCAACTGTGCCGATTGCATCTTTTAATTTATCAACATCAACCGTGATTTCATTTGTCCGATTATCAATCGCAACAAAACCATCAGCCGACGGCGTCAGCACGTCCTGTTTTCTGTCAATCTTGTCCCCCAGCGCAACGTCGGCATTTTTCAAGTTTTCAATATCACGACGCAGGGCGTTTGCCTCGCCCGGGGTGACGCCAGATCCACCAGACGAACTGTCGGCGGTTGGGCGTTTAATAGAACTGCCCCCACTGACAGATGTGCCAGTTCCTAAATACTTGCCAATAGATAAACGCTGACCCGTGGCAACGCGACCATTAGTTGTCGTTGCAGATGAATTTGTCGTGCTACTTGGTAATCTGTCTGATGATGGCGAAACACGCAGAGAACCGCCACGAACACCAGTTGCGCCACCGACATTCCCAGACGTCGCCGCCGCCGCACTGTTATACGTTCCAGCCCCCCCAAGATTGCGGACAGATGACGCCGCATCAGCCACAGAAGTCGCCGCGCACAGCACACACACGATTGCCCATGTTGATATTTTCAGGTCTTTTCTCATCACTCTCTCTACTAACACCTAAGTTTATCATATTTTGCGAATCGGGGTCAACACCTTTTCTGTGTTAAAATTCATATCTGACGCCAACAGAAATGGAATTGTCCAGAATTGTATCAATTTTATTCTGGAACCAGTGACCAGTTCCGTCTGTTGTGACAAAGTCAAATTTCTGTTTCATACCAGTCATACCCGCCAAACGATAGCGAATATCTAAAACCAGATTGTCGTCCAATTTCTGGGTATATCCAAACATCAATGCCGCCATCGGGACAACAGATGTTTTTTTACGATCACTGCCATCAAAGAACACAGAATCAATCGTCATTGTCGGCACTGCCATACCCAGACCACCGCCGGCATACAGACCATTGGTAAAATCATAATATGCATTGGCCGTCAAATACGGAATAGACATTGTGAATTCAGCTGCACTGTCTTTGTCATTGAAATAACCGATATAGCCGGCTTCGGCCTCGCCACGCCAGAAATAGCCAAAGTGATAACCGCCAGCCAAACTGCCACCAAAGACAGGTTCAAACGAATATTCATCAGAATCATACTGGGCAACTGCTGCGAAATTATTGTCCACAGAATATTTATTTTTCCAATTCAAGAAACTAACCTCGGCACGGCCAGTGATGTACCAACCAGTTTTTGCTTTGTCTGTATAATTATATGTGACCTTGTATCCACCGTTGGCATCAGGTTTTACATAACTTGGGGCCGCAGACGCCGCAGTCGTAATGCCCAATGCAACAAATAAAGCGAACAGTTTTTTCATGGTAAAAATCCTCCTACATTTTTTCATAGTATACCACATTTCAAATCGCTTTCCAAAACATAAAAAAACAGTTGTTGACATATTTTTATAAAATTTGCTAGATTCTGTATGTAGTATTTATGCAAGAAAGGAATACAAATGAAAAAAGTTTTGATTGGATTTGCCGTTTTAACCATCGCTGCATGCAGCAATGTGCCCAGCAATATCAACGATGACAAGGTTTTTTACGCGTTTGATTCTGCTGAAGTTTCCAGCGACGCACGCGACAGTTTGAAATCCCAGGCATTATATATGAAGAAAAATCCAGACACAAATGTCGTAATGGAAGGACACTGTGACGAACGTGGTTCAACCGAATATAATTTGGCACTGGGCGCATTACGCGCAGGAAATGCTGCACACGTATTGATTCACGACGGAATTGAACCAGAACGCATTAAAACTGTTTCATACGGCAAAGAAAACCCACAATATCCTGGAACAGGTGAAGAGGTTTGGGCAAAAAACAGAAATGCCACAACAAAAACAGTTGCCAAGAAATAAAAAATGCGCCATCGGCGCATTTTTTTTCTTTTGACCACTAAAATTTTTTTTACTATGATTTACGGTATGGAAGACAAAACTGCAATTTCATTCGCAAATGTTGCCGCCGCATACGATGACGGCCAGGACGTTTTAACCGACGTATCGTTTAATATCAGCGCGGGCGCATTTTACTTTCTGTCGGGTGCATCGGGTGCTGGGAAAACAACGCTGTTGCGCCTGGTGTATCAATTACACAAACCATCACGTGGGCAAATTAAAATTTTTGGCAATATAACAAACGAAATGTCACGCGATGACATCGCACGTATGCGACACAAAATGGCGATTGTATTCCAAGAATATTCGTTGCTGTCGCATTTAACTGTGTTTGATAACATTGCATTGCCACTGCGCGTGCGTGGCGTCAGCGAAGGAAAAATTAAAAAACTGGTGGCCAAGGTTTTAGAATGGGTCGGTCTGGCCAAATATGCCGATGCGAATCCGCTGTCATTATCTGGCGGACAACAGCAACGCGTATCTGTGGCGCGCGCCATTATTGTTCAGCCGTCAATATTACTGGCCGACGAACCGACGGGCAATCTGGACGATGAAAACGCGTCGCGTTTGATGGACCTGTTTATCCAGATGAATAAAATGTTTGGCACGACGATTATATTGGCCACACATAACAAGAAACTGATGGACACATATAAATTCCCGGTGATTCACGTTGAAAATCATCGCGTTGGATTTGGCACGCACCCGTCTATGGCCGCGTCCCAACCCCAGGAAACAAAAACCGACACCAAAAAAATATGGAAGGGGCCAAAACCACAAAACTATTTCACAGAACTATCAAAACAATTTGACGATATTGGGAACGCATAATGAAATCACCTGTTGTATTTTCACTGGTTCGCAGCCAATCAATTTTTATGACGGCAATTATGTCATTGCTGACGTTTCTGGCGGTATTGGCGTTTGGGATTTGCCTGTCTATTGGCACGGGCGTAATGCGTTGGAATACCCAGTGGGATTTGTTTGCCACGGTCCAGGTTATGGATACAGACAAGGCCGGCACGGTTAAAAATATCATCAAAGAAAACAAGGCTAAAACGGTTTCTGTGACCGAAATTACCCCTGACCAGATGGCCGATTTAATGCGTCCGTGGTTGTCATCTGGGGATGACGCGTTGAAAAATTATCTGCCCCAGATGTATGAAATTCAGTTTAAAACAAAATCTGATTTGGACGCGTTTGGTCGCCTGATTGGCGACAATGCACGATTTTTATCACACAGTGCGGCATTAAAAAATTCCACCACTGCTGGTTGGTATATGATTATGATTTCGGCACTGGTTTTGGCGATGGTATTGGGCGCGATTGGGGTGTGCATATCGTATATTGCACGCAATACTGCACTGTTGCACAAACGCGAACTGGAAATATTAAACCAGATTGGTGCAACCGATTCGTTTGTTGCGCGCCAAATGCAAATTATCGTCACAAAAATATCTGCGACGGCTGGGCTGGCTGGGTTCTGTGCGGCGGTGTTGGTATTACTGATGATTCTGGGTGCGGCACACGGTGCGCGTGTTGGACTGATGGCGATGATGGGTTTGTCTGGGGCCGGTTGGATAACATTGGCACTGTTGCCTGTGGCCATTGTGATATTTGCAATTTATATAACACGTCGCACAACACTGAAAATTTTGGCAAATGACTAAATCGCTGATGAAATTACTGACACCTTCTTTGTTGTTTTTGGGGTTATTTGTGCTGGGCGGCATGATGTTCAAGTCTATGGCCCCGACCCAGTGCGGAACAATATTACCCGATGACAGTATATTTGTTTTAACGGGCGATATGCGTCGGATTCCATTTGCGATGCGAATGTTGCGAACATACCCTGATGCAGATTTATATATCATTGGCGCAGGCGCAGACGCATCATACGAAATGACACGCCGTGTGACGATTGAATCCGAATCGCAATCCACATACCAGAACGCGCGTGCAATTCACGATATTGTTGTCCGCGCTGGCCTGGATCGCATTGTTTTAATCACGACCGAAGATCATATGAACCGTGCATCATACCTGGTTCGTTCAGAATTACCAAATGTAGAGGTTGTCACGTGCCCTGCCCGTCTGGCTGGAATGCCACCGGCGCGCCGTCTGGAACGTTGGACCATAGAGTATGTAAAATACATCGTCACTATGTTTGGTATCAAAGAAGGCTACAAACATCAATCACAAGGGGAAAAATAGCGAAATGTTAAAAACGATTTTGTTTAAATTTTTATTGGCAATTTATTATCTGATTTGGGCGCCAATTATATTGGTTGGCCTGGTGTATAAACCATTAAATGATTTTCTGGTAATCACCTGTGCCGGTGGTGTATTGGTTCTGGCACGACTGATTGTCGGGATAAAATACGAAATACATTATCCACCGGTTGAAGAAAACGGCGTCCCAGTTGCACCAAACGGCAATGCGCGCCTTGATGGCAAGGCTATTGTTGCGGCCAAGCATATGTCTATTTTGGAAATTGCGATTTTATCAACCCATATTCCGAATTCATTTTTTATTGTAAAGCGTGAAATAATGTGGTTGCCAATTTATGGTTGGGCATTTTGGCGTATGGGTCTGCAACCGGTAAATCGTGCGCGTGGTGCAACAAATATGAAAAAATTGGCCCATGCGGTTGGCGAAAAAATTATGAACGGCCAAACACTGGTCATTTTTCCCGAAGGCACCCGTGTAAAGCCTGGCGCGCGTCCACAACTGCGTCGCGGATTACTGTTTTTGGCCCACGAATTAAAACTGCCAATTTTACCAGTTGGCACTGACGCAGGCCTGTATTGGCCAAAGCACGGCCGTATGCGTGGTGGCACTGCAAATATATGGATAGAACCGATATTGCCGTGCAACGCATCGTTGGACGAAATTCGTGACGCAATCAACCGTCACAGTGCATAAAAAACACCGCCAAACGGCGGTGTTTTTTTTATCACTTTATCTTACTTGCACCAACCTGCGCGACGCCCACCACTATACGGTCGGCCCAGTTTTTCCTGAACCAAAATCGTGCCAACATCGCGTCCAGACGCGTCCAAGACCCGCGCATCAATTCGCCCCAGGTATTTATCATCTTTGATTTCGCGCAATTCAACAACCGTTCCAACCGGTATCAGTTCTGCCAATCGTGCCTTGGCGGCAAATGCCGCACGAATTTCAGATTTACATTCGCCGTGGATTTCGGGCGTATCAATATTTATCAGGCGAACGCGCACCGTGATTTTTGTATCATCTGCCAGGGCGACACGACCTGCGAACGTATCGCCATCAATAATATAGTCCACCACCGCCGGCGTGGCATTTGCCGCCCCGACAACCCAGAACGCAACTAAAAAAGAAATTATTCTGAACATCTGTTCTCTATGCTCTATTATCTATTCTATAAAAACGCGCCAAACGGCGCGTTTTTTACGGTAATTTTGGCGACCACGTCGGTTCAACGCCATTAACATTTTCTGGCAATTCTATGTCATAGACATTTTGCCCGGTAATATCAACGCTGCGAATATGGCTGATGCGTTCAATCCCGTCCAGTGCCTTTTCTGTTTCGTAATACACCAACCGACGCGAACCTGGGGCCCAGGACGGGGCCTCCATATACCAGCCACCGGCCAAGATTTTTTCATTACGTCCCCTTGGGTCCATAATACCAATGTAAAACGTATCATCGGCAATCTTGGTAAATGCGATGAATTGACCGTCTGGCGACCAGGCCGGCGTCGCATAACGCCCCGCCCCATACGTCAGGCGCGTTGGTTTCAGCGTATCTAAATCCATAATCCAAATCTGTTGATTGCCACTGCGATCCGAATTAAATACCATTTTTTTACCATCAGGCGAATATGACGGACTGGTATTTAACGAATTACCAAACGTCAGTTGTCGCAACTGTTTTGATTCAATATCGTATTCATAAATATGCGTAATTCCATTTTTTACCAACGACAATGCAACGCGTGACCCGTCGGGCGAAAAACGTGGTGCAAAATTCATACCACCAAATTGCCCCAGACGACGTTGCGCCCCGGTATTCAAATCCAACGTCCAGACCATCGGGTCATCATTGCGGAACGACAAGAATACAACCGTTTGCATATTTGGCGAAAAATGCGGCGACATAACAAACGTCTTGCTATCAGACAAATACCGCAAACCATATCCGTCTTGGTCCATTATAGCCATACGTTTTGTCCGGTTGTGCACCGGGCCTGTTTCGGCAATAAATACGATTTGCGTATCAAAATAGCCAACTTCGCCCGTCAGGCGTTCATAAATCGCGTCGGCCATAATATGCGCCAAACGTCGCGCTGACTTTTTGGACGAAATCAGCGATTGCGCCTCTATCTGTTCTGTGCCAGCAACGTCCCAAACATAGAATTCCAGTTTATACTGCCCCCCTGTTGTGACCAGTTTCGCCTGGACCAAAACCTGGGCCTTTATCGCAGACCACAATTTGAAATCCGGCATATCGCCCATTTTTACATATTCTGGGAATGCATCGTGATTTGCAATACGGAACAGTCCCGTTGATTTCAGGTCGCGTTCAACAACCTCGCGTATCATTGCGGCGTCTTTGGCCGACGCTTTTCCTGCGATTTCAAATTTTTGCACCGCGACTGAAATCGGTTGGGTTGCACCTGCGATAATATCAACCTTTAATTCTGCGCGTGCTGGCAACGCAAACGCGATACACATAATAAATAAAGCCAATACCTTTTTGAACATAGTAAATTCCCCTTCAATAAATACGCGTTTAATTCTACATGCAAGAATAAAAAAAATCAAACATCTATTATCATCACTAACCACAATACAACCGTCCCCACAACCGCCATCACAACAGTAATTACAGCCGCCATCACATTTGTATTGACAAACGTCAACACAATGTTATAGTCATTTGTAAAGACGCTGGTATTGTAATTAGTATAGGAGTTAGTATATGCCAAATGTTATGCAGCAATTATTCATAATGAACATAGAAACCCTGCTGCGTGAATATGCCGCGTATCGCGCATTTAATAAATCTGATTGCGTTATAAATATGCGAATTCCACGCCCTATTTTGGACCGAATAAAACAACTGGCCGAACAGCAACACGTCCCATACCAATCACTGATATCATCGGTTCTGTTTTCATTGGCCAACATAGAAGAACAAAAATAATTACAAAAAAACAGGTGTCCAAACGGACACCTGATTTTTTATTATGCGCGATTACCAATTTCTCAGCACGGCATCACAACCCATTGTGCTCATACCGGCCTGACTGACCAAGAACGACAGAACAACGCCGATGCCGAACAGCAATACAAAGCCAACCATCATACCGATACCCTTGTCTTTTAAATCGTCTTTTTTAACTTCGCCCTTAGAGATAAATCCCCACGCCCAACCTGCAATAACAAATGCCGCGCCAACGAACGCCAATGTTCGCAATGTTTTGAACACACCGTGCATTTGGGCAATCAATGCACACAGGCCATTATCGCCGGCTGCGAACGCAGGAACAGACACCATAACGCCAATCAACGCAAAGTTTAATTTGTTTATCAGTTTTTTCATATAAATCCCCTTTTGCTTTCTTTGATATACTGATTTTATCATAATTCCCCCACCCTTTCAAATATAAAAAACACGCCACACGTGGCGCACACCAATGTTGCGTTTATAAAAAAAATGCGCCATTGGCGCATTTTTTTACTGTGAAACAATTATATAACGACGTTTCAAAACCGGCTGATTGCAGGTCTTGCAACCACAGGAAGGGGCGTCCACAACCTCGCGCGCGGCCGGAACAATAATCTGGCGGTCGTGACGTGGTGCCTGGCCCAGGTTGTCACGCGCATACAAATCTGAACAACGGGTATTACGATACACAATCTTTTTACCGTTATTCATATCATAAACATCATTGCTGAAACGATGACCGTTTTCGCCCATTGTGTAAATGCAATCTTCGCCATCTTGGGTATAGCGAACGCCACCCTTGTAATAATCATAACTGCTGCATGCCGCCAATGCTGACAACGCCAAAACAGAAACCAAAACTTTTTTCATATCGCACCCTTTACGGTTTTTATCTGCGTTCTCTGTCCAGCCCCCCGATTCGTGATTTTATTATTGCACAAAATCGCCCGTTGTCAAGTTTTGTCATAAATTTTCCACGGGCGCGTTTGCCACAAATATGATATAATCATCATAAAAACCCAAGGAATACGCATTATGAAATATTCTGATTTCGGATTGGTCAACACACGCGCGACATTTGCCGACGCAATTCGTCGCCAGTATGCGGTGCCGGCATTTAATTTTTATAATATGGAAACATTACAGGCAATTTTATCTGCGGCGCGCGACACGCACAGCCCGGTTATCCTGGCAGTATCAGAATCCGCACTGAAATTTATGGGTGGCGATATGCTGATGGGAATGATACGTGGCGCAAACATTCGCGACAACGAACGCATCACACTGCACCTGGACCACGGTTCCAGTTTTGACGCATGTCGCGACGCGCTGGAATTGGGATTTTCATCTGTGATGATTGACGCCAGCAAATTGCCGTTTGATGAAAATGTGGAACTGTCACGGCGCGTTGCCGAACTGGCGCACAAATACGACGCCACCACCGAAGCCGAATTGGGGACTATATCAGGCATAGAAGATGAAAACACATTTTCCAACCATTCTAGTTATACAGACCCCAACGACGTTGTAAAATTTGTGAACGCAACTGGAATTGATTCATTGGCCATCGCCATCGGGACCAGTCACGGCGCATACAAACGCAAAAATGAAAACGAAAAACTGCGTCTGGACATACTGGACGAAATTGCGAAACAGTTGCCAGAATTCCCACTGGTCTTGCACGGGGCAAGCAGTATTCCACAAAACTTTGTCAAAACCATAAATGAATTCGGCGGTGCGTTATCTGGCGCATTGGGGATTGACGCACAACAACTGCGCGCAGCAACAAAAATGAACATCTGTAAAATAAACGTGGACAGTGATTCCCGTCTGGCCTTCACCGCCGGCGTTCGCGCGTCACTGGGGCAACACCCAGAAATGTTCAACCCACGCGATTTTCTAAAAACCGCCCGCCAGAACATCTATGAAAATTGCACAGACGAAATCAACCGCATAATGGGGTCTGATAACAAGTTATAAAGGTACGATTTTTTAACGGCGATATATGCTCATTTTTACATAAACAAACATTTTTTCAACCTGTTTATTTATGGTTGTCGCACTTTTGTTGATTGCCCTCATACACATATGAATTTAGCATTGCATGTGTAGATTAACCGAAGCTACAACAATAAAAAGGCACTACCATGAACTACATTCTTTTGATACAAAAAAATAAACCTTGCATGAAATGCGACCCTCTGGATGTTGAACCATGCGAGGGGACCGACGTACCAGACACCCCAAGTTGTGGAATTATGGTTGAAGACACAGATGGCGAATGGATTGAAATGAAAAGCACAAGAAACATTTGGCCTATGCTTACACAATACAAGAAGGTTAAGAATACCATTAATCAAAGATATTATAGAGCTAGATAAAGTATTGGCTGGAAACACCAGCCAATACAATACTTTTTATAAAATGCGATATACACCAAATACTTATACATTATCAAATGGTCTGAATGTTATTCTGGACGATTTTGATATCGCAACCGCATGCGTCGAAATCGCAATACACTCTGGGGCCACGGACGAATCCGACGCATCAGAATTCGGCATAACGCACTTTGTTGAACACATGCTGTCCAAAGGCACGCGCCAACACCCAGACACCATGGATAACACAACCAACATTCCCATATCCATTGGTGGCGTACGCAACGCTGGAACAACATACGATAAAATGTGTTTGTTTGGGCGCGTGTTGGCCGAAAATCTGGACAAACTGTTGGAATTATTTTCAGAACAATTAAGTGATTCTCTGTTTGACCCGCACAAGATTGAAATTGAACGCGGTGTAATTCTGGACGAATACAGACGCAAAATGATGGACAGCGTGGCCACATTTAATGTATTTTCCGATGAAAAATTATTTGGCGCACATAATATCCTGGGAACGCCAGATACAATAAAATTATTTACGCGCGAACATTTGATAGATTATTTCCATAAAGTCTTGTCTGCGCAAAATATGACCATTTGTATATCTGGAAAAATTACCAACCCAGAAAAAACATTACACAAACTGGAAAAATTGTTCGGCTGGATTCCGGCATTTCAGATGTCACACACCCAACAAAAAATTACGCCAATCATTGCGCACAATTTAAAAGACGACCAACCAAATATTCAACTGCGCATTGCGTTTGAAAATATAATTCCCGACGATTTGAAACATCGGTATCAAACACTGGCCATAAACAGATTCAGTTTTTTATTTAGCAAAAAACTGCACGAAATTGTTCGCAATAAACTGGGTATGGCATACGGCATATCCACTGCGCGCATGGAGCGCGCAACTGTATCAGCACACACAATCAACACATCAACCAGCCCACAAAATATTGACACGATCATTGCAACACTCGCACGCGAATGTGCCAGTGCGCAACAGAACCCAGAAATTACCGATGACGATGTTGCGCGTTCATGTATGCTGATGAAATTACAATTTGCCGACATCATGGAATCCGCACCAAAACGTTGCGGAAAACTGTTGGAACACTGGCATCAATATGGTGTACTTTACAACCCGATGGGGGAAATGTACACAAATGACCAAATGACAAAATCAGATATCATTGACGCCACAAAAGATTTCTTTACCCCACCGGTATCAATCTTGACCCAAGGACCAGGTGTAAAATCAGACCTGAAACAAATCTGGACGGCAAATTTCAAATAAACAACGCGCCACAATGGCGCGTTTATTTCTAAGGCAAACCCGAACGGTGCAGATGTGCGTAGTGTGGTTTGCGAAGTGTACAAAAACGTACACGAGCAGAACACACCGCGCACAGATGTGTCATATTTATAAATAAATTAGAACGGTGCAGATGTGCCGTTATAATTTATTTGGCGCGTTCTACGTATTCCAGGGTTTCAGTATTCACCACGATTTTTTCGCCGGCTTCTACAAACAGCGGAACTTGGACGCGAATACCATTGTCCAAAACGGCCGGTTTGCCACCACTGCTGGACGCGGTCTGGCCCTTTAACGCAGGTTCGGTTTCTTCAACTGTGGCGATAACTGTTTTTGGCAACGAGATAGATACAGGTTTGCCTTCTACAAAGTTCGCCTTGACGTTCATTTCTGGGGCCAAGAATTTCATTTGCTCGCCCAACGATTCAACTGGCATTGTGAACTGTTCATAATCGGACAGATTCATAAAGAACGCGTCTGTCCCATCAGAATACAAATACTGGCATTCAAAATCCTCAACCATCAGTTTTTCAACCTTGTCTTCGGCGCGCCAGCGATCGCCCCCCTTGTTCCCAGAATCAATATCACGCAAATCAGCCTGAACAAAGGCACCACCCTTGCCCGGTTTGACCTTGGTAATAGATGTCACAGAATAACGGCGGCCATTGTGCGAAATCACCCAACCCACGCGCATATCGTTTGCAATATATGATGCCATTGTTTTTACCTCTTTGATTTTTTATGAATTATAAAAATGCAACCGCCCGGTTGCAAGGCTTTTATTACGAATTACGCTTGTGCGTCCAATATCTGTCTATGCTTTCCATAATCAGTTTATCGGCCGCGTCGCGATTTGCCCAACCAGATACCTTGGACCAAGAATTTGGTTGTAAATCCTTGTAGTGCTGGAAAAAGTATTCAATCTTTGAACGCAAGATTTCCGGCAACTGTTCAATATATTCTGTTTTGGTGTAATACGGGTCAATCCGTTCCAACGGAACACAGATAATTTTTTCATCGCCACCGGCCTGGTCTTCCATAATCAGGGCGCCGATTGGGCGAACCTCTATTAAAACGCCGGGACGCAATGGCGCATTACAAACAACCACGCAATCCAATGGGTCGCCATCATCGCCCAGTGTTCCCGGAAAATATCCATAGTTTGCAGGATATGCCATTGGCGCGTGCAAGATTCTGTCCACGCGTGGCAGTCCGGTTTCTTTATCAATTTCGTATTTTACGAATCCATTTTCTGGAACTTCTATAATTGCATTCATCTTTTTCGGGGGCATTTTTCCCGGTGCAATTTCTGCTATTGTCATATTCATCCTTTTTCTAAACTCGGCCAATTCTATCAGAAAAAAATACCTTTGCAAACGAATCGGGCAATAAAAAACGCCCCCAACGGGGCGTTTTTATTTTTCCTACATTCTCATTGGCATCAAGATGAACAATGCATCTGTATTTTTATCCGTTGATTTAATAATAGTTGGTGACAACGGATCCTGCATTTCCATCTGGAATTTTTCGCCTTCAACCTGGCCTGCGACGTCCATCAAGAACTTTACATTAAATGTGACTGTGAACGCTGCATCGCCATTATATTCAATGTCCAATTCCTGGGTCGCTGTTCCGGCATCTGGGCTGGACGCATTTACAACCAGTTTGTTCATAGAATATGTCAACTGGACAGATTTTGTTTTATCAACACTGGCCACAGATACCAAATCAACCGCGTTCAAGAATTGTTTTCTGTCCAAGATTGCAATCTTGTCATTGCCCTTGGGGATAACAACGCGATAGTTTGGATATTGGGCATCAACCAATTTGCTGGTCAAAATTGCCGCCCCGACCGTAAAGCGCGCCTTGGTATCAGACAATTCAACCGTGACATCGTCAACTGTTGCGTCTTCTAATAATTTAGACAATTCGCCGATTACACGACGTGGCAAAATAACCGCCGGCATTTCCGCACTGCCTGCTGGGGCCGGCATTGCACACAACGCCATACGCTGGGCATCGGTTGCAACCGCCGTCAACATTTTTTCTTTGCCATCATCAGATATATGGAAATAAATACCGCCCAAATGATAACGAACATCGTCGGTTGGAATTGCAAACTTTGTTTGATTTATCAAGTGTGCCAAATCGCCGGTTGTCATCTGGAACTTTGTGGTCAGATTGCTGCCTGCCATGGCCGGGAAATTTTCCGCCGGCAATGTTGGCAAACGGAATACCGCACGTCCACTGGACACCACCAGTTGATCGCCAGCCTGTTTAAATGTGATTTCGGCATCATCTGGCAATTTACGCACAATATCATACAACATCTGGACCGGAACAGTTGTCTTGCCGCCCAACGTAATGTCGGCCGCCACATGTTCAACCAATTCCAAATCAACATTTGTCGCCGACAAGATTAAATCATCAGCAACTTCTAACTTTACATTCATCAATATCGGCAATGTCGCGCGCTTTTCCACAATGGACTGCATATGTCCCAACGCACGGATTAAAACCTGACGAAATACCGAAAATTCCATTATTACACTCCTAAATATCTTATGGTTTCCCACATTCTTTTATCTGATTTTACCAAAAAATGCCGATTCGGTGCAAGAGCAAATACGCACCCCCGACGCGACAAATCAGAACAAACAAAAAAACTGGCCGCAGACACGCGACCAGAATACGTTTATCCCGGGATAACTTATTGTTTTTCAATAACTTTTTCCAACTTTGCACGTAATTTTTTCATATCGTCGTATTTGGTGAATTTGCCCTTTTCTGCAATAGAAATATCACCGCTTTCTTCGGACACGACCAAAACCGTGGCACTGGACACCTCGGACAGGCCCAACGCCGCGCGATGACGCGTGCCATATTTCCAATTCAGGTTATTTTGCGACAGTGGCAAAATTCCCCCTGCATAGGCAATACGTTGGTTTTCAATTATCACCGCCCCGTCATGCAATGGTGTTTTGTTAAAGAATATCGTCAACAATAATTCACTGGTGACAACTGCATCAATACGAACGCCTTTTTTATCAATGGCACTTTCGTCCAATGTTGACGGGAACACAATCAACGCACCTGTCTTTTTTGCCGACATATATTCAACCGCACTGCACAGCGCGTCCAGGCAACGTGTATCTTTGGTTGCGATGCCACCCTTGCGGAACATACGGGTCCAGCCCTCTAAATTTCCCATCAACGCCATAAATTTACGCAATTCTGGTTGGAAAATAACAATCAGACCCAACGACAAGAACAGCGCAGTCCAATGCAAAAATCCGCCCAACAAATCTAAATGCGCCCACGTCAGCACGAAACTGGTGAACCACAATGCGGCCAACCCCAGCAATCCACGCACCAATCGTTCAGACGATGTGTTTTGAATAAAACTTCTGTAAAACAGCCATACTAAAACAGCGATTATTAAAATTTGCGTCAATCCAAGCCAACTAAACATTTATTATCTCCTTAGTTTATTTGTAGTTTATTTGTTTTCTTTAACTTCTTGCCTTGATGTTATAACAGTTTTTTCCAAATCTGCAACAGGTATATTCAACCAATCTGGGTCATTGCGTTGCGGTGGCGCACCACGGGTCATTGCGGTTTCGCACGGGTGTTCGTCCGCCAGCCAGTTTTCCAACAAATCCCCTGCCAACAGACCGACGCCGGCCCCAGCAACCAAACCAATTCCACCAGTGAACGGCGCCAACAGCAACCCCAACCCGGTCGCCGATGCAACCTTGCCTGCAACGGCCGCGCCACTGATTTTTATATCAGGTTCTGCCAAATTCCCTGTTATTTCAACAGAATTTACCACATTTCCGGTCAGCGACAGTTTAATACCACGAACAGGAACCGTCGTCAATGCCATCTTTAATTTTTCTTTGCCTAAATCCAAACTGCCGGCCAGACGTAAATTTATGGCATTAGTTTCCACCGCGACCCCCTGTTGCGTTTCTGCGACCCCATTGCGCAATTTAGTATTCAACGCCACACACGAAATTTTCATCTGGTTATATTTCTTTTCCGTTCGGAACATATCCTGGACACTGTGTCGCAACGTCGTCAAGAAATCCGTCCCATACATATACGCCACCAGCGCAGAATACGCATATCCAGACCCAGACGATTTTACCTGGACGGGCCCCGTTGCCGTCGCCATCAGTTCAGACAAATTTGTCCCGTTGGCCTGTAAATATACATCTATGTTTGTCGGCAAATCTGACAACAGGTCTGTTTCACGAACCTGGGTCAATATTTCACCAACCCTGATATCGCGTCCACGTGCCGCCGCGGTGGCGTAATACCGTCCTTCGCCGTCAATATTAGCATCAACGCCAATCGTTATTTTGCCACCTGCCATTGACACATCGCCATCAACGCGCAGTGCGCCATCATTTAATTTTGCCCGCAGGTCAATATCACTAATTGTCAAATCACGATACACAACCAATTTACCAATCTTTGCGGTCAGATTCACATTAAACTCGCGCAATTCTTTGCCATACAGCGGTGTATCTTTGAACACGTTCAAATCGCGCTTTGGACGCACCCAGTTTCCCTGATACCATTCTGGGAACACCTGGATTAAATTTATGGATTTTGATTCAACCTTGGCATTTATCACCATTTGTGGCCGGCCCCAATCCACACTGCCCGACAGACGAACTTCGTTTCCACGAACCGTAAAAGACGATTTCCGCAACGTCAATTTAGTGCGGTCCAGCCCACCTGCGATATTTACGCGCATTGTCGGAATCTGGGTCAAATCCAATTGCAACAGACGTCCCACCGCCGACACATCTGGAATATCGCCCTTGATAACAAAATCAATCGGTGCGTGGCTGGTGCCTTCCAGTGCAATATCTGCAATCAGTGCGTCGCCCCCTGTTGAAAATGCAACGCGCATCGGATAAATCCGACGTTCTGCATTATATTCATAGTAAGACAAAATAAACGGGAATACATCATCGCCATTTTTTATCCACCCCGTGTATTCACGCGTATCACTGCGTGGGACATATCGCAACGAGAAATCCGCCAACGAATATTTTTTACCAAAAACGTGCGCGGTTAAATTATGCACCTCTATTCCGCCCAGGCCCGGATCTTCAAATGGGAATTTTTTAGGCCCGGCATCCGCAGGCGTGTCTTCGTCGTCTTTTTCGTCTTTTTTTGGACTCATCATAACAGAAAATTCGCCGGCCGCATTTTTTTCCAGGCAAACGTCTGCCCCATAAATCTTTACATTTTGAATTGTCGGCATTGGCCGAAACAGCGACACCAAATCCAACGTGACGTCTATCTTTTCAGCACTGAACGCATACTGATGTTCTGCCCAATCTGCACTAGGAACACGCACCTGGTTTAATTCAATACGTGGGCGCAAAGAAAATTTCCACGACACATCACCTGCAATTTCAACGGGCATTCCGGTCGCATTACGTAATATAGACAAAACATTTCCGCGCAATGTTTCCAGGTTCACCTGGCTGAGTGCGATGAAAAACGCAACCAACAGTCCGCCAAAGAACAGAACGACAATACGCGCAATCATCAAAAATTTTCTTTTCCTTCTGGTCTTCACATCTCCCCCCAGTCTATGGTAATTGGAATTCAAAAAATTCCATAATCTGTGTCATAAATGCCGGCGGTACGGCACGAAATGTCATCACACGCCCAGTCGTCGGATGCTGAAACGTCAACTGATACGCCAACAAAAACAGATTATTTGTTGCCATAATTTCACCCAACGCATCTGGCGCATTGCGCCCAGACCCATACAGTGCATCACCCACAATCGGCGCATTTAAAACCATCGCGCTGTGCACACGCAACTGGTGCGTGCGGCCTGTTTTTGGCGAAAACAGAACCCACGACAAATGTTCACCTGCGGTTGCCAAAACCTGGTATTCTGTGATTGCACGTTGTGGACGTTGCCCTGTGCCGTTATTGGTCCGGGCCGGCGAATCAAAAACCTGGCCCTTTATCATATAATCATCAATCGTGCCACGCGCCGGTTTCACATCGCCATTTAATAACGCCAGATATTCTTTGTGTGCCGTTTTCGCCTGGAACGCGGCCGTCAGATTTTGCGCCGCACGCAAATTTTTTGCCACAACCAACAGCCCTGATGTTTCCCTGTCCAATCTGTGAACCAATGAAATTTTATCATACGGAAACAGCGCAGTTGCCATTTTATCCACAGATTTACGAATTCCTGTTCCGCCCTGGACAGCCATACCCGCAGGTTTATTAAACACAACAATATCATCGTCGCTGTGAATTATGCACTTGCGCAGTTCTTCTAAATCCGCCAGTGTGAAATTATCGCCACTTTCTGTTTTCTTGGGGCGCACGGTGTATCCGGCAACCGTTGGCGGAATACGAACAACATCATCTGTGCGCAAAATTTCCTGACCGTGAACACGACGTGAATTAACACGAATTTGCCCCCCACGACACAGACGATAAAATTCACGCTGGGGCATAGACGGAAAATGTCGCAAAAACCAACGCAACAAACGCACGCCATCTTCGGTCTGGGAAACTGTGATTGCATCTGCCATAAGAACGCCCGTTATTCACCGTATGTTATCTGAACACTGTTTGTTGCGTCGCTTTTGCTGCAATCGCCGACAGCGCCACCCTGTTTGCCATTAGATATAATATACCCAACCGAATCGGACCACGCCTTGGTCACAAAATATTCACAATCAGATTTAGACAACCCATCAATAGAAACAACAAACTGGCGCGAGTTCGCCGGGTCAACCGCCAACGCGTATGTTCCGCCGTATGGATTCTTGTTTGTCATACCAATCGCACCAAATATTGTTGAATTGTCTATGTGCGAATAATCGTCAAATTCACCCAACAGCGCGCGAACCTGGGTCACCATCTGGATAACTTCGTCATTGACGGCATTACGTTTTTGTGTGCGCATTGCGGTTGAAATCATACCGATTGCCCCAACCGTTATAACGCCCATAATCGCCAACACGCCCAACATTTCAATCATTGACCGACCAGATTCTTGTTTCATTTTTATATCCCTTATTTGCTATTTGTTTTTTTTATTTTATCATAATTAGTATGAATATTCAATTTTCTGATTTAATTGAAAACAGTCCAAATGCCCCCGGCGTATATAAAATGTATGACGCCGATGGCATGCTGTTATACGTTGGCAAGGCCAAGAATTTGGCCAATCGCCTGCGCCAGTATGTGGACACATCAAAACTGGAATTGCATAAACAGGTTATGCGCAGTTTGGTCACGCGCGTAGATTGGGAAATCGTTCCGACCGAATCGGACGCACTGATACGCGAACAAGAATTGATAAAGACCCTGCGACCAAAATATAACATTATGCTGACCGATGGGAAAATGTACCCTATGTTGGCACTGACCAATTCTGAATTTCCCCGTCTGTTAAAATTCCGCGGTAAAATTTCACAACGACGTGATGTATATGGCCCATATCCATCGGTTGGCGCACTGAACGAAACCATAAAAATAATTCAAAAGGTATGCCAAATCAGAACGTGCAGTGATACATTTATGCGCAACCGGGCGCGGCCGTGTTTATTACATCAAATCGGCCGTTGCAGCGCGCCGTGCGTCCTGGCACAATCAGACTATGCCGCGCGCGTCAGTTTGGCACGAAAAATTCTGACCGGGGACAGCGAACCTATCATCGCCGACCTGACAAAACAGATGCAAAAATATTCTGCGGAAATGGACTTTGAATCGGCGGCGGTGGCGCGTGATAAAATCGCCGAATTGACACATACTGCAAATCGCGGTATACAGCGCAAACGTGCACATAGCGCAGATTTTGATTGGGCAAATGCGACCGATGATTTGGAAAAGTTTTTGGGACTAAAAATATCTATGGCGGGCGTATTTGATAACTCGCACTTGTTCGGTCGCAGCGCGGTTGGTGCAATGATTACATTTGGCCACGACGGATTTATAAAAACTGGCTATCGGCATTTTAAATTACGCAATGCTGCGGCGGCTGGAAATGACATTGCAATGATGGCTGAATTTGTTGCGCGTGCGAACGAAAAAAACAATCTGGATTTGATAATCGTTGACGGTGGTATGGCCCAGTGGCGCATCGCCCACCGCGTTGCACCCAACGTTCCAATTCTTGGTGTCACCAAGGGCGAGGTTCGCAACGGCGACGAACATTTCATTATGCCCGACGGTACCGTAAATCGCGACGTCCCCAAGGATTCACGTCTGTTTTTATTACTGCGCGCCGTCCGGGACGAGGCGCACCGTTTCGTCATCACATATCATCGCACAGTTCGCGCCAAGACAATGACATCGTCTGTGCTGGACGACATAGAAGGCATTGGCCCCCGGCGCAAACACGCACTGTTGACACACTTTGGCACGGTTCGCGCCATATCTGATGCCGACCTGGCGGCACTGTTGCGGGTTCCAGGGCTGGGGCAAAGTGCGGCTGAAAAAATTTATGCATATTTTCATTCAGGGGTGGTATAATAGACCTGTTCATGATTTATAATAACAAAGGAGTAAAACATGAAATTCTTCGTAAACTTTTTATCCGCATTCCGCATAACTGCGGCATTTGCGATAATTCCAACAATTATGTTCGGTATGTACAAGACAACATTTTTCTTGTATGTTTTGGCGGCAATATCGGATTGGTTTGACGGCTTTCTGGCGCGCAAATACAACGTATGCAGCAAACTGGGTGGCGTGCTGGACCACATCGGCGACAAATTGTTGGTCTGCAACACATTGATTATGTTGGCGATAATGATGCCGGTATGGTTTATCGTTGTTCCAATTATTTTAATGATTGCACGCGAATTGTATATCAGTGGCCTGCGCGAATTCTTGGGCACCCAGAAAATTGAAATGCCTGTTCCCAAGGCGCGTTTTTCACTGGGCAAAATAAAGACAACGTTCCAGATGATTACAATCGCTGCTTTCTTGGGTGTGTTCGCAATCGGTTCATTGGTCACTCCACAAACGACCAGCCGCGTGTTCGTATATGCGATTTACATCTTGCCCCAGATTGGCATGTGGGGATTGTGGATTTCGCTGGGCGCGTCCCTGACCAGTGCGGCACAATACACACGCACATTTGCAGAAAAATTAAAGAAAATTAAATAATAAAAATACCGGCAAATTTGCCGGTATTTTTTTACCATAAAAAAATGCGCTATATGCACTGTTTCCTGCACATAGCGCGTTTTTTAGAACCACCCTTTTTTGGCCGGTTTTGTTTCTGCAAATTCGTTCAAAATCTTTTTCTGTTTTTCGGTCAACTTTGTTGGAATTTGCACCCCAACCAAGATGTACAAATCACCGAAACTGTTGCTGCGACCCGTGGGCATACCGTGACCACGAACACGCAGTTTTTCACCAACCTGGGTGCCAGACGGAACCTTGACCGACAGTTTCTTGTCATCAATGGTATCAACCTCTATCTCGCCCCCCAGGGCCAAGGTTGTGAACGGTACGTCAATCCGTGAAACCAAATCTGCCCCGACGCGTTCAAAACGTTCATCAGGCGCAATATGAATATCCAAATAGAAATCACCCGGCGTGCCACCGTTTGACGCAGCCTCGCCCTGGCCTGCAAGACGCAGACGTGCACCATCATCAATGCCGGCCGGAATCTTGACGTCCAGCGTTCTGGATTTATGCACCGTCCCAGTTCCGTCACAGGCCGTGCATTTTTTATCAATCTTGCGCCCCAGCCCCCCACAATCAGGACACGGCGTTTCCACCGCAAAAAATCCCTGGCGCGTGTGAACATATCCCGAACCGCCGCACGTTTTGCATGCCGGGGCCGGTTTGCCATCAGCGGTGCCATTGCCGGCACACTTTTCACACGTCACATTGCTGGAAAACTTTACCGTATGCGTTGTGCCAAAATACGCATCACGCAGTGATATTGTGACATCGTCCAACAAATCACGACCGCGATTTTGTTGTGCGCCACGGCCAGCACCAAAATCACCGAATCCGAATCCACGCATCGCCTCGCGCAAGATATCGTCCATACCGGCACCGCCACCCATATCAAAATGAAATGCGCCATTACCGAACGGATTTCCACCAAAGCCTGCGCCAGCCGACGCGCCATTGCCCCCTGCGAACGCCGCATCACCGAATCGGTCATACGCCGCACGTTTTTGTGGGTCTTTCAGAATATCAAAGGCGTTATTTACCTCTTTAAATTTTTCCTCGGCTGATTTATCCCCCGGATTTTTATCAGGGTGATATTGCATAACCAGTTTATGATATGCTTTTTTAATATCGGCATCTGACGCGTCACGCGCGACACCCAAAACTTCATACGGATTTTTATTCATAATCTTAGGCCTATTATTTTTTCGTTGATTGATATATAAGGTCCCCAACAGAAAAATTCAAGTCCATAAAACTGTTTCGCTTGCGAAAAATGAATTTTTGCGCTAATAATACGGTGCTATGACAGAAAATAATACACACACATACGATGCATCAGATATTCAAGTACTAGAAGGATTGGAACCCGTTCGCCTGCGCCCCGGTATGTATATTGGTGGCACTGATGAAAAGGCGTGGCACCACCTGCCGATAGAGATTATGGATAACTCTATTGACGAGGCTGTGGCCGGCTTTGCCAAGAAAATCACGGTGAACCTGATTGACGCCAAGACGATTGAAATTACCGATGACGGTCGCGGTATCCCGGTTGACGAACACCCAAAATATCCGGGCAAATCCGCATTAGAGGTTATTTTGACCACCCTGCATTCTGGGGGCAAGTTTAATAATAATGTTTATAAAACCAGTGGCGGTCTGCACGGCGTCGGCAGTGCGGTTGTCAACGCCCTGTCGTCTGAAATGATTGTGACGATTTCCCGTGACGGATACGAATGGCACCAGACGTTTTCACGTGGCAAGGTCACATCGCCAATAACGCGTGGCAACGCAACCAAGGCCCACGGGACAAAAATCCGCTTTACCATTGATGATGAAATTTTCGGCGCGAACGCTGTGTTCAAACCGATTAAGATTTATCGTATGGCGCGTGCAAAATCATTTTTATCACGTGGGGTAAAAATTGACTGGCACTGCAATCCAGACCTGTTGACTGATGATATGCAGATTCCAACCGACACGACATTTTATTACCCGGGTGGTGTTGCAGATTTTCTGGACGAAAAGACAAATTCAAAACCACGCATATTGCCAAAAATTTTCAGTGGCAGTGTTGATTTTCCTGATGATTCTGGCCGCGTAGAATGGGCATTGACGGTATTGACCGACGAAAACGGTGCGGCATCTGACGATGGATTTTTTGCGTCATACTGCAATACGATTGCAACGATTGACGGTGGCACCCACGAAACCGGGTTCAAGGCTGCAATCACCAAGGGGATTAAGGCATACGGGGAAAAGGTGAACAATAAATCCGCGTCCACAATCATTGGCGACGACGTATTTGATTCGGTTGCGGCGATTGTATCCGTATTTTATAAAACGCCACAGTTCTTGGGCCAAACCAAAGAGAAATTATCTAACCCTGAAGTTGCCCGTTATACCGAGGCCGCATTACGTGACCCGTGGGAAATATTTTTAGCATCTGATCCCAAGACTGCGAACGCATTACTGGACTTTATCGTAAATCTGGCGAACGCCCGTATCAAGACCAAACAGGTCAAGGATATTGCACGCAAGACCCCAACGAAACGCGCCCGTATGCCGGCAAAACTGGCCGATTGTTCCAAGCACGGCATAGAAGGCACAGAATTATTTATAGTAGAGGGCGAATCGGCCGGCGGTACCGCGAAACAGGCACGCGACCGCGCAACCCAGGCGATTATGCCCCTGCGTGGCAAGGTTTTAAACGTTATCTCTAATTCCGACGAACGATTCGGCGCGAACAAGGAATTAAACGAACTGATTGATATTATTGGTGCCGGCACGGCCAAGGATTGGGACAATTCAAAATTACGCTATGAAAAAATCATCGTGATGACCGATGCCGACGTTGACGGCAGTCATATTGCATCATTGCTGATGGCGTTTTTCTATCAACATATGCCACAACTGATTTATGGTGGTCATTTGTATTTATCGTGTCCGCCACTGTATAAATTCACATGTGGCACCGAATCGTTCTATGTGGACAGTGACGAAGAACTGGACGCATTGCAAAACGGCAAATATAAAAATAAAAAGGTGGAAATTTCCCGATTCAAAGGTCTGGGCGAAATGATGCCGAACCAGTTAAAGGAAACAACTATGTCGCCCAAGACACGTCGTTTAATTCGCGTTGAATTACCACCACGCACCGACGACGGCATAGAAGACACCGAAAAAACGCGCACAATTGTTTCTGAATTGATGGGCCGTAAACCTGAATTTCGTTTTCGCTTTATCACAGAACACGCGCAATTTGTCAAAGACCTGTTCGTATAAAACCCTGTTTTTTCCTGTTGTGGGTAATTTTCTGTCGTGAACGCTTTCGCACGTGTCATTCCGGGGTCTGCGCCAGAACAAAGTCCCTGCGGGGCAATGGCCCCCGGCCTGCGCCGGGGTGACGGCAGAAAAACAGAGTTTTTTCCACATACACTTTCGTATGTGTCATTCCGGGGCCTGCGCCGGGGTGACGGCAGAAAATGACAAAGCCCCCTGGACTGCGACGGTATTAAAAAATGAAAACTTCATCACACATCGTCATGCCGGCGCAGGCCGGGGGCCATTGCCCCGCAGGGACCAACAATACCCCCACGGCGCGCCACCCATATTCCCGTTCCCCACAACGAACACTTGACAATTTATATTTTTGTCCTATATTATACATATAGAACAACATATAGAGGGATATAAAAATGAAATTCGGACCAACACATAAAAAGAAGAACACATATATTGTCAAATTAAACAATTTGATGATTGACGCGTTTGCGTTCGGTATGTGCGATAAAATGCCACTGCCGGTTATAATCCTTAATGGCCAACCGACACAGAACGACCAGAACGGCTGGCTGAAATGCACAAAATTTCCAAACCCTGGCGCGGTCGAAATGCAGGCAACATTCAGCGAAATGAAACCTGTGATGGGTGAAAAAGTTGCGTCCACGATTATAGAATACCTGGACAAAGAAACGGGCCGTCCTGTTGCGACACTGTTTCCGACCGTGTTATACATACACGACAACTATGAAAACGATTATATGGCCCACCTGAATCACGCATCGCGCCAAGATTTAAATCATCAACTCGCCCTGCGCCAGGAATTAATCAAAAAATATATAATGTCCAAGAATCGTTAAAAAACGGGGTTTTGCCCCGTTTTTTTTATTGAATACCGACACTGAAATCATCGCCCCACGTAGCAACGACCTGGCCACCGATGGTGCATTGCACATCTTCAAATCCGCCAGATACCTGGTTCTTTTTTACGATATTACTGGTCACCAACGCGCCCGTTGTCCCCAGCACAACCGCTGCAATGGAATCAGATGCCAAACGTGCAGTGTTAAAGTTCCCCTGCTTATCGCGCCACACCGACACCTTGAAATCATCAGACATCGCGTTCAACCGTGTCCAGGCGCGTTTAATTTTCAAACGCGACGCATTTTGTTCCGAAATAATAACCTGGGAATTATCGCCCGATATTGTCACAGAATACAGATTCTTTTCCTCTGGCAATTCCAGGCAATATTCACTGCGCCCCGCATTATAGTAAATTTCAAAATTTTTCAATTTACCACTTTCATATTTAGGCACGCTAACCTTTGTATTATTGCCGACATCAAGACAGACCTTCCTTACGTCCAACGCCTTCCATTTATGGCTGGTCTGGGTGTCACCATGATTTTCATTTGTGCATTCAAAAACAAATGAATCAGCCCCCTGGGTGGTTGAACCCCCAACCGCACCACCAAATGACAACCAAATTTTATCACCAGGTTTTTTTACTTCGCACCCCTTAATTTTTGACGTTGTTCCTGGATTATTACAATCATAACACTTTTTATTTGCTTCATTTGCTGGTCGCAGCCCATCAGTTGCACAGAATTCATATCCTGCACTGTCCACCCACAAATATTCATCCATATATGCATCTCTGGTCGCACTCTTGGCGCATGTTCCAGTGGCGGCGCGAACCGACGCAGTTGTTTCCTTGACCGGTGCCAGCGTAGATGTAATTGTTTTCTTGACCGGTGCCGGCGTAGATTTAGTGGTTTTCTTGGGCGGTGTGCCACCCAAGTCGGCCGGCACTTCTACTATGCATGCAGTGTATACTGTTCCAATGTCTGCAATTTCTCCTAGAGCACCGTTCGCATTATAGCCCTTTTTACAACTAACAACCCCTGTCATGCAACCGCTATTAGTAGATATTCTAGCGCATTTTTTTGCATTGTTATGCCCAGTGCACGGCGCATAATCGTTACAATTAACGCCGTCATCGCCCCAGCTGCTACTAGCGCCACCACCGTCAAAGGTGCCGCCGCCCCATTCTTCAGCAACAGCATTTAAGTTAAATAAAAACATTCCACAAAAAGCGGCTAAAACAATGCGTCTTATCATACCCCTATCCCCTTTTTATGCCGAAAATAAACCTGGCGTTTAAAAACGACACTCCCATTTGTATTCTAATGTTCTTATTTTACCATATTTTTCACCCACTGACCAAGAACAAATTTACGCCATATCCAGGAATCCGTCCTGAAATCCAGGTCATGGTGCAAATAGTGCCGAATACCACCGCCTTTGTCATTCCGGGGCCTGCGCCAGAACAAAGTCCCTGCGGGGCAATGGCCCCCGGCCTGCGCCGGGGTGACGGCAGAAAATGATAAAGTTTTCCCAGGACTGCAACAGCGTGGCCAGAGGGGAACCTGGGCCGCGACGGAACGATAGAGGGGAATTTGGTCTGTGACGGTATTAAAAAAATGAAAACTTCATCACACATCGTCATGCCGGCGCAGGCCGGCATCCATTGCCCCGCAGGGACCAACAATACCGACACGCCGGCGCGTTGCGGACACCCCGGCTTCCCAGAGGGGAACTTGGGCTGCAACGGTATGTCCAGAGGGGAACTTAGCCTGCGACGGGGACGACAGATGGGGAACTTACACTTTCTTGCAATAAAAAACGGGGCGTGGCCCCGTTTTTTTATTGAATACCGACGCTGAACTGGTCACCCCAGCCTGCAACCGTCTGGCTGCCAACCTGGCAACTTATATCTTCAAATCCGCCAGACACCTGGTTCTTTTTTACGACATTACTGGTCACCAACGCGCCCGTTGTCCCCAGCACGACCGCTGCAATGGAATCAGATGCCAAACGTGCAGTGTTAAAATTACCATCCGCGTTTTTCCACACAGACACCTTGAAATCATCGGACATCGCGTTCAGTTTGTTATACACAGACGTTATTTTCGTCCGGGATTCTTTTTGTTCTGAACTGACCAACGCCGCGCCTTTGACACACTTGCCGTCTTTTAATTCATAGCCCGGCTTGACACATTTACATTTGCCATCGGTCCACTTGGCGTCAGCAACCTTGTCACATTTTGTCACCTCGGGATTAGTAATACACTTTTTGGTAGCCAACGAATAGATTTGTCTCGTATCCAGACATACACACTGGTTGTTTTCCCATTTGGCAACTGACTCGCCCAACCCTTTACAGCTTGTTTCGTCTGTTGGGACACATGCATTTTGGGCATTACGTTCATATCCGGTTGCGCATTCACACGTCTTTTTATCCGCGCTTTGTGTTAAATGCGCATCATCTCTGCACGAACACTTTCTATTCTTCCACGTTCCACCAGAATTTACGCAGTTTTGTGAATCTGTATTACTGCTGCTGCCACCGCCACCAGAACGATTACCGCCACCAGCGCCACCACCACTGGTTTTCTTGGCTGGTGCCGGCGTAGTTGTAGTGATTTTCTTGGCCGGTGCCGGCGTAGTTGTTTTAGCAGGTTCCGAACCAGATATCACATCGCATTTTTTGGTTTTGGTATTCCAAGAACGTATTACATTATCCGTATTGGCGCATTGGCAGGACTTACCGTTCCAAATTCCATACTTGTCTCTTGCGCAAGCCACCGCATCACCCCTCAATACGCATAACTTATAATGAGTAAGGTTGTACTCATAAAATTCGGCACCTGGATACCGTGTTGCTGCCCCAGTTCCTTTGGGCGCCGCCACTTTTTTCCAGTATTGTGTCGGTTTCGTTTTATTTCCCCATTGTTCATAACAATCATAAAGAGTATGCACCACCCATTTATCTGGGGTTGTATCACATCTGTAAAGCGACGGTCCTGTCTTATGAACACCCTTGTGCGTACTATTGTTGTTCATTAAAAGCCAGGTTCCTTCCCGACATCCCTGTTCTTGGTCACATTCCCACACCATGCCAGAGGTAGTTATATCAAAATCATAATCTTTCTTAGCATAAAAGTTTTTTGCATTTTGGTACGTTCCCCAGAATTGATAAACATACTCATCGTCATCTGGATCTTGACTTCCTTGGTACGAGACGTGCTTTGTGCCACACGCGGCCATTGACACATTTGGCAGTATTAAACAAAGTCCCAAAAACAATGAAAAAAATCTCATACCCTTATCCCCTTTTTATGCCGAAAATAAACAGGCGTTTAAAAACGACATTCCCACTTGTATTATAATGTCCTTATTTTACCATATTTTTCACCCCCGACCAAGAATAAATTTACGCCACACCTGGGGTCGCCGGGGAAATACAAAACAATGCGATATTTACCAGAAAAATTATTTATCGTATGCGCGCACAGGATTTCGCCCGGCGCACAGCCACGTTTTTATTTATATTCTGAAACCATTTGATTGATTTGCGCCGCCAAAACCAAATCAGACTGTTTCTGTTTTTCAATTTGCGCCAGGCCATAAACAACCGTTGCGTGATCGCGACCGCCAACATAACCACCAATTTCCGCCAACGACAGGTTTGTTGCGCCCTTTAATACAGCCATCATTGTTTGACGTGCGATAACCAATGCACGTGCGCGACCGCGACCGCAAACCGCGTCATACGAAACGCCCAACTTTTCACACATATTGCGAACCATCGCCAATGGTGTCTTGGCACGCTGTAATGTGTCCGCCAACAGACGCGATGCAACCGTCATATCAACCGATGCACCCATCAAATCTGTATATGTTTTAATCTTGGTCGCAATGCCAGAAATCAAATGACCGTCGGCCGATGTCCGCGATGCCAATTCAGTCGCAACGTCCGATGTGACACCGGCGCGCATCAACATTACACGACGAACGTTTGCATTGGGCGCGACAACATCTGCGACCAGGCCAGATGCCATAACAGACTGGGCGCGACGGTCAAAACCCGTCAGGTTGTTTGGCGCAGTGCACGCTGTTAAAACAATATTCTTGCCGGCGTTGCGCAAATCAGACACCAACTGGATAAATTCGTCGCACGTCGCACGCTTGCCCCCCAGGGCCGTAACGTCGTCCAAGATAAATGTGTCGCAATTACGACAATAATCCTTGAACGCAAATATTGTGCGATCATGCAACGCGCGTGTGAATTCCGATACAAACTGGGCCCCTGTCATCATAATCGTACGACCAAACGACGCAGAACAAATGCAACGCGCCAACAACGATTTGCCACAACCAGACACACCATAGATAAACAATGGCGAAAACGCAACGTGACCAGATGCCAATTTCTTGCACGCAGACAATACAAACGCATTTTCATCAGACGCAACAAATTCATCAAAATCCACCGCATTATCACGCGCAACCGGTGCCGGTGAAAATGTCTGGTTCGCGTTGTCGTTGGCAACCGATGTCACCGCGGACGTATTACGAACAGAAATTTTTACCGCCAAACCAAATTCATCTGCAACAGATGTCAATAACGCACCATAGGCCCCAGAAATAAAATCAGCCGAAAACTGATTCTGGGCAACCAAGGCCAACACGCCGTCTGTGATATTAAATTGTAATGGTGAAATCCAGGACGTGAACGTAGCAGAATCCATTTTTGCGGCAATGGCCCCCTTGATAGTTTCCAAGTCAGTCATTTTTTTTGTCGCCGCTGCCTGCATGTCGTTTCTCCTTCCTTTCAGAGTTTCCTGCCAGCGCAAGAGTATAAAAATCACCTGCACATAAACGCTAAATTTTACTGGGTCATAAAATTTAGTGTTTATGTTAGCCCTACTTTTAAACCCTCTCGCTTTTTGTTTTTGGACTGAGTGTTTTACTTCTCAATCGTTTTGGATACGTCAGTTAAGTTATAAGATATATTTTGATTTTCAACAAAATGTTAAACGTTTTTTTAACATTTATTTTTTGACAACGATTCGTTTTTTTGCCAGATTTCCGCGCTTTGTATATACACTGTATAGACAGAAAAAGTTTTATACGCGAACATATCCGCCCGTCGTTTTTCGCACCAACCCCTGCAATTCCAAGACCACCAAATCGCGTTTTATTTCCGAAATATTTTTTTTGACAATTTCTGCCAATACAGAATCGGACACCGGAATTGTTCCTATTTTATCCAACAGCGAATTTTCCGATTCGCCTTGTTCTGATTTTTTTTGCTTTTGTTCTGTTTTTTTCATCGCGGTGAAAAAATCAGACGCGCCAACGCACAATTCTGCGATTCCTGATTTTATCAACGAATTCGGTCCAATCCCACGGGAATCCGACGGATGCGACGGTATCGCGTATATTTTTCGCCCAATGTCATTTGCGAATCGGGCGGTTCGCATACTGCCGGAATTCATATCTGCTTCGCCCAGAATCAATTTTTCCCCGATTCCTGCGACCCAGCGATTGCGCTGGACAAAATTTGTTGCCACAGGAACGAATCCAACCGGCATTTCACTGATAATAACACCACGCGCCAGTATTTCTTGATACAGCGATTCGTTTTCAGTTGGCCAAATATAATCGGCCCCGCCGGCCAAAACCGCGATTGTCTGGGCATTGCCCACCGCACGCAACGCACCACGATGCGCGGCGGTGTCTGTTCCAATGGCCATACCAGACACAACCGCAATCCCGTGCGTGGCAAATTGCGTTGCCATATCTGCGATAAATTCCATACCGGCGGCCGTTGCGTGACGTGTTCCAACCATTGATACCGCACTGTGACGCAATGTTTCCAAATTTCCGCGCGCCGTAATTACCGGCGGATGATTTCGCACACTGCGCAGACGCGCCGGATACAAATCATCATCATCACATATATAATGTATATCCAATTCTGATGCGCGTGCCATTTCACGCATAACCGAATCGCGATGTGCCACCGTCGGATTCAGTGTTGCCACCGCCGCCGCCACATCACCATCAAATCGCGCAATCAATTCGTTATAACGCGCCGGCCCAATGCCTGGCGTGCGCAGAATCAATAATTTATCCAACAAATTATTCATACCAATCATATAACCAAAATCACATATATATTAAAAGTAAAAAACGTCCCAGATGTGGGACGTTTTTTAATCTGAACACTTATATAATTACGATTCCCAGATTTGCAACAGGCCTTCGTAATCAAATTTCTGGCATTCTTCGGGCTTTTCCGTGCCTTTCCAAATGTCTTTGTCGCATTCGGTGCGCAATTCTTTCAGATAGCGACCGAATTCATTGTATTCTGCCGCCTTGTCTTTCTTTAATACCAGCAACTGACTGCGCAACTGTTCATTTTGACTCAGCGATTTTTGTCCTTCAACCGAACCACCAATCAACTTGTTTCCGAACAATTCCATAATACCGACACCAACGGCCGCGCCACCAACCGCGCCACCAACCGTTGCCCAGGTACGTGCAGACTTTTTCGCATCCAAAATACGTTTTTTAATCGTGCCTTCGTCCGCCCATTCGCCACACGTAATTGTGCGTCCCATTTCAAAATATTTCGCCGGAACATCGGCCACGCTGATTTTAGAATCAGACGATTTCAATTCAACACGAACAAAGCACGTATTGTTTTTCGGTTCTTCTACGTCTTCTACCATACTGGCATAATTGTTCAGGTTGCTGTATCGCGATGCCCAAACAAACGTATTTCCAATGCCGATATTATTATTTATGCACGCGTTTTTTTCTTTTTCGCGCTTATCAACAACCGGTGCCGCCACTGGGGCTGGTTCAACACGAACGCTGGACTTGCTAACATCGGCCGACGCAACCGAACTGACGCTTGTTGATGTCGCCATCGCCGCCAGTTGATTCTTGGACGCAATTGCGCGTGGCGCACTTTCCACCATTTGTGCCTGGACAGAACGACGGGACTGGCCCGCAGGTGTCAACGCAACCGCCGGCGACACAACCGCACAACATAAAATAAACGAAAATATTTTATTCATTATATATCCCCCCTGGGTACATTCTTTGGGGATATTATACCATAAAATCCACTTAAAATAAAGGCGAAACACAATCAAGGCGGTCAAATATTGACCGCCTTGATATTATTTTTTCCATTTCCATTCTATTTTGGATTCTGTGCCACCGACCAGACGACCGATGTTTTCACGATGTCGCCACAGGCATACCAACGCAATCGCTAAAAACGCAAAACCTATTTGCACGTCCATAACGAAACCCAGAATCGGCATTAAACAGAATACAACAACCGCACCCAATGACGAAATCCCCGAAGTCAGCGCGACAATCAACCACTCTATCCCGCATATTACAAACATCAATGGGTTTATCGCCAACAGCACGCCGAACAGTGACGAAATTCCCTTGCCACCATGGAAACGCAACCACACAGGATAGCAATGTCCAATAATCGCAACAAATCCACACCACGCGCCAAACTCCGCGCCGCCCAACGCACGCCCCAGCAATACTGCAACGATTGCCTTGGCCATATCCAGCAACCAAACAACCCCGGCCATACGCAAACCACCCACGCGCATAACGTTCGTTGCACCGATATTACCACTGCCAACCTTGCGCAAATCGCCCCGTCCCATCAGGCGCGTGAACACCAATCCCATAGGGATAGAACCCAATAAATAAGAAATAATTATCGTAATTGCATATATCATTTTATTTTTCCTTGATTTTGTGTTTGTTTTTTATAGAATAACAGGAAACTTTCATAAATAAAAGGAAAATAAAGTGGCAAATCATAAGTCATCTGAAAAAAGAATTTCTGTCACGGCCAAGAAAAATGCCGTGAACACCGCCCGTCGCAGTGCTGTTAAAACTGCTACGAAAAAGGCATTGGTTGCAATTGAATCTGGGGACAAGGCTGCGGCAACAACCGCTGCACGTGCCGCAGAAAGCAAGATTATGAAATCTGCTGGCAAGGTTATGCCAAAACAGCGTGCTGCACGCAAGATTTCACGTCTGGCGAAAAAAGTTTCCAAAATGGCATAATGCCGTTGTGGCAAAATATATTTGGCGCACATTTCTGTGCGCCTTTTGTTGCATAAAAAAATGCCCCACAATCTGGGGCGATTTTTATTTGCTTTTTTCGTTTTCCCCTGGCCGGGGGCCATTGCCCCACAGGGACTTTAGTCCCGGCAATGCGCGCCACGACCACGTTCTGTCGCGTCACGGTGCGTTGACGCGACGCGCTTACACAAAATAAAACCGGCGTTTGCCGGTTTTATTTTTTAATTCAGTGGTGCACCCCAATGCTGTTGTATTGTGCGTTCTGCGTCCATCGGGCTGACCAACACCTGGGGCGTCAGGATAACGACCAGTGTATCACGTGTCGCCGTTGTTTCGCGCGAACCCGACAGCGCCATAAAGTCTGGATCACCCAAGCCATAACGCGTATCGTTATTGGTCTGTTTTTCAAATCCAGATACAACCAACATCTGGCCAGATTCCATAATAACTTCTTGCATAAAACTGCGTTCTTCTACTTCGGGCAACTGTAATGTCACCTCGCCAATGGTTTGGGTTGACATTTTCAGCAATTCACGCACCGACATACGGAACAGCAACAGAATCTTGCCGTTTTCCAAAACATTTGGCAACAGTTGCATTGAAAATCCTGTTTCCAAATCGTCCTGGTCAACAGTGCTGGATTCAACCGTTGTAAAATTACGTGATTCAAAACGTTTGATGTATCCTGTGGTCTTGGTATTGTTCACAGGTGCCACGCGGTTGCTGCGCGTTGTGACGCCAACGTTTGTGACCAACGATACCTTGCCCTGCTTTGCCAATGCCTCTATCAATGCGTTGCTGCCTGCGCCACGTGCCAACGAACCATTTTTAATCTGGTCTGGGGTATATGCACCTGGAACCGTTGACGAACCTTCTATGTGTGTTGCCCCTGTCAATCCCGACACCGTATTAGACAGAACTGCGATATTCATTGAACTGGCCTCGGTCGTGGCCAAATTATTTTTCGGATTCGCAACAATATTCAGCCCAGACGCACTGTTGATTGCCGCCGCCAAATTCAAGCCAAATGCCGAATCGTTTGAAATTGACACCTGTAAAACTTTGACGTCAATGGTCACCAACTGGGACAGACGTTTATTCTGTTTGTTGATATATTCGCCAACGCGTGTCAAAACCGACGGTGGCGCAGTGACAGTGATTGTTCCCAAACTGCGCGACACGGTAAAGTCTGCATTATCAGTCTTGCCGATAATTCCAGAAATTGCCTTTTCAATTTCGTCCCACTCTTTTAACGTGGATTCCAATGCAACCTGGTTGCCATCATCGGTTTGAACGGCGGTCTGGTATGATACATCAGTCCCCAGCGCATATAATGTAAATGTCTTGGTTTCTGTTTCATAGAAAACGATTGACGTTTTATCATAATACCACAGCAAATCTAAATCCGTTGCCACCTGGGACAACAGGCCAGACAATTTGCCGGTATATGCAACATTGATTGTCTTTTTCAATTTTTCAGAATTTACCTGGCTGTCAATTTTAATCGGAATTCCCGTCATAGAATGAACGTCATTTGCCAAGACCTGTAATGTGACAGGTTCATTTAACAAAATTGTAATACCAGTATCTGTTTCAAATTGTGACGGCAAATTATTTTTGTGTTCCAAAACCGTTGACTTGTTGCCCAACCATACGCCCTCGGACATAGAAACGGTATCGCCACTGGCCACCTTGGCGCGCGGATTTTTGGCCATTTCAAATGCGTCATACGCATTGATAAAATCCTGGTCAACTGTTGACGCCACCTTGGCAGATTCTTTGACTGTGCACCCGGCCAGTGCAAGAACCAACGCGCCGCACATAAAAATTATCTTTACTGGTTTTATCATTTATCCTTCTCCCTGTGACGATGGTTGACACAATCCCACAATTTTTATTCTTCGCCTGTTGAAATTACCAATACGCGATTTCCCTTGTAAAACTTTGCATACGGAATTGGGGTTGCGCGTCCAAAATTACGAACCAATGCCGACGCAACGTCAACAAAGCGTCCTTTGAATACCGCGCTGGCTTCTATTGGATATTCACGCGATGTCGCCCAAACCAAATCCCAACCTTCTTTGTCGCACCAGTTTTGTAAAACCTCGCGCAGGGTTTGACCATTTGCAACAACCCACGAACGAACTTGGTCTGTGACCTGTTGTGCAGGTTCTGCATCGGCCGATGCATTTACAGAAATTTCTGTTTCTTCGGTCACGATTTCGCCATTTTCATCAGTCACTGTTTTTTCCATTCCCATCTTGGCCGCAAATGCGTCATATCTGTCAGAATACTTTGCACAGTTTTTGCGTCCGCTGCGCGCAACAGACAAAATTGCACCGCCGTCATCTTCCAGCATTTCGCGATGCAGCAGTGGCATTTCCGACCCAGAATTACATTCGTCATCAAATCCAACCGGCACCTGGGTTCCGTGCAACATATTTGCCCCACCGGACCAACCGCCAAAACCATTGCCAGTTGTCCCCAGATTAAAATTATTTTCAACAACCAAATCCGCACCTATTTTTGAAACGATACGAATATTGTCCGTCTGTTTATCCTGGGCGCACGCACCATCTTCGCACGCGATTTCAACGTCTGCATCAGACCCGGCCATCGGCCACACAGGCACTGCCTTCTGGGTGACGGTTTCAACTGTTTCAGTCTGTTGATTTACGTCTGAGGTTTTATCCTGGGTATAAAAAACCTCGCTCGTGACGACCTGGGGCAGTGATTCTGCGGCAAAGCAATAGCCGGCCGCCGTCGCAAACATTGCAAAAACTAAAATCTTACGGAACATAAAAACTTCCTTTCCTGAATAAGTTATCTTATTTTTTTACTTATTATAACAATTTGACCGAATCTGTGCAAGACCAAATCGCACAACAGACTTTATTATATTTTCAAGATAAAATCGCACGAATCGGCAAAAGATGTTATACTGGACACATCAAACACAGTATCAAGGAACAGAATATGCAAAACACGTTGATTTTAATTGGAATTTGTGCCTCGGTTATAATATCTGGGGGAATATTTGCCCTGTTTTTGGGAATGCAGCGTCGCATACGCGATATGTCCAAGACATTGACATATCAGTATAACCTGATTGTAAAAATTCAATCTGTGTTAAAAAATAAATCTGCGACAAACGCGGTTGCCGAAAACGCAGAAATGATTTACCAGGATTTATTACAAAACCTGATTCCAGTTATGGCGGCGATTGACGTTATGCCCCGCACGACCCCCGAACACCCATTGTGGCGCGCCCTGGGTGGAATACTGGACGAGTATTCAAAAAATCCATTTGTGCTGGAAAAACTGCGCAGATGTATTAAACTGGACGCCGAGGTTGCACGCAACATTGACAACTATATGAACCGCGCTGACGGATTCTTGCAGCACCTTAGCAAGACAGAACCTGATGGAATTTTGGCGGCAACATTTACAGACGGTCTGTTGGGGCAATCACTGACGTTCTTTGCCCAGGCGCGCGCCCTGGCCGCACAAAACAATGACTAGATGGCAAAACTGACCGAAAATCTTGTTCGTGAAATATCGCAAATCCGTGACGAGCCGGCCTGGCTGACCCAGTGGCGCATATCTGCGTTGCACGCCTGGCAACAAATGCGCGAACCACATTGGGCCGAATTTGATTATGCCCCGATTGACTATGACGGACTGAATTACTATAACACGCCCCAACCCATTGATAATTCTGATTTAAAACGCACGTATGAAAAAATGGGACTGCCTGAATCAGAACAGCGCGCACTGTTGGGTATGGCAACCGACACCGTCATTGACAGCCGATCTGTTCATACGTCTTATACCGAAAAATTAAACGCACTGGGGATAATATTTTTGCCATTTTCAGACGCCGTGCGCCAGTATCCAGAACTGGTAAAAAAATATTTGGGCAGTGTGGTTCCTGCGACCGACAATTTCTTTGCTGCGTTAAACGCGGCGGTGTTTTCAGACGGCACATTTGTATATATTCCGCCAAACACAAAATGCCCCATTGACCTGGCCAGTTATTTCAGAATAGAAACCGCCAAAATCGGACAATTTGAACGCACACTGATTATTGCAGACACAGGCGCAGAATTATCGTATATGGAAGGTTGCAGCGCACCACGTCGCCCGGCCCATCAATTACACAGTGGGGTTGTTGAAATCATCGCACTGGACAACGCACGCGTAAGATATGCAACCGTCCAGAACTGGTACGCCGGCGAAATGCGTGGCAACAAACATGTTGGTGGAATTTTAAATTTTGTGACCAAACGCGGTCGCGCCGCCACGAACGCAACCATTGACTGGACCCAGGTTGAAATCGGTTCGGCTATGACGTGGAAATATCCATCAACTGTTTTGGCCGGCGATGGCGCACACAGTGATTTTTATTCACTGACCATTACGCGCGGGGCGCAACTGGCCGATACAGGAACGAAAATGATTCATATCGGAAATAATACCGTATCAAATATTGTTTCGTATGGCGTTGCGTTGGATAAATCCAATCAGACGTTTCGCAGTTTGGTGTCTTTTTCGGGCCGTGGCGGAAAAAACGCATCAAAGTGTGACACGCGCATAATTGGCAATGACGCCGTGGCAAATACGTTGCCGACAATTATTCACACAAACGCCGAAAACACCCAGAGTCACGAGGCCACAACCGGTGCCATTGACGCAAATCAATTATTGTTTTTGACCCAATCTGGCATTGCCCAGGACGTGGCAACGGCACTGATAATCGGCGCATCAGCGGCACCAATTATATCGCGCCTGCCGATGGAATTTTTGGTTGAATCAAAGCAACTGATTCAAATGGCACTGGCACAATCACAGGATTAAATATGTTAGAAATAAAAAATTTATCTGTATCACTGGACGGGAAAAAATTATTGACAGATATCAATCTGACGGTTGCGACCGGCGCACGACATTTACTGGCCGGCCACAACGGTTCTGGCAAATCAACACTGGCGGCCGTTATTGCCGGAAATCCGCTGTATAGCGTTGATTGCGGACAAATAATTTTTGACGGTCGCGATATAACCCATGAAAACACAACAACGCGCGCGCTGTTGGGAATATTTCTGGGCGCACAAAATGTGCCAGAAATACCTGGACTGACCGTTCTGTCTTTTTTAAAGCACGCCTGTGCCGCACACGCACATTTTCAAACAGGTCGCGATTTATCAATGGGTGATTTTTTGAAAAACCTGGAAACGGTCCGCACAGAATTAAATATACCCAAAGAATGGCTGAATCGCAGTGTCAACGTCGGTTTTTCGGGGGGTGAACGTAAACGTCTGATGCTGTTGCGCCTGAAAATGATTGCGCCACGTTTTGCAATCCTGGACGAACCGGATTCTGGCGCAGACGCAGAAACCCAACACCTGATTGCCACAACAATACACAATATGCCAGAAACAACATTTATGTTTATCAGCCACCAGCATGATTTTACAAAAATGGTCCAGCCATCTGATATAACAACTTTGTCTGGTGGACATATTATGATAGAATAGTTGACATAAATAACAACAAAGGACGAACTAAAATGAAACAACAACCAGAATCTATATCATTGTCTGCCTGGACATTGTGGCGACCATTGCTTTTTGCAGCTCTGTCATTTGCGATTATGTGTGGGGTATCGGCAATTTATTTAATTGTCGCGCCACTTGTCAGTGGTGCGCCTGCGATGTGGCCACTGTGGTTTTTGTTTGCCATTGGCATCACAGGAACGACATATTTTATGTTGCGACGTATGCCACGCGGTGATTTATCCCAGCGCGGTTTTATCGCCCTGAACAATATGCAGGTCATTGTAATGTATCTGGCCCTGTTTGGCACAATTATTATAACGACACAACTGCAACGTATTGCGTATCAGATGATAATGATGGGACGCGCCGGCAATACAATGTTGGTATTCGCTGTTGGTGTTGCATCAATATTTGCCCTGTATATTTTGGGGTTGGGGTTATCAAACCTGTATGCAAAATTCCGTCGCGTACGTTCAATGGGCGTTCCGGTCTGGGCGGCGATTCTAAGTCTGCCTTTTTCGTTCGGCCTGTTATGGATTCCGGGATATATTTTGCCAGATAATGCCAAGGTAAAATCTTGTGTCACTGTGCGTTCTGCGTGGTATGAAAAACTTACCAATAAAATTGCTGGCAGTATAGTGACCAGCACATTGGCATTTGTAATATTGATGTTGTTGTCTGGTCTGTTGTTGGGGGCGCAATCATTGCTGATTACTGGTATTTTATTACTGGCGTTTTTTGCGTGGCGTTTTATTTATGGTGCCGCGAAATTCCAGAAAAACCTCAGCGGCGTTTATTCTTGGTTTGCGGTGGCAACAAACATAATTATGATTATAGCAACGATTGTTTTGATCGCTGTGAATACAACCACAGCGACACAAAATGTGACCGTGAATATTTCTGACACGACACAATTGACTGAATAAAAAACGCGCTATATGCACGTTTTTGTGGCATACAAGGATTTTTAAACAATGAATGGATTGATACTTTTTTCCGGCGTTGTGTTTCTGTTATGGCTGGGACGCGTGATTTTAATTCCACTGTTGGTGGCAACATTTTTGTGGTATTTAATAAATGCGATTTCGGCCTATTGTCGCAAGATTTTACCATTTCGCGACGACGCTGCACGCACCCAGCACAGTTTTCTGTCCGTGCTGTTTGATTGGTTGGCCAACTGTATCGGCATTGGTGCGTTGGTGGGGTTGGTATGTCTATTTATTGTCCAGGTGCGACCAATGTTTTTGGAATTGGTTGTCGCCCTGCCCGCGATTCAGAACAAACTGGTTGATTTGGGCGTGATGTTATCACACACCATCGGCATAAAATTTGATATGTCAATGATTCCAAACGTGGCAAAAATGGCAACCAACGTCGGCGTATCGTTGGCCGGTATGGCAACAACAATCGGTATGATTGTTATCTATTTATTATTTATGTTCGTTGAACAGACGACATTTGATAAAAAGTTTTCGGCCCTGTTTCCAAACCGTTCCCAGTCCAAGAAAATGCGCTATATCGTGGACAGCATTGATACAAATATGAAAAAATATTTGTTTATGAAGACATTTATTTCCGGCGCAACCGGTATATTGGCGTATCTGTGGTTGCATTTCCTGGGATTGGAATTTGCCGGCGTCTGGGCATTTATCGTATTTATCACCAGTTATATACCAACGATTGGCGCAATCATTGCGTGCAGTCTGCCGATTTTATATTCCCTGGCGGTCAGTCCGAATTTACAAACACCCGTATTGGTGGCCGCAGGTTTGATTGGATTGCAAATATTACTGGCCAATATTATTGAACCAAAATTGACCGGCAAAACATTAAACCTGTCAACATTGGCGATACTGATAAACCTGGTATTTTGGGGATTACTGTGGGGCGTTGCCGGAATGTTTTTCAGCGTTCCGTTATTGGTGGCAACGTTTATTATTACCGCCCAATTTGATTCCACCCGTTGGATTGCTGTTTTATTATCCGCAGACGGAACAATTCCAGACAAACGTGAATCTGAATAGATAAAAGACGCGCTGGATACATCAAATCCGGCGTTTTTTATTGCGCACGATGTATCAAACTGATTGCATTTTCCAATATCACACGCGCCGACGCAGAATCCAGTTTTTGTTTTATATCCGCCCGACGCACCCGTCCCATCTCGGCTTGTGCGGTAATGCTGGAATAACTCTCGTCAATGAAACAAATTGGCAAATCCGTCACCTGGGCCAATGCAGACGCAAATTCACGCACGCGCGATGTCGTATCAGATTCTGTGCCATCTGAATACAGTGGCAACCCAATCACAATGCCCACCGCACGTTCCCCAGACGCCAAATCTGCGACCGCACGTGGCAATGTGCCATCGCGACCACCGGCAATCACTGGGCGTGTGAACACAAATTCGCGTGACGCGTCCGATACCGCAACCCCGGTGCGCGCCGCGCCCCAGTCAATTCCAACAATACGTCCTGTCCGCGGAAAAGCCTTGAAATCTGGCAGAATCATTGTATAATTTCCTCTGATTAAATAATAGGATTTGAAATGGCGTTTAGCAAGCAACAATTACAGAAATTTGCCAACCTTATCAGGATTGAAATTTCTGATGAAAAACTGGAACAGATGAATATTGATTCCGTGATTGATTGGCTGGATAAATTACAGAAAATTGATACACGTGGGATTGAACCAATGTTAAATCCGGCCGAACACAAATTACCAACACGTGCCGACGTGGTCACTGATGGCAACGTTCGTGACGCGATTATGGCAAACACCCCGGACAAGGCCGGCGTATCACGCGGATATTTTGCAGTTCCAAAAGTTATGGATGGTGAATAAAAATGATAGATTTAACGATTACCCAGGCATTACAGAAATTAAAATCTCGCGAAATCAGCGCAACCGAATTGACACGCGCACATTTAAATCGCATTGAAAAATACGGCACAAAATTAAATTGCTATATCACACTTACGCCTGAACGCGCCCTGGCGGATGCGGCGGCGGCCGATGCACGTTATGCAAACGGCACTGCCGGCGTCCTGGACGGTATTCCCATTGGAATGAAGGATTTATTTGCCACGCGTGGCATACGAACAACGGCGGCATCACGTATGCTGGAAAATTTCGTACCAGAATATGAATCAACTGTATCCCAGAAATTTATTGATTCCGGTTCTGTGTTGCTGGGTAAAACCAATCTGGACGAATTTGCGATGGGGACGTTCAGCAAGACCAGTTTCTTTGGTGCGCCAATCAATCCGTGGCATTTGAACGAAAATTTAACCGCCGGTGGTTCATCTGGCGGTTCAACCAGTGCCGTTGCCGGTGGTCTGGCAATGGCGGCAACAGGGACGGATACCGGTGGATCAATTCGCTTTCCGTCGGCAATCACGGGCCTGGTTGGAATGAAACCGACATACGGTTTATGCAGTCGCTGGGGTTGCGTTGCATTTGCGTCCAGTCTGGATACCCCGGGTCCAATTACACGCACAGCCGATGACGCTGCGCTGTTGTTATCTGTTATGGCCGGACACGACCCCAAGGATTCAACCAGTGAAAAAAATGGTTTCGCATTTTCTGGCGAACTGGAACCAATTATCGGCAACGGGAAAAAATTACGCGTCGGTATTATCAAAGAATTTGCTGATGTTCAAATCTCGCCCGATATGAAACGTGTTTTTGACGCACGAATCGCTGATTTAAAATCGGCTGGTGCAGAAATAATAGAAGTATCAATTCCAAACATCTTGGACGCATTGGCGGCATATTACATCATCGCCCCGGCCGAGGCGTCATCAAACCTGGCGCGCTATGACGGTATGCGTTATGGTCTGCGCATAGAAGGAAACGATTTAATTGACACATACAAGAAAACACGTGCCGCCGGCTTTGGCACAGAGGTTCAACGTCGTATGATTGTCGGCACGGCCGTTTTATCCAGTGAATCGTACGAGGTTTATTTTATGCAGGCCGCACGTGTCCGCCGTATGATTTCAGACAGTTTCAATGCCGCGTTTGCACAGTGTGATTTAATATTGTGCCCGGCCAGTGCCGGCACCGCGATGCCATTGGATTCTGACCTGTCACCACTGGAATATTACGCATTGGATTTATTTACGGTCGCAATGAACCTGGCCGGTGTTCCTGCATGCAGTGCACCTGCGGGATTGGCGGCGAACGGATTGCCATTGGGAATCCAGGTTGTTGGTCGTCGCTTTGACGATATGCGTGTTTTGCAACTGGCAAAACATATCCAAGAATTCAGCGGCGTTGACAATCGTCCAACTGTAATTATGGGGGAATAAAAAAAGCGCGCAAAACGCACGCACAAATAAAAATGGTGGCTAGGAACGGAATCGAACCGCTGACACAGGGATTTTCAGTCCCTTGCTCTACCAACTGAGCTACCTAGCCAACGCGAGACGCATAATAAGATACTAAACAAAAAAAAGCAAGGAAAAATAAAAAATGTTTACGATAAAGGGCAAAACAGGTGATTGGGAACTGGTTATTGGATTAGAAACGCACATTGAAGTGTTGTCTGAATCCAAATTATTCAGTGGTGCATCGGCAAACTATAATCCGACAATCGCCCCCAACACCCAGGCTTGTATGGTTGACGTTGCGATGCCTGGTATGTTGCCGGTATTGAACGAATACTGTGTTGAACAGGCGATTAAAATGGGACTGGGACTGAATGCCGAAATTTCCCACCACAGTAAATTTGCCCGTAAACAGTATTTTTACCCTGACCTGCCCCAAGGATACCAGATTTCACAACCTGCCGAAGAACCACCGGTTGTTGGTCGTGGCTGGGTTGAAATTATGGGCGACGATGGCAATCCTAAAAAGATTTTCATTGAACGCGCACACCTGGAACAAGACGCCGGTAAATTAAAACACGACGTTCATCCGACAAAATCTTTTGCAGACTATAACCGCACAGGTGTCGCATTGTTGGAAATCGTCACGTTCCTGGACGTGAAAAATCCAGAAAACAATTCTTATATTTCGTCCCCTGACGAGGCCGAACGCTATCTGCGCGAAATTCGTGAAATCGCACGCGCGTTGGGCGTATCCAAGGCAAATATGGAAGAAGGCTCTATGCGCGCAGACGTGAACGTATCTGTACGTCCGGTCGGTTCAAATGAATTTCGCACACGCACAGAAACAAAAAATATGGTGTCATTTAAATTTATTAAATCCGCCATTGAATACGAGGCGCGTCGCCAAATTGAAATCTATGAAAACGGTGGCACCGTATCCCAGGATACAATGCGCTATAACCAGGGCGACGGCACAACATCTGTTATGCGCAGCAAAGAAGACGCACTGGATTATCGCTATTTCCCAGACCCGGATTTATTACCATTGGATATCACAGATGAACAAATTGAACGCGTTCGCAAAACTATGCCTGAATTGCCGGCGGCAACGCGCGCACGTTATATAAACGAATATGGCTTGTCTGAATATGACGCCGCACGTTTAACAGAAACAACGGACATTTCGCACTGGTTTGATACGGCAATCGCAGGCAAGCCTGCACGTGCAAAACCGATTGCAAACTGGATGATTTCAGAACTGTTTGCGCACGCTGAAAATTGGGACGTAAAAAACGCTGTGGATACAGCTGAGCCTGGCCTGCCGCGAATTATTCGTCCATCAGATTTGTCTGAATTAGTTGATATGATTACAGCAAATGAAATCAATGGCAAACAGGCCAAAGATATATTCATAAAAATGCTGGACGGTGAAACCGGCACCCCACGCGAAATCGCCGACAAATTTGGTATGAAACAAATTACAGATACATCTGCCATAGAGGCTGTGATTGATGAAATCATCGCGGCATCTGCGCCCCAGGTTGCACAATACAAGGCCGGCAAAACAGGCTTGCTGGGGTTCTTTGTTGGCGGCGTAATGCGTGCCACCCAGGGCAAAGCAAATCCGGCCGTTGTAAATGAAATATTGTTGCGTAAATTATCATAATAAAAAAACAAAAGGACGAAAAAATGAAAATCGTGACCATCATAGAAGATAACGCAATCACCGGTGTTCGCTATGGCGAAATTGAAATTCCAGATACTGAAATAATATTACTGCACAACAGCGCACTTCGGAACTATGCCCGCAACCTGAAATTACGCACCGATTATATTCATCGCGCGGTGGCAAAACAACGTACCAAAAGCAAATAATAAAATATGAAAAAATTTTTTATCCAAACATTTGGTTGCCAGATGAATGTATATGATGGCCAACGCATTGCGGCAATGCTGGTCCATCACGGATTGACACAAACCGACGACGTCACCGATGCAGACATAATTATATTAAACACGTGTTCTGTCCGGGAAAAGGCAACGAACAAGGTCTATTCGGCATTGGGCCGTATTCGCAAAGAAAAAAAGCCAACTGCCCTGTTCGGCATTGTCGGTTGCGTTGCACGCGAAAGCGGCGCAGATGCATTTAAACGTATCCCCGATTTGAATTTTGTTCTGGGCCCACAAAGTTATCACAAACTGCCTGAAATTTTAACCAGCCCAGAAACACGTTTATTAAATATAAATCTGGGTGGATTGGAAAAGTTTGACGAACTGCCCCAGATGACCACATCACCGTCTGTTGCATATATCCCAATCCAAGAAGGCTGTAATCATTGTTGCACATACTGTATTGTGCCATACACCCGTGGCCGCGAAATATCACGCCCATTTGACGACATTGTGCGCGACACAATTCACGCCGCCCAAACAGGCGCGATTGAAATTTGTTTTCTGGGGCAAAACGTCAACGGTTATAAATACACCGACAACACCGGGAAAATATGGCGTTTATCCGATTTAATCCGCGCCGCGGCAAAATTGGATAACATAAAACGGATTCGCTTTACATCTAATTATCCAACAGAAATGACCGATGATTTGATTGAAATGTTCCGAACAGAACCAAAATTACTGCCATTTTTAAATATGCCTATACAAAGCGGGTCACCTGATGTATTGACAAAGATGAACCGTCCGTATTCGCTAAATCTATATATAGATATAGTTGACAAATTACGTTCTGCCCGTCCTGATATTCAAATATCCAGTGACTTTATCGTCGGATTCCCGGGTGAAACAGATGACGATTTTGAACAAACGATGGAAATCGCCCGTCGCATAAAATATATAAATTCGTATTCATTTAAATATTCACCGCGTCCCCATACCGCTGCGGCTGTAATGCCTGGCCAAATCCCAGAGCAGATAAAGGCGGCACGCCTGGCAAAACTGGACGGATTTCTGAACGAACTGCAACGCGAATTTAACGAAAGCTGCATTGATAAAACATTCAGTTGCCTGTGCGAGGGACCCGACAAAACCGGTAATCATCTGGTATATCGCACCCCGTATATGCAACAATGTATTGTTGATGCATCTGACAATGCGCCAACGGTCGCAAACATAAAAATTACTGCGGCAAACAAGGCGTCATTGCGTGGCGAAATCGTAAAATAAAAAATATCAGAATATTGCGCGTCCACCAATGGACGCGTGATATGTCGTCCCAAATTCAGAATTTATAATTCCAACATTCATATCAACACCGGCGTCATCTGCCTGCGACCAAAACGCAACCCCCAGCGCGGCACCAACATCGCCATGCGCACTGGCCCGAACACGCACGCCATAATCATACGCAAAATCATCTGTTCCGCCGGTTGTTGTAATATCCGTTCCAATATTTGTATCAAAATTATTTTCTGTGATGGCAACAATTTCTGTGTGACTGGCCGCCAGCCCTATGAACGGCGCAAAGACAAAATCGTCCATCGGATTTAAACGAACGCCAAAATCTGTTGCGCCATATAAATTTGTCCCGTGGGGCGCACTGTCAATATCATCGCCCACCAAAATAAAATCCACATCAAATTTCGCCGCACTGTGTCCCAGTATGGCACGGCCGATAAATTCACCATCATCATAAATTGTATAAATATTGCCGCCCACGACGCGCGCATCAAAATCATTTATTTCATCAGACGCATTGATACAGCCAACGTATCCAGACGCACCAGCCGAAATAACATCTGTGATTTTTGCGTCCATACCGATTCGCAATCCTGTGACATAAAAATCATCGTTATAAATAAAATCAGGCGACAGCGAAAACCCATTTTTGCCATTTGTCATCAACCCGAAAAACATTTCTGTTGCGTCCATTGCACGCACAGGCCGCATTAAATTTATTGGTCGCAATCGCACAGAACGTGACATAACGCCGTTCAATGTGGACACGTCACCTGCCCTGTCCAGTGCGCGAAACAGTTTGTCATTTGGACGTGCGCGTCGCAGTTTGTTCAAAAATTCGCCCGTTGAATTTTTCAAAATTTTTGCATAGTCTGTTTCACGCAACATTTGCACATATAATTTATGATTGATAATTTCTGCACGCGTTGCCATCAGCGAATTTCCCGGCACAGCATATACATTAAGCGCGCCGTCGCCATTGATATTATCCAACACAGGCCCATTGCCAAACACGCCATCAATAATCAAATTTACATCACCAGATAATTCTATTTCTGGCGCATTGGTGATTGCGCTGTTCAAAATCAGTGATGTGTTTTCTAATATTATCTTGGTATTGGGGCCGGCGACACTGGTGATATTATTCAGCGATAACCGATTCGCATTTTGCACCAAAATCACGTAATCCATATCTGTGCCCAAATGCGTGACATCAGATTCAGAATTTATCATTTGAACCAAACGCGAATTTACCCCAGGCGTAAAACGTACCCCTGAAATATCGCCACCATTTCGCAACCGCAACATACAGCCATTACAAATATTTATTGTCCCGGCCAATGTCCCGTTGTTTTCTATCAATAATGTTCGCTTGATATTTATTTCATTATAATAAACCTGGGCCATGTCACTGATAACTGCATTATCATACAGGTTTAAAACATCGCCCCGATTCGCAGATTTAAATTCGCGCATCGCAGCACACGCCCCACCAAACACAAACACACTAAATAAAAATGTAAAAACAGTGCAATAGGCTTTCATATATGCAATCTAGCATATATGAAATTTTTCACAAAGGAAAAATATCCCACAGGTATGTCTGTGGGATATATGTTATTTTATTACATTTCCCCTGGTTTAACGACTGTCCCCCAGGCCGCCTTGTATCCGCCGTCACGCGTCAGATACAATTTCGCGTTATTCAGTTTTTCCGCCGTCAGGCCACGAATAACAAACGATTCTTGTAATCTGCCGGCTTTTTCAATACGCAGCATTGGCAACGTAATCGGCATTGCATTGTTTGCACAGCACATACCACTGCTGCATACGTTGCACGGATAGATGCGCATTGCATACGTCACGCCTGGACGCAAATCTTGCAAATCTATGTCCATTTTTAACCCAGCGTCAGATTCCATAAACTTTATATATCCCATTTTGGATTCGCCGCCACGACTGCTGCGCGTGAACATCTTGGCCGCCACGTGATTGATTGCAGCATCTTCGTATGTCTGATAATAGACAACCGATTCGTTTTTGGCATTATGCACTTTTTTATGACTGCCGCACATTGTTGTACAGCCTGACAATAAAACCGAAACGGTCAATGCAGACGATAAAATAAAAACCTTTTTAACTGCGTTTTTCATAAGGATCTCCTTTGTTGTTCCTTGGGTTTTACAAAACAAATGATACATTATTTTCATCTGTATTTCGCCAGGTTTGAATCCCTAGGAATCGCCGGATTCTATGCACATAGCGCGTTTTTTGTTTTCATACTAACTGTGCAGTTTGAAAAACGATTTTAACAACACACTTGGCGAATATTGATGCTTGTTTATCGGGGTTAATTCTTTATCCAGTCCCATCAGATAATACACCGCGCGTTGGGCGGCACGCACCGAATATTCTACGGTAAAGACCACGTCATCGGGTTGTTCTGCAAATTGACTGACGAACCCCAGATTTTCATACCCGTTTGGATTTACGTCTGGCCGATTACCTGGGTGTCGCGGTTGAAATTGCGACGTTATATACGGCATTATACACGTGCGACATATAACGCCACGCATCATATCCGAATACTGTTTTTCAGGCACATGCAGATGTCCAAATAATTCTGTCATTATTTCGCGCCCCGTGCATTTATACATCGGCTTTTTCACATAGTCGCCGTCTGTGAACATATTCAACGAATACCCCCAGAATATATTTGTATCGTCCGGCTGATTTTTGAAATGCGGTTGACGCGCAACAACGATTGATAAACGCCAAGCCGATTCGCAAAATGTCACCAACGCCCCACCGCCGGGGTGATTCGTTGTAAAGCGTTGAATATATCCCAACACATCTGGATTATTATTGATTGTCGTCGTAAAAGACATCCACATACTTTCGTCTGGACGTCCACAGAATACATCTGGGTCGCCCAGTTCTGGACGGCCACGCGCCATACGTCGCCACAGTTCAAATGACGGCGCATTATTTGCGCGATTGTATTTTGCGACGCTGTCCATTGCGGCCTCGGACGAATTATCGGTCATAGACCCGTTTGTCACCAGGACAATATCCGTTGGCCTTACCGACACCCGATGTGAACGCGTTTTGTCGCTGTATACAATGGTTTTGACAATATTGTGGCCGGCGCCGTCTGTTTCAAATTCAATATCTGTGACAGTTGCATTTAACATTATATTCACATCGTGCGCGGCCAGCCATTTTGCCATTGGGCAAATGATTGAATCGTATTGGTTATATGCTGTGCGCGCCACACCAGTCAGTGTATGAATACGTGGAAATTCGTGCATAAAGCGCAACATATAGCGTCGCAATTCCGCCGCACTGGACCACGGCTGGAACGCAAACGTCGTCTGCCACATCAGCCAAAAATTAGTTTTGAAAAAGTGTTTGTTAAACACTTGGTCTATGCGTTTTGCGCCCAGTGTAATTTCATTTTCTATCAAAATCAGGCGTTCCATATCAAGACGGTCGCGCTGGGAAAATCCCATTTTATTTACATCAACCTTGGCGCCGTCTGCATTGACCAGGCGCGCACGCGCATGCGTTTTAAATTCGTCATTAAAATTCAAAAACTCACGTTCCATTTCCATATCTGGAAATTCCAACGACGGAATTGTTGTCATTATATCTTGCAGACATTCGTATGTCGGAATATTTAACATACGCCCACCACGAATCATAAATCCCCGTTTGGCATCACCACTGCCGTCCAGACTGCCGCCGGCGATTGGCAACGTTTCAAAAATATGAATATTTTTACCTGGCACGCCTGCGTCACGTATCAGATATATCGCCGCCGCCATTGCCCCAACGCCCCCACCAACGATATACGCATTTGTATCTGTCGGATTGCGTTTAATTGAACTTTTTCCTGCCATCATTGTTTTTCCCCTTGGTTTAATTTATTAAAATTATAACGACAATCACTACATCAACCCATAGGATACAAAGCATAAAAAAGACCGGATTTTATGCACATAGCGCAAAAAAAATCGTCCATAAAATATGGACGATTTTGCATTACGACACAGGACACATCTAGAACATAAATCTGATGCCGACGTCACCACCAAAGTTATGCAACCCAGAATTGACATCTGCGTATGTATAACGTGCAGCAACATCAACTGCGAAATAATCCATATCAAACGAAACACCCAATGTTCCCATGGCGGCAACACTGCCACGGCTCTTGGAATGATTGTGTTCATATGGGATTTTACGTTTCACGTCCGAGAATGCGGCACCAACACCCATTCCCATAAACGGACGAACGATTTGGTATCCACCGAATTCCCAGTAAGTATTCATTAACAACGTTTGCAATTTTGCATCTACGTCAATTTTTTTATTCGTATGGAACGAATCGTGATCTTTTAATTTGCTAAACATTGTCCATTCAATTTCTGTTCTGGCGGTATCACAGATTTCCAGACCTAATGCCGCGCGTCCCTGCCACACTGTATCGGTCATAGATTTTTTTGTATTATTAAAACTGTAATTCAGATTTGTGTATCCCAAACCGCCACGCAGGCCGATATAAGGATTCAAACCGAACAACTGCCAATCGCTGGTACGGGTTTGTGTGCCAGCAAACGCTGGGCACGCCAACAACACAGCCAGTGTTGATACGACTATTTTTTTCATACTTTCTCCTTTTTGTATTTGTTGTTAAAAACAGTTTCATTTCATGTCAACACTGTAATTCTATCAAAGCGAATTCAATCTTTGCATAGGTATGGATTCCAAATAAAAAACGCCGGCAAACGGCGTTTTTATTTGTGGTGGACGCGCAGGGATTGGCTGCGCCGACCTGGCAAAATTTGCTGACGCAAACCGGCATACTGCCGTCTGCCTTTTTGCGGCGGTTCGAACCCTTTACCCCGGGTTCTCGTCCCGTGCGCTACAAAAATAAAACCGCCTGACGGCGGTTTGTATTTTTGGTGGACGCGCAGGGACTCGAACCCTGGACCCACTGATTAAGAGTCAGTTGCTCTACCAACTGAGCTACGCATCCAGAACTGTTAAACTGTGGCAATTATATATCTTTTTGCCGCATTTGCAAGCGTTTATTACTAGCGCAAATGTGATGACGGGTTGTATGCCTTGGTCCCCTTGCGGATTTCAAAATGTAATTGTGGCTTGTCAACCTTGCCCGTCATACCAACCGTCCCGATTTTTTGTCCGACCGACACACGTGCGCCACGACGAACCGACATAGAATCCATGTGCGCATACACGGTCATCCAACCGCCAGAATGTTGAATAATAACCAGGTTGCCCATACCTTTGACCTCGTTCCCGGCGTATGCAACAACGCCGTTTTCCGCCGCCTTGACCGGTGTGCCACGCGACGCGCTGATGTTTATGCCGTCGTTAAACAGGCCACCTGCTTTTGCGCCATAGTGCGACAAAATTTTACCACGGACCGGCCACGAGAATTTTGATGACGATCGCGCCGCGATTGTCGGCAATTTTTTACTGGGGTCTGATGATATTTTTTGTTTCGGCGCGGACGGGACCTTGGTCTGTGGCTGTTTGATGGCGGTTATGCTTTTTTTAGCCGTGACCGCACTGGACTTTTGCGATGTTGTTGTCGTCACCGGCGCCGCCGTATGGACGTTTGCCCCTGACGTCACTGTTGCCGGGCGCGCGGTTTGCGCACCACCCAATGGCGCAGATGACAGATTTGGAACCTTTAACCGTTGTCCAACCGACAGCGTAAATGGCGCAGCGATATTATTCATAACTGCCAAATCGTTCACAGGCACCGAATAACGGCGCGACAACGAAAACAACGTATCCCCCGGCGCAACCGAAATTTCGTCCAGTTGAACCCGTGTGGTTGTTGCAACAGGTGTTGATTTTTTTACCGGCGTCGCACTGGTTGTCGCGGATTGTTGCGCCACAGGCATCGCCGCCGCGCGTGGCGATTCCGCCGATTGTGATATTTTTAATTTTTGCCCTATGCGCAGTGGTGCCGCCATATCCAGATTATTTCTGTGTGCCAATTCTTGGGGGGTGGACGCATACTGTTGCGCCAAAGAATACAATGTATCACCACGCACAACGGTTATTTCAGTATCGCTGACCGGGACACTTGGTTGCGTTCGTGCGTATTCGGGAACAACCAAAAAATCGCCTGTTGGCACATCTGTATCATCGCGTTGCGCAACGCTTTGCCCGGTTGTCACATCAGACGCCTGGGCAACCGGTGCGCCATACAGCACAGAATCCGGCGCGTCATTATTTTGTGGTGGCACGATATAATCATCAACAGACGCATACATCACGTAATCATCGGTGCCAACCGAACCATACAACTGGGGCGACGCATACACGCCATAGTCCGATGCCGCCGAGTTATAAATTTCTGGTTGTGTATTTGGATCAGCCAACAACGCAGGATATCGCGTGGAAATAAATTCGCCCACGGTATCGGGCAACGACGTAATCTTGGGCTGTAAATCACAGCCTGTGCCAAACGCTAAAAACACACATAAAAATAATACTGACGTCTTTCTCACGCATATAATTATATCACAAAATCAACACAAAATACAAAGCAATCTGAAACAAACAATCAGTTTTTCACATCATCTTTGCGCATAAATAAAATACTAGCCTCAAACAACGCCCACATTGGTATTGCCAATGCAATCTGGGATACAATATCAGGTGGCGTCAGAATTGCCGCAACAACCACAATCAAAACTATTGCATAGCGGCGCATTTTAACAACGCGCGACCGTGGCAAAACCCCTATTCTGTTCAGCATAACCAAAACCAGCGGTAATTGAAACGCGGTTCCAAACACCTTTAACATACCGATTGTAAAATCCAGATAGTTTCGCGCCGCCGGCATCACTACCGCTGGCACTGGCGCAGACGCATTTAATTCCATAAAGAATCCAAACACAAACGGGAACATTACATAAAATGCAAACGCCGCACCACAAACAAACAAAATCGGCGACATTATCAATATAGGCCATATAAACGCACGTTCGCGCGTGCGCAGTCCCGGCGCAACAAACGCCCATATTTGATACAACGCAAATGGTATCACACACACCAATCCCACCAGCAACGCCAACGAAAACCGTATCATCAATCCATCAGACACGCCATTATATAACAGCACCCCATCAGGCCATATATGCAACAGCGGTGCCGTCAACACCATCTGGAACCACGGCGCGACATACCAGCCTGCAATCGTTGCCAATCCAAAAACAGCGAACGTCCACAGCACCCTGCGACGTAATTCGGCGAAATGCTGCATCAATGTCATTTTTTGCATTTCTGCCCCCCTGTTTTTTTACCGGCCGGCCGGCGTTTTTTTATTGGCGTAGAAAATTCTGCCAACATATCATCGGTTGTTGTTTTGATTAAATCATCAATCGGTTTTTCCAGTTCAATACTTTCTTTGATTTGTTCAGACGCATCTGTTATTCGCCAAATAATCGCACGAACAAATTTTACCGCCCGTGCCAACCAGCGTGCCACATCAGGCCACATACGCGCAGGCAACACCACAATCGCAACCAGTATAATTACTAAAAATTCTGCGCCACTGATTCCAAACACGCGTTTGCCCTTTTAATCATAGAAATCATCACCGCCACTGGTGCTGACCGTTTTGTGGCGCGCGATTTGAAAATAATTTTTCCCGAAATCTGTTTTTGTTTTCAGCCCAGAAAACGCAACATCTGTTTTTGCACCAGTTGCGTCAACAACACTCCACGAATTTAACTTTACCGGTTTCTTGTCAAAAACAACCGTCATATTCCCCAGGCCTTCTTGGCCGCGTAATTCCATTTTCAATGAAAACGTTTTATCCGTACTGGCCGTATCAACCACATTTATATCAGCATTTTTTAAATCAATATTTTTTCTGATTAAAATGCCGGCCGGGGTGCTGGTCAACGGCACAGTTGTAATTTGATCCAGCGACCGGTCAAAGAAATATAAATCGCGTCCATCTGCAATCAACTGGACCGGCATATTTTTATAATCCAAACGAACACGCCCCGGGCGCAACATTGAAAACGTACCACGTTCTGTTTTGCCAGACGCTGTCTGGATAAAATTCCCCGTCAGTCCTGTAATAGAATTCAAATATTTTTCCGCGTTATTTACCAACGCTTTATCAATCGCTGCATGCGCCGAAAACGTGCATATACACAAAAATGCGATGAATATTTTTTTCATAAATCCTCTCCCTTGAACAGTTCAATTATACGATTGCGAACATTTTCCAAACTGTCGTTCACAACTGCACCTGCGGCATACGTATGTCCGCCGCCCCCCAGTGCCGACGCAATATGGTCAACTGCGCGCATACGTCCACGCAAAGAAACGCCGATTTGGTTTTCTTTTTGTTGCTTTAATAACGCGACGTATTCCACACCTTTTATCTGGGCCAACAGACTCAGTATCAATTCGCCACGCCCATCAAGATGTTTGTAATCTTTCTTTTCAACTGTGGCCAACGCCAGATGACCGCGGAACAAAAATTCCGCCCCAGCGACAACTGCGGCCTCGGTCTGGATTGCACGACGTGGTTTATTGTTCATACCGTCAACCAGTTCTGCGATATTTACACCACTGTCCACCAAATCCGCCATAATATTTAATGCCACGCCGTTTCCAGGTCGCACATACTTGAAAAATCCAGTATCCGTCAATATAGACAATGCCAACAAACTGGCCACGTCTAAATCAGAACGCCACGCCAAATCACGCATAATTTTATATATAATCGCACCGGTCGCCACGGCCTTGTCATCATCAATACATAATTGCGCAACGTGCGAATCATTTATATGGTGGTCAATTTCAACTGTGTATTTGGCATTTTCCAAGATTGGCATTGCCCCACCAATATTCCGTGCCGTCCCGTAATCCAGCACAATCGCCACATCAAATGGGCGCGCCATATCAATACGCGAATAAAATTGAATACGATTTCGGTCTGGGATATTATCCAGCGCATCTGGGATATTTCCGTCATACACACACAATGGTCGCCGCCCGTAATTCAGTTCTATTAAACGCGCCAATGCCAACACACTGCACAACGCATCACCATCTGGATTTTTATGTGCAAAAATTGCCACGCTGTGCGCGGCACGTAATTTTTCATCAAATGTTTTCAGAACAGAATCCATATTTATACCCTATCCAACAACAATGTCTTCTATAAAGAATTGTGCGCTGACCCGGCCGTTATATTCATTTTCTTTTAACCGCCCCAGCATTGTTATTGTAGTGTTTGTATTCGCATCGTCCAGTAAAAAGTCACCAACCAGCGTTCCAACCAAATTAAATCCGACAAACGCCAGTTGTCCCCCACTGGTCGTGACAACACCGCGCAGGTGCGCGCCACCACCCATCACACTGGCATACCGCAACGCCGCGCCATGCAGTATCAACGTTGGTTCTGGATTTCCCTGGCCAAATGGTTCCAACGCGTCCAGTTTTTTTATCAACCCCATTGTGGCCGCCCCAGCGTCCAATTCTGCATCGGCAACAACCTCGGGCGTGGGCATAACGCCATTTAACTGGGTTCGCACGGCATCTTCTAAAAATGCACGAAACGCGTCTTCGTTTTCTGCGCCCAGTGAAAAACCGGCCGCTGCCGCGTGACCGCCCCCTTCGGACACAACGCCGGCCGCCAACGCGTCATGAATAATTTTTCCTAAATCTATACCCGGGATTGACCGACCAGACCCGTTTATCACACCATCGCTGCGCGTTGCAACACACGACGGCAGATTATATTTATCTTTTAACCGGCCTGCGATAATTCCCATAACACCACCGTGCCAATCATCACCGCAAACAAACAAACTGCACCGGCCATCACGACAATAATTTTCCGCAATTTCAGTTGCGCGCAACATTATGGCATTTTGGATATCAATGCGTTCACTGTTCATGTGATGTAATCTGTTGGCCAAATCGCCCGCTATCAACGGGTTGTCTGTCAGCAATAATTCCAACGCAGGCGCGGCCGAATCTAAGCGTCCGGCGGCATTCAAACGTGGTCCCAGCGCAAATCCAACGGCATATACCGACGGCCGCTTTATTCCTGCGACCTGCATCAAGACGCGCAGCCCCAGATTTTGACGCAATCCCAAAACCTTTAACCCGGTTGTCACAAATGCACGGTTCAGCCCCACCAACGGCATCGTGTCACAAATCGTTCCCAACGCGACCAAGTCCAGATAGTTCATTAAATCCAACGATTTCAGACGTGCGCGCATTTCATCAGACAGTGTTCGCGATTTTAATTCACGTCGCAACGCAACCATTGTCATAAACGCAACCCCAACCCCGGCCAGATACGTCAACCCAGATGTATCATCTGTGCGTTTTGGATTTACAACCGCGTCTGCCTCGGGCAACGCAACATCTGGGGAATGATGGTCTGTGACAACAACACGCAAACCGTGCGACCGCGCATACGCAACATCTGAAATTCCAGATATTCCGCAATCAACTGTTATCATCAGTTTTGCGCCACTTGCCACGATTTCATCAATGGCATTTTTATTCAGTCCGTATCCTTCGCCTTCGCGCGTGGGCAAATGCCATATACACGGCACCCCCAACGCACGCAAACATTTCACACAAATCGCAGTTGACGTAATTCCGTCCACGTCATAGTCACCATAGACCGCGATTTTATCCCCACGCAAAATCGCATCTGCGATAACGCGCGCCGCCACGTCCATATCCTGTAATACAGATGGATTTGGCATATATTCTTTGATACTGGGGTTTAAAAATTTTTGCTGCGCGTTTGAATCCGCCAGTCCGCGACTGATTAAAATTTTTTTAACTAAATCATCTGCACCGACCGCGCCATCAGATGATGTCGCGACCATCCATGCCTGGCCCAGCATGGATTTATCAACTACCTTTCTCACGCTATACTCTTTTTTTTATTATCAAGAGTATTATAATAGAAAATTATTCAAATAGCAACGGCAGTATGCTGTCCAAGATTTTACCCGTCGTCGGCACAGCATTCCACGCCGCGGTACGCAATCCCCAATTTTCCTTGATTCCCTGGGGTTCGTCCAAAATTACCAGTATTGTATATTGCGGTGCCGCCACTGGAAAGATTCCTGCAAACGCGGTCAGATTACGCCGTCTGTCCACACGTCCGTGTGCATCATATTTAACCGCCGTTGCCGTTTTTCCACCAATTTGAATTCCGGCCACACGCGCCTGTTTACCACTGGTTTCTTCAGCAATGCGCAACATTATCGGACGCAACCGCGCAGATATTTCCGACGACAGCACGCGTGTGCCACGCACCGCGCCAACGTCGCGCTTTTGCAATGTTGGGTAAATATATATTCCGCCATTGGTCATCGCGTTGACCGCCAACAACAGGTGCATTGGTGATACTGATATACCGTGTCCATAAGACATCGTTGCGCGTTCAACCGGCCCCCATTTTGCCGGCATAATGGGGCGCTCTGTCTTGCCGAATTCCAATTCCAGTGGCGCATCAAAATGCAGACGATGAAAGAATTCACGTTGCGCCCCATCTGGCAAATCCAGCGCGATTTGCGCACTGCCCACATTGCACGAATGCAACATAATTTCTTCTATGGTTAAATACGGGCGTGGTGGTTTGAAACTGGACACGTCTGAAATACGCGCCGCCGTGCGTCCAAACTTGTCCTGAATTTTAAAGGGTTCTTTGACATAGTATTCTTTGTGAATACCGTTTTCCATCGCCATCGCCGTATTGAATATTTTAAATATAGACCCCATTTCATACACGCCACGCAACGGCTTGAACAGGCGGTTTGACGCAGAATCCATACTGCGGTTTTCTGGGTCAAAGTCCGGCAACGATACCATCGCCAACATTTCACCTGTTCGCGAATTCATCAACATTCCCATTGCGGCCTTGGCCTGGTACTTTTGCATTGCGATGGATAACTGTTCATAAAATACCGATTGAATTCGCGCGTCCAGTGACAAACGCAGTGGCGTGACATTTTCGCACAGATAATCATCGTATATTCGTTCTGCCCCTTCCAGTCCGTGGCCGTCGTTTCCAACAAAACCAACGGCGTGCGAAAACAGTCTGCGCTTTGGATAGCGGCGTGTTTGAACAGGTTCCACGTCCAGCCCGGCCAATCGCGCCTGGGTTATCATATCGCGCTGATTATCACTGGCGTACTTTTTAATATAAATAAACTTGCGCGAAGAATACACCAACTTTAACGCATCAGACACACTGTATTCATACGGGAATGCCTGGTGTATTAAATTCGCCACTTTTTCTTTGTCTTGGTCACGAACCTGGGACGGGCGCAACGTAATATGCCCAGACATAATATTTTTTGCCAATATATCGCCATTACGGTCAACAATATCTGCGCGCGCAACGTTCCAGTTTCCATCTGCGCCAGCCAGACGCGCACGGTCTGTTCCCTGGATTCCCAGTTGCAGCGTTCTGAACGCAAAAATAACAAAGACAAACACAAACAGACCATAAATCCAGCGCAACCGACGATGTCCCAATCTGTCGCCAGAATTTTCTATGAAACCGCGCTTTAAAATATCATGGCCAACTTCAAACATTTATAAACTTTCCTCTGTTGTCCGCATCGGCAACTCGTCAATAGTTGTGCTTTTATGAAAACTTATAACCTCTGCCTTGGGGTTGATACTGACAACCAAATTACGCAAGATTTCAGGTCTGACATACGACGCAAAATTTGCCTGGCGCGCAGCAATCGTTTGTTGTGTCTGGACAATCTCGGCGCGAACACGGTCACGCGCCCTGTTCTGGGTCCGATAGCAAACCTGTAATGCCGTGGTCAGCACAAATATTGCACCCAGTGACCATACGCCAATTTGAAACATTCTCTCGTCTTCGTTCATAAATAATGCCCACCTGTTTTATTAAATACAGTGTATCACAAATTTTGCAAAAAACTAATCATAGAATTTACACCGTTCAGTCGCCCTGCCCCCAACGGCAAATCCAAACTGGCAAATTCTGTGGCTAAATCCATTTTTTTTATTTCATCGGCACTTTTGCCATCAACCATCGCAGTCATTATTGTAATAATTCCACGAACAATCCCAGAATCTGCGCGCCCATAAAACCGATTCCCCACGCGACATATTTCGGCACGCGACGCGCACCCGACGATGTCACCACAAATCGCATTATCTGGCACCGCCGGCGCGTGCGCGCCAATATCCATAACCATTTCCAGTTTATCTGCTGGCGCGGTCACCATATTCAACACAGATTTTATTTCGTCATAGGTCATCACACATCACCACCCGTGTTCTGTCAAATCCAGTTCCAGACGCGCCGCGTCCGACATACGCGACAAATCCCACGCTGGTTCCCAAACTAAATTCACACGCACCGGCCGGTCCACTACGGCCTGGACCACAGATTGCACCTGGGCCAGCAATTCTTCCATCATAGGACACGTCGGACTGGTGAACGTCATATCTATATCAACCATATCAGGCGTTATATCAATTTTGTATATCAACCCCATATCCCAAATATTTACCGGGATTTCTGGGTCAAACACAGTCTTTAACGCTGCGATAATATCATCACGTGAAAATGCCATCTTATTTCACCACACTGTTTATTATATCAACCGCTGCACGTGCATCATCTGTTGTATTATATCCACCAACAGATATACGCGCACTGCCCGGCACGCCCAGGGCCTGATGTATCCACGACGCACACATATTTCCAACGCGCAGACACAGTCCCCGACTGCCCACCAACGCGCCAAAATCCAACACGTGCATATCATCAATCACGAACGTCAATATTGCCGCATCTGGCGCAGTTAAAATTTTTATCCGCGGATTGGCAGACAACGCATCATACATATATTTTATCAACTCTTGCTTTGGGCGCGACGCCACCAGGCAATCAATCGCAACCCCCAGACCTGCAATCTGGGTCAGTGGCAGGGTTCCAGCCTCCCAACAATCGGGGCTGGGCTGTAATGAAAACGTGCCGTCTGGGAAAACCCGATTCACCATACCACCGCCAAATTTATCTGGCGAAAATTGTGTCGGATTTTTGATATACATTATTCCTAAACCTGTGTCTGCGCCGATTTTATGCGCCGACCAACAGACAAAATCTGCGTCCCATTTTTGCACGTCTATTGCATCGTGAACAACATATTGCGCGGCATCTATTACGACAATAACTTTTGGATTTTTTTTGCGCGCCATGTGCACAATCGTCGCAACATCTTGGGCGCGCCCCAGCACATTTGACATAGCCGTCACAACCAACACATCAACATCTGGAATTTGCGCAACATCAATATCAAAGTCAGAATTCAATGGGCATTCTGTAATTTGCGCCCCCACTGCCACCCAGGGTAAACGCGCACTGTGATGGTCCAACGCCGACACCCCAACGCGCGTGTCGCGCGTTGCGCCAACGATTCGCACAACCCGATTCAGGCCGTCTGTTGCGCCCGATGTAAAAACAATCTGATGTGGCGTCGCCCCCATAAAATCCGCTACACGCCGGCGCACATCGTCAACCATTTTATCCGTCGCGATTGCACGCGCGCAAATTCCACGACCTGCGTTTGCATACGCGTCACGCAAAAACGCCGTTTGCGCGTCAATAACCGCCGCCGGTTTCAGCGCGGACGCCGCCGCATCTAAGTATATGATTTTATTCATTTTATATGTTTTCTCTTGCATTTTTCACTGATTATAATACACTTGCCCAAAATATCAATAGCAGAAGGAGAAAAAGATGGCACTGGAACACGCAAACGATACTAATTTTGATACAATGGTCAATGGCAATATCACATTGGTTGATTTCTGGGCATCTTGGTGTGGCCCATGCCGTATGTTTGGCCCAATTTTTGAGGCAACATCGGACGAAATCCCAGATGTTAAATTTGTAAAATTTGAAATTGACGAGGCCAACCGTCGCACACCTGCAAAATACGGGATTCGCAGTATCCCCAGCGTCTTGGCGTTCAAAAACGGTGAATTGGTTGAGGCCAGAACGGGTTTAATGGACGAAGACACCCTGGTTCAATGGATAAAAGAATTAAAAGGCTAACACAATGGCAGCAAAAAAAACCTATAAAACAGTTGAATTACCACCGAAATACACACCAAAAAAATCGGAACCGTATATGTGCCTTGAACAGTTGGCGTATTTTTATCGCCTGCTGATGGCCCAGAAAGAGGAAATCGTTCACGAAAGCGATTCGGTTCTGAGTGCGGTTCGTCTGGCCGAAAAGACCGAGGCCGCCGGTGTCGGCGACGATTCGGACAACGCAACATACGAACAGGATATTACAATGAATCTGCGTATGTCAGAACGTGACAACAATTTATTAAAAAAGATAAATGCCGCCTTGGAACGCATTGAAAACGGCACATACGGATACAGCGTTGTATCTGGCGATGAAATTGGATTAAACCGTATGATGGCGCGCCCATTGGCGACAATGACCATAGAAGAACAAGAAGAATACGAACAACGCAATCCATAAAATGCGTAAAAATAAAAACCGTGCGTTTCGCACGGTTTAATTTTATTTTTTAGCTGCCGCTTTTTTTACGGGCTTTTTCGCAACGGGTTTCTTGGTTGCGACCTTGGCCGATTTTTTTGTGGTGGCCGCCGGCTTGGCATCTTTTTTATTATCAGAATTTGATTTCATCTCTTTCTTAAAGACGTTTATTCCGTCCGCCAGATTTTTCATCATTCCCGGAATTTTTGCACTGCCGAACAAAATGACGACCAATACAACAATGACTAAAATTTCTGCCCAACCAAGTCTGCCTAGCATCTTTATCCCCTTTTATTTTGCGACATAGCAATCCAGACCGTCGGATTTTGCATTACGACAAAATCCATTTGCAGCGGCCGCATTTGCGAACGCGATACGCAGTCTGTAAATTGTTCCACCTTTCACCTGGGCGGCCAGAATAACGAACTGTTTTCCTGCAAACAGGTTCTGGTGACCACGTTGAATCTGGCGTTGTGCATTTTCCGCCAATGCGCGTGTGCTGTATGAACCGAACTGGACATACCAACCACCGTGCGCAGGTGCAATCTGTTGTTTTACTGTTTTTTTCGGCGCAGCCTTTTGCACAGGCTTTTTTGCGGCCGGCTTTTTAGCCACCGGTTGTTTCGCCACAGGTTTATCTGGGTTAAACGTGACCGCCTTTCTGTCTTCTACAACGCGAACAGGCACGCCTGCGGTTTCCTGGACAGGTGCCGCAACAGGTTTCGGTTGTGGCGCGGGCGTTGGCGCAGGTGCAACCTGGACAGGCTGGGCCGGTGCTGCATCAGACGGCGCGGCATCTGGGGCCGGCTGTGGGACATCAATCGTATCTGCCCCGTCAACAACAACCTCGGGTGCGTCCAGGTCAACATCTATTGACGAAGACGAATTTCCCCCAACCGTGCGAACAATAATATATGTGGCCAAGATGATAACGACAACGCCGATTCCCAACAGCAACCACGGTTTCTTAGAACGCGGTGTTGCAAACGGTGCCGCTTCTGGCAATGTATCAACAGTGCCTGTATCATCATCTAAATCCAATAAATCCAAATTGTTATTATCTTCGTTCATCTGGACATTCCTCCCCATGGCTGAAAATTTCTCTTTGCAAATATTATATCATAAAAAAAGCCAATTCACAAAGAATATATACCAATTTTATTTAGGCATTTGACCAAAGTGTGGCGGAACAATCAGTTTATGGTTTTCTTCTATAATAGGCTCACTTTCGCATTTGCGGACGCACCCGGACAGCACAACCGGCACCAGCGCAACAACCAATAACAAAATAAATTTTTTCATCTTTCCATCCTTTTATAAAACAAACAGGCGCGCAGATTTCTACGCGCCCTGCACTTTTTATCGTGGCATTTTAACAGCGTCTGACATCTGGGCAATAAATTCAGACAACGACATTGTTTCTTGTTTGTCTATTCCCAAACGACGCAACGTCACTGTTTTATCTGCGGCCTCTTTTTCGCCAACGACCGCAATAATCGGCGTCTTGGCCAGTGACAGTTCACGAATCTTGTAATTCACCTTTTCGTCACGCAAATCGGCACGCGCCCACACGCCTGCATTGCGCAGTTCGTCTGCGACCATTGTTGCGTATTCCGAAACCTTGCCTGAAATTGGCGCAACAACGACCGGTTCTGGCGACAGCCACAGTGGCAGATTTCCCCCTGTGGATTCCAACAAGATTCCCATAAAGCGTTCAATAGAACCCAACATCGCACGGTGCAACATAATCGGACGATGTTTTTCACCATCTTCGCCGACATAGGACAAATCAAAACGTTCTGGCAAATTCATATCCAACTGAATTGTTCCACACTGCCAAATTCGTCCCATTGAATCTTTCAGATAGTTATCAATTTTCGGGCCATAGAACGCCGCGTCCCCTTCGGCAATTTCGTATTCAATACCATTGTCGTCCAGTGCGCGTTTCAGTGCCGCTTCGGCCTTGTCCCAAATTTCATCTGACCCGATACGGAATTCAGATTCTTTGCGGGTTGCCAGTTTCATTGAAATGTTATCAAAGCCGAATTTACCATAAATATCCTTGATAAAGCGCAAAATCTTTACAACTTCGTTTTCCAGTTGTTCTTCGGTACAGAAAATATGCGCATCGTCCTGGGTAAATTCGCGAACGCGCATCAGTCCAGACAGACCGCCTGCGGCCTCGTAGCGATTTACCTTGCCGAATTCGGCCAAATACATTGGCAAATCTTTGTATGATTTAATTCCCTGGCCAAATACCAACATACCACCTGGACAAGACATCGGTTTTACACAGAAGGTTTTGCCGTCTTGGGTTTTCCCAGAATAATTATGTTCACCATACTTTGCCCAGTGACCACTGCGTTCCCACAGACTGCGGTCCATAACCGATGGCGTAGAAATTTCCAGATACCCTGCCCGTTCCTGGCGGCCACGGATATATTCAATCAGGCGACGATAAATCTTGTATCCTTTGTCGTGCCAGAACACCGCACCAGGGGCATAATCCGGTTCAAAATGGAACAAATCCATATCGCGTCCCAATTTACGGTTATCACGCGCGGCGGCCTCGGCCATATTTTTCAAATGTTGTTCCAGTTCTTCGCGTGTTGCAAATGCGTCAACATAGATACGCTGCAACATTTTGTTTTTCGCGTCGCCCTTCCAATATGCGCCTGCGACATTGCGAATTTTGAACGCATCACGTGGCAAATCCTTGGACGCGTCAACGTGTGGCCCACGGCACAGGTCAATAAAATCACGGAACTTATAAACAGACAACGCTTCGCCGGCGGCATCGTATTCATTTAACCATTCCATTTTATATGGCTGGTTGGCGAACAACTGTTTTGCTTCGTCCAGCGACACATTACGCTGTTCAAACAGACCGTTTGATTTAATCAACGCACGCATTTCGTGTTCAATTTTTTCAAAGTCTTCTTCAGAAAATCTGTGTTCAGTATCAAAATCGTAATAAAACCCGTTTTCAATCGCCGGGCCACCTGCGAATTTAACATCTGGATACAGTTTCTGGACCGCGGCCGCCATAACATGGGCCAGCGAATGACGAATCGTTTCAATTGGATATGACATAATTATAAACCCTTTCTAATTTGGTTTTTGTTGTTGTTTTTGTTTTGTTTGATTATTGCATTGCGCGGCCAAAACCGCAAATAGAATTTACACCCCCAAAGGGGTTGTTGTGATTGTTGTAAATGTCAAAATAATCATAAATTCTTTCATAACACGCCTATTCTATGACTATACTGCACAAAAATCAATAAAAAATGCCGGCAAGCCGGCATTTACATCAGTAATCAATTATACACCCAAACAGCACCGCGAAAAAGAAGCACACACTGCCCCCGATTACGAACAAGTGCCATATCGCGTGCGAGAATTTTAATTTACGCCACAGATAGAATATCACCCCAACCGAATATGACAGCCCCCCGGCCAAAATAAACCACATTCCGCGCGCAGGGATATACTTTATCATCGCTGGCAAAATAAACAGCAACGTCCAGCCCATAACCAGATACAACAAAACCATCCATTTCGGCTGTTGCTTTGGATTACGAATTTTCATAACTGCGCCAAATATCACAATCGCCCATAAAATACCAAACACGGTCCAACCGATTGGCCCACGCAAATTCACCAACATAAATGGCGTGTATGTGCCGGCAATCAAGGCATATATGGCAACACTGTCCCAAACCTCAAAGAAACATTCGCCGGGTTTGCCAATGGTTGCGTGACACATTGTTGAACCAAAATACAGCGTGAACATTGTCAGACCAAAAATCGCACACGATACAATCGCCCACGCATTGCCGGCCAACGCCGCATATACAACCAACAGTGTCAATCCTGCGATTGCCAACCCGATACCAATACCGTGGGTTAAAATATTTAATGTTTCTTCCCCTTTAGTGCTGGGGCGTTCCCAGCGAAACAACCCCGTTGCACGCAATATACGCAACAGGCGTCCGCCACGCGCATCACGTTTAACCTGGCGCACCAGGGTGCGCGAATGTTTTTTTGTTTTAACCATTTACAATCTCCTCTATTCTTTGTTTTACCATATCTGCCCCCATAACTTGCATAACAGAATACAAATCTGGTGTATTTGTCCGCCCTGTCATCGCTACGCGCAAATTCATCGCAACGTCACCGTTTTTAAGTCCGCACGCCGACGCAATCGCAACAATTTTGTTCCACCATACGTCCTTGTCATCGTTTATGTCAAACGTCGTCAGAAACGCCGTCAAAACATCGCGATTAAACGCATATTCAGAATTCTTGGTGTGCAACGCGTCCCAGAAATACGCAATTTCGTCTAACGTCTGACGCCAGGTGACAAAATCCTTGCGGATACGTTTTGGATTATCGCGTTCAATTCCCAATGCCGCCGCCAGATACTGTGAATTTGCGACCTGCATTTTTTGGACATCATTACCGTATTCATTTGCCCAATCTGTGATATTGCGAACCAAATCCGTCACAGACAATGTTGCGATATATTCACGCGCCCACCATTCCAGTTTTTTCATATCAAACAACGCACCAGAAATCGGAATCTTTTTTACACGCAACGGGTATTGCCAGATAGATGAAACCTGGCCTTTGGATTTAGCCTCTTCATAACCCGATGCCGCTATATTGCCCAGGTATTCCAGCACCGCCGCCGTTGGCCAACCATCGGCCAAGAAAAATGCAACATTTGCCTCGGGGTCTTTGCGCTTGGATAATTTGCGTTGTTTGCCGGTTTCGTCATCTATTTTATCAATCGTTGACGTGTGAACATACATCGGCGCAGTCCACCCCATCATACGAAACAACTGTGCGTGCAACGGGAACGACGGCAACCACTCTTCGCCACGAACGACGTGTGTTGTGCGCATAAAATGGTCATCAACCAGATGTGCAAAATGATACGTCGGCAACCGGTCGTTTGATTTAATCAGAACAATATCTTCGTTATTTTCTGGAAATCCGATTGAACCACGCACTGCGTCCTTGCAGAAAATACGCTTTGACGGGTCGCCGGTTGAATACAAACGAATCGTTGGCACCTCGCCATTGTCCAGATGTGCAATAATTTCATCATCTGTTAAATCGCGGTCACGCGCGAATTCGCCATAAATACCGGTGGCAAAACCAGCCGCCTTTTGATTTGCGCGAATTTGTTCCATATCGTCCGCGGTTAAAAAGCACGGATATGCCAACCCACGCGCCAATAAATCCGCCGCCACACTGTGATAAATTGCGCGACGCTGGGATTGATAATACGGGCCATATTCCGGCACATTATTATATTCCAATCCGAATCGGTGCATAGAATCCACAATAATATCAACGGCGGACGCAACCTCGCGCTTGGTATCAGTATCTTCTATGCGCAGCATAAACACGCCACCCGTATCACGCGCCAACTTACAATCAACCAGCGCACCATACAATCCGCCCAGGTGCATAAATCCCGTCGGGCTGGGTGCAAAACGTGTCACAAACGCGCCGTCTGGTAAATCACGCGGTGGAAACATTTTTTCCAGTTCGTCCAGTGTATATTTCGGCGATCCCCCCAACACGCGTGCGATTAATTCTGATGATAAACCATTACGCATCTTTATTTTCCTTTACCCAATTATTATTTTGTTTTAGCGAATACAACTATATCACGTGGCACGCCATGCAACATCATAAATTTACGCAGCACCCCTTCGCGTGCGTATCCCGCACGCCTGGCCACCGCCTGAGATGGCAGGTTTTCAGTATCCACATGAATTTCAATTCTGTTTAATCCCAGCACATCAAAACCATATAGTTCCAGCACACCTACTGCGCGTGTCATGATGCCCTGCCCCATTGCATCGCGGGATAACCAATATCCGATTTCGCCGCGCTTGTCCGCCTCGTTCAGTTCAACAAAACTGACGGACCCACGGATTGCACCATTTTGCGTTATAAAATATGACCCTTTTTTAGTATCAAACCCTTTGACCAATGCAGGGTATTCATCTTCGGGTGTTTTAACGAATTTCACCCAGTTTAACCACTGGGCCAAATATTCGCGTTGCCCATCAATCAACGTAAAAACAGTACGCGCGTTTTCAAACGTTGGCGCAATTTTTTCCAATTGAAAATCATCGGCTTTCATGACCGGTGGAAACTCTGCCATTAATTTACCTTGTTTTATATTATATGGAATTCTATACTAATTATATGGAAAAACAAGAAATAAGAACCTTTGGTCGCCGACACGGCAAAAAACTGTCCGCGCGCAAACAATACCTGTTGGAAAATGTTTTGCCGGCAATTTTTGCAAAAAACACCGAAACGGCCGGGAATTTTAATATCCTTGAAATTGGATTTGGTGCCGGCGAACACGTCCGCACACTGGCACATGACAACCCAACGGCAACCGTTATTGGGGCCGAACCGTTTGTGAACGGCGTTGCGGCATTACTGGGCACGATGACCGATGTCCAGACAAACGAAATTTTACCAGAATACAAAAATATTCGTATCTATCCCGACGATGTACGTGAATTTCTGCGTACAGGCAATATGAAATTTAAACAAATTTGGGTTTTGCACCCCGACCCCTGGCCCAAGGCAAAGCATGAAAAGCGTCGTCTGTTGCAGGCCGAATTTATAAACCTGTTGGCGTCGCACCTGACCGATGACGGCGAAATTATTATCGGCACAGACCATTGGGGGTATTATGATTGGATTCTGGCCCAGGTTGCACAAACCGACCTGAACACAACCGTTCCCGATATTTCAACCATAGAAACACGTTATCAGTATAAAAATATGGCCGAAACCGACGGCCCAAAATATCTGGTCATCACCCGATAAAGAACCGCAGATTGGTCAATTTTTCCGGCCGAATTTGTTCAATTAAACGCACAACCTGCTCGGCCCTGGTGGGATTGGCCAGTGGTGCAAAATGCACATCACCCAGAAACGTGTCCATTGCGTTCAGCGCACCATAAAACCGCCCCACAAAGTCTGATTTATCCCCAGTATCACACGACAAAACAAATATTACCGACGCCGCCGAAATTGCGTTCAACGCACCAAAAACGTCCGCCCATTGTCCAGGCTCTATTTTACAAATATCCAACCCAACCGACAGATTTTTATTAAAGAACAAATCATCACGAATCGGTCGCAGATTTTGAACAAATGCCCCCAGGTCAGCCACACGCATAAACACCTGGGCGGTGTGTGCGCCACGCTTGAACGCGGTATTTATACTTATTGTTAGATCAGATGCGTCTGTCGCGTTTATTCCGCGCGAACGTGGTGGCACATAAAATCGCGTTGATATTTTAACCTTGGTCTGTTCCACCCAGGGCCAAACAGTTTCCACGGCGGCATTTCCCACAGATATATCAGACGCGTCGTGCGCAATCGCGTCATCAACCACACCGGCCAACGCATTTGCATCAATATCGGCCGGACACCACGTGGCAATATGCCCCTTTATTTCATCAAGAATATTTCTGTCATCAATCATTGCACTTTTTACTTTATCACAAATATGATATAATTAAAATCAAATGAAATACAGAATTGATAATATGTTGCTTGGTCTGCTGTGGTTGCTGGTTGTGACCCTGGGGGGCTGTTTTTGGTTTAATACGATGTTCGGCTTTAATTTATTTGTCGGCGCGCATTGGCAATATTTATCGTATCTCCAGGCGGCCCAGACACCGGTCAAACCATCATTTTATATATCACTGGTTATTTTTGCAGCGGTTATGATATTCGGGCTGTATTTAATTATGCGCCCCCGCCTGCGCAAGATTTATTTGCCGATTATGCGAATCACTGGGCGCAAAAAAACGGAACCTGCAACTGATACTGCGCCTGCGGCGCAACCCGAACCTGGGCAGACAACCGTTGTTATGCCAAATACGCCTGTGCGTCCCCCACGGCTAAGTGCATCGTCACTGGGCGGTATGCAACCGATAAACAACGGGACTGTGACCCCACCGGCTGCGCCAACACCACCGGCCAAACCGGTCGGCCCCACAGACGCAGAAATCGCACAAACATCTGAAATATTTAAATCCGCAGGATACACCGTTAAAAAAACGCCGCGCATAAACGGTCACCAGTTCAGTTTGCTGGCAATCGGTACAAACGAAACACTGTGGCTGGGCGGTCACGGCATTGCCGTCGCCGACATGGCACGTGCGATTGAAAAATTATCTGATATTTTCTCGGACACTTTGGAAGATGTGTATATAAACATAAACGGATTTGTCATCGGTGCGCCCGATGCGGCAACCGCAGAATTTGATAATATATTGATGTTTAATGATCTGGACGGCCTGCGCGAATATATTTCGGCACACCCCAATGCCCCCCTGCCCGATGATGACAATGGGAATTTTGATGCATATTCTGAATATATTGATACAGTTATAAACTACATAGGTAAAATCTGATGCAATGGTCCCAAGATACAGCAATGCGACGCGCACGCGAACTGAATATAGACGATATTCCGTTCGTATGTCATCGCCCTGTATTGGTCCCAGTTGCCCCAGATTGGTTCACGAAATACAAGGCCCTGACACGTCAATTTGTGCAAACGCTGACCGATTCGGTTGATACGCTGGCATTTATGAATTTACCCCAAGATGAATTTATCGCACTGATTATGGGGTCACGCCTGCCAGATAATTTATCGTTCAGATTTCGTATTCCGTTGGTATGGGGCGGAAAACTGGCGTTGGAAAATATATTTATGTGCCAAACATTTCCGCACGCGCATAATATGGACCGGTTTATAATTGAACAATCTGGCAATGATATGATTTGGTTGCCAAATCCTGCGAAAAAAATTTATGTCCCGGCGCATACCGCTGGCGGTGGCGACGGTGGCAACGCAACCGAAGACAGGCTGTCTCAAATGGCGGCCCAGATTGCACAATCGCGCGGTATGGAATAAATGGAAAAAGCAAAAACAATGTCTGAGTGTGACGAATTTTTATCAACAATAAAATCACGTGGGGCAACCCTGGCACCGGCCCCAGGCGCGCGCGCTGCGACATTGGCGAATACGGCATTACAGAATTTGCGTGCTGCAATGTTGCCGGCGTTTTTACTGGAAATGTACACCAAGGCCGGCGCAATAAATCTGGGGACTGGATATATTTTTGGCGCGACCGAGGTTGCACGTGGCGCAAAATACCCTGTCCCAGACATAGTGTCTGTGAACCGCGAATTGACCGCGATAAAAAAGTTGCGTGGATTGACCGTATTTGGACGCAACGATTTATTTTGGTTTGCGTTTGATTCGTTTGGAAATTGTATGATGTTGGACAATTTGAACCTGGGGGTGTTGCGCAAATATGACAATCCGTATCGCGCAATGTCCGATTGTTTGCTGGGGGGCAAATTTTAACCTATGAAAAAAATTTCTGTTTCTTTGTCTGGCCATCACACCAGCATATCGCTGGAACCAGAATTTATTGATGCACTGAACGAAATCGCCCTGCGCCAGAAAAAAACGGTCAGCGAAATTATAAACCAAATTGATAAATCGCGCGCGTCGCAAAACCTGTCCGGCGCAGTGCGCGTTTGGATACTGAAAAATTATAAATAAAAAGGCCGGTATTTACCGGTCTTTTTTACGGTTAAAGAATATCGCGGCCGCCGCGGCAAATGTCAGAATTATAATCAACATCGCATCGCGACCGATATATCTGTATGGTGTCTTGTGCGCACCACAAACCATACCGTCCATTGCGCCCGTTGCCCCAACGTCAATTTGCGAAACAACCTCGCCGTCGGGCGAAACAAATGCGCTGATGCCTGAATAGTTTGCGCGCACAATCGGCAAACCACTTTCAATCGCGTACCGACGCACCATATCCAGATGCTGATACGTGCCAGGCGTTGCCCCAAACCAGTTGTCGTTTGTTATGTTCACAATCGCACTGGGGTTCGCACCACGTGGCACCAACGAATCGGTAAATATTATTTCATAGCAAATTGCCGGGACAAAACTGAACGCGCCACCGTCCAGATTCATCGTAATAACACGCGCACCATCACCCGGGGTCAGATTGCTTGGCGATGGCATTATGCCAAATGGACTGTATTCACCAAACGGCACCAGGTGTGATTTATGATATGTCTGGGTGACCTGGCCTGTGTTATCTGCGACAATCATTGAATTGTATATTTTGCCATCTGAAACAGATGTCGCACCAATAATGATTGGACGCGATAACACCGCCGACAATGGCATTTCGTTATCAACCATTGCAAACGGATATGTTGTTTCTGGGAATACAATTAAATCAGGCACTGCGTCCCCCACCTCGTCTTGGGACAATGCAACTAAATTTTGAACATTACGTTGTGCCTGGGCAATGCGATCTGCACGTGATGAATATTGCATTTTTGTTGATTGCGATTGTGCCGGCTGAACAATTCTGATAACAGGACGCGATGCGATTTCATCGTCACATTTTGACGCATTGATATTGTGCGCGCCCCAGATTCCGCCACATAGCGCGATTATCACAAATATAAAAAATGGCACACGGGATTTCCGGCACAACAAATCAACCACCGACGCAACCAATCCCAATATAACAAATGTCAATCCCATTGCCCCCCACAACGACATAGAATTAGCAATTATCGGCATTGGCAATGTAATATTGGCAATCGGATTCCACGGAAACCCAGTCATCACCCATTCGCGCAACCATAAAACCAGTGTCCACGCACCTGCAAAAACAAACGGTCGCGCCGCATACGCGCCACGCACGCGCACCGCCAAAACAAACGGCCAAACAAATACGACGGCACCAAACAACGCCAAACCAATTAAACTGGGGATTGTCCAAATTGCAAACTGTGACTGTAATTCTGGGACAACATATATAGAATGCAATGTCCACCAAAACATAGCCAAACTGTATGTCGCACCAAACGGAATTGCGCGACACCACGCACGCCAAAAACTGGTATTGCAATCTGCGCTATGCGCCAGTATCCAGTATCCAGCGCCGATTGCACCCAATGTTAAAAACCATAAATTAAACGGTGCAAAACCCAATGACGCGATCGCCCCCAGCGCCCCCATCAGCACATATTGCACCCAACCGTTTGGTTTGAATTTGAATCTGTGCAAAAATGAAATAAACCCCGAACCAGGACAACTTTTTTTATCCGATTCGCCATCATACGGATTTTTATACCCCAGTTTTTTCATAATCTGGATTTCCAACGGTTCCATCACCGCGGCCTGGTCATCAGTAATATGGTCATAACCCATCAAATGCAATGTGCCATGCACAACCATGTGGGCAGTGTGTTCTGCAACCGAAATTCCTGCGTCTGCAGCCTGGGCCGCGACAGTATCCAATGATATATAAATGTCACCCAACAATATCGGATCGCCCAATTCAAATGACAAAACATTTGTCGGTTTATCAATACCGCGATATTGGCGATTCAGTTGATGAATTTCAGCGTCATCGGTCAGGGTAATAGAAACCTCGGCTTTGTTATGTGCCGCACCCAACGCCATACGCACAATTTTTTCAAAATCAATTTTATATTTTTTCCAACGATTATCGTTGTAATTTACATACACTTTCATTTTTATTTTGTCCCGATTTTTTTACGCCGTATAATCGTCGCGTGTGGCGAAATCGTGCATATTGCGCATTTTTGCACGTCCTGTTTTTTTCATTTTTTCGGCCCCAACATTAAACGCAAAACGTTTTGATTTTGCGTTCTTGGCATTTCCAATCTGGGCCAGACCTGTGACACGTGTAATATCAGATTGCACGCGCTTATTACCATTTGCCAATGCCAATTTATAATTGGCCAACGCCTTTTGCAAATCGCCCTTTTGTTCATAGGCAACCCCAGCATTATAATATGCCGCAGCATATTGTTTTTTATCTTTGATACGTGTAATAATCTGGCGCGCCTGGTCAATCGCCATATCATACATTGCCATTTTATTATATGTCGCCGCAATATCATTACGCAACGCAGCATTATCTGGTTCGCTTTTCTGCAATGATAAATATTTTTTCAACGCAACCTGATAGTCGCCTTTTTTGTATGCAGCGTTGGCACTGGCATACATATCATCACTTACATCCGCCACAGGCGCAGCGTCAATATTTTCTGACAACAGCGTAAATTTTGAAGACGTCTGTTCGGCAAACAAACCCTGAGCCGGCCCCAATTCACATTTGCCATTTTCACATACGGCCAGCACTTCTTTCGGCAGATAATCTTTGACCTTGGGCGCATTTGCCATAGAGTCACCATTATGATCCACCGGCTTTTTCAGCCATTTATGAAATGCTGCATACAACTGACGATTTGCGCTTCTGTGCTCTTCGTCCCCGACAAAGAATCTGGCATTTCTGCCACCAACGCATTTATAAAATTCGTATAATCCGCCCATTGGACAATTCATCAGCATTTGTGGCGTAATGTCGCCAGTCATAACGCCCGCCTCTGCCCAACGACGCCAAGCAATCCCAGGGCCACCTGCCAAGAAATTTCCCAATCGTCCGGCAACTGTTTTGGCACTTTTTCCGTGCAACCAGGCACGTCCAAAACTGGTTTCTGCAACAACCGGATATTGGGCAAAACGTGCGCGCACCAAACTGTCCGGCATATTCACGCCATATTTTTTAAAGTCCTGACGCAACAATTCAAAACGTTTCCGATTATTTTTATCATTTGGTTTTTCAATAATTTTTGTCCCGGTATTATATACAACCGACGCTATTAACAACGCCTGTTTAGTGGTGTTGATGTCAACCTTGTCCACACCGACCTGATAGCAATACATAATAAAATAAGTTTCGCCATTTTCTAAATGCCAACGTGCCAAATCGTATGCGCGTTCAGTTGTAATTGGCTTGGTATCTTTGGTCACACTGATACCCCCAGGCAACATTGTTGAACCAAAACCGATTGTCCAAATTCCACGGCTGTCTTTATACGGTTTGTGCAGTCCTGTTTCCTTGTCAATTACGACACCTTCCTTAGAGATTAAATCTGCAATTAAAAATGGCGTAATTGGCCGCATCCGTTCCAGATATGCCCCGTATGTATTTGGTTGCGCCTGCTGGGTTGTTTGTTCAATATGAATTTCTTGGGGTGGTGCGTATGCAATATCATCTGATTTATCTTTGGCGATTTTTATTCCGCCCATAGCCGTTATTGCAAACATCAGGTAATATAATAAATGCGATGATAAATTAGGATATTTTTTTAAAATTTCGTCCAGTTTTTTATTTTCGCCCTTTTTATTTTTTCCAATTTTTTTATTTGCGAACCCACGTTCCATCGCACGCAATGCATGATTATCCAGCGTCACATATTTGGTCGCCCACAACAAGAACTGAAACAACGCCGTTGTTGTCATACCGGTCTTGCGCGCAAAATCTTTTGCGTCAGACTGGGCGATTTTTTTCTTTAATTTTCCCATTGCACGATGTGGTGCGTTCACAACCTTTCTGAATTTTTCAGACATTTTATTTTCCCCGTTTTATTTTTCCCAATCCTGATTTTTTTGCGATTTTTGAACGACGCAACGCATAGTTCGGCGCAACAAAAGGATAGTCCGCCGGCAGTCCCCATTTTTCGCGATACAATTCAGGCGTCATATTAAATTTACGTCGCAAATAACGACGCAACATTATGTGCCACGTGCCATCTTCCAGACATTGGATTTTATCAGGCCGAACAGATGCCGCAATCTGGGCCGGTGTTGCCGCCGCCCCGCGCAATGTTTCACGTGCCTTGGCCACCGCCGCCCCCATAGACAGCCCAGGATTTGCCGCCATTGCCGCCGCGGCCAGATTTGCAACCGCCAACGTAAAATCAGAATTTTTATCATTATTTATCAATTGATAATCCTTTGATTTTCTAATACAGTTATTATACCACAAAATAAATGACAAATAAAATCAAAGTAAAACAAATATAAAATGCCAACCGATACCAGACCACTTGCAGATTTAATGCGTCCACAAACGATTGATGACGTTATTGGCCAGACGCAACTGTTGGGCGAAAACGGCCTGGTGCGCCGTATGGTTGACAATCATAAATTATCAAATTTGATTTTGTGGGGGCCGCCGGGTTGCGGAAAAACCACAATCGCGCGCGCATTGGCAAATTCAATAGATATGGACTTTGTGCCAATGTCGGCGGTATTTTCTGGCACGCCCGATATAAAAAAGGCGATGGAAACCGCGAAACTGAATAAAAATCTGGGACGCAATACCCTGTTGTTCATTGACGAAATACATCGTTTTAATAAAACCCAGCAAGATACACTGTTGCCCTATCTAGAAGATGGCACGGTTGTATTTATGGGCGCAACAACCGAAAACCCCAGTTTTAATTTAAACAACGCGTTGTTGTCACGTTGTCACGTTGGCGTTCTGTCGGGATTGTCACGCGACGATTTAATGGAATTGATAAATCGTGCTGAAAAATTTACGGGGAAAAAATTACCCCTGAACGAAGATGCACGCGCCCACCTGGCCGAAATTGCCGATGGCGATGCACGTTTCTTGTTAAATACGATTGAATATTTAATCAACGCAAATTTCAAACAGACCTTGGACGCAGATGGTTTGGACGCAGCCGTTCAAAAGCGCGCGCCATTGTCTGATAAATCTGGGGACGAACATTATAATTTAATTTCTGCCGTGCATAAATCGCTGCGCGCATCAGATACAGACGCCGCATTGTATTGGACAGCGCGTATGATGACATCGGGTCAAGACCCAATGTATCTGTTTCGTCGCCTGGCACGTTTCGCAATGGAAGATGTCGGTCTGGCCGATCCAAACGCGATGCAAATTGCGTTGTCTGCGTGGCAACTGTATGAAAGAATGGGCAGTCCCGAAGGTGACCTGGCACTGACCGAACTGGTAATTTATTTAGGTACTGCACCAAAAAGCATTGGAAATTACCGCGCCCAAAACGCGGCGTATGCCGTGGCACGCGCCACAGGCAGCGTTCCACCCCCAAAAAATATTTTAAACGCCCCAACAAAAATGATGAAAAATCTGGGATATGGTGCTGGGTATATTTATGACCCAGATACTGCAACTGGGTTTTCGGGCCAAAATTGTTTTCCAGAATCAATGCCACGTCAAAAATTCTATAACCCAGTTGAACGCGGTTTTGAACGCGAAATTAAAAAGCGTCTGGAATATTGGGACACATTGCGCGAAAAACTGAATTCAAAAAAGTAAGAATTAAAACAGTATATTTACCTGGGCGCCGACCTGGATATCATCACTTTCAAATTCGTAATCAATATGCCCTATGTATTGCGTGCGACCATATTGACGAACAAATTTTGCACCCAACCATTCTTGGTTATAATCCGGGTTTGTTGCCTTGCGCCACGTAAAATCCAATCCGATTCGCATATCTGGCGCGATACGAAAATACGCCTCGGGCGTCATATCAATGTATGACATTCCGCGGTCATCATCAAAAATCCAATTCGATTTAATTGTCCCGGCCAGTGTAAATTCAGTCCATTGGCGTCCGAAACGCAGTCCGGCATAATATGTAGAATCTGCAAAATACGGCGTCCGAACGTGCGATGAACCACCCAATTTCAGACCGAACAAAACATCAGAAATCATACGTGTGTCATTATCGTCTGCGCGTGCCACACGATAAACACCACCAAAATCCGTGGCCGAAAAACCATCTTCGTCGCCATCAAAATCAACCTGGTAATGAACATTTGCCCCCAGGGTCAATCGTTCATTTATGCCATAGGATAAATTCTGGCCGGCGCGCAAAATATTATCCCAAAACGTCAACGTGGATTTTGATAAAATTTCCTTGTATTCCTGCATATACAGCGGATCTGACGTATCACAATCTGCCGCCATAACCGGTGTTGCCACCGAAATACAAAACACCGCAAAAACACACGATAATAATTTACGCATTTGTCACAGTTCCTATGCCGCCTGGCCGTTGGCGCGCAAAATTGCGCGCCAAACTATTTCATTGTAATTCCGTCTAGAATTGGAATATCGCCTGTAATCCCACAGTTGTTTCTGAATAACTGCTGATTTTGGCATTGCCGTGTTGCTGCCATTCATACACAGGTGTACCTGCCGCATTTAATGCACCGTATGCCCAGTATCCCAATGTCTTGTCATCGGCGCTGTCGTAAATTGATGTCTTGCCATACAAATTCAGTGCGAACCAATCATTTGGTTGCCAACCGATTGCGGCCTTTAACGACGCCTGGTTGTGCCAGTCATAGTTTCCAAGCACAGCCTCTATATTAAATGTCCAATCCTGGTCCAGGACAGAAAATACGCCCAGTCCACCTTCTATATAAAACGCGTCATCAACATCTGTTTTATATGCCAGGAATATTTTGGCATCGCCACCCTCGGCGGTTTTACCCTCTATCCCATTGCCGTATGAATTCCCGTCCAGGTCAACATACCAACCGCGCACCAAACCATAAATCGTTGACGATGCAACCTTGTATCCGGCCTTTAAGTCCAAAATGAAATTATTTGAAATATCTTTCTGGTGCTGGTAATACGCAGACGCGGTTGCAATCCATTTTTCATTGTCAACAAAACGCCACTGTGCGCCCAGTCCAAACAGATTCAAATCATCGTTGTCCATTTTGTCGTCTGGCGCAGTTGACCAATCAAATTTATATTTTGCAAAGTCATACTGCAACATACCCAAGATTGCGATACGGTCGGTAATACCATAACTGAAATCTTCTTTGATAGAAAACTGTTTGCCGTCCCATTTTGCCTTGCTGTCAGAAATTGCATAACCCGACAACGGTGTCAGTTTAATATCGTATGAATTCATACCGTATGACAAATCAGTTATAGAACCAAACTTGCCCCCCAGTGGCTGAAAGAATGGATGCGCCAAGAAATATTTACGCTTTAATTCGCTGCGATATGTATCCGCGCGCGATGTGCGAACCGTTGTTGTTTTTGTTGTTGTGCGACCTGCGTCATACTGTTTATACAGCGCACTGCGATTCTGTGGCTGGGTATAATAAGTATTCTTGGCCGCATTGGCGTCGTATGTCCGCGTTGTTGTCCGTGTCTGATATTTTTGATAATTCACATTTGTACGTGCGCGCGATGCCGGCTGGTTTGAAAAATCAACACTGGACGCTGCACGCGCACCTGTGTTTGTTGCCGCCAAGACGGGACTCATCCCCAGCATTGCAACCGCCCAAATAAACAAAGACATTTGCTTTTTCATAAAAAAACTCCTTTTTAATTACGTAAATTATATCACAAAACGCATATATAAAAAAGCATAAAAAACACCGGCAAATACCGGCATTTTTTACTATAAAATATGTCGTTTATTATTGGCGTCTGGGGGGCTGACAATACCCTCTTGTTCCATACGTTCCATAAACCCGGCGGCCTTGTTATATCCGATTTGCAATCTGCGCTGAATATACGAAATCGTTGGTTTTTTATCGCGCAGGACGCATTCCTTGGCCTGGGAATATAAATCCGCATCTTTCTCGCCACGCGATGGTGCCACCCCTGGAATCCCAGGCGCGCCACTGTCATCTGTGGAATCTGTGATACCGGCGACATATTCTGGTGCGCCCTGGCTACGCAAGAAATCCGCCACACGATTGATTTCGGTGTTTTCAATAAACGCGCCGTGAATACGAACCGGTGCGCGCCCAGCCTCGCTGAACAGCATATCGCCACACGCCAACAGGTTTTCTGCGCCCTTTTCCCCCAACGTTGTCATAGAGTCAATATTACTGCGCGCCTGGAACGAAATACGCATTGGGAAATTCGCCTTGATAACCCCAGTGATTGTCGTTGCGTCTGGACGCTGGGTCGCCATAACCAGGTGAATACCGGCGGCACGCGCCTTTTGCGCGATACGTTGCAGACACAATTCAACGTCTTTGCGCGCAACCGTCATCAGGTCTGCCACCTCGTCCACGATGATGACCAGATATGGCATATCCGACAAATCCACTTCTTGTGTTTCAAACAGCATTTCCCCTGTTTCTTCGTCTGTGCCAACTGGAACCTGGCGCGTCAATTTTTCCCCGGCGGCACGTTTCTTGGCGACAGCTTCGTTATACCCAACAATGTTTTGAACGCCCAACATTTGCAGACGTTTGTACCGTTCGTCCATTTCGCGCACAGACCATTTCAGACCATTTACAGCCTCGTTTGCGTCCTTCATCACAGGCGTGACCAAATGCGGAATATCGTCCCATAACGTAAAGTCAACACCCTTTGGGTCAACTATCATCAATTTGCACTTGTCCGGCGTATAGCGATATAAAATAGACATAATAATTGATTGCACAAACACAGATTTCCCAGACCCCGTACGCCCAGCAATCAATACGTGTGGCATCTTTGCCAAATCAAAATACATCGGATTTCCGCCAATATCCACACCCAACGCCAACGGTATTTTATACTTTGACGTCCGGAAAGTATCATTATCAATCAGTCCACGGAAACGCACCATCTGGCGTTTCAGATTTACCATTTCAACACCAATCAACTGGGTTCCTGGGATATGTGCAATACGTATGTTTTCTGTTGCCATCGCACGCGTCATATCCTTGACCGTCTTGCTGACATCAACCATACGCGTTCCGCTGTCTGGCATAAATTCATACAGTGTGACAATCGGCCCCGGACGAATACCAACCACCTTGCCGTGGACACCATATTCGGCAAAGTGAACCTCCATCGCGGCGGCATTTCGCTTTAAATCAGGCGTCACAACATTTTTACCAAAATTTGATTTTTCTACGAACGCCGGGTCTGGCAATTCATATTGATGGGTGGCATCTGTGCGTCCAGATGTGGCGTGACGCGACGGCTTTTTCGCCACGTTGCGACTGGCACGCGCCGCGCGCACAGGCTTCTCATCTGGCACATCGCTGTCTTCGTCTGCGTATTCTTGTTCGTCGGTATCCCCATCTGTATCTGAATCATCATCGGCCACATCGTCATCGGCCACGGCCGGTCGCACCAGATGAAACGCCGTCATAATCCAGCCAACCGTGCGACGCACCGCGCGCAATGTTGCGCGAACATGTGACCAACGAATATGCAAAATCATTCCACCCAACAACAAAAATCCGGCCAACGCCACAATCCCAACCAGTATCCCCCAGCCACCAATCAGCGCACCCAAGTCACTGGCAACAATCGCCCCGGCCAATCCGCCAAACGCCCCACGTGGGAAAATCAACCCGAACGCCGCCACCCCCAAACACAACGCAACAAATATCCGCACCATATTATATTCAGGCGCATTTTGTTCGTCCCAATTTGCCACGCGCACACAACCTGCGCGCACAATACACAGCAATAAAAACAGTGCTGGCACCGTCCCAATCGCATAGCGCAAAAACGCCGCAACATTTCCCATCACCGATTGTGTCCCCAGCGTGCTGGCCGTGGCAAAACCGTCCAAATATGGGTTCAAAAACAACAGCGCAAATATCGCCCACACACCCAATGCCACAACCGCAATACCTGCGATGCGACGCGCCAAACTCTTTAACGCGCCGGTGACGCGTTCTGGTAAAAATTTTGATTGTCCTTCCATACTTGGCATTTTATCATAAAATAAATAAAAAAGGTAAAAAAAACGCGCCAAATGGCGCGTTTTTTATTCAAATTTCGCTTGATAACGTTTCAAAATCGCCTTGGCAAAATCAGCCATTACCATACCGATAAACGCCCCCAAGATAACATCTGTGGGCCAATGCGCGCCATACGCCACCCGTGACGCCCCAACAATAATCGCCAGTGTCCACGTGAACCATTTCGCGCGTGGTGCCAACATTCCCAACATAACCAACCCGGCAAACGTCGCAACTGTATGCCCAGACGGCATTGAATTAAACGCCCATTCATACGAAAATGGAAAAAATCCCGTCATATCTAATGCTTCAAAAAATATCGGACGGGCGCGCCCAATCAGAACCTTTAACACCTTGGCCAGGATTGATGCCGACAAGACCGAGCAAAATACAAAAAACGCATAACTATTCTTTGTTTTTACAATAAAATCACGAAAAAACGCGAATATGCTAAACTTGTTTTGTGAATTTACCAAGCAAGGCTTTGATTGAACAATCTTTTTGCCATAAAACGCGCACATCAAAACAAACGATGCACCAACCCACATTTTTGCATCAAAAATTTTATCAAACCAACCCCACGCCGCACAGTCAAAATGACGCATAAATAAATACAGCGGTTTATCAAACCACGCAATTCCCAACGCCACAGTCACTGCAACAACCGCCGTCGCAATTCCCAACAATTTCCATTTAATTTTATTATTTGTTGATAAAAACATTATCCGCCCCTTGTAAAATACTTATTCTTCGGCAATCAATCGGTTATAAACTGTTTTATCAGTCAATATTTTGGCCGAAACCGCCGCCGCAACCATATCTTCGTCTGTGCCACTGGTAATAACCGGACAGCCACGACGAACATCGTCAACATTGATATTTTCTGCGCGATTAAAATCACGCGCATCAAAATCATTATTTAACACATTTACAAAAAACGCGTTTTGTTGCGTCGTGCTGCGAATATTAGACAAACACACAATCGGGAAAACCCCACGTCCATCAATATCACGCCCAGTGCCAGTTTGAATTGATTTATTCAACAATTCCAACGCGCCCCCGTCTTTTAATTCCAGTCGCGTTGCAATACGTGCATTACCGGCCGTTGGCGTTCCAACCAGAACCCCACGCCCGTATTCATAGAACGCCGCGGCCAGTGCCTCGGCCGTGCCACGCGTTTGATTTGACATTAAAACGACAACTGGCGCACTGGTCAATGCCGCGCCACCTGGGACAACCTCTACCTGTTCGGCGGCGGTTTCCTGGATACGCATCACAGGACGCGCCCCAATAAACAACCCGGCCAGTTTTGCGGCTGCAACCTCGTCATCGCCAGACGCCGCGCGCAAGTCTAATACGATTCCACCGATGTTTGGATACTTTGCCAATGCCTCGTTCACAATAGAGGCCGCATTTCCAGAAACACGATGCACCACAATTTCCAGAATGTCGCCAGAATTTTTATCCGCCGCCGCGCGATGCACAATATCTGCATCGGCCAAAATAATTGTCGCACGACGCAACACAACATCACGCGCCCCCGACGGCGACAGCAATCGCACCTTGGACGTGCCAGAATTAAATCCTGCCAACACAGATTCCAAATCTTCGTCTGACATATCGGCAACCGGCTGGCCATTTATTTCAGAAATTAAATCACCGGCGCGAATTCCGGCAACATCGGCCGGCGCACCCTTGAACACACCATGAACGCGCCAATTTCCACGTTCGTCCCGCACCCCAGTCAGACCAACACTGGTCAAGATTCGGCCATCTTCGGTAATTTCGGCCGAACGCGAATAAATATATCGGCCCTGTTCGTCAATGCCACGCATTAAACTGTCCACAACCATCTGGTACATTTCAGACGGACTGGCGCGACGTAATTCAGAATCGTTTGCGCGCAATTTTAACATCAGTGCCGTTGTTATTTCACCAAAACCGTTCCAATCACCGGCCTGGGGGCGCGGATAATTTGCGATAATATCATCACCCCACACCAAAACAACGCGTTCATCAGTGGCGGCAATATGCGCGTTTTTATTCAGATTTTCCAAACTTTCAATCGCGACATTTATGCTTTTTCCGCCCCACTTTACCCCGTCCAGTTTTTCATATATATCGGCAAACGTTTTTGACGTTTCAAAAACAGAAATACCGTCTTGAATCGGTTCGTCTTCAAAAAACAGGCTGTCACAATACCCAGGCTGCGCCGCCAGACAAAAACACAACATTAAAAATATTTTTTTTAATTTCATATTATGCCCCCCACTCTCCGCTGGTTCTGACGGCGCGCCGAAACGTATCAATATTTCGTATCGCGTAAATTAAAGTGATACAGAATTACGTTTGAAATATAAATACTGGTCAATGTTCCCATCACGACCGAGAATGTCATTGCAATCGCAAATTCTTGCAACATCACCCCGCCCCAGAAATACAAACCGACCATTGCCAATATTGTTGACAAACTGGTCATAATTGTACGATGCAACATTTCATTGACCGACAAATCAATCAGGTCTGACATCGGCATTTTATGATATTTTTTGATGTTTTCATCAATACGGTCATAGTTCACAACCTTGTCATTGATGGAATAACCAATACCCATCAAAATAACCGCAATGGACGTCTGGTTGAATTCCAGACCCGTCACGGAAAAGAATCCAAACATCAAAACAAAGTCCAAAACCAGCGATACAAATGAACCAACCGCATATCCACCGCGATAACGAATCCAGATGTACACACTCATCAACACAAACGATACCAGAATCGCCAAGATACCGCCACGCACCAATTCGCCGCCAATTTTTGGTCCAACGATTTGCACCTGGGAATATTGTACCTTGTCACCCAGAATCTGTTTAATTTCGGCAACACGCGTATTTTGTTGCGCATCGGTTGCCCCCTTGGGCAGGCCGACGCGAATCAAGATGGAATCATTGTCCACAGATTGCAATTCTGGGCTGAATGCCGACAGGTCACTGCGCATCTTGTCAATCGTATAGTTGGCTTCAATGGGTTTTACCTCCATAGATATACCACCAGCAAAGTCAATACCATAATTCAATCCATGGAATCCCAATGACACAATAGATAACGCAACCAATATCCCAGAAACCCAGTACGACAGTTTCCGATATTTCATAAAATGCAATTTCATAATATCAATTCCTTATTTATTTTTAACATAACCGATTTTCTTGTTCTTGCCGCCCATGTACCAGTCAATCATAACCTTGGACAGCAACAGACACGTGAACAACGTTGTTATCACACCAATAGACAGCGTGACCGCAAACCCACGAATTGGTCCTGCGCCAAATTGGAACAGAATCAAACTGCAAATCAAATTGGTCAGATTTCCGTCCATAACGGTTTTTGTTGAACGATGAAATCCTAATTCAACCGCACGCAGTGACGGCACACCTTCGCGGATTTCATCACGAATACGTTCAAACGGCAATATATTCGCGTCCACCGCCATACCCAGCGTCAACACGATACCTGCGATACCTGGCAACGTCAGCGTCGCACCCAAGAATGCCGATATACCGATAATCATGGCCAAATTTACCATCAAAACGATGTCTGCAATCAAACCAAAACTGCGATACGCAATCAGCATAAATATGATTACGAACAGCACGCCGACCGCCGATCCAACGCGCCCTGCTTCAATCGCATCTGCGCCCAGACCCGCACCAACCGTGCGTTCTTCTATGACCTGTAATGGTGCCGGCAATGCGCCACTGCGCAACAGCACGGCCAAATCCTTGGCCCCTTGTAATGTGAATCCGCCCGAAATCTGGCCACGGCCACCTGGGATTGGTTCACGAATTGTTGGCGCAGATAATACGCGTCCGTCCAAAACAATCGCAAAGCGTTCATTGACGTGTTCTGTGGTCAATTTCGCAAACTTGCGCGCACCTGTTGCGTCAAACGCGGTTGTCACAACTGGCATATTATTCTGGTCAAAATCCGCCTGGGAATCTTTTAATGACTCACCCGATACTTCCACACGTGAATACACCGGCACCAACTGGTTTGGCGCGTCCATCATCGGCAAGAATTGCGTGCCACTGGGCGCACGACCCGATGCAATTTGTTCCGCCGATATATTTTCATTGACCAAATGGAACGTCATCTTGGCCGTCTGACCAATCAGTCCCTTGATGTGTTCTGGGTTGTCAACACCCGGCAACTGAATCAAGATATACTTTCCGCCCTGGGACTGAATAGACGGTTCCTTGGTCCCCAGCGCATCAATACGACGACGAACAATTTCAATACTGCGCGCCAACGCATCTTGGGTCATTTCATTTTTCTGTTTTTCAGAATACGACAGTGTAATCGTCCGACCCGACGATTCAATATCAACCGTATTGCCCAGCGCACTCTTTAACCGGCCCTTGGCACGGGATACATCAGCATCTTCGCGAACAACCAACGACACAACGCCATCGGCATTACGCAAATTAGAAAAACGAATAACGCCCTTGTCGCGGTCAATCAGCGCAGAACGTGTTTCGTCATATAATTGTGCCGCCTTTTCTTGGAACATGGTTGTGGTATCGACCTCTAATAATAATTGGGCGCCACCCTTTAAGTCCAACCCCAACGGGATTGGTTTAATCCAAGACGGAAAATACGGCGCTAATTTTGGCGACATTGTCGGCACCGCCAGCAACACACCAAACACCGCAACAAAAATTATCGCCAGTTTTTTAAACATCTGATTACCCTTTATACATTATTCAACGCTGGCCACAGCGTTTTTATTCACTTCAATAACGACACCCTTGGCCACTTCCAATTCAATGGTTTTATCGCCAATTTTTTTAATCGTTCCGTAAATACCGGCCGCCATTACGCGATTGCCAACCTTTAATGAATCCAGCATTTTCTGATATTCTGCCATACGACGTTTGTTCGGACGCACCATAAACAAATAGATGATTCCAAACACAACAATGCAATACAACAACATTCCCCACCAATTACCAGTGGCACTCTGTGCTGCATTTGCACCTTCTTGAACAACAACTGTGGTTTCTTCCATGATATTTCTCCTTGGCACTTGTTATTTTATGGTGTCAGAATAGTAAAAAAAAGCCCCAGTGTCCAGGCAAAAAACAATGGATTCAGGCCCTGTCCTAGACGCGTTCAAACCACGCGTCCATATCAGCAATCGGGATAAATTTATACACAGGTCGCCCGTGATTACATTGCGCACCACGTTGCGTCCGTTCTATTTCACGCAGCAATGCGTCACAGGATTGCACACTCAGACATTGTCCAGCGCGCACACTGTGGTGGCACGCATAATTTGCCAATTTCAGATGCAGTTTTTCATTTAATTGTGACGAATGCCCGTTGGCGCGTACCTCGTCTGCGATGTCGTGAAACAGATTGCCCCAGTTCAAATCCCAATCGGCCGGTTTTTCAAAAATCGCAATCGCGTCATCGCCAAACGCATCAATATGCAACCCAGACGCGCGCATTTCATCGGCAATTGTCATAACGGCAACAACATCTGCGTCACGCAAATGCACAACAATCGGCGTCAATAACGGCTGGGACTTTATCGCGCGCAGGCGCAGACGTTCATACGTAATGCGTTCGTGCGCGGCATGTTGGTCCACCACCACCAGATTATCACCAGATGCCGCCAAGATATATTTATTGCCAATCTGGCCAATTACGCGCCCCAGTGGCATATCATCACCCGGAACCGCCGGGGCTGCGTCTGTTGCGTGCGATTGCGCCGGGCCAGAAAATATTTCGTTCATTTCTGAAAATTCGGCCATTGTTTTCGGCTCGCACACGCGCATATTAGACTGGGGCAATCCAAAATTTATTTTCTGTGCACCTGCCCTGGCAAATTCCATTGGCGCATGATGGGCCACATCAACAGACGGCGCAGAATTCATCGTCTGTGCCAATGCTGTGCGCAATGTTTTAATAATAAAACTGCGAATATGCGACGGTTCCAGAAAATGCACCTCGGTCTTGGCAGGGGAAACATTTACGTCCACACTGCGCGGTGGCACCGTCAGATACAGCGCGCACAACGGAAATTCACGTGCATGCATCACGTCCATATATGCCGCACGCAACGCACCAACCAACACCTTGTCCCGAACAGGACGGCCATTTACAAACAGATATTGATCCACCGATGACGCACGACGTAATGTTGGTTCTGATATAAATCCGTGCAAATCCAATCCGGCCGTTGTCGCACTGTGCGCGTTTACAGAAATCATACGCCCTGCGACGTCATCGCCCATCACAGCAACAATACGGTCACGTAAATCTTGATCGCGTGGGAAACGCCATTTATTATTTAACACAAACCCAACGTCTGGGCGTGCCATCGCCAAACGACGCACGACGTCCAACACAGACATCATTTCTGCCCTGTCTGCGCGCAAAAATTTCAGACGCGCCGGCGTGCGTGCAAACAAATTCAACACCCGAATTCGCGTCCCAGTTTCCCAATCAGACGGCCTGATGTCACCGGTTGTCGCGTTCAGTTGCCACCCATTGACGTCTGTGGCATTTCTGGTATCAATGGTCATATCAGACACAGATGCGATTGATGGCAACGCCTCGCCCCGGAATCCCATAAAGTTGATATTTAATAAATCATCGTCTGGCAATTTTGATGTCGCGTGACGTTGCACAGATCGCGCCAGGTCATCGCGCGCCATACCCGAACCATTATCAATAACAGAAATCATTGTCCGTCCGCCGTCGGCAACATCAATCATAATTTGGTCTGCGCCAGCGTCCAGCGCATTTTCAACCAATTCTTTGACCACGCTGGCCGGACGTTCAACCACCTCGCCGGCGGCGATTTGGTTTATTAAAAAATCAGGCAACAGACGAACAGGCATATTCAAAATTATTCTTTGAATTTTACTTCTAAAATCTCGTACTCTTTTTCACCAGACGGCAATTTAACAACGCACGTATCGCCAACGCACCGCCCAATCATCGCGCGTCCAACCGGCGATGTACACGAAATAACCTGGCGACCATCAGATTCAATATCTGACAAAATCCGGCATTGCATACGATTGCCATCTTCGTCTTCGGCGACAACACGCGCACCAAACACAACGCGATTGCCCGACAAAGAATCAATATCAATAATCGCAGCGTTTTCAATTACTCCTTCTATGAATTGAATACGCTTGTCAATCTGGCGTTGTTTTTCCTTGGCCGCGCTGTAATCCGCGTTTTCAGATAAATCCCCCAGCGAACGCGCCCATTGAACCGTTTTTAATATTTCCGGTCTTTGCACTTCTTTTAAATCTTTCAGTTCTTTTAACAGCGCATCAAACCCAGCGCGCGAAATTGGTCTTTTTTCCATCTTAGTTATTCCTTGACTGTATGTAATAATATCCGAAATTATACGCTTTCATTTTAATTTTGCAATTATCAAATCAACAGGCTATAATTTTCAGGTTATGTTAAGAACTGCTATTTTGACAAAATTCCTGATGCGCCGATTTTTTTCTGGCGTCGGGCTTGTTATGCTGGTTGTGTGCGGAATTATTTTCGCCGTCACATTCGTAGAACGTCTGCCGTCAAATCCGACGGCGATGGCCGCGATGGCGGAATCGTGGGTGCGATTGCTGGAATACGTGCCACTGTTTTTGCCCCTGGCGGTATTTATGGGAACATTGCTGGCGTCATATAACCTGACTAAATCCAGCGAAAGTGTTATTGTGTCCAGCGCAGGTCTGTCACCATATCAAACGGCACGTCCGTTCTTGGTTGGCGCGACATTGATTGGTGTGTTTGCCACAACTGTTATAAATCCATACTCGGTTGAACTGAGCAATCAAAACATTACATCAGATCACCTGAAATTGATTGATGGGGCAATCTGGTTGCGCGAATCATCAGATAACGGATACATCACGATGAACGCGAAAACAATGCATAAATCTGGCAACGCATTAGATTTTGAAAATGCGACGATTTATGTCCAGAACGCGTCATTTAAATTGACCACCCGGATAGAGGCCAAAACCGTCACCCTGGACGACAATGGAATGTCTGCAAAATCTGCACGCGTATGGGACGCCAATGGGATTGAGAAAAAGCGTGATTGGTCGGTGGCAACACGCCTGACGCCACGCACGGTTCTGGACCGCTATCTGCAACCAGACCAGATTTCATTTTGGCAACTGCCGTCATTTATACGCAAAATGGATTCAATCGGCGCGCCTGTGCGTGGGCATCTGGTGCAATTTTGGACATTGCTGTTTCTGCCATTATCGTTGGTTGCAATGGCGACACTGGGCGTCGCATTTTCCCAGACGCGCCAACGTCGTAATTACAATTTTGGAACAAAATTCGCATTGGGTATCGTCACGTGTTTCGCGCTGTATTTTATAACCAATATGTTCAACGCATTGGGGTCAACCGGCGCATTACCTGCGATATTGGCGATTGTCGCGCCCCAGTTGATAATAATCGCGGCCGCGGCCACATTTATTACCAGTTTTGACACCATTTAACCCAAAGGGGGAAATTATATGCCACTGAATAACAGACGAAAAAATTCAATACGCAAAAAAATTATAATCTGGGGACTGATAATTGTTCTGGTGGTGCTGATGATAATATCGTTTCCTGCACCCCAGAACGTGACAGAAATCGTATTGTATCCATGAATTACATAGAGATTTTTTTAGAAGCCTTGTCCGCAGAAAAAGGTCGCAGCGCCAAAACACTGGAAAGTTATGGTTTTGACCTGCGCAGCGCAGATGCGGCATTGCCGGGCGGCCTGATGGGGGCAACGGGCGACGACATACAAAACTATCTGGCGTCCCTGCCCGACTGTGCGTCATCTGTTGCGCGCCACGCCAGTGCGCTGCGCGGATTTTATAAATTTTTAATGCTGGAAAAAATTATCAGTGAAAATCCAACCGCAAATCTGGAATTGCCCAAACGGTCACGTCCATTGCCGAAATTTTTATCTGTGGACGAAATAGAATTACTGATTTCATCGGCCGGCGATATAAAAAATGCAACCCGTCTGCGCGCAATGATTGAATTGGTCTATGCGTCTGGATTGCGCGTATCAGAACTGTGTGAATTACCACTGACGGCGATTCTGGGCGACAAATTATTGATTCACGGCAAAGGGGCCAAAGAACGCATTGTCCCAATGCACGCTGGTGCAATCGCTGCATTGCAAAAATGGCTGGCTGTGCGCGATGATGAAAAATCAAAATATGTGTTTCCTGGTGGGGGCGCGTCTGGCCACATAACCCGTGACGGATTTTTCAAGATACTGAAAAAATGCGCGGTTTTGGCCGGCATTGACCCGCATCGCGTATCACCACACGTATTGCGCCATTCGTTTGCGTCGCATTTGTTGGCCGGTGGTGCAAATCTGCGCGCGATACAAACAATGCTGGGCCACGAAGATATTTCAACAACACAAATCTATACCCACGTGATGCCTGAACAATTACGGGAAACGGTCGTTATGCACCACCCACTGGGACACGCAAAATCAATGGATGATATAAAATGATACGAAAATGCGATCATACAGGCTGTACCAAGGCCGGCACGTGTCGCGCGCCTAAATCGCGTGACCTGCGCGAGTATTGGTGGTTTTGCCAGGAACACGCCGCAGAATACAACAAAAACTGGAATTTCTATGCCGATATGACCCCAGACGAGATAGAGGCCGATTGGGAACGTCAAACATTTGGCGCACCACTGAAAGACAAAGAAACCGCCAACAAAGACGAAGCAGACTATGTAAAATTTCTGAACGATTTTATCACCGGCCGCAGTGCGTTTGACCACGTTGCGCCCAAACCGCGCGTCAGTGCCACAATCAGCAATGCCTTGCGTACACTGGGTCTGCCACCGACGGCCACCCTGCGCGAGGTCAGCGCAAAATACCGCGCATTGGCAAAAAAATACCACCCGGATACAGGTGGCAGTGCAAACGCCAGCGAATTTACCAAGGTAAACGCCGCATACCAAACACTAAAAAAGCACTTTGGAAAAAAATAGACTTTATTACGAATAAATTAGAATGAAAATAGGCACACAACCGCCGCCCAACGCCACAGATGTGCCATTATAATTTATTCAGGTATGCGATGGCGTCCATGGCCGCACTACACCCCGTTCCGACGGCCGTTGCGATTTGCATTTTTATATCAGATTCAACGTCACCGGCAACGAAAATACCGGTGGGCAAATCGGTGGGACGCAGACGCCCCATACCGTCACGGGCGACATCTTCGGTCAAGAAATCTGTATTGGCTTCGTGGCCGATGGCAACGAATAGACCATCGGTGACTATTTTTTCATCGGCGGTGGTTGTCACAACCAAACGGTCATTATCGGTTGCGGCAATCTGTTTCAAATCGGTATTAAACAAACATTCTATGTTTTCACGTTCGGCAACGCGGCTGCGCAGAATTTCTTCGGCACGGGTAAATGCGCCCTTGCGATAAACGATTTTCACCGTTTTGGCAATATCGGCCAGATATAATGCGTCGTTCAGCGCACTGTTTCCGCCACCCATTACCATTACATCTTTGCCGTAATAGAAAAATCCGTCGCACGTCGCGCAATATGATACGCCACGCCCAAACAGTTCGCGCGCACCGGCGATTTCCAGTTTTCTGGGCGACGCCCCTGTTGCGATAATCACTGTTTTGCCGACATATTTTTTGCCGTTGCTGGCACTCAGGTTAAATGCGCCAACCGCATCGCCGGCGATTTCCCGAACAGATGTGGCGACAAATTCCGCACCAAACGACGTGGCCTGGTTCTTCATAAAATCGGCCAATTCCGCGCCTGAACCAGCCCAGCCCGGATAATTTTCTAATTTTGCAATTGTGGACATTTGACCGCCCAGTGTATCACCACCCAGGATAATCGTTTTTTTCCCACCGCGCGCACAATACAACGCCGCCGTCAACCCGGCCGGCCCAGAACCCATAATAATTACATCATACATAACGATATCGTTCATAACAGACACTCTTTCTTTGCTTTCGTTTGGCCCAGCATAACATAATGACACAATTCTTGCAATTCAAAGATTTAATTGATTTTTTTATCAGCCAAAGTTATAATACGCACCATAATGATACAAGGTTATGTATTTTTCAGTCGCACTTCGTCCCCGTTGGGGGAATAGTTTTTTACATATTTAATTACATAAAATAATTGCGATTTGTATCGCACGACTTTATTATAAGCATATATAAACACAAGGATTTATAAAATGTTGGATATTAGATTTATCCGTGAAAATCCAGACGTGGTAAAAAACGCATGCCAGGTCAAGGGTTTTGACGACAATGTTGATGAAATTTTGGCACTGGACGCGCGCGTTCGCGAATTAAAGACCACGACGCAATCTATGACCGCCGAAAAGAACAAGATTACACGCGAAATACCAACTGCGTCTGACAAGGCACCGTTGATTGCACGCAGCAAAGAAATCGCAAACGAAATCGCCACCGATATGGCGGAATTGGCCTACAAAGAAGCGGTGCTGAACGATTTAATGCACCGCGTTCCGCAAATTCCAGACGCGTCTGCCCCGATTGGCCCAGACGACACTGCAAACACCGTTGTGCGTCGTGTTGGCACACCGCGCGAATTTGATTTTGCGCCACGCGCCCAGTGGGACCTGTTGGATATGAACGGCTGGTGGTTGCCTGAAAAAATCGGCAAGATTTGTGGCACACGCACATACGCCCTGGTGGGCGAAGCGGCCGAACTGCAACTGGCGATTGAAACATACGTTATTCAAAAACTGATTGCCAAGGGATTCACGTTTATTGAATGTCCGTCTATTACCAAACCACAAACGATTTTTGACGCAGGTCATTTTATGGGTTCTGACCTGGCGGTGATGGATAACGATGTGTTTATGTTGGCCGGGACCGACCGTTGTTTAACCGGGACCGCAGAAATTATTTTGAATTCGTTGCACAGTGGTGAAATTCTGAACGAGAAAGACCTGCCTATTAAATACGCTGGATTTTCGCCGTGTTTCCGCAAAGAGGCCGGTGCCGCCGGTCGCGACACACGCGGACTTGCCCGGTTTCACCAGTTTAACAAGGTGGAACAATACATCTATTGCACACCGGCGCAATCAAACGAAATGCACGAACACATTTTGAACAATCTGTGCGAGGTCATAGAAGATTTAGAATTGCCATACCGCGTGATTGCAAATTCTACGGGTGATATGGGATTTAACAAGGTTAAAATGAACGACGTAGAAGCGTGGGTTCCATCAGAAAACGCATACAAAGAATTGGGCAGTTGTTCATCAATCGGTCAATTCCAGGCGCGCCGCACCAACACGCGTTATCGCGATAAAAATGGCGATGTGCAATTTGTTGCGACACTGAATAACACCGGGATTGCTGTGCCACGCGCATTAGTTCCAATTCTGGAAAACCACCAAAATGCCGACGGCAGTGTGAATATCCCAAAAAAATTGCAACCGCTGATGGGCGGTCGCACCAAGATTGGTGGCAAACATTAAAAAACGGGGCGTTGCCCCGTTTTTTTATCGCTTGTTCACTTTTTCTTTGACTGCGTAATATGTCACTGGCAAAAACGGTTTATATAAATCTTTTAATAAACAACCAGAATTTCTATATTTAATCATATTCAACGCATTTAACAGATTCTTTTGCGCTTCGTGTCGTGTATATTCAGCCTCGGAATCTAAATCAGCCGCCGAATAGATAACATTTTCAACCACGCGATAAACGCCGTCGTTTATAGAAAATGCGCTATGCACATCACGGCCTGCAACCTTGTACAATACATCATACTGGCCAGAATACTGTTTCGGGTCCCTGGCAACCATACATACCGCAACCTGGGCCGCATTGATAGTATCAAATTCCACACGGTCTGCGGCACGCGTTGCACGTTTTTCCAAATATTTTTTTACCTCGTCAAAAAAACGTTGCATTGTTAAATCATAATTTATCATTTTTTAGCCCCTTGTTTATCTACCTTGCATATAAATATAGACAAAAAAGAATAAATGTCAAGTTTTTGAATAATTTTTTTGTATATTTCTTGAAAATTCAAAAATATGGTATAATCTAGCGTTTACGGAAAAATTATAAGGCACACAGATGAAAATTCGCAATATTGCAATCATTGCACACGTTGACCACGGCAAAACGACCCTGGTTGACAATATGTTAAAACAGGCCGGCACGTTCCGCGCCAACGAACGGATAGAAGATCGCGTTATGGACAGTGGCGACATTGAACGCGAACGTGGCATTACCATATCGGCCAAACCAACATCAATCCAGTGGCACGATTATAAAATCAATATCGTTGATACACCGGGACACGCAGACTTTGGCGGCGAAGTGGAACGTATATTGTCTATGGTTGACGGGGTGGTGTTGCTGGTTGACGCGTCCGAAGGGCCCCTGCCCCAGACCAAGTTTGTTTTGTCCAAGGCATTAAAATTGGGTCTGCGTCCGATTGTCTGCATAAACAAGGTTGACCGTTCTGACGCCCGTCCTGAAGAAGTGCTGAGTGAAACATTTGACCTGTTTGACAAATTGGGCGCAACAGATGCCCAGTTGGATTTCCCGTATCTGTACGCCGTCGGTCGCGATGGTTGGGCGGTGCGTGATTTAAATGACGAACACAAAGATTTAACCCCACTGTTCCAGTTGATTGTTGACCACGTTCCGGCACCTGATTGCAATGGCACGCGTTGTAAATTAGATGCACCATTTTCTATGTTGGCGACAACGTTGGAAGCGGACCCGTATGTTGGTCGTATTCTGACGGGAAAAATTGAATCTGGGACCGTGCGCGTCGGCCAAAGCGTCAAAGCCATAAATATGAAGGGCGAATTTATTGAAAACGCCAAGATTACAAAAATCATTGAACATCACGGTGTTGAAAAAATTTCACGCGACAGTGCATCGGCCGGCGACATTGTCGTTATTGCCGGATTTTCCAAGGCAACTGTGGCTGACACCCTGTGTGACCCGTCTGTCACAGAACCAATTCCGGCTATGCCGATTGACCCACCAACCCTGACGATGACATTTTTCGTGAACACATCACCATTGGCCGGCAAATCTGGTAAAAAATTGACGTCGCGTATGATTGGCGAACGCCTGTTCAAAGAAGCCGAAACAAACATCGCCCTGCGCGTCACACAAAGCGAAAATAACGAAGCATTTGAAGTATCAGGCCGTGGTGAATTACAACTGGGGATTCTGATTGAAACAATGCGTCGCGAAGGTTTTGAATTATCTGTATCGCGTCCACGCGTTGTTATGCACGACGGCGAAAACGGCGAAAAGCTGGAACCTATTGAAGAAGTTGTGATTGACGTTGACGATGAATTTTCGGGCGTTGTTATTGAAAAGATGACCAAACGCAAAGCGACAATCACAGAAATGAAGGCGTCTGGCGCAGGCAAAACCCGTATCGTATTTTCGGCACCATCACGTGGGCTGATTGGGTATTTGTCTGAATTCCGCACAGACACCCGTGGCACAGGTATTATGAACCGCGTATTTGATAAATACGCCCCATATCGTGGCCCGATTATGCAATATCGTCCGGGCGTGCTGGTATCAATGGAAAACGGCGTAACGGCGACGTATGCGTTGTTTAATCTGCAACCACGCGGAACGCTGTTTGTTGGCCCCCAGACCGAGGTTTATTCTGGTATGATTATCGGCGAACACAGCAAAGAAAACGATTTGGAAGTGAACCCGGTCAAAGGCAAAGAACTGACCAATGTGCGCAGTGTGACCGCCGATGAAAAACTGTTCTTGGCCCCACCGCGCAAAATGTCACTGGAAGAATCACTGTCATACATTTTGGACGATGAATTAGTAGAAGTGACACCTGCGACAATTCGTCTGCGCAAAAAAGAATTGGACAGCAATGTCCGCAAAAAAATGCGCCGAAATGTTGAAATGTAATAACGCCCCGTTTGGGGCGTTTTTTGTATCTAGACTCCCATTACGCGTTTCATATAATTACGAAACGCCGCGCGATTATCACGACCGGGAACCGCGCACGCCAATATTTTTACCAACGCGTGTTTTACGCGGTGCCACAAACTGTTTGCGCGACGATATTCGCGCCACGCGTTTTCGTACGCCGCCCACTCAGACGCTGAAATTACTGTATCTGCGTGCGTATATTGCAATCCGAAATCGTCCATAAATTTCTGCATATATTTGCCGATACCAATTATCTGGGGCACAGGCGTGAAATGTTCGGTTGGTCTGGATTCAGCCGACGCCCAAACAAACACAGAATTTAATCCCTTGGTTTTATTCACCAAAAATTGTTGATCGGCGTTATCAGAATTTTTTGAATTACGTTTAATCTGAATCACTGTGCCACCAGGTCGCATAAACAGTGCCAAATGCAACGCTGTCCCAGCGCACCCGGCCAATACGCGACAATTTTTTACAATCGCAATTTGTTGCTGTATCGGCATAGTTTCTGGGTAAATTACGTGAAATCCATTTTTCTGGAACACCGATTGCACCGCCCGTTCGCCAAATGTGCGACGCAACCGCAACGCGTCGCGCGAAACATACACGCAATCATATTTAGCGTCATTATCAGGCACCGAATTTGCGATTGCATCAAATGTTTTTGCAAATGCGTCTGTGGTAAAATTAGGCCCCTTGGACAATTCTGGGACATACACATTACGGAATCGCGTTGGCTGTTTAATAACCATAATATTTTCACGCGCAACCCCCAATGCCGCCAAAAATTCCAGATAATATTCTGGGATATTATCGGCCGCAGAACTGTACACAATTACGCATTTCATATTTTTATATTTATCAGACAACAATGCCCAGGCGCGCGTCAAACGTTCCAACAACACGTGACCAAAATGATGATGCAAATTCCCCAAAAACAAAACATCGTCGTCAATATACCGTTCGGCCGCGTGGTGGATTGCGTGTGGGTGTGCGGTGGCACGAATAACAATATTTGACGCCGCAACAAATTGCCCGCACGCGTCATAGACGCCATGCTCGCGCGGTTTTCCCACCGGCCAAACCGTTCCATTTTCAACGCGCACAACCGATGGCGACCGGGCCGTCTGTATGTCTTTGATTCGCGCACGCACATCTTGGACATATTTGTCAGGTGCGTATATTTTTATATCTGGTGTGTAATCCATTGTTGAAATTTTCCCCATCACAGTGTAGATTATATATAACTAAGCATAGGTAAAAATTAAAAAAATGACAAGACGTTTATTCCTGTTTGCCGGTTATAACGCCAACGGCGTGATTGATGACGCATTGGTGTATTATGTTCGCGCACTGTCCAAATTTGGCGACATTGTGCTGTATATGGATTCTGATTGCAGTGACACAGAATTAAAAAAATTATCTAAATACGTTCTGTATGCACACGCACGTCGTCACGGCGAATATGATTTTGGTTCATATAAACGCGCGTACATCTATGCACACGACGCACATATTTTAGGCAACTATGATTTCGTATATATGGTAAATGATTCTGTGTATGGCCCGTTGTTTGACCTGGGCGATACATTTAATAAATTAGAACGGTTGCCAACCGATGCGTTTGGCATTGTTCGCAACCCACATAAAACACACCCACATATCCAATCGTGGTTTATCGGTATGCGCAAGTCTGTATTTTTATCCGCCTGGTATGACGAATTTATGTGCAGCGTCACCAAACAAATTGACAAGGGTTCTGTCACGCGCCTGTATGAACAGGGATTTTCCCGTCTGGTAGTGGAACACAACCTGACCTGGGACTGCATATACACCTGTTATGGGCGCAGTGTTTATAACGACATTAAACGCCTGTATCGCTGTGGTATGCCATTTATGAAAAAGGTCGCCCTAACCCGTCATCGTGGCGCACTGGGGCGACAGATTTTATACGTCTTGAACCATATCGCGCCCGATGCACGTGACGCAATATTATCCAGCGCACGCGCCACGTATGGCGAAAAGTATACAGACTGGCTTTTGACACGAAATCCAATTAAAATAATATACAGAAATACTGCACACTTTGTGCATAAAATCTTGACCGAGGGACTATGACAAACGCAACATCGCACACACCACGCATTGCCGCCGTCACAATGGCACGCAATGACGAATTTTTCTTGAACCGCTGGATAAAATATTATGGCGACCAAATTGGGTCTGAAAATCTGTATATTTATCTGGACGGCCTGGACCAGAAAATCCCCAGTGGCCACGCACGGGCAAACATAAAAAAACTGCCCCATCGTGACGAAGAACGTCAACGTGGGGACAAAACGCGTATATTACTGTTGTCGGATTTGGCAAAAAAATTATTTGCCGACGGATATGACGTTGTCATCGGTTGCGATTGTGACGAATTTTTAATTGTAGACCCTGATACAGGACAAACGTTGCCACAATATTTGTCTGGGATAAAAAATCGCGTGACTGTGTCTGGATTGGGATTGGACGTTGGAATGGATTTAGAATCTGAAAAACCACTGGACGCCCGCGCCCCATTTTTGACCCAGCGCAAATATGCACTTTTGTCCACGCGATATACCAAGCCGGTTGTTTTGTTCCGCCCACGCACCTGGGGCAGCGGTTTTCACAGCGTCAAGGGAACAAATTTCCACATTGATAAAAACCTGTATTTATTACACTTTGGTGGCGTTGATTTAGATATGATAAAAAATAAAATTGGCGACCGCACTGCATCGTGGGGCGCGCACCTGAAAAAGCGTGCACGCACCATTGAAATCATTACGCGCGCAAAAAACAAGAATCGTTCAACACGCATTGCACGCACGTTGCAAACAATACTGCGCCCGATTTATGATTTGAACAAACCAGCGATGTTGGGACTGAAATGGGTTGCAACAATTCCGGCGCGCTTTGCAAAAACCGGAATCTAGTGCGCCAACTATTTATCACCCTGGATAAACGCATAAATACGTTTTTGGTATTTACGCGCACGACGATTTTGTGGTGCATCACACACCCCTGCCCCAACCAATCGTTTAAACGCACGTCGTGCCGCCAATATATCAGACCGCCCGTCCAGTCCGCCCCGTACACGCATTGCCGTAATTATAAACGGCCACAAAAATTCACGCGCATAGTATTTTTGGACATCTGGTGGCGTATCCCGATAAACGTTGTATGCGTATTCCAGCCCGACACACAGCGATTCAATTATTCGCAAAGATTTAGAACTGTTCAATATAGACGTCGGATTTGGGGTATAAAAATACAACACAGAATCCAGCAACACAGTCCGCGGATTACGCGCGATAATCGCAGACCACCAGGGAAAATCTTCCATAATAATTCCACGAACGAACGGCACATCTGCAATCAAACTGCGCCGATACAGGCACAAAACCGGAAAGCAATGACGACGCACCGGCCGGCACACGCGCCACGTGTGATTGCGTTCTGTGCAATGAAACAGAATATCATCTGTCACACAGCCCAATATATTACGTCCATCATATCGTCGTGAAAATTCGCCTGGGATAACGTCTGACACATCTATTCCGCGTTGCATCAATCGGCGCAAACGTCGGTGTGATTTTTCATTATATTTAAACGACACCATATCCGCCCCATGACAAATTGCCATATTATGCGTTATTTCTAACGTCTGGGGGTGAATAAAATCATCACTGTCCAAGAACAAAACAAAATCCCCACGCGCCGCGGCCACGCCGACATTGCGCGCATCAGACAGGCCACCATTTTCCTTGTCTATAACACGAAATCGCGAATCACGACGCGCATACGTCGCCAGTATTTTTGCACTGTTATCCGGACTGCCGTCATTGACACAAATCGCTTCCCAATCTGAAAAGGTTTGGTTTAACACGCTGTCCAGACATCTGGGCAAATATTTTTCAACGTTATATACCGGTATTATTACCGAAACAACTGGTTTATTTTGCATTGCAACACCCACATTTTATAAATTCTGCGATTCCACATTTTATTTTATGCGCCCATGCAAACGGTGGATTGTCCAGCGCGCCACATGCACGTAATTGAACAAAATATTTTCTGGCAATTTCTATGTCTGCCTGGTTGTCCAAATATTTAATCTTGCGATACGCCCATTTAATAAAGTACCACCGGAATTTGCGCGACCACGCGTCCATCTGGTATGGGGTGGCCTTGTCCCTATACAGTTCATACGACGCGCGGATACCAGTACACAGGCTTTGCATAATCTTTAACTGTTTTGATGACAAAACGATTCCGCCAAAATTCGGAACATAGAAATACAACGGCAATGGCGCGATTGTCACACGCGGATTTTTCAACATCACTTCGGACCACCACGGGAAATCTTCAAACAAGATTCCCTTGATAAACGGCGTATCTGCAATCAATTCACGGCGATACAGATTCTTCCACACCTGGCAATGTTTAATCAGCCATTTGCGATTTGGGTTAAACGCGTTATGCGCACGTTCAGTTGCATATCTGTACACATCGTCGGTCACCAGTGTTTTTATACGTGCCACATCATATTTTTTATGCATACGTTCTGGCACCACAGAATCTGTATCCATACGCAACATATGTCGCACCATCAACTGGGGGCGGTAAATTCTGTCGTATGTAAAAGACACAATATCCGAACCATCACGCATTGCCAAATAGTATGTAATTTCCATTGTCTGGGGGTGGATAAAATCATCACTGTCCAGATACAAAATATATTTACCTGTGGCGACCGCCATACCGGCATTACGCGCGTCAGACAGTCCGCCATTTTTCTTGTTCACAATTTTAAATCTGGAATCACGCGCAGCGTATTCAGACAAAATGACGGCAGAACCATCTGGACTGCCGTCATTGACACAAATTGCTTCCCAATCTTGAAATGTCTGATTTAAAACGCTGTCCAGACATCTGCGTAAATACTTTTCTACATTGTATATCGGTATTATTACAGAAATTGCGGGCATTATATTTTCCTTTGTTTTTTTATTTATTCATGTGATTTATCATTTCATCGGCAACACTGCCCGGGATAGGATTTTTGGCCCATGGGCTGTTGTATGCAGTTTTCTGAAAAAACGCACCCGATGTATATTTATCAAACAGTTTTTTACTGTATGGTTCGTTTGCGATTGACCACCACAGCGCGTGCGTTGGGTCTTGGTCAATATGTGGCATCGCATCAAAATATTTTTTTGCAATCGGGTCACGTTGCACCAACGCCTTGAACATCAACTGGTGCATAAAATAGTCAAATTCGCGTGGCTCGGCCAGCCAGAAATTTAATATTGTTTGTCGCCACGCCGCCAACAAATACGACCCACGACGCGCACGAATAAAACAGTTCTGAATAAAACTGTATGGACTGCCAACGTTATGCCCGGCCATATAGACAAAGAAATCCTGGTCTATGATATTTTTTGGAATCGGCGCAGTTACGAAACCAGTTGAATCCAACCAAATACCACCGTGTTCATACAGCAATTCCACACGACAAATATCGGCAAAATGTGCGTGCTTTATTTGCCCCGCTTTGCGTTTTGCAACAATTTCAGGTGGCAGTGTAATGTAATCCCAAACGGTGTTCTCGTCCAACACAACCAGTTCTTGTTTGCAATTTTTACGAATACTGCGAAAACAGGCCTTGACCAACGGTGGTGCTTTGTCTTCGCCCTGCAACCACAATGTCCAGATTTTTTCATTTTTATCATCGTGGATTGGCGTGGTTTCTGGAATCGTTCCCGGTGCCGGCACATATCGCGCCATATACCGCGGAATCGCCGATGCAGCAACATCACAACGATGCTGACGGCGCGCGTCACGCGACCGCCACAGCGGATTTAACACGTGCGCGCGCAACACAATATCGGCCAATGCAAACGTTCTGGATAATTTCATTACACACCCCTGATTTTAATTACTTTATTCTGTTTCTGGCACGTCCATATCGTCATCAACAGGCCCTGTTGTCATTTCTTCGGCAATGCCAGATGCACGTGCCATAATTTTGTCCAACAAATCTTTTTGGGCATCTGGGTGATCTTTTAACCACTGACGGGCATTTGCCTCGCCCTGGCCCATACGTTCACTGTTGTATGAATAGAAACTGCCTGCCTTTTCAATCAAGTCGTATTTCACACCCATATCCAAGATTTCACTGATGCGCGAAATTCCTTCGCCATACATAATTTTGAAATCAACTGTGCGGAACGGTGGGGCAACCTTGTTTTTTACAACCTTGACCCGGGTTTCATTACCGATAACATTTTCTTTGTCTTTGATTTGCCCTGTGCGGCGAATATCCAAACGAACCGACGCATAGAACTTTAACGCATTACCGCCCGATGTTGTTTCTGGGTTGCCAAACATAACACCAATTTTCATACGAATCTGATTGATGAAAATCAACAGCGTATTACTGCGCGAGACCGAGCCAGCCAGTTTTTTCAAACTCTGTGACATTAAACGCGCCGTTGTGCCAACAAAGGAATCGCCAATATTCCCTTCCAGTTCAGCCTTTGGTACCAGGGCCGCGACCGAGTCAATAACCACGACATCAACCGCCCCAGATTTAATCAACGTATCTGCGATTTCCAACGCCTGTTCGCCTGAATCCGGCTGGGATATAATCAGGTTTGCAACATCAACGCCCAATTTTTTCGCATACGATGGATCCAGTGCGTTTTCTGCATCAATATACGCGCACGTGCCGCCTTTCTTTTGCGCCTCTGCCACGGCGTGCAACGCCAACGTTGTTTTACCAGAACTTTCTGGGCCATATATTTCAACAATACGTCCGCGTGGATAACCGCCGATTCCCAACGCAATATCCAGTCCCAATGAACCAGACGAAATCGCTTCTATATTCTGTTGCGAACCATCGCCCATTTTCATAATGGCTTCTTTGCCAAACTGTTTTTGAATTTGTGCCAGCGCAGATTCCAATGCCGGATTTTTTGCCGGTGCGCCTGTGTCTTTTACTGCTTCTTTCTTTGCCATACAAAATCCCCTTTTCTTGTAATAAAATCATACACGGAATTACGATGTGGCGCAATGAAAATAAAACAGCGACAAAGATTATTTTTTGGCAATCAACATCATCGCAGACAATACCCCAATCAGCGCGGTCACAACCCAAACTGCGGACGTTCCGCCAAACATGGTAATACAAATCGCCCCCAGCATTGGCGCAACAACATTTGGCAAATTCACACTGGTGCGGAATATGCCATAGAAACGCGCCTGTTCTGATTTCTTGGTATTATCAAAGAACAACAAATCATGCACAGATTCCATCAGCGCGCCCGAAATTTGCCACGCAATAAATATTACCAGCAACGGATACCCTGTCACCACGGTTGCCATCGCAGATAACGCCGCGAACGATAAAAATCCCGCCAGCAACCAAATCCGCTTTCCAAACCGACGCACCAGGCGACCCATAACCTCGGACAATAACAGATACGGTATAATCCCCAGGGTCAAAACCCACCCCAGTGCCTCGTTCGTGAATCCATTTTCAATAACAACGATTGGCACGTACAAATACCGCATTGCGCGTAATGAATAATATCCGAAATTTACAATATATGCGCGCGTCATTCCCGTCTTTTTAAAGAACGCGATTGTGTTGCGTATCAACGCACGCGCCGTGCGGCGCGGACTGACTGGTTTTATCTGTTTATCCTGTTGCACAACACGAAAATATTTAAACGTCGCCCACCCGGCCAGATATATCACCGCAGACGCAAAAAACGCCGCGCGATTTCCTGCGACGCTTGATATGGCGACCGCAACCATTGGCGCAAAAAACGCCCCGATATTCAGCCACAGATGATACCGCGAATTCAACCGCGCCATACCAATTCCGCGCGAAAAATCCGACATAAACAGCGGTATCAACATCGTCGTCAGCGTAATTGCAATCCCGGTGGTATAGTCCAATATAATAAACGTGCCGGGGCGTATAGAAAAGCTCATCATCGCATAGCACACCGCCAACATCAGCATTGCAAAATAAAATACGCGCACCTTGGAAAACTGGCGAAACAGTTCATTTGCAAACAGCCCAACAATCATACAAAACGCCGCATACAGCGCGACATACACACCAACGACGGCCGACGAACGAAATATTTCCAACAGAACCAGCGAATATACCGCATTATAAATACCATCGGCAAACCCCGTGAACAACCCCAGGTTTGCAAATGAAAACCCACTGACAGAATTTCTAACTGATAAATATTTATCTTTGGCCATAACGGACTGATTTTATCACAAAAATGTTGATTTTCAAAATCGTGTTGTATTATTTTCTGAAACTTATTTTTCCAATGGCATCACGGCCAAAGTAATTATTTAACTTTTCTGTGATTTCGTCCGTCATATATGACAACTGTAATGTGAACGCCGGACTGATTGGGCGAATTGCAACATTATAACGCCCATCGCGCATTTTTTTTATTGCCGCGACCTGTGCAACCGATGAAATTTCCGGCCCCATAATTTCCGGCCATCGTGCGACCAAATCGGCATCAGATGCGCGCACACCAAAATGCCGCATCAGTCCGCCCAGTGCGCCCGCAATGGTTTGCGGACGACACACGCGTTTTGAAAATTTATCTGGTTGGTTTGACATACGTATATTCTTTGGGCATCAAGATAAACATTTCGCCTTGGGCATGTTGACCATGAGCAAACTTATAGGCCTCGTCCCCTTTGCCAAAGAATATGTCAGCACGAATCCAACCGCGAATTGCACTGCCTGTATCCTGGGCGATCATCAACCGACGGAAACGGCGTCCATCAGACAGGTTTGTGCTGATATAGACCGGCATTCCCAATGTATAAATACTGTCGTCCATGGCGATTGAACGAATCTTGGACAGTGGCGTGCCCAATTTTCCAATTACATCTGGTGGCACAGATTCATAGAAATACACATAACGCGGATTTTTATAAATCACATCACGCGCCAGTGTCGGATTCTTTTTCAAATACGACCAAACTGCATCGGCCGAATACCCATTATCTGGGCGAATACCACGACGGCGCAATTCTTCGCCAATAGATTTGAACGGCATATCATTGACCGCGGCAAAATTTAATTTCACCATTTTTCCATCGTCCAGTTGCAACATACCACTGCCCTGAATCTGGATATTCTGGACGTCAACAATATTTGCCCAATACAGAACGCGACCAATTTTCTTTTCTACGATATCTTTTTTGGCAACACCCTTATAGGCGCGACCATCGGTTGGCACGCCCATCAACGGTTCGTTGCACGCGGCGGTCTTGGTTCTGCACGCTGGGATAATTGGAGAATAATATCCTGTGTATGTCCCACGGTCTGTGCCGTTATCATTATAAACCTTGTACGGTTGGAAATTAGATTCAAACCACGCGCGTACCGTTGCCGTATTCGCCGATGCCGACGGCAACATTCTGCATTTTTCTGCGAACAGTTCGCGGTCTGGGATTACGCGGCCCGTGTATTGAATTTTCGCCTTGCACGAATTACGAAACGCCTGTAAAGCATATCGCACGTCATCATCGCGCCAGCCTGGCAATTCACTGTATGAAACACGACGCAGATTTGATGGTACAACAGATTTGTCACCCGTATGCGTCGGCGCAGACAAATCACACGCCGCCAACGCCACGACCCCACACAGTGCGATAATCCACTTTGTTATGCTAAAAAAATTCCTATCCGCCATTTTTTGTTATCTCTCCCACTTGTAAAATAATTTTATAATGCTATATTATCATAAAACACGGGGTCAAGTCCAGGACGGGTTTTACCCCCACAGCATTAAAACAGGAGTAAAACACAATGGCAAAATTCAAAATCATTTCCCAGTTTTTAAAAGACATCTCGTTTGAAAGCCCAAATGTCCCAGAATTATTCTTTAAACAGGAAAACGGCCAGGCGAAACTGGAAATCAACATTGATATTCAAATCAAAGGCGCAGAAAACAACCTGTTTATGGTTGACCTGGTGACCAAGGTTCATTCTAAACTGGACGCCGGTGACAAATCTATCTTTTTGATTGAATCAACATATTCTGGCCTGGTTCAAATGGACGAAGAAAAAGACGAAGACGCGAAAAAACGCACTTTGCTGATTGATGTTCCGACCCTGTTGTTCCCAGCGGTGCGCAGTCTGATTACACGCCTGACCGCTGAATCTGGGTTCCCTGCATTTGCGATGCAGCCGGTTGATTTTGCCGAACTGTATGCCCAGAAACAGGCGCAAAACGCCGCAGCAAACGCGAAATAATATCGCACAGGTATAAAAAAATGCGCCAATCTGGCGCATTTTTTATTTTGACATTTTTTATTTTGAATGGCGTTGCCACCATATTGCCAATGCCGGCACCAAGAAAAACACAACCCCCAGCATTTGCCACAGTGCAATCCCACTTATCATTGAAAAGAACATCATCATCGGCGAAACACCCGTCACCACGACCAGCGCAAACAGGAATCCCGGCACAAACAATGCCAACGCGCCAACCACCAGACCCAAAATTACATTTATCAAAAATGCACGAAACAGCGTCGCCTGGCGCACATATAATTTCATATTTTGGATTTCACATATTTCTTTTTTCATAACAGCCCCCCTTTTGTTTTATATAATCATTTTATCATATTGCGCGCGTTTTCAAAAACTGAATTTAAGCATATTTGCATGTGCCAACGCGATTGCAATGGCGTCACTTTCGTCTGGGGTTTTAGGACGCGCCGCCGGCAACAAGATACGCACCATTTTATACACCTGGTCTTTGTCGGCATGCCCGGCCGACGTCAGTGCCTTTTTAATCTTGTTCGGTTCGTATTCGTATATCGGAATATCACACGACGCCACCGCGACAATCGCCGCCGCACGTGCATGCCCCAGTGCAAGTGTCGTTTGTGGGTTTTTATTCACAAATGTAATTTCAATACTGCACACATCTGGGGCAAATGTATCCACTAATTCCGACACGCCACGAAAAATATTTGCCAATCGCTGTGGCATTGGGTCGCGCGCCGGCGGCAGAATAACCCCACTGGCGATATATTTTCTGTTTTGTCCCTGGCTGTCAATTATGGCCCACCCGGTATGCAACAGTCCTGGGTCAATTCCCAAAATTCGTGTCATATTAAATGTCCCTTTGTGTAATAATTATACCATAAAAAAGACCGGTTTTCGCCGGTCTTTTTTATATTTTTTAGGCGCTGCGTTACGCCGCCGCAGTGAACACTTTTTGAACGTCGTCATTGTCGTCCAACGCGTCCACCAATTTTTCCAGTTTGGCATACGCTTCGTCGTCCAGGTCAACCGGCATATTCGGAACCCAGGTCAATTCTGCATTATCAGGTTCACCCAAGACATCATTTAACGCCTTTTGCACGGTGATAAAATCATCAGGTTTTGTTGTTATAATAAAACCTTCGTCTGATGTTTCCAGATTATCCGCATTTGCGTCCATAATAATTTCCATCATTTCATCTTCGGTTTTGCCAACAGATGCCGGATACATAATCTGGCCTGCACGTGTGAACATAAACACAACAGACCCCTCTTCGCCCATATTACCGCCGTTTTTCGCAAATATGTTGCGGATTTCTGGCACAGTGCGACGTGGGTTATCGGTCAATGCCTCTACAATAACGGGAACCGCGTTCGGGCCATAGCCCTCGTACCGCACGGCAACATAGTTTTCAGTATTGCTGCCCGACGCCTTGTCAATCGCGCGTTTAATGTTATCGTTCGGCATAGAATTCTTGCGTGCTTGCAATATAGCCAAACGCAAACGCGGATTATTGTCCGGATTTTTATCGCCCAGTTTGGCCGCCATCGTTATTTCACGCGCCAGTTTTGTGAACAAACCGCTGCGTGCGGCGTCCACGGCACCCTTTTTATGCTGAATATTGTGCCATTTGCTGTGTCCACTCATATTTGACCTTTTACTTTAATTAGATTAGAATTACCCCAAAAGGATAACAAATGATTGGCAAATTGCAAGGGGTTGTTGATTATATTGGCGATGGATTCGTAATTTTGATGGTGGGCCCTGTCGGATACAAGGTTTTTACCCCAGACACGCTGTCCCCACACGAAACGGTCGCATTATGGATTGAAACCGTCGTACGCGAAGATTCAATTCGCCTGTTCGGGTTCAAAACGCTGGCGGCGCAAAACCTGTTCGTGCAACTGACGGGCGTATCCGGCGTCGGGCCCAAGGGCGCGCTGTCCATACTGAACACATTACCAACCGACACACTGATGTCCGCCATTGCAACGGGCGACGCAAAAACAATCACTGCTGCGCCCGGCGTCGGAAAAAAGGTGGCTGAAAAAATTATTGTTGAATTAAAGAACAAAATTGCTGGCAACGCGTTTAATTTTGACGCAACCGCAGACGCGGGCGGCTCTGCCCTGCCCGATTTGTTGGCGGCGTTGGAATCATTGGGCTATCGCCGTCTGGACATTGTTGAAATGGCGCAAAAATTGGTTGCCGCAAATCCAGGGCTGGACGTTGCGAAATTGGTTCCATTGGCACTGAAAGAAATATCTGGAAATAAATAATGAATAATAATGATACAATTTTTGCCCTGTCATCGGGGCACGGGAAAAGTGGCGTTGCCGTTGTGCGAATTGCAGGCGACAATCTGCACGATTTGTTTGCGCGATTACTGGGGCGCAGTAATTTTGACGCACGCCACGCGTATTTTGCAAATCTGGCCGATAATGCCGGCGATTTAATTGACCAGGTAATTTTAGTTTTCTTTGCTGCGCCGCATTCGTTCACCGGCACAGACGTTATTGAAATCCACTCGCACGGGGCGCCAGCGGTAATAAATAAAATATTTGATTTTCTGGCCACAACCGGTGCACGTATGGCATCACGTGGCGAATTTTCACGTCGCGCGTTTTATAACGGCAAAATGGATTTAACAGATATTGATGGCCTGGCCGCATTGCTGGACGCCCAGACCGAACGTCAACGTCGCGCCGCACTGAAATCTATGATGGGTCGCGACAGTCAAATTTATGACGCCTGGCGGTCCCAGATGATTGAAATCGCCGCATACGCCGCCGCGATTTTAGATTACGCAGATGACGAATTGCCAACAAACATTGGCGAAAAAATTCGTGACAAAGTGCAAATTTTATACAACGAAATAAACAATGCAATTTCGCGCTATGCGGCGTCACGCGCTATCCGCAGCGGTTTTAACATCACACTGGCTGGCAACACAAACGCAGGTAAATCATCATTGTTTAATCGCCTGGTTGGCGAAAGTCGCGCGATTGTATCTGACACGCCCGGCACCACGCGCGACGTCATAGACGCCACATTGGATATTGACGGATACATGGTAAACATTTCTGATACAGCCGGTCTGCGCGATACAGACGACGAAATTGAACAGATTGGAATTCAGCGCACAAATGACGAAATTGAAAACGCCGATTTGATTCTGCGCGTTGTTGACGGCACACAAAACGCACCAATCGCCAGTGGCGCGCCAAACGAAATTACGGTCATAAATAAATCTGACCTGTGCGATTGTAAAAATAAAAACGATGCGATTTATGTATCGGCCAAGACGGGCGACGGAATTGATAACCTGATGATTGCAATCCGTAAAAAGATTGATGAATTGGTTGGAAATTCAGAATCACAAATCACGGTCAATGCACGCACGCGCGCCCTGATGATGGACGCACAAAATGAATTACGCGCCGCAATTTCGGTCGGCGATAATTATGATATGTTTGCCGAACACGTTCGTCGTGCCGCCGACGCAATCGGCAAAATTCTGGGGACAATCAGTGCCGCCGATGTTATGGACGCAACATTTTCACAACTGTGTCTGGGTAAATAAAAACCGCCCATTGGGCGGTGTCTAAATTAAAGAAAACGGCGCAGATGCGCCGTTATATTTAATTTATTCTTTACGGATTGGATATTTGCCGTCAATCAAATTCTGCCGCACCACATGATGTTTCACTTTCTGTGTGCTGGTCATTGGCAACTCGTCCGTGGTCATAGCAAAGTGTGTCACCCATTTATACGACGCAACCTTTTTATTTGCCTGGGCAACCGCCGCGGCCAATTTTTCCAGCGTCATATCTTTGTCCACACTGAACACGCCGTATGTGACCGTTTTATCCTTGACGCGGTGTTCAAACACGGCAACGTTTTTCACGCCCGGGATTTTTATAAACAATCCTTCCAATTCATCAGGATAAACGTTTTTACCGCTGTCCAAAACAATCACCTGTTTTTTACGGCCGGCGAAATGCAATTCGCCATTTTTATCCATAGACACCATATCGCCTGTGTTAAAGAATCCGCGTTCGTCAAACACCTGTTCGTTGACAGTCGGATTATCCAGGTATCCACCAAACACCTGGTGACCGCGCAACCACAGAACGCCCACGCCATCTTCGTTTTTATCACGAATTTCGCATTCGTTGTTTGATGTTGGCGCACCAAACGCAAACGGGAAACGACGCTTGGTCGGCTTGGAAATACAGATTGGCCCCACGGTTTCTGTAAGTCCGTATCCCTGAATAAATGTCAGCCCCAGGCGTTCATAGAACTTTTCCACCTCGGGCTTGGTGGCGGCACCACCTGCAATCAGCAAACGCGCACGTCCACCAAAGATTTCCAACACGGGTTCTTGAACCTTGCGCACCAGGAATCCCAGACCAATTTTTTCCAACGTCTTGCCGTATTTCAATACGAACGACGCCATCCACCACATTTTCTTTTCTTTCAGCGCATCAATGATACGGTTTCTGATAACCTCAAACAATCTGGGAACGGCCGGAATAATCTGTGGTTTGTATTTCTTGAAATCCGCCATAATTTCCTTTGGATTGACGGTCGGTTGTAACAGCATACCAGACCCATAATGCATAGTTGCCAAAATCTCAACCGCGAAACCAAAGATATGATACATCGGCAAGAAACCATACATAATATCGCCTGCGTTTATCCACTCGTGCATATCTTCCAGTGAATTTGCGCATTCAATCAGGTTAAAGTGTGTCAATGGCACAACCTTGGGCGTGCCGGTTGACCCCGATGTAAATGACAGCGTTGCAATCTCGGTTGATTCAACCGGTGCCGCGGTCAAATCAGGATTTGGTTTGCCGTCTTTTTTCGTAATGTCATAAAAATTAAACTTGTCCGTTTTATAGAAAAATGACTTTTCCGCGCAAATCATTTTGCATTTTGTGATTTCCGCCATATTGTCATATTCAAACGGTGTCAGATTTGTATCCAGCAGCAGCACGCGTCCGCCCAGATACCAAATTGCAAACATCGTAATTGGAAATTGGGGGATATTGTGTGCCAAAACACCAACAACATCACCACGTCCGATTCCGGCCGCATGCAGCGACGCCGCACGTGCGCGCACCATTTCAGAAAACTCAGAAAACGTGATGTTTTCGCGCACCAAAATCAGATAATCAGGCCATGTTGCCACCGCCTTTTCCAGCAACTGATACATATTCATAGTAAAAAAATCCTTGTTGTTTTTATATTGAACTGACTGTATTATATATCCAAAGGAAAAGATTGCAAATATGAAAATTTTAACACTGAATATAAACTCTATTCGCGCCCACGCAGAAAGTTTTATTGACGTTTTACGCAGTGGCGAATATGACACAATCCTGGTTCAGGAATTAAAGGTTGAAACCGCCAGTTTTCCACACAATCTGTTTGACGAATACGGATATAATATCAAGGTTTTTGGCCAAAAAAGCTGGAACGGTGTCGCAACATTTTCTAAATGTTCACTGGAAGACGTGACAATGGGACTGCCAACATACCCAGATGTGAACGCGCGCTTTCTGGAATGCGTGGTTGATGGACGGGTACGCCTGATAAATGTGTATATGCCAAACGGCGACACGGTATCATCGCCAAAGTTTCCGTATAAACTGGAATGGATGACCGCATTTACAAAATACATCGCACAATATTTAAATTCGCCAGAACCTGTTATCGTCGCCGGCGACTTTAACGTTGCACTGGCCGATGTTGACGTATGGAAACCTGCAAACTATGTTGACATTGCAATCGCAGCACCGGCGGCACGCGCAATTATGCAATCGTGGATTGACAGTGGCTGGACCGACGCGTGGCGCGCCCTGCACCCAGACGATGTTGGGTTCACGTGGTTTGGTTATCGTGGTGGTGACACCGTTGGTAAAAATATGGGATTGCGCCTGGATTATTTTCTGTGCAACCCGGCGGCAATGAAACTTGTCAAAAATTGCGAGATTGATATTGCCCCACGTATGGCACAAAAACCAACCGACCATTGCGGTCTGATGTTATCATTAAAGTAAATGAAAAACACATCAATCGTTTTTACGCACCAGGTCGTCCCAGGCCTGGTATTTTTTATCGCCTGTTTCGTGGTATTCGTATGACATCGCACCGCTTGAATACGCGTTCACCAAACTGGTTGTTTTTTCAACTGCAGCCGCCATCATTTCCGCGGTGGTTTCCGCGTCATATTCAATCGGACGCACATCGCCATTTTTTAATTGCAAGAACACCATAACCGGCGTCTTTGATTTTTCAGTGGCACGAATCTTGAATCCCCCAGATTGCAGCATATACGCCTCTAGTGGTAATTGTGGCATATTCCCCTGGGCCAGTTGTGATTTATTCGGTGCCGTCCCAGTCTTTATATCCAGAACGCCCCCGTCCCAAATTCGGTCTGCGCGCGCACGAACATTACGACCCGCGATATTTACCACGCCGCCTGTTTCTATTTCTGCATCTGGGTGCGCCATTAAATATTCAATCGCCACAGGTGCAATTTCCATAAATCTTTTATGCCAGAAATGAAATATTATACTGTCCCCACCCAGCACACTGCGCGCACGCGCGTCCATATCTGCAACCAATGCCGCGACGGTTTTACCCGGCTTTATATCTTCCAGTGCGGCATGCACCAATGTTCCAAACGCACGCGCGTCTGGGGGCAACCAATAATCATCACGCGGTTGCAGACGCAAAATATGTCGCGCATAGAACGCATACGGATTGTGTATCAGTGTTTCCAGTTCGGTCACATAAACATCTGACCAATCGGCTGGTGGCGTTGGCGCGCGATAATCCAGTGGTCGCGCCGGCACAATATCACGACCGCGCACCACGCCCAATATATCATCGGCCACCGTCTGGTCAAACGCACCACCACGCACCGCAACCCGTGACAAGAAACGCGATTCCGTCGTCTGGACGCCACCAGATACGCGACTGCGCGTCCAATACACGTCCGCCCCACAAGACAGATTTATAAAATCCAACGATTGCAACGATACTTTTCTGTCGGCAGACGGCAATCCAATCTGGCGCGCAATTCGTGTTGGCAACCACGCATTTTCATACCCACGCGCAGGAAACATACCCTCGTTCAATGCGGACAAAATAACAACATCTGCGGTCTGCATACGCGATTCAATCGTCCCCAGCACGACGACACGTTGCGCGTCATTTGCCACACCGCGCACAGTGACAGATGAAATCGCATCGGCCAAGAACGCGCGCGCGTCCGATACCGTCGGCACAATTTCTGCATCACGCAAACACGCCGACATATTTTTTATCGCAGCCCAAATTTGACACGACGCCCCGTCTGACACATCAAACATCGGCGCAAACATATCACGATTTTCATCAACCATACGCACAACTGTTTCCAGCAAATCGTTATCGGCCGCCGAATACAGTTTATCAAACGTCGCCGTATCCCCACGCTGAATCCAATCGTCAAACACGTTCAGTATCGCGCGTCCAACAGGCGTCATCGTGCCAGATGTGCCACCTGAAAAGTCTGCGTCAATCCCACGCGTCGCCAACGCCATCGCCACACGTTGATTCCCGGCCGCGTCCGGTGTTATAACCAGCACAGATTTTTTTTCATCAACCGCGCGCGACGCAATTTCTGCAATCGCGGCGGCCTCTTCACTTTCGCGGTCACACACAATTAAATGACAGTGCCTGATTGCATTGCCATCGTCTGTGCGCGCCGGATTATTGCCAAACGCGTAATTGAAAAAGTCAATCGGTGACGGCCCAACATCAATCGGTTCTATATCAGATATTGCACGCCCCAACGACACCAAGAATTTATATTCTGCGTTATACGGATTTGTGTCGCGCAACAAATCATCAGGCGTACCTGCGATTTTCCCAGACAAAATTATACGTCCATTTTCACGCGTCGCCACACAGCGCATTAAATCTGCGGTTGCAGGCACACTGGCCGTTGACGCACACACAACAACCAAATCATATTTATCCAGCACGTCACACCACGCGCGAATATCGGCGTTCCGCGCCGCCGTTTGTGTCGGACGCGTGGCAAAATACGCCGGCAACACGCGTGTTAAAATGTTTAACATATCTGCCTTGCGCTGAAAGTGTCGCGCATACGTGTCACCCACCAACGCGTTCCAATCAACTGTGCTGGCGTCCACACCTTCGTTTTCCAGGTAATCTGTCATTCGCACCAAATCGCGTGCCAATGGCAACGCTGCGGCTGCACTGCCGATACTGGCGTCTGCGGATAACAATTTGGCCAACATAACATAGCGCGCCATATTAGACACCGCGGTTGTGGCCACGTCTGAAAAAAATTCTGGGTCATCAACCCCTTCGCCCAACGCCACCAGGTGTGGCAAAATTATCGCCCCCCCAGATTTCTGAACCAACATTTTTTCAACCGTCCGCACGGCGCGGCGACTGGGCAAGAATATCAATACGCGCGACAATTCCACGCCCGACGATGCCAGCAATTTCCATAACGCGTCTGACATCTTTGCCGGATTAGTTGCATAAAATATATTTTTATTTGATGCCAATTTGCGCCCTTATTGGTTCCAAGCCTTTTTTCTTTTCTGCCGATGTTTCCAATATTTCTGCAATCATCGCCGGGTGATTTTCGTGTGACAGTTCGTGTTGCACAGATTCACGAACGCGTTTATCTTTCTTGGTCAAAACAACCTGGTATGCGACGCCGTGCGCATCACAAAATTCCATCAGTTCTATGTCAGACGGACGCGCCCCAATACGCGAATCAACCAGAATATATAACCGCGCCAGGTGTCGCGTCATCAAATATTCTTCCAGGCGACGCAACCAGCGCACCGTATCTGTGCGCGACGCGCGCGCATAACCATATCCCGGCAAATCAACAATCATCACACGGTCGTCCAGGTTAAACATATTGATTGATTGCGTGCGTCCCGGCGTATTTGATGTGCGCGCCACTGCCTGGCCGACAATCGCATTTATCAACGACGATTTGCCAACATTACTGCGCCCGATAAATGCGTATTCAGGAAACATCGTTCGTGGCAAAGACGCAACGGTTTCAAAACTGCCCACAAATTTAATCATTTGCGTCCCCTTTGTTCAGCATACGACGATATGCCTCTTTCTTGGAAATGCCGGCACGCGCCGCCAACGCAGACGCCGCCGATTTAGTAGAATTTGCAACAATGTCATTTACAATTTCTGTAATTTCGCCGTCACTCATTTTATGGTCTTGCGCAGGCGCAACCACAATCACAATTTCACCACGTGGCGGTTCAATATTTACCAATTCCGCCGGATAGCCAATTATTGCTTCTTCGTGAATCTTGGTAATCTCGCGCACGATGGCGATTTGGCGGTCTGGCATAACACGCGCCAGCGCAGCGATTGTTGTCATTATGCGATTAGGACTCTCGTAATAAATAATTGTATGGCGGATTTTATTATCATCGCGTAATTTTTTTTCGTCAAAGAATCCACAAAACGTAAATCGGTCTGTTGGGAATCCAGACAATACCAACGCCGCCACCCCAGCCGTAGGCCCCGGCACAACAAACACCGGCACCCCGGCCGCACGCGCCGCGCGAACCAGACGAAACCCAGGGTCTGATACCGCCGGCATTCCTGCATCAGATACCGCCGCAATGGTCGCGCCATTTTGCAGTTTTTCAATCAATGTTGGCACAACATCGCGTTCATTATGGTCGTGACAGGCCACACGTGGTGTTTTAATATCAAAATGTGATGCCAATTTTGCAAAAACGCGCGTATCTTCGGCCGCGATTAAATCCGCATTTCTCAGCGTTTCAATCGCACGTGGCGACATATCAGACAAATTTCCGATTGGCGTTCCAACAATATAAAGCCCTGTTTGCATTCGTATTCCTTTTATAGTAAAATGATACAGAATACAAACAGGATTTTCAATGTTTATGAACAGATTTTTTGGTTTTTGCGCACTTGCGGCATTTCTGACTGGCTGTGGTGGTGGCATCACAAACAATGGTGGTGATTGGGGGGCCGAATACGGCAATGGTTCCGCTGGGGTTCCATCTGCTATGCAATATGGCCAGTTTTCATCGGCCGACGGCGACAATCATCGCATAGCCGTGTTATTACCACTTAGCGGAACAAATGCGGCCACGGGGAAAACAATTCGCACATCGGTTGAAATGGCGGTATTGCAAAACGCGCCACAAAATCTGTCTGTTGCGTTTTTTGACACCGCAAACGGCGACGCATACAGAAACGCCACATCTGAAAACCCAGAAATTATTATCGGCCCAGTATTTGCCAATGACGCGCGAATGTTGGGCGTGGCAAAGTCTGCTGAAACGCCTGTGTTGTCGTTCACATCTGACGCAACCGCGGTTGGCGGTGGCATTATGACAATGAACCTGATGCCCACCAACAGCATAGAGGCTATTGCCAAAGAAATGTCATCTGATGACGTTAAACGTTTTGTAATTTTGGCACCAGATACGGAATCTGGCCGTCTGATGGCCGGCACTGCAAAAAATGCGGCATCTATCTATGGTATGAAACTGGTTGGCATATTCTATTACGCGCCGGGCAATTCTGAATCTATCAAGACCACGTCAATGCGCGCATCAATGAACGTCGCACGTACGGCGGCCAACACACGCGCACGCGAAATATTGTCTGATATATTGACCAAGGAACGCCTGACTGCGATTGAAAAATCGTCACTGTCAATGCAACTGGAAAAAATATCAAAATCCGACACATTGGGTCCGGTCCCGTATGACGCCGTCTTGTTCCTGGGGACGGGCGACGACACAATGGCGTTGGCATCGTTCTTGCGCTATTACAATGTGTCTGCACGTGACGCGCGTTTTTATGGCACAGCGATGTGGGACGGTTCAAAAATAACATCTGACTTTACAATGTCCGGGGCCAAATATGCCGCCCTGCCCGAAATAAATGAAAATTTCACAGATTTATACACCCGGGTTTCTGGGACTGCGCCATCGCACCTGGCGGCATTTGGATATGACGCTGCGAATATGGCAATGGGTATGATTTATTCTGACAAATCAAACGCAGCATACCTGCTAGACCCCAGCGGATACATCGGTGCCAGCGGTCTGGTACGTTTGCGTCCCAACGGCGACAGCCAGCGCGCCCTGCGCATATTGGAACTGGACGCCAGTGGCACGCCACGCACAGTTCGCGCCGCGCCACAAAACTTTATAACGCCAATTTATAATATTGAACAACGACACATCGGTCCGGCACGCGAAATGGAATTGGAAACAGATGGCATAAACCCGATGAACTATATCCGAATTCCAGAACGCCTGGGCGGAAAATATAAATCCAAAACATTTGGCGCAAATATGACACAACCTGCGTCTGCGGACCAACCGATTGAAAACATAACTATACTGCCCGAAGATGACAGTGACCCAATAGAGAATCCAGACTTTCAACCGTCCAACCTGGAAAGCGTCAACCGCACCTATATTGACAGCGTAGAAATCACAGAGTAAGAAAAACAAAACCACCCACGTTCGTGGGTGGTTTTATTTTGGTGGGAGTGGCTGATTCCCTCGCCCACGCTGGTGGCGTGGGACTGCGGGGCATTCGTATGTTGTGTGCCACGCGCACCGCGTCACACAACAACTCATAGTCAAACCGGCAATCAAATGATTGCGTGATTCAAATCCAATACCACATTTCACCAAAATAAAAAACACCCGATGCACGGGTGTTTTTATTTTGGTGGGAGTGGCTGGATTCGAACCAGCTCAGGCTTAAGCCAACAGATTTACAGTCTGCCCCGGCTCTCCAACTCCGGCGCACGCCCAATCTCTGTTTGTCCGGCATCATTTCTCTGCGCCGTGACAATGAATTTTCAGCCCCTGCTTTCGCTACGGTGAAAATCCTTGGTGCGGGCAGCGGGAATCGAACCCGCATTTCAAGCTTGGAAGGCTTGCATACTAGCCTTTGTACTATGCCCGCAACAAATTGAAAGCTTGCCTATTATAAATCAATTTTCCTAAAACGCAAGCCTTTATTGCACCCTGTTTTAATTCATTGGCGGAAAACAATCGCCACCACTTTTCGGACAGCACGCAAACGTTCCGCCCATATCGCGAAACAATTCATCGGCACAACAACCGTATTTGTTCGGCTTGGTGCCATCGGCACACAGACCGGCCGCAATATTCGCATTTATTTCCGCCGCGATTTCTTCGTCTGTCTTTTGTGGGGCCACGTCCGTTGTTGGCGCGTCTGTATTCAGTACCATTGGGGTAAAGCACATACCGCCATCTGGTGGGCAACAGTTAAAACCAGCCGCCCCCATATCAGTATATGTTTCGCCCGGACAGCAACCGTGTTCATCGGGCGCATCGCACGGCGCACCAGATTGCGCACCTGGGGCTGTGGTCGCGGCATCGTCGTTTGTCACCGGCGTGCGCATCGCCGCAATAGATTGCGCCCCACGGCCACCGGCCGCACGTTTTACACAATCGCGACGATATTTTGTTTTCAGGTCTGACAACTGTTTCGCTTCGTCATCAGACAAATTATCACGCGCGCCCAATGTATCCACCTGGGTTTTAATATCCGCACACGACATACGCTGTGCAACATCTGCGGCGTGCGCAGTTGCCACAACAGACAACAACACAGGCAAACATATAAACAAACGTTTCATAACGCGCCCCCCCTATTCTTCGTTTATAATTTTTTCCAGTTTCAAGATAAAATCTATGGTTGGCTCAGACGCCTTTTGCATGGTATCAATTACCTGTTGCGCGGCGGCCTGCATTTTTACCTTTTTATACACATCAACGACATTTTCTACGTCAGGTTCCGGCATATATTCAACCGGTCGCAACGCAGTTGCGATTTCTATTTCTCGTGCGGCCAACGCGCGATATTTATCCACGTTTTCTGGACAACCACGTTCGGCCAGACGCGCATAGATGTTTGCGTTGCTCAAATGACTATCTGGGTTGCTATCTTCTTCGGGTATCAGTTGCTGCGCCAGCAACTGCTCAATCCGTTCACAGGTCGCGACGTCCCCTGGTTCGTCATCTGCGTCATCTGGCACCGTGACAGGTTCTGTATATATTATACGATTTGCACAATTATCGTTATAAACTTCCTTTAATTTTTCAACCATATCTGCATCATTGGTTGACGTCATTTTGTTTATCAGGCTATAACAATCGTGTTCAGAAAATTTTATAACTTTATCGTCACTGCTGGGCGCGTGATTGTTATTCAATGTTGCGCCAATAAACACGCCACACGCAAACAATCCAACCAGCGCGACAACGCCCAAGACTTTGCGTGACACAGGAATTGAATTCACTGTTTTTTCATTTAATGTTTTTTTCATTGCTCTCTCCCCTGACTCTAGTTTTAATTTATTTTACTATGCCATCACGGATTGTGATTGTTCGGTCTGCGCGCGACGCCAAATTCATATCGTGCGTCACAAACAGCATTGCCATTTTATTCTTGCGCACCAAATCCAACAACAAATCAAACACCGCCGTCGCGTGTGCAGGATCCAAACTGCCGGTTGGTTCGTCGGCAAGTAATATTTCCGGATTGTTTGCCAATGCGCGCGCAACCGCAGTGCGCTGTTGTTCCCCACCTGACATTTCCCCAGGCAGGTGTGATGCACGGTGTGCAACACTGGCCAACTGTAATAATTTGGTTGCACGTCCGTTTGCCGCCGCCTCGTCTGTGCCGGCCGCCAACATAGGCAACACCACGTTTTCCAATGCTGTAAAATCCGACAACAGGTTATGTCGCTGATACACAAAGCCGATTTTATTACGACGCATCATTGTGCGCGTATCTTCGTCCATACGATTTGTTGCCGCACCGTCCAACAGAATACTGCCACTGGTGGGTTTATCCAACAATCCAACGCATTGCAACAGCGTTGATTTCCCAGACCCCGATTGTCCAACCAGTGCGATAATTTCCCCACGATGTAAATCAAACCCACCACCGCGCAGAATATGCAATGGCTGGCCCCCTTCTATAAATGTCTTTTTAATATCGCGCACAGACAGAACGACGTCGCCTTTTTTTACACGCGATAAAGAATTCAATATGTTTGCCATACGGTTATACCCCCACGTCCATTATTCATTTCGCAACACATCAACTGGGTCAGTTGACGCAGCCTTCCACGCTGGATAAATCGTCGCCAAGAACGCCAACGCAATCGCCAATACTGCAATCCCAATCACGGTCCCAGGAACCAATTTTGACGGCAGTTCAGACAGATAATACAATTCTGCCGGAAACAGGTCACGTCCCGTTGCCCACTGGAAAAATTGACGTATTGGTTCAATGTAAATCGCAACAACTACGCCCAACACCGTGCCACAGAACGCGCCAATAACACCGATACTGGTGCCAGATAAAATAAATATTTTCATCATTGATTTACGCGACACGCCAAATGTGCGCAGGACGGCAATGTCTTTGTTTTTATCTTTGACCAACATCACCAACGACGACACAATATTAAACGCCGCCACAATAACAATCAGCATTAAAATCAAGAACATCACATTTGATTCAACCTGTAATGCACCGACAAAGCCACGATTTAATTCGCGCCAATCACGAACAACAAATCCGTCTGGCAACAGGCGCACCAACGCATCGCGCACCGCCGTTGTATCTTCGGGATTACGCAGGAACAAATCAATATGCGTGACCGCGTTTCCAATATTCAAATATTTCTGGGCAGTTTCCAGTGGCATAAATATATACCCTGAATCATATTCATACATACCCATAAAGAACGACGACATAACCGGATACGACATTATGCGCGGCATAGAACCAAACGGTGTTGGCGTTGCCCCATTGGCAGACACCAACGACACTTTGTCACCCATACCAATACGCAAACTGCGCGCCAGGGACGCACCGGCAATCAATTCGCCATCGCGAATATCAGATAATTGTTTTCCATAAATCTTGGTGCCTGTCTGGGTCTTGGCGGCCAAATCGTTCATACGAATACCGCGCACCATTGCACCTGTGTTATTACCACCGGCGGTTGCCATAACCTGGCCTTCGGCGATGGGAACAATGCCGGTCACATTTGCAGAAACAACCTTGTTCTGTTTCATTTTATCAATCAAATAATCAAAATCGCTGATTGCGCCATCTTGGTGATAAACAACAACGTGACCGTTCATACCAACAATGCGCGACAACAGTGTTTCGTGAAAACCGCCCATCACCGACATCACGACAATCAGTGTTGCAACCCCCAGCGTGATACCAATCAACGACACCCACGATATAACAGAACCAAACCCGCGCTTTTTCGCACCCAGGTATCTGAATGCAATTTTTCTTTCCAGTTTTGAAAACAACATTTGAACCATATCCCTTGTTTGTTATCCACGCAAAAATTCACGCAACGCATCACCCGACAGTGGCACATCACTGTTGGCCGGTGCCGTGTTTGCATCAACGATTGAAATCACGCGTGGCGACATAAACACAACCAATTCTGCAAATGGCGAAATCAGTGTTTCTGGGGTCGTCACAAACGAGTGCGTCGGAATACCAATAATCACATAATTATCACCAATACTGGACGGAATATTAAACGACGACAATTCGCCATTGCTGGTTCGCAAAACGATTTTCGCATCAATTTTATCACGGCCACCAAAATCGCCATACTTGCCCGTTGCACCAATAATCAAATCTGTTTCCAGGCGTTCTTCTTTGCTGCATTGCCCGATATCAAAACGCGACTGCCAGCCGTTTGGAATCACAAACTGGCCCTGGGAAATCAAGACAACGTTTGCCTGTTGCGACAAAAATTCTTGCAATGTTTTCGTATTTATTTCCGGTCCCACAACCAGCGCACGTCCCACCACGCCCGGGATAGACATTTTAATATTTTTGTCCCCAAATGCCGGCAACATATTCATCCAAACAATCGGGTTGTCTGTGCGCGGATACACGCGATACACATCAATGTCCCACGCCAGCATATATTTCTTGGACGCAACATCGGCGATGATTCTGGAAACCTCGCGTTCGGTCTGGTAATTTCCTTCAAACACCAACGTCTTGTCGTTCCAGTCCACCAACAGATTTCGCACATCTGCGCCACGCATTGCGTCAATCAACGCCATAATAATAGATTGGTCGTGTGGCATTTTTATCAACCATTTTGCACGATGCGTCAAATGAATTTCGCCAGCGTCCGCATCATAGGAATAATACGCGTGTCCCATTTTTGACATCAATTCTATTGCATCAGACAATTTGCCTGAATTGATTGACCCAGACACAGTTTCAATCATTTCTTCGTCTTCTATGACCGATATATCTGTTCCGTCCAGCAATTTATCCAACGCGCGTTTTACCGTCAGTTTTTTGAATTCATAATCCGATACCTGTAATTCTGGCAACGCATCACCGGTATTCAGACGCACGATTTCAATTTTTTCTTCGGGAACAACAGAAACAACCGCCTGGTTATCCCAGTTCACCTCGCACCGTTTGGGCAAATCCAATGAAAAGCGTCGCGCAGTATCCGTTGTCAACGCCGCCTTTTTCGGGAAAATTGGCACAGAATTTTCATCAATTACCAAATTATCTACAACTGTCACAGTGTCATACTGGGGCGCATCCGTGGTGGCATCTTTCTGTGCACAGGCGGCCAAGAACACCCCGGCCAGCACCAGCGTTATACCACAACCAAATATTTTTTTTATCGCTTTCATACGCCATATCTCCTTTGCCACGTGGTTTTATATGTTCATTATTTTTTCAAATTCTTCCAGCGTCATTTCATAAATCGGTTTTTGGGTCGGTGTTGTTAAATCCTTGACCCGCTGGTAATTTTCATCAAAGCGTTCAATCACCCCGATAATTTCCGGCGTCAGTTCATTGCGCTGTGTCGCCATCAGGCGTCGCCCATATTCCGCAACGAATTCCAACGTGTCGGCCGCAAAGAAACGCCCCACGTAATTTTCCATTGCGATACCGCCCTTTTCTACACAGATTGCCGACATCATTTTGGCCATCTGGTTATAGAAGTTTGCCAGTTTAATAAAATTAGCAACTGTTATTGCCATGATATTCTCTTTCTCCTTGTTATGCCTATTATAAAAACTATTGCCCCCCAAAGGCAAATAAATTATAATATAAAACATGAGAATAAAATATCTGGCATTAATGATGATATTGGCGGCGTGTTCGTCCCCCAATCGTGGCAGCATTGATAATGCGACGGTTTTGAATTGGGAAAACGAATCCGTCACAATGGAACAATTTGTCCGCGATCACAAGGCGTGCCTGGGAATTACCAAACCGTCATATATGCCGCGCAGCCGTATTGCCAAACTGTTGGCCCCGAACCAAAGTGGCCAAATGCCGGATTGGGACGGTCTGTGGGTGACATTTCAATCAAATGAATATACCGACGCCGGCCAGCGGTCACTGATGTCGGTGCCACGAAATACAACATCTAAAACCGTCGGCGCATACCGCAGGTGTATGTTTAGACGCGGTTATTTACTGCGCGCCAGTTGATTTTAAATTTTATCTGCCCCCACTTTTATCGTGGGGCTTTTTGTGATATAATTATCATTATGAAACGAACAATCTGGTTTTGGCTGTATTTTATTATCGCGATTTTATTGGCGATATACTTTTCTGTGCGAATAATAATGACGACGATGGGTCATACGACGGTATCGCGCGTACACAGTATTTCTATATCTGCCGATGTTCGGGACAAGGATTTATCCGCCCTGGCGGCGGCGGCGGCGATTGCGCCTGGGACGGGCGCGTTTTCGGTTGACCTGGACGCACTGAACGCGCGCGTGGGCGCGGTGCCGGGGGTGCGCGCGTCGGCGGTTCATCGTCGCGCAGATGGCAATTTGGTGGTGCGTGTAAAGTTATACCGGGCCGTTGCCCTGTGGACCGATGGCCAGAATTATTTTCCGCTGTCTGCGGACGGAACAATCGTGAACCAGCCTGACGCCGAACGCAAATCTGGCACGGTACTGTTTCGTGGGCCACTGCCATCAGACGTTGGCGAAATCACAAACGTTGCGCATAATTTAATTGGAAATCTGGATTATATGGAATGGATTGAAAATCGTCGCTGGAATTTAATCACAACCGGTGGCACAACGATTTTGTTGCCTGAAAAAAATCCAGACGACGCGATTGCCCAACTGATTGTCTTGGACAAGAATCACAAGATTTTATCACGTGACATTAAAACAATAGATATGCGTGACAGCGCACGAATATTGGTAAAATAAACAAAATGAACCTGTTTGATTCGGCTTTTCTGTGTCTGGATATTGGCTCAACCGGGGTGCGCGGTATGGCCCATCGTGTTTGTGGTGCAAAAATTGTAAAATCTGCGATTTCAACATCAGATTGTTTTGATACCGTATTCGCATTGCGTTCTGTTATTGACGACCTGGAACGTCAAATCGGAACCAGTTTTGATACCGCATACGTCACGGGGAATTTTGGCGCGTCTGTATTTGAAATGACCGCAAAAAGCACTGCCTGGGGTGGCGAGCATAAAATTACCGCCGCCGATATCCAGGACCAAATTGCCCAGATAACGCCCCCTGACGGATATTTTCCAATGCATATCGTGCCACTGCGATACGACACGCCGTCGGCACGCAATATGGCGACACCTGTGGGATATACAGACCGGCAACTGATATCGGCATTTGGTGCAATATTTTATGCACGCGCCCGTATGGATACCGTTTTGGCGTTTTTGCGACGCGCACACATCACCGCCAGCGCATTTTATGACCCACAATTTTTACTGAACGCAACCCTGCGCCAGAAAAAACAAAATGTTATGTTTATTGACCTGGGTGGCGAATTTTCATCGGCATCAATTTGGACCGACCGTGGCCCTGTGTGGCACAGAAAAATTCCAATGGGTGGGACAAAAATAACAAACACAATTTCTGAAAAACTGCATATCTGTTTTGACGACGCCGAACGCGTTAAACGCGCCGTGGCCAGTTTTGTTCCAAAAGAAATGGACCGTTTTACCCCGGCCGATACCGCATACGAATTTTCACGTGGCGATATAAATGATATATTTATGCCTGCGATGGTTGACATTGCCGCAGAAATGACGGCGGCGGCGCACGATGCGATTATAAAGTATCGTCCAACAAAAATTATACTGACGGGTGGTGGCGCACTGGCCGAAGGTGCAACTGAATTTATTGAAAATACATTTTCAATTCCAACCGAATACATTTCTGGCGACGCGATTGTTCGCGCTGGTTGTGCCAACATCTGGAACGCCGAGGCCGCGCACCGTGGCGCATACCTGGCCCGTCGCGACAGAATTCAACGAAACCTGGCATTTTTTGGAAAATTATTCAAGCGCACAAAAAAATCCCGCAATCGTTTTATTCCGATTATGCCCAGCACACTGTGTTTCAATATGCGACGTGCATCAACGTATTCAATGTTTCGCGCAGGTGGCATTTCAATGATACACGTTGATATTATGGACGGATTTTATGTTGAACGTGTGGCCGGCGGAATTTCAGAATTAAAGATGATACGCGCACACACCGACGCACACCTGCACGTCCACCTGATGACCGAGAGTCCGTCCGTCTGGGCAGCCGACAGTATTGCCGCCGGTGCTGACACAGTGATATTATCAACAAACACATCTGGACTGCGCGCGGCAATCGCCGCAACGCACGCCGCCGGTCGTCGCGTGGGCGTTGCATTAAACCCTGAATCATCGCCTGCGATATTAAAGCCGATTTTGCGCGACCTGGACGAGGTTATGGTTATGACCGTGCGTCCTGGGGCCGCCGGACAAAAATTTCAAACAGACTGTCTGAAAAAAATTTCCATACTTGATGCGACGCGCAAAAAATACGGACTGAAATTTACAATTTCTGTTGACGGTGGCATAGACGACAAAACCGCACAGATGTGCTGGGACGCCGGCGCAGATTTATTGGTCAGTGGTTCATACCTGGCGCGCAGCCCGGATTTCCCACTGGCGGTGCAAAGTTTATTAAAGCAATCATAAAAAAAACGGGGCATACGCCCCGTTTTTTGAACACTGCGTTTCATGAATTCTGACGAATCCACTGTTTAGGGATGTGGTTCGGGACCTTTATATGAATATACAAACGTCCGCGCAAGTGTTCACGCGTGAATGTTTCCATCCACATTTTAATTATTACACGTCACACGCACAATTTCCACAGGTGACATTTCCTATTTCACAACCAGTCTGCGCCCCGAACCGTGTTCTGTCAGATAAATATGAATTGTATCATGTGGTAAAATATCTGTGGCAATATCGGGCCACTCTATCAACGTAATATCGTTTGCGATTGCATACGGCAACCCGATTTCCGTCAATTCTGATGCGTCATTTATACGATACAGGTCAAAGTGCGATATGCCATCATAATTTTGCACAATGGTAAACGTCGGACTGGGGACAACGGTATCATCACCACGCAATGTTTGAATTATTGTGCGTGCAATCTCGCTCTTGCCCATACCCAGGTCGCCGTGCAACGCCACGCACACCGGCGCACGCAAGGTTTTCGCAAATTCCCGCGCCCAGGCACGGGTTTGTTCAACACTGTCCAGTAAATATTCCTTCATCTATCTTACTCCACCAATAACAAGTCATCTTCCAGTTTATGAATTTCGTCACGCAATGCGGCCGCATCTTCAAATTCCAGGTTTTCTGCCGCCGTGCGCATTTTCTTGTTCAAATCTTTTATCTGTTTGCGAATACTGTCTGCATCCATAACGCCGCCCGATTTATCATATACAAACCGACGCGCCTTGTCTGTTTTGTCAGTCTTGTTGCCAACCTGGGCAAATATAGCCTTGGACACAGTTGTCGGCGTAATTCCGTGTGCAGCGTTGTATGCCATCTGTTTTTCGCGACGACGCGCCGTTTCGGTCAATGCCGCATTCATAGAATCTGTTATTTTATCCGCATACAGAATCACGCGACCATTTGCATTACGCGCCGCGCGCCCGATTGTCTGAATCAGCGACCGCGTAGAACGCAAGAATCCCTCTTTATCCGCGTCCATAATCGCAACCAGTTCGCATTCTGGCACGTCCAGCCCTTCGCGCAACAGATTGATTCCAACCAGCACATCATATTTTCCCAAACGCAAATCACGCAACAATTCAATACGTTCCAGCGTTTCAATATCACTGTGCAGATATTTTGCGCGCACGCCATTTTCGTTCAGGTAATCAGTCAACTGTTCCGCCATTTTCTTGGTCAATGTTGTCACCAATACGCGCCCAGTTGTGTGTTTAATTTGTTCCAATAAATCATCAACCTGGTTCGCCGTTGGGCGCACATCACAGACCGGGTCCAACAATCCTGTGGGACGAATAACCTGTTCGGCCACAATGCCACCTGATTGATTTAATTCCCATTCAGCCGGCGTCGCAGACACAAATATCGTCTGGGGGCGCAGTGCGTCCCACTCGTCAAACGTCAGTGGTCGGTTATCAATACACGCCGGCAAACGAAATCCATACTGCGACAATGTTTCTTTGCGTGCGCGGTCACCACGTGACATCGCCGAAATCTGTGGCACGGTCACGTGACTTTCATCAATAAACAGCACTGCATCACGCGGCAGGTATTCAAACAGTGTCGGTGGTGGCATACCCGGCGCACGCCCAGATAAATAACGCGAATAGTTTTCAATTCCGCGACACGTCCCGGTTGATTCCATCATTTCAATATCAAAATTCACACGTTCGCGCAAACGTTGCTCTTCCAGATACTTCATATTTTCATGAAAGTATTTCAGGCGTTCTTCTAAATCTGTTTTAATTTGACCGATTGCCTGTAAAACACTGGGCATTGGTGTTGCATAGTGCGTATTTGGATAAACCGCAATTCTGTCCAGTTTATGTAATTTTGCACCCGTCAGTGTATCAAATTCCCAGATTTCTTCTATTTCATCGCCCCAAAACGACAGTTTCCACGCACGGTCTTGGGAATGCGACGGAAACACGTCCAGTGTATCGCCACGCACACGAAAATTACCACGTTCAAATGCCACGTCATTGCGTTTATACTGAATATCCACCAATGCGTGCATAACATCGCCCTGGCCGATTTTATCCCCTGCGCGCAAGACCAGTTTCATACCGGCATACTGTTCTGGCGACCCCATACCATAAATTGACGACACAGACGATACAACGATAACATCGCGTTCTTCCAGCATAGCGCGCGTCGCACTGTGCCGCATACGGTCCAGTTGTTCATTTATAGACGCGTCTTTGTCAATGTATGTGTCGGTGGTTGGCATATATGCCTCGGGCTGGTAATAATCATAATACGACACAAAGTATTCAACGTGATTGTGCGGAAAAAACGATTTCATTTCCGTATATAATTGCGCCGCCAGGATTTTATTCGGCGCCATAATCAATGCCGGCCGCGATAATTCTGCGATAACGTTTGCCATCGTGAACGTTTTACCAGACCCCGTCACCCCCAGCAACACCTGGGAACGCCGTCCATCACGAACACCGGCCACCAATTCAGATATGGCCGCCGGCTGGTCCCCCATAGGGGCATAATTGCTTTCCAGTGAAAATATACTTTTTTTGTTCACACTATTATTTTAATCCATTATAATCAAATTACAAGGGCAGAGAGAGATGGCATTAAAACCCAGATATAAACGCAGAATTTTATGGACGACTGTATTTATCACAACGGTCGGGGCATTGGCATTGGTCATTGTTCCGCCGATGATAACGATAAACAGTCTGCGCCCCAAAATTGCCCAGGCGATATATCAACAAACTGGTATCAACGCCCAGATTGACGGCAATGTTCGGTTCAGTTTGCTGGGGCGCGCAACGATTGTTGCACATAATGTCAGTGTGCCAATGGGCCATATTGACGCGGTTATGTTTTCTGTGCCAATCACTGATATATTTAATCTGGACAACGCATCATTACAGGACCGAATTGGGATTCACGGCGCAAAACTGCACATAGACTCGTTGGTGGCACCTGATTTTAACAACGCCGTTGATATATATGATTCCGTCGTGACATTTCATAACAAGGATTATGATATTGTCCGTGCGCGTTTGGCCAATGGCGGTCTGACTGGGACTGTTCGCACAAATGATCACAAATATGATTTTGAATTTCTGGACGACGAATTCATAATAAAAAATCGCACTAATAATCTGGAAATCACGGGTATGTTATTTTCAGACGGAACGGCGCGCGGCCACCTGGACATTGATACCCTGGACATAAATAAATGGTTTGAATTTTCATACCCACGTATTGATGTGCCTGTGAAACTGAGTATGAATTTCGCCTGGGACGGCGAATACGGTTTTGAATTTACCGATATAAAATCAGACCATTTTTCTGGCGATATAAAAATCCTGCCTGATGGCGCACGCGAAATCAATTTGACGGCCAATGACCTGGATTACGATTTTACATTTTTAACCAATCCATCAAATATATTTTATCGCACGACATTTAATTTAGACCTATACGGGAAATTAAAACTGGCCGGACACGAATTTCAACATCTGAAAATAAATGCGATTGGCGATAAAAAATTGGTTCAAATATCAAATATTATTGCTGACGATATGGCAATCACTGGTGGCACAATTGACGCAGATGGCGCACACAACGTTCTGGTGACAATGCCGGTGGACGGAATCCAGACAATGTGCCTGTTTTCTGGCACGCCACAAAATTGGAATTGCAGTAAATTTTCATACGGCGATATATCTGGCACAATTACCGTGGACCAGAAAAATTTTACCGCATCAATCGCTGGGGCTGGCGAAATGCCAGATGCCCAGAAATTGATTCGCGCGACGCGTCGTCTGGGCAAAAACGGAAAACTGGATTTTCAATTCAGTAATATTGCCGGCACATTTACCATAACCCCCAAGGGCGTGACAAAATCATATTCATTTGCACGCAATCAAACATTGCGTTGGGCGGCACCTGATTTTAAATACTTGCCTGATTTTATGCTGGACGCGCCCGGCGATATGAAATGGTCTGATGGGGCGATGGCGTTTATTCCACGTGGCGCGAAATGGAAAATATCTATGACAGATAAAACATTTCTGCTTTCTGGCGATAATTTCAAAGACACTTTACCGAACATTGATTTGCAATCGTTAAACAACGCACCATACACGGTATCCGGCACATACAACGGTCGCAGCATATCAAATATGCAGATAACCGTTGGCAACCAAACATTTCATGGCAGTGTCAGCGGACGCAACATAACATTACGCACCGTATTACTGAACGCCGATGCGTTTGCAAACCAGGATTATATTGATAACTATGACGAACTGGAATTTTTAACCGCCGCGCCAATAACGTTGCCATTTGAATTACCGGTTGATATTTCTTTGACCGCAGACACACTGATTTACAACGGCAATGAATACAAGAATTTTATATACGCCCTGAAATCAAACACCCAGACGTTTTCAATCACAGACGCGTCGCGTGGAAATCTGTTGGCGACATTACGCAAAGACGCATCAAAATATGACATTGATATTCAATTAAATAAATTCGTCACAAATGGTTATCTGTTATCACGTCAAATGCCGTTAAACGTTCGCGATACAATGATTACGGCTGATATTTCTTTACAGACCAACGGCCACATCGCACACGATATATGGTATAACCTGGCCGGTGATATGGATTTATCGTTCAGTGGTGGATATATTGTTGGATTGGGCGTTGATAATTTCTATGCGTCCGCAAATAAAATAAATACATTTAATGCAGAATATGCCTTGGCAGATGCCCTGACCGATGGGGAAAGCGTTATTAAAAAAATGCGTGTTGTTGGTAAATATAACAATGGCAATTTTATAACCGCGCAACCGTTTACACTGCAAATGCGCCACGTTGACGCATACGGCGAATTTGATTTAGATGACGGCCGTATGACCGTTATGTTAAATATGACAATGCGCGGAACGGCACCAACACCCGCGCCTGTTCGTCTGACCATATCCCCAGACGGGACGCGAAATTATTCATTGACTGAAATTATGACAAATTTTGATTCCAGTTTTATGCGCCATTTTATAAAAACGCACGATAAATTTTAACGATGATATTTCTGGCCCAGCACACGACGCACGTATTCGCTTGAAACCGATTGACCGTTTTTGTCGGCCCAGTATTGATACTGTCCAATCCGAACACAGTGAAAACCATCAGCCATAAATTTTATACGACGCGTTGCGCATAATAACATTTTGTTGCGACCAATTAAATCTGCGCGCCGTCCAAACAGCGCACGACGAATACGGGGGATAATCCCGTTTCCATCTGATGAATTACGTGGCGCATACAGCACCCCACCCCGCTTTACCAATCCGGTCATATCATATTGACGATGTCGCGCACGCAAGACACGTGCCTGGTATTCTGTCAGATTTAATGTTGTTATCAGTTTATCAATATCCGCCTGCATTTTTCCACCACCACAAAAAAATTATATTCATAACACTGGGCGATTTTAATAGGTTTGATTTCATATAAAAAAACAGTCCGCAAATGCGGACTGAACAAATATGTATTTTTATATTTAGTTTTTCTTGCGAACCTGGATATGGTCTTCGCGCAGTTGTTGTTCTGTGACCGGCGACGGCGACCCCATCATTAAATCCTGGCCACGTTGATTGGTTGGGAACAACACAACCTCGCGCAAATTCGGTTCACGACGCATAATCTGAACCAATCGGTCAATACCGAACGCACATCCACCGTGCGGTGGCGCGCCGTATTGAAACGCAGTGTACATTCCGCCAAACTTTGCCTTGACGGTTTCTTCGTCGTATCCCGTAATGTCAAAACATTTAACCATAATTTCTGGGTTAAAGTTTCGCAGACCACCACTGCAAATTTCGGCACCATTTAATACCATATCAAACTGGGCCGCCTTGATTGACAATGGGTCACGCGTATTCAATTCGTCCAATGTTGCCATCGGGAACGAGAACGGATTATGTGTAAACGCAATTCCTGTCGGTGATTCTGGGTCTGCTTCAAAGAACGGGAATTCTTCTATCCAGCACAGACGGAAATCGTTCGGGTCAATCAGTCCTAAATCATCGCCCAATTTATTGCGCAATTTTCCAGCGGCCTTGGCAGCGGTGTCAGCCGCGTCACAGACAAAGAACAATGATGCGTTGTCGCCTGCGATTTCATGCAGTTTTGCGATGCGGTCTGCGTCCAGTTTTTTGGCAACAGGACCTTTGGCCTCGCCTGCAAAGACGATATAACCCAGTCCGCCCAATCCCAGTTCTTTGACGGCATAATCACCCAGTTTATCAAACCAACTGCGTGGTTTATCTGCGGAATTCGGTGCCGGAATCGCGCGAACAACCGCGCCACCCTCAATCGCATTTGCAAAGATTCCAAAATCAGACCCACGGAAAATTTCCGTCACATCAGATATGATAATCGGATTGCGCAAATCTGGTTTATCCGAACCATATTTCAACATCGCTTCGTCAAATGGGATATGCGGAATATCCGGGCATACATTTGCACCTGGGACGAATTCGCGAATAATCGCCGGAATCAATTCATTGCCCACCGCCTGAATATCCGGCAGGTCAACAAACGACATTTCCATATCCAACTGGTAAAATTCCAGCAAACGGTCTGCGCGCAAATCTTCGTCGCGGAAACACGGGGCAATTTGGAAATAGCGGTCAAATCCAGAAATCTGAATCAACTGTTTAAACTGTTGCGGTGCCTGGGGCAATGCATAGAACATACCGTGATGATTACGTGATGGCACGATAAAGTCACGCGCGCCCTCTGGGCTGGACACGGTCAAAATCGGTGTCTGGAATTCAGAAAATCCCATTTCCCACATTTTGTCACGCATAAATTTAATCATACGATTGCGGAACAAAATATTCTGGTGCAATGATTCACGACGCAAATCAATATAACGATATTTCAAACGCAAATCTTCGGACACAGTATCATCGTCGCCAAACACCTGGAACGGCAAAACATTTGCACTGGTCAACACGTCCCATTTTGTGGCCTGAATTTCAATGGCGCCAGTTGGAATTTTATCATTGACCGCAGACGCGTCACGCGCAACAACCGTGCCAGTAATTTGAATCACAGATTCTGGACGCACACGTTCCAGTGCCTCGTCCCCACCATCAAACACGCATTGTGTAATTCCATAATTATCGCGCAGGTCAATAAACAGCAATGACCCGTGGTCACGCTTGCGATGAACCCAACCCGACAGCACAACAGTTTGCCCGACATTGGACGCATTTAATTCGCCACACGTATGCGTTCTGTATTTAGATTTTAATGATACCATTTTGGTCCCTTTTTGTTTTATTCCCCAGGTGCCAAAATAATGATTGATTGAATTCGGCACCCAAATGATTTTCACAGGGGCGCGGAATCCGCGCGGTGCCACCCTGAATTTATATCTTTGCCCGGGTTTTGATTATTCCGTGGTTGTCAGTCACATCAACACAATCGCGCCCATAAATCCCCGCAACAGTGAAATACATCTTGCAAAAAACAAACGCAAAGTAGATGGTGCATTTCTGGTGCCCTAAGCAAGAATCGGACTTGCGACTCGTCCTTACCAAGGACGTGTTTTACCACTAGACTATTAGGGCGATTTACTATTGCCCGGCAATTATACGGTATTGCACATAAAAATCAAGAATAAAAAAACACACATACCGCAGGTGGAATCCAGCTCCCCTGGTGTCACAATTACCAAAAATTAAACCCCGAATAAATCGGGGTTGAATTTTTGGTAGCGGGAGAGGGACTTGAACCCCCGACACGTGGATTATGATTCCACTGCTCTAACCAGCTGAGCTATCCCGCCAATGCGACGCATTATAACAGACTTTTTCCCGATTGCAAGAAACAAATAATGCCACCAAATGCAAAGAAATCGTTCCTGTTGAAAAATCGTTATGTTTTTTAATAAATTCATTTGAATAATGGCTGAAAATAGTGTATCATTATGCGCATGAAAAAAATCGCATTATTTTTATCCACGTTATTATTTGCGACCAACGCTATGGCCGACCAGAACGTGTTTTTTGGCAAATATGAAAATCAAATTGCATTTCATCTTGGCCAGGGCATAGACAGTGGTTTCTTGGTTCCGCCACCTGCGCGTCCGGTGCCGTTTTACATGTTGCACATCCAGTATTCCCAGCCGACGACGTTCTTTCGCCTTCCTGCGCGCCAGTCATTAAATATCGGCCAGACGTTGGGTTTTGGTAAAAAATACGGCTGGAATTGGGAAAAATACACAATTCCAATGGTATTTATCAGCGAAGACATTGTGTTATTCAGTGGCAAAAAATGGTATTATTCCAATGGCATTGGCGTCGGCCTGCAGGCGCAACAGAACGAACGTCTGGGGGCAAAGTTATTATTTCAATGGAAAATGATTGGCGGATATAAATTAAACGACCGCACAAACATTGAATTATTTATGCAACATTTTTCTAATGCCAACACCGCCAAGGCCAATTATTCATACGCATTTTACGGTCTGGGCATTACGTATAATTTCTGAGAGCGCAGATAAAAAAATCACCGGCAAATGCCGGTGTTTTTTACCACTCTATCGGTGTTTTGCCATGCTGAATTAAATACTGGTTCGCGCGCGAAAAATGATGATTGCCAAAAAATCCACGATACGCCGACAGTGGTGACGGGTGCGCTGATTTCAAAATCAGATTACGCGCTGGGTCAACAAATTCCGCCTTGCGTTGGGCATACGCGCCCCACAGCATATAAACAATATTATCCCGGTGCGCAACCGCACGAATAACCGCGTCTGTAAATTGTTCCCAACCGTGGCCTGCGTGTGATGCCGCACGATGTGCCGCCACCGTCAATGTTGAATTTAACAGCAATACCCCCTGGCGCGCCCAGGCGGTTAAATCGCCGTGTGTCGCACTGGGCCGCCCCAGGTCAGATTCTATTTCACGATAAATATTTACCAGACTGGGTGGCACAGGTGTCGGTGGCAAAACCGAAAAGCATAACCCGTGTGCCTGGCCCGGTTCGTGATATGGGTCTTGGCCGATAATCACAACCTTGACATCTGGCAACGGGCATAAATTAAACGCATTAAATATATTTTTTGGTTCGGGAAAAACCTGGTGTCCAGACAGATATTGCGCACGAACAAAATCCGTCAATTTGATAAAATAATCTTTGTCAAATTCGTCGGCCAATGCCGTTTTCCACGATTCTTGTATTTTTATATTCATAGTTTTATCAATCCTGTTTGCAAAGATTTCCATAACACCACATCAATATATCCACGTGGCAACCCCGTCACAGCGCACAAATGGTCAAACATTTTGTCGCACGCCGCGCGAACATCGCAATTTAATTTACCATTATCAACCAACGCGCACAACGCTGTGTTTCCGCTGTATCGCACCCCCAGTCGTTGAATCCAGATGTCGTATTTTACAACATCTTCGCCCAGGTTTCGCGCCAAATGATTTGCGGTAATTTTTCCAATATGTGGCAACCCAGATAAAAAATTCAACCGCGAATCTGTGTCAGATAATTTATAGTATTCTGAACATATTTCATCGCGCATTTCCCAAATTTTACAAATCGCCGCGATTTTATTTTTATTATGAAAAATTGAAAACAGATAATCAAAATCTGCACCACGCGCACGCAGTGCAGACATTATTTTTTCGTGAATATTCTTGGCTGTTTTTTGCGAAAAGCCACCGGCCAAGATAACATAGGCGCAATTTTCTGCAAACGCGTCCGGCGTGCAAACACGCCGCTGTGACAGATTATCGCGTATTTCATCAAACGATTGTGCATCGCTGTCCGCACCCATCGCGCGTAATTTTTTATCCAACCAAAAGAACCATTCAGCCGTAAAAATATTGACGATGCACATATTATTAAACGTCCAAATTCGCCGACAATGCGTTATCTACGATAAAGTCACGACGCGGTTCAACAACGTCGCCCATCAGCATAGATATAACTTCGTCTGCTTGGGACGCGTCATTGATTTTAACCTGGAACAAACTGCGGTTATTTGGATCCATTGTTGTTTCCCACAACTGTTCGGCGTTCATTTCACCCAAACCTTTGTATCGTTGAATCTTTAACCCGTTTTTCGCGTATTCAAATGCTGTGTTCAACAGGTTCAATGCACCCCAAATCTTTTGCGATTTTGCCTTGACGCGTAACGTGCACGGGTGGATAAATATTTCCATCAGTTCGTTGCGACCGTCCATTCGCAACCACGCGCGAATTTCTGGCGAATTGATTTTTTCACGTGGCAAAACGTATGTTTCTGTGACGCTGCGCAACGTGCGTGTGATTGTGATACCCGACGCGTCGCCAGACACGTGCCAACCACGTTCAAATTCCAGTTCTTGGGCGTCCAACAGTTTTTGTGTTGTCGCAAACGCATCGGCGGTTTCATTATCAAACACCCCGTTCAATGCCAAGGCTTCAATAAACCGCAACGGCACAACGTGTCCCAATGCCTGCAATGTATTTTGCATATTCAGAATCAATGTCAGCAAACGCTTTAAGTCTGCGCCTGAAATCTGTGTCCCAGAAAACGTTTCAATGATACCATCTGTCGCCAACTGGTCCATCAGATAGTCGTCCATTTCGCGTTCATTTTGCAGATATAATTGCTGTTTTCCACGCGTCACACCGTAAAGTGGCGGTTTTGCAACATAGATGTATCCGCGTTCAATCGCCTCGGGCATATAGCGGAAAAAGAACGTCATCAACAACGTCTGAATATGTTGTCCATCAACATCAGCATCGGTCATAATAATAACTTTGTGATAGCGCATTTTTTCAATATCAAAATCGTCTTTGCCGATACCTGCGCCCATTGTTGTAATCAATGCACCGATTGTATCTGACCCCAACATTTTATCAAAACGCACACGTTCAACGTTCAAGATTTTACCACGCAACGGCAAAATAGCCTGGGTTTTACGGTCACGTCCCTGCTTTGCCGTACCACCAGCCGAGTCCCCCTCAACTATGAACAATTCACATTTTGCTGGGTCGCGTTCACTGCAATTTGCCAATTTGCCCGGCAGACCGCCCAATTCAGGCCCTGTTTTCTTGCGCGATAATTCGCGCGCCTTGCGTGCAGCCTCGCGCGCGGTGGCGGCCTCTATAATCTTGTCTATTATCAACTTTGCAATCGCTGGATTTTCGTCCAAGAATTCATACAGCAATTCAGACACTGTATTTTCAACCAGTGGACGAACCTCGCTGGATACCAGTTTATCTTTGGTCTGGGAACCAAATTTTGGGTCTGGGATTTTCACACTGACGATACTGGTCAAGCCTTCGCGGAAATCTTCGCCCGACAGACTGATGTCTTTTTTTGTCACCTTTTCGCCAATGTATTTATTGATTGCACGTGTCAGACCTGCGCGAAAACCGGCCAGGTGTGTTCCCCCGTCACGGTTTGGAATATTATTGGTAAAGCACAACGATGTTTCTGTATATGCCGTTGTCCATTGCAGAACAATTTCAATATATGTTTCATCAATCTGTTTGATAATGTGAATTGGTTCACGGTTCAGCAATTCTTTGGACTTGTCCAGATACGTTGCAAAACCCTTTAACCCATCAACCGAATGAAATTCGCGTGTCTTTTTTTCTGGGCCACGCAAATCTTCCAGAATAATTTTTACGTTTGCGTTCAGATACGACTGTTCACGCAACCAGGTTTCCATTGTGTCAAAATTAAACACAGTACCTGTAAATGTTTCTGGCGACGGCAAGAACGTGACCTCGGTCCCGTGTTCGTGATGTGTTTTGTTTTCAACAATCTTTAAATCAGACGTCGGCACACCATCGGCAAACGTCATAATTGCTTCTTTGTCGCCACGCCATACGCGCACCTCTAGCCACGTGGACAGCGCATTTACAACCGATACACCCACACCATGCAGACCGCCAGACACCTTGTACGCGCCATTGTTTTCGTTATCAAATTTACCACCTGCGTGCAGTTCGCACATAATCAGTTCCAGCGCACTGCGTCCAGTTTCGTGATTTATATCAAACGGCATACCACGACCATTATCGCGAATTGTCGCCGACCCGTCTGCGTTTAATGAAACATACACTGTATCTGCATAACCGGCCATCGCCTCGTCAATAGAGTTATTGACAACTTCGTAAATCATATGATGCAGACCAGAACCGCCCTCGCCTACGTCACCGATGTACATTCCAGGGCGTTTTTTTACCGCTTCCAGTCCTTTTAAAACCTTGATTGAATCACCAGTATATTCATTATTTACAGACATATAATTTCCTTTCTTTTTTCTATGTAAAAAATAGCAATTTCTGGTATAATTATCAAGAAAAAAGGACAAAGCACAAGGAAACAACATGAAATTTAAGTTATTGTATTTTGGGGATATTCTAACAAACCCAAAAAAACGTTCGCATCACATCGCAGATATTCGTATGCAATTTCACCCACAACTGAAAAAACTGGTGGAACACCAGCCGTGGAATAATCTGACCCAGTATATGTTGCCAACCGCAACAAAAAGCCCAATTTCTACGCGTCACGTGGGCGGAATTGATTGGAATCCGATTATTACACCAAACCTGAAATTACTGGCAGAAATTGATATCCAGATGATGCACCCTGAAATTGTAGGCGTTCCGCGTCGCGATATTGATAACCGCGTAAAAACGTTGCTGGACGGCCTGCGCTGTCCCCAGAATGAACACGAGGTTGGCGAAAACACACCGCGCGATATTGGCCCAATTTACACACTGTTGGACGACGACCATTTAATAACAAAATTGTCCGTCAACACCAGCCACTTGCTGGGCACAGACCTGTTTAGTGAACACATTCCTAAAACACCTGACGCCGTATTTATACTGTTGGACGTCAACGTCCGTGTTGCCGAAGGAAACCTGGAAAACCTGCCATTTATGGTATAAAAAAATCGCCCCAACGGGCGATTTTTTTTATTGTGGAATTGGCAAACCAAACTTTTTCAGTGGTATATACTCAAAATAATAAGAACAACCAACGGAAACTATATAATCTAATACATCTTGATAACACGGTTGCTTGAACCAGTCGCTTAGTAAATAAATATATTCAACCTCCATGTTTAGCTGAGCCAACAATTTTTTATACTGTTTTTTCTTAAAATCACAGGTTTGTAATTTTTCATCAACAGAACCAGCGACGCGTTGAAATTTACACTCAATAACAAAAAATGTATTGTTTATAACAACATAAATGGAATCATCTGGCAGTAATTTTTTAGACAGTATGGATTTCCAATCAATACCACGGTATTCTAAAAATTTATATAATGCTGTTTTCTTAAAAATAGATGCAACTTCTTCACCTTTGTATAAAACAGAAACCCAGCCACGTTTATCATCTACGCACTCATATCCGGGTTGTGAACATAAAAATGTCCGTAAATCCGTTTTTCCCTCAAAAACCAAACCTGTTTTGGTGTTTGCTCCACCAATTCCATTAGCCTTCATTTTTTATCCTTTTTCTCAGATGCATCATATAATCTTTTTTCAGCCAATTCAACAAATTGCGATTCTTTATCAATGCCAACAAACAGGCGACCTTGTTTCAATGCAGCAACACCAGTTGTGCCACTGCCCATAAAAGGATCCAAAATCAAATCGCCAGGTTTTGTTGATGCCAGAATTATACGTTCCAACAATTCAACGGGTTTCTGGGTTGGGTGCTTGCCAAATTTCTTTTCTTCTTTGGTTGGGGTGCCAATAACCCAAACGCTTCGCATCTGGCAACCAGGCTTTTTAATAAAGTCCTTTGGAAAATCACCGTTTTTCATCGCTTCATAGTTGAAAGTGTGTTTAGAATTCTTGCTCTTTCTGGCCCAGATAAGAGTTTCGTGGCTGGCGGTAAAGTATCGGCAGGACATATTTGGGCTAGCGTTCGGCTTAAACCAGGTAATGTCATTTAAAATATGAAAGCCTAATGACTGTAACGCAAAACCACACGAATAAATACTGTGATACGTACCACTGACCCAAAGTGTGCCATTTGGCTTTAACACACGATGACAAGCGCACAGCCATTTTTTATGGAATTCAAAATCGTCACTAAGACCATGCGATTTATCCCAATCGCCCTTGTTCACAGATACAACGCAACCATTTTTACAGGTTATACCCCCGTTGGAAAGCATGTATGGCGGATCAGCAAAAATCATATCAAATGTATTTTCTGGAATCTGGGTCAATTGTTCCAGACAGTCTGCACAATAAAGACGATACGATTTTTTATTCATAGTTTGTTATAAGTAATTCACGAATTGCATCGCGACCGTCAGCCTTAGAATTTATAAGGCGTTTTGCCAAAATACGGTTAATTTTATAATCTTTATAAAGGTCGTCAAAAAAAGCGTCGTCAATGTAATTGGTCGGATCAGAATTGCTTAACATCTGCAAAGCACCCATTTGATGACATGTATCAAAGACTGACTTTAAACGTTTCTGTTCTTTGTCATCAAAATCACCAACGGCATACGAATTAAACGAAGAGGTTTCACGAATTGGACGATATGGTGGATCGTAATAAACAAATGTGTCTGCTTTCACATAATCTGGTGTAACGCCGAAATCAGCCTGAACGATTGTTGCAATTTGCAGTGCTTCTGATACGTTTCGCAGGTTTCCTTCGTCCAGAATACGTGGGTTCGTATATTTGCCCATCGGAACATTAAATTTATTTTTGCTGTTAACCCTAAACAAACCATTAAAACACGTCCGGTTCAAAAAGATAGTTAAGGCTGCGCGGCGAACAAAACCAGAACGATACACATTAGCATCAACATTTTTATCAAAATCGTTATATTCGTCACGTCTGGCATAATAATATGCTTTTGTATCATCGGTGTGTTTGTATTCAGTTTGAATCTTGGTCAATTCGGTAATAAGGCTTTCAACATCGCATTTGATAACATTATACAGAATCACCAGTTCTGGATTGATATCAAACAGAAACGCTTTCTGAACGTCATACCGATTATATATATCAAAGAATACTGCGCCACCACCAACAAACGGTTCAATATAGCGTTTAATACCGTTCATTTTTAGTTTTAATGGGAGTTTTTGTTCAATTTGCTCCAACAATTGCCCTTTACCACCTGCCCACTTTAAAACAGGGTGGCACTCAACATACTCTGGCAATCTAGCTGGTACAGCGTTCATAAATCCTTTTCCTTGTGGTAAATTATAAACAAGTATTTTTTACAAATCCAGCATATTAAAATGCTATCACAAGTGTTACACAAACCTATTATGATAATGCGGCGGTGATTTGGTCTTGCATCTGGAACGTCCCCAGAACAACCCACGCAATAACCGCAGATACCAACAAAATACCAATACTGTTCATTACATTTGATATTGATTCCATTTTGCGCACAGATTCATCAAGATAATCATTTGCAACACGGGATAAATTTTCATCAAAACCGTTCATATCTGCATAGATTGCCAAATCGCCAATCATTTCAGAATTCGGGAAATTGCGCCCAGTATTTGCCAACGCCACGCCTAAATTATCACCATTGGCGATATAGTGCAATGTGTCGTTCAATATCGTCCGCAGATACCGATTTGAACCATCGGCCAACATACGCATTGCATCTGGGATTGTAATGCCGGCAGCAACCATGGACGACAAACTCATCAGCCAGTCAACAGACAACCGAATTTTATACACATTCCACGGTGGTAATTTATCAAAATATTTACGCAGATTTCCCGTCCAATTTGCCAAACTGGCCCAGATAATGCCACCAAGCGCGGCAAAACCAATCACAAACGCATACCAATACTGTCCGGCAAATTCAGACAACCATATCAGTGATGACGCCGCAGACTGCCACACCATTGTTGGGCCTGCAACCTCGGCCAATGGTGGCACCAGATATAAACCAACCATAATGATAATCAAAAACGTCAGTGCCAACAAAAACAACGGATATGCAACCGCAGATATCATCGCGCGCTTTATCCGTTGTGTTCCATCAACAACACGCGTAACATTTTCCAGCGCAACAACCAAATTAGATAAATTCCCAGACGTCACCAACAACGATTCTTCCAGTGGAACCCAACCACGGGTTGCGTCTGAAAAACTCATACCGCGTTCCAGATTTTTCTGAAATTCACGCATCACGATTGCAAACGGCTCGTTTGGATTACGGCCATTTTTAGATTCCACCATTTCCAACCGCCCCAGCGCGTCCATCAACGTAAAATCATTACGCAACAGTGACGCCAACTTGCGCGCGGTGGCCATACGTTTTTCAGTATTTAATCTGAAAGCAATTTTGGCATATAATTTGTCCAGTCTGGTTGTCATACCTTAATACACCCCCGGTCTGTCCAATAATCCAACCCAGCGTTCCAATTCATCAACGCCGATAATTCCCTGCAACATCAGTGACATTGCCGCCTCTTTCAATGTGCGACCGTCCATATCTTCCAGCCAATAACGCAATGCACCGTCGGTATTTCCAGCCAACGCCAGACGTAAAAATTCACTGTTTGTAATGATAATTTCGCCGGCCTTGATACGTCCCAGCGTTCCAGTTCCCTTGCATTCCTTGCACCCGGCACCGCGGATATAAACCTGGCGCAGCCCCAGTTCCCCAAATGCCGTCATCACACGCCCATAGGCCGGATGTTCTGGGTGGTCAATCAACCGTTCACGACAAAACGGACAAACCTTTTTAAACAGACGCATAGAAATTAATCCACGCATCAGTGTTTCTTCTTTTAACTTGAACGCTTCTATCCCCAGGTCTAATAAACGGGTCAACGCAGACATTGCCGAATTCGCGTGCAACGTTGTCCAAACGTTATGACCAGATAACGCACCACGCACCGTCAACTGGGCCGCCGCCAACGTGCGAATTTCCCCAACCATCAACGTATCTGGGTCACTGCGCAATGCCGCGGCCAATGCCTCGGTATATCTGTCTTCGCGTTGTTCTTCGTTTGTGGTATTTACCACAGGCATCTGGTGCGCGCCAAAAATCTTTTGTTCAACCGGATTTTCCACCGTAATCATATTTATTTCGTAATTACGTTCTTTTAACATCAGCGACATATTACGCACCAATGTCGTAGATTTACCAGAACTGGTTGGCCCCGCAACAATTACCAGTCCGGTTGGAAACGCGCGCAGACGCATCAACAAACGCTGTTCATATTCGCCAAATTCTTGTTCGGTTTTAATACCTTCGGACGGGTTATCATACAGCAATCGCATAACCACATACCGCGAACCAAACGCGATTGGATTAAACTGCATACGGATACTAAGAATCCCCATCGGCAGGTATAAATCCTTGGTCCCACGCAGTGGTGTTCGTCCGTCTTTTTGCGCGGCCTGGTATTCATTCTGGGCATAGTTCGCGTTTGACATATCAGACGACGCAAACGCCGCACGAACAAATGATTCGCCCCACCCCGAATTATATTCCAGAACGGGCTGCATACTGCCGTCAATGCGGAAATAGATTGTGGTTTGGTCACCAACCTCAATATGAATATCTGACACTTTTTGTGCAGCAGCACGTGCAACAATATCCACAAAATCTTTCTGCATTTGGTTGTCAAAATCGCGACTGACACGTACTGGCCCACCCAGGCGTGCCTCGTACGATTTATATATCGCCGACACCAAACCTAAATCAGAATAAAACGGTGTTCGCATTGGACGTGCGCGTGCGCGCAACAAATCCAAGAACGCCATCACACGCCCATCATATCGGTGCGTGCGTGAAATAATAATTTCCCCACCGGAAAAATACGCTATTAAACCCTGGGTATCTTTTGGCAATTCCTGGCCCCCCCCAGTTGCCGTCAACAAACGATTCCCATTTGAAAACAAATAATCAACAATATCCTTGGTTTCGGCATTTTCCAACCCCGACGGAACAGATGGACGTTCAGCCACTGGGATATTGTTCAAAATATCATTTTCCGTATTGTTCATATCGCGTTAAATCCATTTTTATTTTGCGTTTGTCACGTTTAACGCCTGGGTTGCCCCAGATGGTGTGACAAAAACAATTCCTTCGTCCAGTGATATAGATTTTACGGTAAATCCGTCCAGACTGCGACCAACAGAAATCTTTTTATTCTGGCCTGTTTTTAAATCTGCGACTGTTGCCTGTAATTGATTGCCGACGCCAAACACGTTGACCAATTTGTATTTTTCAGAAATTTTAACATCTGAATCATTATCAGACGCAGACGCACCCTTGCTGGCAACACGTGGGGCAGAACTTTCATTTTCCAATGCCTGTTTTTCGCGTTCCAGTCTGGCGGTTTCAGCCTCTAACTTGGCCTTGGCGGCGTCCAGTTCCTGTTGCTGTTGTTCGGCGCGCCCAGACAACGTATCAATTTCCATATGCAACTTGATTTTTTCGGCCGCCAACCGGTCTAATTCCAAATCCAGTTGTGCGCGTTCTTTTTCCAGTTGCATTAAAATTTTTTCCTGTTCCAAATCAGTAATCTGTTGAAACAGCGAACCGTCAACCTGGTAATCAGATACGGCATCGGCCGATACCTGTTCCATATCGTCATCAGTTGTCACCGTTTTATCATCTGCGGCAAACGATTGCGTCCCAGAAAAAGCAAACGCAAACACAGAAAACAACAAAACATACTTCATTTTATTTGACATAGATTATCACCTCATAGTTCCAGATGCGGCGCGACGCGTCCCATGTGCAACGTGTCATATATACCCCACCAAAATCGTCAAAGATTTTCATAAACTGCATCGGCGTCATTTTTGATTCTGCCGCAACTTCTATCAAGTTCACCGTTGCAACATCAACACCATTGCTTAACGTATCGGTTGCAACATTTGTTTCAACATCTGTTGAAATTCCCTGGAACGCCGTCTGAATCGCGCGCAAGACCGTATCAATATCACGTTCATCAACCGACGCAACAGTTGGCACAGTTGGCAATGTCGCACGCACCGTCACAACATCTGCGGATTCTTCGTTGACATATGCGGCTGGCATCAGTTCTGTGGCAACGCTGTAAAAATCCCCCAGTGTTCCAAAACTGCGCTTAAACCGTGCCGACGCGTGGGTTTCGCCACATTCGGCCGACACCTGGTTCCAGCCAGGAATTGGTTGCATTACAAATCCGATTGCCTGATAACATACCTGGGCCCGACGTGTCACATCTGGCAATTTGTCGTATGGCATAACAATCGGGGCCGGTGCTGTTTTTTTCTCTATATCAAACGCAGCGTCCAGTTCTTTGTTTTTTTCTGCGATTTGGCGTTTATATTCGGCCGCCAATTCTGGGTTTATTTTTGCAACCTGGGGCGGTGTCATCATTTGGCGAATTGGTTCGCGGAAAAATGATAACAAGAAAAACACAAACACAGCCAACAAAACAACCGACAATAAAACGCGTCTGAACCGACTGATTGGGCGCAACGTCGCACGCGCACCACCCGAAATTAAATCTGATAAGTTTCGTTCAATCGCACGTGGCATACCCCACGCAGACGGCGCAAACAACGCACCCCAATCAGGAATTTCTGATAAACGAAAATATTCTGCACGCGCCGCATCCTGGGAATCAAACAATTTATCTTGCAGAATTATGCTATTACGCACCGCAACCAGGTAAAAACCATTTTCTGTATCAAACACCCCCAGAAAAGAATTATATTCGGTCAAGGCGTCCATAACCTCGGCCGCGGCAGATGACATACCAATACGATGTCCTGCACGACGTGCGCCCAATCCAATCAGTGTGCGATATTCTGTGAACAGATTCAATTTTCTGTTCATACCACGCGCCAATGCGCGCGCATACGCACGCGGTGCCACGCCGACCATGGCAGGTTGCCAAAACAGACCGACGGCATATTTTTTGCGCTTGATATTTATTACTTTGTCTGGCAATTTCTCTCTCTGGTTTATTATCACGACAATTATAACACAAAACGCGCGCATAACGCAAACACAGAATTAAAAACGCCGGCCAAAAAATTGGCCGGGCGCAATTATATTTTTGTATGTTTTTTAATAAATATTACTGGCAATTACCATACATATTTTCACACTGGACAACGACCGCTGTTTCTGTTGTTGTGTTTGTTGTCTGGTTTGCTGTTCGCACAGTGCGTGGATGCGGACAATCATAAACATTTGCCGTTAAAATAAACGCGCGTTCTGGGCCAAAAATAACCCACTCGTTTGGACGGGTGCGTTGGCTGGTAATCCAATATGCATTACCACCGCGTGCCTGGTCAACGATGCGGTTTTCCAGGTATCTGCGCGCATCATCAGAATCATAAACAGATGCCTCGGTTTCTATTTTATACAGATATGTGCAACCCATTGGTTCGCCGTTGAGTTGTGTTAAAAATTCGCTACCATTTTCGTTTTTTATCAAATTATTGCACGCGGCCAATGCCAGAACAGCAAACACAGAAAAAATTTTTTTCATATTATAAATCCCCTTATTTACTTTGAACTATATCATAATTTTCTGGGTCACTGAATAATTTTTTCAGCACCAGGTTGTTCAGTGCATGACTGCCCTTGTATGATTCCAGGTCACCAATTACAAACCCACCCGATGTGAACATATCCCCAATGGCGTCTATAATCTTGTGGCGAACAAATTCATCTGGCCAAATCACAGGATTCAATGTCCCGTCGCCGGTGTCATTTAATGCGATAACGTTTTTCTCGCTGGCACCACGCGCCATACCGTGCGCCTTCAGGTATTCCCATTCAGAATATTTTCCAAACGTGCGTGCGCGTGCAATATTTTTAACAAAATCGTTCACAGATTTTTTTGTGCCATTAAAACTGTACGAAAATGTTTGGCGACCGATAACCCGTTCTGAATATACCAGTGTTGCAACAATGTTTAATGACGTGCCGTCATTTGGTGATAATTTAACAAAACCGTCTGTCTTGCGCCCAGCGATTTTATTCATAACCCACAATTTAAACCTAACAATCGCTGGTAAAGTGCGTAATACTTCGCGTGCATAAACAGTCACAGGCCGACGCACAACGATTTTTTTCATCTGGGATTTACCGTCTGTATTACCGATAAATTTCGCCAAAAATTCCGACGCACTGCCGTCCAAGATTGGTGTTTCTGGGCCATCAATATCAATTATTGCACTGTCAATTCCGGCCAAGAACAATGCCGCCATCAAATGTTCTATGGTCTGAACGTGTGCGCCATCTGTGCGCCCGATTGTGGTATTGCGCATTTTTGTTTCGCCGACGTTTTCTGCCAACGCCGGAATCAATTCAGACCCCGGGATATCCGTTCTGTGGAAAAAAATTCCCGGTTTTCCAGACGGCTTTACAACCATATTTACCGGCAATCCAGAATGAATTCCGACACCAGTAATTTTAATTTTTTTTGCCAGCGTTGACATCTTTCAGTTTCTCCTTTAACCAATCAAAAAATCCGTTTTCTATTGTTGTATCCAGGCGCGCATATTTGATTTTATTACGCGCATATTCCGGCAATCTGACCCAGTCTTTTTCAGTGGTCAACAACACCGCTTTTTTCTTTTCTGCCAACATAAACAGTTTTTCAATATCTTCGTCTGTGTATTGCCAGTGGTCTGGGAAACTGCGTCGCGCAACAACCGATTTCCCCAGCGCACGAAAGAATTTTTTTGGATACCCAATTCCTGCAAACGCAACTATGCGTTGTGTATCGTCGTATGGCGACATAGTTGTATTTGTCGCATAAAATACCGGCACATTATCAGGCAATTTAAACTTCTTTTTTGCGCGGTTATTTTTTATAACAACGATTGCGTCAGCCTTGGTTGCGGCACGACGTGGCTCGCGCAGGGGGCCGGCCGGTAATAAAAATCCGTTTCCATACCCCAACGCTTCGTCAAAAACCAATATAGAAATATCTTTGTTTATACGTGGATTTTGAAAACCGTCGTCCATAACAATAGGACTGTTTTCATCGGTCTGGCGATTTAACAGTTTTATGGCCGCCATACGATTACCTGTGTGTACCTGTAATCCGGCGCGCGTCAACATTATCGCTTCGTCCCCGGCGTTTCCAGTATGCGCACTTTTTTTATATCCACGCATAACAATCGGCGCACCAATCATATTTGCAACTGCGCGTACAATCGGTGTTTTACCAACGCCACCGGCCAATATATTACCAATGCATATCACAGGCCGACGTGATTCATACGACTTGATACCGCGAACAAAATATACCATACGTGACGCACCGTAATATACCCACGACACAGGCACCAACAAACATGCGATTGGCGTTTTATGCATAAACCACCACGGTGTTTTCATTTTATTTTCCCCGTTTTTTATTTTTCTGTTCTGCGCGTTGTGCGCGACGCATTTTTTTAAACGAACTGGATTTTAAATCCTGTTCAACCTGCATCAGGTTAAATTTCTTGTCCAGTTCCCTAACCTGGTCCACCATTATATTTTCCAGGCTATGGCGCAGATTTTCAAAATCATCACGTGAAATCTTGGAATCAACGAATATAGGTTCCCCTACTTTACACACAATCCGCGAAAAAGGTAATGCGACCAAATACCTGTCCCAGCGGTCCTGGAACCACGAACCCGACGCAGAAAAGCATACCGGGATAATCGGCGCGCCGGTCATTTTTGCAAAATACAATGCCCCATCTTGGACGCGCAACGACGGTCCACCAGGTCCATCAGGCGAAATACACAAACCGTGATCACCCAAACGCAACATACGCACCCCCTGGCGCAGAACAGAAATTCCACCATCAGATGTGCTGCCATAAATTGGTTTTAATCCGAACAGACGTTGCAATTTTGCCATCATACGTCCATCACTGTGACGTGACGCAACCGCGTATGCCCGCATACCACCCATACAAATAATCGGCGATAACATCATACTGCGCCCGTGCCAGAACACAAAAATCGCCGGCTTTCTGCGGTATTTTTTAAATGTTTTATAGTTTATAATTTTAACCCGTGATGTAAAGTACACAAACCAAATTGATACTGCCATCAAAATTGCGACAATCCATTGAATAATCGGCAAATGCAGCACTGGTTCCCAGAACCCCTTCCACGCTTTTCTAAATTTTTCGTTCATCTTCGGCCTTGTTATTTAATATGGCCAGATTCTAGCAACAAAAAAAACATATTTCAAGACAGCAATAGGAATAAAGCCTAAATACCAGTCCCAGCCCGATAAATATGGTAAAAACCGCATAAAATTCGCAAAATTTGAAAAAATTCATTGACAGTAAACAATATTGTTGTATAATCCCAGACGTTTATCGCGGAGTAGAGCAGCCCGGTAGCTCGTCAGGCTCATAACCTGAAGGTCTGTGGTTCAAATCCACACTCCGCAACCAGTTAAATAAAAAAACACACCATTTCTGGTGTGTTTTTTTATTTAATCTGTTGTGGATAATCGGTTTGTGACCCGCAACGTCAGTTGCTGGTTCAAAATTTGTATATGAGAACGAGTGCAAACGAAGTTCGAATAACTACAAATTTGCCCGCAGTCACGTCGCATGTTGTGCGACGGACGAGGAAAATCCACACTCCGCAACCAGTTAAATAAAAAAAAACACACCACAATGGTGTGTTTTTTTTAGTGATGAAAAAACGTAAAATTATTTACAACCAACAAAAGCCCAAACTTCATCAGATGGTTGTGCAATTTTTACACGAACAGCCGTCTGGTCTGCGTCACACATTTCGGCATCAACCGACGCAACCTCTATATAATCATGTTCTGTATCGTTTAAAACCATATTAAATACATTTTCGTCACTATCAAAATTATACCGGAACATACCATTAGGTTTATTTTGTTTCATATCAATAACCCACTGAATATCAGACGGACATTGATATATCGTATGATTACTGTCTGTTTCTAATACAGTACAACCATCAAAAATACGTGGAATATCATACTTTGCAACGTTTGCTGTTTCTGCCAAGGATACAAGCGGAAACAAAGACGCGATTATAGAAATTGCATATTTTTTCATATTTTTCCCCTCTTTTTATTAAAAAATTAAACCACCAACAAGATTGGTGGTCGGGGAGTTGGTGTCAGCAAACAAATGCTCCGTCCCTTTCGGTAAACGGCTCCCCAACCATAAAAGCCAGGGATGATAACGATGCAAAAAGCACCGAAAACATCAGATTACGATGCTTTTGCACCGTGTTTGCGGGCCACCACAGCCCCGAAACCCAAATCTCTTTGGATTCACGTTTTATTATAATATTAAATCAATAAAATTTCAATATTTTGAAAATAAAACTTATTTTCTATAAAAAGCATTTTTTTAGTGTTTCGCCGGTATCATTTTGGTCAACGCGTTTGTTGCGGATTTCTTCGGCGGCCTTTATTTTTTGTTTTACTAAAATTAAATCTGGGTGCGCCTGTAATTCCGTATTTAGTTCATCAACCGCCGCTGATATATCAGACTGGTTTCTGACAAAAATTGGTGTAATAGAATCGGCGGCGTTATAAACAGAACGCTGTAATTCCGATTTAAAATCATCAATCACAGATAAATACGCACGAATATGGCCGTCTTCGTGTGATAAAATCGCGTTGTATGAACACGATTCCGGCACATGGCGCATATCTATCTGAACCAGAAAATTAGTGTATCCAACCGATGCAGTGACTGATTTTATTGCGATACAAAAACCATCTTCTATTGATGTAATATCGGCAACAATATCATAATTATCTGACAATGTTGCAATAACATTTCCGTGCAATAAATCCATTGGTTCCAGTGGTTGAACAACCTCTTTGGTCCAGGACGGACTGTCAATATAAACCGCTGGATTTAATTTATACGGCAAACAATCGTCGGCCCACCCAGGTGTTGCCATCACAGATAAAATTAAAATTGCAACTTTGCGGAAATACATATCATTATAAATCCCCGGCACCCTGCTTTTTCAGGTATTCTGATACAAAATTGTTTCCGTATTGTTTATATAATTCTTCGGCCAATAATACAGATGAACGTCCCGATTCAAACAAACGCAACATATTTCCCAGGCCACCTAATTCTGTGTTTAAAATCACAGATTCGCCCGTCACCGGACGCGACAATAACAACGCGCGTTTCAGATTCGGATATGCCTTGCCCTGGATAAATGCCATTTCCAGCGGATTTAAATTCCAATGCGCATAATCTGATGCATCGGCGGCTGGATTACGGAAAAACAGCACCGTCTGGGCCTGGCCACGAACAACGTCACCAATCCCCAATTTATCCAAAACATTTGCACGCTGGAACGAAACCATATATGCCTGGCGGTTTTTACGTCCCTCTTGCAGGCCAACAATGAAATTATCACGGAACATTTTGTTTTCCAACATTGGCGCAGTTTCGTCAATCATAATCAATGACGGATTTCCACCAGATACCGTGATGTTGTTTATTCGGTGCAATATATATGAAATTACCGCGGGCGATAATGTTTCATCTTGCAAAATTTCGGTAAAGTCAAACGTGGTCAATCGTGATTGCAAATCCAACGTATCAGATGTTTCATTGAAAATATCGCCATACTGCAATGGATCAACCCACTTTTTCAACGCCGGTCGCATATTTCCAGTTGATGAAAAACAACTTTCCCATAAATTTTTTAACACCCTGTCTTTTTCCGGCAGATAATCAAAATTCACAGATACTGCGCGCGCAATTTCATCGGCAGAATTAGCGTCTGATTGTCCAGTTATAATTGAAAACCAGCGACGTAAAAACGCGCGATTTGCCGCATTATCCGGCATTTTCAGCGGATTCAAATGCGTCAAGAACGAATTGTTTACAGCATTTTTTTCCTTGCCCTGCATAGTGATATATTTACCACCAACCGACAGTGTAAATATTTCTGCACCTTTGTTGCGGTCAAAGAAAAATGCCTTTAATTTCGGGTGACGCAATGATTGCGCAATCAAGAAACTGAACAATGTTGTTTTACCGCCACCGGTTGGCCCAATCGTCAGGGTATGCGCCACCGCGGCCGGTTTATCGGATACATGAAATTGAAATTGATATGGTGTTCCCTGGGCGGTTGGAAATACAACCAATGGCCCCGGACCCCAGTCTGAGTTTGCAACACCACGTGGCTGGGTTGACATAGGAATACTGATTGCGGCCGTGCGCGACAACATCTTGAACGTGCGCGGAAATACATCAAATCCTGGGATTTGTGAAAACCACGAAACACGCGCGGCATACGTTTCACAAATCGGCGATACACCAAAAGATGCCGCGATTTTCTTGAACTCGTCAACATAGTAATTTAATTCTTCGGGTGTTTTACCAAACAATATAAACAGTGGGTAATAATTCACCAAACTTTGATTACCAGAAATGTTTTCGTCCATCGCACGATTTGCCGCCGAAATCTGTTCTGTTGTTGATACATCGTTTTCTTCGGCCGACGATTGACGTTGACGCATTGCAACCTCTATATCCGCAGCACCCATAATACGAAATGCGTTCATACAAATCATTTCTGTCTGAATCGTGGATACAGTATCAAAAAATTCTTCGTCCAGATAATCTGGCGATGCACGAAATGATATCATTGTTGCAAATGATTGTGTGCCACCACTGACATATCGCACCAACCCATCGCGCATAAATTCAACATCGTCAACCGTTGTTAAATCTGCAATTCGTCCATCACAAACAATCGGCGACGGTTTTGTTATTGGCGATAAAATCCGACCAAAGAATCGCGCCATATTATCGCGATCTGCGTGACGCAATAATTTCGGACGATATGCCGCCAATATAGATTCCAGATAATTACCATATTGATTTAATTTATCCCGTGCGCCCGTCCCAGATACAGACAAAACAATATAATAATTATTCAAAAATATGCGCAGTCCCTGGGCCTGCCATTTATTGTATATTTTTTGCAACACAGGCTGGTCAAAATCATAATTTGTATTTTCATCGGCGGCATCACGCGTCATAAAAAAACGCATTACAACATTTGGATCGTGAATCTGGTTAAATAATTGCGCACGCAAATCCAAGAATTTTTCACGTGTCAAACTATCTTGCATACTGGTTTGGACACCTGCGACGCGATACACGCGCAACAAAGAACCATCTGATAATTCCAGTGAATCATCACTGTAAACATTCTGAAATGGGATATATCGCGAATAACGTTTATATCCAAACTGGGGGAAAATGCGACGCGTCAACGCAGGCATATACATCATCAGTGCAACAAATATTAAAATAACCGCCATAACCATTATCATAGTTGTGACTGGAAATCCGCTGCCTGCAAAATATTTAAAAACATCTGTCATTTTTTATGCCGCCAGTTTATTTGGTATTTTCTTTTTGAAAAGTTGTATTTGCGCCGCCAATATTTGTCCCAACTGGGGGTCACGTTTTGAAAACGCGGCCAAAATCGCATGCGTCACACACAGAACTAATAAAAACCACATTGGACTGACCGGGTCATTACCATTAGTTATTATCAATGACAAAACAAAAATACCAATAAAAACAATGAACAACACGGCGAAATTTATCACCGCCAATGTATACGGCACGTAAAATATACGTGCAGGATTTGCCAATGCTTTCAGTACTTGTTGTTTCATTTGGATTCTTATTCTCTGCTCTCTTGCCTGAATTATAACAATTTCAACAGTTTTCAACAAGTATAAAAAGTAAATTACTAAAATTGTTGAAATTGTGGAAAATTACTATTTTTTCAACATGTTTATATCCGTGTCTGCGAATTCAACAGAACACACAAAAATACCGAAAAACCTGGTTTTTTATGTTGAAAACTTGTTTAAAAAAAGTTTAAAAATATTATCAACAATTTAAACAGGGCCTATTACAACAACAAATATATTTATACAGATGATTTTTTAATCAGATTGTTTAAAACCAACAAAAATAACAAGCAATACAATAATTATTTGATTTTTTACAAAAAACGTTTATAATCACCACGCAATAAAGGATTTAGATATGAAATTTTTAAGTTCGTTAAAGGCTTGGAAGAAACGCGGCAATATTAAACAAATTCGCCGTGGTAAACAGGTTATTCTGATTGACCCAACCAATCCTAAGTTAAAGGCCAAACAGGGATTTAAGAAAAAATAAGTCCTGGGCGTCGTTTGACGCTATGGTTATTTTATGTCCGACAAGCATACGTTTGCCGGGCGTTTTTTTGTATATTGATTATATTATAAATCGTTCATAAACGCTTCGCGTAATGTGGTGTCCACTTCGGCCCCAGACAGTCCAGATGAACGTAAATATTCAATTTGAAATCCAGTTGGTTGATATATTGACGCACTGTGGTCGGCCGATTTTGGCACAGATGAAATTCGTTGTGCCGGCATAAATTCGATTCGTGCGGTTTTATCTGCCAATGCTGAAAAAGAAATATCAGAAACAGTATCCTGGGTATTTTTTTCAATAATCGCGGTGCCTGATAATTTTGATTTAGTGTTTTTGCCGGCAACTAATTTTGTCTTTACACATATTGTTGTATTTGATTCCAGATGTTCGGCGATAATATTGTATGTTAAATCGTTATTATTTTCCAATAACGCGCCACCACGAATTTCAGAATTTTTCCCGGTGTTTTTGATAAAAATGTCAAAAAAGGCCGGGAAATTATTTTTTACACGCACAGATAAAATCACCGGTTGATTTGATACAGACACATCAATATCCAGCCGGCATTTACCGGTAATTTCGCCAACATATATGATATGAATTGGTAATTTGTATTTTTTATCAATTTTCGTATTGGCCAGTGTTGATAATTCTGGGCAAAACACGCCATCGCGGTAAACAATCGTTTCCGCAGGCACGGTTTTTATATTGAATTCGTTCCACATGTATGACATATTAAACGCATTATAAAGGATTTAGTTATGGGATTCAATTGTGGAATTGTTGGGTTGCCAAATGTTGGTAAATCAACGTTGTTTAATGCATTGACACAATCTGCGGCGGCCGACGCGCAAAATTATCCATTTTGCACCATTGAACCGAATACTGGGCGTGTTGTTGTCCCAGACCAGACATTATTAAATCTGGCGGCGGTTGATAACAGTGCGAAAATCATACCGACACAACTGGAAATTGTTGATATTGCCGGCCTGGTTCGTGGCGCATCAAATGGCGAAGGATTGGGAAATAAATTCTTGGGCAATATTTTATCAACTGATGCGATAATTCACGTTGTTCGTTGCTTTGAAAATGATGATATTGTGCACGTCAACGGCCATATAGATCCACTGGACGATATTGATACGATTGAAACAGAATTGATGTTGGCCGATATGGAAAGTATGGATAAACAGATTAAAAACCTGGAAAAAAAGGCGCATGGTCTGGATAAAAATGCAATAAAATTATTGGCTGATGCAAAGGTTATTCGTGACGGTTTGGCGGCTGGAACACCTGCGCGCAAATCAGGCACAGATGCATCGCCGTTTAATTTATTGACGGCAAAACCGGTTATTTATGTATGTAATGTTGACGAGGCATCTGCGGCAACTGGTAATAAATATTCTGACGCAGTTCGGGCAAAATATGGCGACAGTGCGCCTGTTTTGGTTATTTCATCAAAAATTGAAATGGAAATTTCACAAATCATAGACCCAGATGAACGTAAAATGTTCTTGGACGACCTGGGGTTGTCGCAATCTGGTCTGGACCAGGTGATAAAGACAGGATATGAAACGTTGGGTCTGCAAACATTTTATACCGTTGGCCCAAAAGAAGCGCACGCCTGGACAATTACGCGTGGTATGACCGCGCCCCAGGCCGCCGGTAAAATTCATACTGATTTTGAACGTGGTTTTATTCGTGCAGAAATTATTTCACCGGCTGATTATATTGAATACGGTGGCGAAGTTGCCGTCAAAGAAGCCGGTAAAATGCGTTTGGTTGGCAAAGAATATATTATGCAAGAAGGTGATATTTGCCACTTTTTATTTAATAACTAAAAATATAAAAAAACACCGGGAAATACCGGTGTTTTTTTTACCTATTTATCACGTATTTTTGCATTACATTTTGATTCAACATTTTTAATAACTGCATTTTGCAATGCCATTAAATCTGAATCAGACATATTATCAGTTGGCAAAATAGTAATTGAAAACGCGATTGATTTATTACCATCTGGCATAGTAAATGCGTCAAACACGGTCACATCACTGATACGTTTATCTGTGCCTGATGCCGCCGAAACGATTTTTTCGGCCGGCATAGAACAATCAACGATAAATGCAAAGTCGCGTGTGATTGGTTGAAATTCTGATATTTTCCCCTCGTGCGGTTTGCGTGCCATCGGCAGATTATCAACATTATCAATAACCGCAATCATTACATTTGTTTTGATTTTCATCGCACGTGCAACAATTGGGGATAATTCACCAAATTCAGCAATTTTCTTTTTGCCTTGGAAAATCGCGCCATAGCGGAACGGGTGCGCCCAACGTGGTGCATTATCGGTTGATACTGTGAATTTTTGGCCGTGCATCAGTGCGATTAAATCCGCCTTGACATCATATATGTCATACGCGCGATTGCGGCCCGACCAATGTCGTGGTGCATTTACACCCGTGCGGACAATGCAAATCTGGGTATGTTGAGCGCCGGGGGTATCGCCATCAAACACAGTCCCCAGTTCAAACATCGCCAGGTTTGGAAAACCACGTTTTTCATTGTTTGCGACAAATTGTAATATATTTCCCAACAATGAATTTCGCACAGTATCCATATCTGTAATAATTGGATTTGCAACCATAATATGTGGCGCATCAGATATGATTTTTTCAATCTTGGAATTACCGAAACCAAATGATTTACATTCATATAAACCACGTGCCGCCAATTCAGATTTTGTTTTGAAATAGTAATCTGTATGTGCCACTGCGTCCGTCGGGTTATGTTGCGCCACCGTGGCCAATTTATCATAACCATATATACGCAGTAATTCTGAAACCAGATTTTCAGGCAATACAACATCAACGCGCGCGGCGCGTGGTGTTACAATCCATTTATCACCATTTGCCGATACATTAAATCCCAGTTTTTCAAATATATCGCGCTGTTCGTCGGCCGATATATCAATACCTGTTTTTTTCAAGAATAACCCAGGGGTGTATTCCAGATTATTTTGCACGTCTGGTATTTTGCCAGCCATACCAACACCGGTAATTTTGCCACCACATACGTCTGTGATTATTTTTGCCGCACGTGCCAACGCAATACCTGTGATTGTTGGGTCAATTCCGCGTTCATAGCGATATGACGCATCGGTTGATGTGCCGATACGCTTTGCGGATTTACGCACAGATACCGGATTAAAATATGCACTTTCCAGAATAATATTTTTTGTTTTATCAGTTGTCGCCGCACGTGCGCCACCAATAACCCCGGCCAGTGCCAAAATTCCCATATCATCAGAAATAACCATATCATTTTCTGATAATTCGTGTTCTTTACCAAACAAGTCTGTGAATTTTTCGCCGTTTTGTGCCATACGCACAACAATATCACCGTGAATTTCATCTGCGTCAAAACAATGCATAGGCTGTGCCATATCATAACAAACATAGTTTGTTGCATCAATCGCGGCATTTTTCGGATTTATACCAATTCCAGACAACCGCGACGCAATGGTTTTATTGCTGGGGACAACGTTTATATTATTTATTTCACAAAACTGATACACAAGGCATTTGTCTGTTTTAATAACAACATTGCGTGATGTTTTTTTTGCCGGTAATGTTTCGTCGTTTGGTTTGATATATTCACCAACCCCAGCCGCCGCCAAGTCACGCGCAATACCGCGCACCGCCAGATAGTCTGGACGATTTGGTGTAATACCTGCGTCAAAAACAATCGGTGTATCCATCACAGGTGTGCCAATCACAGTATCGTTTGGTAATTCAATAATTCCACTGTTGTCATTATTGATACCCAATTCTGCGCCACTGCACATCATACCATTTGACATAACACCACGTAATTTACCAGACGAAATTTCGTGACCCTGGATAACACAACCCGGCAATGCCAGCGCAGAAATCAATCCAACGCGTGCATTTGGCGCGCCACATACAACCTGGCGCAATGTGCCAGTGCCATCATCAACCTGTAATATATGCAGGTGGTCACTGTTTTCCATCGCGTCACATTTAATAATTTTTGCCGCGATTGGCGCAACAGGAACGATTAAATCTTCTATTTCCAGTCCAATACGTGTCAGTGTATCTGATATTTCCTGTGGTGTTGCACTGGTGTTCAAATATTCTTTTAACCAATCAAATGTCCATTTCATAATTGTGCCCCTTGTGATTAAATATCAGCGTTTTCTAGCCAACGAATATCGCCATCATAAAATTGGCGGATATCATTCAGACCGTATTTCAGCATTGCCAATCGGTCCCAACCAAACCCAAACGCAAAACCCTGGTATTCATCTGGGTTTACACCGCAATTTCGTAATACATTTGGGTGAACCATACCGGCACCCATAATTTCCAACCACTTTTTCCCCTGCCACAGCATATCAATTTCAATACTGGGTTCTGTAAATGGAAAATAAGACGGACGAATACGCAATTTTACATCATCTATTTCAAAGAATTTTTGCAAAAACGCCTTTATATCGCCAATCAGGTCACGCATAGTTATATTTTTATCAATATATAAACCTTCTATTTGATGGAACATAGGTGCGTGTGTTGCGTCCATTTCCTTGCGATATGTTGCGCCAATACCAAATATTTTAATTGGCACGCCCATTTTTTCCATACTGCGAATTTGAATCGCAGATGTCTGGGTTCGTAATACATTTTTGTTTCCCAAGAAAAAAGTATCCTGCATATCGCGTGCCGGGTGATATTCCGGGGTATTTAATGCGGTAAAGTTGTGCCAGTCATCTTCAATTTCGGGTCCGGTTTGCATTGTATAACCAAATGATTCCAGAATTTGCGAAACATCGGCCAACGCACGCGTCTGTGGGTGCAGTCCACCGCGAGATTCAGGCATTGGATTTAATGTCGCGTCCAATTTTTGTGACGCCAGTTTTTCCATTAAAACCGCCTCTTCTATTTGTGACTGGCGAATTTTGAACGCCGCACGCAGTTCTGAATTTTCAGTATTTAATGCTGCGCGTGCATCATTATCCAGGTCTTTCATTTGGCGCAGACGCAACGTCATCGTTCCGTTTTTACCAAATGTCGCGGCATATAATGCCTGTAATTCATCAAGTGTTTTAATATTTTTTATCTGTTCCAGCATATTTATCTACCTTCTAAAAAATAAAAGCCGTATATCTACGGCTTTTATTATGACAAAACAACTACCTGCCGCCAAGGGTTATTTGGATTCGGCACCAATAAATCGTTTTGCAACTTCTACCAATTTGGCAAAGTTTTCGTCCCCAGCATAAGCCATTTCTGCCAAGACCTTGCGATCCAGGGCAACGCCAGCCTTTTTCAGGCCGTTCATAAACTGGCTGTATGTCAAGCCATTGCTGCGAACAGCGGCATTGATACGGACAATCCACAGACCGCGGAATTCACGTTTTTTAACGCGACGGTCACGGTATGCATACTGACCCGCCTTTTCTGTTTTTTCACGGGCGGCACGGTATGTTGTGCTGTGGCGACCCAGGTACCCTTTGGCACGGGCCAAGATTTTATTGTGTTTTTGTTTTACGGTTGTTCCGCGTTTTACTCTTGCCATCTTAATACCCCCTTACTTATTTCAAACCATACGGGGCCAAGATTTTCGCCTGACCTGTCATGTTATCGTTCAGATACTGTGGTTTAGAACCTGCGTTGTTTGCACGTGCAGATTTATGACGTAACAGTTTCTTGTGGGCATTACGGGCAACACGGATTTTACCAGTTGCAGTCATTGATGCGCGCTTTTTCAAGTACGACTTTGTTTTCAGTTTTGGCATTTTTTCACCTTTTTTTAGTATCCTGATGGCAATGCCTGCCATTTCGGATTTGTTTTACTGCCGTTTAATTGTGGCATAATTAAAGGAAAAATCAAGTTTTTATTGAATATCTGATTTTAAGCGTTTAAACTGGTGACCGATGAATCAAAATAAATTATCTTCGCGGGTGCAAACATTGATTAAATCGGCTGTCGCGGCCGCGGCATTACCGGTAATCTTTATTTATATAATGATTGCAAAGCCTGATTACAGAATTATGAACGCAATGGGTCATATCGTTGTGCCTGTGGCGCACGCGGTCGGTGATGCAATTACGTGGCCTGTGCGTGCCACAGGAAACCTGGTTTCAAATATCCACGAATTGGCAAATCTGCGCACAGAAAACGAAGAATTACGCGTTCGCTTGGACGAAGCGTTGGCAAATAAAAACGCCTGTGATGTTGCGATTGCTGAAAATCAAAAACTGTCACGTGAACTGGATATTGTAAATTCGCAACCGTACAAGACGATATTGGCGGATATTATGCACGATACATCGGCGTTCCATCACAGCACGTTTTTGTTAAACAGGGGTACGCGTGACGGAATTGAACCTGGAATGGTGGTTGTATCGCCTGATTTAACATTGGTTGGAATCGTGATTGATGTGGCGTCGGATTTTACGCGCGTTCGCGCACTGACGGATTCTGATTCAAATATCGCTGTGCGTATCGCCGGGTCCGAGGTGTATGGTTTTATGACCGGTACCGGTGGCGAATATCCTGTAATGGGATTTTTCAGTGACCCAGAATTTGAACCAACCCCAGGTATCAAGGTAATGACCAGTAATATCAGTGGAATATTACCCGCAGGAATCATAGTTGGTGAAATGACACGTGATAATCACATAAAAATTACACCGGTTAAAAAATTGTCCCGTGTAATGGTTATGAAATTTAATACAACGCACGAATATAAATGAAAACAAATATTTTGAATTTTCTATGTCGCGTCACACCATTTCTGTTGGTAATTGTGTTGTGGCGTTTGTCTGCGCCGATATGGAATCCGGCGGGCGTGTTGGCGTTAATACCGATATTTTATTGTTCTTTTGTGCGGCCAACACCGTGGTTTCCACTGGTATCAATAATATTTTGTTTTTTAATAGATTATAATTCAAACACAACATTATTTTGGACGGCATTGTATTGCTTTACATACGCTGTAAATGGATTCCAGGGTTATATTGACCTGGTCCACGCGGCTGACCGTGCGTTTGTGCCGTTTGTGGTATTTTTTGGACTGGGAACATTGTTGTTGTTCTTTTCGCATCCTGGGTGGGCAAATCTGGGGCGTGGAATATGGACATTTGTTTGGACGGCGTTGTTATACACGCCAATTACCGCAGTGATACAAAGGGCGCAAAATGATAGATAAAGAAGTTGCCCGAACATTTGACCGCCGTGCCGCACTGTTTTTAACAACAGGGGCGGTTTTAACGTCTGTGTTGGTTTTGCGTATGTTGCAGATGCAGGTTTTTAATTATCGCGAATATACCCGTAAAAGTGAAAATAATTCGTTCCGTATCCAAATAAATATGCCAGAACGTGGCAAAATTATGTCTGCGTCTGGCACGCCAATATCGCGCGATGCACCGATATATCGTATTTATATTATTCCCGAAGAGGCAACAGACCTGGACGCGTTGATTGAAACGGTGACGACTGAATTAAACCTGCGGCCAAAGCGCGTAGAAAAAATTCGTGCCAAGATAAAAAAGCAACCACGTTTTCAACCAGTATTGGTCAGTGAAAATACCAACTGGGAAAAATTGGCAAAATTACAGGCACGTAATTTACCGGGGTTGCGTGTGGCCAGTGGATTTGCGCGTGTGTATGAAATGGGGCCGGCCGGCGCCCAGGTGTTTGGCTATGTTGGTGCGCCAACAAATTCAATTCCAAATGCACCATTTTTTACCAGTGGTATCACAGGGCTGGAAAAACGTTTTGATGAATCATTGGCTGGAACGCCTGGCCAGACAGTTATGATTACCAACGCGGTTGGCCGTGTCACAGGCGAAGATAAATCACAATTTGTTGTCCCGGTGCCAGGGAAAAATCTGCAAACAACAATAAATGATGCGGCCCAGCGTAAATTATATGATGCATTGACGACATATCATGCCGGGTGTGGGGTTGCGCTGGAAATTGAAACTGGGAATATTTTGGCAATGGTATCTGCCCCCAGTTTTGACCCAAATGAATTTTCATCAGATGACGGTGATGAATATATTGCGTCCCTGCGCAGTGATGTGGCAAAACCATTTATGAACAAGGCCATAGAAGGATTATATCCACCGGGTTCTACGTTTAAAATTGTTGTGGCGTTGGCTGGGCTGGAATCAGGTGCCATCACGGCAACAGAAAAAATATTTTGTCCAGGACATTGGGACTATGGTGACAGACGTTATCACTGTTGGGAATCCAAGGGTCACGGTTGGGTTGACCTGGCCGGGGCGTTAAAACATTCGTGCGACATTTATTTTTATCAAATTGCATTACGTATCGGTATTGATGCAATTCGTAAAATGGCAATAAAACTGGGGTTCACAGAAAAATATATGGACGATGTTTTGTCGCGTGAAATGTCTGGCGTTATCCCCGACAGATATTGGAAGGAAAAGAGTATCGGCGCGCGTTGGGTTCACGGTGATACAATTATTTCCGGCATCGGCCAGGGATTTATCCTGGCAAATTGTCTGCAACTGGGGGTGATGATTTCGCGTGCGGTATCAAATCGCGTTGTGCGACCACGTTTAATTGCCACGGATAAAAATCCAGAATTTGATTCTTTGGGGTTGCAACCACAAAATATAAAGTATGTAATGAACGGTCTGGAACAGGTGTTGCGTCCAGGGGGAACTGCCGCCGGCAGCGCGATAAATGTTGATGGTGCAAAAATGGGTGGAAAAACCGGAACGTCCCAGGTGCGCAGTATTTCCAAGGCCGAACGTAAAAGCGGTGTTTTGACCAATGAACAATTAAAGTGGAATATGCGCAATCACGGTCTGTTTGTTGGATACGCACCATTGAACAACCCAAAATACGCAGTATGCGTTATCACAGAACACAGTGGTGGCAGTGGCAGTGCCGCCCGCACCGCGGCCGCGGTTATGCGCGAATTATTAAAGGGTAATAAATAATATGGCACGACAGACACGCGTTTCTAATGCAGATATGATGACGTTTTCTGAAAAACTGTCGCGGTTTTCGGTCGCGTTGTTTATACCTATGTGTTTGGTGTTGGCGATATCTATTGTTGTGTTGTATTCGGCCGGTGGTGGCGCGTGGCAACCGTTTGCACTGTCGCAACTGGTAAAAATATTGTTGGGTTTTGTTGTATTTTTCTTTGCGGCGTTTTCTAATATCAAGACCTGGATAAAATCTGCGTATATGATTTATGCGATTGCGCTGATAATGATTATATTGGTGACGTTTGTCGGACATACTGGTATGGGCGCACAGCGTTGGTTAAATCTGGGGATTATTCATATTCAGCCGTCTGAATTTATAAAGATTGCGCTGGTTTTGGCGTTGGCACGTTATTTTGCCTGGATGAATTCTATTGAATTGTCACAACTGAAAAACTATATTGTCCCGGTTTTAATGTTGCTGATACCGTTTGGATTGATTGTTGCCCAGCCTGACCTGGGAACAGCGTTGTCTTTGGGTATGATTACGATGGGTGTTTTTTATATTGTTGGCGCCCAGAAAAAGTGGTTTATTATCATCGCAATATTGGGATTGATGTCCGCGCCTGTGGTGTGGTATGGCGGCCTGCACGATTATCAACGTGACCGTATAATTACGTTTATTGACCCAGACCACGATGCACGTGGCGCAGGCTATCAGATAAACCAGGCAAAAATTGCATTTGGTTCTGGTGGCATTATGGGCAAGGGTTATTTAAACGGTTCACAGTCACAGCAATCATTTTTGCCGGAAAAACAGACTGATTTTATATTTACAATGTTGGGCGAAGAATTGGGATTCTTTGGTGCGTTTATATTACTTGCGATATATACGTGGATAATTTTGGTGCTGTTTTGGTGCGCGAAAATGTGCCGCAACAGATTTGGGCAACTTATCTGTTTTGGTTTTATGTTGAACTTTTTCATTTATTATTTTATAAATATTTCTATGGTTTTGGGACTGATGCCGACCGTTGGGGTGCCGCTGCCGTTGATGTCGTTTGGTGGCAGCAGTTTGTTATCACTGATGTTTGGATTTGGTCTGGCCCAAAATGCACATATTCACAAGGATCAACAATTATCTGCCAGGGGGAGTTAGAAGGCTATGAATTTACTGATTGTGGAATCACCATCCAAGGCAAAAACAATAGAAAAATATCTGGGGACAGGTTGGCGCGTAATTGCGTCTGTTGGACATGTTCGTGACCTGGTGCCTGAAAATGGCAGTGTTGATACCACGCATAATTTTGATATGAAATGGCAAATTATGCCGGGCAAGGAAAAGCAGATTAAACTGATAATTGATGAATTAAAAAAAGCAGATGCAGTATATCTGGCATCGGACCCTGACCGCGAAGGCGAGGCGATTGCGTGGCATATTTTGGATATATTAAAGGCGAAAAAGGTTTTATCTGGTAAAAAGGTATATCGTGTCGCGTTTCACGAAATTACAAAAAAGGCCGTGCAAAACGCGATTGAAAATCCACGCGAAATTGACCAGAATTTGGTTGATGCATATATGGTGCGTCGCGCATTAGATTACCTGATTGGATTCGGTATTTCGCCATTGCTGTGGCGGCGCAATCTGGGCAAATCGGCCGGTCGTGTGCAATCGGTGGCGGTAAAATTGGTTGTTGACCGCGAACGCGAAATAGAAGCGTTCAAACCCGTTGAATATTGGTCGCTGGCGGCGATATGTAATGCCCAAGATTCTGATTTTAATGCGAATTTGATTTCGGTGGCGAATAAAAAAATTGACAAGATGACCATTGAAAACAAATCCCAGATGGATAACATTTTGTCGCAAATTGGCACGCCTGAGATATCTGCAACAGTTATCGCGATTGACAAGAAAAAAACATCACGTCGTGCCGCTGCACCATTTACAACCAGCACCCTGCAACAAGAGGCGGCGCGTAAATTGTACTTTGCGTCAAAGCGCACAATGGGCGTCGCCCAGAAACTGTATGAACAGGGTTTAATTACATATATGCGAACCGACGCAACAAACCTGTCGGTGGACGCGGTAAACGATATTCGTGCATACATAGGTAAAACATACGGTGAAAAATTTGTTCCAAAAACACCAAATATTTATGTCACAAAATCTAAAAATGCCCAAGAAGCGCACGAGGCGATTCGCCCCACACACTTTGATGGCACTGCGCCGAAATTGACTGGGGACGAGGCCAAGTTATATGACCTGATATGGAAACGCACAATCGCGTGTCAAATGACCAACGCAGAATTTGACAGTGTCGCCCTGGATATAGAAAACAATGCACATACAGCCGTTTTTCACGCAGTTGGAACAACACGCACGTTTGATGGATTTATGCGCGTTTATACCGAATCCCACGATGATGATGTGGACGCCAAAGAATCAAAATTACCACCATTGTCTGTTGGCGATGTGGTGACGATACGTGAATTGGCCCCAGAACAACATTTCACACAGCCCCCTGCCCGTTATACCGAAGCGTCATTGGTTAAAAAACTGGAAGAACTAGGAATCGGCCGTCCATCAACGTATGCGACAATTATGTCCACGATTGTTGACCGTGGCTATGTTGAACAGGATAAACAGCGTCGTTTTCATCCGACATCTGGTGGTTGGGTTATCGCGGCGTATTTGGCAAAATACTTTGATGAATTGGTTGATGTAAATTTCACAGCAAAAACCGAAGATACCCTGGACGATGTGTCAAACGGAAAACGTGATAAAATTGCCGCACTGCGCGCATTCTGGACGCCAACAGAATCAATGATTGATGGTGCGCGTGGGGTAAAAACAACCGAAATTATTGACCAGATAAATGATGTTATGCATAATCATTTGTTCCCAGATGGTAATGATAAATGTCCAAAGTGTGGTGGAAAACTGGGAATAAAATTGTCTAAGTTTGGTGCGTTTATCGGGTGTGAAAATTATCCAACGTGTGATTATACGGCACGCCTGGGCGTGGCACCAGCGACCGCCGATGGCGATGACGCCGCAACGCGGCCGGCACCAACATCGGTTGATTTGGGCGATGGCATATCGTTCCGCGTGGGACGTTTTGGCCCATACGTGACAGACGGCGCAAAAAACGCATCTGCAAAACAATATACGGCAGAAACAATCACACTGGACGTGGCGCGCGAATTGCTGGCCGGTGGCCCTAAAAAGGCAGAGCCGATTGAACTGGGGAAAAATCCGGCGACGGATAAAATGATTTATTATTATCCAACGGGACGCTATGGTGCGTATATTTCGTCAAACCGCGTTAATGTTTCTGTCAAAGAACAACCAGATTTGGCCACAGCGATTGAATTGATAAATAACAAGAAACCGTCCACGCGGTTTCGCAAGAAAACAAAGTAATGGCAAATTACGATAAAAATTTTACCGATGAACTGCGTGCACGTCTGTCAATCGTGGATGTGGTGTCACGGCGCGTGCCATTGACGAAAAAGGGTCAAAACTACTGGGGCTGTTGTCCATTTCACAATGAAAAAACGCCCAGTTTTTCTGTCAACGAAGACAAGGGATTCTATCACTGTTTTGGTTGTGGCGAACACGGCGATATTATTTCGTTCACGATGAAATCTGAAAACGTCGGCTTTGTTGACGCAATCAAAGAATTGGCAGAAATGGCCGGATTAAAATTGCCAGAATTCAAACCGCGTGACCCGGCGGTTGTTCAACGCGAAGAATCATATTTTGATATTACTGAACGTGCGGCGGCGGAATACCAGAAACAGTTATTCGCGCCCACAGGCGCGGTTGCGTTGGAATACATACGTGGGCGCGGCTTTACCGACGAAATGATAAAGAAATATCGTCTGGGGTATGCGCCAAAAAATAATTTAATCGCAAATAAATTTGTAAATACCAAGCAAGACGTTCTGATTGGCACAGGATTGTGTCGGCGTGGCGATTATGGAATGTATGATTTCTTTCGCGATAAATTGATGTTCCCGATTTTTTCTGCACGTGGCCAGGTTGTTGCGTTTTCTGGGCGCAGTCTGGACGGGTCTGAACCCAAATATATCAACACCGCAGATACGGAAATATTTCATAAACGCAAAACTATTTTTGGATTTAACTTTGCCCGGGACAGTATTCATCGCAACAATCGCACCATTATCGTAGAGGGTCAAATTGACGCGATTCAAATGCAGTGTCACGGGTTTCCAGAAACGGTCGCGCCATTGGGGACTGCGTTGACCGAAGACCACCTGGCGATATTATGCAAGGCAAACAGAAATATTGTGTTTTGCTTTGACGGCGATACGGCCGGACAAAAGGCGGCGGCGCGTGCGGCAAACCTGGTATTGCCGTTTATTCGCGATAACTCGGATATTAAATTTGCATTTGTCACAGGTGGCAAAGACCCAGATGAAATATTAAAAAAATCTGGCAAAGACGCGATGGACACAATAATAAACAACGCGACAGGATTGACTGATTTTATATGGGAAATTGCAAACAAAAATTATATCGTATCAACACCTGGGGGACGCGCCCAGGCGGAAAAATTCTTGAAATCACAAACGGATAAAATCACTGATATTGCGTTGCGCGCAGAATACGAAAAAGAATATAATTCACGCAAATTTAACCAGTGGCATAAATGGTCACGCAAACCAAACACGCCAGAAATCGCTGTACCGGAAATTGACGCAATTACGCGTAATACATTGGTGTTTATCACAAACAAATATCCTGATGTTGCCGAACGCTATGCTGAATTTTTGGCAACGTTGAATATATCGCTGGACGGCGATGCACCAGAATTAAACCTGGACGCGGTGGCGGCGGAAAAATATATTGTTTCATTAAAATTGCAAAAATATCTGGAACGTCTGCGCAATGAACAAAAAGAATTGACTGCGGCGGCCCTGGGTGGTGACGCTGGGGCGTCTGAAAAATTGGCGACAATAAATTCTGAAATTGCCCGTATAACAGATAAACAAGACCAACTGATTTCAATGTAATAAATATTTATATCGTTTTGTCGCGGGCGGTGCAAATATGTGCAACCGGACATTCGGCACACTTTGGGCGCAGTGCGCGACAAATATATCGCCCGTGCAAAACCATCACGTGATTGCAAATCGCGTGATATTTTTTTGGAATTTTTTTTAACAGTTCAGATTCAACGCGTTCTGGTGTGTTGGCGTCTGCCCCAACCCAGCCATAACGGTGTGCGTTGCGAAAAACGTGTGTATCAACACCGATGTTCGGTGCGTCCCACAAAACGTTCATAACAACATTTGCAGTTTTTTGCCCAATGCCAGGTAATTTCATCAATTCATCGCGGTTATGAAATTTTGCTGGGAATTTATAATTTATATCATCGTTGCCGTCGTATTCCATCAGTTGCGACGCCAGGCCGATGATGCTTTTTGCCTTGTTATTAAAAAATGAAATTACGCGAATATGTTGTTTTAATGCATCAATCCCCAGTGCAATCATTTTTGCCGGCGTTGGTGCAATCTGAAACAATGCCGGCGTCACTTCGTTGACTTTTTTATCAGTTGCCTGGGCCGACAAAATGACAGCCACGGCGAACGTAAATTCGTTTATGAAATATAATTCAGAACGAATATCCATATTCAGCCGTGACGGAACAATTTCAAAATATTGTTTTGGTGTCATTTATGCCTTTTGAATTCCGATGGTGATTGCATAACCTTCTATTTGGGTTTCGTATTCGCCATCGCCACGTGTCATTTCAACAACCAGCGCGTCCGACATAATGCGCGCACGATGCGCATCTATGGCCGCGGCCAGCGCAGGGTCTGCGTTATAGGTCAGTTTGATTCGGTCTGAAACGTCCAGACCGGCGGCCTTGCGCGAATCTTGGATAAATCGCAGGGCATCGTTTGCCAACCCTTCGGCAACCAGTTCGGCGTTCATTTCTGTATCCAGAACAACAACCGCGGTGTTATCTGGCAATGCGGCACCGGTAATACCCGGCAACACCGTCAGACGATTTTCAAATTCATCGGCGTTCAATGTGTGCGCGCCAACAATCAATTTATCGCCAGAAATTTCGTATGCACCCTGCTTTACCGCTGGGATAATTTCACGCAACGCGCCACCCAAACGCGCACCGATTTTTGGTGTAATCAGATACACAAAACTGTCTGCGACGCTGGAAATATTCGGCGTGAAATCTATGTGTTTAGCATTTAATTCGTCAGCAATAATTTCGGCGTATGTGTGCAAATCACTGCCTGCGATTGTGATTTTAGAAATCGGCAAACGATTGCGTAATTTGTATTGTTCACGCAACTGTTTCCCAACCGATACAACCGATTGCACACGGCGCATATCGCGGACGATTGCGTCGTCTGTGTCTGTGGCGACCGGGAACGATTGCAAATGCACAGATTCATTGTTCGTCAGGTTTTTGTAAATATATTCACTGATAAACGGTGCAAACGGTGCCAGACACTTGCACACAGTGGTCAACACATAGTGCAACGTGTTAAACGCGTCCACATCTTCGTCCCAGAAACGTTCACGTGACCGACGGATATACCAGTTGTTCAAAATGTCCAAGAATCGCACGAATTCTTTGATTGCAACATCTGGTTTATATTCGTCCAGTGCGTCACCCGTCACGCGAATCAGTTCGTTTAATTCGGCAACGATGTATTTGTCCAATACGTTGCCGTTTGCAACGCTGTCATTTGCGGTGATGCCACCTGCGTTTGCATACAATGTAAAGAAATGATACGCATTCCACAATGGCGTCAGGATTGTTTTTGTGGCCTCGGTAAATACTTTGCCGGCGGCGTCCACTGGGACTGGTTCCGCCTTTAAGAAATTAGACCCCAGGATAAACAAACGCACCGCGTCTGCGCCATAGTTTTCAATCTGTTCGGCCGGGTTCACAAAATTCCCCAGTGATTTTGAAAACTTTTTCTTGTGTTCATCAACAACCATACCGTTTGCAGATACCGTGCGGAACGCCGGGCTATCAAACAATGCAGTTGCCATCACCATCAGCGAATAAAACCAACCACGGGTTTGATCTTGGCCTTCTATGATATAATCGGCCGGGAAAGTTGCCGCGAATTTATCGGCGTTTTCAAACGGATAATGCAATGACGCAAACGGCATAGAGCCAGATTCAACCCAGCAATCCAAAACGTCTGGGATACGTTTCCAGCCGTCTTTTTCCAATGCGTCCAATGTCGGCCGGTGCAGGTCGTTTATTTTTACGCCAAAGAATTCTTCTATTTCTGCAATAGAGCCAAATATTTTGTATTCGCCGTCGCGTGTCCATATCGGCAGTGGCGTTCCCCAGAAACGATTGCGCGAAATTGACCACGGACGTGCGCCTTCTATCCAGGTTAAAAACCGGTCGCCTGCCGATGTCCATTTTGTTTGGGACTTGGTAATTTCAACCAGGCGATTACGGATTTTCGGCACATCAATATACCACGAGTCTGTTGCGCGATAAATCAGTTTTTCCTTGCTGCGTGGGCCATACGGATACGAATGGCGATGTTGTTCTTTTTTAACCAAATGACCATTTTCACGCAGGTGCGCGATAACCTTGGGGTTTGCGTCAAAAATATTTTCGCCGGCCCAATCGCGAACGTCTGGGGTATAGTTGCCGTAATCATCAACGTTTAATAAAACAGGAAATTTCGGGTCAATGTTTTTTGCCGCCCAAAAGTCATCTTCGCCGTATGCCGGTGCGATATGCACAATACCCGTCCCGTCGCCATCAGAAACATAGTCCGCCGGGATTATTTGATACAATAAATCAGATGTATCGGCGTAATAGTCAAACAATGGTTTGTATTTCAATCCAACCAAATCGCGACCAGACACCACGCCAATCTGGGTTGCGTTTGCAAATTGCTTTTCATACGCGGCCAGGCGTGATTCTGCGATAACATAAACCGCACCATCGGCGTCCTGCATACGCAGATATTTCATATCTGGATTCACGGCCAACGCACTGTTCGCAGGCAATGTCCACGGCGTTGTTGTCCACGCCAATGCGCGGTCGCCATTTTCCAGTTCAAACCACACAGTGATTGCGTCGTCTGTCACATCTTGGTATTCGCTGGACGCTTCGGAATTAGATAATACAGTTCCCAGTTTCCAATCAAATGGATTTACGCGATAATCTTTGTATAACAGACCACGATTATGTAATTCTTTTATCGCCCAGATAACAGATTCCATATAGTTTTTATCCATTGTGCGATAGCCATAGTTATCACCGCCATCAACCCAACGACCAATACGTTCAATAAATTTCAGCCACTCGGTTGAATATGTCATAACGTCGCTGCGGCACATATCACAGAACGCAGCAATTCCGTCTGTTGCGACAATATCTTTGGCCTGGCGATGTTGCTTTTTTTCAACCGATGATTCAGCCGGCAATCCGTGACAGTCCCAGCCCAATTCGCGCACGACGTGACGTCCGCGCATTGTTTGATAACGTGCAACCATATCCTTGACCGCCGATACCCCCAGATGTCCCCAGTGTGGCAAACCGTTTGCAAACGGTGGCCCGTCATAGAACGAAAACGGGTGTCCCTGTTTTGTTTTGTTCAAGGATTTATGGAACGTATCGTCACTGCGCCAAAACGCCAGGATTTCTTGTTCCAGCGTTGGAAAATCTGGTCGCGCATCGGTTTTTGGATATGCCATTTTTTTCTTACCTTTGTTTTACTATTATTAAAAAAAGGGGCGACACGCGCCCCAGCCACCGCCAAAGGCGCAGTGCCGATTTATTTAATAATAATTATTGCAATCTGTTTCATATTCTTTTAATTCTGGTGCCGGTGATAGGACTTGAACCTACGACCCCCTCATTACGAATGAGATGCTCTACCAGCTGAGCTACACCGGCGCGACCACTATCATAATATATGTGAAAACTAATTTCCACATTTAATTTTGCGCATTACAACCATTATGCCAGCCGGCGTCATTCCTGGGATTCGCGACAGTGCCGCAATGTTTTCCGGCCGTGTTGCCGTCAATTTTTCCACCAATTCGTTGGTCAGCCCTGGCATATTTGCGTAATCAATGCTTTTTGGTATTTTTAATTCCATATCACGACGGTATGCCGCAATTTCGCGTTCGTTTCGTGCGATATATCCAGCATAGAATTTATCGTTTTGGGCAATTTCCGTCGCGCGCAGTGCGAATTTTTCGTCACGCGCATTGGCCGTAATCAGACCCAATTCCACCGCCATATCGCCCAGACGGGCAATCGCATTGTCTGCGCGCAGATTTAGCCGATATTCTGCGCGTGATGAAAACATACGATACGGTTCATCAACCCCCAGCGTTGTAATATCATCAATCAGCACGCCAATCATAGCGTTTGTGCGATTCAACATCAGATACTGTAAATCCAACGCACGTGCGGCGGCGTTCGCGCCGGCAACAATGCCTTGGGCGGCGGCCTCTTCGTATCCAGATGTGCCGTTGATTTGGCCGGCGAAAAATATGCCCGGTCTGTCGCGTGATTCCAGTGTCGCGTTCAGTGCGCGCGCGTCAATCGCGTCGTATTCAATCGCATATCCATATCGCGCAATGCGTGCGTTTTCCAAACCTGGTATTGTGCGAATCCACACGTCTTGGACGTCTGCGCCAAAACTGGTTGAAATGCCGTTTGGGTAAATTAAATCGCTGTGCAATCCTTCGGGTTCCAGAAAAACGTGGTGGGACGTGTGGTCTGGGAAACGCATAACCTTGTCTTCTAGGCTCGGGCAATAACGTGGGCCTGTGCCGTGAATATCGCCGTTATACATCGGCGCATTGGCGATATTGTCGCGAATTATTTGATGTGTCTTTTCAGTTGTATGCGTTATATAACATACCGACGAAAAATTGTTATCTGTATTTGGCTGGGAAAACCAATCGTGTGGGTTGTCGCCAGGTTGCAATTCACAGACAGAAAAATCAATACTGTCACGATAAATTCGCGCCGGCGTTCCCGTTTTCAGACGCAAAATCTGGAACCCGTTTTCACGCAGCACCCCAGAAATAACAGTATCATTATCCTGGTACGTACCGTCATCTTGCAGGCGACCAGATGCAATTTTTTCATTTCCGCGCGTGACGAGCCCCCCCAAGAACGTTCCCGTGGTCAACACGATTGCGTGGGCCGAATATGTGCCGTTCACAATTTTATTTTGTAAATCCAGCGACACAACCTTGTCAAACTGTATGGTCAAATTCGGTTGCTTGGACAAAATTTTCACAACCGCGTTGTGATACATTTCGCGGTCAATCTGGGCGCGTAATGCGCGTGTTGCCGCGCCGTGCGACGCGTTCAGTGTCCGAAAGTGTATCCCGGCGGCGTCCGCGGCGCGTGGCATAACGCCACCCATTGCGTCAATTTCAGAAACCATCTGTGATTTGCCAGGGCCACCAATGCTGGGGTTGCACGACATTGCGCCCAAATCACGTTCAGATTGGGTCAGCAACAGTGTTTGCGCACCACGACGCGCGGCCGCAAATGCAGCCTCGGTTCCGGCGTGTCCACCACCAATAACAATCACATCAAATTTTGTCATTTATTAAAAACGTCCCATACCACCATTGACATTTAATGTCTGGCCGTTGATGTATGATGCCTCGTCAGACGCCAAGAACACACACGCGTTTGCAATGTCGTCTGGTGTGCCAAAACGACCGGCCGGAATTTGTGCCAGATATGTTTTCTTTAATTCATCGGGCAAAACGTCCGTCATCGGCGTTTGAATAAAACCGGGCGCAATACAGTTTGCCGTGATACCGCGCGATGCAACCTCGGCCGCGATGGATTTTGTCATTGCAATCATACCACCCTTGGACGCGGCATAGTTTGCCTGGCCTGGGCCACCGATAATACCAATAATAGACGCCATATTTATAATGCGACCAAAACGATTTTTCATCATCGGCATAATCGCTGCGCGGCACATTTTAAAGCATGCGCGCAAGTTTGTGTTGATAACATCGTCAAACTGTTCGTCGGACATACGCATCAATAATGTATCCTTGGTAATACCGGCGTTGTTGATTAAAACGTCAATTTTACCGGCGGATTCTATTGTATTCATAACCAGTTCAACTGCGCCACCTTCGGCCGCCAGGTCACACGGCAACTTGATAAAGCCTTCGCCACCAAATTCAGATTCTAGTTTTGCAATATTGCGTCCTGACACAACAACAGTTGCCCCGGCCGCGCGCATTTTATGTGCGATTGCGCCACCAATTCCACCGGTTGCGCCGGTAATTAAAACAACACGTCCTGTTAAATCAAACATTTTATATCTCCAATTTCTTTGCGGTTATTTCTGGGCAAATTCTTGATGCCAATCCAGTCAGAACATTACCCGGACCAATTTCAATTTGTTCAGTTATGCCCAGGCGGCGCATAGTCATAACACTTTCGCGCCAATGAACGCCGTGGGTCATTTGATAAATCAATTCTTCTTTGATTTCGGCAACATCTGTCATAGGTTCGGCCGTTTTATTCGCGATAAATATTGCCTGGGGTTGTGCAATCGTGATGTTTGCCAATTCTGCGCGCATTGCGTCGGCGGCCGGTGCCTGAATTCGGCAATGCACAGGTGCCGATAATGCCAACGGCATTGCGCGTCGCGCGCCGGCATCTTTGGCACGTTGCAGCACATCTTCAACCGCGTTGCGTTCGCCAGATACAACAACCTGGTTCGGACAATTATCGTTTGCAACGTCACATTCAGTGCCTTTGCACAAATCACGAATAACATCAATATCCAGTCCCAATATCACCGCGGTCAATCCTGCGCCAACAGGAACAGCCGACTGCATCGCGTTTCCGCGTGTGCGCAACAAACGCGCCGTATCTGCCAATGATAATGCGCCCGATGCACACAGTGCGGTGTATTCACCCAAACTGTGTCCGGCAACATATTCTGGTAATTTTTCGCCCGATGCACGCAACATAGCAATAGATGTCGCCATAATTGCCGGCTGGACATTTGCAGTCAATGTCAATTCGTCCATTGGGCCATTAAAAATAATATCTGATAATTTTTGATTTAATGCATCATCTACTTCGTCAAATACGGCGCGCGCAGCCGCGTTATTTTCATACAGTTCGCGCCCCATTCCAACAGCCTGGGCACCCTGGCCAGGGAAAACAAATATGCGTGACATAGTTATTCCTTTGTTATATACAATATGGATTATACTTTGCGAATACTGAATTCGCAACCGCAATAATTTTGGCGGTAAAAATCAGACTCGCGCCCGATTTTTTGACGTAATTTCTCGTCCCAGATAATTGGCATATAACATTTATCTAACGTGGTTTGACCGGCACGGTCAACCTGGGCCTGGTCCTTGTGCCGGGATACGCCGAACACAGATGCCACCGCGTTATATCCGTTTTTGCGTGCAAATTCTGCCGCGTATTTAAAGCGAAATTCAAAACACCGACTGCAACGTGCACCACGTTCGGGCGCGTTTTCCAGCCCAGCCACGTGTGCGCGCCACGCCGCGTGGTCATAGTTTCCAATGGCGTATTTTACCCCCAGTTTTTTGCAGTATTTAATCTGTTCGTCCAGGCGTTTTGTATATTCAGATTCAGGAAAAATATTCGGATTGAAAAACAGAACAATAAAATCAGAAACACCGGCGATGTCGCCGTTGGCCAACTGTTGAATTGCGCCGGCACTGCACGGCGCACAACACGACATTAAAACCAGTTTTATATTATCCATTTTATTTTTTATATGCCACGCCCAGTGGTGTGTCCGATGCCAATTCAACGATTTCATCGCCATTGTCGTTTATGCCCAGTTCTGCGCCACTGCACATCATACCAAACGATTCTGTGCCGGCAACGGTGCGCTGGGATATTGGTTTTTTTATGCCCGGCAATGTTGCGCCAACCGGGGCCAGAACGCCAATCATACCCACGCGCACATTTGGCGCGCCACACACAATTTGCAATTCGTGATTTGTGCCATCGTCCACTGTCAAAATATGCAGGTTTTCACGTGTCTGATGATTTTTTACCGCAACAATTTTTGCCGTGACAGGCACGATTTTGTTTTCATTGCGTGGTGCGTATTCTGCGGTCAGTTTTTCAACCGTTTCATCATCAATGCGCGCAAATAAATTTTCAGGAACGACGAATTCATCGCCATCTTTTACGCGACATTCAAATGTCATCGGCCAGGTTAAATCGCGCGCCAGAACAAAAACATTTTGCATTTTTTCAGACGCCGCCGGAATAAACGGCGCAGACACGCGTGCATACAAATCAATCAACTGGAAACATTTGTTCAGCACCGCGGCCGCCCCGGCCATATCGCCATTTTTAACCAGTGTCCACGGTTCGCGTCGTGTCATATATTCGTTTCCAATCGCATATAATGCGCGCAGTGCAGCAACCGCATTGCGGAATTCGCACGCGTCCAGCGCGACGGTCAATTCAGATAATTTTTCATTTATCTGGCCGTCCAGTTCCAGGTCAATTTCCCCGGCCGCCGGCACAGTCGTGCCAAAATTTTTCGCGGTCAATTTGCAAACGCGTGAAACAAAATTCCCCAGCATACCGTTCAAATCTTTGTTCACGATGTCGGCAAATCGCGCAAATGTGAAATCTGTATCATCTGTTTCTGGGGCCGATGCAATCAGCGCATAACGCCACGCGTCGGCCGGTGCGATTGAAATCGCACTGTCTAGAAATACACCGCGTTTTTCAGATTTAGAGAATTTGCCACCTTCAAAATTCAGGAAATTCATAGACTTTAACATATCTACGGTTTTCCAATTATCGTTCATCGCCAGTTGCTGTTCTGGGAAAAACACGGCGTGGAATTTTACATTATCCTTGCCCATAAATTGCGCATAGTGTGCGTCTGGGTTTTTCCACCAATCGGCCCAGTTTTCGCGCGCCGCCTGGGAAATTGAAACGTATCCCCAGGGTGCGTCAAACCATACATAAAACACCTTGTTTTCATAGCCTGGTTTATTGACCGAAATTCCCCACGGCAAATCGCGCGTGATTGATGTGTCGCGCAGACCTTCGCTGGCCCAGCCATTGGCAATCGCACTGGCGGTTTTTGACCAGCGTGGCGCGTGTGTTTCCAGCCATTTGCGCCACTGGGGCTGGATACGCGACGCCAAGAAAAACAGGTTCTTTGTCGGGCGCATTTCAACGTCAGCGGCCCCAGAAATCGCACTGCGCGGATTTTTCAGTTCGTCCACTTCGTATGTTGCGCCACATTTGTCGCACTGGTCACCACGTGCATTTTCGTATCCACATTTTGGACACGTCCCCAGCACCTGGCGATCGGTTAAAAACATATTGTCAGTAATTGAAAACGGTTGCATTGTTTCGCGTTCTGCTATCAGTCCCTGGGCGTCCAGGCGTGCGAACAATTCGTGAATCAATTTTTCCTGTAATTTTGTATGCGTGCGACCATATAAATCAAATGACAGATTGAAATCGCGCACGGCACGCAGGTGTTTTTCATACCACATATTTGCGTATTCTGGGACAGACATACCCGCCGCATTTGCACCAACAATAATCGGTGTGCCGTGTTCATCGGCGCCACAAACATACAGAACATCGCGTCCACGCGCACGACAAAAACGCGCATAAATGTCAGATGGCAACCAGCAACCCACCAAATGCCCCAGGTGCAATTCGCCGTTCACATACGGCAACGCAGATGTAATTAAATATTTATTGTTTTTGTCTGTCATAATTGTTTCCTTGATAAATAAAAACGCGACGCCCAACGGGGCGTCGCACAGAATCCCGTCAGAAATTTGTTCCAAGATTAGTTCTGCATTCGCATTATTTCTAATTTCCTAATAAATTTATATCCTCGTTGTACTTTATAACCCTATCTCCCGCAGAGACTATCATGTCGCCATCCAAAAAGCAAGTATTTTACTTTAATAAATTATTCTTACACTTTTGTTTATGTGTTTTTCCGTCTGGGTGCAAGACATAATATCAAAATGAACACGGAAAAACGCGTCGTGACCAAGAAATCAAAGAAAAACATTCTAGTTTCTCGCCCGTTCTATAAAAAACAGCAAGTTAGTGCAAATTGATTCATTTATTTGCGTGCTTTGCCAGCCAACATAATGTCAATTATGCAGGATTCAATGGCCATATTTATGGCCACGTTTTTATTATTTTTTATATTTACCAGACTATTTGCTAACTCTTTGCCGGAACTATTCATATTATTCTCAATAATATTTCCAATGGCTTCATATGTATAGCTGACAACACAATTGCATACGACTTTGATTTTTATTTTATCTTCATCGGTTAAAGGTGAATCCATAGCCCCAATCAACACTTTGGCACATTGGTTTCTAACGTTGGTTTCACTGGTAAATACAGCGTTGTATCCAGAAACAATGATTTCTTGATATTCACGCAGTTTCTTTTGTTTTGGCCTTTGATAAGCAAAGTACCATACAGCGCTGCACGCAACTGTTATGCCTATGGCAGATAACGCATATAACTTCCATTTCATTTTGTCCCCTTATTCTTTTCAGCTGTTAACATTTTTAGAATACTTTTGTATCGGCGATTGTGTATATCGCGTTCTTTTCGACACTTTTCGTCGTTGATAGGTGACCATATTGATGGATTTTTACGAAATATTTCTTCCCAATATTCTAATCGTTCCTGTTTATTTGAGTGTTGTGACAGGTCTTTTTCTATTTCTTTTTTAAAAGACGCATCTTTTTGTTTTTCTTTGCGTTCATAAATAAATACGCCAAATGAAAATGCACCTGCACATATTCCTGCAAGAATACCGGTGGGTTCAAAGCCAGCAAACAGACCATGAACAGAAAAGACCATAAACATAATCCCTAAACAGCAATATAACATGGTATTTTCCGATTATTCACAATGAAACAAGTTATAACCATGGTATGTTGTTCCACCAGTGCCTATGCTATTTCGGACAGTGAAACTACCTGCGCCACCATTTGCGTCTAAAAATCCGCCATTGTTTTCAAACTTTAATGGAAAAGAAACCATGGATTGTGTGGCAGTATTGCCATGTTCTAATTTCAAAATGAATTTGGTTGCATTTACAAGATTTTGGTCAGATATATAACCAATAAGTTCGCATTTCTGTCCGCGTGGCAGACCAGATTTATAGTATGCAACACCAGCATTTGGATAATCTTTGTCCATTCCGACGTATTTTGAAGAAATGTATGCTGTATAAAACCCACCTTCTCCCACTATTGTTTTATCGCCTGTGTATGGAATAAACTGTGCATTATTACATGCTGCCAAGCCCAGCGTCATCAGTATTATAGTTTGTTTCATGGTTTAACCCCAAGTTCTATAAAAAAAGACCACCATTTGAAAAGTGGTCGGGAGTTCGTCGGTTGTAAACACAAACCTTGTTGCCTTTGGTCAAAAACCTGTTGTATAGCAACAACATCCCGACCGTAATCGGGACAATTGATAGCCTGGTGTTTACAGGGCGACGAAGCCCTATCGCACTAACAAATGTCATGACGCCGTGGTTCTCCACGCCGTCAATTTAGGATTGTATATTAGGTCCCATAAAAAGTAAATCGAAAATTAAGTATACAAAATATTATTAAAATGTTTTATATTCCACTAAGTTATACCGAAGAGATAGATAAATGATTAGAGATTTAGATGAGCTGGTTTTAAGTTGTCGCAGTAGTGAAGCAAAAGACTATATTCAAGAAGCAGTAAAATGCTATCGGGCTGGCGCGTACAAAGCGTGCATAACTTCCACATGGGTTGCGTTGGTATACGACATTATTGATAAAATAAAGGAACTGTCCTTTGCCAATGATAATCAAGCAGAGATGATATTAAACACCTTTAAAACATATAAAGCCCAAATAGAAGATGGTAGTTCCCAAGGTGTTAAATCTGGTCTTGAATTTGAAAGACAGATATTATCTGACGCAAAGGATAAGTTAGAGTTTATTGATAAATCGCAATATGATGATTTAATTAGATTACGAGAAGACCGACATAAATGCGCACACCCATCTTTTCGTAAAGACGATAGCCCTTATAATCCATCTGCTGAATTGGCCAGACTGCACATGAGAAATGCGGTAGAATATGTATTATCGCAACCACCAGTCCAAGGTAAGGCCGCACTAAATTACTTAGCAAATATAATCAATTCAGAATACTTTCCAACAGATGGAGGAAAAATTCTAGAAGAATTGCAAAATTCGCCATTGGCGAATTCTACAGAAGCATTAAAGACAATGTTTATTGATAAGTTGTTTTTTGATATCTTTGACCCCGGTTTGTTTGCTAATAAAAGCAAGGCACACAAAGTAGAAATTATCAATACTTGCTATGATATGTTTCCTGATTTGGTGGTGAGCAGAATTATACATCAAATAAATTCTAAATATACAAAGGTCAAAGATGAACAATTTTATCATTTCCCTTGGATGATTGCTCGTTTAAAATTCAATATTTGGAATAAGTTAGACAATATTTTAAAAGAAAGAATTAAAAAATTTATAACGGACGGAGACAAAGTACAGGTTTTAACAACGTTGCCCGAATTGCAAAAAATAAATGATTTAAAAGCTATCATAAATTACCGATATGTCCCATCATTGTCCATAGAGAATTTAATTGAAGCATTTAATAAGGGGCATCCAGCATTAAAGCAATATCTATATCCACTTGTAGTTGATAAGTATATAGATAATCATAAAAGTTTTATACGTACAAATCAGATTGCTAGAACAATGTTAATACCATACGATTACCTTATGAACGATGATTCTATAAGGAAGATACTGAATTTATATTCTGAACATCCTCATATAATAAGAGATAGCACATCACTAGGAAATGTTGTATTGAGTTTATATACTCGTTCTGCCAGTTTGGGGTCTGATGTATCAAAAGAAGAAATAGATAATGTTCTGCATTCCATGGGCAAGGACAATCTGATAATATCTCCAGAACGCTATAATGAATTAATAGAAGATATACCATTCTAAAATGAAACACCCGCCATAAGGCGGGTAAATAGTGGTGGGTGGTATTGGACTCGAACCAACGACCTTTACGATGTCAACGTAACGCTCTAACCAACTGAGCTAACCACCCAATGCACGGGGCATTATAACAAAGTTTTTACTGATTGCAACAGTAAAAATACACAGAATAATGACAACGCCCGGCCCACTGTAAAAAAAACACCGGTGTTTACCGGTGTTTTTTTACTTTTTTTCGGCCAGATAATTTTCCAACCAATGATTATCAAACTTTAATGTTTGAACATCGCGATTCTTTAACAGTTTTTGTTGTAATGGGATTGTTGTTTTTACCCCTTCTATGACAAATTCGTCCAATGCACGTGTCGCGCGCATAATGCACGCACTGCGCGATTGGCCGTGAACAATCAGTTTCGCAATCATTGAATCGTATGTCGGCGGAATTATGTAGCCGGTATAGACCGCACTGTCCACACGCACCCCCAGACCGCCCGATGGCGCATACAATGTAATCTTGCCCGGGTTTGGAATAAATGTTTCTGGGTCTTCGGCATTTATACGAAATTCAATCGCGTGACCGTGTGGAACGACGTTTGCCTGGGTGTATCCCAGTTTTTCGCCGGCCGCAATACGGATTTGTTCGCGAACCAGATCAACCCCATACACCATTTCTGTGACCGGGTGTTCAACCTGTAATCTGGTGTTCATTTCCAAGAAATAGAATTTTCCGTCCTGGAACATAAATTCAAATGTCCCAGCATTTGTATAGCCCATCTTTTTCGCGGCAGATTTGCAAACCTCTATCATATCGTCGCGCTGTTTCCGGGTCAGTGCTGCCGCCGGGCATTCTTCCATAACCTTTTGATTTTTGCGTTGCAGTGAACAATCGCGTTCGCCGAAAATAACAACGTTGCCGTGTTTATCGCCCAGAACCTGGAATTCAATGTGGCGTGGGTGCAACAACAATTTTTCCATATATAATGTGTCGTCGCCGAAACCACTGCGTGCCTCGTTCTTGGTCAGTTGGAACGCCGCCGCCATTTCATCGGCACTGTGAACCGCGCGCATACCGCGACCACCACCACCGGCCGATGCCTTTAACATAACTGGGTATCCGATTTTTTCGGCCCATTTTAACGCATCTTCAACCGTGTCAACCGCACCGTCAGACCCCGGTACCACCGGCAGACCGCATTCAACTGCGGTGCGCTTTGCATTAACCTTGTCCCCCATTTTGGTAATCATTTCGGCATCTGGGCCAATCCAAATCATACCGTGTTGGACAACCTTTTGTGCAAAGTCCGCACGTTCAGATAAAAATCCGTATCCCGGGTGAATCGCGTCAGCATTGGTCAGCAATGCCGCCGTCAAAATCGCAGATTCGTTTAAATAAGAATCCTTGGACGCGGCCGGCCCAATACAAACAGATTCGTCGGCCAGTTGCACGTGCATTGCCGTTTTGTCGGCCGTTGAATAAACTGCAACGGTGCGAATTCCCATATCGCGACATGCGCGAATAATACGCAGTGCGATTTCACCACGGTTTGCAATTAAAACTTTTTTTATTTGGGACATAACTTATTCAATAATAATTATTGGTTGGTCAAATTCAACAGCCGCGCCATCAGACACCAATATTTCTTTGACGGTGCCATCGCGATCAGATTTAATCGGATTAAATGTTTTCATCGCCTCTATCAATGCGACGGTATCGCCAGCCTTGATTTGTGCGCCCACAGACGTGAACGCTTTTGCGCCCGGTTCTGGGGCCAGGTATGCGACACCAACCATTGGCGATTTCAACGCATAGCCCGATGTTTGTTGCGGTGCGCTGGACGCGCATTTTGCGTCGGCCACCGGCAGGCTGGGCATAGCGACAGTTGTCGCCTGTTGTTTTGACAAGTGAATATGTTTGCGATAAACACCGAACAAAAACTGACGTTCCAGTTCCAGTTCTGTAATACCCATTTCGTCCATAATTTTTGACATGGATTCAACAGTTGCACGAAAAGACATAATATAAACCCTTTGTAATTATTTTTCGTCTAGCCATAAAATTCTAGCACAATCACGCCACTTGTCAAGGGACAGGGTCATATCCGTATTCCCCACCCGGCCGACAGCGCATTATCCGACGAATTGCCATCAGCCCACCACGCCACGCGCCGTATTTAGCGATGGCTTCGGCGGCATATTGGCTGCAACTGGGGATAAAACGGCACGTTGCGCGTCCGCCGATAAACGGCGAAATGCACGCCTGGTACATTTTTACCAGCCAAATTGCCACCCGTCCTGACCAAGATAGATTATTTTTTTTCATTTTTTGCGTTTTCGTGCGCCAGATACCGCAACGCGCGCGTCATTGCCGCCCGTCCGTCATCACGCGTTGCGTCCAATATTGCGCGTCGCGCGATAAATACATAGTCCATATCGGGGGCCATATCGTCCCCGGCGAAACGTATCCAGTCACGTAATTTCCGCTTTGCCAGGTTGCGCTGGACGGCAAAACGAAATGTTTTTTTTGTCGCAACCAGGCCAAATCGTGGGTCATCTGGAAATTTTGCAGTTTTTGCCCGAATTATAAAAAATGCACTGCGTGCCGTCGGGTTTTCGTCCGGTACCAGAAAGTCATTATGATTTTTAATCGTATTTCTCATGCCGTCTATAATACCAGAATATGGTAATAATCAAATAAAAAAGCGTATTTTTTATGTAGCCCCGCTTGATTTTTATTCGCACAGGTTTTATAGTGCAAGAAAATGTGAAACAGCCCAAGGATTATAAAATGTATAACTGGTTGATGAAATATTTCTCTGCCGATATGGCGATTGATTTGGGAACGGCAAATACACTGATTTATGTCAAAGGACGCGGAATCGTCCTGAACGAACCATCAGTTGTTGCTGTTGCAGAAAACCGTCTGATGGGACGCAAGGAAATTTTGGCCGTCGGGACCGAGGCAAAACAAATGTTTGGCCGTACGCCTGGGACAATTACCGCGGTTCGTCCATTGCGCGACGGTGTTATCGCAGATTTTGAAGTTGCCGAAGAAATGATTAAATACTTTATTCGCAAGGTTCATCGTAAAAATCCATTGGCTGCGCCATTGATTATTATATGTGTGCCATCGTGCGCGACCCAGGTGGAACGTCGTGCTATACAAGAAGCGGCCGATGCCGCCGGCGCACGCAAAGTCTATATCGTAGAAGAATCAACCGCGGCCGCGATTGGCGCAGGTCTGCCGGTGGAAAAACCAGTTGGTTCAATGGTTCTGGATATTGGTGGTGGCACGACCGAGGTTGCGGTTATGTCCCTGGGTGGAATCGTTTATTCACACGCGGTTCGCACGGCTGGCGACCAGATGGATTTGGATATAATTGAATTTGTTCGCAAAAATAAAAACCTGTTGATTGGTGAAAACACGGCCGAAGAAATTAAAAAACGTATCGGCACCGCCATTATGCCCAAGGACAAGGCAAATGAATTGACAATGAAAATCAAGGGACGCGACCTGTTGTCTGGGACACCGCGCGAAACAGTTATCACTGAATCCCAGGTTGCATCGGCATTGGCACAAACCGTGTCCAAGATTGTTGACACTGTGCGCCAGGCATTGGAATTGACACCCCCAGAATTGTCGGCCGATATTGCAGATTTGGGTATCGCAATGACCGGTGGTGGTTCGCTGTTGCGTGGTTTGGACGCGGCAATACGTGCGTCAACCGGGTTGCCGGCATTTTTGGTTGATAATCCGCTGGCGTGTGTTGCGTGTGGTTCGGGCAAAATGTTGTCCAGCCTGGATAAAAACAAGCATATCCTGCAAACAATGTATTAAAAAATGGGGCGTGTCCCCATTTTTTTATTTTCTGTTTTTTCTGAAATCGTCCAATGACACAACACGACCGGGATCTGGGACTGTGTTTGGTTTTTCTTCTAATGGTAATTCCATATCGTTGTCGGCCGCCGCCACACCCTTTGGGTGAAAGGTCAATATAAAGTCCACAGATGGGTCTTTGAATTCAACCAGCGCAGAAAACGGCACGCGTATGAAAAACGGACGCCCGTCAAACGTCAGTTGCACACCGAATTCTTTGTCGGACACGTGCAGGTTGTTATATGAATACTGCAAAACAATCGTCATAATATCGGGATAGCGCATACGCAGAAAGTCCGGCAAAACAACGCCTGGGGCGCGCGTTTTGAACGTGATAAAGAAATGCGTTCCGTCCCCCAGACCGTTTATCTGGGCGTGAACCAATGCGTCTTTGACCACAGATTTCAGTGCGTTGTCCAATAAAACTTGATAATCAATTTTTGCCATAACTTTTATTTCCCTGGCACCAGTATATTATTTATTTCGCCGTTTGTGCAAGTGACAAATGCAGCGTCTGCGATATTGCGAAAAACATCTGGGTCCAGGCCAGTTGCCCAAACCTGGGCGTCGGTTTGCCCCAGTTCGTAAAACAGGCGCGTCCGCGCCGCATCGTCCAGATGGGCGGCGGCCTCGTCCAATAAAATCAATGGCCGCGCGCCAGTTTTTGTGTGCAACAGTTTTGCGTGCGCCAGTATGATGTTCAGTAATACTGTTTTTTGTTGTCCCGTGCTGGTTAAATGCACAGGCAATTTCAGCGCGTGATTAAATACCCCAAAATCAGATTTATGCACGCCGTCCAATATCATTTTATCGCCCACTAATTCGCGATTTTCGCCCAGGTATTTCAGATATTCGCGTTCTGCCCCACCGGCCGGCGCACCATTTAATAACATTTCTTCAACGCGTCCGCGCACAGAAACCGCGCACCCAGACAGAAAATAATTTAATTCGCCAGCGTATTTGATACGCGCATCTGCAATCGCCACGGCGGTCCCGGCAATCTGGGAATCAATCGCGTTCAGCCAGTTTGCGTCGCGCCCACTTTTTAATGCGAACGCGCGTTCAGATAATAATTTTGCGTGGCGCGCGATGCGCCCATTGTGCGATGCGTCAAAACTGGCAACCAGACGGTCAAAAAACGCGCGTCGTTCGGTACTGCCGTCAACAAACAGCCTGTCTTCGCGTGGGGTCACCCATACCATACGCAGGCGCGCCCCCAGTTCAGCCAGATTTGCCGCGTCGCCGTCAATTCGCGCGTGCCGATTTGTGTCGCCGGTGTTGAAATATACGGATAATTCTGTGTCATCAGACAACTGGGCAAATACGGAAAAGCCGCCCATACCATCAAATCGTGCGATTTCGCCCCAACCTGCCCCACGCAGCCCCCTGTCGCCAGACAGCATTGATACCGCCTCTAATATGGCGGTTTTGCCGGCACCATTTGGGCCTGTGATAATAATATTGTGCCGGCCGTGCGTTGTTATTCGCCCAGATTTATGATTACGAAAATCGGTCAGCGTTATTGTTTCAATCATACTGTGATTGTATGGTATCGCGCCCCAAAGTTCAAACAGAAAAAGATTAGAAAAATAAAATTCCCGGCAAGCGGGAATTATATTTTGGAGGCCTGGGTCGGAATGTTCGCATCGCCGCGCACGGCGACCGTTGCTGGCGCAACTTGACTCACCACTCGTATGGTTTTCGCTGCGCATTTTTTATAAATGCTTGCAAAAACTGACTCGTATGCGAACCGGGCCGGTTCGATAGCACCAATTATCCAAAATAAAATTCCCGGCAAGCGGGAATTATATTTTGGAGGCCTGGGTCGGAATCGAACCGGCATACAAGGATTTGCAGTCCTCTGCATAACCACTCTGCCACCAGGCCAAAAAGGTGTGAAAGCATATTAGGCAAAAAAAAATTGTAATTCAACATAAAAATTATATTATATATAAATGTTAGGGAATCAGAGAGATTATAATGAAAAAAATATCACTGTTGTTATGTTTTTTGCCAACATTGGCATACGGCGCAGACGATAATTGCGCCACACGCACGACTGTACCGGCCGGAAAACTGGACCTGAGCCAGGTTATTGACCTGGGGCTGTGTCGCAATCCGACGACAACGGCGTCATACTTTGCGGTGCAATCGGCCCGATTTGCAAAAAATGCCGGGTACGCGAATTATTTGCCATCGGTCAATGCGTCTGCGTCGGCGTCACTGCCGTATCGCAACAAAGAATGGGGTGATTGGTCGTATGGGGCATCGCTGTCGGCGTCATACCTGTTGTTTGATTTCGGTAAACGTTTGGCCGATTTAAACAGTGCGACGGCCACGTGGCGTGCGGCCGGGTTTGACTATGACGAAAACGTCCAAAATTATATATACAGTATAATTGGCGCGTATTACAATTTATTGAACGCAGACGCAGATGTGAAAAGCGCGGACAGTCTGCGCACCGTTGCACAAACTGCGCGTGATACTGCGGCCAAGAAATTCAAGGCCGGCTCGGTCGCCAAGGCCGATGTGTTAAAGGCAGACACAACGTTGGCCAGTCGTAATCTGGATTTAGAACGTGCAAAAAACAATCGTGAAATTGCCAAGGGAACACTGCTAAGCAAGTTGTCTTTCCCGGCCAGCCAGGACATAGAAATTGCCGATTTGCCGGTTGATTTTGGCAGTGTCCGCGAAATAGAATCGGTTGATGAATTGATTGCACGCGCCCAGAAAACGCGCCCTGACCTGTTGCGGGCAACCGCGAACAAGGACGCGGCCTGGCATCGTCGTAATGCATCGTTCTTGAAGAATTTGCCCAGCATTTCTGCATCTGGTTCGGTTGCGTGGAACGATACACCATCAGAAAACTTTAACAGTGGGTCTGATAAAATCAGTGGCAGTATTGGCGTGCGTGCGTCTATGCCGATATTCGCAGGCTTTGCAAATATGTACAGCGTTCGCCAGGCCCAGGCAAACTATGACGCTGCAACTGAACAAGAACGCGCCGCAAATGATTCTGCGACATTGGACATATTTACCGCATATCAAAATTACAAGACCGCCCAGACAGTGCTGAAACAAACAGAAACCCTGTTGGCGTCGGCAACAGAAAGTCAACGCGTCACAGCCGGTATGTATCGCGTCGGGCGCGCAACAATGCTGGATTGGCAAACGGCACAATCAGAACTGGTTGATGCACAAAAGCAAAATAATGCCGCCAAATACGATTTGTTTATCAAACGTGCGGCGGTTGCGCTGGCCATTGGTGAAATCAAAGACGGAATGGAACAAGGGGTAGAAACAAATGAAAAAACACAAGACTAAGGAAGCAAATGCAACTGTCGCCCCAGCCCGGTCGTCATTTCTGCGGCGTGCGGCGCGATGGATTTGGCGGAAAAAATGGTGGGTATTGACGCTGGTCATTATCATAATTTCTGTATTTTTAATGTTTGGTGGTTCCAAGACTAAACAAGAACCACTGGCAACATTGCCAATCAATCGTGGCGATATGCGCCAGGTTGTGACAGCAACGGGTGAAATAATGCCGGTCAACACCGTCAGCGTTGGTTCCCAGGTGTCTGGCACGATTGAAAAATTATACGTTGATTATAATTCCAAGGTGAAAAAGGGCGACGTTCTGTTGGAAATAGAACCGTCTGTATTACAGGCGTCCGTGGACGAGGCCAAGGCGTCCCTGGTCAGCGCAATATCACAACGCAACTATGCAAACAGTGAATACAAGCGTAATAAAATTCTGTTCAATGACGGCATGATTTCACGCGCAGAACTGGAACAATCCCAGACCACATACGAACAGGCCGAACAGTCCGTCAATCGTATGCAATCGCAATATGACCGCGCGGTCACAAATCTGGGGTATGCGACAATTAAATCGCCGGTGGACGGAACCGTTATCTCGCGCGAGGTTGATGTTGGCCAAACCGTTGCGGCGTCATTTCAAACACCTGATTTGTTCAAGATTGCCGAAGACCTGTCCCAGATGCAGATTGAAACATCTGTGTCCGAGGCGGACATCGGTGTAATCAAAGACGGCCAAGCCGTCACGTTCACAGTTGACGCATATCCAAGCCAGACATTTAACGGCGTTGTGCGCCAGATTCGTTTGTCGCCAACAACAACGTCTAATGTTGTGGTATATACCGTTGTAATCGGGGTTGATAATTCTGATTTGCGATTGATGCCTGGTATGACTGCGTTTGTCACGATTGTCGTGTCTGAAAAAAAAGACGTTTGGTCGGTGCAAAATGCGGCACTGATATTGCGCAAATTTGACGGCATTGTTGATAATCCAGGTGATGCGACACCAAATGACCACCTGGCGATTTTGCGTGATGACAAAGTGCTGCTGATTCCGTATACCAAAGGACTGGTGACGGCAACAGAAACAGAAATCATATCAGATGAAATCAAGGACGGCGACCGCGTTGTTGTTGGGCGCACGGGACAAAAAAACGCCGGCACGTCCACCAACAGAATGCACGGTGGCCCCGGTGGTCCAATGTAGGTATAAAAACGCACAGTAATGTGCGTTTTTTATTCGTTTGTTGCAAAAAGCGGTGTATAATATTAGCCCGAGGAAGCAGAATGAAAAAGACATCAGAAATCATTATATCTATGCAAGATATTTGCAAAAGTTTCCCTGTGGAACTGGGGGGCATCCAACAGGTTTTGTTTGACATAAACTTTGACGTGCACGCCCACGAATTTGTTGCTATTATGGGGCCGTCTGGGTCTGGAAAATCTACGTGTATGAATATTATCGGTGCGCTGGATACGCCAACGTCAGGTGTGTATGAATTATACGGTCGCGATATTACAAATATGACGGCCGATGAATTGGCGATTGTGCGAAATGAATATATCGGATTTGTGTTCCAGCAATTTAATTTGTTGTCTAAACGCAGTGTGTTGGACAATGTGATGTTGCCGTTGATGTATCGTGGGTTGCCGATGTCTGAACGCGTGCGTCGTGCGCGTGAAATGTTGGCGCGCGTTGGACTGGAAAACTTTGAAACATATCTGCCGAACCAATTATCAGGCGGAATGAAACAACGTGTGGCAATCGCGCGCGCGTTGGCAGGAAATCCAAAACTGATTCTGGCGGACGAACCGACGGGCGCGCTGGACAGTAAAATGGGTAATGAAATTTTGCACTTTTTCAAGCAATTAAACCAAGACCTGGGCATAACAATCGTTATGATTACGCACGAATTTGACATCGCAAAATATGCCAGTCGTCTGATACATATCCGCGATGGGCGTATAAACTATGATGGCAAAATGCCAAAGACTGATGACAAGTTGTAATTTTTGGGGAGTAAAAAATGACGTTTAATGATATTTTCAAAGAATCCTGGCTGTCAATCAGTGGAAACAAAATTCGTTCGTTCTTGACCGTTTTAGGCATTGTCATTGGCGTGATGGCGGTGGTGATTATGGTTGCGGTTGGCGAAACCGTGCAAAAGCAAATTACAGACCAGTTTTCATCACTGGGGACAGGAACGATTATTATTCGTGCTGGTGCGGCCCAGACCGGCGGTGTGCGCAGTGGTAATCGTCAGACATTGACCATTGATGACGCAGAATATATTGCAAAACTGCCCGATGTTGCCGCGGTCAGCCCAGTGCAAATGTCCGGGGCCCAGGTTGTATATGGTAATAAAAACTGGTCCACGTCAATGACGGGCGTGTATCCAGGCTATACCACCGTTCAGAATATAGAGATTGAAAAAGGGGCGTTCTTTGACGATGCCGCGGTGCGCAATGCGTCAACGTATGCCGTAATTGGCCCAACAACGGCCGAAGAGTTAGGATTGCCAGACAATCCTGTTGGAACGGTTATTCGCGTCCAGAATACCCCGTTTGTCGTTATTGGCGTGACCAAGTCCAAGGGTGATTCGGCTATGGGCAGCCAGGACGATATGGTTATAATACCAATCACCACATTGAAAAAGCGTCTGTCGGGCAGTCGTTTCCCCAATGCCGTCCAAATGATTTCACTGAAACTGTATTCAGACGCCGATAATAATCTGGCCATTGAACAGATTTCTGCCCTGTTGCGCAGTCGGCACAAATTAAAGAATTCAGACGCCGATGATTTCCAAATTATGGATATGAAACAGGTTATGGAAACAATGACCACGGTCACCGGCTATATGAAAATGCTGTTGATTGCGATTGCCGCGGTGTCACTGTTGGTTGGTGCAATCGGTATTATGAATATGATGCTGGTATCTGTTGCAGAACGCACGCGTGAAATTGGTATCCGCAAGGCCATTGGCGCACGTGAACGCCAGATAATAATCCAGTTTTTATCTGAATCTATCTTAATTTCGTTTATTGGTTCTATGGCTGGGTTATTGTTGGGGGTCGGTCTGTCCCAGGGCGTTGGTCGTCTGTGGCTGGGGTATAACGTGCCGTTTTCGGTCTGGCCGGTGATTTTGTCTGTATCGGTCGCAGTAATTGTTGGGTTGGCGTCGGGCGTTGTGCCGGCGTTAAAGGCCGCGAAACTAAACCCGATTGACAGTCTGCGATATGAATAAAAAAAACGCCCCGTTTGGGGCGAATTTTTATTTCTTGCTGGTTGGTGCAACAATGATTGATTTTGTGCGTTCATCAGGTTTGGATTTTGATTCCAGGCTTCCTGCGTCGCCAATCAATTCCAGGATACGTGCAAACAGTTCTGGGACGGCATCTTTGCCGCGTGCCAAAACCTTTTTAGAACCACGTGTCATAACGGCGATTTTAACCTTGTTGCCCTGGCCCAAGAATTCAAAAACCTTTTTCATTTTGATGTTCAAATCGTTTTCTTCTATGAACGGTTTGACCCAAACTTCCTTCATCTCGGTTGTTTTTTGATTCTTTTTCGCCTCGGACGCGCGTTTTTTCTGTTCGTACTTGAATTTGCCATAGTCCATAATTTTGACGATTGGCACCGCACCATTGGCGTTGATTTCAACCAGGTCAAATCCTTCGTCCATTGCCATTTGCAATGCATTAGACGTCGGCATAACACCCAGGTTTTGGCCAGTATTGCTGATTACTTGGACGGTTTTTGCAAAAATCCGATTGTTCATGCGCGGGCCCGTGTCCCGGCGATTATCACGGTTAAATGTTGGTCTAATTGTAGGCTCCTTTTATACTTATGCGGAAATTATTTACTATTTTTCGGGACTTTTCAACAAATTTTGAATTTTTTGTAATGCGTCCCACGCGTCGCGTTTCGCAGTTGGTTTTAACAACAGGTAATTTGGGTGAAACACAGGAACACATTTTAACCCGTATGCGCCGTCGCAAACAACGCCGTGACTGCGTGGCAATGCCGCGCCTGCGATGTTGGTCGCCGCCAGCGTTCCCAGTGTTAAAACTATGCGTGGGGCCAAGAATTCCAGTATTCGCGCCACAAATGGCTGGGCCAGTTGCAATTCGTCATCGGTCGGCGTGCGGCCCCCTGGGGTGCGCCAGAACAGAATCGGGACAATGGATACATTGTCGCGCGACATACCGATTGCGCCAATCATTTTGTCCAGTAATTCGCCCGCCGCGCCCGATAATATATTGCCAGATGCATCGTCGTCTGCGCTGGGGATATCTGTGACGATGACCAATCCGTTTGGGTTCGGCGCAATGTGTGGCAATACAACATTTGTTGCCGCCGCACGCAATGGGTGGCCGAATTCAGAAATCATACGCAACAGTGAATCAATGTCGCCCGGGCGCGTCGCCATTGCGCGTGCGGTATCAACAGAAACCGCCGCCACAGGCGCAATCGGTGGCACCACGGCGGTCGGCGTACGCAGTGTCGCGATAATATCAGATTGCCGGTTTTCTGGGGCGTTTGGCGTCTGGGCGTCGTTGTTTTCGCGCGCTGCGGCGGCCACGGCCGCACGTTGCGACATGGCAAACGGAACATCAGTCAGTTCCCAACGGACACCAGCCAAGACTAAATCTTGCAATTCTTTGCAGGGCATTTTTTAATTTTCCTTGATTTTTCAAATATTTCATTATAGACTATACCACGAGCAACAGAAACTCAAGGGAGTATTTTCATGAAAATTAAAAACTTTGCTATGTTGGCCGGTGTCGCTGGTTTGTTGGCTGCCTGTGGTGGTTCCAGCATCGTTGAACCTGCTGACTTGAATGATCAACGTGTATTCTTTGCGTTCAATTCTTCGGAAATTTCTGATGAAGCGCACGACAACCTGTTGGGTCAGTCTTTGTATATGAAGAATCACGCAGATACAAAAATCCAGATTGCTGGTAACTGCGACGAACGTGGTTCAACCGAATACAACTTGGCATTGGGCGCACGTCGTGCAAACGCAGCCAAGGCTGTTTTGGTCAAAGACGGCATTGATTCCAAACGTATCTCTACCATCTCTTATGGTAAAGAACGCCCATTGGTTCAGGGAACCGGCGAAAAGGTTTGGAAATTCAACCGTAACGCAACAACAACTGTTAAATAATAGTGTTGTAAAAATATCAAAAAACACCGGCAAATGCCGGTGTTTTTTGTCGCTTTTTTGACGGCCAGAAAATATTTAAAAAAAGCCGGCATTTGCCGGCCTTTTTTTGATTTATTTTGTCAGTTTTTCAACCAATTCATTCATCTGGATTCGTGTGGCAAAAGATAAAACAATTTGCCCTGCCCCACCCCGGCGTTCTTGCAATTTTACCGGCACACCCAATGCGGCGTGGATACGTGATTCAATATCGCGCCGTGCAGTGTCGTCTATTGTTTTATTGATGTATGTGCGACCACCTGTGCGACGTGGGCCCTGTTTTACACGGGTTGCGGTATCTGCCACGGACAGGCCCTGGGTTATAATGTCGTGGGCCAATGCCTCGGGATTATCAGAAACGGCGATTGTGCGCGCGTGTGATGCCGATAATTGGCCACTGCGCACCAGGTCTTTGACGCTTTCTGGTAAATCGCTGTCCAGGCGCAGGCTGTTGCGGATATAACTGGCCGATTTACTTATCAGGCGCGCCACATCTTCCAGTGAATAATCGCATTTTACCATCAGGTTTTTGTATGCGACGGCCTCTTCTATTGGGTTCAGGTTTTCGCGTTGGACGTTTTCAATCAGTGCAACTTCCATTGCGTCGCTGTCGGTCATTTTTTTAATCAATGCCGGAATTTCTGCCAGACCGGCCATTTTACTGGCACGATAACGACGTTCGCCGGCGACGATTTCATACATATATGGGCGTCCTGTGACGGCGCGTAACATTATCGGACTCAATACACCCTTTTCTTTGATAGACGCCGCCAAATCAGCCAATTCTTCTTCGCTAAATGTCTTGCGTGGCTGGTCTGGGTTTGCGCCAATCTGAATCAGTGGAATATGCTTTACAACAACGCGACCGTCTGCGCCGGTTAAAACCGATATATTCGGTACACTGGTTCCCATTTCGCTTTGCAAATCGGCCAAGCCGCGCCCTAATCCGAATTTAGTTGCCATTTTTATCCCCTTCCAGTTTTTGAATTATTTCGGTTGCAACACGCAAATACGCCTGGGCGCCCGAACAGTTAAAGTCATAGAATAATGCCGGTTTGCCGAAACTGGGCGCTTCGGACATACGGACATTGCGCGGAACGACGGTTTTAAATACCTGGTCGCCAAACGCCTTGCGAACATCGTCGTCAACCGCGCGCGTGACGCCATAGCGACGGTCATACATTGTCAGCAAAAATCCCAGAACGGACAAATTTGGATTCAGTTTGTCATGCACAGCGCGGATTGTCATCATCAGTTGCTGAACCCCTTCTAGCGAGTAAAATTCGCACTGCATCGGGACAACAACACGGTCAGATGCCGCCAATGCGTTTATGGTTAAATATCCCAATGTCGGCGGACAATCCAGCAATATATAATCGTAATGTTCGGCAATCGGTGCCAACGCGTCGCGCAGACGGAATTCGCGATTGTCTGCGTCCAGCAAATCAATTTCGGCCCCGGCCAACGCCATACTGGACGGCATAATATGCAGGTTTGGCACAGCCGTGGTCAGAATATTATCGGCGGCCAACGCTGTTCCCATGATAACGCCATAGACGCTTTCTGGGTGCGCGCTGCGCACAAAACCCAGGCCTGTGCCGGCATTTCCCTGGGGGTCCAGGTCAATCAGCAAAACGCGTTTTTTTATTGTCGCCAATGATGCGCCGATGTTTATTGCGGTTGTTGTTTTGCCAACACCGCCCTTTTGATTTGCAAATGCGATAATTGTTGTCATTCTTCCTTGTCCATATTTTATATGTTATAACCTTATAAAATACAGCCGAATCGGTCAAGCTAATTATATTTACGGTGCAAAAATCATTTAAAATCAATATGATATGTGTTATTTCACATGAAATAATTTTTTTTGACAAAACGCCTGTTTTGGGGTATAATATTTTGTATGAAATTCAAAGATTCTTGGGGCGTTTCATTGACTGTTGCGGCGATTGTGTCTGCGTTGGGCGTGTGTTCTTATGTCACGCCTGGTGCTGCGTCTGATCGCCCGGTGGTTTCGTCACCTGTTTCAGAATATCGTGTTGTTCCATTGGAATATCGCACTGATACAGTTATTGTAAATGATGAAAATTTTAACAATGTTTTGCGTCATGCGGCGGCTGGTTTATTTCTGCCTGGTGAAAACAAGATTGTTATGAATTATTTCAAGGCGGGCAGCGAACAGGACAAAATCCGCTATTTTTGCGAGGCGAACAATCGTGTTGCACAGTTGACCCTGCGGCACGAGAAGGAACACGCGCGCAAGGCACACCTTATCCAGATTGGCAGAAATCAGGCGTCACCGCTGACCCGTGGCGAAGTTGTCATAGTGAACGAGATTGTGGCACCTGCGGCTGAAATTATAGAGGCAATAGATTATCATTATAAAACGGGCAAGGCTTTTCCTGTGTCCAGACAACAACAGCGTCTGGCTGATGAAAAAATATCCGCGTTGCCGTCAACAATGAATTATGTCATTCCGGTTGATTTCAGCAACCAGGCGGTTGCAGATATCGTTTTGGAATGTGCGTTGGATCACTTTAAAAGTTCGTTTAATCGTGGATTTTATCATTCAACGGTTGCCAGAGCCGTCAAAAAAAGACAGCGTTTATGCAAGACGATAAACAGTGCGTGTACGACGGTTGAACCCGGAATATTTGTTCCAGACGCGTCCCTTTGGGCGCCGGTATGGTCGTTTGAAACATTGCGTGGACCGGTGAATTTATGGACGTCGGCCAGTCCGGAAATGCGTAAAAAAGTAATGCAGGATATTAAAAATATGGTGCTGTCCGTGGTGCAAAAACCCGATCAAAGCATATTAAAAGCAAAAAATGAAAAAACAGCCTAGTATCAGTATATTGTGGCTTGTTTCATATGAAATTACCGGTGTTTTTTGATTGTAATTATAAAGCCGTCGCCGGTCTTGGACGGAATCAAATCGTATTCAAAATCATATTTTTGTTTTGCAACGGCGATTTCAGATTTGATATCCCGGCCTTTTAGTAAAAAAAGCCGGCATTTTTTATGTGAAACATAGTCCAATATTTTTACCAGTGGCGCAAATGCGCGTGCAGTAAATACTAAATCGCCGGTGTTTGCCGGTATTTTTTTAACAAAATCTTCCAGTCGTCCGTGAAATACTGTCAGGTTTGGTAAATCCAGGCGCGTTTTTAATTCATTTAAAAATGCCGCCTTTTTACCAATGGATTCAATACAGGTCACGTCCCAGCCCAATATGGCCAAAACAACGCCAGGAAAACCGGCCCCACTGCCCATATCGGCGATTTTTACATCGCGCGGTAAAATGTCGGCCAGTTGCGCAGAATCGGCAAAGTGGCGCGATTCTAAATCGGCCAGCGTGCTGGGCGCAACCAGGTTCATTTTTTTTGACCATTCACGCAACAGTGTTGCATAAGTTTGAAATTTGACATTGTTATCCATAAGGGGTATTCTAACACAGTTATGAGAAAAATAGAAAGTTTATTTATTGGGGGGGCGATTCTGGCAACGGTTGTTGGCACAGGAATTGCGATTTGGAATTGGTCTGCGGTTGAGAAAAGGTCGGAAATATACCATTTCCCAACCAGCAAGTATGGCGCGTTCTTGGCGGCGCAACACGCGGTTTATGTCAATGATTTTGACACGGCTGCGATATTTACCGCAGATTTGCAAGATGTGGATTACGCAACAGTGCGTTCTGTGCGTTATTTGTCAGAATTCTTGGGCGGTAAATTGCCTGCGGACAGTGCAGATTTGAAAGACGATAAAACTGTGCCTGCGCGGATAATTTATGACGCATATTTGGTTTCAACTGATAATTGGGACGCAGTGTATAAAAATCACCGCAAAGATGAATCTGCGCTTGCGGCGCCGTTGCGGATATGGTCATCGGTTGCGACCGGACGCAAGGCTGATGCGTTAAAGTTTATCAAGACGTTGCCGACAAACGATTCGTGGAAGGCGTTTGTCCGTGGCCAGATTTATGCCGAAACAGGCGATGCGGCCACCGCCGCCAAGGAATTTGCCGCGGTTCGTTCTGATTTTATGAATATAAACGACTATATGTATATAATGGCGTTTTATCAAAAAAATAATATGTCAGATGCTGCGGATAAACTGCGCACAGAATTTACAGCGCGCCCGGGCGGAATGTATATGCTGGATTATGATAATTTGCCAACGTGGGATACGTTTTCGGGGTATAAAAACGCACTGGCGTTCAGTTTGGTTCAAAATGTTTCGCACACCCAGATTATGATGTATTCTGATCTGTCGTTATTGTTGTTGCGCTTTGCCCAGATAACGGGACCAAATTTTGGGGCAGATAACGACGCGGTGAACTATTATTTGGGCCAGTTTTTCTTTAACAACGCAGGCGATTATGACGCGTATTTTTCCAAAATAAAATCGGACAGCCCGTTTTATTTGTTCGGCGTGTTGCGCACGGCTGAACGCAGTGGCGATGTGCGCAGTTTGCGTGCAGCGGTGCGTCAAAATCCGCTGTTTGTGCCTGCGACGGGGCGACTGGTTGCGTATTATGTTCAAAATGGCGAACGTCGTGCTGCGTTGCGTACGGTGAACGACGCACTGGATAACCAAAATTTGACATCTGGTGGGCGTGCGTTCTTTTTAAAGACGCGTGCAAATATCCATTATGTGTTTGGGGATTTTGACGCGGCTGCGCACGATATAAAGGCTGCGTCAAGCGCACAGCCCGTTGATGGCGACATTTTGGCATTACAGGCCAAGATATGGGCCGCCCAAAATCGCGAGATTGAAAATGCCTATGATTACGCGATGACGTTGGTTCGTAAAAATCCGACGGATATAATGGCGTGGGATACGTTGGGCGTTGTTGTCGCTGCGCGCGAAGGGGCGGCGGCAGGAATTGAAATACTGTCACGGGTTGGCGAAGTATCTGTGAAGTGTTCATCGTTATTTATGCACCTGGGGGATATGTATGTGGCCGTTGGCGAATATGACAAGGCACGTGACGCATACATGCGTGCAATTGATTTATCAGATGATGGATTGGTCAGTGTCCCCACAATAAACAAAAAACTAAGGATATTAAGATGAAAGTAGGTGTTATTGGCGCAGGCGCGTGGGGAACGGCGCTGGCGGTGGTTTCTGCGCGCGGTGGTGCGGATGTTGTTTTATGGTCTTATGATGGCGTATTAAAAGAATTTGACGGTGTTCAAATTCCAGAAAATTTAACACTGACGCGTGAAATGGCCGATATGGCTGGTATGGACGCGTGGTTGGTTGTGACGCCTGCGGCGTTTTTCCGTGAAACTATGCGTGGTGCGGCGGCGTATTATCGTGGGCAACCGGTGATTGTTTGCACCAAGGGCGCCGAACCATCATCGGGCGACTTTATGTCTGAAATAATCGCAGATGTTATGCCGGCCTGTCGTGATTACGCCGTTTTGTCTGGCCCGCAATTCGCGGCCGAGGTTGCCCGCGGTGTTCCAACAGGTTCTACGTTGGCGGCGCGGACAGATTTGGCATTACAGGCGGGCAGGGCGATTTTGAATAAATTATACATTGTCCCCAGCCAAGACGTAATTGGCGCAGAAATCTGTGGCGTTGGAAAAAACGCAGTTGCATTGATTTGCGGATATAATTCGGTTGCGGCCGCCGGTGAAAATGAACGCGCGATGATATTTACCCGTGCCTGGGGCGAGGTTGTGCAAATAGGACTGGCGTCGGGCGCACAGATTCAGACGTTCTTGGATTTATGTGGAATTGGCGATTTATTCTTGTCTGCGACATCTGAAACCAGTCGGAATTTTTCCGGTGGTATGGCAATCGCGCGTGGCGAAAATCTGGTTGGCACAGTAGAGGGGATATTCGCACTGTCTGGGTTGATACGGCGCGCTGGGCGATTGGGGGTTGAAACGCCCACGCTGGTGGAAATGCAACAGAAAATGGGACTGGATAAATAGAATAAAAACACCGGTATTGGCCGGTGTTTTTTTGTTGGGGGTATTGGCGCATAATTCTTTACAACCTGGAAAATTTCTTGTATCGTGGACATTGTAAAAATACAGGATAAAAAATGGACGAAAAAAAACTGTCTTTTGAAGAAGCGTATAACCAGTTGACTGAATTGGTCAAAAAAATGGAATCTGGCCAATTACCGCTGGCGGATTCGGTCGCCGCATACGAACAGGGTATCAAGTTAAAGGCGTATTGCGAACAGTTGCTGAAAGAAGCAGAACTGAAAATTGAAACGTTAAAGGTTGGCGCGTAAATAAACGGATTTAGTTGTGGCGGAAAAATCAAAATTGACCCCGGTTATGCAACAATACGTGGATATGAAATCTGAAAATCCAGACGCACTGTTGATGTTCCGATTGGGGGATTTTTATGAATCTTTTTTTGATGACGCAAAAATAATCAGCCAAAATCTGGGATTGGTTTTGACGGCGCGCGGAACAGATGCAGACGGGGACAGTATCCCGATGTGTGGTATTCCGTGGCACGCGGCCGATAATTATTTCGGGCGTTTGGTGCGCGCTGGGTTCAAGGTTGCGCTGGTTGAACAAATGGAAACGCCGGCCCAGGCCAAGGCGCGCGGTCACAAATATATTGAACGTCGTGTGATTCGCGTGTTGACCCCAGGGACGCTGACTGATGAAAATTTGCTGACGCCGAAAAATTCAAATTTCTTGGTTGCGGTTGTTATGTCGGGCGACGTGTTTGATATTGCCGGCTGTGATATATCAACGGGCGAGTTTTTTGTTGGACGCACGGCGGACGTGTTGGACGATTTGGTTCGTATTCGCCCGGCCGAGGTTATTTATCCAGAATCTGCGGCTGAAAATCAAACGATTTTGCACCTGCGCGATGTGTTCAAGACAACACCTGTTTATGAAAAATTATATCGGCGTGGCGATATTGACCAGATTGTATCGCGCGTGTTTGGTGGTGCGATTGCTGGGGACATTGTTGCCACATCGGCCATTGAAATTTTGGCCGGATATTTATTTAATACCCAGCGTGACGCGTCGGTCACATTTCGCGCGCCGTATGTATATAAATCTGGAACGCAATTATTGATTGATTCGGCCACCTGGCGCAGTTTGGAAATAGATGCGCCGATTACCGATGGTGGGGCGTGCCTGATTGATGTTTTGGATAATACCAAGACGGCGGCTGGGGCGCGCAAGTTGCGTGGATATATGCGCACGTTATCGGGTGATGTGACTGAAATTTGTCGTCGCCAGGAACATATTGCGCACCTGTTGTTAAATGATGATGTTATGGGGGCGGTTGCGACCGCGTTGACAACGGTGCCTGATGTCGGGCGCAGTTTGACGCGTCTGTTGTCTGGGCGCGGGACGCCACGCGATATGCGTCATATCGCAGATTTCTTGATAGAATTGCCAAATTTCAAAATGATGGGGCCACGTCTGGATTCGGGGTTGGCAACACGCGTTGCGGCGATAAATACGCACGATGAATTGGCATTACAGTTGCGACGTTGTCTGGCGGACGAATTGCCGACATTTTTCCGTGATGGTGGTGTGGTGCGTGACGGGTTTGATGCGTCGCTGGATTATATGCGTGGGCTGTCCCACGGGGCCAAGGAAACGATTGCAGGACTCCAGGCGGAATACGCCGCACGCACAGGTGTACATACGCTGAAAATCAAATACAATAATATTCTGGGATATTTTATAGAGGTGCCGTCCGCCCGGGCAGACGGTTTAATGGCCCCAGAATCTGGGTTTATTCATCGCCAGACGTTGGCCGGCAATATGCGTTTTACCACCGCCCAGTTGATTGATTTAGACAATGATGTGCGCAGTGCCGCAGAAAAGGCCGCCGGCATAGAAGCGGATATTATCGCCCGTATGATTGACGCAATTCGTGCCATATCAGACGATTTGTTGTCTGTGGCGGATTTGCTGGCGGATTTAGATGTTTGGTATTCGTTGGCGGTGGTGGCGCGTGATTATTCGTGGGTGCGTCCCAATGTCACAGATGACAATGCATTTGACATTGTTGGTGGCCGTCACCCGGTTATAGAGTGGGCATTGCGTTCACGTGGTGATAATTTTGTTAAAAACGATTGTAATTTAAATGCGCAACCGATTGCGCTGTTGACGGGGCCTAATATGGCCGGTAAATCAACATATTTGCGTCAAAACGCGTTGATTGTCGTGTTGTCGCACCTGGGGTCATTTGTGCCGGCGTTATCTGCGACGGTCGGCATTTGTGACCAGTTGTTCAGTCGTGTCGGCGCGTCGGACAATTTGGCCGCCGGACAATCTACATTTATGGTAGAGATGAGTGAGACGGCCAATATCCTGCGTCGGGCGACATCACGTTCGTTTATCATTTTTGATGAAATAGGGCGGGGGACTGCGACATACGATGGTATGGCGATTGCCCAGGCGGTGCTAGAATACCTGGACACAATGGGGCCACGGACGTTATTTGCAACGCATTATCACGAATTGACCGGGCTGGTTGGAAACGCCCCGGGAAAACTGCATAATGTGCGTTGTTTGACCATTGATGTGCGTGAACATAATAACGAGATTATTTTTATGCATAAAATTGTTGCCGGGGTCGCGAATCGGTCTTATGGTATACATGTGGCGCGTATGGCCGGAATGCCTGCATCGGTTGTTTCGCGCGCAGAATCTGTGTTGTCGGGGCTGGAATCGGGCCAGGACAGCACGCCAACGCCACCGGCGACAGACGCCGTTCCGGCGTCGGGCAAACGGACGCAAAATCGCGTGGCAGAACCAACGCGTCGCGCCCAATTATCGTTATTCGGAGAGTAGGGGGACACAAAACAGACCAAATCAATAATCCATCAAAGGACGATGAAATGAGATTAAAGGCGAAAATTATATTTAAAACACCCTTTTACACCCCACAACAACAAGAATTTTATAATCCAGTTGATTTAACGGACTATATGCGCCAACTGGACGAGTTTTTTATGCGGCCACATAAAAGCACGCACTTGCAGGTCGGATTGCCAGAATTTCAACTGGGCTTTTGTTCCGAGGCGTCTTGTGACGGCGTATCTATGGATTCTGATGTAAAATGGGGGCCACGATTTTTGGTCGCGTGTGATGTCCGCGAAGATGGCAAACGTTTGGTTGTGACTGTGCCGGCCGATTGCATTGCCCAGGACAACCAGGACGGTGTTATAAAACGCCAGTGGCGCGAAGTTGCCGTTGCCCAGCATACGGTTGATGCGGTTTTTGATTGTCGTAATATGCGCCAGTTGTGGCCACGTCGTGAACGTGCAAAAACAGAACTGGTGCGTTTCTTGACGAAATTTGCGCGGTTCAAATCAAACGTCAAGGACAGATGTCGTGACTGATTCCGGGTGGGTATTTTTAGATAAAGCGTCCGGGCTGTTCAGCCGTACGGCCGGCGCGCGTGTGGCGCGATTATTTGGTGCGCGCACGGTTGGCCATATCGGCACACTGGACCCGATGGCAACGGGGGTATTGCCGATTGCGATTGGTTCTGCGACGAAAATGATACCGTTCATAGAAGATGTAAATCCTGCGGTCAAAGAATATTTGTTTTCAATGGTGTTTGGTTTTGAAACAGACACGTTGGATATCACCGGGCGCATTGTGCGACAAGATGGTTTTGTCCCGGAATTGGGGGCGGTCTTGGCTGTGTTGCCGACATTTGTTGGGAAAATTTCGCAAATACCGCCGGCGTTCAGTGCGGTACACGTGTCTGGGCGGCGTGCATACGAATTGGCGCGCAGTGGTCAAAACGTCACGCCTGTTGCGCGCAGTGTTGAAATATATGCGCTGGAATTCATTGGCCAGACAGACCAAGAATTGCAATTTCGCCTGCGGTGCAGTCGTGGAACATACGTTCGCGCATTGGCGCGCGATATTGCCGCGGCCGTCGGGGCCATTGCCACGGTCACAATGATACGTCGCACGCAATCAGGCGCGTTCACATTAAAAAACACTGTAAAACTTGATTTTCTGGAAAATCTGGTCAATAATGGGGGCGATTTCAGAAAATATCTGAATCCAGTGGATTTTGGACTGGGGGACATTCCGGTTCTGAATCTGGGTGATGAATCGGCCGCGCGGTATCGCAATGGTGGGTTTATCCAAACGGGTGGGGACGATGGTCTGCGCCGTGTGTATTCTGGTGATGTGTTCATTGGAATTGGAACGGTTGTGGACGGTGAACTGCGCCCAAAACGAACAATTTAAATAACAAAGGAAAATGTAATGTCCATTACAAAAGAAAAAAAGTCTGAACTGATAAACGCATTTAAAACAACAGAAAAAGATAACGGTGGCTCGGCTGCGTCCCAGGTTGCTGTCTTGACAGAACGTATTCGCAATTTGACCGAACACATGAAGGCTAATCACAAGGATCAACATTCAAAACGTGGTCTGTTGTTGATGGTGAATCGTCGCAAGAAACTGTTGGCGTATATCAAAAAGAACAGCGTTTCTGAATACGAAGAACTGATTAAAAAATTGGGTCTGCGTAAATAATAAATCCGGGCGTTGCCCGGTTTTTTTATTGCTTTTTTGTTGTATTCATAGGAATATATGTAAAACAAAAATATATGGTGGATTTTATGTCTGTGAAAAAATTCCTGGTCAATTTGGTGTGTGGTTTTATCCCCAGTAAATCTGTGCGACATCGCGTTCGGGTGCGCGCCCAGTTTGATATTAAATCGTATGTTGATTTTGCGGTGCGCGACGCCGGTCTGGTGCGGCCGACTGTTCGCACATACCAGGGACACAACGGTATGAAAAAGATTATCGTTGTTTTGAATAATATGGTTGCGTATAAATTCCCACTGGTTGACGCGCGCGCAGACAGCCCACGCCGGGAAAAAATGTTCGCAGACGCGTTTCGCAATGTGTCGCCGGTGCGGTTGCCGAAAATGGAATTGTTGCAATTTCGTGGAATGGACGTATTAAAGTATGAATTTATCACGGGGCAAACGTTGGCAACTATGCGTGTGCGCGATGTTCGGCGTCACGCAGATAAAATCGCATCACAGTTGGCGGCATTTATTTACCAGATTGGTATGTCTGACCCGGTAAAATTAAAATCGTTAAAGCCCCGTGGGGCAAAGCCTGGGTTTATGTATGGCTGGTATCATGGGGATATTGGTGGTAATTTTATTGTGAATCCAGAAACAGGCGACATTGCCGCGTTTATTGACTGGGAAACAGCCGGATTTTGTGATTGGACGAACGACATAATGGCGGCGTATCGCTTTATGTCAAAGCGCGGATTTGGCGATGTTATGATGCGGACAGTTTTGGAATATGGTCGCCTGTACGCAACAGGGCAGGTCAAAAAAGGTAAATGAAAACATTTGCATCAACGCAAATATCATTTATAATCAATCGGTGCGAACGGGGAAATTGTTCATTTTTGTGCTTTTACCAGAGTGCAAAAACGAATGATTTTTCTTCGCATCTAACAAAAACATAAAATGGAGAAAAAATAATGTTGTTTGGTTTATTTGACAAAGGTGAAAAAACGCATTTGAACAATCCTGTTGTGGTAGAGGTTCCATACGGTGATGAAACATTGCGTCTGGAAACAGGTCGTATGGCGAAACAGGCCAACGGTGCAGTATTGGCGACAATGGGTGGCACAATGGTTTTGGCAACTGTTTGCGCAGAAAAGACCGCAGTAGAAGGTCAGGATTTCTTTCCGCTTACCGTTGATTACCAGGAAAAGTTTGCATCTGCTGGTCGTATTCCGGGGTCGCGTGACCGCCGCGAAGGCAAGGCATCAACCGCTGAAACACTGACGGCGCGCTTGATTGACCGCCCGATTCGCCCACTGTTTCCTGAAACGTTCAAGAACAAGGTCCAGATTATCGCACAGACGTTTTCATACGATAAAAAGAACCAGCCGGATATTTTGGCGATGATTGCGTCATCTGCGGCGTTGGCATTGTCTGGCGTTCCGTTTGCAGGCCCGATTGGTGCGGCGCGTGTTGGGTATATGGACGGCAAATATATCTTGAACCCGTCAAAAAAAGTGACCGAAGATTCTGAAATGGACTTGGTCGTTGCTGCAACCAAAGACGGCGTGTTGATGGTTGAATCTGAAATCGGCGAATTAGACGAAAAAACAACACTGGGCGCGGTTAAATTTGGTTTTGATGCGCAACAGGTTGTAATTCAGGCAATCAACGAATTGGCCGAAAAATGTGGCAAGCCGCGTTGGGCAACACCGGAAAAATCGGCTGAATATGTTGCAATGGAATCTGATTTTGAACGCTTTGCTGGCGACATTGAAAATGCATTGCAGATAAAGGAAAAATTGGTTCGTTTGGACACATTGGCAAATGTTCACGCCGCGGCCAAGGCACGTATTCCAGAATTGTTCCCAGAAACAACAACTGCGACATCTACGCTGGAATCGTTTGCCGATGAAATTGTTGAAAATATTACAGCACGCATTATGCGCGGTAATATCTTGGCTGGCAAACCACGTATTGACGGTCGTGATACAAAAACCGTGCGTCCGATTGAAATTGAATTGGGCGTATTGCCACGCGCACACGGTTCGGCCCTGTTCACACGTGGCGAAACCCAGGCGTTGGTATCATTGACACTGGGCGGCGGCAAAGATGCATTGCCATTGGAATCATTGGACGGTGCCGAAGAACGCGATTTTATCCTGAACTATAATTTCCCGGGCTATTCCGTGGGCGAGGCCAAGGGTCTGAAATCCCCAGGTCGTCGTGAATTAGGTCACGGTAATTTGGCGTGGCGTGCGTTGCACCCAATGGTGCCAAGCCGTGAAAAATTTGACTATGTTATCCGTGTTGTGTCGGATATTTTGGAATCCAACGGTTCATCGTCAATGGCGACAACGTGTGGCGCAACATTGGCAATGATGGACGGTGGCGTGCCATTGACTCGTCCGGTCGCAGGTATCGCAATGGGTCTGATTAAAGAGGGCGATGATTACGCAATCTTGACCGATATTTTGGGTGACGAAGACCACTTGGGCGATATGGATTTCAAGGTGACAGGAACTGACCAGGGTATCACTGCGTTGCAGATGGATATTAAAATCACATCTATCACATTTGAAATTATGGAACGCGCATTGGCTCAGGCAAAAGACGGCCGTATGCACATCTTGGGCAAAATTGAAAAGGCAATCAAGGCACCGCGTAATCACGTGTCTGAATATGCGCCCCAGGCATACACTATGAAAATCAACCCGGACAAGGTTCGTGATGTTATCGGCAAGGGTGGCAGTGTTATCCAGGCATTGACCCGTGAAACAAACACCCAAATTGATTTGGCCGATGATGGAACAATTAAAATTATGGCAACGTCCAAGGACGACGCAGACAACGCAATCGCCCGTATCAAGGACATTGTGGCAGAACCAGAAGTCGGTATGATTTACCAGGGCGTCGTATCTGGAATCAAAGATTTTGGTCTGTTTGTGAAAATCTTGAACGGATTTGAATCAATGGTTCATATTTCTGAAATCACGGGCGAACGCATTGCCAAGATTGAAGATACCAAGATTCACGAAGGTGACAAGGTTTACGTCCGTTATCTGGGGGCCGACAAACGTGGCAAAACACGTATGTCTATGGTCGGCATTGACCAGAAAACAGGTCGCGAAATCGCAGACTAATGTAAAAATGGGTTATGCGCCCCGTCTGGGGCGCATATTTTGTTAAGTGGGGGATATTTCTATGGATATGGAAAGTTTAATGGCCCAGGCCGCCGAATTACAGAACAAGGTGTCCGCAGCCCAGGAAAAATTGGCATCAATGCACGTTGCAGGCATCGCAGATGACGGTGCGTGCGTAATCACGATGTCTGGCAAATATGATTTGGTTGAAATAACAATTCGCCCAGACGTATTGGCGCGTGGCGCAGACGCGGTCGCGGCGTTGGTTTCGGCGGCATATAACGATGCCAAGGCCAAGGCAGACGCATTGATTGACGATGTTATGGGCGCGGCAACCGCCGGTGTCCCAATGCCGTAAAAAATAAAAACTGGACAAACGGCAAAAAATCAATTATGATTTGCCGGCTTTGGATGTTTAGCTCAGTTGATTAGAGCATCTCGTTTACACCGAGAGGGTCGGGGGTTTGAGTCCCTCAACATCCACCAAAAATTCAACCGCCATTTATGGCGGTTTAATTTTTGGCCTGGTGTTGCGGACGCAAACCCCGCATCTATTATCTATGCTCTATTATCTCTTTTTATCCCCCTTGCGCGTATGATTTTTTGTGCTACAATATTTTCAGAAACAAGCAAAGGAGAAAACCACAATGAAAAAATATGCTATTCTGGTGGCACTGGCAACTGTTTTGTCGGGCTGTGCAACCACCAATCCATACACCGGTGAATCGCAAACGTCCAAGGCCGTATGGGGAACTGCAATCGGTGCGGCAACGGGTGCGGCGACCGGCGCGTTGGTGTCTGGTAATCGTGGCAAGGGCGCATTGGTTGGCGGTTTGGCTGGCGCGGCCGTGGGTGGTGGCGTTGGATATTATCTGGACGTGCAAGAGGCAGAACTGCGCCAAGAATTGGCGTCAACTGGTGTCAGCGTCGTCCGCGACAACGACAGCATTCGCTTGGTAATGCCGGGCAACATCACGTTCAAGACCGATTCTGCGGACATCAACGCGGGATTCTATGCGACATTGAATTCAGTGGCCAAGGTTTTGAATAAATACAGCAATTCAACTGTTATGGTTTCTGGCTTTACCGACAGCACTGGCAGCGCGGAATACAACCAGATTCTGTCGCGTAATCGCGCAAACGCGGTTGCCGCATATTTGCAGGGCCAGGGCGTCAAGGCATCACGCTTTGAAATCTTGGGTATGGGGCCATCAAATCCGATTGCCTCAAACGCAGATGCCATCGGCCGTCAGCAAAACAGACGTGTTGAAATCAAAATTATTCCAAATAAATAAAAGACGGGGCAAATGCCCCGTTTTTTATTTGCCGGCGTTATTTAACCGTAATTGACCACAGGCCGAGCCAATATCACTGCCCCGTTCACGGCGAATACGCGCGTGAATTCCGTTTTTAATCAAAATATCCTGGAAACGGTGGACGGCATTGCCAGATGGCGATGCAAAATCACGTTCGTCAACCGCGTTCCACGGTATTAAATTCACCATACAGTTCTTGCCACGCAACAGTTCAGATAACAATTCGGCGTATTCAGGTGTGCAGTTAAATAATTCTGTGTCGCCGTTGGCGTTCTTTTTCGCCAATAAAATGTATTCTATCATCAGTTGGCGGTTGTGCAGTGCGGTAAATTCGTCTGCGGCGGCCAATACATCTGCCAATTTATATTTGTTGTTTATCGGCATAATTTGCCCACGTAATTCGTCGGTTGGCGCGTGCAGTGATATTGCCAGGTTGATTGGCCGTCCCCACGCAATCAATTCGCGTATTCCCGGCACAATTCCGCACGTAGAAACGGTAATCCGACGCCAGCCGATACCCATATCGCGATTTGCGCGTTCAATAAATCCGATAACATTCTGGGTGTTTTGCAGCGGTTCGCCCGTTCCCATAACAACGATGTGCGACACGTCGCCGTTGTTTGCGTCACCATTTGCGCGAATTGGGCGTTCGCGCGACACGTCGTGGTCACGGCGCAGTTCCCACTGGGCAACCAAGATTTGCGAAAATATTTCGTCTGCGGTTAAATTACGTTTCAGGCCCAACAGTGTGCTGGCACAGAATTTACAGCCCATGGCGCATCCGGCCTGGGAACTGACACAGACGCTGTTTCCGTATGTGGTGCGCATCAGAACGCATTCTATTTGTTCGCAATCGTTTAATTCCAGCAAAAACTTGGTTGTTTCGCCATCAGATGATTCCAGTTTCTTGACAATTCGCACCGGCAACGTTTGCGCGGTGGCGTCTAAATCCCGGCGCAATGTTTCAGGCAGGTTTTTCATAGACCCAAAATCCGGCGCACCACGATTTAACCAATCACGAATTTGCTTTGCACGAAATCGTGGCTGGCCCATATCGGTTATGAATTTTTCCAGTTCACCGTCAGTAAAACTAAATAATATCGGTTTCATAATTTATACTTGTCGTCGTTTATAACAATTACCGCTTTGCGGCGCAGTTGTTTCAGTTGTTGGTCCGCAATAAACATCGCCTGTTTAAATGTGGCGTTTTGCTTTATCATATTGTCCAGTTTGCCGTATTCTTTGGTCTTTTTAGTGTCACATACCAACAGCACAGATTTGTCCGCCACCGGCGACCAGGTCATTTTCGGCAATGTTGCCACGCGTTCGCGAATATCCGCAGATAATTCATATTGCAATGCGGTGAATTTCTGGGGCGCGCCACCCAGCATTTGTGCCATTGCCATTGCATCATCACAAGATTTTGGCTTGGTCAATTTTGCCGCAACATCAGACGGAATATCCACCAGACGCACAATCGTCATTTCAATCGGCAGGCCCGTTTCACGTGCGATATTTGCGCGTTCGGCCGCAATGTCATCGCGTGAAATATCAACCGTTGGAACAATCGTTCGTCCGACAATAATTTGCCACGCGATTTCTGCGCGCAATGCACTGCGTGCCATTTCGCGTTCTGACGCAGACAGTTCCCCCAGGTTCATTTTCTTTAATTCTGCGTCAACAACCTTGTCTTCGGGGACGGCGTTAAAGTTTTTTGCGTATGCGATTTTAACGTTGTCGTCAATTATGCCCTGTAATGCAACCCGACGATTGTCAGTTGGGGTTTTACCCTGGCGTGCCATCAGTTTTACGCGTGCAGTAATATCTGTGTCTGTGATTGGGGTGCCATTGACCGACGCGATAACCGATGCGGCGTGTGCAGGCATTACCAACGCACATATTGCGAACATAACTAGTATATTTTTCCTCATCCTTTTTCCCCTTTGCTGTTTTTAATAGCGTTGACCATTTATTGCCATACCAAATCTGAATTGGAACGTGGTTGTTCCGACATAGTCATCTTTGATTGCGTTATCACGACGATATTCCAGCGACATATAATAACACGGGTGGTTATAAAACACCCCACCTGTGTGACGATGAAAACGGCCAAATGTCGCGTTATATACAGAATCAAAACGAACTGCCCAGCGGTTAGACAACTGGATTCCAAATCCGCCCATAAATTCATTTATAGTGTTTTCTTCGGTATATGTGTTGTCAAACTGTTGTGACCAGATGTGGCCAATGCTCAGATACGTGCCACCATTGCCGATTATGGCCGATGTTTCTGTGTGGCGCAAAGACAGATTTTCCTGGGCCAGGCGAAAACGACTGGTTAAATCCAGCCAACTCATATTATTAAACCCGATGCGTCCGACATAGTCTGATGCGCCGTTGTTAAAACCACTGTTTGGGTCGGTTGCGTCACGGTCCTGGAAATCGTATGTTTGACCCAAGAATGCCTCTATCATACGGCCATCGTCATTAAACGCCGCCCAACGCATACCATAATCGGCATAGTTGCCATTTTCCCACAAATCCAGCCCGGCAAAACGCTTGTTTGAAAACAGTGTCGCGTCCGACAACAGCGCACCCGCAGAATCATTATTCGCGGCAAACTTGTCATCAGATGTGCGACGCATAATTGTCAGGCGTGCGCGTGGTTCAATAACCTGGGTCCACGATGTGCCAGGACGGTATAATGGCAACGCCCATTCGGCGTATCCACTGGGCAAGAAACGGTTTTTCAGCCCAGTATAATTTGTGCCGTTTGTCATATCTGTGTGGTCAAAATTATACAGGTCATATCGTGTGTCCAGACTGAGTGTAAAACGATTGCCACCCCACAGTGTCCACGGCGATGTTATGCGCGCGTCGCCAATAATACGCTGTGACGCCGTCCCAGACCCAGAAATTCCCAAAATGTCAGTGGCAAACGTTGCGTATGTTTCGTCAAACAGTGGTGCGGTTTGATGTACTGCGCGAATATTCGGCAATATGTTCCCAGATGGCGCAGCCCAGTGTCCCTGGGTTGAACGCAATTCTTGGAATATATGTGTGTCGGCAACAACATAACTGCTTTGCCCAAACAGTTCCAGTTTTGCCCCAGAATCCAAATACGGCTGGTCGCCATAAAATCCATATTTCTGTAAAAACGTTTTATCAGACGCACGTTCCAAATAAACCTTTGCGCGTGCATTTTCGCCCATTTCAATCACGTCGTTATTAAATATATACCAACGGTTTTCGCCGTCTTGGTTGTGTGTAAATGCGCCATTTGTGCGATACTGGGAATGGCTCAGATTCAAACGATGTTCCAGTTGAAACAGAGGGTTTTCCTGGGTCAGATAAGACGTCGTCAACGTCATATCGTGGGTTTCTGATATTGATATGTATAACGGGATATTTATCTGGGTTCCCATCTTATTCGTGGACTTAAAATCCGGCATCAGAAATCCAGTCTTGTGCTTTACCCCCGGGTCAGGCATTTCAAAATACGGCAACCACAGCACCGGCAGCCCATACGTCCACATCACGGGGTTATAGAATTGCAGCATACGCGTGTCCATATTATGCCTGATTTCAGTTGTTGAAATCTGCCACGCGTCACCAAATACGTCGCAATCATCGCACGCGGTGAACATTGCGTTCTGGGCAATGGTTTCAATCCCATTGCGACTGATGTTGTCTGATTCAATATATACGTGTTGCCCCAGCCAGATTTTTATATCGTCACCGGTTAAATCACTGCCGTCTTTGGATATGTATGAATCAGTCAGCGTCAGACGTTGCCCCGATGTATTCACGATTTCTGTGTTGCCAGACGTCTTTATCGTTTCGGATTTTACATCATATTCAATTTTATCGGCGGTAATTGTTTTAGGCGTGTTTGTATCAAGAGTTATTGCGACCGCGCGTGTCGCAACCAGGCATGATGCAAAAATCGGAATCAGTCGTTTCATTTTCTATACAGTGCAAATATTATACCAAATAATACCAATCCCTGGGCCAAAATCAACAGGCACAAATCTGTCAGGCTGGACAGCATATTTGATGCCGACATAAACCCGGCCATTGTGACCGCCATCGCCGCCACGGCAATCATTGGCGCAAAACTGGTGCGACGACGCAACAGTGATGTCCGCAACAGCACCAATGCACACAACGCCGCCAAAATCAAATTCATAATTGGCCCCAAGAAACGTGTGCATAATTCAGATAAAACAGTCTTGTGCTGTTTTTCAGATGGTGCGTCCAGCACAGATTTTATCAAATCCAGTGTTGGTATGCGACGCACACGAAATGATTCATCGCCACCACGATCGCCCACGTTCAGGTCCATATCAAATGTATCAAACGTGCCGGTGGTCATTGCGTTGCCACGTGATTGCAGCGAACCATTTGTCATCACAATGGACAGACCGCGCGTTGTTGATACCAGTTTTCCTTTCTCTGCGAATATTGTGGTTGGTGCGCGCGTGTCACGTGTATCAGACAGCATAACCTGGGACAGGTCAAAACCAGACACCTTGTCCACATAGACAACCAGTCCGTCGGCCAATTCTGTGAACGCAGATTCCTGTAATTTCATATGCGCCAGACCATATCGCAGATTCCACTGCACACTGTAAAATTTCGCCTGGGTCGCAGGAACAATCCATAAATTCAGCACCAGATGAACAACCGTCAACAAAACCGCCAGCCCTAATGCCGGACGTGCCAACTGGCGCGGGGACAGTCCAACCGACGCCATAACGGTTATTTCGTTATCAGAAATCAGTTTGTTATAAACGAAAATTACGGCAATAAATGTGACAAATGGGATAATAATAGACACAATAAACGGTATCATCAGCATAGTCAGGCCCAGGAAATTCGTCATATCTATCCCATAATTCAACAGGAATTTTAACATAGACATAATTTGAACCATCCAGGCCAACCCAGTCAGCACCAGTAGCAGCATAATAAAAATCGCGACCAACTGGCGCGCAAAATATTTGTCCAGTATTTTCATGATTTCCAGTATAAAGCGCAAAAGCGAAGTCGTCAAATATATATTGCTAATTTTCCTTGCTTTCTGGCGATTCGTTGATATAATCAGTATGTTCTTAAAAAAGTTTTTTTAGGGGCGGGGTTGCAGAAACCCCGCCCTTATAAGTAAAGACATATAACAAACAAGGAGAAAACAAATGTCTTTTGTTTCTATGCCCCGTCAAGATTTGTTGCTGGCTATTGATTCACTGGCCCAGGATAAACAGATTGACCGCGAAATCGTTATTGAATCATTAGAGGCAGCCATTGCCAAAATCGCAAAGCATAAATATGGCGAAGAATTCAATATTACGGCCACCATTGACCGAAAAAATGGGGCAATATATGTCAAACGTCTGTTCAGCGTGATTGAATCCCCGGATGCCGCCGGCGATGAATATGATCCGAATACTATGTTGACCGTTGACCAGGCGAAAAAATATTCTGCAAATCCGGTTGTTGGCGACACAGTAGAAGACCAGTTGCCAGAACCAGAATTCGGTCGTATGGCGTTCCAAACGGCAAAGCAAATTATGACTGCGCGCGTTCGTGACGCAGAAAAAGGCCGCCAGTACGAAGAATTCAAAGACAATATCGGCGACATTGTATCGGGCGTTGTTAAACGTATTGAATTTGGAAACGTTTTTGTTGACATCAATGGCAAGGCCGAAGGTTATATCAAGGGCAGTGAACTGATTCCAGGCGAACGTCTGGCGGTTGGTGACCGCGTTCGTGCATTGATTATGGACGTTACGCGTTCTAATTCTGGGCCACAGATTTTCTTGACCCGGACACATCCGATGTTTATGGAAAAATTGTTTGTCCAAGAAGTGCCTGAAATTTACGAAGGTGTTATTAAAATTAAATCTGTATCACGCGCGCCGGGTTCACACGCAAAGATTGCCGTTGAAACCCAGGATCCGTCTATTGACGCCGTTGGTATGACCGTTGGTATCAAGGGAACACGTATCCAGCCGGTTATCAACGAATGTCACGGTGAAAAGATTGACGTTATCTTGTATTCTGATGACCCGGCGGTGTTCATTGTCAACGCAATGCAACCGGCCAAGGTTGCCAAAATCATCGTTGACGAAGATACACGCAGCGCGGCCGTTGTCGTGAACGAAGATCAACAGTCGTTGGCGATTGGTCGTCGTGGCCAAAATGTTCGTTTGGCATCTCAGTTGACGGGCTGGAACATTGACGTTATGAACGAAACCGAAGAACAAGAACGTCGTGCCAAAGAATTCAAAGAAAAAACAGAATTATTTATCAGCGCACTGGACGTTGATGAAATGATTGCACACCTGTTGATTACCGAAGGTTTCCGTACAGTAGAAGAAATCGCATTTGTTGATGCGTCTGAACTGGAATCTATTGAAGGATTTAACCCAGAATTGGCGGCGGAATTACAAAATCGTGCCAAGGCATATTTGACCAAGGTTGAACAGGAATATATTGACAATGGTCATGCGCTGGGTATGGCAGATGATTTGTTAAAGTTTGATTTTATCAAACGTCCAATTATTATGAAACTGGGCGAAAACGGGGTTAAATCTTTGTCTGATTTGGCAGATTTGGCAACCGATGAATTGATTGAAATCTTGGGCGAAGACACAATGTCGCCACGTCTGGCTGGCCGTGTTATTATGAAGGCACGTGAACTGGCGTATGGTATAACCCAGGGTGATGCGGAATAAAGCGTATTTGGGGAACGAACATCAGATAAACGGAGTAATATATGGCAACACTGACACTTGGAAAATCTGTAACAATTGATGCGGTGCACAGCAAAAAGGGTGACGCAGTATACGTTGAACGTCGTCGTCGTGTTGTGGCGCCGGGTACGCGCGAATTGCGTGATGAGCCGGTTGCGCCAAGTGCGCCAAAAAACGCCGCTGATGAAAAGTTGCGTGCCGTTCTGGAAGCGGCGCGCGCCCGCGAAGAACAGCGCAAACAGCGCGAGGCCGCCGAAGCCGCCGCCGCTGCCGCACGCGAAGCAGAAATCGCGCGCGAGGCCGCAGAATACGAACAGGTAAAATCGCAACTGGCTGCGCGTGAAACTGTGACGGCTGATGCGGTCGCCGACGAGAAACCAGCCACCCCGGCACCTGCGCCAAAAAAACAGACGACACAATCACAGGGCCAACATTTCACGTCACGCAATAATAATTCGCGTGGTGGTGATGACGACGATACTGCGCGCGGTTATGGCAATCGCCACAATGCGTCCAAGAAAGATTTCAAAAAATCTGGCAAAATTTCATTGCACGATATTGTTATCGGCGATGGTGATGATGACGATGAAATCGGAATTCGTGGCGCAAACCGCCGTCGGTCCGAAGCGTCCCTGAAACGTTTCCGTGAAAAGGCGCGTGCAATATTTACCGCCCCACAAAAGGTTGAACACGTTGTGACGTTGGGCGAAACGATTACTGTCAAAGACCTGGCTGCGGCAATGGCAGAAAAGGTTGGCAATGTTATCAAAAAATTGATGGAAATGGGTATGATGGCGTCCCAGAATCAGTCTATTGACGCCGATACTGCGGAATTGGTTGCGACCGAATTCGGGGCAACGGTTCGTCGCGTTGTGGTAAAGCCGTATGCAGACCAACTGGAACGCGAACCAGACCCGGCACATCTGCAACCACGCGCACCGGTTGTCACTGTTGTGGGTCACGTTGACCACGGTAAAACATCACTGTTGGACGCAATGCGTAATGCACACGTCGCCGCAGGCGAGGCCGGTGGGATTACTCAGCACGTTTCCGCGTACGAGGTTAAAACAAAATCTGGTGCGGACATTACGTTCTTGGATACGCCGGGTCACGAAACATTTACCGCGATGCGCGCACGTGGTGCCCAGATGGCAGATATCGTCGTCTTGGTTGTTGCGGCAAACGATTCTATTATGCCCCAAACCATAGAGGCGATAAATCATATTCGCGCCGCCAAGGTGCCGTTTATCGTTGCGATAAATAAAATTGACCTGCCCGAGGCAAACCCAACCCGTGTAAAAACTGACCTGTTACAGCAAGAGGTTCAGGTTGAAGATATGGGTGGCGATGTCCAGTGTGTTGAAATTTCTGCGACAAAACACATCGGTCTGGACAAACTGGAAGAGGCGATTTTATTACAGGCCAGTATGATGGACTTAAAGGCTGACCCAGATATGCCAGCGGTTGCATACGTGGTAGAGGCAAAAATGGAAAAAGGCCTGGGTGCAACTGCAACCATTTTAATCCGCCAGGGAACACTGAAAATTGGCGATGTGTTTGTTGTTGGTGAAACATTTGGTCGTGTCCGCGGTCTGATAAATTCGGCCGGCGTGCGCGTGAAATCTGTGCGCCCAGGCCAGCCGGCTGTGGTGTTGGGACTGGACAGTGTGCCAAACGCAGGGGACGAATTGCACGTTATGGAAACAGACGCCCAAACGCGCGAAGTTGCCGCATATCGTCGCCAGGCCGCCAAGGACAAGGCAAACGCTGTTAAACGTTCATCACTGGAAGAATTGTTTGCCCGTCGTGATGAAAATAAAAAATTGGTATTGCCGGTTATATTGCGCGCCGACGTCCAGGGCAGTGTAGAAGCGATTACAGATATGTTGCGCGATATAAACACAGACAAAGCATCGGTTGATATTTTGTCATCTGGTGTTGGCCAGATTACCGAAGGCGATATTCGTTTGGCAACTGCGTCTGGCGCAGTGATTATCGCGTTTAACGTTCGTGCAGACGCGGCCGTTCGCGATATGGCGCGCGCAGGTAATGTGGATATTCGTTATCACAGCGTTGTGTATCGTATCACCGATGAAATCAAAGAAATCTTGTCTGGTAAATTGGCACCAGAAAAGAAGGAAAACTTTATCGGATATGCCGACGTTATCGCATTGTTCACTGTGGGCAAGGGCGTGCGCGTCGCAGGTTGTCGCGTATCAGAAGGCGTGATAAAGAAAGACGCGTTTGTTCGTCTGTTGCGCAACAATGTTGTTATCTATGATGGCAAAATTGGTGAAATGCGTCGTGAAAAGAACGAGGTCAAAGAAGTTTCTGGCGCAGGCGTTGAATTCGGTATGTCGTTTGACAAGTATAATGACTTGAAAGAAGGCGACCGGGTTGAATGTTATGAAGTGCAAGAAATTCGCGCACAGTTATAAAAAAAACGGGGCAATGCCCCGTTTCTTTTTACCACGTTGGTGCGTGGTCACCTTCTTTGACGATGGGCTGTTCATCTTCCCATACTGACAGGCCGGTTTCTGTGTCGGTCAGCGTCAGTTGCAGATAGTATTCTACGCGCGTATCAACGTTTGAAAACCACCCAGATTTCAATTTCAGGTTGCGTTGCAACATCTTGCCCGACAGGGACAGGTTTGGCGCAACCAGCGTGCCTTTCTTGGCGATTGTTGCACTGTTATATTCATCGTTGCCACGATTGGCGCGAACGATGTGCGTTGTGTCATCTTCGGCGGTTGCCACGGTGACATCAACTGGCACAACACCCTTGGCCGAAACAGACGTCGCCGACGCACCTGTTGCACCAATGTTCGCAGTTGTGGCCTTGACCGTGGCAGGAATATACGCGGTCGCCGTCGCTGGTTTGTTCTGGAATGCGGTTGTCACCTGGGCAGTACCAGAATTTACCAATGTTGTGCGAATCTTTTTCGTCAAAATGTCCGTGTCAAAGCGTTGCATTGTGTCGTTTTCAATGTTTGCGATTGCAACAACTGGTTTGGTGGTGCGTTTGAACGCGCCACTGGCAATCATAGATTTGGTCATCTTTTCTGCGGCGTTGGTCCAGTCGCGATATTCCAGTTCCATAACGTTTTGCATTTGTGCAACGTCGCGCGTATCGTCCAGGTCAACAACGCGTGTTTCGCCACAGCCGCATAATACGGCGCACAGTGCAATAGGCATAATTTTCTTCATTGCTTTGTCCTTTGGTTGTTTGTTTATTTTATTTGTATCACCTTGGTATCGGGGTTGTCACCAAAAATCCGAACATAGACCAGGCAATTACCGTTTTTTGGTATTTCTGCACGGGCGATAACGTTGCCCCCAGATTTTATGTCCAGATGTCCACTGTGGTCGTTTTTTGTCCGCAATACAGATATTTTGCTGGGCAGGGTGGGCCAGGTTCTGACCTCGGCATCGGTGGTGGAAACAGAATATACAGTTGATATTAAACCCAACAGTGGCGCGGCGTCACTGTTAGAATTATACATCGCAGATTGCAACATTGCACGTGATGTCGCCGCTGTAAATGCGCGCAACGCGGCGTTCACGCTGTATTGGGTAAATTCGGTCATAAACAATGCGTCAACATCGGCAATTTGTGTTGCGCCATCAATCGCGGTTGTGTTGTTCCAAAATACAGGTTCGGCCAGTGCCAATGATATAACCGTCATACCATTGTCGGTCATAAATGGCATATCAATTCTGTTTTCGTATAATCTGGGGGCAAAGCCGTCTTCTATGAATACCCAAACAGTGTTCTTTGGCGTTGTTCCGCGACGTGCCGCCGCCAGGTCTTCGGCCACCGGTTTGGCGCCACCTGTCATACCGTCTGTGCGCGCCAGATATGTTTTTGCATTGTTAAAATCGCCCATATTCAGGAAATATATCCCAGACAAATACATCAGCCCTGGGTTCATAATATTACGAAATGCCAGCCACTGTGAATTTTCACTGTTGATTTTGTCGGCCAATGTCGGGTTTGTAGTAATGGATTTTTGGGTTTCCTGGACCAGTTTATCGTATTCGCGCGACATCTGTTGTTGGCGTGCGTATGATTGGTTTATTACAACGCGTGCGTCATCTGTGTTGCCCAGTGCCAATGTGTTCCACAACTGGTAATATGACACGAACAGCGCGTCCATCATATATGGGCGATAGTCATTAGACATATTTCCGCCCAACAGCGCGCCAATTTCGCGTCCAATATCGCCACCGGTCAAATCAATATGGCGGCGATTGAATTCTTCGTATGCGGCATCAGATGTGGCAAAATCATTTGTATGAAACGCAGCGTCGGCGGTAATTAAAACTTCCAGATTATTTTGTGATGAAATATCACGGTCTGCGGAAAATTCACGTGCAACAGAATAATCGCCGGCGGCGTATCCGGCCTGGACATTATCCAGACGCGTCATCATACTTGCACTGCACCCGGCCAACATAAATGCAAAGATTGATATAATTATTCGTCGCATATATGAATTATATCCCGGTGTGTGCAAAAATCAATCACAGTGTTTTTGTTTCGCCGGTCATCGGGTCAAAGAACCGTGGCGCGCCGGTGTATCCCAATGCCGCATAATGCGACGGCACCAAGAATTCTGGCAACGGACTGGACGCGCCCATCGCCATATATCCGGCCAGGCGTGGGTCTTTAAATGCGTATTGCTTGTCGGCCTTTATCGGTCTGTGATACCAACCCTGGAATATTACCAACTGTTTATTGTCGTCCAGACGCATAATATCCATCGGGGTGTACAGTAATTCTTCGCTGGTGGATTCCTTGCCGTCTTTGTCGGTTTTAATCTTCATTTTATTGCCCATCATTTCAGAGAAACGATTTGCGGTATCTGGGTCATTTTGACGTAATACAACCTTGGCGGCGGTGGTTGACATAATTGTGGCGGCGGCATCTGCACCGTATTTTTCCTGAATCTGGTGCAAGTCCTGGCCGATAATCAGATACGATATTTTTTGTCCACGTCCCAGGTCGGGCCCCTGGATAACCGCGTCCAGTTTCTGCATTTTTGGCATTTCGTCCAACACGAACAGCACTGGATATGGCCCCAGTTTTTTGCCGTCACTCATCTGTTCTGGGGCGTTTGCCAACAGATAGTTTGTCATCAATTCAATGAATATTGCGGTAATCGGATTCAGTGCCTGAGCATCAACCATATTGATAGACAGATATACCGAAACAGGTTTCATTTTTCCGTCGCGTGGGTCAATCATACCGCGCAAATCAGAAAAGTGAAAGTCAGAATGGCTGGTGCGGTTGCGAACGGCGGCGTTGCGGAATATGGACAGACCCTCCATCACGGTGGACAGAATAGATCCGCGTTCTTTGTCCGGGGTGTTTGCCAACTGGGTCAATTCCAAAATACTGCGGTGGGCGTATGAATAACGGCGTGCCTCGTCCACGGCATTTTGAAACAAATCTTTCATTGGGTCGGCCATCATAACCATCTGGTCGCCCTGGCGACGGCGTTCTTCTAAATCCTGGGCAATGGCGATTTGTGACGCGTTTATCCAGTCCAGAATCATAGAAAACGATGCCTCGCGTCCAATCCAGGCCGGTGGAACATTTGCCCACGTGCCTATATGAACATAATTTGTCGCGTTTAATTCGCCACGTTGTAATAATGCGTTGGCCGCAAATGCATTTGTGTCATTTATCATCGCCAGGTAATAATCAGACAAGACCGCGGCATCTTCGGCGTCAAATGTTCCAGATGTCAGACGGTTGTAAAAATAGTCGTCGGCCTTGGCACGTTCAACCTTGGATATAATATATTGAACCAGACCAGATAATGCTGCGCGCCCAGAAATCGTCCAGTGTGGGTCCGCAGATGATGACGTGTTATCAGGTATCAACACCTTGCACATAGAATCAACATACAAATCACGTTGTGCGACATTAAACGGCACGTGTTCCGGCGACAGTGGATTCCACGACGGATAGTATATTCCGCGCGCAGGGTCGTCCTGGCCGGCCCAGTTCATAACAAACACCGGCCCAATGGTTGAACGATAACCCGATGACTGTTGATATAATTCAGGTTTCGGGTCATTTATAATCATTGAAATGTTATTACATTCAAAAATCGTTGGGAACACAACACCCTGGGTTTTACCGGTTCCCGGGGGCGCAACGCACAATGCGGATAAACATTCGTTCATCATCAGCGGTTTTTTCTTGAAATACCCCAAAACCATCATAAAGCCGTTAAACAGGCCCATTTTTTCAATGTCTTCTTTGTTTGCGTCGCGTGATGATTTTTCGGCAAATTTATCCTTGCCGTATGGGTTGAATTCATCAACCAATGTGGCGTCAGCCATAAAGTAATACGCAATTATCGGCAATAATGGTGCAATGCACGAAATGTCAGGGCGCATCAATGAACGGGAAACCCAACCTGGCACTTCGGCCACGATGGACATTCCGCACGACGTCAGCGCATTTATTAAATAAACACGCGTCCAGACCCACGTTGCCGGTGACCAGCCATAACGCCAAATGTGTTCAGCAATAAACGACAGGCCAAACGCCAGCGCGCACACCAACCAGATTCCAATCGCCCAACGTAATGACCAAAATATCTGGGCCATCGGGGTGCGAAGGTGTTCTTTGTATGCGCTGGATTTAAATATGTTCATACCCTTGGACGAACCACCGGCGGATAAAATCTTGAACTTTTCAACCATTGCGTTATGATTGTATCATAAATTTAACAGATTATAAATCAGGAATTGTGTGAAAATGAAAAATATTCCACGAATTTTTGTTGGCGACGACGTCACAGAAAATTCTGTGATTCCGGCCCCGGCGGACGTTGCCCATTACCTGAACAATGTGATGCGTCGGCGCGATTGCCTGGTGTTTGGGGGTGGTCGTGAATATTGCGCACAATTATCAGATGATAAAAAACACCTGGTTATTGGCGCGCAAACCGCGCACCGTGACCCGTCTGGGGGCGTGACGTTGTTCTTTGCCCCGATAAAGCGCACCGATGATTTAATAAATATGGCAACCCAGATGGGGGTTGCGGCATTTCAGCCTGTGATTACAAATCGCACAACGGTGCATCATATAAATTGGACGCGTATGGAAAAAATCGCGCGCGAGGCGGCGGAACAGTCAAACCGAAACAGTGTTCCGAAAATTTTCCCAGAAATAAAACTTGCAGACATTGATTTGCATGGTATGGTGTTTGCAGATGAACGGGCGGCCTATGGCGCAGATTTGCCGGCCACACCGAAATCTGACAGGGTTTTAATCGGGCCCGAAGGTGGGTTTTCAGACGACGAATTTTCCCGTCTGGACGCGGCCGGCGCACGTGGAATTTCGTTGGGTAAAACAATATTACGTGCAGAATTGGCGGCGGCAATCGCACTGGCCCAGGTGACAGAATGAAGCAACGTATCGCAAAATTTATTGCATGCACAGGCGTGGCATCACGACGCGATGCCGAAAACCTGATTGCCACAGGACGCGTCACAGTTGATGGCGTTGTTGTTTCGTCCCCTGTATTTTTTGTTGATGATACAAATGTTGTTGCTGTTGACGGCAAACAGATTAAATGTAATTCCCAGACAGAATTATATGTTTTTCACAAACCATTAAATACGATGACAACATCGCGCGACCCACGTGGACGGCGCACGATTTATGATTGCCTGCCGGAAAAATATCACTCGTTGCGCTATGTCGGGCGGTTGGATTACAAAACAACGGGATTGTTGTTGATGACAAATGATGGCGAATTGGCGCGTCGTTTAACGTTGCCGACGTCACGCGTGCCACGCACATACATCGCAACGGTTGGCAATGTTGATTTGTCTGGGTTGGCGGCGGCGCGTCGTGGAATGACGGTTGATGGAATAACGTATCGCCCAATGCAGATTGATGAATTGCCCGGCGGTGATTTGCGTGTCACCGTGACCGAAGGGAAAAAAAACGAAATCCGAATTGTTCTGCGTGCGTGTCACGCGCCTGTGCGCCGGTTGCACCGAATTTCATTTGGAAATATAACGCTGGAAAATTTACCTGTGGGAAAAATTCGTCCTGTGCCACAGAAAACGATTGACGCGTTGTTAAAATCTTTCTAATATTCAATTAACTAGGAAGGGAGATTTTACAATGAAAAAAACAAACACACCCAAAACAACTGTGCGCAAACCTAAAAAGGCCGCGGATTCTACGCCGCTGAAAATCACACCAGTTGTATGTGAAAAGCGTTGCTTTAACCCATGGTCATTGTCCATTTATGTTTATTGGTTTATAATTTTGTTCTTTATCGCGTCAACATTTTATATCCTGGGGCGCAGTCACGACACACTGTCGCACAAGGCCAGCAATGTTGAAATCACCGAAGAAGCATTGATGCAGGCGGGCGATTATTACGAACAGGGCAAAACAAAATTGTTGGCTGGCGATACCGCGGCGGCGATTGATGATTTGACCACCGCTATTGAAACAGGCGCAGCCGATGTTGATGCATATCTGTTGCGTGGCGAAGCGTATATGCAGTCTGGCGATTACAAAAACGCGATGGCCGATTTTGATTTGGTTATTGAACGTGATTCTGGTAATGCCGTTGCATACTATGACCGCGCATTGTTGAATACGCGTGTTGAAAATTATGACAAGGCGTTAAATGACATAAACGCAGCGTTGGCGGCCCAGGCGGAAAACCCGTCCAACATTTTGCAACTGCGTGATTTGTATGCAAAACGTGGCCAGTTGAATTTGTGGTTGAAAAACTGGGACGGTGCGATTGCCGATTACACAAATTCATTGTCACACACGTCCGGTGGGGTCAGCCCAAATGTATATGCTGAACGTGCCGAAGCATACACTGCGGAAGCACGCGAATCATTGTCCAGCAATGCAATGTCATATTTTGAAAAATCTGCGGCATTGAATTTGCAGGTTGGCAATATTGACGCGGCACGTAATGATTTGAGTTCTGCGTACACAATCGCCGGCGCATTAAAAGATACGGCCAGCGTGGAACGTCTGGGTGGTTTGATGGCAAATCTGCCAACAGAAACCCCAACTGCCCCAGCCGAAGAACCAGTCACAGAACCTGTCCCAGGCCCTGTCACCCCAGCAGCACCAGAAACACCTGTGGAATAAAATGGTCACTGAAATAAAAAGGTCGGCAAATGCCGACCTTTTGTTTTTTTGTTTATGTGTTTTTTCTTAAAATGTCAGACGCATACCAGCGGCCAAAAACGGCGTTTCAGTCGTCAGGCCCAATGATACCCAGCCGTCAACATTTTCGCTGTATTTATAACGAAACGAACCGATAACGGTGTGGTCTGTGTAATCGGCGACGTCGTGTTGCCAGACGCCTGTGTCTGAAAATATGTATGACAACGACAATGTGTAATTCAAAACATCATAACTGATACCGGTACCGGCCGCCAAACCATCGCTGGCGATGCCAACTGGGTTTTCGTCATATATCAATCGCGCAGTCACACCCCAAATCCAACTGTTGTATTGCAGGTTTATTCCGCCAGAAACCTGGGCGCGCCAATCGGCCCAGACGTGTGGGGAATATGTATCTGATTGATAGTTGTCTGGGTGTGACATAAATGACGCACCCAATGAATACGCAGTCTTGGTTTTTCCGTGTGGATTGCGGATTTTTAACCCGGCGTCAATCGCGTAATCATAATCATCTGTGATGCCGGCCACAGACAATCCGTATTGCGCGCCGTTATTTGGCACCGTGGCCAGATTTACGCGCAATGCGTCGCGTCCAGTGGTCAACGTTGTATCTGATATAATCGGGCCGTCTGGATTTATTTTTTTATAAAACAGTGGTTTGTCATTGACGCGCAATCCGCCAACGTCGGGCAGGCCAACCCCCAGTTTGCGCGCAATAGAATCAGTCATACCAATTTCCATGCGGCCATAATTTCTGTCTTCAAAAAAACCGAACGCTTCGCGCAGTGGTCTGTTTTCGTCCAATGCCGCGTCGTCCAGTGCATATACCGCACCCAGGGTTTGCCCAGACGCCACCGCGTAATTCATTTGTGTGCGCACGCGCCAATCGCCGATAAAGTCCGATTTTTCAAATTCAGGCTGTAATATTCCGGCCGAACCGTGTCCTGATAATTTAAATGCAAAACGACCGTTGTTATATTGGATTGCGTGCGCAGATTGCGCAACGCCGATGATTGACAGCACGACTGCAACTGTGCGACATGGGGTTATGTGCATACGTTTTATCCTTGGGTTTCTTGTAATATTGCGGCGCGCAGTTTGTTAAATGCGCGTTCTTCTATTTGGCGCACGCGTTCGCGCGAAATTCCATATTTCTGTGACAAAGATTCCAGTGTTGCGACTGGCTCACTCAGCCGGCGTGCGCGCAATATTTCGCGGTCACGTTCGGGCAGTTCGGCCAAATGTCGTTGCAGTAATTCGTATCCGCGCCGACGAAATTCCATCTGTTCAATAGATTCCTGGATATTTGTTTTTTCGTCCGGCATATTGGCCAGTACGTCGCGCGCGTCATTATCAGAATGTGCCGGCGCGTTCAATGACACATCGCGTGCAGTCACGCGCGTTGACATACGGCGAACGTCGTTTTCTGGCACGTCCAGATATTCTGCAATTTGTTTTGTTTGGTCATCACTAAGGTTATTATCCATAATCCCCAATGCGCGCTTTGCCCGCGCCAGGTTAAAGAACACACGTTTCTGGTTCGCAGATGTTCCGATTTTCACAATAGACCAGTTGTTCAGAATCGTTTCATATATTTCGGCACGAATCCAAAACATCGCATACGTAGAAAAACGAAATCCCTTGTCTGGGTCAAATTTTTGCAACGCCTGCATCAGCCCCATATTACCACTGGCAATCAAATCGCCCACCGGAATACCATAGTTTTTAAAGTCGTATGCCACCGATACAACCAGGCGCAAATGGCTGGCCACCAATTTTTCAGCAGCAACCTTGTCCTGATTTTTTACCCAGTTCTTAGCGTATTCATATTCTTCCTGGGCGGTTAAAATCGGAAACTTTTGAATCGTCTGGATATACTGGGCCAGACCCGATTCGTCACTGACCCCACGAGCGGCAACCAAACTGGTATTTTTTTGAACCGGCAAAGCGTTCTTGATTTGCTTTTTCATTACTTTTATAGTATAGCAATAAAATAAGAATTATCAAGGGTACCATTTACACAGGAGAAAATTCAATGGCATCAATTTTGGAAAGAAATAACAAGGTCGCCAAGACCCCAGAACCCAAGAAAACACGCGAAGATTACGCCGAAGATGCACTGTATCGCGAGGTATGGGAAGAAGTAAATAACGACAAAACCCAGGCGTTTATTAAAAAATATTCGCGACATATGATTATTGGTGCGCTGGTATTGCTGATAATCGTTACATCTGTCCAGATTGGTGTGCGCGCGCACAGAAATGCCAAGATTGCAGTTGCAACAAATTATGAAACAGCGGTGCTGAATATGGACGCAAATGCGTTGGCGGCGATTTCCCAGGATTCGTCGGGTGCAACGGCGGATTTGGCACTGTTCCAATCGTATATCATTGATAACGATGTTAAAAAACTGGAACGCCTGGCGTCGCACGGCGCAACACGCGATTTTCGTGATTTGGCCAAAATGCACATCGTTGCAATCCAGGGTGATAAAATGTCGGCCCAAGAAGTGGAAAAATATCTGTCTGGGTTGGATACGAAAAAGTCACCGTTTTATTACACGTCGCGTTTGACCATCGCACAAAAATATCTGGCAACAGGGGACAAAGCGGCGGCGGATAAATGGCTGAACGTTATCATAAATGACAAAGATGCACCGGCGGTTGTATCAGCGACGGCACAATCTTTGCGCTAGGGTAAAACGTGGGGGCGATTATGCGAAAATTTGTTGCAGTTTTAACATCACTGGTGGCGTTGGCGGCGTGTTCAAAGCACGACCCGATTTTGCCTGGGGTGCGCAGTGCGATTTTTACAACTGATGCCCCGACGGTTTTAAATCAGAATATTTCTGATTTGCCAGATGTGGCGAACCAATATGATGTTGCGCCGTGTCCATATACCCAGGACGCAACAAACACCATCAAAGACGGCGACAAAAAAATATTCAGCGGTTTTCCCGTTCCTAATTCTGTGCGCAGCACGCAACGCCCGGTATGCAGTGGTAAATATGTCTATGCCGGTTTAACCACAGGCGAATTGGTTAAAATCAATTCTGCCACGCGCCAGGTTGTCTGGATTGCCGATATTTTCCGCGCCAGCAATATGACCGGTGGCGCATCGGTGGTGGATATTGTCGCGCCGATTGTTGTGTCGGGTGCGGACGTATATGTCGGTGGTCTGGGCGATGCGTTTTGTCGCATAAATGCGTCATCTGGTGTGAAAAAGTGGTGTGCAAACATCGGCACGGCCCAGCCGTTTGTAATCGCCGGACCGGCAACGTATGTTGTTGGGACGGACAACAATTTATACGCGTTGCGTAATTCAGACGGTGCGATTTATTGGCGCACAGAAATCGCAAAGCAATCTGCACCGACATTCACAGATAAAATCATAACTGTTGGTCGGCAAAAAATAGACGCCCAAACAGGTCAAATTATCAAATAAAAAAAACGCGCCATTTCGGCGCGTTTTTATCAATATGCGTTTGTTTATACCAGACACGCCAATGTCGCGCTGGCGTTCTTTAACATAAACCAGCCAATGCGATAATCGGTCGCATACACGGTTACCAAGAACAGGGCGAATATGCCAATAACGATGATAATATTGCTCTTTTTCCCGTGCATACAATACAGCGCGATGTTATAGAACAAGAACAGTATGTATGTATCTACGATAAGGCTGATAATCCACATAGATGTGCAATTAAACGCCAGTGCGTTCAAAACCAATATTGCTGGGTATATAAAGAATATTGACGCCAGACCCTTTATCGCAATTTCCCAATCACGTTCGCCACCGGTGATTTCAGACACCAACATCATCAAACCACCCATAACAAACAGCAATCCCACCGCCAGCACAGGCACAATGACAATCGCGGTAAATACTGCGCCAAATGTCACAGTCGCGCCACCAATCAGGCGCAATCCCAACACCAACAGGCCGCCCAGTAATCCGTAAAAGAACGCCTTGAACATTGCTTCTTCCATATCGCCGTCGGCAACGATTTTGGAAAAATAACGTTTAGGTTTAACAATGATGTCACGCAGATGATTGAAAACTTTTTTAATTTTTTGTTTCATTTTTTCGCCCCCAATTTGCTTATTTATATTTTTGCTTTATAATGGTAAAAAATCAATGGAAAAATAAAAATGAAAGTCATAATAGCAGGACGTCCGAATACGGGCAAATCAACACTGTTTAACGGTCTGACGGGGACGCGTGACGCGCTGGTCCACGACCGTCCGGGGGTCACGCGTGATAATCTGGGCGGAACTATGCGCGACAGACCGTATCAGATTATGGATACCGCCGGTCTGGAAAACGCGAAAAGTGGGATTGCCGCAGATTCTACGAATATGGCACTGGGGGCGATTGCCGACGCAGACGCGATTTTGTTTGTTGTTGATGGCCGCACTGGCCTGACGGGCGAAGATTTAGATTGGGCGCGCCTGGTGCGGCGTAAAACCCGTGCGCCGGTTTTATTGCTGGCGAACAAGGCAGAATCATCACAGCGATTGGCGGACTTGGCCGATTTTTACAAATTGGGATTTGGCGCGCCGGTTAAAATTTCTGCGGAACATAAATCTGGGTTTGGTGCGATATATGAATTCTTGGATAAAACCGCCAATGAAATTGGCGCAACCACCACGGCGACCGATACACCGGACGACAACCGAATAAAAATCGCAATTTTAGGTCAGCCTAATGTTGGCAAATCAACATTTGTGAATCGCGTTCTGGGGCAAACACGCCAGATTGTGCGTGATGCGCCGGGTATTACGCGCGACACGGTCAAGATTCCAACACGTTTTTATGGTCGTGATATTGTGTTGATGGATACCGCCGGTCTGCGTCGCAAGGCCGGTGTGACAGACGATGTTGAAACATTGTCTGCGCTGAAATCATTGGACGCGATTGCCAAGGCCGATGTGGTTATCCTGATGGTTGACGCGACCCGTAATATAGAAAATCAGGCACTGGGGATTGCCGCACGCGTATATGACGCAGGCAAAATTTTATGTGTCGCCCTGAACAAATGGGATTTGGTTGAACCGGCGATTCGCGATGAAAAATTATTAAAACTGAAACACCAGTTTTCAAATTCTTTTCACCAGATTATAAAGCCGATGATTCTGGCGGTATCGGCCGAAACTGGCACAGGTGTCCAGAATATGTTCCGTCGTATTTATGAACAGTGGGATATTTCTATGGCCCAGGCACCAACCAGTCTGATAAATCGTATTGTGGAAAAATTGGTTGCCACGCGCCAGCCCCCTATGTCGCGCCTGAAACGGCCAATGAAAATAAAATTTGCCCGGCAAACAGGACGGCACCCAATGAAGATAACAATCAATGTTGGTGGGGCGTCTGATATTCCTGAATCTTATACGCGATATTTGCGTCGTGGAATTGCCACAGAATTAAAATGGGAACATCTGCCTGTGGTAATTGAATATAAAAAAGACGATAATCCATTTGATTGACAATGGGGTTGTCAGTAAAAAAACAGGTATGATTTAATCATACCTGTTTTTTTTGTTTTGTGTCATCAATCCTGGTGTTGCAAGATTGCGGTAAATGTTGCCTCGGCCACCTTTTCGCCGTCAACATATGCGATGCCGTGGAATTTATGCAGTGACATTTTCTGCATCAACAATTCAACGCGCAATTCCAGCGTATCACCCGGGCGAACCATGTGCGTGAACTTTATCTTTTCCATAGTTGTAAAGTATCCCATAGATTTGCCGTCGTTATATCCTGAACGCGCCATAACGATAAAACAGGCCGTTTGCGCCAATGCCTCTACCTGCAAGACGCCCGGCATAATCGGTTGACCTGGGAAATGTCCAGCACACCAAAATTCGTTGTCGCGAACATAGTGAATACCAACGCCATGATGTTCGTCGTATTCACGTATCTCGTCAATCAGGCGCATATTGCCACGATGCGGGATAACCTGTTCTATGCCTTTTGCGTCTATCATAACCCTCTCTCTTGGTTTTTATTGTTTAGACTGTTTTTTCAGCCACGCATATTGGCGGAAAAATTCCATACCTGGAACCGCTGGATACCCCATTGCGCGGCTGCCATCGGCGACAGGGCGGAATACACCACTGTGGGCGCCAACCTCGGCATCGTTGCCGACGTGAACGCCGTTGGCCAATCCAACCTGGCCCGCCAACAATGCGCGGTCGCCAATAACGCAACCGCCAGCCATACCAACCTGGCCTGCGACAAAGCATTCTTTGCCGATAACACAACCGTGTGCAATCTGGCACAGGTTGTCAATTTTTGTCCCGTCGCCAACCACGGTATCAGTCATCGCACCACGGTCAATGCACGTGTTCGCACCAACAGATACGCGGTCGCCCAATACAACGCGTCCAACGTGTGGAATAAATATGTTGTGGCCATCTTGGCGTGTGTATCCAAATCCGTCCTTGCCGATAACTGCGCCAGGATTTATGACGCATTCGGCACCAATTGTTGCGTTTTCAATGTGTGCGCCACTGCGAATAACAGTGCCACGTCCAATCGTCACATTGCGCCCGATAAACACGTTTGGATATATTTTAACGTCCGCCTCTATTACTGCGCCACGTTCAATCGTTGCGAATTGACCAACATAAACGCTGCGCCGTTTGCGGAAAAACACACCACGTTCAATAATCGCGTCGCGACTGATGCCAAAGCGCGGTTTTTCGCGGTATATTTCGCCCAATATTTTGACGATGTTTCCACGTGGCGACGGGGTTATCAACAATGTTGCGCCCGTCGGTGCAAATTCCGCCTGTTCTGGCTGAACCAGAATAACGGTTGCACGTGTGTTCTTTAACACATCAATCGGCAGAATTTTAAACGCCGCACTGTTTCGTTCCGTTGAATAGAACGCCAGTTGTCCCGGACGTGCATCTGCGATTGGCGCCACGCCACGCACAGGGGCATTTGCGTCCCCACGTAATTCCAGACCGAATTTTTCGGCCAACGCGCCGGCTGTTGTTTTGTTTGCCGCCGGCCCCAGCAAAGATCTTAGAAAGTTAAACATACCGCGATTATACGCGAAAAACAACAAAGTGCAATATTTAAATGGTAAAAATCCAGGAAGTTATTCCTGGACAATATTGCAATACGAAAATAAAAAACGGGGCAACGCCCCGTTTGTTGTTTTTTTTAGAATCCGCGTGGTTTTTCCATTTTTACACTGGATACTTTTTTGTTCAATGCCCCGATAACTTCGTCTGTGATGTCCAGGTTTTCAACATTGTTTCCTGTGCGTGCAAAACGACCGTCAATTACCAATGACAGATTCTTTTTGGCAATTACGCCTTCTATGATTGGGTCCAGGTGTTTTGTTTGAACTTCGGCCAATGCTTTCTGGAAAGATTCTTCTATTCCCTGGGCACGGTCAGCCAAATCGCGTTGCAGTTTAGTCACGCGGTTTTGATAGTCAACAACACGGCGTTGCAATGCGTCACGCGACAGAACGTCCTGGGACTTTTCAATTTCGGCCTTTTCTTTTTCCAGTGCCTTTTGTTCTTTGGTCAATTCATCGCGCAGTTTCGCCTCGTACGATTCTTTTTGTTTGCGCAAAGATTTCAATGCGTCTGCATTTGCCTGGATTGCGTCCATACGGATAACCGCAATACGTAAATCTGCGCCACTGGCGGCCTGGGTCGTCACGTCGGCCAATGCCTGTTCTGTGGTGACACCACCGCGCATCGCGCTGATGCCCCAGATGCCTAATGCCGCAACTGCGATAACCACAGCCGCGATAATGCCGGTACGAACATATTTCTTTTGTGCTGGATTGACAGATGTTTTTGTTGTGTTTGCCATATTTTTCCATCCTTTGTTTTGATTATGGTCGCAGTATAGCAACAAAATTTTTAAATTAAAAGGGAAAGTTATCGCGCCGGCGCAATGCGAATTTCAACCCGACGATTCGTCAGACGACCAACGTCATCTTGGGCGGCGATTGGACGGGACGCGCCACGGGCAACGATAAACATACGCGCAGTGCTGATTTTATGTTGGGCAAAATAAACGCCAACGCGTTCCGCCATATCCATAGACAGGGCGCGCGCCTGGGTCGCGTTCATTGCGTCGGTATATCCTGCGATTTCAATAAATGTCGCATCGTATTTATTCAGTATCTGGGCAATGGTGTGCAGTGTGTCGTCGCCAGTGGCAGAAATGTCCGGAACATTCAGTTCCATAATCGCGTCGCGTACCAATATTACAACGACGTCTGTGCCGGCGCGCTGGACAGAAATTCCCGGTTTGCGCAACGCGTCATATAACGCAAATTCCAGATTGGACATATACTGTAAAACAATCGCGTTATCAGTCGTGCTTTTATCGCCGTATTCCAATGCAGGTGGCACATTTTCAGATAAAATCAATTTTCCCCCTGCGCCCAGATACACAGGCCGTTTGGCCACGCGTGCCGGTTCGGTCATATCAGAAAAACTGGCCCCACGTAAATAGTTGCCCCAGGTTTCGCGTGCCGGGCTGTGATACGCCATACACGCACACAGTGCGATAGTTGATATTGTGCCAAAGATTTTTAATACATAACGCATTTATTCTATGATAAACGAAATCTGGTTTGACGATGATGACATACACCGCGTATCAGGGTCAGATTCATATCCGTTGACCAGCATTGACGTCGCCCACGTTGGGGTTGCCGTCACGAAATATTCACATTCGCTGCGTGTCAGTTCCACCAGGTTGATTGAAAATGATTTTCCATCAGACGACGATGTGACCGACCAATCCGCCCCACCGATTGGTGCAGCGTCTGTCTTGATTGCGCCAGATTTTACCAAATAGTCAACCGACACGCCGGTATAATCACCGCGCATTTCCAGCAACAGTTTTGTGTTTTTTGCAATTTCTTGCAATGTTGCGTTTGCGATGTGGCGCGTTTGATTGTTGCGCACCATTTTATATGTCCCCAGTGCCGCGGCCGTCATAATTCCTGTGATTGCCAGAACACCTATAACCTCTATCAACGAACGGCCCGATTCATATTTCATATTTTTCACCTTATTTTGTGCCGACAATTTCTGCGCCTTCAAATAAATCCATTGCACTGGCGACCAATGGGTCTGATTCCAGGGCGGCCTGTTTTTGTTCGGCGACCGTCGGGTTGTGTTGTGATTGTTCCTGGCGTGATAATGTCCAGGTGTGTCCGGTTTTATCCTGCAACCATACGGCCAGACGTCCAGCAAAACTGGTGTCATTGCCACGGTCAAAATACTTTATATTCCCGTCTGAAAAATCAACAATTTCAATATTGCTGGTGTAATAAGAATACAACAATATTTCCTTGGAATCGTGCAGTGCCGCGCCCAATTCATCAGGCGACGTGATTGTTATAAATTTTGGCTTTTGACTGGGCGCAGGTTTTGGCGCAGTCGCCCCAGGGGTTGCGGGCGTCTGACGCTTTATCAGTTCTGAAATTTGTGGCATATCGGCAATATGCATCAGGCGCACAACCAACATATCAAAACACTGTTTCGGATTGCCGGCCGCCTGCATTTCTGGCACAGCCGCCACCATAACCTGCCATATACGGGACAGGGTGTTTAATGAAATCCGTGTGTTTATTTCGCGAATTTGTTCGCGCTGGTCAGCGGTGTATGGCGATGTCGTCACGTCGCCTGCGTGCAGCGCAGGGTGCATACGTGTTGCCCAATGTGTCCATTCCATCATATCGGTCAGCAACATTGATAAATCAGCACCATTGGTGTAAATCTGGTCTAATTTGTCCAATGCAGCCGCCGTGTCGCCCGACAGCAATATGTTCATAAAATCAACAATTGTGCCACGGTCTGTGCGTTTTAACATTGCCAATACCGATGCCTCGTCCACGTGGCCACCGGTTTGGGCAATCGCCTGGTCCATCAGGGACAGACCGTCACGCACCGAACCGTCGGCGGCGCGCGCCAATAATTCGTTTGCCGCGTCAGACAATTCAATTTTTTCCTGGGACGCAATCCACGCGAAATGCTTCTTTAATGTTTCAACTGGCACACGCACCAGGTCAAAACGCTGGCACCGGGATAAAATAGTGACCGGTATTTTTCTGATTTCGGTTGTTGCCAGGATAAAGATTACGTGTGCAGGTGGTTCTTCCAGTGTTTTCAACAGCGCGTTAAACGCCGCCGGTGATAACATGTGAACTTCGTCAATAATATAAACCTTGTATCGGCCATTTGTTGGGCGGTATTGTGCCGCGTCCAATATGTCACGTATGTTATCAACACCTGTGTGTGACGCGGCGTCAATTTCCATAACATCAATGTGTTGACCGGCGGCGATTGCGCGACAGTTTTCACACACCCCACACGGTTGTGCAGTTGGCCCATCAGACGACAGACAATTTAATGCCTTGGCCAAAATACGTGCGGTGCTGGTTTTTCCGGTGCCACGAATACCTGTGAAAACATAGGCGTGTGCAATGCGCCCGGTGTTTATCGCCGTTGTCAATGTTTTTACAAGAACGTCCTGGCCAATCAGGGATTGAAAATCTTGGCTGCGGTATTTGCGCGCCAATACTGTGTAATTGCTGTCCATGCCAAACTTCCTTTTGCGTCCAGCATAGCAAAACGGGGTTAAATTTCAACAATAAAACACAGCGAATTTATCTTAAATTTGTTGGATAAAATCTGGCAACGCCATATCTTCGTCATCAGCTGTGCCGTTATCATCGCCGGCGATATCAGACGCTGCAACCTTGTCCGCAGGTGTGCGTGTTGAATCAATTTTACCCTGTTCGGCGGCAACAATACGGCCATAGTGTTCGGCGGCCTGTAATAAACGTTCGCGTTCAATTTCGTCGGACGTTTGACGTGCCTGGTCCAGGTATTGTTTTCTTTTCTGACGCCATTTATGACAGCGTTGAATCATCATTCCAACAGATGACTGGTTTTTTTTGTTTTGCATTTCTATTACTTGTGTTTCAGGAAATAAATTCAGACAACAATACAATCTCGGACTGTTGCCACTGCTTAAACAGTTTTGATATTAAAGCATCTTAAAACTGATTGCAATATTTTTTTTCAGTTGCTATCCTGGGCCAGTGTAGGAGGGGGCATTAAATCGTGCCGCGAAATCAAAGTGGAAATTTTCTGTTGCAGGCGTTGTTGGCGTTGACGTGTGTGTTTGCGTTTATGCCGTTTTTTGTGCGCCGTATGGCGGCGCGCGATATGTCGGCCCAGATGTATTCTGCAACGCGACAGATTGATGTGGCGGCGACGGCTGCGCGAATTTATATTCGCGAAAACGCGACAAAGTTGCCGTATAATGAAACAGTTTTATCGGGCGATAAATTTTCTGATACATTGGAATCGTATGGTTTGCCCCTGGGGTTTGTTCCGCATACTGCGTTGGACCAGGATATTTCGTTGGTTATAAATCGTGATTCTGAATCTGTGTCGGCGTATTTGAAAATGACAGGTGGAAATTTATCTGATACCCAGATTGCTGAAATGGTTCGTCGCATTGGTTTCTATGCAGGCAGCGCAGACGGCGCGTTATTGGTTGGAATTGCGCTGGACGATGTGTATTCTGATGTTGTTCGGCGTAATGATTCAGATTTAGATTCTGGGGCATTTTTATCAGATTTAGATATGGGGGAAAATAACCTGGATAATGTGGCCGATGCGCGTATGCAATCGGGCGAATTTGAAACAGGCGAATTTACATCGTTGACATTGTTTGGCGTGGAAAATGGACGCAAAAGTAAAAATACAATTAAAAAAATCACATCTGACAAGGCGATATTTCAAAACAGTGATGGCGCGGCCGCGTTATCTGTGACCAAGGGTGAATTGCATCTGGGCACATTGGATGCCAGGACGATTTCGGCGTTTGGTGACGCAGGAAATTTCACAGCAGACACGGCGTCGGTATATGATTTCGCAATGACGGCCGGGCGCACAGGTTTTGCCGGACCACTGGATTGGAATGTGCGCGGTAATGTTGTCACGAATAAAATCAGTTTTTCGGTTGAACGCCTGGAAATAAATTCGTTCTTGAACGCGTCGCGTGGCCAGGACGTGTATATCAATTCTGATTCATTGGAATATTCTACAAACAGTGGTATCAGTGTCGCAAAAATTGCGGCGGCAAATATAACTATGCGCGACCAGACGTCTGACGCGTTGTTAAAAGGTGAATCTGGGGACGTTGTTTTGGATATTCGTCCGGGCGGGACATCTGTGTTGCCAGATGTTTTGATTTCTGGAATTGACAACAACGCAATCAGCGTTATCAGTAATCCAGACGCAGACAACGGCGACACAACCGATTGCAAAAGCATTGTTGACAGACTGGACGGCGTATATAATCAAAAATCATTGGCCCAGTATATTGTATGCCAGTATTATTTTTGGCAACGTCTGGAACAGCGTATTGATATAAAACAATGCTTGTTAAATGGTGGGGGCAACTGTGACTAGGACGAAAATATTTTCCGATGCCACGCGTGGTACCAGTATGACCGAGGTTATATTGGCAATGGCGATTGTTGCGATTGTCTCGCCGTTTTTATACACGCAAATCACAGACGCCACAGATAATGTTCGCGATATGGCGTTGGCGCGTAATATAATTGCATTGCGTGGCAATGTGCTGAACTATGTTCGCGCAAACCAGGACAGGTGGCCCGACGTTGCCCAGATAAAATTGGCCGATGACGAGTTGTCAGAAATATCTGGTGTGGCCACGGCCGGATTCATAGACAAGTATGCCGTCAGTGGCGCAACAATAACCGATGTTTATTTGGCGTTTGATACCGGGCTGAAACCGATTCGGACAATGCGCGTTGCGCGTCATATTGGTATGGACGCGGCGGTGGTGTCTGATGATGGGGTTGCGTATGGTGCGTCGTGGGCGGTGTCTGCGCCTGATTTCCAGCCGGGACAACTGATTTATCGGGTGACGCGTGATATTGCCGGAATTGATACATCAAAATATCTGCATCGCACATCGTCAGATGACGAAGATTTAAATGTTATGCAGCGTGATTTGAATATGGGCGGAAACAGCATATTTAACATCGCCACGATGGTGGCAAAATCTGCGCGGATTAAAAACGCGGCTGCAATGTTTGCAAATGTCCAGGATTTGTCGGCGACAACTGTGTTTTTCCCAGATGGCGCAAATATGAACGCGACCAGTGCAGATATTGGCGCGATGCGTGTGACGGGCGATGTCACCGGATTTCGTAATATTACGGCAAATAATTTGAACGGCGCGTCATATACAACCCATGGGCGCATTGTCACAGATCGTGCGTCGGTCACTAAATCTGTAAATGTAGCCAAGGATTTTATATTAAAATCAAATTCTGCGTTGACCGTCAGTGGTTTTGCCGGGGTGTCTGCGAACACGGTTAAAACGCCGTATGTTTCTGCAACAGAAATGACGTTTTTTGAAAATTTTGGTTTAACGATTTCTGGCGAATTGTTGATGTCTACAAATGCGCCACTGAAAATAGGCGCGTGGACATTTCCGTCAACGGTGCCACCATCGTTTAACGCACTGACATTTGAACGTGCAACAATCCCAGGTGCGCCATCGCGTAATGCGTTTGGGCCACTGATGCAATCAGGGTGGAAATCTGTTCCACCAAAGGACGTGCAGTAATGATAAAAACAAAACGGATTTTATTTACAGGCACCCAGCGTGGCGGAATGCTGGTGGAATTGTTGCTGACGGTTGCGCTGGCGGCAATGATAATTCCGTTTTTATTTCAGTATCAAAGTCGCGCAATCACGCGTGCGCAAAATATCGTTATTGCCAGCGAAATGGAAAATATCCAGACGGCATTAGAACGCTATATTGTTGCCAATCGCGAACAACTGTTGCGCACAGTTGGCCGAAATATTACGCGCATAGAAATGTCTGATTTGTATGACTTTGGTTTGAACAAAAACATTGACGACACAAAACGTAAATACCAGTTGCGAATTATAAAGAACGCGCCCAGCGGTGGCAAATCAACATTACAGGGTGTTGTTGTTATGTCTGATTCTGATATAAGTCCGATGCGCACGCGCGAAATCGTATCAACAGGTGGCGGACAAATCGGTTTTATTGATGCGTCGCGGACATACGGGGCATTTAATTCTTTTCGCGCAGATAATATTGATTTAGGCATTACTGCGACCGATGGAATTGTCGCGACAACGCCGGTAAATCGGGATAATGCGTTGTATTTGTGGCGTGTTCCATCGGGGGACGCGCGTGACGCAACAATGCAGACGGGATTAAACCTGGGCAATCACGATATAAAAAATATTACGTTTTTTAACGGCACGTCTGCGACAATGGATACAGGGTTGATGGCTGGGCGCGCGGTTGCAAACAATTTAATATTTCAATCGCGACCGATAATTGACGGTGTTTTTGATGTAAAAAATGCGACTGTGTCTGGAACATTGTCATCAGATTCGCGTTCAATGAATATCACGGGCGGATTAAAATTATCTGATGTCGGCAAATTTTCATCGTTCAGTGTTTCTGATTTATGGGTGACAAATTTGACGTTGGCCGGTCTGTCAATCAGCGACAGTGGCAAGGCCGCACTGTTGCACGTCAATGATTCCATAGATATGACGGGTGGGCATATCAAGGCGATGTATGTGACGGTTGGTTTTGACGGTTCAATAACGCCACGCCTGATTGTCAGCAAACGCATAGAAGATTCTGTGAATTCCAATTATTACTGGGACGTCAGTGACGGCAAGGCGCACTTTATGGACGCGATTTTGAAAAATCTGAACATTATGGCGGCGTATGCGGCGCGCGACACGCGCAGTAATACTGTGTCGTACCAGTTGTTTGCGCCTGTGGCAACGAATAAAAACGCCACAGTTGCAGATTATATGAACGCACTGCGCGAAATCCAGACGCGCGTCAGTGCGAAATATAGCCAGTTGAATTTGTAATAATTTGTGGTATAAAAAAATTATGAAAATAAAATGTGATTTTTGCAAAACAGAGTATTCTGGTCAATTTCCGCCGACAGGCCCGGTCAAGTGCATTGTTTGTGGGCATACCTGGGTTCCGCCACGTCAACATCGTCGTGGGCCGTTGATGGTATTTTTGGCGTCTTTGTGTGCGTTGCTGTCGGCGATTGTGTTCACGATTGCCGTTGTCGCACGCCAGAAAATTGACGCGGCGGCCGAACCGTTGATTGCGCGTGCAACTGCGGTGCGCGCAGGCACAGATGATGCCGGCAACGCGCGCCTGATGGTGGACGGCGTTGTTGAAAATGTATCTGATGAAATTTACGGCGTGCCCGATTTAATTGTAATTGCGTATGACGCGCACGACAATATTATCGCGCAACAGAAATTTATGCCGACGGCGACATTACTGGACGCCGGTGGCCACAGCCAGTTTTCATACACGATGTCAATATCCCCGACGGGGGTGCGACGCGTGTCTGTGCGTCTGGCCACAGGGGGGACTGCGAAATGAAAAAAATAGTATCTGCAATATTTGCAATGGTTTTGTCGGCACCGTGTATCGCAGACGATACGCCGGTTGTAAAACGCGTCAGTGTTTTTTCAACCAGCACAGATTGGCAGGCGGTGACCGGTTTGAACCTGAATCAATACAGTGCGACGTTTCGTCCTGATTCAAAATTGATTGGACGCCAGGGGTTGGTTTTGTATTACCTGGACGCATTTCCGTGTTATGGTCTGGGGTATGGTGTGCGTGTATGGTTGGGTCCAAATGGCAAGAGTGACGGCACATTGCAAATCGCGTGTGTTGCCGCGCCGACGGAAATTCATTTTGCGTATCGTAATGCCACCCGTGACGCAGACCAGGCGGCAACCACAGGGATATTGACGTGTCCTGTTGATGGGCGCACGCGTGATTTGACGATTGATTTGTCGCGGTGCAGTGTTGGCCCCGATTGGTCTGAATATAAATAGGTTTTGTGTATGTTTGAAATGCGAGAGTTTATTACAGATGAAGCGTCCGTTGGTATGCGCCTGGACAAATTTTTAGCAACCAATATGTCTGATTTTTCCCGCAGCGAGATTCAGCGTTTTAACATAACCCTGAACGGGGCCGCCACGCGCAGCGCAACGCGTCTGCGATTGGGGGATAAAATCACGGTTGAAATTCCGGCACCCGTGACAGACGTTGCCGCCGAGAACATATCGTCTGATTTTGATTTAGATATTTTATACGAAGACGATGATATTATCGTCATCAATAAACCACGTGGCGTGGTGATGTATCCGTCGGCCGGGAACAAAACGGGAACACTGGTTCAGAATATTTTGGCGCACTGTAATTTATCGCTGTTGGGTGGCGCAACGCGTCCGGGGGTCGTTCATCGTCTGGACAAAGATACCAGTGGCGTTATGGTCTTTGCCAAATCAGATGCAGCATTTCGTGGATTGGTTAAAATATTTTCCAGTCACGATTTAATTCGTCGCTATGTTGCGTTTGTGTGGGGCGTGCCGAATTGGGACGGCGCAGACATAACGGGGAATATCGCCCGTTCGTCCCGTAATCGCCAGAAAATGACAATGGTAAAATCTGGGGGAAAACCGGCCCATACCCAGGTGACGGTTATGTCGGTTTGGCCACGTGCCGGCTGTGCGGCGTTGCGTTGCAATTTGCTGACGGGGCGCACGCACCAGATACGCGTTCATTTGTCGGCGCACGGATTTCCTGTTTTGTGTGACCCGGTCTATGGCCGTGGGGCAAATCGCCTGGCGTCGGTTCGTGACGGCGAATTGCTGGATTTCTTAAAGACCCACAATGGCCAGATGTTGCACGCTGAATACTTGGAATTTACCCACCCGGTCACCGGGGTGCGTATGCATTTCAAGTCACATTTGCCCGATGATATGGAAACTTTGCGGTGCATTTTGGACGAATTGGGATAAAAATTGGGGGCGCAGGCCCCTGTTTATTTTACTGTGATTTCACAGATTTTTCCTTTATCAGTGCCATATTTTGTGATATAATAAATCATAAATAATGGAGTGGACAGGATGAGTTTTCTGAATAAATCTATCAGTTTTGTTGCCGTTTTGGCGTGTACATCGGCGGCTTTTGCGGTCACCGCGCGCCCCAGCATAATCGGTAATGCGATGCGTCGTATGCCGACGATGACGACATCGGCCGGGGTAATTTCTGGCACAACGACAACAACATCCAACTTGTTGGCAAATGCCGAATGCATTGATGCGTACACCGCGTGCCTGAAAGGGGGCGATGCGTGCGGTTCAAATTTTGAAGAATGCACAACGCGCGTTTTGTTCCACGGCAAAATGCCACAATGTCTGTCCACATTGGCCCAGTGCAACGCATCTGGGATAAACAGTTTGTTTGGAACGCCAAATACAACCGCGCTGTCCAGTGTTGCGACTAAAAACACCCATGGCGAGGTCACAGATTACACATACCCAACCGACGGCAGTGTCTTGGGCCAGTTGATTATCGGTGCGGCAATTTCCAATAAATACGACACATCAACGTGCGTGAAACGTTATACATCGTGCTTAAAGAAAGATAATGTTTGCGGTGCGGATTTTGAATTATGCACAACAAACGCAGAATTCAGAAAACAGATGGTGTATTGTGATTCAACATTGGCACGTTGCCAATCAGATGGCAAAATTGAACTGTTTGGTTCAACAAATACATCTGTGTCCCCATCTGCAACCAGCCGTATTGGCGAAATGATTGCCGAGGGCGCGTCCCTGGCCGCAATCAACGCGGTATCCACCTGCTACAAGGTTGTTGACCAGTGTATATTAAATGCGTGCGCGACAAATCCATATAAATGCTATGAAAATGCGTCAACCCAGACGGCCCAGTTGGTGGCGGATATCAATGCCGGCAACGCTGATGCGACCGCTGGCGCGGCAATCACGGTTTCAGATAACATCAGCAGTTCTGCAATCGCGGCATATATCAAGAATTCTTGTATGGATACCATCGGTTCTAATAAATATTGCTATGCAACGTTCTTGGGCAATGGGGCAATGCCAACAGCGTCCCAATTAAAAGATGCAGATAACCAAGAAGAAGTTTATGACGAAGCATATTCTGCCCGTATGAACACTGCGATGAAGGCCAAGATTGCCGACCTGGTTGATAAATTTGATACCAAGGCCAAATCAAAATGTACAGAAACAATCAAGACCTGTGCAATGCGCGTATGTGGTGGCGGTAATGGCGCGGCCTGTTATTCCCAGGTTTTTGGTGCCAAGGATAAATCAATCAACAACGCGGCCAGTTATAAAGAAATCAAAACTGGATGCGCGGCGGTTGTGAATACAGACCTGTATTGTAAATATTCGGCATTGAATCCAAATGCGACCGGGTCATATTCATATTCGTATATAAACAATGATGCGTTTGACATCTTGTTCCCAGAATACGAAGCAGGCGCGACCGATCCAATCGGCGTTGTGGCGGCGTTAAATGCGTCGTTGGCGAATTCTTATAACGATGCCGCCATCGCCCAGATGAAAAAACAGTGCCAGGCTGTTGCAACCAGTTGCGTAAAATCTATGTGTGGCACAGATTATGTAAATTGCTATCGCAACAGAACGGATATTTATTCCAACCTGACCAGCACGGGCGACAGTTCGTTTGACAAATCAATGAACAAGGTCGGCGGTGTTCTGGATTACACGGTTGTATTGGGTCTGTGTCTGGACACTGTTAAAAACGCGTCTGTGTGTGAACAGCATTTGGCGATTGAACAAAACAAACTGAAACTGGCCAACGAACAGTCTGGCGCAGGTTCGTGGGGCGATGCGTCCACTGTGCGTGGTGGCTGGATTGATGCTGGCAGTGCAACCGCAGTGACCGCGGATACCGAAAGCGTTCAGGCATACGATGAAAACGGCAATGCACTGTGCAGTGCCAAAAACGGTGACCAGGGAACATGCAACACTGTTGACAGCAATGGCAACGTGTTTGATACACCTGTGATGGTTTCATATACAACATATCTGCAATCCCAGGCGGCATCGTCATTGTTCAAAGATTTAATCTATGACATTGAAAAAGAAGCCCAGGCGAAATATAACGCCAAATTGACCAAGGAACAGAATCTGTGTATGGCCAGTAACGCGGGCGGTGTGTTGGGCAACCGCGACACCGGCAGTACGTATATGTGGGCAAAACTGAAATCAAACAAAGTTCCCAAGAACTATTCGGTCAATGGCTTAAAGCCCAGCCAGTTCGCAGCCAGCAATGATTTGTATGGTTCGTTCTGTCGCGTGCGTGTGACATTGCAATCTGACGACAAACGTATCCAAGACGCAATCAGAAAAGGCACAGATTGGTCTGTTGCATACTTTGCCGTCGGTGACAGTTTCACCTGTGGCAGTTGGATACCAAGCAGCGCACTGGAAGAAATTGCCAACGCAGTTGCGGACGACGCAACCGCAGGCAAGGCCGCATCTCAGTCCAGAACACGTGGTTGGTTGACCGCGCTGGGGACAATCGGATTCGGTGTTGGCGGTGGCGCATTGGGCAACAGTATCCAAAAAGGTAATGTCCTGGGCAGTCTGACAGGCTTGAACAGCAACAAGGATACGAACACAGAAAGATTTATCAAAATCTGTGAAGACAGAGCCAAAACTGCTATGACTTCGGGCATCAGCAAAGATGCACAAATTACTGCGGCTAACGAGGCCATAGTCGCAGCCAGCAGATTGGATTTAGATACCACTGTAGCAGCAAGTAAAGTTGACGCACTTAGTAGAAAAACAAGCGATTACGGTAATGAATCTTCCGAGTTAAGCACGGCCATGAGAGATCTGTCTTTGTCGTGCAGTAATAAAAAAGACAGCAATGACAACAATGATGACAAAAAGAAAAATAATACATTGTTGGGCACATCCATTGGCACGGTTGTGGGCAGTGTTGCCGGCGGAATCCTGGTAAATAAATTGGTTGGCGATATCCAGAAATCCAGCCTGGATGCTGCGCAAAAGGCTGCATACGAAGAATGGATGAATAACGTTGGCCGTCATATCAACTGTTATGTCGGTGGCGACGAGGCCGGCGAATACGGTGACATAATCACCACCAGCATTGAATAAAAAACGCCCCACCGGGGCGTTTTTTTAAGTGAGAGAGTGAGAGAGTGACAAAGTGATACAGTGAGAGAGTTTAAGAACATAAAACTTAAAAACTTGTCATTCCTGCGCAGGCAGGAATAGGGTCTTTAAAACCTTGTATTGCGGTGTGCGTTTTTATATACTGACCTTATGCCAGGACATAACTATTGGGTATATATACTGTTTGACAAACCAGCCGGCGCGACATACATTGGTGTGACCAATGACCTGAAACGTCGTGTCTTTGAACACAAGATGGAATTGATACCCGGTTTTACCCAAGATAAACATATCCATAACCTGGGCTACTTTGAAGAATACAAATACATAGACAAAGCGATTGCGCGTGAAAAGGCGTTAAAGAAATGGAAACGCGCCTGGAAGTATAAATTGATAGAAACGATAAATCCCGATTGGCGCGATTTGGCGTCTGATATAGACGAATATATCGCACCTATACAGCACGACTAAGGACACCGCGATTGTGTGGCTATGGCTCGCGTTTGCTCGCACTGTATAGTCCCTATTCCTGCCTGCGCAGGAATGACAAGTTTTTAAGTTTTCTGTTCTTAAACTAAATCACTAAATCACTTTTTCACTCTCTCACTATATCACTCTCTCACTCTCTCACTTTCTCACTCTGTCACTAAAAAAACCGCCTGGGGCGGTTTTTTTTATGGACACTGGGTCAGTTGATGTAAAACGTTTTGCACGTCGTTGTTTATTGATACCGTAATCTCGCGTCCCAGGCCGTCGGTGTATGTATAATTAAACTTGGCATCTTTGAATTCTGGGACGGCCGCGTATGCGTCATTAAACGGTGCCAGCATTGCATTAAACCACTGGCGTCCACGACACAGACAACCGTTGCGAACATCGGCCGCCACCGCCGCCGTTGATGTGTTTGGATATTTCGTATCCAATTCATTGTCGGTCATCATCAGGCAACGTGTGCCAAATCCGTAAAAGTTTGCGTCATCTGCCATAAATTTATAGACCAATCCATCAGACGCCCCTGCGCGACGCAATGAATACGCCATGCCATCAGTGCAACACGCACGCGCCGAATTCAGCAACATCTTATACCGGGCCAGCAACGGTGCTGCCGCCGGATTTGATGCGTCAATGTTTGCGTCGCAACGCGCCGCGTCAACGAATTCTGCCATACGGACATCTTGGATTTTATTGCTGCGTGGGGCAACAACCTCGCGCATGATGGGTTTGCGACGCCAAATATCACATTCGGCATCAGTATCAAACGGACAACCGTCACTGCGCCCAAATACAGTTTGAACTGTTTCTGTCATATCCTGGGCTGTGTATGTGGCGCGTGGCGCAACCGTGCTGTTTGTCCACAGGTTATCCTGGGGCTTTTGCGGTGCTAATAATTCTTCTATGCGCGCGCGCGTTGCGATTGCGTCGTCCATATTTTGATTATACATCTGGACCGCGATATCAGGCGTTGCCTGGATATCTTGTTCATAGACCATTGGTAATGGTTCCAAGAACCAGTCTGAAAAATCCTTGTCCCGGTATGAAACAATGGAATCGTCCCAAATTGGCACACCATCGCGCCAATCCACGGTTTTATCGTATCCGCGTTGCTGGTATTTTCCGTGTGTGCCGTCCCATAACGGCGCGCGGTTGTCTGGCGCAACCGGCTTTACAGATAACATCTTGACCTGGCGCATAGGGATTTGTTCGGCATAGACGTATTCCACAGGCTGGCTGTATTCAACGATTGGCGTCTGGATTATTCCCAACTGGCGCGGTTCAGATACCGCAACCTGGCGCGTATCCATTGGTTCAATATCACAGCCCGTGCCGACGCAGTCCGACGCACGCACCACATTTGCCCCGAATAAACATACCAGGGACGATAAAATTGCAATCTTGGTATTCATACTTTGAATAATATCACAAAAACGCTTTCGTTTGAACAGGTTTTTGTGGAAAAACGTTTTTTACTTGTTGTCGCATTGCCGTTCCGCTAGTATATGAATATAGTCAATATACAACCCCAGGAGAAAAAATGAAAAAATACACAATCAGTATGTTCGGTGCTGTTGCGATGATGGCGGTGTCGCCGTGCGCATTTGCAGATGACGCGCCTGTGACAAATACCAAGGCAAAATTTCCCCACGGCGTCCAGGTTGGTGTGGGGGTATCTGCAACCAGTGGATTAAACGGTTTTGTTGGTTATGCGAACAAAGACTTTGATTCCTTTTGGGCCAAACGTTTCGGTGTCCGTCTGGATTTTGCCAGCACGCGCCCGATAAAATCGGCAATAAATTCTGGGGTTGATTCGTTTATGGGTGACGACGGGGTTGATGTCGGTGATAATCTGACGGTCAAAGATGGCGAAATAAAATCATATCACGCCGCTGCATTGTTGGACTTTTACCCATTTGGTAATACGTGGTTCTTGGGTGGTGTGCGCCTGACCGGTGGTTATTATCTGGGAAAAACAGATATAGATGCGAATTTGGCAGGCCATATTGACGGTATGCCAAACGAATCGTATGAATTCAAATTGATGGACGAAATGTATCGCTATACCGGCAATTCCGTCCAGGGGACTGCGCACGCAGACTGGAAATATTCGGGGCCATACCTGGGGACTGGTTTTGATTTAGGTCTGTTTGCAGGGTTCAAGATTTATATGGACGCAGGCGTTGTGTTCACTAACAAGGCCGCCCAACTGGATTTGGACGTCCCGTTTGAAGGACTGGAACATTGGAACGGCACAGACTGGGATACTGTTGCCGGCAACAGCGCATTACAGGCCCAGGTTGACGCCGTCACGCGCGAAGCGTTGGCCGATGCCCAGCACGAATTGAACGATAACAAGTTTTATCCGATGGTCAAAATGGGCTTTATGTACCGATTCTGATGACGCGATTCGTTAAATAAAATATAAAACGCCCACTTTTTGGGCGTTTTTTTATAAAACCGAATCAGATTTTGCCGAAAAACCGAATCGTGGCGTGGACGGTTTGATAAAAAAATCAAAAAAACTAAAAAAAATTTCAATTAAAAAAATGCCGAATTTTCAGGACGTTGACGATTTTTTGTGGGCGATAAATAAATTTTCGTAAAATTATTTTCTAAAAATCGCTTGACTTTTTTCGGAATAGGGCACATACTATGCGAGCTTTCAAGTTGGGAACAAATCAAAAAAACTCTCAACCCCTGAAATTCTGCGGTTATCGGAACGACCAAACGAATAGGGTTCCTGATAAACTCGCAAACATTGTGAATAAAAGCAGCTCATCAAAAGATTTTTGATGCAAATCAAGAATCTGTTCAAGAAGAGATATGCAGACAGTTGAATTTGGAAATATCCAAACTTTGACTAAGTCAATGTGCATATCCTAGACAGGTAGTAGGTTTACATATTAAACCTCGTTAAAAACTTGTCTTGCGAATTATATATATGTAAAGACGAACTGATATTATGTCAGTGTTGTTTAATGCACAGGGCTTAAACCCAAGTTTTTTTAGAACTTGAGAGTTTGATCCTGGCTCAGAACGAACGCTGGCGGCAGGTCTTAGGCATGCAAGTCGAACGGGTGAAGCAGGGCTTGCCCTGTGGAGCTAGTGGCGCACGAGTGAGTAACGCGTGGGAAACTGCCCATCACTGGGGAATAACGTTTGGAAACGAACGCTAATACCGCATACGCCGGAAACGGGAAAGATTTATCGGTGATGGATGTGCCCGCGTTGGATTAGCTTGTTGGTGGGGTAATGGCCTACCAAGGCGATGATCCATAGCTGGTCTGAGAGGACGATCAGCCACGCTGGAACTGAGACACGGTCCAGACTCCTACGGGAGGCAGCAGCTAAGAATATTGGGCAATGGAGGAAACTCTGACCCAGCCATGCCGCGTGAATGAAGAAGGCCTTCGGGTTGTAAAGTTCTTTTAATCGTGAAGATGATGACAGTAGCGATAGAAAAAGCACCGGCTAACTTCGTGCCAGCAGCCGCGGTAATACGAAGGGTGCAAGCGTTGTTCGGATTTACTGGGCGTAAAGCGTCCGTAGGTGGTTTGTTAAGTCAGAGGTGAAATCCCAGGGCCCAACCCTGGAACTGCCTTTGATACTGGCAGGCTGGAGCGTGATAGAGGAAGATGGAACATCTGGTGTAGGGGTGAAATCCGTAGATATCAGATAGAACACCAATGGCGAAGGCAGTCTTCTGGATCATTGCTGACACTGAGGGACGAAAGCGTGGGTAGCAAACAGAATTAGATACTCTGGTAGTCCACGCCCTAAACGATGTGTGCTTGTTGTTGGTTCCCTTCGGGGTATCAGTGACGTAGCTAACGCGTTAAGCACACCGCCTGGGGAGTACGATCGCAAGATTAAAACTTAAAGGAATTGACGGGGACCCGCACAAGCGGTGGAGTATGTTGTTTAATTCGATGCTACGCGAGAAACCTTACCGACCCTTGACATCCCGCACGCGACTTCCAGAGATGGTTGTCTTCTATTCGGTAGGTGCGGAGACAGATGCTGCATGGCTGTCGTCAGCTCGTGTCGTGAGATGTTAGGTTAAGTCCTGCAACGAGCGCAACCCACGCCCTATGTTGCCAGCGGGTAATGCCGGGAACTCTTAGGGGACCGCTCGCGTCAAGCGAGAGGAAGGTGTGGATGACGTCAAGTCATCATGGTTCTTACGGGTCGGGCTACAAACGTACTACAATGGCGCCAACAATGGGTCGCAATGTCGCAAGGCAAAGCTAATCCTTAAAAGACGCCCCAGTTCAGATTGCCCTCTGCAACTCGAGGACATGAAGTTGGAATCGCTAGTAATCGCTGATCAGAATGCAGCGGTGAATACGTTCCCGGGTCTTGTACACACCGCCTGTCAAACCATGAGAGTCGATTTCACCCGAAGTCGGTAGTTTAACGCAAGAGAACGCCGCCTACGGTGGGGTTGGTGATTGGGGTTAAGTCATAACAAGGTAGCAGTACCGGAAGGTGCGGCTGGATCACCTCCTTTATAGAGAATACCGTTTACACGAAAACGGTCAAATCCAAACGCGACTGTCTGAATATCTCTTTTTGATGTGGGATACTTTTTGCTGGGTCAGTAGTTCAGTTGGTTAGAATGCCGCTCTGATACAGCGGAGGTCGAAGATTCGAGTTCTTCCTGACCCACCACTTAAACTTGATGAGGTTGGAATCAGAAATGATTCAGTCATTTTTGATTCCAGATGTTCCCAGATGAATATCGTCGGAATCTGCTTTTACTAGCAATACATTGTGAATCGGTTTTTATGTCGCAAATCATAAAGTTTATAGAAATATGAATTTCTTGATTTGTTGAACATCGTAATAATCTCAAAAATCTTTCTATAAGAGTAATCACGAAAGTGATAATTCAATTAGAGAACAAGAATCAACTTAAATGCTTAAAAAACTCATTAAGTTCTTTTACTATGCATGAAGACTTTCTCTTCAAGCATAAGATAAAAAGTAACAAAGGGTGTTTAGTGGATGCCTTGGCAATCAGAGGCGATGAAGGACGTGAAAGACTGCGATAAGTCCGGGTGAGCCGTCAATATGCTTTGACCCCGGAATGTCCGAATGGGGAAACCCAATCCTTTATGGATTATCTTTGGCTGAATACATAGGTCAAAGAGGCAAACGCGGAGAAGTGAAACATCTCAGTACCCGCAGGAAAAGAAAGCAACAGCGATTCCCTTAGTAGTGGCGAGCGAACGGGGACCAGCCCAGTGGCCGAGATTTTAGATAGCAAAATGTGGTGGAAAACACAGCGATAATAGGTGATAGCCCTGTATGCGAAATCTAGTTTCTTGGTCCAAGAGTAGAGCCGTACACGTGAAATTCGGTTTGAATATGGGGGGACCTTCCCCCAAGGCTAAATACTCCTGATTGACCGATAGTGAACAAGTACCGTGAGGGAAAGGTGAAAAGAACCCCGAAGGGGGAGTGAAATAGACACTGAAACTGAATACTTACAAGCTGTCAGAGCCGGTCTTCCGGTGATGGCGTACCTTTTGTATAATGAGCCAACGAGTTATTATTGCATGCAAGCCTAAGCCGCTAGGTGTAAGCGAAGGGAAACCGAGTCTGAATAGGGCGAATTGAGTATGCAGTAATAGACCCGAAGCGGGGTGATCTAGGTATGAGCAGGCTGAAGGCGGCGTAACAGTCGCTGGAGGGCCGAACGCACCAATATGGCAACATTGGGCGATGACTTGTGTCTAGGGGTGAAAAGCCAATCGAACCCCGTTATAGCTGGTTCTCCGCGAAAACTATAGAGGTAGTGTCTCAGGTGTTCGTTGTTGGGGGTAAAGCACTGAAATGGCTAGGGGGAGTAAAATCTTACCAACCCATATCAAACTCTGAATACCAACAAATTATAGCCTGGGAAACAGTCCATCGGTGCTAAGGTCGGTGGACGAGAGGGCAACAGCCCAGACCGCCAACTAAGGTCCCAAAATAATGATTAAGTGGGAAAGTGAGTCGAGATTCCAAAACAACCAGGATGTTGGCTTGGAAGCAGCCATCGTTTAAAGAAAGCGTAATAGCTCACTGGTCTATTAGAGTTTCGGCAACGAAAATGTAACGGGGCTAAAATCATTTACCGAAGTTGCGGGTGCGTCGTAAGACGCGCGGTAGCGGAGCATTCTGTAAGCCTGTGAAGCCGAAGGCGCGAGCCACGGTGGAGGTATCAGAAGCGCGAATGTTGGCATGAGTAGCAGCTAATCAAGGTGAGAAACCTTGACGCCGTAAGAGCAAGGGTTCCTATCCAATGTTAATCAGGGTAGGGTGAGTCGACCCCTAAGGCGAGGCCGAAAGGCGTAGTCGATGGGAACACGGTTAATATTCCGTGACCTGCGTGAGAGTGACGAATTGCGTAAATTGTTATGCCTTATTGGATTGGCGTGGCAGTGAAGCAGTTCCGGGAAATAGCCCACGCGTATAGATCGTACCCAGAACCAACACAGGTGCTCGAGTCGAGTAGACTAAGGCGGTTGAGAGAACTATGTTGAAGGAACTAGGCAAAATGCATCCGTAACTTCGGGATAAGGATGACCTGTTTCAAGGCAACTTTAATCAGGTGACACAAACCAGGTGGGGGCGACTGTTTACTTAAAACCCAGGTCTCTGCTAAATCGTATAAGATGATGTATAGGGACTGACGCCTGCCCAGTGCTGGAAGGTTAAGCAGAGGTGTGCAAGCATTGATGTGAAGCCCCAGTAAACGGCGGCCGTAACTCTAACGGTCCTAAGGTAGCGAAATTCCTTGTCGGGTAAGTTCCGACCCGCATGAAT